>JAESGO010000002.1_pt1 | contig 1123856 bp, 1085 predicted proteins | sample 9269701 | NCBI WGS metagenome assembly JAESGO01 (sample SAMN15720690, study PRJNA650881) | algae metagenome | isolation source: Hormoscilla sp. CMT-3BRIN-NPC48 and co-occurring heterotrophs from... | place: USA: Clark Mountains Wilderness, California | collected 2010-04-18
GTGGAGCATCGCTGCGGTGAAAGGGCATATATGGAGGGGGTTCCGCCCCGTCAACATGGATTTGAAATTTCCCGTCTTTTTTCCGAAACACACCCCCAAAACCCCCGGAAATCCGCGCTTTACGGCATCTCAACAGGTGGCGGCGCATGACGCTTCAGTGACCGAATCAACCGCCCCTGCGCCGAATCACCGGCTCGAATCGCTCAAGGATCAGGTGCGCAGCGCTGTGATCTGGCGTTCGGGCACCCAGATTCTCGGGCAGATGCTCACCTGGGGCTCGACCTTTGTCGTGATTCGCGTGCTCAGCCCGTCGGACTACGGGCTGTTCGCGATGACGCAGGTCGTGCTGGTCCTGCTCAACATGCTCAACGGCTATGGCCTCGCCAGCGCGCTGATCCAGCGCGGCGACGCGAGCCGGCACGCGCAGCGCCAGCTGTTCGGCATGCTGATCCTGCTCAACCTCGCGCTCGGCGCGATCCAGTTCGCCTGCGCGCCCTATGCCGCGGCCTATTATCGCCAGCCGATCGTCGCGGATCTGCTGCGGGTGCAGGCGCTGCTCTACGTGGCGACGCCGTTCATCGCCCTCCCCTATGCGCTGCTCGCCCGCGAGATGGACTTCCGCAAACAGGCGCAAGTGAACTTCGCCTCGGGAGTAGCCGGGGCGGTCACCGCGCTGACCGGCGCCTGGGCGGGACTCGGCGTGTGGACGCTGGTCGCGGCGCCGATCGCCCTGTTCGCGGTGCGCGCGATCGGCATGACCTGGGCGGCGCGATCGCTGATGTGGCCGAGCTTCGATTTCCGCGGCGCCGGCGACATGGCGCGCTACGGCGCGGTGATGGCGGCGGGGCAGATCTTCTGGTTCCTCCAGAGCCAGGCCGATGTGTTCATCGCCGGGCGGCTGTTCGACCCGCATGCGCTCGGCATCTATACGACCAGCCTGTTCCTGACCCAGATCTTCGTCGCCAAGTTCGTGCCGCCGCTCAACGAAGTCGCCTTCTCGGCCTATGCGCGGCTGAAGGACGATCGCGCGGCGATGGCCGCGGGCTTCGTCAAATCGGCGCGGGTGATCTTCGTCGTCGCAATGCCCTTCTATCTCGGGCTCGCGGTGACCGCGGGGCCGCTGGTCGAGGTCGTGCTCGGGCCCAAATGGAGCGAGGCGGCGCCGGTGGTCCAGTGGCTCGCGCTGGCGATGCCGATGATGACCCTGCAGACGCTGTACGCCCCGGCGAGCGACGCGTGCGGGCGGCCGGGAATCGCCGCACAGAACGGCGCGACCGGCGCGGCGCTGCTGGTCGCGGCGTTCCTCGTCGGCGTGCATTGGGGACCGATGGGGCTCGTCGCGGCGTGGATCGCGGCCTATCCGCTCTACCTCGCGGTCTCGACGTGGCGGACCTTGCCGGTCATCGGGGTGCGGCTGCGCGACCTGGTCGATGGGCTCACCCCGCCGGTGCTCGCCGCGACCGCGATGGCGGCGATCGTCGCCTTGCTGGCGCACATGCTGCCGCCGATGCCGGCGCTGGCGAAGCTCGCGCTGCTCGGCGCGGCGGGGGTGGCGAGCTACGGCGGCTGGCTGGCGGTGTTCGCGCGCGACACCCTCGACGAAGTGGTTGCTTTGGTCCGCAACCGCCGCGGCTAGACCGCCTGGATATAGGCGCGCATCGCTTCGGCCTCGGATTCGATCCGCTCGATCCGGTATTTCACCAGATCGCCGATCGAGATGAAGCCGACGCACTGGCCGCGCTCGACCACCGGCAGATGGCGTACGCGCCGCTGGGTCATCAAGGCGAGCGCGCCGAGCACCGATTCGTCGGGCGCGACGGTGAGCGCCGGCGCGGTCATCACTTCGCTGACCTTGCGATCGAGCGCCGCGGCGCCTTCGCGCCCGAGGCTGTAGATCACGTCGCGCTCGGAAAAGATTCCCGCCACCTGCGTGCCGTCCATCACCGGGACGGCGCCGATTCGTCGGGAGGCGAGCAAGGCCGCCGCCTCGGCCACGGTGCGATCCCCCGCGATCGACACCACGTCACGCCCTTTTCCCCCCAGGATTGCCGCGATCGTCATCGCATGTCTCCGCATTCGGGTTCAGGCGGTTGTTTCTCCCATGATTCGCGCCCAATTGCAAAGCCATGGGCACGCCGCGGCACGATCTCGACGACCCCGAATATGCCGCCTTCGCCTGGGGCCGCTACCGGCGCATCCTCAAGGTGATGGCGCTGGTCGCGCTCGCCACCGCGGGGCTGGCCGAACTGGTGCTGTGGCTGTGGCTCGGCGAACTCAACTTCGTTACCGCGAGCGCCACCTTTCTCGGCGTTTTCCTGACGATGACCCTCGCCGCGGCGCTGATGGGGCTGATGTTCCTGAGTTCGGGCAGCGGCCATGACGACCGGGTCGAGGACCCGCTGAGGGACGAGATCGACCTCGACTAGTCGCGCGCGATCTCGGCGAGGCGGTAGCGTAGAGTCAGGCGGCCATTGGCGGGCACCCGCACCGACCAGAGCGGCCGCCCGTTCTTGCGCCCGAGCTTCGCCGACGCGTTTTCGAGCCGGTACTCGGTCTCGTCATACTCGATGCTCGCCTCGAACCGCACCGGCCACGGATAATCGTTGGTGACCAGCAATTCGTAACCGTCCCAGCCCTTCGCCTCGCCGGGATCGTTGCCCATCGTGTTGACCTTGAGCGACGCATCGTCGGAGACGACGACGTCGGCCTCCTCGCCGACCGCCTTGTCGGCGACGTTGCCGAGCCCCGACAGCGCCGATGTCTCGCCAAGCGGCGAGAACACCGCCACCGGCCCGGCGGGCAGCGGTACCCCCAGCCCGTCCTCGCGCTTGTTGCGCATGCGCAGCACCTGGCGGACTTCGGAGGATTGCGGAGCGGTGGCGTCGACATCGGAGGCGTAGACGATCGCCGCCTTGACGTTGGGCTTCAGGTACATCGCGACCTGCTTCTGCGCATGGGACGCAACGGTCGTCGGGATCGGCATGCGATAGAGCTTCAGATCGCCCAGATCCTCGCCGACCACCGTCACCGGCGCCGGCGACGCGCGCTTCAGCGACACGCGCGTGCCGGTGACGACGATCTCTGCATATTCGGAATCATACATGGCGGGCTCGGCCGGCGGGAGCGGCACCTCGAGCGGTCGGAAGAAGCAGCGGAAGACGAGCTCTTCGTTCTCGCGCCACGAATCGTCGCGGGAGCTCTCGCGGTTCACCTTGCCGGCGACGACCGCCATATCGGCATCGACAAAAGTGGTGGGGTCGCTGTTGGCGAGCGTCACCCACGCAGTCAGGTCGGCGCGCTCCCCGTCTTCCTGCATCTCGACGACGTAATTGGCCTGCCAGTCGAAGCCCCAGGCGAGATAGGACAGGCTGAGGGTCACCGTCGCCGCGGCAGGCGCCTCGGTTTCGATCGACAGAGTCGGTTTGGCGGACAGTCCCGCCGGCACACCTTCGTAGATCGGCTGCTCGAACAGCGGCCCGCAATTGATCGCCTCGAAGCCAGCCTGTGTCTGGAGGATCGCCGCCCCGTCGGCGCCCGAGCGGATCACGGCCCGCTCCTCGCGCACCGCACCCGTCTTCTGATCGGTGCGGCGCAGGATCACCGGCCGGCCGTAAGCGCGCGCGAACAGGCTGCGCGGCGAGAGTAGGTCGGCGTCGAGATTCTTTTCGCGCACCCCGGCGGGAAGCCCGGTGACGATCGCGCTCTCGGGAAGCAGCCCGCCCGCGACGCCTTCGAAGCGGATCACCGCCCGTCCCGCCGGGATCGTCACGGTGCGCCGTTCGGTGACCAGCGCGTAGCCACCCAGCCAGCCGAGGCTCATCGTCATATCGGGACCACGATCCTCGGCGCGATAGATGGTCACCGCGACGCTCTCGGGTGCAGCGGAGGTGACCGCACGCTGCGCCGCCACAGGTGCCGCCACGAACAGGCCCAGCCAGAGAAGGCACCGCCAGCGCATGCGCGGCTCAGTAACGGGTGTCGAAATCGACGGTGAGGCTGGTCTCCCCATTGGCGGGCACGGTGACCATCCAGACGCGCTCGTCGGCCGAGCGCTGGGTGCCCTTGATGCTCTCGTTCAGCACCCGGGTGTCGTGCCACCACCAATGATCCAGTCCCGCCTGCACGACTTCCACGGTCACCGGCATGGGCCGCGCGTTGGTGACGCGGTAGCGCATGCTCGTCCGATAATATTTGACGGCGACCTCGCTGACGCCTTCGCTGGTCTCGCCGTTGCTCTTGGTCACGCGCCAGCGCGAGCTCCGCTCCCATTCGTTGGTGTCGATCACCGCGCGCTTCTCGAGCGTCGGCTGGATCTTCACGTCGAACGCCTCGCCGGTCTTGATCGCGAGATCCGAGCCCATCGGCGTATGCGGGATGTTGTTCTCGCCGATGAACTGCGGCTGCCCGCGCGAGTCGCGCATATAGACGCGCACCGTTCCGGCGGGCAGCGCGTCGCCTAGCCCGCCCGCGCGTGACGAGGAGAAGCGCAGCACGGTATCGACGCTCGCCGCCTCGTTGCGGCTGCCGAGCCACTCGTTGCGGAAGAAATAGGCCTTGCCCGCGGGGGCGCCGCTGACGTCGAGGAAGCTCACTTGCTTCTGCTGGGCGTTGGCCAAGGTGGTGCGCGCGGCGATCGGATAGACGTAGAAGTCGCCGAGCCGCTCGCGGTTGGCGCTCTCCGTGCCCGGGCGATTGCCCGAGGGACCGCGCGGCTGATAGCGCGCGTTGTTGCTGCCCTGCGCGCCCGGGGCGCCGGCGACGAGCAGCGTCCGCGCGTTGGGGAAGCTGGTGCCGCTGGTGTTGTTGAGGGTGATCCAGCCCTGGACGTCGATCTTGCCGGCTGCCTCGTCGAACAAGGTGACGTAATCGGCTTTCCAGCCGAAGCCGGTCGACAGATAGCTGAGCGTCGCCGGACGGGCGCCGGCGCGGCTGGCGTCGAGCGTCACCGACAGCGTCGGCCGCGCGCGCAGATTGGGCGGTAGCTTGGGGAAGACGACGCGCGCGCCCATGCCGCTGAGCACCTCGATGCGATCGCCGACGCGGACGATCGTCCCGCCATTGTTGGCGAGCACCTGCGCGGTCTCGCGTGTCTCGGCGCCGGTGGCCGGATTGGTCCGCACCAGCGCGACATTCTGACCCACGGCCTTGTCCATCAGCTTTTCGGGCGAGAGCAGGTCGTAGTCGAAATTCTGCTCGACGATTCCCGCGGCCTCGGTCGAGAGCGTCACCGTCTCGGGACGGATCCGCGCCGAGACGTCGGCGAATTCCTGCCGCGTGCGGCCGGCGGGCAGGTTCAACGTGCGCTTGTCCTGCACCAGCGCGAGATCGTTGTTGTAGATAGTGACGGTGACGTCGCCCTGGGCATTGGGCTCGTCGGGCGATACCGCCGTCTGGGCATGGGCGGCGAGCGGAAGCGCCGCCACAACGAGAGCCGTCAAACGCAAAGCATCCTCCCCCAAGGCCATCTCAGGGGAGGATGCTAGCAGGTTGCTTGCGAAGGGCTAGCCCAACGCGGTTAATCGGAAATCAGGCGGCCGGCGGAACCTCGACGTCGTCGCTCTTGGTGGTGCGGCGGCGGCGCGGTTTCTTGGGCGCCTCGTCGGCGTCGTTGGCGGCGGCGGTCGCCTCGGCACCGAAAGCCGGCGGGAGGATCGCGGCGTCGATACCCTGCGGGGCATCGGCCTCGACGCTCTCGTCGCGACGCGGACGGCGGCCGCGGGCGGGACGTGCGGGGCGTTCGTCGGCGGCATCGCGCTGCTCGTTGAACAGCTCGGGTGCGGCGGCTTCCTGCGGTTCGGGAGCGTGGCCGTTGGCATAGCCATTGGCGTTGCCGTTCGGGCGGCGGTCGCGGCGGCCGTCACGGGCTTCGCGCGGCTCGCGGTCCTGACGCGGTTCGCGCTCCTGACGCGCTTCACGGTCCTGACGAGGCTCGCGGTCCTGACGGGGCTCGCGATCGTCGCGGTCGCGGCGCGCTTCGCGGTCCTGGCGAGGCTCACGCTCGTAACGCGGCTCGCGCTGCTGGGGGCGATCGTCGCGCTGGTCGCGCTGGTCGTCGCCGCGATTGCCCTCGGCCTCGAAATCGAAATCCTCGTCGTCGCCGTCGATGTCGTTGCTCGGGCGCGGCTGCGGACGCTGGTTCGGGTTCGCCTCCTCGAAGCGCGAGCGGGTCTCGCTCAGCACCCGGAAATAGTGATCGGCGAACTGGAGATAATATTCGGCGTTGACCCGATCACCCTGCATCTGTGCGTCGCGGGCGAGGTTCTTGTATTTTTCGAGCAGCTGCGCCGCGTTGCCGCGTGCGCGATTGTCGATGCGGTTGCCGTTGCCCTGATTGGGGCTGCCACCCTGGCGCTGCTGACCGCCACGGCCGCGACGGCGGCCGTTGTTAGCCTGACGATTGTTCATCAAGGTCTGTATGTCCTGTCTACTTAAGCCGTCCGTCGATCCATTCGGGGTCCCGGATGCACGTTGCACTTGCGGACAGCGCCGATCCGGCACTTCCGCCCGCCATGGCCGCCGGACTGCAGCGGCACACATGACATGGAGTGAGCCTTAGCCCTTTGTTTCAACAACCTGGTTGAAAGTGCCTCGCCCCGGCGCTTTCTTAGCCCGTGCAGCACCAATCTCCAAGCGGAAATATGGGAGCCGCGCCCCCGATTTCAAGTGAGCAGTACCGCGCGGGGACGGTTCCCTAGATCATTATAGACCGCCGGCAACAACCCATGTTGCAGTGCGAGGGCGGAAACCGCCGGAGCCTGGGTCCAGCCGATCTCGAGCACCGCCGCGCCGCCCGGCGCGAGCAGCCGGCCGAGGTCGGGAAGGATGCGGCGATAGTCGTCGAGCCCGTCGGTTCCGGCGAACAGGGCCGAGGCGGGCTCGTGCACGCGGACCTCGGGCGGAAGCGGCTCGTGCGTGCCGATATAGGGCGGGTTGGCGAGGATCAGGTCGAACGGACCCTCTATGCCTTGCGTCCAGTCGCCGACGCGGAATGCGGCGCGGTGGGCCATGCCAAGGCGCTCGGCATTGGCGCGGGCATAGCCGAGCGCGGTTTCCGACGCATCGATGCCGAGCCCGCGCGCTTCGTGCCATTGGTCGAGCGCGGCGAGCAGCAGCGTGCCCGGGCCGGTGCCGAGATCGAGGATCGTCGACGGCGTGCGCTCGTCGAAATGGTCGATCGCGGTCTCGATCAGCGTCTCGCTGTCCGGCCGCGGGATCAGCACGCCGGGGCCGACCTGCAGGTCGATCGTCCAGAAGGCGCGGATGCCGATGATATAGGCGACCGGCTCGTGGGCGAGACGGCGCTGGAGCAGCGGCGCGAAGTCGTCGGAAACGGGATCGCCGAGGTGGCGGAGCAGCAGATCGTTGCGCGTGACGCCGAGCGCGTGGGCCATCAGCAGTTCGGCGTCGAGACGGGGTGTGTCGGTGACTTCGGCGAGTTGCCGGGTCGCATCCGCAAGGACCACCCTGACTCCCCTTCCGCTTGGGGGAGGGGCTGTCATGAAAGACACCCCTTGCGGCACTGCCCTCCCCTGACCCCTCCCCCAAGCGGAAGGGGAAAATAGAAGAGATTAGCCATCCAGCTGGGCAAGCCGATCCGCCTCGTCCTGCGCGACCAGCGCGCCGATCAGCTCGTCCAGCTCGCCTTCGAGGATCTCGGGCAGACGGTGCAGCGTAAGGTTGATGCGGTGATCGGTGACCCGGCCCTGCGGGTAGTTATAGGTGCGGATGCGCTCGGAGCGGTCGCCCGATCCGACCATCGATTGCCGCGCGCCCGCGCGTGCCGAGGCGAGCCGGTCGCGTTCGGCCTCGTACAGGCGGGTGCGCAGCACCTTCATCGCCTTGGCCTTGTTCTTGATCTGCGACCGCTCGTCCTGCTGGATGACGATCGTGCCGGTGGGCAAATGGGTGATGCGCACCGCGGAGTCGGTTGTGTTGACCCCCTGCCCGCCCGGACCCGAGGCGCGGAAGATGTCGATCCGCAGATCCTTGTCGTCGATCCGGATATCGGCGTCCTCGGCCTCGGGCAGCACCGCCACCGTCGCCGCCGACGTATGGATCCGCCCGCCTGCCTCGGTCGCGGGGACGCGCTGGACGCGGTGGACGCCGCTCTCGAACTTCAATTTGGCAAACACGCCGGCGCCGGTGACGCTGAGCACGACTTCCTTATAGCCGCCGAATTCGGCCTCGGAGCCCGAGATCAGCTCGACGCGCCAGCCCATGCGATCGGCATAGCGCTGGTACATGCGCAGCAGGTCGCCGGCGAACAAAGCCGCCTCGTCGCCGCCGACGCCGGCGCGAATTTCGAGCATCGCCGGGCGCTCGTCGGCGGCATCCCTGGGCAGCAGCGCGAGCGCGAGCTTGCGCTCGGCGCCGGCCAGCGCCTCCTGATTGGCGTGCAGCTCCTCGGACGCCATCGCGCGCAGTTCCTCGTCGGCGTCCTGCGTCATGTGCTGGAGCGATTCAGCCTCCTGCCGCAGCCGCCGCACATGACTCGCGGCGAGCGCGACCGGCTCGAGCTCGGCATATTCCTTCGAAACCTGGACGAAGCGCTCGCCCGGCAGGTCCCCGGTCGCCATCTGCGCCTGCAGCTCGTCGCGGCGCGCCTCGATCGCGGCGATACGGTCGGCGGGGATGGAGATCATGACAGCGTTTCAGTCGCGGAATCGATAATTGAGCGAAACTGGTCTGGATGAAACTTCGCGCGCAATCCGCGTTCGCCGATGTGCACCGATCCCTCGCGGCGAGAGAAGGATATCGTGTAGGCCGGATCGCTCTTCAGAGCCTTGTCGTAGCGCTTTCGAGGGCTGCCGGTCACAACGGCTTCGGCAGAAAACCCGGCACGGCGAAGTGCGGAGACCAAGGACACCGCAGCTAGGCCGAACTCATCGGACTCGGCGATTACGGCGACATCGACCTCTTCCTTCGACGGCTCCTCGATCAGCATCGCCAGCCGCTCGACGCCCGCGGCCCAGCCAACGCCCGGCGTCTCGGGGCCGCCGAGCGAGCCGATCAGGCCGTCATAGCGGCCACCGGCGAGGACGGTGCCCTGCGCGCCGAGGCGGTCGGTGACGAACTCGAACGCGGTGTGGCGGTAATAGTCGAGGCCGCGGACGAGGCGGCTGTTGCGGGTCCATTGCACGCCCGCCGCGTCGAGACCGTCGGTCACCGCTTTGAAGAAGGCCGCGGCCTCCTCGGTCAGATAGGCGTCGATATCGGGCGCGCTGTCGGCGATCGGGCGATCGCGCGGGTCCTTGGAATCGAGGATGCGCATCGGGTTTTTGTCGAGCCGCACCTGGCTGTCCTCGGACAGCGCGTCGCGATGCGCCTCGAAATGCGCGACCAAGGCGGTGCGCCATGCCTCGCGCGTCTCGGCGTCGCCCAGCGTGTTGAGCTGGAGCGTCACGCCTTCGTGGATGCCGAGTTCGTGGAGCAGCTGATCAGCGAGGACGAGCAGTTCGACATCGGCGGCGGGCTCGGCCGCGCCGATGATCTCGGAGTCGATCTGGTGGAACTGGCGGAAGCGGCCCTTTTGCGGGCGCTCGTAGCGGAACACCGGCCCCGAAGTGACGAGCTTCAAGGGCGCATATTGCTGCCAGCCCTCGGTGATATAGGCGCGGGCGATGCCGGCGGTGAATTCGGGGCGCAGCGTGATCGAATCGCCGCCGCGGTCCTCGAAGGTGTACATCTCCTTCGAGACGACGTCCGAAGTCTCGCCCATCGAGCGGGCGAACACGCCGGTCGCCTCGAACACGGGGATGTCGACGCGCTGGAAGCAATAGAGGCGGCGGACGCGCTCGAACGTGTCGAGCACGTGCGCGAAGCGCCTTTGCTCCTCGCCGAAAATGTCCTGGGTGCCCCGGATCCGTTTGGGGGTTTCGATGCGTGCCATTTGGCGGCGGCTTCTAGGGCGTCCACAAAATTTGCGCCACTCCCTTTAAACGCCGCGACGGGCGCCCATATTCCCGTTCGAGTTCAACAACATGGAAGGAGGTGATCGAATGTCTCATTGTCAAACGCCGTCTGCGGCGCGCACTCAGGCTTCGGTTCGCTCCGGCGTTTCGGCCGCCTGAGGCTTAAATTTAAGGTCGCTCGCCGCAGCGGCTGACAATGGAAAGGCCGTTTCCCGCAGGGGAAGCGGCCTTTCGTTTGCGCGCCGCTTTCGTGTGTCCGGATCGTGTCTGACACACTCTGATACATTTCTTCGCTAGATGCCGCGCAACCGCCTGCCTATGGGCGAGTTTACGGGACTAACTGCGCCCCGGCCCGAGGGCGCTATCAGCGGGTCTGCGAATTGAATCTGAAGCCTTCGAACCTCTCCGGTCGATCGGCCACCGCGCTGGCATTCGCGGCGCTCCTTCTCACCTCCTGCGGCAGCGGCGGCGGCGGCGATGCCCAGAAAAAGGGCGGACGCGGCCCGAGCGGACCCGCGCAGGTCGGGTTCGTCGTGGTCCAGCCGACCAGCGTGCCGCTGGTGACCGAGCTTTCCGGCCGCGTTACCGCCTTCCAGATGTCCGAGGTGCGGCCGCAGGTCGCCGGCATCGTCCAGCGGCGCTTCTTCACCGAAGGCTCGATCGTCCGTGCCGGCCAGACGCTCTATCAGATCGACCCGAGCCTCTATCAGGCGCAGGCGTCCGAAGCCGAGGCCAATTTGCAGAGCGCGCGCGCCACGGCCGAGGCCGCGCGGATCCGCGCCGAGCGCTATCGCCCGCTCGCCAAGATGGAAGCGGTGAGCCAGCAGGATTACACCGACGCCGCCGCGCAGGCGCGGCAGGCCGCCGCGGCGGTCGCGCAGAACAATGCGCAGCTTCGCACCGCGCAGATCAACCTGCGCTTCACCCGCGTCCCCGCCCCGATCACCGGCCGGATCGGCCGCTCGCTGGTCACCGAAGGCGCGCTGGTCACCACCAACCAGGCCGATCCGCTCGCCGTAATCCAGCGTCTCGACCCGATCTATGTCGACATCCAGCAGTCGAGCGCCGAGATGCTCGCGCTCCGCAAGTCGCTGGCGCAGGGCGGGCTCGCCCCCGCCAGCGCGGTGGTCCGCCTCAAGCTCGAGGACGGCAGCGACTATGGCCAGACCGGCACCGTCGAATTCTCCGAGGTGATGGTCAACGCGAATACCGGCACGGTCACGCTGCGCGCCCGCTTCCCCAATCCCGAAGGCATCCTGCTGCCCGGCATGTTCGCCCGCGCGGCGTTCGCGCAGGCGATCAACCGCCAGGCCTTCCTCGTGCCGCAGGCCGGGCTGACGCGCGACCCGAAGGGCAACGCGACGATCTATGTCGTCGGTCCGGGCAATCGCGCGGTCGCTCGCACCGTGATCGCCGAACGCACGCTCGGCGCCAATTGGGTGGTGACGCAGGGCCTCGCGGCCGGCGACAAGGTGATCGTCCAAGGCACCGCCAATCTGCGGCCCGACGCCGAGATCCGCCCCGTACCCTATACCGCTCCGCAGCGCATCGAGGCGCCCAAGGGCGGCGCGCAAGGTGGCCCGGGCGCGCAGGGCGGCGCCGCGAAGAAGGGCGGCTGACCGCCCATGTCACGCGTCTTCATCGATCGCCCGATCTTCGCCTGGGTGATCGCGATCATCGTCATGCTGATGGGCGCCGGCGCGATCATGTCGCTGCCGATCGCGCAATATCCCGACGTCGCGCCGCCGCAGGTCAACGTCCGCGCCTCCTATCCGGGCGCCTCGGCGGAAACGGTGCAGAACTCGGTGACGCAGATCATCGAGCAGCAGCTCACCGGGATCGACGGCCTGATCTATTTCAGTTCGTCCTCAACCTCGCGCGGGCAGGTCAACATCTCGGCGACATTCGAGAAGGGCACCGATCCGGATATCGCGCAGGTCCAGGTCCAGAACCAGGTTCAGCAGGCGCTCTCCCGGCTCCCCCAGCAGGTCCAGCAGCAGGGGCTGCGCGTCACCAAGTCCAACCCTGATTTCCTGATGATCGTCGGCGTCTATGACGAGACCGACAAGCGCACCAACCAGGACGTGTCGGACTGGATGGCGTCGAACATGCAGGACCAGCTCGCCCGCATCCCCGGCGTCGGCGAGACCAATGTGTTCGGCGCGCCCTACGCGATGCGGATCTGGCTGAACCCCGACCGGCTGGCGAGCTATGCGCTGATGCCGGCCGACGTGATCACCGCGATCCAGAACCAGAATACCGAAGTCGCCGCGGGCGAAATCGGCGGGCAGCCGCAGCCGAGCACGCAGATGCTCAACGCGACCGTCACTGCCCAGTCGCGCCTCCAGACGCCGGCGCAATTCGAGCAGATCATCCTCAAAACCGAGACCAGCGGCGCCAATGTGCTGCTGAAGGACGTCGCCCGGGTCGAGCTCGGCGCCGAGAGCTACAACGCGGTGAGCCGCGTCAACGGCCATCCCGGCGCCGGCATCGCGATCAGCCTCGCTCCCGGCGCCGACGCGCTCGAGACCGCGGAGCTGGTCAAGGCGCAGGTCGAGCAGATTTCGCGCGGCTTCCCAGCCGGGTTCACCTTCGCCTACGCCAACGACACCACCGCCTTCATCAAGCTTTCGATCGAGGAAGTGGTGAAGACGCTGATCGAGGCGATCATTCTCGTCGTCATCGTGATGTTCGTCTTCCTGCAGAGCTGGCGCGCGACGGTGATTCCGTTCATCGCGGTGCCGGTGGTGCTGCTCGGCACCTTCGCGGTGTTCTACGCGCTCGGCTTCTCGATCAACACGCTGACCTTGTTCGGGCTGGTGCTCGCGATCGGCCTGCTCGTCGACGACGCGATCGTCGTGGTCGAGAATGTCGAGCGGCTGATGGAGGAGGATCCCGAGCTCTCCCCGCGCGACGCGACGATCAAGTCGATGGACCAGATCCAGATGGCGCTGGTCGGCATCGCGCTGGTGCTCTCGGCGGTGTTCCTGCCGATGGCGTTCTTCGGCGGCTCTACGGGCGTGATCTACCGCCAGTTCTCGGTGACGATCGTATCGGCGATGGTGCTGTCGGTGCTGGTCGCGCTGATCCTGACCCCGGCGCTGACCGCGACGATGCTGCGCAAGAAGAGCGAGGAGCATCATGGCTGGGTCGAGCGGCGCTTCCCCGCAGTCGGGCGGTTCTTCGGCAAGGCGCGCGACGGCTTCAACCGCAACTTCGATCGCGGCGTCCAGCGCTACACCGGCGCGGTCACCACCGTGGTCAACCGCAAATGGCTGTTCCTGCTGATCTATGCCGGCGTCTGCCTGTTGCTGGTGCTGATGTTCACGCGCCTGCCGACTGGCTTCCTGCCGACCGAGGACCAGGGCGCGGCATCGGTGCAGTTCCGTCTGCCGGCGGGCGCCACCCAGAGCCGCACGCAGGAAGTCCAGCGCGCGGTCGAGCGCTATTTCATGGAGCAGGAAGGCCCGAACACGCGGACGATGTTCACGGTCACCGGCGGCGGTGGCGGCGGCGGCGCGAGCGGGCAGAACACCGGACAAGGGTTCATCAATCTCGCCGACTGGTCCGAGCGCGAGGGCCGCGAGAATGGCGCCGACGCGATCGTCCAGCGCGCCTCGGGCGCGTTCCGCAACTTCCGCGACGCGCAGGTCTTCGCGCTGGTGCCGCCGGCGATCCGCGGGCTCGGCCAGTCGAGCGGCTTCACGATGCAGCTGCAGAATGCCAGCGGTATGTCGCGCGAGCAATTCGTCGCGGCGCGCGACCGGCTGCTCGCCGCCGCCAATGCCGATCCGGCGCTGGCGCAGGTCCGCCTCTCCGATCTTCCCGACGTCGCCACGCTCAGGGTCGATATCGACCAGCAGAAGCTCGCCGCGCTCGGAATCGGCCAAGGCGACGTCAACAGCACGCTGTCGACCGCGTGGGGCGGGCGCTACGTCAACGACTTCATCGATCGCGGCCGCGTGAAGCGCGTCTACGTTCAAGGCGACGCGCCCTATCGCGCGAGCCCGGACAATATCGGCGAGTGGTTCGTCCGCACCCGCAGCGGCGAGATGGCGCCCTTCTCCTCCTTCGCCCAGACCAGCTGGGCGACCGCGCCGACGACGATGTCGCGCTTCCAAGGCATTCCCGCCTTCGAAATCCAGGGGCAGGCCGCACCCGGGCAGAGCTCGGGCGAGGCGATGCGGCGGATCGAAGAGCTGGCCGCGCAGATTCCCGGCACCAGCGTCGCCTGGTCGGGCCTGTCCTTCCAGGAGCGGCTGTCCTCGGGACAGGCGCCGTATCTCTATGCGGTGTCGCTGCTGGTCGTGTTCCTGTGCCTTGCCGCGTTGTACGAGAGCTGGTCGATCCCGCTGGCGGTGCTGCTGGTGATACCGCTCGGCCTTGTCGGCGCGGTTTTCGCCGTGACGCTTCGCGGCCTGCAGAACGACGTCTATCTCCAGATCGGCCTGCTGACGACAATGGGACTGGCGGCCAAGAATGCGATCCTGATGATCGAATTCGCCGAGCGCGCCGAGAAGGAAGGCAAGCGGGTGATCGACGCCGCGCTCGAGGCCGCGCGTATCCGTCTGCGCCCGATCCTGATGACCAGCCTCGCTTTCATCTTCGGCGTGCTGCCGCTGGCGATCTCGACCGGCGCCGGCGCCAACAGCCGCATCGCGATCGGCACGGCGGTGATCGGCGGGATGCTGACCGCGACGATCCTCGCGATCTTCTACATCCCGCTGTTCTTCGTGCTGGTCCGCCGCGGCGTGCGCGACGGGCTCAAGGCCGCGCGCACGCGGTTCGGACGCAACCGGGAGGCGCAGGCATGAAGCGCGCTCTGTTGATCCTCGCCACGACCGCCCTGGCCGGCTGCTCGATGGAGCCGAAATACGTCCAGCCGGCGACGCCGGTGCCGCCGTCCTGGCCGGTCGGCGACGCCTATCTCCGGCAGAGCGAGGCGGCGCTGCCGGCGGTGACCTATCGCGACATCTTCCGCGATGCCCGGTTGCAGCGGCTGATCCAGCAGGCGTTGACCGAGAATCGCGACCTGCGCATCGCCGCCGCCAACATCCGGGTGGCGCGCGAGCAATACCGCATCCAGCGCGCCGAGCGGCTGCCCGAAGTCGGGACCGGGATCGGCGCGGCGGTCTCCAATGGGCAGAGCAGCACGTCTTCGACCGGGACGGGATCGGGTACCCGCACGCGCTTCACCGCCGATGCGGGGATCACCGGTTTCGAGCTCGATCTGTTCGGCCGCGTCGCCTCGCTCACCCGCGCCGAGCAGAACCGCTATTTCGCGACCGAGGCGGGCGCTCGAGCGACCTACCTGACGCTGGTCGGCGACATTGCCGATGCGTGGCTGCGCTACGCCGCCGATGTCAGCCTTCTCCAGATCGCGCAGGACACCGCCGCCAACGCCGAGAACAGCGTCCGCCTGACCCGCGCGCGGCTCGAGGGCGGCATCGCTCCGCGCACCGATCTGCGCCAGGCCGAGCAAGTGCTCGAGGGCGCCCGCGCCGATCTCGCCGAACAGCGCACCGCGCTGGCGCAGGACATCAACGCGCTCCAGCTGCTGGTCGGCGCGCCGATCGATCCGGCGCTGCTGCCGCGCTCGCTCGACGAGGCGGCGCCGACGATCGCCGAGCTTCCGGCCGGCATCGACTCGGGCATTCTTCTCCGGCGGCCCGACGTGGTGCAGGCCGAGTATCAGTTGCGCGCCGCCAATGCCGAGATCGGCGCGGCGCGGGCGGCGCTGTTCCCGCGCATTTCGCTGACCGGGCTGCTCGGGCTGGCGAGCAACGCGCTGACCGGGCTGTTCAGCGGCGGCGGCTTCAACTGGTCGGCGGGTGCCGACGCCAGCTACTCGATCTTCAACGCCGGCGCGGCGCGTGCGGGCGTGCGGCTGACCGAGGCGCAGCGTGAGGCGGCGGTGGCCACCTATGAGCGATCGATCCAGTCGGCGTTCCGCGAGGTCGCCGACGCGCTGGCCCGGCGCGGCACGATCACTGAGCAGCTGCGGGCGACGCAAGCGCAGGCCGACGCCGCGGCGGACACCTTCCGCCTCGCCGAGGCTCGGTATCGCGGAGGGATCGACCCCTTCCTGTCGAGCCTCGACGCGCAGCGCTCGCTCTACGCGGCGCGGCGGACGCTGGTGAACACCCGGCTGGTGCAGGCGAGCAATCTGGTGACGCTGTACCGGACGCTTGGTGGGGATTCGCTGCTCCAGCCGACCACCCAGGGGCCGGTGCCGGCGGCGAACCCCTGAGCGGTCAGCCCAGCACGCCGCACCGCGCGAGATACTCGGCATAGCCAGGCAATCGCGCGGGCAGCCCGACGAGCGCGTTGCGCATCTCGGTCATCTTCGCAAGCGCGGCACCCTCGGGCACGAAGGCGGCGAGCGGGTCGGCCGCTTGCGGGACGACGCCCAATCCGAGCAAGGCGGAGAGCCACAGCTCCTCGAGCAGGCTGTCCTCGTCGGCGAAAGTGAAGCGCCCGCGCCGCTCGAACTGGACGAGGATGCGCGCCAGGCTCTCGGGCACTGTAATCGGGAGCCCGGCGCGCAGATAGTGCAGCGCCTGGAAGTCGCGCATCCGCTCGGCCTCGGCGCGGGTGCGGCGGTTATATTCGCCGGTCTCGACCGGGTGGCAGTCGCGCCCAGGGAGCAGCTCGATCGCGCGGGCGATGCCGCTCTGCGCGAGGTGGAGGTTCGGCCAGTGCAGCGGATCGAGTGCGACCGCGGCGTCGCCGAGCGCAAGCACGTTATGGACCCATGGCGCGGTGCGGCGGCCGGGTCGGATCGTGGTCGATGCGTCCCCGTCCGGGGCGGCATGGACCCGGCCGGCGAATGTCCGGCCCGGCATCGGAGAGGCGAATTGCCAGCCCTTGGCGCCGGCGGTGATCGTGTCGTTCGGATCGCCGGGGCTGGCCGCCAGCTCGGCGAGCTCCACCTGGTTCAACGGCAGTGCGTCCCGCCAATCCTCGAACCCGTCGCCTACCGCTCCTGCAAGCGGCGCGGCGGGGCCGGAGGCGTCGATATAGAGATCGGCGATCAGGCGTCGCCCGTCGGCTAGCAGCAGCGCGGCGATACCGCCGTCGGAACGTCGCTCGACGCCGCCGAATCTGCCCTGGCTCCGGTTCACGCGGCGCTGGTCGGCCAGCACGGCAAGCACCTCGCGGTAGCGCGACGGATCGAGGCGCAGCGCATAGTCGAACGCAGCTAGCGGAGTGCCGGGCTGCGGATGGACGAACTTGCCCGCCTCGGCAAGGACCGCGGCAGCGGCGTAACGATGCCAGGACTCGGCGCGGCCTTCGCGCCGCTCGCGCGCCCAGAGCTGATGGAACGGAGTGTTGCCCGCCGGCGCGCCGTGTTCGCCATGGACGTGGTACCAGGTCGCGGCCCGCGGCGGCCAGTTTTCGAAACGCAGCCCGAGCCGCGGCACCGCCGCGCCGGCGCGGAGCAAAGCCGCCTCGTCGAGGCCGATGCTGGCATGGAAGCGGTGGATCGCGCTGGTGCTGCCGGGCAGCCGGTCGGCGAGTGCGGCCGGATCGGGTGGCGTCTCGATCACCGTCAGGGCCAACTGCGGCAGGGCGCGCGCGAACGCCACCGCGGCGGACAGCCCGACAAGGCTGCCGCCGAAAATGGCGATGCTGCGGATCGTGCGATCGCTCATGCCGGCGCGAGCCCAAGCGCGGCACGATGCCCCGGCAGACCCGCCACTTCGCGCGCGATCTGATCGCGCAGCCGATCGAGGGCATCGGCCAGTGCGCGCGGATCGGCGGCGTCGACGCGCTGGTCCCAGCCTTCGGGCACCAGCCCCTGCCCGATCATCACCGCGATCCAGCTCGGCGCGAAGAACAGTCCGCGGCTGTAGCGCTGGATGCGGCCGGCGCGGCGGAACAGCTCGATCTTCTCCGCGAGGCTGTCGGGGATCTGCATGTGGCGGACGTAGCGCCAAAACTCCGAATCGTCGCGGGTGCTGGCGTGATAATGGAGGATCAGGAAGTCGCGGATGCGGTCATATTCATAATCCACCTGCGTGTTGAACGCGTCGCGATCGGCGTCCTCGATCGCGCCGATCGGGAAGAAGTCGAGCAACTGCTCGATCGCCGCCTGGACGAGATAGATGCTCGTCGATTCGAGCGGCTCGAGAAACCCCGAGGCGAGCCCGACCGCGACGACATTGTGCGACCAGCTGCGCTTGCGGCGTCCGGCCCGGAAGCGGAGCACGCGCGGCTCGGCCAGCGCCTCGCCCTCCACCGCGTTGAGGATCGCGCCGGCTGCCGCGTCATCGGAGAGGTGCGCGCTCGAATAGACATAGCCGTTGCCGACCCGGTGCCGGAGCGGGATCCGCCAGCGCCAGCCCGCCGCCATTGCCGTCGCGCGGGTGAAGGGCTCGATCTCGCCGAGCGGCGAGGCGCAGGGCAGCGCCGCCGCGCGATCGCAGGGCAACCAGTGCGACCAATCCTCCCATGCCTCGCCGAGCGTATCGCCAAGGAGCAGGCTGCGGAAACCCGAGCAATCGACGAACAGATCCCCTTCGATCCGGGCGCCGCTTTCGAGCGTCACTGCGACGACATCGCCGCTCTCGCCATCGCGCTCGACCGCGACGATTCTGCCCTCGGTGCGCCGCACGCCGTGCGTTTCGGCGAAGCCGCGCAGATAGGGGCCGAAGCGGGTCGCATCGAATTGATAGGCATAGCCATAGGTCGAGAGCAGCGCTTCGGGATCCGCTGCCGGCGGCGCGAACCGCCGCTGCGCCGCCATGACGTTGGCGACCGAATAGCCGGGAATGTCGCCGCCGCGCCCGAGCGCGCGGGTGCGAAGCCACCAATGCAGGAACGGCACGTCATGCAGCGGCCGCCCGAAATCGCCGAACGGGTGGAGATAGGCATCACCGGGCTTGCCGAAGTCGCGGAACTCGATGCCAAGCTTGTAGGTGGCGTGGGTCTCGGCCATGAAACCGGCCTCGTCGAGCCCGAGCGTCTCGATGAAGGCGCGCAGATGCGGCAGCGTCGCCTCGCCGACCCCGACGATACCGATCTCGGCCGATTCGACCAGCTCGACGCTGGCGGCGTGGGGCAGCAGCCTGGCGATCGCTGACGCGGCCATCCAGCCGGCGGTGCCGCCGCCGACGACGATGACGCGCTTGCGTGGTTGCTCCATCCCGCCCCTCTCCGGTAGCGGGTGTAAGCGATTATTCGGTGCTGTTGCCAGTCTCGTCGGCGGCGAAGCCGTTCGAGCCGTCGGTGGCGCCATTATCGGTCAGGTCGGCGCCGGGCGCCCCCGATGCGCCGAACGGCTCGGACGAGATGTCATTGGCCTGTTCGGCCGAGCTCTCGTTCGCGACGTTGGAGGGCGCCGCGGTCTCGCCGCCGCATGCCGCCAATGCGAGGCTTGCGCCGAGGCCGAGCACTGTGCCGATCTTCGCCATCGTCATTCTCCCTGCAGTGCAAATACGAACGCCCGTGCCCGCTCGCCGACCTCGGCCGCGGTGAGGCCGGGCTTATAAAGCGCCGAGCCGAGCCCGAAGCCGGCCGCACCGGCATCGCGCCACGGGCCCATAGTGTCGGGCGCGACGCCGCCGACCGGCAACAGCCGCATGTCTTTCGGAAGCACCGCGCGCATCGCCTTGAGGACATACGGGCTCGATCCTTCGGCGGGAAACAGCTTGAGCGCGGTGGCGCCCGCGTCGATCGCCGCGAAGGCTTCGGTCGGGGTGACGACGCCCGGAAGCGAAACCATGCCGGCCGCGGCAGTGGCGGCGATCACGTCGGTGTTGGCATTGGGCGAGATGATCATCGTCCCGCCGGCCCCGCGGATCTCTTCGACCTGGCTGACGCGCAGCACCGTGCCCGCGCCGATGACTGCCCTGCCCTCCAGCCGGCGCGCGAGGCGACCAATGCTGTCGAGCGGCTCGGGCGAGTTCATCGGGACTTCGATCAGGGTGAACCCGGCCTCCACCAGCGTGTCGCCGATTGCCTCTACTTCGTCGGGATTCACCCCGCGCAGGATCGCGATCAAGGGGCAGCGCGCAAAGGCGGCATCGAAGGCGGGTACGTGGCTCATTGCTTCACAATCTCGTTGATGCCCGCGACGAAGGCGGCATGGCTGTCGATCAAACGCGCGGCGCGGCCATGGGCTTCGATCGCCGCCGAATAGAGTCCTCCGAGCGTGGGATCGGCGAGGATGTGGACGCTCTGGTGCGGCGACGTCGCCAGCCTGACGGCGACATCGGTGCCGATCAGCAGGCCCGAGGCATAGGAGGCGGCATCGGCATCGTCGCGCCGGCCGAGCATCTTCGCGGCGCGGATGCCGAACAGCGAAGCCGCGAGGTCCTGCTTCTTGCCGTCTTCGACCCCCTCGCGAAAGGCGGCGCCGAGCGTGACTTCGCCGCCGAGTTGCGCGGCGAGCAGGCCATGCTTGCGCAGCAACGCGAAGAGCTCGCCGGTCATCGCGGTGACGAAGTCGGCGACCTTGCCGCCTTGCATCTCGACCCATTTGCAATGCGTGCCGGGCTGTACCAGCAGCGAATCCGGCGGCACCAGCCCCGCCGCGACAGCGCCGAGCAGCTGGACCTCCTCGCCGCGCATCACGTCCGGACGTCCGCCCAACAGCGTGGAGATGCCGGGGACGATCGCCGTGCGCTCGTCGATCCACAGCAGGCCCGCCGCCAGCTCGGCCACGCCGGCGGGCGCGGCGACATAGGGCGCGGGCCGCCAGCCGATATTCGCGCCGACCATCCCGGCGAGCAACATCGGCAGATCGCCGAAACGTTCGCGGATGGCCGCCGCCTCGCCAGCGAAGTCCGCGACCGAGGTGACGCCTTTGTCGTCACGCTCGGTGCGCGTGATCGCGCCATCCTCGACCAGGAACACGCGCCGGTTGGTCGTGCCCCAATCGACGGCGAGGAAGCGGCTGCCGAAACTCACCACCAAGTCGCGTACAATGCGATGAGGATGAGGATCACGCCCACGCCAGCGATGTTGAACACCGCCGGGGTGCGGAAGGTGACTCCCTCCATCGTCACGCGATTGGCATCGCCGCGGCCGCGCACGACCAGCGACACGACCATCGCGAGGAACAGGCTGACGACGAAGACGAACATCATCCGGTTCATGAAGGGGAACAGATAGGTATTGAGCGCCTCGGGCAGATATGGCGAGGGGTTCTCGAGGCTGATGTTCGCCTTGAGGATGAACGAGAGCAGCACGGACGTAACCGCCGCGACGATCGCACCGGCTTCGGTGGCCGGCTTCCAGAACAGGCCGAGCAAGAAGATCACCGTGATTCCCGGCGTGAAGAAGCCCGAGAATTCCTGGATGAACTGGAAGGCCTGGTCCGACTGGCCGATCAACGGCCGCGCGGCGATCACCGCGATCACCACCGCGACTGCAGCGACGATCCGGCCGACGAGGACGAGGTGCTTCTCCTGCCCCTCGACCGCCGCGACGCCGTCTTCGCCGCGGGTCTTCATCCCGCGCGCCTTGGCGTAGAGATCGAGGGTGAAGATCGTCGCGATCGAATTGATCTTGGAGGCCGTCGACGCGATGATCGCCGCGATCAGCGCCGCAAAAACGAGGCCGAGCAGCCCCGGCGGCAGCAGCTTCATCATCGTCGGATAGGCTTCGTCCGACTTGGCGAGATCGGGCGCGAGGACGACCGCGGCGATGCCCGGCAGCACGATGATCACCGGCATCAGCAGCTTGAGATAGGCGGCGAACACCACGCCCTTCTGGGCCTCGCCGAGGTTCTTGGCGGCAAGCGCGCGCTGGATGATATACTGGTTGAAGCCCCAATAGCTGAGGTTCGCGATCCACATGCCTCCGACCAGCACGGCGATGCCGGGCAGATCCTTGTAGAACGGATTGTCGGCCGAGAGGATCATGTCGAACTTCTCGGGCGCGCGCTCGGAGAGCACCGCGAACCCGGCGAGCACGCCTTGGTCGCCGCCGATCTGGTTGAGCGTCAAATACGACACGACGAGGCCGCCGAGCACGAGCAGGGTGACCTGGACGATATCGGTCAGCGCCACCGCCTTGAGGCCGCCATAGAGCTGGTAGAGCAGTGCGAAGCCGCCCAGCGCGATCAGCGCCGCGTCCTGGTTGACCCCGGCGACCTTGTTGACCGCGATCGAGCCGAGCCAGATGATCGAGGTGAGGTTCACGAACACGTAGAGCGCGAGCCAGAACAGCGCCATCAGCACCGGGAGCACGCGGCCATAACGCTGCTCGAGGAACTGCGGCATCGTGTAGATCTGGTTCTTGAGGAAGATCGGCAGGAAGTATTTGCCGACGATCAGCAGGGTCAGCGCCGCCATCCACTCATAGGAGGCGATCGCGAGGCCGATCGCGTAGCCCGAACCGGCCATGCCGACGATCTGTTCGGCGGAAATGTTTGCTGCGATCAGCGATGCGCCGATCGCCCACCAGGGCAGCGACTTGGACGCGAGGAAATAATCCGACGTGTCTTTGGTGTGGCCCGCCTTCTCGCGGCTAACCCACTGCGCCAAGCCGAAAATGCCGATGGCGTAGGCGATCACGACGAAGAGATCGAGGTTCGATAAGGTCGTCATTGCTTCCTCCCTGCCCCGGGCGTCGGCGGCTGGTGCCGCGCTCTCTTGCCCGCGTGTGGCACCGACCCGGCGCCGATTGTTCATTTATCGTATTTATTGGACTTGTCCAGCGCCACCACTCCGCTAACGTAGGTGAAACAGTGGCGTGGAGAGGGTCCTGACATCGTTGTCGGGGTCGATCAAGGGGCGAAAGCCGATGGCGAACAACTATCCGGAGCTGGGCACCGAGGACGTGCGCCCGCAGCTGGGACGCAATCTCACCTATGGCATGCTCGACAGCTTGGGCCGTGCGATCGTCACCGGCCGCTATGAGCGCGAGGCGTTCCCGACCGAGGCCGAGCTCGCCAAGCAGCACGGGGTCAGCCGCTCGGTAACGCGCGAGGCGGTCAAGATGCTTACCGCCAAGGGGCTGCTGAGCGCACGCCCACGTCAGGGCACGGTGGTCCAGCCGGCGACGAGCTGGAACCTGTTCGACACCGATGTGCTACGCTGGCTGCTCGAGCGGCAATTCTCGATCGAGCTGCTCCGCCAGTTCAACCAGCTGCGCGTGGCGATCGAGCCCGAGGCGGCGGCGCTCGCGGCGCGGATGGCGACGCCCGAGGACCTTGCCCGCATCTCGAACGGGCTCGAGCGGATGGAATCCGCCGAAGAGGGGCATGACGACACGCTTGAAGCCGACATCGCCTTCCACGTCGCGATCCTGCGCGCTTCGGCCAACCCTTTCTACGCCCAGTTCCGCGATGTTGTGGGCACCGCGCTGCGCACCTCGATCCGTTTCACCAACCGGATCAAGGGCCGCAGCGCCAATGTCGCCGATCACGCGGCGGTGCGCGACGCGATCGCCGCGCGCGATCCCGAAGGCGCCCGCGCAGCGATGCGCGCGCTGATCGGCGACGTGCTCGAGTTGATCGACGATCTCGAGGCGCGCGAAGCCAAGGGCTGAGCGCGGCGCCGGCCAGGCAAGCGGGGGGACGCGATGACCATCACGATCTGCCTTCGAACGGTCCCCCGACGGCGGCAAGGGGCTGGCGCGCGACACACGCGTGCGCTGGGCGCTGGAAGAGGCGGGGCTGGCTTACGAGGTTCGGCTCGTCAGCTTCGCCGAGTTGAAGGAACCGGCGCATCTGGCGCTTCATCCCTTCGGCCAGATACCGACCTATGAGGACGGGGATCTCGCCCTGTTCGAGAGGGGCGCGATCGTCTTCCACATCGCCGAACAAGCTGCGGGTCTGCTGCCGAGCGATCCCGCTGGACGTGCGCAAGCGATCACCTGGATGTTCGCCGCGCTGAATACGGTGGAGCCACCGACACTCGAATTCATGACCGCGAACCTGTTCGAAGCCGACAAGCCGTGGAGCGCCGAGCGTCTGCCGCTGGTCGCGGCCCGCGTCCGTGCTCGCCTGGAGCAACTCTCCGCACGCCTTGGCGGCAGCGACTGGCTGGACGGCCGGTTCAGCGGCGGCGATCTGCTGATGGTGTCGGTGCTGCTCCGCTTGCGGATGTCGGGCATCCTCGACGAATTCCCGAACTTGGCTGCCTATGTCGCTCGCGGCGAGGCGCGTCCTGCCTATCAACGGGCTTTCGCCGCGCAACTGGCGATCAACGCGCCACCGGCTGACGGGAACATGCCTGCGCCAGACTGAACGGCTGGTCGGGCCTGTCCGCTTTTGACGGCCTAGTCGTATTCGGAACGCCCAAGATGCCGCGCCACTGCCGCGGAGCCGTGTCCGACGGCGTGGACCGCCTCTGCCAGCTCATCGCGGCTGATGCCCCATTTATGCGTCCAGTAGCGGACCTCATGCGGTTCCTCGAGCGCGATCCGGCTGCGATCCTGCGGGCCGCGCAGTGCGGGGTCGTCAGCCATTTCGGGCGTTCGCGTCGCCGGTCTTGTCGGGCGCCTTCTTCTTCGCGGTCGCCTTGGCGCCGGTTCGCGAGCCGCCGCCGCGACCCGTGCCCGTGCTGCCGCGCGCGCCGTCGCCGCCCTTTGCGGTGATCGCACCGGGGTTACCGCCTGCACCTTTCTGAGCCATGTCCAACCTCTCCTATGTCGAGGGTCCAACCCGGGCCGGCAGTTCCGGTTCCGAATGGTTTCAATGACTTAAGTTAAGTGCCCTGAAAGACCAGGCCGGCTTCTTGCGCGACTTCCCTGCCTGAACTTGACTGGTCCGCGCGCGCGCAAGTCTATTGCGCCAGCCGAACGCGTCTTCGAAGTCGGCGATGTTGGAGGTGTTGTGATGATCCTTCTCACCTTTGCTGCTTTTCAGGCTGTCAGCGGACTGAGCACTGCCCTGCCTCCCGACGAGCGGCTGCGTTTCGTCTTTGCACGCGACGACCGGAGCAGTGCGAAGATCGCCGGTTCGGGCGCGACACCCACCAGCTGGTCGACGCCGACCCTGTTCAACATCGTCCAGCAATGCGGCGGCAAGGGATTGGGCGTGGCGCGGAGCAACGCGCGTCGGATCGTCGTCACGGGCGAGAGCGGCGCGAACAATCTCGAGGTCGCCCGCTGCGTCCAGGCATCGACTTCGGTACGCTTCTGGGCAGGCGTTCAGGACAACCGCTCGGGATCGCGGACGTTCGACCAGCAGCCCTTTCGGGCACTTTGGAGCGACTGACCCGGTCGCCCAAGTTCGCGGACCCAGGCTGCGCTCAAACTGATGGAACAGGGCGCAGCCACATCAGGGCTTCGCGGCAGATCGCGCAACGCCTGCGCGATTGGCGAGATTTTTTTCGGGCTGCGTTGAAGAGCGCTAACTCAGCGGAATATCACGGAAATAACGCAGAAACGCACCGAGCGGGGCGCCGCTCGCACGGCATGCGCGCAGGCCGCTCGGGTGGGCCCGGCTCCGCGCCTCCTATGATGGACTTAATGACCGGTGTGGCGAACCCGCGGGAGCGAGGGGAAGGTTCGCACGTGCCCGCTGCGGCGAGCATGGCGCCGGCGCTAATGTTACGGAGCCGATGATGTCGTTGCAGAACATCCCCATCTCCCGGAAGCTGGCCGGGGCCTTCGCTGCGCTGATCGTGATCTTCGCCGGCGTCGGCATGATCGTTTTCAGCAATCTCTCGTCGCTCGCCGAAGCGGCGGACGACAAGGAACGCTCGCTACGCGCCATGGAGCTCAGCCAGAAGCTGTTGACCGGCGTGCTCGAGCAGCAGAACGCCGCGCGCGGCTTCGCCATCCTCGGCAAGGACGAGTTCTTCAAGACCTATGAGGAGAATGGCGAGAAGTTCTTCAAGATGGTCGAGGAGTTCAAGCAGGTTTCGAGTGGTGACGAGCAGCATGCGCGTGCCGACCGGCTGGTATCCGAAGTCAAGGAACTGCGCGGCAAGCTCGACAATATCATCCGGCTGGCGCGCAACCCGGCGACGCGCGCGGAAGCGGGCGAGCTTTCGGGCGTCAAGATGCTCGGCGAGATCCGTCCGCTGATCAAGGAGATCGCCGAGACGCAGGAGAAGCGCGTCGAGGAAAAGGTCGCACATGAGGACGCAGCGGTCGGTTCCGCCAAGTGGGCGATCTGGATCGGCGGCGCGGCAGCGGTGACCATCGCGGTGCTGCTCGGCTGGCTGCTCACTCGCGGCATCGCCGCCCCGGTGGCGCAGATGACCGGGGTGATGAAGACGCTCGCCAGCGGCAACAACAAGGTCGACGTGCCCGCGACCGATCGCGGCGACGAGATCGGCGATATGGCCAAGGCGGTGCTCGTGTTCCGCGAGCAGGCGATCGAGAAGGAGCGCGCCGACGCGGCCAAGAAGGCCTCCGATGCCGAGCAGCAACGTGTCGTAGAGACGCTCGAGGCCAATCTCGGCAAGCTCGCGCAGGGCGACCTGACCAGCGAGATCACCGAGGCGTTCTCGCCCACCTATGAATCGGTGAAGCAGAATTTCAACGCGGCGGTGACCGAGCTGCGCAACCTGATCGGTACCGTGATGGAGAGCGCGGCGACGATCCGCACCGGCTCGGGCGAGATCGCCCAGGCGTCGGAAGACCTCGCGCGGCGTACCGAGGCCAATGCGGCGAGCCTCGAGGAGACCTCGGCAGCGGTGACCCAGATGGACGGACGCCTCAAGGCGACCGCAGCATCGGCCGGCCGTACCGTCGAGCGTGCCGACGGCGCGATCGCCACGGTCTCGGGTGGGCGCGGGATCGCCGACGAGGCGGTGCAGGCGATGACCCGCGTCGCGGACTCGGCGAAGGGCATCGACAGCGTCATTGAGGGCCTCGACAAGATTGCCTTCCAGACCCGCGTGCTCGCGATGAACGCGGCGGTCGAAGCCGGGCGTGCGGGTGAAGCGGGCCGCGGCTTCGCGGTCGTCGCGGACCTCGTCTCGGCACTCGCGATGCGCGCCGAGGAAGAAGCCGGCCGCGCGCGCGACCAGCTGACCGCCACCCAGACCGACATCGTCGCGGCGGTGGAGATGGTTCAGAAGGTCGATAGCGCGCTCGCCGACATCTCGGGCGACGTCAGCGAAGTCCATGCCCTGCTCGGCCAGATGGCCAGCGACAATCAGGCCCAGTCGACCGCGATCACCGAGATTTCGGTGGCGATCGGCACGATGGACCAGTCGACGCAGCAGAATGCGGCGATGGTCGAGCAGACCTCGGCCGCCGCGCGCAACCTCAGCAGCGAAGTCGCGGCGATGAGCGAACAGGCGTCGAAGTTCAACGTCGGCGCGGGCGTGCGGCCGGTGGCGAGCCGGGCGAGCGCTCCGGCGCGGACCAGGCCGGCGGGCTATGTCTCGCCGGTCAAGGCGCTGCCGGTGACCGCGCTGGCAAGCAGCGGCGGCGACGACTGGGCTTCGTTCTAAGAGTTCTCACGCGGAGAAAAGGGGGCGGCGCAGCATCGCTGCGGCGCCCTTCTTTTTGCCTGAGCCTCTCCGGGGAGGATTGGAGGCTTATCGCATCTTGATTGGCAGGATCACGCCGTCGTCGCGATATTCGATCTTCTGGATGGCGACGCGGCGATCGCCATTATACGGCCCATCGCCGATCTGCCCTTCCCAGCGATGATAGGCGATGTACCAATTGCCGTCCTTCGGGTCCTCGAAGAAGCTGTGATGGCCAGGCCCGCGATAGCGCCGGTCGCCGACGAGGAGCGACCCGCCGTAGCGCCACGGCCCGGTGGGCGAGAGCGCCACGGCATAATGGACCTGGTAGTTGGAATGATTCCACTGCCCGGCACTGTACGACAGATAATAGATGCCCTTCCGATAGTGCACGAACGCACCCTCCGTGAAGTTGGGCGGGGTCTCGACCTTCACCTCATGGTCGATGCTGACCATGTCGGGCTTGAGCGCCCACACCCGGAGCGTCGCCCCGGCGCTGCCGCCGGCATAAAGATAAGGCGTCTTGCTCTTCGGATCGACGAACACCGCGGGGTCGATCGCCTCGAACCCCTTGCCGCCGGTGATCAGCGGCTTGCCGCTGTCTGTGCAGGGACCCGCGGGCCCGCTGCAGGTGGCCACGCCGATGCGGCTGGGGGTCGGGTTCTGCGGCCCGACCGAATAATAGAAATACCAGCCGCCATTGGCGCGAACCATGTCCGGCGCCCACAAGAAGTGCCGGGCGCGATCGTCATCCGCCCAGGCGATGTCCTTGAGCCGGATCAGCGGCGCGCCGCGGGTCCATTTCACCTTGTCGGGCGAGGACCAGACCGACAGGCTCTCGTCGCCGCCGGTCGGGTAGATCCAGTAGCGGTCCTCGGCCAGCTCGATATCGGGATCCGCACCGGCGAAGACCGATTTCACTTCCTGCGCCGACGCTGCCGACGGGACTCCCCCCAGCAGCGCCGCAACCCAAACTGCGCGCGTCATTTGCCCGATGCGGGCACCACGCCCTTCGGCGCGGCGGCGAGGCGCCGGATCAGGTCGACCTCCGCCTGACGATAGGGCTTGCCGTCGGCGCGGAACACCTCGTGGAACCAGATCGTCGGCTCGTCCCAGGTATAGGGCTTCTTCCAGCTGTCCCAGGGCAGCCTGGTCTGCGACTTGCCGTCGACAAAGCCCCAGTTGATCATCGCGATATTGTATTTTTTGCCGAGCGGCAGCGAGCCGTCGAAGGTCGAGCCGTTGCCGCGTGCCATATATTCGGTGCACAGAACCGGGCGGCCATAGCTCAGCATCTGCTTCGCGCGGCGCTCCCACTGCTCGGGCCAGTTATAGTCGTGGAAGCTCATCACCTCGGAGCGGGTGACCTGGATCCGCTCGACAGCGTCGAGCGCTTCGCGCTTGTCCCAATTCTCGCCGATCCAAACGCCGCTGGTGAGCGGCTGGGTGGGATCGACCGAGTAAGCGGCATCGAACACGCGGCCGAGCAGCCCGGCGACGAGTTCCTTCTTGTTCGGCGTCGGCTTGTAGTTGCCGCCGCCTTCGTTGTTGGGCTCGTTCCACACGTCCCATGCGACGATGCGGCGATCGTTCTTGAAGTGCCCGACCACGTCCTTCACGTAATTGAGCAGCTTCGGATATTGGCTGCGGTCGGCGAGGCGCGCCGCGCCGGGGGCCTGGAACCAGCCCGAATTGTGCACGCCGGGGATCGGCGGGCGCTGACGACCCGAGACGGGGTCCGGATCCCAGCAACTGTCGAACAGCACGAACATGATGCGGATCTTGTGCTTGTCGGCGATCGCGAGGAACTGGTCCATGCGGCGCTTGAGGCCCTCGGCATCCTCTTCCCACAGGATGTTGTGGAGATAAACGCGCATCGTGTTCATGCCGATCGACTGGGCCCAGCCGAGCTCCTGATCGATCGTCACGGGATCGAAGGTGTCGGCCTGCCACATCTCGAACTGGTTGATCGCGGTGCGCGGATTGTAGTTGGCGCCGACCATCCAGGGCTGGCGATCGTACCACGCATTGGCCTGCGCCTTGGTCCAGGCGTCGCGCGCCTCGGCGGGTGCGATGCCCGTGGCGAGGACGAGCGCGGAGGCTGCGAGAAGGAAGCTGCGACGGATCATGTTTCTCTCTCCTGATCAGCGCCGGCTGGCGGCCGCGCCGCTGCTCAGCTTGTAGGTCATGACGTTGCGATAGGTCTGGCCGGGCTCGAGCCGCGCTTCGGGGAAGCCCTTCTGGTTGATCGCGTCGGGGAAGATTTGCGGCTCCATGACGATCGCATCGCCTTCGCGGTAGATCTTGTTGGCCTTGCCCGAAAAGGTGCCGTTGAGGAAATTGCCCGAATAGAATTGCAGCCCGGGCTGGTTCGACCAGAGCTCATAGCTGCGGCCCGAGGCTGGATCGGAGACCCGCGCCATCAGGTGCTGGGTGGTGGTGACCCTGCGGCCGATCACCCAATTATGGTCATAGCCGCGGCCATAGACGATCTGCTTGTCGCGCGCGTCGCGGACGCGATCGCCGATCACGCGCGGCTTGCGGAAATCGAACACCGTGCCGGCGACCGGCCGGAATTCGCCGGTCGGGATCAGCGTCTCGTTGACCGGAGTGAAGCTCTCCGCCGGGATGGTGACGACATGCCCCATCGCGCCATTGGCCGAGCCCTCGCCCGACAGGTTCCAATAAGCGTGGTTCGAGATGTTGACGATCGTCGTCTTGTCGGTGGTCGCGAGATATTCGATCGTCAGATTGTTCGCCTCGTCGAGCGAATAGACGGCATCTACGGTCAGCGTGCCGGGATAGCCCTGATCGCCGTCGGGGCTGACATAGCGCAGCGTGACCGACGCGGTCGGGCCGTTGCGGATCGACACCACGTCCCACAGCACCTTGTCGAAGCCCATCGTCCCGCCGTGAAGCGAATTGGTGCTGTCGTTGAGCGGCGTCTGATATTCGCGGCCCTCGAGCTTGAAGCGCCCGCCGTTGATGCGGTTGGCGAAGCGGCCGACGGTCGCGCCGATGAAGTTCGGGTATTTGAGGTAGTCGCCGATGCTGTCGTGGCCGAGGGCGATGTCGGCCTTGCGGCCGGCGCGATCGGGCATCACCAGCGACTGGATCGACGCGCCATAGGCAATGATGTTCGCCGAGATGCCACGATTGTTGGTGAGCAGCACCGATTCGACGGTGCGGCCGTCGGGCAGCTTGCCGAAAGTACCGCGCTTCGCGGTGGCGGCGTCGGCGGCGGGGGCCGCGATGGCGAGCGCGGCAAATGCGCCCAGGGCTGCGATCGTCTTCATTGTCTCTCTCCCTCCATTTTGTTCTTCGGATCAGTGGCTGTCGCGCGGAATGCCCTTGGTCTGGGCGATGCGCTGGAACTTCACCGCATTCTCGAGGACCGCGCCGGTATCGAACTGGCCGACAAGATTGCGATGGATCTCCTGCCACGGAGTCTGCGCCTCGGGGACATAGTCGCGGCTCTCGCCCAGCGCGGCGCGGCGGCGGGCGAACTCGGCATCGTCGACGAGCAGGTCGGCGGTGCGCTTCCTCAGATCGATGCGGATACGGTCGCCGGTCTGGACCAATGCGAGCCCGCCACCGACTGCGGCCTCGGGCGCGGCGTTGAGAATCGATGGGCTGCCGCTGGTGCCGGACTGGCGGCCGTCGCCGAGGCACGGCAGCGCGTGGACGCCGGCGCGGATCAGCGCCGCGGGCGGGCGCATGTTGACCACTTCGGCGCCGCCCGGATAGCCGACCGGCCCCGCCCCGCGCATGATCAGGATGCTGTTGTCGTCGATCCCGAGCGCGGGATCGTCGATGCGGTGGTGATAATCCTCCGGCCCGTCGAACACGACGGCCTTGCCCTCGAACGCCTCGGGATCGTCGGGGTTCGAGAGATAGCGCGCGCGGAACTCGTCCGAGATCACGCTGAGCTTCATCACGGCGTTGTCGAACAGATTGCCCGACAGGACGGTGAGACCCGCGGCCGACTTCATCGGCGCGTCGAGCGGGAAGATCACGTCGGGATCCTCGCTCTCGGCAGTCTCGACGTTGTCCGCCACGGTCTTGCCGTTGACCGTGAGTGCGCTGCCGTCGATCAGCCCGGCGCGGAGCAGCTGCCCCATCACCGCCGGAACTCCGCCGGCGCGGTAGAAATCCTCGCCGAGATATTTGCCGGCGGGCTGGAGATTGACGACCAGCGGGATGTCCGAGCCGTGCGCCTCCCAGTCGGCGAGGCTGAGTTCGACCCCCATGTGCCGCGCGATCGCATTGAGGTGGATCGGCGCGTTGGTCGAGCCGCCGATCGCCGAGTTCACGCGGATCGCGTTCATGAACGCGGTGCGGGTGAGCACGTCGGAGGGCTTGCGGTCGGCATGGACCATCTCGACGATCTGCAGGCCGGTACGATAGGCATTTTCCTGCCGGTCGCGGTACGGCGCGGGGATCGCCGCCGAGCCCGGCAGCGACATGCCGAGCGCCTCGCACAGCGAGTTCATCGTCGTCGCAGTGCCCATCGTGTTGCACCAGCCAGTCGACGGCGCCGACGACGCGACGAGCTTGAGGAAGCCCTGATAGTCGATCTCACCGGCGGCGAGCATCTCGCGCGCCTTCCACACGATCGTCCCCGAACCGGTGCGCTCGCCCTTGAACCAGCCGTTGAGCATCGGCCCGACCGACAATGCGATCGACGGAATGTTGACGGTCGCCGCGGCCATCAGCGCCGCCGGGGTGGTCTTGTCGCAGCCGATCGTCAGGACGACGCCGTCCATCGGATAGCCGTAGATCGCCTCGACGAGGCTCAGATATTGCAGGTTGCGGTCGAGCCCCGCGGTCGGGCGCTTGCCGGTTTCCTGGATCGGGTGCGTGCCGAATTCGAGCGCGATGCCGCCCGCCTCGCGAATGCCTTCCTTAACCCGCTTGGCGAGCTCGAGATGGTGGCGATTGCACGGGCTCAGATCGCTGCCGGTCTGGGCGATGCCGATGATCGGCTTGCCCGACTGGATCTCCTCGAGGCTGATGCCGAAGTTCAGATAGCGCTCGACATAGAGCGCGGTCATGTCGGGATTGGCGGGGTTGTCGAACCAGGCGCGCGACCTCAGTGGCGGACGCCCGCCGTTCGAACCCTTTTCCGCGTCGCTCATTCACCTCTCCGGTGGAGTAATTGGCTTGTACTCAGGCGCCGCCTTTGTGGTTCCCGGTGTCGGTCCCGGCAGCGTCGTGCGGGCTTGATACCGGCAGTGCGGGGCAATAGGAAGAGCATATATATCTTATAAAAGGAAATGGGGTATGATGGAGAGCGCGGCACGGCCCATTCGACTGGGGCTGGTGGGCATCGGCAAGATCGCACGGGATCAGCATCTCCCTGCCCTCGCGGCGGACGGCCGCTTCGCACTGGCGGCGACTGCGAGTCGCAATGCACAACTCGACAACGTTCCCGGATATCCCGACATCGCCGCAATGATTGCCGGCGGGCATGAACTGGACGCGATTTCGCTCTGCACGCCGCCTGACGGCCGATATGGGCAGGCGGTCACCGCGATCGACGCCGGGCTGCACGTGATGCTCGAAAAGCCACCGGCGACGACGCTGACCGAGATCGCCGCGCTGGCCGATCGCGCCAAGGCCAAGGGAGTCGTGTTGTTCACCACCTGGCACTCGCGCGAGGCCGCCGGGGTCGAGCCCGCCAAGGCATGGCTACAAGGCAAAAGCATCGACGCAGTGCGGATCACCTGGCGCGAAGACATCCGCCGCTGGCATCCGGGGCAGGAGTGGATCCTCGCGGCGGGCGGCTTCGGCGTGTTCGATCCCGGCATCAACGCATTGTCGATCGCGACCAAGATCCTGCCGGATCCGCTGCTGCTCGACTCAGCCTGGATGGAAGTGCCGGAAGGTCGCGGCTCGCCGCTCGCCGCCGAGCTCAAGATGCGCAGCGGCAACGCGCGCGTCGACGTATCGCTCGATTTCCTCCAGACCGGCCCGCAGACCTGGGACATCGAAGTTGACACCGACGCCGGCACCCTCCGCCTCGGCATGGGCGGCAGCATCCTCCAGCTGCCCGGCGAGGACGAGCAGAAGGCGCCCGACCGCGAATATCCGCGGCTCTATGCACGGTTCGCCGAGCTGGTCGCCGCGGGCCAAAGCGACGTCGACATCCGTCCGCTCCAGATCGTTGCCGACGCCTTCATGATGGCCGAGCGACGAACGACCGAGCCGTTCGCCTTCTAGGTCATCCGCGGGCCAGTCCCAATAGATCGGCCCGTCATCTGGCCTGCCCTACGATCCGGGACGCCAAAAGCCTCTCGTCCCACACTGTGTCCTTCGCGCCACGCCAACGGGGATTTGCGCTCCCCCGTCTTATTGATATGATTAATCACTTGTCACAGTTTGGAAGCGGTTGCATAGCCGCAACCCGAACGAAGAGAGGCCTGCCAAGGGCCCTGCTCGTCCTATGGCCAAGGGGAGGTACGCGATGCGCCTGAAATCCGTTATTCTTGCTTCGACTTCATTCGCCGTGCTCGCAGGAGCAGCGCCGGCGTTCGCGCAGGACGCGCCGGTGCCGGCCGCTCTGGAGGCCACGGCCCCTGCCGCGCAGGATGCGGCGACCGGTCCGGTCGCCCAGGACCCGACCAGCGAAGACGCGATCGTCGTCACCGGCCTGCGCCGCAGCCTCGAGACTTCGCAGCGGATCAAGCGCGAGTCCGAAGGTATCGTCGACGCGATCGTCGCCGAGGACATCGGCAAGCTGCCCGACACCTTCGCCTCTTCCGCGCTCCAGCGCGTTCCGGGCGTTGCGGTCACCCGCGGCGGCGGTGAGTCGGCCGGTGTCACCGTGCGCGGCCTGCCCAACCTGACCACCACCTATAACGGCCGCGAAATCTTCACCGCCGAGGGCCGTTACGTCCAGATCCAGGACTTCCCCGCCGGCACGGTCGCGGCGCTGGAAGTGTACAAGTCGGGTCTCGCCAACCAGATCGAGGGCGGCATCGCCGGCGCGGTCAACGTCCGCGGCCGCAAGCCGTTCGACTTCTCCGGGTTCGAGCTCTCGGGCTCGCTCAACTACGTCCATTCGGAGCAGGCGCAGCGCGAAGCCCCCAACGGCAATTTGCTGATCAGCGATCGCTGGGACACCGGCATCGGCGAAATGGGCCTGCTGGTGAACGCCTCCTATGTCGGCATCCAGTTCCTCGACGCCACCCGCGAGCAGTCGCTGGTGATCGGCACCACCGACGCAACCAACGCGCCGGGCGTGCAGGCCGGGCTTCGCTTCCCCGACGCGCAGGGCAATTTCCTCGGCTATGGCAATCGCTGGCGTCCGTCGGCCAACGCCGCGTTTCAGTGGAAGCCCACCCCCGAACTCGAAATCTACGCCGATGGGCTTTTCCAGGGCTTCCGCTCGCGCGACTATAACCGCTGGATGTTCGTCCCGATCTTCGGGGGCGATATGCGGCTGTCGAACGTAACGACGATCGACGGCACCAACCAGATCGCCACCGCGACCGTCACCGGGGCGGTGCGACCCGACGGCTATACCGGCTCGTTCAACGGCAAGACCGATACCTATCAGGCCGGCGGCGGCATCATCTGGAACAAGGATCGCCTGCGGATCTCGGCGGACGTCGCCTATACCGACAGCCAGTACACCGCCGACCTCGTCAACGTGGACTATGCCTTCGCAAGCTCGCCGGTTCGCGATGTCGAGTTCGAAACCCCCCAGGACGGCGGACCGACTCAGCGCTTCCGCAACTTCAACCTTGGCGACCCGGCCAATTACATCAGCCGCGGGCTCTACCAGGAATATCTGGTGGTGAACGGCAAGGATTGGCAGGCGCGCACCGATCTGTCCTACGATCTCGACATGGGCTTCCTGAAGCGGATCGACGTCGGTCTGCGCTATGCCGATCGCAAGGCGGGCCGCGACTTCGGTAACTTCTACATCAACAACGAAGGCGCGGGCATCCCGATGACTGCGCTTCCGGGCGCGGTCGTCGAGACCAGCCTGCCCGGCTTCCAGTACAACACCGCCCAGCCGACGGTGTTCTACGCCGCGATCACCCGGGACAGCATCCGCGAGAACCTGCCCGCGCTGCGCAGTTTCTTCGGAACGCCCGCGGGCCGGCCAGGCTTCAACCCGACCGACAATTTCCGCGCCAACGAGAAATCCTATGCGGCGTATGCACAGCTGAAATACGGGCTCGACCTCGGCGGCACGGTGGTGGACGGCGTGGTCGGCCTCCGCGCCGTCAAGACCAAGCTGAAGATCGACGGCTTCTCGCGCATCGAGGACACGGGCGGCGTGGTCACCAACCCGCCGATCACCGCCGAGAACGAGTATACCGACTACCTGCCGAATGCGAGCGCCCGGATCGGGTTCACCGACCAGCTGCAGCTGCGCCTCGCCTTCACCAAGACGCGGACGCGGCCGAACTTCTTCGACCTTCGTCCGAACACGTCGCTCGGCCAGCCGGTGATCCTCTCGCCGGGAGATCCCTGCCTCACTACCCCGAGCACGCCGGAATGCGTCGAGCGTCTGCGCCGCGGCGGATCGGCAGGCAATCCGGAGCTGGAGCCGCTCACCTCGAACAATTACGACGCGAGCCTCGAATATTACTTCTCGCGGACCGGCTCGGTCACCGCGGCGGTCTTCCGGCACGACGCCAAGGGCTTTCTCGCGACGGTGGCAGACCGTTCCGCTCCCGGCCTGCGCATCGATCGTCCGATCAACCTCGGCGAGACCCGTCTTCAGGGCGCCGAGGTGACCTTCACCAGCTTCCTCGACTTCGAGGGTCTGCCGGATTGGGCGTCGGGTTTCGGCATCCAGGCGAACGCCACCTATATCGACGCGAAGGGCGACCTTCAGCCGAACTTCGCGGCGACGCTGAACAACGAGCAGCAGGCGTTCCCGGGCGTGTCGGAATGGGCGTACAACCTCGTCGCGCTGTACGAGAAGCCGCAATTCTCGGCGCGTCTCGCCTATAACTACCGTTCGAAGTTCGTGACTGCCTACACGCTGGAACCGCTCGATCCGATCGCGCATCCGATCATCGAGAAGGGCCGCGGCCAGCTCGACTTCTCGACCTCGATCACGCCGATCCCGAACATCACGCTGGCGTTCGACATCGTGAACGTGCTCGGCAATCCGCTCCAGCGCCAGCGCGCGTACAACACCGGCGACGTCTACACGCGCCAGATCATCTACCTCGAGCGCAGCTACTCGCTCGGCGTGCGCTTCCGCTTCTGACGGAAGCCGCCACCAGGCAGACCGAAGGCCGGGGGACGCGAGTCCTCCGGCCTTCTTCTTTTCCGGCGCGGCTTTGCTATGACCTCCGCCAAACAGAGCGAGGAGAGCCCGAATGTCGCTGCGCACCGCATTGCTTTTGCTGGCCGCGAGCGGCGGCGCGCTGCCCGGCGCGGCGCTCGCCCAGGGTGCTACGCAGGCGAGCCCCCGCACCGCGATCGACACCGCGACCAAGCTGGCGCGCTGGCAGCTCGAACGGATGCACGATCGGAGCCTGATCGCGCGCGCGGGGCACGAGACGCACAATCCGCGCGCCTGGGAGCAGGCCGCCTTCTGGGTCGGAATGACCGCGCTCGCCGATCACGGCGCGCCGCCCGACATCGCGTCCGCGATCCTTGCAATGGGCCGCGCCAACCAGTGGCAGCCCGGCCGCCTCCCCTATTTCGCCGACGATCACGCGATCACGCAGAGCTATCTGTGGGCGGCGGAGCACGGCGCCGGAGCGGCTGCGATCGGGCCGGTGCGGCGGACGTTCGACAACATCCTCGCCAATCCGCCGCGGACCACGCTCGCCTTCGTGGTGCCCGAGGAGGGCGGCTATGGCGCGACCGAGTGCCTGACGCGCTGGTGCTGGTGCGACGCGCTGTTCATGGCGCCCCCGGCGATGCTGGAGTTGTCGCGCCAGACCGGCGACCGGCGCTACCGCGACTATGCGATGCGCGAGGTCTGGGCGACGACCAACTTCCTCTACGACCCGGCCGAGCGGCTGTTCTACCGCGACAGCCGCTTCTTCGATCGCCGCGACGCCAAGGGCCGCAAGATGTTCTGGTCGCGCGGCAATGGCTGGGTGGTCGCCGGGCTCGCGCTGATGATCCCGAAGCTGGCCCGGAACGATCCCGACCGACGCAGGCTCGAGGCGCTGTTCGTCGAGATGGCGGGCAAGCTGAAGGCGGTGCAGAAGCCCGACGGCTATTGGGCGCCGTCGCTGCTCGCACCCGAGGACTCGCCGCCCGAATCGAGCGGAACCGGCTTCTTCACCTATGGCCTCGCCTGGGGCGTCAAGGCCGGGCTGCTGCCGCGCGCCGAATACGAGCCGGCGATCCGCAAGGGCTGGTCGGCGCTGGTCCGGTCGATCCAGCCCGACGGGCGGCTCGGCTGGGTGCAGCAGGTCAGCGACCGGCCCGAGCAAGTGCTGGCGACCGATACCCAATATTACGGCGTCGGCGCGTTCCTGCTCGCTGCCACCGCCGTCGCCGACCTGCAGCTCGATTGATGCTGAAGCTGCTGGCGCCGCTCGCGCTGATCAGCGCAGCGCCCGCGGCAGCGCAGCGGATCGAGGCAGTCGACCGGGTCTGGGCCGGCCACCCGGTGCCGTTCGCTTTGGTGACCACCGCCGAGCGCATCTATGTCGGCTATTACGACGCCGCGCGGCAGCTGAGCGTCGCCAGCCGCCCGCTTGGCGCTTCGTGGTGGACCTATACCAGGCTGCCAAGCTGGACCGGCTGGGACAGCCATAACGGCATCGCTATGGCGGTCGACGCGGCGGGTCAGCTCCATGTCGCGGCGAACATGCACAATGATCCTTTGGTCTATTTCCGCACCACGAGCGCCGGCGACGTGCGCACCCTGACGCGGGTGCCGTTGATGGCCGATGCGGCGGCCGAGCGGAGCATGACCGATCCGGTCTTCCTCAAGGATGGCGAAGGGCGGCTGATCTTCAAATATCGCGACGGCGGTAGCGGGCGCGGCCGCGAGATCTACAACGTCCTCGACGGCGAACGCTGGCAGCGGCTGACCGACGCCCCCCTCGTCGACGGCGAAGGCAAGCGCAGCGCCTATTTCGTCGGGCCGGTGCAGGGCCCTGACGGCTGGTTCCATTTGAGCTGGGTGTGGCGCGACACGCCCGATGCGGCGACCAACCACGATCTCTCCTATGCCAGGAGCCGCGACCTCGTCCGCTGGACGCGCTCGGACGGCACTCCCCTGCCCTTGCCGATCCGGCTCGGCGATGCGGAGGTGGTGGATCCGGTCCCGGTGCGCGGCGGCATGATCAACAACAACACGCCGATCGGCTTCGACTCCGCGGCTCGTGCGGTGATCGCGTTCCACAAATACGACGGCACGGGGAACACGCAGGTGTACGTTGCGCGACGCGCGGCGAAGGGCTGGCGCGTGGCGCAGGCGAGCGACTGGAGCGGGTTTCGCTGGGAGTTCCATGGGATGGGCTCGCTCGACTTCCGGCTGCGGGTCGCGGCGCCCGTTGCCGAGGGCAATATGCTGCGCGTGCCGATAGTGCGCGATGGCAAGCCGATCGACCTGCTGGTCAATGGCGCGACGCTGGCACGCATCGGCGAGCGGCCCGGCGCGGATCGGCTGGCGGCGCGGCTTTCCGTGCCTGCGGGAATGCAGCTCAATCGCGTCGAGGATGCATCGGGGATCGCGATCGCCTGGGCGACGCTGCCGCCGAGACGGGACGTGCCGCGCGAGGATGTGCCCGAACCGCAAGTGCTGCGGCTGATGTTGCCGGACAAGGCCGCAGCCAAAGGTCACACCAGGGTCACACTGTCGCGCACGTTTCGGCGGTGGCGCGGCCTTGAAAAAAATCTGGAAGGTTCTGCTGGAAGCGGCTTGCGCCCTGGCCGGAATCGACACTGTCAAAGAGCGAGGACCCAGGGCCCGAGCATCGATCTCAGCGGGCGAAATCCAACATTACAAGGCGCTTTGTCAGCGGCAGCTAGTCGGTCGACCACAGGGAAAGACGGCCATCGCCCAACCCTATCCCACCTAATCAACCAGGTCGTGAACTCGCACACGCCTGATATCGGCAAACCGGCTGAACGGCTGAATGGCCGAGATCGGGTGGTTAGCTGCCATGGCAAAGGAAGGGGGGCATCGCAGCTAGCATCAGGGCGGCATGGGTCATCTGAGTGGCCTGATTCTACCTCTCCGGCGTACCATCCACTTTTCCAACCAAAGGTACACGCCGATTGCAGCTAACGCGACGGGAATAAGCCACATCCATGCGAACAGAAGAAGCTCGTAAAAGCTACCGGTTCTGAGCAATCTTCCGCTGTAAGCCTTTTCAACCAGCCAGCATTTCCTTCCGCTACAATGAAAGCCATAGTTCTCCGGCCATCCAATTTGGGCGGAAAGCCATGATTCGACGTGCACGGAACCGACCAGCATTGCGGTTATTCCGGCGAAAAAGATGCAGAAACGCAGAACGCCCATCGTCTGGTAGAGCGCCTTTAGGTCGGAAAACCGCTGCACGCCTTAAGCCCTGACCGCGGTCTTCTCCCGCTTGAAAAGCAACCACCCGAGCGCCACCAGTCCGACCAGTGCGCCCGCAGCCACGCCGTAGTCATAGCCTCCTGCAGCACTCATTGATCCCAGCATGAATGCGAAGGCGGCAATCTTCGCTTTGTCATTGGACAGCCAGATGCCCGCCAGCAACTTGGCGATGAAGCCATTGATGATGACGACGACCAACGCGATGGCAAACTCGAAGAAGAAAAAATCGCTCACCGATGCGCTCCCTCTAAGCCACGTCGTTCACGCGTGACGCTCAGGTCGCTTGCCAAGCCAGTTGTGAACACCAGTATATTCTGAATGAGAATTCTATTCTCCGCAATCGGGCGTAAGCGGTCGGACCGCTTCTGACGGCCGCTTCGCCGCTCGCGAGGGGCTGAGATCAGGTGGGAAGCCGCCGTTCTCGCGGGCTTAATGTTATGTAGGTTACTAGCCCAGAAAGCGAACCAGCCCGTAAACAACGAGGCCAAGGAGTGCCAGCACAGCAAAGCAGCTCCAGCGCGGGAGCGGTGTAGAGAAACGATCTCCATAGGGATCGTGCTCCGCCCAAAATTCCTCGTCGGTTTGATCAGGCCTCTGCTCAATCAGAGCTGTTCTCCGGCTTCCCCAGCCGCTCATCCCAGCGCGCTTCGTCCTCGTCGACCTTCATATCAGTCAAGGTGCACGGTTTCGGTAGTGACCGCAATTGGGGCGTTAGCCGACCCGCCGCTTATGAGTATGCGACCCAGGGACCAAGCCCATCCGTTCGTACCGAGCTTGTCGAAGCGCCGTTGTTTCTTCAGCCGTGAAGAAGAACCGTTCGACAAGCCGGGGGGCGAATCGTCCTTGCCAACGCTCGATCGTTCCTCAGCACTCCACCTTGCGCTCGCTCGGCGTGTGCGGCTGGACGCAGGGGTGGGTCGGATAGGCTTCGAAATCGAGCTCGGTCGCTTCGCGCACCACTTCGACCCGGTCGCGGGCGTCCTTCATCTCGTAAAGCTTGCCGAGCGCGAGCGTGAACGGGCGGTGCAGCACCATCATCAGCCGCCCGTCGAATGCGCGGAACAGCATGCCATGGCCGCTGTCGCGCCGGACGAGCGGATCGAGCTGCTCCCACGGACCCGCGAGCGTCCCCGATTTGGAGCGGGCGATCGACTGGACATAGCCCCGCTCGCCATAGCTCGACCACAGCATCACCAGCGTGCCGGCACGGGTGCGGAAGAATTGCGGACCGTCGGTTACCCAGACGCTGTCGCCGTCGGGCTGGCGCTGGCCCCTCGCCCAAGGCGCCTCGTTGGCGCGGAACAGGACGCGCGACGCGCCGGCCGCGGCCAGATCGTCGTCCAGCGGGATCGCCTCGATCGTGCCGATCGTGGTCTGCAGCCATTCATGCGCATAGACCAGCCACGGCTTGCCCGCGGCGTCGACGTGCAGCGTGCCGTCGAGCGTCATCAGCTCTTGGGGCGCGATCGGCTCGCCGCCGCGTACCAACCGGTATGGCCCGTCGACCTTGTCGGCGACCGCGAGGATCGTGCCCCGGCGATAGGGCTTGCGGTTGCCCTGCGGCGGCAGCGTCGCGGCCTCGTTATGGAAGGTGGTGAAGAGATACCACTTGCCCTTCCATGGATGCACCTCGGGCGCCCAGGCGCCACCCTTGGCCCAGGTGCCCTCGGGCAGCGCGAAGACGACGCGCGGTCGGCTCCAGTGCTTCAGGTCGCTGCTGGTGTAGACCATCGTGCCGAGCCGGCGGTCGCCGGTCATCGCGGTCTCGTTGCGGGTGAACAGATAATAGGTTTTCGACGCCTTGTCGGCGACGATGAACGGGTCGTGGAGCTGCATCTGCGGCAGCAGCAGCGGGGCCGCGGCAGGCTTTTGCTGCGCGGTGGCGGGGATCGCCACGACCATGGCGAGCGCGGCGAATAACGACTTCAATTGCATTCCCTCTCCTGCCCTCGGCTACGCCCGCGCGGCGGCGATCTCTTCGAGCGACTTGCCTTCGTTGCGCGGCGCCCAGACCAGCCCGATCACGCCCGAGACGACGAGGAAGCCGGTGAGGATCCATGCCAGCAGGGTGAAGTCGTTCGCCGCCAGCGTCGGCACCGCGAGGCTCCAGATGCCGAGCCCGATGCGGACGATCGCGAAGGTGGCGCCTTGCGCGGTCGAGCGGATCGCGGTCGGGAACAGCTCGGCCGACCAGAGCTGGAAGAAGCTCTGCGCGCCGAAGCCGCCGGCCACGCCCATAATGATCACGTGGAGAATGACGATCTCGAGCTCGAACCCGAAGATCGCGAGCAGCGCCATGCCAATCACGTGCAGCACCGCCGAGATGCCGAACAGCAGCCGCTGGTTGACCCGATCCGACAGCGTCATGAAGATGCCGAGGATCGAGAACATGCCGATCAGGAAATAGCTCGCCGGCAGGATCGTCGCGGTCCACGCCGGCAGGTCGTATTGCGCGATCAGATAGGGCGTGAAGAAGCCGTTATAGCCCGCCCACAGGTTCCAGAAGCCGTACATCGAGGCGAGGAACAGCATCGAACCGAGATAAGCGGGGCTGAACAGCGCGCGCCAGTTCTGGCTCAAGGCCTGTCCGGCGGAAGTGGTTTGGCTCTCCTCCCAGCGCTGCGACTCGCGCATCCGCGAGCGCAGGAAGGTCAGCGCGATCGCCAGCACCGCGAGATGCGCGAAGATCCAGCGCACCCCGGCGATGCCCCAGGGCTGAAGCAGCCAGGCGGCGACCAGCACCGCCACCGGGCCCAGATACCAGAGCAATTGCGCGACGCCCGAATGCGCGCCGCGCTTCTTGTCGGGCGCCTGCTCGGCGATGAGCGACCACGAGGCCGGAATGTCGGCGCCGACCGCGAGCCCGACCAGCACGAAGCCGAGCACGATCATCCACGGCGCCGAGGCGAAGACGAGGAAGAGCATGCCGAAGGCGTAGAACAGCATATCGTACTGGTAGATCTTCTTGCGCCCGAACCGGTCGCACAGGATGCCGCCGATCAGCGCGCCGATGCCCGCCGAGATCGCATTGGCGCTGAACGCGCCGATCAGCCCGATAAAGCTGTCCGAAAGGCCATAGATCTGCTTCCAAAGCCCGAGCGCGACCGAGCCCGCGACGATCGAGCCGGCGTCGATATAATTGGCGAGTCCGGCGAGGATCGTGTCGCGCCACTTATGGTCCTGCGTCTCGGCCATGCGCTGCTCCTCTAGACGTCCAGTCCGAGCCGGTAGATGCGGTCGGCGTTGCGGCCCCATAGCGCGCGGCGCTCGTCCTCGCTGAAATCGCGGGTGATCGCGTCGTATGTATCGAGGTGCTGCGCGAAGCTGCCGAACAGCTTGTCGGTGGGGAAGTCGCTGGCGAACATCGCGCGGTCGGTGCCGAACAGTTCGATCGCCTCGAGGATGTACGGCCGCGCCTGATCGAGGCTCCACGGGCGGTGGGTAAAGCCCATGCCCGAGAGCTTGGTCGCGACGTTGGGCAGTGCCGCGAGCGCGGCCATCCCGGCGCGCCATTGCTCCCATTCGCCGGGCACCGCCATGCCGGTGTGGTTGATAATGATTTGCGTGTCGGGGTGCCGCGCGATGCGTTTCGCGAGGCCGGCGAACTGGCCGGGATAGGCCTGGAGATCGAAGCTCAGCTGATATTTGCCGAGCAGCGCGAAGCCGGTCTCCCATGCCGCGTCCTGCGTGACGTCGCGCGCGGAATAGGTGCGGCGCGGATCGGCGTGCCAGTTGACGATGTGGCGGATGCCGCGGACCGCATGGTGCGCGGCATGCGCGTCGAGCAGCGCCTCGACTCCGGGATCGTCGAGCGCGGCGAAAGCGACGATCGCATTGGGCATGCCGCGCGCGTCGTGCAGTCCCTGCAGCCACTCGGTCTCGGCGAGTGCGGCACTGGCCTCGGCGCCGGCATCGACATGGACGATACCGCGGACATCCCAGCCCTCGGCGTCGGCGAGATAGTCGTCGAGGAGGTAGGTTCTGGCGATCGGCTCGACGCTGCCGTTGGGGCCGTCATCGGCGAACGGAGGCGTCAGCCACGGATAGGCGATGCGGTCGAGGTCCCAGAGATGCACATGGGCATCGATGAAAGGCAGATCGCGCGCCATTGATCCTCCTCGTCGTCATCCCGGCTTGCGCCGGGACGACGGACCTTGTCAGTACGTCGTCCGTCCGCCCGAGGTGTCGAAGGTCGAGGCGGTGGTGAAGCTGCATTCCTCGCTCGCCATGAACAGGATCATCGCGGCGCTCTCCTCGGCCTCGCCGAGCCGGCCCATCGGGATCTTCGAGCGCATGTAATCGACCTGGCTCGCGGGGAGCTGGTCGAGGATCGGGCTCTCGAACGTCGCCGGGGTCAGCGCGTTGGCGATGATCCCCTTGCCCGCGAGCTCCTTGCCGAGCGACTTGGTCAAGCCGATCACCCCCGCCTTCGACGCCGAATAAGCCGAGGCGTTGGGGTTGCCTTCCTTGCCGGCGACCGAGGCGACGTTGACGATCCGGCCATAACCGTTCGTCAGCATGTGCGGCACCACCGCGCGGCAGCAATAGAACAGGCCGTTGAGGTTGATCGCGATCACGCTCGCCCAGCTGTCGAGTGGGTATTCGTGGACCGGCGCGGTGGCGCCGGTGATCCCCGCCGAACAGACGAGCACGTCGACGCGGCCGAGCGCCCTCGCGGTCGCTTCGGCCGCCGCAGCTACCGCGCCGGCATCCGAAACGTCGAGCTTCTCGGTGTGAGTCGCGCCGACCTCGGCTGCCGCCTGGGTGATTGCGTCAGCGTTGACATCCCACAAGGCGACCTTGCCGCCCTCGGCGACGAAGCGCCTGGCGACGGCGCGGCCGAGCCCGGAGGCGCCGCCGGTGATGATCGCGGTGCGCCCCACGAAACGATCGGGACAGAGCATCAAGCGCGCGCCTCCGACCAGGCGACGACGTCCTGCGCCTGCTCGCCGAGCTTCTCGATGCCGAGCGCGACCTTGTCGCCCGCCTTGAGGTACACGGCCTCGGGCTTCTGCCCCATGCCGACCCCCGGGGGCGTGCCGGTGGTGATGATGTCGCCGGGCAGCAGCTTGATGAACTCGCTGACATAGGCGACGATCTTGGAGACCGGGAAGATCATCGTCGCGGTGGTGCCGTCCTGCTTGCGCTCGCCATTGACGTCGAGCCAGAGGCGGAGGTTCTGCGGATCGCCGACCTCGTCGGAGGTGACCAGCCACGGGCCGACGGGGCCGTAGGTCGGGCAGCCCTTGCCCTTGTCCCAGGTGCCGCCGCGGTTGATCTGATAGTCGCGTTCGGAAAGGTCGTGGACGACGCAATAGCCGGCGACGTGATCGAGCGCCGAAGCCTCGTCGATGTACGAGCCGCCCTTGCCGATCACGACACCCAGTTCGACTTCCCAGTCGCTCTTCACCGATCCGCGGGGAATGACGACGATATCGTGCGGGCCCTGGATGCAGCTCACCGCCTTGGTGAAGATCACCGGCTCCTCGGGGATCGGCAGGTTCGATTCGGCGGCGTGGTCGGCATAGTTGAGGCCGATCGCGATGAACTGGCGGGTGACCGCCACCGGCGGGCCGTAGCGCACGCCCTCGGGCGCGAGCGGCAGCGAGGCAGGGTCGATCGCGGCGAGAGCGGCAAGGCCCTCGGGCTTGAGCTGGTCGGGTCCGATGTCACTGACATGGCCCGAAAGGTCGCGGATGCGCCCCTCGGCATCGATCAGGCCGGGGCGTTCGCTTCCGGCGGGTCCAAATCGGCAGAGTTTCATGGGGTCGTCTCTCGCTCTCTTAGTGCGTGTAGGGGCGGTGCATCGGCAGGTCGCGGTTGAGCTCGACCCCGAAGCCGGGCTTGTCGAGCGCGCTCACGTGCAGGCGCCCGTTCACGGGCACCGGCTCGCCGATCAGCTGCGGGTGGAACATCGGCACGACCTCGGTCGGTCCCGGATGCATCATCAGGAACTCGGCGAAGGGCGAGTTATGCCGGGTGATCACGAAGTGATACGAGTAGACCGACGAGCCGTGCGGGATCATCAGCACGCCCTTGCTGTCGGCATAGTTGGCGATCTTGATCAGCTCGGTCACGCCGCCGCACCAGCCGACATCGGGCTGGATGATGTCGCAGCATTCCATGTCCATCAGCATGCGGAAGCCCCAGCGGGTCGCCTCATGCTCGCCGGTGGTGACGAGAAGGCCCTTGGGGGCGTTCTTCTTGAGCGCCGCATAGGCCCAGTAATCGTCGGGGCTGAGTGCCTCCTCGATCCACTTCAGACCGCATTCTTCGTACGCGCGGTGCGCGAGCCGAGTGGCGTAGTCGAGGTCGAGGCTCATCCAGCAATCGAGCATCAGCCAGAAATCGTCGCCGCAGCGGCTGCGCATCTCGGCCAGATCGGCGATGTTCTTGTGCAGCCCTTCCAGCCCCTCGGCCGGGCCGTGGTGCAGCGGCAGCTTGCCGCCGATGAAGCCGAGTTCCCTGGCGACATCGGGACGCGCGCCGGTGGCGTAGAATTGCAGTTCGTCGCGGACCGCGCCGCCAAGCATCTGGTAGACCGGCTCACCGCGCAGCTTGCCGAGCAGGTCCCAGAGCGCGAGGTCGACGCCCGAGATTGCGTTCACGACGAGGCCCTTGCGGCCGTAATATTGCGTCGAGAAGTACATCTGGTCCCAGATCTTCTCGACCTCGCGCGGGTCGCGGCCCTCGAGAAAGCGCGCGAGATGCCTCTCGACGATGAATGCGGCAGGCTCGCCGCCAGTGGTCACCGCGAACCCGATCGTGCCGTCCTCGGCCTCGATCTCGACGATCAGCGTGCCGAGCACGTTGATGCCGAAGCTCTGCCGCGACTGGCGATACTCGGGATAGCGCGCCATCGGCGTGGCGATGTGATTGTCGATCCAATGGCCTTCGCCCTGATCGTGATAATCGGCGCCGCCGCCGCGGACGGTGAAGGCACGGACGTGCTTGATCTTCGAAAGGCCGGCTGCAGCCACGTCAATGGGTCCCTTTTGCGGCGAAACGTACCACATCCGGGCACATCGCCTGATAATGTGAAAAATCGCGAGCAACGAATACCATCATGTGATACGTCGCGCCGCCATGCCTGACTGAACGGATCTGGCGGGAGCCGGAATGCTCCGCCGCACTGCACCCCTCCTGATGCTTTACTTTCTCACTTTATGGGATAGGATGTTACGAGATGAGACGCGACACGTCAAACGCTGAATCGGAGCCGGCCGAGAAGAAGTCGGGCCCCAAGGTGCAGGGCAGCCAGACGCTGATCCGCGGGCTCGACATGCTCGACAAGGTGATCGACGGGCCGATCAAGCTCGCCGAACTGTCGTCGCGAATGGGGCTCACCCGCTCGACCACGCACCGGCTCGCCAACGCGCTGATCGACCGCGGCTTCCTGACCTATCTGCCGCGCGACGGTTACCAGCTCGGTCCCAAGCTGATCCAGCTCGGCTTCCTCGCGCAGAGCCAGGCCGACATCGTCCAGATCGCACGCCCGCGCATGGAAGAACTGGCGATGCGCACCGAGGATACCGTCCATCTCGGCCGCCTCGACGGCGAGCTGGCGCTCTATCTCGACAAGATCCCCGGCCGTCGCCGCGTCGAGATTTCGAGCCGCATCGGCGATCGCCAGCCGCTGACCTCGACCGGGCTCGGCAAGGCGTTGCTGATCGACGGCAACGAGGCCGAATGGGAGCGGATCTTCAAGTCCGACCAGGCGCAGGGCGCCCCGCGCGCCGAGCGCGAGACCTGGTTCGAGCGGATGCGCGGCTATGCCGAGGCGGGGCACGCCTATGACCTCGAGGAGAATGAGGATCTGATCCGCTGCGTCGCCGCGCCGGTGCGCGACGTCTCAGGCAAGATCGTCGCCGCGATCAGCGTGTCGAGCGCGGCGCAATATATGGACGACGGGCGGATGGCCGAGCTCAGCTCGGAAGTCCGCGAAACCGCGCAGCGGATCAGCACCGATCTGGGCTGGAGCCCCGACGTGCGTCCGCCGCGCCGCTCGCGCAGATAGCAGCCACGCAGGAGAGGCCAGAGTGAAGTTGTTGGAAGGCAAGACCGTGCTCGTCACGGGCGCATCGACGGGGATCGGCCGCGCCGCCGCGGTAGGCGCGGCCAAGGCCGGCGCGGACGTCGCGATCAACTATCACAGCCGCGACGACGATGCCGCCGCATGCGTCGCCGAGATCGAGGCGGCCGGCCAGCGCGGAATCGCGATCAAGGGCGACGTCGCCGCGCCCGAGACCGCGACCGAGTTCGTCGCCAAGGCGGTCGAGGCGTTCGGCAAGGTCGACGTGATGGTGTCGAACGCGGGCATCTGCCCGTTCCACAGCTTTCTCGACATGCCGGTCGAGACCGTCCAGCGCACCGTTCAGGTCAATCTGCTCGGCGGCTATTTCATGTGCCAGGCCGCGGCCAACCAGATGGTGCGGCAGGGCCATGGCGGCGCGCTGATCGCGGTCTCGTCGATCTCGGCGCTGGTCGGCGGCGAGTATCAGACGCACTACACGCCAACCAAGGCGGGCCTCCATTCGCTGGTGCAGTCGACCGCGATCGCGCTCGGCAAGCACAATATCCGCTGCAATTCGGTGCTGCCCGGCACTATCCTCACCGAGATCAACAAGGACGATCTCGCCGACGAGGCCAAGCGCAAATATATGGAAGGCCGCATCCCGCTCGGGCGGCTCGGCCAAGCCGAAGATCTCGCTGGCCCGATCGTCTTCCTTGCCTCGGACATGGCCGCCTATGTCACCGGCGCGGCGCTGCTGGTCGACGGCGGCGCGTTCGTGAACCTCCAATGAGGGCGCTGCTCGCCGCGGGCGCGGCGCTGCTCGTCTGCGCCCTCCCCGCCAAGGCACAGCAGCGGATCCTGATCGCCAGCGATTCCACCGCCGCCAACTACAATGCAGACCGCTATCCGCAGACCGGCTGGGGAATGATGCTCAAATGCGGCCTCGCCCCCGATGTCGAAGTGATCAACCGCGCGGTCGGCGGACGCAGCACCCGGACCTTCATCTCCGAAGGCAAATGGGACGCCTTGCTCGCCGAGGCGAAGCCGGGCGACCTGGTGCTGATCCAGTTCGGTCACAACGACGCCACCGCCTCGCGCCCCGAACGCTATGCCCCGGCGGCAACGCTCTATCGCGACAATCTGCTGCGGATGATCTGGGAATCGCGCGGCCGCGGGCTGGTCCCGGTCCTCGTCACGCCCCCTGCCCGCCGCTCGTTCGACGGCGCGAGGGCCAAGGCCGATTTCGCCGCTTATTCACAGATCGAACGCGAGTTGGTGGCAAGCACCAGCACGCCGTTGATCGATCTTGAGGCGCGCTCGCTCGACCTGGTCAGCCGGGCGGGCGAGGCGGGGTCGAAGAAATACTTCCTCCATCACACACCGGCCGACAAGCTGGCCGCCTTCCCGAACGGCATCGCCGACGACACCCATTTCAGCGAACTCGGCGCCCGGGCGATGGCCAATCTGGTCGCGCAGGAACTCAAGGGTCTCAAGGTGCCCGTCGCCGAGAAGGTGCTCGCGGAACGACCGGACCTCACCCGCACCAAGCCGCTCGGCAGCTTCGCCTGCCGCTGAACTGACACCGGTAGACATCGGCAGAACGCCGCCGAACGCACGCGCGTCCGGCGGCTTCTCGCTGCGCGCTGCGACGACATGTGTCCGGAGTGTGACCAAAACTCCACAGCCTCCGGCCTAAACCCAAAAGGGGGATTGGCGGGACCCCTTCGTTACGTCATAGATATTGGGAAATAAGAACAAGAAATGAGACTGGTCAGCGCAAAGCGCGGCGGTCGAGCAGGACAATAGGAGGGGAAAAGCATGAGGCTTGCATCGTATTCGCGTGTCCGTGGCGCCGGAGTTTCGGGCGCGGCGTTGGCCGTGGCACTGGCATGGACACCGGTGGCAATGGCGCAGGACGTGCCGAGCGGCGACTCCACCGCGCAGGAAAATCCCGCGACCACCCCGCCGACCGACGAGGGCGAGATCGTCGTCCAGGGTTTCCGCGCCTCGCTCAACAGCGCGCTCAACCTCAAGCGCGAGGAGACCGCCGCGGTCGACTCGATCGTCGCCGAGGATATCGGCAAGTTCCCCGATTCCAATCTCGCCGAATCGATGCAGCGCGTCCCCGGCGTGGCGCTGTCGCGCGGCGACGGAGGCGAGGGTCGCAACATCTCGGTCCGCGGCCTGGGCGCGGGTTTCACCCGCGTGCGCATCAACGGCATGGAAGGCAGTGCCCAGACCGGCTCGTCGGACATTTACGGCGCCGGCAATTCGGGCCGCAGCTTCGACTTCAGCGTCTTCCCGACCGAGATCTTCTCCGCCCTGTCGGTCCGCAAGACCACGTCGGCGGATGTCGAGGAGGGCTCGCTCGGCGCCACCGTCGATCTGAAGGCGCCGAAGCCGCTCGATTACGACAAGGATTTTGTGCTCTCGGCGACCGCCCGCGGCGTCTACAACACCATCAGCAAGAAGGTCGATCCGCGCGCCTCGCTGCTGGTCTCCAAGAAGCTCGGCGACAGCTGGGGCATCCTCGCCTCGCTCGCCTATCAGCGCCGCAACATCCGCGAAGTCGGCTATTCGGCGGTGGACGTGCTCTCGGCCAACACCAACGGCCTCGATCCGGACGGGAACGGCCCCGCTGTGATCCAGCCCTTCTGCACCCCCATCGGCTACACGCCGCTGAGCCCGGCGGTCGGCACCAAGGGCGCCACGGCGACGCTGTGCAGCACCGGCAATCCGCGCACCAGCACGGTCGCCGCCTACACCGCGGTCGCCAACCTGCGCCGCGCCGATCTGCCCAATGTGCCGGGCAGCGGCGCCTTCCTGCCGCGTATCCCCCGCTACGTGAATTCGGAGCAGGATACCGAGCGGGTCGGCGGCACGCTGACGATCCAGTTCTCGCCCGACGACGACACCGACATCAGCGTCGACGCGCTCTATTCGCGCTACGAAGTCGAGCGCCGCGACAATTACATCGCGGGGCTCTCGTTCGGCCGCAGCGTCACCAACAACGGCCAGCCGATGGTCTCGGTGCGCGACGTCCAGTTCGATACGAACGGCTCCCTCGTCTACGGCGTTTTCGACGGCGTCGACGTGCGCTCGGAGGGGCTGGTCGATCAATGGGTCTCGGATTTCAAGCAAGGCAATTTCAATCTGCGCCACCGCTTCAGCGAAGCGTTCGAGGCGAACCTGTTCTTCGGCATCAACCAGTCGGTATGGTGGGGCCCGAAGCGCTTCCAGACCTTCATGGATGCGATCGACACCGACAATTTCACGATCGATTTCCGCGACGGCGAGGCGACGCCGATCATCGGCTTCGGCTTCGATGTCGCGAACCCGGCGAACTTCACCTACGCGCCCGCGCTTGCCGACGGCACCGTGCTCGGCGGCTTCAGCTTCCAGGGCAAGCCTTCCAAGAACCAGACCGATAACCTCACCGCCGAGGTCAACACCGACTGGGACGTGGATCAGGGCCTCAAGCTCAAGATCGGCGCCCAGTTCCGCCGCAGCGACTACAACGCCTATACCTCCAGCCCCTACACCGCCGACACGATCGTCCGGGCGCTGCCCGCCGGCACCAGCCTTGCCAGCATTACCCGCCAGATCACCGGCGTCGACGAGCTGTTCGGCCGCGGCGCGCCGGCGAGCTGGGCGGCGATCGATCCGGACAAGTGGGACGAAGTGTACGACTATGACGCGGTGCGTTTCTGCCGCACCGAGTGCGGCGCCGGCGCCTCGCGCATCCGCGAGGAGATCAAGAGCGCCTATGTGATGACGACGTTCAACACCGAGGACGCACTCCCGGTGAAGCTGCGCGGCGACATCGGCGTGCGCTATGTCCGCACCGACATGTTGGCGGCGGGCTATATCTCGGTGTCCGCACCGGCGGGCTCGACCCCCACCAACCTGCGCGGCACCTATGCCCGGGTGATCCGCGGCTATGACGACTGGCTGCCGTCGGGCAACGTCGCGATCGAACCGGTCGACGACCTGATCCTCCGCCTCTCCGCCGCCAAGGTGATGTCGCGGCCCGAGCTCGGCCAGCTCGCGCCGACCAGCGGGATCACCGCGACGACGCGGACCGGCAACATCAACAACCCGTTCCTCGATCCAATCCGGGCCGACACGTTCGACGCCGCGCTCGAATGGTATTTCAAGCCGGGTTCGCTGCTGTCGGTGGCCTATTTCAAGAAGGACATCAAAACCTTCGTCCAGCGCGTCACCAGCCAGGTCCCGTTCAACGAGCTCGGGCTTCCCGTCGAGCTGCTCACCGGTACCAACACCGCGCCTACCGAGCTGTTCACGATCGGCCAGCCGGTCAACACCCCGGGCGGCCCGCTGGAGGGCTTCGAGGTCAACGCGCAGGTGCAGCTCGACTTCCTGCCGGGCTTCCTAGGCAATTTCGGTGTGCTCGCAAACTACACGCACGTCACCTCGACGATCCAATATGTCCTGGCGAGCGTGAACGGCGTGCCGACGGTGACGACGACCGCGGACCTGATCGGCCTGTCGAAGAATACCGCGAGCGGGACCCTGTTCTACGAGGACAGCAAGTTCAGCATCCGCGCGACCGGCAGCTATCGCGACCGCTACATCCGCGGCATTCCCGCCTCGCCGGGGAGCAACCTGCAGGGCAACTCGCCCAACCTGTTCGTCGATGCCTCCGCTTCCTACGCGGTCACCGACAACATCAAGGTGATCCTCGAGGCGCAGAACCTCACCGACGAGCGCAACAACCTCTATATCGACAGCGAGCGCAAGGACACGCTGTTCCAGACGCGGATCGGGCGGACCTTCAACTTCGGTGTAAACTTCCAGTTCTGACGCCTTGTCTCACTGAGACCGCCGTTCGTGGCGGCCTGCTCTTTACTAGCGAAACGGGCTGCGATCATCGGTCGCAGCCCGTTTTCGCGTCGGCGCCCGTCGAGACGCAATCCCGACATGTAAATCGCTGTGCCATTTGTTGGGATAGCCTTGACTCCGCTCAACTCCCGGCGCAGCTTCGCGCAAAACACAAGGGGAGAGGTTCATGCTGACGGCATTGCTCATCGCATCGGCGGTTACGGCGCAGGCGGCACCCATCGTCGCCGGACGGCAGATCGAGCGGCTCGACCGCGGCCTTGTCGCGGTGCCCGCGGCCGGCGGCGGCAACCATGTCTCGTGGCGACTGCTCGCGACCGATGGCAAGGCCGCGCGCTTCACCCTCTATCGCGACGGCAAGCCGATCGCGCGGATCGGCGGCGATCAGGCAACGAGCTATCTCGATCGCAGCGGCACCGCCACGTCGCGCTACGCCCTTGCCGCACGCGGCGCCGGCGCCACCGCCTGGGCCAATGGCTATCTCGCGATCCCCCTCGACAAGCCCGCCGATGGCCGCACCGCCGATGGCGAAACCTATAGCTACACCGCCAACGACGCCTCGACCGGCGATCTCGACGGCGACGGCCGCTACGAGCTGATCGTCAAATGGTATCCGTCGATCGCCAAGGACAATGCCTTTCCCGGCTATAGCGGCGCGACGCTGATCGACGCCTATACGCTGGAGGGCAAGAAGCTGTGGCGGATCGAGCTCGGGCCGAACATCCGCTCGGGCGCGCACTATACCCAGTTCATGGTCTATGACCTCGACGGCGACGGCAAGGCCGAGGTTGCGATGAAGACCGCCGACGGTACGATCGACGGCACGCGCCGCATGATCGGCGATCCCCATGGCGGCTGGGTAAGCCGCGAAGGCGAAGTCGATATCGACGACCGCACCGGCGCCAAGGTGCTGGCGGACGGCCGCAAGGTCTCCGAGCTCAAGGGCCGCATCCTCAAGGGTCCCGAATATCTCACGGTGTTCGACGGCACGACCGGACGGGCGCTCGCCAGTGCCCCCTATGCCCCGGCGCGCGGCCCGAGCGGCGACAATCCGTCGGCGGACGAGATGAAGGCGGTATGGGGCGACAGCTATGGCAATCGCTCGGAACGTTATCTCGCCGGAGTCGCCTATCTCGACGGGAGGCGCCCGAGCCTCGTCTTCGGCCGCGGCTATTATGCCCGCTCGACCGTCGCGGCATGGGATTACCGGAACGGCAAGCTCAGCCGGCGCTGGCTGTTCGACAGCGCCACCCCGGGCAACGAGAAGTTCGGCGGTCAGGGCAATCACCAGCTTTCGGTCGCCGATGTCGACGGCGACGGCCGTGACGAGGTCTTCTACGGCTCGATGGTGATCGACGACGACGGCAAGGGGCTGTGGTCGTCGGGGCTCGGCCATGGTGACGCGATGCATTTGTCGGACCTCGACCCGTCGCATCCCGGCCTCGAGAAGTTCGGCGTTCATGAGAATATGCGGATGAGCGGCAACCGCGGCGCGGCGATGCTCGACGCGAAAACCGGCGCAATCCTCTGGTCGACGCCCGCCGACAAGGACACCGGCCGCGGCATCGCGATCGACATCGACCCGCGCCACCCCGGCGCCGAGGCCTGGTCCTCCGCTTCGCGCGAACTCTACGGCGCCAAGGGCAACGTCATTCCCGGCGGCCATCCCCGTGCGGCGAACTTCGCGATCTGGTGGGACGGCGATCGCTTGCGCGAGCTGCTCGACGGCAAGAAGATCGGCAAATGGGACTGGAACGGCGCCACCGAACAGGTGCTGCTCGATCCGCCGGGCACGGTCTCGAACAACGGCACCAAGCAGAACCCCGCGCTCTCGGCCGACATCCTCGGCGACTGGCGCGAGGAGCTGGTGGTGCCGAGCGAGGACAGCCGCGAGCTGCGCATCTACGCGACGCCGATCCCGACCAGCGAGCGCATCGTCACGCTGATGCACGACCCGGTCTATCGTCTCGGGGTGGCGTGGCAGAACACCGCCTATAACCAGCCGCCGCACACGTCCTATTTCCTCGGAGCCAAGTGACGGTCTGACAGCGATGCTGCTAATCGCGCTGCAGATGGCGACGACTCAACTGCCCCTCCGCTTCGATCTCGAGCCGCCGAAGCGCGCCACCGGCCGCACCCTCGTCGCTGCCGACAAGCCGTACGAGCCCGGCGGTTTCGGCTACGAACCGCAGCGCCGCGGCAAGGAATTCCTGTTCTCCGCCGCGGTGCCCGAGGGCAATTACCGCGTCACCGTCCGGCTCGGCGGGCGAGTCACGGTCAAGGCCGAGTCGCGGCGGCTGATGCTGCGCGACATCACCACCAGGCCCGGCCAGTACGTCACCGCCAGCTTCTTGGTGAACGTCCGCAATGCCCGGCTCGCGCCGCCTCCGGCAAACGCGCCCGGCGGCAGCGAAGTGAAGCTCAAGAGCCGCGAGGCGGGCAGCTACACCTGGGACGACAAGCTCACGCTCGAATTCCTCGGCGACCCGCGCGTCGCGGCAATCGAGATCGAGCCGGTCGAGGTGCCGACGGTGTTTCTCGCCGGCGACTCCACCGTCACCGATCAGCGCGCCGAGCCCGCCGCAAGCTGGGGCCAGATGCTGCCCGCGTTGTTCGACCCGGATGTCGCGGTGGCCAATCATGCGGAGTCGGGCGAGACGCTAAAATCGTTCGTCACCGAGCTCCGGCTCGACAAGCTGCTCTCGCAGATAAAGGCCGGCGACTGGCTGCTGATCCAGTTCGGCCATAACGACCAGAAGGCGAACTGGCCGCAAACCTATGCCGACCCGGCGGTCACCTATCCCGCCTGGCTGCGCACCTATATCGCCGAGGCCCGTCGCCGCGGGGCGCATCCGGTGCTGGTGACGTCGCCCGAGCGTCGCAATTACGAAGGCGGCAAGGTCCGCCGCACCCTCGCCGACTATGCCGAGGCGGCACGCAAGGTCGCCCGCGACGAGAAGGTGCCGCTGCTCGACCTGCAGGCGCGCAGCGTGGCGCTGTACGAAGCGCTCGGAGAGGCCGAGGCCGCCAAGCTGTTCAACGACGGCGGCGCCGACCGCACCCACCACAACAATCCCGGCGCCTGGTTCCTAGCCCGGGCGGTCGCGGCCGAGATCGCGACGCAGGTTCCGGAGCTGGCGGCGCGTCTCAAGCCGGCCGCACGCCGCTTCGATGCCGCCGCTCCCCATCTCGACGAAGGCAACATCTCGCCGAGCCTCGCCGAGAGCGACGTTCGTCCGGCGGGAAATTGATGCCAGACCACGCAAAATCCTCCCCCGGAGGGGGAGGGGAACCGCGAAGCGGTGGAGGGGTAGTTGCCCCAGGCGACACCGCCCGCGGAGAATACCCCTCCACCAGCCTTCGGGGGAGGATCTGATGCGGACCGGCGCGACGTTCGACGTCCGGGATCATGGCGCCGCAGGGGACGGCGTCGCGCTCGACTCGCCAGCGATCAACGCAGCGATCCTCGCCGCCGAGAAGGCCGGCGGCGGAATGGTGATCCTGCCGCCGGGCAAGTATCTCAGCTTTTCGATCCGGCTGAAGAGCCGCGTCACGCTGGCGATCGAGGCGGGCGCGACGCTGATCGCCGCCGAGAAAGGGCCGCTCGGTCAGTACGATCTGCCCGAGAATCGCGGGCCGCAGCTCTATCAGGATTTCGGCCATAGCCATTGGCACAACAGCCTGATCTGGGCGGAAGGCGCCGAGGATATCGCGATCCTCGGCAAGGGCCGGATCGACGGTCGCGGCCTCACCCGCAACGGCCCCGGCACGCCGTGGAGCAAGCAGGCCGGCGAGCGCCCGCTGTCGATGGCGGCGATGCCGGCACGAGATGTGGCCAAGCTCGAGCAGAGCTATCGGGCAATGCAGGGCATGGGCAACAAGGCGATCGCGCTCGCGCATTGCAAGCGTGTGAGGCTCGACGGCTTCGCGCTGTTCAAGGGCGGCCATTTCGCGCTGCTCGCCAGCGAAGTCGACGATCTGATCGTGACCGACCTCGCCATCGACACCAATCGCGACGGGCTCGACCTCGATTGCGTCCGCCGCGCCCGAATCGAGCGCTGCCGGGTCAACACCCCCAATGACGACGCGATCGTTCTCAAGACCAGCCTCGGCCTCGGCAGGCGCTCGTCCTGCGAGGACATCGAGATCCGCGACTGCATCGTCAGCGGCTATGATCTCGGCACGATGCTCGACGGCACCCGCTGGAAGACGCAGGAGCTTTCGCCCGATCGCGACCGCGTCACCGGCCGGATCAAGCTCGGCACCGAGAGCAATGGCGATTTCCGCCGCATCCGCATCGCCAATTGCCGCTTCGAGCGCAGCCGCGGGCTCGCGCTGGAAACGGTGGACGGCGGCACGATCGAGGACGTGCTCGCCGAGAATATCGTGATGGAGGACGTCACCACCGCGCCGCTGTTCCTTCGCCTCGGCGCGCGGCTGCGCGGCCCGGAAGGCAGCAAGCCCGGCGCGATGCGCAACGTCGAAGTGCGCGGGCTGAGCGCCACCGGCATCGACCCGCGCTTCGCCGCGATCCTCGCCGGCCTGCCCGACCGTCCGATCGAATGCGTCCAGCTCCGCGACATCGACCTGCGCTTCCGCGGCGGCTTTTCCGAGCCGGTCCCGGCACCGCCGCCCGAGCTCGCCGATGCCTATCCCGAGCCGAGCATGTTCGGCCCCACCCCCGCCTGGGGCGTGTGGGCGCGCCACGTCACGGGGCTCGAAGTGGACAAGCTGCGCCTCCACCGTGACGGCAAGGATCCGCGCCCGCCGGTGCTGCTCGACGACGCCCATGCTCGCGCGCAAGATGCACAATATTGGCCAGCCGAGGTTTGACGCCGCGGCCCCACTCGACTATCCAAATGCTGCAGCGCAATCCCACATAATGGGCTTCAGGAGAGGGCATGACGAGCACCCACGCATTCCGGATGCAGCTGAAGCCTGGCGTCGTCGACGAATATAAAGCGCGCCACGACGCGATCTGGCCCGAGCTCGCCGAGCTGCTTCACCATAGCGGCATCCGCGACTATTCGATCTTCCTCGACGAGGAGACGCTTTCCCTGTTCGCGGTGCTCAAGCTGACCGACGACAACAGCCGCGAGGCGTTGCCCGAGCATCCGGTGATGCGGAAATGGTGGGACTATATGGCGCCGCTGATGGAAGTCGAACCCGGCAACAGGCCGAAGGAATGGCCGCTCAAGCCGGTGTTTCACCTCGCATGATCCGCGCAGCGCTCCTCGCCGCCGCCGCGGTGCTCGCTTTCCCCGCCGCCGCGCAGGAAGCTAGGCAGACCGCCAATTTCAACGCGCCGGTCAAGAGCTTCGGCCGCGTCTCCTACGACGCGCGTTCGCTGATGATCGACGGCAAGCGGACGATCATCTGGTCGAGCGAGATGCACGCGTTCCGCCTGCCCTCGCCTGACCTCTGGCGCGATGTGCTCCAGAAGATGAAGGCGAGCGGGTTCAACACCGTCGCTTTCTATTTCGACTGGGGCTTCCACAGCCCGAAAAAGGGTGTCTACGATTTCAGCGGCATCCGCGACATCGATCGGCTGCTCACCATGGCCGAGGAAGAGGGCCTCTGGGTGATGACCCGCGCCGGCCCCTATGTGAATGCCGAGCTCACGCGCGGCGGCTTCCCCGGCTGGCTGGTCAACCAGCGCGGTCGCGCCCGCACCGACGATCCCGAATATCTCGCCGCCTCCGACGAGTGGCTGACCAAGGTCAACGCGATCATCGCGCGCCACCAGATCAACGGCGACGGCAAGGGCAATCGCGGCAACGTCATCCTCCACCAGATCGAGAACGAGCTGGCGCTCACTACCCCGGCGCAACGCCGCTACATGGATCACCTCTACGCCAAGGCGCGCGCCGACGGCATCACCGTGCCGATCTTCCACAACGACCAGGGCCGCAACGGCTATTGGGTGTCCGAGGATTCGAAGGTCGAGAAGACCGTCCCCGGGCCCAACGACATGTACGCGTTCGACGGCTATCCCGGCGGCACCTGCACCGTGAACGGCAAGCCGACGCGCGGATCGGCCGCGCCCGACTGGGGCTATTACGGCCCGGGCGGCGCGAAGGGCGGCGCTTCCGCCTCACCGAATACGCCGGGCTTCCTCGCCGAGTTCGGCGGCGGCTGGTTCGATTATTGGGGGTCGAACGGCGGCTATGAATGCAACGCGATCCAGCGCGGCAAGCGCTTCCAGCGCGTCTTCTACGGCACCAATCTCGCCAACGGCATCCATATCCAGAGCTTCTATATGGGCTTCGGCGGCACCAGCTGGGGCTGGCTCCCCGCGCCGGTGGTGTTCACCAGCTATGATTATGGCGCGGCCTTCTCGGAGACCCGCGAAGTGCGGCCCAAGGCCGAGGAGCTCAAGCAGCTCGGCGGGCTGATCGCGGCGGTGCCCGATCTCGCCGGGATGATCCCGGCCGGGAAACCCGAGATCTCTTCAGACCGCATCCAGGTCTATCACAACAAGAGCCCCGAGACCGACGCGCGCTTCCTGCTCGTCACGCACAAGCCCTCGAACGGCCAGACCAGCGATCGCTTCACCGTCACCGCCGATCTCCCCGACGGCCGTTATACCCTGCCGCTGCAGCTCGACGGTTTCGACGCCAAATGGCTCGTCGCCGGCGTCAACCTCGGCGGGCAGCGCCTCGTCTATTCAACCTCCGAATTGCAGGCGCTGGTCAAGCAGGACGGCCGCGACCTGGCGCTGATCTACGGCCGGGAAGGCGAAGCGGGCGAAACCGTGCTGCGCTATGCCAGCGCACCGACAGTCACCGTGCTAGAAGGCGGCGCCACCTCGGCGTTCGATGCCGCCAGGGGCGACCTCAAGCTCAATTATGCACATCGCGGCCTCACCCGGCTCCGCATCAGCGGCGGCGGGCGGCACGACCTGCTGCTGCTGATCGGCGACGAGGCCGAAGGCGCGAAGTTCTGGCAAGTCGACGGCGTTCTCGTCCGCGGCCCCGCGCTGGTGCGCACCGCCAAGGCGGCCAAGGGCACCCTCGCCCTCACCGGCGACACGCGCGACGCCAGCCCGCTCGAGATCTGGGCACCCGCCTCGATCCGCAGCGCGACCTGGAACGGCACGAAGGTCGCCACCACCCGCACGCAAACGGGTAGCCTCGCCGCGAACGCTTTGCTCACCGCTCCCGCCGACTTCCCCCTTCCCGCGCTGAGCGAGTGGCGGGTAGCCGCCGGCTCTCCCGAGGCCGACCCCGGTTTCGACGATCGCGACTGGGCCAAGATCGACAATCGCGCTTACGCCAGCATCACCGCGCGCGCCGACGGCCAGCCCAACATGCTGATGGACGCCTATGGCTTCCACGAAGGCGATGTCTGGTATCGCGGCCGCTTTATCGGAACGCCCGACGCCCAGCGGCTCAAGCTCCATTACGGCGCCGGCGGCGCGGGGCTGGTGCAGGTGTTCCTCGACGGCAAGCTGGTCGGCCAGGACGAGATTCCCGCCGGTCTCCCCCGCCCGATCACCACCGGTGCGCCGAGCTTCGCGCTGCCCGACGCCGCCCGGGCACCGGGCGAGCACGTCCTGTCGGTGATGGTCCGCAACAACGGCCATAACTGGGATCTCGACGCCGACGACTTCCACAAGGAAGCGCGCGGCCTCGTCTCGGCTTCGATCGAGCCGGTCGCCGGCCCGAGCTTCGCCGTGCCGATCGCGTGGAAGATCAACGGCCGCGGCGAGGATTTGCCCGACCCGGTGCGCGGCGTCGCCAACAATGGCGGCCTCGACGGCGAGCGGCGCGGCTGGCACCTGCCCGGCTTCAACGATCGCGGCTGGAAGTTGGCGGCCGTCCCCGGCGCGCAGGCTGCGGCCGGCACGAGCTGGTATCGCACCGGCTTCGACCTTGCCGTGCCCAAGGGTCAGGATGCGACGATCGGTCTCGCCTTCGGCGACATTTCGAAGCCGCGCTCGCCGGTGGCGTATCGCGTCCTCATCTTCGTCAATGGCTGGAACATGGGCCAGTTCATCGCCCATGTCGGTCCGCAGCGCGTCTTCCCGATCCCCGAGGGCGTGCTCAACCATCGCGGCCGCAACAGCATCGCGCTCGCAGTGACCTCCGACGGCGCTCCCGGCAACGCGCTCGAGCAAGTGAAGCTCGTCACGCTCCGCAATGTTCGCGGCGGCATCCCCGTCCGCATGGTCGCAGCGCCCGCGACGCCGGCCGAACTCAAATGAAGGTCACGCGCCGCCAGACAATCGGTGCCGGCGGCGCAGCCCTCGCGCTCACGGCGATGCCGGGCTGGGCGCAGGATGCCGCGCCCGACGCGCCCTCGCCGCTCACGCTCTGGTACGATCGCCCGGCGACCGACTGGGTCGAGGCGCTGCCGATCGGCAATGGCCGGATCGGCGGTATGGTGTTCGGCGGGATCACCTCCGAGCGGATCCAGCTCAACGAGGACAGCCTGTTCTCGGGCGGACCCTATGACGCCGACAATCCCGAGGCGGCTGCGGCGATCCCCGAGATCCGCCGGCTGATCTTCGCCGGCCGCTATGCCGAGGGCGAGCGGCTCGCCGATGCCAAGGCGATGGCCAAACCGCTCCGGCAGATGAGCTACCAACCGGTCGGCGATCTGATGCTGCTCTTCCCGGGCCTCGAGAATGCCCGGGAATACCGCCGCGAGCTCGATCTCGACGGCGCGATCGCGCGCACCCGCTTTCGCGTCGGATCCGCCGTGCATGTCCGCGAAGTGATCACTTCCGCCGTAGACAAAGTGATGGCGCTGCGCCTCACCGCGCAAGGCCGCGGCGGGGTGACCGCGACCATCGCCTTTGCCAGCCCGCAAGCGGCCGAAGTCACTCGAAGCGGCGCCGACACCCTGCTGCTTTCGGGCGTTGGGCCGGACAGCGAAGGGATCGAAGGCCGCGTGCGCTTCGCGGCGCGCGTCCGGCTGATCCACGACGGCGGCAGGCTGATCGACAAGGGCGACAGCTTCTACGTGCAGGGCGCGAAGGAAGTCGTTCTGCTCGTGGCGATGGCGACCAGCTATCGCGGGCCCGACGATGTCGCCGGCGACCCCGAAGCCACCACCGCGGCAACCCTGGCGGCGGTAGGCGACAAGTCGTGGGCGCGGATCCTCGCCGATCACCAGACCGATCATCGCCGGCTGTTCCGCGCCTGCAGCATCGATCTCGGCCCGAGCAAGACGCCTTCGCTCCCCACCGACGAACGCATCCGCCGCTCGGCCGAGCTCGACGATCCCGCCCTAGCAGCGCTCTACCACCAATTAGGCCGCTATCTGCTGATCGCCTCTTCGCGCGCGGGCGGCCAGCCGGCGAACCTGCAGGGCATCTGGAACGAGAAGGCCAATCCGAGCTGGGGGTCCAAATGGACCATCAACATCAACACCGAGATGAATTATTGGCCGGCGACGATGACCGGCCTTGGCGCATGCATCGAGCCGCTGCTGCGGATGGTGCAGCAACTCGCGGTCACCGGCCGCGACACGGCGCGCAAGATGTACCGCGCGCGCGGCTGGGTGGCGCACCACAACACCGATCTGTTCCGCCAGACCGCGCCGATCGACGGAGCAAAATACGGGCTATGGCCGATGGGCGGCGCGTGGCTGCTCCAGAACCTCTGGGACCATTGGGACTATAGCCGCGACCGCGCCTTCCTCGCCGAAATCTATCCGCTGATGACCGGCGCATGCGACTTCTACCTCGACACCCTCCAGCCCCACCCCCGCACCGGCGAGCTGGTGACCAATCCCTCGCTCAGCCCGGAAAATGCGCACCCGAAGGGCGCGTCGCTCTGCGCCGGGCCAACGATGGACAACCAGCTGCTGCGCGACCTGTTCGGCCGCACCGCCGAAGCCGCGCGCCTGCTCGGGCTCGATGCGGCTTCACGGGAACAGCTGCTCGCGGCGCGCGCGCGGCTGCCCAAAGACAAGATCGGCAAGGCCGGCCAGCTCCAGGAATGGCTGGACGATTGGGACATGGAGGCGCCCGAGCCGGACCACCGCCACGTCAGCCACCTCTACGGCCTCTATCCGTCCGAGCAGATCGACAAGGAGAATACCCCCGCGCTCGCCGCCGCCGCCCGCCGCAGCCTCGAACTGCGCGGCGACGACGCGACCGGCTGGAGCATCGGCTGGAAGCTCAATCTCTGGGCCAAGCTCGGCGATGGCGAGCGCGCGCACAAGATCCTCAAGATGCTGCTCGAGCCGCGCCGCACCTACCCCAACATGTTCGACGCGCACCCACCCTTTCAGATCGACGGCAATTTCGGCGGCACCGCGGGCATCACCCAGATGCTCGTCCAGAGCCATGCCGGCCGCGTGCATCTGCTTCCCGCTTTGCCCCGCGCCTGGCCGCAGGGTAGCATCCGCGGCGTACGCGTGCGCGGCGGCGGCGAAGTGGATCTCAATTGGTCCGCCGGACGCCTGACCGAGGCACGGTTGCGCTCGCGCATCGGCGGCCGCTATCGCCTGCGCCATCGCGGGCAGGATTTCGACCTTACGCTAACCCGTGGCGGCGAGCGGCGCCTGCGGCTCGACCGCAGCGATCGCCTCGTCACCGCCTGACCCCTCTGGAGCACAGTATGGCCGCGCTTACCCACGACATTCCCCGCAGCGAGATCACGCAGAAGATCGACCTGCTGATGGACAACCTCGTCAACATCAAGGACGAGACCGGCGAGTTCCTGCTCCATCTCGACGACGGCCGGATCATCGATACCAAGGGCTGGGCCGGCTGGGAATGGACCCACGGCGTCGGCCTGTTCGGGATGTGGCGCTATTACGAGCAGACCGGCGACGACAAGGCGCTGCACATCATCAAGCAATGGTTCGAAGACCGCTTCGCCGAGGGCACCCCGACCAAGAACATCAACACCGTCGCGCCGTTCATCACGCTCGCCTATCTCTACGAGCAGGAGCCCGACCCGCGCTACATCCCCTATCTCGACACCTGGTGCGAGTGGCTGATGGCGCCCGACGGCTTGCCCAAGACCGAGGAAGGCGGCTTCCAGCACATCGTCTATAACGACGAGAATCCCGGCGAGATGTGGGACGACACGCTGATGATGTCGGTGCTGCCGCTCGCCAAGATCGGGCTGCTGCTCAACCGGCCGCATTACATCGAGGAGGCCAAGCGCCAGTTCCTCGTCCACATCAAATATCTGTTCGATCGCAAGACCGGGCTGTGGTTCCACGGCTGGGACTTTAACGGCCGGCACAATTTCGCCGAGGCGCTTTGGGCGCGCGGCAATTGCTGGGTGACGATCGCGATCCCCGAGATCATCGAGATCCTCGACCTGCCCGAAGGCGACGCCTTCCGCAGCTTCCTGATCGACACGCTCGCCGCGCAGGTGAAGACGCTTGCCGAGACGCAGGACGAGAGCGGGCTGTGGCACACGCTGGTGATGGACCCGACGAGCTATCTCGAAGCCTCGGCCACGGCGGGCTTCGCTTATGGCATCCTCAAGGGCGTCCGAAAGGGCTATCTGCCGCGCCACTATGAGGCAGTCGGCATCCAGGCCGTGCGCGGCGTCCTGGCCAACATCGACGCGACCGGCGAGCTGCAGCAGGTCAGCTTCGGCACCGCGATGGGCGACACGCTGCAATTCTACAAGGACATCCGCCTGACCTCGATGCCCTATGGCCAGAGCCTCGCGATCTGCGCGCTCGGCGAGTTCCTGCGGACCTATATCTGATGCCGTTGCGGCGCGACTTCCTCGTTGCCGGGGTCGCGTTGCCGCTGCTTGCCGCCTGCCCCGCGCGCGCGGGGATCGTGCGGCACCGGAGCGTGCGGGTGGCCGCGCCGTTCGACATGTCCGCGATCGAAATGCCCGATTTCGGTGCGGCGCGCGGCTTTCCGATCACCGAATATGGCGCGAAGCCCGACGACCAGCGGGCCAACCAGCGCGCCATCGCCGATGCGATCGCCGCGGCGCATGCGGTCGGTGGCGGGCGCGTCGTGATCCCGGCGGGGATCTGGGCGACCGGACCGATCCATCTGCGCAGCAATGTCGCGCTGCATCTCGAGAAAGGCGCGACGCTCGCCTTCTCGCCGAACCCTGCGGATTATCTCCCGGCGGTGCCGACAAGTTGGGAGGGAATCGAGTGCCTCAACTACTCGCCGCTGGTCTATGCCTATGCCTGCGTGAATGTCGCGATCACCGGCGACGGGACATTGCTCGCACGGCTCGACACCTGGTCGATCTGGTATGCCCGGCCCAAGCCGCACATGGACGCATTGGTCGATCTCTATCAGAACGCCCGCAGCCGCGTGCCGGTGGCCGAGCGCGACATGACGCGCGGCGAAGCCAATCTTCGCCCGCATTTCGTCCAGTTCAACCGCTGCCGCCACGTGCTGGTCGAGGGCGTGCGGATCGAGGGCAGTCCGTTCTGGACCATCCATCCCTATCTCTGCCGCGACGTCGTCATCCGCGGCGTGTCGATCGAGGCGCACGGCCACAACAATGACGGGGTCGACCCCGAGATGAGCCAGAACGTGCTGATCGAGAATTGCGTGTTCGATCAGGGCGACGATGCGATTTCGGTCAAGTCGGGCCGAGACCATGACGGCTGGCGTCTCGCCACCCCCGCGCGCAACATCGTCATGCGCAACTGCCGCGTGAAGAACGGCCATCAATTGATCGCGATCGGCAGCGAACTCTCGGGCGGGATCGAGAACGTCTTCGTCGACAATTGCCACTTCGACCATCACGGCTCCGACGCGAAGAGCAGCATCCAGAACATCCTGTTCGTCAAGACCAACGAGCGCCGCGGCGGCTTCGTGCGCAACATTCATCTATCCAATGTCAGCGCGACCAGCGTCGCCGGCGGTGTGCTCAGCGTCGACACCGACGTGCTCTACCAGTGGCGCACGCTCACCCCGACCTATGATCGCCGCCTCACCTCGATCGCCGGGCTCCATGTCAGCGACGTCCGTGTCGAAAACGCGAAATTCGTCTGCGAGGTCAAGGGCCAGGCCGAGCGTCCGGTGCGCGACGTCAAGCTTCGCCGCGTGCGCGTGGCCAACGTCGGCGCGCGGCCGGTGCATGGCGAGCATGTGATCGGCCTGAGCGTCGCCTGATGAGGGCGCTGCTGCTTCTCCTGCTCCTCCTCGCCACGCCGGCGCGGGCGCAGCTGGCGGACTGGATCGATCCGCGCCCCGGCGCGCCCGGGCTGTCGCTCAGCGGCGCTACTGTCGTCACCGCCGCCGGCGATCACGCGGTGGTCGAGATCGCCGCGGGCGACCTGCGTCGCGACCTCCTGACGGTCACCGGCACCGCAGGCGGCGGTGATCCGATCTGGGCCGGCACGATCGGCAGGAACCCCGCGATCGACCGGCTGATCGCCAGCGGCAAGCTCGACGCCAAACGCCTGACCGGCGCATGGGAAAGCTTCGTCATCGCCACGGTCGAGCGCCCCGCCCCCGGCGTTCCCCGCGCTTTGGTTATCGCCGGCAGCGATCGGCGCGGCACCGCCTACGGCATCTACGAGCTGTCCCGCGCGATCGGCGTATCGCCGTGGCATTGGTGGGCCGACGTCACGCCGCTCCGCCAGCCGAGCCTCAAAGTCCGCCCCGGAACCCGCCGCTTCGGCCCGCCCTCGGTGAAATATCGCGGCATCTTCATCAACGACGAGGATTGGGGCCTCACTCCCTGGTCCGCCACCAATTACGAGCCCGGCACCCGCGGCATGGGGCCGAAGACCTATGCCAAGGTTTTCGAACTGCTGCTGCGCCTCAAGGCCAACACGCTGTGGCCGGCGATGCACAAGATTTCCCCGGCCTTCAACGCGGACCCGGCGAACGCGAAGCTCGCCGATCGCTACGCCATCGTGATGGGCTCCTCCCATGCCGAGCCGATGCTGCGCAACAATGTCGGCGAATGGACCGCCGATTCGCATGCCTATGATTATGGCAAGAACCCCGACGGCGTCCGCGCCTATTGGGAGGAGCGCGTCCGCGGCAACGCCGGCTATGAGAGCATCTGGACGCTCGGCATGCGCGGCATCCACGACAGCGGCATTCAGGGCGCCGACGACATGCCGACCCGGCGCAAGTTCCTCGAGACGATCATCGTCGATCAGCGCGCGATGCTTGCCCGCCACGTCGCCCCGCAGGGGGAGCGCGTCCCGCAGGTCTTCACGCCGTACAAGGAAGTGCTCGACATCTACCGCGCCGGTCTCGCCGTTCCCGACGACGTCACGCTGATGTGGCCCGACGACAATTTCGGCTATATCCGCCGCTTCCCCACCGCCGCCGAACGTGCGCGCAAGGGTGGGGCCGGCATCTATTACCACCTCTCCTATCTCGGCGCGCCGCTCTCCTATCTGTGGCTGTCGACGACACCGCCGGCGCTGGTCGGCGAGGAGATGGGCCGCGCCTTCGATCTCGGCGCGGACCGCATGTGGATCGCCAATGTCGGCGACATCAAGCCGGGCGAGCTCGCGACCGACTATTTCCTGTCGCTGGCCTGGGACGTTCCCGGCACCCGCGCGCTCGGGGTGGCGGAATGGACGCGGCGCTGGGCGGCGGAAAATATCGATGCCGGTCAGGCGCAGGCGATCGCCGACATACTCGGCGAGCATCACCGGCTCAACTTCATCCGCCGCCCCGAGCACCTCCAATGGTATCTGCCGGGCCAGAAATCGAAGCAGAGCCCCTTGTCGATCGGCGAGGCCGACGCCCGGCTGGCGCAGTTCGACCGCAACGTCGCCCGCGTCCACGCGCTCGCCGGGGGGATCGCCGAACCGCGCCGCGAGGCCTTTTTCGAGCTGCTCGGCTATCCGGTCGAGGCGGCGGCGCAAGCCAATCGCCGCTTCTTCGCCGCCGAGGCGCACGATCGCCTGCGCGACGCCGACCTTCCCCGCGCGCTCGCCCGCGGCGCCGAGGCGCGCGCCGCCGATGCGCGGATCGCGGCGCTGACCCATGCCTTCGACACGCTCGCCGGCGGCAAGTGGCGCGGGTTCATTGCGCCAGAGCCGGCCGACGGACAATGGAAGAGCTATCGCCTCACTCCGCCGATCCTTCCCGCCGCCGCAGCCGCCGCTCCTGCTACGGCGGTGCTCGTCGAACCGGTCGCTCTCCGCGGCATCGCACTCGACCTGCGCAAGGTAATTGGCGACTGGCGCCCGATCGCCGGGCTGGGCCGCAACGGTCTGGTGTTGGGCTCACGCATCGGCGGTCCGGTGAGGGGCACCGCAATGTTCGCGCTGCCCACCGGACGCTGGAGCGCGACCGTCGATCTGCTCCCGACCTATGCCGATGCCGACGGCGCCCCGCTCCGCCTCCTGCTGCACATCGACGGCAAGCCGATCCCACGCTCGATCGCCCGCACCACCGGCGATCCCGCCTGGGCACAGGCCGTGCTCGACAACCGGATCTCGGTCGAACTGCCCGACACGCTTGCCCCGGGCCGCCACCGCATCGAGCTGCGCGCCGAAAGTGGCGCCATCCTCGTCGAGGCGATCCGCTTCGCGCCGGAGCCCTGACGCTCGACCGCAACGCATCTTTCACTGCTTCCTGCGCACATTCCTCCTTGCCACGGACGATGCCAATCCCGACATTGTGCACTGCAGCATTACGGCTACGGCCGAAATGATCAAATAATGTCAGGGCCTTCGCCGTGGCCGGGAGAACGCCCATGCGGAACTTGAACGACACGCTCACACGGCTAGCGGCACTCCGCGCGCGGTCGAGCGGACCGGCGCCGAAGAACGCGCCCGACCGGCTGGTGGAACTGCACGATTTCGGCAACAACCCCGGAGCCCTCCGCGCGCGCTTCCATGTTCCGCAGGGTCTTGCCGCCGGCTCGGCGCTCGTCGTCATACTCCACGGCTGCACCCAGGACGCGGCGGGCTATGATCGCGGCTCGGGCTGGTCGCAGCTTGCCGACGAACGCGGCTTCGCGGTCCTGTTCCCCGAACAGCAGCGCGCCAACAACGCCAATCTCTGCTTCAACTGGTTCAACGCCGAGGACGTCCGGCGCGGATCGGGCGAGGCGCTGTCGATCCGCCAGATGGTGGCCGCGCTGGTCGCGCAGCACGGGCTCGATCCCGCGCGCGTCTACGTCACCGGGCTTTCGGCGGGCGGCGCGATGACCTCGGCGATGCTCGCCACTTACCCCGATGTTTTCGCCGGCGGCGCGGTCATCGCGGGGCTGCCCTTCGGCACGGCCCGCTCGGTCCCCGAGGCATTCGATCGCATGCGCGCGCATGGCGGTCCGGCGGCGGCCGGCCTCGGCGCGCTGGTGCGTTCCGCTTCCGACCATCGGGGCGACTGGCCGAGCGTGTCGGTCTGGCATGGCGACAGCGACGCGACCGTCAGCCCCGCCAATGCCGGGCTGATCGTCGAGCAATGGCGCACCCTCCACGGCGCCGCGGAGCAGCCCGACCAGGTCGAGCGCGTCGACGGCCATGAGCGCCGCGTCTGGCGTGACGCGAGCGGCCGCGCGGTGATCGAGGAATATCGCATCCGCGGCCTCGGCCACGGCACCCCGCTCAGCACCACCGGCGAGGACGCCTGCGGGGCTGCGGCGCCCTATATGCTCGAGGCCGGCATTTCCTCGACGCGGCGGATCGCCGATTTCTGGGGCCTGAAGGCTCAGGCCAATGCCCAGCGAGCGCCTGCGCCCCGTCCCGCCGCAGCCACCGAACGGGCTGCGCCGCCGCCGCTCGACCGCCCGCGTGCCGAGCACCACGGCGTGACCAAGGTGATCGAGGACGCCCTCCGCGCCGCCGGGCTGATGCGCTAGCGGGTCACTTGGCTGCTCGGGCGACCTCCACTGCGTAGATGTGGTTCGCGCCTTCGAAATTGGCGCGGAACACGATCCACTTGCCGTCGGGCGTGAAGGTCATGTTGGGCTCGAGCCGGTAATCCTGCTTGCGCATGTCGACGAGCTTCTCGGACTCGAGCGTACCGGGCGCGATGAGGTTCCCGGCACCCGGTGCATGGATGCCGGCGACATCGGGAATGTCCTTCGGCGTGAACAGATAGAGATACTTCCCGTCGGGCGCATGCGCGACCATCTCGCTATCGCCGCCGTCACCCGAGAAACGCTTGCCGTCGGGCGACTGATAATAGTGCACCGACCATTCGTTGCGCTCGACATTGTACCAGCGGCGCTTGCCGGTCGCGAGCTCGTACCCCGCCAGCCAGAACACTTCGCCACGCGGCGTCTGGAGATCGTACCAGATCCATTTGCCGTCGGGCGAGAAGAACTCGTGTCCGGCGATCTCCATGTTCATCGTCCGGCTGTGGATCGGCTTCTTGCCGGTGCCGTCGGCGCGTATCGTCCAGATCCGGTCGACCTTGTGCCACGGTCCCTCGTGGCAATACATGATCTGCTGCGGATCGCTCGGCGAGAACTGGATGTGGTTGAGCCAGTCGGTCGAGGCGGTGACGACTTTGCGCGCGCCGGTCTTCACGTCGATCGTGAAGATCTCCATCGGAATCCTGGCCTCGAGCCGCTCGTTAAGCCGCACTTCCTTAGCCTCGGCATAGGTCATCGGCCGACCGTCGGGCCAGTTCGCGGCATATTGCGCCTGGCCGAAGCGACTATTGTCCGCGGGCTTCGCACCCGGCTGCAGCGGCCGGTCGGTTGCCGCCCATTGGCCGAGCAGCAGCGTTTCGTCGGCGTTGATCGAGCCGATAAAGCCTTCCTTGATCTCGGCGATCTTGCGGGTCTTGCCGGTGTCGATGTCGGCGGCGAAGATCGCCCAGGGCGCGCCCTCGCCCGCGCGGGTCTGGTAATAGGCAGTGCGCGTCTTCCGGCCGGTGAACAGCAGGATCAGCCGCTCGCCCTTGACCAGCGGCGTGACCTCCCAGCTCTTGAGGTCGACGACGGATATCCCGCCGGGGACCGAGATCACCATCTTGTCGCCTTGCGGCGTATAGCTGTTCTGGTGGAAATAGAGGCTGGCGCTGCCGGGCTCGCGACTGATCCGGATCACCTTGTGCCCGGTCAGCCGATCGACCCACTGTGCCGCCGGATCCGCGGCCGCAACGTTCGCCGTCGCCAGCAGCGACATGGTCGCCAGCCCTTGCCAGATCGCACGTCCGAGCCGCATCCTCTCTCTCCCGCCGACTTGATGTCGTTCCACATATCATGATAGCGGTTCAGAATATGGAGTAAAGAACGGGTGTCGGCACGGGTGCCGCATTCCCGCGGCCGACCCAGAGAGGAATTCCCGCATGGCCAGCAGCGCCTCCGCGCCGACCCTATCCGCGCACCGTCAGCCGCGCTGGTACAATTATTGGGGCTGGGGCTCCGGCGATATGCTGGGCGCGGGCGCGCAGGCGGTGATCACCGGCTGGCTGCTCTACTTCTTCACCACCTTCTGCAATCTGTCCGCTGCCGAGGCAGGGCTGATCCTCGGCCTGCCAAGGCTGCTCGAGGCGATCACCTGCCCGCTGATCGGCTATCTGTCCGACAATCTGCGCTACACCTGGATCGGCCGCCGCATCGGACGGCGCAAGATCTTCCTGATCGCCACGATTCCGCTGCTGCCCAGCTTCGCGCTGATCTTCATCGCCGGGCACAGCTTCACTTATTATCTGCTGACCTTCATCTTCTTCGAGTTCGTCTACACGATGTTCCTCATCCCGTGGGAGACGCTCGCCGCGGAGATGACCAACGATTATCGCAAGAAGGCGAAGTTCGCCGGCGCGCGAATGGTCGTCGCGCAGAGCTCCGCGATTCTCGCATCCTATCTGCCGACGCTGATCATCAGCAGCCTAGGGGGTAAGGATTCGCCGAGCACCTTCCTGATCATGGCCGCGATCTTCGGCGCGATCTTCAGCCTCGTCGTGCTGCTGGTGGTGATCTTCACCTGGGAGCGCCCCTATAGCGAGGCCGAGAAAGCGGTGCAGTCCGCGCCGCTCGACCTGAAGACCGCGCTCATGATTCCCGTCGTGATGTTCCGCGATCTCTTCTCGACGCTCCGCATCCGCGCCTTCCGCCAGCATCTGTCGATCTACCTCGGCGGCTACATCTCGCAGGACATCTTCAACACCGCTTTCCCGATCTTCGTCGTCACGGTGATGATGGGCGCGACGCTGATCATCTCGCAGCTATTGACGATCATGTACGTGGCGCAGCTCATCTCGGTGATGATCGCCATCAACATCGTCATCCGCACCGGGCCCGTGGTTGCCTATCGGATCGCGATCAGCTTCTTCGGTGCCGGGCTGCTGCTGTTCCTGGCCTTCTATTATCTCCGGCCAACGGCTTTCGTCGCCGCATTGGGGGCGCTCGACGGCAACATGCTTTCGGCGCTGAACCCGGCCTCGGCGACCTTCAGCCCGGTGCTGATCTTCTGGCTGTTCGTGCCGATCCTGCTCGCCGGGCTCGGCCGCGGCACGCTGAACTTCGTGCCCTGGTCGGTGTACAATTACCTGCCCGACGTCGACGAGGCGGTGACCGGCCAACGCCGCGAAGGCATTTTCGCAGGGGTGATGACGCTGGTGCGCAAGCTCGCACAGTCCGCCGCGATCATCTTCACCGGCTGGATCATCGATGTGGGCGGCTATGTCTCGCCCCGGGGAGGACCCGCCGAAGCGGTGCAGCAGACCCCGCAGGCGATCGCCACCATCACCTGGCTGCTGATCCTCGGGCCCATTCTGGTGATGCTCGCCGGCCTGATCGCCTCGTGGCGCTTCCGACTCAATGCGCAGACGCATGACGTGCTGATGGCCGAGATCGATCATTTGAGAGCCGGCGGCGGGGCGCCCACCTCGCCCGAGGCGCGCGTGGTCGTCGAGGATTTGTCGGGCTGGAGGTACGAGCAGCTCTGGGGCAAGAATCCGGTGGCGGGCACCCGGCGCTGATCGGCAGAGACGGTGATTGTGCGCGAGAAGGTTGACCGATAGCCGCAGCTTGTGGCAGTCGCGCCGACGGCTAGCGGGTATAGCACAATGGTAGTGCAGCAGCCTTCCAAGCTGAATACACGGGTTCGATTCCCGTTACCCGCTCCAGCCCTTCAGGCGCATGACAACCGACACCACCCCGCTCGCACTTTATGTGCATTGGCCGTTCTGCGTGTCGAAATGTCCCTATTGCGACTTCAACAGCCATGTCCGCGAAAGCGTCGACCAGCAAGCATGGCGGAGCGCGATGCTCGCCGATCTCGCGCATGAGGCGGGGCAGCTTCCCGGACGACGACTCGGCTCGATCTTCTTCGGCGGCGGCACGCCGTCGCTGATGCCGCCCGAAACAGTCGCCGCGGTGATCGCCGCGGCCGAACGGCATTGGGGCTTCGAGCCCGGCATTGAGATCACGCTGGAGGCCAACCCTTCCTCGGTTGAAGCCGCGCGCTTCGCCGATCTTGCGACTGCAGGCGTCAACCGCGTGTCACTGGGCATGCAGGCGCTCGACGACGAGGCGCTACGCTTCCTCGGGCGTGCGCATGGTGTGGCAGAAGGGTTGGCCGCGCTCGAAACCGCGCAATCGGTGTTCGCCCGGGTGAGCTTCGATCTCATCTACGCCCGCCCAGATCAGGATCTCGCCGCATGGGAAGCCGAGCTGCGCCGGGCGATCGGCTTCGGCACCGAGCATCTGTCGCTGTACCAGCTCACCATAGAGCCCGGCACCCGCTTCGCGACCTTGTTCGAGAAGGGCGAGCTCGCGGCCTATGATCCCGATGCCGCTGCCGATCTGTTCGAGGCGACGCGGGCGCTCACCGCCGCCGCTGGGCTGCCCGCCTATGAGGTCTCCAATCACGCCCGGCCCGGGGCGGAGAGCCGGCACAATCTCACTTACTGGCGCTATGGCGACTATGCCGGCGTCGGCCCCGGGGCGCACGGCCGCCGCGGCGGTTTCGCGACACAGCGACACAAGAAGCCCGAGAATTGGCTTGGGGCGATTTCGCGCAACGGACACGGCACCCAGATCGAGGATGCGCTCAGCAGCCACGAACGCACGGTCGAGGCGCTGGTGATGGGACTGCGCCTCGCAGAGGGCGTCGACCTGGCGCGCGTCGACGCGCTCGCCGGCGGCGCCGCACCTCTCGATCCAAGCGCCCTTGCCGGCCTCCGTGATCAAGGCCTCATAGTGACCGACGCGCCACGATTGCGCGTCACCGACGCCGGCATGCCCGTGCTCGAGGCCATCTTGCGCGAGCTGGTGATCGCCTGATCCCGTCCTCCCGGCGTGCGCCGGGACGACAAGGGTCAGTTCCCGGCGAAGTTCGCCGGCGCGGGCGATACCGTCGCGGTTGTGCCGCCGCGGATTTCCTGCACCTCGAGCATGCGCTCGGCAACGCCGTCGCGGGCGAAGCGGAAGGCTCCGTCGAGGCCGGCAAAGCCTTCCTGCTCGGTCAGCCGCCGATCGGGAAAGGCGTCGCCCGGACGCCAGTCGCGCGCGATCCGCACGGTCAGCAGCACCGCGTCATAGCCGAGCGTCGACAGGCGATAAGGCGCGGTCCCGAAGCGCGCGCGATATTTGGTGGCATATTGGCGATAATAATTGTCGGGCACGCTCGCGAACCACGCGCCCGACAGCGCCGCCTTGCCGCCGATCGACGAATCGGTGTTCCACAATTCGGTGCCGAGCAGCCGTGCGGTCTTGCCGTTCGCCGAACGGCGGATCAGCGGTGCCGCCGAGACGGCGCCGTCGGCGCTTCCCGCAACGAGGACCGCCCGAAACGGCGACCGGCCGATCTTGGCGACCGCGGTCGCCAGCGAGCCGGGCCGGCCGTCATAGGTTTCGAGCGCGAGCACCTTGCCGCGCGCCTCTTCGACCGCGCGGAGGAACGCGGTCGAGGCGCGCTCGCCATAGAGGCCGCTGGGGATCAGCCCGGCGAACTCGGTGATGCCGGAGCGCGCCGCATAATTGACTACCCGCTCGATCGATTGGCTGGGGACGTAGCCGAGGATGTAGGTGCCGTTGCCCGCGACGCTGGCGTCGTTGGAGAAGCTGAGCACCGGCACCCGCGCCCGTCGCGCGATCGGCGCGACCTCTCGCGCCTCCTCGGCGAGCAGCGGCCCGAGGATCAGCCGGTTGCCGTCGCTGATCGCCTGAGTCGCCGCCGCCGCGGCACCGCCGGGTGCGGCGGTGTCATAGGTGGTGATGCGCAGCGCGTCGCTCCGCGTGTCGAGCACCGCCAGCTGGGTGGCGTTCTGGAGCGAGCGCCCGACGCCGGCGTTCGGCCCGCTGAGCGGCACCAGCAGCGCGATGCGGTGGCGCTGCACATCCTGCGGCAGCCCCGGCTGGATCGGGCGCGTTACCGGTGCGGTCGGCCGCTCGACCGGCGTCGGCCGCTCGGCCTCGGGCACGATACGCGGTCCGGTCGCGCAGGCGGCGAGGAACAGGGTCGTGCCGATGGTGGCGGCGCGCACCATGTTCCACAGGCCCGGTTGCGCAGTTGCTCTGGCGTCTGCCATGACTCTCCCCGATGGATGATCTCGTTCTTGCGCCTGGCCTCTACATCGTCGCGACGCCGATCGGCAATCTCGGCGATCTCAGCCCGCGCGCTGCTCAAATACTGACGAAAGCCGATATCGTTGCGGTCGAGGACTCGCGCGTGACAGCCGGATTGTTCCGTCATCTCGGCACCAAGGGCAAGATGCTGCCCTATCACGATCACAACGCCGACGCGGTTCGGCCGGGTCTGATCGCGCGGATGGCGAGCGAGGCGGTCGCGCTCGTCTCCGATGCGGGCACGCCGCTGATCTCCGACCCCGGCTTCAAGCTGGTCCGCGACGCGCGCGCCGCCGGCCATGTCGTGACGACGATCCCGGGCCCGTGCGCCGCGATCGCCGCGCTCACGCTGGCGGGGTTGCCGACCGACCGCTTCTTCTTCCTTGGCTTCCTGCCATCGAAGCAGCAGGCGCGCGCCGAAGCGATCGCCGAAGTCGCGGCGATCCGGGCGACGCTGGTCCTGTACGAATCGGGACCGCGTCTCGCCGCGTGCCTCGCGGCGATGGCCGAAGGTCTCGGCGACCGCGAGGCGGCGGTCGCGCGCGAGATCACCAAGCGATTCGAGGAATGCGTGACCGGGAAGCTCAGCGAGCTGGCGGCGCGCTATGCCGATGCGCCGCCGAAGGGGGAAATCGTCGTCGTGGTAGGCCCGCCCGGCGAAGCTGCGCCCGCGAGCGCCGAAGATGCCGATGCCGCATTGGCCGAGGCGCTCACGCGCCTGCCCCCCGCAAAGGCCGCCGGCGAAGTCGCCCGCAAGCTCGGGCTCGATCGCAAGGCGCTCTATGCCCGCGCCATGGCGCTCAAGGATTAGGCGACTTCCTGCAGCCGCAGCGGATTGGCGTCGAGCATGAAGCTCTCGTCCATGCCGGTCAGTTCGGAGAGACGTCGGACATAGCTTTCCGCAAGCATCCGACGACGCGCCTTGGCGTCTTCGGTGATGGCGTTTCTTGCCGCGACGATTTCCTGAATGGCGCGACGCCGGTAATAGCTCTGGTTCGATTCCATAATCTTTCGGCACCCCCCGGTGACGATTGGCGACCCGCCTCTTCTGAGTCGGAATGACGTAGACTAACCAAAGTTATCCACAGGCGCCAAGCCCTTGGCAGGAACCGTGCAGATGAAGCGGCCTCAACGCGCGACGAGTGCCCGAAAAGCCGCGGAAAACCGCGGCCGCGAGGGCGAAAGGCGCGCGGCGTGGTGGCTTTGGCTGCGCGGCTGGCGAATCCTAGATCGGCGGGTGCGGACGCCCGCCGGCGAAGTCGATCTGGTCGTGCGGAAGGGCAATCTCGTCGCCTTCGTCGAAGTGAAGACGCGTGCCACCGGTGCCGAACTCGATTTCGCGATCGACGAACGGCGCCTGGCGCGAGTCGCGGCCGCCGCCGAATATCTGATGCCGCGCTATGCCGGCCCCGGCGACGACATCCGCGTCGACGTGATCCTCATTGCTCCCCGCACGCTGCCTCGCCATATCGAGAACGCCTGGATGGGGTGACTTAGTACAATAAGTCACCTACAGCATTCCCAAGGAGGCCGAATGTCGCTTGTCGTTGCCGTGCAGATGGACCCGCTCGATGCGATCAACATCGCCGGCGACTCGACCTTCGCGCTGATGCTGTCGGCGCAGGCGCGCGGGCATCGGCTGTTCCACTACGCTCCCGAGGATCTCAATTATTCGGACGGCCGCGTCTGGACCCGGGCGCATCCGGTCACCGTGCAACGCGTCGAGGGCAATCATTTCCGCTTCGAGGATCCGGTCAGCCTCGATCTCGGCGCAGACGTCGATGTCGTGCTGATGCGGCAGGACCCGCCTTTCGACCTCGGCTACATCACCGCGACCCACCTGCTCGAGCGGATCGCCGACCGCACGCTGGTGGTCAACGACCCCGCCAATGTCCGCAATGCGCCCGAGAAGGTGTTCGTGCTCGACTATGCCGAGTTCATGCCGCCGACGCTCGTCACCCGCAGCCTCGACGAGGCACGGGCGTTCCTCGCCCGGCACGGCGAGGTCGTCATCAAGCCGCTGCACGGCAATGGCGGCAAGGCGATATTCAAGGTCGGCAGCGACGGCGCCAACCTTTCCTCGCTGATCGAAGTGTTCAACACCGCGTGGCGCGAGCCGCACATGGTGCAGGCGTTCCTGCCCTCGGTCGCGCAGGGCGACAAGCGCATCGTGCTGGTCGACGGCGAGATCGCCGGGGCGATCAATCGCATCCCGGGCGAGGGCGAGATCCGCTCGAACCTCGCGGTCGGCGGCTCCGCGGCGAAGACCGAGCTCACCGAGCGCGAGAAGGCGATCTGCGCCGCGCTCGGGCCCGAACTCAAGAAGCGCGGCCTGCTGTTCGTCGGCATCGACGTGATCGGCGGCGAATGGCTCACCGAGATCAACGTCACCTCCCCCACGGGGATCGTCGCGATCGACCGGTTCAACGGCACCGACACCGGGGCGCTGATCTGGGACGCGATCGAACGCCGCGTCGCCGAGCGCACGAGCTGAGGCGATGACCGGCTGGCTCGACTGGGGGTATCTCGGCATCTTTCTGCTGATGGTGCTGGAGAACGTGATTCCGCCGGTGCCGTCGGAAGTGATCATGAGCGTCGGCGGGATCGCGGCAGGCCAGGGCAAGCTGAACTTCCTGCTGCTCGTGCTGGTCGGCACGGCCGGCTGCGCGATCGGCAACCTGTTCTGGTGGGAGATCGGCCGCCGCTTCGGCTATGAGCGGCTCAAGCCGGCGATCGACCGCTGGGGCCGCTGGCTGACGATGGACTGGGAAGATGTCGAGAAGCTGCGCAGCTTCTTCGATCGCTGGGGCGGGGTGACGGTGTTCGTGTTCCGCTTCATGCCGATCGGACGCACGGTGATCTCGATCCCCGCCGGGCTGCTCCACATGCCATTCTGGCGCTTCCTGCTCTACACGACCGCGGGAAGCGCGGTGTGGAACACGATCCTCGTCGGCGTCGGATATTGGCTGGGCGCGAGTTTCGAGACCATCGACCACTGGATCGCGCCCCTGGTCGCCGGGACGATCGTGCTGGCGCTGCTGCTGTACCTCTGGCGCGTCGCAACGTGGAAGCCGCGCGCGAGGCGCTAGGCTTCGGCGCGGAGCCGCTGAAGCTCGAGCGCGATCTCCGCCGCCATAAGCTGCATCTTCGGCAGGACTCCCGCGAGCGACTCGGTCCGCTCGGACGGATCGATCGCGCACAGCGTGCCGAAGAAGCTGCCGTCCGGAAGGATGATCGGGACCGAGATATAGCTCTCGAAGCCATAGAGCGCGGGGGTATGATGGATCCGCCAATCGGGGTCGCCGCCGACATGATCGATGAACACGGCGCGTCCGCTCTGACGAATCTGGTCACAGATCGTGGTCTTGATCTGGAGTTCGTCGCCCGGCTTCATCCCGAATTCGATTCGGTCGATCAGCTGGCAGGCGATCCAGCGTTCGCTGGTGACCCGAGCCACGGCGGCGAAACCCATTCCGGTAAGCGCGCATACCTCCTCGAGCATCCGCTCGATGCTGGGGATGCGCTGCACCGCTGCGATATCTGCGTCGAAGTCGTACTTCATCGGACCTGTTTGCCCCCGTTCGCGCCGGTCTGCCAGATCATGCCCGCGGATGCGCGTTTCGATATACATCGAGCAGATGTGCGGCATCCACCGCAGTATAGATCTGGGTCGAGCTCAAACTGGCATGGCCGAGCAGTTCCTGCAACGCGCGCAGATCGGCGCCGCGCCCCAGCAGATGCGTAGCAAAGCTGTGGCGCAAGGCGTGGGGTGTGGTCCGCTCCGACAGGCCCAGCACCGAACGCGCCGAGCGCACCGCCTTGCGGATCATCCCCGGCGGCAACGGCCCGCCCTTGGCCCCGCGAAACAGCGGCGCGTCGCGCGACACGCCATAGGGGCATAGCTTCGCATAGGCCTCGATCGCTTCGCGCACCTGCGGCAACAGCGGAACGGTCCGCGTCTTCGCGCGCTTGCCGGTGACCCGCAGCGTCGCCCCCAGCGGCAGCACCGCGCCGGTCAGCCCCGCTGCCTCGCCGATCCGGAGCCCGGCTCCGTAGAGGAGCAGCAACACCGCCCAGTCGCGCGCGCCGATCCACGGCTCGCGCGCCTCCTCTGACACCGTCTCGGCGAGCGCTACGGCTTCGTGCGGCGCGATCGGGCGCGGAACGCCCTTCTTGACGCGCGGGCCGCGCAAACGCGGCAGCTCGGCGTCCTCGCCCGCCGCGAATCTGAGGAAGCCGCGCAGCGCGGAGAGCTCGCGCGCCGCCGAGGCGTTGGACAGGCCGTCGTTGCGGCGATGCGCAAGATAGGCGCGCAGGTCGGCGGTGCCGATCCCCGCCAGCCGCTCGCGCGTGACCGCCTCGCCCCAATGGCCCTGCAGGAAGGCAATCAACCGTACTGCGGTCGCTTCATAGGCACGCACGGTGTGCACCGACCGCCGCCGATCGCGGGCAAGGTGCTGGCCATAGAGCAGGGGAAGCGCGGGTTCGTTCACGCGGACAGCATAGCGCTCCTTCTCCCCTTGTGGGAGAAGGAAGGGGCTCGCTCGCCAAGCGCGGGGAAGGATGAGGGGGACGGAGTCTCACTCCCCCTCTCCTTCCGCCGACCTCGTCGGCTCCCTCCTCCCACGAGGGGAGGGAGAATGGCGTCAGCCGATCTGCTGGCCGGTCTTCGCCCAATCGGACAGGAAGCCCTCGATGCCCTTGTCGGTCAGCGGATGCTTGACGAGCTGGCGGATCACCGCGGGCGGCGCGGTCATCACATCGGCGCCGATGCGCGCAGCCTCGAGCACGTGGATCGGATGGCGGACGCTCGCGACGAGGATCTCGGTCGCGAAATCGTAATTGTCGTAGATCAGGCGGATGTCGCTGATCAGCTGCATGCCGTCGAAGCCATTGTCGTCGTGGCGGCCGACGAACGGCGAGATGAAGGTCGCGCCGGCCTTGGCGGCGAGCAGCGCCTGATTCGCCGAGAAGCAGAGCGTGACGTTGACCATCGTACCGTCATCGGTCAGCGCCTTGCAGGTCTTCAACCCGTCGATCGTCAGCGGCACCTTGACCGCGATGTTGTCGGCGATCTTCCGGACCACTTCGGCCTCGCGCATCATACCTTCATAGTCGAGCGCGACCACTTCGGCCGAGACCGGCTTGCCCGGCACGATTTCGCAAATCTCCGCGACCACCTCGAGGAAGTTGCGGCCCGCCTTGTGAATCAGCGACGGGTTGGTAGTGACCCCGTCGAGCAGCCCCGCATCGGCAAGGTCGCGGATGTCGGCGGTGTCGGCAGTGTCAGCGAAGAATTTCATGGATCGGCCCTCGGATTGGATGCCGCCGCCTAGCCTCTTCGCCGCGCTCGGGCAAATTCGCCGCGGACCAGCATCAGCTTCGCGCGTGGCCCCTGCAGCCGCCCGACCGAGACGCGGTAGCTGCCGGGCTTGAGCCGGTACCGGACGATTTTGCGGATGCCCGAGCAGCGCGGACCGCGATTCTCCGAAACCATCCGCAATTTCCTGCCGCCGCTCGGCGCGATGTCGATCCAGCCGTCCCGATCCAGCGCAATGCCGAACACGCCTTCGGTGCGGATGCGCAGCGCGGTCTCGATTCGTCCGCCGCGCGGCGCAAGCGTCACGGCATGGCGGGTGTCGAGCGTCCGCCCGTTATTCGTCCAGCCGGCTAGCGAGCGCGGCAGTTCGGCGCGCGTGCACGGCGCCACCGCCATCGTCAAAGCGATCACACTCAGGAGCATCGGGCAATCCTTCCCAATTCGCGAGTCGCTTTGTTCTTTATTTGTTCGCGCATCTTTTTGCAATGACCGCGACGCGGGAATAAGGGTGCGCGATGATTCGCTTCACCCTGCCGCTCCTGCTCGCCGCGACTCCCACCGCCGCGCAGCAAGTGGACAGTCAGTTGTGGCTGCAGACCAACGCGACGGTGACGGCCGGCAGCCGCGAAAAGGTGACGCTCGAAGGAATCGGCCGCTTCAGCGACCGCGCCGAGGGCTTCTCGCACGCTGAGGCCGGCGTGCTGTTCACCCACACGACCGCCGGCGGCATCGAGGTTTCGATAGGCTATCGCCATGTCGAGGACTGGAACCGCGGTGTGGCGCTGCCCAATGAGGAGCGCCTGCGGCAGATGGTGCTCGTGCCGTTCGGCGGCGGCTTCTCGGGGAGGCTGCGGCTCGAGCAGCGCTTCAACAGCAGCGGTGGCGCGGTCGGCGTGCGGCTGCGGCCGCGGCTCGGCTTCGATACGCCGCTCAACGACAAGGGCCTCAAGCTCTTCGCGACGCAGGAACACTTCCTCAACCTCAACACCACCGGCTGGGGTCAGCGGGGTGGCTATGAGCGGATGCGCAACGCGGCCGGCCTTTCGTTCGGAGTGAGCGGCAGGCTGCGCGGCGAAGTCGGCTATCTCAACCAGTACCGATTCGGCCGGGACGGCCGCCGCGACCAGATGGACCATGCCGCCACCTTCACGCTGTCATTCAACGTGGCAAGCATCGGCGACAGCGGCGACTAGGGCGCCGGGGCGCGCGGGATAAGGGATTCCGTTTCCCGCCCAAAACCCCATATGAGGGCGGCATGCGCGCCCGCACCCTCGTCCTTCATCCAGCGCTTGGTCCTCTCGATTACCGCGTGCCGCAAGGCATGGCGGTCGAGCCGGGATCGATCGTCGTGGTGCCGATCGGCCCCCGTCAATATGCCGGCGTGGTCTGGGAGCGCGAGCGGCTGCCGACCGAGGAGATCGGCGACAACCGCCTGCGCAACATCCTCGCGGTCGCCGATGCGCCGCCGATTCCAGAGCCGGTTCGCCGGCTGGTCGAGTGGACCGCCGACTATTATCTGAGCCCGCCCTCGGCGGTGCTGGCGATGGCGGTGCGCACCTCGGCGGCGTTCGAGAGCGCGCCGACGATCACCGAATATCGGGCGACCGGAATCGTGCCCGAGCGGATGACGCCGCAGCGCGCGCAGGCGCTCGAGCGGATCGGCGAGCGCCAGGGGCTGGTGCGCGAACTCGCGACCATTGCCGATGTCTCCGAAGGCGTGATCCGCGGGCTGTGCAAGGTCGGCGCGATCGAAGCGGTGACGGTAGACACCGATAGTCCCTACCCCCTTCCCGACCCCCATTTCGGCCCGCCCGATCTGAGCGCCGAACAGGCCGACGCTGCCAGTATCCTGCGCCAGTCGGTGGGTGCCGCCAGCTTCCAGCCTTTCCTGCTCGACGGGGTCACCGGCTCGGGCAAGACCGAAGTCTATTTCGAGGCGATCGCCGCCGCGATCGCCGCGGGCCGGCAGAGCCTGGTGCTGCTCCCCGAAATCGCGCTGACCGAACCGTTCCTGACTCGCTTCGCCCAGCGCTTCGGCTGCGAACCGGTCGCGTGGCATTCGGGTCTGCGCACATCGCAGCGCCGCCGCGCCTGGCGCGCGATCGCCAGCGGCGAGGCGCTGGTCACCGTCGGCGCCCGCTCGGCGCTGTTCCTGCCCTATCCGAAGCTCGGGCTGATCGTCGTCGACGAGGCGCACGAGACGAGCTTCAAGCAGGAGGAAGGCGTCCATTACCACGCGCGCGACGTCGCGGTGATGCGGGGCAAGTTCGAGGATTGCCCGGTGATCCTCGCCTCGGCGACCCCGGCGATCGAGACGCGCCATCAGGTCGAGCTCGGCCGCTACGACGAGCTCAAGCTGCCTGGCCGCTACGGCCTCGCCGAGCTTCCCGACGTCGAGGCGATCGACCTGATCAAGGAGCCGCCCGATCGCGGCCGCTGGCTCAGCCCGCGGCTGATCCTCGCGATCGACGCGGCGCTCGAACGCGGCGAACAGTCGCTATTGTTTCTCAATAGGCGCGGCTACGCGCCGCTCACCCTGTGTCGGCATTGCGGCCACCGCTTCCAATGCCCGAACTGCACCGCTTGGATGGTCGAGCACCGGCTGATCCGCCGCCTGACCTGCCACCATTGCGGGCACACCGTGCCCACGCCCGAAATCTGCCCCGAATGCGAGGAGGCGGACAGCCTCTTCGCGTGCGGGCCGGGGGTCGAGCGCATCGCCGACGAAGTCGCGCTGCTCTGGCCGAACGCGCGCACCGCGATCGTCACCTCGGATACCCTCTGGTCGCCGGCCAAGGCCGCCGAATTCGTCCAGCGGATGGAGCATGGCGACATCGACATCGTCGTCGGCACCCAATTGGTCACCAAGGGCTATCACTTTCCGAACCTGACCGTGGTCGGCGTAGTCGACGCCGATCTTGGGCTCGACGGCGGCGATCTCCGCGCCGCCGAACGCACCTTTCAGCAGATCATGCAGGTCTCCGGGCGTGCCGGCCGCGGCGAGAAGCCGGGCAAGGTCTTCATTCAGACCCACGCGCCCGAAGCGCAGGTGATGCAGGCGCTGGTCTCCGGCGACAGTGCGGCGTTCTACGCGGCCGAGACCGAGGCCCGCCGTGAGGCCGGCGCCCCGCCTTATGGCCGTTATGCCGCGATCATCGTCTCGAGCGAGGACAAGGCGGCCGCGGAAGAGACCGCGCGGATGATCGGCCGCACCGCGCCGCGTCGCGACGAGATGCACGTCTATGGCCCCGCCCCGGCGCCGCTCGCGATGCTGCGCGGCCGGCACCGCTTCCGCCTGCTCGTCCACGCCCGCCGCGCCTTCGACCTGCAGGACATGCTCCGCGACTGGCTCGGCGCGCTCGAATGGAGCGCCAAGGTGCGGGTGGCGGTGGATGTCGATCCCTACAGCTTCGTCTAGCACGTCGAATCCGTCCTATTCGTACCCGCGACACCGGCTAAGCTTCGCCAACCAGGGGGAATTGCCGATGATTCGCAGGATGTTGTTGCCGCTACTTCTCCTCGTCCCGGGCGTCGCGAACGCCGACTGGTACGAGGCGAGCACGCGGCACTTCGTCGTCTATTCGGACCAGCGGCCGGAGCGCCTCGAAGAATTCGCCGCCAATCTCGAACGGTTCGATCATGCGGTGCGGCGCTATGGCGGCTGGAAGGACGACCCCGTCGCCGCACCCAATCGAGTCACCGTCTACGTCGTCGACAATCGCGAGACCGTCTCGAAGCTGGCCCGGAGTCGCTTCGTGGCCGGGTTCTACCGGCCCCGCGCGGGCGGATCGCTCGCCGTTGTCCCCCGGCGTTCGGGATCGGGCTCGGAGTTCGACCTCGATGGCCAGTCGATCCTGTTCCACGAATATGCTCATCATCTGATGTGGAGCATCGCTCCGCACGCCGTGCATCCGGCATGGTTCATCGAGGGCTTTGCCGAGCTGTTCGCCACCGCCGATTTCGAGAAGGACGGCGCGGTGCGGATCGGCGCGCCGCCGCTATACCGGGCGCGGACGCTGCTGACCGGCAACAACCTGCCGATCGACAAGATGCTGGTCGCCGATACGCTCAAGCTGAGCAACGAGCAGCGCGACGCGCTGTACGGTCGCGGCTGGCTGCTCACCCATTATCTGCTGGTCGCCCGGCAGCGCGGCGCGCAGCTGACCCAGTATCTGGGTTCGATGAACGCCGGCAAGACCTCGCTCGAGGCCGCGCAGGCGTTCGGCGATCTGCGGAAATTCGACAGCGAGCTCGAGCGCTACAAGCGCGGCAAGCTCATCGGCTACCGCGTGGCGGCCGCCGATGCCGGGCAGATCAAGGTCGCCCTGCGCAAGCTCACGGAAGGCGAGGCGGCGACGATGGACGTCCGCATCCGGTCGAAGAACGGCGTCAATGCGAGGACGGCGCCCGATGTCTATGCCGATGCGCGCAAGGCGGCGGCACGCTTCCCCAATGATCCCGGCGCCCAGATCGTGCTCGCCGAGGCTGCGTTCGACGCCGGCGACCTTGCCGCCGCCGAGGCCGCGGCCGACCGAGCGATCGCGGCGAGCCCAAAGGCGACCGACGCCCTGCTCTACAAGGCGATGGCGCGGATGGAGCTTGCGCGCAAAGCGGGCGACAAGAGCAACGCTACGCTGACCGATATCCGCAAGATTATCGCGCAGGCCAACCGGCTGGAGCAGGAGGATCCCAAGCTGCTGATCCTCTATTATCGCAGCTTCGTCGATTTCGGTCTGGCTCCGACCGAGAATGCCAGACTCGGCCTCGCCCGTGCCTTCGAACTCGCGCCGCAGGATGTCGGCCTGCGCTTCAACGCCGCGACGATGTTCCTGCGCGCAGGCAACAAGGCGGAGGCCCGCGCGATGCTTGCGCCGCTGGCCTATAGCCCGCACGGTCAGGGCTTCGCCAAGCGCGCCGCCGAGCTGATCGCCACCATCGACAAGGGAGACGACAAGGCGGCGATCAAGGCGATCGAGGGCGCTCCGGCAACCGCAGAGGGCGAAGACGAGGACGAGCCCACCGGCAAGTGACGGGCAGATACGCGAGATCCGCCGTCGCTCCTGCTTGAACCGCCAGCGCTTTTGCCCGAAAGCTCCTCGTCGAACGACGATCTGGGTGGCGAATGGCGCGGCGCTTGCTGACGATGATATTGCTGGCGCTGGTCTGGGCAGCGCCGGCGCGCGCCGACGACATTTCGGCCTCGGCGCGCGGCGTGGTGCGGATCGTCACGATCGCGGTGGTCGACGACGAAGTCGTGGGCTTCGGTCACGGCAGCGGGTTCGCAGTCGCGCCCAACCGGATCGTCACCAACGCGCATGTCGTCGAGCTCGCCGATCGCTATCCCGGAAATGTCGTGATCGGCATCGTGCCTTCCGAAGGCGACAAATCCTATCAGGGCAAGCTCATCGCGATCGACCAGCAGCGCGATCTCGCGCTGATCGAGTTCGCCGGCGTCCGGCTCGCGCCGCTGACGCTGTTCACCGGCGCGCCGGGCGACGGCGAATCGCTGGTAGCGCTCGGCTATCCGGGCAATGTCGATCTCGCCACCGCGCGCTCGGCTGCGGACTTCATCACCCCGCAATCGCCGGTCCGCTCGCAGGGCGGCTTCGCAGGCGCCCGCACGCTGCAGGGCACGAGCGTCCTGCTCCACACCGCCAGCATCGCGCGAGGCAATTCGGGGGGCCCCTTGCTCGATCGCTGCGGGCGCGTGCTCGGCGTCAACTCGGCGATCACCCGCGCCGACGAGGGCGATTCGACCTTCGCCTTCGCCATCGCCGGCAATGAGCTCGCCGCTTTCCTGCAGGCGGCAAAGCAGCCCTTCGCCAGCGTCGGCGTTCCGTGCACCAGCGTCGAGGAGCAGATGGCGCAGGAGCGCAGCGCCGAGGAGAAGGCGCGGCTGGATGCCGAGGCCCGCGCCCGTGCCGAGGCCGCGAAGAGCGCCGGCGAGCGCGAGGAGGCGATCGCCCAGGCCCGCTCCCGCAACGTCGTCGCCCGCGAGAACTATATGGCGGGCGCCGCGGTGCTGCTCGTGCTCGGCGCCCTCGCGCTCGGCGGTGCCGGGCTTTTGCTCTCGCGGGACCGCCGGCGCGAGGCGATCTGGGTCGCCGCGGGCGGCGGCGTGCTGATGCTCGGGGCGATCGTGCTCTTCCTCAGTCGCCCCGATTTCGACGAGAGCAAGATTCTTTCGGTGCCACAGCCGGGCAAGGGCCCGGCACTGCCCAACCAGGCCGCGCTCGGCCGGATGGTCTGCACGCTGGTGCCCGAGCGCAGCCGGGTGACGGTGACCGCGATCGACAAGGTCGATCTCGACATCGGAGCCGACGGATGCATCAACGGGCGCACCCAATATGCCGAATCGGGCACGCACTGGCAGCGCGTACTCGTGCCCGAACAGGAACAGTCGGTGTCGGTGCTCGACTATGATCCGGCGACGCGGACCTACACCAACACGCGCTACCTGCTCTCCTCCGCCCAGATGACCAAGGCGCGACAGCTTCGCGCCGGCGTGCCGCTCAAGACCTGCTCGGCCGATCAGGCGGCGCGCGCCAGTCTCGCCACCCAGCAACAGGCGCTGCGCGCGGCGCTGCCGCCGACGTACAACGAGAAGCTGGTCTATAGCTGCAGCCCGGCGGCATCGGGACCGCCCGCCAGCGCCGCCGAATAGCTCAGCCGCGGTCGATGCGCGCGGCGAAGCAGCCGCGACGCGCGTTATGGACGTGGAGGAACGCGACCTCCGGATCGGCGAACATCGCCTCGATCAGCGGCGCGAGCTCGATTCCTTCGACCACCTCGGCGTTCGTCATCATCGCGTAACGATCGAACGCTCTGAGCGACAGCAGCCGAGTCGCGAGTTGCTCCGGTATCTCGTCCTCGAAACGCGCTGGCGTCTCGGCACCCTCCCGCACGAAGATCGCGTGGCGCGATCGATAGGGGCTGGCCTCGGGCAGATGCTCGAAATTGAGCAACAGCATCGTCTCGCCGGGTTCGGCGTCCTCGAGCGTTATCCGGCAGGGGAAGCCCGGCCGCTTGTCCACGGTCATGCGAACGACCTGCTCGGCGGCAAGCGCTTCATCCGACTGGCCATAAAAACGTCGGAAGGGGGCGGGATCGAGCCCCGTGATGACATAGCTCATTCCGTCACTCCTTCGCGCTTGCGCAGCACCCGCTTGCGATCGATGCCATAGGCATAGCCGCCCATGCTGCCGTCGGCGCGCTGCGCGCGGTGGCACGGGATCAGCACCGCGACGTGGTTGGCGCCGCAGGCCGTGCCCGCCGCGCGCACCGCCCGCGGATTGCCGGCTTCCGTCGCGAGCTGGGCATAGCTGCGCGTCTCGCCGGGCGGGATCGCGCGCAGCGCCTGCCACACCGCTTCCTGAAACGCCGTGCCCTGCACGTCGATCGGCAGATCGATGTCGCGTCCGGGCGTCTCGACCTCGCGCACAACGCGGGCAGCGAGCTCGGCCAGCGCCGCGCCGCCGGGCAGGATCTCTGCGGCGGGGAAGCGTCGGGCGAGCTGGAGCGCATCCTCGTCGAACGCGACTCGGCACAGGCCCTTGTCGGTCGCGGCGATCAGCAGCGGGCCGAGGCTGGTCCCGGCGATCGTCCAGCGGATCGTAACACCCGCGCCGCCACGCTTCCACACGCTCGGCGTCATTCCGAGCCTGGCATTGGCGGTTTCGTAGAAACGGCTCGGCGCGGCATAACCCGCTTCGTAGATGGCGTCGGTCACACGATCCTCCTCGGTCAGCGCGGCGGCGGCACGGCGTGCCCGCAACCCGCGGGCATAGGCAGCGGGCGTCACCCCCGTCGCGCGTTTGAACAGCCGCTGAAAATGGTGCGGCGCATAGCCCACCCGCGCCGCCAGCTGCTCGAGCGGCAGCGGCTCCTCGGCCGCCTCGATCAGCGCCACCGCCTCGGCCACCGCGATCCGGTCGCGCCCGACCTCGTCGGGCTTGCAGCGCAGGCACGCGCGGAAACCGGCGCCGCGCGCGGCGTCGGCATCGGCGTAGAACAGCACATGCTCGCGCTTCGGCCGCCGTGCCGGACAGGTCGGCTTGCAATAGATGCGCGTAGTGGTGACCGCGACGATGAAGCGCCCGTCATAGGCACGGTCCCGCGCGTCGAACGCCGCCCAGGCGATGTCGTCGCTGATGGTCTGCTGATTGCTCATGCAAGGGATATAGCCCCGCCCGCCCGGCGCCACATCCCGCAGCTTGCGCTCAAAGCACGAGTTCCGAAATCGCTTGCCCTACGCCGCCCCGGACGGCACCGTTAGCGCTAACAGCACTCCGTCAGGGAGGCTCAAGGGAGAGGCGGATGAGCTTCTGGCAACGTACCCGCGCGCTGCGCTGGTGGATCATCGCGATCGTGATGCTCGGCACGATCATCAACTATCTCGTCCGCCAGACGCTCGGGGTCGTCGTCGCGACCGACGCCTTCCAGGCCGATGTGCCGATGACCAAGGAGCAATATAGCTGGGTCACCGGCGTGTTCCAGGCGTTCATCATGCTCCAGCCGGTGGTCGGCTACATCCTCGATCGCATCGGGCTGCGCACCGGCATGGCGCTGTTCGCCGCCGCGTGGGGCCTGCTCACCTTCGCGCATGGCTGGGTGACGAGCTGGCAATGGCTGGCGGTGCTGCGCGGCGCGCTGGGTTTCGCCGAGGGAACATCGCATACCGCGGGCCTTAAGGTGGTCTCGGAATGGTTTCCGGCGCGTGAGCGCGGGCTTGCGGGAGGCATCTACAATCTCGGCGCTTCGGCGGGCATCGCCATCGCCGGGCCGCTGGTCGCGGTCGCCATCACCTGGTGGAACTGGCGCGCCGCCTTCTATGTGGCCGGCGCGCTCGCATTGCTCTGGGTGGCGCTGTGGCTGGTCTATTACCGGACGCCCGAGGCGCACGGGGCGATCTCGCCGGAAGAGCGCGACCTGATCCGTTCGGGGCAGGAGGCGCATGTCCAGGCCGTCGAAGGCGCTCGGCCGCCGGTGCTGTCGCTGCTCGGCCGGCGCAACTTCTGGGGCATCGCCCTGCCCCGCTTCCTGGCCGATCCGACCTGGGCGACGCTGACCTTCTGGCTGCCGCTCTATCTGAGCGAAATCCGCGGCTTCAATCTCGGCGAACTCGCGATCGCGGTGGTCCTGCCCTTCGTCGCCGCCGATATCGGCTGCCTGTTCGGTCCCGCGTTGGTGCTCTGGCTCGAGCGCCGCGGCATCGCCCTGATCGATGCGCGCCGCTGGACCTTCACCTTGGGCGCGCTGCTGATGACAAGCATGATCTTCGTCGGCGGCGTGACCAGCCCGTATATGGCGGTCGCGCTGCTGAGCGTCGGCGCGTTCGCGCATCAGACGCTGTCGGTCACCTGCATCACCATGGCAAGCGACCTGTTCCGCCGCACCGAGGTCGGCACCGTCGCGGGTATGGCGGGGACGATGGCCAATCTCGGCGTGCTGATCTTCACGTTGCTGATCGGTGCGCTCGTCGTCCGCATCGGCTATGATCCGTTCTTCATCGCGCTCGGCGTCCTCGATCTGGTCGCCGCGGTGCTGCTGTGGACGTTGGTCCGCAAGCCCGGCGAGGACCAAGGCCGCGAGAGCGGGTGGATCCCGATCCTGCTCGGCACGATCCTCGCCGGCGGGCTCTCGCTCTATTATGCGAGCGGCATCGCCCCGGCCCCGTGCGGCTTCTTCACCAGCTTCAGCGCATGCGACGTGCCGGTGGCGATGCGCGGGATCTGGGGCTTCGGCCTCGCGCTCGCGCTGCTCGGCCTGTTCATCGAAGTTCGCGCGCAGAGGAACGCCCGCGCATGATCCGGAATCCCATTCTCCCCGGCTTCAATCCCGACCCGTCGATCTGCCGGCTGGGCGAGGATTACTACATCGCCACGTCGACCTTCGAATGGTACCCCGGCGTCCAGATCCACCATTCGCGAGACCTGGTGAACTGGCGACTGATCACCCGCCCGCTCCGCCGCGGGCGCCAGCTCGACATGCGCGGCGATCCCGACAGCTGCGGCGTCTGGGCACCCGATCTCAGCCATGACGGAACCCGCTTCTGGCTGATCTACACCGATGTGAAGCGCTATGGCCGCACCACCGTCGGCGGCGCCTCGGGCGCGAGCCTGCGCGATTTCCACAATTACGTCGTCACCAGCGACACCATCGACGGCGACTGGTCCGATCCCGTCCACCTCAATTCGAGCGGCTTCGACCCCGCGCTGTTCCACGACGAGGACGGTCGCAAATATCTGCTCAATCAGCTCTGGGACCATCGCCCGGGCCGCAACCGTTTCGCCGGAATCGTGCTGCAGGAATATTCGCCCGCCGAGCGGCGGCTGGTCGGCGAGAGCGTCAATATCTTCCCGGGCACGTCGCTCGGCCTCACCGAGGCACCGCACCTCTACAAGCGCAACGGCTATTATTATCTGCTTGTTGCCGAGGGCGGTACCGGCTGGAACCACGCGGTGACGATGGCGCGGTCGCGGACCCTGCACGGGCCCTACGAACTCCACCCGGATGTTTACATCCTCAATAGCCGTACCCGCCCCGACGCGCCGCTTCAGCGCGCCGGCCATGCCGATCTCGTCGAGACGCCCGACGGGCAGACGTGGATCACCTATCTGTGCGGGCGTCCGCTCCCCAATCGCGGCCGATGCGTACTCGGCCGCGAGACCGCGCTCCAGCCGATGCGCTGGGGGCCGGACGACTGGCTCTACACCGACGACCGCAGCGGCATGCCGGTCCTCGAAGCGCCAGCACCGGCGCTTCCGGCTTCTCAGCCCCGCGAAACCGAGGCACGCTACGATTTTGGCGATCCCGCGCTGCCGATCGAGTTGCAATGGCTGCGCACGCCCGAGCCCGACCGCATCTTCAGCCTCACCGACCGCCCCGGCCATCTGCGTCTCTACGGCCGCGAGACGATCGGCAGCCTGTTCGAGCAGGCGCTCGTCGCGCGCCGCCAGCAGGATTTCTGCTACTCGGCGTCGTGCGCGATGGATTTCGCCCCCGAACACTTCCAGCACGCGGCCGGGCTGGTCGCCTATTACAACGGCGCCAAGTTCCATTACCTCCATGTCAGCCACGACGACGCGCTCGGTCGGCATGTCCGAGTGATGTCGGCGCTGCCCGATTCACCCCAGGCCGATTCCTTCACCGCGCCGATTGCGATTCCGGAGGGGCGCGTCGAGCTGCGCGTGGAAGTGGATTACGAGCGCCTGCGCTTCGCCTTCCGAGTGGAAGCGGGCGAGTGGACCTGGCTGCCCGAACAGTTCGACGCCAGCATCCTCTCGGACGAGGCGACACAGCCCGGCCTGCCCAACTTCACCGGCGCCTTCGTCGGAATGGCATGTCAGGACATGTCCGGCACCGGCCGAGCAGCGGACTTCGACTGGTTCCGCTATCGCGAGCGGCCGTATCGGGCAGACCCGACGCGCGATTAATTGTCGAGGAAGTGGCGGATTGCGTCGACGAGCTTCTGCTTGCGCACAGCGCGTGCGGGTGGGGTCTCGGGCTTCGGCCTCGCCACGTCGCGAGCCTCGGCGACCCGCGGCTGCGCCAGCGGCATGCGCTTGCGGAGCTCGGCCTCGAGATTGGCGAGTATCTCGGACTGACCCTGGAATGCGCGCGCCATCTTCGATTGCGGCAACGGCACGAGGAACTCGCAGCCATGGCGGCGGCCTTCGCGCCAGACGACCTGCGCCTCGCGCGATCCCGCGCCCGACAGGCCGATGGCAATCAACGTGCCCGGCGCAAACTCCTCGTCCGAGACGAACAGGAAGCCGGTGCGCGAGAAATTGTCCACCAGCACTTCGATCGGCTTGCCGTCGGCACTCCGCAGCGTGCTCTCGCTCGCGACATGGAAGCGGATCGCACCACGCGGATCGACTTCCCCCAAAACTTCCAGACGCGCGACGAGCACAGCCCAATTCCTCAACAAAATCGGAATGTTCGGGCTACGGCGCGATTGGTTAAGGATTCCTTGCGATCGGCGGTCAGCGCCTCGCTAACCAGCTTTAAACCGGCACGCCTCAGCGTATCGCGATCTTGGGCAAGCGGTCGATCGGCTCGACCAGGATGTTGCGGAAGAAGGTCTCGGCGCCTTCGGACTGGAGCTGGATGCGGCCATGCGTCAGCGGCACGCGCTTGCCCGCGGCGTCGAGTTCGCCGAGATCGCGGACTTCCATCACCGGCACGCCGTTGACCACGAAGATCGCGCGGTCGCCGACTGCGTAGAGATCGAGCCGGTTCCACGTCCCCACCGGCTTCTCGGCATCGTTCGCTGCCTCGACATTCCAGTCGGGATTGGCGTGGTTGCGCAAATCGATCGTGCGGCCGCCGACGCGGAAACGGCGGTGCGGATAGATGATGCCCATGTCCTGCGCGACGGTGGTGACTGCCCGGATATCGTCGCCCACCGGCACCACCATGCCCGTCGAGCCGCGCATGATCTCGAACTCGACCGCGCGCATCCACGTGCCCCAGACCACGCCCGGCGCGCCATGCGAGTGGAACAGCAAGCCGTTGTTCTGCGGCTCGGTCATCCGCGGCGCCCAGACCTGGTCGCCCCATTTGAACTCGAGGCTCAGGTGATAGTCGCGATAATCACTCTTGTGGACCAAGCTGCCCCAGGTCTTGCCCTCGACCCGCAGCGCCGGCGCGCCGTCCTCGGCGACCACGCTGAACGTCTGGCTCGCATCCACCGTCGTTCCCAGCGGCGCGACCGGCGGGCGCTTATAGGTGAGCGCCGGATCGGCATAACCGAGCCACGCCTCCCAGTCGGCGAGGTCGCGGCCGTTGAACAACGCTGTCGCCGGGCCGGTCGCGCCCGGCACATCAACCAAGGCCAGCCGCTGCGGCTTGGCAGCGGGATCGCCGGCGATCGCCGCCTTCTCGGCGGGCGTCATCTGCGCCTGCGCGGCCCCGCTCCACAGCAGCGCCACCACTCCGATCACCAGCCCCGATCCGCGCATCAAACACTCCTCAACTTGACTTATGACAGCAATGCTACCATATGGCCGGCAGCGAGGCATCTAGCAGCGTGATCGGACGTGCGCCCTTTGGTCAAGCGTCCCGGCTCTGCCTCGGTTGATTTCACGGCTTCCCTAGTCACGCGGGTCGTCATTTATTGACCCCGCCTTCGTGCGCCCATTTTCCGTGCGCGCCCGCTGGCCGTATTCGTAAGGTCCACAATGCAATTCAAAGAACTCGGTCTCTCGCAGACCGTTCTCGCCGCGCTCGCCACCAAGGGGTATAGCGAAGCGACGCCGATCCAGGCACAGTCGATCCCGTCGCTGCTCGAAGGCCGAGACTTGCTCGGCATCGCCCAGACCGGCACCGGCAAGACCGCCGCTTTCATGCTTCCCTCGATCGATCGGCTGATCGCCAGCGGAAAGCGCGCCCAGCCGCGCGGCTGCCGTATGCTCGTCCTCGCGCCGACGCGTGAGCTCGCCAGCCAGATCGCGGACAATGCCCGGCATTATGCCAAGGGTACGCCGCTTTCGGTCGCCACGATCTTCGGCGGCACTTCGATCCACAAGAACAAGACCGACCTCGCCCGCGGCGTCGACATCGTCGTCGCCACCCCGGGCCGTCTCGTCGACCTGATGGACCAGCATTATGCCATCCTGATGGGCATCGAGATCCTCGTGCTCGACGAGGCCGACCAGATGATGGACCTCGGCTTCATCCACGCGCTCAAGCGGATCGTCCGCGATCTGCCGACCAAGCGTCAGACCCTGTTCTTCTCGGCGACCATGCCGAAGACGATCCGCGAGCTCGCCGGTCAGTTCATCAAGAACCCGGTCGAGGTTAAGGTCACTCCCGAGGCGACCACCGCCGAGCGCGTCGAGCAGCAGGTCACCTTCGTTCAGCAGGCCGAGAAGCAGGCGCTGCTGACGATGGCACTGCGCGACGAGACGATCGATCGTGCGCTCGTCTTCACCCGCACCAAGCATGGCGCCGACCGCGTAGTCCGCCTGCTCGCCGGCAATGGCATCGCCGCCAACGCGATCCACGGCAACAAGAGCCAGCCGCAGCGGGAGCGCGCGCTCGGCGAGTTCCGCTCGGGCAAGGTCAAGATCCTCGTCGCGACCGATATCGCCGCGCGCGGCATCGACGTCTCGGGAGTCAGCCACGTGTTCAACTTCGAGCTGCCCAACGTGCCCGACCAGTATGTCCATCGCATCGGCCGCACCGCGCGCGCCGGCGCGACCGGCCTCGCGATCAGCTACTGCGCCGATGACGAGCGTCCATACCTCAAGGACATCGAGCGGCTGACCCGTCAGAAGCTGACGATCACGCCGCTGCCCGCCGACTTCATCAACGAATCGAACAAGATCAAGTCGACTCGCTCGCCCATGCCGGTGAGCCGCGACGAGCAGAACGGCCGCAACGGCCGCGCGATGCAGCACGGCGGCCGCTCCGGCGGCGGTCAGCGTCACGGGCAGGGCCAGCGCCGCGAGGGTCAGCCGCAGGGCGACAATCGTCGTCAGGGCCAGCCCGGCGGCGCATCGGGCGAACAGCGCCAGGCCGGCGGCCCGCGCGGCGAGCGGCCGACTGGCGACGCGCCGCGCAACTATGCGCGTCCCAAGGGCAAGTTCCACGCCCGCCCGGCGCGTCCTGCCAACGCAGGCGGCCGCGGGCGCTAAGCCGCTCTGAAGCAAACGAGAAAGGGCGGCGACATTAACCGGTGTCGCCGCCCTTTCTCGTTTGACCACCGCCCCTACCGTTCGGGCTGAGCTTGTCGAAGCCCCCTTCTTCTCTTCCGGACAGCGGAGATCAAGAAAGACAGCCCGTCGGCAAGCTCAGGGCGAACGGGTGGGTACGAGCCCTATCCCCGCCGCCGCTTCGCCCGCTCCTGGGCGTCCGCACGCCCGGCTACCAGCCGCGTTGCCCGCTCGAAGCCGACGCGGCCTTCGTTCGCGCCGGCGAGTGCGGCATCCTGATACAGCCCGAGCGCCTTCTCATAATCGCCGCGCTGCTCGGCACAGAGGCCGAGATTGAACAGCAGCGAAGGGTGACCCGCTGCCTCGGCCTGCATCGCGTCCCAGCCCGTACAGGCGCCACGCGCGTCGCGCTTGGTGAGCTTGACCAGTTCCTTGAACTTGTTCGCCGATTCCTTTGACAACCCCTTGGTGCTCTCGCGCACCCGGATCTTGTAGGTGTCGACATGCGGCACGAGGTCGCCGCGCAGCGATCCGGCGATGTCGCGGATCGCGCCTTCGATCACGTCCTCGGCGGTGCGTTGCGGACTAGCATCGCGGCACCACTCCACTTCCTCGCGGAACGGCTTGGCCTGCGAATAGAGGATGCGCCCATCGGTGTTGCGGACGATGCGGATGTCGGCCTTGATGTCGATGATCCGGCGCTTGCACCGTATCTCGACCTGCTCCTCCCGGACGCATTTCCCCTTCTCGCCCTTCTCGACGCACTGCTTCTCCTTCTTGCGGAAGGTGCTTTCGTCCACGCCCGACGAGATGCTTCCCGAGATCGAGCCCTCGGCGGTGTCGCGCCCGGCGCGGCCAGCGAGCAGTTCGAACTGGCTCCCCCCGAGCGCGCGCTCGATCGCGATCTGCAGCGCCGATCCGTCGCTGCCACCGAAACGGTCGACCGAAATCGACTCGAGAAAGCTCGCCTCGCGATTGTTCGCGGGAAATTCTCCGGTGATTTCCAGCACCTCGGCCTGCGCGGCGCCGGCCCAAGCCAGCGCAGAGGCCACGAGCAACGCGTTCCGCTTCATGTCCACCCCCTGCTTCCAATCCCCGGGCACAGAGCATCACCTCTGCGGCCACTTGTCCAGAGGAGTCGGGTTGCATCCCCGTGACACCGATGCTAACCGCGCCGCGACCCATCGGGGCGCCCATTCGGCGTGCCCCTTTTTTGCATGGGGCCAATTCCGAACCCTCCAAGAGGAACCGACACGCGTGGAGAATTCCGGCGGTATCCAAGCCAGTCTCAGCGGACGCTATGCAACCGCCCTGTTCGAGCTTGCGCGTGATTCGAAGGCTTTGACCCAGGTCGAGACCAGCCTCGGCAACGTGCGCAAGGCGCTCGACGAATCGCCCACCTTCCGCCTGCTGGTGGCGAGCCCGGTGGTAAGCCGTGGCGATGCCACCAGGGCAGTGGCGGCGGTCGGCGGCGAGCTGCAGCTCGATCCGACGACGGCGAAGTTCCTCGGCGTGCTCGCGCAGAACCGGCGGCTCAACCAGCTCCCGCAGATCATCCGCGCGTTCCGCCAGCTTGCTGCGCAACATCGCGGCGAGACGACCGCCGAAGTGACTTCGGCGCACCCGCTCGATGACGACCAGGTCGGCGCGCTCAAGCAGCAGCTGCGCACCCGTCTCGGCCGCGACGTCAATGTCGACCTCTCGGTCGATCCCTCGCTCCTTGGCGGGCTGGTCGTGAAGATCGGCAGCCAGATGATCGATTCGTCAATCAAGACCCGACTGAACTCCCTCGCGCACGCGATGAAAGGCTGAAGGCTAAGACAATGGATATCCGCGCCGCAGAAATCTCTAAGGTCATCAAGGACCAGATCGCCAGCTTCGGCACCGACGCCGAAATCTCCGAGACCGGCCAGGTCCTCTCGGTCGGCGACGGCATCGCGCGCATCCACGGGCTGGACAATGTCCAGGCCGGCGAGATGGTCGAGTTCGCCAACGGCGTGCAGGGCATGGCGCTCAACCTTGAGGCCGATAATGTCGGCGTCGTGATCTTCGGCTCGGACGCCGAGATCAAGGAAGGCGACACCGTCAAGCGCACCGGCACGATCGTCGACGTTCCCGTCGGCAAGGGCCTGCTCGGCCGCGTCGTGGACGGCCTCGGCAATCCGATCGACGGCAAGGGCCCGATCGTCGCCGAGAAGCGCAGCCGCGTCGAGGTCAAGGCGCCAGGCATCATCCCGCGCCAGTCGGTCAGCGAGCCGATGCAGTCGGGCCTCAAGGCGATCGACGCGCTGGTTCCCGTCGGCCGCGGCCAGCGCGAGCTGATCATCGGCGACCGCCAGACCGGCAAGTCGGCCGTCGCGATCGACACCTTCATCAACCAGAAGACGGTCAACGCCGGCGACGACGAGAGCAAGAAGCTCTACTGCGTCTATGTCGCCGTCGGACAGAAGCGCTCGACGGTCGCGCAGCTCGTCCGCACGCTCGAAGAGAATGGCGCGATGGAGTATTCGATCGTGGTCGCCGCGACCGCGTCGGAGCCCGCGCCGCTGCAGTTCCTCGCGCCCTATACCGGCACCGCGATGGGCGAGTATTTCCGTGACAACGGCATGCACGCGCTGATCGTGTTCGACGATCTTTCGAAGCAGGCCGTCGCCTATCGTCAGATGTCGCTGCTGCTGCGCCGTCCGCCGGGCCGCGAAGCCTATCCGGGCGACGTTTTCTATCTGCACAGCCGCCTGCTCGAGCGCGCCGCCAAGATGTCGGACGCCAATGGCGGCGGCTCGCTCACCGCGCTGCCGATCATCGAGACCCAGGCCGGCGACGTGTCGGCCTACATCCCGACCAACGTGATCTCGATCACCGACGGCCAGATCTTCCTCGAAACCGACCTGTTCTTCGCGGGCATCCGCCCCGCCATCAACGTCGGTCTGTCGGTGTCGCGCGTGGGTTCCGCCGCGCAGACCAAGGCGATGAAGAAGGTCGCCGGCTCGATCAAACTCGAGCTCGCCCAGTATCGCGAAATGGCCGCGTTCGCGCAGTTCGGCTCGGATCTCGACGCCTCGACCCAGCGCCTGCTCAACCGCGGCGCGCGCCTGACCGAGCTGCTCAAGCAGCCGCAGTTCTCGCCCCTGCCGTTCGAGGAGCAGACCGTGTCGATCTTCGCCGGCACGCAGGGCTTCCTCGATTCGGTCGCGACGCAGGACGTCGTCCGCTACGAGGCGGCGATGCTCGCCGAGATGCGCTCGAAGCGCGCCGGCATCCTGACTGCGATCCGCGACTCGAAGGATCTCAAGGACGACGTCCGCGACCAGCTCAAGGCCGCGCTGACCGAGTTCGGCAAGACGTTCGCTTAAGCAAAATAACCCTCTCCCCACCGGGGAGAGGGTTGGGAGAGGGGCAGTGACCCGCACCTCTCCGCCCATGCCCCTCTCCCCGACCCTCTCCCCGGAGGGGAGAGGGAGTAAGAAGAGAAGAAGATGGCCTCTCTCAAGGCACTCAAGATCCGCATCGGCTCGGTGAAGTCGACGCAGAAGATCACCAAGGCGATGAAGATGGTCGCCGCCGCCAAGCTGCGCCGCGCGCAGGAGGCGGCGGAAGCCGGCCGTCCCTATGCCCAGCGCCTCGAGAGCGTGGTCGCGAGCCTCGCCTCGAAGGTGACGGTGAGCGAATCGTCGCCGAAGCTCCTCGCCGGCACCGGTCGCGACCAGGTCCATCTGTTCGTCGTCGCAACGTCGGACAAGGGCCTCGCCGGCGCGTTCAACACCAACATCGCCCGTCTCGCCCGCCGCCGCGCGCAGGAGATGATCGCCGAGGGCAAAACGGTGAAGTTCTACACCATCGGCCGCAAGGGCCGCGCGGTGCTCAACCGGCTGTTCCCGAAGAACTTCGTCCACTCGATCGAGCCGGGCGACCTCGGCAAGCTCAAGTTCGCCGATGCGCGCGGCTATGCCGACGATCTGATCGCGCGGTACGAGGCCGGCGAGTTCGACGTCGCGCACCTGTTCTACTCGAACTTCAAGTCGGTCCTCACTCAGGAGCCGACCGAGCAGCAGATCATCCCCGTGGCGCCGAGGGCGGTCCCCGAGGGCACGCCGGTCAGCACCGCCGCTCCCGCCGCGGTGATCTACGAGCCCGACGAGGAAGCGATCCTCGCCGACCTGCTGCCGCGGAACGTCGCGGTCCAGCTCTACCGCGCGATGCGCGAGAACGCCGCGTCCGAGCAGGGCAGCAAGATGACCGCGATGGACAACGCCACGCGCAACGCCGGCGATCTGATCAATCGCCTGACGATCCAGTATAACCGTACCCGTCAGGCTGCGATCACCACCGAGCTGGTCGAGATCATCTCGGGAGCCGAGGCACTCTGATGCGCCTGGGCGCTGCCCTTCTTCTCGCTTCGCTGGCGCTTGCCGGCTGCGGCGGCGCGCCCGCGAACGAGGGCGCCGCGCTGCAGAAGCAGGAGCAGGCGCGCGCGAAGGAGCTCGGCCAGGTCCGCGGCTGGGAGCGCGCCTTCCAGCCCGACGCAGCGATCGGCGCCGCCAACCAGTTCGGCTTCCATGCGCCTGCCTATGGCGCGGCGAAGTCGGGCTTCGCCAGCGTCGGCACGCCCGTGATGGTCACCGACACCGCCACGAAGAAGCCCAACAGCGTCGCTTTCGAAGCCACCGGCAAGGCGACCGACCGCGTCGACGCCCTCGCCTTCCGTCTCGCGCTGAGCGACGCGAACAGCGCCGAGCTCGCGCGCACCCGCTTCGCCGACATCGTTCGCGATTTCCTGTTCCAGTCGAAGATCGACGCCAAGCCGATCCACGCCAAGATCGCCAACGGCGAGCCCGGCAAGGGCCAGCTCGCCGGCGTCGACTATGCAATCGAGAAGGCGGACGACCGCCTCACCGTGACTTTCCACCGCACCGGGGCTAGTGCCCCCGCCAACAGCTAAAAGCCGCAAGGAAGAGACGATGGCAACCGCCGCTGAAATCACCCGTCCGAGTACCACCAACAATGTCGGCCGCATCAGCCAGGTGATCGGCGCGGTCGTCGACGTGTCGTTCGACGGCGGCGTGCTGCCCGCTATTCTCTCGGCGCTCGAGACCGACAATAACGGCAACCGCCTCGTCCTCGAGGTCGCCCAGCACCTCGGCGAGAACACCGTCCGCACGATCGCGATGGACGCGACCGAGGGTCTGACCCGCGGTCAGGCGGTCACCGACACCGGCTCGCAGATCCGCGTTCCCGTCGGCCCGAAGACGCTCGGCCGCATCCTCAACGTCATCGGCGAGCCGATCGACGAGCGTGGCCCGGTCAATGCCGAGCAGACCGCGCCGATCCACGCCGAGGCTCCCCTGTTCGTCGACCAGTCGACCGAGAGCAGCATCCTCGTCACCGGCATCAAGGTCATCGACCTGCTCGCGCCTTATGCGAAGGGCGGCAAGATCGGTCTGTTCGGCGGCGCCGGCGTCGGCAAGACCGTGCTCATCCAGGAGCTGATCAACAACATCGCCAAGGGCCATGGCGGCACCTCGGTGTTCGCGGGCGTCGGCGAGCGTACCCGCGAGGGCAACGATCTCTATCACGAGTTCCTCGACGCGGGCGTCATCGCCAAGGACGCCGACGGGAACGCGATCTCGGAAGGCTCGAAGGTCGCCCTCGTCTACGGTCAGATGAACGAGCCGCCGGGGGCCCGCGCCCGCGTCGCGCTGTCGGGCCTGACGATCGCCGAATATTTCCGGGACGTCGAAGGCCAGGACGTGCTGTTCTTCGTCGACAACATCTTCCGCTTCACTCAGGCGGGCGCCGAAGTGTCGGCACTGCTCGGCCGCATCCCGTCGGCAGTGGGCTATCAGCCGACCCTGTCGACCGACATGGGTGCGCTGCAGGAGCGCATCACTTCGACCAACAAGGGCTCGATCACCTCGGTGCAGGCCGTGTACGTTCCCGCGGACGATCTTACCGATCCGGCGCCGGCAACCTCGTTCGCCCACCTGGATGCGACGACCGTGCTCAACCGCGCGATCTCCGAGCTCGGCATCTACCCCGCGGTGGATCCGCTCGACTCGACCAGCCGCGTGCTCGAGCCGCGCATCGTCGGCCAGGAGCATTACGAGACCGCCCGCGCCGTCCAGTCGATCCTCCAGCGCTACAAGTCGCTGCAGGACATCATCGCGATCCTCGGCATGGACGAGCTTTCCGAAGAGGATAAGCTCACCGTCAGCCGCGCGCGGAAGATCCAGCGCTTCCTCAGCCAGCCGTTCCACGTCGCCGAAGTGTTCACCGGCATCCCCGGCGCCTTCGTGCAGATCGAGGACACCATCAAGTCGTTCAAGGCCGTGGTGAACGGCGAGTATGATCACCTGCCGGAGAGCGCCTTCTACATGGTCGGCGGCATCGATCAGGCGGTCGAGAAGGCCAAGAAGCTCGCCGGCGAGGCGTGATGGCGTCGGCTCCGATCCTGATCGTCACCTTGGCGGCGGCACTTGCCGGCGCCCAGGCGGCGACGCCGGATCATCGGGCCGAGATAAAGCGCGCGGTGTTCGATCTGTGCCCCAGAGTCTATACCGGTGAGGTTTCGCTGGCCGATACGGCACAGGTCGCCGCTATCGGTTACAAGGCTACGGCGTCGCGCGACACGCCCAAGGGAAAGGTCCCCCGGGCGGAACTGGGCGAAGGGGCGGCGAAGATCGTCATCGCAGGACACGCCGGAGCGGATGCGAGCTGTTCGATCTGGTTCGGGGGTCCCGACAACAAAGAACAGCTCGGCCATGTGCTGACCGATGCCAGTGCCTCCGACTTTCAGGTCGGCCCGCCGATGTCGCTGGGCGACGGCACGCTGATCCTCAAGGTCGCGCGCAAGAAGGGCGCTTACACAACGATGGTGGTTATCGGGGCGGACGCAGGCGGTGAATTCGGCGCTGCGCCCGCGACCACCATCATTCTGATGAAATAGAGAGCAACACCAACATGTCCCTCCACTTCGAACTCGTCACTCCCGAACGTCTCGTCCGCTCCGAGGACGTGCACATGGTCGTCGTCCCCGGCACCGAGGGCGATTTCGGCGTGCTCGAAGGGCATGCCCCGCTGATGTCGACGATCCGAGACGGCAACCTCGAAATCTACAAGAGCGGCGCCACCACGCCCGAAACGATCCGCATCGAAGGCGGCTTCGCCGAGGTCAACGAGCGCGGCCTGACGGTGCTCGCCGAGAAGGCCGAATAACTCCGCCCCGAAATTCCTCCCTCGCGAAGCGGGGGAGGTGGCACGCAAACCGTGCCGGAGGAGGGCTCGCCGCCAGCTATGCGCCCGCGGCCAAGCCCCCTCCACCACCGGCTCCGCCGGCGGTCCCCCTCCCCCGCTTCGCGAGGGAGGAATTTTTCTCCCCATTTGACCTACTTAGTTCGCTCGCCAATACGTCCAGCGCTTCGCCTTTGTCCCGTCCTCCAGCGATATTTCGGCCCTCAGCCGCTCGCCGTCTCGCCAGTAGCGGATGCGTTGCGGGTAATCATTTGCCACATTGAGGAAAGTGACGCCGGGCAGATCGCTCGGGCTCCATGCAAACAGGGTGCGATTGCTTCCACTTGGCGCAGCCCAGAACGCCATGCGGATCATCGGCCCGTCGGCAATCTCTTGATTGAGAACGATTTGCATCGCTTCCCATTCGGAAACCCTGTCGCCTGCGCCGCTGCGTCCATTTCCCAGCATGATCCCGGCCCGCGGCTGCATCCAGCATTCCTCGGTCCAGCGGTCGCCGCTGCGCTGTTCCCAGCAACCGGTCATCCACTCGGGCAGCTTCGGCTCCTCTGGCGCGGCTGCGGTCGACAGCACCAATCCCACCCCGGCGATCCAGTGAAGCATGAGCGTTCCTCCAGCGCCCGATGGTCGCACGATCGTCACGGCGCGGCAATCGGGCGGGATTTGGTTAGGCAATTCTAAAGTCTTGGCGGCTAAGCCTGCCCCTCTACCGGGATTACAGGTTAACCGATGAGCGCTTTCGGACGACGCAATGGACTGGGTGGCGGAGCAGGCGGGCGGCCCGCCTTCGGTGTCGCGCGGCCGATGCAGGGTTCCGGACCGGCGGCGCGGCCAGCCGACCCCATAGCTCCGGGCGGCGAGCAATTTCCGCCGATCGGCAGCGTGCCGCTGCCCGGCGCCTCCGCGCCCGATCCGATGGAGCAGCGCGATCCCACCGCCGGCAGTGCAGGCAACAGCGACGCCCTGCAGCGCCTCGCCGACCGCCAGGCGCAGTCGGGCGATGCCGGCAATTCGCGCGTCGAAGGCTTCGAGGCCTCGATCCACCGCATCAAGGAACAGGTGCTCCCCCGCCTGCTCGAGCGAGTCGATCCCGAGGCCGCGGCGACCCTCAGCAAGGACGAGCTCGCCGAGGAATTCCGCCCGATCATCGGCGAAGTGCTCGCCGAGCTCAAGCTCACGCTCAACCGCCGCGAGCAGTTCGCGCTCGAGAAGGTTCTCGTCGACGAATTGCTCGGCCTCGGGCCGCTCGAAGAGCTGCTGAGCGATCCGGCGATCTCCGACATCATGGTCAACGGTCCCGAGCAGACCTTCATCGAACGCAAGGGCAAGCTGGAGCTCGCCAACATTCAGTTCCGCGACGAGGAGCATCTGTTCCAGATCGCCCAGCGCATCTGCAACTCGGTCGGCCGCCGCGTCGACCAGACCACCCCGCTCGCCGACGCGCGCCTCAAGGACGGCAGCCGCGTTAACGTGATCGTGCCGCCGCTCAGCTTGCGCGGCACCGCGATCTCGATTCGCAAATTCTCCGCCAAGCCGATCACGCTCGACATGATGGCCAAGGGCGGCTCGATGTCCGAGAAAATGGCGACCGCGCTCAAGATCGCCGGCGCCAGTCGCTTCAACGTCGTCATTTCGGGCGGCACCGGCTCCGGCAAGACGACGATGCTCAACGCATTGTCGAAGATGATCGACCCCGGCGAGCGCGTGCTGACGATCGAGGACGCGGCCGAGCTCCGGCTGCAGCAGCCGCACTGGCTGCCGCTCGAAACCCGCCCGCCCAACCTCGAGGGTCAGGGCGAGATCACCATCCGCGACCTCGTCAAGAACGCGCTGCGTATGCGCCCGGACCGCATCATCCTCGGCGAAATCCGCGGCAGCGAGTGTTTCGACATGCTCGCCGCCATGAACACCGGTCACGACGGTTCGATGTGTACGCTTCACTCCAACAGCCCGCGCGAGGCGCTGGCGCGTATGGAGAACATGGTGATGATGTCGGACATCAAGGTGCCCAAGGAAGCGATTTCGCGCCAGATCGCCGACTCGGTCGACCTGATCATCCAGGTGAAGCGTCTGCGCGACGGCTCGCGCCGCGTCACCAACGTCACCGAAGTGATCGGGATGGAAGGCCCGGTGATCGTCACCCAGGAGCTCTTCAAGTTCGAGTATCTCGACGAGTCAGCCGACGGCAAGATCATCGGCGAGTACCGCTCGATGGGCTTGCGCCCCTACACGCTCGACAAGGCCAAGCAGTACGGCTTCGATCAGGCACTGCTCGAGGCATGCCTCTAGGCTTTTGCCCGCCGGCCACGGTTTCGGCGGCGGCGTTTCGGCGGTAAGGCGATCGGGTGCTCGCGCTGCTCGTCCCTGTCGTCGCCCTCGTCCAGGCCGCGTCCGCGACCACCCTCGCTGCGGACAGCGAGGCGCGCTGGATCGACTTCCAGTTCACGCCCTACAACCAGATCCGCTTTCCGATCGAACTCAACGGCCACACCGGCTGGGCCGTGCTCGACACCGGCCTGAGCGACACGATCGTCACCAGCAAGTTCGCGCGGACAGCAGGGCTTGCCGCTACGCGCCGCCAGCGCGCGGTCGCGATCGGTGGCGGCGTGGATGTTGGCTGGGCCACCGCCAGTTCGATCCGCTTCGGCGGCCTGACCCGCAGCCAGGCACGTGTCGGCATCGCCGACGCCGCCGGCGGGATCCGCTTCGGCGCGGACGTGCTGGTCGGCGCCGATGTCCTCAGTTGCTGCGCACTCGACATCGATCATGATGCGCGGCGCTTCCGGATCCTGGCCAGCGGACGAATGCCATTCGTCGGCAGCACATCACCGTTACGGCGGCGCAGCCCCAACGGCGTCTATCAGGCCGAGGCGCGCATTGCCGGCAAGCTGCTCAAGCCGCTCATCGTCGACACCGGCGATGGCGGCGCGCTGACGCTCAGCCGCGCCGCCTGGGCGTCGACCGGCATCAGCGACGCGCGAATCACCACCACCCTCGGCTGGGGCATGGGCGGCGCGCTGGTCACCGACACAACCGTGGTCCCTTCTCTGTCGCTGGCCGGCATGCCGCCGCGCGAAGCCGAGGTGCGGATCGAAGACGAAGGCGGGTTTTCCGCGACGGTGGGCGCGGCAGGGCGGCTCGGCACCGGTTTGCTCCAGCATTACCGGGTGCTGCTCGATCCCGGTGCCGGGCGGATGGTGCTGCAGCCCGGCAAGACCGCCGCGCTCCCGGTACCGCGTTCGACCAGCGGCCTGCTCGTCGAGTTCACCGGCTCCGCGCTCCGCATCGTCCACGTCATGCGCGGCTCGCCCGCGGCAGCCGGCGGCTGGAAGGCCGGCGAACGAATCTGCGCCGCCGACGGGATTCCGGTGCCCGAGGATGTGAAGGACGGTCGCGTCGAATGGACGATCGGCGCTCCCGGCCGCATTGTCCGGCTGCACCTGTGCGACGGCACCGAGCGCAGCCTCACCCTCGCTGGTTTCTATTAGCCCTAGCGCAGGTTGAGAGCCACGCTCGCAAGGATCACCGCGGCGAGCATCGCCAGCACCTGGATCAGCATCCACGGCATGAAGCCTACCCGGTCGACGTCGCGCCGGTGCCGCCGGCGGTGCTCGGCCAACCCGCTCGCCACCGCTAGGAATATGGCTGCAACGACGCCGCCCCATAATTGTTGTTGCATCGTTCCGAAAAGCTCCCAAATGCGCCCATGCATCTAGGCAAGGAAATGTCATGCGCCAGACCCTGACCGTGCCCGCCCTTCTCACCACCGCCGTGGCGGTCGCCAGCGTCGCCGCCGGGGAGCCGCAGAGCCAGCGCCACGCGCTCCGCGATGCTGTCGCGTCGAGCACCCGCACGCCTGCCAACATCGCCCGCGACAAATATCGTCACCCGCTCGAGACGTTGAGCTTCTTCGGCGTCGAGGCCGACGACACCGTGGTCGAGATCTGGCCCGGTGGCGGCTGGTACACCGAGATTCTCGCGCCGCTCACCGCCGGCAAGGGCACGCTCTATGCCGCGGCGCCCTGGCCGAACGGCGTCAAGGGTGCGCAGGCGCTGCAGGCGAAGAACGCCGCCGCCTATGGCCATGTAAAGTTCGCCGCTTTTCCCTGGGCCGAAGGGCAGCCCAAAGTGCCCGACGGCAGCGCCGATGTCGTCCTCACCTTCCGCAACGTCCACAACTGGCGGATGGGCTATCAGCGCGATGGCAAGGACTATGCCGCCGACGCGTTCGCCCAGATGTTCCGGATGCTCAAGCCGGGCGGTGTGCTCGGCATTGTCGATCACCGCCTGCCCGAGAGCGGGAGCGACGAGCGCGAGAAGAACAGCGGCTATATCAAGGCTTCGACGGTGCGCCGCCTTGCCGAGCAGGCCGGATTCAAGTTCGTCGCGACTTCGGAGGTCAACGCCAATCCGCGCGACACCGCCGACTGGGCCAACGGCGTCTGGACGCTGCCGCCCAGCTACGCTCTCAAGGACGTCGATCGGGCGAAATACGAGGCGATCGGCGAAAGCGACCGCATGACGCTCAAGTTCCGGAAACCTTGATCAGATTTTTGTTGCGGTGGCGAAATCCTCCACGCTCCGTTAACCAATCGCCTATAGCAATCGGGTCCGTGCCCCGCCGGATCCGCTCCCTGCTCACCGTCCTTCGCGACGAGGTCGACAGCTTCGCCAGCACGAGCGAGGAAATCGCCGCGCGCACCAATCTCCTGGCGCTCAACGCCGCGATCGAGGCCGCGCGCTCGGGCGAAGCGGGGCGCGGCTTCTCGGTCGTAGCCCAGGAAGTGAAGGCGCTCGCGCAACAGGCGCGCCATGCCAGCCTTGAATTCCGCTCCGAGGTCCGCGAGCGTCTCGCGCTCGGCGCCGGCATCGCCGACGAAATGGTCGGCGAGATCGAGGGCACCCGGCTGGTCGAGCTCGCCCAGGCGCTGATCCAGAACGTCACGCGCCATCTGTACGGCCGCAGCGTCGATCTCCGGCTGATGGCGTCGGACTCCGAAGTGGTCGCGGCCACGATGGATCCCACGCCCGAGAAGATCGCCGCCGCCCAGGCGCGCCTCGCCAGCTTCACCCAGACCTCGCCTTACTATCTCAACGCCTTCGTCGCCGATCCCGACGGCCGCATCATCATCTCGTCCAATCCCCACGCGCGCGTCCGCCAGACCAATGTCGCCAACGCGCCGCAGTTCCTGAAGGCGATGGGCAGCAGCCATCGCGACCAATGGTTCACCGACGAGGTGTGGCAGAACCCCTGGTCCGATGACCGCGCCGTACTCGTGTTCGTCACCGGCATCCGCGGCCGCGACGTCGAAGGGCGGCCTGCCGGAGTTTTCTATCTCGAGTTCGACTGGGAAGAGCGCATCCCGGCGATCATCTCGGACCGCTCGCTGTTCGGCGAGAAGGATTGGGCGCGCACGCGCATCGCCATCATCGACGAAGCCGCACGCGTCGTCGCCGACTCGTCAGGCACGCGTTTCGGCGAGACGATCGCCCTGCCCGCCAGGGCCGTACGGGGTGCCGAAGCGCGCGCCGACACCACGATCGCCTTCGCCACGGCCGCCAGCTACCACGGCTTTGACGGCCTCGGCCTGCGCTGTGTGATCGAGCAGAAGATGATCACCGCCGAAGAGATTCAGGCCGCGCTCGGCGGTTTCGGCAAGCGCAAGGCACTCTGACGCCCCTCCCTCGGAGAGGGGCTCCGGATCACTTCGCCAGCTTGTCGATCCTGTCCTGAAGCCGGGCCAGCTCGGCCTTGAGCGCTGCCACGTCATCGCCGCCGCTCTCCGCGGCGGGTGCCGCTGCCGGCGTCGCCGTGGCCGCCCCCGCGCCGGGCTGGAACGCCTGCGCTGCCGCCTCGAACATCGCCATGTTGCGCTTGGCGATCTCGGCGAAGGGCGAGTTGGCGAAGGCTCCCTCGACCGCCGACTTGAACTGCTCCTGGTTGCGCCGGAAGCTGTCCATGGACGCATCGAGATAACCCGGCACCATCGCCTGCATCGAATCGCCGTACAGCGAGATCAGCTGGCGCAGGAAATTGACCGGCAGCATCGATGTGCCGCGCGCTTCCTCTTCCATGATGATCTGGGTGAGGACGTTATGGGTGATGTCCTCGTCGGTCTTGGCGTCGACGACCTTGAAGTCCCGCCCCTCGCGCGTCATCGCGGCGAGATGGTCGAGCGTGATGTAGGACGAGGTTTCTGTATTGTAGAGCCGGCGGTTGGCGTATTTCTTGATGATGACCGGACCCGAGCCCGCAGCAGCCTTTTTCATGGAAACCCCCGCGCGTGAATGATGATACCCTAACATCCTTTGCCGCATCGCAACAAGGGCCTCGACCGCTTCCCTTGTTTCTTGAGCTGCTGCGCAGCGAAACTGCAGCATCGCCGGAACGACGCGCCGCAGCACTTGCCGGGCTCCGCGCCTATCAGCAGGCGCCGCGGCCGGCGTCGCGGCCCTTGCAGCCCGGGCTGGCGCAGCAAGGCCGGGCAACCCTGCGCGACTATGGCGGCAGCGGCGTGCCGGTGGTGTTCGTGCCCTCGCTGATCAATCCGCCGCTGGTGCTCGACCTCGCCGAGGACAATTCGCTGCTCGGCTGGCTTGCCGGTCAGGGCATGCGGCCGATGCTGGTCGATTGGGGTACGCCGACGCCGGACGATCGCGCGCAGGACGTCACCGCGCATGTCGAGCAACTGCTGTTGCCGCTGCTCGCCACGCTCGATCGACCGCCCGTGCTGGCGGGCTATTGCCTCGGCGGCACGATCGCGATCGCCGCCGCCGCCGCAATGCCGATCGCCGGGCTGGTCACCATCGCCGCGCCGTGGCGATTCGCCGGCTATGACGATTCGCTCGAACCGATTGCGGCGCTGTGGGATCAGGCGCACGCCACCTGCGAGCAACTCGGCCTCGTGCCGATGGAAGTGCTGCAGGCCGGCTTCTGGCAACTCGACCCCAAACGCACCGTCGCCAAGTTCGAGCGTTTCGCCCGGCTCGATCCGGACAGCGCCGAGGCGCGGGCGTTCGTCAGACTCGAGGATTGGGCGAATGGCGGCGCACCGCTTCCCTTCGCCGCCGGACGCCAGCTGTTCGATGATTTCTTCGTCGCCGATCTGCCGGGAACCGGCCGATGGAAGATCGCCGGCCGCAGCATCGATCCCCAGGCGCTCGACGTTCCCGCGCTCTCGTTCGTCTCGACCACCGACCTGATCGTGCCCGCCACCAGCGCCGCCCGTCTGGGCGAGGTCCGCGAGCTGGCGATGGGCCATGTCGGGATGATCGTCGGCGGCCGCGCCCGCGCGTCGCTATGGCAGCCGCTTGCAGACTGGCTAAGCACGCACGCCGCCACTAGATAGCCGCCAACGACAAAGATCTGCGCAGGAGCCCTCCACCATGACCGACATCGTCATCACCGCCGCCAAGCGCACGCCGGTCGGCAGCTTTCTCGGCGCCTTCGCCGCCACGCCGGCGCACGAGCTCGGCCGCATTGCGATCGAGGCCGCGCTGGAGCAGGCGGGCGTGAAGGGCGAGGAAGTCAGCGAGGTGATCCTCGGCCAGGTGCTCACCGCGGCGCAGGGTCAGAACCCGGCGCGTCAGGCCTCGATGGCCGCGGGCGTGCCGAAGGAGGTCCCCGCCTGGGGCGTCCAGCAGGTTTGCGGCTCAGGTCTGCGCGCGGTCGCGCTCGCCTATCAGGCGATCGCCACCGGCGACGCGACGATCGTCGTCGCCGGCGGACAGGAATCAATGTCGATGAGCCCGCACGCGCAATCGCTGCGCCCCGGCACCAAGATGGGCGACCTCAGCCTCGTCGACACGATGATCAAGGACGGCCTGACCGACGTGTTCAACGGCTATCACATGGGCATCACCGCCGAGAACCTCGCCGAGCAATATCAGGTCACCCGCGGCGATCAGGACGCCTTCGCGGTGCGCTCGCAGAACCTCGCCGAGAAGGCGCGCGCCGACGGCCGCTTCAAGGACGAGATCGCCCCGGTGACGATCAAGGGCCGCAAGGGCGACACGGTGGTCGCCGACGACGAATATATCCGTGCCGGCGCCACTTTGGAGGGCGTCGCCGGCCTTCGCCCTGCCTTCAAGAAGGACGGCAGCGTCACCGCCGCCAATGCCTCGGGCCTCAATGACGGCGCCGCCGCGCTGGTGATCATGAGCCGCGAGGAAGCCGAGAAGCGCGGCGCACCGGTTCTCGGGCGGATCGCGAGCTGGGCGAGCGCCGGGGTCGATCCGTCGATCATGGGCATCGGTCCGGTCCCGGCGAGCCGCAAGGCGCTCGAAAAGGCCGGTTGGAAGGTCGAGGATCTCGATCTTATCGAGGCCAACGAGGCCTTTGCCGCACAGGCGCTCGCAGTCGGCAAGGACATGGGCTGGGATCTCGACAAGGTGAACGTCAACGGCGGCGCGATCGCCATCGGCCATCCGATCGGCGCCTCCGGCGCGCGCGTGCTCACCACCCTGCTTTACGAGATGCAGAAGCGCGACGCGAAGAAGGGGCTGGCCACGCTGTGCATTGGCGGCGGCATGGGCATCGCGATGTGCATCGAACGGTGAGGTAACGCAGGTGCGGCACTGCTCGTCGCGCCGCACCGACGCTGCTGGTGAGGTACCGTAGCATTACAGTTAGTCACTTATGTTACAATGTTGCTCAGCTTTGTTCCGCAGCGCAACAATCCGAAAAACGCTGTAGCATATCTGCAACAGGCTGATCGTTAATTAATCAGCAGTTCATAAACGGCCTTGCGCGTGGCCCCCTCTATGGGGCGTCATCGGCGCAATCGGGCATCACGCCCGAAGGGGCCCATAGAAATGAAGACCAGCCGACTTCTCGGTGCTACTGCTCTGGCGAGCGCCGCGTTCCTGATCCCGCACGTCGCACTTGCTCAGACTGCGGACACTACCACCCCCGATGCTGCAGCACAGGTCGACGAAACCAGCCCGACCGCCGGCGAGACGATCGTCGTCACCGGATCGCGCATTCGCCGCCCGAACGTCGAAGGAAACGTTCCGGTCACGGCGATCAGCAGCGAGGAGCTGTTTCAGCAGGGCCAGACGAACCTCGGTGATACGCTGAACGATCTTCCGCAGCTCCGCAGCACCTTCGCGCAGCAGAACCCAGGCGCCGGCGTCGGCATCACTGGCCTCAACCTGCTAGATCTGCGCGGTCTCGGCACGGTTCGCACCCTGGTGCTGGTCAACGGCCGTCGTCACGTCCCCGCGGACATCCTGAACAACGCGTCGTCGCCCGACGTGAACACGATCTCGAACGATCTGATCGAGCGGGTCGAGGTAGTCACCGGCGGCAGCTCGGCTGTTTACGGTTCGGACGCGATTGCGGGCGTGGTCAACTTCATCCTGCGCCGTGACTTTGACGGCATTCAAGTTCGCGGTTCGGCTGGCGTTTCCGGGGAAGGTTACGGCCCCAACCAGTATATCTCCGCCATGGTCGGCAAGAACTTCGGCGGCGGCCGCGGCAACATCACGCTGCAGGCCGAGTATGCGAATCAGGAGCGCGTCTACGCGTCGGACATCAAGGCTTTCCGCCGCGTCGATGGCTTCGCCACCGTTGATGTCGACGTCGGCGGCCTGCCGCAGGGCAGCGATGCCTATCCCGACGCCATGTTCTTCCGCGACATCCGCAGCGCCACCAACAGCCGCTTCGGCCTCGCGATCGTTCCGCAAAATGCGGTCGGTGGTGTTTGCGGCACCGGCACTGCCGCCAACAACGGCGGGCCGAACAACCTTGGCACGCCGTACAACTGCAACTTCCTGTTCGACGCCGCCGGCAACGTCGCCGCCCAGACCGGCACCCGCTTCGGTAGCGGTCCCGCCGGTACCTATGTCGGTGGCAATGGCGTGACCGGCCGTGAGGGAACGCTGCTGTCGATCCTTCCGTCCAACCAGCGTATCAACCTCAACATGCTTGCGCATTTCGAGGTCAGCGAGGCACTCGAATTCTTCTTCGAGGGCAAGTATGCGCGCACCGAGGCAGTGGGCAATCAGCTCGGGCCGACCTTCCTCAACAACAGCACGGGTTCGCTCGGTAACGACGTTCGCCTGAATCCGCGACTGGACAATCCGTTCCTGAACCCGGCTGCTCGCGCGACGATCGCGAACGCGTACACGGCGGCGAATTGCGGCTTCACGCTCGGTCAATCGCCCACTGCCGCCACTTGCGTTCGCGGCGATGCGGCTGCCCAGGCAGCGCGTGCCGCGGCGATCGCCAACGGCAGCTATCGCTTCATGTTCGCCCGCACCCTGGCAGACGCTCCGGATCGCGACGAGTATTTCACGCGTGATACCTATCGCTTCGTCGGCGGCATCCGCGGCGGTTTCAACGAAGACTGGAACTACGAGCTCTCGGCAAACTACGGCAAGTTCAAGGAAACCGCGGACATGCGCGGCTTCGTTGATCGGCAGCGCTTCCTGCTCTCGCTCGACGCCGGCCTCAACCCGTTGACCGGCACCATCCAATGCCGCTCGCAGTTTGTCGCCGCTGCCGCCACCGGCGCTCCGGGGCTCTCGGGCGACGCTGCCTCGGCCTCCAAGCTGGCCTCGGATATCGCCGCATGCGTTCCGTACAACCCGTTCGGCGCGGGTGCCGGCAATCAGGCCGCCGTGGACTATTTCAAGGCGAGCATCATCAATCGCGCCTCGATCGAGCAGTTTGACGTCACCGGCTTTGTCGGCGGCGATCTGAGCCAGCTGTTCAGCCTACCGGGCGGCCCGATCCGCTTCGTAATCGGCGGCGAGTATCGCAGCGAGAAGGCGTTCAACAACAGCGACGAAGACGCCGAAACCGGCCTGACCAACTCGGTCTTCCTTGGCGACGTCGACGCCAAGGCAGTCAAGGTCAAGGAAGCCTTTGGCGAGCTGGAGTTCCCGCTGCTAAGGGACGTGCCCTTCTTCGAGGAGCTGACGGTCAACCTCGCAGGTCGCGTGTCCGACTATAATACTGCGGTCGGCACCACCTACTCGTACAATGCCGGCCTGCAATGGGCACCGATCCCGGACATCCGCTTCCGTGCTCAGTACGGCCGCGCGGTTCGCGCTCCCAACGTTTCCGAAGCGGGGTTCCCGGCGGTCGACAACTTCGCCAACAACTTCCAGGATCCGTGCAGCGTAACCTACATCGCTTCTGGTACGCAGGCACGTGTTGACAATTGCAACGCGCAGTTGACGGCGGCGCAGCGGAGCAACCTGCCGCTCGGCGGCTACTCGCTGGGCATTGTCTCGGGAAGCAATGCGGACCTTCAGGAAGAGAAGTCCGACTCCTACACCTACGGTGCGGTCATCCAGCCGCGCTTCTTCCCGGGCTTCTCGCTCTCCGTTGATTACTACAATATCACGGTGAACAACGTGATCGTGTCGCTCGCGGCACAGACCATCGTGAATGCCTGCTACGATACGCCTAACTTGGAAAGCCCGTTGTGCTCGACGTTCTCGCGTAACTTGGGAACTTCGAACGGTCCAAACGGCGAAACGCCTGGCCAGATCCTGTTCTACTCGTTGACTTCGGGCCCGCAGAACTTCGCTCGTCGTGTCCGCAAGGGCATCGACGTCCAGGCTGACTATCGTCACACCTTCAGCGACACGGTGCAATTCGACACGCGGTTGATCTACACCCACGGGTTCAAGAACAGCAACTACGAGAACCCGACGCTGCCAGACACCGAGAACATCCTGCTGAACGAACTCGGCGATCCGAAGGACGAGTTCCGCTTCAACGCGAATCTCAGTGTTGATCGGGTCACGTTTGGCTACGAGATGCGGTACATCGGCCCGATGCTGACCACGACGTTCGAGAACTTCTTCGCGAACAACTCGGGCATCCCGGGTCAGACCGGCCTGCCGCTGAACTCGGACGCGTTCGAGATCAAGTCGTACCCCGCGGTTCTTTACCACGATGTGCGACTGGACTTCCAGATCGGCGAGCGTGGCGCAAGCAACCTCATGAACTTCTACGTTGGCGTGGATAACGTCATGAACAAGCAGCCGCCGCTCGGCACGACGGCGACGGGTGCGGGTTCGGCGATCTACAACATCCGCGGCCGTAACTTCTTCGCCGGGTTCCGGGCCAAGTTCTAAATCTCGGCTAACGGCATTATTCAGGGGGACGGGAGCCTTGCTCCCGTCCCCTTTTTCTTTCGGGAGGCCCTTTTGGATCCAATTCAGGCCGCAAGCCTGAGCGCGTCGCAAGGTCGGGTGGAGGAGGCGGTGCGGCTACTCGAGAGCGCCGGTGCCGCCGGCAGTGCCGACGCGCTCGCCGAATTGGCCGTCTGGTATCTTGGAGGACGCATCGTTCAACGCAATCTCGCGGCGGCGCGGTCCGCGCTCAAACGTGCGGTGGCGATCGGACATGTCGACGCTGCCCTGATGGAAATCGCGCTCACCGCAAACGGCAGCGGCGGCAAGGCCGACTGGCCCGAGGCTCTCAAATTGCTGCGCCGTGCGGCAAGCAAGGATGCCGTGGCGAAGCAGCATCTGCAGCTACTCGAACGGATGGCGCTCCATCCCAACGGCAACCCTCGTGGCACGCCCACCGGTAGCATTCTCCATGAAGGCCCGCGGATCCAGCATATCGCCGGCTTCTGCACCCCGATCGAATGCGCGCACATCGCTTCGGTCGCGGCGCCGTCGTTGCAGCCTGCCACGGTATTTGATCCCGCCAGCGGCAGGATGGTTCCCCACCCGATCCGATCGTCCGACAATGCCCCGATCGGCCCCACCGCCGAGTCGCTCGTCGTGCAGGCGGTCAATCGCCGCATTGCCGCCGCGACCAGGACAGCGGTGACGCAGGGAGAGCCGCTCACCGTTCTGCGCTACGGGCCCGGCCAGCAATATCGGCCGCACCTCGACACCCTCACCGGCGAGACGAACCAGCGCATTCGTACTGCGATTCTGTATCTCAATCACAATTATCAGGGCGGCGAGACGGAGTTCCCGCTGCTCGGCATCAAGGTGGCGCCGCGCACCGGCGACCTTCTCGTATTCGACAATGTCGACGCGAACGGCGCGCCCGCTCCGCAGAGCCGCCATGCCGGCCTCCCGGTGATCCAGGGTATCAAGTGGATCGCAACGCGCTGGATTCGCCGCGAACCGATCACGCCCTGGGAACTCTCCGCCCAGGCCCGAGCCGCAGCCGGCGGCTGAAGCTCAGCTCCAGATCCGGTCGAACCGCGACCCGAGCCCGGTCAGCAGTTCATATTGCGAGAGCCCGCTCAGCGCCGCGGTTTCGGGCAGCGCATAGTCGATCGTCACCCAGTCGCCTTCGACGAGCCCGGGTGCCGCGTCCACCGCGATCGCGGTGAGGTCCATCGACACTCGCCCGATCACCGGCAACGCGACGTCGCCGGCCCGCGCGCTGCCCTTGCCCGAGAAGCAGCGCAGATAGCCGTCGGCATAGCCGAGGTTGAGGATCGCCACTTCGGCGTCCGCGGCCGCTGTGAACGTCGCGTTATAGCCGACGATCTCCCCCTGCCGGACGCGCCGTCGCTGCAGGATCTGCGCCTCGGGCGTTGCGACCCGCCGGATGCCGGCGTGCGCGGCGCGCTGCCGCCCGCCATAAAGGGAGATTCCCGGCCGGGTCAGGTCGAATGCATAGTCCGGCCCCAAGGCGATGCCCGCCGAATTGGCGAGGCTCATCCGCTTCGCCCCGGTCCGACCGCGGAGCGCAGCAAACATCTCGCGCTGCACATCGTTCAGCGGCACGTCCTCGTCGGCGCAGGCGAGGTGGCTCATCAACGTGTCGATTTCGAGCCCTTCGAGCAGTCCCGCCGCGACGTCCTCCGCCGCGATGCCCAGGCGGTTCATGCCCGTGTCGACCATCACGTCGCACGGGCCGCCACCCGCGTCCCGCCAGCGCCGCACCTGCTCGATCGTGTTGAGCACTGGCCGCGCGCCCGCGGGTCGATCGGCCATGTCGCTGTCCCGCACGCCGTGCAGCACCGACACCGCGATGCCCAGATCCGCAAGGGCGCGCGCCTCGCTCCACACCGCGACGAAAAAGTCGCGGCAGCCTGCTTCCGCCAGACGCCGCACGACCTCGCGTGCGCCGAGACCATAGCCGTCCGCCTTGACCGCCGCGCCGCACGCTGCGCCGCCGCTCAGATCGCGCAGCAGCCGCCAGTTCGCCACCAGCGCGTCGCCGTCGAGCCTCAGCCTCAGGGGGGAATGGGTCATGCCAGCGCGGTTAGCGGCTGGAGCGGGCGTGCGCCACCGTCTCCTTGAGACCCCACGCCGTCACCGCCAGCGCCATCGCCACCACCGCGAACGTGTACCACAGCCCCGCATAGGGGTCGCCGGTGCGCGCGACGATGTACTGGCTGATCAACGGCAGGAAGCCGCCGAAATAGCCGGTGCCGATATGATAGGGGATCGACATCGAGCTGTAGCGGATCTTCGACGGGAACATCTCCGATAGCAGCGCCGCCACCGGCCCATAGGTCGCGCCCGACAGCGCCATCAGCCCGAGGATCGCGAGGACGATCACGGCGATGTTGCCTACCGGCGGTACGATCGGCTTCAGCTCATAGCCGGCCGCGGCCAAAGCGGCGTCGAGCCCGTTGGCGCTGGTATCGGCGACCGGCATTCCGCCGACAGACACCGTCACCGCCGGCGTCTGGGTGGTCGTGTAGGCGACGCCCTTCTTGGAGAAGTGATCGAGCAGCTTGCCGCATTCATCGGTCTGGTTCGATGCGAACGGATCATAGCTGCATGCGGGTCCCGAGACTACCACCGGCGCGTGCCGCGCCGCCTGGGCGAGCCCCGGATTGGCGGCGCTGCCCATCACCCAGAACAGCGGAAAGAGCAGCACCAGCGTCAGCGCATAGCCTGCCACGATCGGTATCTTGCGGCCGATCCGGTCGGAGAGATGGCCGAAGAACAGGAAGAAGAACAGCCCGAGACAGGCCGTCCCGCCGGTGATCAGCTGCGCCGCGGTGGGGTCGAGCCGCATCGGTCCCGAAAGGAACGACAGCACCGAAAACATCGAGGTGTACCAGATCACCGTCAGCCCCGCGGAGATGCCGAACAGCGCGACGAACAGCCGCTTGCCGTTGCCGGGGTAGGTAAAGCTCTCGACGAACGGGTTGGCTGCGGTCTCGCCGGCTTCCTTCATCGCCTTGAACACCGGGCTCTCGGAAAGCTTCAGCCGCATCCACAGCGATACGCCGAGCAGCAGGATCGAGAAGAGGAACGGCACCCGCCATCCCCAGCTCTCCCACACGCCCGCGAGCGCGAACTTGGAGATCAGCACCACGGCAAGGCTCAGGATGAACCCGCCGACCACGCTCGCCTGGATGAAGCTGGTGTGGAACCCTGCCCTGCCCTGCGGCGAATGCTCGGCAACATAGATCGCCGCGCCGCCATATTCGCCGCCCAGCGCAAGTCCCTGGCAGATGCGCAACAGGATGATCAGCACCGGCGCCGCCATGCCGATCGCGGCATAGCTCGGCACCAGCCCGACGCCGGCGGTGGCGACGCCCATCAGCGTGATGGTGACGAGGAAGGTGTATTTGCGCCCCAGCTTGTCGCCGAGATAGCCGAACAGCACCGCGCCGAGCGGCCGGAACCCGAAGCCGACCGCAAACCCCGCCCAGGCGAGCAAGGTCTGCAACACTTCGTTGCCGGCCGGAAAGAAGGTCCGCCCGATGATCCCCGAAGCGGCGAGCGTCCCGTAGATGAAGAAGTCGTACCATTCGAACACGGTGCCCAGCGACGAGGCGCTGATCACGAGGCGCATGTCCTTCGCGCTAGGTTCGGCCTGGCTGGCCATCGGCACCTTCTCCCCCAAGTTCAAGCGCCAAGGTTTAGCGCCGCCTCCTGAATCGCGCCATAGACCAGGTCGAGATCGGCATCGTCGATGCAATAAGGCGGCATCACATAGACGGTATTGCCCAAGGGCCGCAGCAGCACCCTGGCTTCCCGAAACCAATCGAGCAGCCTGGGCGCGAGATCCGACAGATAGTCGCCCTGCCCCGTGCCTAGCTCGACTGCGGTGATCGTGCCGATCGCCCGTGCATTGGTAACCCCCTCCAGCGCCTCCAGCCGCGCACGCTGCCGCCGGGCCAAATCCTCCACCCGTGCCAGCACCGGCTCTTCGCGCCAGATCGCGAGGTTCGCCGCCGCCGCCGCGCAGGCGATCGGATTGGCGGTGTAGCTCGACGAATGGAAGAACATCCGCGCCCGGTCCTGCGACCAGTGCGCCTCGAAGATCGGCTCGCTTGCCAGCGTCACCGCCAGCGGCACCGCGCCGCCGGTCAGGCCCTTGGAGAGGCACATCAGGTCGGGCACCAAGCCGGCTTGCTCGCACGCGGTGAGCGTGCCCGTGCGACCCCAGCCGGTCATCACTTCATCGGCGATGAACAGCACCTTGTGCACGGCGCAGATCCGCCGCATCTCGGCGAGCACCCAGGCGGGATAGATCAGCATGCCTCCCGCCCCGAGCACCAGCGGTTCGACGATCAGCGCCGCGGGGCGTTCGCGGCAGGCCGCCTCCAGCGCGTCCAGCGTCTCCTGCTCGCGCCCCTGCGCCGGAAACGGCAAGGTACCGACATCGAAAAGCAGCGGCGCATAGGCCTGGTTGAACACGCCGCGCGCGCCGACCGACATCGCGCCGATGGTGTCGCCGTGATAGCCGTGCTCGAGCACCAGCAGCCGGTGTCGCGGCTCGCCGCGATGCAGCCAATAGCCGAGCGCCATTTTCAGCGCGACTTCGACGCTGGTCGAGCCGGAATCGGAGAAGAACACCCGGGTAAGCGCCGGCGGCAGCAGCTCCAGCAGTCCGCGCGCCACCGCCTCGGCGGGCTCGTGCGTCCAGCCCGCGAAGATGATCTGGTCGAGCCGGCCCGCCTGCTCGGCGATCGCCGCGGCGATGCGCGGGTGGCAATGGCCGTGCGTCACCACCCACCAGGACGAGATCGCGTCGACGATCCGCCGCCCGTCGCGGGTGTACAGCGCCGCGCCCTCGGCGCGCTCAACCAGCGGGATCGGCGCGCCCAGCCCATGCTGCGTGAACGGATGCCAGATCGGCGATGTGCTCATGCAAACACCGCCTTGTCGAAGCCGGCTGCGAACGCCGCAGCCAGCGACTCAGGCGTCAGCGGATCCACTCTGGACAGCCGCCCCAGCCGCCGCACCCCGCCCAGCCGCGCGACAATCGCTTCGCTCTCCGGCTCGGGATCGCCGTTGAATGCCACGCCGAGGATCGGCACGCCGCGCGCCCGCAGCGCCTCGATCGAGAGCAGGCTGTGGTTGATCGTTCCCAGCCCGGTTGCCGCGACGAGCACCACCGGCGCCTGCCAGCGGGCGAACAGGTCGGCGAACAGCAGATCCTCGCGGATCGGCACCAGCACGCCGCCGGCGCCCTCGACCACCAGCCGCCCTTCGACCTCGGGCAGCGCCAGCCGTGCCGGATCGATCGTCACCCCGTCGATCGCCGCAGCGCGGTGGGGCGAGCATGGCGTGTTCAGCCGATAGGCTTCGGGCAGCACAGGCACTCCCGTAAGCGCCCGCACCCGCTCGGCATCGCTGCCGCCATCGAGCCCCGCCTGCACCGGCTTCCAATAGGTCGCGCCGAGCGCCCCGGCGAGCGCCGCCGCGAACACGGTCTTGCCGATATCGGTGCCCGTGCCGGTGACCACGATCGCGGTCATTGCAGCGCCGCCCTCAGCGCCTGTCCCAGCCCGTCGATGTCGTCCTCGCTGGCGTTGAGCGTGATCGAGATGCGCAGCCGCGCCGTGCCCGCGGGCACCGTCGGCGGCCGGATCCCGCGCACGTCATAACCCGCGGCCTGCACCGCCGCCGCGACTCGCATCGCCGCGCGGTCGTCGCCGAGGATCAAGGGAACGATCTGCGATCCGGTCGCCGCCACGCCGAGCGGTCCCAGCACCGCCTCCGCGTGCGCGATCCGCTGCCACAGCGCTTCGCGCCGCTCGGGCTCATCAGCGAGGCAGCGCAATGCCTCGCGCACCGCGCTCGCCATCAGCGGCGAGGGCGCAGTCGAGAAGATAAACCCCCGTCCCCGGTTGACGACGAAGTCGCGCAGCACCGCAGGCAGCACGAGCAGCGCGCCTTCCGCCCCCAGCCCCTTGCCGCAGGTATGCAGCGTCACCAGTCGTTCGCTTCCGTGCAGCCCCTCGGCCAGCCCACGCCCGGCTTCGCCGAACACCCCGGTCGCATGCGCCTCGTCGACCAGCAGCATCGCGTCTTGCCGCGCCGCCACGTGCGCCAGCCCCTCCATCGGCGCCCTGTCGCCGTCCATGCTGTAGAGGCTCTCCACCGCAATCCACGCCCGCCCGGTTCCGCCGGCACGCCGCCAGCGCGCTATCGCATCGGCGAACGCCTGCGCGTCGTTGTGCGCCGCCGCCACAGTCTCCGCACGCCCGAGCCGCATCCCGTCATGCGCGCTCGCATGAACCAGCGCATCGTACACCACGAGGTCGCCGCGCTGGGGCAGCGTCGCGAAGACCGCGACATTGGCCGCATAGCCGCTCGAGAAATACAGCGCCGCCTCGCCCCCGAAGAACGAAGCCGCCTCGATCTCCAGCGCTTCGTGCTCAGGATCGTTGCCGCGCAGCAACCGCGACCCGCCCGCACCGATCGCCACGCCGCGCGCCAGCGCAGTGGCCACCGCATTTCGCAGCCGCTCCGATCTCGCCAGCCCCAGATAATCGTTCGACGCGAAGTCCAGGCCGGCCCTGGGCCGCAGTCCGCGCAGCCGATCCGCTACCGCCAGTCCGGCCAGGTCACGCCGATAAGGCGCGAGCAGGGTCAAGCCGCGATCGCCTCCAGCGCCTCGCTCGCCTCCATCCACGCCGCCTCGGCCGCCTCGATCTTCTCGCTCAGGTCGGCACGCCGCTTCATCAGCTCGGTCATGCTGAGCTTGGTCAGCGACGCATCCGCCGTCGCCGGATCGAACATCGCGCGCTCGACTGCGCTGCGCTGCTCGGTCAGCCGCGCGAGTTCGCTTTCGGCGGCCTTGGCGGCCTTGCGCAGCTCGGTGCCCTTCTCCCGCGCCTCGGCGGCGAGCCGGCGCGCCTCCTTCTTGTCGGCCTTGGACAGCTTCGGCCCCTGCCCCTCCTTGGACAGCACGAAGGCGATGTAGTCGTCGAGCGAGCCGTCGAATTCCTTCGCCGTCCCTTGGTCGACCAGCACCAGCCGGTCGGCGGTCATCTCGAGCATGTGCCGGTCGTGGCTGACCAGAACCACGGTGCCGGTATAGTCGTTGAGCGCCTGGATCAGCGCCTCGCGCGCGTCGACGTCGAGGTGGTTCGTCGGCTCGTCGAGGATCAGCATGTGCGGCGCGTCGCGGGTGATCAGCGCCAGCGCCAGCCGCGCGCGCTCGCCGCCCGAGAGCTTGCCGACTTCGGTCGTCGCCTTCTGCCCCGAAAAGCCGAACCGCCCGAGCTGCGCCCGAACCGCGCCTTGCGTCGCGCCCTTCATCAGGATCGTCATGTGCTGGAGCGGCGTCTCGGTGCGATCGAGCTCCTCGACCTGATATTGGGTGAAATAGCCCACCCGCATCTTGCCGCTGGCGTTCATCGCGCCTTCCATCGGCGTCAGCTGCGCCGCCAGCAGCCGCGCCAGCGTGGTCTTGCCGTTGCCGTTGCGCCCGAGCAAAGCGACGCGGTCGTCGGGGTCGATGCGCAGGTTGAGCCGCTTGAGGATCGGCGTTTCGCCATAACCGACGGTCGCGAGGTCGAGCGTGATCAGCGGCGGACGCAGTTCGTCCGGGTTGGGGAAGTCGAAGCTCAGCGTCGGATCGTCGACCAGCTCGGCGATCGGCTGCATCCTCGCCAGCGCCTTGACGCGCGACTGCGCCTGCTTGGCAGTCGAGGCGCGCGCCGAGTTCTTGGCGATATATTCCTGCAGATGCTCGCGCTGCGCCTGCTGCTTGGCCCGCGCCGAGGCGAGCTGCGCCTGCCGCTCGGCGCGCTGCCGCTCGAACGCGTCATAGCCGCCCGGATAGAGCGTCAGCTTGCCGCGATCGAGATGGAGGATGTGATCGACGACATTGTTGAGGAAGTCGCGCTCGTGGCTGACCAGCAGGATCGTCGCGGGATAGGTCTTCAGGAAGTCCTCGAGCCACAAAACCGCTTCGAGATCCAAGTGGTTCGAAGGCTCGTCGAGCAGCAGCATGTCGGGCTGCGAGAACAGCAAAGAGGCCAGCGCCACGCGCATCTTCCACCCGCCCGAAAAGCTGTCGAGCGGCTGGTGCTGCATCTCCTCATCGAAACCGAGCCCGACGAGGATCTGCGCCGCGCGGCTCGGCGCGGTATAGGCGTCGATCGCCATCAGCCGCTCATAGACCTCGCCCAGCCGGTCGGGATCGTGGCTGGTCTCGCTCTCGGCAAGCAAGGCGGTGCGCTCGATATCGGCTTCGAGCACCGTCTCGAATGGCGTCGCATCGCCGTGCGGCGCTTCCTGCGCGATATAGCCGAGCTTGGCGCCGCGCGGCATCTCGACGGTGCCGGTATCGGGTTCGAGCTGGCTGGCGATGACCTTGACCAAAGTCGACTTGCCCGCGCCGTTGCGGCCGATCAGCCCGATCCGGCCCTTGGGCGGCAGCTTGGCGGTGGCGCCGTCGATGATCGTGCGTCCGCCGAGGCGCACCGTGATGTCGGTCAGGTTGAGCATGATGGCGAGCCCCCTACCACTCGCGGGCGCAACCCCCAACCCCAGACAAGCCCTTATTCCGCACTGCAACAATTCGCGCGGCCAAATGGCCGGTGGTGTGGTCACCGGTCAGGAGATCGCCGCAATGGCACGGCGAGTCCGAACCAGCCTCCGGCGCATCTCTACATTACCGACTACGTGCTCACCGACGACGATCCCGGCGGGCAAACCCGCGAGAGCCGGCGTTGACTTTGTTTCGATATCGAAACTGTCAGACGCTGCGGCCGGCGAGTCGAAATCCCGGCGCGCCGACGCTAGATGGGGGTTAGATGAAATGGCAGGAGACAATCCAAATTACCCGATCGGCACCGCGTCGGTCAGCTGGCTCGACAGTTCGAACCAGATCCATATCCGCGTCTATTCGACCGACGGCTATACCCTGACTGAACGCTGTTGGGACGGCGGCGGCTGGATCAATGGCGGCTTCAACGCGCCCGCCAGCGCCGTTTCGGCAACGTGCTGGCAGGCCTCCGACGGCATTCATATCCGCGTCTACGCCACCAATGACGATGCCACGATCGAGTGGTGCTTCGATCCGGGAACGGACTGGTACCAAGGCCAATATACCGTCGCTTGATCCGACGGCGCCGTCGCTGCCGCTTGGCGGCGGCGCACCAAATTTCTATGCCCCGGCCGATGCGAATGTCGGAGGCGGGAAGATGATCGAAGGTTCGTGCCATTGCGGCGCCGTCCACTTCCGGGTGGACTGGACGATCGACGAGCTGACCACCTGCGATTGCTCGCTCTGCGAGATTCGCGGGGCATTGATGGCGAAGGTGCCCGAGGCGGCGCTCGAAGTGACCGCGGGCGCGGACCTGCTCACGCTCTACCAATGGAACACGCACCGCGCGCGCCACTATTTCTGCAGCCGCTGCGGCATCTACGTCTTCCACCGCAAGCGCGCCGCACCCGACCATTTCGGAGTCAATGCGCGCTGCCTGCACGATTTCGACCTCGCGAGCGTCCCGGTGCGCGCCACCGAGGGCGCCAACATGACCGTCGAGGACCCGACGCCGCGCGATCGCTGGCCTGGGCCGCGCGTGCCGAATGCCGGCCACGCAACAGATGGAGACCGCTTTCAAAATAGGATTTGATGTGGGACTCTTGCTCCGCTCTTTGAACGCGTGAAAAGACTTTCGTAGCTCGCGCAATATTCTTTCGCGCGAGCGCAACGAAGTTAGTCAAACCGCGAGACAAGTGGGAAGTCAGGGTCCGCAAATCCTATTTTGCGGCCGGGCTGTACCCTCAGTCGAGATTCGGCCGCAGATACCGCGCCGCGAGATCGATCGGGATTCCCCGCCGCGTCGCATATTCCTCGAGCTGGTCCTGGCCGATCCGCGCCACGCCGAAATATTCGGCCTGCGGGTGACCGAAATAGAAGCCGGACACCGCCGAGGTCGGCAGCATCGCGAAGCTCTCGGTCAGCGAAATGCCGGTGCGCTTGTGCGCGTCGAGCATCTTGAACAGGATCGGCTTTAGGCTGTGCTCGGGACAGGCCGGATAGCCCGGCGCCGGGCGGATGCCGCGATATTGCTCCTTGATCAGCGCCTCGTTGGTCAGCTGCTCGCCCTCGGCATAGCCCCAGAGCGAGGTGCGGACGAACTGGTGCAGCCGCTCGGCAAAGGCCTCGGCCAGACGATCGGCCAGCGCCTTGAGCAGGATGTCGCTGTAATCGTCGATCGCATTCTTGAAGCGCGCGAGATGCGGCTCGATGCCGTGGAGACCGACGGCGAAGCCGCCGATCCAGTCGCCATCCTGGTCGATGAAGTCGGCGAGGCACATGTTCGCCCGCCCTTCTCGCTTGGCGATCTGCTGGCGCAGCATCGGCAAGGTGACATGCTCCTCGTCCTGGACATGGACAATGATGTCGTCGCCCTGCCGCCGGCACGGCCACAAGCCGGCAACGCCGCGCGCGGTCAGCCATTTCTCGGCGATGATCTTGTCGAGCATCGCCTGCGCGTCCGCGAACAACGACGTCGCGCTCTCGCCGACTACCTTGTCCTCAAGGATCGCCGGATAATTCCCCGCCAGCTCCCAAGCGCGGAAGAACGGCGTCCAGTCGATATACTTCCGCAGATCCTCGAGGTCCCAGTCGAGGAACTCGTGCACGCCGGGCATCCGCGGCTTGCCCGGCTTGAGGCTCATATCGGCGTCGAACGCATTGTCGCGCGCCTTGTCGATCGGCACCAGTTCGCTTTGCCCCCGCCCGGCGCGCGCAACCCGCACCTGCTCATATTCCTCGGCGATCTTCGCGACATAATCGTCGCGGATCGTTTCGGAGACGAGCGTCGTCGCGACGCCCACCGCACGGCTCGCGTCGAGCACATGGACCACCGGCCCCTTGTACGCCGGCTCGATCCGCAGCGCGGTATGGACGCGTGACGTCGTCGCGCCGCCGATCAGCAGCGGCATCGTCATGCCCGAACGCTGCATCTCCTCGGCAACGGTGACCATCTCGTCGAGGCTTGGCGTGATCAGGCCGGACAGGCCGATCATGTCGGCGTCGTTCTCGTTCGCAGCCTCGAGGATCTTCGTCCACGGCACCATCACCCCCAGATCGACCACTTCGAAGCCGTTGCACTGGAGCACCACGCCGACGATGTTCTTGCCGATGTCGTGAACGTCGCCCTTGACCGTCGCCATCACGACCTTGCCCTTGCCCTTGGCACCGGGCTCCTTCGCCGCCTCGATGAACGGCAGCAGATGGGCCACGGCCTTCTTCATCACCCGCGCCGACTTGACGACCTGCGGCAGGAACATCTTGCCCGAGCCGAACAGGTCGCCGACGACGTTCATCCCGTCCATCAGCGGACCTTCGATCACTTCGATCGGCCGCGCGAATGCCTGGCGGCATTCCTCGGTATCCTCGACGACGAACTGGTCGATGCCCTTGACCAGGGCATGTTCGAGCCGCTTGGCGACCGGCCAGCCGCGCCATTCGGCGGCCTGCTTCTCGGCTACCGCATCGGTGCCGCGGAAGCGCTCGGCGAGCGCCACCAGCCGCTCGCCCGCATCGGGATCGCGATTGAGGATGACATCCTCGCAGGCAGTGCGCAGTTCGGGTTCGATCTGGTCGTAGACGTCGAGTTGGCCGGCATTGACGATCGCCATGTCCATCCCGGCGGGGATCGCATGGTAGAGGAACACCGAGTGCATCGCCTTGCGCACGACTTCGTTGCCGCGGAACGAGAACGACAGGTTCGAGAGCCCGCCCGAGATGTGGACGTGCGGACAGCGCGCCTTGATCTCCTTGCACGCCTCGATGAAGTCGACGCCGTAATTGTTATGCTCCTCGATGCCCGTGGCGACCGCGAACACGTTGGGATCGAAGATGATGTCCTCGGGCGGGAAGCCGATCCCGACGAGCAATTTATAAGCCCGCTCGCAGATCTCGACCTTGCGCTCCTTCGTGTCGGCCTGGCCAACCTCGTCGAACGCCATCACCACCACCGCGGCGCCATAGGCCATGCATTTGCGGGCATGCTCGAGGAACTGCTCCTCGCCTTCCTTCATGCTGATCGAATTGACGATCGGCTTGCCGGAGACGCATTTCAGCCCCGCCTCGATCACGTCCCACTTGGACGAATCGACCATCACCGGGATCCGCGCGATGTCGGGCTCGGCCTGGATCAGCTTGAGGAAGGTGGTCATCGCCTCGTGCGCGTCGAGCAGGCCCTCGTCCATGTTGACGTCGAGCACCTGCGCGCCGGCCTCGACCTGCTGCAGCGCGACTTCGACCGCGGCGGCATAGTCGCCCGCCATCACCAGCTTCTTGAAGCGGGCCGATCCGGTGACGTTGGTGCGCTCGCCGATATTGACGAAGCTGGTGGAGGAGGCGGTGGTCATGATCTTCTTCTTCTGCTCCCCTTCCGCTTGCGGAGGGGTCGGGGGAGGGGCCGTAGCAATTGCGCGAGACGTCGAGGAGGCTAGCCCCTCCCCTAACCCCTCCCGCAAGCGGAAGGGGGACTAGGCCGCCATCGTGAACGGCTCGAGACCCGCAAGCCGTGTCCGCACTTCCGGCGTCGGGATCGGCCGCGCGGGCATATCCTTAACGGCCTCGGCAATCGCCGCGATATGCGCCGGGGTCGATCCACAGCACCCGCCGAGCACGTTGACCTGCCCGGCATCGGCCCATTCCTTGACCAGCCCGGCGGTCGTCGCGGGCGCTTCGTCATAGGCGCCGAGCTCGTTGGGCAGACCTGCGTTCGGATAGACCATGATCAGCGTGTCGCAGAGCCCGGCGAGCGTCTTGACATGCGGCCGCAGCTGCTCGGCGCCGAACGAGCAATTGAGCCCGATCGTAACCGGCTTCGCATGCCGCACCGCATGCCAGAATGCCTCGACGGTGTGGCCCGAGAGATTGCGCCCGGACAGATCGGTCAGCGTCATCGACAGCATGATCGGCAGGTCGCGGCCCAAATCGTTGGCGGCCTCGATCGCCGCCATGATTCCGGCCTTGGCGTTTAACGTGTCGAACACCGTCTCGATCAGGATGAAATCCACCCCGCCCTCGACCAGCGCATCGATCTGCTCGCGATACACGTCCTTGAGATAATCAAAGTCGATTTCGCGATAGCCTGGATCGTTGACGTCGGGCGACAGCGACAAGGTCTTGTTGGTCGGCCCGAGCGCGCCCGCCACGAAGCGCGGGCGGCCGTCTTTCGCCTCGAACTCGTCGGCGATCGACCGCGCCAGCTTCGCCGACTCCACATTGATCTCGCGGACCAGATGCTCCGCGCCGTAATCGGCCTGGCTGATCCGGTTTGCCGAGAAGGTATTGGTCTCGGCGATATCCGCCCCCGCCTCGAAGTAAGCGCGGTGGATGCTGGCCGGCACCTCCGGCATGGTCAGCGCGAGGATGTCGTTATTGCCCTTCTGGTCGTGGCTCAGCCCGAGATCGCCGGCATAGGCTTCCTCGCCCAGCTTCCAGTTCTGGATCTCGGTCCCGAACGCGCCGTCGGTGATCAGGATGCGCTTGGCGGCTTCGGCCAGCAGTTTCTCGCGTGCAGTCATCTGTTTCTTCCTTCGGCGTCAGGCCGCCACCAGCTCCGCGCCGACCTTCGGCCGCAGTCCGAGCAAATGGCAGATCGCGTAGCTCAATTCGGCGCGGTTGAGCGTGTAGAAGTGGAACTGCCGCACGTCGCCGGCATAGAGCTTCCGGCACAATTCCGCCGCCAAAGTCGCCGCAACCAGCTGGCGCGCGCCCGGATGCTCGTCGAGCCCCTCGAACAACTTGCCCATCCACGCCGGCACTGCCGTTCCGCACATCGCGGACATCCGCTGGACGCTGGCGAAGTTCATCACCGGCATGATTCCCGGCACGATCTCGGCGGTGATCCCGGCTTTGGCGGCGTCGTCGCGGAAGCGGAAGAAGGTCTCGGGCTCGAAGAAGAACTGCGTGATCGCCCGCGTCGCCCCGGCGTCGATCTTGGCCTTAAGATTGTCGATGTCCGCCGTCGCATTCGGCGAGTCCGGATGGCATTCGGGATAGGCCGCGACCGAAATCTCGAACGGGTGGAGCTTCCGGAGTCCCGCCACCAGCGCGGCGGCATTCTCATATCCGCCCGGATGCGACGCGAACTTCTCGCCGGCGCGCGGCGGATCGCCGCGCAGCGCGACGATGTGGCGCACGCCCGCCGCCCAATATTCCTCGGCGACCTGATCGATCTCCTCGCGCGTCGCCTCGACGCAGGTGAGGTGCGCCGCCGCCGGGATCCTTGTCTCGCGGGCGATCCGCGCGACGGTGTTGTGCGTCCGCTCGCGCGTCGTCCCGCCTGCGCCATAGGTCACGCTGACGAAGCGCGGCCCCAGCGGCGACAGCGTCTGGATCGACTCCCAGAGCGTCTCTTCCATCTTCTCGGTCTTGGGCGGGAAGAATTCGAAGCTCACCTCGATATCGCCGGCCACGTCCGCGAACAGCGGTGCCGCCAACGGGTCCACGATGCTCATGCCGCCTTCACTTCCTTCGATTTCGCGCCGGTCTTGCGACCCAGCCATAATTTGACGGTCAATTCGCCGCCCTCGAGCGTCTCGACCAGAAGCGGAGCGAGGCCCGCGCTGCCAAACCAGCCGAGGATCTGCTCGTCCGAGAAGCCGAGCCGGGTGTGCGCGTCGCGCGAGCGCAATTCTTCACGGTCATGCGGGGCGAAATCGACGATCAACAGGCGCCCGCCATCGCTTAGCACCCGCGCCGCCTCGCCGATCGCCGCGCCCGGCTGCTGCGCGAAATGGAGCACATGGTGCAATATAGCCGCGTCGGCGCCGCCATCGGCGAGCGGCAATGCATAAAGATCGGCTTGGCGCAGCTCGGTGTTGGCGAGGCCGCGCTCGGAGAGCTTGGCGCGCGCCAGCCGCAGCATTTCGGACGAACGGTCGATCCCAAGCGCATTTTCCGCGAGCGGCGCGAACAATTCGAGCATACGCCCGGTGCCGGTGCCGATGTCGATCAGGCAGCCAAGCTTCGTATCGCCCAATGCCTTGGCCATGGCCGCCTCGACTTCGCTCTCGGCGACATGAAGCGAGCGGATCGCGTCCCACTCGCCGGCATTCACCTCGAACCATTCGGCCGCGGCGCTCGCCCGGTCGGCGCGCACCGCCGCGAGCCGCGCCTCGTCGGCCACCGTCCAGTGATCGGCCTCGTTCCAGCTGTCGAGCGCGGCGAGGACCGGCTGCACCTTGGCGTCGGCGCCTAGCGCGACGAACACCCAGCTCCCCTCCTTGCGCCGCTCGACCAGCCCGGCATCGCTCAGGATCTTGACGTGTCGGCTGACCCGCGGCTGGCTCTGCCCCAATACTTGCGCTAGCTCGCCAACGCTCAGCTCCATCGCGCGCAGCAGCGCGACGACGCGCAGCCGCGTCGAATCGGCGAGCGCGCGGAAGATGGCGAGAGCCTGAACCATGTCGAATATAGATATAAAGATATCTTTATATCAGGTCAACGCAGTTGCATGCGCCGCCGCTGCTGGCTAGCCCTCACGGGATTGAACAAGAGGCTGAATCGATGCGCAAGACCCTGCTCCTTCTCCCCGCCGCCCTGCTCGCCGTCTCTGCCTGCAGTGGCGCGAAGAACGAAGCGGCCGAAGCCAATGAGACGATCACCGGCGACAGCAACACGATGGGCGAAGCGGTTGGCGACGTGAACGCCGCCAACGCGGCGACCGACGCCGCCTTCACTGCGGCTGAGAATGCCTATGAGGGCAATGCGGCCGATGCGGGCCCCGCAGGCAACGAGATCGAGGAATAAGGATGCGCGGCCTGCTGCTGCTCCTGCTCGCGCTCGCCGGCTGCGGCCAGCCGGCGGACGACGGCGGCAGCGCCGACGAGGCGCGCCAGCTCAACGAGGCGGCGGCGGCGACCGACATCAACGCAATGCGCGGCGACGACGCCGGCAACGCCCAGCCATGACCCGGCCGCGTCCCCTCGGCGCCAGCGGGCTCGAGATTCCGCCGCTCGTCCTCGGCGGCAATGTCTTCGGCTGGACCGCGGACAAGGCGACCAGCTTCCGCATCCTCGACCATTTCGTGGAGCGCGGCGGCGTGATGATCGACACCGCCGACGTCTATTCGGCGTGGGTGCCAGGCCACCGGGGCGGCGAATCCGAGACGCTCATCGGCGAATGGCTGCGCAGCTCAGGCAAGCGCGACAAGGTGCTGATCGCCACCAAGGTCGGCATGCTCGACGGCGAAGGCGGCACCGGTCTCGCTCACGCGCGCATCGCCGCCGCCGCCGAGGCCTCGCTCCAGCGCTTGGGCGTCGACACGATCGACCTCTATTTCGCACATCAGGACGACGAGTCCGTGCCGCAGGCCCAGGTGCTCGCTGCGTTCGACACGCTGATCCGCGCCGGCAAGGTCCGCGCTCTGGGCGCCTCCAATTTCCACGCCATCCGGCTCAAAGCGGCGCTCGACATCGCCCGCGACGAAGGGCTGCCGCATTACCGCGTGCTCCAGCCCGAATATAATCTGGTCAGCCGCCACAAGTTCGAAGGCGAGCTCCAGGACCTGTGCATCACCCACAATATCGGCGTGGTGCCCTATTACGGCCTCGCCTCGGGCTTCCTCACCGGCAAGTACCGCAGCGCAGCCGATTTCGGCAAAAGCGTTCGCGGCGGCCGCATGGCGGCTTTGCTCGAGGGCAAGGGAGGCGCGGTCCTTGCTGCGATGGACGAAGTCGCGGCCGAGACCGGTGCCAGCCTCGCGCAGATCGCACTCGCCTGGCTCGCCGCCCAGGACGGCGTCACCGCGCCGATCGCCAGCGCAACATCGATCGAACAGCTCGACGACCTGATCGGCGCCGGGGACGTCGAACTCAGCCGCGACCAGCTCGACCGCCTCACCGTCGCCGGCGCCTAAGCGTCGTCCGAGACCATCCGCGGCGTATAGTGCCGCATCTCGGCAATCTCGGGGATGAAGTCGCGGATCGCGGCGAGGAACGGCGGGAAGTGGGGCCCGCGGCGGAAGCCCTGCATGTGCGCCGCCGCGCTTGTCCATTCGATGCGGAGGACGAGGCTGTTCGGCTCGTCGTCGCATTGCGTGAGATCGTAGCCGAGGCATTCGGGCGCCGCATCGAGATGCGCCCGCGCCTCCTGATAGGCGGCGATCAGCGCCGCCGGCTCGTGCTGGACAAGCAGATACCGGATATATTCGATCGTCATAACCATTCCCCGCAAAGCATGCGATGGATGTCGCGTGCGGGAATGACGTGCGGTGCGGAACCGAGATTATCAACGCACCAGTTGGTGCGTGGAGGCGGAATGAAGCGATTGAAGGCAAGCTATGGCTGCCCCGTCGAGCTCGCGCTCGATTTCGTCGGCGGCAAGTGGAAGACCGTGATCCTCGCCCGGCTCAAGCAAGCACCGCAGCGGTATGGCGATCTGCGGGCATCGATCGGCAGCATCTCGGACAAGGTTCTGACCGAGCGGCTCAAGGATCTCGAGCGGCTCGAACTCGTCGAGAAGCGCGCCGACAGTGGGGCGATGGTCTATCAGCTGAGCGAGCGCGGCGAGAGCCTGCGCCCGGTGCTCGACGCGCTCTACCGCTGGGGCGAAACCGCGACCGACGATCTACCCGTCACGATCAGACCGTCCTGACGGAGGAACACCGGGCGGGCTGCCGCATTGTCCGGCTATGTCCCCGACGAGCCGCATCGCATGACCACCACCCGCTGGCCGCGCCGCCTATGGCTCATCCGCCATGGCCAGAGCGCCGGCAATGTCGCGCGCGACCTCGCGCATGCGGCGGGCGAGCATCGCATCGGCATCGAGATCCGCGATGTCGACGTGCCGCTGTCCGAACTCGGCGAGCGTCAGGCCGACGCGCTCGGCCGCTGGTTCGCGCGCGGCCATGGCAACGGCACGCCCGACGTCATCCTGTGCAGTCCCTATGTCCGCGCCCGCGAGACCGCCCGGCGCTTGCGCGACGCCGGCGGCGCCGATCCCGACGAGGCGATCTGCGCCGACGAACGGCTGCGCGAGAAGGAGTTCGGCATTCTCGACGGGCTCACGACCGCCGGCATCCGCGCAGTCCAGCCCGAACAGGCCGAGTTCCGCCGGCTGCTCGGCAAATTCTATCACCGGCCGCCAGGCGGCGAGAGCTGGTGCGACGTGATCTTCCGGCTGCGCTCGCTGATGGACACGGTTTCGCTGCATTATGCCGGCCGCGACGTGATGATCGTCGCCCATCAGGTCGTGGTGCTCTGCATGCGCTACATCATCGAAAATCTCTCCGAGGCGGAGATCCTCGCGATCGACAAGGGCGGCGACGTCGCCAATTGCTCGATCACCGAATATGCCCACGACCCCGAAGCCGGGAAGGACGGCGGGCTCGTGCTCGTGCGCTACAACGTCACCGCCCCGGTCGACGACGATCCGGTTGCCGAGACCACCTCGGCGCCCGACGCGCTGGTCGGCCCTCGCGGATGACGCCGCTCGATAGCAGCTGGCTCGCCGCGCACCCGCTGCCCGAGCCCGGGTCGGACACCGACAAGAACAGCCGCGGCCGCGTATTGGTCGCCGGCGGCTCGGAAACCGTGCCCGGCGCGCTCCGTCTCACCGGCGAGGCGGCACTGCGCGCCGGCGCGGGCAAGCTCCAGCTCGCGACGGTGGCGAAAGCCGCGATGCCGCTCGGCATGCTGGTCCCCGAAGCTGCGGTCTTCGGCTTGCCCGTCGATGATACTGGCGAACTGGCCAAAGAGGCAGGCGACGTGCTGTGCGGCTATCTCGAGCGCTGCGACACGCTGGTGCTCGGGCCCGGAATGGGCGCGCAAGCCCCGGCGGCGGCGATCCTCGAACAGGTCATCGCCGAGCCGCGCAGCGCGCTATCGCTGGTGCTCGACGCGGCGATGATCGGCGCCGCCACCGATCTCGTCGCCGCGGTCCATGCCCATGAGGGCCGTATCGTCCTCACCCCGCACCCCGGCGAAATGGTCAAGCTGATGCGCTGCGATCCGGCGCGGGTCGAAGCGGATCCGGCGGGACTGGCGCAGGAGGCCGCGCGCCGCTTCAATGCGACGGTACTCCTGAAAGGTCCCGAAACTTGGGTCGCCTGCCCGCGCGAGGGCCTGCTGCGCTATCCGGGCGGCGGTTCCGGCCTTGCCACCGGAGGCTCGGGCGACGTCCTTGCCGGCATCATCGGCGGGCTGATGGCGCGCGGTGCCCCGCCCCGAGTGGCGGCGGCATGGGGCGTCTGGGTGCATGGCGAGGCAGGTCGCCGGCTCGCCGAGCGGATCGCCCCGCTCGGCTTTATCGGCCGCGACCTGCTCGGGGAGATCCCCCGCCTGCTCGCCGCCGCGGCTCAAAGATAACGCGTCACCGCCGGCGCATGCCACCACGCGTTGTTGCGGCCGTCGCTATAGTTGACCGGTGCCGCCGCGAGCTCTTCGTCGCTGGCGTCGTCGAGCGAACCCAGCTGGACCGACACGAACGCGCCGCCGATCTCCGGCACATTGCCTTGGCTGAACGGCGCGCAGCCGCACTTGCTGCAGAAGCGATGGCTGCCCTGCCCCGTGCCGAACGAATAGTCGCTCAGCGCCTCTTCGCCGCTGAGCAGGCGGAACGCCTCGGGCTTGAGCAACGCCCCCCAGTTGCGCCGCTTGGTGCAGATCGAACAGTTGCACTTGCCGGTGCCCGCCTCGAGATCGATCTCGGCCTCGAAGCGCACCGCGCCGCAGTGGCAGCTGCCATGATAGGTCCTCAGCATCGTCGGTCTCCCTTGAACTAGCGAGGATCGACTTACTGCCACGCTGCTGCCAGCATGGTGTCAGCAGCGTGGCAGTAGGACGTTTTAATGCGCAAGGCCGACCGCCTCTTCCAGATCGTCCAGATTCTCCGCCGCACGACGCGGCCCATCACTGCCGATGCGATCGCCGCCGAGCTGGAGACATCGAAGCGCTCGGTCTATCGCGACATCGCCGCGTTGATCGGCCAGCGCGTGCCGATCCGCGGCGAGGCCGGCATCGGTTATGTGCTCGAGGGCGGGTTCGACCTGCCGCCGTTGATGCTCACCGCCGACGAGATCGACGCGGTGGCGCTCGGCGCGCAATGGGTTGCCGGCCATGCCGATCCTTCGCTGGCGCGTGCGGCGCACGACGTGCTCGCCAAGGTCGCGGCGGTGCTTCCCGAAGAGATGCGCGGCTTCCTCGCCGATCCCTCCGCGCGCACGCCGCCCGCCTGGGACAGCGTCGCCGACCGGGTAGACGCCGCCAGCCTTCGCAGCGCGATCCGCAGCGCCCGCAAGATCGCGATCCGCTACACCGATCCGTCCGGCAACGAGACGGAACGGACAATTTGGCCGCTGGTGATCGGCTATCTCGATTCGGTCCGCGTCCTGATCGCATGGTGCGAATTGCGCGACGACTTCCGCACCTTCCGCCTCGATCGGATCGATACGGTGACGTTCCTCACCGGTCGCATACCCCTCGACCCCGGCACGCTTCGCCGGAAGTGGCGCGCGACGCTCGGGCAGCCGCACGCTGCCGGCGCGACGCTGTGATCTCGTTTCCACGGTACGATTCTTGAAGTGGAGCTGATACCGGTATCATAGTTCCTATCCCATTGATAATGCGTGCAGTTATTCCGCGCTTTGGCGGTTGCTCGATGACCTGCTTGCCGCTACCATGATGATACCGGTGTCTATGGCGCCGGGAGAGACGGCCGGAAGGTCGCGAGATGAGGAGAGGTGAACGACCGCGAGCGGCGGAGCGACGAACGGTCGCCCGCGCCTCGCCGGCTCCGCGGCCGGGCCGCACGCCTCCTCCCCATCGGGCAACGTGTCGACGGGAACCGCCGCCGCCAAAGCGGCCGGTCCAATGGGAGGGGATTGATGATCAAGACGACTGCAAGCTCGGCAATTCTGCGGACGGGTGCATCCTTGGCCGCGCTCGCGCTGGCCGCCAGCTGGAGCAGCGCTGCCGCCGCACAGGACGCGGCCGTCGCGGCGACCGAGCAGACCGCGACAGCGCAGGACGAGACGGCTGCCGGCGGGCAGGACGATGCCGCTGCCGGCGGACAGGACGAGATCGTCGTCACCGGCTTCCGCGCCTCGCTGCAGAACGCGCTCAACGTCAAACGCACCTCGAATCAGATCGTCGATGCGATCACCGCCGAGGATATCGCCGACTTTCCCGACGCCAACCTCGCCGAATCGATCCAGCGCCTGCCGGGCGTGTCGATCGATCGCGACAATGGCGAGGGCCGCTCGATCACCGTGCGGGGCCTTGGCGGCGACTTCCAGACGGTCCGCCTGAACGGCGCCGACGCGCAGAACGTCGCCGGCGGCAACCAGTCCGACGCCGGTGCGAACCGCACGCGCGGCTTCGATTTCAACACCTTCGCATCCGAGCTGTTCGGCGGGATCAAGGTAACCAAGTCGACCGCCGCCGAGAATGACGAAGGCTCACTGGGCGCGATCATCGATCTCACCACCGGCCGGCCGCTTGCCAGCAGCCGCAACCGTTTCGCGGTGGGCGTCGAAGGCGAGTATCGCGAGAACGGCAAGACATGGAATCCGCGCCTGACCGCGCTGGCATCAGTCCGCATCACCGACAATTTCGGCCTGCTCGGATCGGTCGCCTATCAGAAGCAGGAGCAGCAGATCGATTCCTACCGCCGCTCGATCGGCGCGTTCGAATACACCTATCGCAATTCGCAGATTAACGGCGTCACTCCGCCGACCTATGGCTTCGCACGCCCGGGCGGCACCGGTGCCACCTTCGGCTCCGATCCGACCGCCTATGCGCTTGTCGGGCCGACCACGATCATCCCGGCTTTGCCCTCGATCGGCCGTCAGAAGCTCGAATATGAACGGCTTGGCGCGACCGCGACAGCGCAGTGGCGTCCGAGCGACAGCACCGAGATCACGTTGGACGGCGTCTATTCGAAGTACGACCAAGACAGCGAGACCGCCGGCATCACCACGATCGGCCTCAACCGCAACGGCACCAACGCCCGTGCGCAGCAGACCGGCACGGCAGGCCTGCGCGCGCCGGGGACGACCAACGGCAATGCCGATCGCGTCGCCCTCTACCCGAACTGTGTGCCCAGCGCGGCGATCGACTGCAACGGCGACCTGCCCGGCAGCGGCGCCGGCACGGCCCCGCTCGCCGGCTATCTCAACAGCCTCAACCCGAACAACCTCAACCCATTCGACTATTACAACAACACGCGATCGCCGGGCTATGTCGCGACCGCCAACCAGACCGGCTTCTACAACGAGCTGATCGGGCGTCCGAACACCCAGATCCGCGCCGCGCACGTCAACGGCGCCAATCAGGCCGATTATCTCGTGCTCGACAATGTCGACTGGCGCAGCTCGACCGACGCGCAATATGGCAGCACCGAGTTTAAGCAGGCGACGCTGAACGTCCATCAGGACATTCTTGACGGGCTGTTCTACGACGCCACGCTCGGCTGGTCGAAGTCGCAGTTCCGCGCAACCGGCATGCTCGCCGAGTTCAACGCGATCGACCGCGACGGCTACACCTTCGACGATCGCAACGGCGACAAGATGCCGGTGTTCAACCCGGGCTTCGACGTCGCCAACCCGGCGAGCTGGTCGTTGGTCAAGGGCCTGTCGACGATCCGCTACTTCAACACGCGCGTCGACAATGAATTCCGCGTCGCACGGATGAACTTCACCTACGAAGCGGTTCCCGACACGCTGACCCTCAAGTTCGGCGGCACGTGGAAACGCTTCAAATACGATGCCGATCAGGGTCGCCGCAGTCAGGATATCGAGGCGATCAATCCCACGCTCGCCGAGGCCGGGCTCCAGATCACCGATCTCGGCCAGACGCTCGGCTTCGGCCAGGGGCTGAACGTCACGCAGGGCACGCCCACCAGCTTCTACGCGCCTGACCTCAACAAGTTCGTCAATCAGTTCCAGATCAACTGCAACTGCGTCAACAAATGGGGCGACTTCCGCGCGGTGGTCGACGGGCGCCAGCGCAACTCGGTCAGCGAGCGCGACGCGTCGGCCTTCTTCCAGGTCGACTATAATTTCGAGCTGCTCGGTCGTCCGCTGCGCGGCAATGCGGGCCTGCGCGTCGCCAACACCAAGGTGGTCGGCGAAGGCAATGTCGGCGGCACCGACGGCGCCTCGGGCCTGCCAGTCACCGCGACCAATGAATATTGGGACTGGCTCCCGTCGATGAACGCGAATTGGGAAGTGGCCGACGGGTTGCTGATCCGCTTCGCCGCCGCCGACGTGATCTCGCGTCCGCAGCTCGCCAGCCTGACGCCGGGCACCACGTCCTATTCGAGCGGCCTCAACGCCAACGGCACCGCCCCGGCGGTGACGGTGGGCAACCCCTATCTGAGCCCGTTCCGCGCGACCAATTTCGATCTCAGCTTCGAGAAGTATTTCCGCAACAACGGCCTCATCGCGGTGACCTTCTTCAAGAAGAACCTCGAATCCTTCCCGCAGCAGATCGCGGGCGAAGCACCGCTTTCGAGCGTGTTCGAGCCGGCAATCTATCAGCAGCTGATTGCCGCGATGACCAGCCCGACGCTACGCGCCTATACGCTGGCGGGCGGCACCTGGGCGGTGCGCCAGTTCCAGGACGCGCCGGGCGGCACGATCAAGGGCTTCGAAGTCAATCTGCAGACCGATTTCTGGTTCCTGCCGGCACCGTTCGACAAGATGGGCATCACCGCCAACTACACCCATATCGACTCCAGCCTGAACTATCTCACCGGCACGGTGCTCTCGACCACGCAGAGCGGGGCGACGCCGACGGCGCGCAACGACTTTGCCGAGGGCCCGTTCCTGAACACGTCGCCCGACGCATTCAACGCCACGCTCTATTATGAGAACAGCGTGTGGTCGGCGCGCGTCTCGGGGGCGTACCGCAAGCGCTATGTCAACCGCTTCCCGCTCGCGACCGGCACCTGCTCGGTGGGCACGACCACCAACGGCGGAGCGGCGTGCAACTCGCCGGTCGTGGCCGATTTCGGCTACAACGAGGACACGCTCAACATCGACCTGGCGTTCGCCGTGAACGTCACCGATTTCGCCAAGCTCACCCTCGAGGCGCGCAACCTGACCAACGAGAGCCAGTACCGCACGATGTATGCGGACAATCCGGTGACGCAAACCTATGCGAGCACCGGCCGGATCGTCACCGCCGGGCTGCGCCTTTCGTTCTGAGGAAGCGGGCGGCAGCGCACTAGCTGCGCTGCCGCTCCTTCGCTCCTAGCTGGAGGACTGCATGGACATCAGCAGGCGGCAAGCGTTCGCGGCGGCGCTGGCGGGGAGCGCGGCGGCACTCGTTCGCCCCGACGATGCCACCGCACAAGCGCGGCGGCAGGCTCCCGACTGGAAGCGCGGCTTCGACAATCAGCGCATCGCCGATCTCGGCAACGGCAAGTTCCTTAACCCGCTGATCTCGGGCGACCGCGCCGATCCCGCCATCCTTAAGGACGGCGCCGATTACTACATGACTTTTTCGAGCTTCGATTCCTATCCGGGGCTCACCATCTGGCACTCGCGCGACCTGGTGAACTGGCAGCCGCGCCGGGCGGCGCTGACGAAGAATATCGGCTCGGTCTGGGCGGTCAGCCTCGAGAAGCATGATGGCCGCTATTTCCTGTACATTCCGGTTAAGGCCAGGCCGAACTCGATCTTCGTGATCTGGGCCGATCACATCGATGGTCCGTGGAGCGACCCGATCGATCTCAAGCTGCCCAACCATATCGATCCCTGCCATGCGGTCGGCGAGGACGGCTCGCGATGGCTGTTCTTATCGGGCGGCGACCGAATCCGGCTGTCGGCCGACGGGCTCTCCACGGTCGGCGCGGTCGAGCACGTCTATGATCCCTGGCGCTATCCCGACGACTGGGACGTCGAGGGCTTCTCCCCCGAAGGTCCCAAGATCCACCGCCATGGCGGCTGGTTCTACATGATCACCGCGGTGGGCGGCACCGCGGGTCCTCCCACCGGCCATATGGTGATCGCCGCCCGGTCGCGCTCGATCCACGGCCCGTGGGAGCAATGCCCGGCCAACCCGCTCGTCCGCACCACCAGCCTCGACGAGAAATGGTGGTCGCGCGGCCATGCCTCGCTCGTCGAGGCACCCGACGGCAGCTGGTGGTCGGTCTATCACGGCTTCGAGAACGGCTATTGGACGCTCGGCCGCCAGACCCTGCTCGATCCGATCGAATGGACCCGCGACGGCTGGTTCCGGATGAAGGGCGGCGACCTGTCGCAGCCGATGCGCAAGCCCCGGGGCGGCGCCGCCTTCCCCCACGGACAGCCCCTCTCCGACGACTTCAGCAAGCCGCTCCAGCTCGGCAGCAAATGGAATTTCTTCAAGCCGGCGCCCGACGAGAACCGCCGCCAGCGCGTGGAGGATGGCGCTCTGGTGCTCAAGGCGTCGGGCACCGCGCCGAGCAGCTCCTCCCCCTTGCTGCTGATCGCCGGCGATCCGGCCTATCAGTTCGAATGCGACATCGAGATCGCCCCAGGCGGCACCGCGGGCTTGCTGCTGTTCTACGACGAGAAACTCTATTGCGGCCTTGGCTTCGACGAGAAGCGCTTCGTCACCCACCAATATGGCATCGAGCGCGGCCGCCCCGCCAACCCGCATGGCCGACGGATGCGGATGCGGGTGACCAACAACCGCCACATCGTCTCGTTTCACACCTCGGACGATGGCGGCCGCACCTGGCAGCGCTTCGATCGCGGGATGGAAGTCTCGGGCTATCACCACAATGTCCGCGGCGGCTTCCTGATGCTGCGTCCCGGGCTCTATTCGGCCGGCCAGGGCGAGGCGCGCTTCCGCGACTTCCGCTTCCGCGCGCTGTAACGCGCGGCAGTCGCCCTCAGGCGGCCAAGGGCTCTGCCGCGGGAAGGAATGGCATCACTGCGGCACGCGCCGCCGCGACATAGGCTTCCTTCTCGCCCACCGGCGCGACGTAGCGGATCGCCTCTTCGGCGTCGCCGATGCTCGCGCCTCGCGCGATGATCCACGTCGCCAGATATTGCGACGCGAGGCAGCCGCCGGCCGTTGCGACATTGCCGTGCGCGACGAACGGCGTGTCGAGCACGCGCACTCCCGCTTCAACAACCCAGGGCTTGCTCATCAGGTCGGTGCAGGCGGGAAGATCGCCGATCAGCCCAAGCTTTGCGAGCAGCAGCGTTCCCGAACATTGCGCCCCGATGAGCTGCCGCGAAGGATCGAGGCGGATCCGCGCGAGCAGCTCCGGATCGGTCGCAATCTCGCGAGTCAGGCGGCCACTGCCGATGATCACCGCATCGGCCTCGCCGGCGAACTCGAGCGGCTGCTGACGGTGGATGGTGACGCCGTTCAGCGAAGTCACGTCCGGCGTCGGCGAGGTGATGTGCGCGAGCCAGCCCTGCGGCTTCATCCGGTTGAGGATCGCTGCCGCCACGAACGAATCCAGCTCGTTGAACCCGTCGAACGTCAGGACGGCAATTTGCACTGCGATCTCCTTGCGAAGCGCCGCTGCTCTATCACGCCGCCCACCCGCGCGAAACCGCGCGCGCCACTCGCCATTCCCGACCGCGCGCCCTAGAGGGCAGCCATGCCCCGCCTCCGCCCCCAGACCGCCGCATACCTCATGCTCGCACTGGTGATGCTGCTCTGGGCGGGCAATTCGATCGTCGGGCGCGCAGTCCACGAGGCGATCCCGCCCTTTCTTCTCGCGTTGCTGCGCTGGATCGGGGCATTGCTGGTGATCGCCCCGTTCGCGGCACGCCACATGGCCGAGGATCGGTCGGTGCTCCGCAGCAAATGGCCGATCATCCTCCTGCTTGGCCTGCTCGGCGTCGCTGCGTTCAACGCCTTCCTTTATTCCGGGCTGCGCTACACCACCGCCAGCAACGGCATGCTGCTCCAGGCGGCGATCCCGGCGCTGGTGCTCCTCGTCGATTTTGCGGTGTTCGGCGCCCGGGCCGGGATGGGCGCGATCCTCGGAGTGGCGCTGTCGACAATTGGCGTGGTCGTGATCATCTTTCAGGGGCGGCTCGGCGCGCTGTCGCAAGTCGCCTTCAATCGCGGCGACGCCCTGATCCTCTGCGGCGTCGTCGCATGGGCGCTCTACACCTCGCTGCTGCGACTCCGGCCTAAACTCCACGCCCAGAGCTTTCTCGCCGTGACGTTCGCGATCGGCGTGGCCGCGATGCTGCCCCTCGCCGCCACCGAATGGCCGGAGATCGCCGGAATGCGCTGGACTCCCGAGGTGATCGGCGCGGTCGTGTACGTCGCGCTGCTGCCGTCGGTGGTCGCCTATGCCTTGTTCAACGCCGCGGTGGCGACGCTCGGCCCGGCCAGCGCCGGACAGGCGATCACGTTGATGCCGCTGTTCGGCGCGCTCCTCGCGGCGGCCACGCTCGGCGAGCAGCTCCACGCGTACCATTTCGTCGGTATGGCTCTGATTCTCGGCGGAATCCTCGTCAGCGCCATCGTTCGTGCGCGCAGCGGAACGAACGCCACCGCGCAAGGTTGATCCCTGCAAAGGAGATTAACATGGCGCAGGATGGCAAGCAGGACGCGATCGCACTTCTCAAAGCCGACCACCGCGAGGTCGAGGAGTTGTTCGAGCAGTTCGAGAAAGCGAGCGGCGCCTCGAAGAAGCAGAAGATCGCCCAGCAGATCTGCCTTGAGCTGACCGTCCATACCAGGATCGAGGAAGAAATCTTCTATCCGGCCTGCGAGGGCAAGATCGAGGAGGACCTGCTCAAGGAGGCCTATGTCGAGCATGACGGCGCCAAGGTGCTGATCGCCGAGATCGAGGCGGGCAGTCCCGACGACGAATATTACGACGCCAAGGTCAAAGTCCTTTCCGAGCAGATCGAGCATCATGTCGAGGAAGAGGAGAAGCGTATGGAGGGCATGTTCTCCCAGGCGCGCAAGGCCGGTCTCGACATGGACGCGCTAGGCGACGAGCTGCGCGCCCGCAAGGAAGCGCTCATCGCCGAGTACAAGGCCACGGGCCTGCCGCGCCCGGAGACCACCACCTTCGAACATGCCGCCCTCTAGCGGGATCGGCTCCGCACCTCGGAAGTCCCCCGCGACGGGCCGATTCGGCGCGCGATTCGTCGCATACGCGCCGGTTCGGCCCTTTTCCCGCGAACAGGGCTTCCTAGCTCTGCGGCTCAGGGAGGAGCAGGATGCAGCCGCCAGCGACGATCGCGCCGGAAGTCATCGATTGCATCGCCGAGGGGCGAGAGCCGGATGTCGATGAGCTGTTCCGCGTCGCGCGCCACATCTGGGCCGACGTCCAGGGACCGCGCTCGGCCTTCGCCTGGGGCGAACTGACTCAGGACAGCTCCGAACGGCTGCTCAGCCTGAAGGCGGCGCAAGCGGCTTTGGTCGGCAGCGAAGGCGAGCAGCCGCGCACGCGCGGCTAGGACGCAGCGTAGGTACCTTCGACAGCAGTAAAGGTGGTGCCCGGGGACGGAGTCGAACCGCCGACACTGCGATTTTCAGTCGCATGCTCTACCAACTGAGCTACCCGGGCCCGTCCGGCGCGAGCCGGCGTGCAAGTCTCCGGCGAACGCCGGAAGCGGGCTCTTAGTCGCCGTCCCGGCCCGTGTCCAGCCCGGTTTGTGCATTCGGATCAACAGGCTCGCCCGGAACGCGATAGCCCTCCCCCAGCCATTGCAGCAGGTCGCGATCCTTGCAGCCGCGGCTGCAGAACGGCTTGAATTCCTGCTCGGTCGCTTTGCCGCAAATCGGGCAGCCGTCACGCTTTGCCAATGTCTACTCCTTGGGTGCGACGAACGCCGTCGCGCCGCCGATGCGCCGCGCCAGCTCGGCGGTCCATTCGGGCTTTTGCGCGAGCCGATTGGCGACCCGCCGCGAGACCATATGGGTAGCCGGCGGCGGCGGCGGAGGCCGTTCGAGACGGCGCAGCTCGGCCCGGGCCTCCGCGCCCGTCGGATCGGCACGCAGCAGTTCGGGAAGCGACGGCCGGGTGCGCCGCCGCACGATCTGGAGAAAGCCGAAGCCGTTCAGGGTGGTCCGCTCGAACGGCTGCGGCAGCGCCGCGTCGATCGCCTCGGCCACCGCCTGCCGCGCGCCTTTGTTGGCCAAGGTCGGGAAGTCGATGCCGATCGATCCCGCGATGCCGTGCCGTTCGATCGCGCGGGCCACTGCATGCGCCGCCGCCACCGCAAGCGGCTCGAGCGGCCCGCCGCCATCGACGTCGAACAGCGTCATCGCCGGGGTCGGCGACATGCGCAACGCGCCGCCGGCAAAGCCGATCTCACCGGTCACCGCCTCTTCGAGCACCTCCGACCACCCGGCTTCCTCGAGCAGATCGGTCTCATGCGCGCGCGGCATCCGTACCGGCACGCCGCTTGCGCGGATGCGGGTGAGCAGATCCGGTCCTGCGCCGGGCACATCTTCGGGAGCGGCGGGGACCGCCTTGGGCAGCTTGGCGCGCCCGGGCTCGGGGATCGCCTCGCGAACGATCCTGACCCTGAGCGTGCCGCCCTGGGTAATTCCCTTGGGCAGCGGATCGCACAACGCCTCGCCACCGCCTTCGAGCGCGACCTTGCCCGCGCTCTTGTCGACCAGCCGGGCGTTCGAGACCATGCCATGGCGCAGCGCCGTGCCCTCGAGCTCGATGCGCGCCTTCCAGATCACTCCGCGCGAAACCAGTGCCGCGCGGTTCTCGCCGATGCCGGCCTCATAAAGCCACTCAGCCAAGCTGGTAGCCCGCCCCTTCGAGCAGCGCCCGCGTCTCGAACACCGGCAGCCCAACCACGCCAGAATGGCTTCCCGACAGGAACCGCACGAAAGCCTCGGCCTTGCCCTGGATGGCATAGCCGCCCGCCTTGCCCATCCCCTCGCCGCTGGCGACGTACCAGTCGATCTCGGCCTCGCTCAGCCGCTTGAAGGTAACGATCGTGTCCGAAAGGCGCGTGCGCGGCTTGCCGTCGAGCCCGACCAGGCAGACCGCCGAAAGGCAATGGTGGCGGCGGCCGGAGAGCAAGGCCAGCATGCGACGCAGATCGGCCTCGTCCTCGGGCTTGCCGAGGATCCGCCGGCCAACCGCAATCGTGGTGTCCCCGGCGAGGACGATCTCGTTCCCGGCGCGCTCCACTGCCTGCGCCTTCTCCATCGCGACGCGCAGCACATAGGCGCGCGGAAGCTCGCCGCTACGAACGTCCTCGTCGACATCGGGCGCGGCGATTCGCGACGGCTCCGCCCCGATCCGCTTGAGCAGATCGAGCCGGCGCGGCGACGTGGAAGCGAGGACGAGCCGCACAGGCCCGCCGCTCACTTGAAGCGGTAGGTGATACGGCCCTTGGTCAGGTCGTAGGGCGTGAGCTCGACAAGGACTTCGTCGCCGACCAGCACGCGGATGCGATTCTTGCGCATCTTGCCGGCGGTGTGGCCGAGAATCTCGTGATCGTTCTCGAGCCGGACGCGGAACATGGCGTTGGGCAGAAGCTCAACGACCTGACCGCGCATTTCAAGGAGTTCTTCTTTGGCCAAAAATATGCCTCTCGGGTGAGCGCCAGCAAAAGTGGCGGTGCCTTTACTCTGCTGCGCGCGAAAAGGGAAGGCGGACGACAGGGCCCGGCCTCCGCTGTGCCAAGATGGGTATCGGCACCACGAAAGTCCAGCACGGAACAATAGGTGAATCTCGCGGATTCCAGTGCTTTGGTAGCAGTGGAGAAGACCATGAGCCAGCGTGAACTGATCGAGCCGCACAAGGGCGACAAGCGCTATGTCCGTCGCGACGAGAAAGGCCGCTTCCACGAAGTCGTCGATGCCGGGCGCAGCCTCGCGCAGGATGTGCGCCATCATTCCGAACACAAGAAGCCGCGCAATCAGGGCGACCGCGGCGACTGACCCCTTGCCTCCGCCACCGCGCGCCACTTACACTCGTGTAAGTTGGCGGCCACCAAGGCCGCAAGGAGGAGCGGGATGGCGGAGGCCTATATCGTCGCGGCGGTGCGGACCGCCGGCGGCAGGCGCAACGGTCGGCTGATGGGCTGGCACCCGGTCGACATGGCCGGCGCGGTGCTCGCCGAAATCGTGACGCGCAGCGGTGTCGATCCCCACGCGATCGACGACGTCATCATGGGCTGTGTCGGCCAGGCGGGCGAGCAGGCGCTGCATGTCGGCCGCAATGCCGTGCTCGCCTCGGGGCTGCCGACCAGCATCCCCGCGGTAACCATCGACCGCCAGTGCGGCAGCTCGCAACAGGCGATCCAGTTCGCCGCGCAGGCGGTGCTGTCGGGCACGCAGGACGTGGTGATCGCCGCCGGCGTCGAGCATATGAGCCGCGTGCCGATGGGCACCAGTGTCGCGGGGGCCAAGCCGTATAGCGACCGCACGCTCGAACGTTTCGGAGTACGCGGCTTCAGCCAGTTCAGCGGCGCCGAGATGATCGCGAAGAAATATGGCCATGATCGCGAAGCGCTCGACGCCTATGCGCTCGAGAGCCATCGCCGCGCCGCCGGCGCGGTGGAACGCGGCGACTTTGCCGACGAGATCCTCGCGCTCGGAGTCGAAACGGCGGACGGACCGCAGCAGCACGCGCAGGACGAGGGCATCCGCTTCGACGCGAGCATGGAAGGGCTGGGGAATCTGAAAACCCTCGCCGAGGGGGGCGTGATCACCGCCGGCAACGCCAGCCAGATTTGCGACGGCGGCTCGGCGGTAATGGTGGTCAGCGCGGCGGCGCTCGAGGCGCACGGTCTGACGCCGCTCGCCCGCATCCACAACCTGACCGTGACCGCCGGAGATCCGGTGATCATGCTCGAGGAGCCGCTCTTCGCCACCGATCGCGCCCTGCAACGCGCCGGCATGAACATCGCCGAGATCGACCTCTACGAAGTCAACGAAGCCTTTGCCCCGGTCCCGCTCGCCTGGCTCGAACACACCGGCGCCGACCCGGCCAAGCTCAACGTCAATGGCGGTGCGATCGCGCTCGGCCACCCGCTCGGCGCCTCGGGCACCAAGCTGATGACCACCCTCGTCCACGCGCTGCGCAAGCGCGGCCTGCGCTACGGCCTGCAGACGATGTGCGAAGGCGGCGGCATCGCCAATGTGACGATCGTCGAGGCGCTGTGATCAAGCAGCTCCCCGATCCTCCCCGGCACGGGGAGGGGGACCAAGCGCAGCTTGGTGGGGGGGGCTCTCCTCATCGGGAATCGCCTGCGGCACACCCCCTCCACCACGCCCTGCGGGCGCGGTCCCCCTCCCCGTACCGGGGAGGAGTTTAGTGCCCGGCGCGCTCTCCGGGATCCGCATCGTCGAGTTCGGCGGCATCGGCCCCGGCCCCTTCGCCGCGATGCTGCTGGCGGATCACGGCGCCGAAGTGATCCGCATCGAGCGCCCCGGCGCCGCTTTCCGTCCGCACGCACTCGCGCGTTCGCGCAAGGCGATCGGCGTCGAGCTCAAGACCCCTGAAGGCGTCGCAATCGCCCGCGCGCTGTGCCGCGACGCCGACGGCATCATCGAAGGTTTCCGCCCCGGCGTGATGGAGCGACTCGGCCTTGGCCCCGACACGCTGCTCGCCGACAATCCGAACCTCGTCTACGGCCGCATGACCGGCTGGGGGCAGGACGGCCCGCTCGCTCAAGCGCCCGGCCACGACATCAACTATATCGCCGTCGCCGGGCTGCTCGACGGGATCGGCCGCGCCGGTGAGCCGCCCGTTGCCCCGGTCAACTACATCGGCGATTTCGGCGGCGGCGGGATGCTGCTCGCCTTCGGCATGGTCAGCGCCCTGCTCGCAGTGAAGATGGGCGCCTCCGGTCAGATCGTGGATGCGGCGATGACCGAAGGCGCCGCCTTGCTCGCGAGCATGAGCTGGGGCTTCAAGGCCGCCGGGATGTGGCGCGACGGCCCCGGCGCCAACCTGCTGAGCGGCGCCGCCCCCTTCTACCGCACCTATGCCTGCGCCGACGGCCGCCACGTCGCGGTCGGCGCAATCGAGCCGCAATTCTACGCCGCGCTGGCAGCGGGGCTGGGCGAGGACGGCTCGGCGCAGATGGAGGCCAAGCTCTGGCCCTCACGCTCCGCGCGCTGGGCCGCGATCTTCGCCACCCGCCCCGGCGACGAATGGATCGCGCATTTCGCGCCGGAGGCCTGCGTCTCCCCGGTCCTGACCTTTGACGAAGCCGCGGCGCATCCACACAATGTCGCGCGCGGCACCTTTGCCGGCGGCGCCCCCGCCCCGGCTCCGCGCTTCGCCGGCACCCCGGCGCCACCGCCGCAGGCTTCGCAATCCGGCGAATGGACCGATCGCGTGCTCGCCGCGCTCGGCTACGACTTACCCCGGATCGCGGCGCTGAGGGCCGCAGGAACCATCGGCTAGGAGAGCAGAATGAAGTTCGAGAACACGGCAGCCGTGGTGACCGGCGGCGCCTCCGGCCTCGGCGCAGCAACTGCCCGCGCGCTCGCCGCCGCGGGCGCCAAGGTCGCGCTGTTCGATATGAATGCCGAAAAGGGCGAGGCGCTCGCCACCGAGATCGGCGGGACCTTCTGCAAGGTCGACGTCCGCTCGGACGACGAAGTCGACGCCGCCTTCGCCAAGGCACGCGAGGCGCACGGCCAGGAACGCATTCTCGTCAATTGCGCAGGCGTCGGCAACGCCTTCAAGACCGTCGGCCGCGACAAGACCACCGGCGAGATCCGCCAATTCCCTGCCGCGGCGTTCGACTGGGTGATCCAGGTCAACCTTGTCGGCACCTTCCGCTGCATCGTGAAATCGGCCGCCGGCATGCTCACGCTCCACCCCGACGAGAGCGGCGAGCGCGGCGCAATCGTCAACACCGCCAGCGTCGCCGCCGAGGATGGGCAGATCGGCCAGGCCGCCTATTCGGCATCGAAGGGTGGCATCGTCGGCATGACCCTGCCGATCGCCCGCGACCTTTCGTCCGAGGGCATTCGGGTCAACACGATCCTCCCCGGCATCTTCGACACGCCGCTGATGAACGCGGCACCGCCGCAGGTAAAGGAAGCGCTCGCCGCCTCGGTGCCGTTCCCCAAGCGGCTCGGCGTCCCCGAAGACTATGCCAGCCTCGCGCTGGAGATGCTGCGCAATCCCTATTTCAACGGCGAGGATGTCCGCCTCGACGGCGCAATTCGCATGGCGCCGCGGTGAGCAGCTGGCGCGAAGACCCCGAGCTGGTCGCGCTCGCCGACGGCGCGTCCCGCTTCTTCGAGCGCGAGGCCCCGCCCGAGCGCATCGCCGGCTGGCGCGAGGCCGGACAGGTCGAGCGCGCCTTCTGGCGGCAGGCAGGCGAGGCCGGGCTGCTCGGGGTCTCGATCCCGACCCAATATGGTGGCGCCGGCGGCGACTTCCGCCATGACGTCGTCCTCGTCGAACAGGTCGGCCGCCACGGCGTCGAGGGCTTCGCGCTGTCGCTGCACAACGTCATCATCCTGCCCTACGTCCTCGCCCACGGCACCGAGGAGCAGAAGCGCCGCTGGTTGCCCGGGCTCTGCTCGGGCGAGAGCGTCGCCGCAATCGCGATGAGCGAGCCCGGCGCGGGCTCCGACCTGCAGTCGATCCGCACCACGGCGCTCAGGGACGGCAACGGCTACCGGATCAACGGGGCCAAAACCTTCATATCGAACGGCCAGATCGCCGACTTCGTCATCGTCGTCGCCAAGACGGATCCCGACGCGGGCGGCAAGGGCGTCTCGCTGCTCGTCGTCGAAACCGAAAATGCCGAGGGCTTCCGCCGCGGCAAGGCGCTCGACAAGATCGGGCTCGATGCGCAGGACACCTCCGAACTCTTCTTCGACGACGTCTGGGTCCCCGCCGACAACCTCCTCGGCACCAGCGAAGGGCAGGGCTTCCGCCAGCTGATGGCCGAGCTTCCCCGCGAGCGCCTCGTCATCGCGGTCTCCAGCGTGATCACGATGGAGAAGGCAGTCGAAGTCACTACCGAATACGTCAAACAACGTCAGGCGTTCGGCCAGCGCGTGTTCGATTTCCAGAACACCCAGTTCAAGCTCGCCGAGTGCAAGGCCAAGGCCGAAGTCGCGCGCGTCTATGTCAACGACTGCATCGCCCGCCAGCTCGCCGGCACGCTCGACTTGACCAGCGCCGCAATCGCCAAACTCTGGGTCACCGAGAGCGAGTGGCAGGTTGTCGACGAATGCCTCCAGCTCCATGGCGGCTATGGCTATATCAACGACTATCCGATCGCGCGGATGTGGCGGAACGCGCGGGTCCAGCGCATCTATGGCGGCTCGAACGAGATCATGAAGCTGCTGATCGCGCGGTCGCTCTAGGCCTCGGCGCGCCATTGCGGGCGCTGCACCATCACCGTGGCGAACAGCGGCGACGCTACCTGCTCCGCCAGCCAGCGGTGCACCCCGGGTAGCGGCTGCGCATCGAACCAGTCCCGGTCGACCGCGGCGAACTGGCGGACGAAGGGCATGATCGCGGCATCGGTGAACGATCGCCGGTCGCCGCAGAGCCAGTCATGCGCGGCCAGCCGCACTTCCAAAGCCGCCAGCACGTGCAGCCCCGCCGCACGGTGCGCCTCGGGATCGGACCCATATCGCTCGGGATATTTGTAGCGGTCGAGATGGTGCTTGAACGGCCCGTCATTGGCCGCGATCAGCCCGGCATCGTCCCCCGCCAGCCAGCCTTCGGGATCGTTGCGCCCGAGCGCCCAGCGCATGATGTCGAGGCTTTCGTCGATCACGTCGCCGCCGGGCAGCACCAGCACCGGCACGGTCGCCTTGGGCGAGGCCGCGATCAGCTCCGCCGGCTTGTCGCGAAGCTTGACCTCGCGGATCTCGCAAGCGGTCCCGCTCACCGCCAGCGCCATCCGCGCCCGGATCGCATAGGGGCAGCGGCGGAAGCTGTAGAGGATCGGCTCAGTCGGCATCGCGCTCCGCAAAGGTCGCGCCGACATGCGCCTCGCCGCGCGCCGCCGCGAGCTGGGCCTGGCGATGGCGCTCGGCATAGCGGGTGCGCTGTTCCTCGGTACGCTCGGCATGGCAGGCGGGACAGGAAACCCCCTCGACGAACCGCGGCGAGGCGCGATCGGCTTCGCTCACCGGCATCCGGCACGCCCGGCACAGCCCGTGGGTGCCGGGTTCGAGCCCGTGCTTCACCGCCACGCGCTCGTCGAACACGAAGCACTCGCCCTGCCAGCGGCTCTCCTCGGGTGCGACCTGCTCGAGATAGGCGAGGATGCCGCCCTTGAGGTGATAGACCGCGTCGAACCCCTCGGCCTTGAGCAACGCGGTCGACTTCTCGCAGCGGATCCCGCCTGTGCAGAACATCGCGATCCTCGGCTTCTCGGCACCGGCTTCCCATTCGTGCCGATGCGCGCGCACCCACTCGGGAAACTCGCTGAAGCTCCGCGTCTTGGGATCGATCGCGCCGGCGAAGCTGCCGATCGCGACCTCATAATCGTTGCGCGTGTCGATCAGAATCGTGCCCGGCTGCTCGATCAGCGCGTTCCAGTCGCGTGGCGCGACATAGGTCCCGGCGTCGGTCGGATCGAGATCGGGCTCGCCCATCGTCACGATCTCGCGCTTGATCCGCACCTTCATCCGGTGGAACGGCATCGTCGCCGCGCGCGAATGCTTGACGTCGAGCCCGGCGCAGCCCGGCAGCTGGCGGATATGCGCGAGCACCGCCGCTACCGCGGCATCGCTCCCCGCGATCGTCCCGTTGATCCCCTCGCGTGCGAGCAGCAACGTGCCCTTCACCCCCTCGGCACGGCAAAGCGCGACGAGCGGCTCGCGGATCGCCGCGCAATCGTCGAAGCGGGTGAACTGGTAGAGCGCGGCGACGACGATCGGGAGTTCGGGCTGAGTCACGCGGCGCCTCTAGCAGACCGGCGCAACCCAAACAAAACCCCGCCCGGATCGCTCCGGACGGGGCCAGTATTCAGGTGCCGGTTCAGCCGGCGACGTGCCCGCCGGCGAGCGCCGCGAGCAGCAGCAGCGCGACAATGTTGGTGATCTTGATCATCGGGTTCACCGCCGGGCCGGCGGTGTCCTTGTAGGGATCGCCGACGGTATCGCCGGTGACCGCGGCCTTGTGCGCCTCGGAGCCCTTGCCGCCGTGATTGCCGTCTTCGATATACTTTTTGGCGTTGTCCCACGCGCCGCCGCCCGAGGTCATCGAGATGGCGACGAACAGGCCGGAGACAATCACGCCGAGCAGCATCGCGCCCAGTGCCGCGAAGCCCTCATGCTGCCCCGCCACCGCGGTGATGATGAAGTAGACGGCGATCGGGCTCACCACCGGCAGCAGCGACGGGATGATCATTTCCTTGATCGCCGCGCGGGTGACGATGTCGACGGTGCGGGCATAATTGGGACGGCTGGTCCCCTCCATGATCCCGGGATTGTCGCGGAACTGGTCGCGGACGTCCTGCACCACCGATCCCGCGGCCCGGCCGACCGCGGTCATGCCGAATGCACCGAACAGATAGGGCAACAGCGCGCCGAGCAGCAGCCCGACGATGACGTACGGATTGCTCAGCGAGAAATCGACGTCGACGTCCGGGAAGAACTCGTGGAGGTCGGTAGTGTACGCCCCGAACAGCACGAGCGCCGCCAGCGCGGCCGAGCCGATCGCATAGCCCTTGGTCACTGCCTTGGTGGTGTTGCCCACCGCGTCGAGCGCGTCGGTCTTGTGGCGAACCTCGTCCTCGAGACCGGCCATCTCGGCAATGCCGCCGGCATTGTCGGTCACCGGCCCATAAGCGTCGAGCGCGACGACCATGCCGGCGAGCGCGAGCAGCGACGTCGCCGCGAAGGCGACGCCGATCACCCCGGCGATCTGGTAGGTCGCGATCACCGCGATGACGATCACGAGCGTCGGCAGGGCGGTCGATTCGAGGCTGATCGCAAGGCCCTGGATCACGTTGGTGCCGTGGCCGGTCTCCGAAGCCTTGGCGATCGACTTGACCGGGCGATAGTTGGTGCCCGTGTAATACTCGGTGATCCACACCAGCAGGCCGGTCACCGCGAGGCCGATCATCATGCAGATCACCAGATCCCAGCCGGTGAAGCTCGGGCCGGTGTCGGTGCCGATATTGGCCTGGTCGGCGCTGCCGGTCGATTGCTCGAGGAACGCCCCCGGATCGCCCATTCCGCCGATCACGCCGTCGAGGCTACCCAGCGTGAAATAGGTCGCTCCAATGATCGCCGGAATCGACAGGATCACGGTGACCCAGAAGCCCTTGTACAGCGCGCCCATGATCGACTGACCCTTGCCGAGCCGGACGAAATAGGTGCCGATGATCGACGTGATGATGCACACGCCGCCGACGATCAGCGGCAAGGTCATCAGCGCAAGCAGCTGTTCCGGCGCGAGCCCGCGCATCAGCAGCGCGATCGTCACCATGGTGATGCCGATCGTCACGACATAGGTCTCGAACAGATCGGCGGCCATGCCGGCGCAGTCGCCGACATTGTCGCCGACGTTATCGGCGATCACCGCGGGATTGCGGGGATCGTCCTCGGGAATGCCGGCCTCGACCTTGCCGACCAGATCGGCGCCGACGTCAGCCGCCTTGGTGAAAATGCCGCCGCCGAGACGCGCGAAGATCGAGATCAGCGAGGCGCCGAAGGCGAGCCCCGTCAGCGTCTCGATCACCGCCCGCGAATTGGGCGCGAGGTCGGCGCCGTCGACCAGATAGGCGAAGATGCCCGCGATCGAGAGCAGCCCGAGCCCCGCTACCAGCATCCCGGTGATCGCACCCGAGCGAAACGCCAGCGTCAGCCCCGACTGGAGCGAGTGGCGCGCCGCCTCCGCAGTGCGGACATTGGCGCGCACCGAGATGTTCATGCCGATGAACCCGGCGATACCCGAAAGCACCGCGCCGATGACGAAGCCCAGCGTCGGCAGCCCGCCGAGCGTGAGGAACATGATCACCGCGACGATCACGCCGACCACGGCGATCGTCGCATATTGGCGGCCAAGATAGGCCTTGGCGCCCTCCTGGATGGCGGCGGCGATGTCCTGCATCTTCGCATTGCCGGGCGAGGCCCGCAGCACTTGCTGACTCGTCAGAAAGCCATAGGCCACCGCCAGCAAACCGCAGGCGATGGCGAGATACACAATCGTCATCAGGCGAAGTCCTTCCCCTAGAACTGGATCCCGCGCCGGTCTTTCGCCGGTCTTGCGGAAGCGGGAAGGTATCGGGCACCCCCGATGCGCGCAACCCGCCTCAGCGGTGCTCGTAGCCGAGCTTGTCGGGAGGGGCCTTGCCGTCGAGCAGCAGCGGTTCGGCGCCGGCTTCGTGCATCGCTCCGATGCGGGTCGCGGGGACCGGCAGGGCAAGGCCGGCAGGCGCGGCGAACAGCAGTTCGTAATCGTCGCCCCAGCTTGCCGCCGCCAGCCGGTCGATGACGCCGGGAGCAAAGGGGATCGCGTCAAGGTCGATGGCGGCGGTGCACCCGCTCGCCTCGGCCATGCGCCGCGCGTCGAGCAGCAGCCCGTCGGAGACATCCATCATCGCGTGGACCTGGCCGCCGAGCGCCAGCCCCTCCGCCAATCGCGGCTTCGGTCGCAGATAGGCCGGCCCGTCCCCCGCCTCGAACCCGAGCAGCGCCGCACCGATCGCGCCGGTGACATAGAGCGCGTCCCCTGCCCGCGCCCCGCTCCGCGCCGGCACCGGCGTGCAGGTAGCGCGGCCGATCGCGGTGCACCCGAAGGTCGCCGGGCCGGCATGCGCGATGGTGTCGCCGCCGAGAAGGGGAACGCCATAAGCCTCGAGCACCTCGCAAAGCCCCTCGACGAAGCGCGCGCTGCCCTCGATCAGCGTGGCGCCGATCAGCACGCCGATCGGCTCCGCCGCCTTGGCGGCGAGATCGGACAGGTTCACCGCGACCAGCTTCCATGCGATGTCGGCCGGATCGGTACCGGCGCGGTAATGCACTCCCTCGGCGATCGCGTCGTGGGTGAGGATCAGCGCCTCGCCGCCAAATGCGATCACCGCCGCATCGTCGCGCAGATCCAGCGCCCCCGGATGCAGCGGCAAGCCGCGAAGGGCGGCGATGAACCCGGCTTCGTCCACCTAGCTCCTCCCCGGCACGGGGAGGGGGACCATGCGAAGCATGGTGGAGGGCGAGTGCCGCGCGCGAGTCCGTTGGGGGAAGCCCCCGCCACCACCGGCTTTCAGCCGGCGGTCCCCCTCCCCGTCCCGGGGAGGATCAAGGGTCAACCCCGCACTTCCTTCGCGACGGCGTCGAGGATGCCGTTGACGAAACCCTTTTCGCGCCGGTCGTAAAAGGCGTCGGTGACGTCGAGATATTCGCTGATCACCGCGCCCACCGGCACGTCGGCGCGGGCGAGCAGCTCATAGGTGCCGGCGCGCAGGATCTGGCGCATCGGCTTGTCGAGCCGGTCGAGGCTCCAGTCGGCGGTGAGCTTGGCCGCGATCAGCCGGTCGATCTCGTCGCGGCGGGCGTCGACGCCCTTTACGACATCATCGAAAAAGGTGACGTCGGCATCGGCATATTCGACGTCCTCGATCGTCGCGCCGAGCCGGTGCTGGTGAAACTCGTTGAGCAGCACGGGCAGCTTGGTGCCCTCCATCTCCTGCTGGTAGAGTGCCTGCACGGCGGCGAGCCGCGCGGCGGCGCGGGCCTTGGAACGGGTACGGGCTTTGGGGCTGGGCATTCAAATTCCTTAGCGTCGTCCGTGCTCCTGCGAAAGCAGGAGCACGGAATCACAAGCGACGTCCGATGCGGGCCTGGGCTCCTGCTTTCGCAGAAATACTAACCGAGACGAATGGCGACCGATTTCGCGTGCGCGGGCAGCCCTTCGGCATTCGCCAGCGCCACCGCGGCGGGCCCGATAGCAGCTAGCCCGGCCGCATCCAAGGCCAGGAAGCTGGTCCGCTTCATGAAATCGAGCACCGACAGTCCCGAAGCGAAGCGCGCGCGCCGCCCGGTCGGCAGCACATGGTTGGGCCCGGCGACGTAGTCGCCGACCGCCTCGGGCGTATACCGGCCGAGAAACACCGAGCCGGCGTGCCGCACCTGCGCGAACAGCGCTTCGGCATCGTCGCAGGCGAGCTCGAGATGCTCGGGCGCCAGCCGGTCGCACAAGGGAATCGCATCGGCGAGGCTCGGCACGACCACGATCGCGCCATTCGCGGCCCAGCTCGCCCGCGCGGTGGCGGCGGTGGCGAGCTGCGCGATCTGGGCGTCGACCGCCGCCGCTACGCGATCGCCGAAGGCGGCATCGTCGGTGAACAGGATCGACTGACTGGTCGGGTCGTGCTCAGCTTGGCTGAGCAGGTCGGCGGCGATCCAGTCAGGTTCGTTCTTGTTGTCGGAAACAACCACGATCTCGCTCGGCCCGGCGACCATGTCGATCCCGACGACGCCGTAAAGCTGGCGCTTGGCCTCGGCCACCCAGGCGTTGCCGGGACCGGTGATCACATCGACCGGGGCGATGCGATCGGTGCCGTAGGCGAGCGCCGCGATCGCCTGCGCCCCGCCGACCCGCCACAGCTCGTCGACTCCGGCGATATGCGCCGCGGCCAGCACCAGCGGGTTTACCTCGCCATTGGGAGTCGGCGTCACCATCACCAGCCGGCGCACGCCCGCGGCCTTGGCCGGAATCGCGTTCATCAGCACCGAGGAGGGATAGGCCGCGCGCCCGCCCGGGACATACACCCCCGCGGCGTCGACTGCGCTCCAGCGCGCGCCGAGCCGGATTCCGGCGGCGTCGGTCTCGTCGCGATCCTCGGGCTTCTGCTTCGCGTGATAGGTGGCGATCCGCTCGGCGGCGAGCTCGAGCGCGTCGCGCAGCTCGGGAGCGAGCCCCTGCCAGGCGGCGAGACAGTCGGCGCGGTCGATCGCCCAGCCGGTCTGGTCGAGATCGTGCTTGTCGAACAGCCGGGTCAGGTCCTTGACCGCGGCATCGCCCTCGTCACGCACCCGCTTGATGATGTGGGTGACGTTGCGCGCAACATCCTCGTCGGCCTCGCGGCGCGCATTGACCAGCGCAGTGAATTTGGCGTCGAAGTCAGGCGAAGAAGCATCGAGCCGGATCATGCCACAGCCCTCCGGAAGCCATCGACCAGCGGCACGACTTCCCCCGCGCGCATCTTGAACGCCGCGCGGTTCACCACCAGCCGCGACGTCACCTGCGCGATCACCTCGACCTCGACGAGCCCGTTCTCCTTGAGGGTGCGCCCCGACGAGACGAGGTCGACGATCCGCGGCGCCAGCCCGAGCACCGGCGCCAGCTCCATCGCGCCGTTGAGTTTGACGCACTCGGCCTGCACCCCGCGCGCTTCGAAATGGGCGCGGGTGATGTGCGGATATTTGGTCGCGATCCGGACATGGCTCCAGCCGCGCGGGTCGTCCTTCTCGGCCATGTCGGCCGGCTCGGCGACCGAGATTCGGCAATGGCCGATGCCAAGATCGACCGGCGCATAGAGTTCCGAATAGGCGAACTCGGCGAGCACGTCCGATCCGACGATGCCGAGCTGCGCCGCGCCATGCGCCACGAAGGTCGCGACGTCGAACGCCCGCACCCGGATCAGGTCGATCGCCGGATTGTCGGTCCGGAAGCGCAGCGCCCGGCTGTCCGGATCGGCAAAGGCCGGCTCGGGCACGATGCCGACCGCGGCGAGCAGCGGCAGCGCCTCGTCGAGGATCCGGCCTTTGGGCACGGCAAGGATGAGCGGTTCTTGCATGGAGTGCGGGGCTTTACTTGGGGGGTGCCCCGGGCGCAACAGAGCCTTCGCAAAGGGGGATCATGGCCGACGTGCAGACCAACCGCGACAGCTTCCGCATCCAGGCCGGCTATTGCACCGCCATGGCCGCGCCGATCACCGCGCGCGTCGCCACGGCGCTCGGCAAGCACCTCACCCGCGACAGCGCGACCGGCAGCCGCGTGCTCGACTGGCCCGGCGAACCGGTCGCCGACGCGCTGGTGCTGCGGCTGATCGGCGGCCTCCACGCCCTCCACCGCCGCGGCGTGCCCGAACTCGCCTCCGTCTTCACCGGCGCCGTCACCGACGAAGCCGAGGTCGGCGCCCTCCTCAACGCCGTGTTCGTCGCGCACGACACCGAACTGCTGCCTTGGCTAGACGGCCCGCCCCAGACCAACGAAGCCGGGCGCTCGGCCGGGCTGATGACCGGCGTCCTCCATCTCGCGACACGCTACGGCCCGAAATTCGAGCTGATTGAGATCGGCTCGAGCGCCGGTCTCAACCTGCTGATTGGCCATTATCGCTTCGACCTTGCCGGCTTCCGCTTGGGGCCCGAGGACTCGCCCGTCGAGATCAAGCCCGAGTGGCGCGGCCCGCCGCCACCGCAGGCGCCGGTCGAGATCGTCTCGACCCGCGGCGTCGACATCCAGCCGCTCGACCTCTCGACCGACCGCGACGCCGAACGGCTACAGGCCTATTGCTGGGTCGAGAACACCGAGCGCCAGGCGCGGCTGGAAAAGACCATCGCGATGGTCCGTGCCGAGGGCGTGCACCTCGCACAAGGCGACGCCGCCGACTGGGTCGAGGCCCGTCTCGCCGAGCCGCAGTCCGGAGGCGTCACCCGCGTGCTGATGCATTCGGTGGTGTGGCAATATCTCCCGGACGCGACGCAGCACCGCATCGCCGCCGCGATGCTCGCCGCGGGCGAGCGCGCCACTCCCGAGTGCCCGCTCGGCTGGGTGATGATGGAGCCCAATCGCGATCTCCACCGCCACGAGGTCCGCGTCCGGGGCTGGCCCGGCGAAACGCCGATGCAGCTCGTCGCTTATACCCACGCCCATGGCGCGTGGATCGAGGCGCTCGAACCGCCCTACGAAACACGGCCCTATGTCATGCGGGCCTATTGAAGTGCACAGCACCAACGCCCGCGATACGCTGATCACGCCGTCGGCTGATTGCCCGGTTGCGAAAGGCACGATCCCCGAAAAGCCGGGCACCGTCGCGACGGTCCAATACGCTTTGCTCGCCCGGGCTTATGCAATGACCAGCGACGATCTGCTTCACGCGGCGCACTGCGCCCGCGGCGGCGACAAGAGCCGCGACGAATTCTTCGCCAAACCGCAGGCGTGTCTGCGCGCCTCGCCCCTGGTCAAGCAGTTCGGCTGGGGCGTGCATCACAATCCCGAAGGCCGCATCGCACTGCTCGATCCGGAGAGTGAGGTCTATGCGGGTCTTCTCGCCGATCCAACGGTCAAGAAGACACCGGGGATGCGCAGCAAGCGGTGATCCGCCGGATGATCGTATGTGTCAGTGCGCCGCAAGCCACTCCCGCATCGCCTTGGTGACGGCCTCCGGCTTCTCCCACGGTACGAAATGTCCGCCGTCCTCGACGCGGACGATGGTCAGGTCCGGCACCAGTCCGTCGAGTTCGAGCTGCACCGGCAGCAACGCGACGTCCTTCATCCCCCAGATCACCAAAGTCGGCTGGGTCACCGGCGGAAACGGCGCGTCGAGCCAGACCGGCCGCTCGACCTCCTCGTCGGGTGCCGGCACGACGATGCTGCTCGCGCGATACCAGTTGAGCATCGCGGTCATCGCGCCGTGCTGGCCCCATTCGTCCATGTACGCCGCCTTGTCCTCGCCGGCGATCCCGCCGACCACGTGCTGCGCGAAGGTGGAGGAGAAGAAGCGTTCGAGCCCCGCGCCGATCAGCCCCTGATCGATCCGCGTGTCACGGAAGCGGGTGATGTACTGGCTCGCCTTGCGCTGTTCTGGATCGTCGAACAGCGACTTCTGAAAGACCTTGGGGTGCGGCGCGTTGACGATGATCAGCCGCCGGATTCGCAGCGGATGCTGGAGCGCCGCCATCCACGCGATCGCCCCGCCCCAATCGTGGCCGACCAAAGTGAAATGCTCGATCCCAAGGTGATCGGCGAGCGCCAGCAAGTCGCCGACCGGCTTGTCGGGCGTGTAATTCTCCACCCCCTCGGGCTTGGACGAGCGCGCGAAGCCGCGCTGATTGGGCGCCACGACATAATGGTCGCGGGCCAGCTCCGGGATCTGGTGCCGCCACGTCCGGTGCGATTCGGGAAACCCGTGGAGCAGGAAGATCGGCGGATTGGCCGGATCGCCGGCGATCGCGACGTCGAGCTCGACGCCGGTGGGCAAAGCGATGCGTTGGAGTTCGGTCAAATTCCCCTCCCACGTGCGGGAGGGGTTAGGCAAGGAAATGGCCTTCCGCCTCCGGCTAGCAGCGACATTCATGCCCTCGCCCGGCCCCTCCCGCAAGCGGGAGGGGAGCGATCAGGGATAGCTCACGGTCTTCGGAATTTCCGGTATCGGAATCCATTCCTTGTCATCGTTCGGCACCTTGGGGAAGTTCCCCGCCTTCCAGTCTTCCTTGGCCTGGTTGATCCGGTCGCGGCTCGACGAGACGAAGTTCCACCAGACGTGGCGCGGCGTCGTGAACGCCTCGCCGCCGCACAGCATCACGCGTCCGCCCCGCTCCGAGCGCAAGGTGGCCGAGATGCCGGGGCGCAGCACGTAAAGCGTCATCGGCGCCAGCGTCATGCCGTCAAGGCTCGCCTCGCCCATCGACACGTAGAGGGCGCGCTCGTCGGCCCCGGCATCGATCGGGATGCTCGCGTTGGCTTCCAGCGCGATGTCGGCATAGATCGTTCCGGCATAGGTCGTGGTCGGCGCGGCACTGCCCCACAATTCGCCCATGATCACCCGCGCCGTCGCCCCGCTCGCCTCCACTACCGGCAGATCGACCGCGGCGACATGCTCGAAGGCCGGATCGATCTCCTCCTGCGCCTCGGGCAGCGCGATCCATGTCTGGATCCCCGACAGCTCGGGTCCCCTGGCCCGCTCGGCCGAGGGCGAGCGCTCCGAATGGACGATGCCGTGCCCGGCGGTCATCAGATTGACCGCGCCCGGTTCGATCGTCGCGAAGGTGCCGAGCGAATCGCGATGGTCGATCGCGCCGGCATAGAGATAGGTCACCGTGGCGAGATTGATGTGGGGGTGCGGCCGCACGTCGATGCCGTTGCCGACTTCGAGATGTGCCGGGCCCATCTGGTCGAAGAAGACAAATGGCCCGACCATCGTCCGCGGCTTGGACGGCAAGGTGCGATGGACCTTGAACCCGCCAAGGTCATGGGTGACCGGCTCGATCGTCTGGATGAAGAGCTCGTCGGTCATCATGCTTCTCCCGGGGCGCGCGCGCGGATCGCCAGCGCGTGGATCCGCTCGGCCAATAGGTCGGCTAGGGCGCGGTTGACCAGCCGCTGTCGCTCGACCCGCGAGACGCCGGCGAAAGCGGGGCTCTCGATCGTCACGGTGAAATGCGATTCGCCGCTGCCGTCGTCGCCGAGATGGCCACGATGCTGGGCGCTGTCGTTGCTGACTTCGAGGTGCGTCGGGGCGAGTGCGGCGGTGAGACGGGATGCGATGAGATCGGCAACCGGGCCGGTGGCAGGCATGTTCATGGCGCCTATATAAGCGGTTTGCCGAAGAGAGTCGCGTGCCTGCCAGTAATCCCCGCAAAGATCGTCCGAACGCCCGCTTCCATGGCCGCGTGGAGGCTGAAGGCAGGCTGTGCGCGCATCCGGGCTGCGCCGAGCCCGGCGAATTCCGCGCGCCACCGCTGGAGGGAACCGGCCGCCCCGGCGACGGCCCGCCGCCGTTCCGCTGGCTGTGCCTCGCGCATGTCCGCGAGTTCAATTCGGGCTACAACTTCTTCAAGGGGATGAGCCCCGACGAGATCCACGACGCGCAGCGGCCCTTTTCGGGCTGGGAGCGCGAGACCCGCGCCTTCAACGCCACCGGCGGCGCCGACCGCCCGCCGCGCTGGGCCGATTTCGCCGACCCGCTCGACGCGATCGGCGCGCGCTTCCGCGATCGGATGAAGGAGCAGGTCGAGCGCAAGGACGGCAGGCCGCTCTCCGGCCGCGACCGCGAGGCGATGCGCACCTTGTCGCTCGAAGTCGATGCCGATCGCACGGCGCTCCGCAAACGCTATTCGGAGCTGGTCCGCCGCTACCATCCCGATCGCAACGGCGGCGACCGCCGCTACGAGACCCGGCTGCAGCAGGTCATCGAGGCATACCAGCAGCTCAAGGGCTCGCCCGCCTTCGCCTAGCCTTCGCGCTGCATCCGTTCCTGCCGGGCCTGCTCGCGGACGCTGGGCTCCGACAACTGGAAGGTGCCGATTGGCACCTCGCCCGCCGGCTCGTACGTCGCCATCGTCACGCCGGTGGTACTCGTCCGATGCTCGATGAGCGTGAGCGCGAAGGGTGGCGTGCCCGCCCCGAACAGCCGCTTCCCACTGCCCAACACCACCGGAAATGTCATCACGAACAGCCGGTCGATCACGCCCGCGGCGAACAGGCCGGGATAGAGCGTGCTGCTGCCCTGGATCAGGAGGTCCGGCCCTTCGCCCGCCTTGATCTTCGCGACGGCATCGATGCTGCCGACGCGATGGCTATTCTGCCACTCGAGCGGATCGTCGCCACGAGTCAGGACGTATTTGCAAGCATTGTCGAATGCCGGGCCGATCGGATCGTCCGGGCCGACATAAGGCCAATGCGCCGCGAAAATCTCATAGGTCTTGCGGCCGAGCAGCAGGTCGAACGGCCCTGCGAACAATGCGTCCATCGCATCGCCCATTGCCTCGTCCCAATAGGTCGCCGACCACCCGCCGAGTGCGAAGCCGCCGGTCCAGTCCTCGCTTGGCCCGCCCGGCGCCTGCATCACGCCGTCGAGCGACTGGAACACGCCACCGACCAGCTTACGCATCCACGGCCTCCGCACCTGGCTTCGCAATCACGTCGAGCCGGCCGGCGCCGGCCGCTCCGCGTTGCCGGGGCCCGATCGATCCGTGCGGCGTATGGTTCTGGTGATTGGCGGGCATGTATCTCTCCTCAGTCTCTTTCAGGGGCTCCCAGCGGAAAATAGGCACGATACGGCCGCGCCTCGTCCACCGCTCGCGCGACCGAAGGTCGGGCCAGCAACCGCGCCCGATACGCTGTGAGGTTGGCAAGCCCCTCGGGAATGCGATCGACCCAGTCGGCATAAAAGAGCGAAGGCGCGGCGGCGCAATCGGCGAGCGAGAACATGTCCGCCGCCGCCCATTGTCGCCCGGCGAGCCAATCGTCCAGCCACGCGTAGATCTTCTGCAGCGCCGCCTTGGCCTGCTCGACCTCGATCGGGTCGTGCCGCTCGGGGCCCCGCAGCGCGTCGGCCACCACCCGATTCATGTTGTGCATCACATGATTGTCGAAGATCCGGTCGAGCATCCGCACCTCGAGCGCCGCATCGCCCTCGGGAACGAACCGCACCGGCCCCGGATGGTATCGCTGGAGATGCTCGATGATCACGCTCGATTCCATCACCGGGCGGCCGTCGTCGACCAGCAGCGGGAACTTGCCCATCGGCCACAACCGCGCGAACGTGGCGCCGTTCTCCGGATAGTCCCGTTCGAGGATCCGATAGGTGAACGGCGTCTCGTTCTCGTAGAGCGGGATCAGCACCTTCCAGCAATAAGACGAAAAGGGGTGCGCATAGAGCTCGAGCATCAACGCGATCCAACTACACCGAACTTCGCACCCTGCGGGTCGGCCGCGTAGATCACGAAGTCACCACCGGGTACTTCGTGTGGACCGTCATTGATCGCCCCGCCGGCATCTTCGATGCGCTGCTTCGCCTCGTCGATATCGCCGACTCGGAAGAAGTAATTCCAGCCCGGAGCCACGCCCGGCGGCGCCTTCATCACCGCGCCGATCATGCCGCCGTCATGGCCGAGAAAGCTGTAATCGCCCATCTCGCCCATCGGCATCGCGCCGTCCTTGGTCCAGCCGAACTGCTCGCCATAGAAAGCGAGCGCAGCCTGGTCGTCGCTGGTCTGGAGCTCGTTCCACTCGCCATGCCCTGGCGCCATGCGCTGGAACGCAGTGCTCGCCTCTGGGCTGGCGCCCTTCATGACATAGAAGGCCACACCCTGCGGATCGGCGACCATCGCCATGCGGCCGATGCCGTCCATCGTCGTCGGCGGCATATGGACGCTGCCGCCCGCCGCGACGATCTTCCCGACCGCGGCATCGACATCGTCGACGCCGATATAGCTGAACCAGCGCGGCTGCGGCGGCGCGCCCTCGGGCGTCTTCATCATCCCGGCGACGCCCTGCCCGTCCGGCGCGAGCCAGACGTGATAGTCGCCCGGCCCCTCGGCGGTGGCGCCGGGGCAGCCGCCGTCCTGCCAGCCGATCACCTTCTGGTAGAAGGCACCGGCGGCATCGGGATCGCCGGTGATGAGTTCGTACCAGATCGGCGTTCCTTGTGGATTGGTCATGATCGGTCTCCTCTTGATCCTCTTCCGGGCAAGCCTCGGGAGCGCTTGCTCATCCCTCGCCTTCGTCGATCATCGGCTCGAAGCCGCCCCAGAACATCCGCTTGCCGTCGAAGGGGGTTTCGGCGGGGGGCTTCATCCGCTCATCGGCCATCACCTTCTCCCAGCCGGCGTCGCGCGCTTCCTTCGATGGCCAGATGATCCACGAGAACACGATGTTCTCGCCCTCCTCGGCCTTGGCGGCCATGTAGAAGTCGGTGACCTTGCCGCGCGGCAAGTCGTTGCCCCACGCCTCGACCACGCGCGTCGCGCCATGTTCCCGGAAGATCGGGGCGGCGGTGGCGGCCATCTCGCGATAGGCTTCCTTCTTGCCCTCGGGCACCGGCACGACGAATCCGTCGATATAGGACATCTTCTCTCTCCTTGGTTATGCGGCGACCGGCTCGGGCCGGAAGTCCGCGAGTTGCGCGGCGATCGCGCGCTGGAATGCGGGGCGGGCGGTTCCGCGCGCGACATAGTCGGCGAGGCGCGGGCGGCTCGACATCAGGTCTTCGTGATCGGCATTGCGCAACACCGTGACCATTGCGATGTCGGCGACACTGAAGGCGTCGCCCAGCCATTCGCGGGTTCCCAGCGCCTCCTGCAAGCGATCGAGCCGCTTGCCGGTGTCGGCGAGCAGGCTCGGCTTGCGCAGCTTCGCCCATTCCTCCCCGGCCGAGAAGATCTCGACATTGCCCAGCTCGAACAGCCACGGCTCGACGCTATTGAAGGCGGCGAACAGCCACGCGATCGCCGTCGCCCGCGCCTGCGGATCGCCGGGCAGCAGCCGCGCGTCGCGCTCGCCGAGATGGAGCAGGATCGCCCCGCTCTCGAACAGCTGGACGCCGCCGTCGTGGAGCACCGGCACCTGGCCCCAGGGCTGCTCGTGGAAATAGTCGGCCGGCTTGGGCGGAACCGGGCTGATCAGCCGCATGGCATAAGGCAGCCCGATCTCCTCGCACGCCCAGCGCGGGCGCAGATCGCGGACATAGCCGCGGGCGAATTCGGGCACCCAGTTGAACCCGGTGATCTCGACGGTCATCGGCTCTCTCCTCAGCCCGCGTTCGCGGCGGCGGCTTCGATCTTGGCGATGTCGATCTTCTGCATCGTCATCATCGCTTCCATCGCGCGCTTGGCGGCGGCGGGATCGGGATTGTCGTAGACCAGCTCGAACAGCCGCTTGGGGGTGATCTGCCAGTTGACCCCCCATTGGTCCTTGCACCAGCCGCACATGCTTTCCTTGCCGCCGCCCTCGACGATCGCGTTCCACAGCCGATCGGTCTCTTCCTGGCTGTCGGTCGGGACGACGAAGCTGACCGCCTCGGTCTGGGGGAACATCGGCCCGCCGTTGAGCCCGATGAACTTTTGCCCGAGCAGCTCGAATTCGACGACGATCACCGCGCCGGCCTTTTGTGAGGGCGTGTCGGCCGGGGTGCGCTGGATGCGCGTGACGCGCGTGTCGGGGAGCAGCGAGGCGTAGAAACTGGCCGCTTCCTCGGCGGTATGATCATACCAGATGCAGGTGATCAGCTTGTCCATTGGTCCTCTCCTCTGTCGGCCCGATCAGGCGGGCTCGGCGGCCTCGTGCGCGGGGCGTTCGGGGCAGGCGGCCATCGCCGCTTCCATGTCCATGAACATCGGCTCGAAGATGTGCCCGTCGGGATCCGCGAAGCTGCGGCCGTACATGAAGCCCATGTCCTGCTTCTCGCGGAGATCGGCCGTGCCGCCGGCAGCCGCGGCCGCCTCGACGATCGCGTCGACCGCGTCGCGGCTGTCGCGCGAGATGCAGATCAGCACTTCGGTGGTGGCGTGCGCATCGGCGATCGGCCGGGGCGTGAAGGTCGCGAAGAACTCCTCCGACAGCACCATGAACACGATCTCGTCGGAAAGCTGCATCGCGCTCGCCACTTCGTTGCTGAAGCGCGGATCTTTGGTGCAGCCGATCGCCTCGTAGAAAGCGGTCGCGCGGGCAACGTCCTTGACGGGCAAATTGACGAAAATCATCTGCGGCATCGTTCTTCTCCTGGCGTTTATCGTGCGGAATAGCTGAGCGACGGATACCAGTCGGCGCCGCGTCCCTCGGGGGTCGAGTCGAGAATCGTCCAGATCGGCATAGGATCGGGGGCGCCGCGCGGATCCTGACCCGGATCCGCCGTGCTGTCATCCATCTCGGCCGCCCAGAAGAGCCGGATCCGGCCGTCCCGACGCGTGAACACGAGGAACTGCGGGATATCGCCGCCGTCGGGCGCGATCGCGTCATAGTCGCGGCTGAAATCTCCGTCCGCGTCCGAATAAAGCGGCAGATGGCGCCAGCCGCGCTCCGCAGCGAACGCCTCGAGCTTCTCGAGCGGCGAGCGCGCGGTGACTGCCAGCGCGACTCGCTGCTGGATGTCGAGCGCCTCGCCCTCCCATGCCGAAAGCTGCGAAGTGCACATCGGGCACGGCCGCTCGCGCCGGGGTCCGAACATCCACGTGTAGACGACCAGCGTGTCCTTGTCGCCGAACAGCTCGGCCAGCGTCACCGGGCCTTCCGCGCCTTCGAAGCTGTACTCGCGGTCGACGACCGGCCCGAACGGTAGCGCCCGACGCTGCTCGGCCACGCGCTCGATCTGCCGGCGCAGCTCGATTTCCTCCACGAGCAGCGCGGTACGCGCGGTCCGGTATTCGGCGCTTTCGCCCGGCCAGCGCGACCCGGCCCGCGCCGCGAGCACCTCTGCCGGCGCCAGGATCGTTTCGACCGTCATGCATACCTCCGCTTTCGCCGTGCCGCGAATCGCTTTCTTGATCTTGATGCGCGACTCGGTTATAAAAAGCAACCATGGAGTCACTAAAAATAACTAGCAGCGATTTGAGCAAGATGCGGCGCTGGTATCGCGACGCGTGCGGGACGGCGCTGGCGATGGACCTGGTCGGCGAGCGCTGGACGATGCTGATCGTGCGCGAGCTGCTGCTCGGGCCGCGGCGCTTCGGCGAGATTCGCGGCGCGCTGGAGGGGCTGAGCGCCAACATCCTCACCCAGCGGCTCGAAGGCATGGAGCGCGCCGGCATCTTGCGCCGCCGCACCCTGCCCTCGCCTGCCAATGCGCAGGTCTATGAGCTGACCAAATGGGGCCGCGCGCTCGAGGAGCCGATCTTCGCGCTCAGCCGCTGGGCGGCGGGATCGCCTGCGCACGACGTCACGCTGCCCTTGAGCAACACCGCTTTCATGCTGTCGCTGCGGACGATGATGGATCACACGCCCGACCCCGATTTCGCGCCCGATCTCGGCTTCCGCATCGGCGGCGAGCCGTTCCGCGCCCGGATCGTCGACGGCCTGCTCGCGATCGAGCGGCGCGATCCCGACGGGGCGGACGTGGTGTTCGCGGGCGAGCCTTCCAAACTCGCCGCGACCTTCTACGGCTCCGAGCCGCTCACCGGATCGATGCGCCAGGGCCGGGTCGCGGTGACCGGCGACGTCGCGACCGCCCAGCGCTTCGTCGACCTCTTCCGGCTGCCCACCTTCGACAACGATTAGTTCTCGAGGCCCCTCTCCCCGTTGGAAGCCCTTCTTGCTTTTTATGCCCTCTCGGGCGCGCGGGCGCAGCTTGTCGTTGCGGTGCGGCAAGCGACGCAGTAACTCGCGAAGCCCACGCCGCTTGCGGACTGCAGGAAAGTTTCATGGCCGACATCCCCAACACCCAGCCCGACAGCCGCGAGACGACCATCCTCGAGGCCCCCGACAAGATGGTGAAGGTGCGCGAGCTGTTCGGCATCGACTCGGACATGGAGTGCCCGGCGTTCAGCGAGGCCGACGAGCGCGTTCCCGATCTCGACCCCGCTTATGTGTTCGACCCCGACACCACCCTCGCGGTGCTCGCCGGCTTCGCGCACAATCGCCGCGTGATGATCCAGGGCTATCACGGCACCGGCAAGTCGACTCATATCGAGCAGGTCGCCGCCCGCCTCAACTGGCCGTGCATCCGCATCAACCTCGACGCGCATATCAGCCGCATCGACCTGATCGGCCGCGACGCGATCGTGCTCAAGGACGGCCAGCAGGTCACCGAGTTCCGCGAGGGCCTGCTCCCCTGGGCGCTGCAGACGCCGACCGCTCTGGTGTTCGACGAATATGACGCCGGCCGTCCCGACGTGATGTTCGTGATCCAGCGCGTGCTCGAGACCGAAGGCAAGCTGACCCTGCTCGACCAGAACCGGGTGATCCGGCCCAATCCGTGGTTCCGCCTGTTCGCCACCGCCAACACCGTCGGTCTCGGCGACACCAGCGGGCTCTATCACGGCACCCAGCAGATCAATCAGGGTCAGATGGACCGCTGGAACGTGGTGGTGACGCTCAACTATCTGCCCGCTGCGACCGAGGCGCAGATCGTGCTCGCCAAGTCGGGCGAATATGACAAGCCCGGCGGCAAGGAGACGGTGGAGAACATGGTCCGCGTCGCCGATCTGACGCGGAAAGGCTTCATCAACGGCGACATCTCGACGGTGATGAGCCCGCGTACGGTGATCACCTGGGCACAGAACACGTTGATCTTCGGCGATGTCGGCTTTGCCTTCCGCCTCTCGTTCCTCAACAAGTGCGACGAGGCCGAGCGCGCGCAGGTCGCCGAATATTACCAGCGCGTGTTCGGCAAGGACCTGCCCGAGAGCGTGGTCGCCAAGGCCAACTAGCCGCCGGCGCCGCGCGGGCCCCGATCAGGGCTCGTGCGGCGGGGTGGGCCCGTCGGGCTTCTCGCGCGGCAGGAATTCTATCGCGATCGTCATCAGCGTCCAAACCGCCAATGTGGGCTGGAGTTTCGGCGGCAGCGCGTTCGCATCGTGCAGGATGCCCTCCACCACCTCCGGCAAGGTTACGATGAAGCCGATCGTCAGCGCGGCATAGATCAGCCGGTGCGGGCTCGACGAGATGTAGAGGATCGACACCACCACCGCCGAGGTGAGGAGCAGCACCAGCCCGAAATTCCACGCCTCGAGCTTCTCGGTCGCCGCCATCACGAACCCGAGCACCGCGCCGAAGAAGATGTTGAGCCCGGCGATATTGGCGCGATACTCGCCATAGGTCATCCGCGAGAAGCTGCTCCACCACCGACGACCCTGCATCGCTTTCCCGCCCCTTGCGTTGCCCGCTTGCATCCTGCCCGCCCTTCCCCACAAAGACAAACATGGCTGTCGATTCTCCGCTCGAGCGTTTGCGCAACGTCCTTGGCGGCACCGCCCGCGCCCTGTCCGGCGAGGCCGAGGCGGAGCTCGCCTTCACGTCCGAGGCACCGCGCCAGGACGGGCGCAGCATCAAGGTACCGCTGCCCTCGCGCAGCCTGCCGCCCGAGCAGGTTGCCGAGGCGCGTGGTTTCGCCGACGGCTTCGCGCTGCGGATGAAGCACCACGACACCGCCCTGCACCTGCGCGGCGCGCCCGGCGAGCCGGTGGCGCGCGCGGTGTTCGACGCGGTCGAGACGGCGCGGGTCGAGGCGCTCGGATCGCGCGGCTATGCCGGGATCGCCGACAATCTCGATCATTCGCTGGGCGTCCGGCTGCGTTCGGACCCGATCGCCCGCGCGCGCAACCGCGAGGAAGTGCCGTTGTCGACGGCGGTGGGCCTGCTCGTCCGCGAGCGGCTGACCGGGCGCGAGTCGCCGGCGAGCGCGGCGCTGGGCATGGCGCTGATCCGCGAGTGGATCGAGGATAAGGCCGGCGCCGATCTCGACGCGCTGGCGCTCGCGATCGACGATCAGCGGGCCTTTGCCGGCCTCGCCACCAAATTGCTTCAGGACCTCGAACTGGTCGAAGGCGAGATGATCCCCGACGAGCCCGACGAGGGCGGCGGCGAGGACGAGGGTACCGACGAGCAGGACGAGCCCGGCGAGGAGGAAGGCGACAGCGAGGCGCAGCAGGGTCAGGGCGAGGTCGAGGCGCGCGGCGAGCAGCGCGAGTCCGACGAGGCCGAGCAGGGCGAGGACCGCGACTCAGAAGCGATGGAGGATGGCGACGGGGAGCCCGGCGACGACGGCGAGGAGGGCATGCAGCCGGTTCGTCCGAACCGCCCGTGGAGCGATCTCCCTCCGCAATTCAACTATCAGCCCTACACCACCCAGTTCGACGAAATCATCCCCGCCACCGAGCTGTGCGACGCCGAGGAGCTCGATCGGCTGCGCGCGTATCTCGACCAGCAGCTGATCCACCTTCAGGGGGCGGTGACCAAGCTCGCCAACCGACTGCAGCGCCGGCTGATGGCGCAGCAATCGCGCAGCTGGGACTTCGACCAGGACGAAGGAATGCTCGACGCCGCACGGCTCGCCCGCGTGGTGGTCAATCCGATGCAGTCGCTGTCGTACAAGATCGAGCGCGACACCGAGTTCAAGGACACTCTCGTCACCTTGCTGATAGACAATTCGGGATCGATGCGCGGGCGGCCGATCTCGATCGCGGCGATCAGCGCCGACATCCTCGCACGCACGCTCGAGCGCGTCGGCGTCAAGACCGAGATCCTCGGCTTCACCACCCGCGCGTGGAAAGGTGGCCAGGCGCGTGAGAAATGGCTGGCGGAGGGACGTCCGGCGCAGCCGGGCCGGCTCAACGACATCCGCCACATCATCTACAAACAGGCCGACGAGCCATGGCGCCGCGCCAAGCGCAGCCTTGGGCTGATGATGCGCGAGGGGCTGCTCAAGGAGAATATCGACGGCGAGGCGCTGCTCTGGGCGCACAACCGCATGGTCGGCCGTGCCGAGGACCGCAAGATCCTCATGGTCATTTCCGACGGCGCGCCGGTCGACGACTCGACCTTGTCGGTCAATTCCGGCTCGTATCTCGAACGGCATCTGCGCCAGGTGATCGGCTGGATCGAAGCACGCTCGCCGGTCGAGCTGGTCGCGATCGGCATCGGCCACGACGTGACTCGCTATTACAGCCGGGCAGTGACGATCATGGATGCCGAGCAGCTCGCCGGCACGATGGTCGAGCAGCTCGCGGCCCTGTTCGACACCGAATGAATCTCGATCCGCCGGCCGGAGGCTTTCGCGGACCGGTCAAGCGCTCGGTCACCATCGCCGGGCACCAGACCTCGATCAGCCTCGAGCCGCTGTTCTGGGATGCGCTCGAAGCCGCGGCTGCCGAACGGGCGCTGCCGCTCAACGCGCTGATCGCGGCGATCGACCACGCCCGCATCCAGACCGACACGCCGCCTAATCTCGCCAGCGCTATCCGGACCTGGCTGCTCCACCGCGGACAGCCCGATACAATTTGACATAGAGCTGAGAACCGTTCGCATTAGCATTGACACTGCGAACTCTTCGCAATAGGCGCTCACGAAAGAACACCACAGGGGGATTTCGTGACGCGTTCCACGCCTGCCGCTTCGCCGGCCTTTCTTGCGCTCGCCTGCGTCGGCTTCATCGCCAGCGCGCCCGCTTATGCGGGGCCGGACGGGCCCGAGCCGGATACCGACGAGCAGGATCGCGGCCAGATCGTCGTCACCGGCGAGCGCGAGCAGATCGTCGGCCCCAAGGCGACCGCACGGGTGGTCAACACGCCGCGTTCGGTGGTGCTGCTTCCCGAAGAAGTGATCGAGCAGACCGGTTCGGCGAGCCTTGCCGAGGCGCTGCGCACCGTGCCCGGCATCACCTTCGGCGCTGCCGAGGGCGGCAATCCGATCGGCGACCGCCCCTTCATCCGCGGCTTCGATTCGCAGGGCAGCACCTATATCGATGGCGTCCGCGATCTCGCCGCGCAGACGCGCGAGGTGTTCGCCACCGAGCAGGTCCAGATCGTCCGCGGCTCGGACTCGACGCTGGGCGGGCGCGGCAGCGCCGGCGGCTCGATCAACATCGTCACCAAGCTGCCGGTCGCCGACGATTTCGTCCGCGCCAATGCGAGCTTCGGCACCGACGACTATAAGCGCGTGACCCTCGACGCCAACGCGCAGGTCACCGACCTGATCGGCGTGCGCGTCGCGGCGCTGTGGCACGACCAGGACATCGCCGGACGCGACGCGATCTACTCGCGGCGCTGGGGCGTGGCGCCGTCGTTCACGCTCGGGCTCGGCAGCGACACGCGGATGACGCTCGGCTATTATTATCTCGAGAGCCACGAGCTGCCCGACAGCGGCATCCCCTATCTCTACACGCTCGCCAACGCCCCGGGCACCGGCGAGATCCACAGCGAGCCGGCGATCGGCGATGTGACGCTGGCCAACGGCACGACCGGGCGAGTCGATCGCGACGCCTATTACGGCCTCAAGGCACGCGATTTCCGCGATGCCACGACGCATCAGGCGACGCTGCGGGTCGAGCATGATTTCGGCGGAGTCACGCTGCGCAACACCGCGCGCTACAGCCGCAACGACCAATCCTATATCCTCACCCAGCCCGATGACAGCCAGGGCAACGTCTTCGGCACCCCGCCCGGCACGACCAATCCCGGCGGCCTGGTCTGGCGGCGGACCAACACCCGCTATGGCTATACCGAGGCGCTCACCAACCAGACCGACCTGTTCGGCCGCTTCGATACCGGATCGATCGAGCACAGCTTCGCGGTCGGCACCGAGATCAGCTGGGAGAAGGCGCGGCGCGGCGCCTATGTGGTCAACGCCGGCGGTGCCGCCACGACCGGTCCGACGGGGACGCCGGGCGCACGCTGCACCCCGCTTGGCCTGACGCGCTACAATTGCACCAGCCTGTTCAATCCCGACCCGAACGATCCCTGGGTCAATTACGCCAGCGACGCCGCCACCGCCGCGCAAACCCCGATCGTCCGCGGCGCACCCTCGGCCGAGACCCAGAACGACGCGCACACCGTCGCAGTCTATGGCTTCGACTCGATCACGCTGCTTCCGGAGCTGATCCTCAACCTCGGCGCCCGCTTCGATCACTTCGAATCGAAGGTGACGCCCGGCCTCGCCGCCGGCGCGACGACCACTTTCTCGCTCAGCCGCGAGGACGATCTGTTCAACTGGCAGGCGGGTCTGGTCTTCAAGCCGACCCCGAACACCAGCCTCTATGCCAGCTATGCGACCGCGGCGACGCCGCCGAACAGCCTGCTCGGCGAGGGTCAGGAGAGCAACAGCCCGGGCACCGCGAACAATCAGGCGCTGGTCGACAGCCTCAAGGTCGAGAAGACCAAATCCTATGAGGTCGGCGCCAAGGCGAGCCTGTTCAACGAGCAGCTCTCGCTGAGCCTCGCCGCGTTCCAGACCGAGACGAGCAACGCGCGCGTGACCGGCCCGGACAATACTGTCGAGTTCATTGGCGAGCGGCGGATCCGCGGTGTCGAGTTCAGCTTCAACGGCAATGTCACGCGTTGGCTCAACGTGTTCGGCGGCTATACCCATCTCGATCCCAAGATCGTCAATGGCGGCTATACCGCGCTCACCGCACCCGCGGTGGTGGTCGGCGGCGCCACCGTCCAGCCGGCGCGGCCGGTGCTCGTGCCGTCGGTCAATACCGGCCGGCAGGCGACCCAGACTGCGGCGGACAGCTTCACGCTGTGGGCCAACGTCAAGCCGACCAGCCGGCTGAGCATCGGCGGCGGCGCCTTTTACACCAGCCGCGTGTTCGGCGGGTATCAGGACAATCGCAGCGCGACGCAGAACGCCGCGGGCGTGGTCACGGTGGTTCCTGCGACGAAGGTGCTGGTCCGCACGGTGCCCGATTACTGGCGTTTCGATGCCCGCATCGGCTATGAGCTGTCGGAAAGCATCCAGCTGAGCGTCAACGTGCAGAACCTCACCGACCAAAGCTACTACACCCAGGCTTATACCTCGCACTACGCCACGATCGCCCCCGGCCGCTCGGCCTTCGCGACGATCGGGGTCAAGTTCTGACGCCTTGAGCGACGCGCTCGACCAAATCTCCCCCCAGGAGATCGCCGCCCGCCTCTCCGGTTCGCCGGAGGCGCGGGCGGCGCTAATTCGGGAAGGCGCCGAGGCGGGCGTCACCGAGGCGCAGGCGGTGCTCGGCCAGATGCTGCTCGACGCCGGCGATCCGCGCGAGGGCTTCGCCTGGTTCAACAAGGCGGCGACGCAGGGCCATCTGATGGCGCTCAACATGGTCGGGCGCTGCTACGATCTCGGCTGGGGCACGCCGGTGGACAAGGCACGCGCCGCCGAATGCTTCCGCGTCGCCGCCGAACGCGGGCTCGACTGGGGCATGTACAATTACGCCACCGCGCTCGCGCTCGGCGACGGCGTGGCGGAAGACAAGGCGGCCGCGCTGGCGTGGTTCGAGCGCGCGGCGGCGCAGGGCAATGCCAAGGCGGTGAACTATATCGGCAGCTTCCACGAGGATGGCTGGGTAGTCCCACGCGACCTCGCCAAGGCTGCCGAATGCTACGCCCGCGCTGCCGAGGGCGGCGACTTTCGCGGTCAGTTCAACCATGCGCGAATGCTGGCCGAAAGCGGCGAGCTCGATGCGGCGCGGTCCTGGCTCGGCCGATGCGGCGAGACCGCCACCGCCGCGTTCGTCGAGAAGGCGCGCGCGTGGCTCCGCCGCTCGCGCTGGCCTGAGCTCGAAAGCGCGCTGCCATGATGATTGCGATCCCCGATCTGCTTTCGCCGGACGAAGTTGCGCTGCTGCGCGGCGTGATCGACACCGCCGAGTGGATCGACGGCAACGTCACCTCGGGAACCCAGTCGGCACTCGCCAAACACAACGAGCAGCTTCCCGAGAGCGGCGCAGCCGCGAAGCAGGCGGGCGCGATCGTGCTCGACGCGCTCGGCCGGTCGCCGCTGTTCTTCGCGGCGGCGCTGCCGCTCAAGGTGTTTCCGCCGCTGTTCAACCGCTATGGCGAGGGCCAGACCTTCGGCACGCATGTCGACAATGCGATCCGAATCCAGCGCGGCAGCGAGTTCCGCATCCGCAGCGACCTGTCGATGACGGTCTTTCTCGAGGACCCTGCCGCCTATGACGGCGGCGAACTGGTGGTCGAGGACCATTTCGGCGAGCAGCGGGTCAAGCTCCCGGCGGGGCATGCGGTGCTCTATCCGTCGTCGAGCCTCCACCATGTCACGCCGGTGACGCGCGGCACGCGGGTGGCGTCGTTCTTCTGGATCCAGTCGATGGTCCGCGACGACGGCGCGCGGCGAACGCTGTTCGATCTCGACCAGGCGGTGCAGCGCCTGACCGGGCAGCTCGGCGGCGCCGACCGTTCGGTGATCGAGCTGACCGGGGTCTACCACAATCTGCTGCGCCGCTGGGCCGACAGCTAGGACAGCATCGCCTCCAGCCGCGACGACAGATACTCCCCGCCGCCACGCACCACCATGTGCACCGCCAGCCCCTCGCGCTCGGCGATCGCCAAGCCCTCGGGCCCCAGCACGGTCAGCGCGGTCGCCCAGGCGTCGGCGAGCATGCACTGCGGGTGGAGCACCGTCGTCGAGGCGACCTGATTGTCGAGCGGGGCGCCGGTACGCGGATCGAGCGTGTGGGCGTAGCGCCGGCCATTCCGCACGAAATGGCGCCGATAATCGCCCGAGGTGGCGACCGCGAGGCCGTGCAGCGCCACCCGTATCGGAACGACCTGCACGCCGGGCGGTTGTTCGACATCGACCCACCAGGGCTGGCCGTCCGGCTTGATCCCGCTGCCGCGCAGTTCACCGCCGATCTCGATCAGGAAATCCTCGAACCCGAGCGCGAGCAGACGCTCGGCGACGGCATCCACGGCATAGCCCTTCGCGATTCCGGAGAAATCGAGCGACGCCCCGTCCCCGCGGCGCGCCCGAAGCAACAGCGGATCGAACGCGACGTGCCGGGGCCCGGCGACGGGCGGCTCGGGGAGATCGACGCGGGAGCCCGACGGACCGAATCCCCAGCCATCGACAAGGTCGCCCATCGCCGGATCGAACGCGCCGCCGCTGCGCGCCGCCACGTCGAGCGCCGCGGCCAGCACCTCCGCGAACTCGGGCGGCAGGCTGCGCCAGCTGCCCGGCGGCGCACGGTTGAAGCGGCTGAGCTCCGAATCGGGCTCCCACTGACTCATCTGCGCGACGATGCGGTCGAGCACGGCGCAGACCGCCGGCTCGATCATCTCCGCCGCCCGGCCAGGCAACCCCGCGATATGCAGCGACCAACTCGTACCCATCGTCGCACCGCCGAACGTGGCCACGCTGGCACCAGCGGCGCGGCGATGGAACGCCCGCGCCGACAGCATCGCGGGAATCGCGATCCTCAGGGGGCGAGCACCTCGAGCGTCGTCACGTAATTGGCGCGGCGCTGCGGCGGACCCGCGGGTGCGGCGGCGGGCGTCTGCCCTTGCACGCCCGGCGCCATGCCCTCGGGGCGGCCGCCGGTGGTGACGTTGAGCCAGTACATGCCCGCTTCGGGCCATTGGATCTGGACCTTGCCGGCGGCGTCGGTCTTGAGGTCCATCTGGTTGAGCTTGTCGCGATAGCGGATGCCGCCCGGAATCACCGTCACCGCCTGATTCGGCATCGGCTTGCCGTCGAGCGTGAACTGGAACGTCGCGGTCTCGCCGGCGACGAGATCGTTGGGATGCGTCACCGGCACCAGCTCGATGCCCTTGCCGCTGGGCTTGAACACCGTGGTGGTGGGCTCGCCCGACGTGATGAACACCTCGTTGCGGTTCGAGCTCTCGCTGGTGCGCACCTCGGTCGCCCCGGCGGGGATCGCCGTGGCGAGCGTCGCGGTGGTGGTGCCGCGCGGGATCGGCTTGCGCTCACCGTTGAGCATGTAGCTGCCCATCACGCCATCGCTGACGATCGCGACCTTGTAGGTGCCCTTCTGGGTCAGGTGGACGTCGAAGGTGGTGCGATAGCGGCCGGTCGCCTTGTTCTCGACCTCGAGCACGCTGCCGTCTGGCGCGAGGACCTTGGGATCGCCGCGGAGCGGCTGATGCTCGAAATAGAACAGGTCGTTCGACACCGCGGCGTCGATCGTCACCCAGACATCGTCGCCCGAGACGATGGTCGCCGAGGGCAGCATCCACATGCGGTGCGCCTGCACGGCGGCGGGGGTGGCCAGCGCGAGGAACGCGGCGGCGGCGAGGAGCGGTGTGCGAAGCTTCATGGATATACCCCCTTGATCAACGGCGGACGGTAAGACGGACGGCGCCGAGCTCGTGCGCACCCTGCGCGGTGGCGGTGCCGCCGGCGGGAACGCTGAACGGCAGGCGGAGCAGCTCGCGCCCGCCAACCTCGCGCGCCGCCTCGACGACGAGCGTGTACTTGCCGCCGGTGAGCGCGGGCATCGCGCCACGGCCCGCGGTGAAGCTCAGCTTGTGCGTGCCGGGCGCGCGGGTGGCGCCGGTCACGCCATCGGCCGGGAACGACATCGAGCGGCCGGCGGCGCGCCACCATTGGCGGACGTCGCGCAGCCATTTGGTGCCTTCGTTCGCCTTCATGTCGTAATCGTACCAGACCGCGAGGGTGCGCGGCGTGGCGCCCTCCTTCTCGAGCCAGACCGCGACATAGGGCCGGTGATATTCGGCGACGGTGAGCTTGGGGATGGTGATCGTCAGGTCGAGCGTCTGTGCCCCCGCCGGGCCAGCGACGAGCGCGCTCGCTCCCAGCGCAGTGACGGTAAGACCGGTCAGGCGGATCTGCATGGCTGGCGAAATCCCTTTAGTGAATGAAGAAGACGGCGAGCGCCGCCGGAATGACGAGCCCCGCCGCGACGAGCGGCCAGGTGCTCTTGCGGTGCCGCGCGTGCATCTGGAGCAGCACCAGCCCGGTCAGCGAGAAGATCACGCAGGCGAGCACGAAGATGTCGATGAACCACTTCCACACCGCGCCGGCGTTGCGGCCCTTGTGGAGGTCGTTGAGATACGCGATCCACCCGCGCGAGCTGATCTCGCTGGTCACTTCGCCGGTTGCGCGGTCGATCGAGATCCAGCCATCGCCGCCGGGCCGCGGCTGCGCCAGATAGACCGTGTCGATCGACCATTCGGCTTCGCCCGCAGTCGGCATCTGCAGCTTGTCACCGACGAACTTTGCGACCTCGGCTGGCAGCGGCTTCTTGCTGTCGGGAGCGTCGTCCGGCCTGACCTGCGCCCGCAGCGCCGGCGGCAGCTGGGCGGCGCGCTCGACCGACTTCGGCGCTGCCTCGATCTCGGCGGCGTGATTCAACGTGAATCCGGTGATCGCGAACAGCAGCAGCCCGATCAGGCTGACCGCCGAGCTCATCCAGTGCCACATGTGAAGCTGCTTCAGCCAGAAGCTCTTCCGGCTGCGCTTCACTTTGGCAGGCGCTGCGGTGGTACCGTGCATGGGCGGGACGAACTCGAACGATTGGGACAACCGCCGATAACGCGAACGATTCGCAATTACAATCGCGCGCGAAGCATATCGCGCGAAATCGCAACCGCTTGCGCTCGAGGGCAGCTGGAGCCCGAAGGCAAGAGCAACAGGCTTCTCGTCCCGGGCTCCTGCTTTCACAGGAGCTCAGCCATTCAAGCCCTTCCGAGCAGCACCCGTGCCTGACCGGCGATCTGCGCAAGCATCGCCGCGTTGGGCACCGCCACCTGCCGCGCGCGCCCGACCAGCTTGGCGAACTGATCGACTCGGGCGTGGTTCTGCGCGAGCCAGGCCTCGACCGCCGCCTGCGGGTCCTTCTCTTCCGACCGGCTGAGGAATTCGAGCCGCAGCTGCTGAAAGTCGCGCGCGAGTCCGGCGATGAGCAGCCGCTCCCACGGGTCGCCGGTGGTGATTCGCGCCGCGGTCGACTGGGCCCAATCGAGGCCCAGCGCTTGCCCGAGCCGAGTGAATGCGCGAGTCAGCACGGTCTCCTCGATACCCTTGCGCGCGCTCAGTTCGGCGAGACCGACCGCGCCGTCCATCTCGAACAGCCGGACGACCTTCTGAACGAGTTCGGCGGGAGCGCCGGCGGCTTCGAGCTTGGCGGCGATGCGCCCGCTCTGGGTCTTCACTTCGTCGAGCAGCAGTGCCTTGGTCTCGCGATCGAGCGCGTCGATGCCGGGCTTGAGCAGCGCGATCACTTCGGCGGGGCTGGCGCCCGGCCGGCAGACGCGCAGCAGATCGGCGATCTGGCCGCGCACCGCCACCGCCATCTCGTCGAGCAGCGCGAGCCTCGCGCTTTCGCTGATCGGCGCGCTTTCCACTGCCCCCCAGGTCTCGGACAGGCAGAACAGCCGCTCGGCGACGACGAACATCGCCGCGATGTCGCGCATCGAAGCGCCTTCTTCCTCGGCCAGCTCGAAGGGATGGAGCACCCCCAGGCGATTGACGACACGGTTGGCGAGCTTGGTCGCGACGATCTCGTTGCGAAGACGATGCTCCTCGATCGCCGTCGCGAACCGCTTCTGCATCGCTTCGGGGAAAGCGGCGAGCAGATCGCCCTCGAGCTCGGCGTCGGCACCGAGCCGGCCGTTCTCGATCGCGTCCTGCAGTGCCAGCTTGGTCGAGGCGAGCAGCACCGAAAGCTCGGGCCGGGTGAGTCCCCTGCCCTCCTGCGCGCGCCGCAGCAGATCCTCGTTCGACGCGAGCCCCTCGACTGCGCGATCCAGCCGGCCGGCGCCTTCGAGGATCTCGATCACCCGGACATAGCTCGGCAGCGACACCGCCCCGTCATTCTCCATGAACGACAGCGCGAGCGTCTGCAGCCGGTTATCCTCGAGCACGAGGTGCGCGACATCGTCGGTCATCTCGGCGAGCAGCGTGTTGCGCTCCTCGAACCCGAGCCGGCCCTCGATCACTTCGCGGTTGAGCGCGATCTTGATGTTGACCTCGTTGTCCGAGCAGTCGACGCCCGCCGAATTGTCGATGAAGTCGGTGTTGATGCGCCCGCCGAGCCGGCCGAAGGCGATCCGCGCCGCCTGCGTCACGCCCAGATTGGCGCCCTCGCCGATTACGTTGGCACGGACCTGCTCGGCGTTGACGCGCAGCCGATCGTTGGCGGGATCGCCGACCTCGACATGGTTCTCGCTCGCCGCCTTCACATAGGTGCCGATGCCGCCGAACCAGAGCAAGTCTACCGATGCCTTGAGGATCGCCGAGATCAGGCCGGTAGGATCGATCTCGGCGACCTCGAGCCCGAGCATCGCCTGGACCTCGGGGCTGAGCGGAATCGATTTCTCGGTCCTCGCAAAGACGCCGCCGCCCTGCGAGATCAGCCCCGGATCATAATCCGCCCAGCTCGAGCGCGGCAGCGCGAACATCCGCTCGCGCTCGGCCCAGCTCTTCGCCGGATCGGGATCGGGATCGAGGAAGATGTGGCGATGGTCGAACGCGGCGACCAGCTTGATCGCCTTCGACAGCAGCATGCCGTTGCCGAACACGTCGCCCGACATGTCGCCGCAGCCGGCGACGCGCACCGGCTCGGACTGCACGTCGACGCCCATTTCGAGGAAGTGGCGGCGGACCGAAACCCAGGCGCCCTTGGCGGTGATGCCCATCGCCTTGTGGTCATAGCCATGGCTGCCGCCCGAGGCGAAGGCGTCGCCGAGCCAGAAGTTGCGCTCGACCGCGAGCGCGTTGGCGACGTCGGAGAACGTCGCGGTACCCTTGTCGGCGGCGACGACGAAATAGGGATCCTCGCCGTCGAGCACGGCGACCCCCTCGGGATGGACGATCGTGCCGCCGACGATGTTGTCGGTGATCGACAGTAGCGCCCGGATGAAGACGCGGTAGCTCTCGGTGCCTTCGGCGAGCCAGGCGTCGCGGTCCTGCGCCGGCGAGGGCAGCAGCTTGGGATAGAAGCCGCCCTTGGCGCCGGTCGGCACGATCACTGCGTTCTTGACGCGCTGCGCCTTCATCAGGCCGAGGATCTCGGTGCGGAAATCGTCGCGCCGGTCGGACCAGCGCAACCCGCCGCGGGCGATCGGCCCGGCGCGCAAATGGATGCCCTCGACGCGCGGGCTGTATACCCAGATCTCGCGCCACGGCAGCGGCGCGGGCAGGCCCGGCACCTTGGCCGAATCGAGCTTGAAGGCGAGCGCCTCGGCGGCGGCGGGAGCGAACGCGTTGGTCCGCAGCGTCGCGAGCACGACACCGCGCAGGGTGCGCAGGATGCGGTCATCGTCGATCGCCGAAACCTGGTCGAGCCCGGCGTCGATCGCGCGGGTCGCCGCCTCGATCGCGCCTTCCGCCTCACCCCCGCGCGCAGGGTCATGCGCAGCCTCGAACCGCTCGATCAGCGCATTGGCGACGGCCGGCGCGCGACGCAGCGCGTCGACCACCGTGCCCATGCCGTAATTCATGCCCGTTTGGCGCAGATAGCGGAACCACGCGCGGAACAGCACCACCGCGCTCGAGCGCATGCCCGCGTCGACGATCAGGCGATTGAACACGTCATTCTCGGCGCGCCCCTCAAGCACCGCGGCGATCGCTTCCTCGATGCGCTGCGGTTCGGCGGCGAGCGCAGGGGCGGAGCCGGCGAGCGCGACTTCGAAATCATGGACGAAGCTGCCATTGGCGAGCTGGGTCGGCACTTCCTCGTTCACGCGGAAGCCGAAATTCTCGAACACCGGCACCGCGTCGGACAGCGCGAGCGCGCCGCCCTGCGCATAGAGCTTGATGCGATAGGCGCCGGGCTTGGCCGGGTGCGGCGCGATCCGCACCGAGCGCGCGCCGACGCCTTCGAGCGCGGCGATGCGCAGGATGTCGCGCGCCGCCTCTTCGGGCGACGTGGTGGTGCGGTAGACCGCGGGAAAGGCGCTGGCGAAGCGCAGCGCGAGCCGCGTCGAGGCGGTGCCCGCCTGCTCGGCGAGCGCGGCCTCCACCGCGGGCACCCAGCCGCGCAGCATCCGCTCGAGCCGCGCGTCGAGCTCGGCGGCGTCGGGCATCACCCCGCCGCCGCGCAGATCGAGCGTATAGCGCAGCAAGGCGACGACGCCGTCCTCGAGCGCGATCGACCAGTTGATCAGCTTGGCGTTGGCGGCTTCGGCGAGCATCTCGCCGATCGCCTCGCGGCGGCCGGTCGAGACCTCGTCGCGCGGCAGCCAGACAAAGGCGAACAGATGCCGCCCGAGCAGGCTGCGGACGAGGACCAGCTTCGAACGCGGCCGATCGGCCACCGACATCGACGTCAGCACCAGATTCTCGAGCGAGGCCGCGTCGAACGCCGTGGTCAGGTCGTGCGGCAGCGCGGTCAGCGCATGCGCCATCGCCTTGCCGGTATGCCCCTTGGGATCGAAGCCGAACTTCTTCTCGAGCCCGGCCAGACGCGACCGGAGCACCGGCACTTCCTGCGGATCGGCGAACAAGGCGGCGCTCGTCCACATCCCGGCATGGATGGACAGCCCGGTCACGTCGGTCCCGGTAAGGACCGGCACGACGACGATGTCGAGCGGCACGCGGCGGTGCACCGTCGAGATCGAATTGGACTTGAGCAGCAAGGGCGCCTCGCCGCCGCGGCGGAAATGCTCGACCGCAGCCTGGCGCGACGCCTCGGCGAGGATCGGCGTCTCCAGCGTGTAGCGCGCCAGCCCGAGCTGGTCCGAGACGCTGCCGTCGCTGCGCCATTTCTCGTGCGCGAGCAACGTCATCGCGCCGTCGTGGAACCAGCGGAGCAGGGCCGCGCCCTCCTCCGAGGCCAGATCGGCGGCGTCGGCGACCACTGCCGCCTGGAGCGCGCGCCAGTCCTCGACGGCGCTGCGCACCTGTTCGAGCGTGCGCTCGAGCTCGGCGACGAGTCCGCGCCGGGTGCGCGCGTCGCTGCGCTCCATCTCCATATAGATCATCGATTCGCGGCGCCCGCCCGCGGCATCGATCGCGACGAGCTTGCCTTCGGCATCGCGCTCGACGGCGATCACCGGGTGGATGATGCGGAAGATCGCGATGTCGTGTGCGGCGATCGCGCCGGCGATCGAATCGACGAGGAAGGGCATGTCGTCATTGACGACCGCGAGCCGCATGCTGCGGCGCTCCTCGTCGAGATAGGTCTCCATGCGGATCTTGGGCGTGCCCGGCGGGCGCACCGCCGCGGTCTCGGCGACGAAAGCGGCGGCGTCGCCGCGCTCGCTTTCGTCGAATCCTTCCAACTCTCCCGGCAGCGCTCCCTCGAGCAGCCGCGCCTCGAACGCCTGCGTGAGCGACGTCATCATATTCTTCATGCGCGCCGCTATGCGCCGGGCTGCGCCCGACCTCAAGGCTCGGCGCGGCAGAAAGTAACGATTGCTACCAGTTTTGTGCGGTCAGGCGGCGGCCTTGCGAATCGCGCGTTCGGTGAGCGCGGCGTCGTCGGCGATGCTCGCGACGATATCGAGGCCCTGCCCGCCGGCGCGCGCGAGCAGCACGACGAACTCGTCGGCGCCCGCGGGAATCGCGACATGGCCGAGCGGCGGACGATGGCGGAGCTCCTCCGCCGCCTGCGCGAAGATGTCGGGCTTCGGTGCCGGGCGCCGATGCGCGCGCTCGGCCTTGACCACCCCCTTGATGCCGCCGTCGACGACTTCGAGAAAGGCGTCGAGCCCGCCCTGCGGCACATCCTGGCGGCGGGCATAGCTCAGCACCGCGGCGAATTCGGTGACGCGGGTCTTGTCGTAATCGGCACCGAAGACGAGCTTCACCGCCGGGGTCATCGGCGCGCGCGCCTGGACCGTCAGGCTCGAGTCCCGCAGCAGTTCCTGATAATCCTCGGGCGCTTCCTCGGCGGCGCGGGCGAAATCATAAGCGCGGCTGAGCGCGCGATACAGCGCCGAGCGGCTCCGCGTGTCCGAGGCGCGCGCGGCGGCGGCCGATTCGCGGGCGAGCAGCAATTGGTCGGCAAGGCTCGAACCATAGACCGGCGTCGCGACCGGCTCGGGCGATTCGAAGCCGCCGCTCGGACCATCGGCCCACACCGCGGCGGCGAGCGGGTTCTGCGGCGCGGCGCGGCGCGATTCCTCGACCTCGGCGTTGAGCCGGGCCTGGGTCTCGGCGTCGACCAGTTCCTTCCAGTTGATTACCCCATAGATGAAGTCGATCGTCTCGCCGTCGGACGAGAACGGCATCAGGATGCCGCGATACAGCGTGTTGTGGCCGCGCTGCCCGACGAACTCGGCTTCGAAGCCGATCGGCGCGCGGTTGGCGATGATCTGCAGATAATGGTCGGTCAGCCGTGACAGCAACGAGCGGCTCGGAACTTCGCCGATGCGCTGGATCGCCGGGGTGAAGCCGCATTCCTCGCGAAGCATTCCGCCGAGATAGCGAATCGCCGGATCCTCGATCCCCTGGGTGAAGTCGAGCAGCACGCTGTGCGGGCCAAAATCGGTGATGTTGCCCGGATCGAGGTCCTCGATCGACGGATAGGGGCGGCCGTGGAGCAGCGAGACCCAGTGATTATAGGCGCGCACATGCATGCGGCGCTCGTCGGCGCCGATCTCGACCGGACGCTCGGCCACCATGTCGTCGTTCGAACCCTCGAAATCGGGTTCGAGAGGCTCATTGATCCCGCGAGCCATGTCCATGCGCGTGCTCCGTTGCGGGCCTGTCGCCCGATACTTTGAGCCACGGCTTGTGCACCCTCCGTGGTAAACGACGCGTAAAGCCGATCGGGTAAGTATTGATGCGGGGGTCTCGCCGCCGGCTGGGCAAGCAAATCGCAACGCTTGTCAGCTACGGATCATGCTGGTAAGCGCGCGCTCTCTCCGGGGCGATGCGCCTCGGTTGGCCGCTTTAGCTCAGCTGGTAGAGCATCGCATTCGTAATGCGGGGGTCACAGGTTCGAGTCCTGTAAGCGGCACCATCACCCCAGTTATTCCACAGACCCGACCGCTGCGGTTCCACGCTTGGCAATCGCGCGACAACCGGCCAGAACTCATCCATGATGAATTCTTGCCCGGTAGCCGACTGCCCGTGTCGGATTTCGGCTTCTCGCGCGTCTAGCTAGCGGGAGCGCGGTGCGGGACCTTGCGAACATGCTCGCCAAGGCAAAGCGCGCGGTTATGCGGCGGGGTATCGCCGAGCAGGATGCAGATGAGCTCGTGCAAGAGGCTTTCCTGAAGATCGAGCGCTACGAGCGCGAGCAGAGCGCGCGTTCGCGTGAGGCTCTGCTCGTCACGGCGGCGGTCAACCTCTCGATCGACCGCCGGCGTCGCGAGGCGCGCGCGCCGTTCGCGGAAATCGGCGAACTGCACAATATCGCCGACTCGACTCCCGATCCCGCGCAGATCGTCGAGCAGCAACGGCGCTTGCAGCACGCCAGGTCCGGGCTGCAGACCTTGCCGGAGCGAACCCGGCGGATATTGCTGCGGCGGCGGCTCGAAGGATCGAGCTACGCCGAAATCGCCGCGGATGAGGGAATGAGCGTGGCCGCGGTGGAGAAGCAGGTGGCGCGCGCGACGCTGCAGTTGATGCAGTGGATGGAGGGCTGGTGAGCCGCTCGCAGCCCCGCTCCGGATCGCGCGCCTCGGCCGAGGCCGCGGTCTGGCTGGCCCGCCTGCAGGGCGACACGCGCACGCCGGCGCGCGAGGCGGCATTCAAGAGCTGGCTGGCCGCCGACCCCGCGCACCAGAGCGCCTTCGAAAGGGCTACCGACATCTGGGCCGACCTGCCCGGCGCAGCCCAATTGCTGGAGGAGCGCGCGCCGGGCCAGCGCAGGCCGCCGACGACCCTTTGGCAGCGTCCGATCGCGCACCTTGCGCTCGCAGCCTCGGTGGTGCTGGCGGTCGGCATCGGCATAGTCATGTTGCTGATGCGGCCCGCGGCCTATTCCACGGCGGTCGGCGAGCAGAAGGTCGCGACGCTCCCGGACGGCAGCCGGATCGCGCTCAACACCGATAGCAGCGTCGAGGTGCGCTACGATGCCGAGGCGCGGCTGATCGAGCTCGACCGCGGCGAGGCGATGTTCGAAGTCGCGCACAACAGCATGCGCCCGTTCATCGTTCGCGCCGGGAACAGGCAGGTGCGCGCGGTCGGCACCAGCTTCGTCGTCCGGCGCGAGGGCGAGGACGTGGTCGTCACCCTGCTCGCGGGCAAGGTGGCGGTGACCGATGTCCGGCGTGGCGCGGTCAAGGCGAAACCGACCTATCTCAACCCCGGCGATCGCCTGCGCGCGCCGGAGAAGGGGCCGGCGCAGATCGATGTGCAGACCGCCGACGTGGCCACGGCGTGGCGCAGGGGGCAGGCGATGTTCTCCGATACGCCGCTCGCCGACGCGATCAACGAACTCAACCGCTATGGCGGCCCGCGGCTGGTGATCGACGATCCGCGCCTCGCCGGGCTCAAGGTTTCGGGCGTTTTCGGCACCAACGACACCGGCGAATTCGCCCGCGCGGTTGCTGCACTGCACGGCGGGCGGGTCGTCCAGCGAGGCCAGACGATACATATCGTGCGCTGAGCGCGAGGTTGGTGTCATTTTAGTTTCTTTCCGATGTCGGTTTTGCAACGCAGCATCGTCTAATCCTCTGAGGGAGCAAGCGAAGGGGTCGCACTCCCGGGGGGAAAGCAATGCCGACCAAGATCACGCTTGCCACGCTCGCAGCCGGCGCCTGCCTGTTCGTCGTCCCGATCGCCCAGGCGCAGACGCGCTATAGTTTCGACATGGCGGCGCAGCCGCTTGAGGTCGCGCTCCGTTCGGTCGCGACGCGGACATCGACCAACATCGTCTTCGATAGCCCGAGCCTACGCGGTCGCGTGGCGCCGCCGCTCCATGGCGCGTTCAGCGCGCGCGACGCATTTCAGGCGCTTCTCCAGGGTTCGGGACTGACGCTCAACGTGACGCAAGGCGGCTCCTATATCGTCGTGGCCCCCGCGGGACAGAGCAGCATCCGGAGCGAGAACGGTTCGATCAGCGGCCACCTGACCCGCGACGAGGGCGGCCGCGCGCTCGCGGGCGCGCTCGTCCGCATCGTCGAAACCGGCCAGACCACCACCGCCGACGAGAATGGCGACTTTCGCTTCGCCAGCGTTCCCGCCGGCCAGTACACGATGGAGATCTCGTTCCTCGGTTTCGAGACCCGCTCGCAGCCGGTCGTGGTGGAATCGGGAAACGCCGCGACCATCGCGCTGGCGATGAACGAAGGAGCTGAGCCGGGCGAGCAGATCGTCGTCTTCGGCACCCGCAGTGCCCGCGCCAACGCGCTCAATCTGCAGCGCTCGGCCGAGAACAACACCGAAGTCGTCTCCGCCGACGATCTGGGCAATTTCACCGGCACCACCTTCGCCGACGCGCTGCGCCGCACTGCCGGCGTTTCGTTCCAGCGCGACAGCATCACTGGCGACGGTACCAACGTGATCGTGCGCGGTCTCGATCCGGATATGAACAACGTCAAGCTCAACGGGCTCCAGCTGCCGGTCGGCAACGGCGCCGGCCGATCGGCCGATCTCAGCAACCTGCTCGCAGACTCGGTCGGCAAGATCACGATCAGCAAAAGCCTGCTTCCCAGCCAGGACAGCGCCGGCACCGGCGGTCTGATCGAGATCGAGACGCTGTCGCCGCTCAACCGCCCTCGCCGCTACGCCAGCCTCCAGGTGGAAGGCGGACTGAGCGGCAACGACTTCAGCAAGGACTTTCTCGTCTCCGGCACCGTCGCCGGCCGCTTCGGTGCGCAGGACAATTTCGGGCTGAGCGCCTCGGTCCAGTATCGCCGTAACTCGGTGCGCAACATCTCGTACGGCACGGTCACCAAGTTCGGCGCGTTCCTGCCCAACGCCGCGGCCGGCACGCCGACGCTGACCGCGCCCGATGCCGTCGACCCCAACGCGATGTTTCCCTTCGTGCCCGGCGACGACGGCGCCTATGTCACCCAGCTGTTCGCCGGCTTCAATCACGTCAAGCAATCGACGATCGCGGCGACCGTCTCGGCGGAATGGCAGATCGGCAATCACACCAATTGGAAGTTCGACTTCCAGCATGCCCAGGCCAATCGCACCTTCTATTCGATGACCGACAGCTTCACGGCGCTCAGCGAATATTCGGACGTGCCGGGCGGCGAGGCGATCTCGGCGCTGCACCTCGATCTGACTCCCGGCAATGCAGCGATCCAGCGCCAGCAGGCCTATGCCTATGACCCCGACGCGAGGACAGTCACCGATACCTACAGCTTCTCGGGCAAGAGCAGTGCGGGCAAGCTGACCTTCACCTATCTCGCCGGCTACGCGCATGGCAGCGAGGATCATGACCGCAACACCACGCTCGACCTGCGCATGCCCGACAGCGATGCCACCGCCGCGCTGTTCCTGCCCGAAGCCACCGATTCTGCGCTGGGCTATATCGTCACGCCCTTCGGCCGGCGCAGCGGCGACGGAATTCCGATCCCGCTGCTCAGCGCTGCGGGCTGGGCGCTGATCAACGATCCCTCGCGCTACACGATCACCAACGGCACCGGCGGGATCGATACGAACACCGGCAGCAACAATCGCTATACCGGCGAGGCCAGCCTGCGGTGGGACATGGACTGGGGCTTCCTCAAATATGTCCAGCTCGGCGCACGCTATGAGCGCACCGAGTTCAAGCGCGACCTTCGCCGCACCCAGTATGCCGGCAATGCGTCGATCGCCGCGCTCGGGCTGCCCTTCTCGCCCACCGATCTCACGCGGGTGGGTGTCACCGGCGCCAACTTCACTGCGATGAGCGAAGGCACCGCGATCGGCTTCTTCGACAATATGGACGATTACGTCGCCAAGTACCCGCAGTTCACGCTTGCGCCGATCGCCCCCGCGATCGGACAGGACCAACAGAATACGCGCGAGGACAATTACGCGGCCTACGTCCAGAGCCGGCTGCAGTTCGGCAAGCTCGAGGTGATCGGCGGCGTACGCTACAACCGCACCGATTTGTCGGCGACCAACCTGTTGTTCCCGACCTATGTCGGCCCGATCCTGCCCGCGAACGGCGGCGGGTTCGGCGGCGACACCATCTTCCAGAACCAGTTCAGCAGGCTGGTGACCGAAACCGCCAAGTCCGAGGATTTCCTGCCGCGGGTGCTGTTCAACTTTCGCCAGAGCGACAATCTGATCTTTCGCGGCGGCTATTTCCTGTCGATCGCCCGGCCGAAGATTGAAGATCTGTCGCAGCAGACCCGCATCGCCTTCATCAACATCCCGATTCCCGGTCCGGAAGGCGTGAAGCCGATCCTGCAGATCAATTCGGGCAATCCGAACCTGAAGCAGGCCACAACCCACAATTTCGATCTGAACTTCGAATATTACGACAAGATCGGCATCATCAAGTTCGGCGGCTTCTACAAGCGGATCGAGAACCTGCTCCAGGCCAACCAGACCAACGGCCCGGCCAATCTCACCAACGTCACGCTGCCCGACCATCCCTATTTCCAGGGTCCGCCCTTTTTCGATCCGGCGCATCCGGAGAATGTCTTCATCAACGGCGGCTCGCCGATCAACAGCACGCATCCGGCGATCATCTGGGGCATCGAAGCGCGCTACGAGCGCCAGTTCGATTTCCTGCCCGGCGCGCTCTCCGGCCTCGGCGTGATCACCAACTACACCTTCACCAAGAGCAGCCGCTGGCAGCAATATAGCTGGGCCTACGCGCCGGCGGGACAGGACAACATTTATGAATTCTCCGGCCTGTCCTTCAACCAGCAGCCCAAACATTCGGGCACGCTCGCGCTGACCTATCAGAAATACGGCTTTGACGGCACGCTGGCCTATACCTTCCAGTCGCGGACGCTCGACAATTTCTATCCGCGCGGCCTCTCGGTCTATAATCAGGACGTCCAGACGCTCGACCTGCGCGGCGAATATTACTTCGATCGCGCCCGCAAATACCGCGTCTATGTCGAAGCCGCGGATCTGCTCAAGGGCACCGAGACGCCCGACGTCCAGCAGCTGATCGCAGGCAATTACACCCGCGCCACCTATCTCGGCGGGCGCCGGTTCAAGATCGGCGCCGCGGCGATCTTCTGAGCCACCGCACCTGTTCCGCCGGCTCCCCGTGCGCGGGAGCCGGCGCCTTTTCCCACCCGAGGATATTTTCGATGAAGCCCACCAAGTTGCTCCTCGCAGCGGCGACGCTCGCCATTGCCGCGGCGCTGCCCGCCACGGCGCAGGAGCTGATTCCGTACAAGCAGTTCACGCTCGCCAACGGCCTGCGCGTCGTCGTGCACGAAGACCACAACACCCCCAAGGTGGCGGTCGCTGTATGGTATCACGTCGGCTCGATGAACGAGCCGGACGGCAAATCGGGCTTCGCGCATCTGTTCGAGCATCTGATGTTCAACGGCTCCGAACATCACGACAAGGAATATATGCCGCCGCTCCAGGAGATCGGCGTGTCCGGCGTCAACGGCGCCACGGCGCTCGACCAGACCTATTATTACGAGATCGTCCCGACCGGCGGACTGGAGCGCGTGCTGTGGCTCGAATCGGATCGCATGGGCTATCTCGCCGGCGCGATCAGCCAGGCCAAGCTCGATGAGCAGCGCAAGGTCGTCCAGAACGAGAAGCGCACCCGCGAGAACACGCCCTATGCGCTGATGGACCAGCGCGTAGCGGCGGCGCTGTTCCCGCTCGGGCATCCCTATCACCATCCGACCATCGGCTCGATGGAGGATCTGAACGCCGCTTCGCTCGACGACGTGAAGGGCTGGTTCGCGCGATATTACGGCGCCACCAATGCCGTGGTCGCGCTGTCGGGCGACGTCACCCTCGACCAGGCCAAAGCGCTGATGGAGAAGTATTTCGGCAGCGTCCCGGTCGGCTCGCCGGTCAGCCGGACCACGGCATGGGTGCCGGAGCTCCAGCGCGACAAGAGCGAGACGATGCTCGACGACGTGCCCGAGCAGGCGATCACCTGGAACTGGTCGGTACCCGGCAGCCGCGCGCCCGAGGCGCAGGCGCTCCAGCTCGCCGCCCAGGCGCTCGGCCGCGGCAAGAGCTCGCGGCTCTATCAAATGCTGGTGCAGGAGAAGCAGCTCGCCACCTACGCCTCCGCCCAATATGCCGGCTATGCGGTGGCCGGCGTCTTCTCGGTCGATCTGCGGCTGAAGCCGGGCGTCGATCCCGCCGCCGCCGAAGCCGCGGTCAAGCAGGTGCTCGCCGAATTTCTCGCCGAGGGTCCGGCGCCGACCGAGCTCGCCCGCGTGAAGGCGAGCGGGTCGGCGGACAATGCCCGCGCGATGGAGTCGATCTACGTGAAGGCGATGGCACTGGCGAGCGGCGCGGTGTTCGCCGGCAATCCGGGCCAATATGCAGTCGACGACCAGCGCTTCCAGACGCTCACCGCCGCGGAGGTACGCGGCGCGGCCAACGCCTGGCTGCGCAAGCCGAGCTACAAGCTCACCGTGCTGCCGTTCGGCAGCCACAAGGTGATCGCGGATGGCGCGGATCGCACAAAGCTGCCGCCGCTCGGCCCCTCGCCCGCGTTCAAGCTGCCGCAGGTCCGCGAGGCCAGGCTTTCGAACGGCATCCGCGTCGTCCTTGCCGAACGCCCCGGCACCCCGACCGTCGACATGGCGATGGTGTTCGATGCCGGTCAGGCCGCCGAGCAGACCGTGAAGCGCGGCGTCGGCGGCTTCACCCTCGGGCTGATGGACGAAGGCACGCTCTCGCGCACCGGCCAGCAGTTCGCCGATCGCCAGGCGCTGCTCGGCGCGCGCATCTACAGTTACAGCGATGTTGACACCACCGCCTTCATGGCCTCCGCCATCACCAGGTCGCTGCCCGAGACGGTGGCGCTATGGGCCGATTACATCCGCAATCCCGCCTTCCGCCCCGCCGATCTGGAGCGCGACCGGCAACAGCATCTCTCCGGACTGTCCCAGTCGCTGGTCGACGCCGACCAGATCGCGCAGCGCACCTTCACCAACCTGATCTTCGGCCCGGACCATGCCTATGGCGTGCCGCTTTCCGGCCGCGCGGACACGATCAAGTCGATCACCCGCGAGGATCTGGTCCAATTCCACGGCAGCTGGATCCGACCCGACAATGCGGCGATCTACGCGGCCGGCAACACCGATCTCGCGACGCTCACCGCCACGCTCGAAAAGGCGTTCGGCGACTGGAAGACGCCGACGGTCGCCATGGGAAGCAAGACGATCGGCACGGTGAGCGAAGCCGCGGCGCCGCGCGTCGTGCTGATCGACAAGCCCGGGGCGATCCAGTCGGTCATCCGCGTCGGCCAGATCCTCCCGAACGGCAGCGATCCGCGCGCTTTCGAGATCGGCGCCATGAACGACGTGCTCGGCGGCAATTTCACCGCGCGCCTGAACATGAACCTGCGCGAGGACAAGGGCTGGACCTATGGCGCGAGCTCCGGAATCGCCGAGGCACGCGGGCCGCAGGCGTTCGGCGTCGCGACCGGCGTCCAGACCGACAAGACCGCGGAAGCGCTCGGCGAGATCGACAAGGAGCTGCGCGGTATCCACGGGGCCAAACCAGCGACGCAGGCCGAGCTCGACCTGTTGAACAAGGGCGAGGTGCTGTCGCTGCCGGGCCGCTTCGAGACGAACAATGCGATGGTCGGCTATCTTCAATATGTGAACCGCTTCGGGCGGCCCTATGACTGGATCACGACGCTGCCGGCGGCCTATGCCGCGCTCAAGCCCGAGACGATCACCGGCAGCGCCAGGCTGCTCCACCCGGACCGGATGACCTGGGTGGTGGTCGGTGATCTTTCCAGGATCGAGGCCAGGGTGCGTGCGCTCAAGCTGGGCGCGGTCGAGGTGTGGGATAGCGAGGGCCGCAAGCTGCGATAGTCGCCGTAAGGCTGGCGATATTTCCAGCTATCTCGGCCCGCCGATCGCCGGGCTGCTGGTCCCGTAGAGCCCTACCCATGGATCGGGAGCTGTTCCCCCTCAGCCAGCCCGGTTGAGCAGCAGAAGACGTTCCGCCCGACTCCCGGGCAACAGATCCGACAAGCGCGCGGCGCATTTCAGGTGCGCTGCGCGTCTGCGGTCGTCGCTCACCGTCGCGGCCAGATCGCGCTCCATGGCCAGGGAACAACGAATGCGTCGCTCGGACTCGAACAAGAACGCCATGATGGTCTCCCCTCCAGGTGCGAAGGAAACGCCTGATCCCGCAAAACGATGCCGACGTGATGCGATGTAAGTGACATTTGTCACCCGCTCGAGGTGACGACACACACTGGCCGGGCGCGCCTGCCGCGCCGATGCTTCGCCATCGGAGGAGGCAGGCATGCAGAGCGGTATAAAGGGGACAGTCGGGCGGCTCGAGGGGGTTTCGAAGAAGTTCGGCACCCGCCTGGTACTCGATGCGATAGATCTCGAGGTGCGTGCGGGAGAGGTTACCGCGCTGCTCGGCCCCAATGGCGCCGGCAAGACGACGACGGTCGGCGTACTGACCGGCAGGCTCGCGACCGATTCCGGCAGGGCCGACCTGTTCGGGCTCGATCCGTCGCGCCCCGCGGCGCGCGCGCGGATGGGCGTCATGCTCCAGAGTGCAGGACTGCCCGACGTGCTGACAGTGCGCGAACTGGTCACGCTGCAATCGGGCTATTACCGAAATCCCCGCGAGGTTGCCGAAACCATCGCACTGGCGGGGCTCGACGGGCTTGAGCAGCGTCTCGCCGGCAAGCTCTCGGGTGGCCAACAGCGGCGGCTCCATTATGCACTGGCGATCTGCGGAAGGCCGGAGCTGCTTGTCCTCGACGAACCGACCACCGGACTGGATCACGAGGCACGGCGGCGGCTCTGGGCGACGGTGCGCGACGAGGCCGACGCCGGCGCCGCGGTGCTGTTGACCACCCATTATCTGGAAGAGGCGGATGCCCTTGCCGATCGGATCGTGGTGATCGACGCGGGCCGGATCGTCGCCGACGATGCGCCGGCAGGAATCAAGGCGAGCGTGGCGGGCTCCACGATCCGTTGCCGCACTGCATTGACCGATCCGGTGCTCGCGGCGCTGCCCGGCGTGCGCTCGGTCGGTCGAATTGGCGCCGCCACGACGCTGCTCGTCGCCGACGGTGCCGCCACCGCGCGTGCGCTGCTTGGTGCCGATCCGTCGGTGTCGGACCTGACGGTCTCCGCGGCCTCGCTCGAGGACGCCCTCGCCAATCTTTCCACCGCCACTCGAAAGGCAGCATGATGGCCAGCGCACTCGCCAATCCAGTGGGCGTATTCGTCCGCGAAAGCGTCGCCGAACTCCGCAAGAGCATCCGGCTTCCGCAGTTCGCCCTGCCGACGATCATCACGCCTGCGCTTTTCTATGGCCTGTTTGCGATCGCACTCAACAAAGGCGGACCCGGCGCGGCGGCGTATTCGCTCGCGACGTTCGGGGTGTTCGCCGCCACCGGTCCCGCGCTGTTCGGGTTCGGGGCCGGCGTGGCCGTCGAGCGGGAGAATGGACTGATCGAGCTCAAGCGCGTCTCGCCGCTTCCCGCGGGTGCCTATGTGGTTGCGAAGCTGGTCTCGGCCGGGGCGATGGCGGCGCTGGCACTGGCGCTGATCTACGGCCTCTCGCAGTTCGGCGGCGTCCAGCTCTCGCCCGGGCAATGGAGCCTGCTCGTGCTCGTTCACCTGGCATCCGTCGTGCCATTCGCCCTGTTCGGCTTCGCTATTGGAATGCGGATGGGGGCCAAGGGTGCGATCGCCGCAGCCAACGCACTGTATCTCGGCTTCTCGATTGTGGGCGGGCTGTGGATGCCGATCACCATGCTGCCTGCCTGGATGCAGCAGCTGGCGTGGATCACGCCCTCCTTCCACCTTGGCCAACTCGCGCTCGGCGCGATCGGGGTTCCGGCCCAAGGCGCGATAGTATTCCACCTCGCCGCGCTTGTCGTCATCACCTCGGCGGCGGCATGGCTCGCGATCCGAGGCTGGCGGCGAAGCCCGGCTTGACCACCGCGGAACGGCAGGCGACGATGCGCTTCATGGAAGCGACCACGCCGCCATCGCCTCCGCGACCCCGCTGGTATCAGCACCTCGTCGATGTGCGCCAACCGTGGATCTGGCTCGCCTATCTCCCGCTGTTCGGCGCCACCTGGCTGGGAGCCGCGCCGAGCAGGCTCGACATCATCGCATCGGCGGCCGGACTGCTCATCTTTCTCGCGCTCTATGTCTACGCGTTGAGGGATCCCGCGCGCGGCGTGACCCTTCCTGCGATGCTGATCATGCTCGTGGCGTTCGCGATGATTCCGTTCGGCGGCAATTGGACCGTGCTCGCGGTCTATGCCTGCGCCACGGCCGCGGAACTCCGCCCGGCGCGTGCGGGCGTTCGCCTCGTCGCCGGGCTGATGCTGGTGTCGGTCGTCGCCATGATTGCGGTGGGTCTGCCCTGGTATGTCGTGGCGATGGTCGCCTTGTTCGAGGCCATGGTGGTGTACGGCAAGATGTCCGGGCTCGCGCTCGGGGAGAAGCACGGCGCCCTGCTCAAGGCTCAGGAGGAGGTCCGCGTGCTTGCGCAGGAGGCGGAGCGCGAGCGCATCGCCCGCGATCTCCACGATTTGCTCGGCCGCACCTTGACGTTGATCGCGCTCAAGTCCGATCTGGCGGCGCGGCTTGCCCGATCGGATCCGGACGCGTCCGCGCGCGAAATCCGGGAGGTCGCCGAAGCCGCCCGCGGCGGGCTGGCCGAAGTCCGCGCCGCAGTCTCCGGCATGAGCCATGCGGGACTCGGCCGCGAGATCGAGGCATCGCGCACCGCGCTCGCCACCGCCGGGATCGCTTGCGACATCACCGGTGAGGATCTCGCCATCCCGTCCGCCAATGGCGCGGTGCTGGCAATGGCGCTGCGAGAGGCAATCACCAATGTAATCCGCCACGCCGCCGCCACGCGCTGCAATATCGCCATCACGGAAGCGGGCGATTCCATCGAGCTTGCCGTTGCCGATAACGGGCAGGGCGGCGACTTCCGCGAAGGCGCGGGTCTGCGGGGGATGCGCGCCCGCTTGTCGGCTGCGGGTGGGCGGCTGCGCATTCGCGCCAGCGGCGAGGGTACCGAGGTCTCCGCGGCCGTGCCGGCGGCCGCGGCATGATCCGCATCGTCATCGCGGAGGATCAGGCGCTGGTGCTCGGCGCCCTCGCCTCGCTGCTCGCGCTGGAGCCCGACCTCGAGGTCGTTGGTCGCGCACCCGACGGCCTGGCCGCGCTCGAAACCGTTCGGGCGCTCGGGCCCGATCTGCTCCTCTCGGACATCGAGATGCCCGGGCTAACGGGGATAGAGGTGGCGGCACGGCTCACCGCAGAACGCTCCGCCACCCGTGTGTTGATCGTCACCACGTTCGGCCGGGCCGGGTATCTACGTCGGGCGATCGGCGCCGGTGTCTGCGGCTATCTGCTCAAGGACAGTCCGGCCGATCTGCTGGCCGATGCCATTCGTCGGGTCGCAGCGGGAGGACGTGTGATCGATCCGGAGCTGGCAGCGGCGGCGGCGTTCGCGCCGGCCGACCCGCTCACCGATCGCGAGCGCGCGGTATTGCGGCTCGCGCAGGACGGGCTTTCGAACAAGGAAATCGCGCGCGTGCTCGAACTCTCCCCGGGCACGGTGCGGAACTATCTCTCCGAAGCCGCGGCCAAGCTCGGCGCCTCGAACCGTGTCGAGGCGAGCCGAATGGCGCGCGATGGCGGCTGGCTCTGACCATTTCGGCAAATTGGTCTTACCAGTTGTTGACAAGTGGCAGGATCGCCAACATCGTGTTGGAAAAGAGGGGAGGATCCATTGCCTATCCGACTGTCCTTGCTGCTGGCGAGCATGGCCGCCTTGCCCGCGGGCGCGGCACCGCTGCCGGCGTCTGCCGCTATTGCCCCGCAACCGCTCCCCTCGCGCGCCGAACTGGTCGCGGCGATGGAGCGCGTTGCCGACTGGCAGCTCGGCCATCTCGACAATCTCGACTATATACCGCTGGCCCGCCCCAGCACGCGCAATCCCCGGGATTGGCAGCAGGCCACGTTCTGGGTGGCTTTGACCCATCTCGCCGACCGGTCCACCTCGCCGCGCTTTCGCGAGGCCATTTTCGCCAAGGGTCGCGAGAGCGGCTGGCGACTGGGCGACCGGCTCTACCATGCCGACGATCACCTGATCGGCGCCGCCTGGCTCTGGGCGGCCAGGAACGGCGCCGGAGACGCGGCGCTATCCCCCATGCGCGCAAACTTCGATAAAATCCTCGCCGCCCCCCAAACCGGAACCCTCACCTTCAATGCGCCGCAAAAGGGCGATCCCGAATGCACCACGCGCTGGTGCTGGTGCGACGCGCTGTTCATGGCGCCGCCGACACTGCACGCCTTGACCCGTCGAACCGGCGACCGACGCTATGCCGACTTCGCATACCGCGAGTACAAGGCCGCAACGGATTTCCTGTTCGACGAGAAGGAACGGCTCTACTTTCGCGACAGCCGGTTCTTCGATCGGCGCGGCGAACATGGCGAGAAGCTGTTCTGGAGCCGCGGCAACGGCTGGGTGTTTTCCGGGCTCGCGCGTCTGATTCCCGAACTGTCGCGCAACGATCCTCGCCGCCCTTATTATGTGGGCTTGTACCGCAAGATGGCGGCGCGGCTGCTCGAACTGCAACGTCCGAACGGCTTCTGGGCCCCCTCTCTGCTTGGCGATCGCGCCACCGCCGCGGATGAATCGAGCGGCACCGGATTCTTCGTCCACGGTCTCGCCTGGGGCATCAAGGCGGGACTACTGCCGCGCGGCCGGTATTTGCCGGCGGTGACGCGAGGATGGCAAGCGCTGGAACGCGCAGTGCAGCCCGACGGAAGGCTGGGCTGGGTGCAGCAAGTGAGCGATCGGCCGGACGTAGTGAAGGCTGAGGACACGCAATTCTATGGCGTCGGCGCCTATCTGCTCGCCGGCAGCGCTGTCCATGATTTGGCGCCTCGTTAGAAACGGGATGCCGGCGGCGGATCAAACCCGCGGCCCGCTCCCGCTTATTTCGGGACGTCGAGATCGCCCGGGACCGTGCCCGCCTTCATGAACCGCTTGAGCTCCGCTACCTGCAGCGCGGGATAGTCGCCACCCCAGGCCCGCGCGGCCCGGCGCAGCAGTTCGTCTAGTTCGCCCTGATCGGGGTTGATCTCCTTGTACGGCCACTCGGCAATGCGGCCGCGATACGCCGCGAGGAAGTCGGTGGTGCGCTTCAGGCTCTTGCCGCCCTCATCGTGGCGCCACAGGTCGACCCCGACGCATCGGCCCATGTCCGCCACGTCATAGGCGGCGAGCAGGGCGTAGATCGAATAGTGGAAGCTTCGCGTGCGCGTCAGTTCCTGCGGCAGCTTGCCTTCGGGAGTGAACTGCGGGCCGATGCGTCGCGCCGGAAATGCCCGGGCGATCTGCTTCGCCAGCTCGGGTCGGCGCGCGAACAGCGCGAACTGAGTGGCTTGCGCGTCGAACCATAGCGCGTGGTTGTTTTTCGCCGCATCCTCTTTCCGGCCGGTGGGGCTCGATCGCATCCAGTCGAGATAGTCTGAAAACCATGTCTCCAGTCCGGCCTGCTCCTGTTCCGTCAGCTTGCCGGAGGAGCCGATCAGGCCGACGGCATCGATCACCCGTTGCAGTCGCGTCGTGTCGATGATCCCCTCCGCGCGACCGGTTTCGCGTCCCGGCACCGCCTGCGCGAACGCCATGTTGGGGTTCATCCGCGTCTTCGGATCGAGGAACCAGGTGCGCACCAGGCTCGCGGCGCGGCCGGCGTATCGCGGCTCTCCGCTGAAGTAGTAAGCGAGGCCGAGCGTCTCGACGTCTGCGCTCATGCCCTCGAGATCGGCAAGGTCGTATTTGTCGGACGAGCGATCTGGGTTAATCTCGCCGTCGCGGCGAACATAGGGCAGTCCGCCCGGCCTGGTCGGGTCCGGCCACCAATAGGGGCCGACGCTGAGATAGTCGTGGCGATCGCCCGAGGGCGGGATCGTGCGCTTGTCGACCACCGTGTAGAGCGGTCGCCGCATCGCTGCCTCGGCCTTCGCCCGCAGCTTTTCGTAGGCCGCCTTCACCGCCGGATCGCTGTCGCGCGCCGCCTTGAGCCGCTCCATCACGTCCGGCAACAAGAAAAAGGTCCTGCGTCCGCCGAAGGCGGCGGCATAGCCGTCCACGCCTCGGCAGACCGGCTGCTGCGCGTTTCGGCCGAGGGAGGTGTTCCCGGCAGAGGCAGCCTGCGGCGCGAACGCCGCAGCCAGGACTAGGGGGGTGATCCAGCGCATGGTCAGAACCTGAACCGCGCGCCGACATAATATTGCGGGCCGCTCTCGCTCACTTCGGCGATGCTGTCATAGCCGCCCTTGTAGAAGACGTCGCGCGTGTTGGTGACGTTGAGCACCTGGAATTTGAGCTGGACGTTCTTCGTGACGTCGTATTGCGCCGAAAGGTTCAGATAACCCGCATCCTGAACGTTGCGATTGGTGCCGCCATTGGGCTTGTAGTAATGCGAGCGGTAGCGATACATCGCGCGGAGCGAGAAGCCCGACGACTCCCAATAGACGGTGCCGTTGGCAACGTATTTCGAGAGGCCGATCAGGTTCGCCGGATCGAGATAGGGCCCGAGCGCCGAAGTGTCGGGATATTCGAAATTGGCAAAGGCGATGTTGAGCGACCCGTTCACGCCGAACCCGCCGAGCAGCCCCGGCAGATAGTTGAACGCGTGGCTGCCGGTAAACTCGACGCCGTAGAGGTGGCGCATGTCCGGATCGTTGGCCGGCACGATCAGATTGACGTCATAGGCCTGCGACGTCGGCGCACCGCCGTCGATCACCGTGCTGACGTTGATCGTCGTCGGGATCGTCTCCGAGCGTGAGATCACCGCACCGCGCAGCCATTTATAATAGCCGGCGACCGAGAACAGGGTCTCGGGCGTCAGGTACAGCTCGAGGCTCACATCGGCGTTCCACGCGCGCATCGGCTTGAGGTTCGGATTGCCGCTGGTTGGGTTGAACACCACTTCGCTCGGGCTGCCGCCCGGCCCGGTACCCGGATTGAGGTTGATGCCGGCGCCGAAGCTCTCGATCGGCGAGCGCGCAAGCGCGCGATACCCGGCGAGCCGCAGCTTGACCTTGTCGGAGAGATCGAAACCGATGTTCAGGCTAGGCAGCCAGTAGCGATAGTCGCCGCGTAGCGTGCTCGTCGTGATCGTTCCGGTGGGATCCGCGGCAACGGTGTAATTGTCCGCGGTGGTGTCGATCGTCACCCGGAACGGCAGGCGAAAGCCGATCGAGGTGATGTCGGTCTGAACGTAACGCAGGCCGATATTGCCGCTGAACGGCGTGCTGCCCAGATCACCGCCGAAATTCGCCATCGCATAGGCGGCCTTGATCCGCTCGCGCACGTCGATGTCGCCGGGATCGCGCGTCTCGGTCGGGAATGGCAGCGCGCTGTCGCTGCCGGTGAAGGTGCGGAACAGGCAGGCATTGTCGAACGTAGCCCAACGAGTGACGTTGGTCCCTGCCGTCGGGAAATACTCCTTGGTCGGGAACGCGCGGCGGCAGTTCACATTGGCGTTGCCGATGATCTGTGCCGGGGTCAATCCGCCATAGCCGACGATCGTGTTGAGGTCGCTGTTGGCGTTGCCGTCCAGCGTGCGATGATGCTCCGAATAGCGAGCGCCCACCTTGATCGAGCGGATGAAACTGTCGTCGAAGCTGTATAGGCCATCGACCCTTCCCGCCCAGATGTCGTCCCGACGATCGGTGACGAAACGATTGCGCGCATAGACGGCATTCGCGGCGTTGGCGGCGAAGTTGGCCGGGTTGGTGATGTCGAAACCGTCGAAGGTGACCACCGGCACGTCGGGGCTGTCACTATAGTCCAGCGTATAGCCAACCCGGCGCGTCGAACGCATCCGCGTCGCCTTCTGGGTCTCGGTCCGATGCGATTGCGAGAAGCTGGCGTCGGCGGTGAGCACCAACTGACCCGGCTTCCAGGTGACGGTCGCGCCTGCGCCCTTGTATTCTTCGTCGCGCTTGCGGAGTTCGAGCTGGTTCTCGAGGTTCGAGTTGCCCGAATATCGGATCAGCGCACCTTCGCTATAGCCGTTGCTACCGTCGCCGATCAGCAGCGGCCGCACTCCGCGCAGGCCTTCGGTGATCTGCAGGACGTTGCGGTCCTCGGTCGATTGGCGTTTCGAATATTGGCCATCGAGCGCGATATCGAGGGTGTCAGTGGGCCGCCATTGCAGGGCACCGATCACGGCGTTGCGCAACTCGCGGGTGCGCTGTTGGCGAAAGCTGCGCGACTGGGTGGTGTAATAGGTCGTGCCGAGCGTCTCGCCGATCCCCGCGCGCGGCGCGGTCCCGACTACGCAATTGGAATTGGCGCCCGCGGCGTTGAGCTGGGCGGTGGTGCCGGTCACCAGCGTGCCGTTGTTGGCGCTGGTGTTGCACGGCACGAAATTGGCGTTGCCGTTATAATAATCCTCGGGCGCAGCGACGTCCTGCCGCTGGACGCCGATCGAAATGCCGAACTCGCCGATTCCGGTCTCGAACTGGTCGACATAAGAGAGGTTGGCGCGGTAGCCGAGTCCGTCACGGCCGATGATCGCGTCATCCTTGGGCAGATAGGAGCCGCGGAACTCGCCCTGGATCCGGCGCTTGCCGTAATCGAGCGGCCGCAGCGAGCGGAGCTCGATCACCCCGCCGATGCCGCCCTCGAGAAAATCGGCCTGTTGCGATTTGTAGACCAGCACGCCGTTGACCAGCTCGGACGGGAATTGCTGGAACGCCACCGAACGGTCGGGGCCCGCGGTAGATACTTCGCGGCCATTGAAGTTGGAGAAGCTCAAGGTCGGGCCGAGCCCGCGCACCGACAGCTCGTTGGCATTGCCCTTGAACCGATCGGCCGAAACGCCGGTAATGCGCTCGAGCGTGTCGCCGACGCTGTTGTCGGGCAGCGCGCCGATCTCGTCGTTGACGATGCCGTCTAGGATCACCGCGGCGTTGCGCTTGACATCGATCGAGCTACGTTGCTCGGCGCGGGCACCGGTGACGAGGATCGGATCATCGCCCTCCGACTCGTTCGTCTGGTCGGGGGCTTGGCCGGCCTCCTGCGCCGGAGCAGCAGCCGGCGCCGGATCGGCGACCTGACCGAACGCAGGAACGGCAGCGCAAACCGAACCGAGCAGCAATGCGCGAAGAGCATGCCGCGTCAGTGCGGCACCAGCGATCCCAGACATCTCATCTCCCCAGAGTTTCAAGCCCGTTTTCGGGTCTGATCTAGTGGTAAGGCCACTTTGCCACCGGTGTCAACCCAATCAGGAGACAGCATGTGGGATTGGTCCGGCAGACTATTGGCGATAGCGGAGCCGCCACCCCAATGTGATCGGTCCGGCAAGTCGCGTCGCGCCGAGGCTGCACGACACCACCGATGCCATCGCGCCGCCGGGCGCCTGATAGGGCGCACTCGCTGTCTTCTTTGCGGTACAGCCGCTGAAACCAACCGCCGCGAAGTCGGTCACCGCTCCGCGCCCGAACCGGAAAGCGCCCCTGCCCGCCTCTCGCGGTCCTTCGGAGAAGGTCGCGAACTCCATAGTGATACCCGAAAGCGGCAGCGGCGATACCGCGCGATAGGTGTCGGTACGCTCGATCGATCCCGGCGCGAATTCGTAGCGGGTCTCGACCGAAAGCCTTGGGTCTCGCACCGCATCCCTGCCGCCCATCCGGTCCAGCGCATCCATGCGATACGTCAGCACAGTACGCTTCCCCTTCCGAACCACCCTGATGTCGCGGAACCACGCGAGCGGCATCAGCACGCTGCCGTCCCCCAGCGCGAAGCGCGGCGTCAATTGCGGGAAGGTCGCGTCCGCCGCGCCCGAAAGCATCCCAGCGGTATAGGGGATAGGGAAATAGGGATTGTGCATGTGCTGCCCTTCGGCGCCGTTGATCAGCGGCAGCCCGATCACGTGGCCGCGATCGCGGATCGTGAGCAGCGCGCGATCATGATCGCCGCGCGCGAACCAGGTCAGCGTCACCGGCGGCAGCGTCTCCAGCCACGCGGCATAGCGCTTGGAAGGGGGCCGCCGCTCGTAGCCGAGCTCGTTCCAGATCGCGTTGGTGTAGATATATTGCCGGGAGAGGCTCAGATTTTCGCCGAGGATGCGGTGCTTGCCGCGATAGGCATCGGTGCGACGGCCGCCGTCCCACAGGTTGACCGATCCGGTCCGCGGATCGAGCCAGAAATCGGCATAGCGCGCCGCGATGCGGGACGACCAGGCGTAGGCCATGTCCTGCTCTTCCCGACTCAGTACGCCGAGCTTCGCCGCCGCGGTGAGCACTTCGAGGATCGCGGTCTCGCCATAGGCGCCGATGCTGCGCCCAAATTCCCAGCCTTCGCCGGTAAGGTTCGCGCGCAGCAGCATCAATTGCGCCGACTTGCGCAGCCATTCGCGGACTTCCGGGGTGGCAGTCATGCCCGTTTCGAGGAAACGGTGCGCGATTTCGCCGATCAGCAAGACCGAGTAGCGATCGAAGCGGCCGTCGCCGTCGGTCTCGTCGGCGAAGCCATATTCGCCCGAATATTTCCGGTAGTGGTCGAGCATCCGTGCGACGAGCGCCTCGCTCCCGGAGGCATCCTCCCAGCCGAGCAGATGGCGCAGCCGGGCGACGCTGAACGCCACGCCGTAATAATTGTTGGGCAGATTGATGAGCTTGAAGCTCTTCGTATCGACGAAGCGTCGCCAGTCGAGCTGCGTGCGCAGTTTCGCAAGTGTCGCCGGCCGCACGGCCTGTTCGAGCAGCCCCTTCTCCTTCAGCGCGTGCAGGGCGGCGACATAGTAATAGATGCCCCAGGTGTCGTTGGGATCGTCGATGGTCAGGTCTGCGATATCGCGATAGGCCGCGAGATACGCCGGCATCCGCGGGCCATTCCCGGGCGTATCCAGCAGCAGATAGGAGAGGCCGGCGGCGATCTTGCCCGGCAGGAACTTGTCGCCGCTGCCAAAGACCCGCACGCCGTCCAGCGTCATCGCGCGCTTTTCGCGCAGCAGCTTTTGAAGCAGCGCCTCGAGCTGCGGGAGCAGTCGGGTCTCGACGGTGGCATCCATCGCTGGGGCCTCGAGATAGACTCTCGCCTGCGACGATTCCGCCGCGTCGTGCGCCGAGGCGGGAAGCACGAGCGCACACAGGCTGACACCGACGCACGCAGTGCGCCAGAACCGGGATGATCGCAAATATCCTCTCCTGATTGGTAAGGCCAGTTTCCGCGACGCGCGAAAGGCTGTCAAGACGGCGGCGCAGGCGATCCGTGCCGCGCCACGGCATCCGCATCAGAAACCGTCGACCCAATAGTTGGTCAGACAAATATGTTAATTGCACTCTTTGTCACAAAGCGCGATCCGCCCCCGTTCAAATCTTGACGATCTGTTCAATAGGATATGATTATCAATAGTTTAGCTCCAGATCCCCTGAAACGCCAACTGGTCTTACCATCGTGTTGACTCAGAACAATTCTTGAGTTCTTATTGGCCTGACACCGGTGGCAAATAAAAAAGCCCGGAAGCACAGGGGAGAGAGATGACGAGGAACCTTCTTCGCGCAGGCGTAGCCCTGCCCGGCCTGCTCGCGGTTATGCCTGCCGCCGCACAGACCGCGAGCCCCGCGCAGACCCAGGCAGAGCCCGCCGAGCTTCCCGAACCCGCTGCGGAGCGAGATCAGGAGATCGTCGTCACCGGATTCCGGCGCGCCTATGCCGATGCGCTCAACATCAAGCGCGAGTCGGATCAGATCACCGATTCGATCTCGTCGGACGGCCTTGGCCGCTTTCCCGATCTCAATGTCGGCGAGGCCGTCCAGCGCATCCCCGGCGTCCAGATCAATCGCGAGGCGGACTCGCGCAACGCCACGATCTCGCTGCGCGGCCTTCCCGGCTCGTTCGCGCGCACGACACTGAACGGGGGCGGTTTTGCCGATCCGATTCTTGGAAGCGCGACCAACACCTCTTCGACACCGCTCGGCGCCTTCAATTCGGACATCTTCACTGCGATCACGGTGATCAAATCGCCGTCCGCGGCGAACATCGCAGGCGGCCTTTCGGGCAATGTCGACCTCCGGATCGCCCCCGCGCTCGGCCGCAAGCAGGGCGGCTGGGCCAAGGCATCCTACGAATATAACGAGCTCGGCAAGCTCGGCAGCCCGGCATTGTCGGCAGGGTACAATGCGCACATCACGGACGACTTCGCGGTCTTCGGCGTGATCGCCTACAAGGATGAGAAATTCCGCCGCGATTCGATGTCGGTGAACACCTGGGCCAATCGGCTCGGCGCGATCCAGGTCGGCAACCAGCAGGCGGCCGCTACCAATCCGACCTATCAGGCGCTGATCAGCCAATATCCGGGCGGCGTCTACTACCCCAGCCAGGTTCGCCAGTTCGTGCGCTTCAACCAGGGCCATCTGCTCACTGGCGCGGCGGGATATGAATGGCAGGCGAGCGACACGGTGAAGTTCGGCGCCACCGGCTTCTACACCGAGCGCAACCTCGACCAGGGCACCAATCACCTGCTCTATATCGACACGACGGCTGGCAACAACACCAACACCGGGCTGGCCGCGACTTCGGCGGTGGCGCATTTCACCAGCCTCGGCACGCCCTATGTCGTCCAGACCTCGAGCGGGCAGCGCGCCTATATCAATCAGTTCACCGCCGAGAATCTGCAGAGCTTCGATTCGATCCGATCGGAGCCCGCCAAGCAGAAAACCTGGGCGATCACCCCGACGATCGAGATCAAGGACGATCAGTGGCGTGTCACCGGACAGGCGACGATCTCGCGCGCGCAGGTGCTCGCCAACCAGATCGAGCTCGACATCATCCAGAACCCGTACCGCAATCTGGGCAGCGCCGGGCTCAATGGCATCACCGCCTCAATCTTCACCGGCGGAACGAGCCTCGCCGATGCCGAGTTCATCCTCAATACGCGCAACGCCACCCACATCCCCACCGGCGGCTATCCGCTACCCTCCGCGGCGAACCAGGCGACCCAGGCCGGCGCGCAGATGCCGGGCGCGCCCGCGAATACGCAGGCCGACCGCTTCGGCGTCACCGGCACCAACGGCCAGTCGTGGAACGCGCTCGACGCGGTGCAGCTCGATTTCGAGCGAACGTTTGAAGGCAGCCTGCTCGCGGCGGTGCAGGCAGGCCTGCGCTACGAGCGCAACGAATATACCTCGAGCGGCTCGCGCAATACCTCGCTGGGATCCCAGACTGCCAACGTCACGCCGGCGATGTCCTCGCAAATTCCCTATGCCGGCGATTTCTTCGGCGGCACCGCGCCCGGCTACACTGCGAACTGGCGCACGCTCGACATCAACCAGGTGCTGAGCGCGATCACGCCGGTGAACACCGCGCCGCGCAGCACCGCCAACCCAAATGGTCTGCCCGGCCAGTTCGTCCTCGGCGAGCAGTATGGCGTGTTCCTGACGCCCTATGGGCTGGTGAACAATTATTGGGATCCCAATTACTGGAACAACAACTTCACCAACGCCAGGGAGGTCATGTCGGCCTATGCCATGGCGCGGTTTGACGGCGACCTGTTCGGGATCCGCGTCCGCGGCAATGTCGGCGTGCGCTACGAGAGCACGACGCAGCGAATCGACGCGCTCGATTGCCAGAATTGCGCCAGCGCGCTTTCGCTCGTCGCCGCGCCGCCGGTCAATCACCGCATGGTCCCGCGCGTCTACAAGGACGACTACGACTATTGGCTCCCCTCGGCGATGTTCGCCGCGGACCTGAGCCGCAACCTCGTCCTGCGCGGCGCCTATTACCAGACCTATGTCCGCCCGCAGCCGCGCGACAACGTCCCCGCCACTTCGCTGCTCACCCCCGACCCGGCGCTGGTCGGCACGCCCATCTATACGGTGGTGATCGGGGCGACCAACTTGCAGCCCTACACCTCGGACTCGTTCGATCTGTCGCTCGAATGGTACAATCGTCCCGGCGGCGCCTTCGCGGTGGCGGTCTATCAGAAGAACGTTCAGGGCTATATCGGCCCGATCACCGATCGCACCATCCTCTGCCCTGCTTCGGGCATCTACAACGGGATCGACTTCGGTCTGGGCCAGCTGGGCGACGACGGCGTCAACTGCAACATCGTCGGCAGCACCACGGGCGCCCGAGTACAGGCCAGCGGCATTACCAACCAGTTGCCGATGCGGGTTCGCGGCGTCGAGGTTTCAGTGCAGCAGAATCTGGATTTCCTGCCCGGCTTCCTCAAGCATCTCGGCGGCGCGGCCAATTACACCTATACGCAGATCGACGGGAAGGACACGCAGGGCAATCCGATCACGCTGCCCAGCGTCGCCAAGCACAACATCAATCTGATCGGCTATTACGAGACCAAGCTGTTCGGCCTCAGGGCGGTGTTCAACCACCGCGGCAAATACGATCTCGCGGCGGGCAACAGCTTTGTCGGCGACGCGCGCACGGTCAAGGCGCGCAGCCAGCTCGACGCCTCCGCCTCGGTCAGCCTGACCAGCCGGCTCTCGGTCTCGTTCGATGCGTTCAACATCACCAATGCGACGCGATCGGAATATGAGAACGATCCGATGCTGCCGCGCCGGATCGACTATGACGGGCGGACCTATCAGGCGACGCTGCGCGCGAGCTTCTGAGCAACGAGGCGTGGGGCCCACCACCCGCCCCACGCCGCTATTCGGGAACAGTCATGAAAGCGCTGTTGATAGCCTCGCTCCTCGCATGCGCCGCGCCGGCGGCCGAGGCGCAGGATTTCGCTATATTCGACGCCACTTCGCTGCGCGGCGGGGAAACAGAGTCCGTCGGAAAGGGCGTCCTCGACCGTGCCGGTCGAGCGCTGAGCCGACCGCCCGGCGCCATCCCCGAGCTTCACACCGAGGGTACGCTTCCCGGAAAGGGCATTCGCGACATCAGCCTCAAGGCCAAGCAGGACCAGCCGATCGTGCTCGACCTCGCGCTGGCGTGGCGGCTCAGCGGCGATCGCCGCTATTTCGATCAGGCGGTTCGCTACCTGATCGCCTGGGCGGACGTCTATCGGATGTCGTTCAATCCGATCGACGAAACCGGGTTCGACGCGCTTCTGCTCGCTACCGACCTGGTCGAGGCCGATCTTCCGCCGTCCACCCGCGCCACGCTCGACCGCTTCTGGCGCCGGATGGCCGAGGGCTATCTGTCCGCGATGGACGGCACGCCGAAGAACCGGCACACCAACTGGCAGAGTCACCGGGTCAAACTTGCGACGCTCGCCGCGTTTCAGGTGGGAGACCCCGCCCTGATCGCCCGCGCCCGCGAGGCGTTCCGCAGGCAGATCGCCGCCAACGTCCGTCCGGACGGCTCGGTGTTCGACTTCCACGAGCGCGACGCGTTGCACTACGTCACCTACGATCTCGACCCGTTGCTCGTGGCGGCGATCGCGGCGCAGCGCCATGGCGAGGGCTGGTATCGCTGGAAGAGCGCCTCCGGAGCGAGCCTCGCGCAAGCCGTTCGCTGGCTCGAGCCCTATGCCCGTGGCGAGAAGACCCATATTGAATTCGTCCGTTCGCGGATCCAGTTCGATCGCGATCGCGCGGCGGCGGGGCAGAGCGAATATGCGCCGCATCCGTGGAAGCGCCGGAATGCAGTCAACACCTTCGCCATGGCCGCGCTCCTCGACCGCGCCTACGTGCGCTTCGCCGAGACTCTGGGCCGGGAGACCGAGCGGGTGCCGACGGCATGGATCACCCTGCTGCAGCAAGGCCCGGCAACTCGTTGAGCTGTAACCGGGTGCCGCATCAATCCGGGATGCTGATCTAGCGGTACAGACCCATCGTCACCTTGAGCAATACAGGCTCGCCCGTGAAGTTGAGGCCATAGTCGATCTGGTCGCCATTCCATCGGCGCCGCATCGTCCATTTGCCCGCGACGAAGCTGCCCTCCTCGGCGCTGATCAGTTGCGCCTGTTCGTTGGCACCGGCGCCGGATGGCGTCACCCGGACGCGGACATGGCTTCCGCTGATCAGGAAGGTGTCGGGCCCGAGCTGCGCCACGACCATGCCCCCCGCCGGCGCTTCGGCGAGCGGGTGGGGATCGACCTTGGTCCAGCTCGTCCAGCTGGGTTCGCCCATCTGCCACTGGCCATATTCGGCGGCGATCCGCCAACGGCCGAATACCGCGGACTGGGTCTTGGCGCCGCGCGCGGTGCCCCAGGTCCGGTTCTCGAACGCGATACGCGCCCAATCGCGCGCGATCGGCGCGAGCATCGCATAGGGGGCCGAGAACGCCTCCATCGTCGCGGCGTCGAGCGCCTTGGCTCCGAGCGGGTAGTTGAAGAAGCCGGTGGCATCCATGCCGAACGGCGCAAAGCCGATCGCCCCATGACCGAGCGCCGGCCACACGAAGCGCGCATAATCGAGCGCGTTGCCGATCTCGGGCACCATCAGGGCGTTGTCGGGCCGCGCATATTTGTCGAGGAAGCTCTCCACCGCGAGCGCATCGCGCGTGTAGATGTCCGGCGCGACGAGATCGATATGCGGCGCCGCCGCCTTCCACACCGGAATCACGTTCCAGTTCGGCCCGCCCGAGGGCCCGACATTGCCGCCCTCATCGGTGAAGGCGTCGCCCAGCGCCGCGTTCACATACATGGGCAACGGCTTCACTGCCTTACCCGCCGCGGCGATTTCGTCGACGTAGCGTGCGAGGTGCCAGGTCTGGAAATATTGCTCGGCGCGCTTGCCGAACAGCGCAGTCCAGCTTCCCGGCTTGACCTTGAGTGCGCGGACCAGCTCGGCGGGGACGTCGCCCCTGAACAGCCGGTCCGCTTCGGGGGTGTGATCCCGGGCAAGGCCATAGCTGCCCGCCTCGTTTTGCGGCTGCACCATGATCACGTTATGGTCGCGATCGATCCTGGCGAGGTGCCGCATCATCGCGACAAAGGCGCGCTTGTCGGCCTCCAACGTGCTCCGCCCGTGTGGACTCAGCACATAATGGGTCGTGCCGTCGGGCTTCTTCATCCGCGGGAACCGCGCCGTGTCGCGCTTCACCCATTCGGGCGCATAGCTGGCACCGGTGTTCTTCCACGTCGCGAACCACAGCAATACGAGCCGCACCTTCCGCGCACGTGCCTGCTCCACGAGGGTGTCGAGAAACGAGAAGTCGAATTGCCCCTCGACCGGCTCCACCTGTTCCCAGGCGATAGGGATCTCCAGCGTGTTGGCGTGCATCGCCTCGATGACCGGCCACACCCTGGGCAGCATCGCCGGGTAGTTGCTGGAATTATTGGCCTGCGCGCCGAGCATCAGAAACGGTGCTCCGTCGACGAACAGCGCATGCCGTCCGTCGCGGGAGACCAGTTTGGGGAGATCTTGGGCGCTCGCTGGCACGATAGTGCCCATCGTCAGCATCAGCGCCAGCACACATCCAATCACCCGTCGCCACATTCGAGCTGTCCCCCCTTCGACAAGCGCAGCTTTCCGCATCCCCCTTCGGGATACCCGCGCTCACTACTGCACGAGCCGGGCGTCGTCCTCCCCAACTTAGCCTCGTTCGACTGGCGAGTCTCCGCGTGGAAGACGAGGACCCGGAGCGCCATTCCGCATGATCGGCACGCCTGAAAGCAGCACGCCTGGAAATGACTTTGACGATCATGACGCGGCAGTCCGCGACGGTCCAGATCATTTGCTATGGACTCGAAGTCATGCGCGAGTAACCTTGAGCTGGTCTGATCTGAATCGAAATCGAGTCGCGCGGGGCAAAGTCTCGTCCATAGAGTCGGACAGGACAATGTGACCGGGGATTGGCGAAATAGTAGCGAATTCAACGAAGCGCTCGACGCGGTCGGCGGGCGCGGCAGTCGCGATTCCATCATTTGGAGACGACGATTGTACGCGCCCTGCCGGAGAACGAGGGGGAGACGGACATGCCTACCTACACCGGCAATAACGGCAGCAACACCATCAACGGCTCCAATGGTGACGACACCATCTACGGCCTCGGCGGTAGCGATCGTCTCTATGGGCGCGGCGGCAACGACACGGTTTTCGGTGGAAGCGGCAATGACGACATCGAGGGCAATGACGGCAACGACACGCTCTATGGCGAAGACGGCAACGACGATATTTCCGGAGGCAACGGCAATGACGTGCTCAGCGGCGGCTCGGGTGACGACGAACTGTCCGGCGACGCCAATGACGACACGCTGACCGGCGGGACCGGCGACGACGAACTCTCCGGCGGCACCGGCAACGACAACCTCTATGGCGAGGCCGATGACGACACGCTGCGCGGCGACGACGGCAACGACTATCTCCACGGCGGCGCCGGATTCGATACGCTCTATGGCGGCAGCGGCAACGACACGCTCGACGGCGGCGGCGACGACGACGAACTTTCGGGCGGAACCGGCAACGACACGCTTGGCGGCGGCGACGGCAACGACCAGCTCGCCGGCGAGGACAACAACGACACGCTGTCCGGCGGCAACGGCAATGACACGCTGGCCGGCGGCAACGGCAACGACACGCTGACCGGCGGCGCGGGGGTCGATTATATCGATGGCGGCGCGGGTACCGACACCGCGACCTATTCTGGCGCACTGGCCGATTACACGATCTATCGCTTCGGCCCGATCACCGGCGTGGTTCATAACGGTCCCGGCGGCCCGGGCTCGGGCACGGACGGCGCCGATCTGCTGGTCTCGGTAGAGCGCCTGCAATTCGCCGACGTCACCATCGATCTTACCGCCAACAACGCGCCGATCGCTTCGAACGACGCCGTCGCGCTCACCGAGGATGCCGACAGCTACAATAGCGGCGCCGCAAGTGTGCTCGACAACGATTTCGATTTCGAAGGCGACCCGCTGACCGCCACCCCCGGCCTGTTCAACGGTAGCTATGGCACGCTGACGCTCAACGCCGACGGCACCTATAATTACGTTCTCAACCCGGCCGCCCAGACGCTGGCGCAGGGGCAGATCGCGCAGGACAGCTTCAGCTACACCGTCTCGGACGGCAGCGCCTCAGATACTGCCAACCTGGTGTTCACGATCACCGGCCTGAACGATGCGCCGGTCGCCAATCCAGATGCTGCGACGACCGGCGAAAACGCCGGCGTGCTGATAGATGTCCTCGCAAACGACACAGACGTCGACAATGGCGCGGTGCTCACCGTCACCTCCGCATCGGCCCCAGCCGGGCAGGGCAGTGCCGCGGTGGTCGTTAACCAGGTCCAGTTCAACCCGGGCAGCGACTTCGATCATCTCGCCGTCGGCGACACTCAGGTCGTAACGGTCAACTACACGATCCAGGACCAGTTCGGTGCCACCTCCGCATCGACAGCAACTGTCACTGTGACCGGCACCAATGACGGTCCTGTCGCCAATCCCGACAGCGCCGCCACTACCGAAAGCGCGGCGATCCTCATCGACGTCCTCGCCAACGACAGTGACGTCGACGACGGCGCGGTTCTCACCGTCACCTCTGCTTCGGCACCGGCGGGCCAGGGCAGCGCATCGGTTGTCGCCAATCAGGTCCAATTCGTTCCTGGCAGCGATTTCGACTATCTCGCGGTCGGCGAGAGCACGGTGGTGACGGTCGACTATTCGATTACCGACGATCAAGGCGCAACGGCCTCGTCCATGATTGCGGTCACCGTCACCGGCACAAATGATGCGCCGACGATCGACGCCGGCGGCACCGACGCAACCGGCGCGGTCACCGAACTGCCCAGTGGCGCCCCGAACGAGAACGCCTTCACCCATAACGACAGCGGCTCGATCACCTTCGACGATCTGGATCTCAGCGACACCCACAGCGCCAGCTTCGCCGCGCAGGGCAGCGGCTATCTCGGCACCTTCAGCCTCGACCCGGTCAATCAGGCGAGCGACAGCGTCGGCTGGGACTTCCAGGTCGACGACAGCGCGATCGACTTCCTCGACGAAGGCGAGACGCTGACCCAGACCTATACGGTCACGCTCGACGACGGCCATGGCGGCACCACGACGCAGGACGTCACCGTGACTATCACCGGCGAGGCCGACAATCTGCCGCCCGACGCTGTAGACGATGCCTATGCGGTACCGGGCAACGTCACGCTCACCGTCGATGCGAGTGAAGGCGTGCTTGCCAACGACACCGACGACGGCGGTGTCGGCAGCGGCCCCGGCGAGGCCTTGGTAACTGCGTTCGACGCAACCTCCGCGAACGGGGGCAGCGTCACGGTCAATCCCGACGGTTCATTCAGCTATGAACCTCCGGTTGGCTTCAGCGGCGCCGACAGCTTTACCTACACGCTCACCGATGCCGACGGTGAAACCGACACCGCGACCGTAACGATCAACGTAGACGCAGACTCGGTCTGGTTCATTGACAACGCCGCCGTCGGCAGCGCCAATCTCGGCACCCAGGCCGATCCATTCATCTCGCTCGCGGCCTTTAACGCGGCGCAGGGCACCCCTGACGGCCCCGCCGCCGGCGACACCATCTACCTTCGCGAGGGCACCGGCATCTATGCCGAGGCCGACGGCATCAATCTGCTGGACGGTCAGACGCTGATCGGCGGCGGTCAGGACCTCGTGATCGGCGGCGAAACCTATGAGCAGGGCACCGGCCGCCCGACCATTGTCACCATCGGTGGCAGCAACAACGGCATCGACCTCGCCGAAGACAACAGCGTCTCGGGCCTCGACATCGGCGACACCACCGGCGCAGGGCTCGCCGACAGCGGCGGCAGCGTCGGCAGCCTGACGGTGAGTGACGTCGCCAAATCGGGTACCGGCCAGATCGTCGACATCGACGAGGGCGGCACGCTCGACGTCACCCTCAACAGCGCCGACTCGCTCGGCTCGAACGGCGGCGCGATCGACCTGGCCGGAGTGGGCGGCAGCTTCACGGTGACTGGCGCGACTACGATCATCGGCGTGCACAGCGGCGGCGGGATCGACATCACTGGTACGTCTCTCACCGCGAGCTTCGCCGGCGGCGGCACCGTGTCGACGCTTACCGCTACGGCTGTCAACTTCGCTGGCAACATCGGCGCGCTCGCGATCGGCGGCGGGCTCGACATCGTCACCACCACCGGCACCGGCCTGAACGCCAGCGGCGGCGGCACCGTCACCGCGACCGGCGCCGGCAACAGCATCACCGCGGCCGGTGGCATAGCCGTGAGCGTGATCGGCACCGCGATCGGCGCGGACGACCTCAGCTTCGAGAGCGTCTCCGCCAATGGCGGCGCCTACGCCATTCGTCTCAACGGTACCGGCACGGCAGGCGGCCTCCACATCACCGGCGTCGGCGCCGTCGAGGGCTCGGGCGGCATCATCCAGAATATCGGTATGCGCGGCATCGAGGCGATCAACACCGGCGATCTGGTGCTGGGCAATCTAACCATGACCAATGCCAACACGGTCCACGGCGTCTCGACCGATCTCGACATCAGCGCGTCCAACGCCGCGATCTACCTCAGCGGCGTCGACGGCGTCTCGCTCGACAATGTCGACATCAACGGCACCGCCGACACCGGCATCGTTGGCATCAACGTCGCCGATTTCGCGATGGACGGCAGCACGATCACCGCGTCGGGCGATGCCGTGCACGAGAGCGGCATCGAGTTCGTCAACCTGTCAGGCGATTCCTCGATCTCGAACAGCGAGATCTCGTTCGCCGAGACCAACGGCCTCGACATCGTCAATACCGATGTCGACCTCAACCTCGTCCTCGACAACGTCACGTTCCGCGACAGCCAGACCGCCTCAAGCGGTGGCCCGGCCAACGCCAATGGCGATGGCGGACTCCAGTTCCGCAGCTTCAGCACCGCGGCCGGAGCGCCGGTCACCAATATCGACGTCATCGACAGCGATTTCGTGCGGCTGCGGACACAGGGCATCCAGGTCGTTGCCGACAATGATTCGATCGTCAGCGTCAACGTCACCGGGTCGAACATCGACAGCGAGGCCGGAATCGGCACCGCGATCGACTTGCTCGCGAACGGCGCGGCGCAGCTGGCGTTCAATGTCCTCGGCAACACGCTCCAGAGCCGCGGCGGCAACACCGTCAACGTCGCCGCGTTGGGGGGTGCCGATATCGAGGGTCGGATCAACGACAACGGCATCGTCGCGAACGGCACAGGATCGGGCGTCCGCGTGCTCGCACAGGATGCCGGCGGCACCGCGATCGTCGAGGTACGCGACAACAACATCGTCATGGGCGCGGGCAATTCCAGCTCGGCGGTGGATGCGCAGGCGCGGATCGGCAATGCGCGGCTCGACCTCACCCTCGACAACAACGTGCTCGATTCGAACCCCGCCGCCCTCGCCGACATCAACATCACCGCGGGCTCGACGGCGGCAGGCGAGACGGCCGAGGTCTATGCCAACATCATCAACAACGACGTCCTCGCCGGCGGCCCGGCCAACCTGCTGCGGCTGCGTACTTCCGATCTCAACGCCACTTCCGATCCAAGGATCTTCCTCGAGGGTTTTGTCGAAGGCGGCCCAGGGCTCGACGACGACGCGGTCGCGACGTGGAACGCCAATGGCAACACGCCGGTCGCGACGACGGCGAACATCAACGTTACCCAAACCGGCGGCGCAACCGCACCGGGCGCGGGGGTAGCGCTCGTGCCCGACAATCCGCTGCCGCCGAGCGGGTTCGTGCTTGCCAGCGAGGAGGACGCGCTGTTCTTCCTGCTGCTCGATCAGGGCGCCCCGTCCAGCCCCGTCGACGGGTTCGTCGAGGCCTCGGTCCCGTTCGCGTGGAACGACACGAGCTTTGAGACGGTGTCGGTTTATCACTCCGACCTGTCGCTGTTCTAGGCCCGGCTCAGTTGCCGAAAACCTGCGCGGCGAAATGGGCGGAGAGATCGAAGCGCTCGCCATCGAAGACGGTGCGGACATAGGTGATCGTCTCGGCCTCGCGCCACGTCCAGCGTTCGAGGACGAGACACGCCCGGTCGTCGGCGAGGTCGAGCAGCGCCGCCGCCTCGCCGGCGGGCGCCGCGGTGATGCGATGCTCGGCTTCCGTCCAGGGAACATGCGCGAGCAGCCAGCTTCCCGGCGGAGTCGCGGCGAAATCGGCATCGCGCGCCTCGGGAACAGCGGCGAGATTGATCAGCCGGTGCTCGAGCGCATAGGGACGTCCATCGGCGAGATGGACACAGTCGAGCGCGAGCAGCTCACGCGGGCGTCGCAGCCGCAGCAATGCCGCCTGGGCGCTGTCGGCATCGCGAATGCTGCGCGTCACCAGCCGCAGCGTATAGGCGTGCCCCCGTTTCTCTATCTCCTCGCGGATATCGGGGATCTGCAAAGCCGCCATATGGATCCGCGGCGGCGTCACGAACGAGCCGCGCCGCCGCTGCCGCGCGATCAACCCTGCCCCTGCCAGCGCCGATAGCGCCTTGCTCACGGTCATACGCGAGCAGCCATATTCGGCCATCAGCTCGTGCTCGACCGGAATGCGGTCTCCCGGGCGCAGTTCGCCCGACATGATCCGCCCCTCGATCGCGCTGCGGATCACCTGATAGAGCGGCCGCGCGGCGCTCAACGGCCGACGATCCCGGCGAGCGCGGCCGTATAGCGCCGTACCACCGCATCGCGGGCGAGGTGCCGGCCGGCCGCAACCCATTGCCGCCCGCCGCACCACACCGTGTCGATCATGAAGCGGCTGTCGGCGAACACCAGCGCGTCGAGCAGCGCATCGCCGCTGCGCCCGGCCAAGGTCGGATGGGCAAGGTCCAGCGTCACGAAATCCGCCCGGGCGCCCGGCGCGAGGTCGGGCGCGCCCGCGTCAAGAGCCTGCGCCCCGCCGCGCCGGGCCGCATCGAACAGCGTCCGTCCGGTCGAGGGAAAGGCAGCGCTCGCCAGCAAGTTGCGCTCGCGCCGCACCAGCCGCTGCGCATATTCGAGGCTGCGCAGCTCCTGCGCCATGTCGATCAGGATGTTCGAGTCCGAACCGACGCCAAAGCCGCTCCCAGCTACGAGCAGATCGGCTGCGGGGAAGATACCGTCCCCGAGATTGGCTTCGGTGATCGGGCACAGACCGACGACCGCACCGCTCCGCGCGATGCCGGCCAGCTCGGCCTCGGTCACATGCGTGGCATGGACGAGGCACCAGCGCGGATCGACCGGAGCGTTCTCCAGCAGCCATTCGACCGGGCGCCGCCCGCAATGGCGCAGACACTCATCGACTTCCCCGGTCTGCTCGGCGACATGGATATGGACCGGCCCCGCCGCGCCGATCTCGACCGCCGCGGCAAGGCCTTCAGGAGTCACCGCGCGCAGGCTGTGCGGCGCGACCCCGACCCGCGCATCGGCTGTCCCGGCCACGGCCTGGCGCGACGCTTCGATCAGCCGGGCATAGCCGTCGACCTCGTGCACGAACCGCCGCTGCTCGGCCTTCGGAGCCGCGCCGCCAAAGCCCGAAGCCATGTAGAGTACCGGCAACAGCGTAAGCCCGATCCCCGTCGCGGCCGCGGCGGCGGCCAGCCGCGCCCCCATTTCGGCAGGGTTCGCAAACGGCGTGCCGTCGCGGTCGTGATGGACATAATGGAACTCGCCGGTACGCACGAACCCCGATTCGAGCATCTCGACAAAGGCCAGCGCCGCAATCGCCTCGAGCTCGTCGGGTCCGATCGCATTGGCGAAGCGATACATCACTTCGCGCCACGTCCAGAAGCTGTCCGCGCGCGGGCCCCGCCGCTCGGCGAGCCCCGCCATCCCGCGCTGGAAGGCGTGGCTGTGCAGATTGGCGACGCCCGGCAATGCGACTCGGTAGCGCGTGTCGTCGACCTCGGGCGCAGTGTCCGCCACCAGCGTGACGATCCGCCCGTCCGCGACGGTCATCCGCACCCGCTCGGCCCATCCGTCCACAAGCAGCGCAGTCTCGAACCAAAAGCCCCGCATCGCCCTCTCCGCGTCCGTCGCCGACAAATGTATAGACATTTCGATTGCCATCCGGAAAGATCATTCGATCGCCGAGAGGAGAGTGCACGCGTGCGGGTCGAGCAGCTGTGGAGCAACGCCAGACTGGCCACGCTGCGCAGCGACGCGCCCGGGCTCGGCGTCGTCGAAGACGGGCTGATCGCCGCCACCGGCGAGCGCATCGTCTATGCGGGCCCCCGCGCCGAAGCGCCGAGGTTCGAGCCGGCGACCGCGCACGACTGCGCGGGCCGCTGGATCACCCCGGGACTGATCGACTGCCACACCCATCTCGTTCATGCCGGAAACCGTGCACGCGAGTTCGAGCTTCGCCTCGCCGGCGCGAGCTATGAGGAGATCGCCCGTGCCGGCGGTGGCATCGTCTCGACGATGCAGGCGACTCGCACCGCCAGCCGGGAGCAGCTCCTCGCCGAGACGCTCCCCCGGCTCGACGCGATGCTCGCGGAGGGGGTGACCACGATCGAGGTCAAGTCCGGCTACGGCCTGTCGCAAGCCGACGAGATCAAGATGCTGGAGGCCGGTCGCGCATTGGGCGACGCGCGCGCGGTGAACGTCGCCACCACCTTTCTCGGTGCGCATGCCCTGCCGCCCGAATTCGCCGGCAACCCTGACGGCTATGTCGATGCGGTCTGCACGCAGATGATCCCGGCGATCGCCGCGGCCGGGCTCGCCGACGCGGTCGACGCCTTTTGCGAAGGGATCGGCTTCACCCCTGCGCAAGTGCGCCGGGTCTTCGCCGCCGCGCAGGCGCACGGGCTGCCGGTCAAGCTCCATGCCGAGCAGCTCTCCAACCTGCAGGGCGCCGCGCTCGCCGCCGAATTCGGCGCGCTCTCGGCCGATCATCTCGAGCATCTCGACCCGCCTGGAGTCGAGGCGATGGCCAGGGCGGGCACCGTCGCCGTGCTGCTCCCCGGCGCGTTCTACTTCACGCGCGAGACCCGCCTGCCCCCGACCGAAGCACTGCGCCGCGCCGGCGTTCCGATCGCCGTCGCCACCGACTGCAATCCCGGTACCTCGCCGCTGACTTCGCCGCTGCTCGCGATGAACATGGCGGCGACGCTGTTTCGCCTCACCGTCGACGAGTGCCTCGCCGGGATGACCCGCGAAGCGGCTCGCGCGCTCGGACGACTGAGCGAGGTCGGCACGCTGGAACCCGGCAAACGCTGCGACCTCGCGATCTGGAACGTCAACGAGCCGGCGGAGCTCGTCTACCGCATCGGCTTCAACCCGCTCCATGCACGGATCTTCGGAGGACAGGCATGATCACGCTCGAACCGGGCGCGGTGCCGCTCGAGCATTGGCACGCGGTCTACCAAGGCGCCGATGCGCGGCTCGATTCGGCTTGCCGGCCGGCGGTCGAGGCCGCGGCCGAGACGATCGCGCGGATCGCGGCGGATGCGCACGCAGTCTATGGCGTCAACACCGGGTTCGGCCTGCTCGCCAGCATCCGCATCGAACCCGCCGATCTCGACACGCTCCAGCGCAACCTGGTCCTATCCCACGCCGCGGGCGTGGGAGACCCCGTGCCGCGCGCGGTACTGCGGCTGATGATGGCATTGAAGCTCGCCAGCCTCGGCCGCGGGGCCTCGGGCGTGCGGCCCCAGACGCTCGATCTGCTCGAGGCGATGCTCGCGCGCGACTTGCTGCCGGTGGTGCCCGCGCAGGGCTCGGTCGGCGCCTCAGGCGACCTCGCCCCGCTCGCCCACATGACCGCGGCGATGATCGGCGTCGGCGAGATCGACTCCCCCGCCGGCCGCCTGCCCGCCGAACAGGCACTGCGGGAGGCCGGCCTGACGCCCCTCGCGCTCGGGCCCAAGGAAGGTCTCGCGCTGCTCAACGGCACGCAATTCTCCTGCGCCTATGCGCTCGCCGGGCTGTTCGAGGCGGAGGCGCTGTTCGCCGCCGCACTAGTCGCAGGCGCGCTCTCGACCGAGGCCGCCAAGGGCTCGGACACTCCGTTCGATCCGCGCATCCACGCGCTGCGCGGCCATCGCGGGCAGATCGAAGTCGCGGCGATGCTGCGCGCGATGATGGCGGGCTCGCCGCTGCGCGCCTCCCACCGTGACGACGACAAGCGCGTGCAGGACCCTTATTGCCTGCGCTGTCAGCCGCAGGTGATGGGCGCGGGGCTCGACTTGCTCCGCCAGGCGGGAGCCACGCTCGGCATCGAGGCGAACAGCGTGTCGGACAATCCGCTCGTCTTCGCCGACACCGACGAGGTGCTGTCGGGCGGCAATTTCCACGCCGAGCCGGTCGCTTTCGCCGCAGACATGATCGCGATGGCGCTGTGCGAGATCGGATCGCTCTCCGAACGTCGGCTGGCAATGCTGGTCGACCCCGCCCTGTCGGGCCTCCCCGCGTTTCTCACCCCCAAACCGGGCCTCAATTCGGGCTTCATGATCCCGCAGGTCACCGCCGCCGCCCTCGTCTCCGAGAACAAGCAGCGCGCCTATCCCGCCAGCGTCGATTCGATCCCCACCTCCGCCAATCAGGAGGACCATGTCTCGATGGCGGCACACGGGGCCCGGCGGCTGATGGGGATGGCCGAGAATACCGGCCACGTCGTCGCGATCGAACTGCTCGCCGCGGCGCAGGGCTATGGCTTTCACGCGCCGCTGACCAGCAGTGCGGCGATCGAGGCGGTCTATCGCGAGGTCCGCGCCGCGGTGCCGCGACTCGACGAGGACCGTTACTTCCATCCCGACATCGCCGCCGCGGCGAAGATCGTCCGCTCGGGAAAGCTGCGGCAGGTCGCCGAGGCGCACGCGATTCAGGTGCCTTCGGTGACGCATGGCTGATCCCGGCTGGCTCGATGTCCGCCGCGGAAGCGCTCCGCTGGTGCTCGGCATGCCGCACACCGGCACCGACATTCCGGCCGAACTCGCGCCGCGCTACGTCTCGCTGTGGCGCGCGCGCAAGGACGCCGATTGGTGGATCGATCGGCTCTATGCCTTCGCCGAGGATCTCGACGCGACGATCGTGCGCACCACCCTTTCGCGTAGCGTCATCGACGTCAACCGCGATCCCGGCGGGGCCTCGCTCTACCCGGGCCAGACTACCACCGAACTTTGCCCCACCACCACGTTCGACGGCGAGCCGCTCTATATGCCCGGTCGGGAGCCCGACCAGGCCGAGATCGCCGAACGCAGCGCGCGCTGGCTCCTACCCTATCACGCAGTCTTGACTGCCGAGCTGGCGCGCCTTCGCGATGCACACGGCAAGGTCGTGCTCTACGACTGCCACTCGATCCGCAGCCATGTCCCCCGGCTGTTCGACGGCGAGCTGCCCCAGTTCAACATCGGCACCAACATGGGCGTGACCTGCGATCCCGGCCTCGAGGCGGCGGTGACCCGCGCCTGCGCCGCCACCGGCCGCTCGCTGATCGTCAACGGCCGCTTCCGCGGCGGCTACACCACCCGCCATCACGGCCGCCCCGAAGCCGACGTGCACGCGATCCAGATGGAGCTCGCCTGCCGCGGCTATGTCGACGAGCCCGTAAGGCCCGACGAGACCAGCTGGCCACCGCGCTGGTACCCGGCCCGTGCCGCGCCGCTCGTCGCGGAGCTCCGCAATGTCCTCACCGCCTGCCTCGACTGGACCACAGCATGACCACGCGCCGCGACAACAGCCGCAGCATCCGAGCGCCCCGCGGTACCGAGCTCAGCGCAAAGAGCTGGCTCACCGAGGCGCCCCTGCGGATGCTGATGAACAATCTCGACCCCGAGGTCGCCGAACGGCCGGAAGAGCTGATCGTCTATGGCGGCATCGGCCGCGCCGCGCGCGACTGGGAGAGCTATGACGCGATCGTCGCCAGCCTGCGCCGGCTCGAGAGCGACCAGACGCTGCTGATCCAGTCGGGCAAGCCGGTCGGCATTTTCCGCACCCATGCCGATGCGCCGCGCGTGCTGCTCGCCAATTCGAACCTCGTGCCGCATTGGGCGAACTGGGAGCATTTCAACGCGCTCGATCGCAAGGGCCTGATGATGTACGGCCAGATGACCGCGGGCAGCTGGATCTATATCGGCAGCCAGGGGATCGTGCAGGGCACCTACGAGACCTTCGCCGAGATGGGCCGCCAGCATTATGGCGGGAGCCTCGCGGGCCGTTGGATCCTCACCGCCGGGCTCGGCGGGATGGGCGGCGCCCAGCCGCTTGCCGCGACGATGGCCGGTGCCTCGTGCATCGCCGTCGAGTGTCAGCCTTCACGGATCGAGATGCGGCTGCGGACCGGCTATCTCGACGCCCAGGCGAACAGCATCGACGAAGCCCTCGCCCTGGTCGACGCGGCGCATAAGGCGAGCAAGCCCATCTCGGTCGGGCTGCTCGGCAACGCCGCCGAGATCTATCCCGAGATGGTCCGCCGCGGCATTCGCCCGGACGCCGTCACCGACCAGACCTCGGCGCACGATCCGCGCAACGGCTATCTGCCGCTCGGCTGGAACCTCGACCAATGGGAGCGCGCCCGCGCCGACGATCCCGAGAGCCTCGACAAGGCCGCCCGCGCCTCGATGGCGGTCCATGTCCGCGCGATGCTCGACTTCCACGCGCAGGGCATCCCCACCGTCGATTACGGCAACAACATCCGCCAGATGGCGCTGGAGGAAGGCGTCACCGACGCCTTCGCTTTCCCCGGGTTCGTCCCCGCCTATATCCGCCCGCTCTTCTGCCGTGGCGTCGGACCGTTTCGCTGGGTAGCGCTGTCCGGCGACCCCGAGGACATCTGGAAGACCGATGCCAAGGTCAAGGAGCTGCTCCCCGACAACGCCCATCTCCACAATTGGCTCGACATGGCGCGCGAGCGCATCCGCTTCCAGGGGCTGCCGGCGCGGATCTGCTGGGTCGGGCTCGGCGAGCGTCACCGGCTTGGCCTCGCCTTCAACGATATGGTGGCGTCGGGCGAACTCAAGGCGCCGATCGTGATCGGCCGCGACCACCTCGATTCGGGCTCCGTCGCCTCACCCAATCGCGAGACCGAAGCGATGCGCGACGGCTCCGACGCCGTCTCCGACTGGCCGCTGCTCAACGCGCTGCTCAATACCGCCAGCGGCGCCACCTGGGTGTCGCTCCACCATGGTGGCGGCGTCGGCATGGGTTTTTCCCAGCACTCGGGGATGGTTGTGGTCTGCGACGGGACTGAGGACGCCGCCCGCCGGATCGAACGCGTGCTGTGGAACGACCCCGCCACCGGCGTGATGCGCCACGCCGACGCCGGCTATGACATCGCGATCGATTGCGCCCGCGAACAGGGGCTCGATCTGCCCGGCATTCTTTGACCTCCCTCGTGTCAGCGAGGGGAGCTGACTAGGGCTTCAACCGGCAGCCCCTGGGCACCCGCACCGGGCTGCATTGCGCCATCGCCTTGCCCGGCAGCGTCACGACGAACCCCGTCCTGAGCGGATCGGGCGCGCCGGGATAATAGTCAGTGCTCACCGCCTGCGCCCCGCTCGCCACTGCCGCCTTCGCCTTGGAATAGTCCCGCGCTCGCGCTTCGACCGTGCCGGCGTCGGTGCGCGTGCGCACGATCACGCCTTCGGAAACCCATTTGCGGATCTTGTCGCGGTCGACGAGCGGGTCCTGGACGATCTGGACCACTGACTCGGGCTCGCCGTCGGCATACCAGCCGAACATCGCCCGCGCCGCGAGCGACGGATGTCCGGCGCGATAGGCCTCGGACACGGCCGCCCGCACATCGAGCAGGATGTAGATCCGCCCCCGCGCCGCCGACAATTTCGGCCAGCCGCGCGTCCGCACGGCGTCCCGCAAGCTCGCCGCGCTCCCGCGCACTTCGTCGGGCGTGATCAGCCGATTGCCCGGCAGCACCGCCCGGATCTCGGTATCAAGCGCGTCGAGCAGCCCCGCGTCGGTGAGCGGCAACGGACTGGTGATCCCCGGCCGCTGCGACGGCATATCGGCGGCGTTGAGCGTGATCATGATCGGCAGATGGTCGGGGTGCGACCGCGACCAGCGATCGACTTCGCCCAGACAGACCATGAGGGTCGCGCAGGTGCTCAGATAATCGATATCGGGGATGTGGAACACCTTGAACCCTGGCTTGAGCATCGCCGCACGATCGAAGCCGGTCCGCTCGCCCGCCGCGCGCGCCAGCGCCTCGCCCATCGGATCGGCGTAGCGGCCGCCTTGCGGATCGGCGAAAATGTCGAGCTCGAGCTGGCGCACGCCGGCGCCGAGCTGCGCCGCGAGCGGCCCGTGATAATAATCGAGCGCATCCGCCGTCTTCGGATCGGCTTCGCGGATCTTCGTCATCACCGCTGCCGGGATGCGCGCCTTGAAGCTGTTGTGCGATCCCACGACCTGAACGTCGTTCATCGCCTGCGGGGCAGCCGCCACGCCGGCAATAGCCAGCGCAGCGACCGCCAGGGAAGCTTTCAGCATCAGAACTCCGTCCGTGCGCCGAACAGGATCGTCCGGCCCCAATAATGGATCTCGCCATAGCGGCTCGGATCGTCGTTGTAGCTATATTGCCGCGCGCCGGCGATGTTGATCGCCTCGAGGCTGAGCGTCGTCTTGTCGGTCACCCGCAGCGACAGGTTTCCGTCGAGCGAACCGAACGCGTCGACATAGCTCGGCGTCTGGGTGGTGCTTCCCGTGCCCGACAGATATTTGTCGCGCCACACATAAGAGAGCCGCGCCGAAATCGGCCCCTTCTCGTAGAAGCCGACAAGGTTGAAGCTGTTCTTCGACAGCCCGATCAGCTGATCCTCGATCGTCCGCGCGCCGGCCGTGTAGTTCGCCTGCACCGAGGTGTGGGTGTACGACGCCTGCACGCCGAGGCCGTCGAACGGCGCCGGCAGGAAGGTGAACACCTGATTGTAGGCGGCTTCGGCGCCATAAACCTTGGCGTCGCCGCCATTGACCTGCGTGCTCAGCAGGATCGTGCCGCGTCCTGGAATCTCGACATTGATGTTCTGCGCGGTGATGTAATTGTCCATCGCCTTGTAGAACAGCGCGCCGGACAGCGAGCCCTTGCGGCTGAAATACCATTCGAGCGAGCCGTCAAACTGGGTGGCGAGGAATGGCACCAGCTCGGGATTGCCGCCGCTGCCGGTCGGGGCGTCGGTCGACACGCTGATCTGCGGCGCGCTCTGGGTCACGTTGGGGCGGGTAAGCACCCGGCTGGCGGCGAGGCGCGCGACCAGGGTCGGGCTCAGCTCGGCGCGCAGATTGAAGCTCGGCAGCCAGTTGTTGAAGGTTTTGGGAAAGCTCGCCGGAGTCGGTGTGGTCCCGATCGTCAGCGTGCCGCTCGCCACCTGATCGGTATGGACATAGCGTACGCCGAGATTGCCGGTGACGTCGATGCCGCCGAGATCGAAGCCGTAATCGGCGCGGACATAGCCCGCCGCGATCTTCTCCTCGACGACATAGGAGGCGCGAAGATCGGCCGCGGTCAGCGGCGCATTGGCCACCGCGGCGGTGAACAGCCGGTTGTAGTAAGCCGAGGTCACCGGCACGAGCCAGTTGCGCGGAGCGTTGCCCGACACGTCGGCGAGGAAGTCGTCGTATGGGAGGGTCTGGTAGGCGCCGAGACCGAAGCTGCTGAGCGGCTGATTGTTCGCCGAGTTCACCACGAAGTCGCGCCGCGCGTAATCACGCTTGCGCCAGTGATATTCGCCGCCCGCCGCGAGCTTGGTCAGGAAACCGTCGAAATCGCGCGCGACGTCCAGTCGGGCATACCAGTCCCAGTCCTTGCTGTTCTTGGGGGCGATGTTGAACGGATAGATGACGTAGTTGTTGGGATCGAGCACCCCGCGGGTGGTGGTGAAGGTCGGGATCACCTTGTAGCCGCCCGACGCGTCATAGGTCAGCGGCGCGAAGAACACCGCGCGGCTGCGCACGGTGCCTTCGGCATAGCTCGGGTGGAAGCTGTGCGCGTAGGACCAGTTGAAATTGGCCGCGACGTGCCAGTCGCCTGAATTCCACAGCTGCTTCAGGCCGACGTTGAGCAGGTCGTGCCGGTTGAGGCTGTACTCGCGCGACGCCATGAAGCGCACATTGTTGATCGTCGCGCCGACCACGGTGTTGCCGTCGAGCTTGACCGATCCCGGGACGATCGTCGTGCCGGGATCGTCGGGATAGATGTCGAGGCCGAATTCGTCATAGGCGACGTCGAGCCGGGTCGCGAGCACGTCGAGCGTGGTCTCGAGCTCGGGCGAAGGCTTCCACTGCGCCGAGATCAGACCGGAGACGCGCTTGCGCTCCTCGGTCTCGATCGTCGGCCGGGTGCGGGTCGGCGTGTAGAAACCGGTGCCGAGCGCCGAGGTGAAGCGATCGAGGTTCCAGCCGGTATTGTACCAGCGGTCGTTGCGGACTTCCTTGCTCCAATATTGCGCGCCGGCGAGCAGGCCGAAGCTGCCGTCCTGGCTGGCATAGCTGGTCAGCGCGGTGGCGTTCGGCTTCACCTTCTCGGTCATCGTCGTGTAGGTGCCGCGCAGGTTAAGCGTGGTCTTGGTGCCGACGTCGAGAGGGCGGAAGGTGCGGACGTCGATATTGCCGCCCAGCGCGCCCTCGGTCATGTCGGCGGTCGGGGTCTTCACCACGGCGATCTGCGCGACGAACTCGGCCGGCAGCATCTCGAAACGGAACTGGCGGCCGGCGGCGCCGCCATTCTCGATCAGATCGTTGATCGCGACGCTGCGGCCGTTGAGCAAAGTGCTCTGGAACTGCGGCCCAAGCCCGCGCACGCTGACATAGAGCCCCTCGCCGCGAGGCCGGGTGATCGTCACGCCGGTGACGAGCTGGAGCGCCTCGGCGACATTCTGGGTCGGGAACTTGCCGATGTCGGTCGAAGCGATCGAGTCGACGCCGTACGCTGCCTCGCGCTTGGTCTGGCTCGCCGCGGCAAGGCTGTCGGCATAGGAGCCGGTGACGACGATCTCGTCCTGCGTGTCCTCCTGCGCGGCCTCGTCGGCGCTCGCGGGGACGGTCTGGGCATGCGCGGTCGGCGCGATACCGAGTGCGGCGAAGGTGAACGGAAGCGTGGCCCGAAGCAGGCGTGAAGTGCGCGACATTTTGAATTTTCTCCCCCCGGGTGTGCTCCCCCGGCGGGGCCGCGGATAGGCCCGCTTCGTTGCGATTCGACGGCAGGCTCGTTGCAGAGCCGTTTCAAATTTCGGACGATGGAATGACTGCGAGTGCTCCTTCCTTATCGAAAGCCCGCCGCAGGAGGCGAGAGGGACGGTCAGGGCGCGGAGAGCATTGCCCAAGCTCAGAGGCGGTTGTGAAGCGCGCCAGGCGCGTATCGCCATCAATGCTTTGGACAAGCGGCTGGCGCAGTTGCGCGACATGCCCGAGCGGATCGCAAAAATCCGCATGCTCCGTAGCGCGGTGGAGGCCAATACGCTGTGAGCGTGACCCTGCTGTCAGCCTGTTGGCCCCAGCTGCGCGTCTGCCCCGCCAAAAATACGTGCAGAAGCGCAAGGTAGCGCACGCCACCTTGCCAAGTCTCTTGCGATTGCTCGGAAAATTCTGGTCGGGGCGACAGGATTCGAACCTGCGACCCCCACACCCCCAGTGTGATGCGCTACCAGGCTGCGCTACGCCCCGACCAAGGGTGCGCCCTCTATTCCGGTCCGGCGCAGGATGCAAGACGCAGCGACAATAGTTGCACGGCTTTGTACGCCATGTTAGCGCGCGCCGCTTGAACGGGGCCGTTCCGCGCCCCGCAAATCCAGGCAACCGGAAACCCATGTTCGCCACCCCAGCATATGCACAGGCAGCCGGCACCGCGGCGCAAGGCGGAGGCACCGCCGGCGCGATCGTCTCGCTGCTGCCGCTCGTCCTCATCTTCGTGATCTTCTACTTCCTGATGATCCGCCCCCAGCAGAAGCGCATGAAGGCGCTGCAGAACGCAGTGACTTCGGTGAAGAAGGGCGACACCGTCGTCACCGCGGGCGGGCTGATCGGCAAGGTCACCAGGGTCGAGGAGACCGAGGTCGAGATCGAGCTCGGCCCCAACGTCAAGGTTCGTGCGATCAAGGCGACTCTCGCCGAAGTGCGCCCGCTGGGCGGCGCCAAGCCCGCGAACGACTGATGCTCGATTTTCCCCGCTGGAAGGTCTGGGCGACGATCATCACGATCGTGGTCTGCATCGGCCTGTCGATCCCCAGCTTCGTCCCCGAGAACATCCGCCGCACCTGGCCGAGCTGGGTTCCCCAGCCGACGGTGAGCCTCGGCCTCGATCTTGCCGGCGGCTCCTATCTGCTGCTTGAGGCGGACACCAGGGACGTCGCCGCGTCGCGCCTCGACGCGATGCGCGAATCGGTCCGTTCGGTGATGCGCCGCGATCCGCGCATCGAGATCGGCGACATCTCGGTCCAGAACGGCCAGCTGAGCTTCATGGTCCGCGATCCGGCCAAGGTCGACGCCGCACGCGAACGCCTGCTCGAGATCACCGGCAGCGGCGCCGGCCTCACCGGCCAGCGGGTCTGGGACATCTCGGTGCGCGATTCGTCGGTTTTCGTGCTCCGCCCGACCCAGGCCGGGCTCGACGAGGCGATCGACACCGCGATGAGCGACGCGCGCGAGATCATCTCGCGCCGCATCAACGAATTCGGCACGCGCGAGCCCAACGTCGTCCGCCAAGGCACGAATCGCATTGTCGTCGAGGTACCCGGTCTCAAGGACCCGCAGGGCCTGAAGAAGCTGATCGGCGAGACCGCCACGCTCGAGTTCAAGCTGGTGGACACCAGCGTCACCCCGCAGCAGATCATGGCAGGCACCGTCCCGGCGGGCAGCCAGGTTTTGCCGATGGTCGAGGGCGGTGGCCAGATCGCAGTGTTCCGCGAGGCGATGATCACCGGCGAGATGCTGGTCGACGCGCGCCAGGACTACGACCCACAGGACGGCACCCCCGGCGTCGCCATCCAGCTGGACGGCGTCGGCTCGCGCCGCTTCGCCAAGGTGACGCAGGAGAATAGCGGCAAACCCTTCGCGATCATCGTCGATGACAAGGTCATCTCGGCGCCCAACATCAACGAGCCGATCCTGGGCGGTTCGGCGCGCATCAATGGCGGCTTCACCGTCGAGAGCGCCAACGCGCTCGCGATCTCGCTGCGTTCGGGCAAGCTGCCGGTCGACCTCAAGGTCGTCGAGGAACGCACGATCTCCGCGGAGCTCGGCAAGGACTCGATCAGCAAGGGCGTCCTCGCCGGTGTGGTCGGCACGCTCGCGCTGATCTTCTTCATGCTGATCACCTATGCCCGGTTCGGCGTCTACACGACGTGCGCGCTGGTGGTGAACGCGTTCATGATTCTCGGCATCATGGCGATCTTCAACGCCACGCTCACCCTGCCCGGCATCGCCGGCTTCGTGCTGACGATCGGCGCCGCGGTCGACGCCAACGTGCTGATCAACGAGCGCATCCGCGAGGAGCAGCGCGTGCGCAACCGCAACGCGCTCGCCTCGGTCGAGTTCGGCTACAAGGAAGCCAGCCGCGCGATCTTCGACGCCAACATCACCAACGTGATCTCGGCCGTCATCATGTTCGCGATCGGCTCGGGCCCGATCCGCGGCTTCGCGGTGGTGCTCGCGATCGGCATCATCACTTCGGTCTTCACCGGCGTCACCTTCACCCGTCTGCTCGTCGCGGACTGGCTGAAGCGCAATCGCCCCAAGACCATCCAGATCTGAGGCCGATGCCCATGTTCCCGCTCAAGCTCGTCCCCGACAACACCAACATCCCGTTCCTCAAGTGGCGCAACATCGCCATGGTCGGGTCGATCCTGCTGATCATCGCCTCGATCGTGCTGTGCACCGTCCGCGGCTTCAATCTCGGCATCGATTTCGTCGGCGGGCAGACGGTGCGCGTCCATTTCGACCGAGCCGTGCCGATTGACGAGATCCGCTCGAAGATGGCGTCGATCGGCTTCGAGGACGTCACCATCCAGGAATTCGGCAGCGCGCAGGAGATCGGCATCCGCACCTCGCTTCCGGAGGGCGGCGACACTGCCGCCGAGGCGGCGGCGACCAAGATGCGGCAGGCGATCGAGGGCAGCTTCCCCGGCGCACGCGTCACCGGCGTCGAGAGCGTCTCGGGCAAGGTCTCGAACGAATTGTTCCGCACCGGCGCATGGGCGCTTGGCGTGGCGATGGTCGCGATCGCGCTCTACATCTGGTTCAGCTTCGAATGGCAGTTCGGCGTCGGCGCGCTGTTCGCGCTGTTCCACGACGTCGCACTGACGCTCGGCTTCTTCGCGCTCACTCAGCTGGAATTCGACCTCAACATCGTCGCGGCGATCCTGACGATCATCGGCTATTCGCTCAACGACACGATCGTCGTCTACGATCGTATCCGCGAGAACATGCGCAAATACCGCAAGATGGAGATGGTGCCGCTCCTCAACCTCTCGATCAACGAGACGCTGTCGCGCACCGTTGTCACCAGCCTGTCGATCGGCATCGTCCTCACCATCCTGCTGGTGCTCGGGCCCGAGGTGATCTTCGGCTTCACTGCTTCGATGCTGATCGGCATCGTCATCGGCACCTTCTCGTCGGTCTATGTCTCGGCGGCTATCCTGTTGTGGCTGCGGCTCAAGCCCGACAGCTTCGTCCAGAAGGGCGTCGCGGTCGGCCCCGAGGGTGCCGAGCGCGTCGGCCCGCGCGACCAGGCCTGATCGAGAGCGGTCGATGAAGATCGAACGCCGCAGCGCCGAGGGGCCGGTGATCTCCGGCTTTTCGGGCCGCGGCTTTCGCGTCGACGAGAATGTCTACGAAGGACTGCTGATCACCCCCAAGCGCGCCGACGGCTGGTCGCCGCCGCCGATCAACGAGCTGGCCGAGGCCGATCTCGCGTCATTGCTGGCGCTCGAACCGCAGCCCGAATTCCTGCTGCTCGGCACCGGCGAGACGCTGGTCCGCCCGCCCGCGGCGCTTACCCGGGCGCTCGGCGCGCGCGGCATCGGCATCGAACCGATGGACAGCCGCGCCGCCGCGCGCGCGTGGGGCGTGCTCCGCGCCGAGCTGCGCTGGGTCGCCGGCGCACTCTACCCGCTCGGCTGAGGATCGCCGCATGCAGCAACTGAACGGCCCCAGCCTCGCGCCGCTTTCGGGCGGCGCCCCGAAGCAGCTCGTCGTCCTGCTCCACGGCTATGGCTCGAACGGCGCCGACCTCATCTCGCTCGCGCCGCTCTGGCGCCAGCGGCTCCCTGACGCGCTGTTCGTCGCGCCCGACGCACCCGAGCGCTGCCCCGGCGCACCGGGCGGCTACCAATGGTGGGCGCTGCACGATCTCAGCCGGCAGGCACTCGCCGCCGGTGCTCGCCACGCCGCCCCGGTACTCGACGCGTATCTCGACGATCTACTCGCCGAGCACGGTCTCGCCGAGGACAGGCTGGTGCTCGCCGGCTTCAGCCAAGGGACGATGATGGCGCTCCATGTCGGGGTGCGGCGCGAACGGCCGCTCGCCGGAATCCTCGGCTATTCGGGGATGATCGCCGGTCCGTCGCTGGACGCGTCCGAGATCCGCAGCAAGCCGCCGGTACTGCTGATCCATGGCGACGCCGACACGATCGTGCCGATCAGCGCCTATCGCCATGCCCATGCCGAACTCGAGCGCCACGGCTTCCCACTCGAAGGCCATGTCACGCGCGGCCTAGGGCACGGCGTCGACCCCACCGGGATCGAGCTGGGGGCGAAGTTCGTCGAGCGCGTTCTGGGCTGACCGCCCCTCCCTAGGAGAGGGGAGTTTTTCTAGAGCGATTCCCAGTCCACAGGCGCATGACGGTCGAGGAACCGCGAAGCGTCCGGCAGCGGATATTTGAGCCCCGTCGCGCAATTGAACAGCACGACCCGCTCTTCTGCATCGACCAGTCCGGCCGCGAGCGCATCGCGATAGGCCGCCAGCGTCGCGCCACCCTCGGGACAGAGCAACAGCCCGTCGCGCTTGCCGGCGTCTTCCACCGCCTGCATCAGCGCCGCGTCCGACACCGCCAGCGCCTTGCCGCCGCTCGCGCGCACCGCGTCGAGGATCAGGAAATCGCCCACCGCCTGCGGCACGCGGATGCCGGCCGCAACGGTATGCGCATCCTCCCAGCGCACCGCGTGGCGCTCGCCCGCGTCGAACGCCTTGACGATCGGCGCGCAGCCTTCGGCCTGCACGGCGTACATCCGCGGCCGCTTCGATCCGATCCAGCCGAGCGCCTCCATCTCGTCGAACGCCTTCCACATGCCGATCAGCCCGGTGCCGCCGCCGGTCGGGTAGAAGATCGCATCGGGCAGCTCCCAGCCGAACTGCTCGGCGAGCTCGAGCCCCATCGTTTTCTTGCCCTCGATCCGATACGGCTCCTTGAGCGTCGACAGGTCGAACCAGCCGCGTGCCTCCTTGCCCGCGCCGACGATCTTGCCGCAATCGTCGATCAGCCCATTGACCCGGTAGACCCGCGCACCCTGCGCCGCGATCTCGCGCACGTTGATCTCGGGGGTGTCGTCGGGACAGAAGATCACCGCTTCGATCCCGGCGCGCGCGGCATAGGCCGCGGCCGCCGCCCCGGCATTGCCGTTGGTCGGCATCGCGATCGTGGTGATGCCCAATTCCTTCGCCATCGCGATCGCCATCACCAGCCCGCGCGCCTTGAACGATCCAGTCGGCAACCGCCCCTCGTCCTTGACCGAGACATTGCCGGGCTCCTTTTCGAGCGGCACGATCGGAGTCGCGGTCTCGCCGAGACTGACGATGTTGGCGGTGTGCCGCACCGGCAGCAGCTCGCGGTATTTCCACAGATCGGCCGGACGCGCCGCGAGCGTCTCCTTGGTCAGCGCACCGCGAACCCCTTCGAGATCATAGCGCACCAGCAGCGGCCGCCCGACCCGCGAGAGCCCGTGCAGCCGGTCGGCTTCGTAGCGCTCGCCGGTCATCGAGCATTCGAGATGGCTGACGAAGGTCGGCCGGTCGGCGGTGAGATTGGCGTCGTGCATGGCCCGGCGCTTACTCAAAGCGCTAGCGCCTTGTCCAACCCAGCTCCGCCATCACCGGGAAATGATCCGAGGTCTGCACCTGGCCGTGATGATCGGTAATGGTCGTCACCCGCTTCGGCACGAACCAGCGGCTGAAGATCCAGTCGATCCGCTTGTCGGCCTTGCCCGAAAAGCCGTGGAACGTCTCCGCCGGGCCCTCGCGTTTCGGCGCGCTGGTCCATGCGTCCTGGAGGTGCGCGCTCAGCGTGCGATAGGTGGGGCTTCCCGGCAGCGTGTTGAAGTCGCCGGTGAGCACGACCGGAAGCGCGCCCGCCACTGCCCTGATCCGCGCGAGCACGAGCGCCGCGCCCTTTTCGCGCGCGCCTTCGTCCTGCGCGCGGTGCGGCAAATGGGTGTTGAAGGCGTAGAAGCGCCGCTTGCCCTGAATGGTCTCGAAAAGCCCCCAGGTCGCCAGCCGCGGCAGATCGGCGCCCCATGCCGCGCTCCCCGGCACTCCGGGGGTATCCGACAGCCAGAAATTGCCCGACTCGATCAGCCTGAGCCGGTCGGTTCGGTAGAAGATCCCCATATGCTCGTCCTCGTCGCCGCCGCGGCGGCCGACTCCGAACCACGCATAGTTCTTGAGCCGCGCGACGAGGAAATCGCCCTGCACCTTGAGCAGCTCCTGCGTCCCGAACAGATCGGGCGCGGCCTTTTCGAGCATCGCCAGCGTGACTTCGCGGCGATTGTCCCACGCGTTCACGCCGTCGGCGGGATTGGCGTAGCGGATGTTGAAGGTCATGACCTTGAGCGGCGCCTGTGCCCCCGCCGGCGCTCCCGCGAACGCCAGCATCGCGACCGCGCAGCCCAGCATCACCAACAGTCTCATTCCGCTCTCCCTTTGCGCAGCCGAAACGGCTCCCCATATGCGGCCCATATGAGCGAAAACAGCAACGCGTGGCACGGCACGACCATCCTCTCCGTGCGGAAATCCGGCAAAGTGGTCATCGCGGGCGACGGGCAGGTCTCGGCGGGCAACACGGTGATGAAGCCCAATGCCCGCAAAGTGCGACCGCTTGGTGACGGCAAGGTCATCGCCGGTTTCGCCGGCGCGACCGCCGACGCATTCACCCTGTTCGAGCGGCTCGAGAGCAAGCTCGAGCGCCACCAGGGCCAACTCCTCCGCGCCGCGGTCGAGCTCGCCAAGGATTGGCGGACGGACAAATATCTTCGCAACCTCGAAGCGATGCTGATCGTCGCCGACAGGGACGTGACGCTGGTGGTCACCGGCAATGGCGACGTGCTCGAGCCCGAAGGCGGCGTCGCGGCGATCGGTTCGGGCGGCAATTTCGCCCTCGCCGCGGCGCGTGCGCTGGTCGATTACGAGACCGACCCAGACAAGATCGCCCGGCAGGCGATGAAGATTGCCGGCGAGCTCTGCGTCTACACCAACGACCGGCTGACCGTCGAAACGCTCGACAGCGCGAACTAAGGAATCGAAATGCAATATTCGAGGCTCGGCACCAGCGGGCTGATCGTATCGCGCCTGACGCTCGGCACGATGACCTTCGGCGCCGGCAGCGGCAACGCCGCCATCACTCGCACCGCTGCGAGTGACGCCGCTGCCATCGTGGGGCATGCGCTCGACGCCGGCGTCAATTTCATTGACACCGCCGATGTTTATGCCGGCGGCGAAAGCGAGGAGATACTCGGCCGCGCGCTGGGCAAGCGCCGCGACGAAGTCGCGCTCGCGACCAAGGCCGGCTGGCGCACCGGCGCGCCGCTCAATCGCTCGGGCCTGTCCGCCGGCCATCTCCACTGGTCGATTGATCAGAGCCTCAAGCGCCTCGGCACCGATCATGTCGATGTCTATATCGCCCATCGCGACGACGCCCATACTCCGCTCGAAGAGACGCTGCAGGCGCTCGACGCGATCGTTCGCGCCGGCAAGGCGCGCTATCTCGGCGTGTCGAACTGGTCGGCATGGAAGATCGCCGCGGCGATGGAGTTGCAGCGCGCCAATGGCTGGGCGCCGTTCACGCACGTTCAGATGATGTATTCGCTGCTGGGGCGCAGCATCGAGCACGAAATCCTGCCGATGGCGGCGCGTTACGGTCTTGGCTTCACCGCTTGGAGCCCGCTCGCGGGTGGCTTCCTGTCGGGCAAATATACGCGCGAGAATCTGAGCGATCCGAACAATCGCCTGTCGGGCTTCGATGCGATCCCGTTCGACAAAAACAAGGGCTTCGCCTTGGTTGAGACGATGCGCGACATCGCCGCCGCGCACGGCGCCACCGTGGCGCAGGTGGCGATCGCTTGGGTGCTCGCCCAGCCGCAAGTATCGAGCGTGCTGATCGGTGCATCGCGGCTGTCGCAGCTCGACGACAATCTTGCCGCGGCAAATATCGAACTGACGCCGGCCGAGCTGGCGACGCTTAGCGAGGCCACTGCCGAAAACCCCAATTTCGCAACCGGCGTCACGCGCGTTCCAGACGGCCCGATCGTCAACGCGCTCGCCGCCCGTCCCGGCGACACGCCAGATTTGAAAGCTGATCCTGTAGTATGAACGACACACTCACCCCCAAGGCGATCGTCGCCGCCCTCGACGCACACATCATCGGTCAGCAGGATGCCAAGAAGGCGGTCGCGGTCGCTCTCCGCAACCGCTGGCGGCGCCAGCAGCTCGCGCCCGAGCTGCGCGACGAGGTGACGCCGAAGAACATCCTGATGATCGGGCCGACCGGCTGCGGCAAGACCGAGATCAGCCGCCGGCTGGCCAAGCTCGCCGACGCGCCGTTCGTCAAGGTCGAGGCGACAAAGTTCACCGAGGTCGGCTATGTCGGCCGCGACGTCGAGCAGATCGCCCGCGACCTTGTCGAGGAAGCGATCCGGCTCGAGAAGGAGCGCCGCCGCGCCGCGGTCAAGGACAAGGCCGAGGAAGCGGCGATGAACCGCCTGCTCGACGCGCTCACCGGCAAGGATTCGTCGACCGCCACCCGCGAGGCGTTCAAGCAGCGCTTCCAGGACGGCGTGCTCGATAACACCGAGATCGAGATCGAAGTCGAGCAGGCCGCCGCGACGCCCTTCGACATACCCGGCGCGCCGATGCAGATGATCAATCTTGGCGAGATGATGAAGGGGCTGGGTGGCCAGCCGCTCAAACGCCGCAAGCTCAACGTTCGCGCGGCGTGGGACAAGCTCGTCGAGGAAGAGGCCGACAAGCGCCTCGACCAGGACGAGGTCAGCCGTCAGGCGCTCGCCGACGCCGAGGCGAACGGCATCGTCTTTCTCGACGAGATCGACAAGATCGCGGTCTCGGACGTGCGCGGCGGATCGGTCAGCCGCGAGGGCGTCCAGCGCGACCTGCTGCCGCTGATCGAGGGCACCACCGTCGCCACCAAATACGGGCCGATGAAGACCGATCACATCCTCTTCATCGCTTCGGGCGCCTTCCATGTCGCCAAGCCGAGCGATCTGCTGCCCGAGCTGCAGGGCCGCCTGCCGATCCGAGTCGAGCTGAAGGCGCTGACCGAGGAGGATTTCGTCGCGATCCTGTCCGACACCAAAGCCAGCCTCGCCCAGCAATATGCAGCCCTGCTCGGCACCGAGGGGGTGACGATCGACTTCACCGGGGACGGCATCCGCGCGGTCGCCAAGATCGCCGCGGAAGTGAACAGCCAGGTCGAGAATATCGGCGCCCGCCGGCTGCAGACGGTGATGGAGAAGCTGCTCGAGGAAGTCAGCTTCGACGCCGAGGACCGCGCCGGCAGCACGCTGGTGATCGACGCAGCCTATGTCGACAGCCAGCTCGCCGCGGTCGCCCGCAACACCGACCTCAGCCGCTACGTGCTGTAGGCCGAAGATCCTCCCCCGCGGCGCGGGGGAGGATCACGGTCATTGCTTGGTATAGGGCGTGAACTGGCCGAACCGGCACGTCGCGCCCGGGATGCGGCTGCCCGGATCGACCGGCCGGAACAGGTCGTTGCGGCAGACCTGCGAGCCGTGTAGCTCGACGATCAGGATGTCGTATTTGTCGAGCGACGGGCATTCCGCCGCGAGCGTGTTGCGCCACACCCGCCTGCCGTCGCGGTACAGGATCGTCCGCTGGTCGATGATCTGCGGGCCGTTGGTCTGCTGCGGCGACGAGATGCAGTCCTGCGGCTTGCCCGCGACCCGCCCCTCGAGCGCTTCGGCGAGATCCTCCGCCGCCTCGGCCTGGCGCGAAGCCTGCAGCTCGGCATTGCCGGTGCACCCGGCCAGCACGAGCAATCCCGCGATGAGTCCCGATCGCATGTCCCTCTCCTCTTCTATCGCGTCCAGGGCGTGAACTTGCCCAGCGTGCAGCTTCCCGTGACGAAACCGCGGTTGCGCGTCTCAACGATGTCCCCCTCGCAATAGCGCCCGCCCACCGTCTTCACGAGAATGGGGTCGCCACGCGCGAGTCCCGCGCAATTGCCGCGCACGTCGTTGCGCCACAGCCGCCCGCGGCCGGCGACATACAGGATCGTGCCCGCATAGGGCTGGACCGAGCGATACTGGTCACTGCGCAGGCACGCCACCGGGGTGCCCGGGGTGCGACCGGCAAGCGCCCGCTCCAGTTCGCCCGCGTCGCGCGGCCCGGACTGGCTCGTGGCGGCGGCGCCGGAGCAGGCGGCGAGCAGCAGCAACAGGGCGGGCACCGCACGCGCAATCATCGCAAACTCCTATGCCCCCTGGCGGAGCATACGCCTCTCAGCCGCGAAAACCATCCTTGGCCGCGCGGCGTTCCGCCAGAATCGCAACGCTTTGCGCGCGCAGGAACGGATTGGTCGCCCGTTCGAGCGCGATCGTCGTCGGCACCGTCGGCTCGCCTGCGGCGCGCAGCCGCTCGACTTCGGCCATCCGCGCGGCGATCTCAGCGTTGTCGGGCTCCGCGACCAGCGCGTACCGCCCGTTCGACAGGGTATATTCGTGTGCGCAATAGACCTGCGTCTCCCCGGGGAGCCCCGCGAGCCGCTGCATATTGGCGAACATCTGCGCCGGCGTCCCTTCGAACAAGCGGCCGCAGCCCATCGCGAACAAGGTGTCGCCGACGAAGACCACCGCATCGCCGGCGAAGTGATAGGCGATGTGCCCGGCGGTGTGTGCCGGCACTTCGAGCACCGTCGCGACGTGATCGCCCAGCCGCACTTCATCGCCCTCGCCGACCAGCCGGTCGGCGGTCGGGATCCGCGCCGCCTCGGCCCCCGGCGCGATCACGGTCGCGCCTGTCGCGGCTTTGATCGCGGCGTTGCCCCCGGTGTGATCGGGGTGCCAATGCGTGTTCCAGATCGCGGAGATCCGCCAGCCACGCGCCTCGGCCTCTGCGAGCACCGGCGCAGCCTCGGCCGGATCGACGACCATCGTCTCGCGCGAGGCCGGATCATGGACCAGCCAGACATAATTGTCGCTCAGCGCCGGGATCCGCACGATCTCGAGTTCGGCCATCAATCGCTCTCCTTCTCGCCGGCCAGCGCGCGGGTCAGCGCCTCCGCCGGCATGCTGCGCACCCGCGCCGCGCCCGCGCCGGCCCAGAGCGGCGAATAGTCGCCGCGCCCCTCGGCCTCTGCCTTGGCGCGCAACGGTGCCAGCGCGTTGCCGGCATAGGGGAAAGCCGGCGCCTTGTCGCTGATCGGCCCGAGCGCGCGCATCAGCCGGTTGCGGATTCCACGCGCCTCCCGCCCGGTCAGCAAATTGGTGAACGCCGCATCCGCGGCCGCCGGCGTCCCGAGCAGCGCACGGTGCAGCGCCGTGACCATGCTCTCCGGAGTAGCGAGATAGGCGGTGCCGATCTGCACCGCCGCCGCGCCGGCAGCGAGGGCCGCGCCAACGCCCGCTGCATCGACGATCCCGCCTGCGGCGATCACCGGAAGGTCGACCGCCGCGACGACCTCCGGCAGCAGCACCGCCAGCGGCATCGGCCGGTGCCCGTCGAGGAACCAGCCGGCATGCCCTCCGGCTTCGGCGCCCTGCGAGATGATCGCATCGCACCCGCGCTCCGCGAGCCAGCGCGCCTCGGCCGGGGTCGTCGCATTGCCGAACACCTTCGCGACCGCCTGCACCCGCGCGAGCAGCCCCGACTCGGGCAGCCCGAAATGAAAGCTCACGACGGCCGGCCGAACGTCCTCTACCAGAGCGCACATCTCCATGTCGAACGGCCGGCGCAGCGGCGGCGGTTCGCCCGGCAGTACGCCTTCCTCGGCATAGAAAGGTGCCAGCAATGCCCGCCATTCGCTCTCGTCGGGCGGTGCAGGTAGCTGGTGGCAGAAGAAATTGAGGTTGAGCGGCCCGGTGACCGCGGCGCGCACCTCGGCGACCTGCGCCCGGACCTGCCCGGCGGTGACCAGCGCGCAGGGCAGCGATCCCAGCGCGCCGCCGCGGATCGCCGCTGTCGCCAGCGCGACGCCGCCCGAACCGGCCATCGGCGCCTGCACGATCGGAACGCGCGCGCCGGTCAGCCCGAGGAAACGGGCGGTCGCCGAAGTCACCAGCTGCCGGTGTTAGGCATCGATGCCCAAGGCTCGGCCGGGGCAAGGCTGTCGCCGGCCTGAAGCAGCTCGATCGAAATGTCGTCGGGGGTGCGGACGAACGCCATGTGGCCATCGCGCGGCGGCCGGTTGATGGTCACGCCCCCGTCCATGAGCCGCTGGCAGGTCTCGTAGATATTGTCGACGCGATAGGCGAGATGCCCGAAATTGCGTCCGCCGCCATAGGTCTCAGGGGCGCTGCCGTCCTCTGGCGGCCAATTATAAGTGAGCTCGACTTCGGCGTTGGCGCGCTCGCCGGGCCCGTTGAGGTCCTCGGGCGCGGCAAGGAAGATCAGCGTGAACCGCCCCCTCTCGCTCTCCATCCGCCGCACTTCCTTGAGGCCGAGCAGCTCGAGGAAGCGCACCGTCGCTTCGGGATCGGTGACGCGGATCATGGTGTGAAGGTAACGCATTCGGGGCTCCGGTAAGGATGTCGCCCGCCAGATAGGGTCTCGTCCCCTTACCGCAAGGGAAGCGAGATCAGCGCTCCGTTGCGCCGAACTGCGCGAGTGCCTTGCGTGCCGATTCCGCCGCCGGGCTCCCCGGCGCGAGCTTGAGCACCTGTCCCCACGCCGCGCGCGCGCCTGCTTCGTCGCCCTGCACCGCGGCGATGTTGCCCGCCTCGAGCTGGACTTGCGCGTCGTCGCCCGCACGCTTGAGGGCCTCGGTGATGTCTACCTTGGCCCGCGCGATGTCCCCCTGCCGCCGCGCCAGCGTCGCCGAGAGCAGCCACGCCAGCGGATCCGCCTTGGCATCCGCCAGCGCCCGGTCGAGATCGCTTCGCGCGCCGTCCATGTCGCCGGCCGCGACCAGCACCCGCGCCCGGTCGAGCCGCGCTTCGCCGAGCGCCAGCCCGGTCAAATTGCCGCTCGCCAGCGCCGCATCGAGCGCGCCGCGCGCCTTGACCGGTTCGCCGGCCGCGAGCCACGCATTGCCTGCTTGCGCCCAGTAATTGGCGGCGCGGGCGTCGCGAGCATTCTCGGCTTCGCGCGCGGCCTCCTCGAACGCCGCTGCCGCCGAGGGCCAGCGCTTCTGATTGGCATAGGCGACGCCGAGGCATTGCCGTGCGAGCATGCCGCCGCCCTCTACTCGCCATCTGGCCGCCGCCGCCGCGCCCTGCGACGGATCGCCGGTCGCGAGATCCATGCACTCGGCATAGCGCGGCGGTTCCTTGCCCGGCGGGGGTGCCGCCGCGGTCGCGGCCTGAAGGCTCAGGAGGAAGAAGAACATGCGTGCAATATTTCCTCGACAGCCCGGACGATCAGCGCGAGATCGGAGTCGCGCGAGAGCCGGTGATCGCCGTCCTTGACGAGGATCGTCTGCACCGCATCTGAACGGAACAGCTCGGCTAGGCGCGCCGCGCGCTCCCACGGCACTTCCTTGTCGCGCTGCCCCTGCAGCAGCCGCACCGGGCCGTCGAACGGCACCGGCCCGATCATCATCCGGTTGGCCTCGCCCGAAGCCCAGAAGCCGCGCGTCGTCACCGTCGGCGCATCGCCATAGTCGTTGGGTTTCTCGATCCGGCCATGCTGCAGGATCGTCAGCTTTTCGGCCTGGGTGAAGCCCCAGTCGGTGAAATCGGGCGCCGCGGCGATGCCCACCATGCCCTGCACCAGCCCGGGCCGCGCCTTGGCGACCATCAGCATCACCCAGCCGCCCATCGACGAGCCGACCAGCACCACCGGCCCATCGACCTGCTGATCGATGATCCGCAGCGCGTCGTCGCGCCACAGCGCGAGCGTCTGGTCCTCGAAAGCGCCGTCGCTAGCGCCGCAGCCGGCATAGTCGAAGCGCAGATAGGCCCGGCCGCTCCGCTTCGCCCATTCATCGAGCGCCAGCGCCTTGGTGCCGTTCATGTCCGAGGCATAGCCGCACAGGAAGACCACGGTCGGCCCGGTGCCGGAGGTGTGGTGAAAGGCGAGACGAGGGCGCTCGGGCGCTTCGGTGGTGTCGGTCATGCCGGGGGCTTAGGCAGCCCGCTCCCGCACTGCAATCCTTGCCCGCCCGGCGGGAGCCTAGAACCCCATTCGGCTCCGCTTCCACTTGCCCGATCCCGGCCCGCAAATGCCCTTGAGCGCCTGCCACTGCGCCGCATCGAGCGCGGGCGCATAGGCGGCTTTGCCCGCGCTCGCCGCGAAACGCCGCTCGCGCTCGGAAGACATCGGATGACTCGCAAGGTAGCCGAGCAGCGCGCCCGGACCCTCGGCCTTCATCTCGCTCTTGGACAGCCGCTGGAAGAACCCCGCAGTCGCGGTCGGCGAGACCTGCGCCCGCTTCAGCGCATCGATCGCGAAGCCGTCGGCGCGGGTCTCTGCGCCGCGCGAGTAGCCGGCGGAGAGGAGTGCGTTGGTGTAGCCCCCGACGTTGCCGTCGAGCCCGCCGAGCACCACGCTCAGCCCCAATTGGCGCACCAGCGACTCGAGCACGTCGCGATTCTCGACGTGGCCGAGCTCGTGGGCGAGCACGCCCGCCACTTCGTCGGGCGACGAAGCCTGATGGAGGAGCCCGCTGAACAGCACGACATGCCCGCCCGGCAGAGTCACCGCATTGACCATCGGCACGTCGGCCACCCGCAGGTCGACATCGGCCCGCATCCCGATCCGCGTCGCGAGCGCCTGGAGCGCCGCCACCCCTTCAGGCGAGGTGCAGGCGCGCTCGCCGAAATCGCCGACCATCAGCGCGCCCAGCCGTGCCTCGACCGAGCGCGGGATCGTCCGCGCGACAAGCGACGGCATCGTCATGATGGCGAGGACCACCACCACCGACACCGAGGCGAAGGCGATCACCGCCGGCCACAGCCCGATCCGGTCGATCACCCGGCCATAACGCCGCGCGCCGGGCAGCCGCGCCGCGATCTCCGCGGGCGGTTCCTCCGCTAGCGTCACGCTCCAGCCCGGCCGCTTGTTCAGGCCGTAGCGGAGATGGCCGTTGACGGCCCCCTGCGCGACCAGCGTGTCGAAAGCGTAGCGCGCGTCCTCGCGGCCAGGCTCGGCCAGCACGAAGCCGTCGTCGGCGAGGATGAGCAGCGCGTCGCGGCGGATGCCGCTCGCGCCGTCATAGTGCCAGACGCGGACCGAAGGCTCAGAAAGCGCCGACATCGAACGCGTCCAGCAGCCCCTCGCCCTGTTTCGGCTCGCGCGTCGTCGACTGGGTGAACGCGTCGAGATCGAGCGTGCCATAGGCCTGCATGTGGCGGATGAAGAAGGCCCAGTTGCGATAGCCGACGAAGATCGTTCCGATCCCCAGCGTCACGATCACCAGCAGGACATTACCGATGAACAGCATGAGCCAGTCCTTGGTGCGCGCCTTGAACTCGAACTCGAGCCCGCCGAGCGCCAGATTGCCCACCACCTCGCGGAAATAGGCGGCGTAAAAGGTCAGCGCGATCAGCCCGAGCACGACGAAGAAGCCGATATAGACCACCGCGGCAATGACGAGCAGCGACAGCTGCACCCGCTCGGGCGAACCGTCGATCGACGGCCCGAGGAAATAGACGCTCACCGCGATGCCGATGAACAGCAAGATCGGCACGAGATAATAGAGGAGATAGCGCCCCAATACCGAGCCGGTGACGCTCGCATGCGACTGGAACCGGTGCGGGCCGAAGCTCATCCGATCCCAGCGCTCGTTCCACAGATTGATCATCGCCCACGGCACCAGCAGTCCCAGCGCGAGCGTGCCGACTGCGGTCTTCCAGAGATGCGACACGGCATAGCCGAAGCCCTGATCGTCGCTGCCGCCGCGGATGCCGTGCCAATAGGTGCGGCTCAGCCGGTAGCGCAGCGCGCGATAGACCGCGAGGCCGACCATGTAGAGGATCGCGACGTAGAAGACGACGAACAGCAACGCCGCCAGCCCGTCCTGCCCGCGGATCGCCAGCGCCTGAATCACGAACTGGATCAGACCCAGCGGCACGAGGAACAGCACGAAGGCCATGACATAGCCGATGAACAGCTCGAGTCCGGTGCCGGTCCATTCGAGCCGGTCGTCGATGAAGCGCGTCTGGCTCCACAGATATTGCCGTTCGCGCGTCTTCGCCCAGAAGCTGTAGATCCCGAGCGTGACGATCGTCAGCAGCAGGTTGGTGAACGCGATCGGCGCGAACTCGCGCCAATTGCCGACGAACTCGAATGCCCGCCCGTTGCTCGTTTCCTGATCCATGTAAGTCCCCCTTGCGGCCGAATGGAGCCGAGCGCAGGGGGCGTCGTCAAGCCGCTATCGGTGGGCGTTCACTGCGTTTCGTCCCGTTTTGTCAGATCCCGGCATTGAACGTGTCGCAAGTCGCGGGATCGCCGCTCTGCAGGCCGCGCTGGAGCCACTGCTTGCGCTGCGCCGAGCTGCCATGGGTGAAGCTGTCGGGCACCACCTCGCCCTGCCCCTGGCGCTGGAGCGTGTCGTCGCCGATCGCATTGGCGGCCGCCATGCCCTCCTCGATATCGCCGGCCTCGAGCCGGCCGCTGCGCTTCGCCCACACGCCGGCGTAGCAATCAGCCTGGAGCTCGAGCAGCACCGACAGCTTGTTGCCTTCGGTGCGCGAGGCCCGTGCCTGCGCCTGACTGACCTTGGTCGAGGTGCCTTCGAGATTCTGGATGTGGTGGCCGACCTCGTGCCCGACGACATAGGCGCGGGCGAAGTCGCCCTTCGCGCCGAAGCGTCGATCGAGCTCGTTGAAGAAGCCGGTGTCGAGGAACACGCCCTGATCGCCCGGGCAATAGAACGGTCCGACCGCGGCCGAGGCCTGGCCGCAGGCCGACTGGACCGAGCCGGTGAAGAAGTTGATCGTCGCAGGCTGGTAGCGCTGGCCCTGCTCGGCGAAGACCTGGTTCCAGACCTGCTCGGTGCTGGTCATCACCCGGCAGGCGAACAGCTCCTCCTGCGTGTCGCACGCCTTGGCCGGGCCCTGGCTCTGCCCCTGCTGGACCTGCGTTCCGCCGCCTCCGATCAGCCCACCGCCTCCCGACATCGCGAAATAGACCAGAGCGACCACGCCGAGCAACGCGATCCCGCCGCATCCCATACCGCGCCCGAGCAGCAGCGGCAGCAATCCGAGCAGCCCGAAGCCCCCGCCCCCGCCGCCGCCCGAACCCCAATCGCGGGCATTGTCGGTGGGGTCGAGATCGTCGAGCCGCATCGGGCATTCCTTCGTCGTTAGGTCCCCGCAACAATGCCTGAGCGGGGCAACCGTTGCACGCGCTCAATCCTCCGTCGCTTCAGCGGGGAGGATTGCAGGAGTCACCCGAATACGCCACATGCCCCGGCATGGCCGACGCCGATCCCCGCCCGCGCCGCCGTGTCGCCGGGCTGCCGCTGCCGGAGTGCGTGGCGCTGGTGCTGCAGGGCGGCGGCGCGCTCGGCAGCTTTCAGGCCGGGGTGATCGAGGCGCTCGGCGAGGCGCGCATCGAAGTCGACTGGGTCGCCGGCATTTCAATCGGCGCGGTCAACGCCGCGCTCTTCGCCGGCAACCCGCCCGAGACCCGCTTCGCCGCGTTCCGCGGCTTTTGGGAAGGCGTCACCGCCGCGCTTCCCGACTTCTCGATCCCGCTGAGCGATACCGCGCGCGAGTTCGCGCATGAATGGGCCGCCGGGACGGTGCTGCTCGGCGGCGTTCCCGGCTTCTTCCGCCCGCGCGCGATCCCGCCGGCGTTCGCGCTCCCCGGCACCCCCGGGGCGCTGAGCTTCTACGACAGCACCCCGCTGCGCGAGACGCTCGACGCACATATCGACTGGGACCTGCTCAACAGCGGCCCGGTCCGCCTCTCGGTGGGCGCGGTCGACATCGCGAGCGGCAATTTCCGCTATTTCGACACCGCCGACGAACGCCTCGACGCGCGTCACATCATGGCCTCGGGCGCGCTTCCGCCCGGGCTGCCGCCGATCGAGATCGACGGCCGCTACTATTGGGACGGCGGCCTCGTCTCGAACACGCCGCTGACCCATATCCTCGACCGTCAATGCGAGGACACGCTCGTCTTCCAGGTCGATCTTTTTCCCGCCGCCGCCGATCTTCCCCGCACGATCACCGACGTCGTCGCGCGCGAGAAGGAGATCCGCTTTTCGAGCCGTACCCGTCAGGTCTCCGATGAAAGGCTCAGGCTGCGCAAGGAGCGCGAGGCGATCCGCCGGGTGCTCGCCAAGCTGCCCGACAATCTCGCCGATGACCCGGACGTGACCGCGCTCCGCGCGCTCGCCGACGAGAAGCCGCTCAGCCTCGTCCACCTGATCTACCGCGCCAATGCATGGGAAGGCGGATCGCGCGACTTCGAATTCTCCGCCCGGTCGATGCACGAGCATTGGCAGGCCGGCCGCGCCGCGGTCGCCGAGACCATGGCGAGCGCCCAGCTGGTCGCGCAGAACATCCTCGACGGCAAGACCGCCGCTTTCGACCTCACGCACCGTTAGTCAGGAGTTCCGCATGTTCCTCAAGGGCAAGTCCGCGATCGTCACCGGCTCGACCTCCGGCATCGGCCTCGCTTACGCCAAGGCGCTCGCCGCCGAGGGCGCCAGCGTGATGATCAACGGCTTTGGCGACCCGGCCGCGATCGAGACCGAACGCGCCGCACTCGAAGCCACGAGCGGGGCGAAGGCGCTCTACGATGCCGCCGACATGTCGAAGCCCGATCAGATCGCCGCAATGGTCGCGCGCGCCGCGCAGGAGCTCGGCAGCGTCGACATCGTCATTTCGAACGCCGGCATCCAGCACGTTGCGCCGGTCGACGAATTCCCGATCGAGAAATGGGATGCTATCCTCGCGATCAATCTCTCCTCGACCTTCCACCTGATGCGCGCCGCGATCCCGCTGATGAAGGCGGGCAACTGGGGCCGGATCATCACCACCGCCTCGGCGCACAGCCTCGTCGCCAGCCCCAACAAGGCCGCCTATGTCGCCGCCAAGCACGGCATTGCCGGGCTCACCAAGACGGCGGCGCTCGAAGTCGCGACGCACGGGATCACGGTGAATTGCATCTCGCCGGGCTATGTCTGGACGCCGCTCGTCGAGAACCAGATTCCCGACACGATGAAGACCCGCAACCTCACCCGCGAGCAGGTGATCAACGATGTCCTGCTCGACGCCCAGCCGACCAAGGAGTTCGTCCAGCCGGAACAAGTTGCCGCTTTGGCGTTATTCCTTTGCCGGAACGAGGCCGCAGCGATCACCGGCGCCAATTATTCGATGGATGGCGGCTGGACCGCGGCGTAAGCCGGGGCAAAAGGGGATCGCAAAATGAAGTGGATGCTGCCCGTCGCCATTGCCCTCGCATCGGGCCTCGGAGGCTGCAGCGTCTATCGCGAGGCGACCTCCTCGTCGCCGCCGACTAATGTTCGCTGGCAGAGCGTCGCCACCGCCGCTGACCGCGACCGCATCCGCGACTGGCGCAATGCGTGGGACGAGGCGCTGCCCGGCGCGCGCAAGGCCGATGCGAAGACGATCGCCGCCGAGCCGCTGCTGTTCGATCCCGATCGTGCGCTTGCCGATGCTTCGCTGCCGCAGGGCGCCTATCGCTGCCGCACCTTCAAGCTCGGCGCCAAGGGCACCGCGATGCGCGACTTCACCCCCTATCCGTGGTTCGACTGCCGCGTCGCCGACGAAGGCGAGGTCAAGAGCCTGCACAAGATCACCGGCTCGCAGCGCCCCACCGGACTGATCTTCCCGCACAATCCGACCCGCCAGATCTTCCTCGGCACGCTCGTCCTCGGCGACGAGACCGCGCCTTTGCGCTACGGCTTGGATGCCGACCGCGACATGATCGGCTATGTCGAACGCATCGGCCCGAAGCGCTGGCGGCTGGTCTTTCCGCGCCCGCGGTTCGAATCGCTGCTGGATGTGGTGGAGCTGGTGCCGGCGGGGTAAGTCGCCAAAGGGGGAAGAAAACGCCTCCCTCGCGCAGGGGGGAGGAACGCGATGCCCGACAGAGCGCGTTGCACTGCGAGCACCACCCCTCGACAACCCCCGATCCCCCGCATAGCCTGCCGCCCATGCACAGTCTCCTCACGGCAGCCATCGCCATGACCCTCGCCGCTCCTGCCCTCGCCGCCGATCCCGTCCGGGATGCAACGCAGCGGGCGCTGCCGCAGCTGATGGACTTCTACCGCGATTTCCACGCCAATCCCGAGCTTAGCCTCCGCGAGGTCAAGACCGCCGCCAAGCTCGCCGCGGAGGCGCGCAAGGCGGGGTTCAAGGTGACCGAGAAAGTCGGCGGCACCGGCGTCGTCGCGGTGCTCGAGAATGGCCCCGGACCGGTCCTGCTGATCCGCGCCGACATGGACGCGCTGCCGCTCACCGAGGACACCGGCCTGCCCTTCGCCTCGAAGGTCCGCACGAAGACCGAAGAGGGCGTCGAGACCGGCGTGATGCACGGTTGCGGCCACGACACCCATATGGCGGCTTGGATCGGTACGCTGCGCAATCTCGCGGCGATGAAGGGCCAGTGGCAGGGCACGCTGGTGATGATCGCCCAGCCCGCCGAGGAGCGCGGCATGGGCGCCCGGATGATGCTCGAGGACGGGCTGTTCACGCGCTTCCCCAAGCCCGGCTTCGCGCTCGCCTTCCACGACGCCGCTTCGCTCCCCGCCGGCACCATCGGCGTCCGCTCGGGCTATGCGCTCGCCAATGTCGATTCGGTCGACATCAAGGTGCCCGGAGTGGGCGGCCACGGCGCCTATCCGCACACCACCCGCGATCCGATCGTCCTGGCCGCGCGCATCGTCACCGCGCTGCAGACGCTGGTCAGCCGCGAAGTCGATCCGCAGAGCCCCGCCGTCGTCACCGTTGGCAGCTTCCATGGCGGCGCGACGCACAACATCATCGGCAAGGAAGTGACGATGCTGCTCACCGTGCGCAGCTACACGCCGGAGGTGCGCAAGACTTTGCTCGACGGCATCGCCCGCATCGCCAAGGGCGAGGCGATCGCCGCGGGGATGCCCGAGGACCGTATGCCGGTGGTCACCGTCCGCAACGAAGGCACGCCGTCGACCTTCAACACCGAGCCGCTTACCGGCCGCCTCAACGCGCTGTGGACCAGCCGCTTCGGCGAGGAGCGCGTCGTGGAGACGCCGGCGGTGATGGGCGGCGAGGATTTCGGCCGCTTCTATCTCGCCGACAAGTCGATCCAGAGCATGATCTTCTGGGTCGGCGGCGTGCCCAAGGCGAAATGGGACGCCGCGCAGGCGGGCAAGGAACCGCTACCCTCGCTGCACAGCCCGTTCTGGGCGCCCGAGGCGGAAGCGGTGATCGGCACCGCTACCGAGGCGATGACCGCCGCCGCTCTCGATATACTGAAGCGCTAAATCGACAGCCGGTTGGCACAAACGTGCCTAATCCTCGTTAGTGCAGCACGTGTTCGCCGGAGTTTGGGCATTGGCGCAGGAGCAAATCGTCGCGGTTGGATTGCTTACGAATCGCGACCTTGAGCGGTTGGGGAGCGGCTTCAAGCGCTGTTTCCCGATCGCCGACGACGGAAAGTTCGCGGATCTGTTGCGCGCGATCGACGAGGCGGATGCCTCGGCGGCGCTGCGCGTGGGCCGCTGCAGTGAGGGGGGCGCGCTCGCCAGCTGAACCGAACGCATCTACTATCCACTTGAAACACCGAATTTTTATGGCACTCTCAAGGTCTTGGGGGATTTGCCATGTCCGATTCGGCCTATTTCCAGTTCCGTGCCCGTCGCGAACGCGAAGCGGCGTTGCGTCAGCAGAACCCGGCGGCGCGCCACGCGCATCTCGTAATGGCGGAGCGCTACGAACGGCTGCTCGCCGAGGGCATGGGGCGTCCGCGCTAGAAACTGCGGCCGAGCGCGAGCACCAGCCCGCGCTCGCGCCTGAGCTCGGCGTCGCCGGCACGCGGCCGCAGCGCCCCGACATAGCTCGCCGATAGCGCGAAACCGCCCGCCGATACGCTTGCACCCGCACGCCAATCGAGCTTGCCGCCGCGGACGGCACCAGCGAATGCGCCGGCTTCATAGCCCGCCTCGACATGCAAGCTGAGCGGCGTTCCTGCGATCGCATGCTCGATCCCGGCGAAGCCGTAGAGATTGTCACGCGGCGCGCCGGTGGAGTCGACAAGATTGGCTTGGCGGGGCGCCCATGCGATCCCCGCCCGCGCGCTGGTGGCGCCGCGCTCCCAGCCGAGCGAAGCGGTCGCTTCGCCATAGTCGCCGCCGGACAGGCTGGGATAATGATACCAGGCCAGGTTTCCGTCGAGCGTCAGCCCGCCGGCGATAGCGGTACGATAGCCGCCGATCGCGTCGAGCTCGACCGCCGCTGGCCCGCCGCCATGCGGCACCCACGATGCGAAGCCGCCGAGATAAAACCCCGCTTTGGTCTCGACTTCGGCGCTCGCCTGCAGTGCCGGCTGATCGTTTGAAAGCGAGACGCCGCGATAGCGATAGTCGGAGACGATCTCGGCCTCGCCGCTAAAGCTGAGCTGCGCCGCCGCGGGGGTCCCGCTCAGCCCGAACAGCCCCGCCGCCGCGGCCAGAAACGTTGCCTTGCGCATCGTCGCCCTTATGCCGCGCGCAGCGCGCCGCGCTGCTCCAGCAACGCCGCCACCTGCGCCGCGGGCACGGGCCGCGAGAAAAGATAGCCCTGCATCTGCTCGCAGCCGGCGAGCTTGAGGAAGCGCTGCTGGTCGCCGGTCTCGACGCCTTCGGCGGTGACGGTCAGCCCCATCGCATGACCCAGCGTCACTACCGCGTGGATGATCGCCGCCGAGTCGACGGTGTGGCCGAGATGCTGGACGAAGCTGCGATCGATCTTGATCTTGTCGACCTCGAACTTGCGCAGATAGCTGAGCGACGAATAGCCGGTGCCGAAATCGTCGAGCGCGATGCGCAGCCCGGCGGCGCGCAGCTTGGCAAGCCCGGCGCGGACGACCTCGTCATCGTCGATCAGCACGCCTTCGGTCACTTCGAGCTCGAGCTGTTCGGGTCGGACTCCGGCTTCGCGGATGATCTGGAGCGCGCGGTCAGCGAAGCCTGCGGAGCGGAACTGCACGGGCGATAGGTTGAGCGCGACGAACAGCTGGGGCCAGCGCTTGGCCGCCTCGCACGCCTCGCGCAGCACCCATTCGCCAAGCGGGACGATCAGCCCCGTCTCCTCGGCGATCGGGATCGTCTGCGCCGGCGGCAACAGTCCCTGCTCGGGATGCACCCAGCGCATCAGCGCCTCGACGCCCAGCATCTCGCCATCGGCACCGACCAGCGGCTGATAATGGAGCTCGAGCCCTTCGCCGCTCGCCAGCGCCGCGCGGAGATCCTCCTCGATCGTCCCGCGCAGCTTGACCGTCGCGTCCATCGACACGTCGAAATGGCGATAGCAGTCGCGTCCCTCGGCCTTGGCGCTGTACAGCGCGATATCGGCCTTGCGGAGCAGGTCGACGCGGTCGGTACCGGCCTCGGGCGCCTGCACCACACCGATGCTGACTCCGACGAACGCCTGGTTGCCGACGACTTCGAACGGCGCGTGGACGGTCGTGAGGATCCGCTTGCATAGCCGATCGACCGCCGCCGTTCCGGTCAGCCCGGGCAGCAGGATCGCGAACTCGTCGCCGCCCAGTCGCGCGATCGTGTCGTGCTCGCGCACCAGCCCCGTCAACCGGCTGCCGAACTCGCGGATCAACGCGTCGCCGGCCTGATGACCATAGGTGTCGTTGACGTGCTTGAAGCGGTCGAGATCGAGCAGCAGCAGCGTCGTGCCCGAGCCGCGCCGCGCCCGTGCCAGCGCATGATCGAGCCGATCGTTGAACAGCGCGCGGTTGGGCAGCCCGGTCAAAGCGTCATGGAAGGCGAGGTGCTGCGCCTGCGCGCGACTGGTCTCCAGCTCGATGCGCACGCGCAGGTTGCGGCTCAACAGCCACACCAGCAGCGCGCCGATCAATGCCAAGGCAACGAGCAGCGCGATCGTCATGCGCTCGGCGATGGCGTGTCCCGGGCGGAACGGCTGCCACTGGATATAGCCGATCGCTGCGCCCTTCGCCGTCCGCAGCGGGATCGCGGCGCCCTCGCCGGGGGTCAGAACGAAGCGAGCCCGATCGATGCCGTAGCTCGCGGCGAGATGGGTGAGGAAGCTGCCATCGAGGTAGCGGACGCTGACGTGCAGATGCTCGGCCCCCGGCCGCTGCGGAATCTCGCCCGTTTCGGAGAGCACGGGCTTGATGCTCACCACCGCAGGGCGCCCGCGCACCATCGCGATGCTGGCCGCGCCGGGGGTCTGCTGGGTGGCGCTTGCCGGGCTCAGATCGCCGCGCAGCAGCTGCGTGCGCAGTTGCCGGGCGAGCGGCAGCGCCTGCGGAGCGATCTCGGCGAACTGCCCCGTGCTGCGGCGCTTGCCGTCACGCATCGCGTAGATCGGCCGCGCTTCGGCATCGAGCAGATAAATCTCGTCATGCTTGTAATAGCTGTGGAACCAGATTCCGAGATTCTGGTCGATCCAGTCGAGATCGAGCGGGCGCTGCCGGACATGCTGCACGGCGTCGTCCCAATAGGTCGAGGCCTCCTGCTCGTGGCTGACATCGGCGAGGGTCTCGGTCACCGCGACCTCGGTCAGCCGCACCTCGCGGCGCGCGGCCGCCTCATCCGAGCCGCTGGTGGCGAAATGCAGCACCGCACCCACAATCAGCGCGAGCACCAGCAGCGCGCCGGTCGTCGGCAGCACCACCGCCTTGAACTGCAACCCACCTGCCTTCGACCCGAACAACGCCACCTCACAACACCGGAGTGCTCTCCGGCCCGCCGGCACCGATTGCCGGACGTGCGAAAGGCTCCTCCCCCATCATAGGGCGCACCGGCCGCCGTTCGGGTGATTCTACCGCTTTATCAGGGATTTACCGGAGCATGCAGCCTCACCTATGTTAGCCGATCGCGACATGGCGGGCGCATCCTCGTCCTTCTCCGGCCGGATATAGATCGACGACAGCATCGGCAGCGCCCAATCCGAAGATCAGGATCGCGACGACGAACGCCCAGAAATAGAGTTCACGGCCATAGCCCAAGGGATGCTCGGCATCGGGCGGCCGTTTCGCCCGGCGCTTGCCGACGGCAGGCCCTGGTTGTCGCTGTCGACAAGGCTATGGACGCCCTCGGTGAGCATCGAGGAAGACCCGGTGATCGCCGCCGCGACGAACCTGACGGCGGCGATCCCGAGACTAGCCGCCAGCGCGGCATAGAGGACGATATTGGCGCGCCAGCCCGACGCGGGGGAGGCGGCCATCCGGTCTAGTCGAGGCCCAGCTTGTGCAGAACCTTGCCGATAATCCCTTTGGTGCCCGCTGGCCCCGCGGCAATCTTGGCCTCGGCCTTGGGGTTATAGCCCGAGCTTTCGGGGATCGCGTGGCTGTGGATCGGCTGGGTCGAGGCGGGCGGATCCGACGCGTCCATCGACTCGTCGAGCGCGCGGTCGAGCCGCGCTTCCTTGCTCTCCGGGTTGCGCTCGAGCCGCTCGACGATCGAGCGGTCGGTGCCGGCATCGGCCGAGCCCACCGGCGCGGGGCGCTCGTTCGCGGTGGCCGAACCGGCGTCCGCATCTTCAGATCCCGGTGCCACCGACATCTTGTCCATTGCCGGGTCGATCGGGTTGGCATTCATGATCACTCTCCTGAGCGTTGCCCTGCTGTAACGACCATCCCGCGAGTCGCGTTCCCGCGATCGGCTCGGGCGCGCACAAAAGCAAACGGCCCGGCGGAGTTCCGCCGGGCCGTGCTTGTCTCGAAACTGCTGCCGTCGCTTAGTCGCGCGAGCTGCCGAACAGCCGGAGCAGGAACAGGAACATGTTGATGAAGTCGAGATAGAGGTTCAGCGCCCCCATGATCACGACCTTGCCCATCATGTCGGTGCCGGCGACGTGCGCGTAGATGCTCTTGATCTTCTGCGTGTCATAGGCGGTGAGGCCCGCGAAGATCAGCACGCCGATCACGCTGATCACCAGATTGAGCGTGCCCGAGCCGATGAAGATGTTGACAATCGACGCCACGATCAGCCCGATCAGGCCCATGATCAGGAAGGTGCCGAGGCCCGACAGATCCTTCTTGGTGGTGTAGCCATAGAGGCTCAGCCCGGCGAAGCCGGCGGCGGTGGCGAAGAACACCCCGGCGATCGAGCTCTGCGTATAGGTGATGAAGATCGTCGAGAGCGACGCGCCCATCAGCGCGGCATAGACGAAGAACAGGATCTTGAGCGTGCCCTCCGACATGCGCTCCTGCCCGAAGCTCATCGCGAAGACGATCGCCAGCGGCGACAGCATCACGATCCAGCCGAGCATCGTCGGCGCATAGCCGCCGCGCGCAGTCGACTGGACGATCAGCTCGATCAGGCTCGTGTTGCCGACGACCATCGCGATGATGCCGGTCAGCAGCACGCCCGAAAGCATGTAGTTGTAGACCGAGAGCATATATGCCCTGAGCCCCGCGTCATACGCAGCGGAGCGCGTGTCGGCCGTCGCATAGGCCGCGCCAGCCCGGGGATCAGACCAATTCGCCATTATGAACTCCTTTGCCGGCCATCCGCCGAAACACCCCGAATATCGTTCCTGAAACGTCCCTTTTCAAGCGAAACCGTTGGGCCGACGCGACGATCGGGGTTAAGGGGCTCGCCATGCACCGCCTGTTCGTCGGCCTTCGCCCACCCGCCGCGGTCCGCGCCCAGCTGCTTGCGCTGATGGGCGGCGTCACCGGCGCGCGCTGGCAGGACGATGCCCAGCTTCACCTCACCCTCCGCTTCATCGGCGAGGTCGAGCGGCCGATGGCCGAAGATGTCGCCGTCGCGCTGTCGAACGTCCACTTCCCGCCGCTCGCGCTCGCGCTGGCCGGAGTGGGCCAGTTCGACAGCCGCGGACGCCCGAACGCGCTCTGGGCCGGCGTCCACCCGCACGGACCGCTCGCCGAGCTCCACAAGAAGGTCGACCAGGCGCTGGTCCGCTGTGGTCTCGCCCCCGAGCGCCGCGCCTATCTTCCGCATATCACCCTCGCCCGGATGAACGTCGCCGCCGGGCCGACCGATCGCTTCCTCGAGAGTCATGCCGGCCTCGCCAGCGCGCCTTTCACGCTCGATCATTTCCTGCTGTTCGCCAGCACCCTCGGTCGGGAGGGCGCGCGCTACGAGGCAGTCGAGCGCTACCCGCTGCGCGGCTGACGCCCGAGCCGGCGTGCCGCCGGGAACCTGGCTTTCACTTTCTCCCCCTAAGCCACCGACGAAAGGGGACTGACCTATGCGGCGCGCGATTCTCACGACCATGTCCGTATCCCTCGCGGCCTGTGCGGGGACGGATGATCCGAGGTTCGACAGCGCCGATCCCGTCCACTGCATGGCCATCTTCGGCATCGCCGCGAACGGTGCGAAACAGGCCTCCAATGCCGCCGCCGCCGACGAGATGTTCAGAAGAGCATCGTTTCTGGCCGCGCAGCAGGGCGGAGCGGCGTGGATCGAGAAGATCACCCCGCGCTCCCTCGAGGCGGGCAAGGAGATGGAAGCCGCGCAGGATGAGCGCGCAACCCTGAAATTGCTCGACGAATGCGTCGCGAAGCAGAACGCCGATCCCGCTTTTCAGGCACGCATGCGCAAGCGCTGACCGACACAGGCTCTGGCTCAGCCGATCCTTCGACGGCGGAGCCGTGTTTCGGCCCTGAAGCTGCCTTGATCCCCGTTGAGTTTCGAGCACGAAGGGGAGGACCAGCATGAAGCCACTCGCATTGGCCGTCGCCATGCTCGCGGTCGGGGACACGCCGGCGCTGCGGATCGCCGGAAGGGAGCCGCTCGCCGCAACCGTGCAGGGCGTCCCGGCGCGATTGCTGGTCGATCCCGGCGGCCCGACCATGCCGGTGACCAATCCCGATTTCGCCGAACGCGCGGGGTTCCGATCGGGTTGGATCGGGGTCGCTGCGCGGATCGGGCCGGTGACGGTGCCGGGGAAGAGCGCGGTGATCCGCTTCGATGTCGCGGGCAGCGCGTTCAAGCGGCGCACGGCATGGTTCAAGGCGCCGGTCGTCGCCGACGCCGACGCGATCGTCGGCCCCGGCGGGTTGCCGGCGCAGGTCGTCCGCTTCGAGATGCGCGCGGCAATGCCGGGCGAACGGATCGAGGCGCTGCCGCTCGCCGATTTCGGCGCGCGCGGAATGGGCGTGCGGATCGCTGCTGGCGAACAGGAGATCGAAGTCCGCTTCAGCCTCGCGCGCGACCGCACGGTTGCTACCGCCAGCGCCGGCGCGGCGATCGCGGCCGCATCGCGCGGCAGCTTCGATCGGCCGGCCGAGACGATGCTGATCCAGCTCGGCGTCGAGCGGCCGGTGCGTCACCTTCTGTTGGCGGAGGCGTTTGCGGTGGGGCCGATCGCACTCGGCCAGCTGATGGTCCGCACCGGCGATTTTGGCTCCACGGCCGGAATTCCCGACGGAGATGCGGCACCGGCGGACCCCGATGAGATCGTGGTGACGGGATTCAAAAAGCAGAAGCAGCTGCGCCTCGAAATCGGCCGCGATTATCTCGATCGCTGCTCCTCGATCGTGATCGACAAGCTCCGAAAGCGCGTGACCCTCGCCTGTCTGTGAGCTGGCTCAGCGCGCTGGCGGCAGCTCCGGCCGCTCGGCGACGCGCACCTGTTCGTCATAATCGCTCGCCATCGCGTGGAGGATCTCGGCGGTGCGGGTGTCGCCTACCGCCGACGCCAGCCGACGGCAGCGCGCGCTCTGGCCGCGCAGATAGTCGCGGTAGCGCGCATCACCCGTGTCGACGAGCAGATTAACCGCGCCGATCATCTGGTCGCTCTCGTCGAGGATCGGCGTCGGATAGGGCAGCACGGCGATACGGCTGCCATCGGGGCGCTCGGCGGTGGCGCGCACGCCGCGTACGCGCCGGCGCTCGCGGATCGCCACCGCCATCGGGCAGCTGTCGTGCGGCAGATAGCTGCCGCCCTCGTCGTAGAGCCGCCACGTCACGCACCAGCGGTCGCCCCGCTCGGGCTCACGTCCGGCCAGTTCGGCGCAGGCGCGGTTATAGCCGGTGACGTTCCCTTCCGCATCGGTCAGATAAACGGCGCCGGGAACCTGCTCGATCAATTCGGCGACGGTCGAGGCACCGCGGCGCGCAGCCTCGGCGGTGATTTCGACGATGCGTTCGGGATCGAAGGCTATGGAACTACGCACGACGCCATCTCTTGAGCACCTCCGGACGGTGCCGGACTCAATGGAAAACTCTTGATATAGATCAAGGTTCCGGTCGTGATCTAAACCACGCTTGGGCGATTCTGCAATCGTCCCGTCGCCATGTCGTGCCTCTCGGTGGGGGCGACCGGCGGCGGGTGCCTGGCTATCCCTCCGCGCGGATCAAGCTTCGCCGCGCCACTGGATCCAGGCGCCATAGGGATGGCAGGTGGCGATGTGCCGCGCCTCGCCGGTCGGCCAGCAGGTGAGCCAAAGCTGGACCTCGCTGCGATCGGGCGTCCATTCGAAGCTTACCCAGGCGAGCGGCCGTTCGGCGGTGGCGCGCGCGCCGGCGGCAGCGATCAGGTCGATTACCGTGCGCCGGTCCCCGGTGGTCAGATATTGCAGCACCATCGAGTGGAACACCGCCCGGCAGCGGCCCTCGGCCTGCGGCTTGGCGAGCTGGCGGGCCAGCCACGACACTGCGTCGGCGCGGGTGATCCGCGGCGGGTGGAGCTGAGCCAGCGCGAGCGCATGGCGCAGTCGCTCGGCGCGGGCCGGCTGGTCGGCGAACACGAAGGAGAGCAGCCGATCGCGGGTCGCCTCGTCGGCAACGTCGAGCGGGTGGAGATCGACGCCGCGTGCGGCGAGCACTTCGACCTGCGCCACCGGCGGCGTCGGACCGCGCCACTCCGGCGCGATCTGCACCGGCGAGTCGGGCGTCCCCGCCGTCACGCCGCCGAGATCATAGGCATAGCGCGCGAGATTGAGGTTGAGTCCGGCGCTCGATCCGAGCTCGAGCAATTCGAACGGCAGCCCGAACCTCGCCGCCGCCGTCATCAGCGCCGACAGAATGGCGGCGGCGCGATTGACTTCGTTGGTCTGGGGCGGCTGGCGCATCCAGACGGCGATGAAATCGTCCTCGGCGTCGAGCGCCGCGGCGATCGCGCCGTCGAAATCGTCATGCTGGCGCTGATAAAGCGCCTCGAGCCGCCGGGGCCGACCGCGCCGCGCGAGGGCGTGGATGGCGGCATTGAAGCGCATCGCCAGCGCCGCGGCCGAGGGATCCCCCGGCCAGCTCTCGATCAGCGCGGCGGTGCGCGGGGCACGGCGCAGGTTGCGCTCGCCCGCCTCGAGTACCGAGGCCACGAAAGGCGAGCCCAGTGCGCGGGCGATGTCCGCCTGGCGCGCGAATTCCCCCCGGGCCGCAAGATTGTCGGTCATATTCCTCCGGTCGCCGGATGTGCGGTCCGGCGCGATGCACGCAAACTCGAGTCCGGGGCCGTCGCCCATGGCGGGCGGCGGCCCCGGGTTCTCAGAAGGACTGCCAGTCGTCGTGGCCGTTGGTGCGCTTGAGCGCCGAGACCGCGGCGGCTGGCAGTGCCTTGACCGGTCCGTCGAAGCGGATCTGGGTCTTGCTCGCGCGGGTCCCGCCCGACGATCCGACATTGAACCGCGACGCCTGCTCGCTCAGCGCGGCGACTTCGCCGGAGAGGTTGCGCGCGGCGGCCGAGGTCTGCTCGACCATTGCCGCATTCTGCTGGGTCGACTGGTCCATCGTCCCGATCGCGATCGAGATCTCGCTGATCGCGGTCGACTGGGCCTGGTTGTCCGACGCCATCTGTCCGAGCAGGCTATGGACTTCGGCGACGTCGCCCGAGATGTCGGAGAGCGCACCGTCGACCTTGTTGACCATTTCCACGGCGGCGACGATGTCGGTCTGGGTGGCGGTCAGCTGATCACGCGCGCGCGCGGCCTCTTCTTCGGAGCGCATGGCGAGCGCGGAGACCAGATCGGCGACCACGGCGAAACCACGGCCCGCTTCTCCTGCACGACCGGCCTCGACCGCCGCGTTCATCGCGAGAACGCGGGTCTGGAAGGCAATCTTGTCGAGGCCTTCGATGACGCTGTCGATGCCCTTGGCGCCATCGGCGACGCGGCCCATCGCCTGCACCGCCTCGTCGGCGATGGCGCGGCCGTTCGAAACCGTCGCGATGGTGCCATCGGCGCGCTCGACCGTACGGCCGGCGGCCGCGGCGGTCTGCTTGAGGCGGCCGTCCATCTGGGTCACCGCTGCCGAAGTCTCTTCGAGGCTGGCGGCATTGGCTTCGGTACGGCGCGCGAGGTCCTCGGACGCCTGGGCGATCTCGTTCGAGCCGTCGCGGATCGTCGAGGCGCTTTCCATGACGGTCCCGATCAGCGCGCGCAGTTCGGAGACGGCGGCGTTGAAGTTGGTCTTGACCGCGGCATAGTCGCCCGGGAAGTCGCGGCTGATCTCGGCGGTGAGGTTGCCATGCGCCAGCTCGGAGAGCTGCGCCGACACGGTCTCGACCACCATCTTCTGCTCGGCCTCGGCGCGGGCATTGGCGGTCTCGGCGGCCTGCTTTTCGACCGCGGCGTCGCGGAACACCAGCACTGCGCGCGCCATGTCGCCCAGCTCGTCGCCGCGATCGGTGTCGGGGACGTTGATGTCGTTCTTGCCGGCGGCGAGATCGGCCATGGTGCGGGTGAGCCCCGAAACCGGCCGTGCGATCAGCTTGGTCAGCATCACCGCGAGGGTAATCGCGATCCCGATCAGCGCGATCGCGCCGATCACCAGCACGAACAACGCGCTCTTGATCGCCGACTCCTGGCGTGCGCCATTCTCTTCGATCAGCTTGTTCTGCGCGTCCTTGATCTCGCGCAGCGGCAGCACCGCGTTGCTGGTCAGCACTGCCTTGCCCGCGGCGCGGACTTCGGCTTCGGCCGCGTCGCGCTGGCCGGCCTTGACCTTGGCGATCAGGCGATCGCCCCAGTCCTTGCGCCAGGCGAGCGTCTCTTCGCGCGACTTGAGCAGCGCCGCTTCCTGCTTGGCGTCGGTCAGGATCTCCTCGAGCTCGGTGGAGGTCTTGTCGTAATCGTCGCGGCCCTCATTGTACGACTTGAGGTACGATTCGTCGGCCGTGACCAGGAAGCCGCGCATCTGGCTGTTCTGCCGGAGCAGCGAGGTCTCGAGCGCCAGCGTCTTGGCGTGGATTTCCTGGCTGAGATTGTTCGCGTCGGTCGTGCTGCGGATCGACGAGATGTTGGTGAAGAACACCAGCATCACGATCGCCGCAGTCGCGCAGACCGTCAGGAACGACAGACCCAGCTTCCTCGGGATTTTCATCGATTTCAGCATTTTCACCACTCTGTGAATTTCGTTTCTCTTGCATTATAGATCGGCCTCGCCTGCACGGGCCGATTGCACCCGTTTTCTATGGCGCAGCGGCATGCCCGCCGTGCGCAGGCGCGCAAAAGGGAGCCCCGGCCGCGCCGCGGCCAAGGCTCCCTCGCCCGATCAGAAGTCGAAGCGGACCGACGCCGAGATCGTGCGGCCGTTGAGCACGTGCGCACGCGCCACGCCCACCGCCGGGATCACCGCATCGTCGATCGCGGTGATCGCGATGACGTCGAACAGGTTGGCGGCGTTGACCGCCAGCGTCACCCGGTCGAGCGGACGGAACTGCACGAACGCGTTGGTCGTCGTGTAGCCCGGCACCTTGAGCGTGTTCGCCGCGGTGGCGTAGCTACCGGTGGTGCCGATGATCACTGCGCCGACGCTGAACTGGTCGGTCGTGATCTGCGGCGTCACCTGGTAGATCAGCTTGGCCTGGTGCTGCGGCACGTTGCCGTCCACCGTCGCATTGAGCGCGTCGTGGGTGATCTCCGCGTCGGTATAGGTCGCGCCGGCGGTCAGGCTGAAGATGCCCATCCGGTAGCTGCCTTCGAACTCGGCGCCGATCGCCTTGTAATCGCGGACCAGCGGCGCGCCGGTGGTTGAGTCGAGGTTGGTGTCCTCGGCCTTGGCCCAGAAGCCGGTCAGGTTGAGCGTCAGATTGTCGTTGCGGTACTTAACGCCGCCCTCGGCCTGGTGCACCACGTCGACCGCCGCGTCCTTGTCGACGAGGCTGCCGTCGGTCGTGCTGATGAACGGACCGAAGTTGATGCGGTCGGCGTTCGCGCGGCCGCCGCGGCTGTAGCGTGCGAACACCGCGAGCGGCTCCGCGATGCGCCAGTTCACGCCGGCCGAGTAGCTCAGATAGCCATAGGTATAGTCGACCGGAGCCGGACGGGTCAGCGGCAGCACCGCCACCTGCATCTCGGGGACCGAGATCGCGCCGTCGCCGTTCATGTCCTTCGGCGCGGTGCCGGGGCGGCCGCCGCCAAGGTCATAGCCGAGCACGGTGCCGCTGGCCTTGCCGAAATCGTAGCGCAGCGAACCGCCGATCGAGACGCCGCCGACCTTGAGGTTGACCGAGGCGAACGGCGCGTTCGTGGTGTAGCCGAGGCGGTAGCCGCGGTTGAACTGCGCCGGGTTGGTCGGCGCACCATAGCGCAGCGTGCCGTCCTGGCTGATCTTGACGCCGGTCGGAGTGACGATGTCGAGCAGCTGACCGTTGCCATGGCCGGCGACGCCGCTCAGCACGCTCACCCAGTTCCAGTCCGAGTCGATCGTCTGATGCGAGCTGTACAGGCCGAAGGTCGTGGTCAGGTCGTTGCCGCCAACATTCCAGACGCGGCTCGCGCGGACGTCGTTGGTGACGTTGCTCAGGTCGTTGAGGTCGGTATCGGCGAGCATCATCAGCGCGCCGAGGCCGTTGCCGTTCAGCGACGCCGGATTGGTCACCGTCGTGCCCGCGTTCGGGCCGCTGGCATAGCGCAGCGTGCCGCCGGGAACGCCGAACGCCGCCGGCATCGCCGCCGCGGGGACGAACTGGGTGTAATAGATGCCCATATAGTGGTTCGACATGCCCGAGTAGCGGAAGCGCTCGGTGACGTCGAAGCCGGCGATCTGGAACTTGCTCTCGAGGCCAATCGACTTGGCGATCGGGTGCTGGCCGGCGGTCACGTCGTCGTTGACGACCTGGTTGTTGCCGTCGAGCGTGACGAGGTTCTGGAAGTTGCGCGAGAACAGCGTGTCGTGACGAACATCGTAGTTGGCGATGTTCTTGTACACGGGATCGGTGTTGGTGCCGCTCACGCCCAGCGCGGTGATGTCATAGGCCGGGGTGATGTCGTTGAGATACTTGCCGTAGATACGGATATAGCCGCCGTCGAACTCCTTGGTGACGTTGACCTTGATCTGGCCGCCGCGGGTCGAGTTGAAGCCGGTCGCGCGCGGGCCTTCGCCGTCGCGATAGAAGCCGCCGACATGGAAGCGCAGCGTCGGGCTGAGCTTGGCGCCGTAATCGAAGTCGACGCGGCGCATGCCATAGTCGAGGCCGGCCGAGACCTGCACCGCGCCGCCTTCGACGTCGCCGGTCTTGGAGATGAAGTTGACGATGCCGCCGGGCGAGTTCGACGCGAAGGTCGAGGCCGAGCCGCCGCGGATCGCTTCGACTGCGGCGAGGTTCAGGTCGGCGCGCAGGAAGGTGTCGGCCGTCGCGAAGGCAATGTCACCGAATTCGAAGATCGGCAGGCCGTCTTCCTGCAGCTGCAGGAACTTGGCGCCGGTCGAGGCGATCGGCAGGCCGCGGATGGTGATGTTGGCGCTGCCCTCACCGGTCGCGGCTTCCGAACGGATGCCGGGAATGTCGCGGAGGATCTCGGAGATCGAGCGGGCGCCGATCTTGTCGATCTCGCTGGCGCGCAGCGCGCTGGTCGAGGTGGCGCTGTCGAGGCGGTCGCGACCCTTGGCGACGCCGGTCGAGAACAGCTCCTCATTGGCTTTGCGGGGCGCGGCCTCGGTGGCTTCCGTCTCCTGGGCGGGAACGGCGGGCTTGGTCTCGTTGGCCAGTGCCGGCGAAACGAGCGCGAACGGCGCGACGGTCAACAACAGGTACTTCTTCATTTCAACTCTAACCTTCTGAAAAGACGCCGTCTTTCTGACTGGCGGATGGATGAGGTAGCTCTCTGCTGTCGGCCGGAGCCGCGACAGAACACGCGCGTACGTACTGGGCCCGGGCCGCACGCGGCGGCCTGGGCCGGTGGTTGATCAGAAATCGAAGCGGACGGAGGCCGAGATGGTGCGGCCGGTGAGCACATGCCCCCGAGCCACCCCGGTTGCCGGCAGCGTCACGTCGTCGATCGCAGTGATCGCCAGCACGTCGAACAGGTTGCTGGCGTTGACCGCCAGCGTCACCCGGTCGACCGGGCGGAACTGCACGAAGGCGTTGGTCGTGACGAAGCCCGGCACCTTCAGCAGGTTGTGGTCGGTCGCATAGCTCCCGGTGGTCCCGATGAAGGTGGCGCCGACGTCGAAGCTGTCGGTCGTGATCTGCGGGGTCGCCTGGAAGATCAGCTTGGCCTGACGGCGCGGCGTGTTGCCGATGACCGTCGGGTCGATGAAATCGCTGACGATCTCCGCGTCGGTGTAGGTCGCGCCCGCGGTCAGGCTGAAGATGCCCGAGCGATAGCCGCCTTCAAACTCGCCGCCCATCGCCTTGTATTCACGGGCGATGATGTTGCCGTTGGTCGAGTCGATATTGGTGTCTTCGGCCTTCGCCCAGAAACCGGTCAGGTTCAGCGTGAGCCCGCCATTGCGGTACTTCACGCCCGCTTCGGCCTGCTTGACCGTGTCGACCGCCGCCTCCGGGAAGAGCAGGCTGCCGTCGGTGTTGACGATTGGGCTGAACAGCAGGCGATCGGCGTTGGCGCGACCGCCGCGGCTATAGCGTGCGAACACCGCAAGCGGCTCGGCGATGCGATAGTTCACGCCCACCGAATAGCTGACATACTTGTAGTCGTAGTCGACGATGCCGGGACGGGTGAGCGGCAGCACCGGCACGTTCACCTCGGGGACCGAAATCACGCCGTCGCCGTTCATGTCCTTCGGCGCGGTGCCGGGACGACCGCCACCGAGATCCGCACCGATCGGCGCGCCCTCGGCGTTGCCGAAGTCGTAGCGAACACTGCCGCCGATCGCGAGCTTGCCGATGCGGAAGTTGACCGAGCCGAACGGGGCGTTGGTGGTGTAGCCGAGATCGTAGCGGCGGCGCAGCGTGCTGGTGCCGGGCAGACCATAAGCGAACACGCCGTCCTGGGTCAGCTTGACGCCGGTGCTCGTCACGACGTCGAGCAGATTGCCGTTGCCGCCGCCGAGGACGTCACCGAAGACCGAGCTCCACGCCCAGTTGGTGTCGATCGTCTGATGCGAGCTGTACAGACCGACCGTGGTGGTGAACTCGCCACCGGCAACGTTCCATACGCGGCTCGCGCGTATGTCGTTGGTGACATTGTCGAGGCTGTTCAGGGTGACGTCGCCGGTCAGGAACAGCCCGGCAAGGCCGTTGCCGTTGAGCGCTGCCGGATTGGCGATCGTCTGGCCGGCATTGGGACCAGTCCCGTAGCGGATCGAGCCGCCCGGCGCACCGAACGCCGGAGCCAGCGCCGCGGCCGGGAGGATGTTGGCCGAAAGCACACTCATGAAGTGGCCCGACATGCCCGAGTAGCGGAACTTCTCGGTGACGTCCCAGCCGGAGATCTCGAACTTGCCCTCGACGCCGAACGACTTGGCCAGCACGCGATTGCGATTCTCGTAGCTGGTGACGTTGTTGTTGCGGTCCAGCTGGGTGACCTGCTGGAAGTTGCGCGTGAACAGCGTGTCGCGGCGCGGGTCGAAGCCCGGCAGCGCGCCATATTCGGGATCGCTGTTGGTGCCGCTGACGGCGACCGGCATCACGTCGTAGATCGGCGAGCGGTCGTCGAGATACTTGCCGTAGAAGCGGATATAGCCGCCGTCGAATTCCTTGGTGACGTTGACCTTGATCTGGCCGCCGCGAGTGGTGGTGAAGCCGGTCGCGCGCGGGCCTTCGCCGTCGCGGTAGAAACCGCCGACATGGAAGCGCAGCGTATCGCTGAGCTTCGCGCCATAGTCGAAGTCGACGCGGCGCATGTCATAGTCGAGGCCGGCCGAAATCTGCACGGCGCCGCCCTCGACGTCGCCGGTCTTCGAGATGAAGTTGACGATGCCGCCGGGCGAGTTCGACGCGAAGGTCGAGGCCGAACCGCCACGGATCGCTTCGATCGCGGCGAGGTTCAGATCGGCGCGGAGGAACGCATCGGCGCTGGCGAGGCTGATGTCGCCGAATTCGAGCACGGGCAGGCCGTCTTCCTGCAGCTGCAGGAACTTGGCGCCGGTCGAGGCGATCGGCAGGCCGCGGATGGTGATGTTGGCGTTGCCTTCGCCGCTGCTGGCTTCCGAACGGATGCCCGGGATGTCGCGCAGGATCTCGCCGATCGAGCGGGCGCCGAGCTTGTCGATCTCGCTGGCGCGCAGCGCGCTGGTCGAGGTCGCGCTGTCGAGACGGTCGCGGCCCTTGGCGACGCCGGTCGAGAAGACCTCTTCCTGCTGCGGCTTCTTCGCGTCCTGCGCGGGTTCGGCTGCCTTGACTTCGGCTTCGACCTTGGTCGTCGCCGGATTATTGTCCAACGTCCCGGCATGCGCGGGCATCGCAAGGGCGATCGGCGCGACTGCTGCAAGGAAGAGGGTACCCCGTTTCATTCTGACTTTGCTCCCGAAGGGTTATTATGTTGATCCCGTTATAGGATGAGGCTCAGGGCGCCGTTGCCGCGCCCGGCCATTTTGAGGCGCGCCGCGGCGCCGCGGGACACGGTTCCCCTCCGGAAAGGGCTTGCCCCTAGGGAAATATCCGGACCCAAGGGTAAGCGTGGTTTTAACTATGTTTGGTCCGTCGGGCGGTCCGCTTACCGGCGCTTAAGGTCCGCGCGCTAAGCCTCTCCCTGAAAGGGGATCGACGGTGGTCAAACACAGTTTTGGGGGAGCATTGCTCGCACTGGCGCTGGCCGGATGCAGCGGCCGCGAGGCCGGAATCTACGACCTGCCGGTCGAAACGGTGTTCGAGCGGCTCAAGGCCGGCGACATGAACGACTTCCGCAGGGCGCGCCAATGCGGCCTGCTCATCCACTTCTCGACCGAAGGCATGCGCAATGAGGAGGTCCGCTGGGTGGTGCGAAGCAGCGGCGCCGAAGTCGCCAGCTTCGCCGCGCGGCTCACGCCGCTCGACGGCGGCCGGACGAAGGTGACGATCGACGTTCCCAAGGCGTCCGACGGCGGCGAGATCTATGACGGCACCAAAACCTATCCCCGCCCCGCGCTCCACCAGCCGCTCCGCCCCGCGATCGCCGAGCTGATCGATGCGCGGCTCGAGCAGCGTCCTTTCGACGTCTGGCGCATCCCCGAGGCGGTTCGCGTAACCGACGATATCTGCAGCATCCAGCGCGCCGGCCTCGAGGCGGGCAGCGCGCGCTTCCGCCACGACGGCAACGACAATGTCGGCCGCGGCCGCCCGCGCCACGACACCGGCACCAGCGTGGCGCCGGGCGCCCCGATGCTCGCGCCGAAGCCGTCGCGATGATCGCCCGGTTCCTCATCGCCGCCTCGCCGGCACTGCTGCTCGGCGGCTGTGGTGACGCGAGTGAGGTCTATCCCCGCCCGGCGGCGGACGTCCGCACCGTGCTGCTCGCGACCGATCTCCCCTTCCCGCTCCAGGGCACCAGTCACGCCAGCGTCCTCGCCAGACAGACGCCCGAGGGCGCGATCGAACTCGCCATCGCCGACCGCAAGGGTCAGGCCCAGCTCCGCTTCCTCGCCGAGGTGACCGATCTCGGCGCGGCGAAGACCCGGGTTGCGGTGCGCTTCATCGGCGCCGGCACCACCTATCCGACCGTCGACAAGCGCATCGCCGAGCACCCCGAGATCAAGGCGGTCTATGTGAAGACGATGCGCGAGCAGGTCGACGCCCAGCTCGATGGCCGTCCCTTCAACAATCTCGCGATCGGCCCCGAGATGATGGCCGCGGTCGCGCTCAACGCCGGCTCGATCGCCCACGATATGCAGGCCGCGGGTGAAGAATTTCGCCGACGCGATCGGGAAAATATCGAGAAGGCCTATGCCGCCGAGGCGCGCGGCGAGTGGTGAGCGCCTGAGACGCCGCTATTCGACCGGCGTCATCGATCCACTCGGGAACTCGACGGCGGTGAATTCGGGATAGGTCTCTCGCAGCAGCACCACTTGGTCCGGGCTGTCGATGCGGATCAGGTACCAGACGCCGCCCTCCCTGATCGCCAGCGTATTGGTCTTGCTCCGGAAACGGCCCTTCCCCGGCGCTTCTACGACGGTTTCGGTCGGTATCAGCATGTAGGTCCGGCGCTTGTCAGGCGTGAGCCCCGCGGTGCCCGCGGACAGGTCCATCCCGAACGACACGAACTTCACGTCCTTCATCATCTGCGCGATCTGCGCCGAGAAGGAGGCTTTGAAGTCGCTTGCCGGTACGCCGAACTTCTTCGCGATCGCATCGAGCAGCCGCGGCGGGATGAAGTCGAGCGTGTCGCCCATGCGGCCCTGCTTCATCACCGTGTCGAACGCCGCGATCCTGGTCTCGAGCGTCGCGCGATCCGCCTGCGATATCTCCTGCGCCGCGACGGGAGTCCCCGCAATGGCGGCGGTTGCGAGGAGGAGGCATGTGACCAATCGAAGCACGGACATTCCTTTTCGATGCGCGGAACGGGACTGCCGCCAGTCCGCTGCTTGCAGCCATTACAGCCGGTGCCAACCGCAGGAAAGTGGCGGAAGGAGTAGCGCCTTCGGAGCCCGGACGCGCGCGCATCGTTCTGGCGAGCGGAGGTGCCCATCACCAACCGCGGCTGGATCGGATGGGGAGCAGTCCTCGGCTTCGCCCTGGGAGGGTTCTTCGACGGCATTCTCCTCCACCAGATCCTGCAATGGCATCATCTGCTGAGCCTCGTGCCGCAGGTGGATTCGCTTCGCGAGCAGGTGCTGTGGGACGGCTATTTCCACGCGCTCATGTACGGGATCGCGGTCATCGGATTGTGGGGACTGTGGCGCGCTCGCCGAAACCCCGCAGAGCCCCAGGGACGGGCCTTGCTCGCCGCGCTGCTCCTCGGCTTCGGCCTGTGGCATGTGGTCGACGCCCTCCTCTCGCACTGGCTGCTCGGCATCCACCGGATCAGGCTCGACAGCTCCAGCCCGATGCTGTGGGATGCGATCTGGTTCACGGCTTTCGGCGTCGTCCCGCTCCTCCTCGGATGGGTGCTCTTGCGGAATCCCCCGCTCGGCGGGCGCGGTGCTGGAGCGACCACCGCCATCCTGTTGGCCGGGCTCGTGACCAGCGGAATGGCCGCCTGGTCGCTCCGGAATCCCGGCGACCAACGCTTCACGACCGTCGTCTTCGCCCCTTGGGTTCGCCCTGCAGACGCAATCAACGCCGTTGTGGCGAATGGCGGGCGGCTGGTGTGGACCGATCGGCAGCACGCGGTGATGGTCGTCGAGGTGCCGGCCGGGCGCAGGCGCAACTTCTTCGGCGAGGGCGCCCTGCTCGTCAGCGGCGCGGGACTGCCGAACGGCTGCATCGGCTGGAGCAGGACCTGAAGCCCGAACCTGCGCGCGCGATTGCCTGCCGCGCCGCAAATGCCCGCTTGGGCGAAGCCGCCATGCTCTGCTAGCCTCGCCTCGGGAAAGCCGCGCACCAGTGCGGCGGCGTCGGCAGACGGCGCAACAGGGAGAGAAGGGTTGAGCGATCCGAACGCGTCTTCGGCCGATCGCAAGGCCGGGCCCTATGCCTGGTACGTGCTGGTCGTCCTGTTCCTCGTCTATGCCCTCAACTTCATCGACCGCCAGATCCTGACGATCCTCGCGCCACACATCCGCCGCGACCTCGGCCTCAGCCATGCCGATATCGGCTTTCTCTACGGCACCGCGTTCGGCGTGTTCTACGCGCTGTTCGGCATTCCGCTCGGCCGCCTCGCCGACAGCTGGCACCGCGTCCGGCTGATGACGATCGGGCTCGCGCTCTGGTCGACGATGACCGCGGTCTCGGGCCTCTCGCGCAACGGCCTCCAGCTCGCCGCCGCGCGCATCGGCGTCGGCGTCGGCGAGGCGACCGCGAGCCCCTCGGCCTATTCGCTGATCTCGGACTGGTTCCCGCGCCGCCAGCGCGCCACCGCGCTCGCCATCTATTCGGCGGGCATCTATTTCGGCGGCGGTTTCTCGCTGTTCCTCGGCGGCGCGATCGTCGACTGGTGGAACGCGGCCTATCCCGTCGACCCGCCGTTCGGGCTGGTCGGCTGGCAGGCGGCATTCATGGCGGTCGGCCTGCCCGGCCTCGTCCTCGCGTTGTGGGTGCTCACCCTGCGCGAGCCGATGCGCGGCCTCTCCGAAGGGCTAGTCGCGCCGCCGCACCCCGCGCCGTTCCGCAGCTTCCTCGAGGATCTGCTGACGATCATCCCGCCGCTCACCCTGATCGGCGCCGCGCGGAACGGCGCCACCGCGCTGCTGCGCAACCTGATCGTCCTCGCGCTCGTCGCCGCGGCGATTTACGCGCTGATCCGCCTCGGCGAGCCGTTGCCGCAATGGCTCGCGGTCGGGATAGGCGTCTATGCCGTCTACAGCTGGTCGGCGGCGCTGCGTCACCGCGACGCGCCGACCTTCAAGCTGATCCTCGGCACCCCCGCCTTCCTCGCGGTGGTGCTCGCTTATGGCCTCAACGCCTTCCTCGCCTACGCCGTCGCCGGCCTCGCCCCCAGCTATGCCGTGCAGGTCTTCGGCATCACCAGCGCCGAGGCGGGGCTGTGGATCGGCGGCCCGGCGATCCTCAGCGGCTTTCTCGGCGTCACCCTCGGCGGGATCGCCGCCGATCGCCTGCGCCGTCGCTATGCTTCGGGGCGGATCATGGTGATCCTGTTCGGCAGCCTCGCGCCGATCCCGTCGCTGGTAGTCGCCTTCACCACCGCCGATAAAGCCCTGTTCTACGCGATGCTGCCGATCACCCAGGTGTTTGCGAGCTGCGCGCTGGGGGCCGCCGCCGCGGCGACGCAGGACCTCGTCCTGCCGCGGATGCGCGGCACCGCCACCGCCGCTTTCTTCATCGGCACCACCCTGATCGGTCTGGCGATGGGGCCCTATCTCGCCGGCCGCGTCGCCGATCTCAGCGGCAGCCTGTCGACCGGCATCCTCTCGCTGCTCGTCAGCGTGCCGCTCGCGCTCGCGGCGGCGATCGCCGCGCTCCGCCTCGTTCCCGCCGCCGAAGCGAGCCGCGAGACCCGCGCCCGCGCCGCAGGAGAACCGCTTTGACCCAGCTCCCCCAAGGCACCGAGTTCGCCCGCCCCTTCCTTCCGGCCAAGGACTTCGCGCTGAGCAAGCGCTTCTACGCCGCGCTCGGGCTTCACCACCCTGCTCGACGTCGACGAGGTCGCGATCTTCGCGATGGGGCCGAGCAGCTTCCTCCTCCAGAACTATTACCAGCCCGAATGGGCGACCAATTTCATGATGCAGCTGATGGTCGACGATCTCGACGCGTGGTGGCGGCATATCGAGGCGCTCGACTTGCCCGCTGCCTTCGGGGTTCCCGCGCCGCGCCCGCCGGCACTCCAGCCTTGGGGACTACGCATCGCCTATGTCGTCGATCCGTCGGGGGTGCTGTGGCACGTCGCCCAGCGGCGCCCGGGCAATCCTGTGGACTGACGCTTGCCGCGCGCACGCAGCGCCGGCAGGATCGGCCCGGCCTCGAAGGAGACGCCCCCATGCGCAAAGCAACGCTCCTGCTCTCGTCCGTCTATCTCGCCGCGGTCGGCATCGGCCTGATGTTCTTCCCGCTCCAGTTCGGGATCGGCGCGATCCCACTCGACGCACCCCCGGCGCTGCTCGCGCTGCTCCGCCTGCTCGGCGGGCCGTTCCTCGGCATCGCGACGCTCAATGCGCTGACCCGAAACGCCGAGCCCTCGGCGACGCTGCGCGCGGTGCTGATCGCCAATCTCGTCGGCTTCACCGCGGTCGCCGCCAACGATGTCCACGGCGTCGTCAGCGGCGAGGCGCGCGAGCTCGCCAAAATCTTCCTCGGCGTCCACCTGCTGTTCGCGCTCGGCTTCGCCGCGTCGCTGGCGCGCCTGAAGCCGCGCGCCTGAGCGGCTACATCGCCTGGAACACCCCGCAGGCGATGCGCCCGCCCGAATTGCCCGAAGGATCTGTCTTGTAGTCATCGGCATTGGCGTGGATCACGATCGACGCGCCGTCCTGATCGAGCAATTGCGCGAAGCTGCCCGCCGGCAGCGTGAAGATCGTGCGGTCGCGCCCGCCCGCGGCGAGGTTGAGATTGGGCATGTCGCCGGCATGCGGCCCCTGCGGGTTCTCCTTGCCGTGCTGGTGCGAGGTTGGATTCCAATGCGGCCCGGCGCTGGTGAAGTCGGGCGCGTCGCATTTGCCGACGGTATGGACATGCGTGCCGTGCGGCCCCTCGGGCAGCCCGCCCGCCTCGACCATCACCCGGATCGTGCCGTCGACTTCCTCGGCCACGGCGGTGCCGATCGTCTCGCCCGCGGGGTTCTTGATGTCGGCCTGGGCGCGGTAATGCCCCGCCATATAGCGCGCATTCTGCTCGGGGGTCGCGCACCCGCCGAGCACCGCCGCGGCCAGCACCGCTCCCATCGCCACGCGCTTCATGTCTTCACTCCCTGACTGCCACAGCGTTCTAATGGACCCGCGCCGCGCCAGTTCCAAGGGGGTCAGCCACTGCCGAGGCAATCCCCGTCGCGCTTCCCGCTCACGCTGCCGACGCCCAGCGCGATCCGCGCCCGCCGCGAGAAGGTCAGTGCCTGCCAGCGCCCGCTATTTCCCACCGCGGTGCGGCTGCGCATAAAGGTCAGATGGAGCAGCTCGTACTGCTCGGGATCGATCTGCCCCCTGTCGATCATGCAGCGCCACTGCGCGACGTTCCACGCCCAGTCGCGCCCCACCCCATCCTGGTCGATGCTGCGGCTGAGCCCTTCATACCAGGCGAAGATCGCGCGCAGCCGATCCCAGCGCTCGGCTTCGGGCATCGCGGCTAGCTTGGCGCGCAGCCGCGCCAGATCGCCATCCACCGGGAAGAAGCCCTGCTGGACCTTGGTGTCGATCGCCCAGCGCACCTTGCGCATCGTGATCGGCTGCCCCGCAAACACCCGCAGCAAGTCGCGGCGCACCTCGAGCAGCAGCGCGACATAGGCGTCGGTCTGCACCTGCAGCATCGCGTCGCTCTCGAAGATCGCGGTCAGCTCGGCGAGGATCACCGGGTTGAGCTTGCCGTCGGGGCCGTGCGCGGCGAGAATCCCGGCACGGCATTTATCGGCCACCGGAATTTTGCGGCAGCCCCCCGAGAACAGCAGCTTGCCATAGACCGGCGCCAGCGCCTTGCGCGTCCGCCCGAACTTTCCGCCGAGCCGCTTCTTCCATGCATTGAGCACCGGCTGAAGGCTGCCCGTGCCGTAGTTCCATTGGCTCATCCCGACAGAGACGAGCTGCCCGTCGAAATTGCCCACCGGCATCGCCCAGCAGCCCATCGTCTCGGGGATTGCGGTCTCGGCCATCCGCGCGAATATCGCCACGCGGTCGAGTCCTATCTCGCCAAGCTGCGCCGCGGCCCCGGCGTCGATCCGCAGGAAGGCCGCCTCGCCCACCCGACGGCAGACCGGAGCGGGCGTCGGCGATGCGGGCGGCAGTTCCTGCGCCGCGGTCCCGGCGCTCGCCAGCAGCGTCGCTCCGAACGCGAAGGCCAATGCCAGCGGCTTCAGCATGTCGGCAGCGGCTGACCGGGTTTCGCCACCGGCTGCCACGCCATCATTGTCAGGAACAGTCCGGCTCGGACCCGAACGGTGAGCATCGGATTGCGCGCGCGATCCTCGGCGCTGAACAGCTGCCGGGTCGGCCGCAATTTCACGTCGGTGATCGGCTTGGCGAGGTCCGCAAGCGCCCCGCGGATCGCCGCCAGCCGCGCCTCGGCGAGCGCGCGATCGGCGGTGCGCGCCTCGGCAGTGGCCGCGTCAAATTCTGCCCCTTCGCCTAGGTCGCCCATCACCGTCACGGCGAGGCTGTTGAGCGCCGTTCCCGATTCGCCATGCGCCGCGGCGAACGCCCGGGCTCGCTCCGCCAGCCCCGGCGCCACTGCGCTGCTGCCGTCGCCGAACTCGATCGGCAGCATGAGCGTTTGCACCGTGCCGCACATGGCCTGTGCCGGCGTCGTCGCCCATGCGCCGGCCAGCAGCACCGCTGCCGCCATTCCCGCGCTCCGTTTCAGCCCCTGCCGCAAGCCATGCCCTCCCGAAACCCCCTTGAGAGCCTATGCCGGGTATCTCGCATCAGCAACACCGCTGCCTTTGAACTCCACCGGCGGCTCAGCCTTTGCTGTCGCCCGGGTCCGCGCAGGCGCTCTCTGGTCAGGACAACAGACCTTATGTTTGCTTTATCGATACACACGTAACCAGAGAGGCGTGCCGACTTGAAGGAGGCGCTACTCGCGGACCTCGATTGCATCACCGACACAGGCATGGGTGACTTCCTCGCCATCCTCGTCGGTCACCGTGACGCGGCTGCCGAGCACGAGGTGGCCCTGTTCGCGGATCTGCTCGAGGCCGAGCGCCAGCGCCTCGCGCTTGGCCCATTCGCGCACGGTGCCGTCGTCGGGGAGTTCGGCACCCCGGGGATCGCCCGAATCGCTGCCTTCGCGGTGGAAATAATAGCGGGACATGCCGGAAAAATGCGCGGGCCCGTCGTCAGGTTTCCGCAATTAACAGGGATCAGGTCGATTGTGCCGCACCCAATCGGTTGAGAATGCGCATTTTGCGCCGCAGCATTGTTGTGCACCTGCAACAAATGTTACGAAAATCCGCCGTGGAATTGACATGCATCGCACAAAGCGCATGCTCTCGTTACCGCAGATTGGGGCGCGGACATTCGCCAGATGGCGGAGCGGCGACCCAGCCCGACTTGAGCAGGAGGAACCGTGCGTGCCGAGGCGCGCGCGCGATCTCGTGCCGAATAGGGGATCCTGCCATGTCCAGTTCCACGCTTTCCGTCACTGCGCGCCTTCTCGTCGGCGCCGCGCTGCTGCCGCTCGCGATCCAGTCTGCACAGGCGCAGGACGCGCCCGATCTACCGCAGGCGCCTGCCGAACAAGCCGAAGAAATCACCGTTACCGGCACGCGCCTCACCCGCGACGCCAATGCAGTGGCGCCTTCGCCGGTGTCGACCGTGACCACTGCCGACGTCCGGCAGACCGGGCAGGTCGACATCACCGAGGCGCTGCGCGAGATTCCGGCGCTATCGGCGTCGGGGACGATCGCCGACTCGCTCGAGAATGGCGAAGGCGGCATCGGCCAAGCCACGCTCAACCTGCGCGGCCTCGGCGCCGAACGCACGCTCGTCGTGGTCAATGGCCGCCGCCACGTCTCGGGCGTGGCCGGCACCCAGATCGTCGACGTCGCCACGATCCCCGCGGCGCTGATCGACCGCGTCGAGGTGCTCACCGGCGGCGCCTCGGCAGTCTATGGCGCCGACGCGGTCACCGGCGTCGTCAACTTCGTCCTTAAGGAGGATTTCGAGGGGCTCGACATCAACGCCCAGCAGGGCATTTCCGGCCACGGCGACGGCCGCACCTTCTCGATCGACGCCACCCTCGGCAAGAATTTCGCGGGCGGGCGCGGCAACATTGCGATCGCGGCGAGCTACGCCACCACCGACGAGCTCGTCCAGGGCGACCGCGCTTACACCCGCAACAACGCCCGCTACAATTCGGGCCAGACCTACCCCAATCCGCTTCGCCGCTTCCAGCAGGGCGACATCACCGGCAGCGCCACGCCCAATTTCGCCAGCTATTTCAGCCTGCCCAACCGCTTTCCTTATGGGTCGGGGATCCCGCTCCCCGGCTCGTCGGCGTACAACGCCATCTTCACCGGGGGGCGCTCCCCGACGGCGGCGGAACAGGCGTTGATCGATCGCGCCCAGGCGGCGCCGTCGCTCGCCTTCCAATCCTATCCCGCCTTTGCCATCTCCTCGACCTCGGGGCTGATCTTCCGCAACGATTTCAATTATTTCTCGACCGACCTCGACAATAACGGCGTCGCCGATTGCGATCAGTCCTATATCGGGTTCAACTTCGCCGGCTGCTACGTCTCCAATGGCGACGGCACCGTCCGGGTGTTCCGCGACGGGGTGATCGCGTCGAGTACCAACCAGTTCGGCGGCGACGGCGCGGCCGAGCGCTACAGCGCCCAGTCGCTGGTGCCGCAGAATACGCGGATCAACGTCAATCTGCTCGGCTCGTTCGAGTTCTCGCCGGCCGCGAGCTTCTTCTTCGAAGGCAAATATGTGCGGACCGAGACGGTCAGCAACAATCCCTACAATACCTTCTACGACTCCCTCTTCGTCGCCCCCGACAACCCCTATATTCCCGCCGCGTTGCTGGCCGAGGCGATCGACGCCGGCGGCCTCAGGGTCTCGCGCGACTTCACCAATCTCGGGCCGGGCACCACCGAGGCGGTGCGCGACACGTATCGCGTCGTCGCGGGGCTGAAGGGCGAGCTGTCGCCGCATCTGCGCTACGAAGTCGCCGGCAATTACGGCCGCACCGATTCCGCCGTCACTTTCAGCAATACCGTGCTCTACGACCGCCTGTTCGCCGCGATCGACGTCGTCCAGGGGCCGAACGGGCCGCGCTGCCGCTCGGACGTCGATCCCACCCCCTATGTCGGCAGCGAGGCCTTTCCGTTCATCGAAGGCGGCTTCTACACCTTCAATCCCGGCGACGGCACCTGCCGGCCCTTCTCGTTGTTCAGCGGCGCCAACGACATCAATCAGGCCGCGGTGGACTTCATCACCGTGCCGACCACCAACCGCAGCAAGCTCGAGCAGCTGGTCTTCTCGGCCAATCTCATCGGCGACACCGGCGGCTTCCTCAACCTGCCCGGCGGGGCCATCCAGTTCGCGGTCGGCGCCGAATATCGCGAGGAGCGCAGCACCAACACCTTCAATCCCTACACGCTCGGGATCCTCCAGATCGACACGGTGAATGGCGACGCCGGCGACTTCATCGGCGACATCAGCGGCAATCAGTCGCTCGATTTCGACGCGCAGACCCGCACCTTCAATTCGGGCGGCCGCTACGACGTCAAGGAAGTCTATGGCGAGCTTCGTCTGCCGCTGCTGCGCGACACGCCCTTTTTCAAGCAGCTCGAGGTAAGCGCGGCTGCCCGCTATTCGGACTATTCGACCGTCGGCTCCACCTTCACCTGGAATGTCAGCGGCATCTACGCCCCGGTCGACGATCTCAAGCTGCGCGGCACCTATGCCCGAGCGATTCGCGCTCCCAACATCAGCGAGCTGTTTGATCCCCAGCAGGGCACCGTATTCCGCCCCGCCGATCCATGCGATCAGGCGCAGATCGACGCGCTCACCGCGGCCGGCGATCCCGATGTCCAGAATCGCATCAGCAATTGCCAGGCCGACGGGCTCCCCGCCGGCTTCGCCGATCCGCTGACCGCGCGCTTCTCGGGAACAACCGGCGGCAATCCGGACCTGCAGGAGGAGAAGGCGACCACTTATACCTTCGGCGCGGTGCTGACTCCCAGCTTCATTCCCGGCTTCAGCCTGAGCGGCGACTACTACAGCATCAAGATCGACGACGCGATTGCCGCGGTCAGCGCACAGGACATCGTCGACAATTGCTACGACAGCAGCACCCTCGACAACATCTACTGCGCCCTGTTCACTCGCAACCGCACGGTCGGTTCGCCGACCTTTCTCGGGCTGAACTTCCTGCGCCAGACCCAGCTCAACTTCGGCAGCATCGAAACCGCCGGTATCGACGTCACGCTCGCCTATCAGTTCGCGCTCGGCGACAATCGCTTCGCTCTGCGCGCCTCCGGCAACTGGACCGAAAAGCTCGACTTCTTCTTCGATCCGAGCGACCCGACGCTCAACGACGAGGAGCTTGGCGAGGAGGGCCGGCCCGAGTTCGGCGCCACCGGCTCGGTCGCCTGGACCCGCGGCCCGTTCTCGCTCGGCTACCGCATCCAGTATATCGACGGCCAGACGCTGCAGGGGGTCGAGGTCGAGACCGCCGACATCGTCGCCGGGCCGCTGGGCTATGCCGACGAGAAGTTCGTCCACGATATCTCGTTCAATGTCGAGGTCGACGACCGCTTCACCCTCTACGGCGGGATCAACAACCTCACCGATGTCGAGCCCTACCCGACCAACTCGGCGTACCCGGTCTCGCCCTATGGCCGGTTCTTCTTCCTCGGCGCGAACATCAAGCTGCCCGGCTTCTGACGGGAACCCGAATGGGCCGGTGCGCGCGGCGGCCCATTCGGGAACGCCGCTCTTGCAAAAACAGGCTTGATCGCAACCGATCCGTCCTGATTTGATTATGGACAAGAATCGTTCTGCAAAGGGCCTTTGGGTGAATCACGAAGACGACGATCTCGGCACGGGTGCTGCCGAGGCGACCGGCGTACCGGCCGGAGATATCGAGGACCACACCTCCTACCATCCTACCGGCAGCAAACCGCACCAGCATTGGAAGAGCTCGACGGTGGCGCAGCCCGGGCTCGACCAGCGCGGCACCGTGTTCTTCGCGGCGCTTCAGATGACGCGCATGCCGATGATCATTACCGATCCGCGGCAGCACGACAATCCGATCGTGTTCATGAACAAGGCGTTCCTCGACCTCACCGGCTATGCCGAGGATGAGGTGATCGGCCGAAACTGTCGCTTCCTCCAGGGCGCCGACACCGATCGCGCCGCCGTCCGCGAAATGCGCGAGGCAATCGATAGCCAACAGGCCGTCTCGCTCGAGGTGGTCAACTACCGCCGCGACGGCACGCCCTTCTGGAACGCGGTGTTCATCGCGCCCGTGTATGACGACAAGGGCGAACTGATCTATTTCTTCGCCAGCCAGCTCGACGTCACCCGTCGCCGCTCGTCCGAGCAGGCCTTCCGCCAAGCCCAGAAGATGGAGGCGATCGGCCAGCTCACCGCGGGGCTCGCGCACGACTTCAACAATCTCCTCCAGGTCGTTGCCGGCAATCTCGACATCGTCCTCGGCGACGATCTCACCGACCGCCAGCGCCGCATGCTGGGCAACGCCGCCCGCGCCACCGAGCGCGGCGCCAAGCTCACCCGTCAGCTGCTCGCCTTTGCCCGCAAGACCCGGCTGGAACCCAAACGCGTCGACCTCAACGACCTGATCCACGAGTTCGGCGATTTGCTCGAAAACACCGTGGGCGCGCAGATCCGCCTCGTCACTGCGCTCGAACGCCGCCTGCCCGAGATCCACATCGATCCCACCCATCTCGAAATGGCGGTGCTCAACGTGTTGCTCAACGCGCGCGATGCGATGCCCAAGGGCGGCACCGTCACGATCGAGACGCGGCTGTGGAAGCTCAACGGCAACGCCGCCGCCTATAACCTTCCCGCCGGCGACTATGTCGTGCTGAGCATTGCCGACGAGGGCGTCGGCATGCGCGAGGAAGTCCGCCAGCGCGCGACCGAGCCCTTCTTCACCACCAAAGGGAGCGAGCGCGGCACCGGCCTCGGCCTCGCCATGGTCCATGGCTTCGTCCAGCAGTCGCTCGGCCGGCTCGACATCGAATCCACAGAGGGCGCCGGCACCACGGTGCGCATGCTTTTTCCGGTCGCCGCCGCTGCCGAAGACCCCGGCCTGTTCCCCGCCCTCGCCCGTCGCACGGCGCGCGGGGCCCCCACCGGCGGCAGCGAGACGATCCTGCTGGTCGAGGATAGCGACGATGTCCGCGCGCTCGCGCACGAGCAGCTCGTCGCGCTCGGCTACAATGTCGTGATAGCAGCCAGCGGCGAGGAGGCGCTCGCGAAGCTCGAGCAGGATCAGGACGCGCGCATCGACCTGCTGTTCACCGACATCGTCATGCCGGGCGGAATGAGCGGTCTCGAGCTCGTCGAGCGCTTCCGCGCGCTACGTCCCGAAACGCCGATACTGATGACCACCGGCTATAACGAGGACCTCGTCGCCGACATTCCGCGCGGCACCCGCCTCGACGTGATCGGCAAACCCTATCGCCGCGAGGAGCTCGCCGACCGCGTTCGCGTCGCCCTCGACCGTCACTCACCCGCCGCACGCGAGGAGGAAGGCGCCTTCGGCCACAAGGAAGGCTAAGCCGGCTTAGCCCCCATCTTATCTCGTCAGCTGGCTCCGCGCGCGCGTCCGCAGCCGCAGACAATAGCCCAGCGTCACAACGATGCTCGCCGCCACCACCCCGGTTCCGACGGTGATCGCCACCGGGACCGGCGCGAATGCCCACAGCCCGGCATAGACGAGCCCGCTCAGCACCATCGACCAGCCGGCAAAGCGCGTGACCTGGCCGGCACAGGCGCTGGGCGCCACAGCCTTGGGCGCGCGATTGCCGAAATAGGCGATCATCAGCCCGTTGGCGCCGATCACCAGCCGCAGCATCGTGTCGTGCTCGATATAACCCTGCCCCCGCGCGAAGCTCGCCGCCAGCGCGAGCAGGATGAGGCCGCCGCCCCAGGCAAGCCCGGGCACCAGATCTTTGAAGGTGTTGTTCATCGCTGGGTCTCCATCTTGGCCGGCGGCGGCGTCTCCGCGCCGAGCCCGAACGAATGCGCGAAGCCCAGCAGCGCCTCTTCGAGCACCGAGAGCTTCAGATGATAGAGCACCGACTTGCCGGCCTTTTCGGCATGGACGAGGTCGGCCTCCTTGAGCACCGCGAAATGCGCCGACATCGTCGGCTTCGACACGTCGAAGTGCGCGCAGAGATCGCCCGCACTCATCGGCCCGTTGCGCAAAAGCTGCAGCACGCGCCGCCTTGTCGGATCGGAAAGGGCTTTGAACACGCTGCTCATGATTCGATGATTAGCTAATTGTCGAAGTTAGTCAAGCGCGGTTTTGCGGTTCCTCTCGCCGCCCGACCATGTGCGGTCATACGCCTCGAATATCCGTGTTGACGCCTGAATTAGTCTGACTAATGTTCGACGCCTCAATTCCGAAAATCGGTGTGGGAGAGGTCATGAAACAGGCGATATGCACAGCCCTCGCATTGGTAGCGCTAACATGGTCAGCGGCGGCCATAGCGCAGACGAAGTCGAACACCGCCCCCGGTGCCAACCCGATCATCCGTGACAAATTCACCGCCGATCCCGCGCCGCTCGTCGTCGGCGATCGGCTTTATCTCTATGTCGGGCGCGACGAAGCGCAGCGCGACGAGATGTTCAACATGCGCGAGTGGCTCGTCTACTCCACGAGCGACATGAAGAATTGGACCGATCACGGTCCGATCATGAAGGTGGCCGATTTCAAATGGGCCAAGAAGGACGCTTGGGCTTCGCAGACGATTCAGAAGAACGGCAAATTCTGGTTCTACGCCGCCGTCGAGCATGACGACACCCAGCCGGGCAAGGCGATCGCGGTCGCCGTATCCGATACGCCGACCGGCCCGTTCGTGGACGCCAAGGGCTCGGCGCTGATCACCAACAAGATGACGCCCAAGGGCACCCATAGCTGGGAGGACATCGATCCCACGGTGTTCACCGACGATGACGGCGCCAGCTGGATCGCGTGGGGCAACCGCCAATGCTATATCGCGAAGCTCAAGCCGAACATGATCGAGATCGACGGGCCGATCACCGAGATCACGCCGCCGCATTTCGAGGAGGGGCCGTGGCTGCACAAGCGCGGTGGGCTCTATTACCTGACCTATGCCTCGCTCGACCGCTCGAAGCACCGCGACGAGAAGGTCTCCTATTCCACCGCGCCTTCGATCAACGGGCCGTGGACCTATCGCGGCGAGCTAACCGGATCGGGCAAGTACAGCTTCACCATCCATCCGGGCATCGCCGAGTTCAAGGGCAACTGGTACCTGTTCCTCCACAACGCCACGCTGACCATCGGTGACCTCAACGGCGCGATCGGGCGACGCGCGGTCACGGTCGAGCACCTCCGCTACAATCCCGACGGCACGATGCGGCCGGTGATCCAGACCACTGCCGGCGTGTCCGTCCCGCCCGCGCGCTAAGCCGATAAACAACAAACCTTTCGAACAGGAGATTGGTCATGCCTCAGGGGACGAGCAGGATGCGACTTGGACGGTGGGCGCGGATGGGACTGGCGACAGTCGCGCTAGCAACAGCTTGGAGCCTTGCGCCGGTCGCCCATGCGCAGGACGACAAGATGACGCCGATCGCCACCCCGGCCCAGCCGGACGCGATCGAACTCGGGACGGGCGAACTCCCCGGAGCCACAGCGCCCGAGGCCTGGCACAGCCAATATGGCAGCGTGTTCGCGCGCAACGTCACGGTCGCCACGCTCACGCCGTTTCTTCCCGATCCGGCGAAGGCGACCGGTGCCGCGGTGATCGTCGCTCCGGGCGGGGGCTTCCGCTCGCTGTCGATGCAGAATGAAGGCTGGGATGTCGCCCGGGCGCTCGCCGCGCGCGGCGTGGCCGCGTTCGTGTTGAAGTACCGGCTCAACCAGACCCCGCGCGACATGGCCGGTTTCGAAGCCTCGATGCGGACGATGTTCTCGGGAGCGGCGCGACCGCCCCGTCCTGCGCCGAATGCCGCGGGCGCCGGTCTCGCGCCCCAGATTGCCGACGCGCGCGCCGCCTTCGCGCTGCTCCGCCGCCGCGCCGGCGAGTGGCGTATCGACCCTGATCGCATCGGCATGATCGGTTTCTCGGCCGGCGCCATGTTAACGATGACCACTACCCTCGCCGCTGCGGACGCGAAGCCGGCATTCATTGGCAACATTTACGGCCCGCTCGCGCCCGTGACTGTGCCGGCGGAAGCGCCGCCGCTGTTCGTCGCGCTCGCAGCCGACGATCCGCTGTTCGGCAATATCGGCTTCGGCCTGATCGAGAGCTGGAAGACAGCGAAACGCCCCGTCGAGTTCCACCTCTACGAACAGGGCGGCCATGGCTTCGGCATGTATCCGAAGGAAACCACCAGCACCGGCTGGTTCGATGCCTTCGCACGTTGGCTCGACATGCACGGGTTCCTGAAACCGGCAAAGCGGTCCTAGAAACCGGGGCTGGTGGAATACCAACCGCAAGTCGTGACGTTTGTCTGACTTGCGGGCTGCCATTGAACGATCGACAAATCTGGGACGGCGATCACGGGCGGCCGAACACGTCGGCCGCCTCTTTCGCCCGGCCGAAGCCTGAGCAGACCTCGAAAAAGCGGATCTGTGGCCGCCCCGATATCAGACTGAGCGCCAGCGCAGCCCTTGCTGGTTTCATTTTCAGAACGGGAAACGATCTCGCACTGAAACTCCTCGGAAATATTCCCTCGTCCATTCAAAGGGCCGCCGCCTGATCGGCCTATAAGGGAGAATACATAAGCGGGCTGCCGCAGGACGAGACGGGATCAGCGATGTCGATCGGCAACAAGGTTCGATTGGGGAGCGTGGCTCTTCTGATCACTATTTTCCTGGCGGGCTTGCTGGCTGCCACGCGAATTGATGCCATCCGCATGGGTGGCGCAATGCAGGTCAAGTCGCGTCAGGCGGCCGACCTGATCGCGGATATCCTCCCGCCCCCCGAATATGTGATCGAGCCTTATCTCGAGGCCACGCTGCTGCTGCAGCAGCCGCAGCGGCTCGAAGAGGCGCGCGCGCGTTTGCGCAAACTGCGCGCCGACTATGACACCCGCCACGATTATTGGAACGAATCGAATCTCGACCCCGCATTGAAGGCGGGGGTGACCAGCGATACCCACGCTCCGGCAGCGGCGTTTTGGCTCGAGCTGGAAGACAAGTATCTCCCCGCTCTCGCGCGCGGGGATCGCGCCGCAGCCTTGGCGAGCTACGCCGCGCTTTCGGCGCTCTATACTCAGCATCGCGCCCAGGTCGACAAGCTGGTGGCGGATGCAACCGCCTATCAGTCGAGTGTGGAAAGTGAATCGCAGGCGCTGCTCGGGACGACCGTCGTCATCCTTGCCGTGCTGGCCATCATTCTGCTCGGGCTGCTCGCCGCGTGCGTTGCCTATCTGTCGAACAAGGTCGTCAAGCCGCTGGTGCTGGTCTCCGCCATCACCGCCCGATTGGCCAAAGGCGAGCAGGCGATCGTTCCGCATCGCGATCGCAAGGACGAGATTGGCGCGATCGCAGAGGCGGTAGAGGAGTTCCGGGTGGCGGCGGTCGCCCGGGCAGAAGCCGATGCCAGGGCGGCAGCCGAACAGGCGGTGGTCACCACCTCGCTCCGCGACGGCCTCGCGGCGCTGAGCGACGGTGATCTGACTGCCCAGATCAGCATCGAATTCCCGGATGCCTGTGCCGAGCTCAAGACCAACTATAATGCGGCGCTGGCATCGCTGCGCGAGCTCATCGGATCGGTGATGGAGAGCGCGGCGACGATCCGCACTGGCTCGGGCGAAATCGCCCAGGCGTCGGAGGACCTCGCGCGGCGCACCGAGGCCAACGCGGCGAGCCTTGAAGAGACTTCGGCGGCGGTGACCCAGATGGACGGCCGCCTCAAGGCGACCGCGGCTTCTGCCGGCCGTACCGTCGAGCGCGCCGACGGCGCGATCGCCACCGTTTCCGGCGGGCGCGGGATCGCGGACGAGGCGGTGCAGGCGATGACCCGCGTCGCGGACTCGGCCAAGGGCATCGACAGCGTCATCGAGGGACTCGACAAGATTGCCTTCCAGACCCGCGTGCTCGCGATGAACGCGGCGGTCGAAGCCGGGCGTGCGGGTGAAGCTGGCCGCGGCTTCGCCGTCGTCGCGGATCTCGTCTCGGCACTCGCGATGCGCGCCGAGGAAGAAGCCGGCCGCGCGCGCGACCAGCTGACCGCCACCCAGACCGACATCGTCGCGGCGGTGGAGATGGTCCAGAAGGTCGACAGCGCCCTCGCCGACATTTCGGGCGACGTCGGCGAGGTCCACAAGCTTCTCGGCGAGATGGCCAGCGACAATCAGGCCCAGTCGACCGCCATCACCGAGATTTCGGTGGCGATCGGGACGATGGACCAGTCGACCCAGCAGAATGCCGCCATGGTCGAGCAGACCTCGGCAGCGGCACGCAACCTCAGCAGCGAAGTCGCGGCGATGAGCGAACAGGCTTCGAAGTTCAACGTCGGCGCGGGCGTGCGGCCGCTCGCGAGCCGCGCAAGCGCTCCGGCGCGGGCGAAGGCGCCGGGCTATGTCTCGCCGGTCAAGGCGCTGCCGGCGACCGCGCTGGCGAGCAGCGCCGCGTTTGGCTGAGTGCTGCTGGCCCGCCACCCAAACCCTTCCCCTCCCCCCGCTCCCGCGCTAAGGCGCTCGCGAATCTCGCATTCGCATCTCCGGCGCGCCCGCGCGTTCCCCTCGGAACAGCGTCCCCCGAGCGCCCGGGCCGGACAAAGGAAAGGACCCCGCGCCCCATGACCGCCATCGGCAACGATACGCTCGGCACTCGCGACACGCTCACCGTCGGCAGCCAGACCTACAGCTTCTACTCGCTTCCCAAGGCCGCGAAGAAGCTCGGCGACATCAGCCGCCTGCCCTTCTCGATGAAGGTGCTGCTCGAGAACATGCTGCGTTTCGAGGACGGCAAGACCGTGACCAGGGACGATGCCCAGGCGATCGTCGACTGGCAGAAGGACGCCCGCTCGAACCGCGAGATCCAGTATCGCCCCGCGCGCGTGCTGATGCAGGATTTCACCGGCGTGCCCTGCGTGGTCGACCTCGCGGCAATGCGCGACGCGATCACCAAGCTCGGCGGCGATGCGCAGAAGATCAATCCGCAGGTTCCCGTCCACCTTGTCATCGATCACTCGGTGATGGTCGACGAATTCGGCACCCCGCAGTCGTTCGGCCAGAATGTCGAGCTCGAATATGAGCGCAACAACGAACGCTACGAGTTCCTCAAATGGGGCTCGAAGGCGCTCGACAATTTCAAGGTCGTCCCCCCGGGTACCGGCATCTGCCATCAGGTCAATCTCGAATATATCGCCCAGTCGGTGTGGTCGTCGCAGGCCACCGACGGCAGCATGATCGCCTATCCCGACACGCTGGTGGGCACCGACAGCCATACGACGATGGTCAACGGTCTCGGCGTGCTTGGTTGGGGTGTCGGCGGGATCGAGGCCGAGGCGGCGATGCTCGGCCAGCCCGTTTCGATGCTGATCCCCGAAGTCGTCGGCTTCAAGCTGACCGGCGCGCTGGGCGAAGGCATCACCGCCACCGATCTGGTGCTCACCGTCACCCAGATGCTGCGCGCCAAGGGCGTGGTCGGCCGCTTCGTCGAATTCTATGGCCCCGGCCTCCACTCGATGACGCTCGCCGATCGCGCGACGATCGCCAACATGGCGCCGGAGTACGGCGCGACCTGCGGCTTCTTCCCGATCGACGAGAAGACCATGGACTATATGCGTCTGACCGGCCGTCCGGACGAGACGATCGCCTTGGTCGAGGCCTATGCCAAGGCACAGGGCATGTGGCATTCGGTCGACAGCCCCGAGCCGGTGTTCACCGACACCCTCGAGCTCGACATGAGCTGCGTCCGTCCGTCACTCGCCGGCCCCAAGCGTCCGCAGGACCGGGTCAGCCTCGACGCAGTCGACGAAGTGTTCAACGCCGATCTGCAGAAGGTCTATCACAAGGATCGGGCGGAGCGCGCCGCGGTTGAGGGCGCGAGCCACGACATCGGCGACGGCGACGTGGTGATCGCGGCGATCACTTCGTGCACCAACACCTCCAACCCCTCGGTGCTGATCGCCGCGGGCCTCGTCGCGCGGAAAGCGCGCGCGCTCGGCCTGACGCGCAAGCCGTGGGTCAAGACGTCGCTGGCGCCCGGCTCACAGGTCGTCACCGACTATCTCAACAAGGCCGGACTCAGCGAGGATCTCGACGCGATCGGGTTCAACCTCGTCGGCTATGGCTGCACCACCTGCATCGGCAATTCGGGCCCGCTCGCCGAGCCGATCTCGGCGGCGATCAACGGCAACGACATCGTCGCCGCTTCGGTGCTCTCGGGTAACCGCAACTTCGAGGGCCGCGTGTCGCCCGACGTGCGCGCCAACTTCCTCGCCTCGCCGCCGCTGGTCGTCGCTTATGCGCTCAAGGGCACGGTGACCGAGGACATGTACGAGACGCCGATCGGCGAGGGCACCAACGGTCCCGTGTTCCTCAAGGACATCTGGCCCTCGAACGAAGAGGTGCAGGGCCTGATCAACTCGAGCATCAACGATGAGATGTTCCGCTCGCGCTACGGCAACGTCTATCTAGGCGACAAGCACTGGCAGGGCATCACCATCACCGGCTCGGATACCTATAGCTGGCCGACCGCCAGCACCTATATCCACAACCCGCCCTATTTCGAGGGCATGACGATGACCCCGGCGCCGGTGCAGGACATCATCGACGCCAAGCCGCTCGCCATCCTCGGCGATTCGATCACTACCGATCACATCTCGCCGGCCGGCAGCATCAAGGCGGACAGCCCCGCGGGCAAGTTCCTCCAGGAGCACCAGGTCTCGAAGAAGGACTTCAACAGCTACGGCGCCCGCCGCGGCAACGACGAAGTGATGGTACGCGGTACCTTCGCAAACATCCGCATCAAGAACGAGATGGTCCCCGGTATCGAGGGCGGCATGACCAAATATCACGATCAGGTCATGCCGATCTACGACGCCGCGATGCGCCACAAGGCCGACGGCACGCCGCTGGTCGTGGTGGCCGGCAAGGAATACGGCACCGGCTCGTCGCGCGACTGGGCGGCCAAGGGCACCAACCTGCTCGGCGTCCGCGCAGTGATCACCGAAAGCTTCGAGCGCATTCACCGCTCGAACCTGGTCGGCATGGGCATCCTGCCGCTCCAGTTCGCCGAAGGCGTGACGCGTCAGACGCTCAAGCTCGACGGCTCGGAGACCTTCACAATCACCGGCGTCGCCGCCCTGCGCCCGCGCCAGGATGTCGAGGTCACACTCACCCGCAAGGACGGCAAGACCGAGACCTTCCAGACCCGCTGCCGCATCGATACGATCAACGAGCTGGAATATTTCCTTCACGGCGGCATCCTGCAGTACGTGCTGCGCAACCTCGCCGCCTGAGATTTCGGACAGCAATAAGGCCGCGGCGGAGCGATCCGCCGCGGCCTTTTCGTGTCCAGCAGATCGGTTACTCCCCGATGCCGAGCAGTTCGATCTTGAAGAGCAGGGTCGCGCCGCCGGGGATCGGTCCCTTGCCTTCGGGGCCGTAGGCGAGGTCCGCCGGCGAGGCGATCTCGATCGTGTCACCCACGCCCATCATCGGCACCGCCATCTGCCAGGCGGGAATCAGCGCACCCAAGGGAAAGCTCGCCGGCTCGCCGCGCGCGAAGGAGCTGTCGAATTCGGTGCCGTCGATCAGCGTGCCGGCATAGTGGATCTTGACCACGTCCTGCACGGTCGGGTGTTTGCCGCGCCCGTCGCCCTTGATCCGCCGCCAGCGCAAGCCCCCGGGGAGCGACTGCCAGCCATCGCTCGGTTTCAACTGCGCCAATGCCAGCATCTGCCGGTTGTGCCACGCTGCATCCTGCGACCGGTCCTGGCCGCCCGCCTGCAGCGCGGCGGCCGCGGTCGCCGCCAACAGCCCCGCCGCACCGGCCGCAATCCAATACGCATTCTTCAAGGCGCCATACTCCTGTTCCGAGCCCTTTGGCGCAGGCCTTAGCGAAAACGCGCCCTAGTTGAACAGCGCGTAAAGGGCCGCCCGGCCATGCCGATCGTCGCCGCGGCCGAGGAACAGGTCGGCCGCGCCCCTGATCGGATGCGTCACCGCATAGGTCTGCTGGCCGGCGGGCGCGACGCGCGCTTCCATCTCGAACCAGGCAGTGAAGGGTTGATAGCGCGCCAGCTCGGCAGGGCGCTTCGGATCGGCCGCGGGACGCTCGACCGCGACAAGCTTCGCGACCGCCTTGCCGTCCTCGCCAGCGACGAGGAAGGCCGCGCCGACGAGGCGCTCCCATTCGGCAACTTCGCTCAGCCGGGCGCCCTGCTTCGCGGCGGCGTGACGCGACAACTGCGGATCGCCCGCGAGTTGCGCAACGGCCAGTGGCCCCATGCAAGCGGCCGCGGCAGTGCCGCCCAGAACGAACGTCCGTCGCGAACTCCGACTCGTGATTTCCATGGCTTTGCCCCCCAAGGTTCAACGAGCTTATCGCGAGCGCGACACCGGCGCCAGAAACGAATCGGAAACCACGGATTCCCGGTCCGGAACAGCCGCTACGGGCGCCCGAGCGCCCGCCCCGCGACGGCATCGAGTTTCGCCAGCACCTGCGGATCGCGTGCCGCCGGCGCGGTGATCAATGCCGCATCGAGGCAAGTGTCGATCGGCGAAGCGGGGCGATCTTCGGGCAGGTTGCGCAGCAGGTGCATCACCATAGCGCGGGCCTTGGTCGCGTTCGCCGAGAGCTGCGCGATCACCTGCGCGACGTCGACCGCCGCCTCCCCGTCGCGCCAGCAGTCATAGTCGGTGACCATTCCGACCAGCGCATAAGGCAGCTCCGCCTCGCGCGCGAGCTTCGCTTCGGGCATGCCGGTCATGCCGATGATGTGGCAGCCCCAACTGCGATAGAGGTGGCTCTCCGCCCTGGTCGAGAATTGCGGGCCCTCCATAGCGAGATAGGCACCGCCGACATGCGTCGTCGCGCCTGCCGCATGCGCGGCCTCGGCGGCCAGTGCCGAGAGGCGCGGGCAGACCGGATCCGCCATCGAGACATGCGCGACCATGCCGGTGCCGAAGAAGCTCGACGGCCGCCCCTTGGTGCGATCGACGAACTGGTCGGCTATAGTGAAGCTGCCCGGCGGCCGGTCCTCTACAAGGCTTCCGACCGAGGAGACGGCGAGCACGTCGGTGACCCCGAGCCGCTTGAGCACGTCGATATTCGCCCGCGCGTTGAGCTCCGAAGGGCTGATCCGGTGGCCGCGCCCGTGCCGCGGCAGGAACACCACCCGGACATGCCCGACCTGACCGACAAAGCACGCGTCCGAGGGCTGGCCCCACGGGCTCGCCGCCTCGACCCACTCGCCGCCCTCTACGCCCTCGACGTCATAGAGCCCCGAGCCGCCGATGATTCCGATCGTCCAGCCGCTCATGCGATCTCCTTGTCCACGTTGCGCCGCGCCCATGCGAAATAGAGCAGCAGACCGAGCAGATTCCATGCGCCGAACAGCAGCTGGGTTTGCGCCGGGAGGCTCAGGAACAGATACAGGCAGCCGAACGCCGCGCCGAGCCCGACCAGCCACGCCGCCGGGGTGCGGAACGGCCGCACCACGTCCGGTGCGCGACGGCGCATCACCAGCAGGCAGATGCCGACGGCGGCGAACGCAGTCAGCGTTCCCGCATTGGCCAGCGCGGCGATCTGATCGATCGGGAAGAACGCCGCGAAGAAGGTCACCACCGCCGCGGTGAAGATCGTGATCCGCACCGGCGTGCCGCGCCGCGACACCGTGGCGAGGCTCGAGGGCAGCATGTGATCGCGCGCCATCACGAAGAAGATCCGGCTTTGGCCGTAAAGGAAGGCGAGGATCACCGTTGGCAGCGCGATCACCGCCGATGCGGCCAGGAAGGTCGCCACCCCCGGCTGGCCGATCTCGCGCAGGATCAGCGCGAGCGGCTCGGGGCTGTCGGCGAAGCGGGTATAAGCGAGCGCGCCCACTGCCGCGACCGCGACGATCATGTAGATCGCGACGCAGACGATCATTGATCCGACGATGCCGATCGCGAGATCGCGGCCGGGGTTCTTCGCTTCCTCGGCCGCGGTCGAGATCGCATCGAAGCCGTAGAATGCGAAAAAGATGATTGCGGCCGCGGCCATCACGCCGCGCTCGACTCCATCGGCGCTCATCTGCTTGGCGAAGCCGAACGGCGCGAACGGCTCGAGATTGGCGCCGTCGAAATAGGGCAACGCCACCGCCACGAACACAGCGAGCGCGATGAGCTTCACGACCACCAGCACCGCGTTGAGCGTGGCGCTCTCCTTGGTGCCGACCATCAGCAGCCCTGCGACCAAAGCGACGATGAACAGCGCCGGCACGTTGACGCCCCATTCGACGATCCGGCCGTCGGCCATCACCGGCCCGTGGGTCAGCGCCGCCGGCAGATGCACACCGAGGCCTTCGAGGAACCCGACCGTGTAGCCGGACCAGCCGACCGCCACGGTCGCCACCACCAAGGTATATTCGGCGAGCAGGCTCCAGCCGACCACCCAGGCAACAATCTCGCCAAGCACGACATAGCTGTACGTATAGGCGCTGCCGGATGCCGGGATCATCGTCGCCATCTCGGCATAGGCAAGCGCGGCGCAGGCGCAGATCGCGCCTGCAACGACGAACGACAGGATCACCGCCGGCCCGGCGCGGTCCGCACCGACGCCGATCAGCGTCAATATCCCGGTGCCGACGATCGCGCCGACTCCGAGCGCGACGAGGTGCGGCCATGACAAGGTGCGCTGGAGGCGGTGCGCCTGCGGCCGATCCTCCTCCGCGACGATCTGCTTCAGGCGAAACAGGCTGGCCATGTGAACTCCCCGATGATTTGCGCTCGGTGATAGCGCCGCAGGCTGCGCACGCAATCGCGGCGTTCATCTCCGGTGCAGCCCCGCTGACGGATCGTTACGCGACCGACCGATGGAGCCCTCCATGCTGCTCGCTGCTGCCGCCCTGCTGCTGATCGCGCCCGACGATCCGCGACCCAACCCGCAGATCGACTATGCCGGCTTTGCCACGCTGACCGTCGACGTCCGCGCGCTTCGCGCGAAGCGCCTGCTTGGCTTCCCGGCGTTCAAGGCGAAAGCGGCGGAGAAAGGCGCGCTCATCCTCGACGCGCGCTCGGCCGACAAATTCGCGGCGGGACACATTGCCGGGGCGGTAAACCTGCCCCTCACCGACTTCACCGCCGAGGCGCTGGCCGAAGCGATCGGACCCGACCGCAACCGCCCGATCCTGATATACTGCAACAACAATTTCTCGAACCGCCGCGCGCCGGTGATGCTCAAGAACGCGGCACTGGCGCTCAACATTCAGACCTTCATCAACCTTGTCGGCTATGGCTATCCGAACGTCTGGGAGCTGGGGGACGTCGTGGATTTCAACGATGCGAAGGTAGGTTGGACAGCTGGCGCTCCGGCAAGAAGGGAAGGCTGAGGCTGCTATTAAGTGGTTAGCTGCCGTTCGGACAGATAGGCAGCCAGCGTACCAACTCCGAGGGCGTGTTGCTCGGGCCGCACGAATATTTGCCGTCCCCCCTGTAGGCGAAAGCCTCAGCCTCCGTCATGATGATCCATTGCATTTCGGTAGCGTCGTCCCCGTAGGGCCAAGTTTCAAGCGATCCGCCGAGGTCGAATTTGAAGGTGGAGCGCCCCTCAATAGATGCAGCAGAAATGCCGAGGAGCACCTCGAGCTTCGGCTCGCCAAACTCCAAGCCAAGAAAGCCGCCGTGACCATGCTTCACGCCCCAAGCAGGCAGGCCCAGCATCGGTGCGGCGAACTGCTCTAGAGGGTCCGGGTAAGTCGGCGCGCTACTCACAAGTGGTTAATCGCACCGCTTGAGAGTGTCCGCGACTGAGGCGTTAGCTGCCAGCTGGTTTTTGGCGTCGGCTTTCGCGCCAGAATATCCGGGCGAATGGGGCTAGCTGCCATCAGCATCACGCATGGTCGGCCAAGGCTTTGAGAGACATTGCTATTCCAATGATGCTCGCCGTCACACTGAAAGGGTAGAAATATGCTGGCGCTCCGAGCAGCCACAAAGGATAAGATAGTCCGTCCCAGTTGTTGAAATGATCAATGCTCACAAGGGTGGTGATCCCGATCGCAACTACGAGAGCCGTTCTCCGGAAGCCCGCGCGCGCCAGACACCAGGTAGGAAAAATCATCGCTGCGCAGCACGAAAAAATCACCGCCGCGAGGAGAAAGTAGAAGGGCATCCACAGTGAATGCCGAAACGGCGCAATGTTCGCAATCGCGACGACGGCTGCCCGGCAGCCGCCTAGCCACTCAGCCCGTCGGGCACTTAGCCCCGCTCTCCACCCATGCGCGGGTCAGCTCGCCGAACTGCGCCTGCGTGCCTGGCGCGGGGGCGCGGCCCGGGCCGGGGTTCCAGCCCCAGCCGACGAGACTGTCATGCGCATTATGCTCGATCAGCTGCTCGAGCGTCTTGCCGCCGTTGCGCTTGCGATCCTTGATCTGCGCGCAAATCTCGCCGAGCGTCTTGCCTTCCCACGCCATCTCGATCGGCGCGGCGTGCCATTCCGGATGACCGGGGATGCTTCCCGCGCCATTGGCGAAGGCGACGTTGCGCGGCCCGTGGCAGGTCGCGCATTCGAGACCGGCGACGCCGCGGTCCATCGGCCCGCGCGAGACCGGCGGATTGTGCGGCTGCATCGCATCGCCCTGGAGCGGGCGATCGGTGCGCGGGTGGCAATTCACGCAGCGGGGATGCTGGATCACCTTGCCCATCTCGTTGAAGATCGCGACCGAACGCTCGCCTGAGTCGGCGATCGACGCAAAGGCGGCGACGGGCTTCAATCCCTCGACCTTCTGCTCGCGCGCTTGCCCGGCGATGGCGAGGCCGAGGGTCAGCGCCGCGGCGCCGAGTGCGAGTGCGCCGCTCTTCATGCCTTGCCTCCGACGACGAAGGGGAGCCGCCGAACGGCCTTCCCGGTCAGCTTGCGCCATGCGTTGGCCACCGCGGGGGCGATCGGCGGCAGGCCCGGCTCGCCGACCCCGGTGGGGTTCTCGGTCGAAGCGAGAATCGCCACCTCGACCTCGGGCATCTCGGCGATGCGCAGCGAGCGATACGTGTCGAAATTGTTCTGCTTGACGATCCCGCCCTCGCCGAGTTCGATCTCCGAATAGAGCGCGTGACCGAGGCCGTAGCCGATACAGCCTTCCATCTGCGCGCGGATGACGTTGGGATTGACCGCGATCCCGCAATCGACGGCGCACCAGACCTTGTGGACCTTGGGCAGGCCGTCGGACCCTTTCGACACCTCGGCGACCTGCGCGACATAGGAGCCGAAGCTTTTCCATGCGGCGACCCCGCGGGCGCGGCCCGCCGGCGGCTTCTTGCCCCAGCCGGCGATCTCGGCGGCTCTCGCGAGCACTGCGCGGGTGCGGGCGTCCTGCATCAGCGCCAGCCGACCGGCGACGGCATCCTTGCCGCCGAGTTCGAGGAGCTGGTCGATGAAGGTCTCGACCGCATAGGCCGTGTGGGTGTTGCCGACCGAACGCCACCACAAGGTCGGCACCCCGCCTTCCATGATGTGCTGGCCGACATATTGATTGGCGAATTTGTAGCTGTCGGCGATGCCTTCGGTGACGGCGTCGTCGATGCCGTTCTTCATCCCCATCGCCTCCATCGGCGTGTTCTTGAAGAAGCTCTGCGCCGCGACGACCTGGTCCCAGGCGACGATGCTCCCCGACGGATCGAGGCCGCCGCGAATCGTGTGCACGGCCAAGGGGCGATAGCGGCCGCCGCGAAGGTCGTTCTCGCGGGTCCAGACATGCTTGACCGGACCCTTGCCCCACGCCTTGAACGCGGCGGCCGCCTCCACTGCGAACTCCATCGCCGGGGTAGCGCGTCGGCCGAAACTGCCGCCGGCATATTGCTCGTGCAGCGCCGCCTTCTCGATCGGTATCCCCAGGGTGGCGCAGATCGCGCGCAGCTCGCCGACCTGGAACTGGCTGCCCATCCACACGTCGAGCCGATCGCCGTTCATCTCGATCACCGCGTCGAGCGGCTCCATCGGCGCGTGGGCGAGATAGGGGAATTGATAGACCGCCTCGAGCTTGCGCGCCGCGCCCTTGAGCGCGGCGGCGGTGTCGCCGGACTTCTCGACCTGCCTGCCCGGCGTCTCGCTCGCCTCGGCATATTGCGCGTAGAGATCCTCGCTGGTGCGCTTTTCCGCCTTGGAGAGATCCCAGGTGATGTCGAGCGCGGCGGCGCCCTTGCGCGCGGCATAGCTGTCGCGGGCATAGACCACGACGCCCTGCGGGATCGTCCTGACGCCGAGCACGCCGGGGACGGCAAGCGTCGCGGTGTCGATCACCGCCTTGACCGTGCCACCGAACGCCGGCGCATGCGCAATTGCGGTGTGGATCATGTTCGGGCGCTGGATGTCCATGGTGAACATCGCGGTGCCGTTGGTCTTGGCGAGGCTGTCGACCTTGGGCGTGTCCTTGCCGATCAGGGTGAAGCGGTCTGGCGACTTGAGCACCGGCTTCTCGGGCGGCTTGAGCATCGCCGCGTCGGCCGCGAGGTCGCCGAAGCTCGCCGTGCGCGCGCCGCTCGAGACGACGCCCTTCGCCACCTTGACCGACCCGACCGGCACGCCCCAGCGCTTTGCCGCGGCCTCGACCAGCATCGCCCGCGCCGAGGCACCGGCGCTGCGCATCTGCATCCAGCTGTTCGAGATCGCCGACGAGCCGCCGGTGCCCATCGTCCCGAACATCAGGTTCTTGTAGAGCGGGTCGTTGGCCGGCGCCATCTCGACCCGGATCTGCTTCCAGTCCGCGTCCATCTCCTCGGCGACGAGAGTGGCGAGGCCCGTGGCCGGCCCCTGCCCGAACTCGACATGCTTGATGATCACCGTGACGAGATTGTCGGGCGAGACCCGGACAAAGGCGTTGGGGGCGAAGGGCAGCCCCGCCTGACCCGGCGCGGCATTCGCCGCCTTGCCGAGCGGCAGCGCCATGCCGAGCACGAGCCCGGTCGACTGGAGGAAGCCGCGGCGGGTGGGAGTGACAGCGTTCATCGCTCAGGCCTCCATCGCTTGCGCGGCGTCGTGGATCGCCTGGCGAATGCGGACATAGGTGGCGCAGCGGCAGATATTGCCGGCCATCGCCGCGTCGATATCCTGATCGCTCGGCTTCTTCTTCGCCTTGAGCAGCCCGATCGCCGACATCACCTGCCCCGACTGGCAGAAGCCGCATTGCGGCACGTCAATCGCCACCCACGCGTTCTGGACCGCCTTGGCCTCCTTGCCGGCGACGCCCTCGATCGTGACGACCTGTTTGCCGCCGACCATAGACACCGGAGTCACGCAGGCCCGCCGGTTCTTGCCGTCGAGATGGACGGTGCAGGCGCCGCACTGGGCGACCCCACAAGCATATTTGGTGCCGGTCAGCCCGAGATGGTCGCGCAGGACATAGAGCAGCGGAGTCTCGGGATCGCCGTCGAACGTCGCCGGCTTGCCGTTGAGCGTGAAATCGGTGGCCATGATCCCTCCGTTGGCGCCGCCCCGGAACGATCATAACCGCACGTCCTTCCGCTTGCGAAGCGGAAAATTACCGGACGGTACAGATTAGCGCAGATTAGTTTGGCGCCGCCAGCGGACCGCGCCGGCAGATCAGGCAAGCAGTGCCTCGGTGACGCGGCCGGCGAGGCGCTGGAGTTCGGCGCGGGCGCCCGGCAGCAGTTGCGCGCGCGGCAGATCGTCGATCGCGCAAAGCGCCCCGAGCACCTGACCGCACGGAGCGATCAGCGGCGCGCCGACATAGAAAGCGATATTGGGGCTGCCGCGGACCAGCGGGTTGCCGGCGAAGCGGCGATCGATGGCGGCGTTGAAGATCACCATCACGTTTTCGGGATTGAGGATCGCATGGCCGCAGAACGAGATCGCCCGGTCGACTTCCTCGAGATCGCTGCGATAGCGCGCGGTGACGAGCATCTTCTCGCGGTCGATGATCGTGGCGATTCCGAACTGAGCGTCGAACAGCCCTGCCGCTTCGGCAACGAGCCCATCGGCAACGCGCGAGCGCTTGCGTGCCACCCCATAGCGGTCAACTGCCGCCTGCCGCTCCAACTCATTGGCCGGCCTGCCAGGCTTCAGGAAGGATAACACGCGGAGAAACCTCGATTTTCAATCAAGCGGCGACAGTATCAGCAAATCCCTTAAACGCGTGTAACACAATAGCTACGAAGTAAACCGGGCCCGCCGCCGCTTTCGGCGGCGGCGGGCAATGTATTCAGAACTTCAGACGACCGCCAAGCGACAGCACGAAGGCGCGCGCATCGCGCAGCTCGCCCGAAGTCAGGATCGGCGTCTGCGCCGCGGTGCCAGGATAGGCTGCGGTGACGCGGTCGACCGTCGTATTCTCGAAGTCGACGTAATTTGCGCCGGCATCGAGGGTGAAGCCCGGGGTGAGCGCAAAGGAGGCGCCGACACCGTAGTTCCAGCGATCCGAATCGGGCACGCGCGCATCGCGCTCGCCGTCGCGGGTCGGGGTCTGGGTGCGCTGGACGCCGGCACGCACCGTCAGCTTGTTCGACGCGGCATAGTCGAAGCCGGTCGCGAGGCTCCACGTATCGCGGTAGTTCTCAGGGATCGCCTGGTTGACCGGAGCGCCGAGGCGGATCGCGTCGAACTTGCTCCATTGGTAACGGACCGCCTGGCCGTTGAGGGTGAAGCGATCGCTCAGTCGCCAGCGCCCGCCGACGATCACCTGCGCCGGGGTATAGAAGGTCGCGGTGACGTCCGACAACGACATGTTCGAGCCCGCGAGCGGGCCGACCAGCCCGCTGATCTCGAGATCGCCCTTCAGATTGTGCTTGATCGCCGACTTGTAGCTGACGCCGATCGTCACGACTTCGTTGTGCATCTGGAAGCCCGCGCTCCAGCCGAGGTCCCAGCCGTCACCCTTGAGCTCTTGCCGCCCGTCGGGCAGCGCCGCCGAGACGTTGGGCAGCGCATTGGCGAGGCTCGCATCGGTATATTCGACGTTCACCGCCGCGCCGACCCGCAGCCAATCGGTCAGCGCCACGGCGAGCGAGGGCTGGATGTCGATCGTGCGCAGCTGGGTCTTGAGCGCACTGTAGCGGGCCCAGCTCGTCTCGGGATAATCGGTGGTGAAGCTGTAGGGCGAAGTCACCGCGAGCCCGATGGCCACGCGGTCGCCGAGCGGGACCGAGATCGCGCCCGAGGGCAGCACGCCGTTGTTGATCGGGTTACGCGTCACGGCATCGCCGCCGACCGGCGCGAAGGTGCCGCCGGGACGACGGATCAGCGTGCCGGTATCTGCGACTTCACCGCGCGGCAGGATCAGCGAAGCGTTGAGCACGGCCTCGCCCTCGGTGGTGCCGGCGATCGACGCCGGGTTCCACCACAGCGAGGCGGCGCCGGTATCGGCGACCTCGCCCGAAAAGGCGCGGCCGGCGGCGCGGGCGGACTGTTCCTGGAGGTAGAAAGCCTGGGCATTGGCCGAGGCGGCGAAACCGAACGAACCCGCCAGCGCGGTGGCTGCGGCGAGCGAAAGCTTGAGAGTCGACATTCTAGAGGTCCTTGTACGCGGATACTGAAAGCAAACGGGCGCGCGTCAGCGCACGCGGGTCCAGGTCTGGGTCTTGCAGAACGGCTTGAACACGCAGCCGCGGACCTTGAGCTGGTTGGCGCCCGACGGAGTCACATCGGCGCTATAGGTCTTGCCGTCCTCGGCATTGTAGATCTTGCCGCCGGTCCAGCCGGCGCCGCTCTGGGTGAAGCCGCTGAGAATCTGCAGCCCGCGCAGCGGTCGATTGCGCAGCGCGGCGTTGCCGTTCTTCGCGTCCTTGAGGTTGGGGTTGGTGCGCAGCATGTCCGACGTCAGAATCCGGCCGCAGATCGAGGCGCCGCAGCGCTGGATCTCGACGATCCCGCCGCGCGACTCGGTCTTCCAGCGGCCGATCGCCGCGTCGGCGGATTGCGGCGTGGCGGCGGCGACCGTCAATCCAATCAGGGTAAGCAACATAGACATCCTCTCGACACGCCCTGCCGCGTGACCGGCAGTGGCTGATGACAGCGACCCGAGCGGCGCGTTTGCGCAACCGCGAGGGAGCGCGCTGGTTCCAGAGGAAACGGACCCAATTATGGCCTTTTGTGTCCGGTAAATTGCGCCGGCGCTGCTTAGTCGGCGGCGAAGCCGAACGGCGTCAGCCCGCTTTCACGCTCGTTGAGTACCAGCACCCGGCCCGCCGGCGGCGCCGATCGCTGCGGGCAATCCGGGCGGGTGCAGGCGCGGCAGCCGAGCCCGACCGGAACTGCGCGTCCGGCGAGATCCTGCCCTGCCGCTACGGCAAGCCCGCGCGCCTCACCCGCCGCCAATCCCAGCCCGAGCGCGAACCGCGCATGCACCCCGCCTTGGGCGCGCTGCGGCCGTACCGCATGCGACAGCGTGAACCAGCGGCTGCCATCCTCAAGCTCGAGCAGCTGCACCAGCGCCTCGTCGGGCCGCGCGAATGCCTCGAAAATATTCCACAGCGGACACATACCGGGCCCTTCGACCAGCGGTGAACCGCTCGCGCCGGAATAGCGCTTCGAGACCTGACCGGCGCGATCGACGCGAATCAGGAAGAAGCTCAGCCCGCGCGCGCCCACCCGCTGAAGCGTGGTTAGTCGGTGCGCGACCTGGCTGAAGCTCGCGCCGAAGCGCCGCTGGAGCAGCTCGAGATCATAGCCGCTCGCCTCGCAGGCGCGCAGGAAGCGCGCGTAAGGCATCATCACCGCCGCGGCGAAATAGCCAGTGAGGTGGCGTCGGTAGAGCCGCTCGGCGACGCGATCCAGCCCCGCCCCCTTGACCAGCCCATCGATCTCCCCGCGCGCTTCCTCCGCCAGCCGCTCGGCGAGCGCGAAGCTGCGCGCGGGCGCGTCCAGCATCTCCGAGAGCTGGATCTGTCGGGCGTGGAGGTCGAGCCGCCGCGTCCGGTCGGGCATCACATCGGCGGGAAGGATGCGTACCGAGAGCTGGTGCTTGACCCGGAGCCGCTCCGCCATCGCGCCGTAGAGATCGGCCGCTGCGAGCCGCAGTTCGTCGGCAAGCGCCTCGGCGGCGGCGTCGAGATCGGCAAAGTGGTTGCGCCACCGCTCGATCTCGCGACGCACCTGCCGCCCGGCATCGTCGGGCTCGGCGGCGCCGGTCGAACCTCCGCCGATCCGGTCATAGGCGCGGGCAAAGGCTTCGGCACCACCGGGCGCGCTGGCGAGCCACTCCTCGAGCTGATGTCGGTCGATCTCGAGATCGGCGAACAGCGGATCGGCGAGGCGGCGACGCAACGCCTCGGCGCCGCCGCCGGGCTCGCTCGCCGCGAGCGCACGCGGATCGAAGTCATAGATCTGTGCCAGCCGCAGCAGCAGGGTCGCCGAAACCGGGCGCTGATTGCGCTCGACGAGGTTGAGATAGCTTGGCGAGACGTCGAGCGCCTCGGCCATCGCGGCCTGGGTGAGCGCGAGCCGGCGGCGCAACCGTCGCACCGCATGTCCCGCGAAGAGCTTGTGATCTGCCACCGGAGTTCTTTGTATGATTCTTTACAGTCAGACAAGCGGCGCTGGCACTAACTGCACGCCGATACTGCAATTCTGCCGCTTTGCCGCTGCCATCCTGCCCTTTCCAACGTCATAGCCCCCGTATTCCCAATGATGTTGTGAAGGATCACACATGCCCCCGCTGACGTTCGAAGATCTGGTTCCCGCTCCGTCCGGTCGGTTCGACGGCATCGTGCGCCCGTATTCGGCGGGAGATGTCGCAAAGCTGCGCGGATCGCTTCCGGTCGAGCACACCCTCGCCCGCCGCGGCGCGCTCAAGCTGTGGGAGCTGCTCCGCAACGAGGACTATATCCACGCGCTCGGCGCGCTTTCGGGCAACCAGGCCATGCAGATGGTCCGCGCCGGCCTGAAGGCGATCTATCTCTCCGGATGGCAGGTCGCGGCGGACGCCAACACCGCCGGGCAGATGTATCCCGATCAGTCGCTCTACCCTGCCAATGCCGGGCCCGAACTGGCGCGCAAGATCAATGCGACGCTCCAGCGCGCCGACCAGATCGAGCATATGGAAGGCGGGGCCACCCGCGACTGGTTTGCGCCGATCGTCGCCGACGCCGAGGCCGGCTTTGGCGGCCCGCTCAACTGCTTCGAGATCATGAAGGCCTATATCGCCGCAGGCGCCGCCGGGGTGCATTATGAAGACCAGCTCGCCTCGGAAAAGAAGTGCGGACACCTCGGCGGCAAGGTGCTGATCCCCACTCAGGCGCATATCCGCAACCTCGACAGCGCTCGCCTCGCCGCCGATGTCTGCGGCGTGCCGACGGTGATCTGCGCCCGCACCGATGCCGAGAGCGCGCGGCTGATCACCAGCGATGTCGACGAACGCGACCACGAGTTCCTCACCGGCGAGCGCACGGCCGAGGGGTTCTTCCGCCTCAAGGATGGCGCCGGCGTCGATCATTGCATCAAGCGCGGGCTCGCCTTCGCCTCGCACGCCGATCTTTTGTGGTGGGAGACGTCGAAGCCCAATCTCGACGATGCCCGCCGCTTCGCCGAGGCGATCAAGCGCGAGCACCCGGACAAGATGCTGGCGTATAATTGCTCGCCGAGCTTCAACTGGGAGAAGAATCTCGACCGCGACGACATCGCCCGCTTCCAGCGCGAAATCGGCGCGATGGGCTACAAGTTCCAGTTCGTCACGCTCGCCGGCTTCCACCAGCTCAACTACGGGATGTTCGAACTCGCCCGCGGCTACAAGGAGCGCGGTATGGCCGCCTATTCCGAGCTCCAGCAGGCCGAATTCGCCGCCGAGGCCAATGGCTACACCGCGACGCGCCACCAGCGCGAGGTCGGCACCGGTTATTTCGATGCGATCGCCCAGGCGGTGGCCGGCGGTGAGAGCTCGACCACCGCGCTCGCCGAGTCGACCGAGACTGCCCAGTTCAACAAGCAAGCCGCGTAAAGGAGAAGCAAGATGACCGAACCCCAGCGCAGCCGCGCCGTGTTCTCGACCGAGGATTTCCGCCTGCTCCGCGAGGCCGTGGGCACCCACCTGAACAAGGTGAAGGACCTGCCGGAGTCGACCAAATACGCCAATCTCTACCACCGCCTCGGCCGGGTCGCCTGACCCCGGACGCCTGAGGCGAGACTTTCCTGGGGAGGAAAGGATGCCCGTCGGAGCTCAGCCTCCGGCGGGCATTTCCGTGGCGGCGAGCCGCTCAACGCGCGCACGGTGCTCGGCCTTGCCGAACGGGAAGCGGCGGTAGAAGAACGCCGCCGCGAAGCCGAGCCCGAGATAGAGGGCGGCGAAATAGATGGCCAGTCGGTCCACCGTCGCCACGGGCACGCTCCCGGGCTGCGCGGCCTCGGGGAAACCGGCGATCGCGAGGATCGCGCCGGCGGCGAAGATCCCGAGCCCGCTGGTGCATTTCTGGACGAAAAAGGCGCCGGCGAAGAACACGCCTTCGGAGCGCCGGCCGGTCTCGTCCTCCGAATGCTCGACGACATCGGCCATCATCGAGGCGCCGAGCATCGTCGAGGAGACCGAGCAGGTCGCGTTGACCGTGAAGATCGCGAGCAGCAGCGGCACCAGCGCCGGATCGCCCGGCTCGGGGAACAACCCCGCCAGCCGCAGCCAATAAGGCAGGGTCAGCAGGATCGCCGCCGCCGCCATGAACGCCATCGCCGCCGGCGGCTTGCCGATGCGCCGGGCGACGCGCGGCGCGATCAGGAAGGCGCCGATCACGCCGATCAGCAGGATCAGCCCGAGCCACTGGAAGTCGGCGCCGCGAAAGCCCCAGACATGCGCATAGAGATAGTTGGACAGCGCGTAGCTGATCCCCTGCGCCGAATAATAGCAGATTCCCGCCGCCATCAGGATCAGGAAGGCGCGGTTCCGCACGCTCTCGCGCAGCTCGCCGAAGCTGGCGCCGAGCGACTGGCGCGCGATCGCCGCGCGCGGCAGCCGACCGATCTCGCGATGGGTGCCGATCGCCGAGACCAGGATCGCGACGAACATCGCCACCGCGCCGGCAAAGGCGAAGCCGACATAGCCCTGGCGGTTGAGCAGCCCGGTGTCCTGCCCCGCCTGGGGCGCGAGGAAATAGCTGTACGACGCCACCAGCATCGCCATGCCGCCGGCCCAGCCGAACAGATAGCGATAGGCCATGATCCGGGTGCGCTCGTCATAGTCGGAGGACAGCTCGGCGCTGAGCGCCTGCGACGGCACTTCATAGGCCGACACCGCGGTGCGCACGACCACGGCGGTGGCGAACACCCAGACCAGCATCGCGCCCTGCGACCAGGCGGGCGGGTTCCACAGCAGCAACCAGCCGAGCGCGATCGGTGCCGCCGAGGCGTACATCCACGGATGCCGCCGACCCCAGCGGCCGCGGGTGCGATCCGAGAAGAAGCCGATCGCCGGATCGATGAACGCGTCGAGCAGCAGCGCGCACATGATCGCGAAGCCGACCTGCGCCGAGGGCAATCCGAGCACCTGATTGTAGAACAGCAGCAGGAAGGTCGAGAAGCAGAAGTCCTTCACGCCATACGCGACCGCGCCGAAGCCATAGGCCAGCATCGTCGACTGGCGCACCCGCTGCGCCGGCGGCACCGCCGGTGCGACTGCCTCGAATCCCGACGCCATTCTGCCTCTCCCGCAGCGTGTATGGCGGCAGCATAGGTGCCCGCGAAGCCGCGTCAATCTCTGCACATTGGAAGATCGGGTATGGCTTGCCCGGCGCCAATTAGAAGCTATAGCATCGCGCTTCGAACAGCAGGAACGGCAGGCATGGCGCTCGACCCCGAGGTTTTCGACACGCTGATCGACACGATCCGGCGCTTCGTCGCCGAGCGGCTGCGCCCGCTCGAGGGCGAGGTCGAGACGGCCGACGCGATCCCCGCCGATGTGGTCGAGGAGATGAAGGCGCTCGGCCTGTTCGGGCTCTCGATCGCCGAGGAATATGGCGGGCTCGGGCTGACGATGAGCGAGGAGTGCAGGGTCGCGATCGAGCTCGGCCGCACTACCCCGGCGTTCCGCTCGACCTTCGGCACCAATGTCGGGATCGGCTCGCAGGGGCTGGTGATGGCGGGCAGCGCCGAGCAGAAGGCCGAATGGCTGCCGCGGATCGCGAGCGGCGAAATTATCACCAGCTTCGCGCTGACCGAGCCCGATGTCGGCTCCGATTCGGGCGCGGTGAAGACGCGCGTTGTCCGCGACGGCGATATCTATCGGCTGAGCGGCACCAAGCGTTACATCACCAATGCCGACAAGGCGCAGCTGTTCACCGTAATGGCGCGCACCGGCGACGAACCCGGCGGGCGCGGCGTCTCGGCCTTCCTCGTGCCGCGCGACCTGCCGGGTGTGTCGATCGGCGAACCCGAGAAGAAGATGGGGCAGAAGGGCGCGCGCGTTGCCGACGTCGTGTTCGACGACACACCCGTCCCTGCCGCCAACCGGCTCGGCGCCGAAGGCGAGGGTTTCCGCATCGCGATGCAGGTGCTCGATCGCGGCCGGCTGCACATCTCGGCGGTGTGCGTCGGCGTCGCCGAGCGGCTGATCGCCGATTGCGTCGCCTATGCCCGCGAGCGCAAGCAGTTCGGCAAGCCGATCGCCGAGCACCAGCTCATCCAGGCGATGCTGGCGGACTCCAAGACCGAGGCACTCGCCGCGCGGGCGCTGGTGCTCGAGACCGCAGCGCGCAAGGATGCCGGCGAGAACACCACGATGGAGGCAGCCGCGGCCAAGTATTTCGCCAGCGAGATGGTCGGCCGGGTCGCGGATCGCGCGGTGCAGATCTTCGGGGGCGCCGGCTATATCGCTGATTACGGCATCGAGCGGCTGTACCGCGACGTGCGGCTGTTCCGGATTTACGAAGGCACCAGTCAGATCCAGCAATTGATCATCGCGCGCGAGACGCTGAAGCGCGGCGGATAGATTCCCCTTCCCCTTCCCCTTACGGGAGGGGTTAGGGAGGGGCTATCCTCTTCACTACCGTCCTGGCCGTTGCGTCCCCTCCCCCGACCCCTCCCGCAAGCGGGAGGGGAGCAGAAGGAAGAAGAATATATGGACACCGACAGCCTGTTCCGCCTCGACGGCCGGATCGCCCTCGTCACCGGCGGCTCGCGCGGCATCGGGCGAATGATCGCCGAGGGCTTCGTCGCGCAGGGCGCCAAGGTCTATGTCTCGTCGCGCAAGCCCGAGGCGTGCGAGGAGACCGCCGCGGCGCTCGGCGAGAATTGCATCGCACTGCCGATGGACGTCGCCACGGTAGAGGGCTGCAAGGCGCTCGCCGCCGCGCTCGCGGAGCGCGAGCAGCGGCTCGACATCCTCGTCAACAATGCCGGCGCGGCCTGGGGCGAGGCGTTCGAGACCTTTCCCGAGGGCGGCTGGGACAAGGTGATGGACCTTAACGTCAAATCGCCCTTCTTCCTCACCCAGGCCCTCCACGACCTGCTCAAGGTGGGCGCCGCGGCCGGACGCCCGGCCAAGGTGATCAACATCACCTCGATCGACGGCCAGCGCGTCAATCCGTGGGAGACCTACAGCTACCAGGCCTCGAAGGCCGCGCTGATCCACCTCACCCGCCGCATGGCCGCGCGACTGATCCGCGACCAGATCGTCGTCTCCTCGCTCGCCCCCGGGGCCTTCCCCAGCGACATGAACAAGGCGGCGCGCGACTATGGCGACAATGTCGCCAAGCGCATCCCCGCGGGCCGGATCGGCGTCGACGAGGACATGGCCGGCGCCGCGATCTACCTCGCCAGCCGCGCCGGCGACTATGTCGTCGGGGAGACGCTCACCGTCGATGGCGGACTGGTGAATGCGTCGCTGGGCGGCAGCATCGACGGCTGAACGTCGCCCCGGCGAAAGCCGGGACGACGGGTTCGACTAACGCGCAATCCCGCCTGCGGCGAGCACCGCGAGCGTCACCAGCTCGCTTGCGGTGGCGGTCATCGGCGCGATCTGGATTGGCTTTTCCATGCCGATCAGCATCGGGCCGATCATCGAATCGCCGCCGAGCTCGCGGAGCAGCTTGGCCGAGATGTTCGCCGACTGGAGGCCAGGCATGATCAGCACATTTGCCGGGCCGGAGAGCCGCGCGAAGGGGTATTTGGCCATCTGGCGCGGGTTGAGCGCGACGTCGGGCGACATTTCGCCCTCATATTCGAACTCGACCGGGCGCTCGTCGAGCAGCTTGATCGCGCCGCGGACATTGTCGAGCCAGCGGCCTTCGGGGTTGCCGAAGTTCGAATAGCTGAGGAAGGCGACGCGCGGCTCGTGGCCCATGCGGCGGGCGACCTGCGCCGTGCCCTCGGCGATCGCGGCGAGTTCCTCGGCGGTCGGACGCTCGTTTACCGTGGTGTCGGCGATGAACACCGTGTGCGATTGCCCGACAAGGACATGGATGCCGAAGGCGGTGCGGCCTTCTTCGTAATCGATCACGCGTTTGATCTGGCGCATCGTTTCGGCATAGGTGCGGGTAACGCCGGTGATCATCGCATCGGCCTCGCCCAACTGGAGCAGCAGGGCGCCGAAGATGTTGCGGTCGCGATTGACGATCCGTTCGATGTCGCGGCGCAGATAGCCGCGGCGCTGGAGCCGTTCGTAGAGGAACTCGACCATCCGCGGCACCAGCGGCGAATTGACGCTGTTGTGCAGCTCGAACTCGTCGGGGTTGGCGCCGAGCGCGCGCAGGCGTTCGTGCACCGACTCGCGGCCGACCAGCACCGGCGTGCCATAGCCGCCATCCTTGAACGCGATCGCGGCGCGCAGCACCACTTCCTCCTCGCCCTCGGCGAAGATCACCCGCTTCGGATTGGCGCGGGCGCCTTCATAAGCGAGGCTGAGCACCGAGGTGGTCGGATTGAGCCGGGCGCGCAGCGACTGGCGATAGGCGGCGAAATCCTCGATCGGCTTGGTCGCGACGCCCGAATCCATCGCCGCGCGGGCGACCGCGGCGGGGACGATCTCCATCAGCCGCGGATCGAATGGCGCCGGGATGATATATTCGGGGCCGAAGCTGTGCTGAACGCCGTACGCCGCCGCGACTTCCTCCGGCACCTGCTGGCGCGCCAGCTCGGCGAGCGCGCGGGCCGCGGCGATCTTCATCGCGTCGTTGATCGTCGTCGCCCGCACGTCGAGCGCGCCGCGGAAGATGAACGGGAAGCCGAGGACGTTGTTGACCTGGTTCGGATAGTCCGAACGGCCGGTGGCAATGATCGCATCGGGGCGCGCCGCCTTGGCCACCGGCGGGCTGATCTCGGGATCGGGGTTGGCCATCGCGAAGACGATCGGATTGGGCGCCATCGTCTTGAGCAGTTCGGGAGACAGCGAATTGGCCGAGGCGAGTCCGATGAACACGTCGGCACCGTCGAGCGCGTCGGCGAGCGTGCGCTTGTCGGTCGCGACCGCATGCGCCGACTTCCACTGGTTCATGCTCTCCTGCCGGCCTTGGTAGATCACCCCGGTCAGATCGAGCATCAGCAGATTGTCGTGCGGCAGGCCCATCGCCTTGATCAGCTCGGCGCAGGCGATCGCGGCGGCGCCGGCGCCGAGCATCACCACCTTGGTGGTCTTGAAGTCGCGCTTGGTGAGGTGGAGCGCGTTGATCAGGCCGGCGGCGGCGATGATCGCGGTGCCGTGCTGGTCGTCATGGAACACCGGGATGTTCATGCGTTCGCGCAGCGTCTGCTCGATCACGAAGCATTCGGGGGACTTGATGTCCTCGAGATTGATCCCGCCGAAGCTCGGCTCCATCAGCTCGACCGCGTCGATGAAGCGATCGACATCCTCGGTCTTGAGTTCGAGATCGATCGAGTCGACGTCGGCGAAGCGCTTGAACAGCACCGCCTTGCCTTCCATCACCGGCTTGGAGGCGAGCGCGCCGAGATTGCCGAGCCCGAGGATCGCCGTGCCGTTCGAGATCACCGCGACGAGATTGCCCTTGGCGGTATAGTCATAAGCGAGCGAGGGGTCCTCGGCGATCGCCCGCACCGGCACCGCGACGCCCGGCGAATAAGCGAGCGCGAGGTCGCGCTGGGTCGCCATCGGCTTCGAGGCGATGATCTCGATCTTACCCGGCCGTCCTTCGGAGTGGTAGAGCAGCGCCTCGCGCTCCGAAAACTGGACGTTCGATTCCTCAGACATGCATCTCTCCCTGACACCGTCCTTTAGGAGCGGCATACCGGGGCCGCAACATGCGTGGCGCGCTGGACGCGTGGAAAATGATAGCGCTACCAGCGATGCATATGCGCGACGACGGGCAACTTGCCGGCGCTGCCCGCCCGCATCATGGTCAACGCGCTTCCCGGAGGAGACTGCCGATGCTCGCCGCGCCCTTGCTTCTGCTCATGGCCATTCCCGACGGCGCGCCACCGCCTTCCTCCGCCGTCGCTGCCGACGAAGCAAGCGACCTTGCGGCGCTGCGCCGAACCAGCGAAGGCATCCGGGCGGCATTTCTGCGGGGCGATGTCGCGGGTGTCATGGCCTATCACCATGCGGACGTCCGCAAGTCGCTCGCGCACGACCGCGTTTTGATCGGCGGTCCGGCGGTGGCAGCGGACCTCGCCAGCACCTTTGCCGCGGTGTCGATCGAGTTCGTCGGCAACCACGTCGAGAGCCTGATCGTACATGGCGACACCGCGATCGAGCAGACCCGCTTCGCCCTCCGCGTCACACCGAAGGCGGGGAGCGCGTCCTCGATCTTCCGCGGAAGATCGCAGATCGTCTATATCCGATCTCCGAAAAGCCCGAGCGGATGGGCGTCCTTGCGCGAACTGGTCCAGCCGATGCCCTGAGCGGCATTTGTCCCCAGAAAATCCGCCGCACGGGTGTTGAACCCTCGACCGCTTCGGCTACCCACTGCGGCCATGGCGACCGCCCCCACTCCGATGATGGCGCAGTATCTCGCGCTCAAGGCCGAGGCCGGGGATTGCCTGCTCTTCTACCGCATGGGCGATTTCTTCGAACTGTTCTTCGACGATGCGAAGATCGCCAGCGCCTGTCTCGACATCGCCCTAACCGCGCGCGGCGAGCATGACGGCGAGCGGATCCCGATGTGCGGCGTGCCGGTCCACGCCATGGACGGCTATCTCGCCCGACTGATCAAGGCCGGGCACCGCGTCGCCATCGCCGAGCAGACCGAGACGCCCGAGCAGGCGCGCAAGCGGATGGGCTCGAAGGCCCTGGTCAACCGCGCGATCGTCCGCGTGGTCACCGCGGGCACGCTGACCGAAGAGGCGCTGCTCGACAGCCGCAGCGCCAATTGGTGCGCCGCGATCGGCGAGACCGCGGGCGGCGTTGCGATCGCGTGCGCCGATATCTCGACCGGCCGGTTCGAAGTGATAGAGAGCGATGCCGACGGAGTCGCCGCCGAGATCGCGCGGCTCAATCCCGCCGAGACGATCGTCTGCGACGCCACCGTCTTCACCGATCTCGCCACCGCGACGCGGCCCAAGGCCGATTTCGACAGCGCCGGCGGCGAGGCGCGGCTCAAGCGGCTGTTCGGCGTGGCGACGCTCGACGGCTTCGGCAGCTTCTCGCGCGCCGGCCTCGCCGCGGCGGGCGGGTTGGTCGCCTATCTCGAGCATACCGCCAAGGGATCGCTGCCGTTCCTGCGCCCACCCAGGCTCAGCCGCACCGACGCGGTGATGGCGATCGACGCGGCGACGCGCGAGAGCCTCGAGCTGTGCGTGAGCCAGGCAGGGACGCGCAAGGGCAGCCTGCTCGACGCGGTCGACCGCACCGTCACCGGCGCCGGCGCGCGGCTGCTCGGGCAGGACATCGCCGCACCGCTGATGGACCGGGCGGGGATCGAGGCGCGACTCGATCTGGTTCAGCGCTTCCACGACGACAGCGGCCTCCGCGACATGGTCCGGGGCGCTCTGCGTGCGCTGCCCGATATCGGCCGCGCGCTCGGGCGGCTCGCGGCAGGGCGCGGAAGCCCGCGCGATCTCGGCCAGCTGCGCGACGGGCTCGATGGCGCGTGGCGGCTCGGCGAGCGACTCGACGCGATCGGGACGCCGCCGCCATTGCTCGCCGAGCTGGTGCCGCAGCTGCGTGGGCACGGTGCGCTGATCGACCTGCTCGCCCGCGCGCTGGTACCCGAGCCGCCGATCGACGCCTCGCATGGCGGGTACATCGCCGAAGGCTATGACGCCGCGCTCGACGATCTGCGCGACGCCGGCGCCGGCGGCCGCCGCGCGATTGCGGCGCTGGAGGCCGAGTATCGCAGCCGCACCGGCATCACCGCGCTCAAGGTCCGCCACAACGGCGTGCTCGGCTACCATATCGAAGTTCCGGCGCGCGCCGCCGATCCGCTGATGAAGCCCGACAGCGGCTTCACCCATCGCCAGACGCTCGCCGGCGTGGTCCGCTTCAACGCGCCCGATCTGCACGAAGTCGCGATCAAGGTGACGCAGGCCGGGGCGCATGCCCTCACCGCCGAGGCCGCGCATCTCGAGGAACTCACCGCCAAGGCGCTCGAACGCCGCGAGGCGATCGCCGCGACTGCCGACGCGCTCGCCCGGATCGATGCGTCCGCCGGACTCGCCGAACGCGCCGCCGAGGGCGGCTGGGCGCGGCCGGCTTTGGTCGACCATGCCTGTTTCGAGATCGCCGGCGGGCGGCACCCCGTGGTCGAGGACGCGATCGCGCGCACCGGCGGGCGTTTCGTCGCCAACGACTGCAAGCTATCCGAGGACTCGCGGCTGTGGCTCGTCACCGGGCCCAATATGGGCGGCAAATCGACCTTCCTGCGCCAGAACGCGCTGATCGCGGTACTCGCCCAAGCCGGCAGCTATGTCCCTGCGACCTCGGCGACGCTCGGGCTGGTCGATCGGCTGTTCAGCCGCGTCGGCGCCTCGGACAATCTCGCGCGCGGGCGCTCGACCTTCATGGTCGAGATGGTCGAGACCGCCGCGATCCTCGCCCAGGCGACGCCGCGCAGCTTCGTCATCCTCGACGAGGTCGGCCGCGGCACCTCGACCTATGACGGTCTCGCCATCGCCTGGGCGGTGGTCGAGGCGATCCACGAGGACAATCGCTGCCGCTGCCTGTTCGCGACGCATTATCACGAGCTTACGCGCCTGGCGGAACGCTGCGACGCGCTGACCCTCCACCATGTCCGCGCACGCGAATGGAAGGGCGACCTTGTCCTGCTCCACGAAGTCGCCGAGGGCCCCGCCGATCGCAGCTACGGCATTGCCGTGGCGCGGCTCGCCGGGCTGCCGCCGCTGACGATCAAGCGCGCCAAGGCAGTGCTCGACAAGCTTGAGGCCGGCCGCGCCAAGACCGGCGGCATCGCCGCAGGGCTCGACGACCTCCCCCTCTTCGCCGCTGCCGCCGAGACCGAGGAGGAGAAGGTCGACGCGTTACGGGCCGAGCTGACGGCGATCGACGTGGACGCGCTCAGCCCGCGTGAAGCATTGGACGCGCTCTACCGGCTCAAGGGGCTGGCAGGCGACCCGGCCTGATCCTCGTCCCGCTTCGCCTCGGCCGATTTTAGGGTATAGCCCGCGCCCGATGACCGACCCGCTCAATCGCATCGCCGACGCGCTCGACCGGCTGGCACCGCCGCCCGCCCCGGCTGCCGATCCCCTCGCCCACCCCGCTTATGTCTGGCGCGGCCACAGCCTCGCCGCCGCGCGTGCATTCGCGCCGCTGCCGCTGGACATGCTGCGTGGGGTCGAACCCCAGCGCGACGCCCTCGTCGCCAATCTCGAGCGGCTGGCGGATGGCCATGCCGCGCAGGACGTGCTGCTCTGGGGCGCGCGCGGCACCGGCAAGTCGGCGCTGGTGAAAAGCGCCGTCGCCGCGGTGCAGGCAAATGGCGGAAACCTCGCGCTCGTCGAGGCCGTGACCCAGCATCTCGACGCCCTCCCCGAGCTGTTCGCCCTCCTCGCCGGCGCGCTGCGCCCCTTCGTGATCTTCCTCGACGACCTCGGCTTCGACGCCGCCGGCGACGCCCGCGCGCTCCGCTCGCTGCTCGAAGGCGGCGCCGAGGCGCGACCGGCGAATACCCGCCTAATCGTCACTTCGAACCGCCGCCATCTGATCCCGCGCGACATCGCCGAGCAGGCGAGCGCGATCAATCCGCGCGATTCGGTCGACGACAGCCTCGCCCTCGCCGACCGCTTCGGCCTCAGCCTCGGCTTCCATGCCATCGACCAAGACACCTATGTCGACATCGTTCGCGGCTACGCCGAGGCGCATGGCCTCAGCTTCGATCCCGCCGAGGCGATCAACTGGGCTACGCGGCGCGGCAGCCGTTCGGGCCGGGTCGCTTGGCAATATGTCGTCGATCTCGCCGGCCGCTCCGGCAAGTCATTGTAAAAATAGTATTGATCCAGATCAGTAGCGCCAATGTCGTTGCTTGACAGTCGCCAGATAATTGCGCCTGTCTCGCTCGGAGTGGGGCGAATAGGCGAACTCGATCTGCCCGAAAGACTGGCGCCTTACGCGCGGGTCTGGGTGACGCAACTGCTGTTCGCACTGCTTTGCACCGCGGCTGCAGCCGTCGCACGCGTTCTCGTCGACATTTTCGCGCCGGGCGCCGGCCCGTTTGCGCTCGGCTATCCGGCGGTGCTCGTCGCGGCGCTGTTCGCCCGTTGGCAATCGGGCGCGATCGCGGCGCTGCTCAGTGTCGCTCATGCCTGGTATTTTCTGCTGCCGCCGGTGAACAGCTTCACCGGCAAGCCGCCCGAGGATTGGCCACGGCTGCTGGTGATCGTGATCGCCTATGTGATCATGATCTCGGTCGCCGAACTGTTCCGCCGCGCCGTGCGCCAGGCAGCGACGGAGCGCGACCGCCAGATCGCCGAGCGCGACCTGTTCCTCGAGGAGTTCGATCACCGGGTGAAGAACAACTTCACCCTCGTCGCCTCTTTGCTCGAGATGCAGCGCCGCCGCGCCGGCGAGGGCGAGACCGGCGACGCGCTGGCGAACGCGCTCTCCCGGGTGGAGAGCATCGCCCGCGCTCATCGCCACCTCTATCGCGGCGCGTCGGCGCCCGGTGAAGTCGACATGGCCGCCTATATCCACGAGCTCTGCACCGCACTGGCCGAAGCGCTGTTCCTGCGCGGCGCGATCACCCTCGACTGCGAGGCCGATCACGCGGCGCTGCCCCGCGACCGCGCGGTGTCGATCGGGCTGATCGTCAACGAGCTCGTCACGAACGCCGCCAAGCACGCGTTCGGCGATCGCGAGGGCGGCGCGATCCATGTCCATTTCGAAGCAATGCCGACGGGCTGGCGGCTGACGGTAGCCGACAATGGCAGCGGCATGCCCGAGGAAATGCGTCGCGACGGCCGTCAGGGCGGGCTCGGCCAACGGCTGGTCGAGGGGTTCGTCCGCCAGGCTCGCGGCAGGATCCACACCGAGAGCGGCCCGAAGGGGACACGAGTTACGGTCGAGCTGGAGAGCTAGTCCCGGGCCGATCGTGCCAATGCAGGACTCAGGCAGGTGCCGATCCTCTCCCGCTTCCGCGAAGAGGGCAGAAGGCAAGCTTCGCCCTAGCCCAGCGCCTCGACCTGCTCCGCCAGTTCGAGCCAGCGCAGTTCGGCCGCGTCCTTCTCGTCGCGCAGCTTGCCGATCTTGTCGGTCAGGCTGGCGAAGCGCGCAGGGTTCTTCGCGTACAGATCGGGATCGGCGAGCGCCGCCTCGTCACGCGCGATCTCCGCCTCGATTTCCTCGATCCGCTTGGGCAGCAGATCATAGTCGCGCTGGTCCTTGTAGCTGAGCTTGGTCGGTCTCGCCCTGGGCGCCTCGGGGACGGCGGCCTTAGGTGCCGCCTTTTTCGACTCCGGTCGCGCGGTGCGGCGCGCCTCCCAATCGGCATAGCCGCCAGCCACCACATCGACCTTGCCGCTGCCGTCGAGCCCGAGGGTCACCGTCACCGTCCGGTCGAGGAAGTCGCGGTCGTGGCTGACGATCAGCACCGTACCTTCATAGTCCGCAATCACTTCCTGCAGCAGGTCGAGCGTCTCCAGATCGAGATCGTTGGTCGGCTCGTCGAGCACCAGCAGGTTCGATGGCCGGGCGAATTCCCGCGCCAGCAGCAAACGCGAGCGCTCGCCGCCCGAAAGCGTTCCGATCTTCGCATCGGCGAGATTGGGCTCGAACAGGAACTCCTTGAGATAGCCGTGAATGTGCTTCTTCACCCCCAGCACGTCGATCCACTCGCCGCCCTGGGTCAGCACGTCCCGCACCGTCTTCGCCGGATCCATCAGGCTGCGCTGCTGATCGATGATCACTTCGTCCAGCGTCTTGGCGAGCCGCACGCTTCCTTCATCGGGTGCGAGTTCGCCGGTCAGCAGCTTGAGCAGGGTCGTCTTGCCGGCGCCATTCCTCCCGACCACACCAATCCGGTCGCCCTTGGTGACCCGGAGTGTCAGGTCCTTGATGATCGTGCGCTCATTCTCCCCGGCACCGAAGCGCTTGGTAATGTTCTTGGCGTCGATCACCACCTTGGTCTGCGCGTCGTCGCTGCCGATCGCGAGCTTGGCGGCGCCCTGCGGCCCCATCATCGCGGCACGTTCGGCGCGCATTTCCTTGAGCTTGCTCAGTCGCCCTTGATTGCGGCGGCGACGACCGGTGACGCCGCGCAGCAGCCAATGCTCCTCGATCTTGAGCTTGGCATCGAGCCGCTGGGCGTTACGTTCCTCTTCGGCATAGACGGTTTCGGTCCACGCCTCGAACCCGCCAAAACCAATCTCGGCGCGACGGATCGCGCCGCGATCGAGCCACAGAGTCTGCTTGGTCAACCGCGTCAGGAAGGTGCGATCGTGGCTGATCGCAATGAACGCGCCGTTGTAGCGGCCGAGCCAACTCTCGAGCCAGTCGATTGCGGCGATGTCGAGATGGTTGGTCGGCTCGTCCATCAGCAGCACGTCGGGATTCTGGGCGAGTGCGCGCGCGATCGCGGCGCGGCGCCGCTCGCCGCCGGAGGCCGTCGCCGCCTCGCGGTTGAGGTCGATGCCGAGCTGGCCGGCGATCGCCTCGGCCTCGTAGCGCTCGGGGGCGTCGTCGCCGGAGAGCACGAAATCGAGCAGCGTGGCGAAGCCGGCGACCTGCGGATCCTGCTCGAGCAGCACGACATGCGTGCCCGGCTGGATCGTGCGACGGCCCTCGTCGGAGTCGATCCGCCCGGCGATAAGCCGCAGCAGGGTCGACTTGCCCGCGCCGTTCCGCCCGATCAACGCCAGCCGGTCGCGCTCGCCGATATAGAGGTCGAGCCCGCGGAACAGCCAGCCCGAGCCCTGGATCAGCCCAAGGTCCTCATATGCAAGTACAGGTGCAGCCATGGCCGCGCACCTAGGGGGCAGGCGCCCGCACCGCAAGTTGCGCGCAGCTTGCCGCCGCGTTCAGGGGCTATTCAATGGCCGACCCCTATGCCATGCGGATGAAGATGCTGGTTAAACCCGTTTTCTCAGCGTGCCTGGCAGTGCTCTCGCTTGTCGGGAGTGCCGAGGCGCGCGTGCTGCACGGGTGGCAGGACAGCAATCAGGAAGCCGCGAACCAGCGCCGGCTGCGCGGCCAGAACCTGCCCGTGCGCGAAATCGAACGCCGTGTCGTTCCCCGCGTGCCCGGCGCGCAGTATCTCGGATTCGATTACGATCCCTCAACGGACGTTTACACGCTCAAATTCCTGCGCAATGGATCGGTGATCTGGGTGGATGCGGATGGCCGGACGGGGAACATCCTCCGGCGCACCGGCAATTGAGCGCGCGGCGGCAAGCGCAACGGCACAGGGATTAGAGCATGCGATTACTGATCGTCGAGGATGAACCCAATCTCGGACAGCAGCTGCGCAACGCGCTCGAGGGCGCGGGCTATGCGGTCGATCTCGCCACCGATGGCGAGGAGGGGCATTTCCTCGGCTCGACCGAGCAATATGACGCAGTGATCCTCGATCTCGGGCTTCCCGAGATCGACGGGCTCACCGTGCTCGACCGCTGGCGCAAGGAAGGCAAGACCACCCCGGTGCTCGTGCTCACCGCCCGCGACAGCTGGTCGGACAAGGTGGCGGGGCTCGATGCCGGCGCCGACGATTATGTCGCCAAGCCATTCCAGACCGAAGAGCTGATCGCCCGCCTCCGCGCGCTGATCCGCCGCGCCTCGGGCAACGCCTCGGCTGAACTCATCGCCGGCGACATCCGGCTCGACACCCGCAGCGGCAAAGTCACCAAGGCCGGCGAGCCGGTCAAGCTAACCGCGCAGGAATATAAGCTGCTCAGCTATCTGCTCCATCACAAGGGCAAGGTGGTCAGCCGGACCGAGCTGATCGAGCATATCTACGACCAGGACTTCGATCGCGATTCGAACACGATCGAAGTGTTCGTGACGCGGATCCGCAAGAAGCTCGGCGCCGACGTGATCACCACCATTCGCGGGCTGGGCTACAGCCTCGAGGAACCCGCGGACGCCTGAGATGGACATATCCGGGGACAGGGTCCCGTCCCCCGTGAACGACGAAATGGTCACCGATCCGCCGCCGCGGCGATACGCCCCGCGCGCGACCGGATCGGTGAGCCGGCGCATGATCCTGATCGCCACCGCGTGGATCATGATCCTGCTGCTCGGCGGCGGCGTCGGCCTCAACCGCATCCTCACCGATGCGCTCACCCGCAATTTCGACGAGCAACTCGATTATCTTCTGACGTCAATGATCGTGTCGGCCGAGATCGATTCCAACGGCGAAGTCATGCTCAACCGCGAGCTCGCCGATCAGCGCTTCCTCGAGCCCGGCTCGGGCGCCTATTGGCAGATCAGCGGCGACGGGTTCGAGCCCTTTCCGTCGCGCTCGCTATGGGATCGCAAGCTCCGCGCGAACCAGCGGCACGACGATCGCGACGTCCACATCTATGACAGCGACGAGTTCGTCGACAAAACTCCGCGCGCTGATCGTGATCCAAACGATCCCAGCAACCAGCTGCTGCGCATCGCCGAGCGCGACATCAAGCTGCCGGGCTCGCCGGTGCGCTGGAAGTTCCAGGTCGCGCAGAGCCGTGACGGGCTGGACGCACAGATCGCCACGCTGCGACGGACCTTGGTGCGCAGCTTCGTGCTGCTCGGGCTGGGGCTGATCGTGATGGTCGGCCTGCAGACCTGGTACGGGCTGCTGCCGCTGCGCAAGGTGCGTTCGGAGATCGCGCGGCTGCGCGCCGGCAAGGCCAAGCGGATCGAGGACCGGATGCCCGCCGAAATCGCGCCGATGGTCGAGGAACTCAACGCGCTGGTCGAGCATAACGACCGCCAGGCCGAGGAGGCACGGCGCCACGCCGGTAACCTCGCCCATGCGCTCAAGACGCCGCTCAGCGTCATCATGAATGCCGCCGCCGCGGGACAGGATGATCTCGCGCCGACCGTGATCCGCGAAGCGCGGACGATGCGGCGGCAGATCGATCACCACCTCGCCCGCGCCCGCGCGGTCGGCCGGCGCGGCAGCGCGCACAGCCGGGCGCAGGTCTGGCCGTCGATCGAAGCGGTCGAGCGCGCGGTGGCGCGGCTCTACCCCGCGGTCCGCATCGATATCGACGGACAGAAGGACCTCGTCGCCCATATTGAGCGGCAGGACCTGGACGATCTGCTCGGCAATCTCGTCGAGAACGCCGCCAAATATGGCGGCGGCAGCGTTTTCGTCACCGCGCGGGTCGAGGCCGGGTTCGTCGAGATCCTCGTCGAGGACGACGGCAAGGGGATCCCCGAGCCCGATCGCATCCGCATCTTCGACCGCGGCGTCCGGCTCGACAGCGGCAAACCCGGCACCGGACTCGGCCTCGCGATCGTGCGCGACGTCGCCGAAATCTATGACGGCACGGTCAGTCTCGAGGAGAGCGAGGACCTCGGTGGGCTGCTCGTGCGGCTGCGGCTCCCGGCCGCAAGTTAGAGCGTGCGCATTGCCTCCGCGGCGAGGCTCAGGCTCTTCTTTCGTGTGTCATGCTCGAACATCGCGCTGGTGAGCATCAGTTCGTCAGCGCCGGTGCGCGCGATGAAAGCCGCGAGCTGCTCGCGAATTTTCGAAGGGCCCCCGATTGCGCTAGCCGACAGCACCTGATCGAGCATCGCATTGCCGTGCGCTCCGAGGCTCTCGCGATAGCCGCGGACCGGCGGCGGCAGCTGGATGCCGCGCCCGGTGGTGCGGATCGCGACGAACGCCTGTTGCTGCGAGCTGGCGAGATATTCAGCCTCCTCGTCGCTATCGGCGGCGAAGACGTTGAAGCCGAGCATCAGATGCGGCTTGTCGAGCACGACCGAGGGACGGAAGTTGCGGCGATAGGCGTCGATCGCCTCGTCGAGTAGTCCCGGCGCGAAATGTGAGGCGAACGCATAGGGCAGCCCCAGCGCGGCGGCGAGCTGCGCGCCAAACAGGCTCGAGCCGAGAATCCACATTCGGACGTCGGCACCCGCTCCCGGTGTCGCGCGGATGCCGGTCTGGCCGTCGTCGGCAAAATAGCTCTGCAGCTCGAGCACATCCTGCGGGAATTCATTGCCGTCGCCGGCATAGCCCCGGCGGATCGCGGCGGCGACCCGCTGGTCGGATCCCGGTGCGCGGCCGAGGCCGAGGTCGACGCGGCCGGGGAATAACGCGTCGAGCGTGCCGAATTGCTCGGCGACCTGCAGCGGCGAATGGTTGGGCAGCATGATGCCGCCGGCACCAACGCGGATCGTCGCGGTCGCGGCGCCGACATGCGCGATCACCACTGCGGTGGCGGCGCTGGCGATGCCCTCCATGCCGTGATGCTCGGCCACCCAATAGCGCGAGAAGCGCAGCGCTTCGGCGTGGCGCGCGAGATCGGCGGCGTTGCCGAGTGCCTGCGCGGCACTGCCGCCCTGGACGATGGGAACGAGATCGAGCAGCGAATAAGCGGTCATGATCGGGCAGATGGGTGGCGCGGCGCGCCGGCGCCACCCGAGCTTTGCTTTCAGCCGGCCAAGAAGCGCCTCAGAACCCGAGGGTCAGCCGGACCGCCCCACCCTTGTCGCCCGCGAAGCTGGCGTAATTGCCAGGATTGCGCCGCAGGAACAGATTGCTGCTGACATTGCCGCCGACCAAGGGCCAGCTGTAGCGCAGCTCGTAATCGATCTCGCGGCCTTCCGGCGTGAGATTGACGAAGCCCTTGTCCCAGGCACTCACCGCCATCGTAGCATAGTCCCAGTCGGCGGGCAGCGCGATGCCGATGCCGCCGCTGGCGACGCGAAGCGGCTGGGCAATACGGAAGCCGAAGCTGTCACCACTTGCGAAGATCCGGTCCTTGCCGATATCGGCGGCGAACGCGTTGGTGCGGATGAGCCCGCCGCCCTCAACGCCGTTGCGCAGCTTCGCCTCGGTCCAGCCTTGCCGCATCGACCCGCCGAGCGACCAGCCCGCGCCCATGTCGTAGCGCATGCCGATGTCGACGAAATTGCTGTCGGCCCGTGCGGCGCCGAGCCCCCCGCTGAAGCGGGCGCCGAGCACGGTGTCGCGCTCGCTGAGGCGGGTCAGCGACACGCCCACGCGCAGATCGCCTATTTCGCGATCGATGCCGAGCGTCGTGCGCCAATAGCCCGAACGCTGAGGATTCCATTTGAGCGCGGCGGCGTCGGTGTCGCGGCGGCTGAGCACCTGCCCCTGCTCCTGCGCGACGCTGACGCCCCAGCGCCCCAGCGAGTGGCGGACCGCGGCCGACCCCGCGACATCGACGTCGAAGCCGGCGCTGTGCAGCGGATCGCGGGCGACGAGGAAGGCGGGCTCGTCGCGACCGGCGAGCCGGGCGGTGAGCGTGTTGCCGCTCTCCGAGGCGCCGATGGCGAACTGCGCCTTGCTGCCGAGCTTGCCGCTCACGGTCGCGGCGAGCATCCGCGCGACGTTCGCATCGCGGGTACCGATTCCGAGACGTTCGAGGCGGATCGAATCGCGCGACGGCACGAGCGAGACGGCGACAGCGAGATCGCGGACGCCCGCCGAGACGCTGCGCTGGCGCGTCGCCATCAGCGCGGGGAGCCGCCGGGCCGGACCCTGGCGGACGATCGAGCGCGCGAGCTCGGTTGCGAAGGCGCGATCGAACGAGTCGAGCACCACCGCGCCGAGCATCCCCTGTCGGGCATCGCCCATCGGCGTGGACAGCGCGCCATTGAAGCCGGTCGAAACCACGCCGCTCGATCCGGCGAGCGAAGTCGTGCCGACCGGCTGGAAGGCGCGTGTGAGGTCGATCACGCCACGGCCATAGACCGGATCCACGCCCGCCGCGCCGGCATCGCGTGCGGTGGCGTAGAGCAGCTGGACGATCTGCGCGCCGGTGAGGTTGGGAAAGGCCTGCGCGAGCAGCGCGACAGCGCCGGCGATCTGCGGCGCCGAGAAAGATGTCCCCGACCACAGCTTGGCGACGTTATTCTGGTCCGGTGCGCGCACGCGCTCGCCGACCGCGGTGAGATAGGTGTTGGCGCCGGTGCCGGCGCGATTGCTGAAGCTTGAAATCTGGTCGCCCGTACCGACCGATCCGGCGATGATCACCAGCCCGCGCGCGGCGGCGCTCGCCGCGATGCCGCCCGCAAACGGATCGGGGTTGACGCCCTCGGGCTTGTCGCCGTCATTGCCGGCGGAGATTACCACGACGATGCCTGCAGCGGTTGCGTTGCTGATCGCCTGGAGCAGCCGCGATCCCGGTGAACCGCCGCCGAGGGAGATGTTGATGACGCGGGCGCCGCCGGCACGCGCCGCATCGACGCCGGCGGCGATCGCATTGTCGCCGAAGTTGCAGCCGCCATCCTCGCTGGTGTCGGCGCAAGTGCCGGGCGCATCGGCGCGCGTGACGATCAGCTGGGCATCGAAGGCGACGCCATGGGTGCCCGCGTCGTTGCGCCGGCCGGCGATGGTGAAGGCAACGGCGGTGCCGTGGCCGCCTTCGTCGTCGATCGTGCTGTTACCGGCCGCCGCGATCGAAGCGGCGGTGATCCGGCAGGTGCCGGTCCCGAGCCCTCCCGAGCAGTCACCGAACTCGGCACTCTGCAGGTCGATCCCGCTGTCGATCACGCCGACGCGGATGCCCGCGCCGGTGCCGCCATTGCGATAGGCGGTCAGCGCGTTCATCGAAACCGCGCCCGCGGTCGTCCGATATTCCGTCGTATCGTAACTCCCCGTCGGCATCGGCGCGGGTATAGGCGACGGCGTCGGAACCGGCGTCGGCGTGGGGGCCGGCGCAGGGGTTGGTGTCGGCGTCGGCGTCGGGACCGGCGTGGGTGTGGGGACCGGTGCGGGCGTCGGCGTCGGCGTCGGCGCAGGGGTGGGCGCCGGAGCGGGAACGGGCGTCGGCGTCGGTGCCGGGGCCAGCACGGGTGGGGGCGCCGGAGCCGGATTGACCCCGCCGCCACCGCTGCTGCCGCCGCACGCGGCGAGCGCCGCGAGACTGCCGATGGCGGCACTTTGCATCAGTCGCGCGCGAAAACCCGCCTGCATAATCGTCGCCCCTGTGAGGATGCACGGCAATGCAGATAACTTCCGCATAGTTTACCGCGACTTAACGCAATGCATCCCTGCCGCCTTGCAGGGCGGACGTCCACTCCGTAGAGCCCCGCTCCGATGCTTCCCGCGCTCGCCCATATCCGCAACTGGATCTTCGATCTCGACAACACGCTCTATCCGGTGAGCGCGAACCTCTTTGCCATGATAGACGCGCGGATCGGCGAATACGTCCGGACGCTGCTCAATTGCTCGCCCGAAGAAGCGCACCGCATCCAGAAGGGCTATTTCCACGCCCATGGCACCACGCTGTCGGGCCTGATCGCCGATCATGGCGCGGACCCGCACCATTATCTCGATTTCGTCCATGACGTCGACATGAGCGTGCTCGAGCGCAACGAGGCGCTGGTGGAGGCGCTGGCGCGGCTGCCGGGGCGCAAGCTGGTATTCACCAATGGCGACGCGCCCTATGCCGCCAAGGTGCTCGACCGGCTCGGGCTCGGCGGGAGCTTCGAGGCGATCCACGACATTCATGCGACCGCCTATTGCCCCAAGCCGGATCCTTCGGCCTATCAGGGGCTGTGCGATGCCTATGGGCTCGAGCCGGCGCACTCGCTGTTCGTCGAGGACATGGCGCGCAATCTCAAGCCGGCCAAGGCGATCGGCATGACCACGGTCTGGATCGACAACGGCTCCGAGCAGACGCCGGACGAGGACCGCAGCTTCATCGACTACACCGTCAGCGACCTCGGTCGCTGGCTGCATGACATCCTGGAGGATTGACGTGACCGACCGGACCGACCTCGCCGCTACCATCGACGCGATCTGGGAGGATCGCACCAACGTCAGCCATCAGAGTCAGGGCCGGACGCGCACCGCGGTGGTCGAGGCGCTGCGCCTGCTCGACCGCGGCGAGGCGCGCGTGGCGGAGCCGACCGGGGATGGCGGCTGGCAGGTCAACCAGTGGCTCAAAAAGGCGGTGCTGCTGTCGTTCCGGCTTAACGACAATGTCGTGATCGAGGGCCCGGGCGGCGCCAACTGGTTCGACAAGGTGCCGTCGAAATTCGCCGACTGGCGCGACAACAGCTTCCGCTCGGCAGGCTTCCGCGCGGTGCCGGGTTCGGTGGTTCGCCAGGGCGCGTTCATCGGCAAGGGCGCGGTGCTGATGCCGAGCTTCGTCAATATCGGCGCCTGGGTCGGCGAGGGTACGATGGTCGACACCTGGGCGACGGTCGGCAGCTGCGCGCAGATCGGCAAGAACGTCCACCTCTCCGGCGGGGCCGGGATCGGCGGGGTGCTCGAGCCGCTTCAGGCCGATCCGGTGATCATCGAGGACGGCGCGTTCATCGGTGCGCGGGCCGAAGTGGCGGAGGGCGTCCGCGTCGGCGAAGGTGCGGTGCTCTCGATGGGCGTCTATCTCGGCGCCTCGACCAAGATCATCGACCGCGCGACCGGCGAAGTCCATCGCGGCCATGTCCCGCCCTATTCGGTGGTGGTGCCGGGCAGCATCGGCGGCGGCGACGGCAAGCCAGCGCTCTACTGCGCCGTGATCGTCAAGACGGTCGACGCGCAGACCCGCTCCAAGACCGGAATCAACGAGCTGTTGAGGGACTGATTCGGGTCCCGCCCGGCGCGCAATTGCGGCTTAACTTCACACTTTGCCCGCAGATCGTGAACGAACGTCGCGGGGCCGAGTACTTAAATTGCGCCTCGCTGTTGGAGATTTTTCGACGGGTTCAAAGAGCGCTCGCCCGGCGAGAGTCCCACAGGAAAACCTACATTGCCAGTGGCGGGGGCGGGCGTCGTCGCGGCGAAAGCCGGGACCTCATGCCGCGAACTGCTCGCACCATCGCACGAGATCCCGGCTTTCGCCGGGATGACGGGATGGCGTAGAGCATCGGCATGACCCAAAGCATGACCTATGGGCGCTATCTCGCGCTCGATCAGCTGCTCGCCGCCCAGCATCCGCTGTCGGACCGGCACGACGAGCTGCTGTTCATCATCATTCACCAGACCAAGGAGCTCTGGCTCAAGCAGATGATCGCCGAGCTGCTCCCGGCCAAGGCGCTGGTGCGCGAGGGCCGGCTGATCGAAGCGTATAAGGGGCTGGCGCGGGTGAGCCGCATCCAGGCGGTGATGACCTTGAGCTGGGACGTGCTGGCGACGATGACGCCGTCCGATTATACCCGCTTCCGCGAAGTGCTCGGCCCCAGCTCGGGCTTCCAGTCGGACCAGTTCCGCGCGGTCGAGACGTTGCTCGGGGTGCGCGGCGGCGGCGTGCCGGGGCCGCTCACCACCGAATATGCCGCGCAGCCGAGCCTGTGGGACGATTCCAATGCGGCGCTGGCGGCGGCGGGGTTCGACGTGCCGGCGGAGGCACTGACGCGCAACTGGCCCGACAAATACGAACCGAACGATCGGGTCCGCGACGCCTGGGCAGCGGTCTATCGCGATCCGACGACGCATTGGGATCTCTACCAGCTCGCCGAGAAGCTGGTCGATATCGACGACGCGCTCGCGACGTGGCGGCACAAGCACGTCCTCACCGTCAGCCGGGTGATCGGCGGCAAGATGGGCACCGGCGGCACCGCCGGCGTGCCCTATCTCGAATCGACGCTGGTGAAGCGCGCCTTTCCGGAGCTGTGGTCGCTCCGCACCGACCTGTGACATCGTACAAACGCCTGTTCCAGCGCGCGATCGCGGCGGCGCCCGAACGGCTGCATTTCGCCGCGCATTCGCACCATCTCTGGCCCGACGCGTCCTATGTCGGCCAGCTCGCCGCGTGGGAGGACGGGGTGCGCCTCGCCGACCGCAAATGGGAGCGGGTGATGGGCGAGATCTGGCCCGCGGCGCAGGCCCATGTCGCCGACGAGCTGGGGCTGCCCGACCCCGCCACGATCGTGTTCGCGCCCAATACGCACGAATTGCTGCTGCGCATCGCCTCCGCACTGCCGCGGCGGCCGCTGCGGATCCTCGCCAGCGACGGCGAGTTCCATAGCTTTCGCCGGCAGAGCGTCCGGTGGGAAGAGGCGGGCACCGCTGCGGTGACACGCGTGCCGCTCGACGGCATCGTCGAAGCCGCGCGGCACGGCGGCCACGACCTGATCTTCGTCAGCCAGGTCCAGTTCGGCACCGGCCATGTGTTCGACGGCATCGCCGAGCTGGCGGCGCTGGCGCGGCCCGAAGGACCTTGGGTGGTGATCGACGGCTATCACGGCTTCATGGCGCTGCGGACCGATCTGTCGGGCGTGGCGGACCGGGTGTTCTACCTCGCCGGCGGCTATAAATACGCGATGTCGGGCGAGGGCTGCGCGTTCCTCCACGCGCCGCCGGGCTTTGGCCCGCGCCCCGAGGTGACCGGCTGGTATGCCGAGTTCGACGATCTCTCGCTGCCGCCGGGAAGCGTCGGCTATGCCCCCGATGCGCGGCGCTTCCTCGGCGCCACCTTCGATCCTTCGGGAATCTACCGCTTCGTCGCGGTGCGCGACATGCTGCGGCAGGAGGGACTGACCACCTCGGCGATCAGCGCGCATGCGGCGGCGTTGCGCGACGGGCTGCTGGCCGAGCTGCCGATCGAGGCGGAGCTGCTCAACCCGGGATCGCCGGCGCGCTTCGTGGCGCTGCGATCGCCCGAGGCGGCGCGCTGGAAGGCCGCGCTCGAAGCCGAGGATGTGATCGTGGACGTGCGCGGCGACGTGCTGCGGATCGGGTTCGGGCTGTATCAGGATGCGCGCGACCTCGAGGGGCTGATCGGGGCGTTGAAGCGGCTCTAATCCTCCCTCGCGCAGGGAGGAGGTGGCATGCGCAGCATGACGGAGGGGGGGCCTCCGCGAGCGCATCGCCTGCGGCCACGCCCCCTCCACCACTTCGTGGTCCCCCCTCCCCCGCTTCGCGAGGGAGGATTTCGAGTCAGTGCGCGCCGCCGACCCTCGGCACGCCGAGCCGCGGAATGTCGATCTTGGGGCAGCGGTCCATCACGACCTTGAGCCCGGCCGCTTCGGCACGGGCGGCGGCTTCGTGGTTGATCACGCCGATCTGCAGCCAGATCGACTTCGCGCCCGCCGCGATCGCCTCGTCGACCGCCTCGCCCGCCGCGATCGGGCGGCGGAAGATGTCGACCATGTCGATCGGCTCGCCGATCTGGGCGAGCTCGCGAAACACGAACTCGCCATGCACGTGCTCGCCGGTGATCTGCGGATTGACCGGGATCACCCGATAGCCCCGGCTCTGGAGATAGGCCATCACGCCATAGCTTGGCCGGTCGGGCCGGTCGGAGGCGCCGACCAGTGCGATCGTGCGCGTCTCCTCGAGCAATTGGCGGATATCTTCGTCGCGCGTCAGCGGCATGGCTCAGCCTCCGTTCGCGGCGAGCCATTCATCCAGCCGCGCCGCCAATGCGGCGAACGTCTCCGCCTGCGGCCCGTTCCCCGCGGCGGGCGGATCGCCGGCATCGGAAGCGGTGCGGATCGACAGCTCGAGCGGCACGCGGCCGAGGAACGGCAGGCCCATCTTGCCCGCCGCGGCTTCGGCGCCGCCGCTGCCGAACGGGTCGGATATCTCGCCGCAATGCGGGCAGGCATAGCCGGACATGTTCTCGATCATGCCGACGATCGGCACGCCGACCTTGTTGAACAGATCGATCGCCCGCGCGGCGTCGATCAGCGCGAGATCCTGCGGCGTCGAGACGATCACCGCGCCGGCGGGCTTGTGCTTCTGGACCATGGTCAGCTGGAGATCGCCGGTGCCGGGAGGCAGATCGAGGATCAGTATCTCGGCATCGCCCCAATCGGCGTCGACCATCTGCCCGAGCGCGCCGCCGGCCATCGAGCCGCGCCACGCGATCGCCTGGCCGTCGGGCACCAGTCCGCCCATCGACAGCAATGGCACGCCGAATTTGGTCTGCACCGGAATCAGCGTCTTTTCGCGCGCCTCGGGGCGGATCCCCTCGACCCCGAGCAGCCGGGTTTGCGACGGCCCGTAGATATCGGCATCGACCAGCCCGACTCGCCGCCCGCGCCGCGCCAGCGCGATCGCGAGATTGGCCGAGACGGTGGACTTGCCCACCCCGCCCTTGCCGCTCGCCACCGCGATCAGGCGACGGGTGCGGCGTTCGCTGGTGAGCAGAACGCGAACCTCGCCCACGCCGGGCGCCGCTTCGGCGATACGGCGGACATCGGCCTCGAGCTCGGCCGCCGCCTCTTTGCCGAGGCCGGTGACGTCGAGCACGACGCTCGCCCGTTCGGCCTCGATCCGCACGCTGGCGCGCCCCGCCGCGATCGGCGCCAGCAGCGCTTTCAAGCTCTCTGAGTCAGTCATTACGCGCCAGATAGGCGCACAATCGGCGGCTGCCACTGTAAATCCGTTTCTGCGTCCTTATAAAGACAGGCATGGTGAACCTATCGGGCTGGCGCGGACTGGCCGGCATCTTCAAGAACGAAGCTCCCAAGAGTCCGTGGGGCAGTGGCGGTGGTAGCGGCGGCGGCTCCGGTAACGGCGGCGGCGGCTCGGGCAATGGCGGCGGCGGTGGCGGTCCACGCAACCCCTGGTCCTTCCCGCCCGACGGCAAGCGTCCACGCCCCGGCGCCACCAGCCTCGACGAGCTGCTCAAGCGCGCCCGCGGCGGCGGTGGACCGGGCGTTCCCGGGCTGCCGAGCGGCAGCCGCCTGTGGACGCTGGTGATCGGCGCGCTGCTGCTGGTCTGGGTGCTCTACACCAGCATCCACCCGATCGGCCCGCGCGAGCGTGGCGTGGTGACCACCCTCGGCAGCTATTCGGGGACGCTGACTCCGGGCGTGCGGCTCACCCTGCCGGCACCGATCCAGCTCGTCGACGTGGTCGACGTCGCCAATATCCGCACCGACAATTTCCCGACCGGCGGCGAGAATCTGATGCTGACCGGCGACCAGAACATCGTCGACCTCGCTTATTCGGTGCGCTGGGACATCAGCAGCGCCGTCGACTACAAGTTCCAGATCGCCAAGCCCGAGGACACGGTGCGCGCCACCGCCGAGAGCGCGATGCGCCAGATCGTCGCGACGACGTCGCTCAACGAAGCGATCGGCCAGGGCCGCGCCCGGATCGAAGGCCAGGTGCAGGCGACGATGCAGCAGATCCTCGACCAATATCAGTCGGGCATCCGCATCCAGGGCGTCGCGATCCAGAAGGCGGCCGCGCCGCAGCAGGTCGACGAGGACTTCAAGCAAGTCACCGCCGCGCAGCAGGAGGCACAGGCCAACAAGAACAACGCCAATGCCTATGCCCAGCAGGTGCTCGCCGCCGCACAGGGCGAGGCCGCCGAGTTCGACAAGATCTACGAGCAGTACAAGGCCGCGCCCGAAGTGACGCGCCGCCGCATCTATTACGAGACGATGGAGCAGATCCTGTCCCGCACCAACAAGACGATCATCGAGGCGCCCGGCGTGACTCCGTATCTGCCGCTTCCCGGCGTGCGCCCCGGCGGCGGCACACCCGCGGCTGAACCGCAGGCCCGCCCGCAGACGGGAGCGGCACGATGAACGTCGCCTTTTTCCGCAGCCCGATCGGCATCGCCGTCGCGATCATCCTCGCGCTCGTCGTGCTGATGAGCACGGTCGCGATCGTACCCGAATCGAAGCAGGCGGTGATCCTGCGGCTCGAACAGCCGCGCGCGGTGATCAACGCCTACAAGACGGGCGAGCAATATGGCCGTACCGGCGCCGGCCCGATCTTCCGAATCCCATTCATCGACCGGGTGGTGTGGGTCGACAAGCGCGTGCTCGACATCGACCTGCCCAACCAGCCGGTGCTGTCGACCGACCAGCTGCGGCTCGAGGTCGATGCCTATGCCCGCTTCCGCGTCGTCGATCCGCTGCGAATGGTCGTTACCGTCGGCTCGGAGGAGCGGGTCCGCGACCAGCTCCAGCCGCTGTTCGGCTCGTCGCTGCGCAACGAACTCGGCAAGCGCCCGTCGGCGACCCTGCTCAGCCCCGAGCGCGGCGAAGTGATGGACAATATCCAGAACGCGCTGCAGCGGCTCGCCAGCCAGTACGGCGTCGAGATCGTCGACGTGCGCATCAAGCAGACCGAGCTGCCGACCGGCTCGCCGCTGGACAGCGCGCTCAATCGCATGGCGACCGCGCGCAAGCAGGAAGCCGCGACGATCCGCGCACAGGGTCTCAAGGAAGCCCAGATCATCCGCGCGACCGCGCAGGCGCAGGCGGCGCAGGTCTATGCCCAGGCGTTCAACAAGGATCCGGCATTCTACGACTTCTACCGTGCGATGCAGTCGTACCGGACGACCTTCCTCGCCCAGGGCGAAGGCAAGGGCGACACCTCGATCGTGCTTTCTCCGCAGAACAGCTATCTGCGCGAGTTCATGGGGCAACGATGATCCTGCAGCTTCGTTCATATTCAATCGGCGTTCAGCAATCCCGCGCGACAAGCTGAGCCGAACGCTATTCGTCCTTCGAGAGGATTCGCCCACGTGCGTTATATCTACGCTCTGACCACTGCCCTTGCTCTTGGTGGCGCCGCCACCGCTTTGACCCTCAACCAGCCCGCCGGCGCGCAGACCGCGCAGAACGAGCCGGGCGCGATCCAGGCGAGCGTGCCGCGCGCCGGTGCGCCGATGAGCTTCGCCGACATGGTCGCCAAGCTCCAGCCGTCGGTCGTCAACATCTCGACCACGCAGCGCGTGACCGTGAACACCAATCCGTTCGCCGGCACGCCGTTCGAGCAGTTCGGCCGCGGCCAGGGCGGCCCGGTGACGCGCCAGGCCGAGTCGCTGGGATCGGGCTTCCTGATCTCGGCCGACGGCTACATCGTCACCAACAACCACGTCGTCACCGCCGGCACGCGCTCGGCGGTGGTCGAATCGATCAACGTCACGCTGGCGGACCGCCGCGAGTACAAGGCCCGCCTCGTCGGCCGCGACCCGCTGTCTGATCTCGCGGTGCTCAAGATCGACGGCACCAACCTGCCCTTCGTCCGCTTCGGCGACTCGCGCCAGGCACGCGTCGGCGACTGGGTGGTGGCGATCGGCAGCCCGTTCGGGCTCGGCGGCTCGGTGACCGCGGGCATCATCTCGGCGACGCACCGCGTCACCGGCGGCGGCGCCTATGACCGCTTCATTCAGACCGATGCCTCGATCAACCGCGGCAATTCGGGCGGGCCGATGTTCGACCTGCAGGGCAACGTCATCGGCATCAACTCGCAGATCCTGTCGCCGACCGGCGGCAATGTCGGCATCGGCTTCGCGATCCCCGCCGAGCAGGCGCGGCCGGTGGTCGAGACGCTGATGCGCGGAACCGCGGTCAATCGCGGCTATCTCGGCGTCGGCTCGCAGGACCTGACCGCCGACATCGCCGACGCGCTCGGCATTCCCAAGGATCGCGGTGCGCTGGTCTCGCGGATCGAGCCCGGCGAAGCGGCCGCCAAGGCCGATATCCGCCAGGGCGACGTGATCGTCCGGGTCAACGGCCAGGACGTCAATCCCGAGCAGTCGCTGAGCTATCTGGTTGCGAACATCGCCCCCGGCACCCGCGTTCCGATCGAGCTGATCCGCGACGGCAATCGCCAGACGGTCACCGCGACGATCGGCCGCCGTCCCCCGGAGGAGAGCCTCGCCCAGTTCGATCCCGAGGATAATGGCGTGCCGACCCCGGGCGAAGGCGACGGTGCGCCCGGCGCCGCGTCGCTCGGCGTCGGAGTCACGCCGCTAACCCCGCAGATCGCGCGGAGCATCGGCATCGATCCCCAGCTGCGCGGCGTCGTGATCACCAATGTCGATCCGGCGAGCGACGCGGCGGGCAAGGGCCTGCGCCGCGGCGACCTGATCGTCTCGATCAACCGCACCCCGGTGGCGACCGCCGCCGACATCGCCCGGATCGTCGCGCAGGCGAAGAGCGCCCGCCGCGGCAGCGTGCTGCTCTATGTCCAGCGCGGCGCGCAGGGCAACTTCATCCCGGTGCAGATCCCTAACTGATCCACCGCATTAGGGCTGACGAAATGCCCGTTTCTCCTCTATCGCGTCCCTGAAAGGGAGACGTGATGGCCGGAGAGACGGGCATTTTCATTGGCGGCGCGGACGCTGCCCGGGAGGAGCTGGTGCTCCGCCGGGCCAATCGCCACGGGCTGATCGCGGGCGCTACCGGCACCGGCAAGACGGTGACGCTGCAGGTCCTCGCCGAAGGCTTTTCGGCGGCGGGCGTGCCGGTGTTCGTCTCCGACGTGAAGGGCGATCTTGCCGGGCTCGGCATGGCCGGGTCGCCGACCGCCAAGACACACGCGATCTTCGCCGCCCGCGCGCAGGAGATCGGCGACACCGAGTGGCGCTACGACGCATTGCCGGTGCAGCTCTGGGACCTGTTCGGCGAGCAAGGGCATCCGATCCGGGCGACGATCTCCGAGATGGGTCCGCTGCTGCTCGCGCGGCTGCTCGATCTCAACGACACCCAGGAGGGCGTGCTCAACGTCGTCTTCCACGTCGCCGACGAGGAAGGGCTGTTGCTCCTCGACCTCGACGATCTCCAGGCGATGCTTGCGCATTGCGCCGGGCGCGCCGGCGAGCTCTCGACCAAGTTCGGCAACATCACCAAGGCCAGCGTCGGCACGATCCAGCGCCAGCTGCTCCAGCTGCGCACGCAGGGCGGCGCGCATTTCTTCGGCGAGCCGGCGCTCGACATCGGCGAGTTCATCCGCACCGACGAACGCGGGCGCGGCGTGGTCAACATCCTCGCCGCCGACAAGCTGATGGCATCGCCGCGGCTCTATGCGAGCTTCCTGCTATGGATGCTCTCGGAGCTTTTCGAGACGCTTCCCGAGGTCGGCGATCCGGACAAGCCAAAGCTCGTCTTCTTCTTCGATGAGGCGCATCTGCTGTTCGACGACGCGCCCAAGGCATTGCTCGACAAGATCGAGCAGGTCGTGCGGCTGATCCGCTCCAAGGGCGTCGGCGTCTATTTCATCACCCAGAACCCGATCGACATTCCCGAGGACGTCGCCGGACAGCTCGGCAACCGCGTGCAGCACGCACTCCGCGCCTTCACGCCCAAGGATGCCAGGGCAGTGCGTTCGGCGGCGGAGACCTTCCGCGCCAATCCCGATGTCGATGTCGCGACGGCGATCACCGAGCTCAAGGTCGGCGAGGCGCTGGTGTCGCTGCTCCAAAACGATGGCGCGCCGTCGCCGGTGCAGCGCACGCTGATCCGCGCGCCCGGCACCCGCGTCGGCCCCCTCGCTCCCGAGGAGCGCGCGCTGTTGATCACGACCGACGCCGTCGGCGACAGATACGACACGCCGATCGATCGCGAATCGGCGGAAGAGATGCTCAACGCCAAGGCCGAGGAAGCGCTTGCCGCCGCCGCCGAGGCGCAGGCCGACAGCGAATTCGACAAGGCCGCCGCCGCCCACGCCAAGGACCAGGCGCGGATCGCCAAGGAGGCCGAGCGTACCCGGCTCGCGACCCAGCGCGCGCAGGCGACGGCGACATCGCCCTGGGCCAAGGTGGCGACGTCCGCAGCCCGATCCGCATCGTCGTCGCTGGGGCGGCAGGTCGCCAACGAAGTCGGGCGCGAGATATTCGGCGGGCGCGGCCGTCGCTCGACCAGCCTTGGCGCGCAGCTGGTGCGCGGGGTGCTGGGCGGGCTGTTCAGAGGCTGACAAGCGCGCCATAGTATCTCCCGATACCTTGGGGAGATCCGGACTTGGCGACTGCCACCGCGGCCCGCGCGCCGCTCGAACTCACGCTTCGCGGCATCCTGCTCGGCGGCGCAATCACGCTGCTGTTCACCGCGGCGAACGTTTATCTCGGGCTCAAGATCGGCCTGACCTTCGCGACCTCGATCCCGGCCGCGGTGATCTCGATGGCGATCCTCCGCTTCCTGCCCAACTCGACGATTCTCGAGAACAATATCGTCCAGACCGTGGCGAGCGCGGCGGGAACGCTGGCGGCGATCATCTTCGTGCTGCCCGGGCTGGTGATGATCGGCTGGTGGAACGGCTTCCCCTATCTCGAGACCGCGGCGATCACGATGCTGGGCGGCATTCTCGGCGTGATGTTCTCGGTGCCGCTGCGGCGTGCGCTGATCGTCGATTCGCCCGAGCTTCCCTATCCCGAAGGCCGCGCCGCCGCCGAAGTGCTCAAGGTCGGCGCCGAGACCCGCGAAGGCGGCGAGGAGAGCGCCAAGGGCCTCAAGGTCATTCTCGTCAACGCGCTCGCCGCGGCGGGTTTCGCGCTGGTCACCCGGATGCGCTTCGCGGTCGAGGAGGCGGCGACCTTCTTCAAGGCGGGCGCCGGCGCCACCGGCGTGATCGGCGGATTGCAGTTCGCGCTGATCGGCGCGGGACATCTCGTCGGGCTCACCGTCGGCATCGCCATTCTCGTCGGCGTCGCGATCGGCTGGTGGATCGCGCTGCCCATCCTCAGCGCGGGCGTGCCCGGAGCGGCCGAGGAAGTCGCGAGCGCGGTGTTCCGCAGCGACGTGCGCTTCCTCGGCGCCGGCACGATCGGCGTTGCCGCGATCTGGACGCTGCTCAAGATCATCGGGCCGGTGATCGGCGGCATCCGCTCCTCGCTCGCGGCGTCGCGCGCGGCGCGCGGCGGCGAGGCGATCGCGGTCGGCGAGCGCGACCTCTCGATCGGCGTGATCGGGCTGGTCTGCCTCGCGACGCTGGTGCCGATCGCCTGGCTGCTCTGGACGGTGCTCGACGGCGGCCCGCTCGCCGGATCGGCGGGGCTGCTGATTGCCGGCTCGCTGGTGTTCATCCTCGTCATCGGGCTCGTGATCGCGTCGGTGTGCGGCTATATGGCCGGCCTGATCGGCGCATCGAACAGCCCGGTGTCGGGCATCGGCATCCTCTCGATCGTCGCCGCCTCGCTGATGCTGGTCGGCATGTTCGGCCGCGACGTCGATGCGGGAACGACACAGGCGCTGGTGGCTTATGCTTTGATCGTTACGGGTATCGTGTTCGGTGTAGCGACGATCTCGAACGACAATCTCCAGGACCTCAAGACCGGCCAGCTGGTCGGCGCGACGCCGTGGAAGCAGCAGATCGCCCTGGTGTTCGGCGTTGTCTTCGGCAGCCTCGTCATCCCGCCGGTGCTGAGCGTGCTCAACGCCTCGTTCGGCTTTGCCGGCGTGGCGGGGGCGAGCGCCGATGCGCTGCCCGCGCCGCAGGCGGCGCTGATCTCGAGCCTCGCCAAGGGCGTGCTCGGCGGCGATCTGCGCTGGGACCTGATCGGCTTCGGCGCGCTGATCGGCGCCGGCGTGGTGCTGGTCGACGAGCTGCTCGCGCGCACCACCCGCGCGCGGCGCCTGCCGCCGCTCGCGGTCGGCCTCGGCATCTATCTGCCGATGGGCGTGACGCTGACCGTCGTGCTAGGCGCGGTGATCGGCTGGTTCTACGAGCGCGGCGCCGACAAGGCCCGCGATCCCGAGTTCGTCAAGCGCATGGGGGTGCTGATGGCGACCGGCATGATCGTCGGCGACAGCCTGTTCGGGGTATTCTACGCCGGCGTGGTCTACCAGAGCGGCTCCGACTCTCCGCTCGCGCTTGCCGGCCCCGGGTTCGCACCGGTGGCGCTGGTGGGCGGGACGATCCTCTTCCTCGGCCTTACGGCGCTGCTCTATCGCTATACGAAGCGAATGGCGCGCTAAGGGGCACCTCCCCTCCCTGCGTGCAGGGAGGGGAGCAGGCGCTCAGTCCATCTGCTCGATCAGGGCCTTGATCGGCACGAAGGCGAAGGCCACCGAGCTGTCGGCAACGCCATAGGGAATGAACAGCTTGTCGCCGTGCTTGATCGCGCCGCAGGTGTAGACCACGTTGGGGACATAGCCCTCGCGGTCCTGATCCGCCGCCGCCAGCAGAGGCTCCTTCGAACGCGCGAGCACCTTCGACGGGTCGTTCTTGTCGAGCAAAGCCGCGCCGATCGAATATTTGCGCATCGCGCCGACGCCGTGGGTGAGGACCAGCCAGCCCTCGTCTACTTCGATCGGCGGGCCGCAATTGCCCATCTGGACGAGCTCCCACGGATATTGCGGTTTGATCAGCAGCTCGCCGCCTTCCCAATGGGTGATGTCGTCCGAGGTGTGCAGGAAGATGTTCTCGCCGTCCTGCCGGCCGAGCATCATGTACTTGCCGTCGATCTTGCGCGGGAACAGCGCCATGCCCTTGTTGCGCGAGGCGCCGCCGCTCATCGGCACGAGATCGATGGCACGCCAGTCGCGGGTCCGCATCAGCTCGGACTGGATCACCGACCCGTTATAGGCCGTGTAGGTGCCGATCCATTCCTCGCTGCCGTCGTCATGCGTGAAGTGGCAGATCCGCAGATCCTCGAGCCCGTTCGACTGTGCCTTGGTGATCGGGAAGATGACCGTGCCGGACAGGGTGGAATCGCGGTGGCGATAGACCGTCACCGGCCCCTCGGGAATCTTCTCCTCGTCCGCCTCGCGCGCATCGGCCGCCGTGGCGAAGGGCGGTTCGGGCGCGAGGCTGAGCTCGTTCTTGTCGGTGATGATGCCTTCGCGGAACGAAACCGAGGAGATGTGCCCCTCGCCCACCGCGCGAAGCGACATCAGGATGCGCATGCTGCCCTTGGGCATGCCGGTCTGGTCGTAATGCGGCACCGCGCTGGGGTTCATCAGCGCCGCCGCGGCATAGCTGTACTCGTGGCAGAAATAGGCGCCGAGCAGCTGACGCTTCTCGTCACCGATCGCGCTGCCGTCGAGATTGAGCATCGCCTCGATCTCGTCGTAGCGGGTCATGAACACGCGGCGGGTCTGCCAGTGGCGCGCCTCGAAGTCCTTGAGGACAATCTCGAGCTGCGCGCTCGCCTCGCCCGGCGACATCGCCAGCACTTCGCCGACGATGCGTTCCGAGCGGCTCGGCCCCGAGCCGTTCTGCGCCCAGGCGATATGAAACGGCCGGACCACCACGCGCGAAGGATCCGCCCGGAGCCGAAGCGTGTGATTAAACAGTTCCTGCATTCACCCCCCGAAGTGGAAACCTGGTGCGCCGGCGCGCAGGGTTTACGCGACGGCAGTGCGGGGGGTGCTTGCCATGTTTTCGGCGGGCTTTGAAAGCACGGAAATCGCGCAATTCGCCAATTGCAGCGCCAAAATCGACTCGGCGCCCTGATTCCGGTTCAAGCCGTTGGGCATCAGCCCGTCGAAACAGCCACCATCATGGGCAGTCGCGAGCGGCAGCTCGAGATCGTTGGCACCGAGATACCAGCGATAGGCGCGCATCGCCTCCTCGTACCAATGCTTGTCGCGCGTCACGTCATAGGCAGCGACGCAGGCATCGACGGTGGCCTGTGCCTCGAGCGGCTGCTGGTCGAACGGCAGCGGATCGGCATAGGGCCGGCCGAAGCTCTCGGTGCCGACCGCGCGGAACCGGCCCTCGGGCGAAGTCTGGCGATCGACGATCCACTGGAGCGTCTCGAGCCCGACCTTGATGAAGTCCTGCCGGCCGAGCACCTTGCCGGCGCGCAGCAGCGCCTCGGGCAGCCGGGCATTGTCATAGGCGAGGACGATCTCGAACCATTGCCATTCAGGCCGGCGCGCCTGATCGAGCAGCGTGATCAGCTCCTCGCCGTAGCGGGTGAGGATCGTGCGCGAGAGCGCGTGGCCCGGATGCGCCTCGATCATCGCCGCCGCGCCGAGCATCGCAAAGGCGTGGCTGCGCGGCGCTTCGAGCTCGAGCGCGATCGACGCGGTGGTGTCGAACAGCATCGACGCCCAGTCGCGATGCTTCTGCGCGCGGGCGTCGCGCGCGGTAACGCCGAGCGCCCAGATCGCCCGGCCGTTAGAGTCCTCCGACCCGACATCCTCGCACCAGGTGCGATCGAAGTTCATGAAGTTGCGGAAACGGCGCTGATCGGGGTTCCACGCATATTGGACAAACCCGCCATAGATCGTCGTCCACTTGTCGCGGACCGCTTCGTCGATCCCCTCCATCTTGCACATCAGGATCAGCGCGCGGGCATTGTCGTCGATGCAATAGCCGTGGCGGCGATCGGGCACCGAATAGATCGAGTGCTGGAGCATGCCGGTCGAATCGCTCATCCGCTCGACGGCGGCGATATCGGGTTTGAGCGCTGCCAGCTCGGCGGTTGCGCGGCCGAAGCGGCGCGGCCTCGCGGCGACGATCGCGCCGAGCTCGCCCATCGCACGTTCGGCGAGACGCGGCCACAGCATCGTCCGGCCGCGGGCATAGGCACGCTTGGCGAGACCCAGCCGGGCCTCGGTGTCGGCGAGCAGGCGATCGATCTCACGCGCGAAGCCGGCGCTGTCGCCGAAATCGACGAGCACGCCATGATCGTCGGCGAGGATCTCGGTCGCGTGGACATAGGGAGTCGAAATCACCGGCTTGCCGACGCCGACTGCGTAGGAGAGCGTCCCCGAAGTGATCTGCGCCGGGTTGCTGTACGGCGTGACGTAGAGGTCGGCGGCCTGGAGATAGTCGATCAGTTCGTCATGCTCGACGAACGCGTCGATGAACTGGAGATGGTCCGCGACGCCCTTTTCTTCGGCGAGCGCCTTGAGACGGTCCCGATAGGCCTCGCCTTCGTGCGCGACGAGGTTGGGGTGGGTGGCGCCGAGAACGACATAGAGCGCCTCCGGGTGATTGGCGACGACCTGCGGCAGCGCCGAGATCATCGTCTCGATGCCCTTGTTCGGCGCGAGCAGCCCGAAGGTGAGGATCACCTCGCGGCCCTGCCAGCCGAACATCGACTTGAGGCTGTCGGGATCGACGAACTGGCGATCGGGCACGCCATGCGGGATCATGACCATGATGTTGTCGTCGGCGCCGTGGACGCGCTTGAGGATATCGCGGCCGCGCTCGGCCATGACAATGATCCGCGACGAGCGGCGCAGCAGCGATTCCATCACCCGGCGCTCGTCGGCGCTCGGGCGTTCGAGCACGGTGTGCAGCGTGGTGATGACGGGGATCGACAGGCGATCGATCAGCGCGATCAGGAACTCGCCGGCGGGACCGCCGTAAATGCCATATTCGTGCTGGATCCACAGCGCCTGCGCGCCGCTGGCCTCGATCGCGCGGGCGGCATCGAGATAGGCCGGGCGCTCATGCTGCGGGATCGCGCTGGTGACTGCCTCGGGATAGTCGTAGCGGCCCGGGTGATCGTCCATCGCGTACACGTCGACCCGCAGATCGGGGTAACGCTGCTTGAGCGCGTTGTACGTATCGGTGGTGTACGTCGCGAGACCGCATTTGCGGGGAAGAAAGTTGCCGATGAGCGCGAGGTGATTGATCCCCGGTTCGAGCATGAACGGCGCCATTCCTGTTCCTTCGCTACTGCAAACAAATCAGACTGTCGTAAGTCCGCTATGTGCCTCCCAACTCTCGCGAAGGAATATGGTTTCATTCTTGTTGCAATGCAACATGCACGAATCCGATGAAGCGTGCCGTAAATGTGAGGTTCAGCCTCGGCCGCGGTAACCGGGCACGTCCTGCGGCGGAATCCACACCCCCGCGGGGGGCTCGCCGGATTGCCAGAACACGTCGATCGGGATGCCGCCGCGCGGATACCAATAGCCGCCGATCCGCAGCCATTTGGGCCTCATTTCCTCGAACAGCCGCTCGCCGATGCCGACGGTGCAATCCTCGTGGAACGCGCCGTGATTGCGGAAGCTGCCAAGGAACAGCTTGAGCGACTTTGATTCGACGATCGTCGCGCCCGGGACATAGTCGATCACCAGATGCGCGAAATCGGGCTGGCCGGTGATCGGGCAGAGCGAGGTGAATTCGGGCGCGGCGAAGCGGATCATGTAGCGGCTGCCGGGGCGCGGATTGGGGACGTAGTCGAGCTCCGCTTGCTCGGGGGTGGCGGGAAGCGCGGAGGTCTGGCCGAGATGCTTGGGTTCCATGGGCGCGCATGTAGGCGTTTGCGGAGCGCTTTGCATCCTTCTAGGACCGGCAGCGATGGACGGACTCGTAACGACAGCATGGCTCGCCGAAAACCTCGGCGCCGCCGACCTCGTGGTGCTCGACGCCACCTACAGCTCGACGCTGCCCGGGAGCGCGAAGCAGGACCCGCGTGTCGAATATGCCGCGGGGCATATCCCGGGAACGCTGCTGCTCGATCTCGACACGCTGGTCGACGCCGACGATCCGCTGCCCTCGATGCTGCCGCCGCGCGAATTGTTCGAGGCGCGGATGGCAGAGCTGGGGATCACTTCGGAAAGCCGGGTCGTGCTCTACGACAACAGCCCGCACCACACGTCATGCCGCGCCTGGTGGGTGCTCGGGCGCTTCGGGATCGACGCCGCGCTGCTCGACGGGGGGATCGCCAGATGGAAGGCCGAGGGACGCCCGATCGAGCAGGAGGCTCCCGCGCCCGTCCGCAGCAGCTTCGAGGCAGGCATGCCGAGGACGCAGGTCCGCAGCCTCGCCGAGATGCAGGCGACCGACGAGCAGATCGTCGATGCGCGCTCGGCGGCGCGCTTCACCGGCGAGGAGCCCGACCCGCGGCAGGAATGCGCGCTTGGCCACATCCCCGGATCGCGCAACATCCCCTATGGCCGCTTGTTCGAAGCCGATGGGACGTGGAAGTCGCCCGAGGCGATCGCGGCGGTGTTTGCCGAGGCGGGCCTCGACCTCGCCAGGCCGCTGGTCGCGACCTGCGGATCGGGGATCACCGCCTGCGTGGTCGCCTTCGCCGGCCACCTGATCGGCCGCGACGTGCCGGTCTATGACGGCAGCTGGTCCGAGTGGGGCGCCAATCCCGCGACCGCCAAGGCACTGGGGCCGGCATGAGCGACAAGAAGGACGCCACCCGCGTGGTCGAGGCCGGCCGCCGGCCCGAATGGACGCAGGGTATCGTCAACCCGCCGGTGTGGCGGGCCTCGACGATCCTCTATGATTCGGTCGCCGAGCTGCGCGCACGCGGCGCGGCGGACACGCACCACAAGCCGTTCTACGGCCGCCGCGGCACGCCGACGCAATGGTCGCTGGCCGAAGCGCTGACCGAACTCGAGCCGGGCGCCGAGGCGACCCTGCTTTATCCCTCGGGCGTGGCCGCGGTCGCCTCGGCGTTGCTGGCGGTGCTCGAGCCCGGCGACGAGCTGCTGCTGGTCGACAGCGCCTATGATCCGACCCGCAACCTCGCCAACGGGCTGCTCAAGCGGTTCGGGATCAAGACGACCTTCTACGACCCGCTGATCGGCGCGGGCATCGCCGCGCTCTGCACCGAGCGGACCAAGGCGATCTTCATGGAGAGCCCGGGAAGCCTGACCTTCGAAGTGCAGGACATTCCGGCGATCGTCGCCGTGGCCAAGGCGCGCGGGATCACGACGCTGCTCGACAATACCTGGGCGACGCCGCTGCTGCTCCCGGCGATCGGGCTCGGCATCGATTATTCGATCCTCGCCTGCACCAAATATATCGTCGGCCATTCGGACGTGATGCTCGGATCGGTCACCGCGGCGCAGGGCCAGTATCAGCGGCTCCGCGCGACCGCCTATCAGCTCGGCCAGACCGCGAGCCCCGACGATGCCTGGCTCGGCGCGCGCGGGCTGAGGACACTGGCGGTGCGGCTCGACCAGCATGGCCGCTCGGCGCTCAGGATCGCCGAATGGCTCGAGGACCGACCCGAGGTCGCGCGGGTGCTGCACCCCGCCCTGCCCGACTGCCCCGGCCACGTCACTTTCGCGCGCGACTTCCGCGGCGCCTCGGGACTGTTCTCGTTCGTGCTCAATGGCGGCGACGACGCCGCACGCGCGGCGCTGATCGATGGCCTCGCCCATTTCGGCATCGGCTATAGCTGGGGCGGCTATGAGAGCCTCGCGATCCCGGTCGACCCGCAGCGATACCGCACCGCGACGCGCTGGGAGGCCGAGGGGCCGGTGGTGCGGCTGCAGGTCGGGCTTGAGGACGCCGACGACCTGATCGCCGATCTCGAGGCGGGGCTCGCGCGGTTTGCCGCGGTGCGCGGATGATGGAGCGGCTCGGGGCCTGGCTGGCGGGACATAATCTGCCGGGCACCGCCGAGCTGAGCGAAGCCGCGATCGCGGCCGGGCTGGCGGCGATCGCGCTGCTGCTGGGCTGGCTGACCGGACGGCATCTCGGCACGCGCCTCGCCGCGGCCTGGGCCGAGCATGTCAACGGCCAGGCCGCCACTTTCCATTTGCGGGTCTGCGCGGTCGCGCGCTGGGGCAGTGTCGCGATCCTGCTCGCGCTGATCGCGGCGAGCTGGCCGTGGATGCCGCTCGCAAGGCTGATGGTCGGGCTGGTCGAGGCGCTGGCGGTGGCGATGCTGGCGGCGACGGTGCTGCGCGGGCTCAACCTGCCGCGCTGGGCGGCGTGGACGCTGGCGGCGCTCGCCTTCACCGCGATCCTCAGCAGCGCGATCGGCGGGTTCGCGGTGGTCGAGACGACGCTGGACCGGGTCGGCATCCAGGTCGGCCAGCGGCGCTTCTCGCTGCTGTCGGCGCTGACCTTCGGGCTCACCGTGCTCCTGCTGTTCGCCGGCGTGCGAGCGATCAACCGGGTGCTGAGCCATATGATCGGCAGCGCGCGCGGCTTCGATCCGACCCAGAAGCTGCTCGTCCAGAAGCTCGCCGCGATCGCCGTGGTGGTGCTCGCCTTCTTCATCGGCATCGACCTGCTCGAGATCGATCTGACGATGTTCGCGGTATTCTCGGGCGCGTTCGGTCTGGCGATCGGCTTCGGGCTGCAGAAGACGATCGGCAATCTGATCGCCGGGATCATCCTGCTGATGGACCGATCGATCAAGCCGGGCGACGTGATCGTGGTGGGCGACAGCTTCGGCTGGGTGAACCGAATCGGCGTGCGCGCCGTCTCGGTGATCACGCGCGACGGCAAGGAGCATCTGATCCCGAACGAGAACCTGATGACGCAGGAGGTCGAGAACTGGTCCTATACCGACCGCAACGTCCGCGTGCGCATTCCGGTGACGGTCGCCTATGATTGCGACCTTAAGCTCGCGCAGGAACTGATGCTGCGCGCCGCCGCCGAGAGCCCGCGCGTGCTCGGCAATCCCAAGACCAATGTCTGGCTTACCGCGTTCGGCGAGACGGGGGTCGAGCACGAGATCCTCGCCTGGATCAGCGATCCCGAAAGCGGAGTCGGCAATGTGAGGAGCGACGTGCTCAATCGGCTGTGGCTGCTCTTCAACGAGCATGGGATCCAGATCCCCTATCCGGTGCGCGACATTCGCGTAACGCAGTGGCCGGCGCCGGCGGGAACGACTCGCTGACGATCTACCCTCTCCCGCTGGCCGGGCTCCGCGCCTATCTTGGTGAAGTGAGTTCGCAGACGATTACCGCTCGCATCGCCGATGGCGTGGCTTCGATTCCCTCGGCGGAGTGGGATGCCTGTGCGGGCACCGCCAATCCGTTCGTCGGCCATCGCTTCCTGTCGATGCTCGAGCGCTCGGGCTCGGCGAGCGCGCGCGCCGGCTGGCAGCCGCTGCCGATCCTCGTCGACGGCCCCGATGGGTCCACGGCGGCGGTCGCGCCGGCCTATGTGAAATCGCACAGCCAGGGGGAATATGTGTTCGACCATGGCTGGGCCGACGCCTGGGAGCGTGCGGGCGGGGAATATTATCCCAAGCTGCAGGTGGCCGTCCCCTTCACCCCGGTGCCCGGGCCACGACTATTGCTTCGCGATCCCGCGACGGCGCCATCGCTGATCGCGGCGATCGAAGCGGTGACCGACCAGAACCGCCTGTCATCGGCGCATGTGACCTTTGTCGAGGAAGCGCAGCTGCCGTGGTTCGAGCGCGCCGGCTGGCTGATCCGCGCGGGCACGCAGTTCCACTGGCACAACCACGGCTATGCCGATTTCGACGCCTTCCTCGCGGCGCTGTCCAGCCGCAAGCGCAAGGCGATCCGCAAGGAGCGCGCGGCGGCGCTGGCGGGGCTGACGGTCCGTCACCTGACCGGCGCCGAGATCAGCGAGGCGCATTGGGACGCGTTCTGGGAGTTCTATCAGGACACGGGATCGCGCAAATGGGGGCGGCCCTATCTAACCCGCGCGTTCTTCTCGCTGCTGGGCGCGGAGATGGCCGACAAGGTGCTGCTGATTCTCGCCGAGCGCGACGGCGTGCCGATCGCCGGCGCGCTCAACCTGATCGGCGAGGAGGCGCTGTACGGGCGCTATTGGGGCGCCGTCGAAGAAGTCCCGTTCCTCCATTTCGAGCTCTGCTATTATCAGGCGATCGACGCGGCGATCGCGCGCGGCCTGCCAAGGGTGGAGGCCGGCGCGCAGGGCGAGCACAAGCTGGCGCGCGGCTATGCCCCGGTGACGACCTGGTCGGCGCATTATATCCCCGATCCGGGCTTTCGCCGCGCCATCGCCGATTTCCTGCAGCGCGAGCGCGCGGCCGTCGAGCAAGAGCAGGAATGGCTCGGCGAGATGATGCCGTTCAAACGCGAGGCGTGAAAGCTCCCTCCCTTGCGGGGAGAGGGCCGGGTCAGGGCACCGGCGAAGGCGAGGCGTCGGGATCGGGCAGGTTGCTGGTGATCTGGCGGCCGTCGTTCAGGATGATCTCGCGCTCCCATTTGGGCAGCGGCAGCTCGCCGGGACGGACTATCGGCGCGGGAACGCTGTGATCGATTTTGTATAGCCCGCTCGGCCCGTCGACATAGACGGGAATAAGGCCCTGCAGGAAGCGCGCAGGGAATTCGGGCGGGCGGATCAACCAGACATAGTCGAAGGCGTCGCGCGGGAAGCGTGCCAGCGCCCACGGCACCGGCCGCCACCATTCGCGGGGGCATTGGGCATGGGTGACGATCTGCGACGGATCATGGGCGAAGCGCCTGGCCGCGCGATAGCGTACCGTCATCAGCTGCGCGCCCGGCATCGACCATTGATCGTTGGTGTAGGCGAGCTTGCGTTCGAGCGCGAGCGCGGGGACGTGCTGAAGGCGCGTCATTCGCCACTCGTTATAGCAGGTCTCGCCGACGAAGCTGATCAGCCGCGCGCCGACCGGCAAGTGATCGAGCGCCTTGAGCTCGCGATCATAGGATCGGTCGTAGAGATAGAAGCTCCATGCCGTCGCGCCGATGCGCGCAGTGAAGAACGCCATGCCGAGCGCCGCGACCAGCGCCGCGCCGCGCATCGACAGCCCCGGCTTGGGGCGGATCGCGATGATGCCGATCGCCATCAGGAACGGCACGAGCCGCATATCGGCATAGGCCGAGCCGAACACGATCCGCGGCAACAGGATGTACACCGCGAGCAGAAACAGGAACGACAGGCCGAGATTGCGCGAATATTGGAGATTGGGGTCGCGGATCGCCTTGAACAGCAACAGGAACAGCACCCCGACCGAGGCGATGTCGAACAGCTGCCAGCGATCGCGGAACACCTGGACGACCCACAGCATCTTGGCGCGCCAGTTGAACCAGTCGCCGGTCTGGCCGGAGACATGGCCGCCGCTGCGCCACGCCAGCATCAGCAGCACCGGCGGGGCGAGGACGAGGCACTGGATTCCGGCAAGGACCCAGGGAAGCAGCCAGGTGCGGGCGAACCCCTGGCCCTTGTGCGCGTCGTGCTGGCGGACCAGCTCGGCCGAAAAGGCGAGCACGCCGAGCACGCCCCAGCCGAACGTGTGGGTGATCCAGATCAGCACCGAGATCGGCAGGAACACCATCGAGCGGAACGCGAATTTGCCGAGCCGCGCGAGCCGCAGCCACCAGCCGAAGCCGATCAGCGCGAGGCCCATCGACAGCGCGAAATTGACGAAGCCGAAGTGGAACGGAAAGGCATAAGCGAGCGGCAGCGCGAACAGCGCCGTCGCCGGGATCCGCCCATGGACCTCGCGCGCGATCATCAGCAGCCCGGCGACGGTCAGCGCCGGAACGGTGAGGATGATCAGCTTGACCGCGAGCTCGAGCCCGAACAGCTTCGACAAGGGGATGACAAGCAGGTCGACCCCGAGATTGCCCATCAGACTCCAGTTGAAATTATACCATTCGCGCAGGTGCGGGGTCTGCTCCCAGACGAGCTGGACGCGGTAGCGCCCCATATGGCCCGGCAGATCGACCAGCGGCGGAACGTCCGGCCAAAGCAGAGGCACGACCGCTAGCAGCGTGGCAAGCGCCACAAACCACCGCGTCTGCCACCAATGCAGCCTTTCGCCCCTGTCCATCGGGCCGCTTTAGGGCTCGGAATCCCGGGCCGCAATGGGATGGATCGACCAGGGTCGGTTGCCGCTAGCGCCGATCGATCCGGTAGAGCACGTCCGAATCGTTGCGCCACACCGGAGTCATGCCGGCGACAAGCCGCGGATCGACGGCGGGCGGATCGATCAGCCAGACATAATCGAAACGATCGCGCGGTAGCGCGGCCAAGGCGTTGGCGATCGGGAGATAGTCGGGCTCCATCTTGCACCAGCTCGGCAGCACCATCTGCGAGGGATCGGCATCATAGTCGAGCAGGTCCGGCACGAGGATGCCCAGCGGCGTGCTGCCGCCGAGCCGCCACTGATCGTTGCCGAACGCGGCCCGGCGGGCAATCGCGAAGCCAGGAAGATGGCTGGTGCGACGGTGCGTCCAGGACTGGCCGCAGGTGTCGCCGACAAAGCTGACGAGACGGGCGCCGCGCGGCACATGGTCGAGCGCGGCGAGGTGTCGCTCCCAATTATCGCCGTTGAGCCATAGGCTCGCCGTGTTGCCGGCGATGCGAACGCCGAAAAACGCCAGCCCGATCAGAGCGAGCAATGCCTTTTCGCGGGAGCCCATCTTCTCGCCGGCGCGCAGCGCGAGGAGCGCCAGCATGACGATATAGGGGGCCAGGCGCATATCGGCATAGGCCGACATGAACAGCATGAACGGCAGCAGCACGAAGGCGAGCAGGAGCAGCAAGCAGGCGAAGGTAAGCGCGCGGGAATGGCTGGCGCGCGCGCTGCGCACGGCGCGATAGAGCAGGATCCCGAGCAGCGCGGCCGAAGCCATGTCGAACTCCGGCCAGCGATCGCGCAACACCATCGCCAGCCACCCGGCCTTGAAGCGGAAGTTGAAGAAACGCTCGGTGAGGCTGTGGCCCTCGTTCGAGCGCCATAGGATCAGGAAGACCAAGGGCAGCGCGAGCGGCACGCACGCGAAGCCGGCGCGGAGGATCGCGACGGGCCAGCGGTCACCATCGCGAGCGCGCGCGAGTTCGGCGCCGAACACCATCAGGCACAGCGCGCCCCAGCCGACGACATGCGCGAGCCAGACCAGCACGGCGATCGGCACGAACGCGGCCGCACGCAGCCGCAGACGGCCGAGCCGCCCGAGCCGCAGCCACAGCGCGAACGCATTGAGCGCGAGCGCCATGGCGAGGCAGTGGTTCACGAAGCCGAACTGGAAGGCGTAATTATAGGCAAGCGGCAGTGCGAGCAGCGCCCAGGGCTGGACTCGGCCATGCGCCTCGCGCGAGATCCACAGGATTCCCCCCACGGTGAGCGCGACGATCAACATCACCGCCGCCTTGACCGCCGGCTCGAGCCCGATCAGCGGCCCCAGTCCGGCAACGACGAGATCGACGCCGAGATTGCCGACGAAGCGCCAGTCGTAGCGATACCATTGCGACAGGATGTCGGCGTCGGTGCCGAGCATCACCCGATAGCGGCCGATATGACCGGCAAGATCGGTGAGCGGCGGAACGCTCGGCAGCAGCAACGGCACGAGCGCGAACAGGATCGCCGCCGCGGCGAACCAGCGCGTCTCCCACCAACTGGACCGATCGGCGTTCAAGGGCGCCCCTCCACCGCGTAGAGCATGGGCGCCTCGCCGGGCGCGGTCAGCGGCCGCAGCCAGGCCGGCGATCGGCCGCTGCGTAGCGCGCCGGCAAGCCGCGCCGGATGGCGGGCTTGCGCGCCGAGCTCTTCGAAATCGCCGGGGCAAAGCGCGACATAAGTGACGCGCCAGTCGCGAGCGAGCGTCTCGGCATTGTCGATGGGCCCGAGGAAGAACTGGTACATCGCGGTATTGCCCGCGGTGTTGCGATGATAAGGGGCGGCGACGACGCGGTGGGGCGTTGCGGCGAGCGTCCACGCGCCGAGGTCGATCGGCGCCATCAGCGTGCCGGGCGGCAGTGTGGCCAGGCGTGCCAGTGCTGCGGGGCCGGCGCAGTCGCCGCCGGCGGCTGGGCCGACGGCGGTGCGCGGTGCGAGCGCGGCGCCGGCGATCGGATAGAGCAGCCCGGCCGAGACCAGCCAGGCGGGGACAAGGGCGGACACGCTTTTGGTCCGCGCAGCGACGATCAAGGCGGCGAGCGCGGGGGCGGCGAGTAGCGCGCCGGCATAGGCGCCGCGCAGCTGGATGAGGGTCAGCGCGAGCGCGGTGAGCTGGAGCGCGAGCAATATCAGCCAGCGATGGTCGCGGCTGCGGCGCCAGTTCCACACCCCGGCCGCGATCCCGGCGAGCATCAGCCCGGCATAGCCGATCAGGTGGGCGAGCGGCGCGGCGAGCAGCGGCTGCGCCTCGGCGACATTGGCGAGCCACAGCTGGGCAAGCAGCGGATCGACCTCACCATAGGGCTGAGCGCAGCCGGGCGAGAGCGCGAGCGCGCCGAACAGCGCGGCGGGCGCAGCGATCAGAGTCGCGATCAGCCGAGCCCTGCGCGAAGGCGCGGCGAAACCGAACACCGTCAGCGCGAGTGGAGCAAGCGCGGCGAGCTGCGCGGCGCGCCAAAGTTCGGCGGTGAAGCCGTCGCAGCCCGGCCAGTTCCAGCCGCCGGTACGCAGCAGCGCGGCGGCACCGGCGAGCGCGAGGACAAGCGCGGCGGCATAGCCGGCGAGCCGCGCCTGACCCTCGCGACTCCCTGCAATCCAGCGCAGCACGATCGCGGCGGCGCCGACCGCGAGCAGCGGCGCGGTCTCGATGCCGATGGCGAGCGAGGCGGCGCTGACGATCCCCGCGGCGGCACCTCGCACGAGACTGCCCTGCCCGACCGCGGTGCGCGCCACGACCAGCAGGAGCACCAGTTGCAATCCGTGATGGTCGATGCGGCCGGGGAGGAACAGGGTTGTCGCCGGATAGGCGAGCGCGGCGATCAGCGCGGCAAGCGGCCCCGAGCTGCCGAGCGCGCGGGCGATACCGGCGACCAGCGCCAGCGCGCTCGCGAACAGCAGCGCCGGCCAGAGGATGACCGCGATCAACGCCGCGACATCTGCACCGAGCAGCGGAGTCAGAAGCAGGATCAGTGCCGCAGGAACCAGATCGGGCAGCCGCGACCAATGCATCTCGAGCCCGGGCGCCGCGCCGAGCCGATGCTGGGCGAGATCGCCGAACGCCTGTCCGCCGATCCAGTCGCGGATCTGCTGGAGCCGGACGGCATCGTCGGTATCGGGCAGGCGCAGCGCCGAGAGATCGGCCCAGCCCTGCACCGACCAGGCAAGCGTAAGCAGCCCCGCGAGGAGCAGCGCGACGGCGAGGTCGCGCTTGTGCCGGTCGTGCGCCTTGTCGGGCATGGCGACCGGCCTAGCCGTGCACGGTTAAGGGGCGGTTAGCCGTCGCGCCGGCCGAGCAACCGCAGCCGCAGCGCGTTCAATTTGATGAAGCCAGCCGCGTCGCGCTGATCGTAAGCGCCCTGATCGTCCTCGAAGGTGACGACCTTCTCGCTGTACAGGCTGTTCGGCGAGCGCCGGCCGGTGACGATGACATTGCCCTTGTAGAGCTTGAGTCGGACGGTGCCGGTGACCTTGGTCTGGCTGTGATCGATCGCGGCCTGCAGCATCTCGCGCTCGGGCGCGAACCAGAAGCCGTTATAGATCAGCTCGGCATAGCGCGGCATCAGCTCGTCCTTGAGGTGCGCGGCGCCGCGATCGAGCGTGATCTGCTCGATGCCGCGATGGGCGAGATGATAGATAGTGCCGCCCGGCGTCTCGTACATGCCCCGCGACTTCATTCCGACGAAACGGTTCTCGACCAGATCGAGCCGGCCGATGCCGTGCTTGCGGCCAAGCTCGTTGAGCGCGGTCAGCAAGGTCGCCGGGGACATCGCCTCGCCATTCAGCGCGACACCGTCGCCGCGCTCGAAATCGATGGTGATGCTCTCCGCCTGATCGGGCGCATCCTCGGGATCGACCGTGCGCGAATAGACGTAATCGGGCACTTCCTCCCACGGATCCTCGAGCACCTTGCCCTCGGACGAAGTGTGGAGAAGGTTGGCGTCGGTCGAGAAAGGCGATTCGCCGCGCTTGTCCTTGGCGACCTGGATCTGGTGCTGCTCGGCGAACTCGATGAGGCGCGTGCGGCTGGTCAGATCCCATTCGCGCCACGGCGCGATCACCTTGATGTCGGGCGCCAGCGCATAATAGCCGAGCTCGAAGCGGACCTGATCATTGCCCTTGCCGGTCGCGCCGTGGCTGACCGCGTCGGCGCCGACCTGGCGCGCGATCTCGATCTGGCGCTTGGCGATCAGCGGGCGCGCGATCGAAGTGCCGAGCAGATAAAGCCCCTCGTACAGCGCATTGGCGCGCATCATCGGGAAGACGAAGTCGCGGACGAACTCCTCGCGAAGATCGTCGATGAAGATGTGCTCGGGCTTGACCCCGGCCATCTCGGCCTTGCGCCGCGCCGGCTCGAGCTCCTCGCCCTGGCCGAGATCGGCCGTGAAGGTGACCACCTCGCACTGATATTCCTGCTGCAGCCATTTCAGGATCACGCTCGTGTCCAGCCCGCCCGAATAGGCGAGAACGACGCGGTTGATCTTGTCGGACATGAGGCAGAGGACTCCGGAAGGATGGGAACCGGCGCGCTCTAGGGTTCCTGCACCCGCGGCGCAACTATGCTATGGTCAAGGCAGGGGAGAAGCGCGATGGCCGAGCTGAAGACCAGGAGCACCGAGATCAGTGTCGATAGCTTCATCGAGGCGGTACCGGACCCGGTCCGCCGCGCCGACGCGAAAGCGGTCGCGGCCTTGATGGCGCGGGTGAGCGGCGAGACGCCGGCGATGTGGGGGCCGACGATCGTCGGTTTCGGCAGCTACCATTATCACTACGACAGCGGCCATGAAGGCGAGATGTGCCGGCTGGGGTTCAGCCCGCGCAAGGCCGAGCTGGTGCTCTATGTGTTGAACGGCTCGCCGCAGCAGGAAGCGCAGCTCGCGCGGCTCGGCAAGCACAGGACGGGCAAGGCGTGCCTGTACATCAAGAAGCTTGCCGATGTGGACATGGGCGTTCTTGAGGAGCTTGTGCGCGACCAGTTCGCTTCGATGGATGCACGCCATCCGCGCTGACGAGGTCCGTTACACGATCTACGCAGACAGCCGTTCAGGCGCATCGGCTTCGCGCAAGGCTTGCTCGGCCTCGATCATATAGTCGCGCGTGATCGGCAGCGCCGTGCGCGAGCGCGACATCTGGAGCTGGTAGTTGACCAGTCCACCGTTGAGGAAGGCGACGTACGAGCCTGCAAGATAGAAGGTCCACATCCGGAAGAAGCGCTCGTCGTACAGCGCGACGACCGCGTCCTTCGCCGCGACGGTGCGGTCGTACCACGCCTTGAGCGTGTAGGCGTAATGGAGGCGGAGCACCTCGATGTCGGTCGGGAACATGCGCAGCCCTTCATAGCCGCGCGCGATCTCCGACAGCGCCGGAATATAGCCGCCGGGAAAAATGTACTTCAGCGTGAATGCGTCGGTAACGCCCGGCGCGCCGGCGCGGCCGATCGTGTGGAGCAGCATCACGCCTTCGGGCGTGAGCAGCTCGCGGACCTTGCGGAAGAAGGTGCGGTATTGCGGGGTGCCGACATGCTCGAACATGCCGACCGAGACGATCCGGTCGAATTCGCCGGTCATCGCGCGATAGTCGATCAGCTCGAAGCGGACCTTGCCATGCACGCCGCGCTCGGCCGCGCGCTCGCGGGCGACCTTGAGCTGCTCTTCCGACAGCGTGATGCCGACGACCTCGGCACCGGTCTTCTCGTGGATATAGAGCGCCATGCCGCCCCAGCCGCAGCCGATGTCGAGCACGCGCATGCCGGGTTCGATCGCCAGCTTGGCGACGATATGCGCCTTCTTGTCGAGCTGGGCCTGTTCGAGACTGTTCGCCGGATCGGTGAAATAGGCGCAGCTATATTGGCGGTCGGCATCGAGGAAGAGATCGTAGAGCCGCCGCGAAAGATCGTAATGATGGGCGACGTTGCGCTTGGCTTGCCGCGCCATGTTGTAGCGGCCGATCCGGTGCAGGATGGTGTTCATCAGCCGGCTGAGCGGCTTGGGATCGAGCGCCGCGGTGGCGTCCTCCCAGCGATTGTTGCTGGTCATCAGCATCAGCAGATCGAGAATCTCGCCGTGCTCGATCGTCAGCCCGCCGTCCATGAAGGCCTCAGCCGCGCCTAACGAGGGGTTCCGCACGATCGCCGAGGCGGCCCCGGGGGCGAAGCGGATGGTGACGGGTTTGAGTGCCGGGTCTGACGACCCGAAGCTTCGGCTGCTCCCGTCCGCATGGATCACGGTGAGTTGCCCGCGCTTCACCGCGCGTTCGAAGAAGGTGTCGATCAACGCCATAGACCGTCCTACGCCAACAGCCCCGCCCGTTCCTTAAACTAGGTGCGTAACGACTTTCCGCAATGCGGAAAAACCCCCGGTCGGGTCTCTAGATTCCCGCATACCATTCGTACGCGTTGGAATCCTCCCAATAGCCGCCCCTGCCGCCGCCAATGCCGCTGAGGCTGGCCACCGCCTCGATGCGCATGAGATATTTGGCGTGCTTGTAGCCGAGCTGGCGCTCGACACGGAGGCGGAGCGGCGCGCCGTGGCCGACCGAGAGATAGGCATCGTTCATCGCCCAGGCGAGGATCGTCTGGGGGTGAAATGCGTCGATCAGATCGATCGATTCATAATAAGGCGTGCTGCCCATGCGATCGGCGCAGTGGAAGACGATGTAGCGCGCGCTGTCGCGAATTCCGGCCAGTCGCAGCACCGTCTCGAGCCGCGGTCCCTGCCATTTGCCGATCGCACTCCAGCCCTCGACGCAATCATGCCGAGTTGTCTGCGCGCGCTGGGGTAGCGCCTGGAGCTGGGCAAGGCTGAGGCTGAGCGGCCGGGCGACGAGCCCGTCGACACGCAGTCGCCAGTCGGCGAAGCGGTTCGCGGCGAGGGCGTTATATTCGGGGGTGTTCGGATTCGCGTTGCCGTTGACCCGAAAGATAGGGCTGCGCTGCTCGGTTCGGAACTCGCGGGCAAGTGCGGCGCGCCCGGTGATCGAGCGTTGGAGGAAGCGGTGCGCGTCCTCGGCGCTCATCAGCACCGGATCGTTGGTGAGCGCGTCGCACCCGGCGAGGAGCGACGCACCGGTTCCGACAAGCAGCGTGCGGCGCGTGATCACGAATGATCCTCCTCGGGCGCGCGCCACCAGCCGGTAAGCATCGAGCGCAGTTCGTTGATCGGCCCGGCGAGGATCACCAGTGTGAGATGAACGACGACGAACAGCGTCATCCCGACCATTGCGATGAAATGGACCGACCGCGCCGACTGGCGGCCGCCAAACAGGTCCGGCAGCCACGGCCACATGCCGGGCGAGAGCGCGAGCCCCGAGATGATCAGCAGCGGGATCAGTACGAAGATCACTCCGACATAGCTCAGCTTCTGAAAGATGTTGTAGGCGCGCGGATCGTGCGGGTCGTGGAAGCGGAGCGCGAGATGCGCCTTGAAGTCTGTCCACAAAGCGCGCGGCGCGAGATCGCGGCGGCGGATGCGCAGATCGCGCTGGATGTGCCGGTTGATCAGTCCGACGACGATATAGGCGAGCAGCCCGAAACCGAGCACCAGCGCGAAGAACAAGTGCCAATGGCGCGCGCCGGACAGGCTGTACTGGCTCGGAATCGTCGCCCAGCCGGGGAAGCGCGGCAGCTCGAGCCACGCGGCGTCGAAATTTGCGCCGTAATGCCCCCAATAGAGGCGCGGATGCGCGTTGAAGATCATCAGCCCGCTGGGGATAAGCACGAGGATCGCGACTGCGTTCAGCCAATGCCAGAAGCGGGTGAACAGCCGGTGCCGGTAGAAGGTTCGGCGCTCGACGCAGGGCGCGGGGATGGGCTCCATCCCCGCGCCATAGCCTATCCGCCGTACGCGCGCACGAAGAAGACGAGGGTGGTGGCGCCGGTCACCAGCAGGGTCCAGCCGCGGACCAGTCCGGGCGACATCCGCTTGCCGAGCAGCGCGCCGAGCCAGCCGCCGGCGATCGACCCCACGAGCATCGGCAGGCACGCCCACCACCACACCATCGCGAAGCCGATGAACACGAAGGCCGCGGCGAAATTGGCGACCGCCAGCATCAGCGTGCGGATCGCGAACAGCTCGCGCGGCCGGATATTGGCGAGCAGGCCGTAGACCGCGGTGGTGATCAGCCCGACGCCACCGCCGAAATAGCCGCCATAGATGCCGAGCAGCGCCTGGGTGATCAGCAGGGTCGGCCGTCCGATCGTCACCCGCGCGTGCAGCCAGTCGGCGGCGCGCTTGCCGAACACCATCACCGCAAAGGCGAACAGCAGCAGCCACGGGATGAGGATGTCGAAAGTCTCGGTGGGGGTGAGCACGAGCAACAGGCTGCCGACCAGTCCGAACACGAAGGTGATCGCGGCGAGCAGCTTGACCGACAGGCCCGCCACCGGGCCGAGTTCATCGCGATAGGCCCAGGCGCTGGTGCCGGCGCCGGGCAGCAGCGCGACGTTCGACGTGGCGTTGGCGATGTTCGCGGGGAGGCCCAGCGCGATCAGCGCGGGCAAGGTCGCGAAGGTGCCGCCCCCGGCCAGTGCGTTCATCGCCCCGCCGAGCACGCCTGCGCCGGCGGCCAAAGCTATCGAGAAAAGATCCACGCTCAATCCGTTCGCGCTGCGCTAGTCGGAAGCGCCGTACTTGTTTTTCTGGCCGTGGGAAGAAAGAACGGTGCCCTGGCGGAAGCCACAGAAAGGCGCGGATGAACGATGTTCTAGCCGATTATGCCGCAGCGGCGAGCCCGGAGCTGATCGCCGGCTATGATGCGCTGCCTCCCGAGCAGATCTACGCGGCGGTCCGCGACTTCCTGCCGCGCGAGCCGGTCCGGGTCGCCGATATCGGTGCCGGCACCGGCCGCGACGGGGCGTGGCTTGCCGCACAAGGGCACCGCGTGCTGGCGGTCGAGCCGGTACGCGCATTCCGCGAGGCTGGCTTCGCGCTCCACGGCGACCGAATCGAATGGCTGGACGACGCGCTTCCCGAACTCGCCGGGCTGAAGCTCCACACGCCGTTCGATCTCGTGCTGCTCTGCGCAGTGTGGCACCATCTCGACACGGCCAGTCGCGCGCGTGCCATGCCGGCTTTGGCGCAAGCCACGGCGCCCGGCGGCCAGCTCATCCTGTCGCTTCGCCATGACCCGACACCTGGCCCCGGCAGCTTTCCGGCGCCGCCCGAGGAAACGATCGCCCTCGCCCGCGCCGCAGGGTTCGAACTAACGCATCAGGCCGAGGCGGAGTCAGTGCATGCCGAAAGCCGGGCGAAGGGCGTACGCTGGACCTGGCTCGTCCTGACGAAGCGCGGCTAGCCCAAAGCCGCCTGCTTCTCTTCGGCGAGCCGATCGAGCTCCGCCCGGCTCTTCTTCTCCGACGCGGTCTTGAGCTGGCCGCAGGCGGCGTCGATGTCGCGGCCGCGGGGGGTGCGTACCGGCGCCGAATAGCCCGCCTCGAAGATGATGTTCGAAAAGGCGCGGATGCGCTCCGGCGTCGAGCATTCGTACGGCGCGCCCGGCCACGGGTTGAACGGGATCAGGTTCACCTTGGCCGGCAGCTTGTACTTCTTGATCAGCCGGACCAGCTCGTGTGCGTCCTCGTCGCGATCGTTCTTGTCGCGGAGCATGACATATTCGAACGTGATCCGCCGGGCGTTGTTGGCGCCGGGATAGTCGGCACAGGCCTGGAGCAGCTCCTCGATCCCGTACTTGCGGTTGAGCGGCACGATCTCGTCGCGGACTTCCTTGGTCACCGCGTGGAGCGACACCGCGAGGTTGACGCCGATCTCCTCGCCGGCCCGCGCCATCATCGGCACCACGCCCGAGGTCGACAGCGTGATCCGCCGCTTGGAAAGCGCGAGGCCGTCGCCGTCCATCACCAGCTTGAGCGCGTCGCGGACATTGTCGAAATTATAGAGCGGCTCGCCCATACCCATCATCACGATGTTGGTGAGCATCCGCCCCTCGGGCTGGCTCGGCCATTCGCCGAGCGCGTCGCGGGCGAGCATCACCTGGCCGACGATCTCGCCGGGCAGCAGGTTGCGCACCAGCCGCATCGTGCCGGTGTGGCAGAACCGGCAATTGAGCGTGCACCCGACCTGCGACGAGACGCACAGCGTGCCCCGGTCGGCATCGGGGATGAAGACCATCTCGTAATCCTGGCCGTCGTCGGAGCGGAGCAGCCATTTGCGCGTGCCGTCGGTCGAGACCTGCGCCTCGACGACCTCGGGACGCGAGATCACGAACCGCTGCTCGAGCCAGGGCTGCATCGCTTTCGAGATGTCGGTCATCAGCGCGAATTCGGTGACGCCGCGATTATACATCCAGTGGAAGATCTGCTTGGCGCGCAGCTTGGCCTGTTTCGGCTCCAGCTGCGCGGTCTCCAGCGCCATCCGCAGATCGGCCTTGGACAGGCCGAGCAAGTCGATGCGACCATCGGCACGCGGTTTGAATTCGCGCGGCACGGGCACGGGATCGATGTGCCCCGGGATGGGCATGAGGGCGGCCGACTCTGTCTGCATGCGCGCCATGTAGGCGATTTCATGCGGCTTTTCCACCTCTGCGGGTGATCGCCGAAGCGAGCGGACTCGGTGCCCCTGTCCCGCGAATGGAACGCTGCACCGCGCAACGGGTTGCCACTTGTGCCGCGGGCTGGCCAGCTTGGCGGCAACAGGGCACCGCAATTGGAGTAATGTATGACGTTTCGCAATTCGATGCTGATCACCGCCGCGGCGCTGATCGCCGCGCCGGCCGCCTTTGCGCAGACCAGCCAGACCAGCCCCGCCCCCGCCACCACGCCCGGCACGGCACCGGCGCAGGGCGCCACCGGCGGGACCAGCGGCGCGGGCACCGCCGCTACCGCGACGGTGACCGACACGGAAGTAACCCAGTTCGCCACCGCGGCGCTCGCCGTCGCCAAGCTGCGTCAGGACGCCACGGTTCCCGACGCCGACAAGAACGCCAAGATGGTTGAGGCGATCACCGCCACCGGCCTCGCCGCGCCGCGCTTCAACGAAATCGCGCAGGCGATGCAGGCCGATCAGGCGCTCAACAAGCGCATCCAGGACGCCGCGGCCAAGCAGCAGCCGGCCGCAGCCGCTCCGGCCCAGCGCTGAGGCTTTTCGGGCGGTGGTGCGATCGCCGCCCGACTGCTTCGAATAGGCTTTCTACTAGCGCCGCCCGGCACACCCCAGCGCGGCGGCGTCGATCGCGGTCGCGGCGCCCTTGAGCGCATAGCTGTCGGCGAACGCGGCGCCGTTCGCCGCGATCGTCTCGACACTCATGCTCCTCCCCTCGCGCATCGCCGCGACCACCGCCGCGTCGGTACGGGCATCGGGCGCCCAGGCGTCGGCGTCGCCGGCGCGCAGCTCGAAACGGCGCTCGCCGATGGCCAGTGTCACCCGTGCATTGGGTGCGCGCACCCGGCTGAGGCGGATATGCAGCTGGTGGCGGATGCCCTGCCCGGGCCACGTCGCGATGCTGGCGAAGGGCTGGCCGCCGCGATAGCGCTCGACCGGTTTGGCGATCGCGAAGCAGCGCAGCGGCGAGGGATCGCGGAACGCGCCCCAGCGGCCGAAGGTCCCGAGCGCGTCGCGCGGCGGCACGAGAAGGAGCAGCGCGAGCGCGATCATGCCGGCGCCGCGCCGTGGCCGGTGCCGAGATGGGCGACGCGCTCGATGCCGTCTTCGATCAGCACGACCGAGCCTTGCGGCAGATCGGGCGCCACCGGCGCGCCGAATTGCGGCATCACGTCCTGCCCGGTCATCACGCCGCGCAGGATCCGGCTCGACATGCCGTGCATGATCACGAGGCGGTCGCCGGGATCGTCATCGGTATCGGCAAGCCAGCCCGAGACGCGTTCGGCGATCGCGTCGTACCATTCGCCGCCCTCGGGCGGGCGGCTGTAGAGCCCGTGCTCGGGATCGAGGAAGCTGCCGACTTCCTTGTACAGATCGGCGTAATAGCGGCCGCTCCAGCTGCCCATGCCGATTTCGACGAGGCGATCGTCGGGGCGCGCCTGATGCCAGTCGAGCTCGAGATGTTCGGCGATGATCGCCAGCGTCTGCAGCGCCCGGCCCGCACTCGACGACCACAGGGTCAGCTGTGGCTTCGGCCCGAGCAGGTTCCGCAGCGCCGCGCCCATCGCATCGGCCTGGGCGAAGCCGGCGCGGGTGAGCGGCGTGTGCGGGTGATCGCCCTGCATCCGCCGGGCGATGTTGAACACCGTCTCGCCGTGGCGGGCGATGAAATCGCGACCCTTGCGGTTGCTCGCTACTGGCATGGCTTTCTCCTCAGCGCCTCTCAACGCCAAAGGCAATGGCCGATTTCCCTGGCCATGTTTTTGCCTCGTTTCGTTCAGGTAACGAACAGGTGGCTTATCCCATCAGCACACCAGCTCCGCTCCGGAGCCGCATGTGTAACGGGAGTATCGTAATGCGTAAGCTCATCCTCGCGGCGTTGGCCGCATCCGCCGCGGCCGCCCCCGCTTTCGCGCAGGACGCGACCTTCAGTGGCCCGCGCGCCGAGGCGATCGTCGGTTGGGATCATGTCGGCGACGATTCGATCAGCAACGGTTCGCGGGATGGCGTCGTCTATGGCGGCCAGGTCGGCTATGACCATCAGGCAGGAAAGGCCGTGTTCGGGATCGAGGGCGAAGTCACCGGCGCCACCACCAAGGACGAGGCGTTCGGCGTCCTTGTCGCGGGCGATCGCCTGAAGGTCTCGGCCGGGCGCGATCTCTATGTCGGCGCCCGCGCCGGCGTGGTCGTCGGCGAGCGCGCGCTGATCTACGCCAAGGGCGGCTATACCAATGCGCGCTTCAACACCGAGTATAATTCGTCCGCGACGACCTCCATCAAGGAGCACGACACCGTCGATGGCTGGCGCCTCGGCGCGGGCACCGAAGTGAAGCTGGGTGGCAAGGTCTATCTGAAAGGCGAATATCGCTTCTCCAAATATGATTCCGACAGCGCCGGCGTCGATGCCGAGCGGCACCAGGTGGTCGGAGGCGTCGGCATCCGGTTCTGAGGTTCCGCAGCAATCCTCCCTCGCTGCGCGGGGGAGGATGGGCGGAGCCGCCCGACTGTTGCTGCAATGCAACAGCTTTCGCCGTTTATGTGAGGTTCATGCAACCTCGGACTCGCATCCCCGGTTATGCCCCGGCTCGCCCACCCGGTGGGCCGATTATCCAAGGAGTAGTTATGCGTAAGCTTGTTATCGCCGCCCTCGTCGCCTCGTCGGCGCTGGCTGCCCCCGCCTTCGCGCAGGACGCGGCCCCGAGCGGCTTCCGCGTCGGCGTGATCGGCGGTCTCGACATTGTCCGGCCCGGCAGCACCGAGGACACCGATGTCGAAGGCGACGACCAGAGCATCGAGGGCTTCCAGTACGGCATCGAGGCTGGCTACGACATCCCGCTCGGCGGCGCCGTGCTGGGCGTCGAAGCCGAACTCAGCGATTCGACCGGCAAGGTCCGCGCCGAGAGCACCGATCCGAACTTCTTCGGCTTCGGTGAAGTGGCCGCCGGCCGCGACATCTATGTCGGCGCGCGTCTCGGCTTCGAAGCGAGCCCGGGCACGCTGATCTACGCCAAGGGCGGCTACACCAATGCCCGGCTGAACGTGCTCGCCTCGAACGGCACCGACGAACTGGAAGAGAATTTCCAGCTCGACGGCTGGCGGCTCGGTGCGGGCGTCGAGAAGTCGATCGGCCGCAACACCTATGCCAAGCTCGAATATCGCTACTCGAACTATACCGACGCGGACTTCGAGTTCAGCGACGGTACCGTCAGCGACACCTACTCGATCGACACCGACCGGCACCAGATCGTCGCGGGCGTCGGCTTCCGCTTCTGAGCTGTATCGCAGCATTTTGCTGTGCACGAGAGGGTCGGGGCGCTTGCCCCGGCCCTTTTTGCCGTTAGAGATTATGAACGAGCCAATTGCGCCGCCAGATTCGAGGCGGCCCCGGGGGTTTTGACATGAAGGCGACGATCGAACGCGCAACTCTGTTGAGGGGCTTGAGCCACGTCCAGTCTGTGGTCGAGCGGCGCAACACGATCCCCATCCTGTCCAATGTGCTGATCGAAGCGCAGGGCGGCGGATCGATGCGGCTGATGGCGACCGATCTGGATCTTCAGATCGACGAGACGATCCCTGCCGCGGTCGACCAGCCGGGGGCGATCACCGTCTCGGCACACACCCTGTTCGACATCGTCCGCAAACTGCCCGAGGGCTCGCAGGTCGAGCTCAATGCCGCCGAGGGGCGGATCACGGTCAACGCCGGCCGCGCCAAGTTCACGCTGGCGACGCTGCCGCGCGACGATTTCCCGATGATCGCCGAGGGCGAGCTGCCGACCACGTTCGAGCTGCCCGCCGAGACGCTCAAGCAGATCATCGACAAGACCCGCTTCGCGATCTCGACCGAAGAGACGCGCTATTATCTCAACGGCATCTTCCTCCACGTCACCGACGACGCCCAGCCGCTGCTCCGCGCCGCGGCCACCGACGGCCACCGGCTGGCGCGCGTCACCGTGGCGCGGCCCGATGGCGCCGACGGCATGCCCGACGTGATCGTGCCGCGTAAGTGCGTCGCCGAGCTTCGGAAACTGCTCGACGAGGTCGATGGTTCGGTCGGGGTGTCGCTGTCGAACTCGAAGATTCGCTTCGATCTCGGCCAGGCGATCCTGACCTCGAAGCTGATCGACGGCACCTTTCCGGATTACAGCCGGGTCATCCCGACCGCGAACGACAAGATCCTCAAGATCGACCCGAAGAGCTTCATGCAGGGCGTCGACCGCGTCTCGACGATCGCCACCGAGAAGACCCGTGCGGTCAAGATGGCGCTCGACCGCGACAAGGTGATCCTCTCGGTCACCAGTCCCGAGAACGGCGCCGCCGCCGAAGAGGTGCCGGGTGATTATGCCGCGATGCCGTTCGAGATCGGCTTCAACAGCCGCTATCTGATGGACATCCTCGGCCAGATCGAAGGCGATCTCGTCGAGGTCCATCTCGCCGATGCCGCCGCACCGACGCTGATTCGCGAGAACGACAGCGCCCCGGCGCTCTACGTACTTATGCCGATGCGTGTGTAAATCACGGCGAAAGGTCGGCGGATTATCCACGTAAATCCGCGAGTCGCATCAATACGTAGGCTCCTGCTCCGACTGGACGTGATAAAGCGCCTTCATGCACGGAATCGAAGCCTTGGTAGCCTTTAACGACCGCCGCGCGCGCGAAGAGCGCGAACGGGCGGAGCGTGCGGCCAACGCGCGGGATAAGGCGCTGCATCTCGAATGGGCGTCGATCTTCGAGCAGCGCGCCCAGTTCCGCAAGCGCCTGCTCCAGTAACGCCTTTATTGCGCCTTGAGCGCGCTCACGTCCGCGCGGGCACGGTCGCGGATCGCCCGCGCCTGCGCCTCGGCGTGGCGTTCGACGATGCTGGCATCCTTGCGCAGCGCCTCGGCGCGCGTCTTCAGCCGCTCGGCGTCGAAGCCTTTGGCGGTCTCCGCCTGCTGCGTGAGCGTATCGGCCTCGGCGCGGATCCGGGCGAGTTGGTTGTCCGACGCCGATTCGATCGCGTCGACCTCGGCGCTGGCGGCGTCCTCGATATTGTCGATCCGCGCCTGTTCGGGCGTTTGCGGCGCGCAGGCCTGAAGCAGCAGGCCGGCGGCAGCCCCGGGCACGATCCAGCTTCGCATGCGACATTCTCCCCTGTTTCCCGCGAAACGGACCAGCCCCCGCTTTCGTTGCGCATGGCGAATTGAACTTCCGGCGAGGCTTTGCTATTTACACTGATGTCAGTAGTAGGAACGAGCGGATCATGGCGACGCAGGCACCGGAAGGATTCAACCCCGGCATCCCGATGAAGCGCGAATGGGGCACCGCCCTGTCGGCGCTCCGACGGCTCCTCGCCAATGGCGACGATACCGAGCAGGTGTTCCGCATCATGCGCGCGTTGAACGGCGACGTCACCCAGAAGAATTACCGCAAGCTGCTCACCGTTCCCGGCGGCGGGAAGCTCGCCTATCGCCGGCTCGAGCTCGCCGAGCGGCTGTCGGACCGCAGCTGGATCAACGGTTTCGCCGAAGGCACCGTGGGCGGGACCTATCGCAGCTTTCTCGACGCGACCGGCTATTCGGCCAAGGGACTGGAAGAGGTCAGCCTGAATGCGATCGGCGCCGACGCGCTCGCCGTGGAGCACCCCTATGCGTGGATGGGCCGCCGCGAGCGCGACATCCACGATCTCTGGCACGTGCTGACCGGCTACAAGGCCGACGAGCATCTCGGCGAGGCGTGCCTCGTCGCCTTCTCCTACGCGCAGACCGGCGGTCTCGGCTGGGCCTTCATTGCCGCCGGCGCGGCGCTCAAGAGCATCCGCATCACCGGCAAGCTCGATTTCTTCCGGGCGGTGATCGAGGGCTATCGCCACGGCAAGCAGGCCGGCTGGCTGCACGGCGAGGATTATGAGGCACTGCTCGCCGAACCGCTCGACTCCGTGCGGCGTCGGCTCAACATCGCCGAGCCCAAGGCGTACCGCGTAGCGCAGGCCAGCCTTGCCGCGGCGGGGCTGAGCGGCATCTAGCTCAGGGCAAAGGCGGCAGCGACGGCTCGCTTCCGCCGGTGGCGTCCGCGCCGGCGAGCAGCTGCTGGAATGCCGCTGCATCCACTGCCGGACCGGGCAGCGCGAACCGCGCGGCGTCGATGGGCGCGGTGCTGATCGACTTGAGCTGCAACTTGTCTCCCATCGAGATGCGGAGCGGCGCGCCCTTGGCGAACACCTCGCGCAAGCGCGGCTGCAGCTGGGCCCCCGGGATCAAAGGCCCGAATGCCTTGAGTGCGGCATCGAGTATGGAAGCGAAGGCAGTGCCGACCGGCGCGAGGTCGCGATCGGCGCTCATCACCGCGTCGATCGTGTTCCCGTCGGGTCGATCCAGCCTGATCGTCCAGAGCGTGCCGCGGCGCCCGGCGATCTCCTCTTCGGGGCCTTGCCTGATGATCACCGCCTCGTCCGCCTTGAGCGAGCCTGCGGGCTCGCCGGGGACCATCCGCCGGGCAAGGTCGAGGAACGCCTGACGCTCGACGACGATCGGCGTGGCGCCCTCCAGCAGGATCACATAGTCGGCAGCGCCCCGGTGCACGAGCGCGAACTTGCCCGGCAGCTCGGCGCGATAATCGCCATTGTCGTCGACCTCGACGGAGACCTCCGCGCTCCCCACCTGGTAGCGCGCGGTGACGTCCGCCGCCGCGGGGAGCGGCACCATCGCCAATGCCGTGGCGAAAAGCGCCGCTCGACGCATCACTTCGCCTTGGGCGCTGGAGCAGGCGCCGGTGCCGGTGCCGGCGCGGGCTGAACCGCTACCGGCGGCTGGCCGTTTGGCATCGCCTTGGCGGCCGCGGCCTTGGCGGCGTCGCGGGCGGCGGTGAGCCGCACTTTCAGCGCGCTCTTGTCGAGTACCGTCGGCAGCGCGAAGCTCTTTGCGTCGATCGGCCCCTTCTCGATCTTGTCGAGCTTGAAGGCATTGCTGAAGCGCAGCACCATGCCCTTGCCGAACATTTCCTCGACGCGCTTGTCGAGATTGCCCAGCCCGCCCTGCAGCTGCTGCATCCCCGACCCGAGCCGCGCCTGCATGTGCAGCGCCTTGCCGACATTGGCGTAGGCCGGATCGCTGCTGATCACCGCCTCCGGCGCTTCGCCCGGGGGAGCCTTGGCGGGGTCCTTGGGAGTGACGCGCCAGATATCGCCCTGGAGTCCGGCCACGGTGTCGGTGCCGGTCTTGTTGAGTTCATACTCGTCCTGCGGCGGAGCGGGGTTCGGCTTCATCCCGTCTTCGCGCATCATCTCGCCGATCACCGCGAGGAAGTCGGGCACCTTCGCCGCGAAACGCCCCTTGTCGTCGGTGGTCACCATATAATCGGTGCCGCCCTTGTGGACGAGCGCTTGCTGGCCGCTCTCAACGCGCGCGTCGCCATTGGCCGCGGCCTGGACGGTGATCGTCCCCTGGCCGCCGCCCAGCGTATAGCGGGCAGTGACGTCCTCGGGCGCTTTCGAGCAGGCGGCAAGAGCGAGTGCCGCGACGGCGGCAAGACAGGTTTTGAAGTTCGGGCGGATCATGGAATCTCCTTTGCGCCTTCATCGGCGAAGCGCTGTCCGGCGGCAAGTGGCTGCGCTAGAGCATCGATGAATGACCGTCACGCGACTTGTCCTCACCGACTTCCGCAATCATCGCGACCCGATCCTCGCACCGGGGGCGGGCTTCGTCGTGCTCACCGGCGAGAATGGCGCCGGCAAGACCAACATTCTCGAAGCGGTGTCGCTGCTCGCGCCCGGCCGCGGCTTGCGCCGCGCCTCGCCCGGCGAGATGGTCCGGCAAGGCGCCGCCGGCGGGTTCGGCGTCGCGGCGACGCTCGGCGATGTCGAGATCGGCACCGGCACCGCCCCCGACGCGCCCGAACGCCGGCTGGTGCGGATCAACGGCGCTCCCGCGGCGGCGGCGACGCTCGCCGAATGGGTGACGGTGCTGTGGCTGACCCCGGCGATGGACCGGCTGTTCGTCGAGGGTCCGGGCGAGCGCCGCCGCTTTCTCGACCGGCTCACCCTCGCGCTGGCACCGGGCCATGCCCAGCATGCGACGCGCTACGAAGCGGCGATGCGCCAACGCAATCGCCTGCTCGCCGACGACGCGCCGGCCGACCCCGACTGGCTCTCGGCGCTCGAGGCGCGGATGGCCGAGCATGGCGCCGCGATCGACGCCGCGCGCCGCGACACCGTCACCGCGCTGTCCGCACGGATCGAGGCGCAGCCCGAGAGCGTGTTCGCCCGCGCCGGGCTGGCGGTCGACGGGTGGCAAGGCGAAGCCGACACCCTCGCCCGTGACCTGCGCGACGGCCGCCGCCGCGATGCCGCCGCCGGGCGTACGCTGTCCGGGCCGCACCGCAACGACCTGCTCGTCACCCATCTCGGCAAGGCCCAGCCCGCCCAGCTCTGCTCGACCGGCGAGCAGAAGGCGCTGCTGCTCGGCCTCGTCCTCGCCCATGCCGAGCTCGTCGCCGACCGGATCGGCCGCGCCCCCATCCTGCTGCTCGACGAAGTCGCCGCGCATCTCGATCCGGGCCGCCGCGCGGCGCTGTTCGAGCGGCTCGCCGGCAAGGGACAGGTGTGGATGACCGGCACCGAGCCCGAGCTGTTCGAGGCGGTGCCGGCGGACGCGACGCGGTACCGCGTCGCCGACGGGCAGATCACCCAGGCTTGACTGTTCGAGCCGGCCAACAGTTCGCAGGCGCAGTCCGACGCGCGAGGGCCCTCCGCCACCCCCTATTTTGCTTCCGTTTCGCGGGCGCCGACCCTATATGCTCGGCATGGCAAATACCGACGACCAGACTCCCGAAAACCTCCCCAACGCAAACGCCTACGGCGCAGACTCGATCAAGGTCCTCAAGGGCCTCGACGCGGTGCGCAAACGCCCCGGCATGTATATCGGCGACACCGACGACGGCTCGGGTCTCCACCACATGGTGTTCGAGGTGTCGGACAATGCGATCGACGAGGCGCTGGCCGGGCATTGCGACCGGATCATCATTCAGCTGAATCCGGACGGCTCGGTCTCGGTAGAGGACAATGGCCGCGGCATCCCGACCGGCATCCACTCCGAGGAAGGCGTTTCGGCGGCCGAGGTCATCATGACCCAGCTCCACGCCGGCGGGAAGTTCGAGAACACGTCGGACGACAACGCGTACAAGGTTTCGGGCGGCCTGCACGGGGTCGGCGTCTCGGTCGTCAACGCTTTGTCGGAATGGCTCGATCTCAACATCTGGCGCGACGGCGAAGAGCATTACATGCGCTTCGCGTACGGCGATGCGGTCGCCCCGCTCAAGGTGATCGGCAAGGCCGAGGGCAAGAAGGGCACCCGCGTGACCTTCATGGCCTCGACCGAGAAGGCCCCCGGCGACGGCGGCACCTTCAAGAACCAGATCGAATATGATTTCGACAAGCTCGAGCACCGCTACCGCGAACTGGCGTTCCTCAACTCGGGCGTCCGCCTGTTCCTGCGCGACGCGCGGCATGAGGAGGTCAAGGAAGTCGAGCTCTATTACGAGGGTGGCATCGCTGCGTTCGTGAAATATCTCGATCGCAACAAGACTCCGCTGATGCCCGATCCGGTCGCCATCTCGGGCACCCGCGACGACGTCACCATCGACGTCGCGCTGGAGTGGAATGATTCCTACTACGAAAACGTTCTCTGCTTCACCAACAACATCCCGCAGCGCGACGGCGGCACGCACTTGGCCGCGTTCCGCGCAGCGCTGACCCGCACGATCAACAATTACGCGGATAAATCGGGCGCGCTGAAAAAGGAGAAGGTCAGCCTCACCGGCGACGACATGCGCGAGGGGCTCACCGCCATCGTCTCGGTCAAGCTGCCCGATCCCAAGTTCAGCTCGCAGACCAAGGACAAGCTCGTCTCATCCGAAGTCCGCCAGCCGCTCGAATCGCTGATGGCCGACAAGATGGCCGAATGGCTCGAGGAAAATCCGGCGATGGCGCGCGCGATCATCCAGAAGGTGATCGACGCCGCCGCCGCGCGCGAGGCCGCCAAGAAGGCGCGCGAGCTCACCCGGCGCAAGGGCGTGATGGACATCGCCTCGCTGCCCGGCAAGCTCGCCGACTGCCAGGAGCGCGATCCCGCCAAGTCCGAACTGTTCCTCGTCGAGGGCGACTCCGCAGGCGGCTCCGCCAAGCAGGGCCGCGACCGCCACTTCCAGGCGATCCTTCCCCTGCGCGGCAAGATCCTCAACGTCGAGCGCGCGCGCTTCGACCGGATGCTCGGCAGCCGCGAAATCGGCACCTTGATCCAGGCGATGGGCACCGGCATCGGCCGCGACGATTTCAACGTCGAGAAGCTGCGCTACCACAAGATCGTCATCATGACCGACGCAGACGTCGACGGCGCGCACATCCGCACGCTGCTGCTGACCTTCTTCTACCGCCAGATGCCCGAGATCATCGAGAATGGGCACCTCTACATCGCCCAGCCGCCGCTCTACAAAGCCAGCAAGGGGCGCTCGGAAGTCTATCTCAAGGACGATGCGGCGCTCGATCAGTATCTGGTCGATGCCGGGGTCGGCGGGAACGTGCTCGAAACCTCGGGCGGCACGCGCAGCGGCGACGATCTGCGCGATCTCGTCGAGCATGCCCGCCGCATGCGTACGCTGATGCGCTATGTGCCGCGCCGCTACGATCCGATGATCATCGAGGCGCTGGCGCTGGGCGGTGGGCTCGATCCCAACGCCACGCGCGAGCAGCATGTAGAAAGCCTGACCTCAGTGGTGACCCGGCTCGACGCGGCCGATGCCGATGCGCGCTGGTCGGCGCGGGTCACCGACGATGGCGGCTATCATTTCGAGCGGCGCTGGCGCGGCGTGACCGATCACCACATCGTCGAGGCGGCGTTCCTCGTCTCGGCCGAGGCGCGCAAACTCCATGCGCTCGCGACCGAGCAGGCGCCGAGCTATCTGCTGCCGTCGAAGTTGGTCCCGTCGAAGGCGATCCCCGCCACCGAGATCGAGGCCGCGGCCGCGCTCGCCGGCGAAGAGAACGAGGAGCCGGTGACCGTCGCCAAGGGCGAGGCGCTGGTCTCGCGCCCGAGCCAGCTGCTCGACGCGATCCTCGCCGCGGGGCGCAAGGGGCTGTCGATCCAGCGCTACAAGGGTCTCGGCGAGATGAACGCCGAGCAGCTCTGGGAGACCACGCTCGATCCGCAGAACCGCTCGATGCTGGTGGTGCAGGTCGATCAGGCCGATGTCGCCGACGCGATCTTCACGCAGCTGATGGGCGACGTCGTCGAGCCGCGCCGCGAGTTCATCCAGGAGAATGCGCTCAGCGTCGCCAACCTCGACGTCTAGCCGTCAGCGGACTGGCGGCTTTCAGACTGGGCTGCGAGCAAGAGCTGCCGCCCCTCGGCCGGCCGCGAGTGGCGCCTGCAGACAGGGTTTAGACCTGGGGAGGAACTGACACCTAGGACCGGGCGCTACTTCTTCGGCTCTTGCGCGCAGCGTAGCGCGCGTCTCGATCGGCCTTTTTCTCGCTCTCGCTCTTCTCGGGAACGATCGCGGCTTCGCGGGCTGCGGCTGCAGCTGCGGCGGAGATCGCCAGCGCTTCCGATGCGGCTCGCTTGTCCGCGTTTCGAATGGCGCGCCTCTCCGCCTCCAGCTGTTCGCGTTCCAGTCGCTTGGCCCTGCGCTCCGCGAGCTCGGATTCGGTCGCGACCGGCACAGCGCGCAACTTATCCAATGCCTTCTGCTTCGTTTGCCGCGACAGCGCGGCACGTTCGTTAAAGGCGGGCTCTCTATAGGCAGTCATAGCTTGTTCCGGAATTTGTCAGCCGCCTGAGCCGCTGAAGATACGAGCCGCCCGCGGCGGAACCGATGCGAGGCTTCGCACCGGTTCCGTCGCTGGGCAGGGTGCACCAGCCGCTTTCGGCACCCGGTAAAGCGGGCGCCCTGTCCGCTGCTGGTCCGCGGGACTAGACTGCCTGGAGGTTCACCGCGGATGATTTGCCGCGCTGGTCGTTCTCGACCTCGTAGGAAATGCGCTGGTCGGTCTGCAGCGTGGTCATGCCGGCCCGCTCGACCGCGCTGATATGGACGAAGCTGTCATTGCCGCCGTCTTCCGGCGCAATGAATCCGTAGCCCTTGTCATTATTGAAGAATTTGACTTTGCCGATTGGCATGAAATGTTCCTTTCTCGAACATGCAATTGTCCGCGGGCATTCGCGCGCGGAGCCAGGAAGCGTGAAAGGAAAATGTCAGCCCGGGAGCATCGGTATTCCGTCGCAGGCGACAATAGCATTATAGATATGGGTCGCCACGCGGTGATGTGCAACCAGCTCGCGCTCTTTCCGAAGACATTTGCCGCCGACTTGGGGGCGAGTCGGCTATTATAGCCCGCCAATCTCATCACGCATGAGACTGCCGAACGCGCGTCGCTCGACATCCCCGCGGTGCGGACGATCGCGAATTCTCGGCTCGATGGCGACGCCGCCAGTCAGGCACAAAGACTCACCGCGCTCGACTATGGTGCGCCGCTCATGATTATAAATCTGCGCTGAACCGCGAGGAAGGCATCCGGCGCATTTGCAATCCCGCGCAATCACGGAGAAACTGAGGACGACGGGCGCGTTGCGACCCCCGGTTTACGCCGGATCAGTGAGTAGCGGGGGAGCAATGGAGTCGGAAGCGGAACCGGGTAGCTCGGAAGAACTGGTGCGCGCGCTCTATGACGAGCTGCGGCTCATCGCCGGACGGGAGCATCGCCGCGCGGGCAGTCCGATGACCTTGCAGCCTACTGCCCTCGTCGGTGAAGCTTATCTGAAGATGCAGGGACGTGCCGAATGGCAGAACCGCGCCCACTTCCTCGGCTGCGCGGCCACCGCGATGCGCCACGTCCTGCTCGATGCCGCGCGGGCGCGATTGCGGGCGAAGCGCAACGCACCGATGGCGAGCTTCACCGGCGCTTTGGCTACGCTGGCAGCGGAACCCGCGGACGATGCCGAGATGGTCCGGCTGGGCGACGCCCTGACGGCGCTCGGCCGGCGCGATCCGCAGCTTGCCAAGCTGATCGACTGCCGGTTCTTCGCCGGGCTCGACGAGATGGAGACCGCGGCGGTGCTCGGAGTCACCGACCGGACGGTCCGCCGCTGGTGGATCCGGGCGCGCGCATGGATCCATGACGAGATGGCCGAGAGCTAGCGCATCGCGCGCGCGCGGGCGTCGATGCGCCTGATCGCCTGCAGCCCATAGGCCCCGGCCGGTCCCATCGCGGTGAACCCGGCAATTCCGCGCTGAACCGCCGCCTGTGCCGCCGCCTTCTCGCCGCGCTTCAGCGCGACCACCGCTTCGGTGAGTGCCAGCTGCGGCGCAAGCGGATTGGCTGGCGGCATCGCCGCCAGCGCCGGCCGCGCCCGGCCGAGTGCTGCCTCGGCACCCGCGCGATCGCCAAGTTCAGCAAGCGTCTGCGCTTCGGCGAGGTCGAGCACGATCACCGGCACCGAGCGCTCGCCGAGGAAACGCACGGCCATCGGCCGCGCCTCCGCGAGCGAGATACGCGCTTCGGCGAAGCGATTGCCGGCGATCTGTGTCTTGGCGAGTTGTGACAGATCGGTGGCCAGCCCCGGCGTCTGGCCGAACAGCCGCCGACGCCGCACGACGACGTCGGCCGCGATCCGCTCGGCGGCCGCGGTGTCGCCCTGCCGCAAGCGCCACGCGCCGCGCAGCTGCTCGATGCCCAGGGCCTGGATCAAGTCGCGTCGGCCAGGCAGCGCCAGGGCGCGGTCGACGCGCGCGAAGATCGGCGCGGCGTCGGCAGAGCGATTGGCCTCGATCATGTAAACGAGCAGATTGTTGTACCGGGTCAGCAGCGCGCTGTCGTTGCCGGCATAAGCGCGCTCGGCATCGTCGAGGCTCGCGCCCAGCAATGCGATCGCCTCGTCATAGTCGCGGGCGCGGCGCGCGATCGCGGCGCGGGTGGCGATGACGTCCTGCATGTCGGCCGCGTTCCGCTCAGGATCGGCGGCGAACACCGCCCAGGCCTGATCGAGCAGCGGCGGCGCTTCCTCGCCGGCGCCGCTGATCACGGCAGCGTCGGCGAGGCGCGACTTGAGGCGCGCGGTCAGCACCGCATCGTCGGCGCCGATACCGCGCGACAGCGCCTCCTTGGCCAATGCGTAGCTTCCCTTGGCGTCGCCCAGATTGACGTAGAGATCGGCCAGCGCGTTGACCGTGCCGCCCGATCGGGCGCTGCGATCGAGCGTTGCAAGCATCCGCAGCGCGGATTCGTCGAGCGTCTGCTTGAGCGTAAGATCGTTCGAATAGCCGCCCTGTGCGAACATCAGGGTGAGCGCCTGCACGATCGAGTCCGAACGCCGCGCCTCGGCCAGTGCCGCGTCGCGCTGGATCGCAGTGCGCCGCGCCTCGAGCGCGATCCCCCCGGCGCCGAGGAGCAGCGCGACGAACACCGCTGCGACTGCCGCAACCGCGATCCGGTGGCGACGGAGATAGCGGCCGATCCAGTAGCGCCGCGAGCCGACCCGCGCACGAACCGGTTGCGCGGCTTCGAAGCGGCGCAGGTCCTCGGCCATCGCCTCGACCGAGACGTAGCGGTCGATCGGCTGCTTGCGCAGTGCCTTGAGCACGATCGCGTCGAGGTCGCCGCGCAACCGTCCGGAAGACACCGGGGAACCGGCCGCCGCCAGCCTGCTGGGTGGCGCCGGCTCCTCGGCGAGCATGCGTTTGACCAAGGTGGGCAGCGATCCGCCGGTGCTGCCCCATGGCATCGCGCCGGTGAGCAGCTGATAGAGAACCAGGCCCAGCGCGTGCACATCGGTGGCGACGGTCACCGGCTCGTCCGCCAGCTGTTCGGGAGCGGCGTAATCGGGTGTCATCAGCGCGCTCGTCTGGAGCGTGTCGCTGCCGCCGCCTTCATCGATCAACTTGGCAATCCCGAAGTCGAGCAGATGGACGCGGCCCGCCGCGTCGACGAGGATGTTGGACGGCTTGAGGTCGCGGTGCACCACCAGATTGGCGTGCGCGAACGAGACTGCGTCGCAGACATCGCGAAACAGCCGCAGCCGCTCGTTCAGGCCCGCACGATGCTCGGCGCACCAGCGATCGATCGGCAGTCCCTCGACATAGGCCATCGCCATCCATGGCCGGCCATCGGGGGTGAGACCGCCATCGATCAGCCGGGCAATGCCCGGATGCTCCAGCCGCGCGAGCACGCTGCGCTCGCGATCGAACAGCGCCGAATTGGGGATCGCGTCGAGCCGCAGCAGCTTGATCGCGACGCGCTGGGCGAACGCCGCGCGGTCGCGATGTGCCAGATAGACTTCACCCATCCCTCCCCGGCCGATCAGCCGCTCGATCGTGAACGCCCCGATCCGCGTGCCCGCGGCAAGCCCGACGGGTTCGGGAGCCATGGGAAGCTCAGGCGGCACATCGAGGATGCCGGGCTGCTCGCTGCTACGGAGCAGCGCCCGGACGCGTTTCGCGATGCCCTGGTCGAGGCGTGCCAGCGCAGCCTCACGGGCATCCGTATCGAGCGGTTCGAGCGCATCGAAAGCGTCGCCCACGGCACTCCAGGCCTCGGTTTCGCTCGGCTTCATCACGCCCCCTTTTGCCCCCGCGCGGTTGCTGCGCGAACAGGAAGCTATCGCCTCGTGTCCGGTTTGGCGAGCCGGTGACGTTTCACGTCGCAAGAAGGCCAAGCGCGGGCGCTCGGCCGAGCGGGAGGACAGCAATGGCGATTTTACGTTTCACGGCCGGGTGCGTGATCACGGCACTTGGCTTCGGCCCGGTGGGCGCGGCCGCGCAGGTGGTGCTGCTCGGCGGCAAATCCACTATCGGCGCGGACTCGGCTTCGGGGCAGAGCATCCGGATCGTCTCGGCGAACTCGGGTGGCGCGCGTGTCTCCATCGATGCCGATCCCGACGTGGCTCTGGTCTGCGACGACAAGCCCGACAAGACGACCTGCTATGCCTGGGTGAAGACCGGATCGGTGATCCGGGTCGCGATGCGTCGCCCGCAGAGCCCGCGCACGCTGCCGGGACAGGGAACGGCGCCGAACCCGGCGCAATGGGCGTTCGACTGCGTCGGCACGACCGGACCCGACTGCACCGTGACGATGAGCCAGCCGCGAACCGTGTTCGTCGACTGGGCCGCCGGCCCGAAGCGCGCACAATGAACAGGAACGCGACGCGGAGAGCGACTGGCACCGGCGCGGTGTTGGCGGGGCTGCTCCTCACCGGTTGCGGCAGTGACGACCGCGCCGGTTCGAATGCCGCAGACACTGGTGAAGCGACCGGCGCCCTCGCCAACAACGGCTGGAACGCGCGTGACGCCTGCGCCTCGCTTGGCCGCGACAAGGCGGCGGCTGCCGGCGGTGCCGAGGTGACCGATGCGAAGCTCGAAGGGATCTCGGCGGGCGGTGGCGGGCTCGCCGCGGCCTCGACGTGTACCTTCACCTTTGCCAACGGCGCGACGCTGATGGTGCTGACGCGCGAGGCCCCCGATGCCGATGCGACGCCGACGGCGATCGAGAATGCGCGGACGGGCGGCGGAATGGCGCCGCCAGCCGATCCGGTCCCCGGCCTCGGCAAAGCTGCGTTCTGGAGCGCGGCGGGAAAGCAGGCCCAGCTATTCGTCGACGATCGCCGGTTCGTGGTGATCAACTTCTTCAATTTGCCCGCGAGCGACGATGTCAAAGCGCGTTCGCTCACCGTCGCGAGGGCGTTCCTGTGAACCGCGGGTCGGCAGCCGCGTTGGCGGTGGCGCTTGTCATGGCATGTCCGGCCGATGCGCAGGCACCGGAGCTCGTCCGCGACATGGCCGGACCCTATCAGATCGTGCCGACCGACGGCAGCGCCGCGTGCGGCATCCAGCTCACCGCGGAGCCGCTCGGCGAGCTCTGGCGCGCGCGTCCCGACCCCGGCTGCGCCGCGCGGCTCCGCATCGCTGCCGTCGCCGCATGGGAGCCATCGGACGGCATCATCCTGCGCGATACCAAAGGCAGGCCGATCATGACCTTTGTCGAGGACGAGACCGGTCTGCCGAGCAGCCCCGACTTACAAGCGCCCAAATACTATCTGGTGCCGCGGATCGCCGGCTACACGCATCTACCGCAGCCATCGGAACTCGTCGGGCAGTGGACGCTGCGCAGTCGCGGACGCCCGCCTTGCCCGCTTACGTTGACGGCAACGCCAGCCTTTTCCAGCGTGCCGCGCCGCGGGATCACGCTCGGCAAGGGGTGCGCCGGCAGGCCGCTGCCGGCACGGCTCACGCGCTGGTCGATCGAAGGCATGAAAATCATGCTGTGGGGCGCGGGCGACGATTTGCTCGCGCTCGAGCCGGTCGGCGACGATCGCTATGTCGCCGAGCCGGGTGCCTGGGTGCTCTCGCGATGACCTGCAAAGCTTCGCACAAATAATCGAAAGCGCTGTCCGGTCTGCGCGGCGAATCTCGTTTCTCCTTCGACAACGGGGATGGGCGGCGGCCGCTGGGCCTTCGACATGCCGTGCACGGGCGCCGCGGCGCCTGCTGCCCGGCCATTTCCCGCATCGTCGTCACGAAAAGGGGATCGATCATGACTGCCAACCGCACTACCCGCAACGCGCTGCGCGCCTTCGCCACCGTTTCCACGGGCACGCTCGCACTGATGCTCGCCACCGGCGAGGCGCAGGCGCAGAATGTACAATGCCGCGACGGGGCCAATAATCCGGTGGGGACGATCATCCCGGCATCGACCAACAATACGGTGTGCGGCAACGCTACCGCAGGGGGCAACTCCAACGTCGCGATCGGCGAGGAGGCGAATGCGCAGGGGCCGAGCGGCACTCCTGCGTTCGGATCGGTGGCGATCGGCTATTCCGCTGACGCCATCAATGACACCTCGATCGCGATCGGCGCGGTCGCGATCGCAACCGGCTCGAGCTCGATGGCGGTCGGTTTCGGCGCCAATGCGACCGGCCCGGAATCGCTGGCGCTCGGCCTTGTTGCGCAGTCGTTCGGCAACCAGTCGATCGCGATGGGCCCCGCCAGCGTCGCCGCGGATAGCTTCTCGATCGCGATCGGCCGCTCCGCCGATGCGCAGGGCGCCTCTTCGATCGTGATGGGCGACAACGCCGCCTCGACGCTGGCCGACAGCCTGATCCTCGGCCACAACGCCGTGGGCTCGGCTTATGGGTCGATCGCGCTCGGATTTGCGGCGACGGCAGGCGCCCAAGGCCTTGCAGCGGGCTTCGAGGCCTCGGCCACGGGCGACAGGGCCTCGGCCATCGGCCAGGCCGCAAGCGCCAGCGGCGACCTTTCGACCGCCTTGGGCGCGAACGCGGCGGCGTCCGGATTCGCTTCGGTGGCTTTGGGCTACCATGCGAGCGGCACCGGTAGCAGCGCGATAGCTCTGGGGACGGCGCTCACCGGTTCGCCGACGATCACCACCGCGAGTGGCGACGGCAGCGTCTCGATCGGTGCTGCGACCGTCGCCGGAGGCACGCGGTCGATTGCGATCGGCGCCACCGCCTCCGCGAGCGGCAACAACAGCATCGCCCTTGGAAACGGGGCGGTCAGCAACCTCAGCGGCGTCGCGATCGGCGGCTTCTCGGTGGCGGCACCGCAGGGCGGGTCGACGGCAGTGGGCAATGCTGCCTTCACCAATAACGCCTTCACGACTGCGATCGGCACCAATACCGAAGCCACCGCCGACAACGCGACGGCGCTGGGTGCCTTCGCCGGCGCCTTCACGGAGGGATCGACCGCATTGGGACGTCAGGCACGCGTCGTTGGCACCGCGACCAACGCGGTAGCGTTGGGTGCAGGGTCGCTCGCGGATCGCGCCAACACCGTCTCGGTCGGCACCGCCGGCGGCGAACGCCAGATCGCCAATGTCGCCGCAGGGACCGCCGCGACCGACGCCGTCAACCTCACGCAGCTCAACGCCGTTGCCGCCACCGCGAATACTGCGCTGGCGAATGCCGCAACCGCCCAAGCGACTGCCGACAACGCGCTGGCCGCCGCTACGTCGAGCGGAGGTACCGCGAACCAGGCGCTGGTCGCCGCCAATGCCGCGCAGGGTACCGCGAACACCGCGCTCGCCAACGCCGCCACCGCGCAGACCAGCGCCAATGCCGCACAGGGCACGGCGAACACTGCGCTGGCAAACGCCGCTGCCGCGCAGGGCACTGCCGACACCGCCCTCTCGACCGCCAACACGGCCGCCGCCAACGGTGCCTATTTCGGTGCCAACATGACGGGCCCCGGGCCCCAGGCGACCGGCACCCAGTCGCTCGCCATGGGGGCCAATTCGGTAGCGGCGGGCCCGTCGTCGGTAGCGATCGGCGACGGTGCGCGCGCTGTTGCGGGCCAGTCGGTGTCGATCGGCGCGGGCAACACTGCCAGCGGCAACGGCGCCGTGGCGATCGGCGACCCTAATGTCGCGACCGGACAGGGCGCGGTCGCGATGGGCCGCAACAACACCGCCACCGGCCAGGGCGCGGTCGCTCTCGGCAACCAGAGCACCGCGAATGGCGCCTCGGCGGTGGCCATGGGCGACGGTGCCAATGCCGGCGCGGCGGGCAGCGTCGCGATCGGCCAGGGCGCCGTGGCCACGCGGTCCGGCCAGGTGTCGCTGGGCTCGACTGCCTCGACCTACACCATGTCGGGGATCAACTCGGCGGCGAGCCGTGCGGCGCAGCAAGGGGCGCTCAGCCTCGTGACCAGCGACGCAGCAGGCAATCTCGCGACCACCACGCTCGACCTCACCGAGCTGTCGACACTCGGCAACCGGATGGCACGCGCCGAAGGCCGCCTCGACACCGGCCTCCGCCGGGCAAACGGCGGCATCGCCGCGGCAATGGCTTTGGCCGGTACGACCATCCCGGGCGATATGAACGTCGCCGTGTCGTTCAACCTCTCGACCTATCGCGGCGAGCAGGGATTTTCAGGCGCCGCCGTCGCCAAGGTCGATGACCATGTCTGGCTCAGCGGCGGCTTCGCCGGCTCGACGGTGAAAGGGTCCACCGGAGGTCGCGTGGGGATGACCTTCGGCTGGTAACTGTAAGCGCCGGTCACGCGTGCCCCAGCGCGCGTGACCGCGGTTCTGCACGGCGGACGCCGGGGCCGTGACGCCGGGGCGCAGAGATGTCCTCTGACCCTGGCGTATCTGACGGACGATCGACTTGAGACGTCGGGTTGCTCGACCAGCAAATCGGTCGTGCCTGCCTCCGATGGCTCGACGGCAGCTTCCGCGCATGGCCATGAACCCGCCTGGCGGCAGGATCTGGGCACAAAGAAGCTGACGATCACTGGCGCGGTTGCTATTCCTCCCGCGTGGCTAGGAAGAAGCGTTACCTGACTGCGGTCATGGCCGATGGCTATGTGAAGACGATCGGTCCGACCGCTGCTCCCTTCACGCATTTTTGGCGGATCGTCGCCCATCTCGAGAACAGCAAAACTGAGGTTTTCTGGGGGCATTCAAGCTCGCTCAAGGATGCCAATCGCAAGAGGATCGCGACGGACGAGGCGGCGAAGCAGCGCGGCTGGCTGAGCTTTGACTTTGAAGTCGTAGGGCTCAGCGAGTCCTGAACGCGGGATCTTCCTGGCTCGAACAAGCGCTAGGTTGGGGATGTCCTCGCGCTCGTACGGCAGCGAACGGACTGCGCAGCCAGCTCGATCCTGCGACGTGTATGGGACCGGCACTCACTTCGGAACGCCGCGGCGGCAAACGTCCGGTTATCGGCCGTTTGCAGTCAGGCAGCTTTCGGCGCGATTTGCGATGACTGCCGTTCGCTTGCGCCGCCGCTTTGAACGTTTTTCGCCGGAGTTTGACGGCGATGAGGTACGACCTGACGGGGCCTCGAGATAACGGCGCTGATTTCGCTCTATGCTTTCGCTTCGGCGGGTTCCCTTGCCCCGCTCGAGATGGGCGCGCCGCCGATCCAGGTGGCATATGGGGCGAAGTCCGCATCCAGCACTACCCACTCGGCGCGCTTGCCCACCGTCAGCGCGCCGTGCGTCGCCGAGAGGCCCAGAAAGGCGGCTGCCGATTCGCTCGACATGCGCACGACCTCGACGGGCGAAAGCCCGGTGATCGCCACCGTGTTGCGAAACGCCGCGGCCATGTCGAGGTCCGAGCCGGCAAGCGTGCCGTCCTCATAGGTGCACACGCCGCCACGCACTTCGATGCGCTTGCCCTGCAGCACGAAGACGCCGTGGTCGGTTCCCACGCTCGGCATCGAGTCGGTGACCAGCATGATGCGGTCGACGCCCTTGGTCCGGATCGCAATCCGCACCGTCGCCGGATGCAGATGGGCATTGTCGACGATCAGCCCGCACCAGGTGTCCGGCACGTCGAGCGCGGCGCCGACGACGCCCGGCGCGCGATGGGTGAGCGGCGACATCGCGTTGAACAGATGCGTGAAACCGGTCACGCCGGCATCGACCGCGGCGCGCACTTCGTCATAGCTGGCGTTGGTGTGTCCCGCGCTGACGATCACGCCGTGGCGCACCAGCGTGCGCAGATAGTCGAGCGGCACCATCTCCGGCGCGACCGTGAGCAGCACGCGACCGGCACGCGGCCGGCACAGCAACTCGACCGTGGCTGCGTCGATCGGGATGATGCGATCGGCCTCGTGGATGCCGCGCCTCGCGGTGTTGATGAACGGTCCTTCGATATGGACGCCGACAACTCCTGGCACCCCTGCGGCTATTGCAGCATCGGCCGCGTCGAGCGCGGCGGCGATCCGCTCGGGTGAATCGCTGATCAGCGTCGGCAGGAAAGCAGTGGTGCCGAAGCGGGCGTGCGCGGCACCGATCGCGGCGATGGCATCGACACTGATGTCATCGTTGAACAACACGCCGCCGCCGCCATTGACCTGCGTGTCGATGAAACCGGGCACCAGCCATCCGCCATCGAGATCGACATCCGGTGCTCCGGACATGCCCGGCTCGATCGCGGCAATGGCACGGTCGACGATCGTGATGGTTGCGGAATCGAGGACATCACGGCCTGCCACCACTTTGCCGTTCGCGATGCGGATCTTCATTTTGCGCGCGTCACTTTCCCGGGACAGGGCAGCCGCACGAAACCCGGGCGCCGCGCCACCGGATGCGCCGCAAAAGGGTCAAATGCAGCCCCGCGCGAGCCGATTGCGCCTTCGATCCTCACCGTGATGGAGCCCCTTATCCGTACGGACATTCCCCTCTGTCCGGGGTAGAATGTATTTAAAAATCGTACAATAGGTATCTTAAATGTCCTATCCGGACGCCCGTTCTAGATGCGGATTATCCAGTTCCGGCGGCGGAGGTAATCGACGCAGACGAAGATCATCCCGATATACACGATTACCGGGACCAACGCGGCTGCAGGCTCGCCGAGAGGCTCGCGCAATGCCTGAAACGGAACCAGCATGATGTCCCATGTGGGCACCAGCGCAGTGAATTCGTGCAGCGCGTAGGCAGCGATCGCATTGATGCCGAATGCCGTGCCGAAGATCACGAACGCGCGCGTCGGGCGGCGGTGCTCGGGCTTGCGGTCGAGCCAGGCGTGGAGGCCGGCCAGCGCAAGCGTGGTGATGCCGCAGGTCACCAGCACGAAGCTGCTCGACCAGATGTCCTTGACGACCGGGAAGACGAAGCCCCAGGCAATGCCGGCGAGCAGCATGAAGCCGCCCGCGAGCGCCAAGGTCCGCACAGAGCCGGTGGGACGCCGCAGCAGATACTCACCGATCGCCACGCCGATCAGGCCGTGGGCGATTGCCGGGGGCGTGCCGAGCAGCCCCTCCGGGTCATAACCCTCCGGCCCCTTCACGTAATTGTGCCCGCCGGCACCGAGCAGCACGCGATCGACCGACGCGACGAAATTGTGTCCACGCGCCCAGATGTCGTTCGGCAGCCCGTCCAGCGCCGGGATCAGCGTCAACGGCCAATAGAGCGCCAGAATCGCGACCAGAATCGCCAGTCGCGTTTTGGGGCCGCATGCGAGGAACAGCAGCGCGCAGGCGGCATAGACCAGACCAATTCGCTGGAGCACGCCGAAGAGACGCCACGAACCCGTCGAAGTATCGGCGAACCAATAGAGGTTGGAAATGATGAATCCGAGCAGGAAAAGCCTGGCAGCGCGCCACAGGATCGCGCTTTTGTCCGCCTGATCGCCTGCAGCCCGGGGCCGCCCGAGCGCCAGCGGAATGGCAACCCCGACCATCATCAGGAAACCCGGGAAGACAAGGTCGGCCAAGGCCAGCCCATCCCAGGACGCATGCAAAAGGATCGGAAATACCTGCGCTTCCGCGCCATATTTCATCGCGGCAGTCGAATTGACCAGGATCATCCCGACGACGGTCAGCCCGCGCAGGACGTCCAGCGAGAGCAGCCTCTGCTGTGTGGTGTCGGACATGTTCGCCTCCCCTCTTTTGCGCGCTTCGAACGCACAACGCATCTCGTATAGACACTGTAGTGAATTTGTAGTCTATTGGTAATGCGTCAACACAAATTGGTATTGTTTTGGCGTTCGGGGGACAAGCCGGAACACGGCGCTATTCGGGGGAATCAGGGCATGACACGCAAGGCGTCGTTTCGAGCGTTCGTGGGCAGGACGCTGCGCGAAACCGTATGCTGTGCCGCAATATCCGCCGCGATGGTCGCGCCAGCTTGGGCGCAGGACGCGCAGACCGCCGAAACCGCCGAATCCGGGGACGACATCGTCGTCACCGGCCTGCGCGAAAACCTCGATTCGGCGCAGAACCGCAAGCGCGAGTCCGACACGGTGGTCGATTCGATCACGGCCAAGGATATCGGCTCGTTCCCCGACAAGTCGGTGGCCGAGGCGCTTCAGCGCGTTCCCGGCATCACCGTGGTTCGGTTCGCAGGCACCGACGACACTTCGCACTTCTCCGCCGAGCCTTCCGGCGTCATCGTCCGCGGCCTTCCCCAGGTCCGCTCCGAGTTCAACGGCCGCGACACCTTCTCGGCAAACAGCTCGCGCGGGCTCAGCTGGCAGGACATCTCGCCCGAGCTGCTGACCGGAATCGACACCTACAAGAACCAGACCGCCGACCTCATCGAGGGCGGCATCGCCGGCACGATCAACCTGCGCACGCGCTTGCCGTTCGATTCGCCCAAGGACGTCATCTCGCTAGGCGCCATCGGCAATTACGGCGACATCGCCGGCAAAGTCACTCCCGAGCTCTCGGGCGTGATCACCAGGCGCTGGACCACCGGCGCCGGCGAGTTCGGCGTTATGCTCAACCTCGCCTACAGCCATGTGAAGACCGCGAGCCAGGGCATTCAGTACGACCGCATGGCGATCTTCGCCCCGGGCACGTTCGGCACCGACACGACCTACATCCCCAGCGGCGTCTACATGCGCGACAATCTCTACGATCGTAAGCGCATCGGGATTTCCGGAGCGCTGCAATGGCGTTCGGAGGACGGCTCGAAGGAGCTTACCGCGCAATATACCCGCTCGCAATACAAGAACAGCTGGCGCGAGCACGCGATCTACAGCAGCGCCTTCAGCATCTACGGCCTGCCCACCGACTATGTCGGCGCCGACGCCTCGGTGGTGCAGCCGCTGCAGGGCAAGCCGGCTTTCACCTTCGACGACGACGGCAATTTCACGTCGGGTTTCTGGTCGGCACCGCGACCTTATGTCGGCGAAGGCAACGAGAATCTCGGGCTCGGCGTGAATGCCAGCGGGCAGGCCTTCTACAATCGTTGCTATTCGTGGGAGGGCTGCAACAATCCCCAACGCGCGCCGCAGCTGGATACCGCAGCGAACGCGCTGAAGAACAAGCAGTACACGCAGGATTTCGCCCTGAACTTCAAATGGGACGCCTCGGATCGCATCCACCTCAATTTTGACGCGCAATATGTCGATTCTGAAGTCCACAACTACAATGCGTCGGTAACCTCCCGCACCTATGCCAACACCTTCGTCGATGCGACCGGTAAATATCCGACGCTGCAGATCGCACCGGCAACCGCCGACAACATCAATCTTTCGGCCGGCGGGATCACCAATCCGAACAACTATCATTATTACGCGATCACCGACCACACCGAGGACAGCGACGGTCAGGAAATCGCGCTTCGTGCCGATGTGGAGTACGAGATCGACACGCCGTGGCTGAGCTCGCTGAAGCTCGGCGCGCGCTATGCCGACCGCGACCAGACGGTGCGCTGGGGCGCGTATAACTGGGCCAACATCTCCAACACCTGGACCTATACCCAAGCGCCCTATTTCAATGCCGACCGGCCGGTCTACCCCGCCGGCAACACCGAGAATTTCACGTTCGGGCGGGATTTCTTCGCCGGCAATCAACTCGACAATCGCGAGTTCGTGTTCTTCAACATGGACAAGCTGGAGAACCGCGAGCAGCTGGGCGCCGCGCTGGGCCGTCCCGCGATCGGCGTCGGCGATTATTACCCGGTCTGCTCGAATGCCGGCTACCGCGCCGGAGAAGAGATCGACGGCGATTATGGCTGCTATCTGCCCAGCGAAATCCTGAAGATGAGCGAGTGGACCACCGCGGGCTATGCGATGCTCAAGTTCGGCGGGCCCGACGCGCGCGTCGGCAAGGTCGGCGTCTCGGGCAATATCGGCGGGCGCCTGATCTTCACGGTCAACGAGACCGTGGGCGCGCTGAGCTATCCGCTTCCCTTCACTGCCAATCAGTTGCTGTGCGAGCGCGGGACCGATCCGAGCAACGGGCTTCCCACTGCGACGGCAGGCTGTGTGACGACGCCGGCCGAAATCGCGTTCAGCACCGGCGGCGCGGCTACGAACGTCGCGAAAGAGGATCATCTCCACTTTCTGCCGAGCTTCAATTTGAAGCTCGATCTGACCAGCAAGCTGGTGAGCCGCTTTGCGTATTCGCGCGCGATCTCCCGGCCCGATGTCGGCTTGCTACGCAACTACACCACGATCACGCGCACTTCGCCGAACCTCACCGATCGTTCCAACCCGGACATCGTTTATGGGCCCGACGGGCAGACGATCACCGGCTATAATTGGAGCTATCGCGGCCAAGCCGGCAATCCGCGACTCAAGCCGATCGAGGCCGATCAGTTCGATCTTACGCTCGAATATTACTTCGCGCGCGCCGGATCTTTCTCCGCGACGGGCTTTTACAAGAGGTTCAACAACTACATCCAGTCCGGCACCTATAATCGTGCGGTCACCAACAACGGCGTGACCCGGAACGTGCTGGTGACCGGCCCGATGAACGGCGACGGCGCATCGATCAAGGGTGCCGAATTCGCCTTCCAGAGTTTCTTCGATTTCCTGCCCGGCCTGCTCAGCGGCTTCGGCGTCCAGGCGAACTACACCTATGTCGACAATAACGGCATTGAGACGATCAACCTGACCAACGAGACCGGCGGAGGCACCACCGGCGGCGGCGTCAGCTACGATGCCACTGCGGTGCGGGCGAACGCGCTCGAGGGCATCTCGACGCACAGCTACAACCTCGTCGGCATGTACGAAAAGGGGCCGATCTCAGCGCGCGTCGCGTACAACTGGCGCTCCAAGTATCTCGTGACGGCGATCGATTGCTGCGTCGGACTGCCGGTGTGGCAGGACGCTACCGGCTACCTCGACGCGTCGATCCGCTGGAGGCTGACCCCGCAATTCGAGCTGAGCCTGCAGGGTAGCAACCTGCTCGGCACCGACACGATCCTGTATCAGCAGATCGACAATACAGGTCTGCTCAAGTCCAATGCCTGGTTCAAGAACGATCGGCGCATCCAGGCCGGTATCCGGTTCACGATGTGAACTGCCGCGGGGGCCGGCCGCGGCTGGCCCCTGCCGGCACATTTGCTAAGCTCAGCTGATGGCGGGCCCCTTCCGGATCGTGATCGTCGGCGGCGGAACCGCGGGCTGGATGTGCGCGGCGGCGTGCGCGAGCAAGCTCGACTCCGCGCGCTATGATGTGCGGCTGATCGAATCCGAAGAGATCGGCACTGTCGGCGTGGGCGAAGCGACGCTGCCGCAGATGAAGGACTTCAACGACTTTCTCGGCATTGAGGAAGCCGAATTCATGGCCGCGACCCAGGCGACCTTCAAGCTGGGGATCGAGTTCGTCGATTGGGGGCGGCTGGGCAGCCGCTACATCCACCCCTTTGGCGATTTCGGCCGCCCGATCGGCGAGGCCGAGTTCTTCCATTATTGGCTACGCGCGCGGCAGACCGCGGGGCCGCTTTCCGATTATTGCCTGCCGATCGTGATGGCGGAGCAGAACCGCTTCGGCTTCGCGGCGAAGGATCGCGCCGATCCGCGCTCCGCCTTCGCGCATGCCTATCATATCGATGCGTCGCTTTATGCCCGCTATCTGCGCGGCTGGTCCGAGGCGCGCGGGCTGAAGCGAGTCGAAGGCAAGATCACAGGCGTCGCGCAGCATCCCGAAAGCGGCGACGTGGCGTCAGTGACGCTCGAGAAAGGCGAGACCATCGAAGCCGATCTATTCGTCGATTGCTCGGGCTTTCGCGGCCTGCTGATCGAGCAGACGCTCGCAACGGGGATCGAGGACTGGTCGCATTGGCTGCCCTGCGACCGGGCGATGGCGGTGCCGTGCGGGAGCAGCGGCGAACTCACGCCCTATACCCGCTCGACCGCGCGCGAAGCCGGCTGGCAATGGCGGATCCCGCTCCAGCACCGCACCGGCAACGGCTATGTCTATGCCAGCGCATTCTTGAGCGATGACGAAGCGGCGACCTTGCTGCTTTCGCGGCTCGACGGCGCGCCGCAGGGCGATCCGCGTTCGCTTCACTTCAAGGCGTGCAAGCGGCGCAAGGCGTGGAACCGCAACGTCGTCGCGATGGGCCTTGCCGGCGGTTTCCTGGAGCCGCTGGAATCGACCAGCATCTATCTGGTGCAGATGGCGGTCGCCTTCCTGCTGACGCTGCTGCCCGAGCGGCGCGAGATCGATCCCGCGCTGGCGAGCGAGTATAACCGCGTGATGGATGTCGAATATGACCGCATCCGCGACTTCCTGATCCTGCATTACCGCGCCACCGAACGCGACGATGCCGAAATCTGGCGCTATTGCCGCGCGATGCCGATCCCGGACAGCCTGTCCGACAAGATCGAGCGTTTCCGGCACCGCGGGCACATCCGCGAATATCGCGACGGGCTGTTCGGTCCGCCGAGCTGGCAGGCGGTGTTCATCGGCCAGGGTGTCGAGCCCGACGCGCAGGACGCCCTCGCCGATCTGATGCCGGACGCGACGCTCGCGCAGCGCATGCGCGAGCTGCGCGCGACGATCGCCGCTGCCGCTGGCGCTATGCCCGCCCATGCCGATACCCTGGCGCGCTATTGCCCTGCAGGGTCCGTCGCATGAAGCTTCGCCGTGTCGTCCTCATCGGCCACGGCATTGCGCCCGCAATGGCGGCGGTCGCGCTCCGCCGCGCCTTCGGACGGGGTGGGCTGGAAGTTGAGTGGATCGAAACTCCCGGTGGCGCGCCGATGCATCAGGCTTTGGCCTCGCTGCCGAACCTGCGAGCGTTCCACGCGATGCTTGGCCTGAACGAGGCCGAAGTGCTGCGCGCGAGCGATGGTACGTTCACCCTGGGCCAGCAATATCTCGGCTTCTCCGAGCAGGGCGAAGGCGATTTCCTGCACAGCTACGGCCCCGTCGGCCGCCCGGTCGCTTCGCTGCCCTTCGTGCACTTCTGGACCAAGGCGCGGCATGCCGGCCTGCCGGCCCGATTCGAGGATTTCAGCCGCGAGGCAGTGGCGGCGCGCAATGCCCGCATCCGCATCGCCGATGCTCCCGGCGCGCCTGCGACGCCCTATGGCTATCATCTCGATGCCGCAGGCTATGCCGCGCTGTTGCGGGCGCAGGCAGTGCGGTCCGGCGTGACGATCACTCGAGACGATGCGCCGGTCGCGATCGTCGGGGGTGACGCGGTCTCTGGACTGAAGCTGTCGGACGGCCGGACGGTTCAGGGCGACCTCTATGTCGATGCCGGCGAGGACCACGCGGTCCGCTCGGCGCTGGGCGATCTTGGTTCGGCCGATGCGCCGATTTCGAGCTGCAACCGGATGATGCTCGCGTCGGGTCGAGCGCTGCGCCCGCTGCCGCTCTACAGCCGCGTCGCTTCGCATCGCGCCGGCTGGTCGGCACTCGTGCCGCTACAGGACCGCACGGGGATCGCCGTGGCCTATGATTCAGCCGAGATGACCGAGGACGAAGCCAAAGGCGTGGCAGGCGTGCCGCTGGCCTCGGCTCCGGTGTTCGTGCCGCTGGTGGCGCGCAAGACCGCACGACCGTGGTCGGGCAACGTCGTCGCGCTGGGCAATGCCGGGCTGGTCGAGCTCGTGGCGCCGACCGGGCTTCACCGGCTCCAGATCGCCATCACCCACCTCGTCTCGCTCTTTCCGGTTCGCGACGACAGGATGCCGGAAGCGGCGATCTACAATGAGGAGCTTGCCGCCTGGCACGCGCGCCTCCGCGATTTCGATGCCGCTCGCTATGCGCTCAGCCAGCGTGCCGAACCCTTCTGGGCAGCCGCGCGTGCGCGTCCGCGATCGGCCGAGCTGGATGCCCGGATCAAGCTGTTCAGCGCGCGCGGGATGATCAGCGAGTATAACCAGGAGAGCTTCGCCGCCGACGAGTGGCAGGTCTGCTTCCTCGGCCAGGGATTGATGCCGCGATCCTGGGATCCGCTGATCGACCGCATCGACGAGCAGGTGGCGATGGCCGATTTCCGCGCCCAGCTCAAGGCGATCCGTGCCGAGGTGACGGCGATGGACACCCATGAAGCCGCGCTGGGAAGGGCGCTGTCGCGATGACGGCCGCACGCGTCCGCGACATCGTGATCGTGGGTGGCGGCACTGCCGGCTGGATGTGCGCCGCCGCGCTCGCTTATTCGTTCGGCGGCACCGATCGACGCATCACCCTGATCGAATCCGATGCGATCGGCATTGTCGGCGTGGGCGAGGCGACGGTACCTTCGATCCGCGAGTTCAACCGCTTGCTCAAGATCGATGAAGACGCATTCCTCCGCGCCACCAAGGGCAGCTTCAAGCTGGGTATCGAGTTCGTCGATTGGAGCGGCTCCGGCCAAAGCTACTTCCACCCATTCGGCTATTTTGGGCTCGATATGGCGGGCATCGGCTTCCATCACCATTGGCTGCGCCATATCGAGCAGGCCGGGATTGAAGACCCTTGGCGCTACAATCTCGAGGCGCAGGCGGCGAAGGCAGGCCGCTTCGCCCGCGAAACCCGCCACGGCCCGGTCAACCACGCCTTCCACTTCGATGCCGGCCTCTACGCCCGTTTCCTCCGCACGCGCGTCGAAGGCAGCGGCGCCACCCGGATCGAAGGCGAAGTCGTCGATGTCACGCGCCATAGCGAAAGCGGGCATGTCGCAAGCGTCACGCTCAAGTCGGGCGCGCGCATCGAGGGCGACTTTTTCATCGATTGCTCGGGCTTTCGCGGCCTGCTGATCGAAGGCGCGCTCGAAACCGGCTATCGCGACTGGTCGCACTGGCTGCCCTGCGACCGCGCCGTGGCAGTGCCGTGCGCGGGCACCGGGCAGATTACGCCCTACACCCGCGCCACCGCGCACGAAGCCGGTTGGCAATGGCGCATCCCGCTCCAGCACCGCACCGGCAACGGCTATGTCTATTGCAGCCGCTATCTCGGCGATGATGAAGCGGCGGATCTGCTGCTCTCTCGGCTGGACGGCGAGCCGCTGGCGCCCCCCAATCGGCTGCGCTTCACCGCCGGGCACCGCAACAAGCTGTGGAACGGCAACGTCGTCGCCTTGGGCCTTGCCGGCGGGTTCCTCGAGCCGCTCGAATCGACGTCGATCCACTTGATCCAGACCGGCATCATCCGCCTGCTCGGCCTGTTTCCCCGAAACGCAATCGACCCGGCGGTGATCGATCGCTTCAATGCCGACAGCATCCACGAATATGAGCGGATGCGCGATTTTGTCCTCGCGCATTATGCCGTCTCGTCGGGCGTGGACACGCCCTTCTGGCACGACGTCCGCGCCGCGCCGTTGCCGGACAGTCTCGCGGCGCGGCTCGATGCCTTCCGCACCAGCGGAAACATTCTCAACGAGCCGGCGGAGTTCTTCGGCCGGACCAACTGGTTCGCGATCCTGTGGGGCCAAGGGCTTCGGCCACGCGACCATCATCCCATCGCCGATGCGTTGCCCGCCGCGGAGCTGGAGCGCCGCCTGGGGGTCTTGCGTCAGCGATTCGCCGAGTCGCTGGCGGAAATGTCTCCGCACGAAGCGTTTCTCGCCCACCGTCGCGCATGATCAGCGGTTGTTGAGCTCCGCGACGAGATCATAGGCGTCGCCACGATAATAGCTCTGGGTATATTCGGCCGCGCGTCCGTCAATCAGAAAGCCGCGGCGTTCGATGAACAGTCCGGCGTCGCCACGCGCCACATGGAGCAGCTCGGCCTGTTCGGAGGTGAAGTTGACCGCGCGCAGCCGCTGCAACGCCCGAACCGGCAGATGGCCCGCCGCTTCCAGCGCTTCGTACAGTGACGCCGCCACGGCATCGGGCGAGGCGAGACAATATCCCGGGATGGTCGAATATTCGAGCGCCATCGGCAGGTCGTCGGCATAGCGGATGCGGTGGAACCGATAGACCGAAGTTCCCGGCGAAAGCCCGAGCGAAAGCGCCTCTTCCGGCGTGACCGCGCCTTCAGTCTTGCTCACCCAGACGCTGTGCGGCCGCCGCCCGCGCGACACCATGTCCTCGGAAAAGGAAGTCAGGCGCGAGAAGCTCTTCTCGACGCGCGGCGCCGTTACGAAGGTCCCGGCACCGCGCTTGCGCGACAACAGCCCCTCGCCCACCAGCCCGTCGACCGCCTTGCGCACGGTGATCCGCGAGATTTCAAACCCCTCGGCCAGCTCGCGCTCGGTGGGGATGGCGGCCTCCGCCTTGACCAATCGATTCTCGATCGCATCGCGCAAGCCCTTCTGGAGCTGGAGATAAAGCGGGGTCGGATCGTCCTTGTGCAGGCGGCCGATGCTCTCGATCACTGACACCGGTGCTGCTCCCCTATGCGCCGTCCCTGATGTTATATTGGTATACCCTAGTCAATTCGCGACCGGGCGTGCGGGACTAAAAAGCACCTTCGCGATCGTCGATCCCAGCAATTGGTCCGGCGTGTCCTGGGTGATCTCCCAGACCATGATCCCGCCCAATTTGGCCTTGGCGAGCGCGGACTTGCCCTCGATCGTGCGGGGCGCGTTGAACGTGATGTAATCGCATCCCGCGCACGCCTTGCCGATCACATCGCCCGACAGCGCGGCCTCGCCATGCGCGGCGAGCAGGTCGGCGAAACCGTAGCCAAGCGCATATTTGCCGAAGCCATAGCCATAGAAGGGCACGCCCAGCACCAGCCGTTCCGGCCGAACGCCGCGCTCCAGCCACAAGGCGACGTCACGCGCGGCCTGCGCCTCGGTCGCATGCTCGCTGCCCGCCTGTCCCCAGCTCGGCCCGATCGCGTCATACGACATCGGCATGACCAGGTCGAAATAAGGGATCGAGTCAATCGGGATCATCCCGCCTTCATAGGAGGCCGTGGCGACCGTCAGCAGCTTGCCCTTGCCCTTCAGCGCCGCCGACAGTCCGGCGATGAACGGGGTATAGTCGCCCTGACGGTCGATCCGCGTCAGCAGCTCGCCTTCGATGTCCACGTCGATCCCGTCGAGCCCGGCGGCATCGACAATCGCGAGCAGCCCGGCCCGCACCTTTTCGCGCGTGCCCGGACGCAGCAGTCCCGCCCAATCGCCCGAACATTGCGGGATCACGCCGCCGGCCACCGACAGCAGCACCTTGGCGCCCTTCGACCGCAATCGCATCGCCGCCTCGCGCAGCGCCGCCACGGTGACATTGCCGCCGGCGGCGCCGGACATGCAGGTCATCTTGCCGCCCCGCGCCAGCGCGCCCTTATCGTCCGGATTGGCGAAGGCGATGTTGATATGCGTGTAATGGTCGATGGGCGTGGTCGCGGACTGCGCCAGCCCCTTGAACGCCGGGAAATAGCCGACCATCACCGGCGCGGCCGATGCGCGCGCGAAGGGTGCGCCGGTCGCCGAGCACGATAGTACCAATAAGAGGCCAATGTTCCTGAAGATGCGCAAGTGGTTCACAGCCTCACTCCTCGATACAGCCAAAACACTGCTGCACAGCATCGCTTGACCCGTCAGATTTGTCATGACAAAAATATGATCAATTACACCATAGTCCGGGGATCGCGTCGCATGCAGCAAAAAGGGAAATTGGGCTTCCTGAACTTGCTACTGGCGGCTCCGCTTCTGTCGGGGGCTCCGCACGCTTATGCGTCCGATGCCGTCGCACCTGTCCCACTTCCTCAAAGCGAGCTCGACGCGTTCGCGCGTGACATCGGATTGCGGTACGAGATCACCGACAATCGACCTGCCGCCTGCCCGCCGACGGTCGAAGGCTGTTTCCTGACGACGCTGACGCTGACAATGCCCGCGCGGCTGCCCGCCGGCCTGGAGGCCAGCGGCTTCGCACTATATTTCGGCTTCGTTAACCGGCTGCCGCTCGTCGAGAGCGACGTTTTCCGCAACGAGCTGGTCAACGGCGATCTGAACCGTCTGATGCTCAAGCCCGGCGCCACGCTGCGGCCTGGCGCGCGCTATATCGTCAAACTGTGGGGCGCGGGCGCGCATCACTCGACGGCTTTTCCTATGCCGAACATGTATCTGGCAGCAAACGGCGTCGAGGCGCGCGTGATCGAAGCCACGCGCCCGGTGATCGACCCGGACACCGGCCTCGAGCGCTTGCCTTTCGTCGCGCCGATGACGGACGAAGCGCGCCTCGCCACAGGCAGCGCCGAGGACAAAACGGTCTGGCAAACGCCGGAGCGCGCCTACGATGCGTTTGCCGCGAGAGGCGCGGCGACGCCGTCCGACATCGCTATCCTGCCCACGCCGCTGGAGGCCAAGATCCTGCCGGGCAAGCCGATCGACCTTACGCGCGGCGTGACGCTGGCGCTGGCGGGGGTCGCGCGGGACGAGATCGCCGCCGCCCTCGCGGGACTGGCGCGCGCCGGCGTCAAGGTCGGCGCTGGCCCGCGGCTCGACCTCCGCGTCGATCCCAAGGCCGGGCTAAGCGCCGAGGGCTATCGCCTGACTGCCAATGACGGCAGCATCCGCATCGCCGCCGCGGATGCCGCCGGAGCCAGCCATGCTTTGCATTCGCTCGCCCAGCAGGCGCTGGCCGACAAGGGCATGTTGCGGCCGCTGTCGGTGGAAGACGCGCCGCGTTATCGGTTTCGCGGGCTGCATATCGATCTCGCGCGCAACTTCCACAGCAAGGCGGAGGTGCTCAAGCTGATCGATGCGATGGCGGCGTACAAGTTCAACAAGCTCCACCTCCATCTCGCCGACGACGAAGGCTGGCGGCTCGAGATCAAGGCACTGCCCGAACTGACCGAAATAGGCTCGAAACGCTGCCACGATCCGGCCGAGAAGACGTGTCTGTTGCCGCAATTAGGCGCCGGCCCCGAGGGCAAGGGCCCGGTCAACGGCTATTTCACGCAAGATGACTATCGGGAGATCGTGCGCGCCGCGACTGCGCGGCAGATCGAAGTCATCCCCTCGCTCGACATGCCCGGCCATTCGCGCGCCGCGATCCGTTCGATGGAAGTGCGCTATGCCCGCCTGTCCGCCGCGGGCAGAAAATCCGAGGCCGAAGCTTATCGGCTGGTCGAGCCGGGCGACACGACTCGCTATCGCAGCATCCAGAATTACAACGACAACACGCTGAACGTCTGTATCGACCAGACCTATCGCTTCCTCGACACCGCCGTCGACGAGATCGCGGCGATGCACGCGGCCGCGGGTGCGCCGCTCAAAACCTTCCATATCGGCGCCGACGAGACTGCCGGAGCATGGTCCGAATCCCCCGCCTGCAAGCCGCTTATGGCCTCCACCGGGCGTGACGCGAGAGGGCTCGGCGCCTATTTCATCGAGCGCGTCTCGCAGGGGCTCGCCGCCAAGGGCCTGAAGGTCGCAGGCTGGAGTGACGGGCTCGGCCACACCGATCCGCTTAAGATGCCCAAGGCCGTGCAGACCAACATCTGGGCGACCTTGTTCACCGGCGGCGTGACCGAAGCGCATGTCCAGGCCAATCATGGCTGGGACGTGGTGCTGTCCGTCCCCGATATCGGCTATCTCGACATGCCTTATGTGCCGCATCCGCTGGAGGGCGGCTATGACTGGGCCTCGCGCAGCGTCGATACGGCTCAGATCTTCGGGTTCATGACCGACAACCTCCCCGCAAACGCCGCATCGATCCGCGATACGCTGTCCCGGCCCCGGACGATCGAGGACAAGACGCCTCGCGAACAGCGCCGGGGCGTGGCCGGTATCCAGGCGCAATTGTGGAGCGAGACGACGCGCACCGATGCCGGCGTCGATTATCAACTCTTTCCGCGGCTGATCGCTTTTGCCGAGCGGGCATGGCATCACCCGGCATGGGAGCCGGCGTATCGGCCGGGCGAGAGCTATCGCTTCGCCGACCCTCGCGTGGACCGCGCCGCGATGCTCGCCGATTGGCGGCGGTTCGCCGGACGGATGCCCGTCCAGCTCACGCTGCTCGACCGGCTCGGAATCGCCTACCGCGTAACACCGCCAGGTGCGCGGATCGCCGCCGGCAAGCTCGAGGCCAACGCCGAATATCCGGGGTTTGGCATAGAATATCGCGTGGGCGACGCGGCGTGGCGGACTTATGCTGGCCCGATCGCGGTGCAAGGTGCCGTCGAGCTGCGCGCCCGAACCCCCGACGGGAACCGCGCCAGTCGAACCGTGCGCGTGCGATGATGCCACGGCACTCGCATCGGCGATCTTCGGCGGAAGGGCGGGCGACCTGAACGATCGACAGGGATCGTCCGGCGGCGCGGCGCTTCTCCAGGCCCGGCAAACGTTCGTCCAGATCCAAATCATGGCCAGTCCGGCGAAACTCAAAACGCTCGTGCAGTTCCTCCTCCTCGGCGATCCGTCGCTATACCCCTGCATCGTGGACCAGCGGGGCGAGGCGGCGCTGTCGACGACGACGACGGAAAGCGAGGCAAGGGGAATTGCGAGCGCTCTCTCGGAACAGAATGTTCTGGCACCGATGCAGAACCGGAAGATGCGCCGGCTCGCCCTGCAAGGCATCGGCCTGGCGCTCGGGGCCTCAGCGACGAAGCCGGGCGGAGAAGTCGAAATCGGCCAGACGATGCGACGGCGGACATTATCTTCTGCGGCTGGCAAGTGCGCATGCCTTCGGCGACACCGGTCTAGAATCGCTGATCGGCGCCTCGATCAAGGTGCACGGTACCGCCATTGGCCGCACGTTGATCATGCGAGATTGGGAGAAGCTTCCCGAAAGCTAAGCCGGCCTGAGGTGAGGGCGAGGTAAGCGGCTCTTTGCGTCAGGCCAGAGTTGGCCGTTCGATCGTCGCGGACTGGAATGACCGGATCCGGGCCATATGCAGCCGGTCTGCTTTCGGGGGCCAGCATGCGAAGCGCCACGACGAGTCATCTGCCAGGTGTGTGGCGTCGACGCGGGTGCGCCAGTGCCGTTCGCATCCGTCCCATTCGCACAGGAATCGTGTTGATAAATGTTGAGACGCGCAACGATCTCGATTCTCTTGCATTTTCAGCCATATGCCGAGCTTTTACTTTCATGTTCGCACCCCCGGCCAGTCGCCGCACCTGGTCGAATGTCTTGAACTGCCGAGTCTGCGCGAGGCGCTCGTCGCGGCCCATGGCGCCGCGCGCGGGCTGATCCACAATCGCGTGCGCCGGGCCAGTCAGGACTTCCATGGGAGCCTCGACGTCGAGGACGAAGAGCGCCGCCCGATCGCGCGGCTGTTGCTCGCCGAGGTGGCGCGGCAGATCACCTGATCGCACGCAATATGCGCCCAGTCCCGCAGCCGGCGCCGGAGCCCGCGCCGATAGCGCCACCGGCGGACGTACCATTCCCCGGCCGCATCCGCCTGCACGTCGACGCGCGCGACATCGAGCGGCGCATCTTCCGCGTGCGCGAGAGAATTCCGGTGCAGCAGCCAGGGGCCTTGACGCTTCTCTTTCCCGAATGGCTTCCCGGCTATCATGCGCCGCAGGCGCCGATCGAGCTGTTCGCCGGACTTAAGCTCGAAGCGGATGGCAGGGATTTGTCGTGGAAGCGGCACCCGGTGAACGTGCACGCCTTCTCGGTGGAAGTGCCGGAGGGCGCGTCGGAGATCGCGGCAACGTTCCAGTTCCTGTCGCCCACCGACCCGGCGCAGGGCCGCGTCGTCGTCGGCGCCGCGCTGCTGATGCTCCAGTGGAACACGGTGCTACTTTATCCGGCCGGCCATTTCGCGCGACAGATCGAATTCGAGGCCAGCCTCCAGCTGCCGGATGGCTTCGATCTCGGCTGTGCGCTCGATGTCGCCGAGAGCGCCGATGGGATCACCCGGTTCGAGCCCGTCTCGCTGGATGTCCTCATCGACTCACCCGCTTTGGCCGGCAGGCACTTCCGCCGTATCGCGCTGGACAACCACGGCGAGGTGCACCTCAACATGGCCGCCGACGATGCTGCGCTGCTCGCGGCGGAGCCCGAGCAGATCGCGCCGCACCGCGCCCTTGTCGAACAGGCCGACCTGTTGTTCGGTACGCGACACTTCGATCGCTACGAAGTGCTGTTCGCGTTGAGCGAGGAGATCGACAGCATCGGCGTCGAGCACCACCGCTCTTGCGAGGCAGTGACCATCCCCCATTACTTCACGGCTTGGGACGACAGCTTCTCGCGCCGCGACACGATCCCGCACGAGTTCGTGCATAGCTGGAACGGCAAGCATCGCCGGGGCGCGGACTCGTGGACCCCGAGCTTCGACCGTCCGATCCGCAACAGCCTGATGTGGGTCTATGAGGGGCAGACCCAATATTGGGACCGGGTGCTTTGCGCGCGATCGGGCTTGTGGACTCGCGAGCAGACCCTTGGCGCGCTGGCGCTCACCGCCGCGACTTATGCGGTGCGCGCCGGCAGCCGATGGCGCCCGATGAGCGACACCACGCGCGATCCGATCATCGCCGCGCGTGCGCCGCTTCCCTGGGCGAGCTGGCAGCGCAGCGAAGACTATTATTCCGAAGGCGCGCTGGTGTGGCTCGACGTCGACACACGCATTCGCGAGCTCACCGGCGAAGAACGTTCGCTTGACGACTTCGCGGCGCGGTTCTTCGGCAGCGGCGAAGCCGGCGACTGGTCGACCGAAACCTACGCGTTCGAGGACGTGGTCGCCTGCCTGTCCGGCATTGCCGCGTTCGGTTGGAAAGGCTTTTTCGTGGAGAAGCTGGAGGGCAAGCACGAAGGCGCCCCGCTCGCCGGGATCGAACGGGGCGGCTATGCGCTGGTCTACCGCGATACGCCGAGCGACTATTGGGCGAACACCGAGAAGATCGCAGGCAACCTCAACCTCACCTTTTCGCTCGGGCTGACGGTCGATACCGCGGGCAAGCTGCAGGAAGTGCTCTGGGAAGGACCGGCGTTCGATCAGGGGCTGACGGCCGGGTCGACGCTCCTCCAGATCAACGGAGCGGATTTCACCCTCGACGCGCTACGCGGGGCCGTGGCGGAGAAGCGGCCTGTGACGCTACGGGTGCGCAGCGGCAAGCACGAGCGGGTGGTCGAGCTCGAATGCACCGGACACCGCTACCCTCACCTCGAGCCTCGAACCGGCGCCCGGCGTCGCCTCGACGACATCCTGCAACCGAGAACCCGAGCCTAAGGAACGACGATGTCGGAGACGCGCACTGCCACTTTGTACCGCATGGTCCTGCCCGAACACACCTGTCCCTTCGGCGTACGGGCGAAGTCGCTGCTGCTCGAGCACGACTTCGAGATCGACGACCGGGTGCTGCGGTCCCGTGACGAGGTCGAGGCGATCAAGGAAGAATTTTCCGTCAGCACGACGCCGCTCGTCTTCATCGGCGAAGAGCGCATCGGCGGCAGTAACGAGCTGGAGCGCTTCCTCGGCAATGCCTGAGCGCCGCGTCAGCGTCCGTCGGCGTTCACACCGACGCCGTGGCGATAGACCATCGTCCATCCCATTCACTCGGTAACGGGGGCGCCGAGCGTCGATAGCGCCACGGCCGGGAGCATCGGCTCGCGTGTCACGTAAAACGCGACATCGCAGACGGACGTGACCACCTATAGGGTAATCGGCAGCGCCACGGTCATCGGATGGATCGGGCGGCCGACTATTCTGCCGTGCTCTGCAGAGTCCTTTCCAGCTTCATCGGGTCTCACTCTTGCGCCCGCGTCCGCGCCAGGCGATCAGCCCGACCGCCACGGCAGCGACGCCTGCAGAGACCGCTGCCTTCTTGGTGAAGCCCGCTTTGTTGAACCGAAGCTCCGAGCGAATGCCCATCTCCGCGGGAATGTTGGGCACCTGCCCGCGCGCAAGATCGTCGACCACGCCCTCGACGACGTTGATCCGGTCGGCGCCGAGCAGCAGCAACCAATGGAGCCAGTTGGACTCGCTCCAGCGGAACGCCGCACGCCGCAGCATTCCGCTGACTCCCGCCGGCGGCGTCGAGGTGCCGATCACTGCCGGCTGGCGGACATGCTCGATCGACTGGAGGATCTCGACCTCGGCTTCCTGAACCGGCGGGCGATCCCAGTGGCGCGTCAGGCCGTCATCCTGCGCCTGGTTGCGCATCGGCCAGGTAGGATCGTTTTCGGGGTTGGCATCGACCGCCCAGCCCGGAATCGTCGCGGTGTCGACCAGATGCGGGCTGCGTGTCTTGACCGGCAGGTTCATGGCCTCCGCTCCTCCTCAGGCGCCGCTCGGCAGCAGCACCGGCTTGATGCAGCCGTCCAGCTTGTCGGCGAAGATGTGATAGGCGTCCGAAATATGCTCCAGCGGCAGCTTGTGCGTTATCATCGCCTTCGGGTTGAGGTGACCTGCACGGACATGCTCGATCAGGCGCGGCAGGTGCCGTTTCACCGACGCCTGATTGGCGCGGATCGTCAGCCCCTTGTTCACGACATTGCCGATCGGCACCATGTTCCCGGTGGGGCCGTACACCCCGACGATCGAGACGACCCCGCCCTTCTTGACCGAGTTGATCGCCCAGTGGAGCGGGATTGCGGATCCGGCCTGCAGCTTCAGCTTCGATCCGGTCAGCCACTGCAGGAAATTGCCCTTGGCATCGCCGCCGACGGCGTCGATCACGACATCGGCGCCGAGGCCGTCGGTGGTCTTCTTCATGAATACCACGACGTCGTCGATTTCCTGGAAGTTGTAGACCTCGGCGGGCGCGAAGGTGCGCACGAACTCGAGCCGGTAATCGTGCATGTCGAACACGATCACGCGTCCGGCTCCGAACAGCCAGGCGCAGCGCGCGGCCATGATGCCGACCGGCCCCGCGCCGAAGACCACGACGGTGTCGCCCTTCTGGATGCCGCCCATCTCCGCCGCCTGATAGCCGGTGGGCACCACGTCGGTGAGCAGCACCGCGTCGTCCGGATCCATCCAGTCGGGAATCACCGTCGGACCGACATCGGCATAAGGGACGCGCACATATTCGGCCTGGCCGCCGTCATAGCCGCCCGCGGTATGCGAATAGCCGAAGATGCCGCCGACTGCGGTGGCCTGCGCGTTCGACTCGTGACAATTGCCGAACAGCCCCTGCTTGCAGAAGTGGCATTGCCCGCAGGCGATGTTGAAGGGGACCAGAACGTGGTCGCCACGCTTCAGCTTCTCGACCTCGGGTCCGACTTCCTCGACGACGCCGCAGAATTCATGTCCGAACGTCATGCCGACCCGCGTATCGGGCACCATGCCGTGATACAGATGAAGGTCCGATCCGCAGATGCACGATCGCGTCACCCGCACGATCGCATCGCGCGGATGCTCGATCCGCGGCATGGGCTTTTCAGACAATCGGACCCGGTAAGGTCCGCGATATTCCATGGCCAGCATGCGCGCTCCTCCGTGCTCCCGAAACCCGGGGCGCGTTGGCTTGTTCCCGGCTAAATGCATGAATTAACATGGGTTTAGTCGAGGATTCGCATCGTGGTGGAGATGCGGCGCGGCGCTCGTCCAAGGCCGGCCGCTTCGCGGGGCCTGGTTTGCTTCACAAGGAAGGGTTGGACTAGCTTGCGGTGCGTCCGCCCATGCATTTCGCTTTGGTTGTAAGCTCGGATTTAATGAGGGGATGAGCGAGCGGGATCTGCGGCGGATCGCGCATTCTCACGCGTCGGCGGCAAGCCGTCCGGAGGAAGCGCACTCTCCGCCCCCGGACTCGCATCGAGGCCTAGCCAATCGGTCGGCGGCAGTCCGTAGAGCATGTCGAAGAACTCGAGCTGTAGCCGCGCCGCGCGGGGTTGATTGCTGTTCCACAGCATCACGATGCCGCTCTTGTCGACCGGATCGAAAAGGATCAGCGATCCATAGCCGTCGACCGACCCGCGATGGCCGACCAGAGCGTGACCGGCATAGGTGAAGCTGCGCCACCCAAGGCCGTAGGCGGCGTTCGTCAAAGCCCGGTCCATCGGGCCGCGCCGACCACGCGGCGGGGTCGACACCCGGGGGCGGTGCATCGTGTGGAGCATCTCGCGCGACAACACTTCGGGCGCGCCGCCCATCTGCGCACGCATCCAGCGGAGAAGATCCAGTATCGACGAGTTGACGCCTCCCGCCGCCGGCACCCGATAGTAATTGTCGTTCACCGCGACCGGCACCCGGCCGCGCCGATGGGGGTGCCCCCGGCTTGCGGCTCCTTCCAGGCCGGCGCGATCGAGGCTGGCGCTGGTCATGCCCAGGGGCGCGAACAGCCGCTCTCGCGCGACGCTTGCGTAGCTCTGCCCGGTCGTTCGCTCCACGATCTCGCTGGCGGCATCGAACGCGATGTTCTGATAGCCATAGCAGGTGGCGGGCGGGCAATAGGGGTCGAGGGTGCCGAGGGCAGCACGGAGAAGCTTCGGATCCTCGCCGGACTCGAGCCGCTCGTCCCAGGCGTTGCGCACGAGGCCCAGCCGGTGCGAGAGGAGATCGGCCACTGTGACCGCTCCTGCGTCGCCCGGGAGCGTGAGCGTGGTGCCAAGCGACGCCAGCGGCGCGTTGAGGGACAACCTTCCCTCCGCGGCGAGCTTGACCACCAGTGCGGACGCCACGCCCTTGGAAACCGACGCCCAGCGAAACACCGTCTCCGGAGTGACAGGGGCGCCAGAACCCGCGAGCGTCTCCCCATAGCCGCGAACGAAACGGATATCACCCCGTTCGACGGTGCCGACCGCGAGGCCAACCATGTCGGGGTCCGACATCAGTCTGGCGATCCGCGCGTCCAGTCGCCGATAGTCCACTTTCGACGGCAAGGCAGCCGGCGCTCGGGCTGCCGGAAGCGCGTTGGTGGCTGATGCGGTCTGCTGCTCGGAGCCACCCGAGGTCAAGCCGCTGATGGCAAGCGTCGCGGCGAGCCCCGCTCCGAGGGCGAGCCCAACGGGGGCGAACCACCTCCCAAACCGTCCCGTTTTCTGCAACCCGCTCATTCGTGTTCCGACATCTCCTGCGACTCCGCGAAGCGCATGATTATTGTAGTCAGGCGGCGCCCCGCCATTGTGTGCAAGCACCCTATGCGCCGATCATCACGCCTCGATACACCGGATCCTCGAGGGCCCGTCCGGCGCCGTTCGCTACGCACATAAGCGCATTTTCCGCGACGATGACGGGCAAGCCGGTCGCTTTTGACAACACTTCGTCGAGATGGCGCAGCAGGCTGCCGCCGCCGGTCATGACGATCCCCTGATCGTGGATGTCGGCGGCAAGTTCGGGCTCCGCGTTCTCGAGCGCGGAAAGGGTCGCTTGCACGACCTGAGCGGTAAGGTCGGAGAGATAGTGGGCGATTTCTCCCTGGCTCACCTCCACCTCGGCAGGCATCCCCTTCACGAGGTCGCGCCCCCGAACTTTGGTCACCTCGCCTGTGCCGTCCTCGGGCGCCAGCGCGGTTCCGATCTCGACCTTGATCCGTTCCGCCGTGGCTTCGCCCACCATGAGGTTATGTTTGCGTCGGATCCCGAAGGCGATGGCCTCGTCCATACGGTCGCCGCCGACGCGAACGGACGCGCTGTAAGCCAGACCGCGCAGCGACAGGATCGCGACTTCGGTCGTGCCGCCGCCGATGTCCACTACCATCGCACCCGTCGGTTCGGTTACGGGCAGCCCCGCTCCGATCGCTGCCGCCATCGACTCCTCGATCAGATACACCTTGCGGGCACCCGCGTTCGTGGCGGCCTGCTGGATGGCCCGGCGTTCCACCTGTGTGGCGCTGCTCGGGATGCTGATTGCGATCTCCGGGCTGCGGGAGAGCCGCCTCGAACCGCCACGGGCCTTGTTGATGAAATATTTGATCATCTGTTCGGCTACATCCACGTCCGCGATCACGCCGTCCCGCATCGGACGAATGGTGCGGACGTTGTCGGGGGTTTTGCCGAGCATGAGCTTCGCCTCCGCCCCGATGGCGCGCACGCGAGAGACGCCGTTCATCGTTTCCATCGCTACCACGGACGGTTCGCTGAGCACGATGCCCCTGTCCCGGAGGTATACGACGGTGTTCACGGTGCCCAGATCGATCGCGAGATCGTAGGAGGCACCTGGGAATAGACGGGGAAACTGCATCGAAATCAATCTGTTGGCGTCGTTTTCGGTTCGATGTCAGGCGAGCGGCACATCGACTGCATGACGTCATCCGGTGGGCTCGCGTGGCGGCTCGGTCAACCCTGTATCGCTGACCCGACCGATCAGCCTGATCACTTGCGACTGCCCGATGTTCGCGCAGTTAGTGCGGACGCGGCGACGACGCTTCAGGCGCGTCGCACGACGGGCGGAGGATTGCGGCGGCTCGCCGCAGCCCTACATTGCGGGCATGACTTTCGCTGGGACGTTTCGCTGGCTGTCGGTGCTGTTCGCAGCGATGCTGACCCAGCCCGCGGCAGCGCAGCTGGTGCAAACGCGCGAAGCCGCACTGGCGCAGGACGCAGGCGAATATGCGCGCCTCTATCGCGTACCCCTCGACGAGGCGCTGCGCCGGCTACGCGCCCAGCACGACAGCGTCGCCCTCCTCGACGCGATCGCCGACCGCTATCGCGATCGCCTCGCCGGCATCTCGGTCCAGCATCGCCCCGACTATCGCTACGTCGCCTATCTGACCGGCGACGATCCGGTCGCGGCGCAAAGCATCCGGGCCGGCGGCACCACGGTGCCGCTCGTCTTCCGGACCGGCGCCAGGGCGAGCCGCGACCGCGTCGTCTGGGCGATCACCTATCATCAAGCGGCGATCCGCGCCGCTCTGCCGAGCCCGCCATCGATGGGGCTCGATCCGCGCACGGGCGAGATGGTGGTCATCGTCGGCAAGGCCATCGCCGCAGCGGACGGCGGTGCCGCGGCGATCGACGCGAGGCTCGAGAAGCTGACCGGCGTGCCCGTCCAGGTCCGGCTGCTCGATCGCACCGACGTCAACCTCGGCCTGCACGGCGGCGGTCGCCTCAACGGGATCGATCCGGCGAACGGCAAGCGCTACCTGTGCACGAGCGGCTTCGCGGTCACCGACGGGGTTCGCAGCGGCATCACCACCGCCGCGCACTGCCTCGACGCGATGACCTATTACGACCCGCAGCGTCGGCCGACACCGCTCAGCTTCGTCGGCCAATGGGGATGGGGCTATCACGACGTGCAGATCCATGCCGCGCCCGCGCCCGAGCGGCCGCTAATCTATTCGGACACGGCGCGCACGATCGAGCGCCCGGTCGAAATGCAGCGCAGCAAGCTCAGCACCCGCGCCGGCGACTTCGTCTGCCATCGCGGCGAAAGCAGCGGCTATAGCTGCGCCGAAGTCGAGCTTGTCGACTTCGCGCCCGCCGGCGACCTCTGCGGCGGCGCCTGCCTGCCGACCTGGGTTACCGTTGCGGGACCCCATTGCGCGGGCGGCGATAGCGGCGGGCCCGTGTTCAGCGGCACCACCGCCTTGGGAGTCGTCAAGGGCGCGAGCTACCGTCCCGACGGCTCCTGCGCCTTCTATTTCTACATGTCGCTGGACTATCTGCCGGCGCCCTGGTCGTTGCTCGTCGACAAAGCCGCCACCTCGCCGCGCGCCGCTCTGCCGGCGGCGCGCTGAGCCGCGTCAGCCCTTTGTCGGGTCGATCAGAAACTTCTCGCCCGTCGCCTTGCGTTCATAGGCCCGCAGCACCTCGGGCTCGAGCGCTTCGGCAAGTCCGATGACGCGGCTATACTTGCTGGCGAAGGTCGTGGTCAGCTCGTCGAGCACCCGCTTGCGCATTCGCTGCGCCACTTCGACACCGGCCTTTTGCAGGAACGGAAAGAGCAGCCAGCCAGAAACGCTCCATTGGAAGCCGAACGCAAGCCGATTGAGCGTCGTCGGCGACAGGTCGAGCGCGCCATAGATATAGAGCTGCTTGAACACCGTTGAGCCGTAGCGATTATATTCCGCCATCCCGCAAACCGCGGCGCGCTCCATCGCCTGCATGATCTCGCTGCCGATCGTGCCCCCGCCGATGGCATCGAACGCGATGGTCGCGCCCGTCTCGGCAACGGCGTCGGCGAGGCGCGCGGGGAAATCCGCGCCCTTGCTGTTGAGCACATGAGTGGCGCCGATCTCGCGCAGAATATCCGCCTGCTCCTGCGAGCGGACGATATTGATCAGCGGAATGCCGTCGGCGAGGCAGATCTTCTGAAGCATCTGCCCCAGGTTCGATGCCGCGGCGGTGTGGACGATCGCCTTGTGCCCCTCGCTTCGCGCGGTCTCGACAAAGCCCAGCGCGGTGAGCGGGTTGACGAACATCGCGGCGCCATCCGCTGCGGTCGCTCCCTCCGGCAGCGGGACCACATCGCGCGCCCTGATCCGGCGATAATCGGCATACATCGCGCCGCCGATCATGCCGACGCGCTTGCCCTCTAGAGCCGCGGCCTGCCCGCCGGCGAAGACAACCGTGCCGGCGCCTTCATTGCCGACCGGCATCGACTGGCCGAGCCTGCCCGCGACGCCGGCAAGGCGGCCCCGCGGAACGGTGAAGGTCAAGCCCGGGCGATCGTCGGGCCGACTCTCCAGCGTGGACAAGTCCGCGGGCCCGAGAAGCAGCCCGAGATCGCTCAGGTTGATCGGCGCGGCCTCGACGCGGACGACGATCTCGTCCTCGGCGGGATCTCCGACCTCGACCTCCTCCAGCCACAAAGAGAGGCTGCCATCCTCGTCGATTGTCGATCGCAGCTGCCGACCCGTCAGGCCCATGACCCTCTCCCGCTCGTTCGTGACGATGGCAAGATGGCGCGCAATGCGCCCGACACAAGAGGAGTCGGAAAAGCGATCGGACGCCACCGGGCGCAGGTCGCGCCGGCAGTCGCCCGATCAGTCGAGCCGCTGCAGCTCGATGTTGCGGAACTCGATCTGATGCCCTTCGCTCTGCAGCGCGATATAGCCCTGCCCGAGCTGCAATTTGCCGCCGGCCGCCGCAACCAGCGGCTGTGCGTCCTTGTCTTCCGGGTCCAGCTGGGGCGCGGCATATCGCAGCACCGGCTTGTCATCGATGAAGTGGGTGATCGCGCCGCCGGGCAGCACCTCGAGCCCTGCCCTGGTCCAGCGGCCGACCGGCAGCAGCGGCGATGACGACAGGATGCAATGCGGCAGGTCGCGCTTGCCGTCGATCGCCACGGTCGTGCCCGGAGTGCAGAGATTGCCGCTCGGTTCCCGGGTCGGCCGCGGAACGCCGAGCAGCTGCATCTCGAGGCTCACCGGGAACGGCTGGTCGCGTCGCATCGTTGCGGGCGCCTGGGCATGGAACATCAACCCGGAATTGCTCGCCTGCCACGGCTCGATGCCCGGCAAGGACTCGCCGAACAGCCGATATTCGAACCGGATGCGGTACGCCCCCAGCGGCGTCTTCCAGAACAGATGGCCGAACTCACCGGTGAACGCCTTGTAGTTGGCGTGCGACACACGGATCGCGCCATCCTGCACGCGGAACATGCCGAGCGGGTCCTCTCCGACGGCGCGACCGGTGATCTTGGGAGTCCAGCCGGCGAGCGTCTTGCCATCGAAGATGCGCTCCCATTTCGCCTCGGGAGCCGGCGCGGCGCCGAGAAGCGCCAGCAGGGGGAGAATATGGAGTTTCATGCATCGATCCCCTTGCCGGTATCCACTTCAGCAACGCTCAGGTCGTTCGCTCGCGCGCATGACAGACCAGCCGGCGATGATGATCAAGGGGGTTCCGGCCGCGTGACTGCATTGCCGGGGCGATGCAGATAGCGCTACCACGGCGCCCGCTGCGATTCCGAGCCCCGCGCCTTGCAGGCCGGCGGCCGGTACATGCGAAGACATCGACCCGAGGAGTGACAATGCCTGGCTTCGCTCACCGCATGATGCGCTTGTTGGTCGCCGCGATCCTGCTGTCGTCGCTCGCCGCGGCCCAGGCGCACGCGCAGCGCGACCGCATCCGCATCAGCGAGGATTGGCGCTTCACCAAAGGCGATCCCGCCGGTCTCGCCGTCGATCTGCGCTACGATGTCCGTCCCAGTGTCGAGAAGAGCGCCGACGGCAAGGTCGCGGACGCGCAGCCCGAAGCGGCCGCGACGGTCGCCACCGCCGGCGCGCGCGTGCTCAAGCCGTGGATCCTGCCGAGCGGCAACGCCTTCATCGCCGATCCCGCGCGGCGGCACGTCCGTCCAGCGGGTGATCCAGGCAGCGACGTCTCCTATGTGCAGCGCGGCTTCGACGACAGCGCGTGGCAACGGGTGACGCTTCCGCACGATTGGGCGATCGCGGGACCCTTTCTCGAAACCGGCCCCTATGGCGGCATGGGCCGTTTGCCGAGCTGGGGCGTCGGCTGGTATCGCAAGGCGCTGACGATCCCGGCTGCCGATCGTGGCCGCTCGATCTTCCTCGATGTCGATGGAGCGATGTCCTACGCCACGGTGTGGCTGAACGGCCGGCTCGTCGGCGGCTGGCCCTATGGCTATAATGGCTGGCGGCTCGATCTGACGCCCTATGTCGACTTTGGCGGGCGCAATCAGCTTGCGATCCGGCTCGACAATCCGCCGGAGTCCGCGCGCTGGTATCCGGGGGGCGGGCTCTACCGCGACGTCTGGCTGGTCAAGTCCAATCGCGTCCATGTCGCGCAATGGGGCAGCAGCGTGACCACACCGCAAGTCTCGCCCGATGCTGCCAGCGTCGCCCAGCGGCTCGAGATCGCCAATGACGGGACGGCACCGGCCTCGGTCACGGCCGCCACCGACATCTATGTCGCCGGGCCGGATGGCAGGCGCTCCGGCCGGCCGGTCGCCAGATTGGCGCTCGGCGGCGCATCGATCGCCCCCGGCGGCACCGCGACGCTAACCGGCGAGGGGCGGATCGCCAATCCGCGCCTCTGGGGACCACCCCCGACCCAAAGCCCCAACCTGTACGTCGCCGTCTCGACGGTGCGCGCCGGCGGCCGCGTGGTCGACACCTATGAGACTCCGTTCGGCGTCCGCACGATCGTGATGAACGGCCAGCAGGGACTGGTGGTCAACGGCGAGAAGGTGAAGATCCAGGGCGTCAACAACCATCACGACCTCGGCGCGCTTGGTGCCGCGTTCAATCGCCGTGCCGCCGAACGCCAGCTCGAGATCCTCCGCGAGATGGGCGTCAATGCGCTGCGGATGAGCCATAATCCGCCGGCACCCGAGCTGCTCGATCTCGCCGACCGGATGGGCTTCGTCGTCATCGACGAGGTGTTCGACTCGTGGCAGCGCAAGAAGACGCCGCTCGATTTCCACCTGATCTTCGACGACTGGAGCGAACAGGATCTCCGCGCGATGCTTCGCCGCGATCGCAATCATCCCTCGGTCATCCTGTGGAGCATCGGCAACGAAGTCGGCGAACAATATACCGGCGAGGAAGGCGCGCAGATCGCTCGCCGCCTCGTCGCGATCGTCCGCGAGGAGGATCCGACCCGCCAGACCACCACGGCAATGAACTATGCCCGGCCCGAGATGCCGCTGCCGACGACGGTCGACGCCATCGGAATCAATTATCAAGGCGCCGGCGTCCGTAGCCTGCCGCCGCAATACCGCCCTTTCGCCGAGAAATTCCCGGACAAGATCCTGTTCGAATCGGAGAGCGCGTCGGCGCTCAGCAGCCGCGGCGAGTATCTGTTTCCGGTATCGGGAAGCATCAGCGGCCCGGTCCGGCCGGGCTCGGGCGGCGACCCGGCGCGCCAGCAGGTCAGCGCCTATGAGCTCCATGCCGCCGATTTCGGTTCGTCGCCCGATCGCGAATTCGCCGCGATGGACCAGAATCCCACGGTGGCGGGGGAATTCGTCTGGACCGGGTTCGACTATCTCGGCGAGCCCACGCCCTATTACGGCGCGCGCAGCTCCTATTCCGGGATCATCGATCTCGCCGGCTTTCCGAAGGATCGCTTCTGGCTCTACCAGTCGCGCTGGCGGCCCGATCTGAAGTTCGCGCATATCCTGCCGCACTGGAGCTGGCCGGGGCGGGAGGGTCAGGTCACGCCGGTGCACGTCTTCACTTCCGCCGACGAGGCCGAGCTGTTCGTCAACGGCAAGTCACAGGGCAAGCAGAAGCGCGCGCCCTTCGCCTATCGCTTCCGCTGGGACTACGTCACCTACGAGCCGGGCAAAGTGAAGGTCGTCACCTGGAAGAACGGCCAGCCCTGGGCCACCGAAACCGTCACCACCGCCGGGCCGGCGGCACGGCTTTCGGCGACGCCGGACCGGGCGACGATCGCCAATGACGGCCGCGATCTCGCCTTCGTAACGGTGCGCGTCGAGGATGCGGCGGGGCGGATGGCGCCGCGCGCGGCCAACCCCATTCGCTTCACCGTGAGCGGCCCGGGCGAGCTGGTCGCGACCGACAATGGCGATCCTACCAGCTTCGTGCCGTTCCCGTCGCCGGTCCGGCCCGCCTTCAATGGCCTCGCGCTGGCGATCGTCCGCGCCAAGCCGGATGCCAAGGGGATGATCACCGTCCGAGCGGAAGGCGAAGGCCTTGCGGCAGCGACAACAAGTGTGACGGTCCGCTAGCCTGCCCCCGCACGGCGAGGCGCACCGACCCAAATAGCAATGGCTGCGCTGCCCGCGCCGGGAACAGGGATGTCGATTTCGGATCGGCATGGAAGCCGCTCGCCCGACCGCAACATAAACTCAGACAAGATTGACATCGGCGTAATGAAAATTTATGGATGCCGTTAGCGCTACCATAAGCGTCGCGGCCACCTGCAAAGCGGGGGTTAAGCTTGGGGAGGATTGAGATGGTTTCTCGCATCGAACACCTACGTCGTGCGCTCCTGGCGGCAGCCGCCATGCCCGCCCTCGCCCTGCCCGGCGTCGCGCTGGCGCAGAGCAGCAATGCGCCGACCGCGTCGTCGAGTTCCAGCAGCACCGAGGCGCCCAGCCCGGCCCAGGACGGCGCCGGACAGACCGCTCCGACCCAGATCGACTCGCCCGATCAGGCGCCCGCCGATCCTTCCGCGACCGGCAACGAGGACATCGTCGTCTCGGGTTACCGCGCTTCGCTCGAGAGCCAGACCAACGCCAAGCGCAATTCGATCGGCTTCACCGATACGATCTTCGCCGAGGACATCGGCAAGTTCCCCGACACCAATATCGCGGAATCGGTCAATCGCATTCCGGGCGTCACGATCGCTCGCGAAGTGACCGGCGAAGGCGTCAACGTCACGATCCGCGGGCTCGGCACCAATTTCACCCGCGTGTTGCTCAACGGCGCCCCCGTCGCGGTCGCCTCGGTTCGGTTCGACGCGCAGAGCACCAATCGCGAAGTCGATCTCGACATGCTGCCGACCGAGCTGTTCACCCAGCTCACCGTCAGCAAGTCGCCGGTCGCGAGCCAGGTGGAGGGCGGCGCCGCCGGCACCGTCAACCTTCGCTCGGCGCGGCCGTTCGACAACCCCAAACCCTATATCAGCTATGGGCTGCAGGGCTCGAAGGTGAGCTCGGCCGACAAATGGGGCTATCGCGGACACCTCGTCGCCAGCGCCACCTTCGGTAATTTCGGCGTCCTCGCCGGCGCCTCGATCTCGCGCAACCAGTTCCACATCGACGGCTTCGAGACGATCGGCTGGACCAACCCGAATCTCAGCGCGGCGCAACGCCCCACCGGGGCCAACCCCACCGGCGGCGGCAATTTCACGATCCCCGCAACCGTGCCTGTCAATGCCGGCAACGGGCTGACCCCCGGCACCGTCATCGATCAGGCCTTTCTGCTCTCCCGCAACCCCGGAGCGACGATCGATCAGATCGACAACGGCCTGATCCCGCGCCTCGGCCGTCCGCGGACCGAGGAAGGCTATCGCGACCGCAAGAGCTTCCTCGGCTCGGTCGAATGGCGGCCGAGCGACGCGCTGCATTTCTATGTCGACGGCATGTACGGCACGCGCGAGACCGAATTCACGCGCACCGCGATGAACTGGGTCGGCCGCAATGGCGCGGCGATCCCGCTCAACACCACTTATGATCGCACCGACTGCACCACGGGCTGCGTGGTGACGAGCGGCACCTATGCCAACGCCCAGTTCTTCCTCGAATACCGCCCTTATCACGACACCCAGGATTATTGGGGCGTGAACCCGGGCCTGGAGTTCGTCGTCAACGACTGGATCAAGGGCGACCTGCAGGCGAACTACACCCAGAGCGATTTCCGGCGCGAAAGCCCGACGGTGCTGGTCATCACGCCGCCCAGCAGCGGTCTCACGGTCACCTATGCCAATGACGGCGGCATTCCCCAGATCACCTCGAACGTCGACCTCAACAACCCGGCCAATTTCGGCTGGGCGGGTGGCGGCCGCGTCAACCTCAACGGCGAGGAGCGCGAAACCGAGACCAAGGGCATTCGCGGCAGCCTGTTGTTCGGCGACGCCTCGCGCTTCAGCGTCCGCGTCGGCGGCGCCTTCGACGACACCAAGCGCCGGATCACCCCGTTCGACAATACCAACCCATGGCAGAACGCGATTTGCGGCAACGGCCCGAGCGTCAGCTTGCCGGCGCCGAATACCCAAACCACGCCGTGCACCGGCCTTAATCAGCCGGGCACGACTCCGCCGGCGGGCTTCCCGACCTTCCCTGGCTACGGCACCAACTTCACCGCCGGCGGTCCGCCGATCACTTATGCCGGCTCGCTCATCCCCACGTCGGCGGTGCCCGGCTATTTGCGCCCGGGCAGCAACGGCTTCATCACCGTGGATTGGGACAGGTTCCGTCAGGATACCGGCTACGACGCGTTGCTCGCACAGGCGGCGGAGACCGGTTCGGGCAGCAGCGGCGCCAATGGCGGCCTCGTCCAGGAGAAGGTAACGGGCACGTTCGCCGAGGCGAACGGCGTCATCGATATCGGCGACAACACGCTCCGCCTCAACGGGGGGCTGCGCTACGTCCGCACCGAGCAGATCATCGGCGGGCGGGTAAGCGTCCCCGATCCGCGCAACGGATCGATCGCCGATGGCGGCCGCTATCCGAACACCATCATCTTCCCGACAACGCGGTCGCTCTATTCAAACTTCCTGCCCTCGGCGAGTCTCGCTTTCGACTTCGCGGGCCAGGCGGTGGTGCGCGGATCGATCTCGCGGACGATGACGCGTCCGGACCCCAATGCACAGCTGCCGGGCGCGAGCTTCGTTCAGCCCTCGGCCGACATCGGCACGGTCGGCAACCCCGAGCTCGATCCGTATATCTCGACCAACGTCGATGTCGGCTTCGAATATTATACCGGCGGCGAGGGCGTGATCGCCTTCGCGGCGTTCCGCAAATCGATTAACGGCTTCACGGTGAACGGCACCCGGACCGTGCCTTTCTCGTTCCTCGCCCCCTATGGCATCACCTTCGACTCGTTGACCCAAGCCCAGCAAGGCGCGCTGATCGCCCGCGCGCTGCCGGGGCAATCGGTGCAGGACGTCAACATCCTCATCCAGCAGCAGGTCAATTCGGACGGCAAGCTCAAGGTCAACGGCCTCGAGTTCCAGATCACCCAGCCGCTCGATTTTCTGACCAGCTGGGCGGGCGTGCGGGGCTTCGGCTTCCAGGGCAATCTGACGCTGATCGACCAGAAGGGCGAAGGTGCGGGCGCGCCCGCTGTCGCGCTCGGCGTAGCGCCGACCACCTACACGCTGACCGGCTATTATGAAGGCAACGGGATCTCGACCCGGCTGACCTATACCTACAATGAAGGCGCGCAGGGCACATTGCCGGGCCAGAACGGACTAAGCGGCGGTGGCGGCGCGATTTTCGGGCGGGATTACGGTCAGCTCGACTTCTCGGGCAACGTCGATCTCGGCAAGATCTTCGGCAACGACTATCTGCCGACCCTCGTGGTCAATGTGATCAACATCACCAAGGCAGCGCAGGGCAGCTACTTCCAGTTCGAGAACGCCACCTTCAACGAGTATAATCCTGGCCGTACCGTCCTCGTCGGCATCCGCGGCCGCTTCTAGACACTGCTCGGGCGGTCGCCGTCGCGGCCGTCCGCCCTTCCGGGGTTCTCCCCTCCTGAGCCGCCGGCGGGTGGCTCATTTTTTTGCCCGCCGTCAGCGAAACGCCCAGCGCATCGTGCTGGCGATGCTGCCGGTCCCGAACCGGATGAGGGGGGTGGCGAGTCCGGGTCCTGAGAGCCCGTGCATTCGCCGCGCCCAAGCGGGCAGCAGGTCGATCGCGGCCTGAAAGGTGAGCGCCTGAAACGGCTTCACCGCGAGATTGGGCGCCGGCTGGTTGAGCAGGAGCTGCGCGACCTCACGGGTGCGCGCATCGACGCGCAACTCAGGCGACATCTCGGCGATCAGCGCATCGGCCTCGGCGCGGCTGCGGGGGATTGGGTCGGCACCGAGCGCTTCGGCGATGCGCGCGAACTCGGCGAAATAGCGGTCCTGGTCCTGCGCGGACATGCCCGGTTCGGCATAGCGGCGCCACGCGCCGAGGAAGCTCACCGCCTCGGTGACATGGACCCAGGCGAGCAGGCGCGGATCGTCGGCCGCATAGGCGGTGCCGTCGGGAAGGGTGCCGCGGATCCGCGTATGCACGTCGCGCACCTTGGCGATAATCGCCTCCGCCTCCACGTGCGAGCCATAGCTGGTCACGGCGATGAAGCGTGCCGTCCGGCGCAACCGGCCGATCATGTCGCCGCGAAAGCTCGAATGGTCCCACACGCCGGCGAGCACCGCGGGGTGGAGCATCTGGAGGAGTAGCGAGGTGACGCCACCGACCATCATCGTAGTGACGTCGCCATGGACACGCCACACTGCCGAGGCCGGTCCGAACATGCTTTCCTGCGGCCTGCGCTGAACCGGCTTCTCGCCCTTGGCCTGGTCGTTGAACACGGCACGCACCTGCCCGACCAGAGCGGATTTGAGCGTGCGGGCGGCCTGACGGGTTGGGCTCATCGCTCCAAACTAGGAACGCGTGGGACCACTACAACCCGCCGGGCGTGCCGATCACGACACGTACACAGACAAATCATGCCCGAGCGCCAGCGAAGAAGCGGACGTTGTGGCGGCGCAACAACGGGTGGATTGACCCGGACCTTCTTGCGGTGCAGCAAACGCGACCATGGCTAGCCTGGCGATCGCAAACAATCCGGACATTCGTTTTCTGGGTCGGCTCCTCGGCGACGTGATCCGCGCCTATGGTGGCGAGGAACTGTTCAAGCGCATCGAATATATCCGCGCCACCTCGGTCGATCGGCACCGCGGCGTCGCCGGAGCAGGAGCGATCGATTCGGGACTCGACCGGCTGACTCTCGACGAGACGCTCGATTTCGTCCGCGGCTTCATGCTGTTCTCGATGCTCGCCAACCTCGCCGAGGATCGGCAGGGAATCGCGACCGAGGAGGATGCCGACATGGCCTCCGCGCTCGCTCGACTAACAGAACACGGCATCGGCCATGACGCCGTGATGGCGCTGCTCGAGCATGCGCTGGTCGCTCCGGTGCTGACTGCCCACCCGACCGAGGTGCGGCGCAAATCGATGATCGACCATAAGAACCGGATCGCCGAGCTGATGGCGCTCAAGGATCTCGGCGTCGAAGAGACCGAGGACGGCGACAAGGTCGACGAAGCGATTCTCCGCCAGATCGCATTGCTCTGGCAGACCCGCGTGCTGCGGCGTGAGAAGCTTGGCGTCGCCGACGAGGTCGAGACCGCCCTCTCCTACCTTCGCGACGTGTTTCTGCCGGTACTGCCGGCGCTCTATGCGCGCTGGGACCGGGCGCTTGGGGCGCGCGCGCCTTCGTTCCTGCGTGCCGGCACCTGGATCGGCGGCGATCGCGACGGCAATCCGTTCGTCACTGCCGATTCGCTCCGCTTCGCGTTGGCGCGGTCGGCCGAGGCAGTGCTCGGCCATTATCTGGACGCGATCCACGCGCTCGGCGCCGAGCTGTCGATCTCGACCGAGCATGCCCAGGTCAGCGATGCGGTGCTCAAGCTCGCCGAGGCGAGCCATGACCCCGGCAAGAGCCGCGTCGACGAACCTTATCGCCAGGCGCTCACCGGCGTTTACGCGCGGGTCGCGGCGACCTTTCAGAAGCTCACCGGCAAGGCGCCGCCGCGCACCGCACCGCGCCCCGGCGTGGCTTACGGCCATCCCGGCGAGCTGCGCGAGGAGCTCGTCGCGATCGCGCACGGGCTCGCTGACGAGGGCAATGGTCCGCTTGCCAGCGGCGGTGCGCTCGGCCGGCTGATTCGCGCTGTCGAAACATTCGGCTTCCACCTCGCTACGCTCGACATGCGCCAGAACAGCGCAGTGCACGAGCGCGTCATCGCGGAGCTGCTCAAGGCCGGCGGGGTCTGCGACGATTACGCAGCGCTCGCCGAGGACGAGCGAGTCGCGCTGCTTCGCCGCGAGCTCGAGAGCCCGCGCCCGCTGACCAGCCCCTATGCGGCCTATACGGAAGAGACCGCGTCCGAGCTCGCGATCGTCCACGCCGCGGCCGAGGCGCACGAAAAATACGGGCGCCAGTGCATCACCCATTACATCGTCTCGATGGCGCAGTCGGTTTCGGACCTGCTCGAGGTCCATGTGCTGCTCAAGGAGGCCGGGCTCTACCTCCCCGGCGAGCAGCCGCAAGCGCATGTGATGGCGATCCCGCTGTTCGAGACGATCGCCGATCTCGAAGGCGCGCCCGCGATCATGGATGCGTGGCTGGGCCTGCCCGAGGTCGCCGCGATCGCCGGCAAACGCGGCCATCAGGAAGTGATGATCGGCTATTCCGACTCCAACAAGGACGGCGGATACCTCACTTCCACCTGGCAGCTCTCGCGCGGATCGACTGCGCTCAAGCCGGTGTTCGAGAAGGCCGATGTCGCGATGCAGCTCTTCCACGGCCGCGGCGGCGCAGTCGGGCGCGGCGGCGGCTCAAGCTTCTCGGCGATCTTGGCGCAGCCGCCGGGGACAGTGCAGGGGCGGATCCGCATTACCGAGCAGGGGGAAGTGATCGCCGCCAAATACGGCACCCGAGCCAGTGCGATGACCAATCTCGAGGCCATGGCTTCGGCGACGTTGCTCGCCAGCCTAGAGCCGGAGCAGCTCGCCCCCGCCGATGCCGAGCGTTTCGCCGCGGCGATGGACGAGCTCTCGGCAACCGCGTTCCAGGCCTATCGCGGGCTTGTCTACGGGACCGACGGCTTCACCACTTATTTCCGCCAGGCGACGCCAATCGCGGAGATCGCGGGGCTCAAGATCGGCTCGCGCCCGGCGAGCCGCAAGAAATCGGACGCGATCGAGGATCTGCGCGCGATTCCCTGGGTATTCAGCTGGGCGCAGGCGCGGGTAATGCTGCCGGGCTGGTATGGCGTCGGCCACGCGATCGACGCGTTTGCCGACAAGGGCCTGCTCCGCGAAATGGCTACAGGCTGGCCGCTGTTTGCGGCGACGCTCGCCAATATGGAGATGGTGCTCGCCAAGTCCGACATGGACATTGCTGGCCACTATGCCGCGCTGGTCGAGGACCCGGCTCTGCGCGATGCGATCTTCGGCCGTATCCGCGACAGCTGGAGCCACACCCATGACGGGCTGCTCACCATCACGCGCCAGACGCGGCTCCTCGAAAAGCATTCCGGGCTCGAGACCTCGATCCGGCTGCGGCTACCCTATATCGAGCCGCTCAACCTGCTGCAGGTCGAGCTGCTCAAGCGCCATCGTCGCGGCGAGGAAGACGCGCGGATCGGCGAAGGCATCCTGCTCTCGATCAACGCCATCGCGACGGCATTGCGGAATAGCGGCTGATCAATCCTCCCTCGCGAAGCCGGGGGGCTCGGAAGGCGACGGAGGGGGCCTCTCCACAAGCGACATCGCCCGCGGCCATGCCCCCTCCCCCGCTTCGCGAGAGAGGATTTCACGCCAGAAACGGCGCCGCCACTTCCGGCGGCACCCGCACCAGCCGTCCGGTCGCGCGATCGAGGATCGCCCAGGTCGTCTTCGCCTCGACCCGAACCTTCCCGTCCGCGCCGGTGAACTTCATGTATCGATTGAACCGCGCCCCCTTTGGCGGCTCCTCCACCCAGGTCTGGGCGGTCACCGTCTCGCCCTCCGACACATTGCCGCGATAGTCGATCTCGTGCCGCGTGATCACCCAGATATAGGCCGCGTCATGCTGGGGCGCCGCGATCGCGTGCCAATGCGCCACCGCCACGTCCTGGATCCACTTGACCCAGACGGCATTGTTGACGTGCCCGAGGATGTCGATGTCCTCGGGGCCGGCGGTGATCGTGGTGGTGTAGGGCGTCATGCCCGCGGGTCTAGCGCAGCCGCTTGCCCAAGCGCAGCCTTGATTTCGATCCTCAGCGGATCGCGGTGCAGGCGATCGGCGGCTGGCCAGGCGCGGTGAAGGTCATGTCGTACCCCTTGGCACGCAGTGCGTAGCCCTTGGAGACGTATCGGATCCCCGACGCCACGCGATGCCCGCGAAGCGTCGCCAGCGCCTTGCCGCCGCGGGAGACGGTGACGCGATCATTGTCGGGATCGAACCGGGTGACGAGCCGCGAACCGTCCATGCAGCGGTAGCGCGCGGTCGAGCGGTTATCCCCGGTCGGCTGCGGCGCCGCGACTGCCTCACCGGGGCGCGGCTTGAGATCGGTGCTGCGGATCCGCCAGCGGCGCTGCTCGGCGGTGGCGCCGTCGACATCGCCCGTACGGCGCAAGGTCACCGATCCGCGCATATTGAACGGCTCCGCGCCTTGCTTCAGCCGGCCATAGGCCTGCACCGGCACGGTCACATAGCGCTGCCCCGCGCCAGAATCGATCCGCCCGGGCGCGCCGACATTGGCGTGATATTCCGAGTAACGCGCAAAGCTCGCCGCAAAGGCGCGCGGGTCCATCCCGGCGGCACCCGGCTCCCATAGGCGGTACGCCTGGCCGTATTTGCCCGCTTCGAGCAGCGCATAATAGGTCTGCACGACATTGGCCGCGCCCTGCGCGCTAGCTTCGGTGAACGGCGCCTCGCTGACCGGCGTCATGTCGTTGTCGAGCCCACCCGGTTCTCCGGGTGCCGGCGGTTCGAGCGGTGCAGGCGTCGTCGAGGGGGTCGGCTCCGGCCCCGTCGCAGGAGTCGCTTGCTCTACTGGAGCCGGATCAGCTTCGTTTGCCGAAGATGCGACATTCTCCGCCGGTTGCGACGAACAGGCGGCAAGCGTGAGAAGCAACGGCAGCGAACGACGCATCAAATGATCCAGGTTAGGCAGGCGACGAACGCGCCCGCCGCCGCGCCTGTTCCTCAGTCCTCGAGCGGGCGGTTGCCGACAAAGCCGAGCCGCTCGACGCCCGCGCGCTTGACTACGGCCAACACCGAATCGAACCGCTCGTAACGCGCCTCGGGATCGGTGTTCATGTGAAGCACCGCCGCGCTGTCTTGCTGCATAGCGCCGAGCAGGCCCGGAAGCTCGGCGTCCGCGATCCGCCGCCCGTCCCAGAACAGCGCGCCCCCGCGGTCGATGGCGAGCTGGTGCGGGCGCTCGATTTCGGTGGTCTGCTTCGGATCGCCGGGCAAGTCGATCGGCAGCTTGTGCGTTGCCACCGGGATGCTGAGGATCATCACGATCAGCAGCACCAGCATCACGTCGATGAACGGCGTGACGTTGATCGCGCTGAACGGCACGGGCTCCGGGACACGCGCGGCCTTGACCATGGCACCTCTCCTCATCGTTGATGATGTAACATATCATCTAAGAGGCGAGGCGCAACCCACTCCAAAGCTGCTCAGCAGCTCTCGTATTTCCAGTGGCGCCTTTTGCCGTCGCGCATCCATTCCACCGCTTCGACGATGCGCTTCGCCCGCGTCTCCGGGCGCTTCGCTTCGACGATCCACTCGCAATATTCGCGGCGTGCGCCCGGCGGAAAACCTTCGAACGTCGCTGCGGCTTGCGCGTCGCCGGCAAGCGCTTCGGCCAGGTCGAGCGGCACTTCCGCCTCGGGCCTGTACGGCTTGACCGCGCGGGCCGGTATGCTGCCGCTCTCGATCCGCGCTGCGGCATCACGGATCTGCGCCTCCAGCGCGGCGGCGTCGGGCAAGTCATTGAACGACTCGATGCGGCCATATTGGCCCATCGCCTCGCCCTCCTTGCCCGTCGCCATCTCGTCGCGATACCAGAAGCCAAACGTGGCATGCGCCTTGAACGCCGCCATATTGGCGAGCGGCCGCCCCTTGTAGTTGAAGGCGGGCATTGACCATTTGATCGACTCCTCCACCTCGGGGCAGGCGGCATGAACCCGCTCGCGCAGCCATCCGAGAATCGGCTGCGCGAACTCCGCCCGTCCGGCGATGTAGGTGTCGACGCGCGTATCCCGTGGCATGGCGTCCTCCCGCTGCGGGCGCCACGCTGATGCGGCACCCGCGGCGGGTCAAGTTCGGTGTTTGAGATCAGGGCGCGAGCGCGGTGTCGTCGCCGTCATCGAGTTCCTCGTCGAGGTCGTCTTCCTCGACATCCTCGTCGTCGAGATCGGCCTGGATCTCGTCCTCGCGCATGTCGTCATAAGCGAGGTCGACTTCGTCATCCTCCTCGCCGAGCTCGTCGTCGATCATCGTCAGATCGTCTTCGCCGGCAACTTCGTCGCCCTCGCCCCCGAGCGGGATATCAGTCAGGATCGTGCCGTTGCTGGGGCCGTCCTGCGTCGCCTCCACGATCTCGGCGCCCTGGCTCTCGTCATAGCCCTCTTCGGTCCAACCCTCTTCGGTCGGACGTGCGGGAACCTGATTGCCGCCCATTGCGTGTCCTTTTCGCTAGGGGGCGCGATGCCCCCGATAAGGGTCGAACGGGGATCGTGCCACATCCGTTCCGTGCGTGCGAGACGAAGCCCTCAGCTCGGCCGAAAAAGCCGCCCTTTCTCGGCAATCGCGATTGCTACGAAGGCGAGTACGCCCATCACGAGGAAGCCGGTGTAGAGCGGCACCGTGGTACCGTCGAAGGCCTGGCCGATCTGCGCGCCGATCAGCGCACCGCCCAACGTCGCGACGAAGCCCTGCAGACTCGAGGCGGTGCCGGCGATCTCGCCCATCCGCTCCATCGCCATCGCCGAGAAGTTCGAATTGGCGAGGCCGAAGCTCGCCATCATCAGCGCCTGCAGGATCGCGAAGGTCCACAGATTCTCATAGCCGGCAAACGCCACCCCGAGATGGATGGCGGCAAACAGGATCAGCGCCGCCAGCGCGGTATGCGAAATCCGCCGCGTGCCGATCTTCATCACGATCCGCGAGTTGAGGAAGGACCCGATCGCCATCGTGCTCGCCACTGTCGCGAACACGACCGTAAGCAGCTCGGGCCGGCCGAACACGTCCTGCATGATCTGCTGCACCGAGCCGATGAAGCCGAACAATCCGCCCGAAAGCAGCGCCGCGGCGATGGTATAGCCCACGGCGATACGGTCGCGCAGCACCGTCGCGTAATCCGCAGCGATCCGCGCCGGCTGCAGGCTCTGGCGCGAATCCGGGCTGAGCGTCTCGGGCATGCGCAGCCAGAACCACGCCACCACCAGCGCCGACACCACGGCGACTCCCCAGAAGATCATCCGCCACGATCCGCCCGCGGCGAGCACGCCTTGCCCGAACGCGGGCGCGAAGATCGGCGCGGCCATGAACACGATGAAGGCGAGACTCATCACCCGCGCCATCGCCCGTCCGGCGAAACAGTCGCGCACCAGCGCCACCGTCACCACGCGCGCGCCCGCCGCGGACGCACCCATCGCGGCGCGGGCGACCAGCAGCAGCTCGAAACTCCCTGAGATCGCGGCGAGCGCGCTGGTGAGCACATAGGAGACCAGCGCGATGATCAGCACCGGCCGCCGCCCGAAGCGATCGGACAACGGCCCGTAGATCAGCTGCGCGAAGGCGAAGCCGAGCAGGAAGGCAGTGATCACGAACTGGCGATGATTGGGCTCGGCAACGTCGAGGCTCGCGCCGATGGCGGGAAGCGCCGGCAGCATCGAATCGATCCCGAGCGCTGTCAGTGCCATCATCGACGCGATCAGCGTCACGAACTCGCCGAAGCGGAGCGGCGCGCGATTGGCGGACTCGGTGGAGAGGTTCGGCTCGGACATGCGCGTGCCCATGGCGGATCGGCGCGCGAGCGTCACCCCCTTGCTTGGCGGGGATAGGACGCGGCCCGCTTGTTCGAATACCGCCTGCGGGTCTAACTGGGCCCAACACATGGAGACTCGCATGCTCGACACCCTCGCCGAGATCCCGGCGCTTTCGCTCGCCGATCAGCAATCCGATCCCGACGGCTTCGCCCAGGAATTCGGCCGCTCCTTCCAGCGCTTCGGCTTCGCCGTGGTGCGCGATCACGGCATCCCCGCCGAGCTGATCGACCGCGCCTGGGCGATGACCGAGGCGTTCTTCGACCTGCCGGAGGCGGAGAAGCGCAGCTATTTCGTCGAGGGCGGCGGCGGCGCGCGCGGCTACACCCCGTTCAAGACCGAGATCGCCAAGGGCGCCACGCATGTCGATCTCAAGGAATTCTGGCATGTCGGCCGTCAACTGGCCGAAGGCCACCGCTTCGCCGGGCAGATGACCGCGAACATCTGGCCTGATCGCCCCGAGGGCTTTCGCGAGACCTTCCTCGAACTGTTCCAGGCGTTCGACGACGCCGGCGACAGGTTGCTCTCCGCGATTGCGCGGTATCTGGGGCTCGCGCCCAACTGGTTCGACCCCGCGGTCAAGGACGGCAATTCGGTGCTGCGCCTGCTCCATTATCCGCCGGTCGCCGCCGATGCGCCCGAAGTCCGCGCCGGCGCCCACGAGGACATCAACCTGATCACCCTGCTGCTCGGCGCCGAGGAAGCCGGGCTCGAATTGCTCGACCGCGACGGCAAATGGCTGCCAGTCAAGCCGCCGGAAGGCGCGATGGTGGTGAATGTCGGCGACATGCTCCAGCGGCTGACCAACCATGTCCTGCCCTCGACCACCCACCGCGTGGTCAATCCGCCGCCCGAGCGCCGCGGCCATTCGCGCTACTCGATGCCCTTCTTTCTGCATCCCGCGCCGGACTTCGTGATCAAGGCGCTGCCGCAGTGCGTGACCACCGAGAACCCTGAGCGCGAGCCCCCGATCACCGCGCACGACTATCTCGCCGAACGCCTGCGCGAGATCGGGCTGATCAAGAAGTAATCCTCTCTTCCCCTCCCTCATAGGGAGGGGCTAGGGGTGGGTAGCGGCGGACGGGGCTCGATGCCCCGGCCGTCGCTTTCATGTCCGGCGTCGGAGGGGCTCGCTTCGCTCGCCACCCACCCCCAGCCCCTCCCTTGCAGGGAGGGGAGCGAGAGACATCATGACCGAACCGCTACGCATCGCACTGGCCGGCCTTGGAACCGTGGGGGCGGGCGTCATTCGCCTGCTGGACACCAATGGCGAGCTGATTGCGCGGCGCGCCGGACGGCCGATCGAAGTGGTGGCGGTCTCTGCGCGCGACCGCACCAAGGATCGCGGGGTCGACATCGCCCGGTTCGACTGGATCGACGATCCGGCCGAACTCGCGCGGCACCCGCAAGCCGATGTGGTGGTCGAACTGGTCGGCGGCTCGGACGGCCCCGCTTTGGCACTCGCCCGCGCAACGCTGGGCGCCGGCAAGAGCCTCGTCACCGCCAACAAGGCGATGATCGCGCATCACGGGCTCGAGCTCGCGCGGGCCGCCGAGAGCGCCAATCTTGCGCTCAAGTTCGAAGCCGCGGTCGCCGGCGGCGTGCCGGTGATCAAGGGGCTACGTGAAGGCGCCGCAGCGAACGTGATCGCGCGCGTCTACGGCATTCTCAACGGCACCTGCAATTTCATCCTGTCCAAGATGGAAGCCGAAGGCCGCGACTTCGCCGAGATCCTCGGCGAAGCGCAGGCGCTCGGCTATGCCGAGGCCGATCCGAGCTTCGACATCGACGGCGTCGATGCCGCGCACAAACTGTCGATCCTCGCCAGCGTCGCGTTCGGCGCGCAGCCGGCGTTCGGCGACGTCGCGATCACCGGCGTGCGCCACGTCCTCGCCGCCGACATCGCCGAGGCGGCGGCGCTCGGCTACCGCGTGCGGCTGCTCGGGGTGGCCGGCGCCGGACCGCATGGGCTGTTTCAGCGCGTTCATCCCCACCTCGTGCCGCTCAGCCATCCGCTCGCGCATGTCGTCGGCTCGACCAACGCAGTCGTGGCCGAAGGCAATTTCGTCGGCCGGCTGCTGTTTCAGGGCGCTGGCGCCGGCGACGGCCCGACCGCGAGCGCCGTCGTCGCCGATCTGATCGACATCGCCCGCGGCGAATTCGGCCCCCCTTATGCGATGCCCGCCGAGGCGCTCGCCGCGCAGGATGCCGCCGATACCGGGGAGCGCCGGGCGCGCGCCTATCTGCGGCTGACCGTGGCGGACAAGGTCGGCGTGCTCGCCGAGATCGCCGCGGCGATGCGCGATGCCGGCGTTTCGATCGAGAGCCTGATCCAGCGCGGCGCCCATGCAGACGGCAGCGTCCTCGTCGCGATCGTCACCCATGAAGGCCCGGAGCGCAGCGTCGCCCACGCGCTCGAGAAGCTGCGCGGCTCGCAGAGCCTCGTCGGCGAGCCGATGTGGATGCATATCCTCGACGCTTAGGGCGGCGGCGCCCGCCGCAAATAGCCCGAGCCGCCCAATCCTATCGTCACCCCGACGCCGACCGACCCGCAACGAGTCATGAACGGCCCCTGGCCGCATGCGACGATGCCCTGCGCCTCCCGCGTCCGGATGCGATCTTCCTGATCGTTGGCGTTGTTGGCGACGTTATAGACGGGGACCAAGGGCAACTGGTGCCGATAGGCTTCACGCCGTGCGCATACGACGACCTCTTCTTCTTCCTCGCTCCCGCTGCACGGCAGTTCGGCGGCGGTCTTGGCGCGATAGTCGGCGATCGCAGCCTCGAGCGCGGGGGCGTCCTGAATCAGCAACAGAATCGGCAACAGCATCCGCCACTCCTTACGCTTGCGACGAAACGAGGCTGCCGCACGGTTGTGGCGGAATTACGAACACCCTGACAGCGCTAGCAGCCTCGACACTGCAACACGTGCCGCCTATCGCCAGCGAAGTTCTGTAAGGGGATTACCAGCCGATGCCGACCGCCAGCCACGTTCTCGATCGCGTCCTTGTGCTCGAAATGGTGCGCGTCACCGAAGCCGCGGCGATCGCCGCATCGAGCCTGGTCGGGCGCGGCGACGAGAAGGCGGCCGATCATGTCGCGGTTGAGGCGATGCGCGAGGCGCTCAACTCGCTCTACATGGACGGCACCGTCGTGATCGGCGAAGGCGAGCGTGACGAGGCGCCGATGCTCTATATCGGCGAGAAGGTCGGCTCGGCGATCGGCACCGGCCCCAAGATCGACATCGCGCTCGATCCGCTCGAAGGCACCACGATCTGCGCCAAGGCCGGCCCCAACGCGCTCGCGGTGCTCGCCGTCGCCGAGCATGGCTGCCTGCTCAACGCTCCCGACGTCTATATGGACAAGATCGCGGTCGGCCCGGGCTATCCCGAGAACGTGATCGATCTCGCCAAGTCGCCGACCGACAACGTCAAGGCGCTCGCCGCCGCCAAGGGCGTCGCTCCTAATGAAATCATCGTCTGCGTGCTCGATCGCCCGCGCCACGAGAAGCTGATCGCCGAGCTGCGTGCGATCGGCTGCGGCATCGTGCTGATCGGCGACGGCGACGTCGCCGGCGTGATCGCCACCACCGATCCCGACACGACAATCGACATGTACATGGGTTCGGGCGGCGCTCCCGAGGGCGTGCTCGCCTGCGCCGCGCTGCGCTGCGTCGGCGGCCAGTTCAAGGGCCGGCTGCTGTTCCGCAACGACGACGAGCGCGCTCGCGCCCGCAAATGGGGGATCGAGGATCTCGACAAGATCTACGATCTCACCGATCTCGCCAAGGGCGACTGCATCTTCGCGGCGACCGGCGTTACCGACGGCTCGCTGCTCGAAGGCGTCAAGCGCGTCCGCGGCAAGATGACCACCGAGAGCGTGGTCATGCGCGCGAGCTCGGGCACCGTCCGCTGGGTCAAGGGCGAGCACCGGCTCGACTGAGGCTTTTGTCACTCAGGGAAGCCCTCTCCTCCACGCCCTGCGGGCGCGCCCCCCCCTCCCTCGCAGCTGCGGGGGAGGGAGGAGTTGAATAGTTTCCTCCCTCGCGAAGCGGGGGAGGTGGCAGGCGCAGCCTGACGGAGGGGGGCCTCTCCGCAAAGGCGCAACCTCTTGTTACCCTTGGTCGTGCGCCCTACCCCTCAGCAGAGTTTCGGGAGGAAAGCATGCGCGGGTTGATCGGTTTCGTGGCACTGGCGGCACTCGCCGCACCGCTGGCGGCAGCGTCGCAAGCCGCTCCGCAGACAGAGACGCAGCAAGCCCCTTTCACCTATCAGGAAGTCATGGTGCCGATGCGCGACGGCACCAAGCTCCAGACCGTCATCCTCAGGCCCACCGGCAAGACGGGCAAGCTGCCGATCCTGCTTCAGCGGACGCCCTATGGCGTCCCCGGCAAGGCACCGTCGGCCGTGCCCGGCTCGATGCGCTTCCTGATGGAGGACGGCTATATCCTCGTCTTCCAGAACATGCGCGGCCAGTTCAAATCCGGGGGCGACTTCACCATGTCGATGGCGCTCGACGCCAAGGGCAAGAAGGGCGTCGACGAAGCGACCGACGCGTATGACAGCGTCGACTGGCTGGTGAAGAACGTCGCCGGCAACAACGGCAAGGTCGGGATGTGGGGCGTCTCCTATCCGGGCTATGCCGCAGCGATCGCGCTTGCCCGGCCGCATCCCGCGCTCAAGGCGGTAAGCCCGCAGGCGGCGTGGAACGACTGGTGGATCAACGACGACCTCCACCGCTATGGCGCGATGCGGCTGTCCTACGCCACCGACTGGCTGTTCAGCCTGCAGAACAACGATCAGGGCAACGACTTCGATTATGGCGGCAAGCCCCCGGTCGACACCTATGAGTGGTTCCTCAAGCTCGGACCGGTCGCCAACCTCGACAGGCTCTATTTCAAGGGATCGGTGCCGCTGCTCACCGCGGCGATCGAGCATCCCGATTACGACGAATTCTGGAAGCGCCAGCGCTGGACCGACAAGCTCGGCCGCACCGCGGTGCCGACGCTCCACGTCGCCGGCTTCTGGGACCAGGAGGACCCGCTCGGCACCTGGAAGATCTACGAGAAGATGGAGGCCGACGACCCGAACGGCCTCAACACCATCGTCGCCGGCCCATGGGCACACGGCACCTGGCATTCGCCGGGCACCGATATCGGCTACATCAAGCACGGCAAGGAGAGCGGCACCGAGTTCATGCGCGATATCGAGGCGCCCTTCTTCGCGCACTGGCTCCACGGCAAGGGCGACAAACCGGCGTTCGAGGCGCGGATGTTCCAGAGCGGGTCTTGGGAGTGGAAGACCTATGCCAAATGGCCGGCTCCTGGTGCGACGCTGACCAGCCTCTATCTCCAGCCCGACGGTACCCTCTCCTTCACGCCGCCCGCCGACGCCGGCCAATGCAGGGAATACGTCTCCGATCCCGCCAATCCGGTGCCGTTCCGTGAGCGCCCGATCTCGCGCACCTACCCCTCGCAGGAATGGCGCTGGTGGGAAGCCGCGGACCAGCGTTTCGTCGACCATCGCCCCGACGTGCTGAGCTACGTCTCCGCCCCGCTCGAGGCGGACCTGACCGTGACGGGAGAGGTCGCCGCGAAGCTGATGGCCTCGACGTCGGGCACCGACAGCGACTTCGTCGTCAAGCTCATCGATGTGCTGCCCGACGATTACGAGCCCGCCCGCCTGGGCACGCTCGGCGAGTACCCGCGCACCTTGAACGGCTATCAATTCCCCATCGCCATGGAAGTGCGCCGCGGCCGCTATCTTCAGAGCTTCGAAAGAGCGACGCCGCTGACGCCCAACCAGGTGGTCGCGTGGGACGTGCCGCTGCGCAGCCACGATCATGTCTTCAAGAAGGGCCACCGGATCATGGTCCAGGTCCAGTCGAGCTGGTTCCCGGTGATCGACCGCAACCCGCAGAAGTTCGTGCCCAATATCTACAAGGCCGCGCCCAAGGATTTCGTGAAAGCCACTCAGCGCGTCTGCGGCGGCTCGCTGGTGACGCTTCCGGTGATCAGATAGCGCCGAGCATCAGATAGGCATCGGCGCCGTAGGACGGGTCCACATCGCGCGGGACATAAGCGAAGCCCTGCCGCGCCCAGTAGCGATCGGCGCCACCCACCGCCATCAGCGCGATGTCCGACAGCCCGAGCGCGCGGGCATGCGTTCTGACGAAGTTCAGCGCCGCCCTTCCTGCGCCGGTCCCGCGCGCTGCGGGCAGCAAGGCGAGGTCGTGGAGGTAATAGGCCTCGGGCTCGGACGGGATCGCGCCGAGCAGCGCGCCCAGCTTGGGCGGATCCTCGCGATGCCATGGATGGCTGATCAAGTATCCAGCGATCACGCCGTCCTGCGCGAACACCCGGCATCCGGGCGGATAGAGCCCCAGCCGCTCGGCATAGACCGCCTCCGGCTCGGTATAGCGCCAGTGCACGGCATCGGAGATGGCCGACACCGCAGCCAGATCGGCGCGGCACATCGGCCGCCACCCGACCGCGCTAGACACGCGCGCGCAGGCGGAGCCGCGACATCATCGCGACGACATTTTCCACCGGCCGCTGCAGCGCGTCGGCAATGTCGGCGACCGAAGCGCCGAGCTCCAGCCGGCTTCGCAGTTCGGTGATGTCGGTCTGGGTCCAGCGCTGATGTGCTATCATCCTGCCGTCCTAGCACGCCGCCGCGCAAACCCGGCATGGTTCGGGCGGTCGCGAGCTAGTTCTTCAAGCGATATCCGGTTCGGAAGATCGCGACGATCGCTCCGAGGCAGAGCACGAGGAACAGCCCGGTAACGCCGAGGCTCCACCACACGTCGACATCGCCCTGACCGAAGAAGCTCCAGCGGAAGCCGCTCACCAGATAGACCACCGGGTTGAACAGGCTCACCGTCCGCCACGGCTCGGGCAGCATGTCGATCGAGTAGAAGGCGCCGCCGAGGAACGTCAGGGGCGTGACCAGCAAGGCGGGCACGAAGCTCAACTGCTCGAAGCCCTTGGCCCAGATGCCGATGATGAAGCCGAACATGCTGAACGTCACCGACGTGAGCACGAGGAACGCCAGCATCGCTGCCGGGTGATCGATCCGGAGCGGCACGAAGAACGCCGAGGTGACCAGGATGATCAGCCCGATGACGATCGACTTGGTCGCCGCCGCGCCGACGAAGCCGATCACCATCTCCACTGCCGAGATCGGTGCGGAGAGCAGTTCGAACACTGTGCCGGTGAACTTCGGGAAATAGATGCCGATCGAGGCATTGGCGATGCTTTGGGTTAGCAGCGACAGCATAATCAGCCCGGGGACGAGGAAGCTGCCGTAATTGACGTTGCCGATCGAATCGATCCGGCTGCCGATCGCGCCGCCGAACACGATGAAATAGAGCGACGTGGTGATCACCGGGGTGGCGACGCTCTGCCAGAGCGTCCGCAAGGTGCGCGCCATCTCGAACTTGTAGATTGCCCAGATGCCGTGGAAATTGATGCCGGTCACGCGACGGCTCCTTCGTTGGAGGCCTGTTTCGCTTCGACCAGGTCGACGAAGATGTCCTCGAGGCTCGATTTCGACGTGTCGAGATCCTTGAACGCGATCCCCATCTCGCTGAGCTTGCGCAGCAGCGACGGAATGCCGGTGCGCTCGGCCTGCGCGTCGAACACGTAGCGCAGCCTATGCCCCTCGTCCTCGAGGCTGAGATGCCATTGGTCGAGATCGGCGGGGATTGCGGTCATCGGCTCGACCAGGGCGATGTCCATCTCGCGCTTGCCGAGCTTCTTCATCAGCGCGGCCTTTTCCTCGACCAGCAGCAACTGCCCCTTGTTGATCACGCCCACGCGGTCGGCCATTTCCTCGGCCTCCTCGATATAGTGCGTGGTGAGGATGATCGTCGTGCCGTTTTCGCGCAACTTGCCGATCATCTTCCACATGTCGCGGCGTAGCGAGACGTCGACGCCGGCGGTGGGCTCGTCGAGGAACAATATGTCGGGCTGGTGGCTGAGCGCCTTGGCGATCATCACCCGGCGCTTCATGCCGCCCGACAATTCCATGATCTTGGCATCGCGCTTGTCCCACAAGGACAGATCCTTGAGCACCTGATCGAGATGCGCCTGATCGGGCTTCTTGCCGAACAGCCCGCGCGAGAAGCGCAGGGTCGAGCCGACGCTCGAGAACATGTCGACGGCGATTTCCTGCGGCACCAGCCCGATCCGCGAGCGCGCCTCGCGCGGCTGGTGGATCGCGTCATGACCGTCGACGAGGATCGTCCCCGAGCTCGGCGTGACGATCCCGCAGATGATGCTGATCAGCGTGGTCTTGCCGGCGCCGTTCGGGCCGAGCAGCGCGAAGATCTCGCCGCGGCGGATCTCCAGATCGACATGATCGAGCGCCTTGTGGCCCGACCCATAGGTCTTGCTGACCTGCGAAACCGACAGAATGGATGGCATGGAGGACCCCGGACCGGAACGGACCCGTTACGTAGGTTCGTCCTCCCGACGCGGCAACCCGCGATGCATTATTTCCCCGCGCGTGCCTCGGCCACCGCCTCAGCCAGCCCGGCATAGTCGCGCGCGCCGTAGAGCAGCTTGCCGCCCACGACCCAGCTCGGGGTGCCGGTCATCGCGAGCTGCTCGCCCAGCTTGTGGTTGGCCGCGATCTCCTGCTGAATCGCCTTGGACTGGACCGTCTTCATCGCCACGGCCTTGTCGAGCCCGGCCTTGTCGGCGGCGGCGGCTACGGTCTGGGTGCTCGGGGATCCCGCGGCGTAGAGCGCGTCGTGGAAACCGCGATACTTGCCCTGCTCGGCCGCGGCGAGCGCCCAGCGCGCTGCGAGCGCGCTCTCGGGCCCGAGCACGGGGTATTCGCGATAGACCACACGGACGTTCGAGTCCTTTGCCAGCAGCTCCTCGATCCCCGGCAGGCTCGCGCGGCAATAGCCGCAGGCATAGTCCATGAAGGCGACGACGGTGACGTCGCCGTTCGGATTACCGGCCCATGCCCCGGCATAGGGCGTCTGCAGTTCGGAGAGGTGCTGCGGCACTGCCTTTTGGGCGCCCTGCTGCACCTTTTCAAACCGCGCCGTCTCGCGCGCCTGGAGCCGCTCCATCGCCTCGGGGAGCACTTCGGGGTGCTCGAGCAGATAGCCGCGGATCGCCGGCCCGGCGAGTCCGGGCATCCAGCTCAGCAGCAGCGCGAACGCGCCCGCGCCGAGCAGCGCCGACGCCAGCATCGCGCCGGCGAGCGCCAGCGGGCTGCGCAGCAGTCTTTCGGTCATCGACGCCGTCGCTTCTCGTCTTCCATCGCGGTCTGCGACACCATCGCGATATCCTGCGCGCGCACCCAGTCGCCCGAGCCCTGCGGCAGATTGGCCATCGCCGAGCGCGCGCTGACCAGCGCGGTGCGCACATCGCCCATCAGATGCGCGCGTTCGGCAGTGGCCAGCGCAGTACGCGACTCGTCGCCCTTGCGCTCATAGACGGTGCCGAGCTGCATCCACGCGAAAGGGTTTTCCTTGTCGCGCGCCACGGCCTGGCGGAGCACGCTTTCGGCCTCGTTGAGGTTGGCCTTGTCCTCGGTCGCGAGCAGCGCGTGGCCGAAGGTCGCGGCGATCAGCGGCTGGTTGTTCGAGCGCCGCGTGGCCTCGCGCAGCGGTGCGATCGCCTGCGCCGGCTTGCCCGATTCGAGCAGGATCTGGCCTTCAAGCTCGAGAAAATAGGGATCGTCGGGCGCAGTCTTCACCAGCGCCGCGGTCTCGGCCGCCGCCTGCTCGGGATAGCCCGATTTGTGATAGGCATAGGCGCGCGCATAATGCGCCGGCGCCGATTGGTCGCTCACGGGATAGCGCCGCAGGGTCACTTCGGGCTCGTTGACATAGCCCCTGAGCTTGGCCTGCACACGCTTGAAGCGTTGCTCGATCTTCGGGTCGGAAGGCTTGCTCCAGGCCGGATCGGCCTGCAGATCGGCCTTGAGAGTCTGCACGCGGTCCGCGGACATCGGGTGGGTCTGCGCGAACGGATCGACTTCGGGGTTGCTGGCATAATAGCCGTAGCGGTGCATCTGGGCGGTCAGCTTGTCGAAGAAGCTGAGCATGCCCTTGCCGCTGATCCCGGCGTTCTTGACGAAGCGCACGCCCGCGGCGTCGGCCGAGGATTCCTGCACGCGGCTGAACGCCAGATATTTGCCGATCGCGGCGCGCTGGCCCATCATCAGCAGCCCGGTGCCGGCCTCGCCCGCGCCCGCCGCCATCGCCGCGGCGCCGAGCAACAGGCTCAGGATCGAGATGTTGGTGTAGCCGCCGTCATTCTGGAACACGGCATGGCCGCCGACGATGTGGCCGATCTCGTGCGCGATCACGCCCTGGACTTCGTTGGCGCTGTCGGCCGCGTCGATCAGCCCGGAATGGATATAAACGATCTGCCCGCCGGCGACGAACGCGTTGATCGATTGGTCGTTGACCAGCACCACCCGCATGTTTCCGGGCGCGAGCCCTGCGGCCTCGACCAGCGGCCGCGACATGTCGGCGAGCAAAGCCTCGGTCTCGGCGTCGCGCAGGATCGATTGCGCCATCGCCGGGCGCGCGGCGAAGCAGGTCAGGCAGAGCACGGCGAGGAGGGCCGTCAGGCGTTTCATCATCGGGCAAACTCCACGGACGGGCGCTGTCGGATATCCGCGATGAACATGTCGTGAAGCCAGGCGAGCGTGCGTGCCAGTCGCGCGCACGCTCGCCCGGGCATCAGGCGCCGAAGGTCCGCTGCCACCAGCCGCGGCGTGGCGAGGCGTCGGATCCGGCATTGGCATCGCCATCGGCATCGGTGCCATCGGCCCCGCCCGATTCCGGCGCGAGGTCCTGCGCGACCGGCTCGGCTTCGGCAGCCGCTTCGGCGACGACCGCTTCGGGAGCGGCCGCGGCTTCGGACGCGGCGGCCTTGCGACGGCTGCGCTTCGGCTTCTCGACGGCAGGCTCGGCCGCAACCGGCTCGGCCGTGGGTTCGACCGGTGCCGCCTCGGCATCGGCCTTCTTGCGACGGCTCCGCTTCGGCGCGGGCGCGGGCTCCGGCTCGGCTGCCGGCGCGTCCACTACAATCGATTCGGCTGCGGCCTCGGCGACCGGCGCCTCGATGTCGGCCTTTTTGCGACGGCTGCGCTTGGGCTTGGCCGGCGCTTCGACGGCTTCGGGCGCAGGCTCTGCCTCGGCGAGCGCCGCGACATCGCTGACCGACTCCTCGGCCGCATCGCTCACGTCTGCCGCTTCCGCCACGGCGTCCTCGGCCTGTGCCGGACCGCGACGTCCACCCCGGCGACCGCGACGACGGCGCTTGCGGCCATTGTCACCAGCCTCGTCGCGCTCGCTCTCGGCAGCATCGACGGCTTCGGCGTCGGCTTGCTCAGCCGCTTCCTCGGCCTCGGTCTCGCCGCCCTCGTCCTCACGCGTTTCCTCGGCACCCTCGGCACCCTCGACATCGCCTTCGCGACCCCGGCGGCCGCGACCCCGGCGGCGGCGGCGGCGCTTGCGACCTTCGCCCTCACCCTCGTCGCGCTCGCGATCGCGCTCACGGGGCTGTCGGGGAGCCGCTTCGACCGCTTCCTCCTCGTCCTCGATCTCTTCCTCATCGGCCTCTTCGACGTAATCGTCTTCGGGCTCTTCGATCAGGCGCTCGAACTTCGGCGCATAGGCCGGCGGCGGACCGCCCGATTCGACCGACATGCGTGCGCCCTCGAGTTCGCCGTCCGAGGCGATCTCGATCATCACGCCATAGCGCTCCTCGATCTCGGCCAATTCGGCGCGCTTCTTGTTGAGCACGTAGAAAGCCGCTTCCTGGCTCGCGCGGAGCAGCAGCTGCGAGCCGCGGCCGCGCGCGGCCTCGTCCTCGATCAGCCGCAGCGCCGAAAGCCCCGCGGACGAGGCGGTGCGGACCAGCCCGGTGCCCTCGCAATGCGGGCACTGGCGAGTCGATGCCTCGAGCACGCCGGTGCGCAGCCGCTGCCGGCTCATCTCCATCAGGCCGAACGCCGAGATGCGGCCAACCTGGATGCGGGCGCGATCGTTCTTGAGCGCCTCCTTCATCGCCTTCTCGACCTTACGGACATTCGACGAATGGTCCATGTCGATGAAGTCGATGACGACGAGACCGGCCATGTCGCGCAGACGCAGCTGGCGCGCGATCTCCTGCGCCGCCTCGAGATTGGTCTGGGTCGCGGTCTGCTCGATATTGTGCTCGCGCGTCGAGCGGCCCGAGTTGATGTCGATCGAGACGAGCGCCTCGGTCGGGTTGATCACCAGATAGCCGCCGCTCTTCAGCTGGACGACCGGATTGTACATCGCCGAGAGCTGATCCTCGACGCCGGCGCGCTGGAACAGCGGCACCGCGTCGGCATATTGCTTCACCTTCTTGGCGTGGCTCGGCATCAGGAGCTTCATGAAGTCCTTGGCCTGGCGATAGCCGTCCTCGCCCTCGACGATCACTTCGTCGATGTCGCGATTATAGATGTCGCGGATAGCGCGCTTGAGCAGGTCGCTGTCGCCATAGACCAACGCCGGCGCCGACGATTGCAGCGTCGTCTCGCGGATCCCGTCCCACAGCCTGGCGAGGTAGTCGAAGTCGCGCTTGATCTCGGTCTTGGTGCGCTGGAGCCCGGCGGTGCGGACGATGCAGCCCATCGTCGGCGGCAGCTTAAGGTCCGACATGATCGTCTTGAGGCGCTTGCGATCGGCAGCCGAGCTGATCTTGCGCGAGATGCCGCCGCCATGCGCGGTATTGGGCATCAGCACGCAATAGCGGCCGGCGAGCGACAGATAGGTGGTCAGCGCCGCGCCCTTGTTGCCGCGCTCTTCCTTGACGACCTGGACCAGCAGCACCTGGCGGCGGCGGATCACGTCCTGAATCTTGTAGCGACGGCGCAGGTTCATCCGGCGCTGGCGCAGTGCCTCGGCCTCGTCTTCCTTGCCGCCCCGCCGGCGGCCGCGGCCGCGTCCCTCGCGCGCTTCCTCGCCTTCGCCTTCGGCGTCGCGGGCTTCGGCTTCTTCTTCATGCTCGTCGTCGTCGTGCGGACGCTCGAGAACCTCTACGCCGTCCTCGCCTTCGAGATGCTCGTCATCGCCATCGTCGGCGGCGCGCAGCGCGGCTTCCTCGGCGGCGTGCTCGGCCTCCTCGCGCAGCAGCGCTTCGCGATCTTCCTTGGGAATCTGATAATAATCGGGGTGGATTTCGCTGAAAGCGAGGAAGCCGTGGCGGTTGCCGCCGTAGTCGACGAACGCCGCCTGCAGCGACGGCTCTACCCGAGTAACCTTGGCGAGATAGATGTTGCCCTTGAGCTGCTTGCGCTCGGCGGACTCGAAATCAAATTCCTCGATCCGGCTCCCTTTGACGACGGCCACCCGGGTCTCTTCCCGGTGGCGTGCGTCGATCAGCATACGCATGGTCATTTATTGTTCTCCGGGCGCGCCGGCCCGACCCCGTGAAGACATCGTCCCGATGAAGATGGGGCGCGTGCGCGCGATATAAGATGCGGCCCTGGCCGGCGGCGCCGGCTGCGGTCTCGCAGGTTTCGAAAAATGCTGCTGCTCGCAAGGCACGTCCGGACGCGTGGTCCAAAAGCTTCACCAGCGTCCCGCGGCCGGCCGTCAGGGCCAGGCGGGTAGGACGATGGGAAAATTGCCTCATGCGAGCGTCAACCTGAACTATCGCGGCGGATGTGGCCGCGGATACCGTCCGATACAAGGATCGGCGCCGGCTCTTGCTAGCACCCCCAATGGCACGCGGCAACCGCAGCCGATGCGAATAACGTGGCGCAAGTCACGGCAGACAATTGCCGGCGTCCGGCAAATTTATGCCGATTAACCAAGCTGTTTCACTTCGACTTGAGGCGACCCCTCTAAAAAGCAGCTGTCAGGGTAGACGTGTTTCAGAGTTGATCTCATGGATTTGGGCTGGACCCCTCAGGTCCCGGCGCGGCATATCGCCCGGGTGCTATTCCTGCTTGCCCTTCTCTCCGGCTGGTTGACCGGGGCGCCGAGCTGGGCAGGCGTCGTGCAGGAAGTGCGCGTCCACGGCGACCGGGTCGTCGTGAAATTCGACGCGCCCGTCACTCAGGCCAGCGCCTTCCTCCTCTCGGGACCCCAGCGCATCGCGCTCGATGTCGCCGGAGCGGAGCCGGGCCGCGTTGCGCTCGCCGCTGGCGCAGTGGCGAAGATCCGTCAGGGCGCACAGGGCGACGGCGCGCGCATCGTCTTCGATCTCGCCCGTCCGGCGATCGTCACCGAAGGCAGGTTCGGCGAGGACGGCCGCACCCTGACGCTCCAGCTCAGGACGGTCGACGACGAGCGCTTCGCGCGCGCCGCGGCCGAGCGCCGGATGAGCTTCCTGCCGCCCTTCACCTATTTTCAGCCCGCGCGCCGCCACCCGTACAGCGTCTCGATGAAGCTGCCCGCGCGCACGCCGCGCGCGCCGCTGCCGCGCATCTATGGCGACGCCGGACGGCCGCTGGTGGTGATCGACGCAGGGCATGGCGGCCACGATCCCGGTGCGCTCTCGCCCGACGGCAGCCTGCGCGAGAAGGAAGTGACGCTCAAGGTCGCGGAAGCGATCAAGGACGCGCTGCTCGCCTCGGGCCGCGTCCGCGTCGCGCTCACGCGCGAGGACGATCGCTTCCTCGTCCTGCAGGAGCGCTACGGCCTCGCCCGCAGGCTGAAGGCCGATCTGTTCATCTCGGTCCATTGCGACAGCGCCGGCAATCCCGAGGCGACCGGCGCGACGATCTACACGCTCTCCGAAGTCGCCTCCGACAAGGAAGCCGCGCGGCTCGCCGCGCGCGAGAACAAGGCCGACATCCTCGCCGGCGTCGATCTCGGCGTCGCCAGTCCCGACATCTCCTCGATCCTGATCGATCTCACCCAGCGCGAGACGATGAACATGTCGGCGAACTTCGCCCGATTGCTCGGGCGCGAGGCGCAGCCGCTGATCCCGATCAAGCCCAATTACCATCGCATGGCCTCGCTGATGGTGCTCAAGGCGCCCGACATGCCTTCGGTGCTGTTCGAGACCGGTTATATCTCCAACCTCGACGACGCTGCATTCCTCGCGTCGGAGGACGGGCGGCGTAAGGTTGCGCAGAGCGTGCGCAAGGCGGTGGAGATCCACTTCGCCACTCGCATGGCCGCGCGCTGAGCCCCCTTCGTTTCGATCCCGCATGCGCTCATTATAGAGACGAAACAGACGAGTTGATTTCACGTGCGTTTTGATCGGGTTTCATTGCCCGGGAAAGTTGCTAAACCGCACGCCGCATGGCGGACGGCAGCATTTCCAGCGAAAAAGTGACGATCAAGCGCGGAGCCGGCGGGATCCGCGGCTGGTATGGCCGCGTCCATCGCCGCTGGTGGTTCCGCGTCCTCGCCTGGCTGGCGCTGCTCGCCGGACTTTTCTGGTTCCTGATCTGGGCGCTGATCGCCCGCAACCTGCCCTCGGTCGACGCGCTGCGCGCCTATGAGCCGCCGCTGCCGACCAACGTGCGCTCCGCTGAGGGCATGCCGATTCATAGCTATGCCCGCGAGCGGCGCGTACAGCTGAGCTATGCCGAATATCCCAAGCAGCTGATCGAGGCGTTCCTCTCGGCCGAGGACAAGACCTTCTTCAGCCATTACGGCGTCGACCTTCCCGGCACCGCCGGCGCGGTGGTCGACTACATCACCAAGATGGGCAGCGGCCAGCGCGCCCGCGGCGGCTCGACGATCACCCAGCAGGTCGCCAAGAACCTGCTGATCGGCAGTGAATATTCGCCGACGCGCAAGCTCAAGGAAGCGATCCTCGCCTACAAGATCGAGAGCACGCTCTCGAAGCCGCAGATCCTCGAGCTCTATCTCAACTCGATCGAGCTCGGCCGCAACGCCGGCGGTGTCGAGGCGGCGAGCCAGGCCTATTTCGGCAAGGAGCTCGACCAGCTCAGCCTGCCGCAATTCGCCTATCTCGCGATCCTGCCCAAGGGACCGGCAAATTACGATCCCGATCGCTACATCGATCGCGCGCTCGAGCGGCGCAACTGGGTGCTCGGCGAGATGCACGACAACGGCTTCATCAGCGCCGCAGAGCGCGATGCCGCGCGCGCCGAGCCGCTAGGCACGATTCCCCGCCAGACTCCGCGCTACGAGCGGGTCGGCGGCTATTTCGTCGAGGAAGTCCGGCGCCAATTGATCGACAAGTTCGGCGAGAAGGCCGAGGACGGGCCCAACAGCGTCTATGGCGGCGGCCTGTGGGTCCGCACCTCGCTCGATCCGCGGCTCCAGCAACATGCCCAAAAGGCGCTGCGCGATGGCCTGCTCCGCTACGATCGCGGCCGCGGCTGGGCGGGTCCGATCAACCATGTTGAGGTGGCGAACGGCTGGCTCCAGCCCTTCCTAAACACCAATATCGGCGTCGATTACGAGGATTGGCGCGCGGCGGTGGCAATCGAGCGCAGCGCCGGTGGCTGGCAGATCGGCTTCGACAACGGCCAGACCGGGACGCTGCCGCGCGACCTCGCGACGATGCCGGTACGCGGGAAGGGCGGGCTGGCATTCGATGCGATCAAGCCCGGCGACATCCTCGCCGTCGCTCCCGAGGGCAATGCCTGGGCGCTGCGCTCGGTGCCGAAGGTGTCGGGCGGGATGGTGGTCGAGGATCCGCGGACTGGCCGGGTGCTGGCGATGCAGGGCGGCTTCGACTCGCGCCTCCAGTCGTTCAACCGCGCCACCCAGGCGCAGCGCCAGCCCGGTTCGACGATCAAGCCCCTGGTCTATGCCGCGGCGATGGAAGCCGGGCTTACTCCCGCCTCGATCGTCGTCGATGCGCCGTTCTGCGTCTGGCAGGGCGCCGGGCTCGGCCAGAAATGCTTCCGCAACTTCGGCAATATGCGCAGCGCGGGGCCGAAGACGCTGCGCTGGGGCGTCGAGCAGTCGCGCAACCTGATGACGGTGCAGGTCGCCAACCAGATCGGCATGGACAAGGTGGTCGACCTGATCCAGCGGGTCGGCGTCTCGAAGCAGAAATTCCCGACCTATCTCAGCTACGCGCTCGGCGCGGGCGAGACGACGGTGCTGCGCATGGTCAACGCCTATTCGATCCTCGTGAACCATGGCCGCGCGCTCAACCCGACGGTGATCGACTTCGTCCAGGACCGCCGCGGCAAGGTGATCTTTCCCGAGAACTGGCGTGCATGCGACCGCTGCAACGCGCGCGACTGGGACGGCGGCGCGATGCCGCGCCCGATCACCCGCGCACGCCAGCTCGTCGAGCCGATGAGCGCCTATCAGATCGTCCACATCACCGAAGGCGTGATCCAGCGCGGCACCGCGACGGTGCTGCGCGACCTCGGCCGCCCGATCATGGGCAAGACCGGCACCACTTCGGGCCCGACCGATGTGTGGTTCGTCGGCGGCACCCCACAGATGATCGCCGGCCTCTACCTCGGGTACGACAGCCCGACCAATCTCGGCGGCTATGCCCAGGGCGGATCGGTCGCCGCGCCGATCTTCAAGCAATTCGCGGTCCCCGCCTTCAAGGACATGGAGGTGCTGCCCTTCACCGCGCCGGCAGGCATCCGCATGGTCCGCGTCGATCGCGCGAGCGGCCGTAAGGTGACCGGCAGCTGGCCGACCAGCGACCCGCTCGCCTCGGTGATCTGGGAAGCCTTCAAGCCCGAAGTCGAGCCGCAGCGCCGCCGCCGCAGCCCCGAGGAAGAGGCGGGCGCCGAGAAGAAGGCGGTCCAGAAAAAGGCCGCGCCCGCCACCCAGGCACCGGCGGACAGCGACTTCTTGCAACGCGAGGGCGGAATCTACTAGCGCCGCCAAAGCACCCTACATACGTCATCCCGGCGCACGCCGGGATCTCAGGCCGCGAGTGAACGGCCTGGGGGCACGAGATCCGGCTTTCGCCGGGATGACGATAGATCGGTTTGAAAGGTACAACCATGCGCGCCGAAGCGCAGGCTCATGTCGACAAGATCAAGGCGGCGCTGGCGCTGCTGCGCCGCTTCCTCGATTGGGACCGCGCGCTGCGGCGGCTCGACGAGCTCAACGCGCGCGTCGAGGATCCGACGCTATGGAACGACGCCAAGGCCGCGCAGGACGTGATGCGCGAGCGTCGCCGCCTTGACGAGGCGATCGGCGCCACGCGCGCGATCGAGACTGAGCTCAACGACACCGCCGAACTGATCGAGATGGCCGAGGCCGAGGGCGACGAGGAGATGGCGACCGAGGGCACCGCCGCACTCGCCGCGCTGGCCGGGCGCGCCGAGGTCGACAAGGTCAAGGCGTTGCTCTCGGGCGAGGCCGATCCCAACGACACCTATATCGAAATCAACTCGGGCGCCGGCGGCACCGAGAGCCAGGACTGGGCCGGCATGCTCCAGCGCATGTACACGCGCTGGGCGGAACGCCACGGCCTCAAGGTCGAGCTGATCGACTATCACGCCGGCGAGCAGGCCGGGATCAAGTCGGCGACTCTGCTGATCAAGGGCGAGAACGCCTATGGCTATGCCAAGACCGAAAGCGGTGTGCACCGCCTCGTCCGCATCTCGCCATACGACAGCGCCGCGCGGCGCCACACCAGCTTCTCGTCGGTGTGGGTCTATCCGGTGATCGACGACAATATCGAAGTCGAGATCAACGAGAGCGAGCTGCGCATCGACACCTATCGCGCCTCAGGCGCGGGCGGCCAGCACATCAACACCACCGATTCGGCCGTGCGCATCACTCACCTGCCGACCGGCATCGTCGTCCAGTGCCAGAACCAGCGATCGCAGCACAAGAACAAGGCCGAGGCCTATAACCAGCTCCGCGCCCGCCTTTACGAGCGTGAGCTCGCCGAGCGCGAGGCCGTCGCCAACGCCCAGAACGCCACCAAGACCGATATCGGCTGGGGCCACCAGATCCGCTCCTATGTCCTCCAGCCCTACCAGCTGGTGAAGGACCTGCGCACCGGCGTCACCTCGACTGCGCCGGGCGACGTGCTCGACGGAGACCTCGACGCGTTCATGGCGGCTGCGCTAAGCCAGCGCGTGACCGGCGAGACGGTCGAAGTGGAGGATGTCGATTGAGGTCAGCCCTCGTTCCGGGGATCGCCCTGCTGCTGCTCGCGGCGTGCGACGGCGGCAGTGCGGGACCGCGCGAGCACAAGACCCAAAGCAAGAACACCGGCTTTCCCGCCGCCGACCGTCCGGTCGCGACGATCGTCTCCGCGCGCTGGTCGACCGAAGAGGCGCGCGACCGTCTCAACGAGGCGAGCAAGGTGATGGACCTCGCCGGGATCAAGCCGGGGATGACCGTCGCCGATATCGGCGCGGGCGAAGGCTATTACACGATCCGCCTTGGTCAGCGCGTCGGCAAGCAGGGCCGCGTCGTCGCCGAGGACATCGTTCCCGAAGTCCGCGACGCGCTGGCGACGCGCGTGGTGCGCGAACGGCTCGACAATGTCAGCGTCCGGCTCGGGCTGCCCGCCGATCCGCGGCTGCCCGAGGGCAGCTTCGATCGCGTGCTGATGGTCCACATGTATCACGAGATCGAATCGCCCTACGAGTTCCTCTGGCGGCTTCGACCGTCGCTGCGCCCCGACGGGCAAGTCATTGTAGTCGACGCCGATCGCCCGACCGAGCATCACGGCACCCCGCCCGAACTGCTCAAATGCGAGTTCGCCGCGGTGGGCTATGCGCTCGTGTCGATGCGACCGATGCCGTCGGCGGGCGGCTATATCGCGATCTTCCGGGCCGAAGGCGAGCGCCCCGAGCCCGGCACGATCAAAGCGTGCAAAAGCGGCGCGCGCGCCACGCCCGCCGCGGTCCAGCCCGGCAAGGGATCAGAGTAGCCCGAGCCGGCGAAAGCTGGTGAATCCGCCGCTGGCGACGATCAGGTGATCGACCAGCCGGATGTCGAGCGTCGCCAACGCCCGCGCCAGCAGCCGGGTGGCGTCGCGATCGGCGGCGCTCGGCTCCGGATCGCCGCTTGGATGGTTGTGCGCCATCACCACCGCCTCCGCCCCGAACGCGAGCGCATCCCGCGCGATCTCGCGGATCGGCAGCACCAGCCGGTCGACGGAGCCCGAACGCGCATGACGCATCCCGAGTACCCCTTGATCGTCGTCGAGATAGGCGAACGCGATCACTTCGGTCGGCTCGTCAGCGAGGCAGGCGAACAGCGCCCTCGCCGCCGCAGCATCGGCGAGACGGGGCGGAGCTTCGAGCGTATCGAGCGACATGGCCCATGGCTGGCAGGCGCGCCGCCGCGTCCGAAGCGGATCCCGATCCGATCCGGAGCGGTCATCCCTCCGAAACGGAGGCTAGCGCGGATAGCAGCGCTTTTCCTCGGGGTGCGCGGCGAGATAGCGCTTGCGCGCCGCCTCGTCGGCGTCGCGCCGACGCTTGCCGGGCATCCGCATATGGCGCTTGACCGTCCCCGGCACCGCAACCCCGTCCCTGAGGATCGGCTCGTACAAGCCGTCCTTCATCAGCGCGTTGCAAAACCAGAAGCCGAGTTCGTTCTTGAGATTGCCCTTGGCGATGCGGCAGCGCAGCGGCTTTCCCTTGGCATCGAGGTCGATCAGCATGTCGGCCCAGAAATCGCCGGGCATCGGCTCGCTGCTCTGCCACGGATACGAATCGCCCGGCGCCAGTTTGGGGCAGCGATCCTGCGCGATCGCGGGACCGGCGATCAACAAGACGGCGAACGGCAGCATGCGGCGAGCAGGTTTCATGTCGGCAGGGTAACAAGCGCATCGACGGTGACAAGCCGCCTCGCCGCGCGCTGCGCGAAATCGAGCGCCGTCGCCAGATCGCGCTATTCCCAAACGAACGGGCCCGCTAGGTCGGAGTGGGAACCGATCGGAAAGGCGGCTGGGCATTGCAACGCGCTGAGCAACATTATCTGGATCTGCTGGACCGGGTCCTCGAACAGGGCGATCGCCGGACCGACCGCACCGGCGTCGGCACCCTGTCCTCCTTCGGCGAATTGCTGCGCTTCGATCTGCGGAACGGCGAAGTCCCGATCCTCACCACCAAGCGGGTGTTCTGGAAAACCGCGGTCAAGGAGATGCTCTGGTTCCTGACCGGCAACACCAGCATTCGCGACCTGTTGCAGCAGAATGTTCGGATCTGGTCGGATTGGCCGCTCGCCCGCTACCGCCGCGAATCGGGCGAGGATATCGCGCAGGAGGCGTTCGAGGAGCGCATCCTGAACGATCCCGAATTCGCCCGGGCATGGGGCGATCTGGGTCCCGTCTATGGAAAGCAATGGCGCAGATGGCTCGATGCGGAAGGCAAGGAGCATGATCAGATCGCCACGCTGATTGACACGCTGAAGAACAATCCCGCCAGCAGGAGAATGCTGTTCCACGCCTGGAATGTCGGCGAGCTGGACCGGATGGCGCTGCCGCCGTGCCATATGGTCTATCAGTTCCACGTTAACTCAAGGGGCGAAGTAAGCTGCCTGATCTTCCAGCGATCGTGCGACCTGTTCCTCGGCGCCCCCTTCAACTTCACGGGCGGCGCGGCGCTGTTGCTGATGATCGCCCAGCAGGCCGGGCTCAAGCCTGGCGAACTGGTCTGGGTCGGCGGCGACGTGCACATCTATCTGAACCACGTTGAGCAGGTGCGCGAACTGATCGCACGATCGCCGCGCCCGCTGCCGACAATGAAGCTGGTGCGGAAACCCGCTTCGATCGACGACTATCGCATCGAGGATTTCGAGGTCTCGGGCTACGACCCGCATCCGGCAATCCATGGAGACGTCGCGGTATAGGCCAACATCGGGGGGCATATAGCTAGTGGCCGATTCGAGCGGCACTCCGCCCACCTGCGCGCATCGATAGTCGATCCGATTAACGACAGCCGCAGCCATGCCGCTTGTCCCCCTCGCGAGCCCAACAGCAGCGAGAGATGGACATGGCCCTAGCCGTCGACAGTACCGGCACGCGAACCGCGCCGCCGCCTCCGCCGCCCGCCCCGGTGCAGCCCCAGCGCCCGGTCCAGCTCGCACAGGCGCCTGCCGGACACCCGCCCAGCCCGGCGGGCTCACCCCCCAGGCCCAGGCCGCGCGCACCGAATCGATCGTCGGCTCGACGGCCAGCGAGCCCAAGCGCGCTATGACCGAGATGGCGGCGGCGCTCGGCATATTATCGACAGCGATCCGAGCGGGGTGGTCAACGACGTCTCGCAATTCCGCCAACCACCGACTGGCTCCGGCGACGTCGCCACCGCCAACGGCAACGCGCTGGCCAGCTATGCGCGCGTCATGCTCGAGAGCGGCGAAGGTCCGCAGGGCCGGCTCGGTGCCCAGCTCGCGCAGGTTGCCGCCGGCAGCGACGGCCAGCCCAAGCGCGACGCCGCGTTCGACCATGCCGTGGACGGCCAGTATCGCACCGCGACCGGGCTCGGCTATTTCATCGGCGCGGCATCGGCCGCGGCACGATCGATCAACATCGACAACGCTGCGCAGAATCAGCTGATCGGCAACACCCTCGGCTCCGGCCTGACCCTGCTCGACAAGTCCGGCATCGCCGCCACTGCGATGGCAGTCGCGAAGGACTGGGTGCGCACGGCCACCAACTCGCTCAATGGCGCCGGCGCCAGCGATCCGACCCAGGCCTTGACCGATGCCGCGCTTCCGACCGACGCTGCGGGCAATGACTCGTCGCTCTCCAATTCGCGCCCGGCCTTCCTGTCGACGCTCAACTTCGTCTCGACCAACGCCAAGCCATAGGCTGGCCGCGGCGCTGGGCCTTGCGCTGACCGGCGCGGCTTGCTCGCAGGCCGCGCCGGTCCGCGCACCCGCCGATCCGTCCGGCGCGGTGGCGGACGCGCGGATACCCTTTGCCGATCCCTACCGCGCCGATCTGGTGCAGAGCGCCGATCTAATGCTGCGCAGCACGCGCCAGCACGGCGCACGATGCGCGGAGGCGCGCTTCCTGCGCGTACCCGCCGGCAGCATGGCCGGGGTTCTCGCGCACTATCGCCAGCAATTGCAGCAAGGCTGGAGCCCGGCCGATCTGCGCGCGCCGCCTTTGACCAGCGGCGCGTCCTTTCGAAACGGCGATGCGTGGTTCGCGGTCGCCCTCGCCGATCGCCCGCAAGGGGAGTGGACGGGTGTCATCATCGTCACCAACACCTGGTGGGACGACGCCTCGCGCGATGCCCTGCTGGCCTGCCGCGCCGGAGCGGGAGGCTTGCGGCTATAGGCAGTACCCAGGCTGGCGGTCCTCAAAGCTTCGCAACCGCAGCATGCGATCTTTGCATTATTGTGCGCAGCATTTCGCGCCTAATGCGGAGCAGACCGACGGCGCAAGACCGTTGGCCGCCGCAGGAGAGAATGCCATGATCGCAGCGATGCTGCACATAGCGGCAGCCGTCGGTGCCGCGCTGGTTCAGCCGGCAACCGCAACGTCCGAACCCGACCGCATTGTGCACATTTCGGCCGCGTCCCATGATCTTCGCACCGCCGAAGGACGCGCGGCGCTCGAGGCGCAGGTGGACCGCGCCGTCGACGCAGTGTGCGGCAAGGTCTCGGATCCGCAGGAAAGCCGCAAGCACGAGGCGTATAGTTGCCGGCGGTACACCGTGCCGAACGCCCGGGCGCAGCTGGCGCGGCTTCTGCGATCCCGCGCCGGCGAAGTGACGGTCGATCGCTTCTCGGCCGGACGCTGAGTCGAACGCAGGCACGCGGAAATGTCGCGGCAACGTAATTTTCTCGTAACGCGCTATTGCACCGCAGCATTCGATATGATTGTTTCGCTCATCATCCCGGAGTCTACAGCAAGGAAAGTGCCGAACTAACCCCGAAGAACGACATAAACGAACGGAGAGGCTGACAAGGCTGTGTGCCGCAAAGATGCGCACAGAGCTCCTGAATGGCGCTGTTTCCCGGTGAGGGTGCCTGTGCGGTGCGAACCGAACACAGGGGGAAACGATGGTCACTTACGGGTCGAAGCCAAGCGGCAAAAAAGCCGCATACCGAATTCGTTTGCTCGCATTGACTGCCACCGCCACTGCCGCGCTGATCGCCGGCTCCGCTGCTCATGCGCAGGACGCCCCTGCGGCCGAAACCGATCCCGCCGTCCAGCTTGCCTCCAGCGAGGGCGACGCGACCCCTGCCCAGGCGACCGACGATACCTCGCAGGACATCACCGTCACCGGATCGCGCATCGTCCGCGACGGCTATAGCGCGCCGACCCCGGTGAGCGTGATCAGCTCCGAGGAAATCCAGCGCGAGGCGCCTGCCAACATCACCGATTTCGTCAACACGCTTCCGGCGGTGCGCGGCAGCGGGACCGCGGCGACATCCAACGGTTCGCTGAGCAACGGCGCCGCCGGCATCAACACGGTCAATTTGCGCAATCTCGGCGCCGCCCGCACGCTTGTGCTGTTCGACGGCCAGCGCTCGGTCGCTTCGGCGACCACCGGCGTCGTCGACGTCAACACCTTTCCCCAGGCCCTGATCGAACGCGTCGAGGTGGTCACCGGCGGCGCCTCCTCGGCCTATGGCTCGGACGCCGTCTCGGGCGTGGTGAACTTCATCCTCGACAAGGACTTCACCGGCTTCAAGATGGACTATGAGTTCGGCATCACCACCTATGGCGACGGCCAGAACCACAAGGTCTCGGCAACCGGCGGCCAGAGCTTCGCCGACGGGCGCGGGCACCTGCTGCTCAGCGGCGAGTATTTCTCGCAGACGGGGATCCAGTCGATCGATCGCGACTGGAACGACAGCGGCTTCTTCCAGATCGACAATCCCGCCTATAGCGCCGCCGCCTGTACCGACAGCAACGCGGCGACGCTGTGCGTTCCCGCGCGCCTGATCCAGGGCGGCATCGGCACCGGCCAGTTCACTCCCGGCGGCCTGATCAGCACCGGGGCGTTCCGCGGCGTCTATTTCGGCTCGGTCGACCCGGCGACCGGGCGCGCGACGGTCAACCAGCTCGCGTTCGGTCCGACCAGCGGCCAATGGATGGTCGGCGGCGATTACGACCTCACCAGCGACGGCCATCGTAGCAGCGCGACGCTGCTCCCGGCCGAGAAGCGCGGCAGCCTGTTCGGTCGGCTGAGCTACGAGTTCGCCGACGCCTTCAAGCTCTTCGGTCAGGTGTCGTACAGCTATTACCGCGGCCAGAGCTATTATCAGCAGACGCCGACCACCGGCGTGACGATCCAGGTCGCGCCCTCGGCCGCGAATGGCGGGCTGATCAATCCCTTCCTGCCGCAGGCGTTCCTCGATCGCGTGAACGCCTACAACCTCGCCAATCCGGCCGCGCGGGTCACGGCGGTGCAGATCGGCACCAGCAATATCGGCATCCCGCCGCAAGGCAGCGACAACACTCGCGAGGTGTATCGCTACGTCGTGGGCGCCAACGGCGACTTCGGCGCGCTCGGCATCGACTGGAGCTGGGACGCCTATTACCAGCGCGGCGAAATCCGGACCAGCGAGCGCCTGACCAACGCATGGAATCTCGCCCGGATGGCCGCCGCGACCGATGCGGTTGCGGCCCCCGCGAGCAACACCGCGGGCTACACCCCCGGCGCGATCGTCTGCCGCATCAACATCGATGCGAATGCCGCCAACGATGACCGCGCCTGCGTGCCGCTCAACCGCATCGGCGTGGGCGGCATGTCTCAGGAAGCCATCAACTATGTGCTCTATGGCGGGCTGCAGCCACTGCGCGAGCAGACGCTGACGCAGGACGTCGCCGCGTTCAACCTGTCGACCAACAACCTGTTCGACCTCTGGGCCGGCCCGGTCAGCATCGCGCTGGGCGGCGAATGGCGGCGCGAGACGGTGACCGGCACCGTCGATCCGCTGTTCCGCCCGATCGTCTCGGCGGGCGTCACCAGCGGCACCTGGATCTACGGCAATTACCTGCCGACGGTCGGCGCCTATGACGTGAAGGAGGCGTATCTCGAGACGTTGATCCCGCTGTTCAAGGGCGCGGACCTCAACGGCGCGGTGCGCGTCACCGACTATTCGACGTCGGGCACCGTCACCACCTGGAAGGGCGGCGTCACCTGGCAGGTGATCCCCGACATCAAGCTGCGCGGCACCATCTCGCGCGATATCCGCGCACCTAATCTCGGCGAGCTGTTCGCTCCGGGCGTCGGCCGCACCAACACCGTCAACGTGCCGCTCGCCGGCGGCGGCTTTCGCACCGATCAGTTCAACGAATCGACCGTCGGCAATGCCGCGCTCGCGCCCGAGGTCGCCAAGACCTACGGCGTCGGCGTGATCGCCACGCCCCGCTTCCTCCCGGGCCTCGCGCTGTCGGTAGATTATTTCGACATCCAGCTCGATGGCGCGATCTCCTCCCTGACCGCCCAGACGCTGATCGACCAATGCTATATTCAGACGATCGCCGACGCCTGCACCTTCATCTCGACCACCGGCGGGCGCGGCGTGACTTCGCCCGGGCTTGCGGTGACCAGCATCGAGATCAAGCCGACCAACTTCGTCGGGATCGAGGCCAAGGGCGTCGACATCGAGGCGAGCTACCGGCAGCCGGTCGGGCCGGGCAATCTGACGCTGCGCGCCTTGGCCTCGCACGCAATCAGCCTCTACACCGATAACGGCGTCGACGTGCCGACCGAGGCGGCGGGCCAGAATTCGGGCAGCCTTCCGGATTGGACCTATCGCCTTTCCGCAGGCTACGAAGTGGACGGGTTCAGTACGCAGATCGTCGGCCGCGGCGTGAGCGGGGGCGTCTACGACAACAGCTACATCGTCTGCGCGACCGATTGCCCGGTCTCAACGGTGGCGAACCGCACGGTCAATCGCAACGACATCTCCGGCGCCTTCTATCTGGACGTAAATGCCAGTTACGAATTCCAGTCAGGCGGCGCCAGGTTCGAGGCGTTCCTGTCGATCCGCAACCTGCTCGACACCGATCCGGTGCTGGTCGGAAACGGCCCGACCGGCAACAACATCCCAGCCTATCCCCAGACCAACCGCGCGCTGTACGACGTGCTCGGCCGCGTCTTCCGGCTTGGCATGCGGGTCCGGATCTGAACGTCTTAGGCCGGCGCGAATCGCTCGCGCCGGTGCCTTTCCCAAATCGTCACCAGGAGAGCTCCCCATGCACATAAAGCTTCGTACGGCGCTTGCGCTCGGCACCGCCTTTCTGCTCGTTCCGGCAACCGCCAACGCCCAGGCGTCCGCCAGCCTCAAGGCGGAGGCCGTCGCGGGCGTCGACGCCCGCGCCAAGCTGGTGCAGGAAATGGTGGATTCGGTATTCAGCTTCGCCGAGCCCGGATTTCAGGAGTTCAAGACCTCCGAATATCTCACCGGCATTCTCGAGAAGAACGGCTTCAAGATCACCCGCGGCGTCGCCGGCATCCCCACCGCCTGGACGGCGACCTGGGGGGAAGGCGGGCCGCTGATTGCGTTGGGCAGCGACATCGACGGCCTGCTCGGCCTCTCGCAGACGCCGGGCCTGCCCTATCTCAAGCCGCAGGTACCAGGCGCGCCAGGCCATGGCGAGGGCCATAATTCGGGCATGCCGCTGATCGTCGCCGCGGCGCTCGCCGCCAAGGACGTGATGACCAAACACGGCATCAAGGGGCGGCTGATGCTGTGGCCCGGCGTCGCCGAGGAGTTGCTCGCGACCAAGGCCTATTACGTCCGCTCCGGGCTGTTCAAAGGGGTCGATGCGTCGATCTTCACCCATGTCGGCTCCGGCTTCGGCACCGGCTGGGGCGATATGGGCAATAACGGCATGGTTTCGGTCGAGTATAATTTTAAAGGTAAGACCTCGCACGCTGCCGGCGCGCCATGGGCGGGGCGCAGCGCGCTCGACGGCGTCGAGCTGATGAACATCGCCTGGAACATGCGACGCGAGCATCTGCCGGTCACCCAGCGCTCGCACTATGTCATCACCACAGGCGGCGGCCAGCCCAACATCGTGCCCGGCGACGCGACCGTCTGGTATTATTTCCGCGAGCAGAAGTTCGACACGATCCGCCAGCTCTACGAGACCGGCAACACGATCTCCGAGGCCGCGGCCAAGGCGACAGGCACCACCGTGACGCGTCGCGTGCTTGGCTATGCCGCCCCGAACCACGGCAACCGCCCGCTCGCAGAGGCGGCGCAGAAGAACATCGAGCTGGTCGGCATGCCCAAATGGACCAGCGACGACCAGGCCTTTGCCAAAGCCGCCCAGACCGCGAACGGGCTGACGCTGAAACCGCTCGAGACCACCGTCGGCAAGATCTCCACGCCCGAAACGCGAGGCGAGTCGATGGGCGGCGGCTCGGACGATATCGGCGACATCATGTGGACGGTCCCGACGATCACGATCCGCTTTCCATCCAATGTTCCCAGCATGATCGGCCACAACGTCACTGCGGCGATCGCGATGGCCACGCCGATCGCGCATAAGGGCGCCGTGGCCGGTGCCAAGGCCGTCGCGATGACGGTGCTCGACCTCGCCACCACGCCGAAGCTGGTTGCCGAGGCCAAGAGTTATTTCAACAATGTGCAGACCAAGGACGTGAAATACGATCCGGTGCTGACGGCCGAAGACAAGCCGGCGATCTGGCTCAACGACAAGGTCATGAAGGAAATGCGGCCAGAGATGGAGAAATACTATTACGATCCCGCCAAATACCCGACCTATCTCGATCAGCTCGGTATCAAATACCCGACCCTGACCACCAAGGCCCCCTGACCGCTCCGTCGTCAGCCTCCCCTCGCGAAGCTGCGCTGTGCCGAGGGATCGGATCCTGCTCAAGGACCCGATCCCTCGATGCGCACGGGGCAGTGGCCTTGCGGCTATCGCCTGCAGGCGATAGCGCTACGCCGAAGGCAGCTCCCGCCTGCAGCCGACAATGAGGACCTGTGATCCACGACTCTCAGGGGCAGCCGCAACAGCAGCGCGCCGGTGGCAGCATGCGACGCAGCAAGCTGATCCGGGCGCTGCCCCTGCTCTTCGCCCTTGCCGGCTGCGGCACGCAGGAGGAGGAGCTTCCCAAAGTCCAGAGCGTCGAGGTGGTGAAGAGCTATCCGCACGATTCGCAGGCGTTCACCCAGGGCCTGTTCATCGATAGCGGCACGCTGTTCGAGAGCACCGGCGAGGAAGGCACCTCCGGCATCCGCAAGGTCGATCTCGCCACCGGCGCAGTCACCGCCGAGACGCCGCTCGCCGCGCCCTATTTCGGCGAGGGGATCGTCGGCTGGAAGGACCGGATCTATCAGCTCACGTGGAAGGACCAGAAGGGCTTCATCTACAAGCGCGGCGACTTCAGCCCGCTCGGCGAGTTCGCCTATGCCGGCGAGGGCTGGGGCCTGACGCACGACGGCAAATCGGTGATCATGAGCGACGGCACCGCGACCCTGCGCTTCCTCGATCCCGACACGATGGCGCAGAAATCAACGCTCAAGGTCACTGCCAATGGCTGCCCGGTCGCACAGCTCAACGAGCTCGAATGGATCGACGGCGAGATCTGGGCCAATATCTGGCAGACCGATCTGATCGCCCGGATCGATCCGGCGAGCGGCAAGGTGAAGGCGTTGGTCGACGTCGCCGCGCTCGGTCCGCCTGCCCCGGGGGTCGACGAAGTGCCCAACGGCATCGCCTATGACGCCACAGCCAAACGCATCTTCGTCACCGGCAAGCTGTGGCCGCAGCTTTACGAAGTGAAGCTCAGCGAGGGGCCGGCCAACGGCGCCGCGCAGGACCAGGCCGCTGCGCTGATGCGCTGCCAGCCGGGGGGCTGATGGGGCGCATCACCTTCCATCTCGCCCGCGCCGACAATGGCGTGATCGGCAAAGACGGCAAGCTGCCCTGGCACCTGCCCGCCGACCTCAAGCGCTTCAAGGCGCAGACTATGGGCAAGCCGATGGTGATGGGGCGCAAGACTTTCGAGAGCTTCCCGAGCCCTCTGCCCGGCCGCCGTCATATCGTACTGACTCGCGATACAGGCTGGTCCGCGCCTGGCGCCGAGGTGGCGCACACGCCCGAAGCGGCGCTCGCGCTCGCGGGTGACGCCGAAATCGCCGTGATCGGCGGTGCCGAGATCTTCGCGCTACTGCTCGACCGCGCCGACCGGATCGAACTGACCGAAGTCCATGAGGCCGTCGACGGCGACGCCAGCGTGCCCGGCTTCGACGCGGGCTGGCGCGAAATCGCGCGGGAGGATCACGACAGCGAAGCGGAGCGCCCCGCCTATAGCTTCGTCACGTTGGAGCGCGCGCCGTGAAGAAGATCCTCTGGGGCCTCGCGGCGGTCGTCCTGCTCGGCGGCGTCGGCTTTTTCGGCTTCGCGCCGGCGATCGTCGAATCGGGGATGAACAAGGTCGTCGCCGCGCCGCTGCCGCGGGTGACCGAACAGACCCGCCGGCTCCACGCCACGCTCCAGATCGCCGACCTGCACGGCGACACGCTGCTCTGGCGCCGCAGCCTGCTCGACCGCGCCAGCCGCGGCCAGGTCGATCTGCCCCGGCTGATCGAGGGCAATGTCGCGCTGCAGATCTTCTCGTCGGTGACCAAGACCCCCAAGGGCCAGAATTACGATTCGAACGGCGCCGATACCGACAACATCACGCTGCTGACGGTGGCGCAGCTTCAGCCGCCCGCGACCTGGACGTCGCTGCTCGAACGCTCGCTATGGCATGCGCGGAAACTCGATCGCGCTGCGGCGGGATCGGACGGCAGGCTGCGCGTGATCCGCACGCAGCAGGAACTCGACCGGCTGCTCGCCGAACGCACCAGCGGCAAGAGGATCGTCGGGGGACTGCTCTCCGTCGAGGGACTGCAGGATATCGAAGGCCAGCTCGCCAATCTCGATAAGCTCCACGGCGCGGGCTTCCGCATGGCAGGGCTCGCCCATTTCTTCGACAACGAGATCGCCGGATCGATGCACGGCGTGAAGAAGGGCGGCCTCACGCCGCTTGGCGTCCAGACCGTTCGCCGGATGGAGCAGCTCGGCATGATCGTCGACATCGCCCATTCGAGCCACCAGGCCGTCGCCGAGGTGCTCAAGATGGCGCGCCGGCCGGTAGTGTCGAGCCATGGCGGCGTGCAGGCGACCTGCAAGGTCAACCGCAACCTGACCGACGAAGAGATCCGGGGGGTGGCGAAGACCGGCGGGGTGATCGGCATCGGCTATTGGGACGCGGCAATCTGCTCGACCGCGCCCGAGGCGATCGTCCGCGCCATCGCGCACGTCCGCGATCTGGTCGGGGTCGACCATGTCGGACTCGGCTCGGACTTCGACGGCGCGGTGACGACCGGGTTCGACACGTCCCAGCTGGCCGCAGTGACGCAGGCTTTGGTCGACCGCGGCTTCTCGCAGGACGAGATCCGCAAGGTGATGGGCGGCAATGTCCTGCGGGTGCTTCGGGCCGGGATCGCGGCGCAACCCGGATAAGCCTCCCTCGCGAAGCGGGGAGGTCGCGCCGAAGGCGACGGGGGGGCGCCTCCGCATGCACATCGCTTGCCGGGACGCCCCCTCCACCAGCTGCGCTGGTCCCCTCCCCCGCTGCGCGAGGGAGGATTTGATCGGGGCGACCGTGCTCCCTATAGCGCCACCCCATGGAGCGACTGGACAACGGCTCGCCGGTGCCGGCGCATCTTCGCGGCGGGATCGTCGCACTCGGCAATTTCGACGGATTTCATCTCGGGCATCAGGCGGTGATCGGCCGCGCGATCGATCGCGCCCGGGCCGAGCGGCGCCCCGCGATCGTCGCCACCTTCGATCCCCACCCCAAACGCTTCTTCCAGCCGCAGACCGGACATTTCCGACTTTCCACGCTCGATCAGCGTGCCCGGCTGTTCGCCGCGGCGGGCGCCGATGCGATGCTGGTCTTCGCCTTCGATGCGGGAATGGCCGGACTCAGCGCGCGCCAGTTCGCCGAGCGCCAGCTGGTCGAGATCATCGGCGCCGGCGGCGTCGTGACGGGCGGCGACTTCACCTTCGGCAAGGGCCGCGAAGGCGATGTCGCGACCTTGGCGGGACTCGGCGCCGAACTCGGCTACTCCGCCGAGGTCGTGGAGCCAGTAACGCTCGACGGCGAGACCGTCTCCTCTAGCCGCATCCGCCAGTATCTCCGCGACGGCGATCCGCGCGGCGCGGCGCGGCTGCTGACCCGCCCGTTCGCGATCGAGGGGCCGGTGCAGCACGGCGCCAAGCTCGGCCGCCAGCTCGGCTATCCCACCGCCAACATGACGCTCGCCAATTATCTGCGCCCCGCTTACGGCATCTATGCGGTGCGCGGACGGCTCGCCGACGGCCGCGTGCTGGACGGAGTCGCCAATCTCGGCATCCGCCCGAGCATCGAGCCCCCCGAGGAGCTGCTCGAAAGCTATTTCTTCGACTTCGACGGCGACCTCTACGATCAGGCGATCGAGGTCTCGCTGGTCGCATTCCTCCGCCCCGAGGCGAAGTTCGATTCGATGGACGCGCTCAAGCTCCAGGTGGATCGGGACGCCGAACGCGCCCGCGCTGCGCTCAAGGGCTAGCGGGCGGGCCGCGCATCCTCTAATCGGCGCGGACCCATGAGCGATCAGACCGACTACCGCGACACCGTCTTCCTGCCGAAGACCGATTTCCCCATGAAGGCCGGCCTTGCCCAAAAGGAACCGGCGATCCTCGAGCGCTGGGCAAAGATCGGGCTCTACCGGAAGCTCCGCGAAGCGCGCGCCGGCCGCGAGACCTTCCTGCTCCATGACGGCCCACCCTATGCGAATGGCGACATTCACATGGGCCATGCGATGAACAAGATCCTCAAGGACATCGTCGTGCGCAGCCAGACCCTGCTCGGCAAGGATGCGCCCTACGTTCCCGGCTGGGATTGCCACGGCCTGCCGATCGAGTGGAAGGTCGAGGAAGCCTATCGCGCCAAGAAGCTCAACAAGGACGAAGTCGACCCCGTCGCCTTCCGCGCCGAATGCCGCGCTTATGCCGAGAAATGGGTGGCCGTGCAGCGCGGCCAGTTCGAGCGGCTCGGGATCATGGGCGACTGGGACACGCCGTATCTCACGATGAACTATCAGAGCGAGGCGATCATCGCCGGCGAATTGCTCAAATTCGCCGAGAGCGGCCAGCTCTATCGCGGCGCCAAGCCGGTGATGTGGTCCCCGGTCGAGAAGACCGCGCTGGCCGAGGCCGAGGTCGAATATGAGGACGTGGTGTCGACCCAGATCGATGTCGCGTTCGAGATCACCGAAGCGCCGAACGCGCCCGAGCTGGTCGGCGCGCATGCAGTGATCTGGACGACAACGCCGTGGACGATCCCGGTGAACCAGGCGTTGGCCTACGGCCCTGACGTGGACTATGTGCTCGTCGCGGTCGGGCTGCGCGGCACGGCCGACCTGCAGGAGCTTTCGAAGGCGTCCGATCAACTGGCCGCCCAGTTCCAGTGGCTCAAGAACGAGTTCGTCGTCGCCGAGGCTCTCATCCCGTCGATCGAGCAACGTCTGACCAAGATGCTCGGCAGCGCCGCGGGGGCTAGCACGATCGCGGTCTCTCTCGACCCTTCAGCGGATTTGGGTAACGGCACCTTCCGCCAGAAAGTTCATTTCAAGGGCTCCGACCTCGCCGGTGCGGTCGCCCGCCACCCGATGCACAAACTCGGCGGCTTCTTCGCGAAACCCCGCCCGTTCCTGCCCGGCGACTTCGTCACTACCGATGCCGGCACCGGCCTCGTCCATATGGCGCCCGATCATGGCGAGGACGACTTCCTGCTGTGCAAAGCGCACGGGATCGACCCGGTGTTCGCGGTCGACGGCGCAGGCATGTACCGCGCCGACTGGCTGTGGCTCGGCAGCCAGGGATCGGTGATCAACAAGAAGTTCGTCGCTTCGGACGGCCCGATCTGCACCGATCTGCGCGAGGCCGGCGCCTTGCTCGCCGCCTCGGACGATTTCGCGCACAGCTATCCGCACAGCTGGCGGAGCAAGGCCAAGATCATCTTCCGCGCGACCCCGCAATGGTTCATCCCGATGGACCGGAGCGCGAACAGCGACCTGCCGGGGGCAGATCGCAGCGCGGAGGTCGGCGAGCAAAGCGAGCCGTCCCCTGGAGCGAACGGCGCCACCCTCCGCCAGATCGCGCTCGACGCGATCGAGACCACCCGCTGGGTGCCCGAGCGCTCGATCAACCGCATCCGCTCGATGGTCGAAGGCCGCCCCGATTGGGTGATCAGCCGCCAGCGCGCCTGGGGCGTGCCGATCGCGCTCTACGTCAACCGCGAGACCGGCGACTATCTCCGCGACCCCGAAGTCAACGCCCGCATCCTGCAGGCCTTCACCAATGGCGGCGCCGATGCGTGGTTCCAGGCCGATCACCAGACCTTGCTCGGCGAGAAATATGCGCTCGCCGACTACGAAGTGATCACCGACATCCTCGACGTGTGGTTCGACTCCGGCTCGACTCACGCCTTCGTCGTCGAGGCGCGCTATGGCGAGGGCGTCCGCGCCGACCTTTATCTCGAAGGCTCGGACCAGCATCGCGGCTGGTTCCAGTCGTCGCTGCTCGAGAGCTGCGGCACCCGCGGCCACGCGCCTTATGGCGCCGTCCTCACCCACGGCTTCGCGCTCGACGGCAATGGCCGCAAGATGAGCAAGAGCCTCGGCAACGTCGTCGATCCGCTGAAGATCATCGGCGAGAGCGGCGCCGACATCCTGCGCCTGTGGGTCGCGCAGACCGATTATTTCGAGGACGTCCGCATCGGCAAGGAAGTGCTCGCCGGCACCGGCGACACCTACCGCAAACTGCGCAACACCTTCCGCTATCTGCTCGGCGCGCTGGAGGGCTTCGAGGAGTCCGAGAAGCTTCCGGTCGCGCAGATGCCCGAACTCGAGCGCTACATCCTCAACAAGCTGGCCGAGCTCGACGCCGAGCTGAAGGCGGCCGCGAACGACTTCGAGTTCAACCGCTACAGCCGCGCGCTGACCGATTTCGCCAACGAGGACCTCTCGGCCTTCTTCTTCGATATCCGCAAGGACTCGCTTTATTGCGACGCGCCTGCGGATCCGAAGCGCCGCGCGTACCGGACGGTGCTCGACACCTTGTTCCATGCGCTGGTGCGCTACGCCGCGCCGATCCTGACCTTCACCGCCGAGGAAGTGTGGCAGGCGCGCTTCCCGAGCGACGAGGGCTCGGTCCACCTGCTCGACTGGCCGGTGCTCCCCGAGGGCGCGGCGACGACCGCCGACTGGACCGCGATCCGCGCGCTGCGCCAGACGGTAACCGAGGCGATCGAGCCCTATCGCCGGGAGAAGAAGGTGCGCTCGAGCCTCGAGGCCGAAGTGACCGTTCCCGATCTGCCGGCGTCGGGCGACGAGCTGGCAGAGTTGTTCATCGTCTCGAAGGTCGAGCAAGGCGAGGCGGTCACCGTGACGCCCACCCAGCGCCACAAATGCGGCCGATGCTGGCGCCATCTTCCCGAAGTTGCGGAAGACGGCTTGCTGTGCGACCGCTGCGCCGGGGTGGTGGATTGATGAATATGCGTGTGCTCGGGTTGCTCGTCGCCGCCCTCGTGTTCCTGGTCGATCAGGGCACCAAATATTATGTGACCGGTCCGCTTGGGCTGAACGTGCAGGACGCGTCGTTGGCCGTGCTGCCGATCTTCGACCTGCGCTTCGTCAAGAATGTCGGCGTATCGCTCGGTCTGTTGCCGGCGACTGGCGCGACAATGCGCTGGCTGCTGGTACTGCTGACCACCGCGATCGCGGCAGGCGTGCTGTGGTGGATGCTCCGCGAGAAGAAGCGTCCCGACGTGATCGCGCTCGGGCTCGTCCTCGGCGGTGCCGTGGGCAATATCCTTGATCGCACCCGGCTCGGCTATGTCGTCGATTTCGCCGACTTGCATTTCGGGACGTGGCGCCCTTTTTTGGTCTTCAATGTCGCCGATGCGGCGATTACCATCGGCGTGCTGATACTGTTGATCCGCGCCCTGTTCGTGCGCGATAAGCAGGCCGGGACGCCTGCTCCTGTGGAGAATGAAGTCAATGCGTAAGTTGGTTCTGATCGCCACGGGCATCGCGCTCGCCGGCTCGCTCTCCGCCTGCGGCAAGAACGGCTATGACCGTGCCCGTCCCGACGAATTCGCTGTCGCGCGCCAGGCGCCGCTGGTGATCCCGCCCGATTTCGCGCTGGTGCCGCCGCGCCCCGGCGCCCCGCGTCCGCAGGACACCTCGCCTTCGGCGCAGGCGCTCGACGCGCTGTTCGGCGGCTCGCAGGCCCGGAGCGCTTCCGAGAACGCCACGCTCGACGCGGCCGGGCGCACCAGCGCCGAGGTCGGCGCGCGCAGCACCGCCGGCAGCCCCACCACCAATGTCGTCGACAAGGGCACAACCACCCGCGACATCATCGCCGCGCCCGAAGGCGATGGTCAGGCAGCCCGCACCACCGCCAACACGCCCCAATAAGTCCACGGACGGGGCAATAAAAAAGCGCCGGTCGCTCATCGAGCGACCGGCGCTTTTTTTATCGTGCGCGCCTCAGAAGGCGAAGGTCAGATAGCCCACCGCAGTCGAGTTGCCGCCGACAAGGCCATTGAACTTGTCGCCGAAAATCCGCGTCGAGGTGATGTCGGTGTCGACATATTGCAGGCCGAGCGTGAAGCCCTTCTGGGTGAGTTCGACGCCGAGCGACCAATCGAGATAGGTGTCGTCATCGGCGTCGAGGTTGAACGCGCCGAGCGCACCCTTCGAACGACCGACATGGCCCAGCAGCTTGACCGGCGTGTTGGGGACGGTGACCGCGAGATTGCTGTAGAGATACAGACTATCGTCGCCGCCGAGACCGGCCTGGTCGCTCCACGCATAATTGGCGCCGACCTTCACGTTCGCCGGCCCGAGCGTGTAGTTCACCGAGGCGTAGGGCTCGAAAAAGTCAGTGTCGTTCTCGGCGCCGGCGTAGCGGTTCGGCGCGTCGGCATAATAGTAATAGAGCATGCCGACGTCGAAGCCGAAGCCGTTGTCGAGCGTCTTGGTGAACCCGCCGTACAGATCGATCTCGACGTCGCCATAGCCGGGAAGCGAGGTCTGATCGTCGAGGGTCGAAACCCAGGTGCCGACATAAAGGCCGGATTCATGGTTGATGTTGATGCTCGACTGCGCGGCCGGGTCCTTGTTGGACTGGCTGAGGCCACGGAAGCGGTAGTCGCTGGTGACGCTGACGCTGCCCGTCACCGTGACGGCAGGCGCCGGCTCCGTCTCGCTCGTGTCCTGCGCCATGGCGGGCGCCGCGGTGGCGAGCATGAGCGCGCCGAGGCTGATCATCGAATAGCGCATGGAAATCCCTTTCAATTCAAACCCAAGGGTCCCCACCTGCAGCCGCCGGTGCCGTGTCTATTGAGCAGCAAGTGCCCGCACGACTTTCGAACGACACAAGATCATTGCCGGATGGCGCTGCGGCGCACAACATTATTTGCTGGTTTGTTGCTCGATCGTGACGAAGTGTGGCTGCGCCGCAACAGAGATCAGCTGCGGAGAGCGACCACCGCGTCGACTTCCACGACGGCGCCGAGCGGCAACGCCGGCACTCCCACCGCGCTACGCGCGTGCCGGCCCGCTTCGCCGAACAGTGCCTGCATGAGCTCGGACGCGCCGTTTGCGACCTTGGGCTGATCGGTGAAGCCGGCGCTCGAATTGACGAAAACGCCGAGCTTGACGATGCGCTCGACCCGGCCCAAGTCGCCGCCAAGCGCCTTCTTGATCTGCGCGACGAGCATCAGCCCGCAACGCTGCGCCGCTTCCTGGCCATAGTCGAGGTCGCGGTCCTCGCCGAGCCGACCGGTCATCAATTGGCCGTCCTTGAACGGCAATTGCCCCGACACGTGCAGCAGCCCGCCCGCCTCCACGGCGGGAACATAGGCGGCGACCGGGGCCGCTGCTTCGGGGAGGGAAAGGCCGAGTTCGGCCAGCTTTGCGTCGATTGCCTGAGTCATGATTCGATCAACCATTGGTGGCATCAGCGGTCAAGCCTGCGGCGAAAACCGTCTCGATCCATCGCCGCGCCTCCAACCAATCGTCGATGCGGGCATGGGCGTGCGGCGCCGGCGGCACTTCGGCCGCGAGGCTCGGTTCGGCGATCATGTGCAGCCGGTGGACCTGCGGCGCGTGCTTCGCCACCGATTCGTGGTGGACCGCGAGGTCATCGACGAACACCGCAACCGGGGCGCCCATCTCGGCGACCAGCTTGGCGACGGGCGGGCCCTTCGGCCCCTGGTTGCACTCGACGCGATGGGCGATGCCATGCGTGGCGAGCTGGGCGATCCGATGCGCGCGGCAGTGATCGCCAAGATTGGTGAGCACGATGATCTCGGCATGCTCCGCCAGCGCCGCCAAGGCCTCGCGGGCGTGCGGGACCAGGGTCTGGCGGTCCATCTGCTCCGGAAAGAAGCCGTCGAGCAGCGCCCACATCTGTTCGCGCCCGACCAGCGCCTGATCGGCCCGCCGCCGCATCGATGTCGCGAAGTCGCCGCCATTGGGAGTGAAGTCGATGTCGTGCGCCTCGTCGAGCCACACCCCGAAATGACGGACCATGTGGAGCAGCACTTCGTCGCAATCGGTGATCAGCAGCGGTTTCATGCGCGTTCGAGCTCCGCTCGGGCCGCGACGAGATCGGCCGGTTTCACTTCCAGCGCGTCGGCGCAGGCCAGCAGATCGGGCTCGTAGGCTTCAAGGAAGCCGAGCGTCGCGGCGAGCAGCGCCGGCTCCCCTGCCCGTGCTCGCAACCCCTCCGGATCGAGCCCGGTGAGGTCGAGCAAGCGCGCTGCCCGAGCGGAATCGCCGAGCGTCCAGACCAGCGCCTGGAGCGCAATTGCCTCTGCGTTTGTTTCCACCCGCGGCATCGCCTAAACCGTCTCCAACTGTATGAGGTCCTGCGCGTGGCAAAAAGGGTTCTGGTTGTCGAGGATAACGAGCTCAACCTGAAGCTGTTCTGCGATCTGCTGCGCGCGCATGACTTCGCCGCAGAGCCGGTGAGCGACGGACGCGAGGCAGTGGCGCGGGCGCGGGCTTTCGTGCCCGACCTGATCGTGATGGACATCCAGATGCCGCACGTCACCGGCTATGATCTGATCCGCGAGATGAAGCGCGACTCGGAGCTGCGCGCGATCCCGATCATGGCGGTGACCGCCTATGCCGGGCACGAGGATGAAGAACGCATCCGCTCGGCGGGGGCGAATGCCTATGTCTCGAAGCCGATTTCGCTAGTGCGGTTCATCGAGGAAGTGCGGGCGCTGGTGCCGACCGGGGGCGCCGAGGCCGGCAGTGAAGGCGAGGAAACTACGCCTGAGGTGGAGGCTGCCGTGGCGGATAACGAGGCGCCGGGAGCAGATGGCCCGGGCGGCAACACGACCGACTAGCTCGCCTCAACGGTCTTCACCCGCGACTATCTGCCCATGCCCCGCCTGCGCGGGAGGATTCAAACAGCCCTAGAAGGCGCCGGGAACTTCACGCTGAACGGTGTTCGGGCGCTCGGGGGTGAGCAGTTCGCGCGCGGCGGCGCCGCCGCTGCGCTGCGCCAAGGTCGTCTGACCACCGGAGATCGGCGTGCAGCTGCGCCCGGCAAGGAAGTCGAGCGCCGCCTTGGTCGAGGCTTCGCGCGGGTCCCCGAGCGGATAGGCGACGTCATCTCCCGCGCGGCAGCTCGCCTCGACGGTCCCGGCGAGGCCGTTGAAGTAATTGCCTTGGCGCGCAGCATTCTGCGTCGCGAAGGCGACCACCCGCAGGCGATCGTCGCACGCCGCGCGGTCGATCGCGATCTGCCCGACCGGCTTGCCGTAGGTGTTGGTGCCGATCAGCCCCGCATTGGCGTGGAGATAGGGAATGAAGGCATTGACCACGAGTTCGCTCGCCGAGGCCGTGCCGCCGGTGCCGATAAACGCGATCCGCGTCGGCGCGATCGATTCGGCCTTGGGCTGGAAGAAGCGCGTCTCGTTCTGCGCCGACTTTTCGGGGCGGAAGGCCATGTAATCGAACACGTCGCTGCTGGCGCGATTGGCGCCCATCAGATCGCCCATCAGCTGCGCGATCGAGACCAGACCGCCGCCATTATAGCGCAGATCGACGATGACCTGCGTCACGCCCGCCGCCTTGAACTGTGCGAACGCGCTACGCAGCGCCGGGTCCGCGGTCTCGATGAAGGTCCGCAGATTGACATAGCCGATCTTGCGCCCGCCATCGTCGAGGATCTTGGCGCCGTAGCGCGAGGAGACCGGCGTCAGGGAGTAATCCGCCTTGGCGACCGTCAGGTCGCGCGTTCCTGCGGCATCGGTGACGCGCAACACGCGCGTGGTGCCCGCCGTCGCCGGACCGAGCGCCTCGGTCACACCCGTCGCTCCGGAACTCGCCATAATCGCGCTGACCGTGCGCAGATCACCGGCGTTGGTGCCGATCGCGACGATCTCGGTGCCGCGATCGATCCCTGCGTTCAGCGCCGGCGTGCCCTCGAACGCCTCGGCGACGAACACGCGTCCCGCGGCAGAATCATAGCTGAGGCGGAAACCGAAGCCCGCGCTCGACCCCGAGGTGTAATAAGCGGTCTCCTCGGCGATCGAGGTCAGATAGGTGAAGTAGCGATCGCGCCCCTGCCCGCGCGCGGTAGCGGTCAGCGCGTCGAGATAGTCGTCGACGCTCGTATAGGCCGCAGGGTTGAGGCCGGCCGGCAAGGTCTCGGGAAAGAGATACCATTCGTTGAGCTGGGCCGCGACCCAGTCCTGCCGCGCGCGCAGCGTGCAGGACGCGCTCACCGTCGGGGTCGGCGTCGGCGCCGCGCCCGTCGGCGGCGGAGTGACCACCGAGCCGCTGCCGCCCCCACCACCGCCGCCACAGGCGGAAAGGACCATCGTCAGGCTCAGCAGGGCAGTGACGGGCTTACGCATACGCGTGTCTTTTCCAGTTTCTTCAGCTACTTGGACGCAGCCGCCGTGGCAGGTTCACGATGAACCCTGCATGAGTCAAGCCGGATCGGGAAGCGCCCAGTCGATCGGCTGCTGCCCATGGCTGGTCAGGAACGCATTGGCCTTCGAGAAGTGCCGGCAGCCGAAAAAGCCCGAATGCGCCGACAGCGGCGAGGGATGCGGCGCCTTGAGCACCAGATGCAGGCCGCCGCGGTCGATCGAATCGACGAACGCCGCCTTCTTCTGCGCGTGGCTGCCCCAGAGCAGGAACACCACAGGCTCCTGCCTGGCATTGACCAGCCGGATCACCGCGTCGGTGAACCGCTCCCAGCCACGGCCCTGATGCGAGGCGGCCATGCTCATCTGCACGGTCAGCACCGCGTTGAGCAGCAACACGCCCTGCCTGGCCCAGTGTTCGAGAAAGCCGTGGCGCGCGCGCGGAATGCCAAGATCGGCCTCCATCTCCTTGTAGATGTTGACGAGGCTGGGCGGCGTGCGGACGCCCGGGCGTACCGAGAAGCACAGCCCATGCGCCTGGCCTTCGCCGTGATAGGGATCCTGGCCGAGGATCACGACGCGCACCTGCTCGAGCGGCGTCAGATCGAGCGCGCGGAACCATTCATTTCCGGCGGGGAAGATGCGCTTGCCCGCGGCCTTTTCGGTAACGAGGAATTCGCGCAGCGCCGCCATGTACGGATCGGCGAACTCCGCCTCGAGCGGTGCGCGCCAGCTCGGATGCAGCTTCACGTCCCCCATGCGCTTGCTCTCGGCAACCAGCGGCCGCATGTCAACGGATCGGAAGGCCCGCGCGGCGGTTTCGTGCAGGGCCACATGGGAGGACAGGATGCCGTTCACCGGAAGCTGCCATTGCGGCGCGATCCGCTACACCGTCGATGAGGCGCTGCCGAAGACCGCGATGGAGTGCAACTGCTCGATCTGCCGGCGTAAGGCGCCGCTCCATCACTTCACCACCCCCGACAAGTTCACGCTGCACGGATCACGCGACGAGGTCGCCACCTACAAGTTCAACAACGACGTGATCGCGCACCACTTCTGCAAGACCTGCGGCGCCGCTCCGTTTGCCGAAGGCGTCGGGCCGGGCGGCAAGGCGATGGTCGAGATCAATCTGCGCTGTGCCGATGGCGTCGACCCCGAGGCGCTGACGATCGAGAAATACGACGGCGCCAGCCGGTGAGCCTCGCGCCCGGCCTCGAACCGATGGAGGCGCGGCTGGTCGAGCAGCTCCCCGACGGCGCGGGCTGGCAGTTCGAGCCCAAATGGGACGGATTCCGCTGCCTGATCTTCAAGCAAGGCGACGAGGTTTCGCTCCAGTCGAAATCAGGCAAGCCGCTCGCGCGCTATTTTCCCGAAGTCGCGGCGGCGGTCGCTGCGCTGCCCGTGGAGCGCGTCGTGCTCGACGGGGAGCTGTTGATTCCCGTCGGCGCGAGCCTGTCGTTCGAGGCGCTGCAGATGCGGCTGCATCCCGCTGAAAGCCGGATCCGCAAGCTGTCCGCGGCGACGCCCGCACGCTTGATGCTCTTCGACTGCCTGTGGTCGCCCGCGCATGGCGGGCTCGCCGATCGCCCGCTTGCCGAACGCCGCACCGCGCTCGAGGCCTTTCACGCCGCGCACCGCTCGACGACGCTGCGGCTGTCGCCGTCGACCGAGGATCCGGCGATCGCCCAGCGCTGGCTCGGCGCGGCTGGCGGCGCGCTCGACGGCGTGATCGCCAAGCGCCGCGACGAGGCGTACCAGCCGGGCGAACGCGCGATGCTCAAGATCAAGAGGCTGCGCAGCGCCGACTGCGTCGTGGGCGGTTTTCGCTATGCGACGAAGAAGCGCGAGGTCGGCTCGCTGCTGCTCGGGCTCTACGACGATGCCGGGCTGCTCCACCATGTCGGCTTCACTTCGGCGATCCCCGCTGCCGATCGCCCCGCACTGACCGAGCGCCTCGAAGCGCTGGTCGAGGCGCCGGGCTTCACCGGCGATGCGCCGGGCGGGCCGAGCCGCTGGTCGACCGAGCGCTCGGCCGAATGGCAGCCGCTGTGCCCCGAAATCGTTGCCGAGGTGCGCTACGACCATGTTACCGGCCGCCGCTTTCGCCACGGTACCGGCTTTCTGCGCTGGCGCCCGGACAAGGCGCCGCGCCAATGCACCATGGAGCAATTGGGCGAGGAGGCGCGCCCGGCGATCGTCGAAGCGGCCTTGGCGGAGGTCGAATCCGAACGCTAGAAGCCCCGCCATGCACGTCACGCACGATCCCGCCGCCCTGCCCGCCGACACGATCGGCTTCGATCAGTTCCTCGCCGTCGACATCCGAGTCGGAACGATCGTCGAGGCGCTACCCTTCCCCGAGGCGCGCAAGCCCGCCTACAAGCTGGTGATCGACTTCGGGCCGGCGATCGGCCGCAAGCGCTCTTCAGCGCAGATCACCGAGCATTATGCGCTCGAGGAGCTCCCGGGCATGCAGGTCGCGGCGGTGGTCAACTTCCCGCCGCGCCAGATCGGCCCGGTGATGTCGGAGGTGCTGACGCTCGGCTTTCCCGATCCCGACGGAAAAGTCGTGCTCGTACGCCCGAGCCAGCCTGTCCCGAACGGGGGCAGACTCTTCTAGGCGGCGGTTACAGCCAGCATTTAGCCGTTGACGGCGCGCGGGGGCGGCATAGTCTCTCTTCCAACAACATAAGGGAGGGGAATCATGCACTTGCGCATCGCACTCGCGCTGGGTGCCGCCGTGCCGGCATTGTTCGCGGTACCGGGCATCGCGCAGGACGCGCAATCGAGCGAGGACGCCCTCGCCGACAAGGTGATCAACAACACCAATCCGGCGAGCTTCCAGGCCTATGGCCTGACCCCGGCGCCCAAGGTGGTGAACGACAAGGCGGTGCAGGGCGGCAAGGCGCTGCGGCTGGCGGTGCCCGGAACGGGCGACCCGTGGAGCGCCGGCGTCAACGTGCCGCTCACCAAGCCGGTAAAGGCGGGCGACCGGATCGTCATCGCTTTCTATGCCCGGCTGAGCAAGGCCGAGGCGGCGAGCGCGAAGGTCAGCGCGCAGCTCCAGCTGTCGGCAGCGCCCTATAGCGCGATCTTCTCGAAGAGCTTCGACGCGACGCCGGAATGGCAATTCCTGCAGGTCGCGGGCAAAGCCGACAAGGACTATGCCGCGGGCACGGTCACCGCCGCGTTCCATGTCAACACCGGCAAGCATGTGCTCGATCTCGGCCCGGTCGCGGTGCTCGACATGGGTCAGTAATCGGGCTCAGGCGCGGCAGGCGGTGACCAGATAGTCGAGGCTGGTGTCGTCGCTGAGCACAAAGCCGCGCGTCGGCGAGAAGCCGAGCCCGCGCAAATTGCTGACGCGCAGCCCGGCGGTTTCGAGCAGCGCGCTCAGCTCGTCGGGGGTGAGGAACTGCTGCCAGTCGTGCGTTCCCTTGGGAATCGCGCCACTGCCCTCAGCGAGCGTGATCATCGCGAGTCGCGACAGCGCGGTGCGGTTCGGCGTGGACAGGATGAGCAGCCCGCCCGGGGCCAGCGCATCGGCGAGTCCCCCGACGAATGCCGCGGGATCGGAGACATGCTCGATCACTTCCATCGAGGTGACGAGGTCGAACTGCCGCTCCGGGAGGTCTTCGATCCCGCCGGCGACATAGTCGATCGCGAGCCCCATCGCCGCGGCATGGGCGCGAGCGGCACCGATGTTCTCGGGCGCGGCATCGAGCCCGGTAACCTGTGCGCCCATCCGCGCAAGCGGCTCGGCGAGCAAGCCGGCGCCACAGCCGACATCGAGCGCGGTCTTGCCGCCGAGCGGCGTGAACGACATGCCGTCGCCGTTCCAATGTGCATCGACTGCCTCGCGCACATAGGCCAGCCGCGCCGGATTCAGCCGGTGGAGCATTGCCGAGGAACCCCTGGGGTTCCACCAGTCGGCGGCGAGCCGGCCGAAATGCTCAGCTTCACTGCGGTCAATAGTTGCTTTGGTTGCGTTCGCCATGACCCGCTCCTATCAGGACGCCCCATCCTTCCCAAGGCCCGGAAACCAAGCACCCGCCATGGCACGTATCGTGATGAAGTTCGGCGGCACCTCGATGGCCGGCATCGAGCGCATCCGCAATGTCGCGGCGCGGGTCAAACGCGAATGGGAGGCGGGCAACCAGGTCGCGGTCGTCGTCTCGGCGATGGCCGGCGAGACCGACCGGCTGGTCAATTTCTGCCGCGAGGCGAGCTCGCTCTACGATCCGCGCGAATATGACGTGGTGGTGGCAAGCGGCGAGCAGGTCACCAGCGGGCTGCTGGCGATCGCGTTGCAGGCGCTCGGCGTGCCCGCGCGCTCGTGGCTCGGCTGGCAGCTGCCGATCCACACGAGCGATGCCTTCGCCAAGGCGCGCATCGGCGACATTGAAACGGGGCCGCTGCTGACCAGCATGGAAGCCGGCGAAGTCGCGGTGATCCCCGGTTTCCAGGGTGTTCACGAGGACCGCATCACCACGCTGGGCCGCGGCGGTTCGGATACCAGCGCGGTGGCGGTGGCGGCGGCGGTCAAGGCCGATCGCTGCGACATCTACACCGATGTCGACGGGGTCTACACCACCGATCCGCGGATCGTCCCCAGGGCGCGCAAGCTCAAGAAGGTGACGTACGAGGAAATGCTCGAGCTCGCCAGCGTCGGGGCCAAGGTGCTCCAGACGCGGTCGGTCGGGCTCGCGATGAAGGAACAGGTCCGCGTTCAGGTGCTCTCGTCGTTCACCGGTGAGAACGCGCCGATGGCGGACACATTGCCCGGGACAATGATCGTGGGCGAAGAGGAGATTCAGGACGTGGAAAGCCAGCTCATAACGGGCATCGCGCACGACAAGAACGAAGCCAAGATCACGCTGACGGCGGTCCCCGACAAGCCCGGCGCGGTGGCATCGATCTTCACGCCGCTGGCCGAAGCCAACATCAACGTCGACATGATCATCCAGAACATCGCGCACCAGAGCGCCGGCAGCGCGAGCGCGACCGACGTGACCTTCACGGTGCCGTCGGCGGATCTCGCGCGCTCGATCGAGACGCTCAACCAGGCCAAGGGGGCGATCGGCTTCGCCGAACTGCTCCAGGACACGCGCGTCGCCAAGATCTCGGTGGTCGGTGTCGGCATGCGCAGCCACGCCGGCGTCGCCGCGACGATGTTCACCACCCTGGGCGCGCGCGGCATCAACATCCAGGCGATCACGACGAGCGAGATCAAGGTCTCGGTGCTGATCAACGAGGATGAGACCGAACTGGCGGTGCGCGTTCTGCACACGGCCTATGGACTCGACGCCGAGGACACGGCCGCCTGAGCGGTCGCGGCTGACATTTTTCCGCCGCATGCCCTAGGCATCGATCGCGATGCCTTGCCTGTAACCGAGTCCCCTGCACCGCGCCCGAGCGCTTCCGAGCGGCTGCGCGCGTCCCTGGGGCAGCGGGGAATCGCGGTGGCGCTGGCACTCGCGGTCGAGTTGGGGTTGGCGCTGCTGCTCTGGTTCATCGCGCCGGCCCTTTCCGACAAGAGGCCGCCTCCGACCACGACGACCTTCGGGATCGACACCGTGCCCGGCGAAACCGAAGAGCCCGAACGGACCGAGCAGAAAAAGGCGGCCGCGAAGAGCGCCGCGCGCGAAAAGGCGCAGCCCGAGCTTCCAAAGCCAGTCGAGACGGCGCCACCCGAGCCCGAGCCAACGCCGCTCCCGTCGACCTTCATCCGGATGACGCGGCGCGAATATGCCGCCGCCGACATTGCGGGCAAAGGCTCGGTGCCCGCAGCCCCGACCAAGGGCGAAACCGCGGCAGCGGGCGGGAGCCGTCGCGGCGACACCGCCGTGATCGGCAAGGCGCCCAATGGCGAGCCGCTCTATGCCGCGGAATGGTATCGTCGGCCAACGGACGCGGAGCTCGCGCCCTATCGGTCCCGCCGCGCCTTGGGACCGGGCTGGGGTCAGATCGTGTGCCGCACGATCGCGAGCTATCGAGTCGAGGACTGCCAGGAGGTGGGCGAGTCGCCGCGGGGCTCGGGCTATGCGGGCGGCGTGCGGCAGGCAGCCTGGCAGTTTCGCGTCCGCGCGCCGCGGGTCGGGGGCAAGGAGCTGGTCGGCACCTGGGTGAGCATTCGAATCATCTACGGCAACGCCGACACCGAATGAATTCTGGCCCTCTCCCTGCCGGGGAGGAATGGCTTGCCCCGATGGCTTTGGCCGGTCTAGGCCCTGCCGCCATGACGACTGACAGCAGTATCGGCGCCGAGCGCCTGGCTCGCCGCATGGCGCGTGGATGCGAATTCCTGGGCAGCGAGGTCGCGATCATGTGCGGCGCGATGTCGTGGGTGAGCGAGCGCAATCTCGTTGCGGCGATGTCGAATGCCGGCGGCTTCGGGCTGATCGCTTGTGGCGCGATGATGCCGGAGCATCTCGACTCGGAGATCGCCGGGACCAAGGCACTCACCGACAAGCCGTTCGGCGTCAATCTGATCACGATGCACCCGCGACTGATGGAATTGATCGAGGTCTGCGCCAAGCATCAGGTCAGCCATGTCGTGCTCGCCGGCGGGCTTCCGCCTCCCGGCAGCCTCGACGCGATCAAGGCGAGCGGTGCCAAGCTGATCTGCTTCGCCCCGGCGCTGAGCCTCGCCAAGAAGCTCATCCGATCGGGCGTCGATGCACTCGTCGTCGAGGGCATGGAGGCCGGCGGGCATATCGGTCCGGTGTCCACCAGCGTGCTGGCGCAGGAGATCTTGCCCGAAGTGGCGAGCCAGGTTCCGGTTTTCGTCGCCGGCGGCATCGGCCGCGGCGAGGCGATCGCCGGCTATCTCGACATGGGCGCCGCCGGCGTCCAGCTCGGCACCCGCTTCGTCTGCGCGACCGAGAGCATCGCCCACGCCAATTTCAAGAAGGCGTTCATCCGCGCCTCGGCACGCGACGCCACCGCGAGCGTCCAGATCGATCCGCGGCTCCCCGTGATTCCGGTGCGCGCACTCAAGAACGCAGCGGGTGAACTGTTCACTGCCAAGCAGCGCGAAGTCGCGCAGTTGCTCGACGAGGGCAAGGTCGAGATGATGGAGGCGCAGCTCCAGATCGAGCATTATTGGGCGGGCGCGCTGCGCCGCGCGGTGATCGACGGCGACGTCGAGCATGGCAGCGTGATGGCGGGCCAGTCGGTCGGCATGGTGTCGAAGGAAGAGCCCGTCGCCGAGATCATCGCGACACTGATGGCCGAAGCGGCGCACGCGCTGGAGAAGCGCGCAGCCTGAGTTTGGGTAGATTCTGGCGGCCGGGCCGGGAGGATGCTCTCAGCGACGAGAGCCCTCACGATAGATCTGCCAGAGCTCGACGGCGCACTGGACCACGGTGACGATCGCGGTCGCGGCGATCGCGATGCCCAGGCTCATGTCGAGATGGCCCTGAATCTCCGCCGCTTGGGCGGCATCTCGCCCGAGTGGTGTGACGAGCACGATGCGGCCGGCCTGATGGAGCACCGCGGCGATCGCCAGCGTGCCCGCGGCACCGCCGATCGCCAGCGCGGCGCGCAGCGGCTTCCAGTCAGGCCGAAACAAGCTGATCAGCCCGCGCAGGATCGACACCGCAACCAGCGCCGCCACCGGCCAGAACAGTTGTCCCCAGATCGGCGCGCCCCGCACCGCGAAATCGGCATCTGCGGGGAGGAATGGCACGCGAACCGCGCCGAACCACCAGGCGAGGAACACGGCGCCCGCGACGATACTCGTGATCGCCTCGCCAACCCGTTTGCGCGAGGCACCCTTTGCGCCCTTCGGCCTGGAAACCCGCAGGGCAGGAATATCGGGCAGTTCCTCGGGCTTCCACCGTTCGAGATAGGCGGCGAGCAACCCTGTGCGCTCGACTAGCGCGAACGCGAGCGTCACCCAGGCGGCATTGAGCAGCAGCGACGAAACGGTTCCGGAAACGCCGTGCGCGAAGGCCGCCACGACCGCCTCGTTGCCGGTGACGAGCCGGCCCGCGAACTGGATCGCCCCGATCACCAGCACGACCGCGAGGACGATCTTGAGCGCGAACCAGTAGAAGGGGAAGATCTCCGGCCCGATCAGCGCGCGCTGGCCGTGATACTGGCCGGCGACGACGAGCGGATGCCCGAATTCGCGCAGCACCGAACTCACTTCTTCGCGGGTGAGCGCGCGGTCCAGCCGCTCCTCGCGATCCTCGATCCGCGCGGCGATCAGGTCGCCGAGCTCGGCGACGATATCGTCCGCCCTGGCGGCGGGAAGGTTCCAGCGCACCGCGCCGAGATAGCGTTCGATCAAGTCCATCACTTGTCTCCCTCGGTCAGGCGGACAATCGATTCCGAAATGGCGTTCCACTCGCCGAGCAAGCGGGCGAGGATGTCGAGACCGTCGGTCGAGAGCCGATAGAAGCGCTTGTTGCGCTTCCCCTCCTCGCGCCACTCGCTGGTCAGCAGCCCCTGCGTCTCGAGCCGGCGCAGCAGCGGATAGAGCGCGCCTTCGTCGATCGGCAGCCCGGCTTCCTCGAGGCTGGTGCGCAAGGTGTAGCCATAGCGCTCCTCGCGCAGCGCCCCGAGCACCGCCAGCACCAGCGACCCGCGCCGAAGCTCGACCCGCAGCTTCTCGAACAGATCTTCCTCAATGGGCATCACCGTGTCTCACATGGTATGTGTCGCACAGTGTATGTCGCATGGTACGTACAAATGCAAGTAGCGGAATCGTGATTATCCTGAGGCGCGCCAAGCACCTGACTTCACAGCGATTTCTATAATGAGAGTCCGGGCAGGCGTGACTCTCCGCGCGCCCGGCGGGGTGGGTGTCATGAAGCGTTTTACACGAGTGATTTTGTCTTTTGCCGGCGCGACGCTGGTCGCGTCGCCGGCTGTGGCGCAGCGTTGGGACGCGCCGCCGGCGCCGCCGGCGCCGCCCGCGGGTGCCGCGCCGAACCAGATGGTCCCGGCGCGCGATGCGCTGGGTCGCTATGCCACGCCCAATCGCGAGCTGAGCCGCGACGAGACCAGCTGGCACGTCCGCGCCGGGCTCAACGTCGCCGCTTTGGGCTGCCGCGATGCGGCCGAGGCGGAGACCGTGGCCGCCTACAATCAGCTGCTACGCCAGCACCGGGCGGCCCTCGCCGCCGCCGACACGGGCGTGAAGACCGTCTATCGCGCGCGCTACGGCTCGGAATGGGAAGGCGTGCACGACCGCCAGATGACCCGCGTCTACAATTTCTTCGCGCAGCCGACCGCGCAGGCCGGATTCTGCGCGGCCGCGCGCGAGACGCTCGCGATCGCCGGCACGATCGCGCCCGAGCAGTTCGCCGATTTCGCCGCCGAGGCGCTGCCGCGGCTGGAGGCGCCGTTCACTGCCTTTTACCGCGATTACGAGGCCTATCAGGTTGCCTATTCCGCGTGGCAGCGCGGCGAGACGGCACCGGTGACGATGGCCTCGGCGGCGACGTCGTCGCAGACGCTCGGCGCGCTCGTCCCCTGAGGGCCCGCCGCGCGACCGCCGAATGATGGCGCGCGCGGACGCAATCTGTTAGCGCGAGGGTCATGGCCCTCACCGCCGCTGCGTCCGCCCGCGAGATTTTGACCCGCCTTCACGACGTGATGGCGAAGCGCCTGCCTGCGCAGTCCAAGCTCAACTCGGTGGTCGAGATCATCGGCACCGCGCTCGATAGCGAAGTCTGTTCGATCTATCTGCTGCGCGAGGGCGTGCTCGAGTTGTTCGCCACCCGCGGGCTGGCGCAGGAGGCGGTCCACGTCACCAAACTCGCTCCCGGCGAGGGTCTGGTCGGCACGATCGCCCAGAATGTCGAGACGCTGAACCTCGACGAGGCGGCGACCCACCCCGATTTCGCCTATCGCCCGGAGACCGGCGAGGAGCGCTTCCACAGCTTCGCCGGGGTGCCGATCATTCGCCGCGAGCGCGCGGTGGGGGTGCTCGCGGTCCAGCATGTCGAGCCGCGCCGCTATGCCGATGTCGAGATCGAAGCGCTGCAGACCGTGGCGATGGTGCTCTCCGAACTGATCGCCAATGCCGATCTGATCGACGCCGGCAACACCGGGAGCAACACCAGCCGCCCGCAATCCACCGCCGCCACCCACGCCCAGGGCTTCAAACTGGTCGAGGGCATGGCTGCGGGCGTCGCGGTGTTCCACCAGCCGCGGGTGGTCATCGAGCACACCGTCGCCGAGGATACCGAGGCCGAGCGCCACCGCGTCTATGCCGCCTTCGACAAGATGCGCGAGCAGATCGACCGGATGGCCAGCCAGGCCGAGTTCGGCGTCGGCGGCGAGCATGACGAGGTGCTCGCGACCTACAAGATGTTCGCCTATGACGAAGGCTGGTCGCGGCGGATCAACGAGGCGATCGATTCCGGCCTGACCGCCGAGGCGGCGATCGAGCGCGTCCAGCAGCGCACCCGCCAGCGCATGCGCGAGATCGACGATCCATTGCTGCGCGACCGGATGCACGATCTCGAGGATCTGTCGAACCGGCTGCTGCGCACCGTCTCCGGCCAGCTCGGCACCGCCGCACAGCTCGGCCTCCGGCAGGATTCGATCCTCATCGCGCGCAATCTCGGCCCGGCCGAACTGCTCGAATATGACCGGCGGCGGCTGAAGGGCGTGATCCTCGAAGAGGGCTCGTTGACCGCCCACGTCACCATTGTCGCGCGGGCGATGGGCGTTCCGGTGCTCGGGCGCGTCCGCAACATCCGTCGGCTCGTCGCCGAGGGCGACATGCTCCTGCTCGACACCGCCGAGGAGAGCCTGTTCGTCCGGCCGAGCCAAGCAATGCTTGAGGCGTTCGAGGCCAAGCTCGCGCTTAGCCAGAAGCGCCGCGCGGCGTTCGCGCAGCTCCGCGGCGAAGTCCCGATCACCAGCGACGGGCACCGCATCACCGTGATGATCAATGCTGGCTTGCGCGACGACCTCGCCGCGCTCGACCTGACCGGCGCCGACGGGATCGGGCTGTTCCGCACCGAATTCCAGTTCCTCGTCTCCGCCACCCTGCCCCAGCGCGAGGCGCAGCGGCGGCTGTACAAGGACGTGCTCGAAGCCGCCGGCGACCGTCCGGTTACCTTCCGCACCGTCGACATCGGCGGCGACAAGGCCCTGCCCTATCTCAACCATGACGAGGACGGCGAGGAGGAGAACCCGGCGATGGGCTGGCGTGCCCTTCGGCTTGCGCTGGACCGCGACGGGCTGATGAAGGCGCAGGCACGCGCGCTGATCGAAGCCGGCGCCGGACGCACGCTCAACGTCATGTTCCCCATGGTGTCGGAGCCGTGGGAGTTTGACGCGGCGCGGGACCTGTTCGAGGCGCAGCGGGCATGGCTCGCGGCGCGCGGCCGCAAGCTTCCCAACGAGATCCGCTACGGCGCGATGCTCGAGGTGCCCGCGCTGGCCGAGGTGCTCGACCTCCTGCTGCCGCGGCTCGACTTCCTGTCGATCGGCACCAACGACCTCACCCAATTCCTCTTCGCGGCCGACCGTGCGCATCCCAAGCTCGCGCTGCGCTATGACTGGTTGAGCCCATCGATCCTGCGCTTCCTCAAGCGCGTGGTCGACCAGGCCCATGCGGCGGGGGTGCCGGTGGCGGTATGCGGCGAGATGGGTGGTCGGCCGCTCGAGGCGATGGCGCTGATCGGCCTGGGCATCGATCGGCTTTCGATCACGCCCGCTGCGGTGGGGCCACTCAAGGCCCTCGTCCGTTCGCTCGACCGATCCGCGTTGCTCGCCGAGATGCGCGACTGGCTTGCCGATCCGCGGCGATCGCTGCGCGAGGCGCTGACCGAATGGGCAGCGCAACATTTGGTCGAACTGGCCTGATCTTTCGCCCGAATCGCCTGCGGCAGCGTTGACAGTCGCATCGGCGTGGAGGACACCGCCTCAAAAGCGGGAGCGCTTCGGGCCGCAACCCTTCCGCCGGAGATCAGAATGGAAGGCGAATCCGCCGACAACGCCACGCTGTTTCCCGCGACCGTGGGCGACAAGCTTCGCGCCGCTCGCGAGGCGCAGAAGCTCGAATTGAGCGAGATTGCCAGCCGCACCCGTATCCCGCAGCGCCACCTCGAGGCGATCGAGAGCGGCAACTATTCCGGCCTCCCCTCGGTCACTTATGCGATGGGCTTCGCAAAAGCCTATGCGCGCGCCGTCGGCGTCGACGAGGTCGCGCTCGGCCGTCAGCTGCGCGGCGAACTCGGCGAACGCCCTATCGAGCGCTCGGCCCCTCCTCCCGCCTATGATTTCGACGATCGCTCGCGCGTGCCGTCGAGCGGCCTTGCCTGGACGGGCGTGATCGTCGCGCTCCTCGTGACGATCGGCGTCGTCCTCTGGTACGGCACCGACCTGTTCCGCGGCAGCGCACCCGTTGAGGAACCTGTCGCGGTGGAGAACACCACCGCCGCAGCCGGGAGCGCGACGACCGTCGCCGCGGTGCCGACGCCGATCACCGGTGGGCAGGTCACCCTGGTCGCGCTCGACACGGTGTGGTTGCGCGTCAACGATGCGAGCGGCAAGCGGCTGTTCGAGAAGGAAATGGCGGCCGGTGAGCGCTATGACGTTCCCGCGGACGCCGATCGCCCGCGGGTCCGCACCGGTCGGCCCGATCGCCTTCAGGTGCTGCTCAACGGATCGCAGCTCGCACCGCTCGGAACAGGAGTCGAGACGATCGAGGCGGAAGTCAGCGCCGCGGCGCTGCAGGCACGGGGTCAGTCGGGCGCGTCGGAGACGCCGTCCGCCGCACCCGGAGAAGCCCCGACTGGCAACAGCGCGACAATTCCTTAAGGCTGGCGACAGGCGCGGCGTGTCAGCTATACCGACCGCGCGTTCCTTTATTCCCGAGATCTGACACGGGGGGTGTGACCAAAATGCGTTATTGGATGGCAGCGGCGGCTCTGACCACGCTACTCGCGGGGACCGGCGCCGCGCAGGCCCAAACGACTGCGATCGAAGGCCGGGTCGACCGGCTCGAGCGTGAGATGCGCGCCGTGCAGCGCAAGGTCTTCCCCGGCGGTGCCGGCCAGACCGTCGAGCCGCAGATCGTGCCCGAGACCAGCATCGAGGCGCCGGGCACGCCCGCCGGCACTCCGCTCGCCGACCTCACCCAGCGCGTCGCCGCGCTGGAGAATCAAGTCACGTCGATGACGGGGCAGGTCGAGCAGGGCCAGTATCGGCTCCGCCAGCTCGAAGAGGCGTTCAACGCCTATAAGCGTGCGACCGATGCCCGGCTGAAGGCGGTGGAAAGCACCGGCGCGAGTGACGCGGCCGGCAATGGCGATCCGGTGATCGCGCCGGTCGACATAGGCGAAGCGCCCGCGCGCCCGACGCGTCCTGTCGCGCGCCCAGCCGAGGACACTCCCGGCCCCAAACCGACCGGCACGCGCGCGCAGCAGGTCGCCGCAGTGGAGAAGCCCAACAGCGGCGATCCCGCCGAGGACGGCTATCTCTATGGCTTCCGCCTGTGGTCGGCGAAGCTCTACCCCGAAGCGCGCCGCGAGCTTGAGGGCGTCACGACCAAATATCCGAACCACCGGCGTGCGAGCTATGCGCAGAACCTGCTCGGCCGCGCCTATCTCGATGCAGGCGCGCCGAGCCTCGCCGCCGTCGCCTTTTACGAGAATTACAAAAAGAATCCGAATGGCGAGCGCGCGCCCGACAGCCTTTATTATCTCGCTCAGGCGCTGACAAAGCTGAAGAAGCCGTCGGGCGAGATCTGCAAGGTCTATACCGAGCTCGACCAGCTTTATGGCGAGCGGCTCTCCGCCGAAATGAAGACCGGCGTGGCCGAGGGACGTGCCGCGCAGAAGTGCAAATGAGCTGACGCCCCCGGCGGAGCAGGTCGCGCGCTTCCGATGCGATCTGGAAGCGATCACGGGCGCCGTCCCCGACGCCGATCACAGGCTCGGGCTTGCAGTGTCGGGCGGCTCCGACAGTCTCGCGCTCCTGCTGCTCGCTGCCGCCGCTTATCCCGGACTGGTCGTCGCGGCGACGGTCGATCACCGCCTGCGGCCGGAGGCTGCCGACGAGGCCGCTTTCGTGCACCGCTTCTGCGGTCAGCTTGGCGTTCCCCACGACATCCTCAATCGCCCCGATGAAACGCCGCCGCGCGGCAATCTGCAGGAATGGGCGCGCTGGCTTCGCTACATCCTTCTCCAGTTCTGGGGCACCGGGACGCTTGGATCGGATCGCCCATGGCGAGTCGAATGGGTGGCGGTGGCGCACCAGCAGAACGACGTGGCCGAGACCTTGCTGATGCGCGCGCGGCGTGGCGCCGGCTTGCGCGGGCTGGCGGCGATGCGACGCTCGCGTCCGCTGTGCGAAGGCATTCCGGGCCCAGCCCTGGTACGGCCACTGCTCGACTGGAGCCGGGCCGAGCTGGCCGGCATTGTCGCCGAAGCCGGGCTTCGGGCGGTCGACGATTCGTCCAACAGCGATCCGCGCTATGATCGGGCCCGCATGCGCGCGCTGCTCGCGACATCCGAGGAATTGCCCGCTCAACGGTTGGCGCTAGCCGCCTTCAACCTGAGGCACGCCGAGGAAGCGCTGGTATGGGCAGCAGAACGCGAATGGCAGGCCCGGAGTCGCACCGAGGCTGGTCTGGTATGGCTCGCCGCGACCGATTTGCCCTACGAGTTGCAACGGCGCCTGGTCGCGCGCGCAGTGCAGTGCGTCAGCCCCGAAGGACCATTCCCTCTTCGAGGCGACGGCCTTGACCGGCTGATCGCCACGCTCGTTTCGGGGAAGACAGGTACGATTGCGGGGGTGAAAGCTTCGGCAAGACATGGTGAATGGCACTTCAGCCCAGCTCCGGCGCGTCGATCACACTGATCGACGTTGTTCCATTGCCATTAACCCGGCGCTGCCTATCTATGATGGGCGAAAGGTATCGAGCTCGTATGAACGACAACAACAAGCCGCAGGGTCCTGAAAACGGCGGCGGCAATCCCTGGATGAAGAGCCTCCTGATCTGGGTGGGCATCCTCGCGGCACTCGCGCTGTTCGTCACACTGTTCGACCGCCCTGGCGGCCAGACGACGGGCGACTCGATTTCCTATTCGAGCTTCCTCGACAAGGTGCAAGCCGGCGAGGTCAAGGCGGTCAACATCGCCGCGGGCTCCGCGGGCACGAGCATGGTCTCGGGGACGTTGTCGAGCGACGCCAAGTTCCGCACCAACGCACCGGCCGATCCCCAGCTGATCCCGACTCTGCGCGAGAAGGGCGTCGCGATCAACGCGCGTCCGGAGGAACAGCCCTCGGTCTGGTTCTACATCCTCTACCAGTCGCTCCCTTTCCTGCTCTTCTTAGGCATCGCCTTTTTCGTGCTGCGCCAGATGCAGAAGAATTCGGGATCGGGCGCCATGGGCTTCGGCAAGAGCCGCGCCCGTCTGCTGACCCAGAAGGAAGGCAAGGTCACTTTCGACGATGTCGCCGGCATCGACGAGGCGCGCGAGGAGCTGCAGGAGATCGTCGAGTTCCTCAAGGACCCGACCAAGTTCGCCCGCCTCGGCGGCAAGATTCCCAAGGGCGCGCTGCTCGTCGGCTCGCCCGGCACCGGCAAGACCTTGCTCGCCCGCGCGATCGCGGGTGAGGCGGGTGTGCCGTTCTTCACCATCTCGGGTTCGGACTTCGTCGAGATGTTCGTCGGCGTCGGCGCGAGCCGTGTCCGCGACATGTTCGAGCAGGCCAAGAAATCGGCGCCGTGCATCGTGTTCATCGACGAGATCGACGCCGTCGGCCGTTCGCGCGGTGCGGGCCTCGGCAACCAGAATGACGAGCGCGAGCAGACGCTCAACCAGCTGCTCGTCGAGATGGACGGCTTCGAAGCCAATGAAGGCATCATCATCATCGCTGCGACCAACCGTCCCGACGTGCTCGATCCGGCGCTGCTGCGTCCGGGCCGCTTCGACCGCCAGGTCGTCGTGCCGCGTCCGGACATCGAAGGCCGCGTCAAGATCCTCTCGGTCCACATGAAGAAGGTGCCGCTGGCGCCCGACGTCGATCCCCGCGTCATCGCACGCGGCACGCCGGGCTTCTCGGGCGCCGATCTGGCGAACCTCGTCAACGAGGCGGCATTGCTCGCGGCACGCCGCGGCAAGCGCCTCGTCGCGATGAGCGAGTTCGAGGACGCCAAGGACAAGGTCATGATGGGCGCCGAGCGCAAGTCGATGCTGATGACCGAGGACGAGAAGCGGATGACCGCCTATCACGAGGCCGGTCACGCCATCGTCGCGCTCCACGAGCCGGCGTCGGATCCGATCCACAAGGCGACGATCATCCCGCGCGGCCGCGCGCTGGGCATGGTGATGCGCCTGCCCGAGCGCGACCAGAACTCGCTGCACCGCGATCAGATGTACGCACATCTCTCGATCGCGATGGGTGGCCGCGTCGCCGAGGAACTGATCTTCGGGTACGACCGGGTCAGCTCGGGTGCTTCGTCGGACATTCAGTCGGCGACGCGTCTGGCGCGCTCGATGGTCACTAAATGGGGCATGTCCGAAGCGGTCGGTCCGCTCGAATATGCCGAGGATGAGCAGAGCTATCTCGGTTATGGCGGCAGCCGCGCGGCGCCGATGTCGAACGAGACGGCGAAGCTGATCGACGGCGAGATCAAGAAGCTCGTCGAAGGTGGCCTCAATCGCGCCAAGCAGGTGCTGACCGACCATGTCGACCAGCTCCACGCACTCGCGCAGGCGCTGCTCGAATATGAGACGCTGACCGGCGAGGAGATCAAGCGGTTGATCGCCGGTGAGGACATGGGCCGCGAGGATCCGGGCACCAAGGCGGCGCCGGTCGCCACCGCGGGCACGTCCATCCCCAAGATCCGCAAGCCCAAGGGTCCGTTCGGCAATCCCACGCCGCAGGGCGCATAAGTTCAGTTGACGTTAAACGCGTTGCGTCTAGCCCTCCCTCGAGCAATCGCGGGAGGGTTTTTCGTATGCGGCGTCTAAGGATCGTTCTGGTGGCAATGGCGCTCGTCGCGCCGACTGCGGCGCAGGCGATGACGGTGGCGCAGTTCCTCGCCAAGGCCAAAGCGCTGCAGTCGCAAGGCGCGCTCGCGGTGCTCTCGCCCGATGCCGAATTGCTCAAGCGCGAGGTCGCGGCGATCCGAGCCGCCTACACCGCGGACCTGCGCGCGGCACGCGCCGCCGGCAAGACCCCGCACAGTTGCCCGCCGGAGACCGGCAAGCCACGGATCAGCCCGCGGCAGATGCTCGCCGAACTGGAGAAGATCCCGCCGGCGAAGCGCGGGATGAGCATGAAGGCGGCGGTCTACGCCTATATGAAGCGCACCTATCCCTGCCGGTGACCGGCGCACCTAGCCGACCATCCCCAGCAGCAACAGGATCACGAGGAACAGCGAAACCACGATGGTGATGAAGTGCGTCAGCACGATTGCCCGCAGCACTGCCGACCACCAGCGCAACTGATAGGCCTGTTTGAGCTGACGCGTGATGTGGACGAAGGGGATGACCAACGATGCCGCGATCAGCCATCCGGACGACACTCCCACCCCCGCGCCGATCGTGGTCACGATGAACAGCAGCGACATGAACGCGATCGAATAGGTGATGAACACCGTGTGATCGTACAGCTTGTACTGGCGCTTCCAGAAGAACAGCACCCACACGAATGGCAACGACAGCGGGATGAGCAGCCATGAGAATTTATAGCCGTTCGCCTGCAGCTTGTAGAGCAGCAGCCCTGGGTTCTTGCGCGCCTTCTCGAGGCCCTTGTCGAGCCGCTTCCAGCCAGTGTGGGTCTGCGGTGCTCCGGTGCCGAGCACCGGCATCACCGCGCGCAGTCGCGCCTCATCGAGCTTGAGATCGGCGAGCTCCTGCCCGAGCTCGCGCCGCTCCGGATCGCTCGCGGCGAGCTTGGCGCGCTTCTCGGCGACTTCGCGCTGCTCCTTGAGATTGTCCTTGAGCGAGTCTTCCATTCCCGCCGCGAGCTGCGCCTTTCCGCCGATCTCGGCAGGCGGCGAAAGCCCGACGATGGAGAACACCGCGAACATCGTGAAGATCGAGAACAGGAACATCGCCATCGGCGAGACGAAGCGTGCGCGCTCGCCGGCAACGTAGCGCCGCGTCAGGTCGCCCGGCCGCCAGATCAGCAGCGGCAGCGTCCGCCACAGCTTGCCCTCGAAATGCGCGACGCCGTGGAGGATCTCGTGGCCGATCGCCCCCAGCGAGCGATGGACATGCCCCGATTGGCCGCATCGGTGGCAATGCGGCCCGATCAGCGCAGTGCCGCAGTTGAGGCACATGCCATGCCCCTCACCATGCTCCTCGCCCGCCCGCGGCTCCATCGCGCGGCCGAGCAATCCTCCGGTGACGATCTCGCCGGCTGCTTCGAATTCCCCCATACGCGTCGATCTATCAGCTTGCGCAAAGCCGTGCTAGCGGGTGCAGCATGGCCGATGCCGACACGCAGATGCTGATCGCCGACATGGCCGCCCGCGCGCGCATCGCCGCGCGCCGGCTGGCGGGAATGAGCAGCACCGAAAAAAGCCACGCGCTGCTCGCCGCCGCCGCCGCCATTCGCGATGCAAGCGCGGCGATCGTCGCGGCCAATGCCGAGGACATGGCCGCCGCCCAGGCTTCGGGACTGTCGGGCGCGATGCTCGACCGGCTGCGGCTCGACGCCGGACGCGTCGAAGCGACCGCGAACGGTGTCGAGGCCGTCGCCCGCCTCGACGATCCGGTCGGCAAGCTGATCGAGCGCGTCGAGCGCCCCAACGGTCTCGTGCTGACCCGCGTCCGCATTCCGATCGGGGTGATCGGCATCATCTATGAGAGCCGCCCCAACGTGACTGCCGATGCCGGCGCGCTCTGTGCGATGTCGGGCAATGCCGCCATCCTGCGCGGCGGATCCGAGGCGATCCGCAGCAACCGTGCGATCCATGCGGCGCTCGCGCAAGGCCTCGAGGCCGGCGGCATGCCCGCCGACGCGATCCAGCTTGTTCCCGTCACCGATCGCGCAGCGGTGGGCGCGATGCTGGCCGCGGAGGGCGCGATCGACATGGTGGTGCCGCGCGGCGGCAAGGGCCTCGTCGCCCGCGTCCAGGCCGAAGCGCGGGTGCCCGTGCTCGCGCATCTCGACGGGCTCAACCACACCTATATCGATCGCGCCGCCGATCCGGCGATGGCGCGCGAACTCGCGCTCAACGCCAAGATGCGGCGCACGGGCATTTGCGGCGCGACCGAGACACTGTTGATCGACCGCGGCTTTGCCGACCCCGCGCCAGTGCTTCGCGTGCTCGCCGATGCCGGCTGCGAGCTGCGCGGGAACGCCGAGCTTCGCGCGCTCGAACCGCGGGTAGTGGCCTCCGAACCCGACGATTGGGACACCGAATATCTCGACGCGATCCTGTCGGTGAAGCTCGTCGACGGAGTCGAGGAAGCCATGGCGCACATCGCCGCGCACGGATCGCACCACACCGACGCCATCGTCAGCGACGATGCGGCAATCGCCGAGCGCTTCCTCGCCGAAGTCGACAGCGCGATCGTGATGTGGAACGCATCGACCCAGTTCGCCGACGGCGGCGAGTTCGGGCTCGGCGCGGAGATCGGCATCTCCACCGGTCGGCTCCACGCCCGTGGTCCCGTCGCGCTCGAGGGACTGACGACGTACAAATGGGTGGTGCGCGGGACGGGGCAGGCCCGACCGTGACGGACACCGTGACGCTCTGGCGTCCCGTGGGGCCGGAGGAGCTGGCGCTGATCGAGCAGAGTGGCATGCGCGGGTTCCCACCGCGTTTGCCCGAACAGCCGATCTTCTACCCTGTCACCAGTGAAGACTATGCCGTGAAGATCGCCCGCGACTGGAACGTTCCTGAGAGCGGGTCGGGCTTCGTCACCCGTTTCGAGGTGCAGCGGGCGTTCCTCGCGCGCTACCGGATCGAGGAAGCGGGGGGCCGCGCACATCGGGAATATTGGATTCCCGCCGAGGATCTGTCGGCCTTCAATGCCGCCATTGTCGGCGAGATCGAAATCGTTCACCGCTTCCCGGAATGAAGCGCATCGGCCTTCTCGGCGGCTCGTTCAATCCGGCGCATCGGGGACACCGAAAGATCTCCCTCCACGCGTTGCGCGCGCTCGGGCTCGACGAAGTGTGGTGGCTGGTCTCGCCGGGCAATCCGCTCAAGGACAAAGCGGGCATGGCGCCGTTCAAGGTGCGGATGGCGGCGGCGCGAACGATGGCGCGTCATGCGCCGATCCGCGTCACCGCAATCGAGAAGAGGCTCAAGACCCGCTACACCGCCGATACGCTGACGCTGCTCCCGCGAGTTTTCCCAAAGCATCGCTTCATCTGGCTGATGGGGGCCGACAATCTCGCCCAGTTCGATCAATGGGAGCGCTGGCGCGACATCGCACGACAGGTTCCGATTGCGGTCATTGCACGTCCGGGCTATGATGCGCGGGCCCACGCAAGTCCTGCGATGGGTTGGCTGCGGCGCGCTGTGCGGCCCGCAGGCCAGGCGAAGAAATGGACGCGTTGGAGATTGCCGGCCCTCGTGTTGCTGCGCTTTCGCCCCGATCCGACTTCGGCGACCCGCATTCGCGCCGCCGACCCTGCCTGGCACCGGCACTTTTCGAACGTGCGCGGGATCCCCATATCCACGCCGTCCGTGCCGTCTCCACAGTCGAGCACAGACCTGTTGCAACCCTGAGGAGCTAACTTGGCAACTTCCCCCAATGTGCAGCACGTCCCCGGTGCCGATGGCGTCGAGGCGTTGCACGCACTCGTGATGAGCTCGCTCGACGACGATCAGGCGGTCGAGACCGTCTCGATCCCGCTCGCCGGCAAGAGCAGCATCGCCGACTATATGGTCGTCGCCTCCGGGCGTTCGACCCGTCAGGTCGCGTCGATGGCGACCAAGCTCGCCGAGAAGATCAAGGCCGAGTTCGGCCGCAGTCCCCGTGTCGAGGGCCTGCCGACCGCGGACTGGGTACTGATCGATGCCGGCGACGTGATCGTCCACTTGTTCCGACCCGAAGTGCGCACCTTCTACAATCTCGAGCGCATGTGGTCGTTCGGGGAAACCGCGGGCCAAGCCTGAGCGGCTGACGGGCAGCGATGCTGCTCCATATCGTCGCGCGCGGTCGCATCGGGCGCGGGCCCGAGGCGGAGCTGGTCGACCGCTATTTGAAGCGGGTCGCGTGGCCGACGCGGATCACCGAGCTTCCCGACAGCGGCGGTAAGATGCCCGAGCAAGTCTCGGGCACGCGAATCGTCATGCTCGACGAGACCGGCGAGAACCTGCCGTCGCGGATCTTGGCCGAACGGCTGGGCCGCTGGCGCGACGATGGCGTGCGCGAGGCGCGCTTCCTGATCGGCGCGGCGGACGGCTTTGACGACGCGCAACGCAGCCAGGCCGATCTGCTGATTTCGTTCGGCCGCGCGACGTGGCCGCACCTGATGGCGCGCGCGATGCTCGCCGAGCAATTGTGGCGGGCCACCTCGATCCTTGCCAACCACCCTTATCACCGCGAAGGGTGAGCGATGGGACCCGCGCGGAGCCTCGTCACTGCCGCTTCATTGCTGGCGATGCTCGCCGCCGGCAGCATGGCACCGGCTCAGGAACTGCGCGAGCAGCAGGCGCGGCTGAAGTCCGCGACTGCCGCTTCCCAAGCCGCCGAGGCGCGAGCCCGCGCACTCGAACAGGCTGCCGCCAACGAACGCGACCGCGCGGCGCAAGCGCGGGCGGAGCAGGCCGCCGCCGCCGAGCGCGTCAAGGCGGCCGAGGCCGAGATCATCGCCGCCGAGGCCCGGATCGCGATCGTCGACCGGCTGCTCGCCGTCCAACGCGCCCAGGTGGCGGAGCGGCAAGGACCGGTCGTCCGGCTGATCGCGGCGCTGCAGTCGATGGCGCGACGCCCGCCCGTCCTCGGGCTCATCCAGCCCGGCTCGACCGAGGACATCGTCCATGTCCGCGCGGTGCTCGGCGCGACCATGCCGGTAGTCGAACGGCGCACCGCAGAGGTCCGCGCCGAACTCGTCAAGGTGCAGCGGCTACGCGTCAACGCGACGAGCGCGGTGAGGAGCCTGCGTGACGGCCGGTCGAAGCTCGAGGCCGAACGGCTCGCATTGGTCCAGCTCGAGGCCACGCATCGCGCGCGATCGCAATCGCTCGGCCGCAGTGCGCTGATCGAATCGGACCGGGCGTTGGCGCTCGGCGAACGCGCCCGCGACATCGTCGACCAGATGCAGTCCGAGGGCGAAGCGAGCCAGGTCCAGCGCGAACTCGTCGCTCTGCCCGGCCCGCTCCCGCGGCCGGACCGGGACGCGGCCGCGGCTTCCTCATCCAAATCCGCACCGGCCTATCGCCTTCCAGTATCCGGCCAGGTGGTTACCGGTCTTGGCGAACTCTCGGCGATCGGTGTGCGCGCGCGCGGGCTCACCCTTGCCGTTCCGGCCAATGCGCGGGTGGTCGCCCCCGCCGCCGGGCGTATCGTCTACGCCGGACCGTTCCGCGCCTATCGCGGCGTGATCATCGTCGATCATGGCGAAGGCTGGACCTCGCTGATGGCCGGCCTGGGGGGGCTCGCGGTGCGTGTCGGCGAACGGGTCGTGCCGGGGCAAGTGATCGGCCGGGCATGGGCGAGCGGCGATCCGCGCATCACCGTCGAGCTCCGGCGTCGGGGCCAGCCGATCGATCTTGCCCAATTGCTCGACTGACAGGCCGTGGAAATGCCGTTATCCTGCACTAAATCAGTGAAGTCGCTTTTGTCGAAAGTTCCATGATGCTTCGTCCGCTTCTCCAGGTCACCGCTGCCGTCAGCGCGCTCGCGCTCGTTCCCGTCGCCTCCGGGGCGATGGCGGGTGTCGACACCAACAGCTACCGCGAACTCGACGCCTTCATGGAAGTCTACAACCAGGTGAAGGCGAACTATGTCGACAAGGTCGACGACAAGACGCTGGTCAAGGGCGCGATCCAGGGCATGCTGTCCGCGCTCGATCCGCATTCGAGCTTCGCCGACGGGCTGGATTTCGACAATCTCAAGATCCAGACCGAAGGCAATTACGGCGGACTCGGGCTGACCGTCACGCAGGAAGAAGGCGCGGTCAAGGTGATCGCGCCGACCGAGGATACCCCCGCGGCGCGCGCCGGCATCAAGTCGGGCGACTTCATCACCCATATCGACGGCAAGTTCATCGTCGGCGGCAGCCTCGACGAGGCGATCGAGCAGATGCGCGGCCAGCCCGGCACCAAGGTCAACCTGACCCTCGTCCGCCCCGGCGCCGACAAGCCGCTCCAGGTCAGCCTCGTCCGCGAGATCATCGTCCAGAAGCCGGTGAAGTGGGAGGTCAAGAACGGCGTAGGCTATATCAACATCAACACCTTCACCGCCCAGACCGGCGCCGACACGATCAAGGCGATCCAGGCAATCGACAAGCAGCTCGGCCACAAGCCGCTCGGCTATGTCGTCGATCTTCGCGAGAATGGCGGCGGGCTGCTGAGCGAGGCGATCGCGGTCTCGGACGTGTTCCTGAGCCATGGCGAGATCGTCTCGCAGCGCGGTCGCGAAAAGGGCGACATCGAGCGCTATTACGCCGAATCGATGGTGCCGGGCGACCTCGCGCGCGGGCTGCCGATCATCGTGCTGGTCGATTCGGGTACGGCCTCGGCCTCCGAGATCGTCGCCGGCGCGATACAGGACCATCATCGCGGCCTCGTCATGGGCGTGCGCAGCTTCGGCAAGGGCTCGGTGCAGACGATCCTGCCGATGGGCGCCCGCGCCGCGCTGCGGCTCACCACGGCGCGGTATTTCACGCCTTCGGGCCATTCGGTGCAGGAGGGCGGGATCAAGCCCGATCTGGTCGTCCCGCAGATCTCCGATCCCGACTACAAGGACCGCACCGTCATCCGCGAGGCCGACCTGCGCCGCCACCTGATCAATGCCGAAAAGGTCGACGACAAGACGCTCGAGGACGATTCCCGCCCCGATCCGCGCTTCTCGGCGACCCCCGACCAGCTCAAGAAGCAGGGCATCGAGGACTTCCAGCTCCACTATGCGCTGCAGACGATCGCGCGCTCGGCGGGCAAGCCCCAGGTCGCGACCAAGGGTCGCTGAGGCATGCGGCAGGACGGGCTCCGCACCGCGCGGCTGATCGCGCTGCTGCTGCCGGCTGCGCTGCTTGCCGGCGCGTGGGGATCGCAGCTGTTCGGGTTGGTGCCATGCGAGATGTGCCTGTGGCAGCGCTGGCCGCACTACGCCGCGGTCGCGGTCGCGGCATTGTCGTTCGCGCCGCTCGCACGTCCGGTGCAGATGCTGTTCGTGCTGTTCGCCGCGGTATCGATCGCGGTCAGCGGCACGATCGGCGTGTTCCACGCCGGCGTCGAATATGATTGGTGGGAGGGAATCACCGCCTGCACCGCACCGGTAGGCCAGGGCGACGCGATGGATCTGCTCAACCAGGCACTTCGCCGGCCGCTCGTGCGTTGTGACGTTCCGCAATGGACGCTGTTCGGAATCAGTCTCGCCGGCTTCAACGCGATCCTGTCGATCGCGGGAGCCATCGCGATCTTCGCGCTGGCGCCGCGCAGGGCCCGCGCATGAGCTGGAAGCCCGGCGACCGCCGCGAGGGCACCGACGCGATGATCCGCGTCGACCAGGCGGGCGAATATGGCGCGACGCGGATCTATGCCGGCCAGCTCGCGGTGATGGGCGACCGCACCCCGGCGGCGCGGATGATCAACGGCATGGCCAATCAGGAAGAGCGGCACCGCGCCTTTTTCGACGCGATGATGGCACGCCGCGGCGTGCGTCCGACCGCGTTCCAGCCCTTCTGGGACGTCGCCGGCTTCGCCTTGGGCGCAGCCACCGCGGCGATCGGTCCGGCTGCCGCAATGGCCTGCACCGCCGCCGTCGAAACCGAGATCGACCTTCACTATCAGCGCCAGCTCGCCGAACTGGGCGACGGCGATCCCGAGCTGAGCGAAGCGGTCGCCGAGTTTCGCGACGAGGAGCTCGAGCATCGCGACACGGCGCTTGCGCACGGCGCGGAGACTGCGTTGGGCTATCCGCTGCTGTCGGGGTTGATCCGGCTTGGTTGCCGTGCTGCCATTGCAGTAGCGAAACGGATATGACAGGCCCGGTTCAGCGTTGAAGCGTCAGTAGCAGTATCGAACCGGGCGTAGGGAGAAGGCAGGATGCTCAAGCGGATCGTGATCGTGGCGGCCCTGGCGGCAGCGCCGCTGCTGGTGCCAGCCGCGCAGGCACAGAATGCCGCGCAGAACGGCGTCCTGATCATCTATGGCAACGACAAATGTCCGACCAACGAAAGCGGCGAAGAGATCGTCGTTTGCCAGCGCATCGACGAGTCCGAACGCTTCCGCATTCCCTCGACATTGCGCCAGCCGGCCGGTCGTCCGCAGGCGAACGAAAGCTGGGCGGTGCGCTCGCAGGATGCACTCGAGGCAGGTCGCATGGGCACCGGCAGCTGCTCTACGGTCGGCCCGGGCGGGCAGACCGGCTGCTTCGTGCGCCAGGCGACACGGGCGCGCGCCGAGTCGAACGCGCGCCGCGAGGCGCAGACCGATCTGCCGCTGCCCTGACCCGGCCTAACCCCTGCGCACCAGCCATGCCGGCGGGCCGCGCAGGGTGCACTCACCGATGATCCACAGCATCGCCGCGGCGCGGAAGCCCGCGGCCATCGCGATGTGCGTCGGCGTCGCCGCCGGCGAGCCTTGCTCCATCCCGGCGAACCACCAGAACTCGGCGTAAAAGGCGGCGATACTGCCCAGCACGAACCACGCCACCGGCCAGAGCCGCGGCGCGGCCATCAGCAGCAGCGGGTAGAGCCACAGGTCAAACTGGGGCGAGTAGACCTTGTTGGTGAGCATGAACCACGCGAGCACCGGCGTGAACAACACCCAGAGGTGCGCGCGATGCCTGCGCCACCCGACCGCCACGATTAGCGCCGCTCCGACGAGAAAGGCGATCGCAGCGTAGCGGTTGCGGTCTTCGATCCAGGTGAACCACCAGCCCATATTGGCGAACACGTCCCACGTCGCAGCGACGGTGCCCTGCCGTTCCTGCGAAAAGCGGTAGAACTCGCTCCAATTGTCCGGCGCGAACAGCGCGACCGGCAGGTTGACCGCTGCCCAGGTGCCGATGGCGGCGAGCGACAGCAGCGCGGCGCGCGCCAGCCGCTCGCGCCATGGCCGGGCATCTCCGAACAACGCCGCAAGGCCGATCAGCGGCAGCGCGAACACCGGGAAGAGCTTGGCGGCGGTGCCGAGACCTGCCGATGCCGCGGCGGGCACCAGCCGCCCCTCGCGCGCGAGCACCATCGCGCCAATCGCGAACGCCACCGCGGCCATGTCCCAATTATGCCCGACATAGAGAATCAGCGGCGGCGCCAGCGCCCAGCCCCAGAGTCGCGGCCTATCCATCCCCGCGCGCAGAAACAGGCGAAGGATCAGCGCGGCGAGCAGCCCGTTGGCGATCGTCACGACGCCGAGAAAATGAAAATCGCGCGCGCGTGGCCCGAACAGCAGGCGCGTCACGCCGCCCTCGGCCCAGATCTGCGCGCCGGTGAGCACCGGATATTCCATCCGGGTCTCGAAATAGGGGAGCTTGCCCTCGGCGACCTCGCGCCCGTGCCAGAAGGGCATCACGTCGTTGTAGCAGCCGGTGGTGTATTGCTCGAGGTCGGTCCAGCCGCCGGGCACGCAATGCCCCTTGAACAGCCAGCCGGCGCCGACGGTGCAGGCGAGCGCGAGCCAGAGCGCGGCGATCCGCCAGTTCACGTCGCGCGGAAGAGCCCAGCCCATGATGGGCTGCTTATCGCGCGCGACGAATGGCGTCCATTGCGTCTGGACTCAGCGATCGTAAGAACATAGATGGAACATATGGCACAATTGGACTTGCGCGGAAAGCTGGCGATCCTTGCCGATGCGGCAAAGTACGATGCGTCCTGCGCCTCGTCGGGCACGGCGAAACGCAAGTCGACGGCCGGCGGCAAGGGGATCGGCTCGACCGAGGGCATGGGCATCTGCCACGCTTATGCCCCGGACGGCCGCTGCATCAGTCTGCTCAAGATCCTGCTGACCAACAGCTGCATCTTCGACTGTCATTATTGCATCAACCGCAAGAGCTCGAACGTGCGCCGCGCGCGCTTCACGCCCGAGGAAGTGGTCGACCTCACGCTGAGCTTCTATCGGCGCAACTATATTGAGGGGCTGTTCCTCTCCTCGGGAATTATCCGCTCGTCCAACTACACGATGGAGCAGATCGTCCGGGTCGCGCAGCTGCTGCGCGAAGAGCATGATTTTCGCGGCTATATCCACCTCAAGACGATCCCCGACGCCGATCCCGAGCTGGTGCATCAGGCGGGACTCTACGCCGATCGCGTCTCGATCAACGTCGAGCTGCCGACCGTCGCCGGGCTGCAGCGGCTCGCACCGGAAAAGTCGGCGCCGCGGATCGAGGGGGCGATGCGCGGCGTCCGTGCGGCGATCGACGACACCGGAGACGCCGGCAAGCGCTACAAGTCCGCGCCCAAGTTCGCGCCGGCAGGCCAGTCGACCCAGATGATCGTCGGCGCCGACGCAGCCACGGATGGCGACATCATCACCCGCGCCGCCGGCCTGTACGATCGCTTCAAGCTCCGCCGCGTCTATTATTCGGCATTCAGTCCGATCCCCGACGCCAGCGCCGTGCTGCCGCTCCAGCGCCCGCCGCTGATGCGCGAGCACCGGCTCTACCAGTCCGACTGGCTGATGCGCTTCTACGATTATCAGCCGAAGGAAGTTGCCGACGCGGCCGATCCCGCCACCGGCATGCTGCCGCTCGACATCGACCCCAAGCTCGCCTGGGCACTCAAGTTCCGCGAGCGCTTCCCGGTCGACGTCAACCGCGCCCCGCGCGAGGCCCTGCTGCGCGTGCCCGGTCTCGGGGTGAAGGCAGTCGATGCGATCGTCGCGACGCGGCGCTGGCGGCGGCTGCGGCTCGCCGATGTGGCGCGGCTGACCGCCTCGATCGCCAAGGTTCGACCGTTCCTCGTCGCGGAGGACTGGCGTCCGGTCGTGCTCGCCGACCGAGCCGATCTCCGGCCGCTCGTCGCGCCGAAGCGCGAGCAGCTCGAGCTGTTCGCCGCCTGAGAATGATTCGCGGCTGAAACAAGCACTTCCGTCGCCGGTTGGAGCCGCGAAGGAGAGTTTCATGGCGGACGGACGCATCTTCGAGGACCTCAAGGCCGATCACGACCGCCAGCGCGCGCTGCTCAAGCGCGTGGGCGACAATCCCGGCACCGACGCTCCGCGCCGCGAGGCCTTCGAGACGCTGCGGCTCGAGCTGCAGGCCCATGCCGCGGCCGAGGAGGAGTCGCTCTACGCGAGGATGCTTGCCGATCCCGAGATGCGCGAGGATGCACGCCATTCGGTCTCCGAGCACAAGGAAGTCGACGATTTCCTCGGCGAACTGATGGAGCTCGAATTCGGCTCACCGGAATGGGACCAGAAGTTCGGCGAGATGCGGCATCGCTACGAACATCATATCGAGGAGGAGGAAGAAGAGATGTTCCCCTCGGCGGCCGAACGCCTGTCCGATGCCGAAGAGGCTCGGCTCGGCGAAGTGTTCGAGGAGCGGAAGCCCAAGGAACTCGAACGCGCCGAGAGCCACACTCCGGGCGACGAGCGCGAGTAATCAGCTCTCCGGCTCGACCGGCACGAACAGCCCGCGCTTGCCGACCCCGAGCACGACATTGGTGGTGAAGCGGCGAACATTGGGATTGTCCGCCATCAGACGGCTCATCAGCGCGTCATAGGCACCCACATCGGGCGCGACCACGACCAACACGAAATCGGCGGTGCCGGTAACGTAATAGACTTGCTGTACCCATGGCTCGGATGCGAGCCACTGGCGAAGGCGCGCGAGCAGCTCAGGCCGCTCGCGCTCGATCTCGAGCGCGGCGAGGAAGAAATTGGGTTTCCCCGCCTTGAGCGGATCAATCACCGCCGTCGTCGCGACGATCACGCCATCGTCGCGTAGCCGCCGCATCCGCCGCAGGACGGCGGAGGCCGACAGCCCGACCTCCTCGGCAAGTGCATCGGCATTGCGATCGGCATCCTGCTGGAGCAGCGTCAGGAGCTTGCGGTCGAACGCATCGAGGTCGGGTCGGGCCATTGCCGGCACTGTAGCTGCGATCTTCGCCGATTTCCGCCATTTCGAACCGCCATTTCGCCGAAATGCGGCAGCCACGCGCCTTATCTCCTCGGCCGAGAGTCAAGGAGACCTGCATGATCGACCATATCGAGATCCATACCGAGCGCATGGACGAGTGCCTGCGCTTCTATGCCAAGGTGCTCGCGCCGCTTGGCTATGCCCAGAAGGTGAACGGCATCGCCAAGGGCTTCGGAAACGAGACCACCCTCGACTTCTTCCTCGTCGAAGGCGCGCCCTCGCAGCTGCACTTCGCCTTCACCGCACCCGATCGCGCCACCGTCGACCGGGTCTATGCCGCTGCTCGCGCCGGCCGGCTGACGCTGGATCGCGCTCCCGGCCTCGCGCCGCACATCCACCCCCATTATTATGCCGGCTATCTTCGCGATCCCGACGGACGGCTGATCGAGTTCGTCTGTCACGCGCCCGAGCCGGCTAATTAACAAGGCTGTCAATTCGGCCGCGGCTGCGTATCATGCTCAAAAAGACCAGAGGGAGAGCGCGATGCTGCGATACTGGACCTTTGCCGCCCTGCTCGCCGCCAGTCCCGCCGCGGCGCAGACGGTCACGGTGGAAGCCGGACCGAACGCCCAGGAGCGGCTCCAGTCGGCGCTGATCGAGGCCAGACCGGGAAGCACGGTCCGACTCGGCGCCGGCCGCTTCGAGCTTACCGACGGGCTCAGCCTCGACGTCGACCGGGTGACGGTGCGCGGAGCCGGTCCCGACAAGACGGTGCTCAGCTTCAAGGGCCAGCTCGGCGCCGGCGAGGGTCTGTTGGTCACCTCCGACGACGTCGTGCTCCGCGGCTTCGCGGTCGAGGACACCAAGGGCGACGGCATCAAGTCCAAAGGCGCCGACCGGATCGTCTACAAGGACATCCGGGTCGAATGGACCGGTGGCCCCAGGGAGACCAACGGCGCCTATGGGGTCTACCCGGTCTCGAGCCGCACGATCCTGATCGACGGGGTCGAAGTGAAGGGCGCATCCGACGCCGGTATCTATGTCGGCCAGTCCGAACAGATCGTGGTGCGGAACTCGAAGGTGTCGGGCAACGTCGCCGGAATCGAGATCGAAAACAGCCGCCACGCCGACGTCTTCCACAATCTCGCCACCGCCAACACCGGCGGCATCCTCATCTTCGACATGCCGAGCCTGCCCAAGATGGGCGGCGGTGAGGTGCGCGTGTTCGAGAACCGCGTCGTCGACAACAATCAGCCCAATTTCGCTCCGAAGGGAAATATCGTCGCCACGGTGCCGCGCGGCACCGGCGTGCTGATCATGGCCAACGACAATGTGCATGTCTTTCGCAACGACTTGTCGGGCAACGCCACTGCCAATGTGATGATCACCGCCTATCGGCAGAGCTATGACGACGCCCGCTTCAAGCCGGAGCCGACGCGGATCATGGTGAGCGGCAACAAGCACGGTCGGGCGGGCTTCGCGCCGGGGTTTCCGGGCGGCGACCAGCTCGCGGCCGCACTGGGCGGCGCCATTCCGCCGATCGTCTGGGACGGCAGCGGCGATGCCGCCACGCTGCGCGTAGCCGACGGCGTGCCGGTGCTCGGCATGGGGCTCAAGCGCGACGCGGCGATCGAGACTGCGAAACCGGGCCCGGTCGAGCTCAATGCGCCAGCCGCGCCGATGCCGGCCACGGTGGTGCTGCCGGCGGCGATGGAGGCCGCGGCCAAGTGAAGGCGTTTGCCGCGGCGGTAATGGTGCTGTGCGCGGCGCTGGCAGGGCGCTCCGGCGGGGTCAACGACGCCGCGATCACCGGCGACGCGCTCCCCGCCACCCTTTCCGAATACGGCTTCTTCACCGATCTGGTCCGCGAAATCCCCGCTCCGCGCGTGTCTGCCTATGCGCTCGAGACCCCGCTCTTCTCCGACTATACGGACAAACATCGCTATCTTTACCTCCCCGCGGGCCAGCAGGCGCGCTACCAGGACGAGGCGGCATTCGACTTCCCCGTCGGCACGGCACTGATCAAGACCTTCGGCTACCCGGAGGGCGGCAAGTTCAAGCCGCTCGAGACTCGCCTCTTGCTGCGCCGGGCGAGCGGATGGGTGGCGCTGCCCTATGTCTGGAACGCCGAGGGCACCGACGCCGTGCTCAAGCGCGCGGGCACGCGCCTGCCGGTGACCTTCACCGACCCCGCCGGAAAGCCGCAGCGGATCAGCTATGCGGTGCCCAATCAGAACCAGTGCAAGGACTGCCACGCGCTTGCGGGCGCGATCGCGCCGATCGGAACGAAGGCGCGCTACCTCAATCATGGCGGGCAGCTTGAGAAATTGCGTGCCGCCGGCATGCTTGATCGGGTTCCTGCAGGCGCTCCGCGCGTGCCGCGGTGGGATGACGCGGCAGCCCCGCTCGACGCACGCGCCAGAGCCTATCTCGAGATCAACTGCGCGCATTGCCACAACCCGGCAGGCGCGGCCTCGAACTCCGGGCTGTTTCTCGAATGGCACCGACGCGATCCGATGGCGCTCGGCATCGGTAAGCGTCCGGTGGCGGCAGGACGCGGCAGCGGCGGGCGCGAGTTCGCGATCCCCCCCGGCGACCCCGACGCCTCGATCCTGATCTATCGAATGGAAAGCATTGATCCCGGCATCGCGATGCCCGAGCTCGGCCGCGCCACGGTCCATGTCGAGGGCGCGGCACTGCTACGACAGTGGATCGCAACGATGCCCAAATCGGCAACCGCGCGTTAAGTCCCCCCTGTAGATCGACAAGGAGGGTTCGTGCGCGTCGTCAGCTTGACCAGCGAAGACGATTTCGAAGGCTGGCGCGACGCCGCGCGGGCGCTGGCCGGCGGGCGGGTGCCGTCATCCGACGTGGTGTGGCAGATCGGCGACGCGCCCGCGGACCTGTTCGGCGACGAAGCGGTGCTCGCGCCGTCCGCCGCGGCGAACTTCCGCGTGCCGCGCGCTTTTCTGGATCTCGCCCAGACCGTGGTGCTCCATTCGGATCCCGAGCGCTTCGCATTGCTCTACACGTTGCTCGTCGGCCTGATCACCGAACCGCGCCGGATCGACGACGCGGCCGATCCGCTGGTGCGACGGCTGGAAGAGATGGCGAAGGCGGTGCGACGCGATATCCACAAGATGCGCGCGTTCGTCCGATTCCGCGAAGTGCGGGACGACGGTGAGACGCGCTACGTTGCGTGGTTCGAGCCCGAGCACCACATCGTTCGCGCCAATGCGCGCTTCTTCGTCGATCGCTTCGCCAACATGCGCTGGTCGATCCTGACGCCCGAGCTCTCGCTCAACTGGGATGGCGAGACGCTTGCCGAAGGCCCGGGCGCGTCGCGCGCCGATGCACCCGGCGCGGATCCGGTCGAGGACGTGTGGAAGACCTATTACGCGTCGATCTTCAACCCGGCGCGGCTCAAGACCGGGGCAATGCTCAAGGAGATGCCGCGCAAATACTGGAAAAACATGCCCGAGACCGCGTTGGTGAAGGAGCTGGTCGCAACGGCGCGGCAGCGGGAGACGGCGATGGTGCAGACGGCACGGACCGCGATCGGCGGCAATATCGAAGCGGCTTGGACGGCGCTGCGCGACGAGGCGGCGAACTGCACGCGTTGCCATCTCTACAAGCATGCGACGCAGACCGTCTTCGGCGAGGGCCCGGTTGACGCCCGGATGATGTTCGTCGGCGAGCAGCCCGGCGATCAGGAGGATCTGGCGGGACGGCCGTTCGTCGGACCCGCCGGGCAGATGTTCGACAAGGCGATCGGCGAGGCGGGGATCGACCGCGCGGGCGTCTACGTCACCAATGCGGTCAAGCACTTCAAGTTCGAGCCGCGCGGCAAGCGCCGCATCCATGCCAAGCCCGATGGCGGCGAGATCGCCGCGTGCCGCTGGTGGTACGAGCAGGAACGGCTGCTGGTAAAGCCGGAGATGACGGTTGCGCTCGGCGCCACCGCGGCGCGCCAGATGCTCGGCAAGGTGGTGACGATCAGCGGCACGCGCAGGCGGCCGATCGAGCTGGCAGAGGGCGGGATCGGCTGGGTGACGATCCATCCCAGCTTTCTGCTGCGCATGCCCGACAAGAGCCGGGCCGAGGACGAGTTCGCCGCGTTCGTCGAGGATCTCAGGGGTGCGGCAAAGGTGCTCGCCTAGAGCCGACCGGGGTCGAGATTAGCGGCGAGACGCTCGCGCAGGGAAGCCTTCGGGATCACCGCCAGTCCGTGATGCAGATGCCAGGCGAGGATCGCCTGCGCGGGCGTGCAACGGCGCGCCTCGGCGACGCGGATGATCGCCGGATTTGTAGCAACGTGCCTTGCCCCAGCGGCCCCCAGCTCTGCGTGACGATAGCGTGCGCTGCGTGGAATGTGCGGAGCGGCATGGCCGCGACTTAGCGTTCCGCCCCATCCCGCGCCAGCCGCTCGGCGATTGCCCTGACCCTGTCGGCGCGGCCCGGAGCAAACTTGTCGACCATTGCGCGATAGCGGGTAATAGTCGCGGCGTCGGCGCGCTCCGGCGAGCCGCTGTCGAACGGCGGGGCGGGATCATATTCGAGGCTGAGCTGGACGAAGCGGGCATACTCGTCGCCACGGATCTTCGCGACCAGGGCCAGCGCAAAATCGATGCCCGCGGTGACCCCGCCGCCGGTGACCCGGTTGCGATCGAAGACGACCCGTTCGCCCGTGGGTTCGGCCCCGAACCAGGCGAGCTGATCGCGCGAGGCCCAGTGGCAGGCGGCACGGTAGCCGGTGAGCAGCCCGGCCGCGGCGAGCAGCAGCGAACCGGTGCAGACGCTGGTGACCCATTGCGCGCTATCGGCAGTCTCGCGCAGCCAGGCGAGCGTCTCCGCATCCTCCATCGCCGCGACCGTGCCAAAACCGCCGGGGACGCAGAGGATGTCGGTGCGCCGAACCTCGCTGAAGCAGGCGGTCGGGTGCAGCGCGAACTGTGCGTCGGTGGGCACCGGGTCGCGCGTCTTCGCGACAAGATCGAGCTTGACGTTGCCGAGCCGCGACAGGACCTGCGCGGGGCCGGTCAGGTCGAGCTGGGTGACGTCGGGAAACAGCAGGAAGGCGATGTGGAGCGGCGCGGCGTCGGGCATGGTTCCTCCAGCGACAAGCGAGGGTGCCCAGGCGATGCGGCCGATCCTGCCGCGCTTCCCGATGGTGCTCCATCCGATCGCCAGTCACGCAGGCCCGCCAGCATAGGTCGCGCCTGCCCGAGCCGCAACCGTCCGCCTAGCCGCCCAGTGCCTTGCGCGTCTTCGGACCGACGATCCCGTCGGCGGGCAGGCCGCGCTGCTGCTGGAACTTTACTATTGCCGATTTGGTGTTGGGCCCGAAATCGCCGTCGGGGGTAAGGCCGAGCTTCTCCTGCAGCCATTCGACGTCGGGGCCGTCGTCGCCCATCTTGAGCGTTCGCTCGATACCCTCGGCGCGCGGCGGCGCGATCGAGTGCAGCGTATAGGCGGCGGCGAGCTTGGTATCGTAGCGGTTCTTGAGAAAGGCGGGGCCGTTATAGCCGCGGGCGAACCCGGTCCAGTCGCGCCGGCGGAGCTCGTCGTCGAGCTGGTTGAGCTTCACGAAGCGGACGAAGGCGGAGAGATGATCATCCTCCGAGTTGCACATGCCCCGGCAGAAATCCTCGATATCCGGAGTGCCGAGCGACGCGTGGTGGAACCCCATGATCTGAAAGGCGCCCCAGCTCGCGGACTGGAGCGCCGCGCTGCGATCGAGCGCGATCGCGCGCAAGCCGGTCATATTCGGCGGCGCCGCCCATATAGCCGCCCGGCTTGGAGGACGAGATGTCGGGGTGCGACTGGTCGAATTTAGCGCCGGTGCGCTTGCTGAAGATATGGCGTTCGAACAGGATCTTGGGCCGGGTATCGGCGAGAAAGCCGCCGCGGCTCTCGACGTCGATCACCGCCTTCACGGCGGCGACGTCGCAGCCGATATCGTCGGCAGCCCGGTCGATGGCGCCTTGACTGAAACGGGTGGCAGGTCCGGTGAATTCGGGCATCGCTCGCTTCCTCGTGCTGAAGGCAAACACGTCTGCGACCGTTTTTGCCGGCAGTTTCCGGAAGGGCGATTCCCTTGATCCAGGTGTATCCACGCCCTGCTTCGCTGGCAAACGAAACGATGGCGGTACGACCCCCTATTCCGCGATCAGCGCCGCGAAGGGAGGGAGCAGATCGAGGTCCGCGCCGTTGACCGCCTGAACGACACGCCGCCCGGTGAAATCGGCCGGGAGCGGCACCGCGCCGTCGCCGAGATTGAAGGCGCAGTGCAGCGTCTGGCCCGGCGCCTTACGCTCGAACACGAGAAGCGCCGCGCCGGCTTCGCGGATCGCGATCGATCCGGTCATCAGCGCCGGGCTCGAATGGCGCAGGCCGATTAGCCGGCGCGTGAGGTTGAGCAGCGAGTTCGGATCGGCTTCCTGCCGATCGACCGCAAGACCCGCGTGATCGGGGCCGATCGGAAGCCATGGCTGACCGCGGGTGAAGCCGAGCTGCGGCGCTTCGGCCGTCCACGGCATCGGGGTGCGCGCGCCGTCGCGGCTAAGCGTCAGCGGCCAATTGGCGATCGCTTCGGGATCGCGGAGATGCTCGAAGCCGATCTCGACCTGCGTCAGGCCGAGCTCCTCGCCATAATAGAGAAAGGCGTTGCCGCGAAGCGAGAGCAGCAGCAGCATCTTGAGCCGCGCAAACGCATCGCGATGGGCAGGCGCAACCCAGCGCGAGATCGCTCGCGGGGCATCGTGGTTCTCGAAGGCCCAGCTCGGCCAGCCGATCCCCGGCGCATGCGGCCAGCCTTCGACTGCGCCCTGGACCAGCGCGGGCGTCAGCCGATCGGCATAGAGGAAGTTGAAGCCATAGGCGCTGTTGAGCCGGGTCTCGCCCTCGGTGAACAGGTGCATCTCGGGTTCGGGTGCCGGCCCGCCGACCTCGGCCACCGTGAACCGCCCGCCCAGGCTATCGGCCAGCTCGCGCAATTTCTCGAGGAAGCGGGGGATGTCGGTGTGGCTCTGATTGTAGATATGTTGCTGGAAATCGAACGAGCGGGTGCGCGGCGCACCGGTGTCGGGCGCGGGCGGATTATCGCGCAGCTCAGGGTCGTGCATCGTGAAGTTGATCGCATCGAGGCGGAAGCCGTCGACGCCGCGTTCGAACCAGAAGCGCGCGATCGCCAACGCGGCGTCCTGGACCGCGGGATTGTGGAAGTTGAGATCGGGCTGCTCGCGCAGGAAATTGTGGAGATAATATTGGCCGCGCCGCGCGTCCCAGGTCCAGGCCGGGCCGCCGAACACCGACTGCCAATTATTGGGCGGACCGCCATCGGCCTTGGCGTCGGCCCAGACATACCAGTCAGCCTTGGGATTGTCGCGGCTCGCCCGGCTCTCCTCGAACCACGGATGCTGATCCGAGCTGTGCGAATAGACCTGATCGATGATCACGCGCAGCCCGAGCTGGTGCGCGCGGGCGATCAGCGCGTCGAAATCGGCGAGCGTGCCGAAGATCGGATCGACGTCGCAGAAATCGGCGATGTCATAGCCGAAGTCGCGCATTGGCGAAGTGAAGAACGGCGACAGCCAGGTCGCGTCGGCGCCGAGCGAGGCGACGTGATCGAGCCGCGCCGTGATCCCGGCGAGATCGCCGACGCCGTCGCCGTTCGAATCGGCGAAGCTGCGCGGATAGATCTGATAGATGACCGCGCCACGCCACCAGTCGCGGGTATCGGTGTCGAGCTTGCGGGCGAGCGTGTCGTTCATTGCGGCTTTCCGGCGGCGCAGACGGCATAGCCGAATGCGGGCAACGAGAGTGTGAGGCTGCCGGGGGCGGCGGCGGTGGCGGGACAGGCGCCGGCGAGCGCCGTGAATGCAGTCGAGCCGGTCTCGACCTGGACATTGCCGGTCCAGGCTTGCGGACTCGAATTGAAGGCGACGAGATACTCGGTTCCGGCGACCGGATCGAAGCGCGAGACCGCGAACAATCCCGGCTTGTCGCCAGCGAAACGCGTGACCTGACGCCCGCGGCGCAGCGCGGCGTGTGCGCGCCGCAGCCGCGCGAGGCCGGCGATGTCGCGGAACAGCGGATGCGCGGTGTCGAAGTTCGCTTCCGCGGTGGTGCGCGCGGTGCCGAGCAGCTTATTGTCGTTGTAGATCGCGACCTTGCTCGGGAACATGTCCTCGCGCGCATCCTGATCGATGCCGTCGCCGACAAAGCCCTGTTCGTCGCCCGAATAGATCGTCGGGACCCCGCGCAGGAGCAGCAGCATCGCATGGGCGAGGCGGACCCGGGCGAGCAGCGCATCCTGGGCGATGCCGGGCACCGCGGCGCGGATCAGCGTCGCGGTGCGTCCGGCATCGTGGTTGCCGAGAAAGGTGGGCAAGCGGCGCGCGGTGCCCTCTCCGCCCTCGTAAAGGACATCGGCCTGGAACAGGCGGGCGAGCCGATCGGTGCCAGTCTTGCCCGCCGCGACATCGTTGACCGCGCCGAAGAAGCCGAAATCGAGCACCGTCGGCAGTTTGTCCTGTACCGTGTGGCGCGCGAGCGCGGCGGGATCGGGATCGAATACTTCGCCGAAGATATGGAAATTGGGAATTCCCTTCGCCTTCGCGCGCGCGAGTATCGCCGGCACGAACGCCGCCCAGAATTCCGGGTTCACATGGCGCGCGGTATCGATCCGGAAGCCGTCGATGCCGAAACGGTCGACCCAGCTGCCGAAGATGTCGATCATCCCCGCGATCACGCGCGGATTCTCGGTCATCACGTCGTCGAGCCCGACAAAGTCGCCGAGCAGCGAGCTTTCGCCGGCAAAGGTCGAGTTGCCGCGATTGTGATAATAGATCGGATCGTTGAGCCAGGCCGGGACCTTCACCTGCCGCTCGGCGTCGGGCACAAACGGCGTGTAGGCATAATCGGGGCGCGTCAGCCGCGCGAAATTGTCGGCAGTCTGGACATGATCGCCGGTGAAGCCGGAGTTGATCGCCGCCCCCGCAACACCGCCCTTGCGGCTGTAGGGATAGTCCGCGCGGCCACGATAGGCGCAGTCGCCGCATTCTCGATACTGGATCACGTCGGCGGTGTGATTGACGATGATGTCCATATAGACCTTGATCCCGCGCGCATGCGCCGCGTCGACCAGGGCCTTGAACTCGTCATTGGTGCCGAAATGCGGATCGACCTGGGTGAAGTCTGTCACCCAATAGCCGTGATAGCCGGCCGATTCCTGTCCCTCGGGCCCCTGCACGGGCTTGTTCCTGAAGATCGGCGCGACCCAGATCGCGGTGGCGCCGAGCGCCTCGACATAATCGAGCCGGCGGATCAGGCCCTTGAGGTCGCCGCCGTGGAAGAACCCCTTGTGGCTGGGGTCATAGCCGGTGACGAGCCGGTCTCCCTTGAGTCCGCCGCGATCGTTGGCGGGATCGCCATTCTCGAACCGGTCGGGCAGCAGGAAATAGAGGATCTCGTCCTCGGGCAGCCGGTCGCGATAGCTCTGCGCGGCGGCGGGCGCCGACAGCATCGACGCGGCGAGCAGCAGGAGCGTGGAAAAGCGAGCAATACGCATCGGTCAATCCCGACTGGCCGCCCTGCCGCGAACGACGGGGCGGCGATAAGGCCTCAGAAGCGGTAGCTCGCACCGAGCAGATAGCGCGTGCCATAGCGCTGATAGTCGATCGTCAGCCGCTCGTCGGCGGGATCATAGGTGCTGAACGGCTCGTCAGTGAGGTTCTGCGCCTGAAGCTGGATGCCCAGCCCCTGCAGCGCGCCCGACTGGAATTCATAGCCGATCTGCGCGTCGACGATGGTCTCGGCCTTGGCGAGGCGCTGGATGCGATCGGTGCCGACGCCGCTCAGCTCGGCGAGGAAGCTCGAACGATGGCGCGCGCTGGCCCGCGCCGAGAAGCCGGCCTTTTCGAAATAGATCGTCCCGCTCGCCACCCATTTGGAGAGTCCCGGCAGCGGCTGGGTCGGATTGCCCGGATCGGGGGTGATGCCGCTCTCGGTATAGGAGACGCTGCCGAGGACGCCGAAGCCGTCCAGTGCCGAAGTGAGTGTCGCAAACGACAGCGCGAACGCGCCCTCGGCGCCGTAGAGATGCCCGCCCTGGCCGTTCTGGAAGATGCTGACGACGCCCTGACGGAGCAGCGGCTCGGGACCGCCGGTGACCGGGAAGCCGGTGAAGTCGTAGAGCAGCTGCTGCTGGTAAATATAGGTCTCGAGATATTTGTAATAGCCGGCGACCGAGACATAGCTGTCGGGTCCGAAATACTTCTCGAACGACACGTCGACCGAGTCGGCGATCCACGGCCGCAGCCGCGGGTTGCCGCCCGATCCACCCCAGGGCGACAAGTTGATGTTGGTGTTGCCGGCGCGTGCGGGATCGTAGGTGAAATTGATCGACGCGCGCATCTGGTCCATCCGCGGCCGGGCGAGCTGGCGCGCCACCCCGATGCGGATCGCGTAGCCGCCATTGAGCCGCGCGACGAGGTTCATGCTGGGCAGAAGATGCGTGTAGGTCACTTGGTCGGACACGTCGGTGATCACCGCGATCGGCGTTCCGCTCGCCGCCAGGCCGTTCGACGACTGGTCGACCCGGACCACCTGCACGCCGACATCGCCGGCGAGCGAGGCGCCGTCGGACATGTCCGCCTGAATGTCGTAGCGGGCATAGCCGGTCAGCACCTTCTCGGTGACGGACCAGCCAAAGGCATAGAGATTGGCGTCGGTCGCGGCGTTGAAATTGTAGATGCCGCTATAGGCCAGCCCGAGCGGATCGTAGCTCACCATCCCAGGGATGCCGAGGAAGTCGAGGCCGGTCGGCTCGAGCAGCTGGTCCGACGGGATCGGCACGCTGACATCGTTCGCCGGCGCCGCGGCATTGGCCTTGAGCCCGAGATAGAAGCGCGCGAGGTCGAGCGTCTTGTCGCGCTTCGTGTAATTGGCGCCGAACTCGATCTTGCCGGCATCGGGGCCGAGCTCGCGCTGGACGCTGCCGCGAAACGCGATCAGTTCGTCGGTGGTCTTGGGGTTGTTGAGGAAGCCGTCCTGCCCGCCCGGCGTGTTGTCGGCGCCCCAGCCCTGCGGACTGGTGAGCTGGATGACGTTCGCGCTGGCATAATCGAGGGTCGGATCGAAGGTGTAGGTGCCGTCGTCATTGGCGCTGAAGCCGAGCACGTCATAAGGTCCGTTGCCGGCGCCGCGCGACGTACCCGCATAGGTCTCGAGCACCTTGTCCTCGCGATCGACCCGCGAATAGCTGAGGTCGCCGAGCAGCTTCCAGCCGTCCGATTCGTAGGTGAGGTTGAGGCCGCCCGAATAGAGATCGGCCTCGCGCAGATTGGCGTCGTTGCGAACGACGCCCTTGACGTTGCGCCACGTGCCGTCTGTGATGATGCCGTCGGTGACGGTATAGCCGGGGTTGAGGATCGCATTGCCCCAATAGAGCGGGAACTCGATCCCGCGCAGCGTCTGCTCGTCGCGGAACCGCGAGTAATAGCCGTCCAGAGTGATGCTCAGCGCCGGATCGGGGCGCCACTGGAGCGTCGCCATCGCGCCGGTGCGCTCGAGCTCGTCCGACTGCACATAGGGCTTGGAGCCGCCGATGATCAGCGCGCCGTTCGCCGCGGCATATTCGGGACGCGGGGTGAAGGTGTCGTCGGCGGTGTCCGCGGTGCCCTGGGTGTTGCGGATGCCATAGGTGTCGTTGTTGGCCTGGAAGGTCGGATAACCCCAGGCGTTGAACCGCTCGAACTGGGTCGGCGAGTTGAGATGGGCGACGCCGATCATCACGCCGAGCGTGTCGTTGGCGAACTGGTCGACATAGGTCGCGCTGACGCGCCAGCCCTTGTCGGTGGTGCCCGCGTTGAGCTTGCCCGGCGAGACGATCTCGCCGCGGACATTGGCGGCGAGCACGCGCTTGCCGTGATCGAGCGGGCGGATCGTGCGCAGGTTGATCGTGCCCGAGAGCCCCTGGCCGATCAGGCCGGCATAAGGCGTCTTGTAGACATCGACCGCGCCCATCAGCTCGGACGGATATTGATCGAACTCGACGCCGCGATTGTCGCCGGTGGTTACCTGCTCGCGCCCGTTGAGCAACGTCGCGGCGAAATCGGGCGAGAGGCCGCGGACCGAGATGACCTGCGCGCGGCCGTCGAGCCGCTGGGCAGTGAGGCCCGGCAGCCGGGCGATCGCCTCGGCGATCGAATTGTCGGGCAGCTTGCCGATATCCTCGGCCGAGACTGATTCGACGATCTGGTTGGACTGGCGCTTGGTCGTGACCGAGGTGGCGAGCGCGGCGCGGAAGCCGGTGACGACGATGTCCTCGTCCTGCGGCGTGTCGGCGGTCTGCACCGGATCGGCGCCTGGCGTTTCCTGGGCCGCAGCCGGCGCGGCGAAGGCCGCGACCGCGAGCGCCGCCGCAAGTGCCCGGCCGCTCACCCCAAGGACGATGCGAGTGGCCGTCCGACCACGATTTGTGCTGATCAAAGTCCGTCTCCCCTAATCGGCGCGCCGTTCCGGCTCTCGCGGCCGGCTGATTTCGAATGCGCAACATGTGGCGTGCGAAGGAACTGCGCGCCGTCTTCCCGCTCTTCTTCCGAAACACGGGCGCTCGGCCAGCCGGTCACATACGTATTCAGTGGCTATCCCGGCACAGCGTGGCCGATTTGCCGCACCCGCGCCGTTGACGCGGCAGGCGATCTGCGCTGTCTGCATATTATGCGAAGCGGCGGATACGGCTGCGCGCAGGGAAGGGACAGCCGGGGCATGCAACGCAAACCCACTTCATTCGATATCGCGCAACTGGCGGGCGTCTCGCAGCCGACGGTGTCGCGCGCGCTCCGTGGCGAGCTGGGGGTCAACCCGGCGACGCGGCTGCGGATCGAATCGATCGCCCGCCAGCTCAACTACCGCGTCGACAAAGCCGCCTCGAACCTCCGCACGCGGCATTCGGAGACACTGGCGCTGCTGTTCTTCGAGGATCCCACCGCCGACGATTCGCTGATCAACCCGTTCTTCCACTCGATGCTCGGATCGATCATCCGCGCCTGCGCCGAGCACGATCACGACCTGCTGATCAGCTTCCAGCAGCTGTCGAGCGACTGGCACACCGATTACGAGGATTCGCGCAAGGCCGACGGGATCATCCTGCTCGGCTATGGCGATTACGAGCTCTATCGCTCGCGGCTGCGCGCGCTCGAGGATGCGGGGACGCATTTCGTGCGCTGGGGCTCGGTCCAGTCCGAGGCGTCGGGGCTGACCGTCGGCTGCGACAATCGCGGCGGCGGGCGCGACGCGACCCAGCATCTGCTGTCGCTCGGACGCCGTAACATCGCCTTTCTCGGCAGCGCCTCGAGCCATTATCCCGAGTTCCACGATCGCTATCGCGGCCATGTCGCGGCACTGAAGCAAGGCGGCGTGATCCCGCGGCCCGGGCTGCAATTCGACGCGATCACCACCGAGGAGGCCGGCGCGGCCGCCGCCAACGCGCTGCTCGCCAGCGGCGAGAAGTTCGATTCTATCCTCGCCGCGAGCGACCTGATCGCGATCGGGGCGATGCGCGCGCTCGCCGCGGCGGGATTGCGCGTGCCCGAGGACGTCGCGGTGGTCGGCTTCGACGACATTCCCGCCGCCACCCTCGCCAGCCCGCCGCTCACCACGGTGATGCAGGATCCGCGGCGCGCCGGGCGCAAGCTCGTCGAGACGCTGATCGGGCGGATCCGCGAGGAGCCGGTCGGATCGGCGCTGCTGCCGACCCGGCTGATCGTGCGGCGTTCTTGCGGGTCGGCGGGTCAGGGCTGAGATTTGCGATCCACCCCTAATCGTCACCCCGGCCTTGTGCCGGGGTCCACCATGCGGCCGCCGGAGAAGCTGGAGCTTCCTGCTCTGCCGTCGAGGCGCGGTGGATCCCGGCACGAGGCCGGGATGACGACAATTCTCGTCCGGAGTCCCCGATGACCGAAAAGCCGCGCCAGTCCTTTGCCGGGCTGTGGAACATCTCGTTCGGGTTCTTCGGCATCCAGATCGGCTTCGCGCTGCAGAACGCCAATATGAGCCGGATCTTCCAGACCTTCGGCGCGAAGATCGACGATCTGCCCTGGCTGTGGGTGGCGGCGCCGCTGACCGGGCTGCTCGTCCAGCCGATCATCGGGCATCTCAGCGATCGCACCTGGCTCGGCCGGCTCGGGCGCCGGCGGCCCTATTTCTTCGCCGGCGCGCTACTCGCCGCATTGTCGCTGTTCGCGATGCCGCTGGCGCCGGTGCTGCTGTTCGCGGCGGTGATGCTGTGGGTGCTCGACGCCTCGCTCAACGTCTCGATGGAGCCGTTCCGGGCGTTCGTCGGCGACATGCTCGGCAAGGACCAGCACGCCGCCGGCTATGCGGTGCAGACCGCGTTCATCGGGGCGGGCGCGGTGGTCGGATCGATCTTCCCCTGGGCGCTCGAGCAGCTCGGCGTCTCCAACCTCGCGACGGGCGGCGGCATCCCCGACACGGTGCGCTACGCCTTCTGGTTCGGCGGCGCCGCGCTGTTCCTGTCGGTGCTGTGGACCGTGGTGACGACGCGCGAATACGATCCCGCCGCCATGGCGGCGTTCGATGATACCGCCGCGGTCAGCGACGCGGGTGCCGCACCGCCGCTCGCCGCGCGCAGCTATGCCTCCGGTCTCGTCTGGCTGGCCGCGGGCGCGCTGGTGATCTTGGCGGTCGGGCAGATCGGGCTCGAGAAGGAAGTCTATCTGCTCGGCGCGCTGCTGCTCGGCTACGGTCTCGCCAGCGCGGCGGCGATCGCGCTCGCCCGCGCGGGATCGGCGACCAACATGCTGAGCAGCATCGTCGGCGATTTCGCCGGCATGCCGCTGCTGATGAAGCGGCTGGCGGTGGCGCAATTTTTCAGCTGGTCGGCGCTGTTCATCATGTGGATCAACACCACTCCGATCGTCACCCAGGTGTTTTATGGCGCCACCGGCGCGGCCGATCCGGGCTATCAGGAAGGCGCAAACTGGGTCGACGTGCTGTTCGCCACCTATAATGGCGTCGCCGCCATTGCCGCGCTGACGCTGCTGCCGTTCCTGGCGGCGCGGATCGGCCAGGCGCGTACGCACATTATCGGGCTACTGTGCGGCGCGGCCGGCTATGCCAGCTTCTTCTTCATGCCCGACCGGCACTGGCTGCTGCTCAGCGAAGTGGGCATCGGGATTGCCTGGGCGTCGATCCTCGCCCTGCCCTATGCGATCCTTGCCTCGAGCCTGCCGCAGAAGAAGCTCGGCATCTATATGGGGCTGTTCAACGTCTTCGTCGTCGTGCCGCAATTGCTCGTCGCGACCGCGATGGGATCGATCATGAAGCGCTTCTTCCCCGGCGAGCCGATCTGGACGATGGCGTTCGCCGCCGCGACCTTGCTGCTCGCGGCGCTGGCAATGACGCGGGTGGATCGGCTGACCCGGGGTTAGTGGTTCCCGCCGATCAGGTCGCCGAGCCCGCCCAGCACCGAGCCTTCGCCGCGGCTCTGGCCGCCAAAGGAGCCGGCGGCGGCGAGCATCCGCCCGGCGAGGCGCGAGAAGGGCAGCGACTGGATCCAGACATGGCCGGGCCCGGTCAGCCGCGCGAAGAACACGCCTTCGCCGCCGAAGATCATGCTCTTGACCCCACCCGCGGCGACGAGATCGAAATCGACGGTCGAGGTATAGGCGGCGAGGCAGCCGGTATCGACGTGGAGCTGCTCGCCCGGCGCGAGCTGGCGCTCGACCACGGTGCCGCCCATCTGGACGAACACCCAGCCGTCGCCGTCGAGCTTCTGCATGATGAAGCCTTCGCCGCCGAACAGCCCGGTCATCATCCGGCGCTGGAAGGCGATTCCGATCGAGACGCCGCGCGCGGCGGCGAGGAAGGCGTCCTTCTGGCAGATCAGCTGGCCGCCATAATCGGCGAGGCGCAGCGGCAGGATCGCCCCCGGCACCGGCGACGCGAAGGCGACCCGCGCCTTGCCCTGCCCGGTGTGGGTGAAGACGGTGGTGAACAGGCTCTCGCCGGTGACCAGCCTTTTGCCGGCACCGAGCAGCTTGCCCATGAAGCCGCCGCCCTGCCCGCCCGATCCGTCGCCGAACACGGTGGTCATATCGACCGACGCGTCCTTCCACACCATCGATCCGGCCTCGGCCACGGCGCTCTCGCCGGGATCGAGCTCGATCTCGACGAATTGGAGCTCCTGCCCCTTGACCTCGAAATCGATATCGTCGGCGACGCTCGCCGAGCGGTGGTGCTGCCAGGGGCTGTTCGGTGCCATCTCTCTTCCTCTTTCCGAAGCTTGTGCTCGGTAACGCCTTATTCCGCGGCCTGAACCTGCTGCCCGAAGTCCAGCTCCGCCTGCGCCACCCGCCAGAAGCTGCGGCGGTGGTGCGGCGTCGGGCCGAGCGTGCGCAGCGCTTCCTGATGGACCTTGGCCGAATAGCCCTTGTTCGACTTCCAGCCATAGCCGGGAAAGGTGACGTCGAGCTCGTCCATCATGCAGTCGCGCTTGTGCTTGGCGACGATCGAGGCCGCGGCGATCGACAGGCACAGCGCATCGCCGCCGACCACGGCATGGCTCTGATGATCCCAGTCGGGGCAGCGATTGCCGTCGACGAGCACGAACGCCGGCACGAAGCCGAGCGCATCGACGGCGCGGCGCATCGCCAGCATCGACGCCCAGAAGATGTTGAGCGTGTCGATTTCCTCGACGCTCGCCATGCCGACGCCGACCCTGGCGCATTTGAGCAGCGCTTCGCAGAGGCGCTCGCGCTTGCCGGCGGTGAGCACCTTCGAATCGTCGATCCCCTCGGGAATGCATTTCGGATCGAGTACCACCGCGGCGGCGACCACCGGCCCCGCAAGCGGACCGCGGCCGGCCTCGTCGACGCCGGCGACCGGCCCCTTGTGCAGCCGCTTGTAGCGGCGTTCGAATTTGAGATCCGGCATCGTCTTCACTTGCTCGCGGCGGGGAGGATTCGCGCGCTGCCCCCTTCGATATTGCTATAGGCGCCGCCATCGCCATCGGCGGTGAAGGTGACCGGGACCTCGACGCGTCGGCCGCAGACTCCGAAGGTCCAGATTTCGCGCCAGCCGCCGGTATAGCGGACGCCATAGACGTCGGGCCCCAGTCCGGGATCCTGGCGATCGATCCGCGTCCGCTCCATATCCATGCCGTCGCCTTTGCAGCCGGCATCGGCAGCCTGCACCGTCCGAAAAGCGACGAGCCCGGCATTGGCGCTGGTGTCGCGCATGATGGTCGGGTTGGCGATCGCGTAACCGCGATTGACCGGGGCGACGACGAGGCTGGCATCGGGGCGCTGGAGGACGATGTAGCGCATCGGATCGGGGTCGCTGCAGCCCTGCTCGAACGCCATCACACTCCACGCGTTGCGCATCTGTCCCTGGACTACCGCCGCGAAGATTCCGCCGGCGCCGGTGAGCGGGTCGACCCTGTCGATCCGGATCGCGCTGGGCGCGCAGCCCTTGCCGGCGGCGGCGCGTTTGGCGGCGGCCTCGACGATCTTCGCCGTCAGCTCGGCCCGCGCCGGCGCGGGCGCGGCGGCATCGGCGGCCTTGAGCCGCTCCAGCACCTGCGCGTTCTGGGCCAGTGCCGGCGCGCCGGTAAGCAGGAAAGCGAGCGTCAACACAGCCTTGAATTCCCGGTGCATCCGCTTCTTCCCCCCTGTCAGGCTTCGTCCAGCCGCCATGGCGGAAAGCGGCGCATCTCGCCAGCCTGATAGAGACGGATCGCGTTGCCCGCCGGGTCGCGCAGCCGCGCCTCGCGCCAGCCCCAGGTTTCGTCCTTGGGCTCGGCTTCGAACTGGACGCCCTGCTGCTGGAGATAGGCGACGGTGACGTCGAGATCGCCGCATTCGAAATAGACGACAGGGGCGGTGTAGCCCTTGTCGGTGGCGACCGAGAAGGTGGCGCCGCCTTCGGTCTCGAAGCGGGCGTAGCGGGGCGATGCGCGCACCACCTGGCGCAGCCCGAGCAGCCGATAGAAGCGCTCGCTCGCGGCGAGATCCTCGGCCGGCACCGTCACCTGGTTGAGCATCGGCTCGAAGAAGCTCATGTTGAGATCGAGCCGCACCGCCTGCTGGCCCATCGGGCCATGGCCGCGGCCGAGCCCCGGTGCCTCGCGCATCGCGATCCGCACGAAGCGGCGCGCACGCGTCACCGCCTCGGGCAGGTCCCATTCCTGGGCGAGCCCGCAGGCGATCGCCGCCGACAGGGTGCAGCCGGTGCCGTGAGTCGCGTCGGTATCGATGCGCGGATCGCTCCATTCGATCTCGGGCGGATCCTCCGGGTTCGACGAGTGGAGACGGTCCGCGACTTGCGGGGCGTCGCTATGACCGCCCTTGACCAGCACCGCGCAGCCATGCGCGGTGACCAGCGCGCGCGCGTCGCCGCCGAGCGCGGCGAGCTCGGGCAGGTTCGGGGTGACGACGGTGGCGCGCGCCATCAGCCGCTCGAACGCGGCGATCGTCGCCTCGTCCGCCAGCGTCGCGCCGCTGGTGGCGACCATCACCGGATCGAACACCACCGGCACGCCGGGCAGCTCGACAAGCTTCTCGGCGACCGCCAGGGCAGTCCGCGCCGAGCCGATCATGCCGATCTTGACCGCGTCGACGCCGAGATCGCGCACCACCGCGTCGATCTGGGCGATCACCATCTCGGTCGGTATCGGATGCACGGCGGCGACGCCGAGCGTGTTCTGCGCGGTGATCGCGGTGATCGCGGTCATGGCATGACCGCCGAGCATCGTAACGGTCTTGATGTCGGCCTGGATTCCGGCGCCCCCGCCCGAATCCGAGCCGGCGATGATCAGGATGCGCGGCGTCACTCGATCAACCCCTGTACTTGCGCTCCGTGGAAGCCGGATGGCGTTCGAGCGCCTTACCAGTTCGCGTCGGTCGATCCATCAGTTCGCCGCCGCAATTGGGGCACCGATCGTCGAGCGCATCGGTGCATTCGGCGCAGAAGGTGCACTCGAACGAGCAGATGAACGCGCCGGGATCGTCGGCGGGAAGATCGGCGCCGCAGCGTTCGCAATCGGGGCGCATCTCGAGCATGGCTTCGACCTCAATCATTGGCAAATACGACCGACCGGGCAACCGGAGATGATCGAGGCGACGGCGCCTGCGATCCACATCGCGACGGTCAGCCCTATCGTCGCGCGCACCAGCACTCTATTCGGCCGAGCGAGGATCAATTGCCATGCGCCGAGCGTGATCGCCACGACCGCGAAGGCGAACAGCCACGCCGTCACGGCGAACAGCGCGACCCGCTGCCAGCTCTCGAGCCCTTCCCCCGGCACCCCTTCGACGCGTGTGCCGGCCGGCAACCATTCCGCCGGGATCGGCACCCCGAGCAGCAGCCAGGCGAACGCCAGCGCGCCCGCCAGCAACAAGATCCCCAACGGAAGCATCACGCAGCCACCGACGCGCAACTGGCGCGGGCTCTGCGGATGTTCGCGGAAGATCGAGAGGTCGAACATCAGGCCGCGACGTCGCGCACCGCCTCGCACACGCGGTCGACCACGGCCTCGACCTGCCCGCGATCGTCGCCTTCGGCCATCACCCGGATCACCGGCTCGGTGCCTGAGGCGCGGATCACCAGCCGGCCGCGACCGTCGAGCTCGGTCTCGGCCGCCGCGATGGCATCCTTGACGCGCGCCTCTTCGAGCGGCTTGCCGCCCTTGAAGCGGACATTCTTGAGGATCTGCGGGAGCGGATCGAAGCGGTGGAGTACTTCGCTGGCGGGGGCACCCGAGCGGACCAGCTCGGCAAGCACCTGCAGCGCCGCGATCAGCCCGTCGCCGGTGGTGGCATAGTCGGACAGGATGATATGCCCCGACTGCTCGCCGCCGACATTATAGCCCGAGGCACGCATCTTCTCGAGGACGTAGCGGTCGCCGACCGAAGTGCGGACCATCCCGAGTCCCTGCGCGGCAAGGTGGCGCTCAAGGCCGAGGTTCGACATGACGGTGGTGACGAGGCCGCCCCCGGCGAGCCGGCCCTGGCGCGCCCAGCCACTGGCGATCAAGGCCATCAGCTGGTCGCCGTCGATCACCCGGCCGGTTTCGTCGACGACGATCAGCCGATCGGCATCGCCGTCGAGCGCGATACCGATCTGCGCGCCCGAGGCGACCACCGTCTCGCACAGCGTATCGGGCGCGGTCGAGCCGACGCCGTCGTTGATGTTCTTGCCGTTGGGGGTGACGCCGATCGCGATCACTTCGGCGCCCAGCTCCCACAGGGCCGAGGGGGCGACCTGATAGGCGGCGCCGTTGGCGCAATCGACCACCACCTTGAGCCCGTCGAGCGTGAGATCCTCGGGGAAGGTCGACTTGGCGGCATGGATATAGCGGCCGCGGGCGTCCTCGACCCGCCGGGCCCGGCCGATATTGGCCGAGGCGGCGAGCGGAACCTCGCCGTCGATCAATGCCTCGATCGCGAGTTCGTCGGCATCGGAAAGCTTGTAGCCGTCGGGGCCGAACAGCTTGATGCCGTTATCGGCATAGGGATTGTGGCTCGCGGAGATCATCACGCCCATGTCGGCACGCATCGACTGGGTGAGCATCGCCACTGCCGGCGTCGGCATCGGCCCGACCAGCACCACGTCCATGCCGACCGACGTGAACCCCGCGACCATGGCATTCTCGAGCATATAGCCCGACAACCGCGTGTCCTTGCCGATCACCACCCGGTGGCGGTGATCGCCGCGCGCGAAATGCGCGCCCGCCGCCATCCCGACCTTCATCGCCATTGCCGCGGTCATCGCCGAGACGTTGGTGGTGCCGCGGATTCCGTCGGTACCGAAATATTTTCTTGCCATGCCCTGCCTGTTCGCGCCCTTGTGGCGTTTCGTGCCCGCGAAGATAGCGGCGAAAACTACAAAGGGCGAGCATGTCGCAACCTACCCGTATTCTTCTCTCCCTCATCGCCGGGCTGATCGTCGGCGCGCTGTTCGCCGGCTATGCGCCGCAGACCGGACTCGCGGTTGCCGACGTCGCGCAGCCGATCGGGCAGGCCTGGCTCAACGGGCTGCAGATGACGATCGTGCCGCTCGTCGTCGCGCTGCTGATCACCGGCGTGACCGCCACCGCCGAGGCGGCACGCGCAGGCCGGCTGGCCGGGCGCGCGATCGCGCTTTACGTAACCGTGCTGTTCCTGTCGGCAGCCGCGGCGGGGGTGCTGACCCCGCTCTTCCTTCAAATCTGGCCGCTCCCGCAGGAATCGGCGGCAAGCCTGCGCGCCGCCTTGGTCGGCGCGGAGAAGATCGGGCCAGTGCCGCCACTGGGCGAGTTCTTCGCGGCGATCATCCCGGCCAACATCGTCAAGGCGGCGGCGGAGAACGCCTTCCTGTCGCTGATCATCTTTTCCTTGCTGTTTGCCTTCGCGATCACGCGCATCGGCGAGGAGCAACGCAAGCTGCTCGTCGGCTTCTTCGCCGCGATCCGCGACGCGATGCTGGTGGTAATCGACTGGGTGTTGTGGATCGCGCCGGTAGGAGTGTTCGCGCTCGCGCTGGTGGTCGGCGCCAAGGCCGGCACCGGCGCATTCGGCGCGCTGATCCACTATATCCTGATCGTCGCAGGGGTCGGCTTCGTGGTGACGCTGTTCGCCTATCCGGTCGCGATCCTGGGCGGCAGGGTAAGCTTCGGCCGCTATACCCGTGCGGCACTGCCCAGCCAGGCGGTGGCGCTCAGCACCCAATCCTCTTTGGCAACATTGCCGGTGATGATCGAAGGCGCGAGCGACCTGCGCGTGCCGGTCGCCGTCTCGGGAGTCACCCTGCCGCTGGCAGTCGCGATCTTCCGCGCGACCGGCCCCGCGATGAATTTCGCGGTGGCGATCTATGTCGCCACGTGGTTCGGCGTACCGCTCAGCCCGGCGACGCTCATGGTCGGCACGATCGTCGCCGCGCTCACTTCCCTCGGTTCGGTGAGCCTGCCCGGCACCGTCAGCTATGTCAGCGCGATCGCGCCGGTTGCCGCCACCATCGGCGCGCCGGTCGCGCCTCTAGGGCTGCTCGTGGCCGTCGAGACGCTGCCGGATATCATGCGCACCGTCGGCAACGTCACCTGGGACCTCGCCGCCACCACCTGGCTATCCCGCCGCGCCGATAAGGTGCCGCTGGACGAGGCCGACGTGATGCTCCAGCACGACAGCGCCTAGGCTCTACGGACGTTCAACCGGGATGCAGAGAGCCGCGCCGGCGCCGGGGTTGCAATGTAGGATTTCGCCTGCTTGGCTCTCCCGGTCGGCCAAGGTCCGCCGCTCTTCGACGTGTCGAAAGATGCCACGGCTCGCAGGACATGCAGATAGTGTGACCTTGGTGTGACCTTTGTCCCGATGCCGGTCGGCATGTCTGGAAGGAGATGCGCCCGGCGTCGGCTTATTTCAGCAGCACCAGCTCCTCGGCCATGCTCGGATGGAGCGCGACGGTGTCGTCGAACGCGTCCTTGGTGAGCCCGGCCTTGACCGCCACGGCGGCGGCCTGAAGGATCTCGGGCGCGTCGGGGCCGATCATGTGGATGCCGACCACCCGCCCGGTCATGCCGTCGCACACCATCTTGTAGAGCGCGCGCTCGTTACGGTTGGCGAGGACGTTCTTCATCGCCCGGAAGTCGGAGGCATAGACCTTGACCGAGCCGAGCTTGTTGCGCGCCTCGCCCTCGGTCATGCCGACGCTGGCGATCGGCGGATGGCTGAACACCGCGCTCGGCACGCAATCATAGTCGACCGTGCGCGGCTTGCCGCCGAACACCGTATCGGCAAACGCATGCCCCTCGCGGATCGCCACGGGCGTGAGCTGGATGCGGTTGGTGACGTCGCCGACCGCATAGATGCTGTCGACGCTCGAGCGGTTTTGCGTGTCGACCTTGATCGCGCCCTTGGCGTCGAGCTCGACGCCGATGTCCTCGAGCCCCAGTTCCTTCGAATTGGGCACGCGGCCGGTGGCGAACAGCACCACATCGACTTCCATCGGCTCCTGCCCGGTCAGGAACACCCGGAGGCAGCCGTTCTCGAGCTTCTCAATCTTCTCGAACTCGGCATGGAAGCGGAAATCGATGCCCTTGGTCAGCGAGATCTGGAGCAGACGGTCGCGAACCGAATGATCATAGCCGCGCAGGATCACATCGGTGCGGTTGACCACCGTCACATGGCTGCCGAACTCGTTGAAGATGCCGGCGAACTCGTTGGCGATATAGCCGCCGCCGGCGATCAGGATGCGCTTGGGCAGGGCTTCGAGATGGAAGACCTCGTTCGAGGTGATGCCGTGCTCGCTGCCGGGGAATTCGGGCACGTGCGGATGCGCGCCGGTGGCGACGAGGATGACCTTGGCGCTGATCTTGCGGCCGCTCGCCAGCGTCACTTCGTGCGGGCCGGTGACGGTCGCGCGCTCGAGGATGATGTCGGCCCCGGCATTCTCCAGCCCCTGGGTGTAGAGCCCGTTGAGCCGGTCGACATCGGCGAGGACGTTGTCGCGCAGCGTCGGCCAGTCGAAGCTGCAATCGGGGACGTTCCAGCCGAAGCGGCGCGCGTCCTTGAGGTCCTCGGCGAAATGGGCGCCATAGACGAGCAGCTTCTTCGGCACGCAGCCGCGGATCACGCAGGTGCCGCCGACCCGATATTCTTCCGCGACCGCCACTTTGGCGCCATAGGCCGCGGAGACCCGCGACGCGCGCGTGCCGCCCGACCCCGCACCGATGACGAAGAGGTCGTAGTCAAAATCAGCCATGGTCGGTCCTTCTGCCCCGGGGTTGTCCGGCAGATAGGAGGTGGCGCGGCGATTGGAAACCGGTCACCCGGTCCGGGAACGTCAGCGCTTGCGCACGAACTCCGCGCGCAGCACCAGCCCCTTGATGCCTTCATACTTGCAGTCGATCTCCTGCGCGTCGCCGGTCAGGCGGATCGACTTGATCAGCGTTCCGCGCTTGAGCGTCTGGCCGGCGCCCTTGACGGCCAGATCCTTGATCAGCGTGACCTGATCGCCGTCCTGCAGGACGTTGCCGACCGCATCGCGAACCTCGACCGCGTCGGCCGCGGACGCGCTCGCCCCGGCCTCGCCGGCGGAGACCCATTCGCCGCTCGCCTCGTCATAGACATAGTCCTCATCGCCGGCCATCAGCCGAACGCCCGGCGGATCAGATCGGCGGTCGACGCGTCGAAGTCGCCGCCCTGCTCGGCCGCGCGCGCCATTTCCTTGCCGAGTTCGACGCCGAACTGGTCGAACGGATTGATCCCGAGCAGCACCGCGTTGACGAAGGTGCGCTGCTCGTAGAACGCCAGCAACGCCCCCATCGTCCGCGGATCGAGGTCGTTCAGCAGCAAGGTCGAGGACGGCCGGTCGCCGGGATAGGCGCGGGCGAGATCCTGATGTTCCTTGCCCGCCATCAAGGCAGCGCCCTGCGCGAACATGTTGAGCAGCAGCTGGCGATGATGCAGGTCGCCTTGCGCATGCCCCGGCTCGATCACGCCGACGAATTCGACCGGCACCAGCCGGGTACCCTGGTGGAGCAGCTGGAATACCGCATGCTGGGCATCGGTGCCCACGCCGCCCCAGGTGATCGGCGCGGTCGGCCAGCTTACCGGCTGGCCGTCGGCAGTGACGCGCTTGCCGTTCGATTCCATTTCGAGCTGCTGGAGATAGCTCGGCAGCAGCCGCAGCCTTTCGTCATAGGCGAAGGTCGCGCGGGTCTCGCAATCGCGAACCTGGGCATAATAGAGGTCGGCGAACGCCGCGAGCACCGGAGCGTTGCGATCGAGCGGAGTCAGCCGGAAATGGCGGTCCATCTCGGCGGCGCCTTCGAGCAGTTCCTCGAATGCGCTCCAGCCGAGCGCCAGCGCCGCGGGGAATCCGATCGACGACCATAGCGAATAGCGCCCACCGACGCTCTCGGCGAAGGGCAGCACGCGCGTCTCGTCGACACCCCAGGCGATCGCCTTGTCGGGAGCGGCGGTCAGCGCGATGACGCGGCCATAGGGGTCCTCGACGCCGTTGCCGGCCAGCCAGGCGAGCGCGCTCTCCGCGTTGAGCATCGTCTCCGTGGTGGTGAAGGTCTTCGACGCCACTGCGATCAGCGTCGCCTGCGGATCGAACCGGTCGAGCGCCTCTTCGAGCGCGGTGCCGTCGACGTTCGAGACGACCGCGACATCGTAGCGGTCGGCATCGCGGCCGAGCGCGTCCACGAGCAGGTCCGGCCCAAGCGCCGAACCGCCGATGCCGATGTGCAGGACATGGCGGATCGGCCCGAGCGCCTCGGCCTCGATCGCGTCGATCAGCGCGCGCATCCGCGCGCGGAAGGCGCGGGCACGCGCGACGCTCTCGGGCGAGCCTTCGCCGCGCTCGGCGCTATGCTCGGCGGCACGGCCTTCGGTGACGTTGACCGCCTCGCCCGCGAACAGCGCGTCGCGCCGGGACGCCAGCCCCGTTCCCTCGGCGAGCGCCGCGAAAGCCTGCACCGCCTCGGCAGTCAGATGCGTCTTGGACCAGTCGAAATGAATCCCCGCGACGTCGAGCGACAGCGACGCGAGCCGCGCCGGATCGGCATCGAACAGCTGCTGCAGCGGGGCGGGCTTGAGGGCACGGATCGTCGACCAGTCGGGCAATGCCATGTTCATCTCCTTGGACGCAGGCTGCCCCTATCGCCCCGTAACAACCACTGCCAGCGCTATTCAGCCGCTTGACCTCCCCGCCCAGCCCAAGCAGAGCACATCCCATGGATAAAGCGCCCTCCGCAGAGCCCGAAAAGCCCGCACCCGACGCGCCCGCGCCCTATTCGGTGGGGACGGCGGCGGAAAAGCCCAAGTCCGAGTGGCGTGATCTCGCCTCGTTCCTCGTCAAGCTGGCGCTGATCGTCTTCGTCGTGCGCAGCTTCATCTTCTCGCCCTTCTCGATCCCGAGCGAGTCGATGATGCCGCGGCTGCTGATCGGCGACTATCTGTTCATCACCAAATGGAACTACGGCTATTCGAAGCATTCGCTGCCGTGGAGCCTGCCGCTGATCCCCGGGCGGGTGTTCCCCGGCACGCCCGAGCGCGGCGACGTGGTGGTGTTCAAGGCGCCGCCGACCGACGACACCGATTGGATCAAGCGCGTCATCGGCCTGCCGGGCGACACCGTGCAGATGATCAACGGCCAGCTGGTCCTCAACGGCAAGGCGATCCCCAAGGATCGCGTCGCCCAATTCGTGCTGCCGATCACGCCCAATTTCCAGCGCTGCCAACCGCAGTTCCAGAACGTCGATGGCGCCGGCAATCCGGTGTGCAGCATCCCGCGCTTCCGCGAGACCCTGCCGAACGGCAAGACTTATGACGTCCTCGATCAGGGCACCCTCCCCAAGGACAACACCGGCGTTTACACCGTCCCCGCCGGCCACGTCTTCCTGATGGGCGACAATCGCGACAACTCGACCGACAGCCGCTTTCCGCACGCTGAGGGCGGGATCGAGTTCGTGCCGCTCGAGAATCTCGAGGGCAAGGCAGTGGTCAGCTTCTGGTCGACCGACGGCAGCGCCAATTGGGTGCTGCCCTGGACCTGGTTCACCGCGGCACGCTGGGGCCGCATCGGAGAAGGCTTCTGACCGCCTCCGCGCTGGGGGACTGGATCGCTGAGACCTTCGGCCGCAGGCCCGCGGATCTCGCCGCCTATCAGCGCGCGCTGACGCATGGCAGCCAGGCCGCGGCCAATTACGAGCGGATGGAGTTTCTCGGCGACCGCGTGCTCGGCCTCGTCGTCGCCGAATGGCTGTTCGAGCGTTTCGCCGACGAGCCCGAGGGCGCGCTGTCGCGCCGGCTCAACGCGCTGGTGACCGGCCCGGTCTGCGCCGAGGTCGCCCGCGAGCTCGGCGTGGCGCCGCGGCTGCGGCTCGGCAAGCAGGCCCGCGAGGACGGCGCCTCCGACAGTGACAATGTGCTCGGCGACGTGATCGAGGCGCTGATCGGCGCCTTCTACCTCGAATTCGGGCTCGAGCCGGCGCGCGCCTTCATCCGCAAGGCCTGGGCCTCGCGGATCGACACCCAAGGCCAGGCGCCCAAGCATCCCAAGTCGGCACTGCAGGAATGGGCCGCCGCGAACAATCGCCGCCCGCCAGAATATGAAATCGTCGACCGCTCGGGACCGAACCATTCGCCGCGCTTCACCGTGAAGGTCAGCGTCGGCAAGCTCGCCGAGGCGACCGGCGAGGGCACCAGCAAGCAGGAAGCCGAGACCGCGGCGGCAGCGGCGCTGCTGGGCAAGTTGAAGGCCTGAGCCCCTCCCGTTCGCGGCGAGCTTGTCGAAGCGCCCCACTTGGGTCTAGCCGCACACGATGACCGATTCCCCCACCCCCCATTGCGGCGTCGTCGCGATCGTCGGCGCGCCGAACGCCGGCAAGTCCACCCTCGTCAATGCGCTGGTCGGCCAGAAGGTCGCGATCGTCAGCCCCAAGGCGCAGACCACGCGCGCCCGGCTGATGGGAATCGCGATCGAGGGCGACGCGCAGCTGATCCTCGTCGACACGCCCGGCATCTTCACGCCCGAGCGTCGGCTCGACCGGGCGATGGTCGCCGCGGCGTGGGAAGGCGCCGAGGGTGCCGATCTGATCGCGCTGGTGATCGACGGCAAGGGCGGAACAGGCTCGAAAGTCCAGCAAGTCATCGAGAGCCTGCGGGGCCGCCGCGAGCGGAAAATCCTGATCCTCAACAAGGTCGACATCGCCGACAAGCCGCGGCTGCTCGGCCACGCCGCCAAGCTCAACGAGATGCTGCCGTTCGACGAGACCTACTTCGTCAGCGCCCAGACCGGCGATGGCGTGCCCGAACTCAAGGCCGCGCTCGCGGCGGCGATGCCCGAGAGCGACTGGCATTTTCCCGAGGACCAGGTGTCCGACGCGACCGAGCGGATGATCGCCGCCGAAGTGACCCGCGAGCAGCTCTACCTCCAGCTCCATGCCGAGCTGCCCTATGCCAGCGCGGTGGAGACCGAGAAATATTCGGAGCGGCCCGACGGCTCGGTCGAGATCCACCAGCAGATCCTCGTCGCGCGCGACACCCAGCGGGCGATCGTGCTCGGCAAGGGAGGGACGCGGATCAAGGAGATCGGCGCCCGCGCCCGCGCCGAGCTGTCGCGGATCATGGGGGTGCCGGTGCACCTCTACCTTCACGTCAAGGTCAATCCGAAATGGGAGGAAGACCGCTCGCTCTATCGCGAGATCGGGCTCGACTGGGTGGATTGAGGGCTGGCGCGCGGCCTCACCGGGAGAGGAGTTCCTCGACCCAGGCCGGGACCAGCACGCCCGCCGCCCCCATCCGGCTCTCGCCGAACCACAGGCTCCCTTCCGACGGATCGAGGTTGAGCTCGAGCGTCGCCGCGCCGTGATAGCGCGCGGTCTGGACAAAGCCGGCCGCCGGATAGACCGCGCCCGAAGTGCCGATCGAGACGAACAGGTCGGCGTCGGCGAGCGCGCTTTCGATCCGGTCCATTTCGTACGGCATCTCGCCGAAGAAGACGATGTCGGGGCGCAAAGCCGTCATCCCGCAGTTCGGGCATTCGGTCTCGGGCGGCAGCGCGCTTTCCCACAGGGTCCGGATCCCGCACGCCGCGCACAGGGCGGACTTCAGCTCGCCATGCATGTGGAGCAGCCGCTGCGACCCGGCGCGCTCGTGCAGGTCGTCGACATTCTGGGTGACCAGCAGCAGCTCGCCCTGCCATTCGGCGTCGAGCCGCGCCAGCGCAAGGTGCGCGGCGTTAGGTTCGACGCCGGCGAGCGCGGCGCGGCGTTCGTCGTAGAAGCGGTGGACGAGCTCGGGATCCTCGGCGAGCGCCTGCGGGGTGCAGACGCTCTCGACCCGGTGCCCCTCCCAGAGCCCGCCCGGGCCGCGAAAAGTGGCGATGCCGCTTTCGGCGGAGACGCCGGCGCCGGTGAGGATGACGATGTTGCGGATGTCGGCCATGCGCCGTCTTTACCCGCTGCCACGCCCTTGCCGCAAATCACGGTTTGAATGCGCCAACGGCTTCGGAGCGCCTGCCGATGATATTGCTTGCCCTGTTGTTCGCCGATGCCGTTCCTCAGGACCGCAAGGTCTTTCCCGGCGGGGACGACGACGGCACCCGTACGATCGTGGCCGAGCCGCGCTGCGACCGCAGCGGCGACGACATCGTCGTGTGCGGCGATGCCGATCCGAACCGCTACCGGCTGAAGAAGGTCGAGCCGCGCTATGTCGAGGCGCCGGTCCGTGCCGCCACCCGCGTGGGACCGGGCGAACTCTCGATCGAGGGCGAGCAACGCGGATTTGCAGGCGGTGCCTCGGCCCCCGCAGCGATGGTCCGCCTCCGGATCCCGCTCGGACGCAAGAAACCCAAATAGCCCCTGTCGCGGCGCCCCCCGATTGTGCCACAGCAGAGCGATGACGAGCATCGGCATTTTCGGAAGCATGGGCCGTATGGGCCAGGCGATCGCGGCGGCGGCGCCGGCTCTCGGTGCGCAGGTCGCCGGCGGCGCCGATCTCGGCGACAGCCCCGCCGATCTCGCGCGCAAGGCGGATGTGCTCGTCGATTTCTCCGCCCCCGCCGCACTCGAGGCGCATCTCGCCGCCGCCCGCGCGGCGTGGACGCCGATCGTGATCGGCACCACCGGGCTGAGCGCGCAGCACCACGCGCTGATCGACGCCGCTGCGGACGAGATCCCCGTGCTCCAGACCGGCAACACTTCGCTCGGCGTCGGGCTGCTCGCGCGGCTGGTGCGCGAGGCGGCGGCGCGGCTCGGTCCCGACTGGGACATCGAGATCGTCGAGATGCACCACCGCAACAAGGCCGACGCCCCCTCGGGCACCGCGCTGATGCTCGGCAACGCCGCCGCACTTGGTATCGGCACGACATTGTCCGAAGCGGGGGTAACCGACCGCGCCGGCCTGACCGGACCGCGCGCCAACGGGACGATCGGCATGGCGTCGCTGCGCGGCGGATCGGTGGTCGGCGACCATAGCGTGATCTTCGCCACCGCAGGCGAGCGAATCGAACTGACTCACCGCGCCGACGATCGCGCGATCTTCGCCCGCGGCGCGGTGCAGGCGGCGCTCTGGCTCAAGAGCCAGCAGCCCGGCCGCTATACGATGGACCAGGTGCTCGGCATTTGAAGAAGCCCGAGATCGTCGAGTTCTTCGCACGGCTGGCGGCAGACAATCCGCACCCCGAGACCGAGCTCGAATACAGCAATGCCTATACGCTGCTGGTCGCGGTGGTGCTCTCGGCGCAGATGACCGACGCCGGCGTCAACAAGGCGACCCGCACGCTGTTCGCCGAGGCCGACACGCCCGAGAAGATGGTCGCCCTCGGCGAGGAGTCGCTCAAGGAACGGCTTCGCACGATCAATTTCTACAACACTAAGGCGAAGAACGTCATTGCCCTCAGCCGGGCGCTGATCGAGCAGCATGGCGGCGAAGTCCCCGCCGATCGCGACCTGCTGGAGGCGCTTCCCGGCGTCGGCCGCAAGACCGCCAATGTCGTGCTAAACTCCGCCTTCGGACGCGAGACCTTCGCGGTCGACACCCATATCTTCCGGGTCGGCAACCGCACCGGGCTGGCGCGAGGCAAGACCCCGCTCGATGTCGAGCGCAAGCTCGACAGGCGCGTTCCCCAGCCCTTCCGCCTCCACGCGCATCACTGGCTGATCCTGCACGGCCGCTACACCTGCAAGGCGCGCACCCCGGAATGCTGGCGCTGCGTCGTCGCCGATCTCTGCGCCTACCAGCCAAAGACCTCTGCCCCGACGGTGCGCAAGCAAGCCGCAGGGTGACACGGAAACGGCTGGCGCCCGCCGTTCTGCTTTGCTAGGCGCGGCTCCCAGGCACCCGTAGCTCAGCTGGATAGAGCGCTGCCCTCCGAAGGCAGAGGCCACAGGTTCGAATCCTGTCGGGTGCGCCACCTTTTCAATGCCTTAGACGGTATCGAGTGGCAGGTCGAATTCCATTCTCACCATATTCTCACCAGCCGTGGCGAGGATTCGGGCGGCCGTAGCCAGAGCGAGCCACGCCTCCTGCCGCGATCCGCGAATCGCGCTAATCCCGCGTGCTCGATTTGTTCGAATCCGTTGAGCAGCGCGTTAGCTGGAACTGCTGGCGCCGGATCAGGCGCTGGCTAATTTGCCTGAAGAGGAGCAATCCTAGCGGTCGCACGACGATGCGGTTGAGCTCGTCCTCATAATCGGCCACCCACCGGCACACGCAATCGGCGCTGGTCGGGTAGCGATCCGCCGTGCTCCCTAGACCAACCGGGGTTCTCTCACTGCGGTGCGACCGGCATGTCCCGGTCGTATCACGTCGTTCGCTCTTCCCTGCTCCGACCCGGCAAGGAGAGCGCAAGGTCGCCGACCGACGGGGCCCTTGTCGCCGGGCTGCCGAAGGAGGAGAAATCAGCCCCCACGCTCACCCTGGACTCCTGTCTGCAGAGCTGGCGGACTATGCGGCGCGCAAGCGGGTCACCCAGGCGCTGGTTGTCGAGACGGCGCTCGCCTCGTTTCTCTCCGGAGACAGCGCGGAGCATCTGGAAGCAGTGCTGAGCCGGCGCCTCGATCGGCTATCGCGTCAGTCGGACAAGCTCGCCTGGCATGTCGAGCTCACCAACGAGACGCTGGCGCTGTTCGTGAGGTTCTGGCTCATCAACAATCCACCGCTTCCCGAGACCGCGCTGCCCGCGGCTCAGGCGATGGGCAAGGAGCGCTGGGAACGCTTCATCCAGACGCTCAACCGCCGGATGGAGTTCGGGCCACGACTGAAGAACGAGATTTCCGAAGACATAGCCCCGACCCCATCGTCTGGGCGGACTGAATGAACGCTGCGCAATCGAACTGGAACGATGTGAGGTAGCTCTCTCAAAGAAGATGGTGATCCGCAGGGCCGGGACGGCAAAGTGCCTGCTTGACCCTGCTCGCAACCGCCGCGAGCTGGAAGCGAACCGCCGCAGGGACCCGCGGCACCGGCTCAACGCGCGCTGATACTGACTACCGTGTGCTCCCGGTTCACGCCTTTTTTCGCTTATCGGCCAGGGCATTCGCGGCCTTGCGATCAGGCCCGGCCTCTTTGATAATCGCGCGCGCCTCGGCGGCGGTGATCCGGTGCTTACGCGCGAAATAGGTGACCTCATATGGCTGGCCTGCAGCAACGCGGCTGCGGTCGGCTCCGCCACGCTTGCTTTTATCATCTCCCCGCGTGCGAGTGGCCTCTCCCGATTGAGCGGTTGCCGGTCGACTGCGACGGTAGAGAAATGCGGTCAAGGCAACCGCGGCGCCCAAGCCCGAGGCAACGATTGCCGCTACCGGGAACGCCTGCGAGCGCTGTTTGGCCAGCGAAGCCTCTTCGGCAGCGGCTGCTGCCAGCTTCCGCTCCTCAGGGATCGGGGCAGGATGAAGCGGGTAAGGGGAGGTGGCGGCTTCCGGAACAGGCGGCTGATGCGTCATTGGTCGCTCCTCGTCGATCACGAATGAACTCCCTCAAACCGCAATTGGTTGCTGAGCCGTTCCGACCTCCATGTTGCGGAGTTGGCAGACCGGCGCGGAGCAGGCCCGCTATCAACACCTCCAAATCCATCGCTGCCGTCCTGAGCGCATCGCGCCCTGATAGCTGCAAATCGTTCGGCTTCGCGGCGGCGGTAGCCGGTGCTCATCCTTGATCGCGAAAACCGCCGTGTGCAGCCCCGGGCTGGCGACAGCCGGATACGTCTCCGCACATGAACGTTTCTATCCCGAAACGTGTAAAAAGCAGGACGCGAGATGCGACAGTTCTGGAAGAACAACGGCTTGATGGTCGTGCTGATCATGTTGTTCGCCCTCAGCATCATCGGTCACTTGCTTACGGGCTGGCGAGTTTCGGCGGCTGACGCGCTGAGGCACGCTCAACCGGCACCCTCACTCCTTGGCTATACCGGCAGCGCAGAGTTCCTTTCCACGGTGTTCGAAAACTGGGAAAGTGAGTTTCTGCAAATGGCCGCGTACGTCGTGTTGACTGCGATGCTCATCCAGAAGGGATCCTCCGAGTCAAAGGATTCGGATGAACCCAACCGCGATGAGAACTTGCAGTCGCAGGCTGCAAATCCAGGTGCGCCCGCCATCCTGCGATGGGGTCCCCTTTGGCGCGAGGTCTATGCACGTTCCCTTGGCCTTGCTCTCGCGATCCTGTTCATCCTGTCCTTTGTCATGCACTGGACCCAAAGCGCCCGGGCTGCCTCGCAAGAAGCTCTGGCTCACCGAGAGCCGGCCGTAGGCGTGTTGAGCTACCTTCTTGATCCGCAACTCTGGTTCGAGTCATTCCAGAATTGGCAGAGCGAATTTCTGTCTACCGCGGTGCTGGTGGTCCTCTCAATTTATCTGAGGCAGCGCGAGTCGCCAGAGTCAAAGGCGGTGGCGGCACCGCACACCCAGACAGGCGAGTAGGCCGCCGCCACGCGAGTCGACGAGGGCAGCTGGCGCAGCCGCAGTGATCGATATGGTCAAGGTCAACAGCGCGCGCTCGGGCGTCGGCTTTGCCTGAAGCGGGCGCGTGGCATTCGGCTGGCAGGCGCCCCACTTGCTGCTGTCCTGAGCGGCTTCCGTACCTGCCAAAGCCTGTCGCGTGCTCATGTCCGTGCCGATCGAGCGAACGGAGTGCGGAATGCCATACTTGCCGCGGTCGGCTCGCGACACCCTCCAGCTTTCGGTTCCTCCGCTACGAAGACGGGCTTCCTGCTGCCCACGCGCCCTCTCCAGAACCGGCGACTTCGCCCAGTTCAAGACCCGCCGACCAGGTCACCAACTGGTTCACGATCATGGTCCGGCCTTGCTAACTAGCTGGGCCACCACGATACCATTTGATAGGCCGGGGCGATCATACAGCCGGGGTAGTTTTGACAAACGCAGGTGTAGCTTCACATCCGGACCTCGCGAGCTTTGCGCGGGACGTTCTGGAGAACATGTCGGAAGCCTTCTTCCTTCTGGATCGAGAGTTCCGGCTCCTCGATGTGAACAGATATGCGCTCGCCCTCGACGGGCGAGCGAAGGAGGAGCTTGTCGGACGGACGCTGTGGAAGCTCACGCCCGGATTGGAGGCCTCGGAGCTCGGGCAGCTGTTCAAATGGGTCATGCTTCACCGCGAAGAGCGAAAGGCGACACATCGACAGGAATGGCAGGATGGACACAGCGCCTGGCTAGAGTCGCGGATCGTTCCCGTCGGAGGCGGCGTCGCGGCATTCTACCGGGACGTTTCGGCGGAGCTGTCGGATCAGGAGGAGCTGCGGGAGAGCGAAGCTCTGCAGCGGTTTCTGCTAGAGCTCGGCGATCGAGCCCGCGAGATTGCCGACCCAAAGCAGATCGTGGCACTGACGACACAGGCGTTAGGAGAACGGCTGAAGGCGTCGCGTGTCCTGTACACCGACATCGATGACGCCGCTGGTCGTGCCGCGATTCTCCCGAACTGGACAGCGGATGGCGTGGACAGCCTTCCGCCCGAGGTGAGCCTGGATGTGGCGGGCGAGCCAATCGTGGAGCGTTTGCGCAGAGGCGAGACTCTGTGCGTCAACGACACCACTTCGCACCCTGACACTGCAGGCAGCGTAGCGTTCCTCGATGCCTTCAACGTGCGCGCGCTGATCAGCGTGCCGCTGATGAAGGACGATCGCCTCGTAGCCAATCTGAACGTCCACAAATCACAGCCACACGCCTGGACCGCCGGCGAGCTTCTGCTGGTGCAGACCGTTGCAGAACGAACCTGGGAGGCGATGCAGCGCAGGGCCGCCGAAGAGGCGTTACGGCGCGAGCGCGATCGAACGCGCGCTGTGCTCGACAATATGGACGCCGGCTATTTGCTTGTGGATCGCGATTTCCGGGTTCTCGAGATCAACCCGGCTGGCCTGACGATCGAGGAGCGGCCCGCTGAAGAGATAGTCGGAAAGATTTTCTGGGATGCCTGGCCCGGCGTAGAGGAGAGCGAGGCTGGCCGGCTCTGGAAAGAGGCAATGACCGAGAGGGTGCCGCGCAGCTTCGAGCACCGTTATGAGTGGCCAAACGGAAAGTGGAAATGGCTAGCGCTGCGCGCCTTCCCCGCTGACTCCGGACTGGCGTTCTTCTTCAGCGACGTGAGCGAGCGAAAGTCGGCAGAGGCCGAGCTGACCGCGCGTGAAGCACACCTGTCCGCCATGTTCGCGCAAGCGGCAGCCGGCATGTCAGAAACGGATGCGAAGGGGCGTTTCCTGCGGGTGAATGATCGCTTTTGCGCCATCACCGGCCGGACTCGCGAAGAGCTCCTCTCCCTTCGCATGCACGATATCACCCACCCTGATGACCTGCCTGGCAATGCGCCTCTGTTCGATCGTGCTGCCGAGGCGGGAACACCGTTCGAAATCGAGAAGCGCTATGTTCGTCCCGACGGTTCGACCGTGTGGGTGCACAACAGCGTGACGATGCTGCGCGAGGCGACAGGCGAATTTCGCACCGCAGTCTGCGTCACCGTCGACATCGAAGATCGCAAATCCATCGAGAACGCGCTGCGCGCCAGCAACGGTCGATTCCTCGCCGCGATTGAGGCCACCAACGGCGTGTTGTGGACCAATGATCCCGAAGGCCGAATGGTGGGCGAGCAGCCTGGCTGGGCTTCTCTGACTGGCCAAGGGTTCGAAGAGTATCAGGGATATGGCTGGTCGTCGGCCGTCCATCCGGACGATGTCCAGCCGACGATTGATGCCTGGAACGAGGCGGTCGTCGAGCGCAAGACGTTCGTATTCGAGCACCGGGTTCAGCGGCGCGACGGTCAATGGCGTCTGTTCGCCATCAGAGCGATCCCCATCCTGGATAGTATTGGCGCGGTTACGGAGTGGGTGGGCGTTCACACCGACATCACCGAACAGCGCGCGGCGCAGGAGGCGTTGCGCGAGGAGACGCGCACGCTCGAGACCCTGAACCACACGGGTGAAGCGCTGGCCGCCGAGCTTGATCTCGAGCGCGTTGTTCAGACGGTGACCGACGCCGGAGTGGAACTGACCGGCGCCGCTTTCGGAGCATTCTTCTACAATGTGCTGAACGAAGCCGGCGAGAGCTACATGCTCTACACGCTGTCGGGGGTGGACCGATCGGAATTCGAGCGTTTCCCCATGCCGAGAGCAACGGCGGTGTTCAAGCCGACCTTCGATGGTGAAGGCGTAATCCGCTCCGAAGACATTCTGAAGGATGCCCGCTACGGTCATACTGGCCCGCACCATGGTATGCCCAAGGGTCACCTGCCTGTGCGCAGCTACCTTGCGGTCCCGGTCGCGTCACGCTCGGGGGAAGTTGTCGGTGGCCTCTTCTTCGGGCACCCGGAGCCCGGTCGCTTTACGGAGCGTCACGAGCGGCTCATGGTCGGGATCGCGGGACAGGCCGCGATAGCGATCGACAACGCACGGCTTTTCAAGGCTGTTCAGCGCTCGAACGAGACACTTGAGCAACGCGTCACGGAGGCACTGGCCGAGCGGCGCCTGCTAGCCGATATCATCGACGGTACGGACGTTTTCGTGCAAGTCGTCGATCAGGATTACAACTGGCTGGCGATCAATAAAGCCTCGGCCGCGGAGTTCGCCAGGATCTTCAACGTGCGGCGGCCCACGGCCGGCGACAACATGCTTGAGATGTTACGAAATCGACCGGCCGATCAGGCAGCCGTGCAGGCAGTATGGTCGCGTGCCTTGGCGGGCGAGGAGTTCGTCGAGGTGGATGCGTTCGGCGACCCCGAAAACAACCGTCGGCACTATGAAATGCGGTTTCGGACGCTGCGCGGCGCGCAAGGGGAGACGATTGGCGCCTACCAGTTCGTGCATGACGTTACCGACCGGGTGAAGGAGCAGATCCGGCTGGAAGAGGCCGAAGCTGCGCTTCGCCAGGCGCAGAAAATGGAGGCCATGGGGCAGCTTACCGGCGGGGTTGCGCACGACTTCAACAACTTGCTGACTCCCATCGTCGGTTCCCTCGACATGCTGCAGCGCAAGGGCATTGGCGGCGAGCGCGAGCAGCGGCTGATCGCCGGCGCAGTGCAATCGGCGGAACGGGCAAAGACCCTCGTTCAACGCTTGCTGGCGTTTGCGCGCCGGCAGCCGCTGCAGCCCGTGCCAGTCGATGTTGGCAAGCTGGTGCATGGAATGGCCGATCTCCTGGCCAGCACAATGGGCCCCCAGATCCGGCTCGTGGTCGAGACCGCCGAAGACCTGCCGCCCGCCACGGCGGACCCAAACCAGCTCGAAATGGCGCTCCTGAACTTGGGGGTCAACGCGCGGGATGCCATGCCGGATGGTGGCACGCTGCGGCTGACTGCGACCACGGCGAAGGTAGCGAAGGGTCACCATTCAGGAGCAAAGCCGGGTCAGTACGTCTGCTTGTCGGTGGCTGATAGCGGGACCGGTATGGACGAGGTGACACTTGCCAGGGCCGTCGAGCCGTTCTTCTCCACAAAGGGTATCGGGAAGGGTACAGGGCTGGGCCTCTCAATGGCGCATGGGCTCGCGTCACAGTTGGGCGGCGCCCTCACAATCCAGAGTCGTCTCGGCGTCGGCACCAATATCGAACTGTGGCTGCCCGTAAGTGAGGCACCTGCAACCGCTGCGGCGGAGCGATCAGACGCGGTTCCGATGCCCGACGCCAAGGGGACTGCCCTGCTGGTCGACGACGAGGATCTTGTCCGGATGAGCACCGCCGATATGCTCGGCGATCTCGGCTACACCGTGATAGAGGCCGGATCTGCAGAGGAAGCCCTGAGCTTGCTACGCAGCGGTCTTAGTCCGGACCTTCTCGTAACTGACCACCTGATGCCCGGGATGAACGGCACGGAGCTTGCCCGAGCTGTACGCCTTCAGCATCCAGAGATTCAGGTATTGATCGTGTCCGGTTATGCAGAAGGCGAAGGGGTTGCTCCGGACCTGCCGAGATTAACCAAGCCGTTCCGCAGCGACGAACTCGCAGCATGTCTGCGGGAGGCCCGGTACTGAGCGCTACGCCTGGACGGTGTACCCGAACATGGGCGCGCAGCCGTGCCGAGGCGACTGGGGAGACCGCTCGCGTGGAGGAGGGAGTGTCCCGGAGTTGTGGCGCTCATTGATCAGCCGGCAGCTTCGGCCGGAACGGCCGCAGCATGCACGCTCCGCCCCGGCAACTTTCCCGCGCACCGCGACCCGGGTGGCTGACGAAGCGCATCTTCAGAACGCTTCTTTGAAAAGCCGACTCGGTGAGGCTGCCAGGCCGGCTGCGACGCAAAATTGTATCGCTTCGGCGTTGACCTGCCCTTCACAACCGCGCGAAGTTCGCCGATCCATTCTTCTTCTTCGCCACACTACGCTGCGATCAAGTAGCTGTTGCACTTCGTGATTTTCGCGCCTCCTTAGTCACCCCTGTCGCCGGTGCAGTCTCGCTCCGGCCAAGCACAGGGTGTCCCAGGTGAGCCTAGCGCCGACCCGTTCAGAAGCCTCGCGCCGCGGTGCGAAGATGCTGCGGACCGCGCTCGGGCCTGCGATCGCCGCGTGGCTCGACGATCCTGAGATCGTCGAGATCATGCTCAATCCGGACGGGCGGCTATGGATCGATCGTCTGGGCTTTGGCCTGGCCGACACGGGCCTTGCGGTCGCCGCCGCGGATGGCGAACGCATCATCCGCCTGGTCGCGCATCATGTCGGCGGCGAAGTCCATGGCCGCGCGCCGCGGGTCTCGGCCGAGCTGCCGGAAACGGGCGAGCGCTTCGAGGGCCTGTTGCCGCCCGTGGTGGTCGCGCCGGCGTTCGCGATCCGCAAGCCAGCCGTCGCGGTGTTCACGCTCGACGACTATGTCGCGGCGGGCATCATCACGCGGCTTCAGAGTGCGGCGCTTCGCACCGCCGTGACCGGCCGCGAGAATATCCTCGTTGCCGGCGGTACCGGCACCGGCAAGACCACGCTCACCAATGCGCTTCTCGCGGAAATCTCCGGCACAAGCGATCGAATCGTCCTCATCGAGGACACGCGCGAGCTGCAGTGCACCGCACCCAATCTCGTCGCGATGCGGACCAAGGACGGCGTTGCGACCTTGTCCGATCTGGTCCGCTCCTCGCTGCGCCTGCGTCCCGACCGCATTCCGATCGGCGAGGTTCGCGGCGCCGAGGCGCTCGATCTGCTCAAGGCGTGGGGCACCGGCCATCCCGGCGGCTTTGGCACGATCCACGCCGGCACTGCGCTGGGAGCGCTCCGCCGGCTCGAGCAGCTGATCCAGGAAGCCGTCACCACCGTACCCCGGCCGCTGATCGCCGAGACGATCGGCCTCATCGCGGTGCTGGTGCGCGACGGCGCCGGCCGCCGCCTCGCCGAGCTCGCCCGCGTCGACGGCCTCGATGCCGCGGGCGAGTACCGCCTTCACTTCCTCAGCAACGGAGACATGGGATGAACGCCTCCCTTTCCGCCGCCCGCCCTCGCGCGGCGGCGCTCGCAACCTGCGCGATTGTCGCGCTTACCGCGGCTCCGGCGCATGCCTCGGGATCGTCGATGCCGTGGGAAAGCCCGCTCCAGTCGATCCTCGAGAGCATCGAAGGGCCGGTCGCAAAGATCATCGCGGTGATCATCATCATCACAACCGGCCTGACGCTCGCCTTTGGCGAGACATCGGGCGGGTTCCGCCGACTGATCCAGATCGTGTTCGGCCTAAGCATCGCTTTCGCCGCCAGCTCCTTCTTTCTCAGCTTCTTCAGCTTCGGCGGCGGGGCGCTGGTCTGATGGAGACGCTCGATCCCGGCGCCGCCATCCCCGGCTATTTCGCACCCGTCCACCGTGCGCTCACCGAGCAGATTCTGCTCGGGGGCGCGCCGCGCTCGGTCGCGATCGTCAATGGCACGCTTGCTGGCGCCGTCGGGCTCGGCCTGCGGCTCTGGCTGGTCGGGCTGCTCATCTGGGCGCTCGGCCACGCCGCCGCGGTCTGGGCGGCCCGCCGCGACGCCCAGTTCCTCGAGGTCGGGCGGCGCCACCTGCGCTATCCGGCCTATCTGCGCGCGTGAGGCGGCGATGATGTCGCTTCGCGAATATCGGCACCGCGGCGCAACGCTCGCCGACTATCTGCCCTGGGCAGCTTTGGTCGCGCCCGGCATCGTCCTCAACAAGGACGGCTCGTTCCAGCGCACCGCCGCGATCCGCGGTCCCGACCTCGACTCCGCAACCCCTGCCGAGCTCGTCGCGACCGCGGCGCGGCTGAACAGTGCGCTGCGCCGCCTCGGCTCTGGCTGGGCGATCTTCGTCGAGGCGCAGCGCGTGCCGGCGCACGATTATCCGACGAGCAGCTTTCCCGACCAGGCCTCGGCGCTGGTCGAGCGCGAGCGCCGCGAGCAGTTCGCCGAGGAAGGCGCCCATTTCGAGAGCGCCTATTTCCTGACGCTGCAATGGATGCCGCCGGCGGAAGACGCCGCGCGCGCCGAGGGCTGGCTGTACGAGGGGGCGCTCGCGCTTGGGTGTCGATGCCAATGAGCTGCTCGCCGGCTTCGCCGACCGGACCGCACGGCTTCTCCAGCTGCTCGAAGGCTTCGTCCCCGAGGCGCGCTGGCTGGGTGACGGTGAGACGCTCAGCTATCTCCATTCGACCGTCTCGACTAAGCGGCAGCGGGTCCGCGTGCCCGAGACGCCGATGCATCTCGACGCCTTGCTCGCGGACCAGCCGCTGGTCGGCGGGCTCGAGCCGCGGCTCGGCGATCAGCACCTGCGCACCTTGACGGTGATCGGCTTCCCGAGCGCGACCTTCCCAGGACTGCTCGACGATCTCAATCGTCTGGCCTTCCCCTATCGCTGGGTCACGCGTGCGATCATGCTCGACAAGACCGATGCGACGCGGCTGCTCTCCCGCATCCGCCGCCAATGGTTCGCGAAGCGCAAGTCGATCGCCGCGATCCTGAAGGAGGTGATGACCAACGAGGCCTCGGTGCTCGTCGACAGCGATGCCTCGAACAAGGCCGCCGATGCCGACCTCGCGCTCCAGGAGCTCGGCAGCGACATGGTCGGCCAGGCCTATGTGACCGCAACGGTCACCGTGTGGGACGCCGATGCGGGGATCGCGGCCGAGAAGCTTCGGCTGGTCGAGAAGGTCATCCAGGGGCGCGACTTCACCGTCATCGCCGAGGGCATGAACGCGGTCGAGGCATGGCTCGGCAGCCTGCCCGGCCATGTCTATGCCAATGTCCGCCAACCGCCGATTTCGACGCTCAACCTCGCCCATATGGTGCCGCTGTCGGCGGTCTGGGCCGGGCCGCCGCACGACGAGCATTTCGACGCGCCGCCGCTCTTCTTCGCAAGCACCGAAGGCTCGACGCCTTTCCGCTTCTCGCTTCATGTCGGGGACGTCGGTCACACGCTGATCGTCGGGCCGACCGGCGCCGGCAAGTCGGTGCTGCTCGCCCTGATGGCGATGCAGTTCCGCCGCTACGAACACGCGCAGATCTTCGCGTTCGACTTCGGCGGCTCGATCCGCGCGGCCGCGCTTGCGACGGGTGGCGACTGGCAGGATCTCGGCGCCTCGGCCATTGACGACGGTGTCGAGACCGTGCGGCTGCAGCCACTTGCCCGGATCGACGAGCTTGCCGAGCGCAGCTGGGCGGCCGAATGGCTGGCGGCCATCCTTGCGGCGGAAGGGGTCGCGGTCGATCCCCAGGCCAAGGAGCATCTCTGGGCCGCGCTCGGCTCGCTCGCCTCCGCGCCCGTCGCCGAGCGCACCCTGACCGGGCTCGCCGTGCTGCTCCAGTCGCAGCCGCTCAAGCAGGCGCTCGGCCCCTATTGCATCGGCGGGCCGCACGGCCAGCTGCTCGACGCCGAGTCCGAGCAGCTCGGCGAGACGCGGGTCCAGGCGTTCGAGACCGAAGGGCTGGTCGGAAGCGCTGCGGCGCCCGGCGTGCTCTCCTATCTGTTCCACCGCATCGAGGCACATCTCGGCGGCGCGCCGACCCTGATCATCATCGACGAAGGCTGGCTGGTCCTCGACAGTCCGGCGTTCGCCGGCCAGTTGCGCGAATGGCTCAAGACGCTGCGCAAGAAGAATGCGAGCGTGGTGTTCGCGACCCAGAGCCTTGCCGATATTGAGACCTCGGCGATCGCGCCGGCGATCATCGAGAGCTGCCCCACGCGCATCTTCCTGCCGAACGACCGTGCCTTCGAGCCGCAGATCGCCGCGATCTACCGGCGCTTCGGCCTCAACGACCGCCAGATCGAGATTCTCGCCCGGGCCACCCCCAAGCGCGACTATTATTGCCAGTCGCGCCGGGGGAACCGCCTGTTCGACCTCGGGCTCGGCGAAGTCGCGCTCGCCTTCACCGCGGCGTCGTCGCGCACCGACCAGCGCCGCATCGCAGAACTTGTCGAGGCCCATGGCCGCGCCGGCTTCGCGCCCGCGTGGCTGCGCGCCCGCGGCCTCGGCTGGGCCGCGGATCTTCTCCCCCTCGCCACACAGGAGTGATCGTCTTGCGTATCATGTCTTTTCGCCGGTTCGCGCTCTCCGGGGCGGCCGCCTTGCTGATCGGGTTGGCGGCGCCCGCGCATGCCCAGCTCGGCGGCATCGTCTACGACCCCAGCAACTATTCGCAGAATGTCCTGACGGCGGCGCGGACGCTTCAGCAGATCAACAACCAGATCAAGTCGCTGCAGAACGAGGCCGACGCGCTGATCAACGACGCGAAGAATCTCGCGTCGCTGCCCTTCTCCTCGCTCGCCGAGCTCCAGTCGCAGGTGCGGCAGACCCAGCAGCTGCTCAACAATGCGCAGCGGATCGCCTATTCGGTCCAGTCGATCGATCAGGCTTTCAGCACCCGCTACCGCCCGAACAACCTGTCGGCGAGCGACAAGGCGCTGGTCGACAATGCCCGCGGCCGCTGGGAAGACAGCGTTGCCGCGTTCGAGGATGCGCTAAGGGTACAGGCCGGCGTCGTCGGCAACATCGAAGGGTCGCGCGACGTCATGGACCGGCTGGTCGGGTCGAGCCAGTCGGCTTCGGGCGCCTTGCAGGCGGCGCAGGCAGGCAACCAGCTGCTCGCGCTCCAGGCACGCCAGCTTGCGGACCTGACGGCGCTGGTCGCCGCGCAAGGCCGCGCGCAGGCGCTCGAGGCGGCGGGGCGCGCGGCGGCACAAGACAAGGCGCGCGAGCAGCTTCGGCGCTTCCTCGCGCCAGGCAGCGGTCACCGCGCCACCCCCGTCAAGATGTTCCACGACTGAGCGGGTCGGCGCGATGAACCTTCGTCTTCCGGCTCGCGTCGGTGCCTTCGCCTGCCTCGGCGTGGCGGTGACGATGGCCGCCTTGTCGCTGCGCGACACGGGCCGACCGGCCCCGGTCTCGCCGGGCCGGCAGGAGCCGGCGCCGCACGCCGACCCGCTTCAGGCACGCTTGCTGCGCTGCCAGCAAGCAGGCGGCGCGGCCGGATCCGACGGTGATTGCCTCGCCGCCTGGGCGGAGAACCGGCGGCGCTTCCTCGGGCTCGATCGATCGGGAACGGTCGAGCCCGCTCGGTCACCCGTGATCAGCCATGTCCCTCCCTCTCCAGCACCGCCGGCCGCCACGGCCGATGCGGCTGCGCAGCCGCAGGAGCATTGAACCATGGGCGGCACAGGCGTGATCGATCGGTTCCTCGAGGTCTTCACCCGCTACATCGATTCCGGGTTCGGACTGCTGCAGGGCGAAGTGGCCTTCATCGCGACGACGCTGATCGTCATCGACGTCACGCTCGCGGCGCTGTTCTGGACGCTCGGCGAAGGCGACGACATCATCGCGCGGCTGATCAAGAAGACGCTCTTCGTCGGCATCTTCGCCTATATCATCGGCAACTGGAACGCGCTGGCGCGGATCGTCTTCGAAAGCTTCGCCGGGCTTGGATTGAAGGCTTCCGGCACCGGCTTCACCGCTGCCGAGCTGCTCCAGCCTGGGCGCGTTGCCCAGGTCGGGCTCGATGCCGGGCGCCCCATCCTCGAGTCGATCTCGGGCCTGATGGGCTACATCAGCTTCTTCGAGAACTTCATCCAGATCGTCGTGCTGCTGTTCGCCTGGGTGATCGTGCTGCTCGCCTTCTTCGTGCTGGCCGTGCAGCTTTTCGTCACGCTCATCGAGTTCAAGCTCACCGTGCTGTGCGGCTTCGTGCTCATCCCGTTCGGGCTGTTCGGCAAGACCGCCTTCATGGCCGAGCGCGTGCTCGGCAATGTCGTCTCCTCCGGCATCAAGGTGCTGGTGCTCGCCGTCATCGTCGGCATCGGATCGACTCTGTTCTCCGAATTCACCGATGCGATCGGAGGCGCCCAGCCGACGATCGAGGACGCCATGGCGATCGTGCTCGGTGCCCTCTGCCTGCTCGGCCTCGGCATCTTCGGACCGGGTATCGCCAGCGGCATCGTGTCCGGCGGACCCCAGCTTGGCGCCGGCGCCGCGGCCGGCACAGCACTCGCCGCGGGCGGGGTGGTCGCGGCCGGAGCGGCTGCTGGCGGGGTGGCGCTCGGCGCCGCCGGCGGCACGCTCGCCGCCGCCGGCCGGACGGTCGGCACTGCGGCCGGCGCGTATCGGGCCGGGGCCGCGGGAAAGTCGGGACTTGCAGGGGTCGCGGCCGGTCTCGGCAATGTCGGCCGCACCGCCGCGGAGGGCACGATGTCGCCGCTACGCCGCGCGACCAGCCAGGCGCCGTCCGGATCCGCCGGCACAGCGGCAAGCATGCCCGGTGAGGCTGCTCCTGCGGCTGCAGGCGTTCCGGCCGGGCACGACGGAGGCGCGGTGTCGGGGGTGGAGAGCGAACCTGCTTCGGCCGAACCGGCGTCCGGTGTGCCTTCCCCGTCGCAGCCAACCGTTTCGCGCGCGGATGCGACGTCGCCCGTGCCCGGTGCACCTCCGGAGGCGGGCCCGGCCGCCGCCCCAGCCGCGCCCGGCGGACCGCCGGCCTGGGCTCGCGCGATGCGCCGCAACCAGACCATCGTCCACGGCGCAAACGTCGCCGCCCATACGCTGCGCGCGGGCGACAGCCGCGGTCCCGGCGCTTCCGTCAGCATGACCGACAAGGAGTGAAAGCATGTTTCGACGATCCATGGTGCGCTACGGCGCGACGCCCGAGCCGGAGACGCCCTACCAGCGCGCCGGCCAGGCATGGGACGAGCGTATAGGCTCTGCTCGGGTCCAGGCGCGCAACTGGCGCTACGCCTGCTTCGGCGCGCTCGGCCTCTCGGGCGTTCTCGCCTCAGGCATGATCTGGCAGGCGTCGCGCGGCACGATCACGCCTTGGGTCGTCCAGGTCGACAAGCTCGGCGAAGCGCAGGCCGTCGCACCCGCGGACGCGGGATATCGTCCGAGTGACCCGCAGATCGCGTTTCACCTCGCGCGCTTCATCGAGAATGTCCGCAGCATTCCCGCAGACCCGGTCGTGCTTCGGCAGAACTGGCTCAAGGGCTACGACTTCACCACGGCGAGGGGCGCGCTCGCGCTCAACGACTATGCCCGGAGCAACGACCCGTTCGCACAGGTCGGCAAGGTCCAGGTTGCGGTCGACGTATCGAGCGTGATCCGAGCTTCCGATGACAGCTTCCGGATCTCCTGGACCGAGCGGCGCTACCAGGACGGCAGCCTTGCCGCGACCGAACGCTGGTCGGCGATCGCCACCGTGGTGATCCAGAGCCCCCGCACCCCCGACGCGCTGCGCAAGAACCCGCTCGGCGTGTTCGTCAACGCCCTCAACTGGTCGAAGGAGCTATCGCAATGATCCGCCACCGCGCGGCGGCGCTGCCGCCCTTGCTTGCCCTTGCCATGGTGCCGCTCGCCGGCTGTACCGCATCTCGCGCGCAAACCGCCTCGCCCGCGGTTGACACCGTCGTGGCCGCCACGCCCGAACCGGAGCCGTCAAGGCCGGTCGAGATCGTGCGCGTCCCCGAGCCACTGCCGCTTCCTGGCCAGCTGAAGCCGATCCCGATCAGCGCTTCGGCCGAGCCCGTCGATCCCCAGGTGCGGGTCGGCAAGGCCAATGCCGCCGCGCGCATGCAGCCGGCGCGTGACGGCTTCCTCAATGCGATCCAGCAATATCCCTGGGCCGAGGGCGCGCTCTACCAGCTCTATACGGCACCGGGGCAGGTCACCGACATCGCGCTTCAGCAGGGCGAGCAGCTGGTCGGGCCGGGACCCGTTGCCGCGGGCGACACCGTACGCTGGATCATCGGCGACACGCTGAGCGGCTCGGGCTCCTCGCAGCGCGTGCACATCCTCGTCAAGCCGACCCGCCCGGGGCTGTCTACCAACCTGGTCATCAACACCGACCGGCGCACCTATCATCTCGAGCTGCGCTCGACTCCCGGCACCTACATGGCCTCGGTCTCCTGGACCTATCCCCAGGATGCGCTGATCGCGCTTGCCGCCCACAACCGCGAAATCGCTGCGATGCCGTCCGCCGTGCAGGGCGTCGATCTGGAGGCGCTCAACTTCCGCTATCGGATCGAAGGCGACCGGCCGGCGTGGCGACCGGTCCGTGCCTTCGACGACGGGCGCCAGGTCTTCATCGAATTGCCCGAGGGCATCGGACAGACCGAACTTCCGCCGCTCTTCATCGCCGGCGCAAAAGGCGCCGGCGCGCTCGTCAACTATCGCCTGCGCGGCCGTTATCTCGTCGTCGATCGCCTGTTCGCCGCGGCTGAATTGCGCCTTGCCGCCGGCAAATCTCAAAAGCGCGTGCAGATCCTGCGGGAGGGCGGGTTCCCAGGGGAGCGTTCGAAATGAGCGAACAATCCAAGCCGCAGCCCATGGGCGCTGCCGCCCTGCGGCTGCGCGGTGACCCGCCACGCGTGATGCGCCTTTCCCGCAAGACCCTCGCCGCCGCGGGGCTGGTCGCGACCGCCGGCATCGGCGGCGCGCTGATCTATGCGCTCCAGCCGTCGACGTCCGAGCCCTCGAGCGAGCTGTACGAGACCGAAAGCCGCGCGACGAGCGATGCGTTGGCAGGCGCACCGAAGGATTATTCGCAGGTGCCGAAGCTTGGGCCACCGCTGCCCGGGGATCTCGGGAAGCCCATCCTCTCGGCGCAGCAGCGCGGGGAGGAGGTCCCGCCACTGCCGATCGGCCAGCAGATGCCGCCATCGTCCAATGGACGGGACGCTGCCGAGACGGCCCGCGCACGCGCCCGGCAGGAGCGCAACGCCGCGCGAACGAGCAGGATGTTCGTTGGCGGCGAGGGCGGGGCTTCTCCAGGGCAGGATGCACAGGCCGCGTCGCCGCCGGTCGCGGGACTGCCGAGCCCGGCCGCAGCAGCTCGGTCCATTGGCTCCGATGCGGGTGAGGGTCAGAGCGCCAAACGCAACTTCCTGAAAGCATCCGGGGCGCAACCGACCGAGACCAGCCATCGCCTGATGCGGCCGAGTTCGCCCTATGTTGTCCAGGCGGGCAGCGTCATCGCAGCGGCGCTCATCACCGGCATCCGATCCGACCTGCCCGGCATGATCACCGCCCAAGTCACCCAGAACGTCTATGACAGCGCGACCGGCCGTCACCTGCTCATCCCGCAAGGCAGTCGCCTGATCGGGGAGTATGACTCGCAAGTATCCTTCGGACAGAACCGCGTCCTGCTCGCCTGGGATCGGCTCATTCTGCCCGATGGACGCTCGCTCCAGCTCGACCGGCTGCCCGGCGCCGACGCGTCTGGCTATTCGGGCCTTGAAGATCGCGTCGACCAGCATTGGGGCGGCCTGCTTCGCGCCGCGCTCATCTCGACCTTGCTCGGCATCGGGAGCGAGATCGGTAATGGCGACGACGACGCGCTGGTGCGGGCGCTCCGGCAGGGCACATCGGACTCGATCGGCCGTACCGGGCAGGATCTGGTCCGGCGCCAGATGAATGTGCAGCCGACGCTTACCATCCGCCCCGGCTTTCAGCTTCGCGTGATCGTCACGCGCGACCTTGTGCTCGCGCCGATCGAAGGAGATGCAAAATGACGCTGAAGCTCGGCCCGATCGCCGACGACAAGCCCGTCAAGGTGACGGTCGAGTTGCCTGCGGACGTCTATCGCGATCTGAGCGCCTATGCCGAAGCGCATGCCCGCGCGACCGGCCAGGCCTCGCCGGGGCCGGCAAGGCTAATCGTGCCCATGCTCAGCCAGTTCATGGCCACCGACCGCGGCTTCGCCAAAGCAAGGCGGCAACCCGGCGGCGAAGCCTTGATCGCAGATCCATAAACGGCTGCGCGTAACGCGAGGGCTGACCGGCCGCGCGATGAGTGGAAGCCCGTTAGTCGATTCGCCGAGTTGAGCGGCAGAAATTGGGCCGAAAGCAGACTGACAGCTATCGGGTACCGGCGATGGATAGCTGCCTTGGTTCAGCGATGCGCCGAGCCCGAGAGGACCCGGAACTTGTGGTGGCAGGCCTCGCCTGTTCCCGCCGGGGCGCGGCTGCGCTACCAAGCTCTCATGTTGGGAAAGCGCAGCATCTTGATCGTCGGGGGCGGGACCGCGGGGTGGCTCGCCGCCGCCTATCTCGCCCGTTTCTTCGGAGGGCGGATCGCGGTCACTGTGCTCGAATCCCCCGAAATCGGCATCATCGGCGTCGGCGAAGGCGCCTTTCCCACCATCCGCTCGACACTCCAGTTCCTCGGCATCGACGAGAGCCGCTTCATTCGCGAGGCGTCGGCCACCTTCAAGCAGGGGATCCGCTTCGACGACTGGCTGCACGCGCCCGCACCCGACGGCACACGCCACCGCTATCTCCATCCGTTCGAGGCCCCTTTTTACTCCGAAGAGACCAGCCTGATCCCCTATTGGCTGCTCGAAGACCCGGTCAGCCGGCCGGCCTTTGCCGAGGCGATGACGATCCAGAACCGCGTCGCCGCGGCGCGCCGCGCCCCCAAGCGCGCTGGCGAAGGCGAATATTCTGGGCCGCTCAATTACGCCTATCACTTCGACGCGCGGCGGCTCGCCGAGCTGCTCGAGGCGCGCTCGGTCGCGCTCGGGGTGCGGCATCTGCGCGGCGTACTGACCGGAGTCGACCTCGCCGGCGACGGCAGCATCGCCGCGATCCGCACGGACGCGCATGGTGCGGTCGAGGCCGATCTCTATGTAGACTGTTCGGGTTTCCGCGCCGAATTGATCGGCAAGGCGCTCGGCGCGCCTTTTCGATCGGTGAAGCACCAATTGTTCACCGATCGCGCACTCGCCTGCAAGATCCCGTACGACCGCCCCGACGCGCCGATCGAGAGCGTCACCATCGCTACCGCGCACGAAGCCGGCTGGACGTGGGACATCGGCCTCGAAAGCGCGCGTGGGATTGGCTGCGTCTATTCCTCGGCGCACATCGACGACGACCGCGCCGCCGAGATCCTGCGCAGCTATATCGGCCATGACGATTACAAGGCGCGGATCATCCCGTTCGAGCCCGGCTATCGCGAAACCCAATGGGTCAAGAACTGCGTCGCAGTCGGACTGTCAGGCGGCTTTCTCGAGCCGCTCGAATCGACCGGAATCGTGCTGATCGAGGCCGCAGTGGCAATGATCGCCGAATTCTACCCGCACAGCGGCCCCGCCGATGCACCCGCGGCGCGCTTCAACGGACTGATGAGGGCGCGGTTCGAGAACATCGTCAACTTTCTCAAGCTGCATTATTGCCTGAGCCGGCGCGACGAGCCCTTCTGGCGCGACAATGCCGATCCAGCGTCGATTCCCGCGCCGCTGCAGGCGCTGCTCGACCAATGGCGCCACCGCCCGCCGAGCCGGTTCGACTTCATCCTCGACGTCGAGAGCTTCGCCTTCTTCAACTATCAGTACATCCTCTACGGGATGGGCTTCCGCACCGATCTCGCGGCCGGCCGCGGCGACTTCCCCGGCGGCGCGGCAGCCGAGAAGCTGTTCGCGCGGATCCGCAGCTTCGGAGAACGCGCGACGCAGGATTTGCCGAGCCATCGCGGACTGATCGGCGAGATCAATGCGGGGGCAGCGCTCTAGATCCCTCACCACCGGCGAGGTATTCCCTCGGAAAAAGACCCGCCTCGCGATGCGCGCGGGGCGGGATCCAGGAGGAACGTCAGGCGGTGGCGAGCTTGCGGTCGATCTGGTCGAGCTCACCGGTCTCGCGCGCCTTCTTGCCGTAGACGGCCTCGAACAGGGGGGTGGCCATTACCGTGGTGATGATCGCCATCAGCACCAGCATCGAGAACAGGGTCGGCCCGATGATGCCTTTTTGCAGGCCGATATTGATGATGATCAGCTCCATCAGCCCGCGCGAGTTCATCAGCGCGCCGATACCCAGCGCGGTGCGATTGTCCTCACCCGAGAGCCGCGCCGCGGTGTAGCAGGCGCCGAACTTGGCAAGCACCGAGACCGCGAGGATGCCGAGCGCGATGAGCAGCAGCGACACGGAATTGACCATATCGATGCGGGTGTTGAGCCCCGAATAGGTGAAGAACATCGGCAGCAGCAACACGACGGCAAGCGGCTCGACCTTGCGCTTCAGTTCCTCGACGAACAGCCCGCGCGGCATGCACACGCCGATCAGGAAGCCGCCGAAGATCGCATGGATGCCGATCGCGTCCATCAGGAAGGCGGAGAGGCAGAAGAGCAGCATCGTGATCGCCAGCATTTGCGTGCTCATCTCGCCGCGCGCCTCTACCGCGCGGCCCAGCGGGGCGAGCAGCTTGCGGCCGAACAGGATCATGAAGGCGGTGTAGAGCACCGCGCCGCCGATCGCGATCACCGCCACGCCAGGTCCTGAGCCGAAGGTGGCGAGCACCAATGCCAGCACGCACCACGAAGCGGCATCGTCGAACGCGCCGGCGGTGAGCGTCAGCGTGCCGAGTGACGAATTTGCGAGACCGTTCTCGTTGATGATGCGCGCCAGCATCGGGAAGGCGGTGAGCGCGATGCACGCACCCATGAAGAGAGTGGCGTTGGCCTGGCTGATCCCGGCGGTGAACAGGCCCGGAACCATCAGCAGGAACGGCGTGATCAAGGCAGCCAGCACGAACGGCGCGGCAATGCCAGCGGCTGAGACGGCCGCGGCGCTCTTCGCCTTGGACTGGAAATGATCGAGCCGCAGCGTCAGCCCCACCATGAACATGTACAGGCCCACCCCCAGTTGCGCGCCGACATAGAGGACGTTGCGCGTTTCCTTCGGGAAGATCGCGAGCTGCAGATCGGGAAAGAGCAGCCCGAGCAGCGACGGCCCGAGCACGACCCCGGCCACCATCTCGCCGACGACCTGGGGTTGGTGGAACAGCTTCTGGCCGAGCCAGCCGACCACGCGGCAGGTAAGGATGATCACTGCGAGCTGCAGGAAGAAGTGAATGCTGAAATCGCCAGGCGCATAGGTCTTGGCCGCGTTTACGGCGGGCCCGTGCGGGCTGAGTATGTCGGTGAGCGCGAACCACGCGCCGTGAAGCAAATTGAGCATCGAACCTCCCCTTTTATCCCCCTGCGGAGCACCTTTCGCGCCTCTCGCATGGCTTCAGGAAGCGGAGTCGGCGGGGCCAGCGCAACCAAATTGCTGCAGCGAAGCGCATTTTCCCGCCCGCGCCGCGCTTTCTGTTGCACCCCGCGCACAGGGTAGTAACGTACCTACATGACAACGCGGACAAGATAGCAACGTAGGTACACGATGAAGGTGATCGGCAGCCGTGAATTCAATCAGGACGTAAGTGCCGCAAAGCGACTCGCACGGCTCGAGCCGGTATTCGTCACCGATCGTGGGCGCCCCACGCATGTCCTGATGAGTATCGAGACCTTTCGCCAGATCAGCGGCCAGCGCGAAAGTATCGTCGATTTGCTTGCCTGGCCCTCCGCCCCCGAAGCCGAGTTCGGCCCGGCGGAACGCTGGTAATGTACCTGCTCGACACGCCGATCGTGTTCGAACTGCGCAAGGCACGCGCATGCGAGGCCGAGACGGGGCTCGCCACATGGGCGGCAGGGGTGCCGCGCGAGCGGCTGTTCCTGTCTGCGATCAGCCTGGTCGAGCTCGAAGCGGCGGTGGCGCGCGCCATGCGAAGCGACAAGGCGGCTGGCGCGGCGCTGCGCAGCTGGATTGACGATCAGGTGGTGCCCGCGTTCGAAGGCCATATTCTCCCGCTCGACGCCGCGGTGGCGCGCCGGCGCGGCCAGCTTGCGCTTGCCGAGACCCGCGACGCGCTGTTCGCCGCGACCGCGCTCGAACATGGGCTGACCCTAGTCACCCGCAATCCCGCCGCGTTCAAGGGTGCGCGGCTCAAGCTGTTCGACCCGCAAGGTTACGAGGTCGACGAGGGCAGTGAGGACGCCGATTGGCGCACCGCGGGACGCAACAGTACCTTGTGGCTCCGCAACCTCTTCGTGCGCGCCTGATCCGAGCCATCGCAGTCGCGAACTTCAGAAGTCCGTCGGCGCACCGGTTCCGTGATTTGGCGCCCTCCCCGCCGTAGCGGCCAAATGGCAGTTCGGGTGTTATGCCTAGGGTCAGGACTCGTTGATCACAGCCAGAAGATGACGGTGGCAGCGAGGGCCACGGCGGAGAAGAAGGTGGTAGGGCAGCGGTCGTATCGAGTTGCGACGCGCCGCCAGTCTTTGAGGCGCCCGAACATGATTTCGATGCGGCTGCGACTTCGATAGCGGCGCTTGTCGTATTTGACCGGATGGTTGCGGGATCTGCGACCGGGGATGCAGGGCTGGATACCCTTGGCCTGGAGAGCGTCGCGGAACCAGTCCGCGTCATAGCCGTGATCGCCGAGCAGCCACTGCGCCTTGGGCAAGTCGTCCAGCAGCGCTGCCGCGCCAGAGTAGTCGCTGACCTGCCCGGCGGTCATGAAGAAGCTCAATGGGCGGCCGTTCGCGTCGGCGATAGCATGGAGCTTGGTGTTCATGCCGCCTTTGGTGCGGCCGATCAGGCGCCCGAGATCCCCTTTTTTAACCGCAGGCTCGATGCCGTGCGGTGCGCCTTCAGGTAAGTCGCGTCGATCATGACCGTTTTCGGCTCGGCATCCGCCGCAGCCAACCCTTCCATCATCCGAGTGAATACGCCCGCCTCGCCCCAGCGCTTCCAGCGATTATACAACGTCTTGTGTGGGCCGTAGGCGCTCGGCGCATCTCGCCATCGCAGCCCGTTCCGATTGACGAAGACGATACCGCTCAGCACCCGACGGTCATCAACCCGCGGCTTGCCGTGGCTCTTCGGAAAAAACGGACGCAGCCGCTCCATCTGCTCATCCGTCAGCCAAAACAGGTCGCTCATCCCAGTCTCCTCGCGGAGCCTGAATCAGATCGCAGCCCTCACATCAATGGGTCCTGTGGCATTAGAGGACAGTGGCCGAACTGGCGGCGAAGCGCCCTGAAACGCGTCGACCGCGGGCGACGCCGCTACTGAGATCATCTTTCGCTGGCTGGATTGGGCACGTCCATAGCGGGAGCACGTCGTCCGAAATCTCGCTGCGGTGCCGCAGCCCGAATTCCATGCGGCGCTTGACCACCGCTACAGCGTCCATTTTGTTGCATCTACGGCCACTTCGCCGCTTCGACAGGGCAAGCAGCCAGCGAGCAAAGTCCTCAAAGTCGTTCTCGCTGCCGCTCAGAGCCAGTTGAACAAACGGCAGGCTTCGGGACCGCCCCGGGCCCGTCCGAGCGACCGGAATTTGGGGGGCGGAGCAGCCATTCGGGTGAATGGCGACAACCGGGCGATGCAACCGAACCCAATGCGCGAGTGTACGGCCTAGTTGAACGCCAGTGCCCTGCTGATGGGCGACGACTTCGCCGGTGGCGCCCTGCCGTAGCGACGCGCGGCCACCGCGAGGAAGCGAGCAAGCGCCGGATTGTCGTTGTCATCGCGCCAGTGGAGGCTCTGGCTCAGCCGCGTCGATCCGAAGACATCATGGACCTCGCGCAGCACGATGCTGCCATCAAGTGCCACCGCCACGCCGGAGATGACCGAGATCTGACGCTCTGTCGCGAGGTTCAGCAGATTCTCGCGGCTGACCGCCTGCACGACCACCCGCGGCGAATGGCCCGGCCCGGAGAGGCGCGCGCGGATCATCCCCGCGAGGAGATCACCCGGATCGGCCCTGGTGACCATGAAGGTCATTTCCCTGAGGTCGGTCCAGTAGAGCCGGCCGCGCTCAAGCAGTGAGTGGCCGACCCTGATCCCCAGCGCCAGTGGCTCGCTCCATAAGCATAATGACCGCCTGTCGCCGGTTGCTGACTCGCCAGCGAGGACCGCGACATCGACACGGTCGCGATCGAGGCCGTCGAGCAGCCGGTCGCGTCCCGCCTCGATCGCCTCGAGCTCGACATCGGGCGCCTCGCGCCGGAAGTCTTCAATCGTCGCGCGCAGATCGCCCGCCGCCAGCGTGCCGTGAAAGCCGATGCGCAGTCTGCCGCGCTCGCCGCGCGCCAGTGCCTGAGACTCCGCAGAAAGCGCATCAAGATCCCCGACGATGGAACGCGCTCTGGCTAGGAACTGAATTCCGCTTGGGGTCGGCCTCACGCCCTGGGTCGAGCGAGTGAACAGAGGGACACCCAGCCGAAGCTCGAGAAAGCGGATGCGCTTGCTCAGCGTCGACTGCTTGACGCGGTACTGCTCGGCCGCGCGGCTGAAGCTGCCGCTATCGGCCGCCGCCAGCGCATAGCGCAAGAGGTGGACCTCGATCATGGCGCATCCTGTTTCGTCTTGCCCCGGCTGCGGAGTCACGCTTGGATGAAAGCTGCGCGTGATCTGCCGTCCCGACAATGCCCAGAAATGGGGGTGCTTCGCATCTTGCAGAACTCGGGGCGCAACGTTGATCGCGCGAATTAATACATGTATGCCTTCGCACCAAGGGCTCGCCAGTACTTCGCGTAATTACATCCAGATTGGAGTGATGCCGTGCAGTTCAGTAGCAAGGGGTGGCTCGATCAAGCGGTCATCACCAAGTCCCCGCATTTCTATCCGGATCCCAATGCTCGCGAGATCATCGTGATGCATTACACAGCGGGCTACACCGCCAGCTCGGCGATCAACACGTTCGCCAGCCAGGCGTCCGAAGCGAGCGCCCAATTTGTCGTCGAGACCAACGGTACGCTTACGCAGATGGTCTCGACCCATCAATGCGCCTGGCACGCCGGGGGCGGCTATTACCAGTTACGGCCCAAGGTCAACCGGTTCTCGATCGGCATAGAGATCGTGAACCCAGGCTATCATTCCAGCGACGGTGGCGGCGGCTATCTTAACTGGGCGCGCAAGCCGGTGACGGCGGCTCAACTGAAGCCGTTTCCAGCAATGATCGAGGCCTTTGATCCCTGGGTCGGGTCTAAGACCTTCTGGCCCACGTCCCCGGAAGCGCAGCTCGAAGCTGTCGAGCAGCTCACTCCGCTGCTGATCGGCACCTATCCGACAATTACCGATGTCGTCGGCCACCGCGATGTCCATGGGGTGCGCAAGAAGAATGTCGATCCCGGACCTGCCTTTCCCCTGCAGCGCTTCGACCGCCTGCTCGACGACCGCAGCGACGCTGAAAAGCCACCGGCGACGATGCAGGTTGCAACCGATGAAGGATTTCTCAATGTCCGCGGCGGGCTTGGGTCCAGCGTTGAGAAGCTCGATTAAGGGCCGCGGTCTCACTGCGGGATTCTGGATCCCGGGCCGACGGATCGAGCTCGAGCTCGACCTTGCTTCGCTCCAAGACGCTCTCAAACCGATACGAACCCGCTAGCTTTCCGCGGCGCGCGATCGGAGGCTTGTCCGAGAGGCCGGGCGCAGTCGAATGCTCGGATCCGGAGATGGATGCTTGCCTGCCCATGCTGTCCGGCTTGCCTTTGCGGCCGATCGCGCCTTAGTCTCTCCTCGCGTCGCCAGCCGGTGGCGCAGAGGCGTGAGAACCTCTATGGGATACGATATTCAACCAGGCACCAGCTGCCGGGTGGCTGACGTTTATGTCCAGGCCGTTCGCGGCTAAAGGCGTCAGCGCAGGTTCCCATATCTGTGATCTCGTGAACGTCGAGCCCGCGCGGCGGCCCGTCCGGAGCGAGTTCGGGGAACAGCGTGTCGAGGATATGGGGTCTCGTCGTCGGCAAAATCCGCGCCGAGCCCAGATGCGCACCGTCGCGGTCGGCGATGATCAGATAATGCGCATGCTGGTCGTCGAATTGATCGAGCTCGAACCGGCCATCCAGCACCGGCAAATCCCATTTGAGCAGATCGATGAACACTTCTTTCCGCGCCGCGTACATCGAGCGGAGCGTTACCTCCCCGGCGATGTTCGACCCCGTCTCAACAAGTTGGACCATGCGATGCCTCCCTAAATTAAGGAGGCATCTACATCGCGCCATTCCAGGCCCCTTGGTATACCAAGGAATGGGGGTATCAGCGTTTCAGTACGTCGGAAAAACTGATGAGCCCGTCGAACAGCGCACGCACCGCGAGAAGCGCGCGCTTCTGCACCCCGTAACGTTCGCGGGCGTTCTTGAGGTGCTGGATCACTGTTTCATGGCTTATCCCGAGAAAGCGCGCGATCTCCCGATCCGTCCTTCCCCGCGCAGCCAAAAGCACGCAATCGCGTTGCCGGTCGGTAAGTGTCGGAAGCAGGGGTGCGCGCCCGCCATGCGCCAGCCGGCGCCCCGCCTCGAAGGCGAAGCCGCCGATCAACTGCGCGATATAGACTTGCTCCTCGGGAAAGGGATGGCCGGTCGCGACAGCGAAAGAGCACGAGCCAAGCATTTCCCCTGGTACGTTCGCCGGAACCGTAAAGCCCGCGCCAATGCCGACGCGCGAGGCGTTTTCGAGCACGCCTTCGTCCGCGGGGGTCATTTTGATCATCCCGGGGATCGCGGACCAGGTGAACCCGACGTTCGAGCGATGACTGGCACGGTGAACCGGATCGGATCGTCCAAGGCCACGATTGTCGAACCAGTCCTGCCAGCCTGACGGGTAATTATGCAGCCTAAACGCACGATCGGGTTCGGTGACGAAATCGACATGATGCAGCAGCGCAAAATAGTCGAAACCCATCTCGTCGCACGCGCCCATTAGCGCCGCCGATAATTGGTCGGGCGCCTTGGCTGCCCTCACACATTCCACGAAGTCCTTGGCGATTGCCAAATTGCTCATAAAAACCCGGATCGGTCACAACGTGCGTTCCCATCCGCACCATCGCAACGCGCCTTATCGGGCCGGTGACAGATCCGCTTCTCACGGCGGCCGCCACGAGCGATTGCCAATAGTCAAATCTCTATCGTGTCGAGCGCCATCTCGCCATGTAGAAACGTGACACCTTCTGGTCGTATCGCCGAATAACGACAGTCACACTCCAAAAAATCGGTACGATCGACTTAATTATCATCGCAGAGCGCGCGACAAACATGCTCCCGGGGACAGTTATCATGCTCTCGAAAGCACGGTCGATGCTTCGCCCAAACGCTTGATCAGAAAGACAAGTTTCTTTCCCCGAAGCTGAACGGTCAACTCCAGCCTGTTGCGCTTGGGACGCCCGCTCGTGAAATCAGATTATGCGACACGTTGCGCCGCTATATCGTTTTGGCGACGATCCTATTTACTAACGCGGATCAGGGGACGGAAATGGCAAGCGTGGGTGATAAAGCTGAGAGCTCCAGTTTAGGCAGCCCGCGGGGTAATGATGGTCCGCCGAGGTTCCGCGCACCGCGAGCCTTGGTCTTCGCGCTCGCAGCGTCTGCTCTTCCGGCACTCGCGTTTGTGGCACTGACTGCCGCGGCGCCTCCACAATATCGGCTAATCCTGCTGGATTCCGTCTCCCGGGTATGGCCGCTGGTTTTGACTTGTGGGGTCCTGCTGCTTGGCGCGCTTTGCAATTGCCTGATGCTGTGGCGACGCGGCTTGCTCTCGCCTCTGGCAGCACTGGTCGCGGGCGCCCCCCTCATCGCGGTCGCAGCATCGTGCTGTATCCTGACGGGCTTCGCGCCAGTGTTGGTCTTTCCGATTCTGCTGGCGCTCGCTGTGCCAATCGTAGTGATTTTTGCGAAGCGAGCTGGTCGGTCGGCGCCGCCGAACGGGCGCCTCGGACTATTTGACGCAGTCGCAGCCGGAACAATCCTGGTCCTGTTTTTGTGTTTCGCAATATCCTCGGCGGTGAGCCCGATAGAAATGCCCCGCACGGTTGGCGGGCTGGCGATCGCTTCCGTATTCCTCGCCTGCGCCGGCGTGCTCGCCTGCGCTGCAATCTTCCATCCAAAAATCGCCGCGATCGTGGGCGGCTGGTGGCTGCTGGCAGGACTTGTCTTGTCACCCAACGACCACGGGGTGCCCACCCGAACCGCCGCGGGCGAAACCAGGGGCGTGGAACAGGCGCTACGGGAATGGCTCCCCAAACGGAAAGATCTGGATGCCTATCGCAAGGCAAACATGCCCTACCCCGTGATTTTCGTCTCCTCCGAGGGAGGCGGTATTTACGCGGCCGCGCATTCGCACGCCGTGCTGTCGATCCTGGCGAAGCGCTGCCCCACCTTCCTGCAGCATGTCCTCGTCACCGTCGGCGTATCGGGTGGTGCAATCGGGAACGCCCTTTTCAATGCCGACGCCGATCCCGTCCAGAAACCTGCGGCCCCTTGCTCCCCTGGCCCGGTCAAGCTGCACCAGCGCGCCCTGATGGCGGATCATCTGTCGCCGGTGCTCGCGCGCCTGCTCCTGCTTGAAACGATCGACACCCTGCTGCCCGGCCGTTGGATCGGACGGGATCGCGGCGGCGTGCTGGTGGATTCGTTTCGCGCCTCCGCGCCGTCACCGGCGGGACTCGACACGCTTGTCGGCCAAAGCTTTCAGCCAGGCTCGGCGAAGCCGTCGGTCGCCTCGGTCGCGACCAACATGGCCACCGGCGGCCGACTGGTGCTTTCACCAATCACGGCTGGCTCATCGACAGCGGACTGGGCCCCCCAGGGTTCGCAGCCGGGTGCGCGCGATGTCGGCCTGCTGGAGGCGGCGGGCATATCGGCCCGCTTTCCCTGGGTCACTCCAACTGCCCGTTTGACAGTGTCGGATCAGCAATCGGCGATCCTGGCCGATGGCGGCTATTTCGAGAATAGCGGCGCGGACACGGTGATCGATCTGATCCGCGACCTGCGGATCGCCGAGGCGCTTCAGGTCGCCGACGAGAAAGCCGGCAATGTTCCCTCGGATCCGGTTTGCCGCCTGTATGTCGCCCGCAATATCGATGCGCGGGCGGACTGGAGTAATTGCGCCATCCACATCTTCCCGATCCACCTCGCGATCACAACGACCGAGATCAACCCGGAGGAGCTCGTGGCGCTGACTGCAGGTCGTCAGTCTTTTCTGCTTGATCCTCTTGCGACTCTGCTGGCGAGCCGCTCGGCCCGAGGCCTGCTCGCGCTGAAGCATGCGCAGGAAGAGCAATGCGGGACGTTGGGCGCTGTCTGCATCGAGCAGCCCGAAGCGACTAGCGGCTTCTTCACCAGCTACATCTCACCGGTCGAACTCGCGCTTCCGCTTGGCTGGTTCATACGGCGTGAAGAGGCGCAGGCGATCGCGGAGGGAGCTGTTCCAGCGAAGATATTCCAGTATCGCGCGAGTCGTGAGGCAGTCGGACACGATCTTGCCCATTTGATACTTCATCTCGAACCGGCCCTTTGGGCAATCGGCGCGGATCCCGGGATCAACGAATATCGTGGACAGCCATGAGCGAGCGGACAGCTCAAATGGCAGCGTGACTGGTGGACCTTCAATCCGGAACTGCGTGCGACAACTTCCCGTCGGACTCGAACGGCGAAAGCTGATGACGCACTTGTGGACAGCCACCGTAGATGACAGCTTCTCTGCATGTTGATGCTGCCTCTCGCTGCGATGCTTCTCGCGCGATTGTCGTGTTCGGTTGCGCCGTCTGGCGGTCGGTAGCAAAAAGTTGCGCGCACGTACGACTGGTTGAGGAGGGGCAATGTTGTCAGGTCGGCACCAGACCGCGATCGAGATGCGAGAAGCGGGTGCGACGTTCCAGGCGATTGGTGATGTATTTGATGTAACCGCGGCTCGCGCCAGCGCGATTTATCAGCGAGCGTTGATATTGCGGACGGAGCAGGAAATCGGGCTCAGCACGCGGACGATAGGCATCGTTCGCAATCTCCGTCCCAAGCTGGAGAAGCTAGCTTCGAATTTGCCAGAGGATCGACATGCGGTTCTCAGAGAGCTGCTTCGGGAGCCGCACTGCGGCCGGCAGCAGGCGGAGGAGATCATTGCCTGGCTGAAAGCTGGTAATCGCGAGTTGCCTTGATCCGTGCAACTCCGCCACTGCCCTGATGCGGCGGGACCCTGTGGGTGTTTCAATACCATGCTGCAGATGAGCCGCACTGCCTTGGCTCGTGATGAGGCGAGGTCGGCAAGGTCAGTCTTTCCTGGTCGGGCAGGCTGATGCCGATCGTGGGCACATTCGCACCGTTAAGTCGTTTCGATCGTCACGGTCCGGGTTCTGAACCCGCCGCGGCAAGCCTCAGTGGTTACGCCCGCCTCGCCCCAGCACTTCCTCTGATTGTATAGCGTCTTGTACAGACCATAAGTGCGCGCAGCATTGCGCCAGCGCAGTCTGCATCGGTTTGACGAACACGATGCTCAGCACCCGCCAGTCATCCACTCGAGGCCTGCCGTGGCTCTTGGGAAAGAACGGCCGCAGCCGCTCCATCTGCTCGTCCCGTCAGCCAAAGCGGGTCGTCCATGCCACTCTCCTCGCGGAGCCTGAGTCAAATCGCGACGCACACAACAACGCGTCCTGACCCGAGTGGCCAAGGTGACCCGCGCCACCGGCCCCTGCCGCGAGCACTCCGACAATGTTTCCAAGGCGGCCCGCACATCCCGAAATGACCGCTACCTGCGGATATTCGATCAAGATGGGCGAGTTCAGCAATCCGTCGAAGTTTCATCACATTCGCTACAGCCATTCAGATAGTTCTGCTATTTGGAATGAACGGCAGAAGTTGGGCCGCTTGCGCCCTGCCTGCTTTCGGAAGACAGGTCTTCGATAGCTGCCGTTTGACCTTGGCCATAGGCAACGAACCGCGTGAATTCTATTGCGAGCTGGTCGAACACTGCACGCACTCGCGGTGTGCTGCGCAGATCTTCATGTGTAACGAGCCAGATCGGTAGCTCCGCGACTATGTATTCCGGCAGCACGGGGCGAAGCACCGGGTCCGCGCGTCCGACCGGCCGCTGCACTACGGCGATTCCGAGGCCGGCTCTTGCCGCTGCAAGCTGTGCCGGATGACTATCGGTTCGCACCAGAAATTGCTCGCGTCGGATCGCTGGGTGGATATTCCGGGCAAGCTCCAGGTCCGTCCTGGCGCGATCGGATCCGATCAGCTTATGCGACGCCAGGTCGGAGATTGCCTGCGGTTCCCCGCGCCTGGCGAGGTAATCCACATGGGCGAAGAAGCCGAGCGCTACGACACCAATCTTGCGCGCTACCAGCGCTTCCTGCTGCGGCGGGTGCATACGAACTGCGATATCGGCCTCCTGTCGCAGCAAATCCACCGCTGCATTACTGAGGGCCAGTTCGACGATCACCCGCGGATATCGATCTCGAATGCTCCGCAGCATCGCGGGCAATACCTCAACGCCGATGAACTCCGAGACGCTCAGCCTTACCACTCCGGAGATCTCTCCCGGTGTTGCGGATGCCGCTCGTGCAAACGAGTTCGCCGCAAGGCTCATCGTGCGAGCGTGATCAGCCAGAGCAGCTGCGAGAGCGGTCGGTGTGAGACCCCGAACGGAGCGCGTGAACAGCGTTGCGCCCAGCTGCCGCTCCAGCGCCTCTACGCGGTTCCGTATTGTCGGCTGTGCCACCCCAAGCAGCCGCGCGGCGGCTGAAAGGCTGCCGCTATCCAGCACTGCGAGAAAGGCTTTTAGATCGTTCCAGTCAAGGTCCCAGTTCATCGGAAATGCACTAGCTTCTGAACGAAGCTATGCAATGTGCAATCATGTTGGCGGAGGGCAGACCGTCGTTCTCTCGAAATGAGGAGAACGACATGAATACCCATGAGAAAGTGGCCCGCACTGCACTCGTCCTAGGAGCAACCGGGGGTATCGGAGGAGCGATTGCCAGATCGTTGATCGGCAAGGGGTGGCGGGTACGCGGCCTGATCCGCGATACTGCAAAAGCGGAACGCACATTGAAGGTCGATTGGATCGTCGGAGACGCGCTTGTGCGCAATGACGTGGGCCGCGCCGCGCAAGGCGCTGAGGTAATCGTCCATGCTGTGAACCCGCCCGGTTACAAAGACTGGAGCCGGGTCGTCCTTCCGATGATCGACAACACGATCGCAGCTGCGCAAAGCGCCGGCGGCGCAAGGATCATCCTGCCGGGCACAATCTACAATTACGATCCGTCGAGCAGCCCCGTCATCGGCGAGAGCACGCCTCAGACCGCCACCTCTCGCAAGGGCCGTGTGCGAATTGAGCTGGAGCGCCGGCTGGCGAATGCGGCGCCTGTCGTGCCCAGCCTCATTTTGCGCGCGGGCGACTTTTTCGGACCCGGCGCTCGGGCAAGCTGGTTCGCCCAGGCCATGGTGAAGCCCGGGCCGCCGCTCAGGAGCATCGTAAATCCTGGAAAGGGGGTGCCACATGCCTATGCGTACCTGCCTGACCTTGCCGAGACGTTCGCGCAGCTGATTGAAATACATGGGCAGCTTCGCGCCTTCGAAGTTCTGCAGTTTGCCGGATTTTTCGACCATGATGGCGCGCAGATGGCAGATGCTGTCAGGACATCAGTCGGCCGACACATTCCCGAGCGCGCCTTTCCCTGGTGGCTGATGCGGTTGCTTGCTCCTTTCGGCGGGTTTCCGAGAGAGGCGCTTGAGATCGAGCCGGTCTGGAAACATCCAATGCGGCTCGACAATGCGCGCCTCATGGAGTTGCTTGGATCCGAACCGAGAACTCCCGTGGGCGCGGCCGTGCGGGCGACCCTACAAGCACTGCACTGTCTCGATCGAGGCGGCGCACCCCGGCTTGCCCATGCCGACCAGACCTACGGCCAAGCGGGCCGGGGCGAGTGAATCAACAAGCTCAAAGAAGGAGGTACCACCATGGTCGGGACCATTGTAAAGTTCGTTATTCAGGAGACGGCGATCGCCGCATTGATCAACATGAGTATCAATGCCGGATACACATACTGGCTGTGGAGATCGCATCCTTATCTTTCGGTCTCGGGCGAGTTCCCCATCGGCTACGATCTCGCGCTGACACCATTTTTCATCGGATTGCTTGCAACCTGGTTCGGCACAGCTGGCTTGCGCAAGAGAGCGCCGCGTGACCTGCTAATGGCTCATGCAGTTTCTCTCTCAGACATATTCGGCGCTCTGCCATATGGGGTACTGATCAAAGGTGGGTTGATCGGCACAGCGGCAGCAGGGATCTTTGGCGTTCCGCTATGGCTGATGCTGCCCTTGTTTGGAGATGGTGTAATTAGCATCGTGGATGCATGCCTGCTGAAGACAGTCATCACGCTGGCGCTCTCGGTTGTACTGGTCCCGGTGGTCGCCCTTTCAGCGGTGGCAGATGTGAACAGGGTCCGATCGGCGTGAGGCAGGCGGCGGCTCACTTTCCACAGGCCCTGCTCCAGCTGGACCGCCACGAGCCAATCCGCGCCAGGCCGGGCGGGCGTCACGATCGTACAAGAGCCGTCGCTGCAGGCCTAAACTCGGCTCCTTCTGTCAGCCAGAGGGTAATAAGCCGAAAGGGCCGTCTTCGCTGAAGCAGGGAGGTAAATCGAGATCTGATTGCCCCCAGAGGGTGAGTCTCCCCTCCCGGTAAGCATCGCTGTCCACGAGCCTGGTATGCACGAGCCGCATCGCAAGCAGGAGCGCCTGTACGCCATCCTCTCCGCACGCATGGCGACCTTCCTCTCCTTCCTTCCAAGTGATCGACCAACGACACTGGAATTCTCCACTGGCGACCCTGACCGGCAAGTAGAAGCGCGTTACCAACTCGGACCCGTCAACGTCGAACTTCCGCTCTGCAAAAGGGATGGAACCTTCAGTCACGCGAGTGGCAAACCCCTCGGCAAAGTTGGACCGCATTGCTGCCGCCAAGCGCAACCCTGACCTTCCAACTTTTCGCTGGCCACTTGAGGGAGCGGGGAGACGGGATTCTTGCTCCCATTGCGTTTCCTCCCGAACAGTTCGGCCTGTTGAAGATGAATGCGGCTGAGACCAACCTGTCAGACAGCTTGGCAACAAACAACAGGATTCTGACGCATTGACCACTGTTGTCAGCGTGGTTTAGCCTAAATTTGTCTAACTGATTTGGGCGAAGATCCGATCGTCGGGAGAGGAAACGCGATGACGATTGTGCTAGCGCGTCCAAAGCGGGAGATTCGCTCCTATGCTCAGGTTGTGCCCAGAGCGAAGCTTCCCGACATGCAAGAGCCTGCCCGGGTAATGGTCCATCATCTAACGGCAATCGGCCCCAGAGCGGCGCTCTTTGGGCCCTTCGGTGATTGCGTTTACGTTCTGTTGCATGAGGGTGGCTACCTTGGCGCGGCCTGCTGGGTAGAGACCAATGACTCGCGCTATTTTGACGCGGAGCTCAGAGAAGCGTGGATGGCCGGAGCAATCACGCGGGCTACAGGCTGCAGGACAGCGGGCGAGATGCCTCAGCGATGCCGCGACGCCTGATACACCTGCCGCGCGTGCCGCTGACCGAGTACGCCTTGAACTTGCTCAGTTCGCGATCTCGGCGCTTCCTGGTTCCACTCCAAACCGCCAAATTGTAGTCGACTTGAACGTCTGCCCTGGCCTGAGCAAGGTTGAAGGAAAGCCGGGCTGATTGGGTGAGTCGCTGTAGTGCTGCGTCTCGAGAGCAACCCCAGCACGCGGGAGGATGAGACGACCAGCGGCGTCAATATCTTTCCCGTCGATGTAGTCGCCGGTATATACTTGTACGGACGGCTCTGTTGTTGCGACGCTCAGCGTTCTACCGCTGCGATGATCCCGCAGCCAGGCAACTTCCCGCGGCTTCGACGTGGTCCCGTGTTCGAACGCCCAGGCATGGTTGTAGCCGCCTCGGCTGGACATCATGGAAGACTTTGTGTCCCAGCGATCACCGATTGCACGCTCCTTCAGGAAATCGAGTGGAGTTCCCGCAACGGGGGCAAGGCGGCCGGTAGGAATGCCTGCGCCATCAGACTCAATCCAGCGATGTGCAGCTATGCGCAACCGCTGGTCTGCGACCGTCACGGTGCTTGAGCCTCCAAGATCGAAATAAGTGTGATTAGTGACGTTCACATGAGTAGCCCGAGTGGTCCGCGCCTCGTAGTCGATCTGGAAGCGGTTATCTGAAAACAGCCGATAGGTGACAGTCACGTCCAGTCGACCCGGAAATCCCTGCGCCCCGTCGGCACTGACAAGCTGCAGGCGCGCGCCCGCGAAACTGCGCCCGCGGAAGGGTCGGACCTTCCACCGCATCCTTTCGAAGCCCTCGCCCCCTCCATGAAGCGCGTTCGGCCCGTCATTTGCGTTCAGCTGGAACTCGCGTTTTCCTATCGAGAAACGTGCACCCGCTATGCGGCCGGCGTACCGGCCTATGACCGCTCCGAGGTTGTTCTTTGCGTTCTTCGTCCGGTACTCAGACGTTGATCCGTAGCCAAGCACGATGTTGTCGAACCAGCCGGCGCGATCAGGTGTTTCGATGGAGGTGATAATCCCGCCCAGGTCCAAGAAGCGCACCTTGACGCCCCGCGAGTTGCTTAACGTGTACTCCTTGATTCCCGGGGCATCCTGCCGGACCTGAGCTGACGCCAAGCTGCTGGAGAAAAGCGAAATCCCAATCCACAGAAAGCGCATCGCCCCTCCGATTTGATCCTGGTACCGACAACGCTGACATAATTCACTTGCGCATTGCATATGGTGCAACCATGGTAGCGATACCATCCGATAGAGGTGGCATTTTGGGAGATCAAGGATGCGGCGGCACTCGGCTCTGCTGTTGATTGGCGTTCCTGCCCTGCTCGCGGCTGGTCCGGGAGCATCGAACTTGCGGATTGGCGATCGCGGCTATCTGACAGCTCCAGGACTCGACGTATTTGTCTTCACCGACATCTACCCTGACGGTCACCAGACCGGGGTCACGGTGATCCAGCACGGTGTGCGCGTAGCCGCCAATGGCGATCTTCGGCTGGAGCCGGCACCAGGGCAATGGTCGCCGATGCCGAAGTCGGGAGAGCGTAAGGTCGACACCAGGACAGGCACAATCACCCAGAGCCTGCGCTACCCCGATCCAGAGAAGGACAAGAAAGGCTTCAATCCAATCTTCTATCCCGATCTTGATCTTGGCTACTCGATCCATGTGTCACCCGCTGGGGGAAACAGCTTCCGCATCCGGGTCGACCTCGACAAGCCGCTGCCCGCCGAGTGGGTCGGCAAGGTAGGCTTCAACCTCGAGCTTTTCCCCACACATCTGTTCGGGAAATCCTGGCTGATGGACGGCGCCGGAGGCATCTTTCCGCGACAGCCCAACGGCCCGGTTCAGCGCCTCGCCGGCGGCCGCGTGCCCGAGCCCCGCAATGTCCAGCCGAATGGCCCTGTACAGTCGCTCAACGGGCAAGCCATTGCGGCTCCACTCGCGACTGGCCGCACGCTCATTGTCTCGCCCGAGGAAGACAAACAGCGGCTCACGATCAGCAGCAAAACAGGCGAGCTCGAGCTTATCGATGGTCGCCTGCCGCATAACAATGGTTGGTTCATTGTTCGCTCGCAGGTTAAAGCGGGAGCCACGAAGGGTGCCATCGAGTGGGTGGTGACACCTAACGTTGTACCCGACTGGCGGTACGAACCCGTTATTCAAGTCAGCCAGGTGGGCTACGCTCCAGCCCAGCCGAAGCGTGCAGTCATCGAGCTGGACGCGTCTACCAAGGCTGCCGGCCCGGCAACTCTCTATCGCCTCTCCGGCGAGGGACGCGAGAAGGTGCTAACCGCTACCCCGCAACAGTGGGGCAGCTTTCTCCGCTACAATTACGCGACCTTCGATTTCAGCGCGGTCCGTCAGCCCGGCATGTATGTGGTTGGCTATGGCACCAAGACCTCCCATCCCTTCCGTATCGCAGCGGACGTATATGCGCGTCATGTATGGCAGCCCACCCTCGAGTATTTTCTGCCCGTACAGATGTGTCACATGCTTGTACGAGAAAAGTACCGCGTGTGGCATGGTATAGATCACCTCGACGACGCGCTGATGGCGCCGGTGAACCTCAATCATTATGATGGCTATGTTCAGGGGGCGTCCACCCTTACTCGCTTCAAGCCGGGTGAGATCGTGCCAGGTTTGGACGTGGGCGGGTGGCACGACGCTGGCGATCTTGACATGCGGATCGAATCACAGATCGGAACGATCTGGCTGCTGTCGAAAATGGTAGAAGAATTCGGGCTCGACTATGACGCGACCCGGATCGATCAGAAGCGCAAGCTCGTGGAGATCCACGATCCAGACGGGATCAATGACGCGACCCAGCAGATCGAGCATGGTCTGCTCAGCGTTCTCGGCGGCTATCGTGCGATGGGACGCCTGTACCGTGGCATCATCGATCCGTCGCTGCGTCAGTATGTCTTGCTCGGCGATGGCTCCCTTCAGACGGATAACGTGTTCAGGAAGCCCGCCGACGAGCTTGGCCTGAACAATAATGGCGACGCCATTCGTTGGGACGATCGGTGGGTGTTCACCGAAGACAATCCCGACCGCGAGCTACACGCCGCCGGAGGGCTAGCTGGAGCCGGGCGCGCATTGCGAGCCAGCAATCCGAAGCTCGCAGCCGAGGCAATCGCAGCCGCAAGAGACCTGACAGAGAAGGCAATCGGGCGCAGCAAGGGGCCGAACGCGGTCTTCGCGCTTGCTGAGCTGATTCATGCCACTGGCGATCCGTCGCTGATCACACAGTTGGTCGCTCTTGAGCCGCAGATCGTGGCAGATATCGGCAAAACAGGATGGATGCTCGCCTCTATCCTCGACAAACTTCCACCTGCTTTCCGGGACAAGGTCACGCGTACGGTGGCCGAGTACCAGGCGAAGGTCACCGCCGATGCACGTACCGACTCCCCCTATGGGGTACCGTATGTGCCCAAGATTTGGGGTGCAGGCTGGGACATACAGGAGCGCGGCGTTCAGCAGTACTTTTTTCACAAGGGCTGGCCTGACCTGACGTCGACAGACAGCTACATCAATGCGTTGAACTTCGTACTTGGAGTGCACCCCGGCGAGAACACCGCGAGCTTCGCGTCGGGCGTCGGCTCGCATTCGGCAATCGTCGCCTATGGCGTAAACCGCGCGGACTGGTCGTACATCCCTGGAGGCGTAATTTCGGGAACCAACCTCGTCCGCCCTGATCTTCCGGAACTCAAGATTTGGCCATATTTCTGGCAGCAGACAGAATATGTCATGGGTGGAGGCGAGGCGAATTACATGTTCCTCGCCTTGGCCGCGGATGCCCTATACCGAAAGTGAGACGATGGTTCCTTAATCATGCTCTCGGCGTCCAGCCTTGCGAAGGTGGCTCGACGACGAGGCACGATGAGCTGGAGTTGCAAGCGGCGGTCTCACGTGCGGCTGAGGACGCCGGTCCCGCTCAGCAGGCGACCGCGGGCGCTGGCACCATCCCGCAACCTCGAAGTAGGAGGTCAAGAAGCTAATGAACGGCAGCCTATCGAGAAAGCGGCGGCGCGTCCTAAGGCGCCAAATGGACGCTGAGCCGTCACGCATGAGAGCGACCCATCTCCATCTCGATGGGCCGCTTCAAGCGTCAGAGTCCCATTAACTCCGCTAGCGTCCGGGCCGCTCCGCCGAACGGCAGGAAATGGGTGGAAAGCGAAAAGGCGGCTTTCAGCGCGGAGGACGGGTAAAGGTGTTCTGGGAGGCAAGGATCTTCCAGTCGGTGCCCCGCTTCTCAGCCACATGCTTGAGGTTTGACCAAACGCAGCCCTGGTCATCCGCTCGCGCGCCGGGTGGAAGCTGCGCGAAGCCACAAACTGTCACCGTTATGTCGACCAACATGAGACGATGTGAGAGCGGGAGAACGCGACGGATCGTTGTACGAGCGGCGCTCCTTCCCCGTGCCCAAAGTTCGCGATGCGTTTGGATGATTGCGTCGCGACCCTCGAAGATCGTGCCTGTTGGATCAACCAGCTCGGCCTCAGGCCAATAGGCGCTTCCATAGGCTGGCCCATCTGCGGCATTCCACGTCGACGCGAACCTCCGAGCCAGATCGTTAGCCACCTCAACCATTTCCGGCGAGGGCGTTTCCGATAGGAGTTGTCGAGCGCTCGCTGCCGACGGCAGCAATAGGATAAGGGCCGCGCAGATCCGGATCACGGTAGTTCACCTCGCTTTATAGTGGCGGTTCGCCGTACACTTGAACTCGCCCATTGTCGGCAACTGGCTGAACGTCCTTTCAGGTTCCACCGCAGTACCGCGCGATGCCGAATGGAAGAGAGGAGCGCTTAAAGTCTGCTAGCCCCTGCAGTAATTGGTACCCTCCCAGTCATCAGAAAGGCGCATCCATGGCTGCCCGGGCGACGCCAATATCAACACCACGCTTCTACGTCCCTTGGGAGCCGCCTGAAGGTGGGCGCCTCCAGCAACGATATAGCTCTGCCCTGCGACTATGGTCCGTTGCTCGGCAGGCGTTGCGGTACATTGCTCCCCCTCGATGACGTAAAAGGCCTCGGGACCTGAGTGAGAATGTACCCTCGTCCGCATGCCGGGGGGGAACCAGGATTCCATGAACCTCGCCACCACGGGTGAGCCAGGCTTGATGTTGAACGGGCCGGCGACGTGATGTGGTGCTAATTCGGGTTCCTGCTGATTAGCTGACAGGACGTACAACCACCATCTCCCGTGTGCCAAGACAGGGGCTGACCAAGGCCGGCTGTCTGCATCGGCCCTGGCCCGTCGCTCCGTCGGTTCGGGTACGATGTGCCAGTAAAGAGTCGAGGGCGGTGAACTGATGGTGATCTCAGTTGATAAATAGCAGCCCGGCTTCCCAGCATGCGCGGCCGCCGGAGCAGTGCACCCGCCGGGTACAGCCGGCGCCGTCTGCGTCAGCAGCCCTACGAGCAGAGCAATCGATCCCACAAGCATATGGCACTCCTGCGGTGTCCGACGCGGTACGCTTCACAGCACTGAGTAGGGAGCAATACCTCGACTTCTGGATTTCCGGAAACATGAACGACCGGCAGCTTCCACGAGCCGCCGCAGTCGCTGCGGATGGCCGAGTTTAAGGCGCATAGCTGCCATTGACGTGATTGCCTCCATGAGCTCGGGAGGAACGTGATTACCCGGTGATTATTTCCCAAGCTTACCTAGGGGGCTTGCCGCAACTTAAGCTCACATTATCAGATAGTTGATCATGTTCGGCCCTGAGGTCTGGTACTTCCGTTACCGGCGCATATGGCGAATGGGCCCGGATCGTCTGTGAACGGCGAGCAACAGAATCACGAAGCGGACTATCGACGCTCTTCTCGCTAGCAGCGTCGACGGTGGTCCTTCACCGCGCTGCGTCAGCGCCTCACTCTGCCGTCCGGTGACAGTCTGACCGTCCGCCCTGTCTCCGCGGCTGCATAGATCGCCTCGATCAGCCTGAGGTCCCGCAGCCCCATCTCGCCGGGCGTCCGGATAGCCGCGCCGTCCCGAAGAGCGTCGGCGAAATGGTCGAGTTGGCGCGCGAACTGAACGCTTGGGTCGCCTGGTGCGAATTCCCGCGCGCCACGCGCTTCGAGCCGCATCTTCTGACCGGAATAGCTGGTCGCCGGGTCCATGATCAGTGCTCCGTCGGTGCCGCGCACATGGGCGAAGTTGGTGCCGGCGGAATCATAGGACGTGACCAGCTGGGCGACCGCGCCCGACGGAAACCGCCATTGCGAGGCCACATGCGCGAAGATCTCGGCGAAGCGGGGATCCTCCGTCGGGCGAAAGGCCGTGGCGCTGATGCTCTCCGGCATTTCGCCGGTGAGATACAGGGCCGATTGCAGGCCGTAGATACCGTAGTCCTCAAGCGGCCCGCCGCCCGCCAGCAGCCGGTTCGCTCGCCAGTTGTCGCTGGGGCTGGTCGGGCCCATTCGGTAGGATTGCTCGGTGCGCACCAGCCGGATGGCACCGACCGCCTTTTGCTCCATGAGCCTCATGGCTTCCAGATTGTACGGTTCGAAGTGCGATCGATAGGCGAGCATCAGCTTGCGATTGGCGCGACGGCTCGCGGCGATCATTCGCTCGCAATCCACGCTGGAAAGAGCCATCGGCTTTTCGCACAGGACATGCTTGCCCGCCGCGAAGGCGCGGATCGCCCACTCGGCATGCAGACCGGTGGGGAGCACGATGTATACGGCATCAATGCGGGCGTCCGATGCGATTTTGGCGAAGGCATCGTAGGTATAGTGCGCATCTTCCGGAACGCCGTAGGCGTCGCCCACCCGGCGCAGCTTGTCCGAATTGCCCGATACGATCGCTGCAATATGTGCCCGCTCGGCCTGATCGAAGCGTGGCATCATCTGATTGAGCGCATAGCCACCCAACCCGACGATCGCGAAGCCGACGCTGTCCGGACGCTTGCGACGCGGCAGCGCGGCGGGCAGCTTTACGCCATCCGGCAAGGGCTGGCCTGTCGCGCGCGCACCACCATGCGCCTGCCCAAGCGCTGCGACGGGACTAGCGTAGGCTGCCAGCGACGCCGCTACCACGCCTCCGGCTTCCATGAACCCTCGCCGCGTAATGACACTGTCGACCATCACCGCTCTCCTGTTCGGATGCCCCGTCCGCTTGTGCCCTATTATCTACGTTCGACCGGTTTAGCGAACCGGCGGAACACGAAACAGCAGCTTCTATCCAGACGGTCGAGATCGGAAGCCAACCATTCGGCGCCGGCTCGTCGGGCACTGTCGGCGGCAACCGCAACCGTTCCCCCCGCTCCCGGGCCCGCGGCTTCGATTCGTCCTGAATCTCCAGTCAAGCCTCTTTACCGGGAACCTCTGCCTTGGCATCGCAGTACAAGCGTCTCATTGTTGGACGTTTGTAGCGTAAGGTGGCTTATCGCGTGGCGCATATTCTGGTCGCGGACGACGACGATCTCCTGGGCGAGTTGCTTCGCTTCAAGCTCGAAGGCGCGGGACACCGCGTAACGATCATCGGCGACGGGCAGTCCGCGCTCGATGCAGCGCTGTCGGGTGCGTACGACCTGATGGTGCTCGATGCGATGATGCCGGTCCTCTCGGGTCCCGAAGTGTTGCGCGCGCTGGTCCAGCAGGGATCGCGCCTGCCAGTGGTGATGCTGACTGCGCGCAAGGGGCAGGACGACGTGCTCGATGCACTTTCCGCGGGCGCCCGCGACTATCTCACCAAGCCTTTCATTCCCGACGAGCTCGTCGCGCGGGTCAATGCCATCCTGAAAGCGGATAGCGCGCGTGCGTCGACGGACGGCTGAGGCGCTCGCCGCACTGACGCTGCTGGCCAGCCCGGCCGCGGCGAGTGCACAAGCGCGCGTCGAGGATCGCGACGCGGTCATCGCCGAGGCACGCGCAGCAGTGGCACGCGGCGACAACGTCGCGGCTGTCGCGCGCCTCGAGGACGCACGCGCCGCTTCGCCCGACGATCCGGAGATCCTCCGATTGCTCGGCAGCGCCTATGCCTATGCGCAGCGCCACCGCGAAGCGATCGCGACGTTGCGCGCGGCGCAAGCGCTAGCACCCGAGGATCTGGACATTCGCGCAGCGCTTGCGCGCGCCTATCTGTGGTCGGGCGACCGCGCTGCGGCGCGGCGCGAACTCGTCGCGATCGAGGCGCGCGATCCCGGCAATGCCGAACTGGCGGCCATCCGCGACCAGCTCGCCCTGCCGCAAGGAGAGCGCCCGACAACGCGGGCCGGGGTCTTCGCCGCCCAGAGCGTAGCCGACGTCTCGCTGGACAATGGGCCCGACCGGACCTGGTGGACAACGACGCTCGGTGCATTCGCCCCGATCACGCGCGGCACGACATTGTCCGTCGAAGCCGAGCGCGAAGACCGCGATTTCGCGGTCGATACCCATCTGCTCGCGCGGATCGACCATCAATTCTCGCCCGGCTGGCGCGGCTACCTCGCCGCGGCGGTCACGCCCGAGGCGGATTTCCGCGAGCAATGGAGCGTCCGCGGGGGCATGGAGGCCGGCCTGGGCCGGCAGGTCGCGCTGCTCGCCGATGTCCGACACGCCGATTATGGTTCGACGCAGGTAACCGCAATCGAGCCCGGGGTGCGCTTCGGCGTGCCCGCATTGCGGAGCAGCGCGACGCTGCGGATGATCAACCTGTGGGACGAGCAGGGAGCGCATCGCAGCGGCTGGTCCGCGCGCGTCGACACCGAGACGCGCAGCGGTGCGGGCCTGTTCGCCGGCGTCGCAAGCTATCCGGACACCGAAGCGGGCATCACCCGGCGCGTACGCTCCGCCTTTGTAGGCGCGGCAATCCCGGTGACCCCGCATGTCACGATCCGCGCCACCGGCGACTATGAGCGCCGCGTCGACACCTATAGCCGCAAGGGGCTGACCCTCGGGCTGCAGATTCGCCGCTGATCGTGACGCTTCCCGGCATCGCCGATCACGTCGCCCGGCTAGCGATCCTGGTCTCGCTATGGGGAACGCTGGCGATGGCCGCGCTGCTTCTCCTGCTGGTGATGCGACGGGACCGCAAGGAACGGAGCCGGGCGTCCGCGGCAACCAATGATCGGGCGCTGACCCGCGAGATACTCGCGGCGCTGCCCGGCGCCGAACGCCCCGGCGAGGCCTATCGGCAGGCCTCGGCAGCGCAGAGGCTCGCGGCGGTGTCGCACCTCAGGCGTCTGATGCGCGGCGAGGATCGCCTGCGCTTGACCGCGTTCGTCGAGCGCCATCAACTCGTCGACGGGATACTCGCGAGGGCGCAGCGCCGCCGCACCTCGCGTCGCGTCGACGCGGTCCGCACATTGGGCGGCGTCGGCGGAACGCAGGCGGTAACGGCGCTCGATGCGATGCTCCGGCAGGACAAGGCGCTGCCGGTGCGGCTCGAGGCGGCGGCGATGCTGGCCCGACTGGAGGCACTGCCCTCCGCCGACGTGCTGATCGCGGCACTCGCGCTCGAGGAGGTGCCGGTGACCCCGCTGCATCACGCGTTGTTTCGCGCGCTGGCCCCGAACCGGGCGGAAGAGCTGCTGGCATTGTCGTGGCGAAACTTTCCTCCCGGGCTCCATGCGCTCATCGTCGATGCGCTCGGTTGGACCGACGATTATTCGACCCTCGACGTGCTCGGGGAGGCGTCGTCCGCCGACGATACCGAGGTTCGTCTGGCGGCGCTGACGGCGGCCGCCCGCCTCAATCACCCCGCCGCGGCCAAGTGGATCCTGCCGCTGCTCGAAGACTCCGACCCGAGCGTCCGTGCACAGGCGGCACGCGCCTGTGCGGCGATGGGGCTGCGCGCGGCGGTGCCGCTGCTCGAACGGATGCGCGAAGATCCTTCGCAATGGGTCCGGCTGCGCGCGGGCGAGGCGATGGCGACGCTGGGAGGCGGCGCATGAGCTGGCCGCTCATCGCCGATTGGGCCGGACGCATCGGCACCGGGCTGCTGATCGGCATGGGCTTGCTCTGCTTCCTTGTGGTGAGCATCCGCAACCTCGTATCGATCATTCAACTCGTGCTCGCCGCGCGCGTGTTCTACGTCCGCATCCGCCCTGCCGCGCGTTCTTACGAGCTGTGGTCGCGTTATGCCGATCTCGCACCGCCGGTATCGGTGATCGCGCCTTGCTACAACGAGGAGCTCTCGATCGCCGACAGCGTGCGCGCGCTGCTCGCGCTCGAATATCCCGATCATGAAGTCGTGGTGGTCAACGACGGCTCGCGCGACGGCACGCTGGCGCGGCTGATCGATGAGTTCGGCATGCATCCGATCGAGCGCGAGCCACTCGCGACTCTTCAGAAGACGCGGATCCTTGGAGTCTATGCCTCGGCCAAGCATCCCAATCTGCTGCTCGTTGACAAGGAGAATGGCCGCAAGGCGGACGCGGTCAACGCGGGGATCGGCTTCGCCACCGCGCCTCTGGTCTGCGTGATCGACGCCGATTCGATCATCGAGCCGGACGGGCTGCTGCGCGGCACCGAGCCGTTCATGACCGACGATGGCAGCCTCGTCGCGATCGGCGGCACGATCCGCATCGCCAATGGCTCGGCCGTGCAGGGCGGGCATGTGCGGCAGGTCCGGCTGCCGGCAGGCTGGCTGCCGCGCTATCAGATCCTCGAATATCTCCGCGCCTTCCTGACCGCGCGGATCGCCAATGCGCAGCTGGACATGCTGCTGCTGATCTCGGGCGCGTTCGGAATCTTCCGCCGCTCGGTGTTGATCGAGATCGGAGGGTATCGCCACGACACGGTCGGGGAGGATCTCGAGATCGTCACGCGGATCCACCGCTATATGCGCGAGCAGCGCCGCCCCTATCGCGTCGCCTTCGTCCCCGAAGTGGTCTGCTGGACCGAGGCCCCCTTTGAGTGGGAAGGCCTGCGCAACCAGCGCTCCCGCTGGGAGCAAGGCGCGCTGGAGACGCTCGTTCGCCACCGCCGCATGATCTTCAATCCACGCTATGGGCGGATCGGCATGGTCGGCATGCCGCTGCTGGTGATCGAGGACGTGATTGGCCCACCCTGCGAGCTCTTCGGCTATCTGCTGGTGCCGCTCCTGTACCTGCTCGGGCTGACCAGCGGCACGGTGGTGATCGCCTTCTTCTCGCTGACGGTGCTGTTCGGTACCGCGATCAGCCTCGGCACGCTGGCGCTGGAGGAACTTCAGCTTCGGCGAACGCCGAGCGCGCGCGATCTGTTCCTCATCGCGATTGCCGCGCTGGTTGAGAATTTCGGATACCGGCAGGCAAACCTCGTGTTCCGGCTGCGCGGCATGTGGCGCTTTTTCCGCAAGGACAGCAGCTGGGCCTCGGCGACCCGCGCGGGCTTTGCGAAGGAGTGACGGCGTGGTGGGTCGAAGCGATTGGATCCGGGCAGTCGCTCTCGCGCCGGCGGCCGTGACCGCGCCCGCCGCGCTCGCCCAGACGGCTGCGCCGGTCTGGAGGGGTCCAGCGGCGCCGCAATGGACCCATGCCGACAGGCTGGTGCTGCAAGGAACGATCCGCGACGGAGACTTCGTGCCCAAAAGCCTGAGCCTTCCGGCGCCGGAGACCGCCGAGCCCGCCGTCGCCCGGCTCCTGCCGCTGACCGACAATCTTCTGCCCCTGCTGCGCCCTCGCATTTTCGGCGTCGAGGAGCGTGTCTCCTTCACCGCCGGCGCCGGCGGGTTGCGCATTCGCTGCCGCGCCGGATCCCGACCGGCGGGAATTGTCCTCGAACCCGTCGGCTACCGCTTTCCCCGCGGCATGACAGGAAGCCTGGTGCTAAGCGGCCTGCCCGGCGCCGCTGTCGGCCTGTCGCTGATCGCTCCCGGCAGCGACGCTCCGTCCCCGCCGCAAGCCAGCTTCAGCGGCGGCAGAGCCACCCTCCCGCTTCGACCCGACGCATCCGCACTGGTGGTCGCCTGTCCTTCCGCGCCCGGCGAAATCACGCTTCAGGACGTGCGGATCGAACCCGCGAGCGGGCCGGCAGGACGCTATGGCAGCTGGGTGTGGGACCCGGCAGAGGCGATCTGCGATCCCGCCGCCTTTGCCACGCGGCTCGCCGGGCTTGGCCTAAACGACATCGCCATCCAGCCACCCGCCGAGCCACGCGGCATCATCCGGGTGGCGCGCGCGCTCATCGCGTCCGGGATCGCGATGCATTTCGTCGAAGGCGATCCGGACATGATCAGGCCGGATGGCCTGGCGCGCACGCTCGAACGCGTGCGCCGTCTCCGCCGGGCGACGCAGAGCCTGCCGCTTGTCGATCCTCCGGTGCGGCTGGAACTCGACATCGAACCCTATGGCAATTCGGACTATGCCCTGAACCCCGCCCAAGCATGGCAGCGCTGGGCCGTGGCGGTCGAGGAAATCGCCCGGGTCTGGGGCGAACCCGTCGATGTCGACGTGCCATGGTGGATGCTCGAGGCGCCGGGAGGTGCCGCGGCGCTGACAAAAGCCCGTCCCTCGATCGGTACGATCGTGGTGATGGCGTACCGGACGGAGCCGCACCTCGTGCTCGAGGCTGCCGAGCCCTGGCTCGCGCTGGGCGTTGCCGTGAAGATCGCGGTCGAAGCCGGAGAAGTCGCAACCGAGGTCGAGCGAACCTATCGGCGCTCCCCGGCTGGCGAACTCCTGATCCGTGCCGACCGCGCCGCATTGTACGCTGCCCCGATCGCCGCGAGCGACGGCGCCGCGTCCTTTTCGCTGGTCGAGGAAATCCGCACGCGCCCCGACCGCGTCAGTTTCCATAGTCGCAACGCCGAACGCCGATCCGTCGAGCGAACGATCCTGCCGCTCCTGAGAGCGTTCCCGAATTTCCAGGGTTTTCGCGTCCATGGCCTTTCGGCCTCTCGGTCTCAAGCTGCACAGTTCCAATCAACCGCAGCAGCTTGCACCGGAACTCGTGCTGGAAACGGGTGAACTTGTCGGGCAGCTCACGACCGTCGTGCAACGCGAGAAGGTCGTCTTCATGCTTTCAGGCTTCGTTCGCTTGCGAGCCTCGACGGCCCCAGCGACCAGGAAAAAGCTCGTGCGGGCTCAGGCCGCGTATCGACCGATCACAGCGGCGCCCCCGCGCTGTCGATCAGCTCCATGCGATAGGCGCAGCCGTAGAATGTCTTGCCGGGATGCGTGCGCACGTTCGAGATCGTGCGAGCGACGACGAAGTGCCCCCCAAAGCCATCCTTGTCGGGTGCCTTCTCGGTACTTTCCTGCACTATCCGCTCGCCCAGAAACTTGCGGAAGGGGATCATTCGCTCCGCTTCGTCGCGGCTTACCTTCCCGGTGGCGACCAGGGCGGCAATCATGGGTTCGGAATCCATGGTGTTGGCAATCTGCTCCTTGCCCGCGATCACTGCAGGGTCGGGAAGATCGAGCACCGCAAGGATTGCGTCCGCGGTAAAGGCGATCCGACGCGTGCTGTACGTGCCGGCAACGCTGATGGGTTCAGGCAGCTCAAACTCGAGGAACAACGGGTTGGCAGAAGGGATCTTCTTCCAGCCGCGCTGCTTCGCGAGAGCCTCCTCTCCCTCGATGGCGAAGGCAAAGCCTTGATAGGTCGGGACATCGAGCCGGCATTCGATCGCATCCGCTTCACGTACCTGTTTCGGTTCGACCGCCGGGCTGCTCGCGCTGGAGAGCGCAGATATCAGAAATGCGGTGAACATCGCGGGGATCTCGATCATCGGCGGCTCATAGGGCAGCAGCGCGCGCTGGATCAAATGGGACGCAACCTGAATGATCGCTCTGCCGCCACCGTAGTGGCTTCTCGACACCGTCGAAGCGGAGGTTGGCGGATCAGAGGGTAGCGACCCCTGTATCGCTGTCGGCTACGAGCCCGTACAACCTCGCCGAAGGACCGCATCGGAAAGGTGTCGAGAAAATGATCAGCGTGAGAACCACTGCGCTCGGCCTGGCTTGTCTGCTTTCAATGTCCTGGACTTCGATCGCGTACGCGCAGACGGGCAGCCCCAACGTCGCCCGGGCGAAAGAGTTCGCGAGCTCCGCAGATGTAAAGGCCCAGATCCGCACGATGCTGGCTGAGATGGCGCCCGACCAAGGCTTCATGTGGCGCTCTCTGGTGCGCGACGGCTCCAGCGTGGCAGCGATCGAGATCTGGAAGAAGCCGGGTCGGCCCGCGGTGCACCCGGGCGAGGCAGAGTACGCCATTGTGCTGGAGGGCACGGGAACGCTGGTCTCGGGCGGCACGTTGGCGGATCCAAACCCTCGCAATGCCAAGCTTGTGGAGGGAAGCAGGATCGACGGCGGGACGACGCGGCGACTTCGTCCGGGCGATGTCATGTTGATTCCCGCAGGCGTGCCGCATTGGTTTGGAATCGATGGAGATCGGCTGATCCTGCTCGGCATCAAATTGCCTGGCGCGAACTGAACCGACCGCTGCCCCGGTTACAATCCACGTCCCGGGGCGGATATCCCGACGTTGATGCTTCACGCTCGCCGCGCTGCCCGAGGACGCGGCACGATGATCGATGCGATCGCCGCCAGGAGGCACCGGAATGCCGCCGGTAATTCCGTCTTGAGCGACGTGGCCAGCTTGCACGCTGTGCGCGCAACGCCATGCGGGCGTGAGCAACCCAGCTTGTCGGGTTCGATTCGGCTAGTCGGGCTCGACGAAACAGCTGTCGCCGGGAACCTCCCAGCCACCGATGCTCCTGTAGATGCGGTCGCGGAGATCGCGGACGTCGCCATTGATCTCGCCGAGACGCTCCGGCGGAAGGTCACTGGTCGCCAGCATCCGCTCGGCGAGGCAGCTCGCGCGTGGTTGGAGGGCAAGGCCCTCCCTGGTCAGCTCCACGATCACCTGTCGCTCGTTCTGTGGATTGCGCGCCCGAGCAATCAGACCCGCAGTTTCGAGAAGTTTCAACAGCGGCGTGAGGGTGCTGGATTCCAGCGCGAGCCGCTCGGCGATCCCGCCCACCGTCTGGCGATCCTCATGCCAGAGCACGTTCATCACCAGATATTGCGGATAGGTCAGGCCAAGCGCTTCCAGAACCGGCTTGTAGGCGCGCTGATCGCCATCCCTGCCGAATAGATGGAATAGCAGAGATGGTCTTCGAGGCGCATCGGACCGGTGGGTTCACTCAAGGGTTCCGCTCCCTTCGAACGTTTAACGGTCGTCGCGGCGGCTTTTGGCCGCGACCGCCTCGATTTCGACGAGATAACCCGCATTGCCCAAGGCGGCGACCTGCACCGTCGATCGGGCGACGAGGTTGGGCTGTTCCGCGGTCCCGAAGAAGCGGCGATAGGCTCGCGTGAACCCCTCCATATCGAGACGCCCCTGATTTTCGGGCGCGCCGACCAGGAAAACGGTCAGCTTGACGACATCGCCAAGTCCATAGCCGCGGCGCGCGAGCGTTTGCGCGATCTTGCGCAGCACATTCGTGGTCTGGGCCTCGGTATCGCCATAGGCCTGCGGCGTGTTGGCGGGCGCGGTTCTGTTGGCGAGCGAAGCCACTTCGCCACTGAGATACAGGGTTTCAGCAGTTGCGGGCACCGTGATCGCTTCCACGATCGGAAGCGTCGGGTGTCTCTCGTGACGCTGAATTTCTTGCGCCTGCGCGCCGGCAGCTGCCGCGAGAAGAGGCGGGAGAGCCAGGAAATATAGTTCTCTGAACATCACGAACTCCAAATCACGCCTCGCCTGCACCCTGCCCTGCCCGATCGATCGCCGGGCAGGGCTTCTCGTCAGCCGACGAGCGTCGTGTTCAATTGCTGGCGGGGGCCTTTGCGCCCTGTGCACCCTTGGCCGCTTGCTCGATGACGTCGGCCACCGCCTTGGGCTGGGTGAGGAAAACGACGTGGCTGCCCCGCACTTCGGTGGCGACGGCTCCGATACGGCGCGCCGTGCTGCGCAGCAGCGTCGGATCGATCGCGCCATCCTCGGTCGCCACTACCGCCCAGCTGGGCCTCGACTTCCAGGCCGCAAAAGTGACCTTCGCTTTGAGGGCCGCCATTGCCACCGGCACCTGGCTGTCCCGCAGGAAAGCAGCAACCTCGTCGCTGGTGTCGGCGGCGAAGCCCGCCTTGAACTTGTCCTTGTTGAGCGTCGCGAAACCGTCGGCGGTCTCTTCGGGAACGAAATTGGGCGGAGGCGCGACCTCGGCATATTGATCGAGGGTCGATTTGCCGACTTCGGGGGCAAAGGCCGCCACATAGACGAGGCCAACCACCTTCTTGTCGCCGCCGGCCTGGGTGATGACGCTGCCGCCATAGCTATGCCCGACCAGAATCGTCGGCCCGTCCTGACGGGCGAGCACCCGGTTGGTCGCCGCCACGTCGTCTTCGAACGACGTGAGCGGGTTCTGCACGATGCTGACGCGGTAGCCGCGGGAGGTGAGCTCATCGTACACGCCCTTCCACCCAGACCCGTCGGCGAATGCGCCGTGAACGAGCACGATGTTCTTGACGGTCTGTGCCTGCGCCACCCCCGGGAGGCTGACGGCAGCGGCAGCGGCAAGGACGGCAGTACGGATCTTCATGACGCTTCTCCTTTGCGCGACATTTCTTATCGCGATATATGTTTGCTACAGTGCCTGGTGACGCATGTCCAGCATTTATTTATCGCGATAATTGTTAGGCGTCAGATCGGACGGCCTCGGCCTGACAGAGTGTGTGGGAAATCCGCTCACGAGTCCTCGGCAAACGTTCGCCGGCAGCAGAACTTGTGTCCGCTTCCCGTCAGCCGCGACGCTTTCGATTGGCCATCGGTGCACGGCGGTACATAACCCTTCCCGAGAGCTCATCATCGGCAGGAGTTTCATGACCAATCGTGCCCTGCAGCTCGTTGCCGGCGCGGCCCTTGCGGCTGCTGCCGTCCTCGCCGGCCTGGCGCCCCGTTCACCTGCTGCCGCGCAGGTCCGGGAGAGCGCCCCTGAGGCGAAAGCCTATGCGGAGCTCGACGCCATCTTCGCCGAGTTCCAGCGAGAGAACCACGTGCCGGGCCTGGTGTTCGGCGTCGTCACACACGGTCGGTTGCAGCACGTGCGGGCATTCGGTGTGCAGGATCTCAAGTCCCGCCGCCCGGTCACCCCCGACAGCCTGTTCCGTATCGCCTCGATGACCAAGGCATTCACCGCCCTCAGTCTGCTATCCTTGCGGGACGAGAAGCGGCTCTCGCTTGAAGCGCCCGTCGAGACCTATGTGCCCGAACTCAAGGGGTGGCGCTACCCGACTGCCGACTCGCGTCGCATACGCCTCCGCGACCTGCTCCATCATACCGCCGGCTTCGTCACGGACGATCCCTGGGGTGACCGGCAGACGCCGATGCCGGAGATAGAGTTCACGAAGCTCCTTCGCACAGGCGTGCCCTTCACGCGCGCGCCCGGACTGCAGATGGAGTACAGCAATTTCGGCTACGCGCTGCTCGGCCGCGTCATCGCCAACGTCTCCGGCGTCCCGTATCGCACCTATGTCGAGCGCACCCTGCTGCAGCCGCTTGGCATGCGATCGAGCGGTTTCGAGGTCTCTGAATGGCCTGTAGAGCGCCGCGCCATAGGCTATCGCTGGGCAAACGGCACCTGGGCGGAGGAGCCGACGATGCGACACGGATCGTTCGGCGCGATGGGTGGGCTTCAGACCAGCGCGAACGACTATGCGAGATACCTGGCATGGCTGCTTGCTGCCTGGCCAGCGCGGGATGCACCCGGGCAAGGGCCGCTCAAACGATCGACCATGCGCGAAATCGTCGAGGGCTCGAACTTCGTGGAGCGGCGCGAACGCGCGATCGAAGGCCGTTCCTGCCCCCAGACGGTCGCGTACGGCATGGGAATGCGGGTCTTCACCGACTGTGAGTTCGGAACCGCGCTCAATCACGGCGGAGGCTACCCCGGATACGGGTCTGGCGTCCTATTGCTACCGGAGCACGGAGCGGCCTTGTTCGTGTTTAGCAATCGTACCTACGCGGGTGGCAGTGACGCCTTGTGGCGAGCTGCCTCGTTGTTGAACAAGGCGAAGCTTCTGGACGAACGCCCGCGCCCGGTGAGCCAGGCGCTTGCCACTGCCCATGCCTGGGCACGGAAGATGTACCGTGCAGGGGATGTGCGTGTCGCACCCGACCAGCTGGCCAGCAACTTCCTCCTCGATCGCTCGGCGGAGGATTGGCAGCGGGACTTCTCCGCCCTTAAGCGCGAGGTCGGCGAATGCGGGCGTGAATTGCCTCCTTTCCCTCGCGGGGCTCTTTCGGGCAACTTCAGGTGGGTGTGTGATCGAGGCACCATTGACGGCTTCATCCTGCTCGCACCAACCAGCCCGCCGACAATCCAGCAACTTCGGCTGACGATTACGCCTCCTCCGCCCAATTGATCGACGTCGCCACGGGAAGAGTCATGCGTGGCCGACCGGCTGAGCCGATCCTGGAGACAGGCGCGGGATAGATCTGCCCGATTCCGGGCTTCGGCTATCTCTGAATCCGGGCAGTCACAGATCGAGTTCGATCCAGACCGGCGCATGGTCGCTGGTCTTCTCCCCGCCGCGGACAAAGCGGTCGACGTTCGCGGCTTTCAGCGCCCTGGCGGCGGGGGCATTGAGCAGGAGATGGTCGATGCGCAGCCCGGCGTTGCGCGCCCAGGCGTTCCGGAAATAGTCCCAGAAAGTGTAGATCGTCTCGTCGGGATGCAGCGTGCGCAGCGCGTCGGTCCAGCCCTGCTCGAGCAGCCGGAAATAGGCCGCCTTCACCTCGGGCGCGAACAGCGCGTCGCCCTCCCAGCGCTCGGGCTTGTAGACGTCGAGATCGGTCGGCATCACGTTATAGTCGCCGGCGATGACGACCGGCGCGTCCGTCCCGATCAGCGTCGCTGCATGCGCGATCAGCCGATCGAACCAACGCAGCTTATAGTCGAACTTCGGCCCCGGCCGCGGATTGCCGTTGGGCAGATAGAGCCCGCCGACCAGCACCCCGTTCACCGCCGCCTCGATATAGCGGCTATGGGCGTCGTCGGGGTCGCCGGGCAGGCCGCGCCGGGTCTCGACCGGATCGCAGCCGCGCGCGAGGATCGCGACGCCGTTCCAGCTCTTCTGCCCATGCCAGATCGCGCCGTATCCGGCATCGCGGATCGCCGCTTCGGGGAATTTCTCGTCGGGCGCCTTGAGTTCCTGCAGGCACACCACGTCCGGCGCGGTTTCGGCGAGCCAGCGCAGCAGCACCGGCAGCCTGCCATTGACGCCGTTTACATTGTACGTTGCTATCCGCATGCGCGCTCCTCTTCGGCCGACAAGGCGCGCCGCATACAAAGGGTTCCGCCGGTTGACCCGCGCGGTACCCGCGCCTAGGGGGCGGCAGCGTGGGTCCGTAGCTCAGTTGGTAGAGCAAGCGACTTTTAATCGAGAGGTCCCGGGTTCGAATCCCGGCGGACCCACCACTCGAAAGTTTCACGTCACGACATTGGCTCTTTTGCATCCCGGGGAGCATCTGGGGTCAAAGGCCCTGCGTCTTCCAGAACAGCCTCGGCCCGCTTGAATCGGGGAAGCCCTATTCGCCGGTGCTCCAGCCAAGCGCGCGCATCATGATCTCGAAAAGTCGCGTGTTCGGCAGGAAGCCGCGGACCTGTTCCGAGCCGGGGCCAGCCGCGGCGGCGATGACCTCCTCGCCGGTATGGGTGTCCTCCACCACGATCGGCGCCTCCTTGCCTTCGGCCGCCTCCGTCGCCGCGCGATACTGATCGACGAACGGAGTCGCCCGCGAGCCGCCGCGCATCCGGAGCCCGAAGCTGTGATCGGCGACGAACAGGATCAGCGTGTCCTCGCCGGCGACCGCGCTGACGCGGCGAACGAGATCGTCCATCTCGACCGCGTGGCGCAGCCCCTTTTGGGGATCGTCGGTGTGCATGTCCCATTCGACCATGAGGACATAGCCTTTGCGGTTTCGCTCAAGGCTCGCGATCGCCCCTTCGACGGCCGGGATCGCCGCGAAATCCGAATCGCGCAGGACCGCCGCGCGCCCGGTCTCTCGCGTCACGGCAGCCGGATCCCCGCCGAAGCGATAGCCGCCCTTGCCGAAGGCGATCGCCGGGGTCGTGCCGAGCTTCGCGAAAGAGGCGTTCGCGTCCTTCAGTCCCATGCCGATGACGATGTCGAGGCCGTCGCCAAAGCGCGGCGCCAGCAACTGCTGGAAGATCTCGTCCTTGCTGGAACGCGTCGCGACGTGCGCATAGCAGGCGGCGGGCGTCGCATCCCAGATCGGCATGTTGGTGATGACGCCGGTCGAGAGGCCGCGTTCTTCGGCATGTTCGAACAGTGTCTTGACCGGGGTGACGCCCGCGCCACCGGCCCTGGGTACGACGGAGACCATCCCGTTGTTGGTCTTGTGACCGGTGACGATGGCGGTCATCCCCGCCGCCGAATCAGTCACCCAGCGGTCGAGCGACGAGGTGTCCGAAAGCGCGATGTTCGGCATCGACTGGATGAACAGCGATTGCGGGCGGTTGTGCGCGAGGATCCCGGCGGCACTCAAGGTCGGAAGACCGCCCGCATCCGCGAGCAGGATGATCACGTTGCGTGCGGGCCGCGCCGCCGCGGGCACGCTGCCGGCGATCGCCAGAGAACAAAGGGCGAGGGCCGCCGAGGCTTTCAGAAGATCAGGAAACCGCATTGAAGATGCCTCGTCTGTTCGGATGGTTCTGTTCGCGTCGCATCGCCAGCTATGGGGATACCTTGACGGATTTGTTACGGCGGCGCTCGGTATGAGCGTTGCTCGGCGACGGCTTGGTGGAACGCGCCGCGCGCCGCGTCGACAATGCGAATTAGCGTCGCGCGAGGGCAGATCGACGCGCCCGAGCGGACCGGCAAATGCCGGCTTCCCGCCTCTGGCGGCGGTGCGTCCGCCCATAAGGGAAACCCCCTAACGCGCCGATTCGGCCCTGCCGCCCCTCTATAAAATCCAGATAGGCTTTTGGAGGCAGCAATGCGCCGCTCGATTTCGTCCCTCACTGCCAGCGCCTCGGTGCTCGCCCTCTTCGCCGCTCCTGCGGTGGCTCGCGCCCAATCGGTCACGCCGGCCGCGCAGAACGCCGAGATCGTCGTGCTCGCCGCCTACAAGGCGAAGTCGGATACGCCGGTGAAGCAGGACGTGCCGCCGCCGCAGCCCGGCACGCCGCCAAGCGAGGCGAGCCAGGAGCGCGCCCCCGCCAACCCCGCAAGCCGGGCCTATCCGCGCCAGGCCGACGGCCACGGCGTCAAGCTGGGCGGCTATAACCTGTCGCGCTGGGCCGAGGACTGGCAGCTGATGCGCGACCCGAAGAAGCGCGACGACGTGCTCGATAGGCTCAAATATGTTCCGTTCGGTGCCGGCGACGACGTCTATCTCACCTTGTCGGGCGAAGTCCGCCTGCGCGTCGACTATACGTCGAACCCCGGCCTGGTTGAATCCGGGTATCGCCGCGAGGACAAGCTCCGCCTCGTCGGTGGCGCCGACCTGCATGTCGGTCCGCTGCGCTTCTATGGCGAGCTCGCCCGCGGCGGTCTTGGCGGCACCAATTATGGCGCGCCCACGGCGAAGTTCCGCGACGATCTCTTCGCCCAGCAGGTCTTCGCCGAGATCGGCGGCACCGTTGGCCCGGTCACCCTCGGCGCGCGCTATGGCCGCCAGGAATTCACCGATGGTCCCTCGGCGCTGATCTCGCAAAAGGACAACAACACGATCCGCACGGTCGAGCAGGGCCTGCGCGGCTGGGCGCAGCTCAGCGCGCTGCGCGTCGACATGTTCGATTTCGAGCACGTCAAGATCGGCATGGAAGGGCTGAGCGACGACGTCTCCGATCCCGAGACGCGCTTCTCGGGCGTCACCGCCGGGATCGTGCTCGCCAACGAGAAGACGAAGAAGCTGTTCCTCGATCCGTTCGTGTGGCGCGAGCGCAACGACAAGCAGCGCTGGGGCAGCGTCACGGCGCGCGAAGTTCGCCGCTATTACGGCGCGCGGCTTTGGGGCAGCATCGACGACCTGACGCTCGACTGGACGGTCGCGCACCAGGGCGGCGACTTCAACGGCCGCGACATCAGCGGCTGGAGCGCGTTCGCCGCGCAGACCTATGTGCTGAGCAAGAAGGGCTTGTCGCCCAAGATCGGCGTCCATTTCGACTATGGCAGCGGCGGCGGCAGCTACGGCACCGGCACCATCCATACCGGCCGGGCGATCAGCGCGGGCACGGTCGGCTACAGCTATCAAGGCGCGCTGAGCCCGACCAACCTGTTCCAGGCCTCGCCCAACCTGACCGTCTCGCCGGCCAAGACGCTCGACATCACCGCCGAATACCAGCGCAGCTGGCGCGCGAGCGACACCGACGCGGTCTATCGCGGCGCGGGTACCGCCTATGCCGGCACCCAGCGGGTCGACGGCGACCATGTCGGCGACACCGTGCACCTCCAGGCGACATGGAAGATGACACCCCGCCTGTCGCTGGTCGGACGCTGGGAATATTTCGCGGCGGGCGAAGTGCTCGACAGCGCCGGCTTTGCCGACTCGCATTATATCGGCAGCTGGCTCAACTTCCGCTTCTGACGGTCACGCTCCTCCGCCGCCGGGGGAGGAGCGAACCGGCTTTGCCGATCGCAACAGGCACCCGCCAAAAGAGTCTTGATACTTTATATCATCGCAGCTACCGCAGCGCAGCACATCCTTTAGTTCGGGATCTTCCATGCTGCGTACCTTCCTGCTTGCCTCCGCCGCCCTGATCGCGCTTCCGGCGCATGCCGAAGACAAGAAGCCGTCGAATAGCAACGCGCCCGCCGATGCGCCCGCGCCCGATGCGCAGGACCATGATTCGCCCAATCAGGAAATCGTCATCACCGGCACCCGCGCCCGCGCCACCGCGGACGTGCTCGGCGGCACCGCGATCCTCGCCAATGAAGAGCTGGAGCGCGAGCGGCGCTCGACGATCGGCGAGACGCTCGCCTCCCAGCCCGGCGTGTCGGCGACTTCGTTCGGTCCCAACGCCTCGCGCCCGGTGCTGCGCGGCTTCACCGGCGACCGCGCGCGGCTGCTGATCGACGGGGTCGGCAGCATCGACGTGTCGAACACTTCGGCCGATCACGCCGCGATCATCAATCCGCTCACCGCCGATCGCATCGAAGTGCTGCGCGGTCCCGCGGCGCTGCTGTTCAGCCCCTCGTCGATCGGCGGCGTCGTCAATGTGATCGACAGCCGAATCCCCCGGCGCATGGCCGAGAGCCCGCTCCATGCCGACGGGATCGCCACCTATGGCAGCGCCGCCGACGAACGCTCGATATCGGGCGTCGTCGACGTGCCGGTGGCGGGCAAGCTCGTCGTCCATGCCGATGGCAGCTACACCAGGACTGGCGACCTGCGCGGCGGCGGCTATGTGCTGACGCCCGAGCTGCGTGCCCAGGCTGCGGCGAGCGCCGATCCCGGGATCCGGGAGCTCGCCGATCTCAAGGGCGAGATCCCCAACACCGCCGCCCGGACCTGGGATATCGCCGGCGGCGCGGCGATCGTCGACGATCGCGGCAGCCTCGGCTTCTCGGTGTCGCGCTACGACAGCCTCTACGGCGTGCCGATCCGCTATCCGCTCGATCCCGCAATCGAGGCCGAGGCGGTCCGGCTCCATGCTAAGCAGACCCGCTTCGACGTGCGCGGCGACATCACCACGGAAACCGCGGGCATCCACCAGATCCGCGTGCGCCTCGCCGCCGCCGATTACCGCCACAGCGAGATCGAGGACACCGGCGAGGTCGGCACGACCTTCTACAGCCAGGGCCTCGAAGGCCGGCTCGAGCTGGTCCAGGAGAGCCATGGCGAGTGGGAGGGCGTGACCGGCGGCCAATTCTCGACGCGTAACACGCGCATCGTCGGCGAGGAGAAGTTCCTGCCGCGGACCGAGAGCAGCCAATATGGCCTGTTCACGCTCCAGTCGCTCGACTTCGGCGCGCTCAAGGCCGAGGCGGCGCTGCGCTACGAGCACAGCGAGCTGCGCGCCCAGCCCGACGAGGATATCGGCAATCCGCGCTACGACCGCAGCTTCGACAGCTTCTCGGCCTCGCTCGGCGCCAGCTACGCCCTTGCCGACCGGTTGCGGCTCGGCATCAACGTCTCGCGCAGCGAGCGTGCGCCGACGCAGGAAGAGCTGTTCGCCAACGGTCCGCACGCCGGCACCCAGGCGTTCGAGATCGGCAATCCCGACTTTACCACCGAAAAGGCTTGGGGCGTCGAGGGCACGCTCAAGGGCTCGGGCGAGGGCTGGAGCCTGTCGGCCGCGGCCTATTACAACTGGTTCACCGACTATATCTACGACGCGCCGACCGGAGAGATCGAGGACGACCTGCCGGTGTTCCAGTACAACCAGGCCGATGCCCGCTATTACGGTTTCGAGATCGAGGGTTCGGCGCGACTCGCGCAGCTCGGCGGCTTCGCGATCAACGCCGACGCGCTTGCAGACTATGTTCACGCCGAGATCGTCGACTCCGGCGCGGTCCCGCGCATCCCGCCGCTCCGCGTGATGGGCGGGATCGAGGCGCAGTCGGACGCGCTCACCGGTCGGGTCGAAGTCGAGCACAGCTTCACGCAGGATCGCGTCACTGCCTTCGAGACCCCGACCGACGGCTTCACGCTCGTCAACGCGTCGGTGTCGTGGAAGCCGTTCGGCGCCGGCTCGAACACGAGCCTGACGCTCTCGGCGAACAACATCTTCGACGTCGAGGCGCGGCGCCACACCAGCGTCCTCAAGGATTATGCCCCGCTCGCCGGGCGCGACCTGCGCGCGACGCTGCGCGTGCAACTCTAGTCGAATTGGCCCATTGGGGAGCGGATGGAAAGTTCGCTCTCCGAAACGGCCTCGGAATCGGTCGTCGCGCTCAAGCCCGAGCGCGCGGCCTCGCGCCGCATCCCATGGCCGATCGTCGCGCTCGGCGCGGTGGCGTTGCTGCTGCTCGGGCTAATCTGGTTCGGGCATGAGGTGCGGGACGATGACATCGCCGAGCTCGATCGCGCGATCATGCTCGCGATGCGCGTTCCCGGCCATCCCGAACAGCCGCTCGGGCCGCACTGGCTGCCCTCGGCGGTCCGCGACGTGACTGCCCTGGGCAGCACTATTGTGCTGACGATGGTAGTCGTCGCCACCGCCGCGTTCCTCGCATTGCGCCGGCGACTCCGCTCGGCGCTGCTCGTCGTCGCCGCGACGACGCTCGGCGCACTGGCGGTGACGCTGGTCAAGGCGCTGATCGCCCGATCGCGTCCTGATCTCGTCGAGCGGCTGATGCAGGAGGCGTCGCACAGCTTCCCCAGTGGCCATGCCGCCAACAGCGCGATCGTCTATCTGACGCTCGCGACCTTGCTCTTTCCGGTCGTGCGTGGCTGGCGGATGCGCGCCTTCGTGCTGACCACCGCGATGCTGCTGGTCGCGATGATCGGCGTCAGCCGCGTCTATCTAGGCGTCCACTGGCCCAGCGACGTCCTCGCCGGCTGGGCGTTCGGCAGCTGCTGGGCGCTGCTCTGGTGGGGCGTCGAGCTGCGGCTGTTCCGGAAATCATAAAAATCCTCCCTCGCGAGGCGAGGGAGGATTTGATCAGCCCTGCCGCTCGGCGAGCTTGCGCTCCCAGGCCAGCGCGTCCTTGACGATCCCCTCGAGATCGTCGTGCTTCGGCCGCCAAGGGAGCGTGGCGAGAATCTTGCTGTTGTCGGCGACGAGCGCATCGGGATCGCCGGCGCGGCGCCCCTCCAGCCGCCGCTCGATCGTGCGGTTGGTCACGCGGTCGACCGCGTCGAGCACCTGCAGCACCGAGAAGCCGCGGCCATAGCCACAATTCATCGTGTGGCTCTCTTGCGGATGCGCGATCAGCAGGTCGAGCGCGTCGACATGCGCCGCGGCGAGATCGGTGACGTGGATATAGTCGCGAACCCCGGTGCCGTCCTCGGTCGCGAAATCGGTGCCGAACACCGACACCGCCGAACGCTTTCCGGTCGCGGCTTCGGCGGCGATCTTGATCAGATGCGTCGCCCCCGCCGTCGATTGGCCGCTGCGGCCCTGCGGATCGGCGCCGGCGACGTTGAAATAGCGCAGCGCGCAATAGTTGATCGGGTGCGCCGCGGCGACGTCCCGCAGCATGAACTCGGTCATCAGCTTCGACATGCCGTACGGGTTGATCGGCACCTTGGGGCTGTCCTCCGACACCGGCACCTTCTCGGGAATCCCATAGGTCGCCGCGGTCGACGAGAAGATGAAGTGCTTCACGCCCGAGACCACCGCGCTTTCGATCAGCGAGCGACTCGCGACGGTGTTGTTGCGATAATATTTGAGCGGATCGCTCACGCTCTCGGGCACCACCACCGATCCGGCGAAGTGCATCACCGCGATCACGCCCTCGTCGCGCATCGTGCGGCGAACGGTCTCCTCGTCGTCGATGTTCGCGACGACCAGCTTCGCGCGCTTGTCGACCGCCCAGTCGAAGCCGGTGACGAGATTGTCGACGACGACGACCTTCCACCCCGCATCCAGCAGCGCCAGCACCGCATGGCTGCCGATATAGCCCGCACCGCCCGTCACCAGCACCGTACCGTCGCGCATGCACATCTCCCTTTTCGCCGCTCCGCCTATAGGCGCGATTGCGCGCGGCCAACCCCAACCTATCTTGAGCGCGACAAGGAGAATGAAATGACAGTCGAAACCGCGACGCTCGCCGGCGGATGCTTCTGGTGCACCGAGGCGGTGTTCAACGATGTTGTGGGAGTGAGCAAGGTCGAGAGCGGCTATATCGGCGGCACCGTCGCCAATCCGACCTACAAGCAGGTCTGTAGCGGCGATACGGGGCACGCCGAGGCGATCCGGGTGACCTTCGACACCGATCAGATCCGCTATGGCGACCTGCTCGACATTTTCCTCGCGACGCACGACCCGACCCAGCTCAACCGCCAGGGCAACGATGTCGGCACGCAATACCGCTCGGCGATCTTCCCGCATTCGGAAGAGCAGGAGGCCGAGGCCAGGGCAGCGATCGCGCGCGCCGGCGCGGACTGGCCGGCACCGATCGTCACCACGATCGAGCCGCTGTCCGAATGGTATCCGGCCGAGGACTATCACCAGGAATATTGGCAGGGCGAAGGCCAGCGTAACCCCTATTGCCTCGCGGTGATCCCGCCCAAGCTGCGGAAACTGCGCAAGAGCTTCGCCAACCGGCTCAAGGAAGGCGCGGCGGCCTGACTCCAGCTCCTCCCTCGCTTTAGCTGGGGAGGATTTGCTTACCTCGGAAACGCTGCGCGCCGCAGCCGATCGTTGATCGCCACCCCGATCCCGGTCTCCGGGATCGGTGCCACTCCGATCGTCGCCGCCGAAGACGCGTCGGCACGGTGCAGCGCGTCGAACAGGTTCGCCGCCGCCTCGACCAGGTCGCCGCGGATCGACAGCGTGTCGTCGCCCGGCACCGCGCCGAAACCGATCAGCCACTCGCGCTCGCGCCGCATCGTCGCGTTCAGGCGCAGCGGCTTGCCCGGCGCGTAGTGGCTGTCGAGCTGCCCCGGCGCGGTTACCTTATGCGCCTGCGCAAGCGGGAACCCAGAGGTATCCGGCGAATCGCTTCGCAACGCCGAGCCCCGGCCCTCGCCGGGGAACAAGTCCGCGCGACTGAGCGGCCCGGGGCGGAGGATGCGAGAGCCCTGCACGATAGTCGACTCGATACCGGCACTCGTCGGCCCGTCGTCGATCACCAGCGGGATCCGCCCCGCCAGGCTTGCCGCGACATGCGCCGCCCGCGTCGGCGAGATCGACCCGCTGGCATTGGCCGAAGGCGCCGCGAGCGGCAGCCCGGTCGCGTCGAGCAGCGCCTGCATCGCGCGGTGATCGGGCACCCGGATCGCGATCGTGTCGAGCCCGGCGGTGACCAGCCCGGCGATCCCCGCCTCGCGCCGAACCGGCAGCACGAGGGTCAGCGGCCCGGGCCAGAAGCGCTGCGCCAGCCGGCGCGCCGCATCGTCGAACACCGCGATGATCTCGGCCGCTTCGAGATCGGGAACATGGACGATCAGCGGATTGAAGCTCGGCCGTCCCTTGGCCTCGTAGATCCTCGCCACCGCGCGCGAATCGGTGGCGTCGGCGGCGAGGCCATAGACGGTTTCGGTGGGCACCGCGACGCAGCCGCCGGCGCGAATCACCGCCGCGGCTTCGGCGATGCTGGCCTCGCCGTAGGGTAAGATGCGGGGATTTGTCGGGCTCACTGCGGGCGAGCTATAGCGCGGAAAACGCGACCACAAGAGAGGCACTATGTTCACCCCCGCCACCGCCGAGCAGCGCTTCGTGCTCGATCATGTCGTCGGGCTCGCCGAGATCAGTCCCGAGGCCGCCGAACTCACCGACGCCGTGCTCGAAGGCGCCGGCCAGTTCGCCGCGGGCGAATGGGCGCCGCTCGAGCGCCTCGGCGACACCGAAGGCCCGAAATGGACCGAGCAGGGCGTCACGATGCCGGCAGGCTTCGCCGAGGCGTACAAGGCCTATGTCGAGGGCGGCTGGGGCACGATCGGCTCGCCCGCCGAATATGGCGGCCAGGGGCTGCCGGTCAGCCTGTCGATCGCGGTGCTCGAGACGCTCGGCACCGCGAACATGGGCTTCGCGCTGGCGCCGATCCTCACCGTCGGCGCGATCGAGGCGCTGGCGCATCACGGCACCCCCGAGCAGCAGGCGCTTTATCTGCCGAAGCTCGCCACCGGCGAATGGACCGGCACGATGAACCTCACCGAGCCGCAGGCGGGCTCGGATGTCGGCGCGCTCAAGTCGCGCGCGGAGCCGGTCGGCGACGGCACGTACCGGGTCAAGGGCACCAAGATCTTCATCTCGTTCGGCGACCACGACATGGCCGACAACATCGTCCATCTCGTCCTCGCCCGCACCCCCGACGCGCCCGCCGGCACCAAGGGCCTGTCGCTGTTCCTCGTCCCCAAATACCGGCTCGACGCCGATGGCACGCCGGGCGCATTCAACGACGTCCGCGTGGTCTCGATCGAGCACAAGATGGGGCTCCACGCCTCGCCGACCTGCGTGCTCAGCTTCGGCGATCACGACGATTGCATCGGCGAGCTGATCGGCGGCGAATATGGCGGCATCCGCGCGATGTTCACGATGATGAACAATGCCCGCCTCAATGTCGGCCTGCAGGGCGTGCAGGTCGCCGAGCGCGCCACCCAGCGCGCCGTCGGCTATGCCCGCGAGCGGGTGCAGGGCGTCCGCGGCGGCGCCCCGGCGGCTATCCTCGAGCATCCCGACGTTCGCCGCATGCTGCTGCGCATGAAGGCGCAGACCCAGGCCGCGCGCGCTTTGGTATATTACGCCTTCGGCCAGCTCGATCGCGGCCATGCCGGCGACGCCGCCGCCAGGGCGCGGGTGGAACTGCTCACCCCGCTCGCCAAGGCGCACGGCACCGATCTCGGCAACGAAGTCGCCAGCCTCGGCATCCAGGTCCATGGCGGGATGGGCTATATCGAGGAGACCGGCGCCGCCCAGCACTTCCGCGACGCACGAATCACGCCGATCTACGAAGGCACCAACGGCATCCAGGCCGCCGATCTCGTCGGCCGCAAGCTCAGCATGGATAATGGCGGCACGCTGTTCGGCCTTCTTGCGGACATGCGCGGCGATGCCGAGGATGCCGGGCTCGTCCGCCTGATCGAAGCGTGCGAGGAAGTCGGCCGTTACTTGCTCGGTGCCGAAACCGACGATCGGCTGGCGGCGAGCTATCCGTTCCTGACCATGCTCTCGGTCGCGGTGTGCGGCTGGCTGATGGAAGCGCAGGGCCGCGTCGCCGCACGGAGCGAAGGCGACCCGGTCTTCCTCAAGATGAAGGCGGCGACGGCGCGTTTTTACGTCGAACAGATCGTCCCTGAGGCAATGGGGCTCAAGGCTTCGGCAATGGCCAGGGCTGAGCTGCTCTATGCGCTCGATGCGGAGGCGTTCGCGGCCTGAACGGCGGGCGGCTGGGCGTGCCCGCTGCGCCGCCAGACGCCGCGCAGCAGCTTCGCCGCCAGCGCAGGCGCACCCGGCCGGACGAACAGCCAGTCGCGGATCGCCGGACCGCGCTCGGCGCCGATCACGCGCTTGTAGCCGCTGTCGCCCGCGCCCCAGTCGACGCAGCTGATGCCGTCCTCGATCCCGCGCACGAGGTTGCGATAGTAGAGCAGCTTGCCCGGCGAATGCTTGGCGAAGACGGGGTCGTAGCTGTTGGCGATCGCATATTTGAGCGCGCCGGCGTTGAGGTCGAACGAGAAGGCGGCGGGTTCGCCGTCGACGCGCAGCACCGCGGCCCACATCATCTCGGCGACCACCGGATCGGCGGCCGCGGCGCGCCAGAACCCGCCATGGCCCTCCGAGGTGAACTTGGCGTCCGACCCGTCGGTCCGCGCCGCGATCCAGCTCTTGCGCTCGATCGCCGCGAGCGCCTCGAATGCGTCGCCGTCCCAATCGGCGCCGGAGACGAATCCCCAGTCGAGTTCGCCATGGCCCCCGAGATGCTTCTCGTGGAAGCGGTTCTTGCGCAGCGTCGAGTTGCGCGGCCAAGTGCCCTCGGCCTGCAGCGCCGCGATGTCGAGCAGATAGCTGTCGGCGACGAACCGGTCGAGTACCGCCCAGCCCTTTGCCGCCGCCGCCGCGCGGAGCAGTTCGAGCCCGGGATCGCCGTCATAGACGGGGCCGATCCGCAACGCGGTCGCCACTCGCGCCAGCCGGGTCAGCAGCGCCTCGCTGACTTCCACGCCCGCATCGGCGCGGACCGGAAAGCTGCGGAACGGCCAGTAGCAGCCCGGCACGCTCGCCAGCCCGAGCCAGCCCGGGCCCATGCCGACGATCGGCAGCGCGGCGGCCGCCTCGCCTTCGCGGGTGACCGTCAGCGTCCGCGCGGCGCCGCCATAGGCCTGGAGCGCCGCGGCGAACCAGCCATAGCGCAGGAAGCGGTGCGACGGCGCGGCGCGCGCCGCCACCTGATCGATGCTCGCCGCCAGCCCGTCGACGCACTCGGCGGCGAGCGACGGCGGCAGGCGCGTAAAGGCGTCGAGCGGCATCGGCTTGGTCATCCCGGCCATGTTAGCGCCGCACCGGTTACCAAGCGGTAGCCTGTCGGTAGCGGCTTCACTCCTGCACAGGAGCGCGTCATAACCGCTTTCGATGGAAGGCCCCTATCTCTCCACCGTCGCCGACACGATCCAGAGTGCGATCGCCCCGGTGTTCCTCCTCGCCGGCATCGGCGCGATCCTCAACGTGATGGTCGGGCGGCTCGCGCGCATCGTCGATCGCGCGCGCAGCCTCGAGGAGATCCACCCGCGCTCGACCGGGCCCGAGCACGACCGCCATGTCTGGGAATTGCGGCTGATCGACCGCCGCATCTCGGTGATCAACCAGGCGATCTTCCTGTGCGTGTCGAGCGCGCTCGCCACCTGCTTCGTCGTTGCGCTGATGTTCGTGTCGCGACTGTTCGGGCTGCACGTCGGGGCGATCGTCGCGGTCGCCTTCGTCGTCTCGATGCTGCTGCTCATGGCGGGGCTGATCTATTTCCTCGTCGAGGTGCGCATGTCGCTCGGCGCGATCCATGTCCGCGAGGAGCTTCTCGAGCTCGACCGCAAATGAGCCCCGTCGCCGAGAAGCGGCTGCTCCAGGCGGTGATGCTGACGGTGCTGCTGGTGCCGCTCTCCGCCGGGGCGCTCGGCGCGCTGTTCGGTCCCGACTGGCTGCACCGCGGCGTCGTCGGCCGCGATCTCGACAGCCATTTCCGCTATCTCTCGGGCCTGCTGCTGGCGATGGCGCTGCTGTTCGCGAGCTGCGTGCCCGACGTCGAGCGCAAGGGCGCACGGTTGCGCCTGATCGCGCTGCTGCCGGTGATCGGCGGGATCGCGCGGCTCTACGGCGCCTTCGTCGAGGGCGCGCCGGGCCGCGGCCATGTCGCCGCGCTGGTGCTCGAACTCGGCGTCGTGCCGCTGCTGGTGCTGTGGCAGGCGCGCCTCGCCGGCCGCTTCACCTGAGCGTCTGCGGTCCCAGATCGGCCGGCACGCTCGGCAAATAGCGCGGGACGACGCGGGCGCGGGTCGCCTGCTCGAAGCCATAGCCGGCCTTGAGCAGCAGTTCGTCGGCATAAGCGGTGCCGATGAACGACAGCCCGGCGGGCAGACCGTCGACCAGCCCCATCGGCACGGTCAGGTGCGGATAGCCCGAGACCGCGGGCAGGCTGCTCGCCGAAGGACCGCTGAACTGGTCGCCATGCGCCGGATCGCTCAGCCACGGCGTGCCATAGGTCGGGGTGACCAGCAGCTGGACATTGCCCGCCTTGAGCATCGCATCGATGCCCTCGGGTCCCGCCAGCCGCGCCGACTTCGCCCGCGCGCCGAGATATTCGGGATCCTTGATGCCGCGGGTCTTCTCGGCGCGGACGAAGCTGTCCTGCCCGAAGAACGGCATCTCGGCCGCCTTGTTGGCGTCGTTGAAGGCGATGACGTCAGCCAGCGTGCGCACCTTCACCGACGGCGGCGTGGTCGCGAGATAGGCGGCAAGGTCGTCGCGCAGCTCGGTATAGAGCACTTCGCCCTCTGCCTCGCCCATCCCCTTGAGCTCGGGCAGCTTGACCTCGACCAGCGTCGCGCCGGCCGCGCGCAATTCCTCGAGTGCCTTGTCGAAGCGGGCGGCGAGGTCGTCGTCCATCGCCGGCTTCCACCAGCCGATCCGCAAGCCGCGGAGCGCGTCCGCCGACAGCCCGGCGGCATAGTCCTTGCGGTATTTGTCGGCGCCCCTGGTCGCGGCGTCCTTCGGGTCGCTGCGGACCATTGCCGAGAACAGGATCGCCACGTCCTTGACGCTGCGCGCCATCGGCCCCGGCGTGTCCTGGCTATGGCTGATCGGCACGACATGGGTGCGGCTGACCAGACCGAGCGTCGGCTTGAGCCCCACCAGTCCGTTCATCGCCGAGGGGCACACCACCGAGCCGTCGGTCTCGGTGCCGATCGCCACCGCGGCGAGGCTCGCCGCCACCGCTGCGCCCGATCCGCTCGACGAGCCGCAGGCGGTGCGATCGAGCGCATAGGGGTTCCTGACCAGCCCGCCCACCGCGCTCCAGCCGCTCATCGAATGGTCCGAGCGGATGTTGGCCCATTCGCTGAGATTGGTCTTGCCGAGGATCACCGCGCCCTCGGCGCGCAGCTGCGCCACCACCGGCGCGTCGCGATTGGTGCGGTTGTCGGCGAGCGCGAGGCTGCCGGCGGTGGTCGGCAGCTCCCGCGTGTCGATATTGTCCTTGATCAGCACCGGAATGCCGTCGAGCGGCCCCTTGAGCCTGCCCGCCTTGCGCCGCGCATCGCTCGCCCGCGCCTGTTCGAGCGCGTTGGGAGAGACCGCGATTACCGAGCGTAGCGTCGGCCCGCTGCGGTCGATCGCCTCGATCCGGTCGAGATAGGCCTGGGTCAGCGCAACGCTGGTCTGCTGGCCCGAGGCGAGCATCGCGCGCAGCTCGTCGATCGACTTCTCCTCGACCGCACTGCCCGCCAGCCATACAGGCCGATCCTCCGCGGCCCATGCCGAAGCGCTCGCTCCGATCGCCAACGCCAACGCCAACAGCCCCGTCCGCTTCATCTACACGCCCTCGCAGGTTCGAAACGCCCAGCCTAGGGACGCGGCGCCGCCGCCTCAAGAGCGGGGCGCACGCGTCGCCCCTCCGGGCAGCGCGTGAACCACTACCCATTGTGTCCACCGATTCCTCCCCCGGAAAATTTTTGCGGTTCGCGCTGTGTTCTCTTGCCTTTGCGGGACCCGAGGATCGACCATGCGTCGCGGCCCCAGACCGCCCGTCAGGCGTCCGCGAGCCGAGTCATTTTAGCGACGAACCGTTTGGTTAAGGGCTGATTTAACCCCTTGTGCCGGGACTCGGTTTGGCACAATCTGTAGTGGTAAGACTGAGGGGCAGGCTCAAGCACTGGTAGAAGCACCTCCGCATACTTATATGCGGAACAGGCTCTGCCGTGCCCGGCGCCGGCGCGTAGTACACTTTTTGTTCTCGCGCAGGGCGATGCCGATGGGTACCATCGCCGAGCCACCCCGAGTCGCATCAACGCCTTTCCGGAGGCGCGTGCAGAGACGAGAACAGGGGTCGGTTGCCATGGAATTCAGGGACACGGAAAACAGCGTGAACGATACCGTCGCCGAAGCCACACTGCCTGCCGAGAGCAAGGCGAAGCCGCGCAAGTCCGGCAAGGACCAGGACACCCGCGCCATCGCCCCGCCGCTCTACACGCTCGAGGTCGATCATTCGCGCGACGCGCTGCTCACCGAGTTCGGCAAGGAGACGCTCCGCGACCGCTATCTCCTCCCAGGCGAGACCTATCAGGACCTGTTCGTCCGCGTCGCCTCGGCCTATGCGGACGATGCCGCGCACGCCCAGCGCATCTACGACTATATCTCGCGGCTGTGGTTCATGCCCGCCACCCCGGTCCTGTCGAACGGCGGCACCGGCCGCGGCCTGCCGATCAGCTGCTTCCTCAATTCGGTGCCCGACAGCCTCAACGGCATCGTCGACACGTGGAACGAGAATGTCTGGCTCGCCTCGCGCGGCGGCGGCATCGGCACCTATTGGGGCAATGTCCGCGGGATCGGCGAGCCGGTCGGCCTCAACGGCAAGACCAGCGGGATCATACCCTTCGTCCGGGTGATGGATTCGCTCACCCTCGCGATCTCGCAGGGTTCGCTGCGTCGCGGCTCGGCCGCCTGCTATCTCGACATCTCGCACCCCGAGATCGAGGAGTTCCTCGAGATCCGCAAACCTTCGGGCGACTTCAACCGCAAGGCGTTGAACCTCCACCACGGCGTGCTCATCCCCGACGCGTTCATGGAAGCGGTGCGCGACGGCGCCGAATGGGAGCTCAAGAGCCCCAAGGACGGCAGCGTCCGCAGCAAGGTCGATGCCCGCGCGCTGTTCCAGAAGCTGGTCGAGACCCGTCTCGCGACCGGCGAGCCGTACATCGTCTTCGCCGATCACGTGAACAAGAACATGCCGCGCCACCACCGCGAGCTCGGCCTCAAGGTCTCGACTTCGAACCTGTGCAGCGAGATCACCCTGCCGACCGGCAAGGACCATCTCGGCAACGAGCGCACGGCGGTGTGCTGCCTCTCGTCGATGAACCTCGAGACTTGGGACGAGTGGAAGAACGAGAAGGGCTTCGTCGAAGACGTGATGCGCTTCCTCGACAATGTCCTGACCGACTATATCGAGCGCGCCGAGCCGGGCATGGAGAAGGCCGCCTATTCGGCAAGCCGCGAGCGTTCGGTCGGCCTCGGCGTGATGGGCTTCCACTCCTTCCTCCAGGCGCGCGGCCTCTCGTTCGAGGGCGCGATGGCGAAGAGCTGGAACCTCAAGATCTTCAAGCACATCAAGGCGCAGGTCGACGAAGCCTCGATGCAGCTCGCGGTCGAGCGCGGGCCGTGCCCCGACGCCGCCGACATGGGCGTGATGGAGCGCTTCAGCTGCAAGATGGCGATCGCGCCGACCGCGTCGATCTCGATCATCTGCGGCGGCACCAGCGCGTGCATCGAGCCGATTCCGGCGAACATCTACACCCACAAGACGCTGTCGGGCTCGTTCTCGGTGCGCAATCCGTATCTCGAGAAACTGCTCGTCGAGAAGTCGAAGAATTCGGACGCGGTGTGGAATTCGATTCTCGAGCAGGGCGGCAGCGTCCAGCATCTCGACTTCCTCAGCGCCGAGGAAAAGGACTGCTACAAGACGAGCTTCGAGATCGACCAGCGCTGGATCCTTGAGCTTGCCGGCGATCGCGCGCCCTATATCGATCAGGCGCAGTCGCTGAACCTGTTCATCCCGGCCGACGTCGAAAAATGGGATCTGCTGATGCTCCACTTCCGCGCCTGGGAGCTTGGCATCAAGTCGCTTTACTATCTCCGCTCGAAGAGCGTCCAGCGCGCCGGCTTCGCCGGTGGGGTCGAGGCCGACAACACGCTCGAAAAGCCGCAGTTCAACCTCGGCGAGAGCACCGACTATGACGAATGCCTGGCGTGCCAGTGAGGTGGCGGGGGTAGGTCACCCGAGGTCGTCCAGCTCTCCCTCTCCCCTTGTGGGAGAGGGAAGGGTGAGGGGGAATGCGGACGGACTGACCAGTTGCCAGCTCCTCCCCGCGCTCACGCCCGAACGCTCGCGCGCGTTGCACCGCGACGCCGGGCCTGTCGAGAATGCCCTCAAGGCCGAACTGCCGGGAAGCTTCGCGTGATACGTCCCCGTCACCCTTCCCATGCCTTCGCGAGCCCCTTCCCTCTCCCACAAGGGGAGAGGGAGAAGGTAGTCTCCGAATCCCTCTCCCCTTGTGGGAGAGGGAGGGAGCGGCGTAGCCGCGGGAGGGTGAGGGGGACTCGCTTTAGTGCCTCACCCCTCGGATTCTTCCTCCTCGAAGCTCACCGCGACGTCGGCATTGGCGCTGAGCCGGACCTGGTCGCCCTCGACGTCGGCGACGAGGCCGAGCGAGATGAAATGATGGTGACCGGCATGGCTGCCCTGGGCGCCTTCGATGTCGGCGCCGCTATCCTTCTTGGTCAGCTTGATCCGGTCGCCCTCGACCTTGTCGACCGTGCCGACATGGACGCCGTCGGCGCCGATCACTTCCATATGTTCCTGAATTGCACTCGCGTCGGCCATGGGGTCGCTCCTTGGGTTGGTTCGGGTCCGCAACGCACAAGCGCCGCGAACGATGCAGGAGATAGGTAATGAACCGGCTGCGTAACAGTCTCGTCCTTCTCGCGCCCGTGCTGCTCGCCGCATGCGCCACACAGGTGAGCAGCGGCGTCGCGCCGCAGGCCCCCGGCTTCCTCTGGGGGCTGTGGCACGGCTTCATCTTCCCGGTGGCGTGGTTCCTGTCGCTGATCATGCCCGACGTCGCGGTCTATGCCGTGCCCAACAATGGCGGCTGGTATGATTTCGGCTATTTCCTCGGCATCGTCGTGTTCGGGGTCGGCGCGCACCGCGGCAAGAAGGTCGTCTATCGCGACCGCGTCGTCACGCCGCGCGGCCGGGTGATCGATCACGAATGACGCGCAGCCTCGCCTTGATGGCCGGACTGGCCGGCGCTTGCGGCGCGGTGGGGCTGACGACGCTGGTGCGTCCGTCGCTGACCCGCGCCGCGCTGCGCCTGCCCGACGCGCAAGCGACCGGCTATGCCCTGCGCATCGCCGGGATGATGCTGTTCGCGCTCGGCCTGTTCCTCGGCGGCTTCGCTGCGGTCGCGACGATAGCGGGGGCGGCATGACCGACGCAGCCCTCCTCCTCGCGTCCGCCGGCCTGATCTGTCTCGGCACGTTCCTCAATGGTATCCGCTTCGCTCGCATGTCCGAAGAAAAGATCCGCAGCCGCTGGACGCAGATAGAAATGCCGCGTTTATTGAGGAAAGGACGCAGCGTCGCTGAACAGTTTCAACTGATCGGCCGCATTCTGATGATCGCCGCCCCGCTCTTCTTCCTATTCTCCGCTGCCCTCTGCTTCGGCCTGCTCGGCCCGGTGGACGGCATGACCCCCATTCGATTTCAGTAGTTCCCAGGAGTAATCCCATGTCCCTTCTCGAAGCCCGCAAGACCTACAAGCCGTTCGAATATCCCTGGGCCTATGAGTTCTGGAAGCGTCAGCAGCAGATCCACTGGATGCCCGAGGAAGTGCCGCTCGGCGAGGATTGCCGCGACTGGGCGCAGAAGCTGTCGGATCACGAGCGCAATCTGCTCACCCAGATCTTCCGCTTCTTCACCCAGGCCGATGTCGAGGTGCAGGATTGCTACCACGAGAAATACGGCCGCGTGTTCAAGCCGACCGAGATCAAGATGATGCTCGCCGCCTTCTCCAACATGGAGACGGTGCACATCGCCGCGTACAGCCATCTGCTCGACACGATCGGCATGCCCGAGAGCGAATACGGCATGTTCCTCGAATATGCCGAGATGAAGGACAAGCACGACTATCTGCAGAATTTCGGCGTCGACACCGACGAGGACATCGCCAAGACGCTGGCGATGTTCGGCGGCTTCACCGAGGGGCTTCAGCTCTTCGCCAGCTTCGCGATGCTGATGAACTTCCCGCGCTTCAACAAGATGAAGGGCATGGGCCAGATCGTGTCGTGGTCGGTGCGCGACGAGAGCCTTCACTGCGAAGGCATCATCCGCCTGTTCCACACCTTCGCCCGCGAGCGCGACTGCCTGACCAAGTCGGTCAAGTCCGACATCATGGACATGTGCCAGACCACCGTCCGCCTCGAGGACGCGTTCATCGACCTCGCCTTCGAGCAGGGCCCGGTGACCGGCATGACGCCCAAGGAGATCAAGAAGTACATCCGCTACATCGCCGACTGGCGCCTCGGCCAGCTCGGCCTCAAGCCGATCTACATGATCGACGAGCACCCCCTCCCCTGGCTCGCCCCGCTGCTCAACGGCGTCGAGCACGCCAATTTCTTCGAACAGCGCGCGACCGAATATTCGAAGGGCGCGACCAAGGGGAACTGGAACGAGGTGTGGGACTCGTTCGACAAGCGCCAAAAGGCCAAGGTCGAGAAGCCGGCCAACGAAGACGCGGGCGAGGGCGCGGACATGTTCGCCAAGGCGGGGATTGCGGCGGAGTAGGCACCGTGCAGGGGATTGGCGCAAGCTAGTCCCCGCTCCCCGGCTGTGCTGGCGGCGTCGAGTCAGTCAGGCACCGGCTTCCTCCGTGCGGATACTCAGACGACAGGTGATCGCGCGGCTAAGATCGTTCGCTTCACGCGCAATCTACAGAAAACGAATTGCGTGGCGGTATTGTCGCAATGGAGACAGGCCCGCTACTCTGCGGCGACAATCGTCTTTTCTGCGCAGTCGATTTCATTAACCACGATCCAAAGCCCTTTTCTTACTTCGCCTCCGTATTCTCCCCTAAACGGACGAGGGGACGAGACGATGAAGTGGCTGATAATCGGGGGTGTGCCGGCGGCGATCGCGGGCGGGGCGTATTTCCACGGACCGCTGGTGACCGGCGAAGTCTATGCCAAGCCCGCCACCGAAGTCGCGCAGACGCTAGAGAACCTGCAGCTGCCCAATGCGGTGACCAGCATGATCCAGGGCGTCCCCGACGGCAGCTATACCCGCGACATCGATCCCGGAAAGTCTGTGACCTATTTCTTCCACGGCCGCGGCGGCCAGGCGGCGAAGTTCGTCGCGACGATCCAGCCGGTCGATGCCACGCACACCCGGGTCAGCACCTCGATGACGATGTCGAGCGACGCCGAGAAGCTGCTCAAGACCCAGTTCATGCCGCAGGCCAAGCAGTTCGCCGCAGTCGGCACCGCCGCGATGCGCGAGCAGATCGACGCGCGGCTCGAGGATCGCGACTTCGACAAGGAAGTCGTGACCAAGGCGATGGCCGGCTATGCGATGGCGAACATGGGCGAGATCCAGCGCTCCGTCGCCACGTCGATGGACGAGGCGGCCGCGAGGATGAAGAGCGACTCGAACAAGAGCAGCTACACCCCGCCGCCGGGCCATGCCAATTTCGAGGCGGGCAAGCCGATGGTCGATCCGAGCGACGCGGGCAAGCCGAGCCGCTGACCCCTCAGTCCAGCGCGGCCGAATCCCAATAGCCGCGCTGGAAGGCGATCCGCCCGTCGACGACATGGAAGAAGCCGCAGCCGCGCAGCCCGCACGGATCGCGCCATTCGAGAATCGCCCAGTCGCCGTCGCGGAACTTGTTCTCGGGGATGCAGACCATCGCGCGCGCGGCGAATTCGGCGGCGAACATCGCCCGGATCGCGTCGCGCCCGATCACCGGATCGCGGACCACCTGATGGTTGACCGCGTCGGCGTGGTAGAGCGCAGCGAGCCGCTCGGGATCGGCGGCGTTGAATGCCGCGATCCACGCATCGAGCAGCTCGGCCGGGCTCACCGGAAATTGTCGGCGTAGGCCTGCAGCTTGAGCTTTCGCTCGGGGGCGGGGACGATGTGATAGGCATAGCCCTCGCGCTCGGCATAGGCCTTGGCGGCCTCGAGCGTCGGGAAGGCGATGCGGACCTGGTTCGACGTGTCGCCGCCGCCGTTCCAGCCGGTCAGCGGATCGGCTTCTTGCGGCGTGAGCGGCTCGAACTCGAGCATCCACGTGTCGGTGCGCGCGCGTCCCGACTGCATCGCGTTCTTCGGGCGCTGAAAGATACGGGCGGTCTTCACCTAAGCCTCCAATGAATCCACTGCGCCTTAACGCGCGGCGGCGTTCCTTGCATCAGCCTTTTTGGTGCGCAGCGTCGCGGCGGCGCTCGCCGGGTCGTCGGGCCAGGGATGTTTGGGATAGCGCCCGCGCATTTCCTTGGCGACCGCGGCCCAGCTTCCCTTCCAGAAGCCCGGCAAGTCGCGCGTCGTCTGGATCGGCCGCCCCGCCGGCGAGGTCAAGCTGAGCACCAAGGGCGTGCCGTCGCCGAGCACCGGATGCGTCGCCAGCCCGAACAGCGCCTGGACGCGCACCTCGACGGTCGGCCCCGCCTCCGCGCCATAATCGATCGCATGGCTCGATCCCGCCGGGGTCTCGAGCCGCGCCGGGGCGAGCCGGTCGAGCGTCTTCTGGCCGTCCCAGCCGAGCAGATTGTGCAGCGCCTGGGTCAGCCCTTCGGACGCGATCGCATCGAGCCGGCGCTTGCCTTCGAGCAGCGGCGGCAGCCAGTCGTCGAGCGCGGCGAGCAGCGGTCCATCCTCGAGCGTCTCGACCCCCGCGAACCGCGCCCGCAGCCGCAGCGCCTGCGCGGCCTCGGACCAGGGCAGCAGCGCGACGCCATGCTCGCGGACCGCCTCGAGCAGCAGCGCCGCGGTATCCACATCGGTGCCGCTGTCAGGGCCCGACGCGAGCCGCAGCGCGCCGAGCCGGCGCTCGCGAATCGCCTCGACCCGGCCGGTGGCGGCGTCGAAGCGCGCGGTGCGGCGCGTCTCGATTCGGTCGCCGAACAGCGCCTCGATCGTCGCATAGTCGATCTGCGCTGCCGACAGGATCCGCGCGCCCGCCGCCATCCCCTGGGTCTCGGCGACGGCGAGCCATTCGGCGCGCGCGAGCGACGAGGTCGCATCGAGCCGGAACCCGCGCCCGCCAACCGACGCCCAGCTCTCCCCCGAAGCATCGCGCCGCCGCGCGATCCGGTCGGGGAAGGCGAGCGCGATGCAAGTGGCCAATTCCGTCCCCTGCCCCTCCCTTGCAGGGAGGGGAGTCTTGTCGCGACGGGGAGCAAGTCTCGCCCAGCGCTCGGCCAGCCTTCGCCCATTCTCCGCCCGCTGGCCGCGCTCGCCACGCCAGCGGCGCAACCGCAGCTCGAGATCGGCGTCATTCCCCCCCAGCCCACGCTCGCCGAGCAGCACCGCGACTTCGGCCGCGGTCCTCGCCAGCCCGATCTCGCCGGCACGCACCAGCATATGCCCGAGCCGCGGCGGCAGCGGCAGCGCCGCGATCGCCTTGCCATGCGGCGTCGGCCGGCCGTCCGTGTCGAGCGCCTCCAGCACCGTGAGCCGCCGCCGCGCCTCGCTCACCGCTGCCTCGGGCGGGGGATCGAGCCAGGCGAGGTCGCGCGGATCGGCGACGCCCCAAAGCGCGCAGTCGAGCATCAGCGCCGACAGATCGGCCTCGAGGATCTCGGGCGGGTCGAAGCGCGGCAGCCCCGCGGTCGCCGCCTCCTCCCACAGCCGATAGGCGACGCCCGGCCCCTGCCGCGCCGCACGCCCGGCGCGCTGGGTCACCGACGCTTGGCTCGCCCGCTCGGTCACCAGCCGCGTCATCCCCGCCGCGCGATCGTAGCGCGGCCGCCGCGCCAGCCCGGAATCGACGACGACGCGGATGCCATCGAGCGTCAGCGAAGTCTCCGCGATCGACGTCGCGAGCACCAGCTTGCGCCTGCCCTCAGGGTCCGCCGCGATCGCCGCGCGCTGCGCCTGGGGCTCGAGGCTGCCGTGCAGCCGATGCAGCGCCACCCCGTCGACTCCGGCGAGCCGCTCGGCGGTCCGCTCGATCTCCGCCACCCCGGGCAGGAAGGCGAGCACTCCGCCGTCGGTCTCGCGCAGCGCGGTGCGGATCGCCGCGGCCATGCCGTCCTCGATCCGAGCCTCGGCGGCGCGCCCGAGATAGCGGTGCTCGAGCGGCCAGCTGCGGCCTTCGCTCTCGACCACCGGCGCGCTTCGGCCCTCTGCGCCCATCAGCGCGGCGAAGCGCGTCCCATCGAGCGTCGCCGACATCGCCACCAACCGCAGATCGGGGCGCAATGCCGTCTGCGCGTCCAGCGCCAGCGCGAGCCCGAAATCGCTGTCGAGGCTGCGCTCATGGACCTCGTCGAACAGCACCGCCGAAACCCCGGCCAGCTCGGGATCGGCCTGGATGCGATTGACGAAGATGCCCTCGGTGACGACCGTCACGCGCGTCGCCGCCGAGCGCTTGCTGTCCATCCGCGTCGCATAGCCAAAGGTCCGGCCGACCGGCTCGCCGGCGAGCGCCGCCATCCGCTCGGCCGCCGCCCGTGCCGCCAGCCGGCGCGGCGACAGCAGCAGGATCTCGCCGCCGCACCAAGCCTCGCCGAGCAGCGCAGGCGCCACCGCCGTGGTCTTGCCCGCGCCCGGCGGCGCGACCAGCACGGCATTGCTCGCGTCGCGCAACGCGGCGAGCAGTTCGGGCAATACGGCGTGGATCGGCAGAGTCTCGTTCATCGCGCGCAACCAATTCCCCAAACCCGGGTTAGGCGCAATCGAGGCAAGGAGCACGCAGACATGGCACGAACCCTGGCACAGTTCACGATCACCCCCGACAGCGCCGGCGATTACACGCTGCACCTCGAGGACGAGGATGGCGAGACGATCGAGTTCACCGCCGGCTTCGAGCAGCTCGACCTGATCGTCGAGGCGATCGAGGAGCTGCTCGACGCCGACGAGGAGGACGTCCTCAGCGTCGATGACGACGAGGATCCGGTCGAGGAAGAGGAATAAGGCGCCCGGCATCTCCCCTCTCGCGTCGGGAGAGGGTTGCGCAGACCTGGGCCCGCTCCTTCAGCGGGCCTTGGTCGGAGCTGGGTGAGGGGATCGCTTGACTAGAGTCCCAGCGCCGCGCGCACCCGCGCCCAGTCGACCAGCTTGAAATTCTGCGCGCCGCCTTCGTTGACGTCGTCCTGCACCGCGACCAGTCCGCCCTGATAGGGCCCGATCGCCCCCGTCCACGCGTCGAGGCCGTCGGTCCCGGTCACCGCATCGACTCCGCCCGCCGCGGCGACGCGGAAGCGGCCGACATAGCGCTCCTCCCCGGCCGCGCCGGTCACGTCCCACACCGCGAAGGCGCTGTCGCCCTGGCTCGACACCAGCAGCAGCGTCCGCGCGCCGTCGCGGATCAGCGTCACGCCTTCGACATCGGCGACCAGCCGGCCGTCGCCGATCCCCGCGACCAGCGTTCGCGTGCCCGCCTCGCCGCGCAGCGGGTAGCGCCACACGCCCTTGAGCTCCTCGCCGATATACAGCGTTGCGCTCGCATCATCGACCGCGCAGCCCTCGGACTGGGTGCCGACCGCATAGCGCCGCCGCTCGGTGCCGGTGAAGCCGTTCGCGCCCTCGCTCAGCGTATATTCGCGGACCTGCCCGTCCTTGCCGATCAGCACCGCGATCAGCGCGCCGTCGATCCGCCCCATGCAGAAGCCATAGGGCTCCGCGACGTCGGACTTGAGGAAGCCGGCGGGCGCAAGCTGCCCCTCGCCGGCGAAGCGATAGAGCGCCACGCCCATCCGCCCGCGATCCGAAGCGCCGGCGACGAAACCGTTCGCATCGCTGCGCAGGTCGACATTGTTGAGCAGTCCCTCGGGCAGGAACTGGAGCGACTGGCCGTCGAGCCCGAAGACATAGAGCCCCGCCTTTTTGTCGGTGCCGAGGACGATGCCGTCGTGCCGCTTGCCCGCGAAGGCGAAGCCACCGGCGCGGGTCCAGATCGCCGGATCGTCGGCGGCATCGGCCATTTGCGTGGCGACCGCGACGGTCTCGGCGCTTGCGGGGACGGACACCGTCGGCGCCGAAGCGACCGGCTGCAGCGCTGTTTTCGTTGTGCAACCGCACAAAAGAAATGCAGCCGTAACGAAACTGTAGCCGTGCTTTCCCCGCATCTTCACATCCGTCCTGTTGAGCACCCCGGGAGCGGGGGCTGCACAGCCCCTTTGTGAGGGGAAAGTGACATGATTGTTTCGCACCTGTTGCGCGGGTCGGCGCTCGCCGCGCTCGCGACCCTGCTCGCGGCGACGCCCGCGCACGCGCAGGACAGTGCCCAGCCGGTCGCCGGCGAGCAGCCCGATGCGGCGCAGCGCGCCAACGAGATCATCGTCACCGGCGAGATCTTCTTCCGCAATCGCACCGCCGATCCCAACCCGGTGCTGTCCTACGACCTCGAATATTTCCAGAAGTTCGAGCCGGTCTCGGTCGGCGAGATGCTCAAGCGCGCGCCTGGCGCGACCTTCACCTCGGACGTGCTCGAATATGACCAGGTCCAGTTCCGCGGCCTGCCCGGCGGCTTCACCAACGTGCTGATCAACGGCCGCCGCGCCCCGGGCGGCGCCGCCGACGGCAGCTTCTTCGTCGATCGCATCCCGGCCGAACTGGTCGAGCGGATCGAAATCGTCCGCGCCCCGCGCCCCGATCAGCCGAGCGACGGCATCGCCGGCACGCTCAACATCGTCACCAAGGAAGCGGCCTCGTTCGAGGGCGGCTTCCTCAAGGCCGGCGCGCTGCTCAACACCCGCGACGGCGTGTTCCGCCCCTCGGGCGCGCTCGCTTATGCCGGCAAGCTCGGCGCCGACACCGATTACTGGGTCGCGCTCAACTATCAGCAGCGCCGCAATCCCAAGGAGAAGGTCTCGTATCGCTTCGGCGGCGAGCCCGTCACCGACGACGAGCGCTTCCCCGGCAATCCGGCGGAGAGCAATTACGTCACCGATCCCGAGTTCGGCGAGTTCGAGGCGCAGAGCGACACCCGCGACGGCACCGATTTCTCGGGCAGCGCCGAGATCAGCCACAGCTTCGGCGACGGCGGCCGGCTGCGGCTGAACGGCTTCTTCGTCGACACCGACCGCGACGAGGACGAGACCTCGGTCACGCTCGAGGATGCCGATCTCGATTTCGACGAGGTCGAGATCCAGCAGGAGCGGATCAGCCAGCAGACCTGGGCGATCACCGGCGACGCGCGCATCCCGCTCGGCGGCTTCGAACTCGGCCTCGCCGGCGGCTGGAACAAGTTCCGCGACAAGACCGATGTCAGCGTGTTCGTCGGCGACAACGAGGACGACCTCACCGATGTCGAGCTCGACGAGGAGGACGCGATCCGCATCGACGACGAGGAGTTCAGCGCGACCGTCTTCGGCGCGTTCGGCTCGGACGAGGGCGTCAAGCTCAAGATCGGCTCCGATTTCCTGTTCAAGAAGCGCAACGGCCTCAACGACGGCAGCCTTGTCAGCGACAGCTTCCGCATCGAGGAGGATCGCTATTCGCCCTACGCCCGAGTCACCTTCAATCTCGGCGAAGCGCTGACGATCGACGGCGGCGTCCGCTACGAGATCAGCCGCCGCGAAGTCACCGGCACCGCCGACTCGGCCCGCTATGACGACGAGCTGCTCAATCCCTCGCTCAGCCTGCGCTACGCGACCGGCGCCGGCCAGTTCCGTGCCTCGGTGGCGCGCACCATCCGCCGCCCCGATTACGACCTGCTCTCGCCGATCGAGTATGACGAGACGCCGGGCGACGACGACACCACCATCGGCAATCCGGCGCTGCGCAACCAGCGCGCCTGGGGCGTGGATGTCGGCTATGAGCACCGCCTCGGCGGCAGCGGCATCGCCGGGATCAACTTCTTCTACCGCGACATCTCGGATCTGATCGAGCTGGTCGCCTTTGCCGACAATGGCGACGGGCAGGATTTCCGTCCGCAGAACATCGGCGACGGCAAGGCCTGGGGCGTCGAGTTCGACCTCTCCGCGCCGCTCACTGCGTTCGGCATGCCGAACACCGGCGTCTTCGCCAATTATACCTATCTCGACAGCGAGACGACCGACCCGTTCACCGGCGAGCAGCGCCGGTTCAACAACCAGCCGCACCATGTCTACAATCTCGGCGCCATCCAGAACCTGCCCGCCGCCGGGGTGAGCTTCGGCGCGACCATCTCGGGCCGCAGCGAGGCCAGCGAGAGCAATTTCGACGAGACCGTCCGCCTGCGCTACGATCCCGATCTCGAGGCGTTCATCGAAAAGCGCTTCGGCCGCAACTTCGTCGTGCGGCTGTCGGCTCAGAACCTGCTCGACCGCGTGAAGTACGAGGATTTCCGCAAATATGACGGCGACTCGCTCGAGGAGATCCTCGACAACCGCGCCGACGGCGATCTCGACGAATACGAGATCGAGCGCGAGCATTCCGGCCCGCTGGTCCAGCTGACGCTCCGCGCCGCCTTCTGATCCGAAAAGCGCCGCTCCCCCGGGGGGCGGCGCTGCTTCAATACGCCCGGGCGACCGCGAACTCGACTGCCTCGACCATCGCGTCCTTGGCGGCGCCCGGCGCGAAGCCGCCCAGCGCGTCGATCGCGCGCTGGCCGTAATGGCGGGCGCGGGCGAGCGTGTCGTCGACCGCGCGGCTGGCGCGAACCAGGGCGATCGCCTCCGCAAAGTCCGCATCGGACACGCGCCGGCCTGCGATCGCTTCCTTCCAGAAGCCGCGCGCCGCCTCGTCGCCCCGGGCATAAGCGAGGATCACCGGCAACGTCATCTTGCCCTCGCGGAAATCGTCGCCGGCGTCCTTGCCCATCGTCGAGGCGTCCGAGACATAGTCAATCGCGTCGTCGACCAGCTGGAAGGCGATGCCGAGATTGCGGCCATAGGCGTCGAGCGCGGCTTCGTCCGCTTCCGAGCGCTCGGCGACCACCGCCGCGATCCTGCAGGCGGCGGCGAACAAGGCCGCGGTCTTGGCGCCGATGATGTCGAGATAGCGCTGCTCGGACAGGTCGATCCGGCGCACCGCGGTGAGCTGGTTGACTTCGCCTTCGGCGATCACCGCGCTGGCGTTGCTCAGGATCTTGAGCACCTTGAGGCTGCCGTCCTCGACCATCAGCTCGAAGCTGCGCGAGAACAGGAAGTCGCCGACCAGCACGCTCGCCGGATTGCCCCAGATGATGTTGGCGGTACGCTTGCCGCGCCGCAGGTCCGAATTGTCGACGACGTCGTCGTGGAGCAACGTCGCGGTGTGAATGAACTCGACCGCGGCGGCGAGCCGGTGGTGGCGGTTCCCCGGATAGCCGAGCAGCCTGGCGCTCGCGAGCGTCAGCATCGGCCGCATCCGCTTGCCGCCGCCGGCGATCAGGTGGCCGGCGAGCTCGGGGATCAGCGGAATGTCCGACTGCATCCGGTCGAGGATGACCGCGTTGACGAGGTTGAGGTCGTGCGCCACCAGCTGCAGCATCGGTTCGAGCGAGGGCTCGGGGCGCGAGCCCAGACGGTGGATGGTGGCGCTCATGGCCGGCATCTGGCGCGTGGCGCGGGCAAAGGCAAGGCTTGCGTAGCGTCCCCGCGCGGGCAAAAGAGGGCGCCATGCCCGACGAGACGCTCAACCGCTATCGCCAGAGCATCGACAATATCGATGCCGCGCTGATCCACATGCTCGCCGAGCGTTTCAAGGTCACCCAGGCGGTGGGTGCCTATAAGGCGACGCATGGCCTGCCGCCCGCCGATCCGTCGCGCGAGGAGGCGCAGATCGCCCGCCTTCGCGCGCTCGCCCGCGATGCCGATCTCGACCCCGAATTCTCCGAGAAGTTCCTCCGCTTCATCATCGACGAAGTGATCCGCCACCACGAGCGGCTGCGCGACGCGCGATAGCCTACCCTGCCCTTCGGCGCGAGAGGATCGATCGGGAACAGGATCGTTGCGTCGCCGTTCGGACTGTCGCGAGGAGGGGCGTGTGCACGCTGACGATTATCTGATCTTCCGGCCCGACGACGTCGATCTCGCCCGCTCGCCGCTGCGCCGCGGCGTCGATGCGCCGACGCATGTGCTCGGGGCGTTCAACCCCGGCTTCGCGCGACTGCCGAGCGGCAATCTCCTGCTGATGGTCCGCGTCGCCGAGGCGCTGCGGGACCCGGTTCATACCGATCACGCCCATGCCGTGCGCTGGACCCCCGCCGGCTATGTCCTCGATCGCCACCCGGTCCACCGGATCGACATGGACGATCCGCGCCAGTTCGCGCTCAAGGACCGCAATCCCCGCCTGCTCGGCCTCACCTCGCTATCGTGGCTGCTCCCGGTCGAACTCGACTCCGAGGGGCGACGCATCGTCGCGGTCCATTACGACAAGGCGATCGAACCCTCCGCCAGCTATATGGATTACGGGGTCGAGGACGCCCGCATCAGCAGGGTCGACGACCAGTACTGGATGACCGTCTGCGGCGTCTCGGCCGAGCGCCACTGCACCGCGATGTACCGCTCGGCCAACGGGCTCGATTACGAGCTGCTCGGCATCGTCCTCGATCACCAGAACAAGGACATGATCCTGTTCGAAGGCAAGGTCGGCGGCAAGTTCATGGCGCTCACCCGCCCCTTGGGCGAATGCTATTTCATCTATCCCGAGGACAGCCCGTGGCTGGGCGGCCCGTCGATCAACATGGCGCAGTCGCCCGATGGACTCCACTGGAAGCCGCTCGACACGCCCGGCATCCGCGCCCGCAAGGGCAGCAGCTCGACCCAGCGGATCGGCGGCGGCAGCCAGCCGGTGCTGACGCCCGAGGGCTGGATGCTGATCTATCACGGGGTCGAGAAGCGCGGCGCGGTCGGCATCTATCGCAGCTTCTGGGCGTTGCTCGACCGCGACGATCCGTCGAGGATCCTCCGGCTCGAGGACGAGACCCCGCTGATCGAGGCCGATCCGGCGCTGACCGACCCTATCGCGCACCAGCTCTATCTACCCACGCCGGTCGCGTTCACGACGGGGATCGCCGATGCCGGCGACCACTATATCGTCGCCGGCGGCGAGGCCGACCTCGCCTGCCGGATCACGCATATCCCCAAGGAGCGGTTCCGGTGAGCAGCAGGACCGCAAAGTCCCCCTCCCGCTTGCGGGAGGGCTTAGGGGAGGGGCTGACGGGGCGGTTGGCGCGACTCACGCACGTCAGGCCCTCCCCCGACCCCTCCCGCAAGCGGAAGGGGAGCGCACATGGAGGGCGCAAGCCATGACCGAACCGCTCTGGTGGCAGAAGGGGGTGATCTACCAGATCTACCCGCGCTCGTTTCAAGACTCGAACGGCGATGGGATCGGCGACCTCAAGGGCATCCAGTCGCGCCTCGACGATCTCGTCGAACTCGGCGTCGACGCGATCTGGATCTCGCCGATCTATCCCTCGCCGATGGCCGATTTCGGCTATGACGTCGCCGATTACACGGGCATCGACCCGCGCTTCGGCACGCTCGCCGACTTCGACGCGCTGCTGCACGCCGCGCACGAGCGCGGGCTCAAGCTGCTGCTCGATTTCGTGCCGAACCACAGCTCGGACCAGCATCCCTGGTTCCTCGAGAGCCGCTCGTCACGCGACAATCCCAGGCGCGACTGGTACATCTGGCGCGATCCGGCCCCCGGCGGCGGCCCGCCCAACAACTGGATCAGCGATTTCGGAGGCCCCGCCTGGGAGTGGGACGAAGCCACCGGCCAATATTATTACCACGCCTTCCTCAAGGAGCAGCCCGACCTTAACTGGCGCAATCCCGAGCTGCGTCAGGCGATGCTCGACGTGCTCGCCTTCTGGTTCGAGCGCGGCGTCGACGGCTTCCGGATCGACGTGCTGTGGCACATGATCAAGCATCCCGATTTCCCCGACAATCCGCTCAATCCCGCCTACACCCCGGCGATGGGCGAGATGCACCGGGTGCTCCAGCTCCATTCGACCGACCAGCCCGAGGTCCATGGCATCGCCGGCGACATGCGCCGCGTCGCCGATCGCTATCCCGGCCGCGTGCTGGTCGGCGAGATCTACCTGCCGGTCGATCGGCTGATGCGCTATTATGGCGAGGGCGAGCCAGGAGTGCATCTGCCCTTCAACTTCCAGCTGATCGACGCGCCGTGGGAGGCCCGCTCGCTCGTCACGCTGATCGCCGATTACGAGGCGGCGCTGCCCCCCGGCGGCTGGCCAAACTGGGTGCTCGGCAATCACGATCGGCCGCGCGCGGCGACGCGCTTCGGGCCCGAACAGGCCCGCGTCGCGGCGATGCTGCTGCTCACCCTGCGCGGCACGCCGACGATCTATTATGGCGACGAGATCGGTATGGAGGACGTCGCGATCCCCGCCGATCAGGTGCAGGACCCGCGCGAGCTGCGCGAGCCCGGCATCGGTCTCGGTCGCGATCCGGTGCGCACGCCGATGGCATGGGATGCGAGCGCGCAGGCCGGCTTCTCGACCGCCACGCCGTGGCTGCCGCTTCACGCCGATTGGGCGACCCGCAACCTCGCCGCGCAGCGCGAGGAGCCGCACTCGACGTGGCGCCTCTATCACGACCTGCTCGCGCTGCGGCGCCAGCATCCGGCGCTCGCGCTCGGCGATTGGCTGCCGATCGACTGCGCCGGCTGCCTGCTCGCCTATGAGCGCCGCTATCGTGACGAACGCCTGCTCGTCGTGCTCAATCTCGGCGACAAGCCCGAGGCCTTCGCCATCCCCGAATGGGCCGAGGGTCTGAAGGTCCTGCTCACCACCGGAAGCGGCGGCGACCCCGCCATTCTCGCACCGAACGAAGGCTATATCCTCGGATGAAGATCGCAATGCTGGCGCCGATCGCGTGGCGCACGCCGCCCCGGCATTATGGTCCGTGGGAGCTGGTCACCAGCCTGCTCACCGAAGCGCTCGTCGCCCGCGGGATCGACGTCACGCTGTTCGCCACGCAGGATTCGGAGACCGCGGGAACGCTCGCCGGGGTGGTGCCGCGCGGCTATGAGGAAGACCCGGCGATCGACGCCAAGGTCTGGGAATATGCCCATCAGTCGCATCTCTTCGCCCGGGCGAGCGCGTTCGACTTGATCCACAACCAGGCCGATTTCCCCGCCCATGCCTATGCGCCGCTGATCGACACGCCAATGGTCACGACGATCCACGGCTTCTCGTCCGATCGCATCCTGCCGATGTACAAGCCGTATGAGGACCGCGTGCATTTCGTCGCGATCAGCGACGCCGATCGGCACCCCTCGCTCAAATACGCCGAGACGATTCACCACGGCATCCGCCTGAACGAATTCCCGTTCGATCCGGAGGGCAGCGACGATCTGCTGTTCTTCGGCCGCATGCACCCCGACAAGGGTGCCGCCGAGGCGATCCGCGTCGCGCAGGCTACCGGCCGCCGGCTCGATCTCTACGGCATCGTCCAGGATCAGGGCTATTTCGAGCGCGACGTGATGCCGCATGTCGATGGCGAGCGGATCCGCTATCTCGGCCCGGTCGGCGGCGAGGCGCGGCTGCGTGCGCTCGGCAAGGCGCGTGCATTGCTCCACCTGATCAATTTCGACGAACCGTTCGGCCTGTCGGTGATCGAGGCGATGGCCTGCGGCACCCCGGTGATCGCGATCGGACGCGGCTCGATGCCCGAATTGATCACCCCCGAGACCGGCATCCTTGTCGGCTCCGCCGAGGAAGCGATCCCCGCACTCGACCAGGTCGCCACCATCGACCGCGCCGCCTGCCGCGCTCGTGTCGAAGCCCATTTCTCGGTCGAGGCAATGGCCGACAAGTACATCGCCCTCTACGAGCGCATCCTGGCTTAGCTCCTTCTCCCCTTGTGGGAGAAGGAGGGGCCCGCTCGCGCAGCGAGAGGGACGGATGCGGGGGATGTGGGTCTCACTCCCCCTCACCCTTCCGCGGCTTCGCCGCTCCCTCCCTCTCCCCAAGGGGAGAGGGGATTTGCAATGTAGGATTTCGCCTGCTGCACTACGTCGCGCACCCGCACGCGCCGCTCTTTGACCCCGTCAAAACGTCGAACGGCCCCGCGCAACAATCCACCCCGTACGCGCAACTTTCGATCACAATCCGCGCGCAAAGTGTGAAGTTAAGCCGGCGAAAACCTACTCTGCCGCCAGCAAAGTCTCCGCCCCACCCAGATCCACGGACACCAGCCGGCTCACCCCGCGCTCGACCATCGTCACGCCGAACAGGCGGTGCATCCGGCTCATCGTCGCGGCATTGTGGGTGACGATCAGATAGCGCGTCGCGGTCTCGCGGGTCATTGCCTCGAGCAGGTCGCAGAAGCGCTCGATATTGGCGTCGTCGAGCGGCGCGTCGACTTCGTCGAGCACGCAGATCGGTGCCGGGTTGGTCAGAAACAGCGCGAAGATCAGCGCCACCGCGGTCAGCGCCTGCTCGCCGCCCGACAGCAGGGTCAGCGACTGCAGCCGCTTGCCCGGCGGCTGCGCCATGATCTCGAGACCCGCTTCGAGCGGGTCGTCCGAATCGACCAGCTCGAGATGGGCCTGGCCGCCGTCGAACAAGGTGCTGAACAGCCGCCGGAAATGCTCGTCGACCGCCTCGAACGCCGCGAGCAGCCGTTGTCGCCCTTCGCGGTTGAGCGTGCCGATCGAGCCGCGCAGCCGGTTGACCGCCTGCGCCAGCTCGTCGCGCTCATGGGCATTGCTGGTGTACGCCGCCTCGAGTTCGGCGAGCTCGGCCTCGGCGACCAGATTGACCGGCCCGATCCGCTCGCGATCCACATTGAGCTTCTCGTGCGCCGCCGATTCGTCCTGCGGCGTCCGCACGCTCTCGGCCTCGAACCCGGCCTTTTGCGGCAGCAGCGGCGGCGGGCATTCGAAGCGCTCGCCCGAGAGCCGGCCCATCTCGACGCGGCGCATTTCCTGGTTCTCGGCGCGCGCGCTCGCCCCGGCGCGGGTCTCGCGCGCCTCGGCGAGCGCCTCGTTGGCGGCGCGGACATCGCCCTCGGTGGCGCGCAGCGCCGCCTCGGCCTCGCGCTCGGCCGCCTGCGCCGCCGCCGATTCGGCGCGCGCGGCCTCGGTCGCCGCCTCGGCCTCGGCGACAGCGGCGTCGAGCGCGGCAGGGCGCTCGGCGATCGCCGCGCTCTCCTCGGCAAGCGCGGCGGCGCGCTTGTCCATCTCGGCCGAGCGCCGCGCCGCCTCGCCGGCGCGCGATTTCCAGCCGCGCGTCTCGGCCTGCGCGGCGGCGAGCCGCTCGCGCGCCTGACCGATCTCGCGCTCCAGTGTCGCCCGCTCGCTGCGCGCCGTCGCGGCGGCACCGCGCCGCGTCTCCGCCTCGGACGACAGCGCCGCGACGCGCGTACGCATCTCCGATCCGTCGGGAAGCGCCGCCTTGTCCGCCTCGGCGCGGGCCAGCTCGCCCGCTGCCTCGTCCTGCTCGGCCGCCACCCGGGCGCGGCGCGCCTCGAGATCGGCGCGCTGCGCGTCGAGCCGCTCGAGCTGCGCGGTCGCGCGATCCTCGGCGCGCGCCGCGTCGCGCCCGGCATTCTCGGCATGGTCGAGCACCCGGCGGCACTCGGCGGCGGCGCGGCGCGCAGTGGCGATCGTCGCGTCGATCCGCGCCAGCTCGGTCTCGGCCGCCTCGACCCCGCGCACCGCCGCCGGTCGCGCCTTCTCGATCGCCGCCAGCCGATTGACCCGCTCGAGCCTTTCGGCCGCTGCCGCCCCGCCGGACCTAGCGACATAGCCGTCCCAGCGCCGCAGCACCCCGGCGAGCGTCACCAGCCGTTGCCCCACCGCAAGCGCCTGCCCGTCGTCGCGCTCCGCCACCAGCACCTGCGCCAAGCGCCGCGCAAGGCCCGCTGGCGCACTGACATGCCGCGCCAGCAGCACCGTTCCTGCCGGTGCGCCGGGATCGCCGGGCAGCGCCTCGGCCCCCGCCCAATAGCGCTCGGCCTGAGTATCGAGCCCCGCCTCGAGATCGTCGCCCAAAGCAGCGGCGAGCGCGCGCTCATAGCCGGCATCGACCTTGAGCCGGTCGAGCAGCCGCTCCTTCCCCGAAGGCCGCGTCGCCTTGGCCAGTGCGGCCGCTTCGCTGTCGAGCTGGGCGAGTTCGGCATGCGCAACCGACCGCGCCGACTGGGCGCGATCACGCGAATCGATCGCGCCGCGCTCCTCGGCATCGGCACGAGCGAGCCCGGCCCGCGCAATCTCCGCCTGCCGCACCGCCTGCGCCCGCGCCTCGGCGGCGCGTGCCTTCTCGGCCTGAAGTGGCTCGGCGCTGGCCAAGGCGGCGATCTCGGCATCCACCCGCGCCTGGTCGCGCCCTGCCCGCTCGGTCCGCGTTCGTGCCGCGATCAACGCCGCCTCGGCTACCCGCGCCTCGGCCGCCTCGCTCGCCTGCGCCGCCAGCGCCTGCGCCAGCGCGACCTCGGCATCGCGCGCCGCGCGTTCGGCCTCGCCGAGCGCCGCGTCGAGCGTCGGCATCCGCGCGGTCGCCCCGGCGATCCTTTCGTCGAGAATGCCCGCCTCGACCGCGAGCCGCGCCAGCGCCTCCGCCGCGTCATGCGCCAGCGCGCCCTCGCGGTTGCGATCGTCGGCGAGCCGGGCTTGCGCGTCGCGCAGCTCGACGATGCGGCGCTCGACCGTGGCGCGCTCGCTGCGCAGCGTCGCCAGCCGGTGCATCGCCTCGCTGGCGCGGTCGCGGACCCCGAGCGCGTCGGCGCGCACTGCGGCGAGCGTCTCCGCGGCGGCCTGCTGGCGCGCGGCGGCGGCGGCGTGCGCCTGCGCCCGCTCGGCGACCAGCGCCTCGGCGGCCACGGCTTCCTTGCGCGCGACATCGGCGGCGGCGGCGGCATCGCGCCAGCGCGCGAAGATCATCCGGCCCTCGGCGATGCGGATGCGCTCGGAGAGTTCGCGATAGCGCTCGGCCTGTCGCGCCTGGCGCCGGAGCGCCGCCGCGCGCGATTCCTGATCGCCGATCAGCTCGTCGAGCCGCGCGAGATTGGCCTCGGTCGCGCGCAGCTTCTGCTCGGCGTCGCGGCGGCGGACATGAAGCCCGGCGATCCCCGCCGCCTCTTCGAGCATCGCGCGCCGCTCGCCCGGCTTGGCCTGGATGATCGCGCCGATCCGGCCTTGGCTGACCAGCGCCGGCGAATGTGCGCCAGTCGCCGAATCGGCGAACACGAGCGCCACGTCCTTGGCGCGCACGTCGCGGCCGTTGATCCGATAGGCCGATCCCGCGCCGCGCTCGATCCGACGGACCACCTCGAGTTCGTCGTCCTGCCCGACCTGATCTGCGAGGATCGAGACCTCGGCGAAATCGCGCGCCGGTCGCGTCGCGGTGCCGGCGAAGATCACATCCTCCATGCCGGCGCCGCGCATCGACTTGGCGCTGTTCTCGCCCATCGCCCAGCGCAGCGCCTCGAGCAGGTTGGACTTGCCGCACCCGTTGGGGCCGACAATGCCGGTGAGGCCGGGCTCGATACGCAGATCGGCCGGATCGACGAAGCTCTTGAAGCCCGTCAGCCGCAGCCTTTTGATCTGCATCGCCCCGCCCCCCGGCTTCGGCCCCTATCGGGCCCCGGCTGCCTGCAATGCAGTCTCGACCTGCGACCACAATGCCGCCTCGACCTGCTTGCCGTTGATGAAGAAGCCTGGCGTGCCGGTCACGCCCTTGTTGTTTGAAGCGTCGGCGAACACGTCGGCGATCCCCTTGATCGCCGCCGGATCCGCGAGGCACTGGCGCGCCTTCGCCTCGGGGATGCCGCGCTGCTTGGCGAACTCGATCATCCCCATCGCATCGGCGATCGCCGCGGCGGCCTGTGGCGGCGCCATCGTCTGGAGCTGCTGGAGCGTCGCCTCGGGCAGCTTCTGCTGGCGGTCGAGGAACGCCTCCTGCCCGGCGAACATCTGGTCGAGCATCGGGAAGAAGGCTTCGGTGCCGGCGCACTGGTTGAGCAGCGCCAGCGCGAGGTCGGGAGCGCCGTGGAGCGGAAAGTCGCGGAACTCGTAGCTGACCTTGCCGGTCGAGATGTACTTCTGGCGGAGCGGCTCGACGCCTTCGAGCGCGAAGCGGCCGCAGGTCGGGCAGGTGCGCGAGCCATATTCGACCAGCTTGATCGGGGCGTTCGGATTGCCCTGGACATAGCCGCCCTCGGCGGTCTTCGCGACGACGTCGACCCATTGCTTGCCCGCAGGAGGCGCGACGTTGGCGACCGGCGTCGCCGAGGTCACCGGCGCCGAGGCATTGCCGCTCTCGCCGCCACAGGCCGCGAGCGCGAGAAGGGGGAGAAGGGCGAGGGCAGAACGCATGGTCTAGGGTCTCCGGAAGAAAAAGGCTGGATCAGCTGTCGGCGGCGCGAAGCTCGGGCTGGAGCTGGTCCCAGGTGAAGGCGCGCACGCGGCGGCCGTTGATGAAGAAGCTCGGGGTGCCCTGCACGCCTGCCTTGGCACCGCCGGCAAAGGCATCGGCGACCCCCTTGATCAGCGTCGGGTTCGCAAGGCAGCGCCGCGCCTGCGCTTCGGGCAGGCCGCGCGCCTTCATGAAGGGGATCATCCCCAGCGCCTCGGCGAACCTGGTCGCCGCCTGGGCCGGCGGCAGCTGCTGCCACGCCTCGACGGTCTTCGGCTGACTCTCGATCAGCTTGTGCAGCGGCCCATCGAAGCTCTGCTGGCTCGCGAACATCTGGTCGAGCACCGGAAAGAAGCGCGCCGTCGGCACGCACTGGTTGAGCAAGGCGAGCGCGAGATCGGGGACGCCGTGGATCAGATAGTCGCGAAACTCGTAGCTCAGCTTGCCGCTGGCGATCCACTCGCGGCGCAGCGGCTCCATCCCCTCGACCGCAAAGGCGCGGCAGGTCGGGCAGGTGCGCGAGCCATATTCGACCAGCTTGATCGCGGCGTTGGGATTACCCTGACGGAAGCCGCCCTCCGGCGTCTTCGCGACGACATTGACCCAATTGGTCGCGGGTGCGCGGCGCGTCTGCCCCGCGGTGACCGGGCCGCTGCCGGCGAGCAGCAGCAGTGCGGCGGCGGCGAAGCGCAGCGCCATCAGCCGACCCTGCCGAGCTTGAGGTCCGCCGCGGCGACCCCGGCGGCGAGCGATTCGAGCACGGCCTTGAGCTCGGGATCTGCGATGCCGCGCAGGCTGTCGCCCATTGCCTCGGGCAGCGGCTGCAGGCTTGGCGGCGCCGCCGTCTTGGCCGCGCGCTTGACCTCGCCCTGGCGGATCGCGACCCGCGCCACCGCCGCATAGCCGAAGAAGCGATTGACCCGATCGACGATCTCGGGAGCGATATGCTGCATCATCGGCGCATGCGCCCCGCCGACGACGAGGCTCAGCACGCCCTCGGCGCGCTGGCCCTGCGGAAAGCGGATCGATTCGGGCATCGACACGCGCGCGTAGCGCTCGCCGACGATCTCGCCCCAGCGGCTGACGATCGCGTGCTGGACGAAGCCGAACTTGCGGAACGCGGCGCGGCCGACATCGGGCAGCAGCTCGGACACGGGCCGCGCGCGGTTCGATCGCTGCGGCTCAAGCCTGGGCTGGCGGGTCGTCGCGCGCTTGGGAGTAGTGGGGGGCTTCGTCATCGTCGCCAACCCATGCCATAGGGGCCTGTGCCCGACAACGTCCCTCGCGCAATCGCCGCCGCGCTGCTCCCCTGGTACGACGCCCATGCGCGCGACCTGCCATGGCGGGCGCGGCCAGGCGCCAACGCCCCCGAGCCCTACCGCGTATGGCTGAGCGAGGTCATGCTCCAGCAGACCCAGGTCGCCAGCGTCATTCCCTATTTCGAGAAGTTCACGACGCGCTGGCCGAGCTTCGCGGCGCTCGCCGCCGCCGACGATGCCGAGCTGATGGCCGCCTGGGCCGGGCTCGGCTATTATGCGCGGGCGCGCAATCTGCTCGCCTGCGCCCGCGAAGTCGCCCGCCAGGGAAGCCTGCCGGACAACGAAGCCGCCCTGCGCGCCCTCCCCGGCATCGGCGGCTATACCGCCGCCGCGGTCGCGGCGATCGCCTTCGGCCAGCGTGCGGTGGTGGTCGACGCCAATGTCGAGCGCGTCGTCGCCCGGCTGTTCGCGGTCGCCGAGCCGCTGCCCGGCGCCCGGCCGAAGATCCACGCGCATACCGACGCGATCACGCCCGACGCACGCGCCGGCGACTTCGCGCAGGCGATGATGGATCTCGGCTCGGGTATCTGCACCGCCCGCGCCCCGCGCTGTCTGCTCTGCCCGCTGCGCGCGGACTGCGACGGCTTCGCCACCGGCGCGCCCGAGCGTTTCCCGGTCAAGTCGCCCAGGCCCGCCAAGCCGCAGCGCTACGGCACCATGTTCTGGGCCGAGCGCGACGGCCATGTCCTGCTCGTCCGCCGCCCCGCCAAAGGTCTGCTCGGCGGCATGCGCGCGCTGCCGACCGGCCCCTGGGCCGATTCGCCGCCCGGTCTTGCCGGTGCGCCGCTCGCCGCCGACTGGCGCCCGCTCGACGCCGGCGTTCGCCACGGCTTCACCCATTTCAACCTCGACGTCGCACTTGCGGCTGCAACAATCGCGGCGCACAGAGACGCGCCGGAGGGCGGATGGTGGCCGATCGCCGCGATCGAGGCGGCAGGGCTGCCGACGGTGTTCGCCAAGGCGGCGAGGATGTTCGGGAGGATGCATGCGTAACTGGCGGATTGTAGGTTCGATCGCATTGCTGGCGCTGGCCAGCCCGGCCTGGCCGCAATCCGCGACCGTACCGCTGCCGTCCCACGATTCGCGCACCCTCACCGCGCAGGTCACACTGGCCAAGGCCGTGGTCGCGGCGAAGCGCGTGCCGGGCATCGTTCTCGTCACCGGAATCGGAAACGGCATCCCGCATTCGGTGAGCGAGGGCCGGATCGCAGTCGAAGCCGAAGCGCCCGCCGCCGATGTCGACAGCCTGTGGCGCGTCTATTCGATGACCAAGCCGATCACCGGCATCGCCGCGATGATCCTCGTCGAGGAAGGCAAGCTCAAGCTCGACCAGCCGATCAGCGACTTCATTCCGGCGTTCAAGGACATGAAGGTCCTCGTCGATCCGGCCAAGGACCTCACCAGCCGCCCCGCCGCGCGGCCGATCACGGTGCGCCACCTGCTCACCCACACCGCCGGGCTCGGCTACAACATCATCACCAAGGGGCCGTTGCTCGACGAGTATAAGCGCCTCGGCATCAACCCGGCCGCGGTCAATGCGCTGATGGAGCCGGGCATGCGCGCGGCGCGGCCGAAGAGCCTCGAGGAGTTCGCCAATCGCGTCGCCTCGCTCCCGCTGCTCAGCGATCCGGGAAGCAAATGGAGCTACTCGATCAGCCTCGACGTGCTCGGCCGGGTGATCGAAGTCGCCGGCGGCATGCCGTTCGACCAGTTCGTCAACACCCGCATCTTCGCCCCGCTCAAGATGCGCGACAGCTATTGGACCGTGCCGCAGGACAGGGCGCGCCGCCTCGCCACCAATTATATGTCGCCCGGCCTCGCCGCCGATACCGGCGCAGCTTCCGTCTGGCTTCAGCCCCCCAGCTTTCCCTATGGCGGCGCCGGACTGGTGATGTCGGCGCGCGACTATGATCGCTTTCTCCACATGCTCCTCAACGGCGGCACGCTCGAAGGCGCCCGCGTGCTCAAGCCCGAGACCGTCAAACTGGCGATGTCGGACCTGCTCCCCACCGACGTCGACCGTTCGACGCTCGCGCAGATGACTGTCGCCACCGGCGCGCCGATGGGCTTCGGCGCCGGTGGCTCGGTCTATCTCGCCGACGCACCCGGCGGTCAGGGCAAGGGCACCTATGGCTGGGCCGGGGCGGCGGGATCGATCGGCTGGGTCGACCCGGTGAACAAGCTGCGCGCGACGGTGATGATCAATTCGTTCAGCGAGCAGACGCTCAAGCTTGACGCGGCGAAGGCGATCTACGCCGACCTCAAGCGGTGAAGGCGCCCGGCTTCACCGGCGGCACGCTCGACCGTGCCGACCGGGTCCGCCACGAACCCGAGCTGCTGCGCGCGGCCGAGGCCGATCCCCGCGCGCGGCTGCTCCTGCTGCACGGCCTCGATCCGGAGCTCGACGCGGCCGATCGTCTCGTCTGGACCACGCTCGACGCCGCCCCCGGCGAGCGGCTGTTCCTCGGCTTCGACCAAGGCGTGCCGCTGTTCGCCGCGGCACCATCGCACGGCCAGCGCTTTCCCAATCTCCGCTCGCCAGCCCTGTTCGCGATGCTCGACCGCTTCCACGCCGAAGACGCCGCGCTCTATGCGGCAGCGCGGAGCCTGATCGACTGGCATAGCCGCCACGGCTTCTGCGCGGTGTGCGCGACGCCGACGGCGATCTTTCGCGCCGGCTGGGGGCGCAACTGCCCCAACTGCGCCGCCGAGCATTTTCCCCGCGTCGATCCGGTGGTGATCATGCTCGCCGAGTTGGGCGACAAGGTGCTGCTCGGCCGCCAGCCGCCTTGGCCCCCCGGCCGATATTCGGCGCTCGCCGGCTTCCTCGAGGTCGGCGAATCGATCGAGGAAGCGGTCCGTCGCGAGATCTTCGAGGAGGCCGGGGTCCGCGTCGGCGCGGTGCGTTATGTCGCCAGCCAGCCCTGGCCCTTTCCCTCCTCGCTGATGATCGCCTGTGTCGGCGTCGCCCAATCGGAGACGATCACGATCGACGTCCATGAGCTGGAGGATGCCCGCTGGTTCAGCCGCGACGATGTCCGCCGCGCGCTCGCCCGCGATCCTTCCGCCGCGTTCGTCGCCCCGCCGCCTTATGCCATCGCCCACACGCTGCTGACCGCCTGGGCCGAGGGCGGCTAGGGCCGCTCGCGCGCCTGGCGGTAGGTCCCGAGCACGCGCATCCATTTCGAATGGAATTTGAGCTCCTCGAGCGCGCGGTCGATCGCCGGGTCGCCGGGCCCGCCGACGATATCGGCATAGAATTCGGTCGCCGCGAAGCTGCCGCCGCGCTGGTAGCTTTCGAGCTTGGTCATGTTGACGCCGTTGGTCGCGAAGCCGCCCAGCGCCTTGTAGAGCGCCGCCGAGACGTTCTTCACTTCGAAGATGAAGGTGGTCATCACCGGCCCCGCGACCGGCAGCGCCAGCGGCTCGGGCGCGAGCACGACGAACCGCGTCATGTTGTGCTCGGCATCGGCGAGGTCGCTCTCGAGCAGCTTGAGCCCGTACAGCACGGCCGCGCCCGGCGGGGCGAGCGCGGCAATCGCCGGATCGGCCAGTTCGGCGACCACCGCGGCGGCGCCGGCGGTATCGGGATAGGCGACCGGCGCGATTCCCCGCGCCTTGAGCCAGTGGCGGCATTGGCCCAGCGCCTGCGGATGGCTCATCGCCTCGCGCACCTGATCGATGCTCCCGGTTCCCATCAGCCCATAGCGGATCGGCAAGAAATGCTCGCCGGTGATCGCCAGCCCCGATTCGGGCAGCAGGAAGTGGATGTCGGCGACCCGGCCGTGCAGCGAATTCTCGATCGGGATCATCGCGCAGCCGGCACGGCCTTCCTTGACCGCGTCGATCGCATCTTCGAACGAGAAGCACGGCAGCGGCAGCCCGTCGGCAAAAGCCTCGCGCACCGCGAGGTGCGAATTCGCTCCCGGCGCGCCCTGAAACGCGACGGCGCGCCCCGGCTCTGCGGAAGCGTGAGCGATCATCTCCGCGACGATCGGGCGTGCGGGTGCGGCGAAATTCTCCATCCCGGCGGGGGCTAGCGGTCCGTTTCTCCGGCCGCAACCCCGGCTTGCGATAGCAAAAACCGCAGCCTAAAGGGCGAGACGAACTTCCTTCAGGGGCATGCGATGAGCGACCGGTTCAATACGATTGCGGGTTGGGCACTGGCAGGAGGCATTACCGCGCTCGGGCTGTCGATCGTGAGCGGCATGGTCTTCCATTCCGAACGTCCCGAGAAAATGGGCTATGCGATCGAAGGCGTCGAGGCTTCGGGCGAGGGTGGCGCGGTCGCCGTGGCGCCGATCGCCACCCGTCTCGCTGCCGCCGACGTCGCCAAGGGCGCCGACGTGTTCAAGCAATGCACCGCCTGCCACACGATCAACCAGGGCGGCGCTTCGGGCGTCGGCCCGAATCTCTACGCCTCGGTGGGCAAGCCGCACGGCCATGTTCCCGGCTTCGCTTATTCGGACGCGCTGAAGAGCGTTCCCGGCACCTGGACCTTCGAAGCGCTCGATTCGTGGCTGGCCAGCCCGCGCAAATATGCGCCGGGCACCAAGATGACCTTTGCCGGCATCGCCGATCCGCAGGACCGCGCCAACGTCATCGCCTATCTGAATTCGCAGGGCTCGAACCTGCCGCTGCCGGCCGCACCGGCCGCCGGCGAGGAGCCGGCCGCGGACGCCGCCGCCCAGGCGAACGTCGCCGAGGGCGCCGATCCGTCCGAGATCTCGAACCAGGCCGCGCCGGGCTCGATCGCCCCGTCGACCACCAAGCAGAACCAGATCCAGGCCGAGGAAAAGGCCGGATTGCCCAAGAGCGAACACTAGGAAAAAGGCCGCCCACCGGGCGGCCTTTTCGTTTGCGGCGGTCTGGTTTGCGGCGACGCCGCCTCAGCTGTTTTCGCGGTTGCTCCAAAAGTCCTGGACGATCTCCCAGCCTTCTTCGGGCGTCTCGACGAAGTGGAACAGGTTGAGGTCGCGCGGGCTTATCACGCCCTCCTCGCACAGCGCCTCGAAATTCACGACGCGCTGCCAGAAGTCCTTGCCGTAGAACAGCACCGGGATCGGGTCGATCTTGCCGGTCTGGATCAGCGTCAGCAGCTCGAAGCTCTCGTCGAACGTCCCGAACCCGCCGGGGAACACCGCCACCGCGCGCGCATGGAGCAGGAAGTGCATCTTCCTGAGCGCGAAATAGTGGAACTGCATCGACAGCGACGGCGTCACATAGGGGTTGGGCGCCTGCTCGTGCGGTAGCACGATGTTGAGCGCGACCGTGTCGGCGCCAACGTCGCGCGCGCCGCGATTCGCCGCTTCCATGATCGATGGGCCGCCGCCCGAGCAGACCACGAAGTGGCGCTTGCCCGCCGCATCGAGCGGGAAGTTGCTCGCCAGCTGCGCTAGCTTCCGCGCGACGTCGTAGTAACGCGATTTCTCGATCAGCCGTTCGGCGATCTTCTTCTGCTGCGGCGTATCGGCCAGCTCGAGCAGCGCCTGCGCCTTTTCGGGCTCGGGAATCCGGGCCGAGCCATAGACCACGAAGGTCGAGGCGATATTGGCCTCGTCGAGGATCAGCTGCGGCTTGAGCAGTTCGAGCTGGAAGCGCACCGGCCGCAGATCCTCGCGCAGCAGGAAATCCATGTCCTGAAAGGCGAGGCGGTAGGCCGGATGCTCGGTCTGGGGGGTGCCGCTGTTGGTGTTGGCGCTTTCGGCTTCCTGCTGGGCAGGGCGGAAGACGCGGCTGGGAACGCGTGTATCGTTGCTCATTTGGGCCGGCTTAGGCCGATCGCGCCCGGCCTGCAAACGCACAGATCAAGCGCAGAACGGACCGCGGCCCATGTCGAGATGCAGGTGGTTGTAGTGCGCGGCGTTGTAATCAGGGCTGAGCACCGTCCTGAAGCGCTTGCACGCCGATTTGCGGATCACCTCGAAGAATTCGCGCACCGCCGGATCGTCCGACTTCCAGCCGGTCTCGACGCGTACTTTCCGGCCGTCGGCGAGCACGAACCCGCCGACATCGACGGCATTGCCGAGCCCGTGCTCGGACATCCGCGCGCCCGCGCTCGCCCCGCCGATGATCGCGCGGCACGAATAGGTGCCGAAGCTCTCGACCCGAACCAGCTCGCTGCCGAGGATCTGCTTGGCCGCCGGCGCCACCGCGAAGCGCACCCACGCCGTAAAGCTGCGCGCCAGCGGACAGCGCATCGATTTGAGGTTGGTCACCGGCACGCCGATATCGAGCAGCTGCACCGCCCCGGTCACGACGCAGCCGCCGCCGAAGTCGCGATCGGGCAGCGGCGAATAGCGGATCTGCTCGCGCGACAGATCGGTGAAGCATTGCTGCGTCTCGCGCGGCGTCGGCCGGTTGAGCGTGATCGGTCCCGAAGCCCGCTCGCGAATCGGCGCGGGCCGATCGTCGTCGTCGCCGACGCAAGCGGCGAGAGCCAAAGCGAGGAACAGGACGCCGAACCGCATCCATCATGCATAGCATGGCGATTCTGAAGATTCGCTGCAGCCGGTCGCACGGCGGCACCGGTTTGACTCCCGCTCTGGTAGCGCTACCACGTAGCCGCGTGCCGCGTGAAGACGGCATCACCGGAGAGGTTCGATGACCAAGCTGTTCGCCGCCTTCGCCTGGCTGCTCGCCCTGCTCGCCACGCCGGCGCTGGCGCAGCAGCCGCCCGCTGAGCCGCAGCGCATTCCACTCTGGGCCAATGGCGCGCCGGGTTTCGAGAGCCGCAAGGCCATCCCCGAGCAGGCCGAGGCCTATTGGCTCAAGCCGGTCAACGATCCGAGCATCACCTATTTCCCCGCCCGTCCCGGCCGCGAGACCGGCGCCGCGGTGCTGCTGATGCCCGGCGGCGCGCACGAGTTCCTCGTCATCACCAGCGAAGGCAACGACGCGGCGCGCTGGTTCAACGAGCGCGGCATCGCGGCCTTCGTGCTGCGCTACCGGCTCTTCCGCGGCAAGGATTCGCCGTACAAGTTCGAGCATGCCCGCGAGGACGCGGAGCGCGCGGTGCGGACGATCCGCGCCCGCGCCGGCGACTGGACACTCGATCCGCGCAAGATCGGCGTGGTCGGCTTCTCGGCCGGTGGCGAGCTCGCCCGCGTGACCCTGCTCAGCCCCCCGGTGCCGGCGCCCGGCAAGGGCGATGCGATCGACCGCCTGTCGTCGCGCCCTGATTTCGGCGTGCTCGTCTTCCCGGGACCGCTCCACGGCGAGGAGAAGATCACCCGTGATTCGCCGCCTCTGCTGATGACCGCGACCAACGACGACGAATGCTGCTCGCAGCCGATCATCGACTTGCTCAACGCCTATCGCGCCGCCGGCGCCTCGTCGGAGCTCCATATGTACGCGGCAGGCGGCCATGCCTTCAACATGGGCGAGACCACCCCGATGGTCAGCCTGCGCAACTGGCCCGCGCGGATCACCGACTGGATGACCGATCGCGGACTCCTCGCCAAATGGCCGCCCGAACCGGCCAGGCGGTAACTTTACACAGATTGACTTTGCGCCGCCCGCCGCTAGGGCCGTCGACGGGCCACGCGGTCCCAACGCCGCGCGTGCTCTCTGCAAGGAGAGACTGACATGAGTGATTCTACCGTACCCGACGCCACCCGTGCGTCCGCCAAGCCCGCCACCAGGCCGGCACGCCCCCATTTCTCTTCCGGTCCCTGTGCCAAGCCGCCCGGCTGGTCGCCCGAGAAGCTCGCCACCGAGGTGCTCGGCCGCTCGCACCGCTCGAAGCTCGGCAAGAACCGGCTCCAATATTGCATCGACTTGATGCGCCAGATGCTCGCGCTGCCCGACACGCACCGCATCGGCATCGTCCCCGGCTCCGACACCGGCGCTTTCGAGATGGCGATGTGGACGATGCTCGGCGCGCGTCCGGTCACAACGCTGGCTTGGGAGAGCTTCGGCGAAGGCTGGGTGACGGACGCCGCCAAGCAGCTCAAGCTCGACCCGACGGTGCTCCGCGCCGATTACGGCCAGCTTCCCGATCTGACGCAGGTCGATTGGTCGAACGACGTGCTGTTCACCTGGAACGGTACCACCTCCGGCGTCCGCGTGCCGAACGGCGACTGGATTCCCGACGACCGCGAAGGGCTGAGCTTCGCCGACGCGACTTCGGCGGTGTTCGCCTATGACCTGCCCTGGGACAAGATCGATGTCGCGACTTTCTCGTGGCAGAAGGTGCTAGGCGGAGAGGGCGGCCACGGCGTCCTGATCCTCGGCCCCCGCGCATTCGAGCGGCTTGCGAACTACACCCCCGCCTGGCCGCTGCCCAAGGTGTTCCGCCTCGTTTCCAAGGGCGCGCTCGCCGAGGGCGTGTTCAAGGGCGAGACGATCAACACGCCGTCGATGCTCGCCGTCGAGGACGCGATCTTCGCGCTCGAATGGGCGAAGTCGATCGGCGGCGCCAAGGGCCTGATCGCGCGCAGCGACGCCAATGCCGCCGCGCTGCAGAAGATCGTCGCCGAGCGGGACTGGCTCGGCAATCTCGCCGAGGACGATTCGATCCGCTCGACCACCAGCGTCTGCCTCACCGTCGAGGGCGCCGACGCCGACTTCATCAAGAAGTTCGCGTCGCTACTCGAGAAGGAAGGCGCCGCCTATGACGTCGCCGGCTATCGCGACGCCCCCGCGGGCCTGCGAATCTGGTGCGGCGCTACGGTCGACACCGCCGATATCGAGGCGCTCGGCCCCTGGCTCGACTGGGCCTACGAGACCGCGAAGGCAGCTTAACCTCGTGCTCCTGCGAAAGCAGGGGCCCAGCATCACACGCGATTTCCCATGAAACTCTGGGCTCCTGCGTTCGCAGGAGCGCCGGCTCTCTCAAGGAGCGACACAATGCCCAAAGTCCTGATCAGCGACAAAATGGATCCCAAGGCTGCCGAGATCTTCCGCGCGCGCGGCGTCGAGGTCGACGAGATCACCGGCAAGACCCCGGACGAGCTCAAGGCGATCATCGGCGCGTATGACGGCCTCGCGATCCGCAGCTCGACCAAGGTGACGAGGGAAATCCTCGAGGCCGCGACCAACCTCAAGGTCGTCGGCCGCGCCGGGATCGGCGTCGACAATGTCGACATCCCTTCGGCCTCGGCCAAGGGCGTGGTCGTCATGAACACGCCGTTCGGCAACTCGATCACCACCGCCGAGCACGCGATCGCACTGATGTTCGCGCTCGCCCGCGACCTGCCCGAGGCCGACCGCTCGACTCAGGCCGGCAAGTGGGAAAAGAACCGCTTCATGGGCGTCGAAGTCACCGGCAAAACGCTCGGCCTGATCGGCGCCGGCAATATCGGCTCGATCGTCGCCGACCGCGCGCTGGGCCTCAAGATGAAGGTGATCGCCTATGATCCCTTCCTCACCCCCGAGCGCGCGCTCGAAATGGGCGTCGAGAAGATGAGCCTCGACGATCTGCTGCTGCGCGCCGACTTCATCACGCTGCACACGCCGCTGACCGACCAGACGCGCAACATCCTCAGCCGCGAGAATCTCGCCAAGACCAAGAAGGGCGTGCGGATCATCAACTGCGCGCGCGGCGGCCTGATCGACGAGACGGCGCTCAAGGAAGGTCTCGAGAGCGGCCATGTCGGCGGCGCGGCGCTCGACGTCTTCGTCCAGGAGCCCGCCAAGGAATCGCCCTTGTTCGGCACGCCCAACTTCATCTCGACCCCGCATCTCGGCGCCTCGACCAACGAGGCGCAGGTCAATGTCGCGATCCAGGTCGCCGAGCAGATGGCCGATTATCTCGTCTCGGGCGGTGTCACCAACGCGCTCAACGTGCCGTCGCTGTCGGCCGAGGAAGCCCCGCGCCTCAAGCCGTACATGGCGCTGGCCGAAAAGCTCGGCAGTCTGATCGGCCAGCTCGCGCACGGCGAGATCGCCCGCGTCTCGATCCACAGCGAAGGCGCCGCGGCCGAACTCAACCAGAAGCCGATCGTCAGCGCGGTGCTCGCCGGCTTCCTCCGCGTCCATTCGGACACGGTCAACATGGTCAACGCGCCGTTCCTCGCCAAGGAGCGCGGCATGGAGGTCCGTGAGGTCCGCAACGAGAAGGAAGGCGACTACCACACGCTGCTGCGCGTCTCGGTCAAGACCGATGCCGGCGAGCGTTCGGTCGCCGGAACGCTGTTCTCGAACGCCCAACCGCGGCTCGTCGAGTTGTTCGGGATCAAGGTCGAAGCCGACCTGATCGGCAACATGCTCTATGTCGTCAACGAGGACGCACCGGGCTTTATCGGCCGGCTCGGCACCACGCTCGGCGAATCGGGCGTCAACATCGGCACCTTCCACCTCGGCCGCCGCGACGCCGGCGGCGAGGCGGTGCTGCTGCTCTCGGTCGACGAGGAAGTGACGCCCGAACTCGTCGCGACGGTCCGCGCCCTCCCGGGCGTCAAGACCGCGATGGCGCTCAAGTTCTGAACTGCTATCTTAGCCCTCTCCCCTCCGGGGAGAGGGTTGGGAGAGGGGCAGTGCCGCAAACCGATCGCGTATTGCTGGCGCGGGCGAAGGAGATGCGCTCCAATCCTACACCGACCGAGGCCGCGATGTGGCGCATCCTCCGGGCCAAGCAGTTCGAACGCGTCAAATTCGCTCGCCAGGGCGTGATTGCGCCGTATATCGCCGATTTCGTGGCGCGGTCGCGCAAGTTGATCCTTGAGATCGACGGCGACACGCATGCGCTATGCGAGTCCAGGGACGCGCGCCGCACGGCGTGGCTCGAAAAGCAGGGATATCGAGTGATCCGGTTCACGAATTACGAAGCGGGCAGCAATCTTGAGGGCATCGCCCACGCCATAACCGCTGCCCTTGCCGAACTGTCCCTCTCCCAACCCTCTTCCCAGAGGGGAGAGGGCTCTTGACCGGCCTCCTCCCAGAAGGATTCCACGATCGCCTTCCCCCTGCCGCCGATGCCGCGGCGGGGCTCGAAGGGCGCGTGCTCGGAGTGGCGCGGCTCTATGGTTATGAGCAGGTCGATCCGCCGCTCGCCGAGTTCGCCGACGAACTCGCCTCGCGGCTCAAGGCGGGCGGCGTGCGCGACGCGGTGCGCTTCGTCGATCCGGTCTCGCAACGCACGCTGGCGATCCGGCCCGACCTCACCGCCCAGATCGGCCGCATCGCCGCGACGCGGATGGGGCACCATCCGCGTCCGGTGCGGCTTTCCTATGCCGGCGCCGTGGTCAAGCTCAGCGCCTCCGAGCTCAACCCGCAGCGCGCGATGCGGCAGATCGGTGCCGAGCTGATCGGGCGCGATACCGTCGCCGCCGCGATCGAAGTGGTCGGGGTCGCAGTCGAGGCGCTGCAGGCCGCCGGGGTGACCGGCATCGCCATCGACTTCACCCTGCCCGATCTCGTCGACACGCTCGCCGGGGATCTGGAGCCTGGAACGCTCGAAACGCTGCGCCAGCGGCTCGACGCCAAGGACGCAGGCGGCGTCGCCGCGATCGATTCGCGCTGGCTGCCGCTGATCGAGGCGGCGGGGCCGTTCGACGCCGCGATGGCGCGGCTGCGCGCGATCGACGCCGGCAATGCGCTCGCCAGCCGGCTCGACGCGCTCGCCCGCATCGCCGCGAGCGTCGACGGCAAGGCCGCGCTGACGCTCGATCCCACCGAGCGCCACGGTTTCGAATATCAGAGCTGGCTCGGCTTCTCGATCTTCGCGGCCGGCGCGCGCGGCGAGATCGGCCGCGGCGGCACCTACACGATCCTGCACGGCGACGGCCGCGAGGAGCCCGCGGTCGGCTTCTCGCTGTTCGCCGACCCGATCCTCGACGCCGGATTGGGCGCGGGCGAGCGCCGCCGACTGTTCCTGCCGATCGGCACCCCGGCCGAGGCCGGAGCGACGCTGCGCGGCAAAGGCTGGGTCACGGTCGCCGCGCTCGAGCCCGACGACACGCCCGAGGCGCAACTCTGCACCCATGTGCTGGGCGAAGAGGGCCCCCGGCCGCTCTAGACACCGGAGCAGGAGCTCTGGACGGTCAGTTCGCCAGCAGCGACTCGATATCGCCGCGCGCGAACCGCTCGAACGCGCCGCGCACGGCCGCACAATAGCGCTCGTCGGCCGCAAGCCGCGCCCCGAACACCGGCTCGACCGCCAGCATCGCCGCCACTGGATCGGCGCTGCTAGCGGCTGCGGCGAGCGTGTCGGCAAGCGGATCGGTGATCGTCTCGCCCGCCTCGGCCTTGCGCCGGACAAAGCCGATCCACGCCGCAACCGGCACCGCCAGCCGTTCGATGCCACGCGCGGCGTCGAGCGCTTCGCGGGTGGTGTCGAGCAGGCGGTAGGGCAGCTTCTGCGACCCGTCCCAGGCGATCTGCGCGAGCAGATGGCGAATCTCGGGATTGCGGAAGCGATCGAGCACGGCATCGGCATAACCAGCGACGTCGAACCCCTCGACCGGGCCGAGCGACGCGGCGATGTCGTGATGGACCAGCCGGGTGACGAAGCCCTCCAGTCGGGCATCGGACATCGCCTCGAACACGGTCTCGTGCCCCAAAGCGAGGCCGATATAGGCAAGGCTCGAATGCGCGCCGTTGAGGATGCGCAACTTGGCCTGCTCATAGCCGCGGACATCGTCGGTCAGCGTCACCCCGGCGTCGGCGAGATCGGGCCCGTCGGCCATGTCGAAGCGCTGCAGCACCCATTGGGTGAACTTCTCGCGCTGGACCGCGGCGCGATCCTCGACGCCGAGCGCGTCCTCCACTTTGGCGAGGAAAGCGGCATCGCTTGCCGGAGTGATCGAATCGACCATCGAATCGGGAAAGGCGACTTCGCCCGTGATCCAGTCGGCCAGCGCCGCGTCCTGTTCCCGCGCCAGCGCGATGCACGCGGCGCGAAGCTTGGCGCCATTGCCGGTCATGTTGTCGCAGCACAGCATCGCGAAGGGCGCCAGCCCCGCGCCGCGGCGGTCGCCTAGCCCGGCGACGATCCAGCCGATCACGCTCGCCGGCTCGGCCGGGCGCTTGAGATCGTGGACGATGTCGGGATGCGCGAAATCGAGGCTGCCGTCGCCGGCGAGGCAATAGCCCTTCTCGGTGACCGTGCTCGTCGCGATCCGCACATCGGGCGAAGCGAGCAGCCGGCGCAGCCGCGCGCCCTCCCCGGGGCCGATCGCGTCCGAATGCGCCGCGATGATCCGCATCGTGGGATCGCGGTCGATCACCGCCAGCGTGTAGAGCCCGTCCTGCGCCTTGAGCGCGTCGGTGGTCGCGCCGCTGCGCAGCGACACCGCCGCAATGCCCCAGCGGGGGTCGTGATCGAGCAGCCGGTCGATATAGGCGGCCTGGTGCGCGCGATGAAACGCGCCGGGGCCGAAATGGACGATTCCCGTCCGGATCGTGTCGATGGCACGGGACGGGCGCGCGACGGTGCCGGGAAGCTGCGTCAGCGATGCACGGGACAATAGCATGCGGCCAGCCAAGCAGCCCCTGCCCGCCGAAGTCAATCCGGACCAGTAGGTCGAATCAGTAGGACTGGACCGGGGAACCTGCGGCACCGCCCGGGAGCCGCGACCCCGTCGTCGCACGGGAGCGGCGATCCGTGCCCTCGGGCATGCGGAAGCGGACCTGACGGTTCGGAAAGTCGATGTCGACGCTGCGGAAACTGCGCAGCGCATCCATGCCGAGCAGCAGCGCCGGCCGTTTGGTCAGCCCGAACCGCTCGAACGGCGCGACGTCCGCGAACGCCACCGGCATCTCGCCGAACATCACGTCGCCGACCTTGATATTCGGCACCGTGGTGTAATCGGCCATCGTCTTCTCGCCGGTTACGTCGGTGAGCTCGATCGGCTGGGTTTTTTTGCGGCGCGCGACGCGGCTGCGCAAGGCGCTGTTGCCCATACTCACCTGGCTGCCGGTGTCGAGCACGACCTGGATGCGGGTGCCGCCATAATAAGCGTCGGTGACGATCAACTGGCCGTACAGGCTCTTCGCCGTCACGACGATCTCGTCCCTTGCGGGCCGGACATATTTGTTGCGCTTCTGGCTGGGGCGGACTTCCATCGTGCCGCGCTCGAAATCGATCGAGACCTGGTGGTCGCGCAACGTGTCGATGCCGAGCAGCCCGATCGCACCGAGATTGCGCGCCTCGAGCTTCGGCGCGATGACGCTGTGCTGCACGCCGATCGACTTGATCGTCAGATCGGGCACCAGCACCGTGTCGACCTGGCTGCGCCCGGTCATCGACAGCAGTGTCACCGGACTGCCGGCATGGAGCTTGAGCGAATTGGCAAGCTCGCGCGACACGACGGTGCGCTCCGCGCCGGTATCGATGATGAAGTTGTACGGTCCCTTGGTGTTCACCGCGACCGCGACGGTAAGCCTTTTGTCGGCCTCGCCCAACATCAGCAAGGTCGCTTCCATCACCGATTCGGAGCTGATCAGCTCGGGATCTTGCGCTGGACTCACGGGCGTGCCGCCGGGAGCCTCGATCGGCAAGGTGAGAAGCAGGAGTGGATAGACAACTCCGGGCATGACACCACGATATACCTGCACATATTGCGCAGCAATCGAATTCAATCGAGCCGCATCGCCTCCGCCGCGATCCCTTCCGCCTCGATCAGCAGCGCGTCCTCGCCGCTGCCCTGCGGGGTGCGCTCGCGACCGATCATGATCAGCACCGGCACCGCCATCGGGCTGACCCGCTCGAGATCGATGTGCAGCATCGTGTCGGCGGCGGTGTCGAGCAGATGGGCGAGCCGCCCGACATCGGTCATCCGCGCTCGCGCGTCGGCCCAGGCGGCCTTGAGCAGCAGATGGTCGGGCTCGTACTTGCGCAGCACGTCGTAGATCAGGTCGGTCGAGAAAGTGACCTGGCGCCCGCTCTTCTTCCTGCCCGGGTGCTGCCGCTCGACCAGCCCGCCGATGATCGCGACTTCGCGGAAGGCGCGCTTGAGCAGCGCCGATTGCTGCACCCAATCGACGAACTCGTGCTCGAGGATGTCGGGCGAGAACAATGCGGCCGGATCGGTGATCTTCTCGAGCCCGTACACCGCCAGCGCATAATCGTTGGCGACGAAGCCCAGGGGCTTGAGCCCCATCGCCTCCATGCGCCGGGTGATCAGCATGCCGAGCGACTGGTGCGCGTTCCACCCCTCGAAGCTGTAGGCGACCATGTGGTGCTTGCCTTCGTGCGGGAAGGTCTCGACCAGCAGCTGCGCCGGTTTCGGCAGCGCCGAGCGCCGCGCCTGCATCTCCAGCCATTCGCGGACATCGTCGGGAAAGCGCGCCCATTGGCTGCGATCGTTGAGGAACACCCGCACCCGATCGGCGAGCGTCGAGGTGATCGCCAGCCGCGCCCCCATATACGATACGTAGCGCGCCTGCTTCGCGCTCGCCCGCACGATCAGGTCGGTGAGCTCGACGCGCTCGACCTCGAGACTGAGCCCCGCGAAGAAGAAGGTGTCGCCGGGCGAGAGCTGGGATCCGAACGCCTCCTCGACCTTGCCGAGCCGCCGCCCGTTCTTGAAGCGGACGTCGAGCATCGGCGCCTCGACGATGATCCCGGCGTTGAGCCGGTGCTGGGCGACGAAGGCCGGCTTCGTGACGCGCCACAGCCCATCCTGCCCAAGGGTGAGACGCTTGAACTTGTCGTACGCGCGCAAGCTGTAGCCGCCATCGGCGATGAAGCTCAGAACGCGGTCGAAAACCTCCTGCTCGAGCGCCGAATAGGGCAATGCTGCGCGCACTTCCTGCAGCATTTCCGCGGCATCGAACGGGGCGGCGCAGGCGCACGCCATGACATGCTGCGCGAGCACGTCGAGCGCGCCGGGGCGGAAGACGTCGGGATCGAGCTCGCCCTGCTCGACCGCGTCGAGCGCCGCCCGTGCCTCGAGATATTCGAAGCGGTTGCCCGGCACGAGCACCGCCTCGCTCGATTCGTCGAGCCGGTGGTTGGCCCGCCCGATCCGCTGGAGCAGCCGCGACGAGCCCTTGGGCGCGCCCATCTGGATCACGCAATCGACATCGCCCCAGTCGACGCCGAGGTCGAGGCTGGCGGTCGCCACCAGCGCCCGCAGCTTGCCGTCGGCCATCGCCTGCTCGGCCTTGCGCCGTGCCTCGAGGCTAAGGCTGCCGTGATGCACGCCGATCGGCAGCTTCATCTCGTTGGCCTTCCAAAGTTGCTGGAAGACCAGTTCGGCGAGCCCACGAGTGTTGCAGAACACGATCGTGGTGCGATGCGTCTCGATCTCGGCCATCACCTGCGGGATCGCATAGACGCCCGAATGGCCGGCCCACGGAACCCGGCCTTCGGGGAGCAGGATGGCGATGTCGGGATCGGCGCCCTTCTCGCCCTGCACCAGCGTCACCCGGTCGATATCGCCGTCGGGGGCCAGCCATGCCCGATAGCCGTCCGGATCGGCCACCGTCGCCGACAGCGCGACTCGCCGCATGTCGGGCGCGAGCCGCTGCAGCCGCGCCATCGCCAGTGCGAGCAAATCGCCGCGCTTGCCCGTGGCGAAGGCATGGACCTCGTCGACGACGATCGTCCTGAGGCCGGCGAACATCGTCAGGCTGTCCTCGTAAGAGAGCAGCAGGCTCAGCGACTCGGGGGTGGTCAGCAGGATCTCGGGCGGGCGGGCGCGCTGGCGCACCTTGCGGTCGTGCGGCGTGTCCCCCGTCCGCGTCTCGACGCGGATCGGCACCCCCATCTCCTCGATCGGCGTGAGCAGATTGCGCTGAACGTCGACCGCCAGCGCCTTGAGCGGCGAGATGTAGAGCGTGTGCAGCCCCTGGCCGGGCCGCTCGATCAGCTCGGCGAGCGTCGGCAGGAAGCCGGCGAGCGTCTTGCCCGCGCCAGTCGCCGCGACCAGCAGCGCATGCTCCCCGGCACGGCCCGCGGCGAGCATGTCGAGCTGGTGCCGCCGCGGCCGCCAGCCACGGCCAGCGAACCAGTCGGCGAGGATTTGGGGAAGCGCGGCGTCGGACACCCGCCAGCGTTCGCGCGACTCAGCGCGTCAACGCAAGCCCTTCAGGCGCATCGGTCAGGCGACGCCGCCATTCTCGCGCGCCTTGTCCTCGCGGTCCTGCTGCTCGTAGCGCTCGCGGGTCGCCGCCTCGGTCCGCTCGATATCGGCGCGCGACCCGCGGTTGCGCAGCATCGCCCAGGCGATCGCCGCCGCGAGCAGGATCGGGCCGAGGATGACCAATATCCCTTGCAGGGGGCTCGAAAAGTCCATGACTCACCTCGTTTCGCGTCTGGCCTGACCAACGAAGCCGACCCCGAATTCGATCCACTGGGAACCGCGGGCGCGGCGAACCATATAGTCTGGCATGGCGATCGGCAGCTGGATCCAGCCCAACCCCACCGGCATCTACATCCCCGCCGCCGACGCGTGGGTCGATCCCTCGCAGCCGGTGGCGCGGGCGCTGATCACCCATGGCCATGCCGATCACGCGCGCGGCGGCCATGGCGAGGTCTGGGCCACGCCCCAGACGCTGGCGATCATGGAATGCCGTTACGGGCCGCAGAACGGCAATCCCGTCGCTTATGGCGAGTCGCTGCGGATGGGCGAGGTCGATATCGGCTATGTGCCCGCCGGGCACGTCCTCGGCTCGGCGCAGATCGTGCTCGAACATGCCGGCGAGCGCATCGTCGTGTCGGGCGATTACAAGCGCCGCGAGGATCCGACCTGCGCGCCGTTCGAGCCGGTGCCGTGCGACATCTTCGTCACCGAGGCGACCTTCGGCCTCCCCGTTTTCCGCCACCCGGAAACGCATGACGAGCTCGACAAGCTGCTCGCCGCATTGCGCGCCAATCCGACGCGCTGCGTGCTGGTCGGCGCCTATGCGCTCGGCAAGGCGCAGCGGGTGATCCGCGAGCTGCGGGTGATGGGGTTCGACGATCCGATCTACATTCACGGCGCGCTCCAGCGGCTGTGCGATCTCTATGTCGAACAGGGTGTCGATCTCGGCGAGCTGCGCCCCGCGACCGGCGTCGCCAAGGGCGAGCTGGAGGGGCGCTTGATCCTCTGCCCGCCCGGCGCGCTCAACGATCGCTGGTCGCGCCGCCTGCCCGATCCGATCACGGCGATGGCATCGGGCTGGATGCGCGTCCGCCAGCGCGCCCGCCAGCGCAACGTCGAGCTGCCGCTGATCCTCTCCGATCACGCCGATTGGGACGAGCTCACCACCACGATCCGCGAGATCGCCCCGCGCGAAGTCTGGGTGACTCACGGCCGCGAGGACGCGCTGGTCCATTGGTGCCGGATGCGCCAGATCAAGGCGCGTGCGCTCGAGCTCGTCGGCTTCGAGGACGAGGACGATTGAGCGGTTGCTGCTCGCTGGTGTTAGCGATACCATCGCCCAAAACAGGGGAGAGGTGGGATGCGCGTCCTTAAACTCGCGGCGACGGCTGTCGCTCTGACGCTGGCGGGCGCGGCACATGCCCAGAGCGGCGGAGCGCCGCCTCCCGCGCCGGCAGGCCCGCCGCCGGGCCCCCCCGAACTCCGCGGCCCCGACGATCTCGTCACCGACTTCAACAGGCTGAACAACGAAGTCTCGAAGCCCGTCGCGGGGCGCACCCGATCGACGCGTCCGGTTCCGGTAACGCCGGAGGACATCACCCAGGACAGGGAAGTCCGCGACTCCAAGGGGGTGGTGATCGGCAAGATCGAGAAAGTCGGTGCGGGCTTCGCGGTGCTCGCCAGCCCGGGCGGCAAGATCGAAGTCGAATTCGCATCCTTCGCCAAGAACAACAAGGGGCTGTTGATCAATATGCCCAAGGCCAAGTTCGACGCGATCCTGGCCGGCGGCAAGCCGAAGCCCTGATACGCAGCAGGCCGATGCCCCGGTTGGAGACCGTTAGCCCGTGGCGCGCAACGGCCTTGCTGCGGATCTCTCGAACAGCCAGGCCTCGGCTAGCGCGACCGTATCGAAGCAGCGCGTATCGGGGCCGCGCCCCGACAGCGCACGCTGAAGCTGGCCGCGCGCCAGCGTCTGGCCGATGACGAACGCCAGCCGCCGCGAGCGATATTCGGGGGCGCCGAGCATCTTCTGGAACTCGAGCACGCTCTCCTGCGGCTGAATCTTCATTTCGCGGAGATCGTTGATCGTCAGATGCTGGTTGCGCCTGCAGGTCAGCTGCGCATGCGCGAGGTCGCGCGCCTTGTAAAAGGCCTCGATGTCCTCGGGGGCGAACAGGCCCGCCATCGCGATCCGGACGAGATCGCGTTCGGGCTCGGCATGAATGGAGAAAATCGGGCTCATGACTCCATTATAGATGCCGAACGCTTTCGCGGAGACTCGCGCGCTTAGCCGACGCCCTCCAGCGCCTTTTGCCGACGCCGCTGGACCGAGCTGCCGATCCCCATCGACTCGCGATATTTCGCCACCGTGCGCCGGGCGATGTCGAACCCCTTGGCATTGAGCAATTCGACCAGCGTGTCGTCGGACAGGATCTTCTTGGGGTCCTCGGCCTGGATCAGGCCGCGGATCGCGCTCTTTACCGCCTCGGCCGACACCGCATCGCCGCCCTCCGAGGACTGGATCGCGCTGGTGAAGAAATATTTGAGTTCGAACAGCCCGCGCGCGCAGCTCAGATATTTGTTCGACGTCACCCGGCTGACCGTCGACTCATGCATCTCGATCGCATCGGCGACCTGGCGCAGCGTCATCGGCCGCAGATGCGCCACGCCGCGGAGGAAGAACGCCTCCTGCTGCTTCACGATCTCGCTCGCCACCTTGATGATCGTGCGCTGGCGCTGGTCGAGTGCCTTGACCAGCCAATTGGCGCTGGCGAGCATGTCGGACATCCACGCCTTGCTCGCCTTGTCCTGCTTGCCGGCCGAGATCTCGGCATAATAAGCCCGATTGACGAGCAGCTTGGGCAGGGTCGCCGAATTGATCTCGACCGCCCAGCCGGCGCCGCGGCGCGCGACGAAGATGTCGGGCACCACCGCCATCGTGGGGTCCCCACCATATCGGCAGCCGGGCTTGGGATCGTAGTTGCGCAGCTCGCGGATCATGTCGGCGAGATCCTCGTCGTCGACGCTGCACAGCCGCTTGAGCCGGGCGAGGTCGCCGCGCGCGACCAGCTCGAGATTGTCGATCAGCCGCGCCATGCAGGGATCGTAGCGGTCGGCCTCCTTCGCCTGCAGCGCGAGGCATTCGGCGAGGTTGCGCGCGCCGACGCCGGTCGGATCGAAGGTCTGCACCACCGTCAGCACCGCCTCGACCCGCGCGAGCGGCACGTTGAGCCGGCTGGCGATGTCGAGCAGCGAGGCAGTAAGATAGCCCGCCTCGTCGATCTGATCGATCAGATGCGCGGCGATGAACAGGTCGGGGCCGTCGACGCTGGCGCCGGCCTGCGCCATCAGATGATCGGCGAGGCTGAGCTCCGATCCGCTGATATTGTCGAAGTCCGGGCCGTCCTCGGAGCCGCCCGCGCCGGTTCCGCCGAGTCCGAGACTGCCGTCGAGGCCGCCCGCCGAATCGGTCGGGCCGTCGTGATGAAAGGTCTCGGCGGCGAAATCGACGTCGAGCGCCGCCTCGCCCGCCGCCTCGCCGCCGCCCGCCAGAAGCTCGCTGGCGTCGGCCGGGCCGTCGCGCACCGGTTCGAAATCGCTATCGGGCTCGGGTGCCGCCGGCTCGGGCGCATCCTCGCCGCCGCCCTGCGAATCGAGCAGCGGGTTGCGCTCGATTTCCTCGGCGATGAAGGTTTCGATCTCGAGGTTGGACAGTGCCAGCAGCTTGATCGCCTGCTGGAGCTGCGGCGTCATCACCAGCGATTGCGACTGCCGCAGGTCGAGGCGAGGCGCGAGACTCATGGCGTTTACAGCTCGAAGCTCTCGCCCAGATACAGCCGCCGGACATTCTCGTCGCGGACGAGATCGTCGGGCGAGCCGGCGAACAGCACACGGCCGTCATAGATGATGTAGCCGCGGTCGACGATGTCGAGCGTCTCGCGGACATTATGGTCGGTGATCAGCACCCCGATCCCGCGGGTCTTGAGCTGGAGCACGAGCTCGCGAATGTCCGAGATCGAAATCGGGTCGATGCCCGCGAACGGCTCGTCGAGCAGGATGATCGTCGGATCGGCGGCAAGCGCGCGGGCGATCTCGGCGCGGCGCCGCTCGCCGCCCGACAGCGCCATCGCCGGCGAGGTGCGGAGCCGGGTCAGCCCGAATTCGTCGAGCAGCTGGTCGAGGCGCGCCCGCCGCGCCGCCTTGTCGGGCTCGGCGAGCTCGAGCACCGCGAGGATGTTCTGCTCGACGGTCATGCCGCGGAAGATCGAGGTTTCCTGCGGCAGATAGCCGAGGCCGAGGATCGCGCGGCGGTACATCGGCAGCCGGGTGATGTCCTCGCCATCGAGCATGATCCGGCCCGAATCGGGCTTCACCAGACCCATCACCGAATAGAAGCAGGTGGTCTTGCCGGCGCCGTTGGGGCCGAGCAGCCCGACCACCTCGCCGCGGCCGACCGAGACCGAGACGTCGGTGAGCACCACGCGCTTGTCATAGGATTTGGCGATGGAGACGACGGCGAGCCCCTTGTCGGGGAGCGGCGCCGGATCGGCGACCGGTTGCTCGAGCATGGCGACGTCGTTCATTCGGGCTTCCTGCACGGACTATACCGCACCGCATATAGGGGGTTGGCAGGATTCCTGCAGGAGATTGCCGGCAATGGGAAGCGAAACTGCGGCAGCGCGTTGAAAAACGCCGCTTACTGCCCGCTGCGCTTCGGCACCGAGAAGCGGCCGGTGACGCGCCCGCCGGAGCTCGGGACACCAGGCTGCCCCGGGGTCGCGCCGGTGCCGCCGCGCACGCCCGAGCCGTCGATCGTCGCGCGGCCGGTGTCGAGGTCGATCGACAGCCGCCCGCCGGAAACCGTGTTGCCGGCCTGGCGCAGCGTCACGCCGCCCACCATCGTGATCACCCGGCGATTGAGATCGTACACCGCATATTGCGCGCGCGCGCTCTGATTGGGGCGGTTCACCGTCACGCCGCCCGCGGCATCGAGGCGCGAGAGCTGGGGCGATCCGTCGACCATCTGGCCGGTATAGCTCACCGTCACGCGCGCCGCCGCGAGCGTCATTTCGGCCTGTTTGATCAAGACGTTGCCCGAAAGGATCGCGCGGTTGGCGCGGTCCTGCAGCTCGATCCGGTCCGAGGCGACGTCGACCGGCGCGTCGGTATTGTGGCGCGACTGCGCCATCGCCGGCGCGGCCGCGGCCAGCGTCAGCACCAGCCCGAAGCTGCTCAAGGCGTAGCGTCCCATCATCATCGCCTATTTGCGCGCCTTGGCTGGATGCGCAAGCGGGCTCTGCCTTCGAGTGAGACGGTGCGGCTCTCGAGATCGGCAGTCAGCTTGTTCGCGCTGAACGTTCCGGAGGGCGTATTGCCGGTGACGGCGCCACCGCTTTCGAGCTTGCGCGTCTTGAGATCGACAGTGGCGTCGTGGGTGTTGAGGACATAACCGTCCGCCGTCTGGAACTTGAGCGGGCCGTCGACCGCGACCCGTTCGGTGGTCATGTTGTAATGGCCGGTGTCGGCGCGGATCGAGGCGGGCCCGTCGTCGAGCCGGATCTCGGCGGCGAGATCGTTGAGCCGGACGATCGGTTCGGCCGAGCTGCGCTGCACCGCCGAGCCGGCATGGAGATGGAACGGCCGCCCCTTGGCGTCGGCCCCGCGATATTCGGCCGCGTCGATGCGGAGCCGTTCGGGCGAGATGTCGACCTTGTTCTTGTCGAGCACGAAGCTGGCATCGCCGCCCATCAGCAGCGGCGCGACCACCAGAAACGCGCCGAGCACGCCGATCCCGACCGGAAGCACGACCAGCCCGAGCCGCACCACGCGATCGTGGCTGCTGCCGGGATGCGCCCAGCCGCGCTTCTGCGAGCGGAGGCGCGCGGCGACTTCAGACATGATGTGCCATGTCCGCCAGATAGTGCGGGATCGGCGCGGCGCTAGATATGCGCAAAGATATCGACCTCCGGCCAGCCGGCGAGATCCAGCTCCGCCCGCCAGGGCAGGAAGTCGAAAGCAGCCTGGGCGAGCGGCATGCGTCCTTCACGCTCGAGACGCTTGTCGAGTTCCACTTTCATCGCGTGAAGAAAGCGCACGTCGGAGGCGGCATAGTCCTTCTGCGCGTCCGAAAGCTCGGGCCCGCCCCAGTCGGACGACTGCTGCTGTTTCGAGATCTCCTGCCCGATCAGCTCGCGGACGAGGTCCTTGAGCCCATGCCGGTCGGTATAGGTGCGCACCAGCCGCGAGGCGATCTTGGTGCAATAGACCGGCCCCGCGGTGACGCCGAGATAGAAGCGGATCGCGGCGAGATCGAAGCGCGCGAAATGATAGAGCTTGAGCCGCTCGGGATCGGACAGCACCGCCCGCAGATTGGGCGCGTCATAAGCGGAGCGCGGCCCGAACCGGACGAGATGCTCGTCGCCGCCGCCGTCGGAAAGCTGGACGACGCACAGCCGGTCGCGCGGGGTGATCAGGCCCATCGTCTCGGTATCGACGGCGATCGACGCGCCGGGCGCGAACACGTCCTCCGGCAGGTCTTCTTCATGAAAATGCACGGTCATGCCGCGCGCATAGGCCGGTTGGCCGCGTACCTCAATGGCTGGTGGGCGTCGATTCGGGTGCGGCCCCCGCCTGCTTCTTCGCCTTGCTCCGTCGCGACCAGATGTTGAGCAGCTCGACCCCCGCCGAGAAGGCCATCGCGGTGTAGATATAGCCCTTGGGGATGTGCGCGCCGAAGCCCTCGGCGATCAGCACCATGCCGATCATCAGCAGGAAGCCGAGCGCGAGCATCACCACCGTCGGGTTGGCGTTGATGAAATTGGCGAGCGGCGTCGCCGCGAACAGCATCACCGCCACCGCGAAGATCACCGCGACATACATGATCTCGACATGCTCGGTCATGCCCACCGCGGTCAGGATCGAATCGATCGAGAAGACGATGTCGAGCAACAGGATCTGCACGATCGCCGCGGTGAAGCTCATCGACAGCACCTTCTTCTTGTCGAGAAGGTCGTCGGTGTCGTGCGCGTCGGTGTCGACCGAATGGTGGATTTCCTTGGTCGCCTTCCAGACGAGGAACAGCCCGCCGGCGATCAGGATCAGGTCGCGCCACGAGAATTCGGTCTCGAACGCCGGTTCGCCATGCGCGCCCGGAGGCCCGACGATGCCGAGATCGAACACCGGCGCGACCAGCCCGACGATCCACGCGATCATCGTCAGCAGCGCGAGCCGCATCACCAGCGCGAGGCTGATGCCGATCGTCCGCGCCTTTTTGCGCTGCTCCTCGGGAAGCTTGTTCGACAGGATCGAGATGAAGATCAGATTGTCGATGCCGAGCACCACCTCCATCACGATCAGCGTGACGAGGGCGGCCCAGGCGGCGGGGCTGGCGATCAGTTCGGCGATGGATTCCATGGTGCGTCTGTGTGCCGTGCGGCGAACCGTGGCGCAAGCGCCGCGATCTCCATCAATCTGCCGTAATCAAGTCGATTTTTGTTCGCGCCCTGTACGATTTTGGGCTATGAGCGATTCCGTGGCACTGTTTTTTGTGCCCGAACACCTGCGTTTTTCGTCCGGCGCTTGGGTTTCGATTGGAGTATGGGCGAACCGGGAAGACGAACAGGGCATGAGTTTTGATCGAGGGCGCCGCGGGGATCGCGGCGGGCGCGGCAGAGACAAGCGCGATGGTTTTGGCGACGAAGGCGGCGGCGGCGGATTCGGCGGCGGTAGCAGCAGCTACGGTGACCGCGGCGGCTTCGGCGGCGGTGGCTTCGGTGGTGATCGCGGCGGCTTCGGCGGCGGCGGCGGCGGTGGCGGCTTCGGCGGCGGCGGCGGCGGCGGCGGCGGTGGCTATCGCGGCGGCGGTGGTGGCGGCGGCTTCGGCGGCGGCGGTGGTGGCGGCGGCTTCGGCGGCGGCAACCGGATGCCCCCCCAGGTCGTTGGCGAAGCGACCGGTGTCGTAAAATTCTTCAACGCACAGAAGGGCTTCGGCTTCGTCGTTCGCGATGACGGCGGCGAAGACGTGTTCGTGCACATCTCGGCAGTCGAGCAGGCCGGCCTGACCGGTCTCGCGGAAGGCCAGCCGATGGGCTTCACGCTCGTCGATCGCGGCGGCCGCATCTCGGCGACCGATCTCAAGATCGACGGCGAGCCGATGCCGGTGACCGATTCGGGCCCGCCCCGCGATCGCGACGCTCCGCGTGGCGGCGCCGGCGGTGCCGGTGGCCCGCAGCGCCAGCTGACCGGTGAGAAGGCGACCGGAACGGTCAAGTTCTTCAACGCGATGAAGGGCTTCGGCTTCATTCAGCGCGATGACGGCCAGCCCGACGCGTTCGTCCACATCTCGGCCGTCGAGCGCGCCGGCATGCCGACGCTCAACGAAGGCGACCGGCTCGAGTTCGAGCTCGAGGTCGATCGTCGCGGCAAGTACGCGGCAGTGAACCTCACGCCGGGCAGCTGATCTTCAGCGATCGAACGAAGAAGGGGCCGGGCGGGAACGTCCGGCCCTTTTCGTTTGCGCCAGCAAATTCTCCCTAGCGCAGCGGGGGAGGATTATCGCAGTCCCTCGGCTGCGGATGGCCGCCTTAATCGATGATCCGCCCCACCCGCACCAGCGTCCCGGCCGGATCGCTCACCGCGAACTCATACGTCCCCCAAGGCTTCGCCTGCGGCCCACCCCCGATAATCAGCTCGCGCACCCGCTCGGCAACCGCGTCGACGTCCTCGACATAAAGATACAGCCCGAACGGATTGTCCTCGACGTTGCGCGGCCAGCCCTCGGTCCGGTTGAGGTGCAAATGCCAGCCGCGCCCGTCCTCGAGGATGCGGTAATCGCCGTAGTCACTCACCCCCTTCAGGCCGAGCCGCGCATAGAAACGCTCGCTGGCGTCGAGATCGGCGCTCGGCAGGATCGCCACCACCCGGTGCGCTTCGTTCATTGACTCACTCCTGAATTGCCGCGTCACCCTGCACCGGCGAGCCGGCACGCGCGAGTTCGAAACCGGCGCGAATCGCCGCGTCCGGACGGAGTGGCGCAAATGTCCGCCACGCCCGCGGCGCGATGCGCTATCCAGAGGCAATGGATCACGACCCGCTCGATCCGCGCGCGAAACGCACCCGCGAGGCGATCCTCGGCGCCTTCGCCACGCTGGCGCTCGGCCGGCGCTACGACGCGATCCGCATCGCCGACCTGATCGCCGCCGCGGGGGTCGGCCGCTCGACCTTTTACGAGCATTTCCCCGGCAAGGATGCGGTGCTCGTTGCCGCGGTCGAGCCGATCCTGCACACCCTCGCCAGCGCCGCGCTCGGTAGGGCGACCAAGGTGCAGGTGCGCGCGATGCTCGACCATGTCTGGGCACAGCGCGGCCTCGCACGCATGCTCTTCGAGGGCCGCACCGGCGACCGGCTCCAGCGTCGGCTCGCGACGCTGATCGCCGCACGGCTGGCCGCGACAGCGACGATGCCGGCAGTGGCGGCCGCCGCAGCGCAGCTGGCGATGCTCCGGGCCTGGATAAGAGGCGAAGTCGCCTCCCCCGCCGCCGAACTCGCAACGCTGATGATCGCCTGCGGCCGTTTGCTCGACACTAACCGGTCAGGATCAGCACCGCACCGCCAAGGATCCCCAGCACGCCGATCGCCCGCCCGGCCGTGACTCGCTCCTGGAGCACGAACGTCGCGATCACCAGCGCCGTCACCATCCCTGTCTCGCGGAGCGCCGCCAGCGGTGCGGTCGGTCCCAGCGCGAAGGCGCTCAACGCCAGCCCATAGGTAAGGATCGACAGCCCCCCGGCCACCGCGCCTGCGCGCCACTGGCTGCGTGCCGACACGAAGATGCCGCCCCGCGATACCAGCGCGAACATCGCGACGGTGACGCCGCCCATCAGCACGAACATCCAGACGATGAAGCTCAGCGGCGTCGGCGCGGCGCGGACCCCGGTGGCGTCGATCACCGTATAGGCGGCGATCATCACTCCGGTGAGCAGCGCCCAGCCCAGCCCGGCGCGGCCGACATGTCGGCCGCCGATCATCACGAACATCGCTCCGCCGATCAGCGCGATCCCGATCAGCTCGCGCGTGCTCGCCGGTTCGCCCAGCACGCCGATCGCCAGCGCCGCGGTGACCAGCGGCGCGGTGCCGCGCAGGATGGGATAGGCGGCCGAGAAGTCGCTCGTTTCGAACGCGCGGACCAGCGCGTAGAGATAGGCGCCATGGAGCAGCGCCGTCGCGGCGAGCCAGCCCCAGGCGCCATGCGGCAGCGGCACCAGCAAGGTCGCCGGCAGCAGCAGCACCGCGCTCGATCCGTCGATCACCGCGCGGCCGGCCATCTTGTCCTTGCCGCCCTTGAGGATCGCATTGACCACCGCGTGGATCGACCCCGACGCGATCATCATCGCCGGGGGAAGCCACGCTGCCGCAGTCACGCCCCGCGCGCCCGCTGCCACGGATTCTCGCCCCTCGTCCGGTTCTCGTCCCGCATGTCTACACCCCCGTCGGCGCTGGTACGTGCCGGGCCGAACAAGGGCAAGTAACCGTTGGTATGTTATATCATGCGTGATACAGCCGTTGGAAACAGAGGGAGAGCCAGGATGCGCGGTGTCGTCGTCGGTAGTCTGCTCATGGCACTCGCCCCGGCCTGCGCGCCCTCGCAGGCGCAATCTCCCGAACCACAGATCTTTGACGGTAAGCCGGGGCCGGCGCTGCGCCGGTTCACGTCGAATGCGGCGTTCCAACGCTATGTGAAGTCGGTGCGTCGCCGGTTCGAGGATCATGAACCTTTGCCGGTACCCGTGCCGATGGCGATGCCGCCGGTGCTGGCGGTGGCCGAGCCCGCAGCGGACTCCGCCGGCGCCCCCGCCGCGCCGGGCAATCCCGAGATCACCAACAACCAGAATGTCGGCGTCGACGAGGGCGGCATCGTCAAGCAGATCGGGCGGCATCTGGTGGTGCTGCAGGATGGCCGGGTGTTCGCAGTCGATCTCGGCAAGGCCGTGGGCGATCCGCTGCGGCTCACCGGCCGGATCGACGTCTATCGCAGCGAGGCGAAGGCGGCGAGCTGGTATGACGAGATGCTCGTGCTCGGCGATCGCGTGCTGGTGACTGCCTATAGTTACGGCGAGAATGCCAGCGAGATCACCGTGCTGCGGCTCAGCCCGGAGGGCAAGCTGCGCCGCGAGGGCCGTTTCCTGCTCAGCTCGAGCGACTATTATTCGACCGAGAATTACGCGACCCGGCTGGTCGGCGACAGCCTCGTCTTCTACGCGCCGCTGCCGCTGGACGATGGCGAGCGTTTCGAATGGCCGCGGATCCGCCGCGCACAAGGCGATGGCGAGGCCGGCCGCGGCGATGCCCTGCTCCGCGCGACCGATGTCTATGCGCCGCCCGGAAAGATCGACGAGCCGGTGCTCCACACGATCTCGGTCTGTCCGCTCAAGGCGACGCTCGATTGCCGCACCACTGCCTTCGTCGGCGCGCCGATGCGCGAATTCTACGTCTCGCCCGCCGACGCCTTTCTGTGGATCGGCGCGCCCGACGGCATGCCCTGGGCGGTCGACTATGCCAACCGCCGCCGCGGGGCCTGCCCGGCGGGACAGTCGCGCGGCGAGACTGCGCCGGCGACGCTCTATCGCCTGCCGCTCGACGGCGGCCCGGTCGGCGCCGTCGCAGTCGACGGGACTCCCGCAGACCAGTTCGCGTTCGACAGCAAGGCCGGCCGCTTCCGCGCCTTGCTGAGCGACGCGCGCCGGCTGCCGTCACCCGGATCGTGCCGCCGACCTCGCCTTGCTCGACATCCCGCTCTCCGCCTTCGGGCCGCGATTGCGCCACGTCGCGCCGCGTGCCTATGCGCCGGTGCCCGGCATTGCCGGCGGCCAGCTCGAGAACCGCTTCATCGGCGACTGGCTTGTCTATGGCGGTCGCGAAAGCTGGTCGAGCATGGCGCCCGACGACAGCCAGCGCCTTGCCTCGACGCTGTTCGCGGTGCCGCTCGACGATCCCCGGGCGGTTCGCCGGCTGGCGCTGCCGCACAATGCCGTCCGCATCGAACGCGCCGGCGCCGACGCCGTGGTCACTGGCTATCGTAACGCCGAAGGCCTGTCGCTGAGCTATGTCGCGCTCGGCGGCGACCCGCATCGCGCCTCGACGACCTTGCTCCCCGGCCGTTTCGAAAGCGAGGGCCGCAGCCACGCGTTCAACGCCTGGGTGCCGCGCGACGGCAACGGAATCCTCGGCATCCCGACCACGCGCCGCGAATGGCGCAGCGGCCGCGGCTGGTCCGACAGCGAGAGCTCCGAGCTCAGCTTCGTCGCGATCGACCCGCGCCGGCAGCTCGTCGCGGCCGGCGAGCTCGCCCCGCGCGGCCGCGCCGTCGGCCCCGGCTATAGCTGCAAGGTGTCCTGCGTCGATTGGTACGGCAATTCGCGGCCGATCTTCACCGGCGGGCGGATCTTCGCATTGATGGGCACCGAGCTGGTCGAGGGCCAGATGCGCGACGGCCGGATCCGCGAAGCCGGCCGCGTCGACCTGACCGGACGACCGCTCAGCTGACCAGCTTGCGCAGCCCGGCGATCGTATCCGCCTCGCTCGCCGGCTTGTCGTTGCGGATCCGGCTGATCCGCGGAAACCGCATTGCCAGCCCCGATTTGTGGCGCTTTGATTCGTGAATCGAATCGAACGCCACTTCGAGCACCAGCGACTTGTCGGTCTCGCGCACCGGGCCGAAGCGATTGACCGTGTGGTTGCGCACATAATGATCGAGCCATTTGAGCTCCTCGTCGGTGAAGCCGAAATAGGCCTTGCCGACGGGGAGCAGCTCGCCCGCCTCGGTCCACGCGCCGAAGGTAAAGTCCGAATAGAAGGAGGAGCGTTTGCCGTTGCCGCGCTGGGCATACATCAGCACGCAATCGGCGGTCAGCGGGTCGCGCTTCCATTTGTACCACAGCCCCGCGCGGCGCCCGCCGACATAAGGCGAATCGCGCCGCTTGAGCATGACGCCCTCGATCGCGGCGTCGCGCGCGCCGGCGCGGATCTCCTCGAGGGCGGCGAAGCTCGCCGCCTCGATCACGGCCGACACGTCGAACCGCCCGGGATCGAGCCCGTCCGCAAAGCCCTCCAGCCTCTCTCGCCGAGCGGACCACGGCAAAGCTCGAAGATCCTCCAGCCCGTCGAACAATATGTCGTAGAGCCGCACGAACGCCGGATATTCCTCCAGCGTCTTCGCTGACACCAGCTTGCGCCCGAGCCGCTGCTGGAGCGCGTTGAAGCTCCCCGCGCCGCCTTCGCCCCCTTGCGCGGTCCCCTTCACCAGCAATTCGCCGTCGAGCACGCCGGGCGTCGCGAATGTCTGCGCCACTTCGGGGAAGCTGTGGGTGATGTCGTCGCCGGCGCGGCTGTAGAGCCGGGTCTCGCCTGCGACATGGACGAGCTGGACCCGGATCCCGTCCCATTTCCACTCGGCGGCATAGTCGTCGAGGCTGACCTGCGCCTCCTCGAGCGGGTGCGCCAGCATGAACGGCCGGAATACCGGCACGTTCTCCGGCGTCGGCTGGTCGCCGCGCCCCTCGGCCCAGTCGAACAGCGGCGCATAAGGCGGCACCAGCCCGTGCCACACTTCCTCGACCGCATCGACATCGAGCCCGAATGCCTGCGCCAAGGCGGTCTTGGCGAGCCGCGCCGACACCCCGACCCGCAGCGCCCCCATCGCCAGCTTGAGCAAGGCGAAGCGCTCGTCGGCCTCGAGCCGGTCGAGCATCCCCGCCAGCGCTGCCGGCGCATCGGACTTGGAGATCGTCCCGAGCACGCGCACCACGTCGGACAGCGTCAGCGGCGCGCCCGCTGCCGGTGGCACTTCGGGCGCGGGCCACAGCAAGGCGATCGTCTCGGCCGAATCGCCGACGAAATCGCGGCTCAATCCGTACAGCACCGGATCGACCCGCGCCTCGATCAGCCCGCGGACCAGCGCCGGCTTGACCGCGGGCAGATCGAGCGTCCCGGTCAGCGCCGCCATCGCCCAGCCGCGATCGGGATCGGGCGTGGTCGCCAGATAGTCGCCGATCAGCCGCAATTTGGCATTGCGCGACCGGGTATAGATCAGGGCATCGAGCAGATCGGCGAAGGCGCGCATGCGCGGGCAACGCATAGCGCGGCCGATGCGCTCCCGTCACGAGTCACGTACCCGGACCGGCCGACGATAGCCGACTTGTCTATTGGTCGGAGCAGGCGGATGGTGCACGCCCGTCTGGAAGAGACGCAAGTCGGGGGTACGATGCGCTATCCGGGACGGCTGATTGCCCTGTCGCTGGCCGCAGGGCTGATGGGCGCGCTGTCCGCCAGCGTGCCGTTCCTCGACTCGGATCGCGGTGAGGAAGGCGCGTGGCTGATCCTCGGCGGCATGGCGGCGCTGATCGGCTTCACTGCCGCCGCGACCTTGACCCTCAACCTGCGCCGGATGCGGCGCCTCAACGACGGCCAAGGCGTGGTCGCCCGCTGGCAAGTCGATCCGGCGATCTGGTCGGCGTTCGTCCGCGGCGACCGCGAGGCCGAGCGCGAAGGCCGCAAGCTGAACAACGCGATCCGCTTCAGGGACCGGGCAGCGGCTCCCGTCCAGGTGCTCGTCGGCGACGACTGCCTCCAGGTCGATGGCGATTTCCACAAGGTCGCGCTGGCGGAACTGACCGGAGCGGCGCTGAGCGCCGGCCCGCCCAAGATCCTCGAACTGCGGTTCGTGACGCCCCGCCCCCAACGATCCGACCTTCATTACGCGCTGCGCTTTGCCGTCGCCTTTGGCGCGGAGACCGCAGCGCAGGCCGTGATCGATCATTACGACCGCCGCTACCGCGAAAAATATGGCGCGCGCTGACCTATGATCGCGTCGTTCAGGCCAACGGTCGCCCGGGCGCTGTTCGCCCTCCTGTTCGCCGGAGGGCTGGCGCTGCTCCTGTTCGCGTTCGCCGAGGCACGCCGCGATCCCGTCGTCCGTACCGCCACGATCGCGCTGCCCGACTGGCCCCCCGGCACCGCGCCGATCCGCGTGGCCCTGCTCAGCGACATTCACATCGGCAACGCTACGATGGGGGCCGAGCGGCTCGATCGCATCGTCGATCGGGTCAATGCGCTGCGCCCCGATATCGTCCTGATCGCCGGCGACTTCATCGCCGGGCACGCGCCGGACGACGCCGCCCGGCTCGGCGAAGCTATGGTGCCGCCGCTCGCCCGTCTCCGCGCGCCGCTCGGCACCGTCGCCGTGCTCGGCAATCACGATCACTGGACCGGCGCCGCCGCGGTGCGCGATCAGCTGCGCCGCGCGGCCGTGACCGTCGTCGAAAACCACGCGGTCGCGCGCGGCCCGCTCGCGATCGGCGTCGTCGGCGACGATTTCACCGGCCGCGCCGATCTGGCGGCCACCGTCCGGGCGCTGCGCCGCCTTCCCGGCGCGCGCCTCGTCCTGACCCATTCGCCCGACATCGCGCCCAACCTTCCGGACGAGATCCCGCTGGTCCTCGCCGGGCACACCCATTGCGGCCAGATCGTCCTGCCGCTGATCGGCGCGCTCGCCAGCGCCTCGCAGTTCGGCGAGCGCTATCGCTGCGGGACCCGCCGCGAGCCCGGCCGACTGGTCGTGGTCGGCGCGGGGCTCGGCACGAGCGTGCTGCCGCTGCGCCTTGGCGCGCCGCCCGACCTGTGGCTGCTGACATTGGGCCCAGCGCCCCGCCATGCGCGACTCCGAACACGGCCATAGTCTCGCCACGACATGGCTCGCGGCGGTCATGTTTTGCCGCTAGCCTCCGCGCACGGCGCGCCGATGCGCCGATCGAGAGGAATGCATCCGAATGAAGTTCGCCCTGATCGCCGCCGTCGCGCTCGCCGGTGTCGCACCCGCCGCCTTCGCCCAGACCGCACCCGCGCCCGCCCCGGCCGCCGCACCCGCCGCCACCGCCAAGTTCAACCTCGACACCCCGATCGAGGCGCTCGTCGCCGATCCCAGGGCCAAGGCGGTGCTCGACGCCGATCTGCCCGGCACGACGACGCATCCGCACTACGACATGTTCAAGGGCATGAGCCTGCGCGCCGTCCAGCCGATGTCGGGCGGCAAGCTCACGGACGAGCAGCTCAAGAAGGTCGAAGCCGGCCTCGCCGCGATCAAGTGAAATCGAAAGGGCCGGGGAATCACCCCCGGCCCCTTCCGTAAGTCCGCCCGAAGCGGCTCAGCCCTTGCGACTGGCCTCGAACAGGAACCAGGCGCGCTCCTCGGCCTGATCGGTCCATTCGTCGACGATGCCGCTGGTGGCGTTGTCGCCGGCATCCTCGGCCGCCTGCTTCACCGCGCGGAAGCTCTCGACCAGCTTGAGATTGTCGTCGCGCAGCTCGGCGAGCATGTCGCCCGGGGCGACGAACTCGGCGTCATTGTCGGCGATCGTCTGACGGCGGGCGATGTCGCCGACCGAGCGCAGCGTTACATTGCCGGTCTTGCGCACCCGCTCGGCGATCGCGTCGGTGATGCCGAGGATCTGCGTCGCCTGATCGTCGAGCAGCAGGTGATAGTCGCGGAAATGCGGTCCCGAGACGTGCCAGTGGAAGTTCTTGGTCTTGAAATAGAGCGTGTAGCAGTCCGCCAGCGCGCTGTTCAGCGCGTCCGCCACGCTCCTGGTGTCGTTGCGGTTGAGATCGGTGGGCGTCTGGAGCGCCGCCTTGGTGTCTGCCATCATGTCCTCCGGAAAAACGATACGGTTGCCCAACGAGCCGCATATAGGGTTCGCCTCGCGCGCTGCCATGGCAAATCTTCGATGAGACCGATCAGCCCCGTCGATCAGCTTGTCAGCCGCAACGCCCCGAGCCCGATCACGATCCCGGCCCCGAGGAAGATCGCCGACGTGGCGTGCCGCAGCCAGCGCAGCGGCAGCCGCCGCCATCCGGCTTCGCCCAGCGTCGCCGCGATGGCCGCGACGACCAGCGCACCCAGCGTCGTCCCGATCGCCGCCATCCACGGCGCGCCACCGGCGGCCAGCGCGAACGTGAAGAACTGGGTCTGCTCGCCCAGCGCGAGCACGAACACGCCGAGCAGCGGCGTCAGCACCGGCCCGAAGCGCCAGCGGTCGAGCCGGCTCGCCAGCGTCGTGCGGACCATCCCGGTGATCGCCCCGGCGAGCAACGCGACCGCGAGCAGCAGCGATTGCGCCTCGGGGGTGAGCGTCGGCCCGATCGCCGCACCCGCCAGCGCCGCGAGCACGCTGCCGATCGCGTGCGCCACCCCGGCGGCGAGCGCCACGGTCCATGGCCGCGCGAAGCGATCGGCAAGGATCGCGGTGACCAGCGCCGGCCGGTCGCCGGGCTGGGCAAGCAATGCGAGCAGAAAGGCGGGGATCAAGGCTTCCATGCGGCGGGCAGCATAGCCGGGTTGGTCGATTGTCCGCCAGCCAAGCTCATTGCTCGCAAGCGAGGCCGTGAGGATCGGCTTTATGTCTTCGCCGCCAAAAGACCGCTTGACTCTAAATCTACCTAGGTAGACTTGTTGGTGATGCCACGGACCCGCGCCTTGTCGAACCATGCCCGCATGATCCTCGCGGTGCTGCTCGAAGCCCGCGGCGAATGGTCGCACGGCTACGCGCTCGCGCGTCTCGCCGGGGTCAAGTCCGGCACGCTCTATCCCTTGCTGATCCGCCTCGAGGCGCAGGGCCATCTCGAAGCCGAATGGCAGCAGCCCGAGGAGGGAGGGCGGCCGCCGCGCCACGCCTATCGATTGACCGAAAGCGGCGTGCAGCTCGCCCGTGACAATCCGCCCGATCCGCTGCCGGCGCGGTCCGGCAGTCGCCGGGCGGAGCCGATATGAGCCGCGGCCTGCGCCGCAAGCTGGCGATGCTTGCCTGCCGCATCCTTGAGGCCAGCCTGCCGCGCGCGCTCAGCGCGTGGGGATGGGCGGTGCGCTTCGAGGTCGAAGCGATCGCGGACGACGGCGCCGCGCTCCGGTTCGCGCTCGGCAGCCTCGCCGGGTTCGCCCCGCGGCTCCTCGCCTCGCATCTGCTCCGCCTTTTCGCAGCCCTGTCCGGCGACACCTTTCCAGCACGAGGTACGATCGACATGCCCCTCCATGAAGCCGCGTTCCGCCATCCTCGTGCCCTAGGCGTCGCGTGCGCGATCGGCGCCACGGCGCTCGGGCTCGCCTATCTGGGCGCTGCGGGGGCGCCGATGCGCTATCTCGCGATCAACGCCGCCGCGCTCGTCATCGGCCTGCTGATGCTCCCGATCCTTGGCCGCGCGGTACCGGATGTTCGGCGTGCGCCCGGAGCGGCAACGCTGCTGATGGCACTGGTGCTGCTTGCCACCGCGCTGCTGGGAGACCGCGCCGAGGGAGCCACACGCTGGATCGCTCTCGGGGGCTTCTTCCTCCAGCCCAGCCTCGTGCTGCTGCCGGTGATGATCGTCGGCTTCGCGCGGTCGCGTGACATCCTTTCGACGATCGCCTTGCTGGTCGCTTCCGCCGCGCTGGCGATCCAGCCCGATCGGGCAATGGCGGGAATGCTGGCGGTGGCCCTGTCGGTACTGGCACTGATGCGTCCCGACCGCTTCGTCGTCCCGGCCCTCGCCGGTGCCGTTCTCGGCTTCGGCGTGACGCTGATCCGGCCGGATACGCTTCCGGCGGTGCCGTTCGTCGACCGCATCCTGTATTCGTCCTTCGACGTGCACTTGCTCGCCGGAATGGCCGTGCTGGTCGGCTCGATTCTGCTCCTGGTCCCGGCGATCGTCGGCAGCCTCTACGACAGGGAGGATCGCGCGGCCTATTCGGCGTTCGGAATCGTCTGGCTCACGGCGATCATCGCCGCGGCCGCCGGCAATTATCCGACGCCGATCGTCGGCTATGGCGGTAGTGCCGTGCTCGGCTATGTGCTGAGCCTCACGATGCTTCCCAAGTCCGGGCGGTCGTGCGTCGGCGTCGAACTCTCTTCGCGCCAGGAAAGCGAATCGGGGCGCTCTTCCGAGCGGCATCTGTGTGTCGGGATCGCCGGCTATCGATCGGCTGGCTGAGCGGCGCGGGCGGCGCCTCCAACCCGTTCTTGACTTTTGCCGGCGATTCGCGCATCCGCCCCGACCTGACAGCGGTGCGCTCGCGCGTGCCGCTCTTTTCTTTTCGCACGATTAAGGGTTTCGGGTCATGGCCAAGCCGACCACTGTCAAGATCAAGCTCGTCAGCACGGCGGACACGGGTTTCTTCTACGTCACGAAGAAGAATCCGCGCACCCAGACCGAGAAGTTCTCCTTCCGCAAGTACGATCCCGTCGTGCGCAAGCACGTCGAGTTCAAGGAAGCGAAGATCAAGTAAGCCCCGCCCGGGCGGCTCCCCCGCCCGTGCATCGCGGAACTCGTTACGGTTTCAGCGATTGGTGCGCGAGGCCGGCTGCCGCCGGCCCGACAAACCATAAAGGGGAGACCCCGATGAAGATTCTGTTCAAGGCCGCCGCTGCGGCTGGCCTCCTCGCGCTCGGCGCGTGCGGTGGCAACGCCGACGACAAGGCCGCCGAGAATATCGAGGCCGCCGCCGAGAACCAGTCGGACATGCTCGAAGACCAGGCCGGCGCTGCCGCCGCGGCCGGAAACGATCAGCTCCACGATTCGCTCGAGGCGCAGGCCGACAATGTCGAGGACAAGGGCGAGGCCGCGGCCGACAAGGCCGACGACAATGACGACGCCCGCGTTGAGCAGCAGGTCGCCAACCAGATGTGACCGGCGGCGGCAAAGTCCGCCGCAGAGAGGGCGCCCCGCCATGCGGCCGGGCGCCCTTTTCGCGTTTTACAGGCCTGCGGTAACAGGCGCCGTGACCGGCTCCGGATCGGCGAGCGCCTCGACGCCCGGCAGATCCCAGCGGTCCATCGTGATCGCCAAACAGGCATAGGTCGCGCGATTGCGCAGCGCCGCCGGCTTGAGCGCGCCGGCAAGGCTCGCCTGCTTGCCCGCGAGCACCTGCCGCGCATCGTCGAGATGGAGCGCCCAGGCGATCGCGTTGAGCTTCGCCCCGGTCGACATCCGCGCGTCGAGATAGGGCACGAAGTCGCCGAGATAGACCACGTCGCCCGCGCCGACACGGAAGGTCGGCGCGCCGAAGCAATAGCTGTTGGTCACCGCCAGCTTGCCCACCGCGCTGCCCATCAGCACATAATCGCCGGGCGTCACCCGCAGCACCTGCACTTCATACGGCGCCTTGCGGTCCTTGCTGCCGACGCTGAGGCTGTAGGTCGTCTTGTCGCCCTTCTTCTTCCAGTCCCTCGGGCGGTAGACGAGGTCGCGCCCGGCCACGTCGTAGCGCGCGATGCTGAGCGTCCCAGACCGGCCGGCACTGCCGATATCGGGGCGCCGGAAGCCGAGCACCACCGCCGCCTCGCCCGGACCAAGCGCGAACGGCGCGGCGGGATCGGCCTTCTTGCCCAGCCACAATGTGCCGGGGCCGGCGAGCGGCGCGTCGAGCCGCAGCGCCGGGTCGGCGGGCAGGCTGAAGCTGGTCCGCTCGGTGATTTCGCCCTCGACCGTGGCGGCGCCGACGATGGTGTTGAAATAGCTGTCGCGCTGCGCGTCGGTCATCGCCGCGACCCTGGCCGCGGTCGCCGAGGGGACCTCGACCAGCCGCCAGCCCTTGATCAGCAGGCACGAGCGGCGATTGTCGCGGCGCTGCTGGCCTTGCGCGATCATGTTGGCGAACAGCCCGCCCAGCCCGGCGCCGACCCCGGCCGCCAGCGGCGAGATCACCGCCGGGTTGTAGTAATAGGGGATCGTCCCCGACGGGGTCCGCGATCCGCGCGCGATCAGCCGGCAGGTCTGCCAGTCCGAATCATACTGCGCCCGCGTCGCGCCGGGCTTGTTGTAGAAGCGGCTGTCCTTGAGGTCGCGCGCGGCGTCCTTGGCGATGTCCTCGGGACTGTCGTCGGAAACCGGCTCCTGCGGCACCGCCGGTGCGCTGGTCCCGGTCGGCACGAACATCGTATTGCCCGCCTGCGCCAGCGCCGCCTCGACCGGCAGCGTCGTGGCGAACAAAATGGCGGCCGAAAGCCTTGTGCGCATGTGTGTATCCCCCGTTGCGCGCAGAATGCGCGTCTTCCCCACGCCAAATCTATCGCGCCGAACGCATCCGTCGAGAGCAAATCGTCGCTTCCCCTGCTCCCGCCGTGGGTCTAGGTGTGTGCTATCCCCGGGGGACCGCTGGCGCAGCGGTTGAGAGGAGGGCTGCAGCCCTCGACCCGCTGAACCTGATCCGGCTGACACCGGCGTAGGGAGGGAGCGGCGCTTCACCCGAAGTCCGTTTTCTCCCCGAATGGAGAAAACGAATGGCCGACATCCCCGCCAAGACCGAGCTCGCCGTCACCACCGGCCCGATCCGCGGCAGCCGCAAAGTCCATGTCGGCCCGTTCAAGGTGGCGATGCGCGAGATCAATCTCGAGCCGTCGTCGGGCGAGCCCCCGATCCGCGTCTACGACACCTCGGGTCCCTATACCGACCCGAACGCCCGCATCGACATCATGGCCGGCCTGCCCGAGCTCCGCCGCGACTGGATCCGCGCCCGCGGCGATGTCGAGGAAGTGACCCAGCGCGAAGTCCGCCCCGAAGATAACGGCCAGCTCGGTCCCGACCGCAGCGGCGGCGTCCAGCCCTTCCCCAACGTCCGCAAACAGGTGCTCCGCGCGAAGCCCGGCGCCAATGTCAGCCAGATGCATTATGCCCGCCGCGGCATCATCACCCCCGAGATGGAATATGTCGCGACACGCGAAAATCTCGGCCGCGCCCGCCTCGCCGAATATGCGCGAGACGGCGAGTCCTTCGGCGCCTCGATCCCCGATTACGTCACCCCGGAATTCGTCCGCGACGAAGTCGCGCGCGGCCGCGCGATCATCCCCAACAACATCAACCACCCCGAATCCGAGCCGATGGCGATCGGCCGCAACTTCCTCGTCAAGATCAACGCCAATATCGGCAACAGCGCCGTCGCCTCGAACGTCGCCGCCGAAGTCGACAAGATGGTCTGGTCGATCCGCTGGGGCGCCGACACGGTGATGGACCTCTCCACCGGCCGCAACATCCACGACACCCGCGAATGGATCATCCGCAATTCGCCCGTCCCGATCGGCACCGTCCCGATCTATCAGGCGCTCGAAAAGGTCGGCGGCGTCGCCGAGGACCTCACCTGGGAAATCTTCCGCGACACCCTGATCGAGCAGGCCGAGCAGGGCGTCGACTATTTCACCATCCATGCCGGCGTCCGCCTGGGCTATATCCCGATGGCAGCGAAGCGCGTCACCGGCATCGTCAGCCGCGGCGGCAGCATCATGGCCAAATGGTGCCTCGCGCACCACAAGGAGAGCTTCCTCTACGAGCGCTTCGACGAGATCACCGAGATCATGAAGGCGTATGACATCGCCTATTCGCTCGGCGACGGCCTCCGCCCCGGCAGCATCGCCGACGCCAACGACGAAGCGCAGTTCAGCGAGCTCTACACCTTGGGCGAACTCACCCACCGCGCGTGGAAAGAGGACGTCCAGGTGATGATCGAAGGCCCCGGCCATGTGCCGATGCACAAGATCAAGGAGAATATGGACAAGCAGCTCGAGGTCTGCGGCGAGGCGCCCTTCTACACGCTCGGGCCGCTCACCACCGATATCGCGCCCGGCTACGACCATATCACCAGCGGCATCGGCGCCGCGATGATCGGCTGGTACGGCACCGCGATGCTCTGTTACGTCACCCCCAAGGAGCATCTCGGCCTCCCCGACCGCGACGACGTCAAGGTCGGCGTGGTGACCTACAAGCTCGCCGCCCACGCCGCCGATCTCGCCAAGGGCCATCCGGCGGCGCAGGTCCGCGACGATGCCCTGTCAAAGGCGCGCTTCGAGTTCCGCTGGCGCGACCAGTTCAACCTGTCGCTCGATCCCGACACCGCCGAGGAATATCACGACCAGACCCTCCCCGCCGAAGGCGCCAAGACCGCGCATTTCTGCTCGATGTGCGGCCCGAAATTCTGCTCGATGCAGATCAGCCAGGAAGTCCGCGCCTTCGCCAACAAGCAGAACCAGGGCGTCGAAGGTTTCCTCGCCACCGGCCCCACCGGCGCCGAAACCGCCGCCGCCAGCAAGGCGGCGGCGCTCAAGGGCATGGAAGAGATGAGCAAGGTGTTCAAGGAAACTGGCAGCGAGCTCTACATGGGCGCCGGCGGCAGGGAGCACGACTGAGCCGCACTGAGCCGCACTGAGCCGCACCGTCACGTCCGAAACGGACGAGATTGCCCCCAATTCGGGTGTGGACGCCGATAGTCTCCGACGCGGCGTCCACATCCGGGATGGGGAACGGTGAGGAATCGAAGCGACACTGCACGCCGCACGAGACGGCTAGCCCGCGCGCGGCACCTGGCATGGGCGCTGCTCGTCCTGTCCTTGCCGGCGATCCCGGCCAAACTCGCGGGACAGCACGTCCGCATCCCGGCGCCGCCGCTCGTCCCCGCACCCGATTACGCCGCGGTGACGACGAAGAAGGAGGCCGCCCGGCTGGTGCGCAAGCGCCAGCTGGTGAAGATCCATTTCTACCCGGTCGCGCTGGGCGGGCCGAAGACCGCGATCAACATCGGCTATGTTCCGCCCGAGGCCGCCGCCTCGCACGCGCTGCTCACCGAAATGCTCGCCGCTTATGGCGAGCGCGACCTGATCGACCAGCTGGAGATCTTCCCCGAATATAAGGGGCTCAGCATCGTCCCCTCGCGGATCCGGATGAAGGCCTCGCACAGCCGTGGCGGCGAGAGCTTCGAGCGGGTCATCGCCATCTGGGACTGCGGCCTCTGCCCGCCGGTGGCGCCGCTGCCCGACCCCGATGCGCCGGGGGAGGTCACGGCCTGACAGCGACGGAAAGCGCAAGCGATGCCCACCATCCTGCGCATGGGCGGCTACCGCCTCTACTTCTTCAGCCACGAGCCCAACGAGCCGCCGCACGTCCATGTCGACAGCGGCGGTGGTTCGACGCTCAAGGCACGGCTCGATCCCGTCGAACTCGCCCGCAACCGCGGTTTCGTCCGCACGAAATCAATGCCATATTGCGTCTCGTTGCAGAGCATCGGACCCCGCTGCTGGAGGCATGGCATGGACATTTCGGCTAAAGTCGCCGACGAGCGCGTCGCCGACGTCCGCTGCGACGATGCCAACCTCACGGTCGACCTGATGGACGGCCGCACGATCTCGGTCCCGCTCGCCTGGCACCCCCGCCTCCGCCACGCCACGCCTGACCAGCGGGGCACGTGGGAGTCCTGCGGCGGCGGCTATGGCATTCACTGGCCGAAGTTGGACGAGGACCTGAGCACCGAAGGCCTGCTCCGCGGGGCACCGGCGGCCAAGGCTGTTTGAGCCGGCAGCGTCCCCTCGCGGATCCGGCGAAGTCCTCGCACAGCCGCGGCGGCAAGAGCTTCGAGCGCGTCATCGAGATCCGGGATTGCGGCTTCTGCGCCCCGCTCGTCCCGCTGCCCGATCCGGACGCGCGGGGGGAGACCCGGTCCTGAGCGACAAGACCGATCCCGCCATCCCGAAGGCCATCGGTCTTGACGAGGGCGGAACATAGGTGGAACAATCTCCCGGGATCAGGGGAGGCCGGCAATGTCCGAGGGTTGTTCCGATTTCGATTTCCAGCAGGGCCGCTGGCACGTCCGCCACCGCCGCCTCAAGGTCCGCCTCGCCGGCTGCACCGAGTGGGAGGAATTCACCGGCACCAGCGAGCAGCGCCCGATCCTCGGCGGCAACGGCAATATCGAGGACAATCTCCTCCACTTGCCCGGCGGCGACTATCGCGCGATCGCGTTGCGGTCGTACGATCCGGCGAGCGCCAGCTGGGCGATCTGGTGGCTCGACGCCCGCGCTCCGCACACACTCGACACGCCGGTGATCGGCCGCTTCGAGAACGGCATCGGCACCTTCTACGCCGATGAGACCCACGAAGGCCGCCCCGTCCGCATGCGCTTCCTGTGGCTCGGCACCGACACGGCGACGCCCCGCTGGGAACAGGCGCTGTCGGCGGATGGCGGGGAGACGTGGGAGGCGAATTGGGTGATGGCGTTCGAGCGGGCTTGAAGGTTCATCCGACAAGTCCACACAGCAAATGTCTTTCTGCATAGATGGGGGGTCACGTGCAGCATGATGGGGCCGCGCCCTCAGGCGCGGAGACCCCGCTGGTCGCCGAGGATGCTGAAGCGGGCATGGCCGCGATGAGCACCATACCGCCGCCGGCGTCCGCTTCCTCCGCTCGCCCGCGGTCCATTCCTATGGCAAGGTCGCGGTGTTCGAGGATCTCTACGGCAATCGCTGGGACCTGATCGGACCCGCCGCACAGGAGGAGCGCGCATGACCTACGCCGCCGACGCAGCCCCGCCTTTCTATCACGGCACCCGCGCCGATCTTGGCCCCGGCGACCTGATCGTCCCCGGCCACGCCTCCAATTACGGCGCGCGCAACCAGGCGTCGTGGGTCTATTTCTCGGGCACGCTCGACGCGGCGATCTGGGGCGCCGAGCTGGCGCAGGGCGAGGGACGCGAGCGCATCTACAGCGTCGAGCCGACCGGCGGCTTTGTCGACGACCCCAACCTCACCGATGCCAAATTCCCGGGCAACCCCACCCAAAGCTACCGCAGCCAGGCGCCGCTGCGCGTCGTCGGCGAAATCCTCGAGTGGCAGGGCCATCCGCCCGAGCAGCTAAGCCACATGAAGGCGCACATCGCCCGCCTCAAGCAACAGGGCGTGGAGGCGATCGACTAGGTGGCGACGCCTAGTTCTTGATCGTCACCATCGCGACCGGCTTGTCCTTGGTCGAGGCATTGGCGGCGATGGTCTTGACCTTCTCCGCCTTGGGTTTGCGGGCTTCCTTGTTCGATTTCTTCTGGCCTTTGGCCATGATCGGTCCTTCGGGGGCATGAGGCCCCGCTCCTCCCTAGCCCGGATCGCCCGCCTGCCCGGCATCAATTCGGACGTGCCCGGGCCGGTCGGCTGTCCGGCTGGTCGCCGCCGCCGCGAGACGATAGGCTCGCGGGATCCGCTGGTTCGCGTGAGGTTTGAAATGGCTGGTCTGGTTCGTCGCTGCCTGTTCTCGATCGCGCTGGTGATGGCGCCCGCCGCCGCCGCGCAGGAAGCGCCGCAAACCCCGGCGCCGGAGATCGTCGTGACCGGCCAGCGCGACCTCGACCAGGAAGTCGCCGACTTCGTCCAGGCGCTGACCCCGGCCGCGCCCGGAGCGAAGCAGCTCAGCCGCTTCGAGCACCGGATCTGCCCGGCCGCCGCCGGCTTATCCCCCGAGCAGAACCGCGTCGTCGTCGAGCGGATCCGCCGCGTCGCCAAGGCGGCAGGGCTCGGCGTCGACAAGCCCAAATGCCGGGCCAACATCGTCGTGCTACTCACCCGCGACAAGCGTGCGCTGATCGAGACGCTGGCCCGCCGCCATCCCGCCTATCTCGGCGATCTGTCGCGTCGCGAGGTGCGCCGCCTCGCCGAGACGCCGGGACCCGCGGCGGCGTGGCACCTCGCCGGCCCGCCGCGCACCGCCGATGGCACCGAGCTGCCGGAGCAGGACGGCGTCTTCATCAACCGGACGACGCGCGTCGCCTCGCGGATCACGATGGCGGTGCGTCCGCAGACCGCCGCCGCGATCGTCGTGGTCGAGACCGGCGCGCTGACCGGGCTGACCACGACGCAGCTCGCCGATTATGCGGCGATGCGCACGCTGGTCCGATCCGATCCGGCCGCGCTGACCGCCTCCGCCGCGCCCACGATCCTCAAGGCGCTCGACGCGCCGATGGGCAGCGAAGTGCCGGTGACGCTGACGCGATGGGACATGGGCGCCCTGCGCGCCGCTTATGAGAGCCCGCTCAATCTGCGCGCCGCAGCCGAACGGTCGGAGATCCAGCGCCGCCTCGCCGAGTCGTTGCAAGAGGCGGAACCGGAGCAAAGGAACGCCCCGCGGCCCTAACGGGCAGTCGCCGCAGCGACATCGCACGCTTCCAAGCCCCGCGAGCATCCGTTATTCTGCACGGCGCGCCGATCGCGCTTCGGGGGGCACCATGATCAGATTCGCCGGGATCGCAACCGTCACCGTCCTTCTCCTCGGCGGGGCCGGCACCGCCCACGCCCAGGTCCGCACACCCACGCAGCAGGAGGAGGATCGCTGCTTCACCGAGGAGAAGCACCGCGATCAGCTCGCGCTGCGCCGCTTCGGCCAGCGCACCCGCAGCGACGAGACGATCCGCGAAGGCTGCCGGGCCGAGGTCGCGAACGCGTTCGACGATCGCATCCTCGGGCGGCCGCCGATGCCCGGCCTCGCGCCGATCGGCATTCCGCTGCCCGCCTTCGGCTCGCCGTTCGGGCCCGCGAGCGGAACCGCGCCGGTCGGCATGTCGACGGGCGCGGTCGGCACCTGGCTGGTGATCGCGGGCAGCTGGCACCATGTCGGGGTCGAGACCCAGCCCGCCAATCGCAACGCCTATTTCATCGACACCAATCTGCTCGAGCGCGGCCCGATCGGCGCGGCGTGGCTGACCGCAGTCTATGAGCGGCCCTATCCCGACGGGGCGGCGAGCACCGCCTATCGGGTGCGGGTCGACTGCGCGACCGGGCGCTGGGCCTATCAATATACCGGCATCCGCGACGCCGGCTTCCGCGTGCTGCGCGCGCCCGCGCCCGATGCGAGCTGGCGGTCGCCGGTGACCGCGCCCGCTTCGCCGATCGCGCGGGTCCGGTCGCTGCTGTGCGACAATGGCGACCCGGGTACGCCGCTCGGCGCCGCAATGCCGGCGCCGGCCGACTGGGCCCGCGCGTGGTTCGCGAGCAACCCGCGCTGAGGCTTCAGGCGGGGACGATCGGCCTGCGGACAGGCGCGCCCTGCGCGGCGCGATCGGCACGCTCCCAAGCCTGTTCGTGGAAGAAAAAGGCGACGGCGTTGATGCACGGCTCGATCAGCGCGATGCCGCCGGCGAGGCTGAGCGATCCGGTGAAGGCATAGGCCACGCTGAAGCCCACGGTCAGGTGGATCGCGAGATAGGTCAGGGTCTTGGTCAGGTCGCGTGGCATGGCTGAAGCTCGTTGGCAGTGGCTCGCGACAATATGGATCGGGCGGGTCGGTCGCCAACGGGGAAACCGGGCTTCAGTGATCGTCCGCGCCGATCAGAGCAGGTAGCGCATCCGCACCTGCTGGCTCGCCTCGCCCGATTGCACCGCGAAGCGCGCGGCGGCGAAGCGCGGCGGGCCGAAGCCGATCGCGGGATTGCGCGAGAAGCCGAAGCCTTCGCGGGGGATGCCGAGGGTGGTGTCGAGGCGGGCGTTGCCATTGGCGTCGTGAATCACCGCGACGGCATAGTCGCCGGGCGCCAGACCTTCGAAGCGGATCCGCGGCGCGGCGGCCGACAGGGTGCGCTTGATCCCGTTCCCGCCGCTCTTGCAGTCGGGGAACGCGCCGGCGTCGGCGGTGAGGCAGAGCTGGATCACACCCTTGGCCGAGCGCAGCCCGGTGATCTCGACGTCAAGGCTGGCGAGCGGCGCCGCTCCCGGAAGCATCGTGAGGCACAGCCCCGCCGCGGCGATGCGCGAAGTCGCCCAGCCCCTTGTCGGTGCCGCACAGCCGGTCCCAGAAGCGGAAGTAGAGGCCATAATTGCATCCATAGAGCTGGTGGTGACGCTGGTGGTGGCTCGCGGTGATCAGCCATTGGCCGAGCGGACCGCTATGCACGAAGCGGGGGAAGATTTCCCAGCCCATATGATTGGTCACCCCCATCACCGTCATGATCGTCAGTACCAGCCCGAGCGCGCCGACATGGATCGGCACGATAAAGACGAGCAGCGGGATGACGACCGCGCCGGTGAGGGCCTCGACCGGATGGAAGCTCATCGCCGCCCAGGCGGTGGGCGGGCGGCTGGCATGGTGGACGGCATGCGCGATGCGGAACCAGCGCGGGCGGTGCATCAGGCGGTGGGTCCAGTAGAACCAACTGTCGTGCGCGAGGAGGTAGAGCAGCACCGAGACCGGCAGATACCAGAGCGGCCACGCCTCGGCATCGGTGTAGATTCGCGTCCAGCCGCGGTTCTGCCAGCCCCATGCCACCACGCCGGCGGGAATGCCGTAGATCGCCGCCGAGGCGAGGCTCCAGCCGATCTCGCGGCGGATCTGGCGATCGAGGCCGCTATAAAGACGCGGATGCCGCAGCCGGGTGGCGAGCGCGAAGCCGCCCGAGGCGGCGAGATAACGCAGCCCGACGATCAGCGTCATCGCCAGCGCGGAGAGGAGAATGGCCCAGACCATATACCCGCTTACACCCGCAGGTTGCCGCCGTCACCCGCCCTGCCACGTCCGGATCGCGTCGATCGGCCAGACCAGCATCAGCACATTGAGCGTGAGGTTGTCGCGGATCAGCGCCAGCGTCATCAGCTCGAAGATGATCGCGAGCAGGATCGTTGCCCAGCCCGGCAGCCGGGACGCTATCCAGAAGCCCAGCGCCATCCAGCCGATATCGGTGAGTGAATTGACGATGCTGTCGCCCGAATAGCCGAGCGCGATCGTCGCCTCGCGGTAGCGGTTGATGATGATCGGCGAGTTCTCGAGCAGTTCCCAGAACCCCTCGACCGCCACCGCTGCCGGCAATGCCCAGCGCCGGGCATTGCCGTGCAGCGCGAAATGGGCCGCGGCGTAGAAGAGAAAGCCGTGGATGATGTGGCTGAACGTGTACCAGTCGGCGAGATGCTGGCTGTTCTCGCTCGACTGGACGGCGCCGTGCCACAGCTTGATCGTACCGCACGGGCAGATCGGCGGCCGCTGCATCGCCAGCAGAATGCCGACTATCGTGAGCGCGACGAGCAGCCCCGCCACCATTGCGCCGCGCGACACCCGCAGCGGCATGCGCGGCGCGCTCAGCTCGCGGCTCCGGCGATCAAATCGACGCAGTCGCGGGCGACACGCTCGAGCTCCTCGCGCGGCGCCCCGCCGCGGGCGCGGACGCTGAGCGAATGGAGCACCGAGGCGACCATCCGCCCGTGCGCTTCGGGCGCGGTGCTGCCCGCCCCGGCGAGCAGCTCGGCGATGCGATTGTCCTCGATCGCGAGGAACGCCGCGACCTTGTCGCGCACCAGCGGATCGGCCGCAGCCTCCGTCGCCGCGGTGTTGATAATCAGGCATCCCTCCGGTCCATCGCTACCGGTCAGGTACAGGTCGATGCCGCCGATCAGGATACGCTCGATCAAGGCGCGCAGCGGCAGCCCCGCCTCGCCAAGCCGGGTCAGCTGGCGCTCGACCCGCGCGGTCAGCCGATCGATCGCGGCGATGTAGAGCGCGCGCTTGTCGCCGAACGCCGCGGCGAGGCTCGGCCGCTTGAGCCCGGTCGCCTCCGACAGCTCGTCGAGCGACGTCCCCGAAAAGCCGTAGGTGCGGAACCGGTTGGTAGCTTGCGCCAGCGCCGCATCGGGATCGAAGCTGCGCGGCCGGCCGCGTCCGCGTGTGGTCATTTTTGTGCGAACCCGCAAAATAATCTATTGACCCGATCATTTGTATGCGAGATCGTACACAAATCAAGGGAGACCCGCCATGAAGCTTTATTTCCGCCCCTTTGCCTGCTCGCTGGCCGCGCGGATCGCGCTCGAGGAAGCCGAGCTCGACGCCGAGTTCGTAGCGGTGCCGCCCGACGGACGTTTGCCCGACGGGCGCCATTTCAGCCAGCTCAGCCCGATGGGCTACGTCCCGGCGATCGAGACGCGCGGCGGCTTCGTCCTCACCGAAGGCCCTGCCGTGCTCACCTACATCGCCGAGCTCGCGCCCGAAGGCTCGCTGAGCTTCACCGGCTTCTCCGACGCGCATTACCGGATGCTGTCATGGCTCAACTTCACCAGCACCGAGCTGCACAAGGCGGTGTTCGTGCCGCTGCTCGGCAAGAGCGCGGGGCCCGAAGAACGCGCTGCGGCGCTGGCGCGCGTGAGCAAGCCTTTCGACGTGCTGTCGCGCCATCTCGATGGGCGCGAGTTCCTCGAGGACCGCTTCACCGTCGCCGACGCCTTTCTGCTGGCCGTGCTCAACTGGTGCGAGCATTCGGGCGTGGCGATCGCCGACTGGCCGGTGCTGCTCGGCTATCGCACCCAGCTTCGCAAGCGCCCGTCGGTGGCCCGCGCGATGGCCGAGGAATGGCCCCTGCTCAAGACCGCCTGACCCAAGCTCTCGGGGGCGAGCCGCATCGCTCCGCTCCCGCCACACCTGCCCTCTCCGGTTCGCCGGGGAGGGTTTTTGTTGGAACGCCAGTTCCACTCGGCTAGGCGGAGGCGATGTCGGCCACGATCAGCTGCGACCTCGCCATTGTCGGCGGCGGTCTTGCCGGAGGCCTGATCGCGCGCGCCGTCCACGCGCGGCACCCGCAAGCGACAATCCGGCTGATCGAAGGCGGACCACAGCTTGGCGGCAATCATCTCTGGTCGTTCTTCGCCAGCGACATCGCGCCCGCCGATCGCTGGCTCGTCGAACCGCTGATCAGCCATGGCTGGACGCGCTACGACGTCGCCTTTCCCGGGCACGCGCGCACCTTGAAATCGCCCTATTATACGATCGACTCGCACCAGTTCGAACGCGCGCTGCTCGCCGGTTTGCCCGCCGAAGCGGTGATCCGCGCAGCGCCGGTGCTCGACGTCACCACCACCCGCGTGACGCTCGCCGATGGCGACCGCATCGAAGCGCGCGGCGTGATCGATTGCCGTGGGCCCGGTGACCTCGCGGCGCTCGAACTGGGCTGGCAGAAATTTCTCGGCCGTGAGCTCGTCCTCGCTGAGTCCCACGGCCTCGAACGCCCGGTGGTGATGGATGCGACGGTCGACCAGTGTGACGGCTATCGCTTTGTCTATTGCCTGCCCTTTGCCCCCGACCGGATCTTCGTCGAGGACACCTATTACAGCGACACCCCCGCAATCGACGCAGCCGGGCTGGGACGCCGCATCGACGCCTATGCCGCTGCACAGGGCTGGCGAGTGGCGTCGATCGCCCGCGAGGAGAGCGGCGTGCTGCCGGTGGCGATCGGCGGCGATTTTGAAGCCTATTGGCGCTCGGGCGGCGCGGGCATCGCCAAGGCTGGCGTCCGGGCAGGCCTCTTCCATCCGCTTACCAGCTATTCGCTGCCCGACGCGGTGCGTACCGCATCGCTCGTCGCGCGCGCCGACAGCTTCGAAGGCGCCGCGCTGCACGATCTGCTCCACGGCCACGCCGCGCGGACCTGGCGCGGCAGGCGATTCTATCGGCTGCTCGCCGCGATGCTGTTCAAGGCGGCCGAGCCGGCGGAACGCTACCGCATCCTCGCGCGCTTCTACCGGCTGGACGAGGGACTGATCCGCCGCTTCTATGCGGCCAATTCGAGCCTGGGCGACAAGATCCGGGTGCTAACGGGCAAGCCACCGGTGCCGATCGGCCGGGCGGTACGCGCGATAACGGGGGTCCAATGAAGCAAGCGGCAGTGATCGGTGCGGGATTCGGCGGGCTTGCGCTCGCGATCCGGCTGCAATCGGCGGGGGTCGATACGACGATCCTCGAAGCGCGCGACAAGCCCGGCGGGCGCGCTTATTACTGGGAGCGCGACGGCTTCGTGTTCGATGGCGGCCCGACCGTGATCACCGCCCCCGAAGCGCTGCAGGAGCTGTGGCGGCTCTCGGGCCACGACATTGCCGAAGACGTGAAGCTGGTGCCGGTCTCGCCCTTCTATCGGCTGTCCTGGCCGGACGGCACCGCGTTCGATTACGGCAACGACGACGCGCAGCTTGGCGCCGAGATCGCCCGGCTCAACCCCGAGGACGTGGCCGGCTATCGCCGCTTCCTCAAATATTCCGAGGGCGTCTACCGCGAGGGCTATCTCAAGCTCGGCCATGTTGCGTTTCTCGACTTCGGCGCGATGGTCCGCGCGGCGCCGGCGCTGATGAAATATCAGGCGTGGCGCTCGGTCTATTCGATGGTCTCGCACTTCGTGAAGAACGAGAAGCTGCGCGAGGCGCTGAGCTTCCACACCCTGCTGGTGGGCGGCAATCCGATGCGGACGAGCGCGATCTACGCGCTGATCCACAAGCTCGAGCGCGACGGCGGCGTCTGGTTTGCCGAGGGCGGCACCAATCGGCTGGTCGCCGGCATGGTCCGCCATTTCGAGCGGCTCGGCGGCGTGGTGCGGCTCGGCGATCCGGTGACGGGAATCGACACGCTCGGCGACCGGGCGACCGGCGTCCGCACCGCGAGCGGATTCGAACTTCAGGTCGATGCGGTCGCGAGCAACGCCGACATCGTTCACAGCTATCGCGCGCTGCTCGGCGGCTCGCGCAGCGCCCAGCGCACCGCCGCCAAGCTCGAGCAGAAGCGCTTCTCGCCCTCGCTGTTCCTCGTCCATTTCGGCGTGCGCGGGACCTTTCCGGAGATCCCGCACCATTCGATCCTGTTCGGCCCGCGCTATCGCGGCCTGCTCGAGGACATTTACGATAACGGCGTGCTGAGCGAGGATTTCTCGCTCTACCTCCACCACCCGACCGCGACCGATCCGTCGATGGCGCCCGATGGCCATTCGACCTTCTATGCGCTTGCGCCGGTGCCGCATCTCGGCAAATTCCCCGCCGACTGGAGCGAAGTCGGCCCGGTGCTCGAAGAGCGCATCCTTGCCGAAGTCGCCCGCCGGCTGATTCCCGATCTCAAGGACCGTATCGTGACCAAATTCTCCTATGCGCCCCCCGATTTCGCGGCGGACCTTAACGCGCATCTCGGCTCGGCGTTCAGCCTCGAGCCGATCCTCACCCAGAGCGCGTATTTCCGCGCGCACAATCGCGACGATGCGATCTCCAACCTTTATCTCGTCGGCGCCGGCACCCATCCGGGCGCGGGCATTCCGGGTGTCGTCGGCAGCGCGAAGGCGACCGCCGCGCTGATGCTGGGGGACGCGCGGTGAAGCGAGTCGCGGTTTATTGCGGTTCGGCCACTCCGGCCGACCCGGTCTATATCGAATCGGCGCGCGCGATCGGCCGAAGCCTCGCCGGGCAGGGCATCGGCGTGGTCTATGGCGGCGGCAAGCTCGGGCTGATGGGCGCAGTCGCCGATTCGGCGCTCGAGGCGGGCGGCGAAGTCATCGGCGTGATCCCGCAGGCGCTGGTCGACGCCGAAGTCGCGCATCGGGGGCTCACCGAGCTTCACGTCGTCGAGACGATGCACGAGCGCAAGGCGCGCTTCACCGAGCTCTCGGACGGCTTCCTTACAATCCCCGGCGGCACCGGCACGATGGACGAGCTGTGGGAAGCGATGAGCTGGGCGCAGCTCGGCTATCACGCCAAGCCCGTGGGGCTGCTGAACGTCGCCGGCTTCTATGACGGGCTTCTCGAATTCGTCGGCAAGATGAGCGAGGTCGGCTTCCTGCGCCCGCAGCATCAGAGCATCCTGCTCAGCGACACCGAGCTCGACTCGCTGCTCGACAAGATGCGGCGCTTCGAGCCGAGCGTGCCGATCATCCGCATGACCCGCGACGAACTGTGACGCCCGGTCGCGACGCGATCGTCGCGACGGCGGGTGAGTCAATCGCCCGCGGCTCGAGGAGCTTCGCGGCGGCGAGCCGGCTGTTCGATCGGCCGACGCGCGAGCGGGCGTGGCTGCTCTACGCGTGGTGCCGCGCCTGCGACGATCTCGCCGACGGGCAGGACCATGGTCGCGACATGCAGGCGGTGGCCGATGCCGATGCCCGGCTGGAGGCGATCCGCGAACGCACCGCCGCGGCGCTGGCCGGGCGATGGGTCGGCGACCCCGCCTTCGACGCGCTGCGCTTCGTCGTCACCGAGACCGGCATGCCGCATCGCCTCGTCTGGGACGTAGTCGAGGGCTTCGCGCTCGACGCCGCGGGATGGCGCCCGCAGACCGAGGCCGATCTGCTGCGCTATTGCTACCATGTCGCCGGCGCGGTCGGCTGCATGATGGCAGTGGTGATGGGGGTTTCGCCCGACAACGACGTTGTCCTCGACCGCGCCTGCGACCTCGGGCTTGCCTTCCAGCTCGCCAATATCGCCCGCGACCTTGGCGAGGATGCCGCGGCCGGGCGCTGCTATCTCCCCGCCGACTGGCGCGCCGAGTCGGGAATCGCTCCCGAAAGGCTGATGGTCGACCGCGCCGCGCTTGCGACCCTCGCCCGGCGGCTTACCGATCGTGCGGCGGCTTATGAGGTGAGCGCGCGCGGCGGGACCCCCGCGCTTTCGTTCCGCTCGGCCTGGGCAGTGCTCGCCGCCGCCGGCATCTATGGCGACATCGCCCGCGAGGTCGCCCGGCGCGGCGAACATGCCTGGGACAGTCGCGTGACCGTCTCAAGCAGCGCCAAGCTCGGCTGGATGCTGAGGGCATGGCTGCAAGCGTTGGCCCGGCGCCGACTCTACCGCGAGGTCGAGTTGGCGCCGACGGTTTGGGAAAGACCGCGCTAACCCAGTCGCGCAAGGCGGCGCTAAGCGGTGAACTGCCAAGTCACGGAAATGACGATGCTTTCGCTTCGATTGTCGCGCGCCGTGGCGCAGGGCCGTGCCGCTCCGCACACCGTGGAAAGCCGAGCGACGCTGCTGGTGACGCTGCTGCGCAAGCGGGCCGCCGCGCACAATGCCGGTGCGCAAGAGCTCGAGTCGCTGCTGCGCGATCAGATCCGCTGGGGGCTACCGGTCGAGCGCATTCAGTGAACCGGACGCCGGGCCCGATCAGCTGCCCGGACGCTGCTTTGCCGCAGCCGGGCGGGCGTCGACCATCAGCGGCCCATCGCGGCGGCAGGCACCGCTGATCACCGGATAGTCCAGGTCGCTGTTGCGCTGAAGCGCGTCCTGCATCGCGTTCTGGCACGCCTGGATCGAGGTGTAGCGAACCGGCTCGAGCCGCTGCTGCTGGCACTGCATCGAATCGTCGCTGCAGCCCATGATCGCCAACACGTAGAGGACCTGATCCATCGTCGTTCCTTCCGCTTCTGAAAACGATCCGGGCGGAGCGACGTTCCGGCAAACTGTTGCAACGCTGCGCCGGACGCACCAAATCGCGGCTTGATGCCTCCACAAAATTCTGAATCCGCGTCCGAACGCCCGCTGTTCGGGACGATCAAGCGCTTCCTGCCCTATCTCTGGCCGAAGGACGCTCCGGGGCTGCGCGCGCGCATCGTCATCGCGCTGGTGCTCGTGGTCATCTCCAAGCTCGTCCAGGTCTATGGCGCGCCGTTCGCTCTGCAGGGCGCAGTCGACCGGATGGCAAATGGGTCGCGCGACGCGCTGTGGCTCGTAACCGCTTTGGTGGTCGGCTATGCCGCCGCGCGGCTCGGCACGGTGCTATTCGACAATCTGCGCAACGCGGTGTTCGAGAAAGTCGGGCAGGACGCCACCCGGCGCCTCGCCTCCGACGTGTTCCGCCACCTCCACGGCCTTTCGCTGCGCTTCCATCTGGAGCGCCGCACCGGCGCGATCACCAAGGTTGTCGAGCGCGGCACCAAGAGCATCGACACGATGCTCTACTTCCTGCTGTTCAACATTGCCCCGACGATCCTCGAGCTCGGGCTGGTGATCGGCATCTTCTGGACCCGCTTCGGCGTCCCGCTGGTGGCGGGGACGCTGGTGATGGTGGTCGCCTACATTGCCTTCACCCGCTGGGTGACCGACTGGCGCTCGAAGCTGCGCGAGCAGATGAACGACCTCGACACCGGCGCGGTGGCGCACGCGGTCGATTCGCTGCTCAATTTCGAGACCGTCAAATATTTCAACGCCGAGGCGCGCGAATCCGCTCGCTACGACAAGGCGATGGCCTCGTACATGAAGGCCGCGGTCACTTCGGAGAACTCGCTCGCCTGGCTCAATATCGGCCAGGCGCTGATCACCAATGTGATGCTCGGCGCGGGCATGGCGCTGGTCGTGTTCGGCTGGAGTTCGGGCCGGTTCACTGCGGGTGACGTCGTGCTCGTTTCGACCCTGCTCAGCCAGCTGTTCCGCCCGCTCGACATGCTCGGCTGGGTCTATCGCACGATTCGGCAGGGCGTCATCGACATGGGCAGCATGTTCGATCTGATCGATACCAACGCCGAGATCGTCGACGCCCCGGACGCGGTGCCGCTCGCGGTTGTCGCCGGGCACGTCCGGTTCGAGAATGTGGCGTTCGGCTATGATCCCGATCGCCAGATTCTCAAGGGCATCGATCTCGACATTCCCGCGGGGGCGACGGTGGCGGTGGTCGGGCCCTCGGGCGCGGGCAAGTCGACACTCGCGCGGCTGATGTACCGCTTCTACGACGTCACCGGCGGGCGGATCACGATCGACGGGCAGGATATTCGCGACGTGACGCAAGGGTCGCTGCGCGCCGCGATCGGCATCGTCCCGCAGGACACCGTGCTGTTCAACGACACGATCGGCTACAACATCGCCTATGGGCGAGAGGGCGCGCAGCCCGACGAGATCGCCGCCGCCGCACGCGGCGCGGCGATCGCCGGATTCATCCAGTCGCTGCCCGAAGGTTTTGACACGCGCGTCGGCGAGCGCGGACTCAAGCTTTCCGGCGGCGAGAAGCAGCGCGTCGCGATCGCCCGCACCCTCGTCAAGAACCCGCCGATCCTGATCCTCGACGAGGCGACCAGCGCGCTCGACAGCCGCACCGAGGCCGACATCCAGGCGACACTCGAGGCGATCGAGCGCGGCCGCACCACGATCGTCATCGCCCACCGCCTCTCGACCGTCGTTCATGCCGACCGCATCGTCGTGCTCGAGGCGGGCCGCGTCGCCGAGCAGGGCACCCACGCCGAGCTGCTCCGCCAGGACGGGATCTATGCCGAGATGTGGACCCGTCAGGCGCAGGAGCGCGAGGACGGCGAGGAAATCGCCGCCGAGTAGCTCAGGCCTTGAGGTCCTGCCACTCGGGGTGTCGCGCGATATAGGCGGCAACGAAGCTGCATTGCGCACGGACCTTGAGCCCGCGCCCACGCACCTCCGTCAGCGCGCCTTCGACCAGCCGGCTGCCAACCCCCATCCCCTGCAACGACGGCGGCACCACCGTGTGGGTGAAGATGATCACCTCGCCCTCGATCTGATATTCGGCAAAGGCGAGATGGCCTTGCTCGACCAGTTCGAAACGCTGGTGGTCGGGGTTGTCGCGGACATCGCTCATCGGGCACCTTTGCTGCGCGGCGCGTTGTCGCCGTGGCTGGACCCTATAGAGCGGTCCGGATCGGGCAAGGAGCCGAATGCGATGCTGATTCCTCTGGGTGCACTGGGCGTGGCGGGCATCGGGCTCGCGAGCTGGTCGGCTTATGTCGCGCGCAAGACCGAGGAGCTGGTTCCCCCCGATGGGCAGTTCGCCGACGTGCCCGGCGCGCGGCTCCATTATGTCGACACCGGCCCGCGCGACGCGCCGGCGATCGTCATGATTCACGGGCTGATGGGGCAGCTGCGCAACTTCTCGCACTCACTCTCCGAACGGCTCGCGGTGGATCACCGCGTGATCCTCGTCGATCGCCCCGGCTGGGGCCACTCGGCGATCGAAGGACCGCGTCCGGGGATTCTCGGCCAGGCGGGCATGATCGCCGCGCTGATCGAGCAGCTCGGTCTCCACCGGCCGCTATTGGTCGGCCATTCGATGGGCGGCGCGGTGAGCCTCGCGCTCGCGCTCGACCATCCCGAACTGGTAAGCGGGCTTGCGCTGATCGCCCCGCTTACCCAGCCCGTCACCACCGTTCCCAAGCCGTTCGCCGCCTTGCTCGCGCCTTCGCCGTTGCGGCCCGCGATCGCATGGCTGGTCGCCGTGCCGACGGGAACGTTCACCGGCGCCAAAGTGGCGCAGGAGATCTTCGCACCTGATCCCGTTCCCGCCGATTTCGGCACGCGCGGCGGCGGCGCGCTGTCGCTCCGGCCCAAAAGCTATATGGCCGGATCGTTCGAGATCCGCGGCACTCCCACCGAAATGGCGCAGCTCACTGCCCGCTATGGCGAGCTGTGGGTGCCGCTGGCGATCCTCTACGGCCGCGAGGACAATGTCCTGACCCCCGCGCTCCACGGCGAGCAGACCGTCGACGCGATCCCCGGCGCGACGCTCGAGCTCATCGACGGCGGTCATATGCTGCCGGTGACCCATCCGGAGGCGACCGAAGCATGGCTCCGCCGCGTCCTCGCCGGGCTTACGCCACCGGCGGCGCGCTGACCGACACGGTCTGGCCGCCGGGCAGCTTGACCGATCCGCCCGCTCCCGCCTGCTTCTGAACGAACGAGCCGATGAACGCGCCGAGCGTCAGCTTCGCCATGTCCATGAAAGGCTCATATCGGATCGCGAGGAACGAGAAGAACAGCGTCAGTCCGATCGTCGCGAGCGGCAGTCCGGTCAGCCCCAATTTGGTGAAAGCGCCGGTGAAGCCGCTCAGGCTGGTGAGGCGGATATATTGGGTGACCGCCTCTTCCTGCCCCGACTTCACCTGATCGCTGATCGCCGCCCATTCCTCGCTGTTGATCACCCGGCCCGGCTGCTGGCCGCGCGAGAGCCCCACCGAACGGAGCAGCTGGATGCCCAACACCGCGCCGACGAACCCGATCGTGCTGAGGATAAGTTCGGGCGTGAAGTCCGCCAGCGTCGTGGCGCGCTCGCTGGCGTGCGTATCGTCCTGCACGAGCAGATAGCACACGAACCCGAACAGCGCGACCGCGCCATAGATGAGCCCTATCCCGGCAATCGCCAGCGAACTACGCCCCAAGTTGAATCCGCGCGGCTCGTTGGTATCGTCGAACCCGTTGTCCATCGCATCTCTCCCCCCGATCTATAGGGGAAGCTAACACGGCACCGCAGCACTTAGAAGCGATGCTCACCCCACTTCGGAGGGTTGCGTCGTCCAGCCCAGCCGCGGGATTGTGATCGAGCGCTTGCCCGCGAGATCGACGCGCGTGACGAACAGCTCCTTGCTCTCGATATATTGCAGCAGCCGCCGCACCCGTCCGAGCGAGCTGGTGCCATAGGTGGCGGCAAGCTCGGTGTCGCTCGGGCAGGGCAGCCCTTCGCGCGCGGCGCGGGCGACCAGCAGGAACGGCCCCAGCATGTCGTCGGGCAATGCCCGTGCCGCATCGAGCGCCTGCGCCCAATCGGCGTCGGGATCGCCATGAATGCCCGCACGCGCCGCCGAAAGCCGACGCACGAACCCCGAAAGATCGAGCGGCGGCCGCGCCAGTCCGACCATCCGGCAGCGGACGAGAAAGTCCTGATACAGCACCGAAGGCGACCGATAGGTGGATTCGGCGTCCTCGACGATATCGCGCAGCACATCGGCGATGCGCTCGGCCGCTTCCTGCGCGTCGACCTCCGGCACCTCTTCCACCGGTGCGGGCGACGAGCGGGCAAGCGCCTCGATCAGCCGCTCCGAAGGCATCTGGGTCGGCACCGGACTGGGCACGGGCGGAGTCCATTCGGGCTCGGCCGGGGCGAGCAGCAGATCCTTGATCCCCTCCGCCGGCGCTTCCGGCAGCGGCGTCAGCTTGGGCGAAGAGCTGCGCGCGCTGGTCTCGACCGCGCCGATCTGGATCGCCACTGGCCGCCGCGCCACCGCCGGACCGAGCGCGAGAAAATGCCCGCGCTGCAAGTCGCGGATCGCCTCGGCCTGCCGCCGCTCCATACCGAGCAGATCGGCGGCGCGGGCCATGTCGATGTCGAGAAAGGTGCGGCCCATCAGGAAGTTCGAGGCCTCGGCCGCGACGTTCTTGGCGAGCTTGGCCAACCGCTGCGTCGCGATCACCCCTGCCAGCCCGCGCTTGCGCCCGCGACACATCAGATTGGTCATCGCGCTGAGCGAGGCGCGGCGCACGTCCTCGGCGACTTCCCCGCCGCCCGCGGGCGCGAACAGCTGCGCCTCGTCGACCACTACCAGCGCCGGATACCAATGATCCCGCGGGGCATCGAACAGCCCGTTGAGGAACGCCGCCGCGCATTTCATCTGCCCTTCGGCCTCGAGCCCCTCGAGGCTGAGCACCACAGAGGCGCGATGCTCGCGGATGCGTGCGGCGAAGCGCGAAACATCGCGCTCGCTATGCTCGGACGCCTCGATCGCGATATGGCCATAGCGGTCGCCGAGCGTGACGAAGTCGCCCTCGGGATCGATCACCACCTGCTGAACCTGCCCCGCCGACTGTTCGAGCAGGCGGCGCAGCAGATGCGACTTGCCCGACCCCGAATTGCCCTGGACGAGCAATCGGGTGGCCAGCAGTTCCTCGAGATCCATCGATACGGGCGCACCGCCCGTATCCTTCCCCATTTCCACGCGAACGGTCACGCCTCCGCTTTGGCGGATAGCCCCGGGCGGGTTCAAGCGCCGAGTGGCTCCTTTCGGCGAAAGCCTGTGGACGGGCACACGGCGTCTTCACCAGTCGTTAGCCGCGCACGTCTAGCGCTGTCGGCTCCACCATGGGAGACCGGTGACGATGCGGACCTTGGCCGGCGCGGCCGCGCTCATCCTCGGCGGCTATTACATGTTCGGCGGCGCCGGCAGCTATTCGCGCGTAGTCGACCGCCCGATCGCCGAAGTGATGGCGTCGCTCGAAGACCTCGACATTCGCGAGCAACCCGGCTCGCCCGGCACCGATCCGTCGCGATCGGGCGGAGTGCTGCCCGTCTTCACCCATGCGCGGACGCCCGACGGGATGGCCTGGACCGTGATGAGCGGCAAGGATGTGGCGGTGACGATGACCGCGCACCTCGTGGCGATCGACGGCGGCAAACGGACCAAGGTCACTGCCAGTGTCGCGCGCGGCAATGCCTCCGACGATTTCGTCTCGCCCGCCTTCCGTTCGACCGGCCTCACCTCGGCGCTCTTCGCGATGGCGCTCGACGCCGAGCTCGACGAGCTCACCGCGCCGCCGCCGGGCAATCCCGCCAAATGCGCGGCGCTGTTCGAGCGCTTCCAGGAAGGCAATCTCGCCTTGCCCGACCTCCACGAGCGAAGCGGCCTCAAGGACGCGATCGGCGATGTCGCCACCGCAACCACCCGCATTGCCGCCTTCCAGCAGGAGGCGCGGCGGATGGGCTGCGCGCCCCCGAGCGGCGGCGAGTTCCGCGAAGTGAGCAACCGAATGGGCGCGGCGGACCCTGCGCCTGCCCCGGGCGTGACCATCGCTCCCGGCGCACCGATGATCGATCCGAATCCGCCGTCGCGCTAAGCGCGCGCTGCCCCTCGACAGCGGGCCCGCCGCCGCCCTAACGAAGCCGGGTGACCGACCCGCTCGACATCCTGCGCACTACCTTCGGATTCGCCGATTTTCGCGGCGTCCAGCGGCAGGTGGTCGATCGCGTGCTCCACGCGCAAAACACGCTGGCGGTGATGCCCACCGGCGCCGGCAAGTCGCTCTGCTATCAAGTGCCGAGCCTTGCGCTCGACGGCACCTGCATCGTCGTCTCGCCGCTGATCGCGCTGATGCACGATCAGCTCCGCGCCGCCGAGGCGGTGGGCATCCGCGCCGCGACGCTGACTTCGGCCGACGATAATCGCGACGAGACGATCGCGCGTTTTCGGGCGGGCGATCTCGACCTGCTCTACATCGCGCCCGAACGCGCTTCCGGCGAAGGCTTCCGCAATCTGCTGTCGCAGGCGCGGCTGAGCCTGTTCGCGATCGACGAAGCGCATTGCGTCTCGGAATGGGGGCATGATTTCCGTCCCGATTATCGGCTGCTCCGGCCGCTGCTCGATCGCTTCCCCGCAGTGCCGCGGCTGGCGCTCACCGCCACCGCCGACGCGCACACCCGCGCCGACATTCTCGAGCAGCTGGGGATTCCGCAGGACGGGCTGATCGTGGCGGGCTTCGATCGCCCCAATATCCGCTACACGATCGCCCCGCGCGAGAACACGACGCGGCAGATCCTCGATCTCCTTGCGGAACAGCCGGGACCTGGCATCGTCTATGCCCAGACCCGCGCCGGGGTCGAAAAGCTCGCCGACAAGCTCGCCGAGAGCGGCCGCAACGTCCTGCCTTATCATGCCGGGCTCGATCCCACCGTCCGCCGCCGCAACCAGTCCGCCTTCGTCGCGTCCGAGGATATGGTGGTGGTCGCCACCGTCGCCTTCGGCATGGGGATCGACAAACCCGACGTCCGCTTCGTCGCGCATGCCGGGCTGCCCAAGTCGATCGAGGCCTATTATCAGGAGACCGGCCGCGCCGGCCGCGACGGCGATCCGGCGGTCGCGCATCTCTTCTGGGGCGCCGAGGATTTCGCCAGGGCGCGGCAGCGGATCGGCGAAGTCGAGCCCGGCCGCCAGGCCGGCGAGCGCGTACGGCTTACCGCGCTCGGCGCGCTGGTCGAGACCGCGGGCTGCCGCCGCCGCATCCTGCTGCGGCATTTCGGCGAGGACGCGTCGGAGAGCTGCGGCAATTGCGACAATTGCCTCGCCCCGCCCGCGGCCATCGACGCGACCGTCACCGCCCAGAAATTCCTCTCGGCGGTGTTCCGCACGGGGATGATGTTCGGGGTCGGCTATATCGAAAGCGTGCTGCTGGGCCAGTCGAGCGAACGCAGCCTGATGAACGGGCACGAGCAGCTTTCGGTGTTCGGCATCGTCGACGGCGACGAAGCGGCATTGCTCAAGCCGGTCGCGCGGGCGCTGCTGCTGCGCGATGCGCTCCGTACCAATGCGCATGGCGGGCTCGAATTCGGGCCGGGCGCGCGGCCGATTCTCAAGGGCGAGGCCTATCTCAAGCTCGTCCTGCCGCCCAGGCGCGAGCGGCGCACCAGGCGCGGGCGCACCGGCGATGGTGGAGCCAATCCGGTCGGCAATCCGCTGTTCGAGGCGCTGCGTGCCAAGCGCCGCGAGATTGCGATGGAAGCGGGCCTGCCACCCTATGTGATCTTCCACGATTCGGTGCTGCGCGACATGGCGATGCACCGCCCCGGGACGCTGGGCGAGCTCGGCCGGCTCTCGGGCGTTGGCGCGCGCAAGCTCGAGGCCTATGGTGACACCTTCCTGCAAGTCATCCGCGAGGCCGCGTGAAGCTGCCGCCCGTCCTGCCAGGCATCCATGCCGCCGACACGCCGAAGCGAGCGCCGGTTAACGAGAACGACGAAGGGGAGAGCATATCATGACGCTGCGGCGGATCGACGACACCATCAGCGTAGCACCCCAGATCGCACCCGGGCAGGTACCCGAGATCGCGGCTTCGGGCTTCAAGGCGATCGTCAACAACCGTCCCGAAGGCGAGGAGCTCGGCCAGCCGAGCGGCGCCGAGATCCGCGCCGCGGCCGAGGCGGCGGGGCTTTCCTATGCCGAGATACCGGTGACGCATGCCGGCTTCTCGGCGACCCAGGTCGAGGCGATGGCAAAGGCGCTCGAGGGCGCCGGCGGTCCGGTGCTCGCGTATTGCCGCTCCGGAACGCGCTCGTGCAACCTCTGGGCATTGGCCGAGGCGAGCCGCGGCGGCGATCCCGTGACGCTCACCGCCAAGGCGGCCGGCGCAGGCTACGACATCTCGGGTATCCGGCCGCTGCTGGACGCGCTCGCCGGCCGCGCATGAACTGGGTGCAGCTCGGCGGCTCGCTGGCCGCCGTCCTCCTGCTCGCGTGGATCGCGCGGCTGCTCAAGCTCGGCGAGAGCCGCATCTCGGACGCAGAGACTGCGCGGCGCATGGCCGAGGAAGCGCTGCCCGGCTTCGACGCGCGCGCCGCGGTGGTCGGGACCAACGGCGCGGCGGCGCTGGTGCTCGGCAACGCGGGGATCGCCGTGCTCAAGCGGCACGGCGCCAAGGTCGCGGTGCGCATGCTCGCGCGCCCGATCTGGCGCCGCCCATCGCCAGAAGGGGTGACGATCGAGACCGGCGAGAAGATGTTCGGTTCCGTTTTGCTGTTCGGAGTACTGCCCGAGGATGTCGACAGGCTGGAAGCGCAACTGACATTGATGTAAGTCCGACGGCATGACGCTCGCCGACCCCGTGACGCTGGCGATTCCCGGCTTCGTGCTGCTGGTGCTGGCGGAGATGGTGGTCGCGCGGATCAAGGACCGGACGCGCTACGAGCCGCGCGACACGCTGACTTCGCTGGTCCTCGGGCTCGGCAGCACCATCGCCGGAGTGCTTTCGGGCGGCGCGGTGTTCGCGCTGGCGATGGGGGTCTGGCAGTTCCGGCTCTTCGATATCGGCTATGCGTGGTACTGGTTCGTCGTCGCCTTCGTGATCGACGACTTCGCTTATTATCTCTTCCACCGCTCGGCGCATCGCGTCCGCTGGTTCTGGGCGAGCCACGTCATTCACCATTCGAGCCAGCATTATAATCTGTCGACTGCGCTGCGGCAGACCTGGACCGGCTTTTTCAGCCTCGCCTTCCTGTTCCGGCTGCCACTGTTCCTGATCGGCTTTCCGCCGGCGATGGTCTTCTTCGTCGCCGGCCTCAACCTGATCTACCAGTTCTGGATCCACACCGAAGTGATCGGGCGGATGCCGCGCTGGTTCGAGGCGGTGATGAACACGCCGTCGCACCACCGCGTCCATCACGCGACCAATCCGCGCTATCTCGACAGGAACTATGCCGGTGTGTTCATCGTCTGGGACCGGCTGCTCGGCACCTTCGAGCCCGAGCGCGACGACGACAGGCCCCGCTACGGCATCGTCCGCAATCTCGGCAGCTTCAACATCCTGTGGGCCGCCATCCATGAATGGGTCGGCATCGCCAGGGACGTCTGGCACGCCCCCGATTGGCGCGCGCGACTGAACTACATGCTGAAGCCGCCCGGCTGGAGCCACGACGGCAGCCGGGATACTTCGGAAACGATAAAGGCGCGCTGGGAAGCAGCCCGCCACGAGGGGGAGCAGGCGTGGAAGAAGCCGACATCGTCGTCATCGGATGCGGATCGGGCGGGAGCGCCGTCGCAGGCCGCCTGAGCGAGGGCGGCAAGTACAAGGTCGCGGTGCTCGAGGCCGGTGGGCGCAACACCAGCCTCAAAACGATCATGCCCGGCATGATGCCCTTCCAGACCGACAAGACCAATTGGCGCTTCGAAACCGCGCCGCAGGCGGGGCTGAACGGCCGCCGCGGCTATCAACCCCGCGGCAAGGGGCTCGGAGGATCGAGCGCGATCAACGCGATGCTCTACATCCGCGGCCACCCGCAGGACTATGACGAGTGGCGCGGGCTCGGCTGCACCGGCTGGGGCTGGGACGACGTGCTTCCCTGGTTTCGGCGCAGCGAGCATAACAGTCGCGGCGCCGACGCCTTTCACGGCGACGACGGCCCGCTCTGGGTCAGCGATCAGGGCCACGCCCATCCCGGCTCGCGCGCCTTCATCGAGGCGGCGTCGCGGCTGCAGATCCCGGTCAACCCCGACTTCAACGGCGCGCGGCAGGAGGGTGCCGGGCTCTATCAGGTGACCCAGCGCAACGGCGAACGCTGGACCGCCGCACGCGCCTATCTTCCCACGGCCGCACGCGACAATCTCGAGATCATCTGCGACGCGACGGTCGAGCGCATCCTGTTCACCGACGGCCGCGCATCGGGCGTCGCCTACGGGCAGGGTGGCGAGATGCGCGAGATCCGTGCGCGCCGCGCGGTGGTGCTCGCCGCCGGCGCCTTCCAGACCCCGCAGCTGCTGATGCTGTCCGGCATCGGCCCCGGCGCGCACCTCGCCGAGATGGGCGTGGAAGTTGCGCTGGATCGGCCCGCGGTCGGCGCCGACCTCCAGGACCATATCGACTATACCGCGGCGTTCGAGACCGAAGGCAATTTCTTCCTCGGCCGCTCGGCCAGGGGCACGCTCAAGTCGCTCGGGGCGATGCTGCAATGGCTGTTCACGCGCCGCGGCGGCATGACCTCGCCTTATGCCGAGGCGGGCGCCTTCCTGCGCACCCCGCTCGCCGGCGAACGCCCTGACGTCCAGCTCCACTTCCTGATCGCGATCGTCGAGGATCACGGCCGTACCAAGGTAAAGGGGCACGGCTTCAGCTGCCATGCCTGCGTCCTCCGCCCCGAGAGCCGCGGCACCGTCCGGCTCCAGTCGCCCGACGCCGCCGCGCCGCCGCTGATCGATCCGAACTTCCTCTCCGATCCGCGCGACATGGACGTACTCAAGGCCGGCGTCCGCGCGATGTATCGCATCCTCGAGACGCCGCCGCTCGCCGATTATGGCGGGCGCGACCGCTACCCCATCGACCTCGACGACGATGTCGCGCTCGAACGGCTGATCCGGGCCCGCGCCGACACCGTCTACCATCCGGTCGGCACCGCGCGCATGGGCGCGGACGAACAGGCGGTGGTCGATCCTCGGCTCAAGCTCCGTGGCGTCGACGGGCTCTACATCGCCGACGCTTCGGTAATGCCGCGGCTGATCGGCGGCAATACCAACGCCCCCAGCATCATGATCGGCGAGCGCTGCGCAGCGTTTATCGCGGAGGATCTGGGCTAGGCAATCGGCGCAGGACGAGCAGATAGCGATAGGCCCATTCGGTACCCTTGTAGCGCCGCTCGGCATAGCGGAGGAACGAGGCGACCGCGAGGGCGAAGGCTCCCCACACAGCGTTCGGCACCGGCAGCAGCGCCGGCGTGACCAGCGGCACCGCCACCACCAGCGAGCGGAAGAATTTGGAGTCGGCTTCGTAGCGCTCGACATCGGCGAGCATCGCCGGCGCCTTCAGACGCAGCATCGATTTGGCGAAGGCGAAGTTGTTCATCGGCGGCTTGCCCCCGTCGCCGAACACCGCGTCGCGCTCCCTCGTGACGAGCGCGTAGCATGCGCTGTTCTCCCTCGCCGCGCCGAACGCCTTGCGCCAGCAACCGAGCCGCTCGCGCAACGGCAAGCCCTTGCTCTCGAACCACGCCCATAGCTTCGCGCCATCGTAGAGCAGATCGAGCATCGACCCGGCGAGAAACACGAAGTGCCCGGCGGCATAGGAGATCAGCGCGAACGCCACCCATTTCGCCCCCGCGGGTGCCAGCAACTCGCGCGCGGGAGCGGCGAGGCTGGAATGGAAGGACGCCCAGAGCGTCGCCGTTACCAGCGCTCCGGGCAGCAGGATCGAGAAGAACTCGATCACGCCGATGTGGAATTCGCTAGGTTTCGGCATGGCTGCCCCCCGGTCGCCCGAAGATCACCCTACCGCACCCGGGCGGCGCACGCAAAAAAGGGCCGGCGGTTCGAAAACCACCGGCCCAGTCGTCCGCAGGAGGAACTTCGGGTGGAGCGCCGCGCGGTGCAGGAGAGGTGCGCGGCGCTCCGAACTCGTCAATAATTATAGGCGCGCTCGCCATGCTCGTTGATGTCGAGACCTTCGACCTCGACCTCGGCACTCGGCCGAAGGCCGATCGTGTACTTGAGCGCGACGAAGAGCACCGCCGAGACGACGCCCGACCAGACCAGGGTGAGCGCCACCGCCTTGACCTGGGTGAGCAGCTGCGCGCCCATGTCATAGCTGCCGGCGACCGCCGGCATCTTGGTGTAGTCGAAGAAACCCTGTCCGCCGAGCGCCGGGTCGGCGACGATCGCGGTGCCGATCGCGCCGACGATCCCGCCGACGCAATGCACGCCGAACACGTCGAGCGAGTCGTCATACTTGAGCGCGTTCTTCACCGTGGTGACGAACACGAAGCACACGCCCGAGGCGATCGCGCCGAGCACGATCGAGGTCATCGGATGGGCGAAGCCGGCGGCAGGCGTGATCGCGACCAGTCCCGCGACCACGCCGGTGGCGGCACCGAGCAGCGACGGCTTCTTGTGCACGATCTGCTCGATCACCGCCCAGGCGACGCCCGCCGCCGCAGTGGCGACCAGCGTGTTGATGAAGGCGAGGCCGGCGATGCCGTTCGCTTCGAGGTTCGAACCGGCGTTGAAGCCGAACCAGCCGACCCACAGCAGCGAGGCGCCGATCATCGTCATCACCAGGCTGTGCGGCGCCATCGGCTCCTGCTTGAACCCGATGCGCTTGCCGATCACGAGACAGCCGACCAGGCCGGCAATGCCCGCGTTGATGTGGACCACGGTGCCGCCCGCGAAATCGAGCGCGCCCATGCCCCAGAGCAGGCCGGCATCGGTCGGCGCGGCCGGCAGGAAGTCCGGGCCGGCCCAATACCAGACCATGTGCGCGATCGGGAAATAGGCGAAGGTGAGCCACAGCACGACGAAGATGATCAGCGGCGTGAACTTCACCCGCTCGGCAAAGGCGCCGACGATCAGCGCCGGGGTGATGCAGGCGAAGGTCATCTGGAAGACGACGAACACGAGCTCGGGCAAGTAGACGCCGTTGGAGAAGGTTGCGGCGAAGGTCGTGGCGCTCACGCCGCTCAGGAAGACCTTGGAGAAGCCGCCGACATAGCTGTTGAGGTCGCCGCCGCTGGTGAAGGCCATCGAATAGCCCCAGCTCACCCAGACCAGCGCTGCGACGCAGACGATGGTGAGCACCTGCATCAGCACCGACAACATGTTCTTGGTGCGCACAAGGCCGCCATAGAACAGCGCGAGCCCGGGAACCGACATCATCAGCACCAGTGCCGCCGAAACGAGCATCCAGGCGACATCGCCCTTGTTGACCATCGTCGCGTCGGGCGTGACCGTCGCCACAGCCGGTGCCGCGGCATCCTGCGCCCAGGCGGGCAGCGCCGCGAACAGGGCGAGCCCCGCCCCCGCGGCCAATTTCGTAGCTAGATTCATCTGGACCCCCTTGCTCACAGCGCCGTCTCGTCGGTCTCGCCGGTGCGGATGCGCACCGCCTGGCCGAGATCGAGGACGAAAATCTTGCCATCGCCGATCGCGCCCGTGCTGGCCGCGGCCTGGATCGCCTCGACTGCGCGGTCGACGATGTCGGCGCCGCAGGCGATCTCGAGCTTGATCTTGGGCACCATGTTGGTGCTGTACTCGGCGCCCCGGTAGATTTCGGTCTGGCCCTTCTGGCGGCCGAAGCCCTTGACCTCGGTGACGGTCATGCCGGTGACGCCCACCTGGGTGAGCGCCTCGCGCACTTCATCCAGTTTGAACGGTTTTATGATGGCGATGATGAGCTTCATTTCGCCCCCTCTTGGCGGTTAACCCGGAGAGCGCTGGAGCAAGGGCCGTGCCAGCCGGCAATTTTGCGCATTTCCGCTGCGCTGCGGCGCAATCAAATGTCACCAAGCGGTAAATTTTCGTGCAAATGCGAAAGCCTGCCTAGAATTTGGGCAGTAAAATGCGGGTCTGTGGATCAGCACAGCCAGCGATGACCCCACAGCGCGGTCTGGAGTTCCGCGCTGAGCGGACCTGCCGCGATCGCCTGCAGATTGGCTTCGAGATGTGCGCACTGACGCATCCCCACCGCCACGGTCGAAACCGCCGGATGCGACAGCGCAAAGCGTACCGCCAGATCGGCAACGCTGCGATCGGGTGGCTCGACGAGGCTCGCCAGCTTGCGGACCCGTCCGGCAGTCTCGTGGCGATGGTCGGCAAAGAAATAGCTGCGGCGCCAGTCGCCCTCTGCAAAACCGGGCCCGTCGGGGAAGCCGGGCGTGAGCGCACCATAATAAAGCGGAGAACGCGCCACCACGCCGACACCATGCTTCTGGCACAGCGGCAGCAACGCCGCGGCGGCGGCCGGATCGAAGATGTTGTACATCAGCTGCACTGCGTCGATCGCGCCGCTCGCCACAACCTCCGTCGCCGCGTCGACGTCATGGTCGAACAGCGACACGCCGAATCCGGCGATCTTGCCCTCGGCACGCAGTCGCTCGAGCGTCTCGAGCCAGTCGCCCTCGTGCAGCCATTCGGGGCACCAGGCGTGCAGCTGGACCAGCGCCAGCCGGTCCAGTCGCGCCCCGGCGAGCAAGCGCTCGACCATCGCGCGGAGATGCGCGCCGGGCCAGGCTTGCTGCACCGGAACATGCGGCGAGGGGAGATCGAAGCGGACCAGCGAAGGCGCGCGCAGAACGACATGCACGCCCGCCCCGGCTTGCGAGCGCAGGCTGTCTGCCAGCAGCCGCGTCGCGTCCAGGGGGTCGCCAGCGATCGTCACCGTGTTGATCCCGCGATCGAAGGCCATCGCCAACATCGCGGCGGCGGCGCGGGTGTCTTCGCCTGCCGGGCTGATGCCCACGCTCAGCTCCGAGACTTGCAAACCGGTGCGGCCGAGCGGGCGATAGCGCATCACGAATCCGAAACCGCGGTGATGACGATCTGCAGCCCCGGCGCGCGGCGATTGGCCCAGGAGGAGCGGTGATAGCTGCCCGACTGTACGGGCGTCTCGATCCGGTGGATGCTGGCCGCACCGGGCGAGACCTCGCATTCCTGTTCGAGGTCCAGCACGAACGGAAACCGGCCCGAGGACATCGCCGCGAGCTGCGCCGGTCGGTGGGCCCATAGCGCCTCGACATCGGCACCGGTCCGCAGCACCCGCGTATCGAGCGCGCACAGCAACGGATGCTCGCGATGCATATAGGCGCGATACAGCACCGGATCGATGTTCGACGCAGGGGTTACACGCATCCCCGCGGAGCGGCCGATCGGCCATAGCAGGCGGAACGCCGCCGCTTCGTTGACGCGGTCGACATGCCAGACCGTGTCGCCGGGCGCGAAATAGGTCCGCAGCGCTATCGACGCGCGTCCCGCGACCAGTCCGCCGGCAAACGCGGCCAGGGTGGCGATCTCGTCCGCCAGCAGCGCGCGCTCGGGCATGAAACTTCCTGGCCCGAGCAGCCGATCGCAGACGAGAGCGATCGCCGCATCCGGTTCGAGCCGATTGAAGTCGAGCTTGAAGCCGGGCCGGGTCAGCAGCGCCCGCACCAGTGCCCGGAACGGCAGCGCATCGAGCGGCGGGCGCGCCAGCTCGACTGCGCCCAATGCCGAGCCGTCGAGCTGGCGCCTGGCCGCGTGCGGCCCCGCATCGAGCGAGGCGCACGCAAGCAACTCGGTCAGTTCCCGAACTGGATGCGGGCACCGCCCATGATGCGGCGGCCGCCATAGAGCAGTCGCATGACCTTCGGCGTACCGTCGGCGAACGGCACGTACTTGCCTGTCGAAACGGTTTGCGCCTCGCGCCGGAGGTTGCGCCCTTCGAGATAGACCTGGAAGTTGCGGTTGATGTTGTACGAGACCTTGGCGTCGATGAAGGTGCTCTCGTCGTTGAAGCGCGGCACGCCCGGATTGTAGCCGGGACCGACGAGGCGGACATTGGTCCACTGCTCGCCCGGATAGTTGATGTCGACGGTGTTGCCGCCGCACGGCGTGATGCACGAGAAGCGCGCGCTGCGCTTCTGATAGGCAAGGCGCAGGTTCAGCTTGCCGTCGTCATACCAGATCGACGCGTTGGTATAATATTTCGATTCCTCGGGGGGCAGCATGACGTCCCCGGTCTCCGGGTCGCGCTGGCCCGAGGTCACCGCCGAGGCGAGGATCGAGAAATTGGCATCCGCGCCGGTGTATTTGAGGAACCACGGCAGGAAGGTGAACGCCGTCTTGGCCGAAAATTCCCAGATGTCGCGCTTGTAGCCCGGGCCGTTGTCCCAGGTGGGCACGAGGAACTCGAAGTCCGACAGAGGCAGCCCGGTGTTCGGATCAACGGCGTCGCTGTCCGCGAATGGCCGCGTCGTGCGGGTCACCGCGACCGGGTTGCCGATCTTCACGTCGAGCCTGCCATAGGCGACCGAGAACAGCGTATCGGCGTTCGGATACCATTCGAGGCTGGCATTGTAGCTCCACGCCGTGAACGGCTTGAGACCCGGGTTGCCGACACGGCCCGAGCAGCCGAACTCGTCGTCCGAAGTGGTATCGAGCGTCTCGCGCTCGTCGGAGGTGGTGCAGGTGCCGCCGGGGATCAGGTTGTTGATGTTGGGCCGCGCCACGGTCTTGCCGCCGTACAGGCGCAGCACGATGCTGTCGTTGAATGCCCATAGATTGGCGTTGAAGCTGGGCAGCCAGTCCCGCGTCGACGATGCGAAGGTGACCGGATAGGCGAAGGTCTGCGTCGTGAAGCCGGCCGCCGCATCCGGCTGGTTCGGATTGTACGCGCTCGTCACGCGGATCGCCTGGAGCGTCTGCAGGCCCGATCCCTTGGTGTCGACGAACACGCCGCGCACGCCGACATTGCCGTTGAACCGCAGCCCCCAGGGCAGCGCCTGCTCGAAATCTGCCATGGCATAGACGTTCTTGATCGTCTCGCTGCCGCGCGTAACCGGCTGGTCGTAGACCTTGCCGTCGCTGCCGGTGCATTGCTTGAGGCAGTCGAGGTTCAGATAGTCGGACGCGCCGAGCGCGTCGAACAGCTGGTCCGTCCGGATGCCTTGCCAGGCGGGGGGCAGGTTACCCCGGTTCGGCAGATCGCCGAAATACTCGGAGTCGCTGGGCTCAAGCGTCCGCGTGAACAGCTCCTGCAGCTCCTGCGGCGTCAGCGTGTCGACGCCCGACCGGACGTTGCGCGGATCGACGGCGGGAACATAGCCATAGTTGCACGACACCGTCGACGTGGCCGTGGGCTGACAGGCCCGATAGCTGCCGCGGACGATCGCGGTCGGAACGTAGACGCCGGGAACATAGCCGGGCTGCCCGAAGGTTCCGCGCGGACTGGCCACCGTATAGCCGCCATTGCCCCAGCGGGCGATGTCGTTCTTGCGATACATCGCGCCGACCTTGATCCGCTGGACGAACGGCAGGATCCCGTCGGTCTTGTAGGCGAGATCGAACTTGGCGACCTTCTCCGTCGCCTCCTGAAGACGCGGCGTGTACTGAACCTGGAAGCTCGGCGTGGTCAGGGGCAGCTGACCGACGGTGTAGGCGGGCGTTGCAGTGGGAACGAATTCCGAAGCGGCAACTGCCGCCTGGCCGGTACAGGTCGGCGCCGTCCCCGCGCCGATGCACGCCGGCGCGGTGAGCTGCACGAAATTGGCCGGATTGGTCTCGTCGTAATTGCTCGGCAGCTCGATGTCCCACAGCCCGTTCGGCTGCAGCTCCAGCGTGGCGTCGCCATAACGGTAGGTCCGGTTGGTGCGCATGTCGGCGCGCGTGGTCGTCGCCTTGGTATAGCCGCCCCACAGATCGACCTCGAGCCGGTCGCCGCGATATTCGGCGCCCGCCTGGGCATATTTCGACTTGTTGTCGATCGTGTTCTCGATCTGGTCGATGTTCACCGAGTTGTTGGTCAGCGTCATCTTGGTGACGTTGTGGTTTTCATCGACGACGACACTGCTCGGCACCACGTTCAGCACGTTGCCCAGCGTCGCGTTGTTGCCGACATTGTTGAGCCCGTATTGCGGGTCGAACAGCGCATATCCCGGCGGCGAAGCGGGATTGAGCGAACGGATGCGCGGATAGCCGGTGGTGGTATCGAGGAAGGTGCCGTTGATGTTGCTGTTGAAGATGCCGTTGTTGCCGGCGAGCGGGTTGCGGCTGCGATTCTGGTCGTGGACAAGCCGGTTGGCGATCGTGCCCTTGGCGAACAGCGTCAAATTGTCGGTGAGGCGATAATCGACGCGCGCGTCGAACGAGTAGCGCTCGTCGGTCTGGGTGTTCATGAAGTTGCGGATCAGCGACGGCGTCGCGTCGTTCCACTGATTGAGGCAGGTCTGCTGCTCGAGGATCCGCTGCGCGCGCACTGCGGTGCTGGCGGTGGCAGCGGCATGCGGAAACAGCGTAATGCACTGGGCCTTGCTCGTCGCCCCTGCGGCCAGCGTGACCAGCTCGCGCGGGGTCAGACTGGTCCCGTCGGGCGCGGTGCTGTTGGCGAACGCGACATCGGCGGCATCGGTGCCCACGGTAGCGGGATTGAGGCTGAACGTCTTCTCGGGCGAATTGTCGAAATCGAACAGCCGATTGTAATTGCGGTTGTTGCTGGTCGTGTTCTCGAAGCCATGGCCGTTGTTCTGCAGCTTCGCATAGGAGCCGCTGACGATCACGCCGACGCGATCGTTGAAGAACCGGCTCGCTGCGACGCCGTTGAAGTCGGGCGTCCAGTCCTTGCCCAGCGAGTTCTGGCCGGCACCGGCGCGCAGCGAGAAATAGGGGCGCCTGAAGTCGAGGCCGGAGCGGGTCTTGATCTGGACGGTGCCGCCCAGCGAGCCCTCGGTCATGTCGGCGGTCGAGCCCTTCACGACGTCGATGCTCTTGACCAGCTCGGCGGGAAGCTCGCGCAGATCGGCCGAGCGCATGTTGGTGCCATCCGCCGCGTTGGTGCTCTGCACGCCGAGGCCGTCGAGTTCGATGCGGGTGAGATCGGGACCGTTGCCGCGGATCGCGACGCTTTCGCCCTCGCCAAACTCGTTGCGACCCAGCGCGACTCCGGGGATGCGCGAAATCGCTTCGTTGACGTTGCGATCGGGGAAGGAGCCGATGTCGTCGGCGACGATCGAGTCGGTCGCGGTGCGCGCGCTCTTCTTCCGGTTGTTGGCCGATTGCTGGCTGGCGCGCGAGCCGACGACGACGATCGCGTCCTGACCCTCCTGCGGCACGACATCGTCGGCCGAAGGTGCCGCCTGGCCGCCCGCATCGGGCGCCGTCTGCGCCATCGCCTGTCCCCCGCAGGCAAGCAGCAGCCCGAGAACCGCCCAGGAGGCGCTCGCCCCCATTTGGACGCGCGACGTCGATCGATTCTTCATGGTTCCCCTCTCCCACCGTGTTGTGCACGCACTCGCCCGAGGCGGGTCCGGGATTTTCCCCGGTCCCCGCGATCGGACACTCTGTCATGAGCTCCGGGATATACGCCCCGGTTGATCTCACATTATGAGACACGAATTCAGCTTTTAGAATTTATCAGCTTTTCTCATCGGTGCAACCGATTTGTCATACCAGAGGAAGCGCCCATCCCTCGGCACCTCATATTCGATATCGCTGCCAGGCAGCACGCCCATGGTAAGGCCAATACATCGATTGGCTTGACCGCTACAGTCCACATATCGTAGTTACGTATCAAATGATGAAATAAATGCGCCCCGCCGATGAAGCGGTCACAGAGGGAGAGGCAGGTTGAACGTATTCCGGGTCCGGCTCGCAGCTGCACTGCTCATCGCCGCCGCACATGCGGCGCCAGCGTGGGCGCAGGACGCCTCCACGGCGGTGGCGTCGCCGCGCACCACCTGGAACCTCAACCCCGGCTGGCAGATGACGACGGGCGAACAGCCGGGCGCCGAGCGCGACGGGTTCGACGACCGCAGCTGGGGCGAAGCCACCCTGCCGCACGCCTTCAACGAGAAGGAAGCGTTCGCGCGCGACATCAAGCAGCTGTCGACCGGGATCACCTGGTACCGCAAGCGCGTCACCCTGCCCGCGCGCCAGCCCGGCGGCCGCGCCTTTCTCGAGTTCGAAGGCGTACGGCAGGCGGCGGAGGTTTGGGTCAATGGCCGCTCGGTCGCGCTCTCCGAGAACGGCGTGACTGCGTTCGGCGCCGACATCACCGACGCGCTTCGGGAAAGCGAGAATCTCATCGCGGTTCGCGTCGACAATGACTGGAAATACAAGGAGCGCGCGACCGGCAGCGGCTTCCAGTGGAACAACGACAATTTCAACGTCAATTATGGCGGAATCACCCGCAACGTCCGGCTCCATTTGACCGGTCCGGTCCACCAGACGCTGCCGCTCACGAGTTCGCTCGGCACCACCGGCCAATATGTCTGGGCGGACGCGTTCGACCTGCCGCGCCGCGCCGCGACGATTCACGCCGAGACCGAGGTCCGCAATGCCGGCGCCACGCCCCGCCGCATCGGCTACCGCGTCGAGATCCGCGATCGCGCGCGCCGGCTGGTGGCACGGCTGGACGGCGGCACCGCGACCCTGGCCCCGGGCGAGACGCGGACGCTCGCCGCCGCCGGCCGGGTGACCGGGCTCCACTTCTGGAGCTGGGGCTATGGCTACCTCTATACGGTGACGACCAGCCTGATCGAGAACGGCAAGCCGATCGACAGCGTCGACACCCGCACCGGCTTTCGCCAGACGCGCTTCGCCGAGGGCATGGTGACGCTCAACGGCCGCGTGATCCAGATGCACGGCTATGCCCAGCGCACCTCGAACGAATGGCCGGCGGTCGGCGTGTCGATCCCGCCCTGGCTCAGCGACTTCTCGAACGCGCTGATGGTCGAGAGCGGCGGCAACCTCGTCCGCTGGATGCACATCGCCCCCTCGCGGCAGGACGTGCAGTCGGCCGATCGGGTCGGCCTCCTCCAGGCGATGCCCGCGGGCGACGCCGAAAGCGACGTGACCGGCCGGCGCTGGGAGCAGCGCAAGGAAGTCATGCGCGACGCGATCGTCTATTACCGCAACAATCCCTCGATCCTGTTCTACGAAGGCGGCAACGAGAAGATCAGCGAGGCGCACATGGCCGAGCTGAAGGCGATCCGCGACCTCTACGATCCGCATGGCGGCCGCGCGATCGGATCGCGCGAGATGCTCGACAGCACGATCGCCGAATATGGCGGCGAGATGCTCTACATCAACAAGAGCGCCAAACACCCGATGTGGGCGATGGAATATTCGCGCGACGAAGGCGCCCGGCTGTACCAAGACGAGCAGACGCCGCCGTTCCACAAGGACTCGCCCGACTATAACCGCAATCAGGACAGCCACGCGGTCGAGGACGTGAAGCGCTGGTGGGACTATTATCGCGTGCGGCCGGGCACCGGCAAACGCGTCAGCTCGGGCGGCGTCAACATCATCTTCTCGGATTCGAACACGCATTACCGCGGAGACAATAATTACCGCCGCTCGGGCGAAGTCGATGCAATGCGGCTGCCCAAACAGGGCTTTTACGCGCACAGGGTAATGTGGAGCGACTGGGTCGACAGCGTCACCCCGGCGACCCACATCATCGGCCATTGGAACTATGCGCCGGGCACCCGCAAGGACGTGACCGTCGTCTCGAACGGCGACAGCGTCGAGCTGCTCGCCAATGGCCGCTCGCTCGGCAAAGGCGAGCGCAGCAGCGGCTTCCTGTTCCGCTGGAAGGACGTGCCATGGGCGCCGGGGACGCTGCGCGCGGTGGCGACGCACGCCGGCGGGCGCCGGTCCGAATACCGGCTCGAAACGGCAGGCGCGCCGAAGGCGCTGCGACTGACCCCGCACGTCTCGCCGCGCGGGTTCGTGATGGACGGAGCCGACGTCGCACTGGTCGATGTGGAGGTGGTCGATGCGAAAGGGCGACGCGTGCCTACCGCCAACGACAAAGTTGCATTCACGCTCGCCGGACCAGCCGAATGGCGCGGCGGAATCGCGCAGGGGGACAGTTCGGGCAGGCCGCGCGCGGCAGTCGCGGCGGGACCTGCCGAACCGGTCAAGCCCGCGGGTGCCGACCAGACCACCCAATATCCCGGGACGGCACGAGGCGAGGACAATTACATCCTGTCGCGCACGCTGCCGGTCGAAGGCGGGATCAACCGCGTGCTGCTACGCGCGGGAACGCAGCACGGCACGGTACGCGTCACCGCGCGTGCGGCGGGACTTGAGGATGCCACGCTGACGATACCGACAATCCCGGCGCGCGCGCCGTCCGGCGGCCTCTCGCGCGATTTTCCCGAGATGCATCAGCCCGGATTGCTGACCCGCGGCCCCACGCCGAAGGGCGCTTCGTTCACCCCCGCCCGGATCACGCTGACGCCGGCCTCGATCATCGCCGGGTCGAACCAGGCCGAAACGCCGTCGAGCACCGACGACAACGAGCTGTCGCGCTGGACCAGCGACGGCCGCCCCGAGTCCGCCTGGATCGAATATCGCTTCGCCGCGCCGGCGACGCTCAGCGAGATCGACCTCAAGCTCGTCGGCTGGCGCTCGCGCAGCTACCCCCTGCGGATCACGCTCGACGGCCGCACGGTCTGGGAAGGAACGACCGAACGTCAGCTCGGCTATGCCCATCTCCGCTTCGCGCCCGCGCGCGGGCAGGTGCTGCGGATCGTCCAGACCGGACCGGTCGAGGATCGCGACGCCTTCGGCAAGGTCGTAGAGCTGAACAGCGCGCGGCAGGCGGGAGATACCGGCGCCGACGCGGTGCCGCCGGGCTGGCGGCTCGGCATCGTCGAGGCCGATTTCCACGGGCCGGTCGGCCGGCGCTAGGCGAGGTCGTCGAGCAGGCTCCGCGCGGTGGCAAAATCCTCATCGTCGACCATCACGCGTACCGGGATAAGCAGGTAGCTGCCCTCGGCGATGCTCGATCCGGCGTCGAACACGAAGCTCATCAGGCCTTCGCTTTCGAGCCGCGTCTGGACGATATAGGCTTCCTGCCGGTCGAACCGGCCGAGCTCCACCAGTGCCATCACGCGCCTCCTTCGATGAAAACCGCCGCCGCGGCACGCGCCGCCGCCGCTTCATCGCACAGCCATTCTCGAAACAGCCCGATCTTGCGGCTGTGCCTGCGCGCCACGGGATAAGCCAGCCAGAACGATCGCCCCGCCGGCACCACCCGCGGGTGCGCGGGGACGAGCCGGCCCGCGTCGATCTCGCTACGGAACAGGATCGGCGAGGCGATCACCACGCCGTGCCCGGCCAGCGCCGCCGCGACATCGAGATATTCGGTGGCGAGGCTGGTGCCGAACCGCGAGGGCTCCGGACCCTCGTGCCAGCCGAGCGCGCGGTACCAGAGCGACCACCAGTCCGGACGACCCAGCAACGGCACCGCGAGCGGAATGCGCGGATCCTCGATCCCGGCGACCGAAAGCTTCAGCTCGGGCACGCAGAGCGGCATGAAGATGCTGGGGAACAGCTCGGTCGTCCGCAGCCCCGGCCAGCCGCCGTCGCCGTTGCGGATCGCAAGGTCGAACTGGCCGCCGGCGAGGTCTTGCGCGTCGTCGGACACGTCGAGCTGGAGGACGATATCGGGATGCAGCGCGCGGAAGCGGCCGAGCCGCGGGGTCAGCCAGCTCGTCCCGAAGGTGGGCAGGCACGTCAGCGACAGCCGCGTCTCGTCGATCTCCGCCGCGCGCGCGAAGCTGGCGCGCAGGCCCGCGAACGCCTTTTCGGCCTCGGCGGCGATCACCGCCCCGGCCTCGGTCAGTTCGACGCGGTGCGGGTGCCGGCGAAACAGGGTGACGCCCAGCTGCGCCTCGAGCTGGCGGACATGATAGCTGACCGACGCCGACGACGTGCCGAGCTCGCCACCCGCCCGGGTGAAGCTGCCGAGCCGCCCCGCCGCCTCGAAGGCGCGGATCGCGGCGAGCGACGGGAGCGGCCGGTCGAGCATAAATGTGACTTATCCTCTCCCGCCAGGCTTCGCATAGCCAAAAGCGCCGGTTCGCGATCTTCTGCCCCTGCGCGAGGCGACGAGGTGGGCAGATGCAAATGCAGATTTCACGACGCGAATGGATCGCCGGATTGGCCGCGGGAACGCTCGTCCGCCCGACCTCGGTACTGGCGGCGCCGAGCGATCGCGCCGCGCGGGCGCATGATTGGGACTGGCTCGTCGGACGCTGGGACGTCTGGCACCGCCGGCTCAAGGAGCGGCTGGCCAACAACCATGACTGGCAGGAATTCGGCGGCAAGAGCGTGTTGTGGCTGGCGCTCGACGGGCTTGCGACGATCGACGACAATATCGTCGATATTCCGAGCGGCAGCTACCGTGGCCTTACCGTCCGGGCGTGGGATCCGAAGGCCGACCGCTGGGCGATCTGGTGGGTCGACGGCCGCAACCCGAGCCTGATCGATCCGCCGGTGCGGGGCGGGTTCGCCGGCGAGACCGGCGTCTTCGCCGGGCCGGACATCTTCAAGGGCACCCCGGTCACGGTGCGCTTCCGCTGGCTCGATATCCACAGTGCGCGGCCGCACTGGGAGCAGGCGATGTCGAAGGACGGCGGCAAGAGCTGGGAGGTCAATTGGGAGAACTTCTTCACGCGCACCGCTCCGGTCGCGGCGCCGCTGCCGCTGCTCGACGGTCACCCGCGCGATTTCGACTTCCTGCACGGCAGCTGGTCGGTCCGGCACCGGCGGCTGCGCCATCGGCTCGCCGGAGCCACGGACTGGGAGAGCTTCACCGGGACGCTGGTCAATCGTCCGGTGCTCGGCGGTGCCGCCAATATCGGCGACAACCGCTTCGAACGCCGCGGCGGCGCGCAGACCGGGATCGGGCTGCGCACCTTCGACCCGGCGCGTGGCGAATGGCTAAGCTGGTGGCTGGACGGCCATGATCCGACGCGGTTCGCCGCGCCGCTGCGGGGCCGCTTCGTCGACGGCGTCGGCAGCTTCGAAGGGGATGACATGCTGGGCACACGACCGGTCCGGACGCGCACCCGCTGGTCGGCGATCACCGCGACCAGCGCGCGCTGGGAACAGGCGATGTCGGGCGACGGCGGCGGCAGCTGGGAGACCAACTGGATCAGCGAGTTCGTCCGGCGGTGATGCGCGGCGCGCTGGCATTGCTCGCCGTGATTGGTGCGGCCGGTCCCTCGGCGCACGTTACCCTCGTTGGCGTGGCCGAGCCCTTTGCCCCGGGGATCGCCTCGACAAGCCATGCCGAGATACGGCTGACGCTGAGCCCCGACGGCAACACGGCCCTTTGGTTCAGCCGCGATCGGCCGGGAGGCGCTGGCGGCTACGACATCTGGATGTCGCGCCGCACGATCGCAGGATGGCAGCCTGCTTCGCCCGTTTCGTTCAACAGCGCCGGGCGCGACTTCGATCCCGCCTTCTCGGCCGACGGGCGCTGGGTCTATTTCTGCTCGAACCGCGCCGGCGGATCGGGCGGCGACGACATCTATCGCATCGCGGTGACCGCAACCGGTTTCGGCACACCGGTTAGCCTCGGCGCCACGGTCAACAGTTCCACCGACGAATTCGCGCCGATGCTGTCGCCGGACGGACGGACGCTGCTCTTCTCGAGCGACCGACCCGGCGGCGCGGGCGGCCATGACCTGTTCACTGCGCGGAGCGATCGCAACGGCTTCGCCCCCGCCCGGCCGCTCCCCGGTACAGTCAACACCGCGGCAAACGAATTCGACCCCAGCTTCCTGCGCGACGGCGTCACGATCGTGTTCGCCCGCGCGATGGACTTCCGCACCGACACCGTCGCGCTATTCCACGCCGCCCTTCGCGCGAAGGGCTATGGCGCAGGAACGCGACTGCTCGACAACGCCAGCGATGTTTATGGCGCGATGCTCGACTGGTCGGACCGCGACGTGCTCACCTTCTCTCGGCACGATGGGCAGCAAGGCGGCATGAATCTCTACCGCATCCGCTATCTGATCGGCGCCGCGGCTTCGGAGAGGTGAGATGAGCAAGACCGTGGTGACCGGGTTGCTGTGGTTCTCGGCGATCGGCTGCGGGGTGATGGCGGGGCTCTATTTTGCCTTCTCCGCCTTCATCCTGCAGGCGTTCGATCGACTGGGTTCCGGTCCGGCGACACAGGCGATGAACGCGATCAACGTGCAGATCGTGCGGTCGCTGTTCCTGCCGCTCTTTCTCGCCACGACGATCGCGGGCCTGGCGCTCGCGGCGATCGGAGGAACAGGGCGGGACGAACCGGGTGCCATCGCGATGCTCGCCGGCGGCGCGATCTACACGATCGGCATGTTCGGGGTGACCATGGCATTCAACGTTCCGCTCAACAACGCGCTGGCGCAGGATACCGCTCTATGGCCACACTATCTCCGGCGCTGGGCCGCGTGGAACCATGTCCGCACGCTCGCCTCGACGAGCGCCAGCGCAGTCTTCATTCTGGCGATCGCGGCGCGCCAGATCTGCCGATGATCAGCGCGATCGGCAGGCCGACCAGCACGATGTGAATGGCGAGCGGGATCAGCATGCCCGGAACGCCACCCGATGCGGCGCCGGCTCCCGCGAAACGCAGCGGCAGCACGATCCAGTACATGACGAGGTACAGCAGCACGCCATAGCCGATGCCGTAGACCGGCCATCGCGCGCGCAGGTGCGGCAGCCGGGGTGCCAAGGCGGCGAAGACGGCGACCATCACCGCCATGATCGCATAGTGTACCGCGAGTCCGGCGGCAGCGCCGAACCAGCCATTGGCGCGCGGCCAGTCGCCGAGCGGCCCGGAGGCGACTCCCTGCAGCATTCCGGCCACCGATTTGCCGTTGAACAAGGTAAGGATCACCGCGGACGCGATATCGAGTGTGCCCGCGACCAGAGTCGCAGCGACGATCGGCTTTTGCCGCATGTCCCCTCCTGCCTTTTCGGCATTGTGCGCCTCGACGGGAGAGGAGACCAGACATTTCGTCCAGGCGCGCTGCGATGATGCTCGCGCTCGACTTCTACCGAATTCGAACGCCCGGCAGTCACGGTTGATAGAACACGGCGCCGGGGTTTGCCCGGCGCCGTGCGTAGGCGTCAGAAGCGGAAGCGGGCGTCCACCACCGCGCGATCGTCGCGATAGAGGGCATTGCCGATCCGGCGCTCGACCCCGGCGCCGAACTCGACCGGGCCGTTGACGAGGCGGAAACCGCCGCGGACTTCGCCATAGGCCGCATCGCCGTTCATCAGCGGGAGCAGCATCGCCGCATCCGGAGCCGCGGCGAAGCGCACCAGCATCGATCCGCGGTCCCCCGCCAGCGTCTGGACGAAGTCCGCGGTCATCTGCGGCACGAACGTCCAGCTACCCATCTTCGCCGATCCGGCGAACTGCACGCCGGCGCGCCCGTCGAAGGTCGATGCGCTCACCCGATCGACCTGCAGCGCCAGCTCGCCGCCGCCTTCGCGGAACGGCGTATAGGCGAAGGACGAATAGCCGAACGAGACTCGCGGCGTGAGGGTGAGCGCCTGGTTGACAGCCAGGTTGACACCCGCCTCAGCACGCGCCGCATACCTGCTGATATTGGCGCTGCCGGCAAGCCGGTAGGCGAGATCACCGGTGCTTGCCTCACGCCGCAGCCCGGTGCGGGTCTGCTCCGCCATACCGAGCCCGGCCAGATAGGCGCCGCCGCCAAGACGGTGCGAGCCGTAGACGGTGATCTGCGAAACGCGGCTGTCCGCTTCGTCGCCGCCGCCCGGACGGCTGGTGCCCTCCGAGAAGCCGACCGCCGTGCCGAACGTGGTATAGTCCGCCACTTCCATCTCGAGACCCATACCCACGTACCAGCTCTGCTGACCGTTCAGCTGGCCACGCGTGCCATAGCCCGAGCCGCCATTGGCGAAGCCGCCCGAAATGAACCCCGAGACCTTCTCCGGCAGATTGCCGATGCTCGTGGTGCTCGGCAGCAACGCGCGAACCGTGCTCGACCGCGCCGCGGTTTCGCCGCGATCCATGCTTGTCAGCCCGCCCAGCGCATCCGGCGTGCCGACGATGCTGAGCTGGCCCGCCGTCCGGCCGGTGCCGAGCATCGACAGACGATCGGTGACTGCGTTGAGCATCACCGTCGACTGGCGTTGCTGTAGGGCCCTGGATTCGCTCATGATCGCCGGGTTGAGCCCGCGCAGGGTCGACGCCATCTGATCGGGGGCCATGAGGTCGACGGCGCCGTAGAGGTTGTAAAGATCGGTGTAGTTCTTGCCGCGGAGCTTATCGAGGGCATTGGCGAAAATGCCTGCAACGCCGCTGTTCCGGCCGAGGAACGCGGCCATTGACGCCGCCTGGAGCTTCACCGTCACCGAGTTGGTGCCATAGGTCAGCTGCGGCTGGAGCACGCCGAGGCTCGTCGCCGTCACGTTGCCGAAGGTGCCGTTGACCCCTCCCGTCGCGGTGAGGAAGACGAAGCTCTGGCCATCGCGCGGCGCGGTCGACATCATGCCGCGGGTGAACGCGACCGTACCGCCGAGCGCGGCGATGCCGGTGTTGAGCGAATCGCCCTGAACGACCAGCCGGTCCCATAGCGACTGACCGAGATCGATCGCAAGCGTCGCGCCCGAGGACAGGATCAGATCGCCCTTGACCGTGAACGTTCCGGCAACCGGGCCGCCGGGGCTGAGCGTGGCGGCGCCGACGGTCAGATAGGTCGGATCGATCGTGCCGGTGCCGCTCAGGGTCCCGGTGGCGATCAGCGCCTCGCGCGAGCGCAGCAGGCCGTCGATGTTGCTCCAGCCCGACCATTGGGTGAAGTCGGTGAGGACGTTGAGCTGGCCGGTATTGCGGACGTCGAGGATGTGCGACCCGTTGACGGTCAGCCGGTCGATCGTGCGGTTGGTGCCGAGGCTGGTGAGGCCAGCGGCGGCCAGGGTCACGTCGTAATAGCGTGCCTTCACGCCGGTGGTCGGATTGGCGACGACGTTGTTGGGCACGAAGTTGGTCGTGCCCGGGCCGCCGACGATGTAGATTGGCGTGCCGTTGCCGGTCGGGACGCCAGTGGCCTCAGGATCGTCGGCGAGATCGGTGCAATCATCTAGGAAGCAGATCGAGCCGAACTTAACCGTGTTGCCGCTTACGCCCAAGGCAGGCGTGTCGGGCAGGCTGTTGACCAGCTGGCCGTTGACCGTGATCGCATAGTTCGGATCCATGTCCTGGACCCAGTGGCTGGCATCGTCCCAATCGGCGGCGCCGGCCTTGGCGCTGGCATAGACGTAGCTGTTGTTGGCGACGATCACGTCCCAGTACAGGAACAGCGGCTGGTAGAAGCTGTGCGTGCCATAAGTCGAGAATGGCTGGGCGGCGAAGAAGCGCGATCCGCCCGAGAGCACGCCGACCACGACCGGCTTGCTGAATGCCTGGTCGACGATCAGCGGTCCGCCCGAATCGCCACCGGCGGTGGTGCCTTCGCGCGGCAACGCAGCGCCGTCGAACACGTCAAAGTCGTAGCGTCCCGCGGCAGGGCTGTATGCCGCTTGACCGGCCGGGCTGTCAAAGTCGAGCATGTAGAGGCTCTGCGGGTTGGAGGCCGGCGCGGGGCCGAACAGCCAATCGTCGCGGTCATCGAGCGATCCGAGCACCGAGAGCATGTTCTCGGCGACCCGGCGGCGGAAATCGATGCCGACTGCACCGGTGGCGCTCGTCCCCCGGCTACCATAGCCGGTGATCACCGCATGAGTCTCCTCGGTCAGCGGCGAGAACAGCATCGTCCAGGTCGGAATGCCGGTCGCCGGCGTGTCGAGGGTCGCGAGTGCGATGTCGCCCTCGAGGAAGGTGTTGGCGCTCGGCGTGGTCGAGCGCGGATCGTACCAGACCTGCTCGACATTGTAGAGCGCGTTGGCGGTGTTGGTGGCATAATTGCCTGCACCCAGCCATTGCTGCAGCGCCGGCAGATTGTTCATCTTGAAGCCGACGCTGATGCCGGTGCCGCCGCTGGCCTTGCCGTAGCTGTTGGCCGCGGCATCGTTGACGCAGTGGGCCGCAAAGATCACCGTGCGCGGGTTGATCAGCGTGCCGGTGCACAGCCCGACCGAACCGCCGCCAGCGTCTACCGTGACCTGGCCGACACCGGTGATGTCGACGGGATCGAGCACGCCGGTGGGCGGCAGCGTGTTCGGATTGAGATCGTTGCGGATGACGATGCCGGGCGTGTCCTCGACCCCGGTGGGCCGATCTTGTGCATAAGCAGTATTGGCCAGCGCGATCGCGCCAAGCGCGGCAGTCCCTTGCAGCACGCGCCGAAGGGCCGTGCGAGCCGGTGTCGAAGCCATCGTCATTAACTCCCCTGTTCGGGAGCGACTGCCCTCTTCGCGAGTCACCGTCGCCCCCGGATCGGGACCGACGAACCCCAACGGGATCGACAATCCCGGCGACTCGCGCTCGACCACGTTAACAGCGATCCTTTACCTTGAAAGAGCTTTTGTAATTTTTGTTCGTTCGAGGTGTTTCGTTTCGAAATACTGCACGTTCGCGCAGTTATTCGTCGCCCGGCTATTGTTACGCCTCCGTTTGACAGCTCCGGCAAGCACTCGCGGGCGGCGACCGACGCGGTCTTTATGTGCAGCGGAAATGAAGCTAGAGAGCGGGACCGGTCACGCCCGTTCCGCGCAGTTCGCGCAATGCCGGTAGAACAATTGCATGGCCGGACATCCTGCGTCCGCCTCCGCACGTCAGCCAGGGAGCCGATGGCCACCGCCCAGCCCAAGCCGCAGTCCGACACGACGCCCAAACGCGTGCGGCGCCGCCCGCCGCGTCCGCGTTCGCTGCGGCTGCACGGAACGGTCGCGCGCGAGCTGGGCATCCGTATCGTCTCGGGCGCGCTGCAGGCCGGCGAGATCCTCGAGGGCGAGATCGCCGCGAGCAGCCAGTTCAACGTCTCGCGCACCGCCTATCGCGAGGCGATCCGCATCCTCGCCGCCAAGGGGCTGGTCCATTCGCGCCCGAAGATCGGCACCCAGGTCTCGCCGCGCAAGGAATGGCACCTGCTCGATCCCGACGTGCTGAGCTGGATCTTCGCCGGCGAGCCCGATGCGGGGCTGATCGCGAACCTTTTCGAACTGCGCCGGATCGTCGAGCCCGACGCGGCGCGGCTCGCCGCCGCCCGGCGGACGCCCGAACAGCTCGCGCGGATGAAGGCGGGCCTCGACGGCGTCGCCCAGCACGGCTTCGCGACCGAGATCGGGCGGCGCTGCGACGAGGAATTCCATTCGGCGCTGCTGGAGGCCTCGGCCAACGACTTCATCGTCTCGCTGACCAGCGGCGTCGCCGCGGCGATCGCGATCACCACTGCCTTCAAGCAGCACCGCCTGCCCGCGCCGCACGACGCGCTGCCGGTCCATCTCGCCGTGTACGAGGCGATCGAGGCGCAGGACGCCGAGCGGGCCCACGACGCGATGGCGCGGCTCGTCGACCGCGGGCTGAGCGACACGATGGAGGCGCGCGTTCCAGGCGCGGGACAGGGCCCGATCGCCGCATGTTGCTGACGCGCGGGATTGAACCGGGGGGCGCCGCTGCCTAAGTCGCCCCCGAGACATGTTATCGCTAACTTCATTTCTGGCATTGGGAGAGTTCGCATGGCGCTGACTGGGGAATTGTACGTCGCTTCGAAGCGGGTGCGACGGGACGGACCCGGCTTCAAGGCAGTCGCCGCGGCGACTGGCGCCGAGATCGAGCCGAGCTTCAGCGTCGCGACGCCAGAGGATGTGGAGACCGCCTGCGCCGCCGCCGAAGCCGCCTTTCCGGCCTATTCGAACCTGCCGCGCGAGGACCGCGCCAGGTTCCTCGAGGCGATTGCCGACGAGATCGAGGCGCTCGGGGACGAGCTGGTCGAGCGGGCGATGCAGGAAAGCGGTCTGCCCCAGGCGCGGCTGACCGGCGAGCGCGGCCGCACCGCGGGCCAGCTCCGGCTGTTCGCCAAGGAGCTGCGGCTCGGCGACTATCTGCGCGCCCGCATCGATCACGCCATCCCCGATCGCCAGCCCGCGCCCAAGCCCGACCTGCGGCTGCGCATGGTTCCGCTTGGACCGGTGACTGTGTTCGGCGCCAGCAACTTTCCGCTCGCCTTCTCGGTCGCGGGTGGCGACACCGCCGCCGCGCTGGCCGCCGGCTGCCCGGTGATCGTCAAGGGCCATTCGGCGCATCCCGGCACCTCCGAGCTGGTCGCCGGCGCGATCACCCGCGCCGCCGAGAAGACCGGCATGCCGGCGGGCGTGTTCTCGCTGATCAACGGCGCCGGCAATTCGGTCGGCTCGGCGCTGGTCACCGATCCCCGCATCAAGGCGGTCGGCTTCACCGGTTCGCGGGGCGGCGGCACCGCGCTGATGAAGCTCGCGCAGAACCGTCCGGTGCCGATCCCGGTCTATGCCGAGATGAGCAGCATCAATCCGGTGTTCCTGCTGCCGGGGGCACTCAAGGCCAAGGCGGAGGCGCTCGGCGCCGGTTTCATCGCCTCGCTGACGATGGGCGCGGGCCAGTTCTGCACCAATCCGGGGCTGGTGCTCGCCCTCGAAGGTCCGGATCTCGACCGGTTCGTCACCGCGGCGACCGAGGCGATGACCGGCGCGCCCTCGCAGGTGATGCTCACCCCCGGCATCCACAAGGCCTATACCAGCGGCGTCGCGCGCTGGGCTTCAGCCCCGGCGCTCAAGCTGGTTGCCGAGGGACTGGAAGCGGCGGGGCCGACCTCCGGCCGCGCCGCGCTGTTCACGATGACCGGCAAGGACTTCATCGCTGATCCGAGCCATGCCGAGGAAGTGTTCGGTGCCGCCTCGCTGCTGGTGCGGTGCGCCGACATGGACGAGCTGATCGCGGTCGTCGCGCTGCTCGAGGGTCAGCTCACCGCGACGCTGCACCTCGCCGACGAGGACACGGCGCTGGCGCAGCAGCTGCTGCCCTCGCTCGAACGGCTTGCCGGCCGCATCCTCGCCAATGGCTGGCCGACCGGCGTCGAAGTGACCGACGCGCAGGTCCATGGCGGGCCGTTCCCGTCGACCTCGGACGGACGCAGCACCTCGGTCGGCACGCTGGCGATCGAGCGCTTCCTGCGCCCGGTGGCCTATCAGGACCTGCCCGCGGCGCTGCTCCCCGCAGAGCTGCGTGAAGACTCGGCGATCCCGCGCCGCGTCAACGGCAAGCCGACGCTCTGACGTTCGTCCCACCGGCGCGATGTTCGGCCCGTCCGACGTTGCGCCGGGATTTGGGACGCCTAGGCTGGACTCCTCTACCGGGAGGAGCCCAGCTTATGCGTAACCTGTTGTTGCTTGCCGCACTGACGATCGCCGCGCCCGTCGTCGCGCAGGAAAAGGACGAGGCCGGCGCGCGTGCCGCAGTGAACCATTACCTCGCCGGCCACGCCACCGGCAGCCCCGCCGAATTCCGCGCGGCCTTCCATCCCAAGGCGATGCTCTACTGGAACCGCGACGGCGCTTTCGCCGAGCGGACCAGCGCCGATTACATCTCCGGCGCCTCCGGCAAGCCTGCCGCCGACGAGGCCCGGCGCCGCCGCTCGATCGAGAGCCTCGATGTCACCGGCAATGCCGCGATGGCCAAGGTCGTGCTCGACTACCCCAGCGTGAAGTTCACCGACTATCTCTCGCTGGTGAAGGCCGATGGCGAGTGGAAGATCGTCAACAAGATCTTCAGTGTGGAACGGAAGGCACCGTAGAGGCCGAGGCGCTCAGGCGTATGTCGGCTATTGGTGGTTAGCCGCGAAAGTCACACCAAGGTCACACTGTCTGCATCGTTCTGGCCGTGTTCGTGCGCAGGCAATCCCGGACGGTGTGGACCAAGCGGCGTACACTCCTGCGTTCGCACGAGCAGCATGAAAGGGGCGTTACGACGTCGAAGAGCTGGATGAGGCTGTCAGGCGAAATCCTACATTGCAAGCGTGTCTGCTATCGAGTGGAAAGCGAACTGGCGGCTTTTGGACCGCCGGTGGCGTACGCGGACCTTTGTTTACCTGCCATGATAGGAGCATCAAGGGCACCGAAAGGCGGGTCGCAAAGCGCTAGCTAGCAGTCAGTTAATCGGCGGGGTCCAGATGTAGGGTGGTCCCGCATCGATGCTCGCAACATCGTCAAAGCGGACTCGGCATTGAAATCCGCCGACGTGCCCGAAATGTCCGCCGCCTTTAGAGCGACGACCCACGCCCTCAATCCAGAATTCTCCAGCAGAGGAAGCTGCGTCGATGCCGTGGCTTGTGAGTAAAGCGTCTGTCACTGCTTTGGTAGGTTCGAGAGCGCAGCTCCGTAGTGCTAGCTGACCAAACGAGAGAGAATCACCACACGTCCGCCGTTCATCACAGAGTAGGATGATGACCTCGTCTCGGCCAAACTGCGCCTTACCCATGAGGGCGCGAGGAACGTCATACACAACCTCGCCATCTGACGCATTGCCCGTTCTGACTTCGCATGCGGAAACAGAATAAGCGACGCCGATTAGGCATATTGCGAGTAACGAGTTGCGCACCCCGCGAGTGTACGGGCCGCATGAGAGGGCGCAAGTGGGTGCCTGTCCGATCTTCGACTTGCCGAGCAGACGGCGACTTTCAGGCTTTGCCGGATGAGCAAAAACGGCCGCTAGTGGGGCGCAAGCAGCCATTGAATTCGGCGAATACCCTTCTTCGTCACCCAGCCTTGTGCCGGCGTCCACTGTGCAGCACGCGAGCCCTTCCACGGTCCAGCCGCTCTCCAGCGGGTTGGTGGACCCCGGCACATAGCCGGGGTGACGCGTGGTGGAAGGCATGCATTGCTGAATTATCCAAACGCCCCGGCCGCATCCTTTGCGGTGCGGAACCGGAAGGCCATATCGTGGCGATATTCCTGCCCTGGGTCGAGCCGGGCCGAGGGGAAATGCGGCTTGTTGGGGCTGTCGGGGAATTTCTGCGGTTCGAGACAGAGCCCGCCGCGCGCCGGATAGACTTGGCCGCCGGTGCCCGGGGCGCCGTTGGCCAAATGGTTGCCGGTGTAGAGCTGCAGCCCCGGCTCGGTCGAATGCACGTCGAGCACCCGGCCTGAGCCTGGATCGAACAGCGTCGCGACCCGCCGGACCGCGCCCGAGGGGCCGTCCAACACGAAATTATGGTCATAGCCGCGGCCCTGCGCGAGCTGCGGGTCGGCGGCGGCGATGTCGCGGCCGACCGGCTTGGGGCCGCGGAAATCGAACGGCGTGCCCTCGACCGGCGCCAGCGCTCCGGTCGGGATCAGCCCGGCATCGGTCGGCGTGGTCCGGCTCGCCGGGATCTGCAGCATGTGGCCGAGGATCGTCGTGCCGCTGCCCTCGCCGGCGAGGTTGAAATAGGCGTGGTGGGTGAGATTGACGACGGTGGCGTGATCGGTCGTCGCGCGGAAGCCGATCGCCAGCCCGTCCGCCTCGATCGCATAGCGCACCCGGACATGGAGATTGCCCGGAAAGCCGTTGGCGAGGTGCGGGCTCAGCAGCGTGAAGGTTACCGAATGCGCGTCGCGCGCCTCGATCCGCCAGTCCTGCAGGTCGAAGCCGTTCGGGCCCGAATGCAGGTTATGGGCGCCGCTGTTCGCCGGCAGCCGATATTCGCTGCCGTCGAGGGTGAAGCGCGCTTTGCCGATGCGATTGGCATAGCGGCCCGCGACGACGCCGTAGAAGCGCGGATGCGCGCGATACTCGGCGAGATCGCGATAGCCGAGCACGACATTGGCCACCGTGCCGTCGCGTCCCGGCACGTCGAGCCGCCGCAGCGCCGCGCCGAGCGTGAGCAGCTCGGCGCGGATTGCGCCGCGGGCGATCGTGACCGTCTCGATCGCCGCGGCTTCGCTCACGGCCTGGTGCCGGGGCAGACCGAGGCGTTGGGATCGGAGACGATCCGGACATCGGCGATGCTGAGCCCGAACGGTCCGCTTGCCTCGATCACCAGCGGCGCGGTGACCTTGCTCAGGTCGACGCCGTTCTGCTGGTAGCATTTGAGGAAGATCTTGGCGTTGCGCCACGTGCCGGTCTGGCCGGTGAACAGGCTGGTGGCGTCGATCGCGCCCTTGTTGGTGCCGCCTTCCATCGCCAGCCGCACCTTGCCCATGGGGGCGCGATCGACGCGGTAGCTGATCTGGAGCGACAGATCGCCATTGGCTTCGCGGCTGAGGTCGAGATCGCCGCCGCCGATCCTGAGCGTCGCCGGACCGTTCGGCCAGACGAGCTGCTGCGCGCCTTCCTGCGTCTGCGGGCCGTCGACGGTCTTGCGGGTGATCCGGCTGTCGGTCGCGAACGAGAAGGGCGCGGGGGTGACGCCCTTGGCGAAATAGGTGCTGGTATTGCCGAGCGACGGATCGATCCCCGCCTCTTCGCTCAGCGCCGGCACTGTCCCGCTTTTGGCATAGCTCAGGCCGTGGCCGAGCGCGAACAGCGGGTCGTAGCCCGGCTTGCCCTTGTTGAGGGTGAACTGGCCCGCGGTCTTGGGCCAGCTGAACGACAGCTTGCCGCTGAAGTCGCGGCGCGGCTTGCCCTGCGCATCGCCGACCAGCACGTCGGCGACGCCGGCGCCTTCGCTGCCCGGCAGCCAGGCGGCGACGAACGCGTCCGAGGCATTGATCTCGGGATTGACCCAGAGCGGGCGGCCCGAGAGGAACACCGAGACCACCGGCACGCCGGCGTTCTTGAGCTTCCTGAGCAAAGCGAGCGCCTGCTTGTCGCCGGGCTGGAACTCGAGCGTGCGGACGTCGCCGCGCATCTCGGCATAAGGCTGCTCGCCGAACACCACGATCGCGACATCGGGCTGGGCGGTGAAGGTGCCGTCGGGCGAGAGCGTGGCGGTACCGCCCGCCGCCTCGACTGCCTTCTTCACTCCCGAGAAGATCGTCTCGCCATTGGGGAACAGCTCGTTGCCGTTGCCGTCACCCTGCCAGCTGAGCGTCCAGCCGCCGGTCTGCATCCCCATCGAATCGGCACCCGGGCCGGCGACCAGCACCCTGGCATTCGCCTTGACCGGCAGCACGCCATTGTTCTTGAGCAGGACGAGCGACTTGGCGACCGCTTCGCGCGCGATCGCGCGGTGCTCGGGCGCGCCGAGCACGCCGGCCTTGCCCTCGATCGGGCGCGCCGGCTCGAACAGGCCGAGCTTGGCCTTGACCCGGAGGATGCGGCGCACCGCGTCGTCGACCCGGCTCATCGGGATGGTGCCGCTCTTGACGTGGCGGACGGTCGATTCGAACAGCCCCTTCCAGCTGTCGGGCGCCATCGCCATGTCGAGGCCGGCGTTGAAGGTCGCGGCGCAATCCGTAGGCGTGCAGCCGGGGATCTGGCCATGGCCGTTCCAGTCGCCGACGACGAAGCCCTGGAAGCCCATCCGGCCCTTGAGGACATCGGTGAGCAGCGACTTGTTGCCGTGCATCTTCTGGCCGTTCCAGCTGTTGTACGACGCCATCACGGTGAGCGTGCCAGCGTCGATCGCATTGGGATAGCCGGCGCCGTGGGTCGCGATTAGCTCGTCCTCGCCGACCCGGGTGTCGCCCTGGTCGATGCCCTGCCAGGTGCCGCCGTCGCCGAGGAAATGCTTGGCCGAGGCGGCGACGCGACCCTTCTGGATGCGCTGAGTCGCGGTCGCCTCGCCTTGCAGGCCGCGGACCATCTCGCCGGCATAGGAGCGGACCACCGCGGGATCTTCCGAATAGCCTTCATAGCTGCGGCCCCAGCGGTCGTCCTGCGGGACCGCCAAGGTCGGGCCGAACGCCCAGTCGGGGCCGGCGGCGGCGGTCTCGGCGGCGGTCGCCTCGCCGATGCGGCGGATCAGCGCAGGATCGCGGGCGGCACCGAGGCCGATATTGTGGGGGAAGATCGTCGCGCCGACGACGTTGTTGTTGCCGTGCACCGCGTCGACCCCGAAGATCAGCGGGATGGTCACGCCGCCCGGGCGCGGCTCCATCGCCACGACGCGGAAGGCGCGGGCGGTGGCGACCCAATCGGCCTGTCCCGAGCGATCGTTGCCCGACAGCGGCGGCGAATTGCCCCCGGCGAGGATCGAGCCGAGCGGATATTGGCGCAGCTCCTCGGGCTTGATGCTGGCGATATCGCCCTGGATCAGCTGCCCGACCTTCTGCTCGAGCGTCATCTTCGCCATCAGCTCGGTGACGAACTTCTCGGTCTCGGCATCGACCAGGCCGGCGCTGGCCGCCCGCGGCCACTTCGCCGGATCAGCCACCGTCGGGCCTCCCGACAGCGCTGTCGGCGCTTGCTGCGCCAAAGCGGGCGCGGCCCAGAAAATCGTCGTCGCAAGCAACAGCTTCGTGCCAGGCCGCATCTCAACTCCTCCGTTTGTTCTTTGTGTTAGCGATAACGCAAGTTCAGCGCCCGAGTCCACGCCCCAGCCACAGGGCCGCCGCTTCGGGGCTTTGCTTGTCGGCATCGCGATCGACCAGATAATTGGCTTGCCGCATCTTCTCCACTGGAATCGCGCCGATCAGCGGACGCAGCGCGGCCTGAAAGCGGGCGTCGCGGGCGCGGCGCGGCGCGAGCAGCAGGATCGCGTCATAGCCGGGGATCGCACCCTTCGGGTCCTGCAGGATCGTCAGCCGATCGGCAGCGACCCGTCCGTCGGACGAAAAAGCGGGGATCACGTCGGCCTCACCGCTCGCCAATGCGCGGTACATGAAGGTCGGCTGATAGGGCCGCGCGGACTTGAAGCGCAGGCCGTAGGCGCGGCGCACCGCCGCCCATTCGGGACGTTCGAGGAACTCGACATCGGTGGCGAAGTCGAGTTCGCCGGCCTGTTGCGCGAGGTCGTCGAGGCTGGCGATGCCGCGCCGCTTCGCGTCGTCGCCGCGCATCGCAAAGGCATAGGCGTTCTCGAACCCGAGCGATCCGAGCAGGGTCACGCCGTGCGTCGCCTTTGCCCATTTGCCGACGCCGTCGACGATCGCCGCGCGCGAAGGCACGTCGCCGCGCCGCATCTGGTTGGTCCACAGCGTCCCCGAATAATCGACATAGACGTCGATATCGCCGCTCGCGAGCGCCCCGAATGCCACCGCCGAGCCGAGCCCCTCGCGGTAGCGGACCTCGTATCCCGCCGCTTCGAGGCGGTCGCCGATCAGCCGCGCGAGGATATACTGCTCGGAAAAGCCCTTGGCGCCGACCGTGACGGTGCCGCGTGCCGCCGGCCAGGCGGGGGCGAGCGCGACTGCGGCGGCGACGAGCAACGTGGCGAGACTCGCCCAGACCAGCCCGCGCCGCCGCCGGGTGATGCCGTGTTCGGCGACGCCCAACAGCGCGTCGACGCCGAGCGCCAGCCCGGCCGCCGCTACGCAGCCGGCGAGCACCAGCGTCCAGTTCTGCGTCTGCAGCCCGGCGAAGATCAGGTCGCCGAGGCTCGGCTGCCCGACCGTGGTCGAGAGCGTCGCCGCGCCGATCGTCCACACCGCGGCGGTGCGAATCCCCGCCATCAGCACCGGCGCGACGAGCGGTGCCTCGACCAGCCGGAGCCGCTGGCCGCGAGTCATGCCCATCGCGTCGGCCGCCTCGATCACCGCTGGGTCGAGATTGGCGAGCCCTGTGACGCCGTTCCGAAGGATCGGCAGCAAGGCGTAGAGCGACAGCGCGAGCAGCGACGGCAGGAAGCCGAGCGCCGGAATGCCGCCGCCGACCAAAGCTGAGAGCCACAACAGGATCGGGTAGAAGAGCGCGAGCAGCGCGAGGCTCGGGATCGTCTGGACGAGACTGGCGAAACCGAGCGCGAATCGGCCGACGGTCTTGTTGCGCGACGACAGCACCGCGAGCGGCAGGCTGACGACCAGCCCGAGCAGCAGCGCCGAGAATGCCAGCAGCAAATGCTGCGCGAGCAGCTCGGGAACGCGGGTGAAGGCTTGGCTCATCACTCCTCCCCCGGATAGGGAGGGGAACCAAGCGCAGCTTGGTGGAGGGGAAATCTCCACGAGCGACACCTTTTGGGGCAACCACCCCTCCACCGCTTCGCGGTCGCCCTCCCCCTCCGGGGGAGGATCGCACGGGCGGCGCTCACTTCTCCAGCTCCGCCAGCCGGTGCGCCTGTTCGCGCGGGACCGCGACCAGCGCATCGGCCGCCGCGCCGGCCCTGCCCGCGAGCAAGTCGCGCGGCGTCGCGTCCGCGACGATTCGGCCCGCCTCCATCACCAGGACGCGATCGGCGAGCAGCAGCGCCTCGGCCATGTCGTGCGTCACCAAGATCGTGGTCAGCCGCATTCGATCGTGCAGCGCGCGGATCGCCTTGCCGAGCCCGTCGCGAGTCACCGGATCAAGCGCGCCGAACGGCTCGTCCATCAGCAGCAGCCCGGGCGAACAGGCGAGCGCGCGGGCGACCCCGACGCGCTGGCGCTGGCCGCCCGACAGCGCATCGGGCAGCCGCGCCGCCAGCCCGGGCGCGAGCTCGACCAGCTCCAGCAGTTCGGCGACCCGCGCCGCGGTGTCGCGTTCGCCGGCCAGCCGCAGCCCGACAGCGACATTCTGGCCGACCGTCATGTGCGGGAACATGCCGATATTCTGGAAGACATAGCCGATCCGGCGGCGCAGCAGATGCGGCGGCTCGGCACCCACCGGCCTGCCGTCGATCAGCACCTCGCCGCCGCTCGGCTCGACCAGCCGGTTGACTGTCTTGAGCAAAGTCGACTTGCCCGATCCGGAGGCGCCGACCAAAGCGACGAAGCTGCCCCCGGCGATCTCCAGCGAGACGCCGTCGACTGCCTTCACCGCGCCGGCATAGACCTTGCTGACATTTTTGAAGGTAACGCTGCGCGAGGGCTCTGGCATCGGCCGCGTTTGTGCGGGATGAAAGCCGAAAGGTCAAAAAACAGGGGAGCAGGATGGCGGGCGAAAAGGCGATCTTCATCACCGGCGGTGCGTCGGGCATTGGGCAAGCGGTCGCGAAGCTGTTCGCGGCGCGCGGCTGGCGCGTCGGCCTGGCAGACGTCAATGCCGTCGGGCTCGAGGCGACGCGGGCGATGCTGCCGCAAGGCATGGCGACGATGCATGTGATGGACGTGCGCGACCGCGACGAATGGCGCGCGGCGCTGGCGGCATTCACCGAAGTCAGCGGCGGCCGGCTCGACGTCCTGTTCAACAATGCCGGAATCGCGGTCGGCGGTGCGCTGGCGGGCGCGACCGACGACGAGATCGACCGGATCGTCGGGATCAACCTCGTCGGCGTGATCAACGGCGCGCGGGCGGCGCATCCTTTTCTCAAGGCGACGCCCGGATCGGCGCTGGTCAACACCGCCTCGGCCGCCTCGATCTACGGGTCGGCCGGGCTCGCGCTCTATGCTGCCGTCAAGTTCGGGGTGCGCGGGCTCTCCGAAGCGCTCGACGCCGAATGGGCGGCCGACGGGATCAAGGTCCGGGTGGTGATGCCGAGCTTCATCGACACACCTTTGCTCGATTCGAACGTGTCGGGCACCAACCGCACCGCGCGCGAATCGGTGCGCGCCGCCGGGCTCGAATTCACGCCCGTCGAACAGGCGGCGGCGGAGATCTGGAACGGCATCGAGCGCGACAAGGTCCACATCCTCATCGGCAAGACCGCACGCCGGCTCGCCTTTGCCGCGCGCTGGATGCCGGGCGCGCTGCGCAAGCAGATGCGCCGTAGCGCGCTGGGCTAGAGGGCCTCGTCCTTAGAGCAGCGCGTCGATCGCCTGCGCCATGGCGATGTCGCGCTGCGACAGCCCGCCCGCGTCGTGGGTGGTCAGCAGAATATCGACGCGGTTCCACACGTTCGACCATTCGGGGTGGTGATCGGCTTTTTCGGCAAGCAGCGCGATGCGAGTCATGAAGCCGAACGCCTGACTGAAGTCGGTAAAGCTGAACCGGCGGGTGATCGCGTCGCGGGCTTCGTCATAGCTCCACGCCGGAATCGCCGCGAGCGATTCGCGCCTGTGCCCCTCGGTCAACCGCGCCACCATGATCGCCTCCTTGCCCAGCCTTTGCCGCTCCGCCTATGGGTTCGGCAATGAGCGGGCAAGCACCTTCCCACGCGCCGGACGCGGCGACGATCGAGACGCTGGCCCGCGCCGCGCTCGCGCGCATCCCCTCGCCCTTCGCCGAGCACCTCGCCGACGTCGTGCTGATCGTCGAGGAGTTCGCCGACGACGAGACGCTCGAGGAAATGGGGATCGAGGATCCGTTCGAGCTCACCGGCCTCTATCACGGCCGGCCGATCGGCGAGAAATCGGCGTTCGATTCGGGCGGGCTGCCCGACCGCATCCACCTCTACCGCCGCGCGATCCTCGACGAATGGTGCGACACCGGCGTCACCCTCGAAGCGCTGGTCAGCCATATCGTCGTGCACGAGGTCGGGCACCATTTCGGCCTGTCCGACGACGACATGCACGCGCTGGAGGACGCCGCCGGGTGAGCGCCGGCCTGTCCTTCGCGGCGGTGACCTGCGTCCGCGGCGGCTGGCGATTGTTCGAGGAGCTGAGCTTCACGCTCGCGCCGGGGGATGCCGCACTGGTCAGCGGCCCCAACGGCGCCGGCAAATCGAGCCTGATTCGTGTCGCCGCCGGACTGCTCGCACCCGCTGCCGGACGGGTTGAGGGCGCTGGCGACCGGGCGCTGCTTACCGAGGCGGCGGCGCTCGATCCCGAACTGCCCGTCGCCACGGCGCTGCGCTTCTGGGCACGGATCGACCGGCGTTCGGACGCAGTGGGGCCGGCGCTGGAGGCAGTCGGGCTCGGCGATCTCGCGCAAGTGCCGGTACGCCTGCTGTCGACCGGTCAGCGCCGCCGCGCGGCGCTGGCCCGCGTCGTCGCGAGCGGCGCCCCGATATGGCTGCTCGACGAGCCCGCCAACGGCCTCGACACGGGCGCCACGCGCATGCTCGAAGCGGTGATCGCGGAGCATCGCCGCGCCGGCGGTATCGCCGTGGTCGCGACCCACCTGCCGATCGCGTTGCCGCAGGCACGGGAGATCGCGCTGTGAGCGCCTATGCCGCGATCGTCTGGCGCGAGCTGCGGCGGGCGTGGAGCAGCGGCGGGCTGGTGATGCCGGTCGCGTTCTTCCTGCTCGTCGCGATCCTCTTTCCGTTCGCGGTCGGCCCCGACAGCAAGCTGCTCGCGCGGATCGGCGGCGGCGTGATCTGGGCCGCGGCGCTGCTCGCGGCATTGCTCCCGGTCGAGCGGCTGGTGGCGCCCGATGCCGAGAGCGGCGTGCTCGACCAGTTCGCCGCGCGCGGGCTGCCCGATGCCGGCGTCGCCGCCGCCAAGATGCTCGGCCACTGGCTCGGCTTCGCCCCTGCCCTGCTCGCCGCGACCGTGATCGCCGCCGCTTTGCTGCACCTGCCGGGCACCGTCGTGCTGCCGATCCTCGCGGGGCTGGTGGTCGGCACGCCAGGGCTTGCGGCGCTCGGCGTCGCCACCGCCGCTTTGGTCGCGGGGCTGCGCGGCGCGGGCGCGCTGGCCGGGCTGGTGATGCTGCCCTTCGCCGTGCCGCTGCTGATCTTCGGCGCAGGCGCGACCGCCGGCCAGCCGGGCGCGTTCAAGCTGCTCGCCGCGGTCAGCCTGTTGCTGGTGGCGGGGTGCCCGTGGGTCGCCGGAGCGGCGATCCGGATGGGGCGGAGCTAGGCCTCGGGCGGCAGCTCGTCGCCATAGACGACCATCGCCGAGCCTTCCTCCCGCGCCGATTCGGCCGCCGCGGCGAGCACCGCATCCGCCTGCCGCTCGCCAGGCGCGACCGGCTTGCCCTTTTCGAGCCGCACCATCATCCAGCCGGCGCCGATCGCGACTCCGGCGGCCCGGGTCTGCGCCGCCGCGAAGTCCGGCGCGGCGACGTAGATCAGCATCGCGTGGCGGGCGCCCGGCCGACGCCCCTCGACCGCGTCGGCGACGCCGGTCGCGAGGAACACGAACAGGCCCTCAGCCACGATGCCATCGCGCGAAGATCGCCGTCGGGAGTTCGAGGCCGCGCGCTTCCTCGCGCACCGTCAACTCGCCCGCCTCGACGACGCCGCCGAGCTCGGCGAAATGCTGGCGGACGAGCTCGCCGATCGCGAGCGCCGACATCCGCACCGCATAGACGGTCAGAAACAGGAAGCGCGATTCGGCATCGAGCAGCTTGCGGCAATCGGCGATCAGGCTCGGGAGCCCCTCTTCGAGCTTCCAGACCTCGCCGTTGGGCCCGCGCCCCCATTTGGGCGGATCGAGGATGATCCCGTCATAGCGTCGGCCGCGCCGCACCTCGCGCGCGACGAACTTGCCGGCATCGTCGATCATCCAGCGGATCGGCTTCTCCTCCATGCCCGACAGCGCGGCATTGGCCTTGCCCTCCGCCACCGACTTCTTCGACGCGTCGACATGCGTCATCCGCGCGCCTTTCGCCGCCAGCGCCAGCGTGCCGACGCCGGTATAGCCGAACAGGTTCATGCATTCGGCGTCGGGCTTGTCGGCGATCCGGCCGCGCATCCAGCTCCACACCGGCGCCATGTCGGGAAAGAAACCGAGATGGCGGAACGGCGTGGTCTGCGCGGTGAAGCGGACTTCCTGCCAGGCGAGCGGCCAGCCTTCGCGCGGAGTCGGCTTGTGGTAGACCCAGCGGCCGCCGCCCTCCTCGTCCGAGCCGGGGAGGAATTCGCCATGCGCGTCCCAGTCTTCCGACGCCGGCGCCCACATCGCCTGCGGCTCGGGGCGGATGAAGCGCCAGGCGCCATAGCGCTCGAGCTTGCGGCCATGGCCCGAGTCGATCAGCCCGTAGTCGCTCCAGGGCTCGCCGGTGAGAGTGATGAGGTCCATGGCTCGTCCCTTATGCAACCCGTCATCCCGGCGAAAGCCACGATGACGGACTAAGCCTTGGGCGTCGCGCGCTCGGCGATGTAAGCGGTCACCGCATCGAAGGTCGCGGGCAGCACGTCGTAGCGCTCCTGCCGCTCGTGCAGATCGCCGACCCGGGCCGGCACTTGCGGGCGGATGCCGGTGGCGCGCTCGACCGCGTCGGCGAACTTGGCGGGGTGCGCGGTGGCGAGCGTCACCACGGGGACATCGGCCGGCAGATCGGCGCGGCGCGCGGCCGCCAGCCCGATCGCGCTGTGCGGATCGAGCACCTCGCCGGTCTCGGCATAGGCCCAGCGCATCGCCTCGTTCATCGCGTCGGGATCGATCCGGTCGCTGGCGAACAACGCCGCGGCACCCTCGTGCTGGGCATTGGTCAGCCGCATCGCGCGGCGCGCCTCGAACCCGCGCATCTGATCGGCGATCGGGGCGCCGGCGAGATCGAACAGCAGCCGTTCGAAATTGGAGCTGACCTGGATGTCCATCGACGGCGCGGCGGTGGGCGTCACCGTGCCGGTCGAATAGTCGCCCGCTGAGAGCGCGCGGTGGAGGATGTCGTTGACGTTGGTCGCGACCACCAGCTTCGCCACCGGCAGCCCCATCCTGGCGGCGACATAGCCGGCGAAGACATCGCCGAAATTGCCGGTGGGGACGGAGAAGGCGACCGGCCGGTCGGGCGCGCCGAGGCGGACCGCGGCGTAGAAATAATAGACCACCTGCGCCATCAGCCGCGCCCAGTTGATCGAATTGACCGCGGTGACCTGGAAGCGCCCTGCGAAAGCGGGATCGTTGAACATCGCCTTCACCAGCGCCTGGGCGTCGTCGAAGCTGCCTTCGATCGCGATGTTGTGGACGTTGGGCGCGAGCACCGTGGTCATCTGCCGGCGCTGGACTTCCGAGACGCGCCCCTTGGGATGGAGCATGAAGATGTCGACGCCGATGCGGCCGGCGACCGCATCGATCGCGGCGCTGCCAGTGTCGCCCGAGGTCGCGCCGACGATGGTGAGATGCGTCGATCCCCCGATCAGGAACTTCTCGAACAGCAATCCGAGCAGCTGAAGCGCGACGTCCTTGAAGGCGAGGGTCGGGCCGTGGAACAGCTCGAGCAGCCATTGGCGCTCGTCGAGCTGAACGAGCGGCGTCACCGCGGCATGCGAGAAGCGGCCATAGGCCTGGGTGCACAGCGCGCGAAGCTCGTGCTCGTCGAGATCGGGCCCGACGAACGGCAGCATCACCCGGACGGCGGTCTCGACATAGGAAAGCCCCGCGAGGCCGGCGATCTCGTCGCGCGTGAAGCTCGGCCAGGTCTCTGGGACGTAGAGGCCGCCGTCGCTCGCCAGTCCGGCGAGCGTGACGTCGCGAAAGCCGAGCAGGGGCGCGGCGCCTCGGGTGCTTTGGTAGCGCATGGCGCGGGGTTAGCTGGAGGCTCCCCCAGCGGCAAGCCAAGCAAAACTCCCCTCCCTGAAAGGGAGGGGCTTGGGGGTGGGTTGACGAACTGCCGGGCTCGATGCCTTGGCGGTTCGCCTTGTCTCACGCCGAGGGAGGCTCGCTGCGCTCGCCACCCAGCCCCGGCCCCTCCCTTTCAGGGAGGGGAGAAGCAACCTTTCGCACCCTCCAGCGGAGCGCGAGGACGTAGATCACTAGCGCGGCTGCCGCGAACAGGAACCATTGCACGCCATACGCAAGATGGTTGTTGGGGACCGACGACAGATCCGGCGTGCCATTGGGCGCGAGCCCCGCGGCAGGCGTGTCCGCGACCAGCAGCAGCCGCTTCGGCGTGCGATCGAACAGCGAGGCGAGCATCGAGCGACCGTCCGGGGCATGGCTGAGCATGCCGCGAACGGCGCCGCCGCGCCATTGCGGCCTGGCCATCGGATCGCGCGTGGTGCCGAGCTGGACCAGCATCCCCGGCCCCTCGGCGCCGCCGGTGCGGCACTCGACGATGTAGCGGAACCCGGCATTGCCGGCCCCGGTCAGCCTTCCGGACACCGGCTCGACGCAGAAGCCATGCGCGCGGCGGAACAGTAGCGCGTCGTCGGGAAGGCGCGGAAAGGCGATCTCGGGCTTGGCCGGGTTGGCGGCGAGCTGTGCGAGCGCGGCCTCTTTTTCCGGCTTGCGGACAACGAGCTGCCACAGCCCGAGCCCGATCATCGCCGCCACCGCCAGCGCGACGATCGCGGTGGGAATGAGGGGAATGCGCCGCCCCGAATCAAGAGGGGGAGGCAGCGCGGTGCTGCCTCCCCCCGATAGATCGTTCTGTTCGGCCACCTCAGCCGTGCACCGGCGCGCCCCAGCCGCCCCAGACATAGATCGAGGCGAAGAGGAACAGCCAGACCACGTCGACGAAGTGCCAATACCAGGCGGCGGCCTCGAAGCCGAAATGCTGCCGCGGGGTGAAGTGGCCCTTGTAGACGCGCACGAGGTTGACGATCAGGAAGATCGTGCCGACCAGCACGTGGAAGCCGTGGAAGCCGGTCGCCATGAAGAACGCGCCGCCATAGCTGCTGCCATGCTCGCTCGCCGCCTTGAAGGGGAACGGCGCCTCCATATACTCGACTGCCTGGAGCATGGTGAACACAAGGCCCAGGATGATCGTCAGCCACAGGCCGGTCTTGAGCGACTTGCGGTCGTTATGGAGCAGCGCGTGGTGCGCCCAGGTGACCGTGGTGCCCGAGCAGAGCAGGATCAGCGTGTTGAGCAGCGGCAGCTTCCACGCATCCAGCACGTGCATGCCCTTGGGCGGCCATTGACCGCCGACCGCCTCGACCGTCGACGGGAACAGCGCGAAATCGAACCATGCCCAGAACCAGCCGACGAAGAACATCACTTCGGAAGCGATGAACAGGATCATGCCATAGCGCAGGTGCAGCTGGACGATCGGAGTGTGATCGCCGGCATGCGCCTCGCGGATCACGTCGGACCACCAGCCGAAAAAGGTGATCAGGATGCCCGCGACGCCGGCGAAGAACACGAGGTTCGCGCTCGGCATGTTGTGCATCCACATGATGCCGCCCGAGGCGAGCACCAAAGCCGCCATCGAGCCGAACAACGGCCAGATGCTCGGCGGAAGGATGTGATATTGGTGGTTCTTGGCACCCGCCATCGGCTCGTCCCTGTTCCTTGGTTTGGGGCTGCTCTAACTCGACGTCTTCGCGGAATCTACCGGGTAAAACGTATAGGAAAGCGTGATCTCCTCGATGTCGCGCGCATCGGGATCGTTCTCGATCGCGGGATCGACGTAGAAGATCACCGGCATGCGGACTTCCTCGCCCGGCTGGAGGGTCTGCTGGGTGAAGCAGAAGCACTGGATCTTGGTGAAATATTTGCCCGCGATCGCCGGGGTGACGTTGAACGTCGCCGAGCCGGTGACGGGCTTATCCGAGAGGTTCTTCGCGGTGAAGAACGCCATGTCGCGGCCGCCGATGTCGATGGTGTCGGCGCGGCGTTCGGGTGTGAACTTCCATGGCAACTTGGGGCTGACATTGCTGTCGAACGCGACGGTGATCTTCTGCCCGGTCGCGCCCGGCGCGCCCTGCCCGCGCTGGGTGGTGCCGTTGAGCCCGGTCACCTCGCAGAACATCCGGTAGAGCGGCACGCTGGCGAAGCCGACCCCGGTCATCGTGCACACGCCGAGCGCGGCGAACAGCGCGGTGCGCAGGTTGCGGTTCATCCGGCGTGGCCGATCTGCATCTTCACGATCGAGATCGCGAAGACGAGCACGACGAAGCCGCCGAGCAGCAGCGCCATCACCCGGGCGCGCGAACGCTGGCGGGCGCGGATCAGTTCGGTCGGGTCAGTATCGGTCATGCGAGCCACCGGTCGACGACCAACGCGCCGAACATGAGGAAAAGATAGAGGATCGAATATTTGAACAGCCGCTTTTCGGGAACCATCGCGTCCCCCGCGACCGAGCTGCGCAGCGCCACCTGCGCCGCCAGCCCGAGGAAGATCGCGCTCAGCACCACTGCCGACCATCCATAGAGCGCGCCGACAAGGCCGAGCGGCCAGGGCAGGATCGCCACGCCGATCATCGGCAGCGTGTACAGCCCGATCTGCAGGCGGGTCGAGCGCTCGCCCGCCACCACCGGCAGCATCGGCACACCGGCATTGGCGTAATCGGTCTTCACGAACAGCGCGAGCGCCCAGAAATGCGGCGGCGTCCACAGGAAGATCAGCGCGAACAGCAACGCCGGCAGCAGCGCCACGTCGCCGGTCGCCGCGGCCCAGCCGATCAGCGGCGGAAACGCGCCCGCGGCGCCGCCGATGACGATGTTCTGCGGGGTCCGGCGCTTGAGCCAGATCGTATAGACGAAGACGTAGAACAGGATCGACGCGGCGAGGATCAGCGTCGCGGCGAGATTGATCGCGAAATACATCAGCGCGAGGCTGAAGCAGGCGAGCCCGACGCCGAAATGCAGCGCCGACTGGCGGTCCATCCGTCCGGCGGGCAACGGCCGCTTCTGCGTCCGCTTCATCTTGGCGTCGAGGTCCGCCTCATACCATTGATTGAGCGCGCCGGCGGCGCCGGCACCCAACGCGATGCACAGAATCGCAGTGAAGCCGAGGATCGGATGGATCGGCATCGGCGCGGCGAGCATGCCGCAGAGTCCGGTGAACACGACGAGCGTCATCACCCGCGGCTTGGTCAGCGCGAGGAAGTCGCGCCAATCGGCTGGAACGGCAAGAGGTTGCGGGGCGGCGATCATATCAGCGCGCCTATAGGCGTCCCGGGCCGCTTGGAAAAGGCCGCCCTTCACGAAGCTTCAAGCCCTTGCTGCCATGCTCCACGCCGGTCTCGCAGGAGAGCGACCATGACGATGATTGCCCGCCATCTCGGCCGCGCGGCCGGAGCATTGCTCCTCGGCCTCGCGCTTCTCGCATTTGCCACCTCCTCGCTGATCGCCCGAATGCACGACAGCGCAAGCATGCGCGAAGCATTCGGCAAGGTGCCGGCGTCGAGCCTGACGCTGGGGCTGGCGGGGCTGCTGCTCGCGGGGAGCGGCTTCTATATGCTGCTGGGCTTCGTTCGCCATTCTCTCGACGCCGCCAGGGAAGTCGAGGCCGAACAAGCGATACAGGCGCCACGCCGACGCATGCTCGATGCCGACACGATTCGCGCAGCGGAGCGGGCGCAGGCGATTGCGCCGGCGGCGCCAGCGCTCAAAAGGGCGCCTCCCGCGCTGCCTTCGAGCGGATTGTCGCCCGAATCGGAGGAGGCGATCGCCTGGCTCGCGACCCAGCCGGCACGGGTGCGCGACTGGATCGCGTCCAACTGGCCTTGGGAGAGCGACCTGCGGGTGCTGAAATGGCTGGTCGAGCAGGAAGATTGCGACGCCGGCACCGCCGCCGGGGTCTTCTGGGTGTCGGGCGCAGCGGAGGATTTCGTGCCCTTCGGTGCCGACGAGCCCGAGGACGAGGCCGACCTGCTGACCGCCGAAATCGAGGCGGTGATCGCGCGCCGTTTCGCCGAGGGCGGCTTCGTCCGCCACGAATTCGGCTTCGATACCAGCTGGCCCATGGACGCGTGGATGCCCCGGCTGCGCGCCTGTCATGCCGCCGGCGGCATCGACTGGGATCCCGGCGTGATCCCGACGACCGCGTCGCGCGGCCCGTGCACGTTGAACGATCTCGGCCCCGAGGAGGCGACGGCCGCGACCGGGTTCCTCGAGGAGTTCACGCGCCCCTGACCGCGCGGCGAAGCGGAAGGGGGATTGCGCCGGCGCGCCGGATTGCCTGGTTTCGGGACCGGCGCTAGCCTCGCCACTCGGGGCGGGGGCGGCAATGAGGCAGATACTTCCCTATAGCGCGTTGCTGGCGGCGGGGATGCTGGCGCTGCAATGGCTCGATTATCAGCGGCTCGCGCGCACGCATTTCGCCGACATCTATATCTTCCTGATCGCCGCCGGCTTTCTCGTGCTCGGGGTGGTGCTCGGCATTCGCGTCTTCGCGAAGCCTGTGACTCCGCCTTTCGACGGCAATCCGCAGGCGCAGGCGACGCTCGGGATCAGCGACCGCGAGCTCGCGGTGCTCCACGAACTCGCCGCCGGCCGCTCGAACAAGGAGATCGCGGCGCGGCTCCATGTCTCGCCCAACACCGTCAAGACGCACGTCGCGCGGCTGTTCGAGAAACTCGGCGCGCGCCGCCGCACCGACGCGATCGCCCGCGCGCGCGAACTCGGGTTGTTGCCGTGAGGCGCGGAGATTCGGGGTGACTTCGCGCAAATCACCCTTCCGGGCGATTGCCGGCTTCCCGCGGCGAACCTCTGATCGGGCCGCAATTTGCAAGAGGGGACCGACATGTTTCGCACCATCCTGAACTATGGCGTGCGCGCCGGCCTGCTGGTCGGCATCCCGACTTTTCTCATCTTCGTGATCTTTGCCGAGAATCACCCGAGCGGCGGCTGGGGAATGGCGCTCGGCTATTCGATCATGCTGCTCGCGCTGAGCATGGTCTTCCTCGCGATCAAGCGGCGGCGCGACGATCTGGGCGGGGTGATCCGCTTCTGGCCCGCGCTGGGCATGGGGATCGCGGTCAGCCTCGTCGCCGGCCTCTTCTACATCGTCGCGTGGGAAGCCGCCCTCGCGGTCACCGGCATCGACTATATCGGCGTCTATATCGCCGAGATGCTGGCCGAGCGCCGCGCCGCCGGCGCGAGCGACGCAGAGATCACCAGGCTCGCCGCCGAAATGGCGCAGTTCAAGGCGGACTATGCCAACCCGCTGTTCCGCGTGCCGATGACGCTCACCGAGATCCTGCCGGTCGGGCTGCTCGTCTCGCTGGTCTCGGCCGGACTGCTGCGCAATCCGCGCTTCCTGCCCGCGCGTGCGACGGCGGGACTCGCCTGACCGCGCGTCAGCCGAGGCGTTTGCGGTTGGCCTTCACCTTGCGGCGATAGTGGCGCAGCGTCTTGCGGGTGCCGGTCAGCGGGTCGTCGCCCAGCTGGCCGGTCACCAGCGCGGTCTGGAGCTCGAGCGCGGCGAGCATCTTCTCCGACACCATCAGCCGCGCCTCCTCGGCGGCATCGGCGCCGCCCGCCGCCATCCGCACGGTGCGCAGGCCGATCACCGTCGACGCTTCCATGCCGAGTGCCCAGGCATCGATCGCGGCGCCGGCCCAGCCCGCATATGGCCATTTGTACATCTACGCCCCTTTACCCGCGCCCAGCCACACTGGCGCTTGTCCTGAACGAACCACCGTCGCCGACGGACCCGCTTGTGGCAAACGAAAACGCCCCGGAGTTTCCCCCGGGGCGCTTGCGTTTCGCCTTTCGGCAGCGGGCTTAGTGCCGGTCGCCGCCGTCGATCACCGGCAGCGTCTCGAACTGGTGGAACGGCGGCGGGCTCGACAGCGTCCATTCGAGCGTCGTCGCGCCCTCGCCCCACGGATTGTCCCCCGCGCGGCGGCCGGCGAACAGCGACCACAGGATGTTGACGAAGAACACCGCCATGCCCGCGGCCATGATCGCATAGCCGATGCTCGCGACCTCGTTCCAGTGCGCATAGGCGTCCGGATAGTCGGGATAGCGGCGCGGCATGCCCTGCAGCCCGAGGAAGTGCATCGGGAAGAACAGCACGTTCACGCCGATGAAGAACACCCAGAAGTGCAGCTGGCCGAGCAGCTCGTTGTACATCCGCCCCGAGATCTTCGGGAACCAGTAATAGAAGCCGGCGAACAGCCCGAACACCGCGCCGAGCGACAGCACATAGTGGAAGTGGGCGACGACGTAATAGGTGTCGTGCATGTAATCGTCGACGCCACCGTTCGCGAGCACGACGCCGGTGACGCCGCCGACGGTGAACATGAAGATGAAGCCCAGCGCCCAGACCATCGGGGTCTTGAAGCTGATCGAGCCGCCCCACATCGTCGCGATCCACGAGAAGATCTTCACGCCGGTGGGCACCGCGATCACCATCGTCGCCGCGGTGAAGTACATCTTCACCGTCACCGAAAGCCCGGTGGTGAACATGTGGTGCGCCCAGACGACGAAGCCGACGAAACCGATCGCGACCATCGCATAGGCCATGCCGAGATAGCCGAACACCGGCTTGCGGCTGAAGGTCGCGACGATCTGGCTGACGATGCCGAAGCCCGGCAGGATCATGATGTAGACTTCGGGGTGGCCGAAGAACCAGAACAGATGCTGGTAGAGGATCGGATCGCCGCCATAGGCCGGATCGTAGAACGCCGTGCCGAAGTTGCGGTCGGTCAGCAGCATGGTGATCGCGGCAGCCAGCACCGGCAGCGCCAGCAGCAGCAGGAAGGCGGTGATCAGCACCGACCACACGAACAGCGGCATCTTGTGCAGGGTCATGCCCGGGGCGCGCATGTTGAAGATGGTGGTGATGAAGTTGATCGCGCCGAGGATCGAGCTGGCGCCGGCGATGTGCAGCGACAGGATCGCCATGTCGACCGACGGCCCCGGCTCGCCATAGGTCGAGAGCGGGGCATAGACCGTCCAGCCGGTGCCCGCGCCGTTGCCGACGAAGGGCGAGGCGAGCAGCAGCATGAAGGCCGGGACCAGCAGCCAGAACGAGATGTTGTTCATCCGCGGGAACGCCATGTCCGGCGCCCCGATCATGATCGGCACGAACCAGTTGCCGAAGCCGCCGATCATCGCCGGCATGACCATGAAGAACACCATGATCAGGCCGTGCGCGGTGATCAGCACGTTCCAGAAGTGGAGCGATTCGTCGAAAGTCGCCGAGCCGTGGAGATATTCGAGCCAGGTCGGCAGATACTCGATGCCCGGCTCGGCCAGCTCGACGCGCATCAGACCCGAGATACCGCCGCCGATGATGCCGGCGATGATCGCGAAGATCAGATAGAGCGTGCCGATGTCCTTGTGGTTCGTCGACATGAACCAGCGGGCGAAGAAGCCCGGCTTGTGATCGGCATCGTGGTGCCCGTGATCGTGATTGGCATGCGCATGATCGGCATGCGCGGCATGGGGAACGGCGGTGTCGGTCATTTTATTGGTCCGCTTGTCCGAGGCCCGCGGGGTTCTGCGTGGCTGGCTTGTTGGTCACCGCAGGCGCGGCGGTGGCGTTGACGGTCGGCGCGCCCTCATCGGTCATGCCGTTGCTGGTGTCGTCGCCGGCGTCGTTGCCGGCCGCGGTGGTCGACTGGGGCTCGGCGCCTTCGCTGGGCATCTTGCCGCCCTTCGAGGCGACCCAGCGCGCGAAGACCTCCGGCGTCACTGCCTCGACCGCGATCGGCATATAGGCGTGGCGGGCGCCGCACAGCTCCGAGCACTGGCCGAAATAGACGCCGGGCTTCTCGATGATGAAGCTGGTCTCGTTGAGCCGGCCCGGCACCGCGTCGAGCTTGACCCAGAAAGCCGGGATCGCCCAGCTGTGGATCACGTCCTGCGCGGTGGTGACGAGGCGGATCGGCACGCCGACCGGAAGCACGACGCGCTGATCGGTGGCGAGCAGGCGCGGACCGTCGGCGTCGGTGCGGAAGCGCTGGCCGGGCACGACCTCGGTCTGCTCCTTGAGCATGTTGGCGGTCAGCTTGATGTCGCCATGATCCGGATATTCGTAGCTCCAGAACCACTGATTGCCGATCGCCTTGAGCGTCACGGCATTATCGGGCGCGGGCTTGAACTGCGCGGCGAGCAGCCGGATCGACGGGATCGCGATGAGGATCAGGATCGCCACCGGCGCCAGGGTCCAGATGATCTCGATCGTGGTGTTGTGGCTGGTCCGCGACGGCGTCGGGTTGGCGGCACGGCGATAGCGGATGATCACCCAGATCAGCAGCAGCAGCACGAACACCGAGATCACCACGATCAGCGGCATCAGGATCCAGTTGTGGAACCAGTGCGCCTCGCGGCCATTCGGCGTGACCTGCTCCTGCAGACCGTACAGCGCATCCTCGGGCTGCCCCATGCCGGGCGCCGCCACGGTCAGCGGGCGGCCCTGCGCGTCGAGCGTCGGGTCGGCGACCGCGGCCGGGGTCGGCGCGGCGCTGGTGGCGGGGGTGCCGGCGGGCGCGCCCGAAGTCCCGGCGGACTGCGGCGTCGCGGCAGCGGCGGGAGCCGCCGGCGCGACCGGAGCCGCGCTATTCTGGGCGTGGAGCGGCGCCCCCAGCGCCAGCCCCGCAGCCAGGACAATCGAAGTCAACCCAAGCATGCGCATCGTTTATATTCACCCTGTTCGCGTGGCTGCGCCGTAGGCAAGAAAGGAAGGAACCGAACAAGCGGCCTATACGCGGCTATAGGCCATTCTCAACCCTTTTTGCATGGCCGTTGCGGTCGCGGGGTGCCGACCCTAAGAGTGCACGCGATCGCAGCATGGAGTGAGCGCGTTGACCGGCGAAGAGGTTCTGGAGGAGTTCCGCGCGGCGGGTGCGCTGCTCGAAGGGCACTTCATTCTCTCCTCGGGCCTGCGCAGCTCGCGCTACCTGCAATGCGCGCGGGTGCTGATGGATCCGCGGCGCGGCGCCCGTCTCGCCGAGGCGCTGGCGGCGCAGATTCCGGCCGAACTTCGCGAGCAAATCAGCGCGGTGGTGTCGCCGGCGATGGGCGGCGTGATCGCGGGGCACGAGATGGCGCGCGCGCTCGGCGTCGAGGCGATGTTCGTCGAACGTCCGACCGGCAGCTTCGAGCTGCGCCGCGGCTTCCGCCTCGATCCGGGCCAGAAGGTGCTGATGATGGAAGACGTCGTCACCACGGGGCTGTCGTCGCGCGAGGCGATCAGCGCGATCGAGGAAGCCGGCGGACAGGTGATCGCCGCGGCGGCGCTGGTCGATCGCTCGAACGGCAAAGCGGCGTTCGACATTCCCTTCTTCCCGCTGATGCGGCTCGACGTGCCCAGCTACGAACCCGATGCGTTGCCGCCCGAGCTGGCGGCGATCCCGGCGATCAAGCCGGGGAGCCGGGCCGCCCAATGAGCGGTGCTTCGCACCCGGCGGGCATGACCGGCAAGCTCCGGCTCGGGGTCAATATCGACCATGTCGCGACCGTGCGGAACGCGCGCGGATCGGGCTATCCCGATCCGGTGCGCGCCGCCTTGCTCGCCGCCGAGGCCGGCGCCGACGGCATCACCGCGCATCTGCGCGAGGACCGGCGCCACATCACCGACGACGACATTGCCCGGCTCTCCGCCGAGCTGACCGTCCCGCTCAATCTCGAAATGGCGGCGACCGAAGAGATGCTCGCGATCGCGCTGCGCCACCGGCCGCACGCGGTGTGCATCGTCCCCGAAAAGCGCGAGGAGCGCACCACCGAGGGCGGGCTCGACGCCGCGGGGCAGCACAACCACCTTGCGCCGATGGTGGCGAGGCTGCTCGACGCCGGCTGCCGGGTGTCGCTGTTCATCGAGCCCGACGAGCGCCAGATCGACGCGGCGCTGCGCCTGCGGGCGCCGGTCGTCGAGCTGCACACCGGCCGCTATTGCGAGCTGGCGGAGGACGCGCGCGCCGACGAGCTGCGCCGCATCGCAGACGCCGCCGCGCTCGCCGTCAAGGCCGGGCTCGAGCCGCATGCCGGGCACGGCCTGACGTTCGACAACGTGGTCGCGATCGCGGCGATCCCGCAGGTGGTGGAGCTCAACATCGGCCATTTCCTGATCGGCGAGGCGATCTTCGACGGCCTCGCCCCGGTGATTCGGCGGATGCGCGCGCTGATGGACAGCGCGAGGTGATCTCCCTCTCCCGCCGGGAAACGGGATCATGATCCTCGGGCTCGGCTCGGACCTTTGCAATATCGAGCGGATCCAGTCGTCGCTCGACCGGTTCGGCGCGCGCTTCGAGCGGCGCGCCTTCACCGAGATCGAGCTCAAAAAGGCCGCCAAGCGCCCGCATAATTACGCCGCCACGCTCGCCAAGCGCTTCGCCGCGAAGGAAGCCTTTTCCAAAGCGGTCGGAACCGGGTTCAAGCAGGGGGTGTTCCTCAGGGACATCGGTGTCGTCAATGCGCCCTCGGGTGCCCCGACGCTGGCGCTGACCGGGGGGGCGAAGGCGAGGCTTGACGCCATCACCCCCGACGGCCACGTCGCGAAGGTGCATCTCACGCTGACCGACGATCATCCCTGGGCGTTCGCCATGGTGATGATCGAAGCGATCGCGGTCGGGAGGGACGATTGATGGCCATGGCCGCGGACGAGTTGGCGTTGACGCACGAAGAAGGTTTTGCCGAGAACGACGCCGACACCCGCCGGGGCACCGACTGGTGGGCCGAGCTGCGCGGGATCGTCTGGCTGGTGCTCGCGGTGCTCGGCTTCCACAGCCTCGTCGCCAAACCCTTCTACATCCCCTCCGAATCGATGATGCCGGGGCTGCTGGTCGGCGACCGGCTGGTCGTCACCAAATATCCCTATGGCTACAGCTTCGTCACCCCGACCTTCCATTTGCTGCCGTTCATGCCGGGACGGCTGTTCGGCAGCCTGCCGAAGCGCGGCGACGTCGTGATCGTCACGCCGCCGGGGACCAAGACCGACTATATCAAGCGCGTGATCGGCCTGCCCGGCGACACGATCGCGGTGCGCGAGGGCGTGGTCTGGCTGAACGGCAAGCCGATCCCGCGGCGCGCCGCCGGCGTGCGCGACATCCCCGTCGACGCCAATACCCGCTGCGACCCGGACCATTATCGCGACCGCCTCGTCCGCGGCGCCGACAGCAAGGCGGTTTGCCGGCTGCCGATCCTGCGCGAGACGCTGCCCGACGGCCGCTCCTACGACACCGTCGACCTCGGCTGGAGCCCCGGCGACAATTTCCCCGAGACGCGCGTGCCGCAGGGCCGCGTGTTCCTGATGGGCGACAATCGCGACAACAGCGCCGACAGCCGCTTCACGATCGCCCAGAACGGCCTCGGCGGCGCGGTGCCTTGGGAGAATATCGGCGGCCGCGCCGAGTTCATCACCTTCTCGCTCGACGGCAGCGCCAGCCTCAATCCGCTGAGCTGGCCCGCCTCGTTCCGTTCCGGTCGCGCCGGCACTTCGCTTCACCCGACGCAGGAGGCCCGATGACCGCCGACTCCCCCACAAGCGAAGGCGTCGAGGTCGTCCACCAGCCGGGTCCCAACGAGTTGCGCGACCCGCTTGTCCGCGCCGAGCTGAAACGTGCCTCGGTCTGGTTCGGGCTGGCGATCGCCACGGCATTGGTCGTGCTGCTGATCCAGCCGCTGCTGATCATCTTCGGCGGGCTCGTCTTCGCGTCGATGCTGGACGGCGGCGTGCGGCTGCTCGGGCGGGTCCTGCCGATCCCGCGCGGATTGCGGCTGCTGCTCGTCGTCCTGTTCGTGATCGCCTTTATCGGCGGCGTCTTCTACCTGACCGGCGTCCAGATCGCGCTGCAGGCCGAGCAATTGCGAACGACGCTGGAAGTGCAAGGCAATCGCGTCGTCGCATGGATTTCCAGCCTCGGGCTGATGCCCGGCCGCGCGGACCTGACCGGCATGGCGCAGCAGGCGCTCGGCTCGATCGGCCGGCTGACCTCGGCGGTCGGATCGGTGCTCGGCGCGGGCGCGAGCCTGCTGATGGTGATGTCGATCGGCCTGTTCGTCGCGATGGACCCGCGAATTTACGAGCGCGGGCTGCAATGGATGGTGCCCGTCGGCGCGCGCGACGATTTCTCGGTGACGATCGCGCGGATGGCCCGGATGCTCCGCGTGCTGCTCGCCGGACGCCTGCTCGGCATGGTGTTCGAAGGCATGCTGACCTTCGTCCTGCTGTGGTTCGCCGGGGTGCCGATGGCGCTGTTGCTCGGCATCATCACCGGCATCCTCGCCTTCATCCCCAATATCGGCGCGTTCATCAGCGGCGTGCTGATGATCTCGGTCGGGTTCAGCGCCGGGCAGGACCAGGGCTTGTGGGCGATCGCGATCTATTTCGGCGTGCAGACCTTCGACGGCTATGTGCTCATCCCGCTGGTGGCGAAGCGCACCGTCGATCTGCCGCCCGCGCTCACGCTTTCCGCCCAGATTCTCGCCAGCACGCTGTTCGGCGTGATGGGCCTCGCGCTCGCCGATCCGATCGTCGCGATGATCAAGGTGGCACTGGAGAGCGAAGCCGAGCGTGCCGCCAAGGCCCGCGACAACGAGCCACGCGGCTTCCACTGGCGCATCCGCCACCGCGACACCGTCGCCGGATCGGCGACGATAGCGGAACCGCCGGCGCAGCCTCCCGTTACCTGAGCCACCCGGGGGAACGCCCATGCTGCTCCACGATTATTTCCGCTCGTCCGCGGCCTATCGCGTCCGCATCGCGCTAAACCTCAAGGGGTTGGCCTATGAGCGGCGCGACGTGATGCTGCTCGAGAATCAGCAGCGGTCGCCCGAGCATCTCGCACTGAACCCGCAGGGCTTCGTCCCCGCGCTAGAAGTCGACGGCATGGTGCTGACGCAGAGCCTCGCGATCGTCGACTGGCTCGACGCCCATTATCCCGAGCCGCGCCTGATCCCCGCCGATCCCGATGCCCGTGCCGCCGCGCTGGCCCGCGCACTGGTGATCGCCGCCGATACGCATCCGCTCAACAATCTGCGGGTGATGCGGCGCTTGAAGGCGATGGGCATCGACGACGACGCGCGCAACGACTGGACGCGGTACTGGATTGCGGAGGGCTTCGCGGCGCTGGAGGCGATGGCCGGCGACGGGCCGTTCCTCGGCGGCGCGGCGCCCGATATCGCCGACGTGTTCCTCGTCCCGCAGATGTTCAACGCCCGCCGTTTCGACACGCCGCTGGAGGCCTTTCCGAAGCTGGTTGCTGCCGACGCCGCCGCGCAGGAGATCGACGCATTCGCTGCTGCGCATCCGGACCGGGTGGCGCCGCAGTGAATTCTGTCGTCGTCACCCCGGCCGAAGTGCCGGGGTCCACCAGGCGGCCAGGAGAGCTCGTCAAAATTCCGGCTGTTCGCTTGCGGCGCAGTGGACCCCGGCACTTCGGCCGGGGTGACGGATTTTGTCTGGCGATCGGCCTTGCGCTCGCAACACCCGCCCTCGCCCAGACCGACCCGCCCGAGATCGTCGTCACCGGCCGCGGGCTAGACGCGCCGCCGGGCGAGGCGGCGTATGACGTCGTCACGATCGACCGCGAACGGCTGACGTCCACCGCGAGTAACCGGCTGGAGGATGTCCTTCGCGACGCCGCCGGCGTGGCGCAATTCCGTCGCTCGGACTCGCGCTCGGCGCATCCGACCAGCCAGGGTATCACGCTGCGCGGACTCGGCGGCAATGCCTCGAGCCGGGCGCTGGTGGTGCTCGACGGCGTGCCGCAGACCGACCCGTTCGGCGGCTGGGTCGCGTTCCCTGCCTATCTGCCCGAGCGACTCGCCGCGGTGCGGGTCACGCGCGGCGGCGGCAGCGGCTATGCCGGGCCGGGCGCGCTCGCCGGCACGATCGATCTGGTCAGCGGATCGCCCGCCGATCTGGGGGCGCTCCAGCTACGCGCCGCCTATGGCAGCCGCGACAGCATCGACGCGACCGCGCTCGCCTCGGCAACGCTGGGCAGCGGCTTCGTCACTCTCGCCGGCCAATATGCCCGCGGCGACGGGTTCATACCGCTGGTCGCCGAGGACCGCGGTCCGGCCGACCGCGCCGCGCCGTATGAGCAGGCAAGCCTCGCGTTGCGCGGCGTCGTCGATGTCGGCGGCGGCGCCGAGCTCCAGGCCAATCTCTCAGGCTTCACCGATCGGCGCGATCGCGGCGTCGACTTCACCCGCGTCGCCAGCGACGGCGCCGACGCCAGCATCCGGATCGTCAAACGCGGCGACTGGGGCTGGTCCGCGCTCGCCTATCTCCAGACCCGCCAATTCGCGAGCGGGTTCGCCAGCGTCGATGATTCGCGCAGAACGGCCACGGCGACGCTCGACCAATATAATGTTCCCGCCACCGGCATCGGCGGGCGCATCGAGATCGCGCCGCCGATCGGCGGCGGCATCACGCTTCGGGTGGGTAGCGATCTCCGGCGCGTCTCAGGGCAGACACAGGAACGCTACACCTTCGTCGCCGGCGCCCCGACGCGCCGCCGCGTCGCGGGGGGCGAAAGCACCACCTTTGGCGGCTTCGCCGACGCCAGCTACGAAGCCGGTGCGCTGACGCTCAACGCCGGCGGCCGACTGGATCATTGGACGATCACCCATGGCTCGCTGGTCGAGCGCCCGCTCGCCGGGGGTGCCGCGCTGACCGATCTGGCTTTCGCCAACCGCAGCGGCACCGAAGCGACCGGCCGTATCGGCGCGGCGGTGGCGGTCGGGGCGGTGTCGTTGCGGGCGGCAGGCTATCGCGGTTGGCGGCTACCGACGCTCAATGAACTCTACCGCCCGTTCCGCGTCGGTGCCGACGCGACCGCCGCCAACGCCGCGCTCGACCCCGAGCGGCTGACCGGCGCCGAAATCGGGCTCGACTGGCGCCCGCTCGCCGCGCTGACGCTGCGCGCTACCGGCTATTGGAACCGGCTCGACGGTGCGATCGCCAATGTGACGTTGGCCAACGGGCCCGGCACTTTCCCCGGCGTCGGCTTCGTCTCGGCCGCGGGGGCTTATCGTCAGCGCCAGAATCTCGATGCGATCGAAGCGCGCGGCGTCGAACTGGACGGCAGGTTTGCCAGCGGACCGTTCAGTCTGGCGGCGTCCTATGCATTCGTCGATGCGCACGTCCGCGCCTCCGGCATAGCCGCCGGGCTCGACGATCTCCGCCCCGCCCAAACCGCCGCGCATCAGGCCTCGACGACGCTGGCATGGCGCCGCGGCGATCTCGGGGCGTCGTTGACCGCGCGCTATGCTTCGCCGCAGTTCGAGGACGACCAGAACAGCCGCGAACTCGCCGACGCATTGACCTTCGACGCCGCCGCCGCGCTGCCGCTGACGCGCAGTCTCGCGGTCGAGGCCCGCGCCGAGAATCTGGCCGACGCCCGCGTCGAGGCGGGGATCAGCGGGCCCGGCGTGGTCGAACGGGCGACGCCGCGGACGCTCTGGCTGGGGCTGCGCTACCGGCTGCGGTAGTCCGATGAACGGGTCGCGGCCCTGCGAAAGCGGGAGGACTGAAGCTATTTGGCGACCAGTTGATCGAACAGCGCGAGATATTCGGCGATCGGATCGCCACTCACCACCACCGATGCAGGGCGCGCCCTCCCCGGCTCGAGCCAATGGTCGAGCGCGGCGATCAATCCGGTCGCGTCTTCGCGCGCGACGACCGTGCCTAGTTCGGGCGTGCCGACGATCTCACGGACCGCGACACTCGATTCGGTCGACACCACCGGCGTTCCCACCGACAGCGCCTCGCGCAGCACTCCGGGGACGCCCTCATAATCCGAGGTGAGCACCGCCACCGAGGCGCCGGCGAGTGCGGGCAAGGGATCGCCGGCATGGCCGGGCATCGCGACCCGGTGCTCCAGTCCCAGCGCGGCGACCTGTGCCTCGATCCGGCCCCGCAGGCTGCCTTCGCCGAGGATCAGCAGCTTGACCTCGCGATCGGCAAGGCGCGGCAGCGCGTCGATCAGCCGGTCCCAGCGCTTCTGCGGCTCGAGCCGCCCGACGCCGACGATGTAGCGGCCCTCGGGGAGCGGCACCGGCGCAGCGTCGGGGCGCGGCGCGGCCGGCGGGTTGGCGATCACGCTGACACGATCGTCGGGCATCCGCATCGCCGCAATCGCCTCCTCCGCCATCGCCGGCGTCATCGCGACGACGTGATCGAGGAATCGCGGGTGCAGCCGCAGCCAGCGCCGATAGGCCCAGGCTCCGATCCGGCCCTGCTCGGGACGGACCAGCGCGTTCGACACCTTGGCGACCAGAGGCGGACAGGCGCGGCCGAGACGGAACCGGGCGTGCGCGGCGACCGCGCTGTAATGATTGCCCGGGCAGAAGATCAGGTCGGGCCTTACGGCACGGACATGGTCGCCGAGCGCGAACAGTGCCGAATAGCGGGGATCGTCGAGATGGATCAGCTCGATCCCTGTGGGCAGCTCGGCGGCGAGCGGACCGGCATCGCTGCCGAGCACCATTGTCACGCGCCGGCCGGCACCGAGCCACCCCGCGGCCATGCGCAGCAGCGCGCGCTCGACCCCGCCGCCGCGCAGCGTCTGGGCGCAACTGAGGATGTGCTCTGCGGTTCGGGAAGGGGTGCGACGCAACATATTGCCTTGCGGTTTGCCATTCTTAGGCCCAAATCGCTGCCGCAATAAACCGCATTCTGCTGTCACTCCGCTACTTCCGCACGGGCGCGCATGTCGGGAAGGCGATGCAAGACGCGGAAACAAAGCGATATTTGTTTTTACGTGTCTGCAGCGGAAACGACCCAGTGAACGAACCAGCAGTGGAGGCTTCGGTGAACACCAGCGCTGTCGAAGCCCCATTGGCGAGCGCGCCGGACCTGGCGGGGCTCGAGCCGGTCGAGAAAATCCGGCGGCGGTGGCCGATGCTGCTCGGCGGCGCGCTGACGCTGCTGATGATCGGCGCACTCGCGCACGAGCTGTTCGATTCGGGACTTGCCGGCCTGTCGCGACGACTGCCGACCAACCCGCTCTTCTATATCGCCTTCGCGCTTTATTATTTCGGACCGCCGACGTTCGACTATGTCATCTTCAAGCGGCTGTGGAACATTCCCCTCGCCGGCATGGCCGCGCTCCACAAGAAGCGCATCTCGAACGAAGTGCTGATCGGCTATTCGGGCGAGGCCTATTTCTACGCCTGGGCGCGCCAGCGCACCCAGATGGTCGCGGCGCCGTTCGGCGCGGTCAAGGACGTGACGATCCTCTCGGCGATCGCCGGCAACGCGGTCACGCTGGCGATGATCCTGCTCGCCGCGCCGTTCGGCATGGGGCTGCTCACCGGCGTTCAGCAGAATTGGGTATGGGGTTCGATCGCGATCATCGTCGCGACCTCGCTGCCTTTCATGATCTTCTCGCGGCGGGTCTTTTCGCTGCCGCGCGGCACTTTGTGGTGGATCTTCGGCGTCCATTGCGCGCGCATCCTGACCGGCTCTTCGCTGATCGCGCTCGCCTGGCATTTCGCGCTGCCCGAGGTTTCGGTCGGCTTCTGGCTGCTGATGGCGGCGGGGCGGCTGCTCGTCTGGCGTCTGCCTTTGGTCCCCAACAAGGAGGTCGCCTTCGCCACGATCGCCGGCGTGGTGATCGGCCAGGGCGAGGCGCTTTCCGAACTGATGGCGCTGATCGCGGCGCTGACGCTGCTCGCCCATGTCGCGCTGATCGCAGGCTTCAGCGCGCATGCGTTGATCACGAGGAACAAGCAATGATCCGCCCTGCCCTGCTCTCCCTCGCGCTCGCTGCGCTGGCGCTGCCCGGCGCCGCGCGCGCCCAGGACCCGCTCGACGGCTCGTGCGCGCACGGCGCGGGCCCCAAGCTCTACGTCAACGTCACCGGGCTCAAGGATCGCGGCGGCCGGCTCAAGCTCGAGCTCTATCCGGGGAACGAGGCCGATTTCCTCAAGGACGACCGCACGATCAAGGCCCAAGGCAAGCAGATGCGGCGGATCTGGGCGCAGACGCCCGCCTCCGGCCCCGTCACGCTCTGCATCCGGGCGCCGGGCGCAGGACAATGGGCATTGCTGTTCACCCATGACCGGGACGGCAAGAACAAGTTCAATTTCTGGCAGGACGGCGCCGGCTTCCCGAGCAATTCGCGGCTCGGCCGCAGCCGCCCCAAGGTCCGCCAGGCGATGGTCAACGTTCCCGCCGCGGGCGGCCAGATCACCGTCCGCGCGCAATATCTGAAGGGCCTCGGCGGCTTCGGCCCGCTCGACTAGGAGACGATCATGCGCATCGTCGACGTCAACGAATTCTACTCGCCGACCGGCGGCGGGGTGCGCACCTATATCGACCGCAAGATCGGCATCATGGCCGATATGGGGCATGAGCTGACCGTGATCGCCCCCGCGCTCGAGGACGGCGTCGAGGATCGCCCCGGCGGCGGCCGCATCCTGTGGGTCAAGTCGCCGGCGCTGCTGCTCGACAAGAACTACTGCATCTTCGTCAAGGACGAGCCGGTGTGGAAGCTTCTCGACGCGCTTCAGCCCGATATCGTCGAATGCAGCTCGCCCTGGCTGCCGGCATGGACCGTGGCGAACTGGAAGGGCGACGCGCTGAAGGTGTTCTTCGCGCACGGCGATCAGATGGGCGCCTATCCCCAGCGCTGGCTCGACAACATCGCCACGCCGATCCAGGTCGAACGGGCCTTTGCCTGGTACACCCGCTACATGAACCGGTTCCTGAGCCACTACGACGCATTCGTCACCAATGGCCCGGCGCTGGCGAAGCGCTTCCGCCGGCGCGGGATGAAGGTCGATGCATCGATGCCGCTGGGGATCGAGCGCAGCTGGTTCTCGCCCGACCTGCGCGACGAGAAGCTGCGCGTCGCCCTGCTCGAGCAATGCGGATTACCCGCCGAGGGCCATCTGCTGCTCGGGCTCGGCCGCCACCACAAGGAGAAGCGCTGGCCGCTGGTGATCGACGCGGTCGAGGCGGCGGCGACCGACATTCCGGTCGGGCTGATCCTGATCGGCGACGGGCCCGAGCGCCGCAAGCTTGAGGACCGCATCGCCGGCAGCCCGCATATCCGCATCTTCCGCCCGGTCTATGACCGCGTCCGCCTGTCGCGGATCATGGCGAGCTGCGACGCGCTGGTCCACGGCTCCGACGCCGAGCCGTTCGGCCTCGTCGCATCGGAAGCGCTCGCTTCGGGGCTGCCGCTGATCGGGCCCGACGAGGGCGGGTTCGCCGAGATCGCCGATCCGCTGTTCGCCGAGACCTATGCGGCGCGCGACGCGCTGTCGGCGGCCGACGCGATCCGCCGGATGTTCGCGCGCGAGCCGGCGATCCTGCGCGCCGCCGCCCGCGTTGCCGCGGGCAAGGTGCGCAGCGACCGCGACCACGCGGTCGAGCTGATGGCCTATTACGAAGGGCTTCTCGCCGCGAGGCGCGCGGGCAGGCCCGCGGCGCTGCCTGGCGCAGCGTAAACCCCGAGCAGCGTCTTGCCGAGCGGGTAAGCCCCCCGCAGCGTGTATCCCCCCGCACGAAGCTTCGCGATCACCAGCCGACGCGATTCGGGGCGTTCGCCCGAAAATACCGGACCCATCACGACGATTTCGGGCCGGTTCGCGAAGATGCGGCCGATCTCGGCGAGCTGGTCGACTCCGACCGCGCCATTCTCGCGCTCGCGCGACAGATGGCTGGGATAGACCCATGGGCTGAGCGCGCAGCGGCCGGTGTGCGAATACAGGCTCGAATTGCCCGAATAGACATAGAGGCAGCCGGGGCCATGGCCGATCACCTCGACCAGCCTCTCGAGCTGCTGTGCGTCGCCGCGATGCGATTTCGCGCTCCACACCGTGACTTCGCCGCCGATCGCCGCAGCGAGCAGCAGCAGCGGCGTCACCACGCGGCGGCCGATCGGCACGCTGCCGAGGAAACCGGCGCAACACAGGCATGCCGGCAGCATCACCGGCAGCGCATAATGGTTGAACCACGTCCCGAACACGATCAGCCCGAACACCGACGCGATCAGCCAGCCGAAGTACAAGGCGCGGATCGGCCGCTCGCTTGCGTCGCCGACGGGCACATGGCGCGACAGCCCGCTGACAATCAGCAACGGCGCGAGGATCAGCGCGATCTTGAGGAAGGCGCCGAGCAGCACCAGCGGGGGATCGCTGTTGCGATCGAGGATCGAGCCGAGATTGGCGTAGAACCACGCATCGCCATGCCCCAGCGCGGCATAAACGCCCCAGGCGAGGAAGGTCGGCACCATCGCGACCACGACCAGTTCCATGCCGAACAAGCCGATCCGCCATGGCCCGCGCCCGAGCCGATGCTCGCGCCACAACAGCCACAGCCCAAGGAACATGCCCTCGAACAGCACCGAATATTTGACCTGCAACGCGCAGCCGATCAGCGCCATCGCGCCGATCGCGCGCGCCCGGCGCAGCCGCCCGCATGCGGCCGAGGCGGCGCAGGGAACGGCGAGGATCATCGCCGCGGCGGTGATCAGATTGTAGAAGACCGGCGCCTGCCCGCTCTGGCCATCGCCGAAGCCGAGCATGAACAGATAGAGCAATGCCGCGACCAGCCCGCCCGCGCCCCAGCCGCAGCGCTCGGCGAGCCGGATGATCAACACCGACGTCAGCACGACGCTGGCCAGCGCCATCGCCTGGTAGAGCCACAGCCCGACGACCGGCCCGAACGCCGCCGCGGGCAGATAGATCAGGAACAGCCCGATCGGCTTGCGGTCCCAGATATCGACATAGGGCAGCGCGCCGTCGAGCATGCGCTGCGCAGTGAGCAGATAGAATTCCTCGTCGACATGGACGACCGGATTGCCGAAAGCGACCGCGCGCACCGCGATCGCGGCGACCAGCAGGATCGCCCAGCGCGGCATCGCGTCGAGCAGGCCGGCGAGCGAAGGCGGCCGCGCGACGCGTACCGCCGCAGCGGCGCTATTGCTCGCCATCAGCGCAGCGACGCCCGGGTCTCGGAGGGTAATTTCCGGGACGAGTGCATACCGAATTCCGTTTTGGTTGCGACCACCTCGCCGGTGCTTAGCGAAGCCCCGCCGCACTGTCACGAACCCGCCAATTTTTCGGTTCAGGGCTTCTACCGAACAAGGGGGCACACGCCATGAACATCGATCGCCGTCACTTGCTGCTCACCGGCACCTTCGGGCTCGCCGCGCTTTCGCTTCCGGGAATTGCCCTCGCCCAGGCGGCGAGCGGCTTCACCCATTCGGTCGCCAGCGGCGAGCCCGGCGCCGACACGATGCTGCTGTGGACGCGCTATGTGCCCGCCGGTGGCGGCGCGGCAAAGCTGCGCGCCGAAGTCTCGGCCAGCGCCGACTTCGCGCGGGTGGTGAGCGGCGGCGAGGCGATCACCGGGCCGTGGCGCGATCACACCGTCAAGATCACCGTCCAGGGGCTGCGGCCCGGCACGCGCTATTTCTACCGCTTCGTCGCGCCCGATGGCAGCAAGTCACCGGTAGGGCAGACGCAGACGCTGCCCGAAGGCGATGCCCGCCGCTTCGGCATCGCGGTGTTCTCCTGCTCGAACCTGCCGTTCGGCTGGTTCAACGCCTATGGTCACGCCGCCGCGCGCGACGATATCGACCTGTGGGTCCATCTCGGCGATTACGTCTACGAATATCAGAAGGGCGGCTATGCGCCCGACGACGGCGCGGTCGCCGGACGCTGGCCCGAGCCGGTCGGCGAGATGGTCCACCTCGCCGATTATCGCCTGCGCTATGCCAGCTATCGCAGCGATCCCGATCTGCAGGAGCTGCACCGCGTCAAGCCGATGCTCGTCCAGATGGACGACCACGAGAGCACCAACAACGCCCGCGAGATGGGCGCGCAGAACCATCAGAGCGACAGCGAGGGGCTGTGGAGCATCCGCAAGGCGGCGGCGCTGCAGGCGTTTCGCGAATGGATGCCGGTCTCCGAGACGCCATGGGGCAGCTATGACATCGGCAGCCTCGCGACCTTGTTCCGCACCGAGAGCCGGCTGATCGCGCGCAGCGACGAGCTCGAAGTCGCGGGGCTGTTCAAGGCGGCCAACCCGGCGCGCGCGCTGGCGGAGTTCCGCGACGGTCCGCTGCAGGATCCGGCGCGGACGATGCTGGGCAGCGAGCAGGAGGCGTGGCTGGACCATGCGATGGCGCGCTCGGTGCGCAGCGGCCAGAAATGGCAGGTCGTCCAGTTCGGCACGATCCTCGGCAACCAGCGCCTGCCCGAACAGGCAATGGAATGGCTCAAGCCCGACGCGTCGGAGCGCGCCAAGGCCTGGGTCCGCAACGGGCTGATCGCGCGCAAGGCCGGCCTGCCTTCCGACCTCGACAATTGGGGCGGCTTCCCCGCCGCCCGCGCCCGCTTCCTCAAATCGGCGCAGGCGACGGGCGCCAATCTGCTCGTGCTGTGCGGCGACAGCCACAATGCCTGGGCGTTCGATCTCGGCCAGGACGGCAAGCCGGCCGGGGTCGAGTTCGCCGGGCACAGCGTCACGTCGCCGGGCTATGAGGGCGCCACCGGCACCGATCCCAGGATCATCGCCGCGGGGCTGATCGCCGCCAATCCCGAGCTCAAATGGTGCGACACCAGTCGCCGCGGCTATATGGCGCTGACGCTGACGCCCGAGCGCGCCTCCAACGACTGGGTGTTCATGGACACCATCCTGACGCGGAGCATGGCAGCCAGGGTCGGCCACACCGCGGTGGTGCAGCGCGGGCGCAACGCGATGGCGGGCTAGGCGGCCCGGCTTTCCAGCGCCAGCAGATAGCGCTTGGCGGCGATCCCGCCGGCGAACCCGGTAAGCTGACCGCCCGACCCCACCACCCGGTGACACGGCGCGATGATCGAGATCGGGTTGCGCCCGTTCGCCGCACCGACCGCGCGCGCCGCGCCCGGCCGTCCGAGCTGCCGCGCAATCTCGCCATAGGAGCGGGTCTCGCCGAACGGGATCGCCAGCAGGGCATTCCAGACGCTTTCCTGAAACGCGGTGCCGCGGAAATCGAGCGGCACGGTGAACGCGTCGAGCGTGCCCGCAAAATACTGCGCGAGCTGGCGTTCGGTCTCGCACAGCACGGGGTGATCCGCTTCTTCGGTCATCGCACCGAGCGGCACGCGGCCGGGTGCGTCCTCCTCCCAGAGGATCGCAGCGAGCCTGTCACCGCGCGCGACGAGAGTCAGCGCGCCGACCGGCGACGGGATGATCTTATGTACGGGCGTCATGCATCTTCTCCGTTCCGGGCCTGGCATGCCGTCATGCCGCGGCGCGCGCGACGCCGCCTCCCGAAACCGCCCGTCAAAGCCCGTCAGTCGAGGCTCTTCGACGCCTGTTCGAACATGTCCTTGCTCAGCCCCGGGGTTGCGACGATCCGCTCGAGCTCGGCGCGCATCCGCGCCGCACGGCCCTCGTCGAACCGCTTCCAGCGGCCCAGCGGGGGGATCAGCTTGGCCGCGGTCTGCGGGTTGAGCTTGTCGAGCGCGATCAGCTGGTCGGCGACGAAGCGGTAGCCGCGTCCCGACACGTCATGAAACGCGCGCTGGTTGACGCTGAACGCACCGACTAGCGAACGCGCGCGATTGGGGTTGGAGAGGGTGAAATCGGGATGTGCGGCGAGCCGCTCGACTGCCTCGGCGGTATCGGCACGGGCCGACAGCGCCTGGGTCTGGAACCATTTGTCGAGGACGAGGCCATTGCCCTGATAGCGCTTGTAGAATGCCTCGAGCGCCTCCTCGCGCAGCGGCGACGCGCCGTTGACGAGCGTGGTCAGCGCGCCCTGACGGTCGGTCATGTTGTCGGCGCCGCTGAACTGATCGAACGCCAGCCGGTCGGCATCGGCGGCGCCGCTCGCGGCGATATAGCCGAGCGACACCGTCTTGAGCCGCCGTGCGCCCTTCGCCGCGGGCGAATATTCGAAGCGGTTGGCGAGGCTGGCCTCATAGGCGGCGCGCCATTCGGCTTCGAGCGCCTTGCCGAGATCCTGGCGCAGCGCCTCGCGGGCACGGAAGATCGCCTCGGGCTCGACCACCGCCATCTGGTCGCCGATGAAGCTGTCCGACGGGAGCAGCACCGCCTCGGCGATGAACGCGCGATCGAGGCGCGAATCGGTGAGGGTGTTGCGGACCGCGTCGATCACCGCGGCGTGATCGGCGCCGCCATGGGCGACCGACGAGACCAGCGTGTCGAGCATCAGCTGCTGCATCGCCTCGTAGCGCGCGAACGGATCGTCATCATGCGCCGAGAGGAAGGCGAGGTCCTGCACGGTGCGATTGGTCTCGACCACGATCGGCGCCGAGAAGCCGCGATTGACCGACAGCACCGGCGCCTCGAACAGATTCTCGAACACCAGCTCCTGCGCCTCGTCCTTGAGTAGCACGAGCTGCTCGTCGCACATCGGCCGGCCGGTGATGCCGCCGAACAGCTTGAGCTTGAGCGGGATGACCATCGGCTCCTTGACCGGCTGGCCCGGAGTGGGTGGGACGAGCTGGCGCAGCTTCAGGCGGGCGCGGCCACCCTCCTGCGCGAGCGTCGCCGAGACGCGCGGCGTGCCGGCCTGGCTGTACCAGCGGCGGAACTGGGTGAGGTCGACTCCGCCCGCCTGCTCCATGCACTGGACGAAGTCCTCGCAGGTCGCGGCGGTGCCGTCGAAGCGATCGAAATAAAGGTCGGTCGCGGCGCGGAACTTCTCGGGGCCGAGGATCGTCGCCATCATCCGGATGACTTCGGCGCCCTTGTTGTAGATCGTCGCGGTGTAGAAGTTCGAGATCTCGATATATTCGTCGGGGCGCACCGGATGCGCGAGCGGGCCGGAATCCTCGGGGAATTGCGACGCGCGCAAGCCCCGGACGTCCTCGATCCGCTTGACCGCGGCGCTGCCCTGATCGGCCGAGAAGCTCTGGTCGCGAAAGACGGTGAAGCCCTCTTTGAGCGAGAGCTGGAACCAGTCGCGGCACGTGATGCGATTGCCCGACCAATTGTGGAAATATTCGTGCGCGACCACCGCGGCAATCGCGTCGTAATCGTAATCGGTCGCGGTGTCGGGGTCGGCGAGGATGTAGCGGCTGTTGAAGACGTTCAGCCCCTTGTTCTCCATCGCCCCGAAATTGAAGTCGTCGACCGCGACGATGTTGAACACGTCGAGGTCGTACTCGCGGCCATAGACCTTCTCGTCCCACGCCATGCTGAGCTTGAGCGCGGCGAGCGCGTGATCGGTCTTGGCGAGATCGGGCTGGCGGACCCAGATGCCGAGCGCAACCTCGCGGCCCGACATCGTCGTGAAGCTGCCGCGATTGGCCACGAGGTCGCCCGCGACCAGCGCGAACAGATAGCTCGGCTTGGGAAAGGGATCGTGCCACTCGGCCCAGTGGCGGCCGTCGTCGAGATCGCCCTGCGCGATCGGATCGCCATTGGCGAGCAGCACCGGGAAGCGCGCCTTGTCGGCGGTCAGCTTGACCTTGTATTTCGACAGCACGTCGGGCCGGTCGGGGAAGAAGGTGATCCGGCGAAAACCCTCGGCCTCGCACTGGGTGCAGAGGATGCCGCCCGAGGCATAGAGCCCCTGAAGCTGGGTGTTGCGCTCGGGCGCGATCTCGACCTCGGTCTCGATCGTGTGCGCCGATCCGGCGAGCGGGACGACGAGATTGGACCCTTCCATGCGCCAGTCTTCGACCGCGACGCCGTCGACCTTGACGCTGCGCGCGGTCAGCCCGTCGCCGTCGAGCCGCAGCGGCCGGTCGTGCGTTCCGTTGCGCTCGACCCACAGGGTCGCGCGGACTCGCGTCGCGGCGGGGTCGAGGTCGAAATCGAGCGCGATCTCGGGGACGCGCCAATCGGGCTCGCGATACTCCTCGCGGCGCGTCACATTGGGTGCCTGGGTTGCGGTCTGAGCGTCTGCCATCATGCTCCGGGATATAGGATCAAGCCCGAGGGCCGCCACAACAAACTGCCCGCTTGCCTAACGGTTGCGCGCTGCTACCGATAAGTCCTTCCAGACTTTCAGGGATCTTCCATGCTTCGACTGATTGCGCCGTTGGGTCTGATCGCGCTCGCCACCGCGCCCGCACTGGCGCAGCAGGCTTCCGCGCCTGCGCCGACGCCGGCCCAGAACAACGCCTTGCTCAACGCCGAGCTGCCGCCCGAGCAGGCCGCGCTCAAGAGCCATATCCTGTTCCTCGCCTCGGACCAGTTGCGCGGCCGCGAGGCGGGCAGCGCGGAATACGACATCGCCGCGCAATATGTGGCGTCGCAATTCTATGCGCAGGGGCTGCGTCCGGCCGGCGACGACGGCTCGTATCTCCAGAAAGTGCCGCTGATCAGCTACAAGCCCGCCGACAGGGGCAGCATGGCGTTCACCCGCAAGGGCGGCGCACCGGTCGCGCTCGCGTTCGGCGAAGACTATCTGCCCGCCGGCAATCCCGTCAGGACCGCCTTCGAAGTCACCGCGCCGGTGGTGTTCGTCGGCTATGGCATCGTCGGGCTCGGCCGCGACGATTACAAGGGCGTCAACGTGAAGGGGAAGATCGTCGCGTTCTTCGGCGGCGCACCGAGCGCCTTCCCCGCTGAGGAGCGCGCCCATTTCGGCAATGCCGCCTCCAAGGCCGAGATCGCGCGCAAGCGGGGCGCGGTCGGCTATGTCACGCTCGAATCGCCGCGCATCGGCCGCGGCAGCGCGCCCTTCAAGGCGAGCGTGGCGAGCTGGGACCGGCCGCGCGTCACCTGGGCGCGCGCCGACGGCAGCGGCTATATCCCGACCCCGACCGCGCCCGCGCTCGGCCTGCTGAGCACCGCCGGCGCCGCGAAGCTGTTCGAAGGCGCGAAGGTCAAATGGGCGGACGTCGCCAAACGCGCTCAGGACGACAACGCAACCTTCAAGGCGGCGGCGCTGCCCGCCACCCTGTCGGTGACGCTCAACACCGCCAACAGCCCGATCGCCAGCTACAATGTCGCCGGCATGCTGCCCGGCAGCGATCCCGCGCTGGCGAGGGAAGTCGTCGTGCTGACCGCGCATCTCGACCATGTCGGCGTCGGCACCCCGAACGCGAAGGGCGACCCGATCTACAACGGCGCGATGGACAATGCGGTCGGCATCGCTTCGCTGATCGAAGAGGCGAAGCGCTTCAAGGCATCGGGCAAGCCGCCGCGACGCTCGGTGATGTTCCTCGCGGTCACCGCCGAGGAGAAGGGCCTGGTCGGCTCGGACTATTTCGCCCAGAACCCGACCGTCCCCAAGGCGGACATCGTCGCCAACGTCAATCTCGACATGCCGATCATCAACTACAAGTTCGAGGACGTGACGCCGTTCGGCGCCGGCCACTCGACCTTGGGCGAGATCGTCGCCCGCGCGGCGGCGCAGATCGGCGTCGGCGTCGGTGGCGATCCGCGGCCGGACCAGGCGTTCTTCGTCCGATCCGACCATTACCGCTTCGTCCAGCAGGGCATCCCTTCGGTGTTCCTGTGGCCGGGCGAAAAGGGCCCGGGCAAGGCCGCGACCGACGCGTTCCTGAGCACCCATTATCACCAGCCCTCCGACGATCTCGTCCAGCAGCCGGCGATCGACTGGGAATCGGGCGCGCGCTTCGTCGATGTGAACTACCGAATCGCCCGTGAGATCGCCGATGCCGACCAGAAGCCGGTGTGGAAGAAGGGCGACTTCTTCGGGACGCTGTTCGGCGGACCGATGGAGAAGTGATTTCTGCTCCCTCCCTGCTCGCAGGGAGGGGTCGGGGGGTGGGTAGCGCGGCGGCACGCCGCGCTTCTCGCTCTTCAGCAGGCGCCGGTCGGGGCATCGAGCCCCGATTGGCGCAACCCACCCCCCGACCCTCCCTTGCAGGGAGGGGAAAGAAGGTAAGCCGATGCGCAACCTGATCCTGCTGCCCCTGCTCTTCGCCACCCCCGCCATTGCGCAGGACCTTTCCCCCGCCGAGGCGGCGCTCAAGGCGCATGTCGCCTTCCTCGCCTCGGACGCGATGCGCGGGCGCGACACCGGCTCGAACGAGCTCTCGGTGGCCGAGCAATATGTCGCGACGCAGATGCTCGCGGCGGGGCTCGTGCCCGGCGGGGCGAACGGATCGTGGCTCCAGCCGGTGCCTTTGGTCTCGTATCGCGCCGCCGATCACGGCAGCCTGACCCTCAGTCGTGAAGGCGCCAGCGAGCCGCTGGTCTGGGGCAAGGACTATCTCGCCCGGCCCAATCCGCGACTGGCCGAGGCTTCGGGCGCGGCGCCGGTGGTGTTCGCCGGCTATGGCGTGGTCGACAAGGCCAGCGGAATCGACGCGTACAAGGGCCTCGACGTCCGCGGCAAGATCGTCGCGGTGATCCGCGACGCGCCGCACAGCCTGCCGAGCGAAGTCCGCGCGCATTACGGCCAGATCGACCAGCAGGCGCGCTTCGCCGCCGAGCGCGGCGCGATCGGCATCCTGTTCCTCGAGGGCACGACCCGCCACAGCGTGTTCCCGTTCGAGGCGACGGTCGGCTCGTGGAACGCGTCGGCGATGACGTGGGCTGATCCCGACGGCAAGGCACATGCTTCCGGACCCAGCCTGCCCTCGCTCGGCTATCTCAGCATGGCGGGCGCCGAGAAGCTGTTCGCCGGCGCCAGGCTCAAATGGGCCGATGTCCTTGCCGCCGACAAGGCCGGCAAGCCGCTGCCGACCGGCCCGCTGGCCGTGCGTGCCGAGGCGGTCGCGAAGACCGAGATCAAGACGCTCAGCGCCAACAACGTGATCGGCCTCCTCGAAGGCAGCGACCCCGCGCTCAAGCGCCAATATGTCGTGATCTCGGCGCATCTCGACCATGTCGGCGTCGGCAAGCCCAACGTGAAGGGCGACACGATCTACAACGGCGCGATGGACAATGCCGTCGGCACCGCGGCGATGCTCGAAGTGGCCAAGGCGTTCACCGCCGCCGGCACCCGCCCGCGCCGATCGATCCTGTTCGTCGCGGTGACCGCCGAGGAGAAGGGGCTGGTCGGTTCGGACTTCTTCGCCGCCAACCCGACCGTGCCCAAGGGCAGCATCGTCGCCAACGTCAATCTCGACATGCCGATCCTGACGTTCAAGTTCGAGGACCTGATCGTCTATGGCGCCGATCGCACCAGCATCGGCCCGACGGTCGCGGCGGTGGCGGCGGCCGAAGGGCTCAAGCTCACCCCCGATCCCGCGCCCGAGCAGGCGAGCTTCGTGCGATCGGACCATTACAGCTTCGTCCGCGCCGGCATCCCCTCGGTGTCGCTCGAGCCCGGCACCGCCGGCCCAGGGAAGGCGGCGATCGACGCGTTCATCGACCAGCATTACCACCAGCCCTCGGATGAGATTTCGTTGATCGATTTCGGCCAGGGCGTGCGCTTCGTTAAGCTCAACTATGCGATCGCGCGGACGCTGGCCGATGCCGAGCAGCGGCCGCTGTGGAACAAGGGCGATTTCTTCGGGACGCTGTACGGAGGTCCCGGAGCACGGTAGCGGCCAGTTCGTTCCAGCCCGCAAGGGTCAGTCGAGGATCGTCGATGTTGCGTAGCCTGTTCCTGCTCCCGCTGCTGCTGCTGGCCCCGGTCGCCGGCGCGCAGCCGCTTCCGCCCGGGCAGGCGGCGCTCAAGGCCGATGTCAGCTTCCTCGCCGCCGATGCGCTGCGCGGTCGCGAGGCGGGAACGCGCGAATACGACATCGCCGCCGAATATGTCGCGGCGCAGATGCTGGCGGCGGGGCTCAAGCCCGGCGCCGAGGGCGGCTGGCTGCAGCCGGTGGGGCTCGCCACCTGGCGCCCCGCCGAAAGGGCGCGCTGGCTGCTGCGCCGGGGCGGCGCGACGATCCCGCTCCAGTTCGGCATCGACTTCATCAACCAGGGCGTCCCCGCGACGCCCGATTTCCGTGCCGCGGCACCGGTGGTGTTCGCCGGCTACGGACTGGTCACCCCCGACGGCAAGCGCGATGATTATCGCGGGCTCGATGTGCGCGGAAAGATCGTCGCCCTCTATTCCGGCGTCCCTGACGGGCTGCCCGAGGAAGTCGCCGCGAACCTCGGCGACGACGACCAGAAGTCGCGGATTGCGCAGGCGCGCGGCGCCAAGGCGGTGGTCATCGTCGAATCGCTCGCGCGGCGCGCCGAATTCCCGATCGAGGCGATGGCGCCTTATTACGATTATGAGCGGACCAGCTGGATCGGCCCCGACGGCAAGGCGCACATGGTCGCGCCAGGCGCCCCGGTGGTCGGCACGCTCGGCCAGGCCGGCGCCGAGAAGCTGTTCGCGGGATCGCGGATCCGCTGGCGCGACGTGCTCGCCGCCGAGCGCCGCGGCACGAAGATGCCGACCGGGGCTTTGGTCGGCACGCTCGAACTGGCGGCGAAGACCGACGTGCGCGCGAGCCGCAGCAGCAACGTCGTCGGGCTGATCGAAGGCAGCGATCCGGCGCTGCGCGGCCAGTATCTCGTGCTGTCGGCGCATCTCGACCATGTCGGCGTCGGTGAGCCGGAAAAGGGCGACGCGATCTACAACGGCGCGATGGACAATGCCGTCGGCATCGCCGCGATGCTCGAAGTCGCGCGCGCATTCCGCGATTCGGGCAAGCGCCCGCGCCGCTCGATCCTGTTCGTCGCGCTCACCGCCGAGGAGAAGGGGCTGGTCGGGTCCGATTATTTCGCGGCGCATCCGGGCGTGCCGCGCGACGGGCTGATCGCCAACATCAATCTCGACATGCCGATCCTGACCTTCGCGATGCAGGACATGGTGGTGCTCGGCGGCGAGCGCTCCAGCCTCGGCCCGGTGTTCGCCGCAGCGGCCGCCACCGAGGGGCTCAAGGTCGTGCCCGATCCGATGCCCGAGGAGCAGTTCTTCGTGCGATCGGACCATTACAGCTTCGTCCAGGCCGGGGTCCCGGCCGTCTCGGTCGACACCGGCCCGGGCGGTCCCGGCGCGGCGGCACAGCAGGAGTTCCTCGCCAGCCACTACCACAAGCCCTCGGACGATCTGACGCTGCCGATCGACTGGGCGGCGGCGGCGAAGTTCACGCGGGTCAATTATGCCGCGGCGCGGGCGATCGCCGATGCCGATGCGCGGCCGGCGTGGAACAAGGGCGATTTCTTCGGGCTGCGGTTCGGCGGCCATGGCGCGAGATGACCTGCAACGACTGAGAGCTCCGGAGCACGAGCGATAATATGCGGCTGCTGATCTTCGGCCTCGGCTATACGGGAACCGCACTCGCGCGGCACCTCGGTCCGCGTGACTGGCGGATCGCCGCAGTCACCCGCGATGGCCGTGACGACAGCATCGCCTTTGCCGATGCCGAGCGGATCGCCTTCGAGATCGCCCACGCCACCCACATCGTCTCGACGGTCGCCCCCGACGGGGCCGATCCGGTGCTCGCGGCCTATGCGCCCCGGCTCGCCGCCGCGCCGGCTTGGCTCGGCTATCTCTCCTCGACCGGAGTCTATGGCGACACCGCCGGCGCCTGGGTCGACGAGACCGCGCCGGTCGGCACCGGCCGCCGCACCGCGCGGGCGGAAGCGGACACGGCGTGGCTGGCGCTCGGCGCGCGGGTGTTCCGCCTGCCCGGCATCTACGGCCCCGGGCGCTCGCCGCTCGACCGCGTTGCGCGCGGCGAGGCGGTGCGGATCCATGTGCCGGGGCAGGTATTCAGCCGGGTCCACCGCGACGACATCGTCGCGGGGGTGATCGCGGGCTTCGAAGCGCCTGCGGGGGCGTACAATCTCGCCGACGATCTGCCGGCGCCGCAGAGCGACGTGCTCGGCTATGCCTGCGCGCTGCTCGGGATCGCGCCGCCGCCGCTGGTGCCGCTCGAGCAGGCGAATCCGGGCCCGCAGGCGCGCGGCTTCTGGTCGGAGAATCGCCGGGTCGCCAACGGCAAGGCGAAACGCGTGCTCGGCTGGCGACCGCGCTTTCCCGATTACCGATTGGGCCTGCGCGCCTTGAGCGCGAGCACCAGCCCGATCAGCACCAGCACCGCGCCGGCACCGGCGAGCAGTGACCAGCGATAGCCTTCGAACAGAGTCGAGAGCAGCATCGCGATCACCGGGATCAGCACGCTGGTATAGGCCGCCTTGGCCGGGCCGATCGTGCGGATCAGCTGGAAATAGATGGTGAAGGCCAGCGCCGAGCCGAGCACGCCGAGATAGAGCGTTCCGGCGATATACCCCAGGCGCGGCTCGATCACGGGCGGACCGACCGTCGCCCATGCCCAGACCGCGTCGATCGCGGCGCCGCTCAGCATCGCCCAGCCGAGCATCGTCGCCATCGGATAGTCGCGCGCGGTCTTGGTCGCCTGCATGACGTTGGCGACCGAGGCCGAGAGCACCCCGAGCAGGGCGATGCCGATGCCGAGCAGCGCCGCCTCCGGGCCGGCATCGCTCAGCCGCGCCTCGTGCAGGAACAGCAGCGCCACCCCGGCCATCGCCACCGCCGAGCCGATCAGCAGCTGTCGCCCCATCAGCTGGCCGAGGAAGACCCGGGCGAGGATCGCGTTGGGCACCAGCAGCAGCGCATAGACAATCGCGACCACCCCCGAGGTGATGTGCTGCTCGGCGCGGTAGACGAAGTTGAAGTTGAGCACGAACTGGGCGAAGCCGAGCGCCACCGCGAAGGCCCAGCCACGCACATCGAGCCCCAGCCGCTCTCGCCGCAGCAGCGCCCAGCCGAGCATCACCACGCCGGCGACGAGGAAGCGATAGCTCACCGACCAGCTCGCCGGCACCACCGAGAGCTGGTCGCGGATGACGATCCACGTCGATCCCCAGATCAGCGTGACGACGAGGAACGGGATCAGGACGGTGAGGCGCGCCGATTGCGGGGGCGGCGCGTCGTTCACAGCGCCGCGATCGCGTCGGCGAGCGGGCGGATCGCTTCCTCGCGCTGGTCCCATGAGGTCACCAGCCGGGCCTCGCCGGGACCCCAGTCGTAAAAGTCGAAGCCGAGCGCACGCAGCGACGCGGCTTCTTCGGCGCTGACCTTGAGGAACACTTCATTAGCCTCGACCGGGTGGACCAGCCGGTCGCCCGCCGCCTCGGCGAGCAGCCGCGCGCCGGCGTTGGCAGCGCGACCATTGGCGAGCCACAGATCGCCCTCGATCATCGCGAGCAGCTGCGCCGCGAGATAACGGCCCTTGGACGAAAGCAGCCCCGCGCGCTTGCGGCGATACAGCGTCGCGTCGGCGAGCTCGGGCTTGAAGAAGATCAGCGCCTCGGCGCCCATTCCGCCATTCTTGACGAAGCCGAAGCTGAGCGCGTCGACTCCGGCGCGCCACGTCACATCGGCCGGAGCGCAGCCGAGATGCGCCACCGCATTGGCGAAGCGCGCGCCGTCCATGTGCAGCCCCAGCCCCCGCGCCTTGGCGAGATCGCCGATCGCGGCGACTTCCTCGGGCGTATAGACCAGCCCATATTCGGTCGCGTTGGTGATCGAGATCGCGTGCGGCTGGACCTGGTGGACGTCGCGCCGGATCGATTCGATCACGCCCCGGATCGCCTCGGGGGTGAGCCTGGCGCCAGGCCCGTCGGCGGTAAGCAGCTTGGCGCCATGGGTGTAGAATTCGGGGGCGCCGCATTCGTCGACATTGATGTGCGCGTCGCGGTGACAGACGATTCCGCCGTGCGGAGGGCAGAGCGCCGTCAGCGCAAGGCTGTTCGCCGCGGTGCCGGTCGGCACCCAAAGCGCGCGCACCTCGGTCTCGAACAGCGCCGAGAAAGCCCCGTCGAGCTGCTGCGACCAGCGATCGCCGTCATAGGCGGTGTCGAGCGTGTTGGCGCGGGCGAGCGCGTCGAGCACCTCGCTGCAGACCGGGGCGGCATTGTCGGAGAAGAAGCGCATGCGCGACGCCATCGCGGCCCGCGCCGCGCAGGTCAATTCCCCTATTCCTCGCCGCGCCGACCCTCGAACCCGCGTGGCGGCGGCAGCGGCTCCTCATCGTCGATCGGCGGCTCCTCGTCCTCGGGCAGCGGCCGCTCGCGCGGGCCGAGTATGTCGGTCTCGATCCCCGCCCCGTCGACGAAATCGCCGACGCTGTTGAGCACGTCGTCGAGCGTCGTCTCGTTGCCGAATTCCTCCTCGACGACCGGCGCCGGCGGCAGCGCGACGCCGAGCGCGCGCATCATGAAGTCGCGCCACACCCGCGCGGGGACGCCGCTGCCGGACAGGCCGGGGATCGGCGAATTGTCGTCGTTGCCGATCCACACCCCGGCGACGAGATCGCCGGCATAGCCGACGAACCATGCGTCGCGGCCATCCTGCGTCGTTCCGGTCTTGCCGAAGGCGGGGATCGACAGCGCCGCGCTGCGTCCGGTGCCGCCGCTGACCACGGTGCCGAGCAGCGACCTGAGATCCTCGAGCTCGCCGCCGCGGAAGCGCGAGGCCGAGCCGAGGCGCGCCGCCAGCCAATCGTCCGCCGATTCGGTGTCGTCGAGCCCGCGCGGCCGCACCGGATAGGTGCCGTTGGCCACTGCGGCATAGGCGGCGGTCAACTCGAGCAGCGAGACGTTCGAAGTGCCGAGCGCGATCGAGGCCTCATCGGCGATCGGCGTCGAGATGCCGAGATCGCGCGCCGCGCGGATCACCTTGCCGACGCCGATTTCGTTGGTCAGCCGGGCGGCGACGACGTTGCTCGACTTGGCGAAGGCCTGGCGCAGGGTGATCTTGCCGGCATAGCGGCCGCCGCTGTTGGTCGGCGACCAGTCGCCGATCGTCACCGGCGAATCGTCGACGATGCTGTCCGGCGTCATTCCCGAGCGCAGCGCCGCGAGATAGACGAACAGCTTGAAGGTCGAGCCCGGCTGGCGCCGCGCCTGGGTGGCGCGGTTGAACGGGCTCTGCGCGTAGCTCTTGCCGCCGACCATCGCGACCACGCGCCCGTCCGGCCGCATCGCGATCACGGCGATCTGGGTCTTCTTCAGCCCTGCCCCGCGCGCCGCGCGCTCGGCGGCCTGCTGGAGCCGCATCTCGAGCGTGGTGCGCACGGTCTGCTCGGTCGCCACTCCGCCGGCGCGGTCGCGCGCCTCGGGCAGCACCCAGTCGGCGAAATAGGTGCCGTTGGGCAGCGTCTTCTCCTTGCTGACCTTGAGCACCGCCGGACGCACCCGCGCCGCCTCGGCCTCGGTCAGCGCGCCGCTCGCGACCATCGCCCCGATCACCAGCTTCTGCCGCTCGCGCGCGCCCTTGAGATTGCCGGTCGGGGCAAGCCGGCTCGGCGCCTTGACCAACCCGGCGAGCAGGCTCGCCTGGCTCACCGTCAGCCGTTCGGGGGTGGTGCTGAAATAATGCTGCGCGGCGGCGCGCAGCCCATAGACGTTGTCGCCGAAATAGACGTTCGACAGGTAGCGCGAGAGGATCTCGTCCTTGGTCAGCCACGCCTCGAGCCAGAAGGCGATCATCACTTCGCGCAGCTTGCGCGTGATCGTCCGGTCCGAGGTCAGGAAGGCGTTCTTGGCGAGCTGCTGGGTGATCGTGCTGCCGCCCTGCGCGCTGCCGTCGTTGGTGGCGTTATGGACCATAGCCCGCACCACGCCGCGCGGATCGACGCCGAGATGCCCGAAGAACCGCCGGTCCTCGATCGCAATGAACGCCTCGCCGACATGCTTGGGGAGCCTGGTCACATCGACCGGCTCGGCGATCACCGCGCCGCGCCGCGCGATCGGCTGGCCCTCGGCCGACAGCAGGGTGATCGAGGGCGGCGCCGGCGGCTGGAGCGACTTGGAGAGCGGGGCGGTCAGCGCCAGCCACGCCACCGCGAGCACGAACAACAGGATCAGCCCGGCAACCGCCCAGCTCAGCCAGCGCCAGCGAAACCGGAAGCGCTTGCGGATCGCGGGAAGGTTCGTGCCCTCCTCGCCCGGCGGCGGCGTGCCTTCGGGCGGCACGGGTGGCACGGACGGCGGCGGCGGCGGCGACGCAGCGCGCCAGAAGGGATCGGGCGTGAGGCTCGGCTTCGGCGCCTCGGCCGAAGGCGCGCCGATCGTCACCCGGACCGGTGCCGGATCAGCGTCCCTCGGGCGCCACGCACGCGCCGACCCCGCCGCCGGATCCTCGTCCGAATCGGTCTGCCGCCGGAGCGGGAAGCGGACGTCGCCGGAGCCGGGTTCGCGGGCCATCAGCGCCTCTTATCGGCCTCAGGCGATTGGGAAAAGCGCAACACCACGGTGTGTTGTTATAATAAGACAGTGCGAGGCGCAAGGCCCTCGCCACCGAAGACCGCCACCAGCGCCGCTCAGGCCTCGAGCTCGACGTCCCAATAGAGCCAGTCGCGCCAGGTCTGGTGGAGGTAATTGGGCGGGAAGCGGCGGCCATGCTCCTGCAGCTGCCAGCTCGTCGGGCGGATCGGCTCGATATAGAGCGGCATGCTCGCCTGTTTGGGAGTGCGCCCGCCCTTGCGGAGGTTGCACGGCGCGCAGGCCGTGGCGACATTCTCCCAGGTGGTGCGGCCACCCTGGGCGCGGGGGATGACGTGATCGAAGGTGAGGTCGCGCTGGCTTCCGCAATATTGACAGGAGAATTTGTCGCGGAGGAACAGATTGAAGCGCGTGAAGGCGGGGAATTGCGAAGGTCTTACATATTGTTTGAGCGCGATGACCGAAGGGAGCTTCAGCCTCGCGCTGGGACTTCGGATCTCGCGTTCGTAAAAGGAGACCACGTCCACCCGGTCGAGGAACAGCGCCTTGATCGCGGTCTGCCATGGCCACACGCTCAAGGGATAATAGCTGAGCGGGGTATAGTCGGCGTTCAGGACCAATGCGGGGCAACTGTCCGGATGACGGATCAGATCGGGATGGTACATGCGCTCCCTCACCTGCTGCGGCCGCCACTCCCTGACCCGGAATGGTGACGGGCACATGACAGCATATGCCGCGACTCGCGGTCAAGGGCCGGCTTGATGACTATCCACACCCGATTTGCGCCGAGCCCTACCGGACGCCTCCACCTCGGCCATGCCTGGTCCGCGCTCCAGGCGCACGACTTCGCACGCGCCGCCGGCGGACGCTTCAGCCTGCGGATCGAGGACATCGACGGCACCCGCAGCCGGCCCGAACATGTCGAGGCGATCCTGCGCGATCTCGAATGGCTGGGGCTCGGCTGGGACGGCATGACGTTCCAGTCGCAGCGGCTGGCACTCTATCAGGAAGCGCTCGATCGGCTGCGCGATATGGGGCTGCTCTATCCGTGCTTCTGCACCCGCGCCGACATCGCCGCGAGTCTCTCGGCCCCGCATGGCTCCGAGGGTGCGCTCTATCCCGGGACGTGCCGCGGACTCGCTGCGCCCGACCTGACGCGCCCGCACAGCTGGCGACTGGATGTCGCGAAGGCGATGGCGACTACCCCTCTCCCACAAGGGGAGACGGGTTTATACTGGCACGACGCCTTCGCCGGCTGGATCCGTGCCGATCCGCTCTCGCACGGCGACGTCGTCCTCGCCCGCAAGGACGCGCCGGCGAGCTATCACCTCGCGGTCACCGTCGACGACGCCGCGCAGGGCATCAGCCATGTCGTGCGCGGGCGGGACCTGTTCGAGGCGACGCACGTCCACCGACTGCTCCAGGCGCTGCTCGGGCTGCCCACGCCGGAATATCGCCACCACCCGCTGCTCACCGGCCCCGACGGCGAGCGCCTCGCCAAGCGCCACGGCGCGCCGACGCTCGAGGCGATGCGGCTTGCCGGCGACGATGGACGCGCGCTCGCCGATCGGTTGCGTCAGGGACTGCTTCCGGTTGGATTCGCCGCGGCAAAGGCGTAGAACGCGCGAATGACCTTCTTCCTCGCCGCCCTGCTCCTCGCCGCGATGCTCGCGGTCGTCGTCGTGCTGATCAAGGGGCTGGTCAACATGGCCCAGACCACCACCAGCGATCTCGAGGGCGAAGGGCCCAGCGAGCGCTCGCTGCGCTCGAACAAGCTGATGCAGCAGCGCATCCTGCTTCAGGCGGTGGCGATCGCGGTCATCGCGCTGCTGCTGCTGATCATGTCCTCCGCCAGCTGAGCGCCGGCGCGGCGCGTCAGCGGATCAGCAGCACGACGCACCACACCAGCGCGACCAGCATCACGCCGATCAGCACCACCAGGTCCAGGTCGAGGAGCGGAGGGCGGCGCATCACCTCGCCGCCCCGGGGTCACATAAAGCCGAGATGGCTCACCAGCGACTGGTGGAGCGTGCCCTTGAACTTGAGGCCGACCACGCCCTCGCCGACCCAGCACACCCGCGCCGGCATCGGCGCGAGATGCGCGATCGCGATCCACACTTCGTCGCCGTCGCGCAGCCCCCAGGTGAAGACCTTGCAGCCCTCGACCGAGACGTCGGCGACTTCGCCCTTGATCCGCCGCACCTCGCCGCTGGCGCGGATCGTCGCGGTCAGCGCGGTCGAGGTGCGCGGATGCGCACGGCGGTCCGCTTCGGCCAGTCGGCCGATCAATGCGTCAGTCTTGCCTTGGTCGATCGGGTTCATGCGGGACTCCAACGCATAGCCGATACGGCGACACATCTTTACGCGACGTGGCGCGACAGGCTTAGCGGGCCGGTAACGCTATTCGCCGCCGGAGCTTCCGCATCGTGCGCGGCAGGCGTAGGGACCGCGCGATGGTGAAGCTCAACAAGATCTACACGCGCACCGGCGACGACGGCACCACGGGCCTCGTCGACGGATCGCGCGTGTCCAAGGCCGATGCGCGGATGGCGGCGATGGGCGATGTCGACGAGGCCAATTGCGCGATCGGGGTTGCCCGGACGGCGATCGGCGAAGGCCCGCTCGGCGACATGCTCGCGCGCATCCAGAACGATCTGTTCGATCTCGGTGCCGATCTCGCCACTCCGGCGGAGATCGAAGGCGCACTCCGCATCGTGCCCTCGCAGGTCGCGTGGCTCGAAGCACGGATCGACGCGCTCAACGCCGGTCTCGGTCCGCTCGCCAGCTTCGTCCTGCCCGCCGGCGAGACAGCCGCCGCCGCGCTCCACCTCGCACGCGCCGTGGTCCGCCGCGCCGAGCGGACCACGGTCGCCGCGGCGGCGCAGGTGCCGCTCGGTCCCGAAGCGATCCACTATCTCAATCGCCTGTCCGACCTCCTGTTCGTCGCCGCGCGCGTCGCGAACCAAAACGGCGCGGGAGACGTTCTGTGGGTGCCGGGGGCTTCGCGTTAACCTGAGTTGATTCGGGTTGACGCTGCGGGGGCCGCGCCGTAGAGGAACATTATGCGAACGGAACGAGATTCGAGTCCGGCCGGCTTCCCCCTCGCGGCGCGTTTCGCGGCGGTGCGCAGCCTCACTACCGCACTCGTCGGGCCGCTCTCCGATGCCGATGCGACGATCCAGTCTATGGACGACGCCTCGCCCGCCAAATGGCACCTCGCGCACACCACCTGGTTCTTCGAAACCTTCGTGCTGCGCGATCACCTGCCCGGCTATCGGCTGTACGACGAACGCTTTCCCTATCTGTTCAACAGCTATTACGAGGCCGAGGGCGCGCGTCACGCGCGGCCGCGCCGCGGCATGTTGTCGCGCCCGTCGCTCGACGAGATCCTCGGCTGGCGCGAGGCGGTCGATAGCGCGCTTCTGGCGGCGCTGCCGAATCTCCCCGCGGCCGCACAGGAGCTGCTCGCGCTCGGCTGCCATCACGAGGAGCAGCATCAGGAGCTGCTCGTCACCGACATCCTCCATCATTTCTCGGTCAATCCGCTCGAGCAAGCGATCTGGCCGGCCGATCCCAAGGTGCCGGTGGGCATGCCCGGCCCGCTTGGCTGGATCGAAGGTGCCGACGGCATGGTCGAGATCGGCTGCGACCCGTCCGCGTGGCGATTCGCGTTCGACTGCGAGGGGCCGCGCCACACCGCATTGCTCCACCGCCACGCGCTTGCCGACCGCACCGTCACCAACGGCGAATGGGCGGCGTTCATCGCCGATGGCGGCTATCGCGATCCGCGCCATTGGCTCGCCGACGGCTGGGCCTGGGTGCAGGCCGAGGGGATTATCGCGCCGCTTTATTGGGAGCAGCGCGAGGGCGTCTGGACGCGCTTCGGGCTCGACGGCCGCCGCCCGGTCGATCCCGCCGCGCCGGTCACTCATGTCAGCTTCTTCGAGGCCGATGCCTATGCCAGCTGGGCCGGCGTGCGGCTGCCGACCGAGTTCGAATGGGAAGCCGCGGCGGCCGGCCATGACTCGCACGCCGGCAACCAGCTCGATCGCGCCGGCGCGGTCGAGCCGCGGCCCTCGCCCGGCGGGCCCGCCTTTTTCGGCGATGTCTGGGAATGGACCGGCAGCGCCTATCGCCCGTATCCCGGCTTTCGCCCCGCCGAGGGCGCGGTCGGCGAATATAACGGCAAGTTCATGAGCGGGCAGTTCGTGCTGCGCGGCGGCAGCTGCGCCACGCCGCGCGGGCATGTCCGGCCGAGCTACCGCAACTTCTTCTATCCGCACCAGCGCTGGCAGTTCACCGGCGTACGGCTGGCCAAGGATCTGTAACGATGCTCAAGCAGGAGCCCCAGGACGGCGAGTGCAGTCTCGCCGATCCCAATTTCCGTGCCGATGTGCTGAGCGGGCTCGCCGCGCGGCCGCGGGCGATCCCGGCGCGCTGGTTCTACGACCGCCGCGGCTCGGAGCTGTTCGAGGCGATCACCGATCTGCCCGAATATTATCCCACCCGCACCGAAACCGCGCTGCTGATGCAGATCGGGCCGCAGCTCGGCGCGCTCGCCGCCTCCAATGCGGCGGTGGTCGAGTTCGGCTCGGGATCGTCGACCAAGACGCCGATCCTGCTGCGCGCGATCGATCCCGCCGCCTATGTGCCGATCGACATTTCGGGCGATTTCCTGCGCCAGTCGGCGAGCGCGCTGTCGCAGGCATTTCCCGGGCTGCCGGTGCTGCCCGTCGAGGCCGATTTCCTGCGCCCGGTGCCGCTGCCTGGGCAGGTTGCGGCGCTGCCCAAGCTCGGCTTCTTCCCCGGCTCGACGATCGGCAACATGAATGCGTGGCATGCGGTCAATCTGCTGCGGGCGATGCGCGAATGGCTCGGCGAGGGCGCGCGGCTGCTGATCGGGATGGATCGGGTCAAGTCGCCCGACATATTGGTCCCGGCCTATGACGACGCGCGGGGCGTCACTGCCGCGTTCAACCTCAACCTGCTCGAGCGGATCAACCGCGAGCTCGACGGCACCGTGCCCGTCGACGCGTTCCGCCATCGCGCGATCTGGAATGCCGACGCGGCGCGCATCGAAATGCATCTCGAAGCGCAGCGCGATACCGACTTCACGGTCGACGGCCGCTCCTTCGAGATCGCGGCGGGCGAGACCATCCACACCGAGAACAGCCACAAATACGGGACCAACGGCGCGCGCATGCTGCTGCGCGCGGGCGGCTGGACGCCGATTCGCGAATGGACCGATCCGCAGGACTGGTTCGCTTTGGTGCTGTGCGAGGCGCAGCCGATTCGCACCGCGCCCTGACGCGCCGCTATCTGGCGACCGGGTCGGCCTTCCAGATGCGCAGCCAGTTGGTCGATCCGCGGCACTCGCCCATCGCCCGCGCCTCGACCAGCCGGAACATCGCGCCGTCCCAAACATAGGCCTCGGAGCTGCCGCAATCGCCCAAGCCGCGGCCCTTCATGTAGCTCGACAGCTGCCCCTTCGCCGCGTCCCAATCGGCATTGACCAGGGTCGCAATGCCCTCGGCCTGCGTCCAGCCCGGCACCTGATCGAACCGCGCGACCACTGCCTTGCCGCCGTCGATCACGAACGGCACGCTTGAATAATTATAGGCGCCGCTGCCGCACGGAATCAGCGCCAGCGTCTTGCCGCCGCCAAGGGCATGGGTCTCGGTTTTGGGCGGATCGCCTTCGCCCCCGGCATAGGCCTCGTCGCACCCGGATTGCCTGGCCATCGCGACGCGCAGCGCCGCCGAATAGGCCGCCGGCTTGCCCGAGGGTCGGACGAACGGAATTCGCGGCGCGGCCGGAGCTGCCGGCACGGCCGTGGCAGGCTTGGCGCCCCTGGCGACCAGCGCGGTGACCGAACCGGCGCGGCCCTGCGCGGCATCCATGTAGCGCAGCGTGGCCGAAATGCCCTTGAGCGAGGCCTGGCTCAGCACCTTGTCGCCGCCCCGAAGCGTCATCGCCTGCCCCTTGAGCATGGCGTCCGCGAGCTGCGCCGCCTGTGCCCCGCCGACGACGAGGCTGGCGCCGGTAAGGCTCCCCGACACCGTCGTCTTGCCGTCGACCTCGACGCGATAGGCTCCGCGATATTCCTGGTCCGGCGAAAGCTCGATCCTGAGGGCCCCCGCCGGGCCGCCGTCGCGAGTGATCGCGATCTGCGGCGGGGATTCCGCTTCGTCGCTGGCCATCAGCGACGTCGCCTCGCAATAGCGCAGATTGTCGCAGGCGACCGCCCAGTCGCCGAACGACTTGACTTCGGAAGGACCGGGGGCGGCCTGTGCCGCGGCGAGAAGCGCGAGGATCAGCATCGCGCCGGTCTAGCCGAACCGCTCCCGCGGGGGTAGGTGGCGCGAAACACGGGAGAGCGACGATGCAGACGGTGGGCGTGATCGGTGCGGGGCAGATGGGCGCGGGGATCGCGCAGGTCGCGGCCCAGGCGGGCTATACCGTCCTCCTCTCCGACGTGGATCTCGCCCGCGCCGAGGCGGGCAAGGCGGGGATCGCGAAGCAGCTGGCGCGTCAGGTCGACAGGGAGAAGATCAGCGCCGCCGATGCCGAGTCCGCGCTCCGCCTGATCCAGCCGCTCGACGACGTGTCGGGCATGGCGCCCTGCGATCTGGTGATCGAGGCGGCGACCGAGCGCGAGGGGGTAAAGCGCACGATCTTCGAGAATGTCGGCAAGGCGCTCGGCCCCGAGGCGATCCTCGCCAGCAACACCTCGTCGATCCCGATCACCCGCCTCGCCCAGGCCGCGCCCGACCCGGCACGGTTCATGGGCGTGCACTTCTTCAATCCGGTGCCGGTGATGGGGCTGATCGAGCTGATCCGCGGCCTCGCCACCTCCGACGCCACCGTGGCGGCGGTCGAGGCGTTCGGCCAGTCGCTCGGCAAGCGCATCGTCCACGCCAACGACGCGCCGGGCTTCATCGTCAATCGCGTGCTGATGCCGATGCTCAACGAGGCGTGCTTCGCGCTCGGCGAAGGCGTCGCGACGATCCCCGATATCGACGCCGCCTGCCAGCTCGGGCTCAACCATCCGATGGGCCCGTTCGCGCTCGCCGACTTTATCGGGCTCGACACCTGCCTCGACATCACCCGCGTGCTGTTCGAGGGCACCGGCGATCCCAAGTTCCGCCCGGCGCCTTTGCTGGTCAAATATGTCGAAGCGGGCTGGTATGGCCGCAAGACCAGGCGCGGCTTCTACGACTATTCGGGCGCCGAGCCGGTGCCGACGCGCTAACGCCGCTCGTCGATGAGGCCGGTGCGCTGCATCTCGGCGAGCCATTCCGGCGTCACCCATTGCAGCGGCGCCGGCAGGTCGTTGAAGGCGATCACGCCCCTGGCGCCCTTGATGGTGGGCACCGGCGACATCATCCCGGGGCAGGGCACCTCCGAATAGAAGCCGTGCTCGGGATAGGCATCGATCACCTGCCCGCGCTTCAATCCGCCTTTATACACTTTGAGGATCCGGAAGCGGACCTTGGCGTCGTTGCGCGTCACCACGCCGGCGACGATGTTGCGCGAGGTGGTGGCGATGACCCGCGCCTTCTCGGCCTCGCTCGGCGGCGGCGGCACGGGCATTCCCGGCGGCGGCGGCAGGCACAGCGCCGCGAGCAGGACGAGCGGAGTCACGGCAGCAGCAGCCCGGCCAGCGCCGCCGACATCAGGTTCGCGAGGCTTCCCGCGATCAGCGCGCGGATGCCGAGCCTGGCGATCATCGGCCGCTGATTGGGCGCGAGGCTGCCGGTCGCGGCCATCTGGATCGCGATCGAGCTGAAATTGGCGAAGCCGCACAGCGCAAAGGTGATGATCGCCACGGTGCGCGGCGCGAGGTCCTTCATCTCGCCGAGATCGATGAACGCGACGAACTCGTTGAGCACCACCTTGGTGCCGAACAGTCCGCCGGCGGCGACCGCATCGTGCCACGAGATGCCGAGCAGATACATGACGGGAGCGAACGCCGAGCCGATGATCCGCTGGAAGCTGAGATCCTTGAGATGTTCGTTGGCCCACAGCTCGAACCCCGCGCCGAAGGTCGCCGAATGCGCGACGATCCAGTTCCCCAGCCCGCCGAGCAGCCCGTTGGCGAGCGCCACCAAAGCGACGAAGGCGAGCACCATCGCGCCGACCGCGACCGCGATCTTGACGCCGGTCGAGGCGCCGGTGGCCGCGGCCATGATAAGGTTCGCGGCGCGCTCCTCCTCGAGGTCGTGCTCGGCGACCTTGATCACTTCCTCCTCGGGATCGTCGCCGAGCGGCAGCTCGCCTTCGGCCCGGGCGAGTTCGTCAGGCATCATGATCTTGGCCATCAGCAGCCCGCCCGGCGCCGCCATGAACGAGGCGGCGAGCAGATAGGGCAGCGAGGCCGGGCCGAGCAGGCTGGCATAGGCGGCGAGGATTGTGCCGGCGACGCCGGCCATGCCGACGGTCATCACCGCGAACAGCTGCGAGGGCGTCAGCCGGGCGAGATAGGGGCGGATGACCAGCGGCGATTCGCTCTGCCCGACGAAGATGTTCGCCGCGGCGCACAGCGATTCGACCTTGCTGGTCCCCACCACTTTTTCGATCCCGCCCCCGATCCAGCGGACCACGAATTGCATCGCGCCGAGATGGTAGAGGATCGACACGAGGGCGGCGAAGAAGATGATCACCGGCAGTGCCGCGATCGCGAAGCTCTGTCCGCCGAGCTCGGGTCTCGCCAGCGGGCCGAACAGGAACTCGGTGCCTTTGCCGGCATAGCCGAGCAGCGCCGACACGCCGTTGGAGAGCCCGTGCAGCGCGGTCCGGCCCCATTCGGTGCGCAACACGAGGATTGCGATCGCCGTCTGCAACGCGAACGCCGCGCCGACCACGCGCAGTCGGATCGCCCGCCGGTTGCTCGACAGCAGCCACGCGATCGCGAGGATCGCGACAATGCCGAAAATGCCGATCGGAAACTGAGTCATTCGTTGGTTCGCGCCCCCGCGCCGGCGCTCTGATTTGGCCAGCAAAACCCGGACCATACACGCTGCGGACGATCAAGCCAGAGGGCGCGCGGCATCTTTCCCGCGCTGCGCTTTCCCGCTAGCGTCCGCCGATGGAAATTCGGCCTAACATCACGCGCTCGCTCTTCTTCCTCTCGATCTTCTACGGCGGCATGGTCTGCATTGCCGGGGTGCTCGGCAACAAGCAGGTGTCGCTGGGGCCCATTTCGGAAATCGGCACATGGGTCGGCACCGGGCCGCTCGCGGTCGAGGCCGGCATCTTCGCGTTTCTGCTGCTCGTCGCCGTGTCGAGCGCGGTCGCCGAGCTCAACGGACCCGATACCGCGCGCCGGCTGGTGGTGTGGGGCTTCATTCCGCTGATCACTTCGGTGCTGCTCTCGCTGCTCGTCCTCGCGCTCCCCGCCTCGCCGAGCATGGAGCCCGACCGACTCCACGCCTTCGAGCTGATGATGTCGGGAACGCCGCGCATCTGGCTCGGCGGGATCGTCGCCTATGGCATCTCGCAGATCCTCAACGTCACGATCTTCAGCGCATTGAAGAGCGGCGGCGGCCGGCTGCTGTGGCTGCGCGCGGCGATCGCCAGCGTGCTCAGCCAGATCGCCGACACGCTGATCTTCGTCACCGTCGCCTTTTACGGCATCTTTCCGATCCAGGAGCTGCTCGTCGGCCAGATGGTCACCAAGGTGGTGCTGAGCATCGTGCTGGTGCCGCCGCTGATCTACTTCTTCGTCGCGCTCGGGCGCTTTCTCGATCGCCGGCGATCGCTCTGAGGCGCGGGCTCGCGCTCGCCCGGACTTTGCCCTAAGGGGCGCGCGATGACCGACAACGCTCCCGATCCCGCGCTGCTCGCCAAGGCCGAGACCCTGACCGAGGCGCTGCCCTATCTCCAGCGCTATGCCGGCGCGACCTTCGTCGTGAAATATGGCGGCCACGCGATGGGCGACCCCGAACTCGCGCGCGATTTCGCCGAGGACGTGGTGCTGCTCCAGGCGGTCGGGATCAATCCGATCGTCGTCCATGGCGGCGGGCCGCAGATCGGCGCGATGCTCAAGCGGCTCGGGGTCGAATCGCAGTTCGTCGGCGGGCTGCGGGTCACCGATGCCGAGACCGCGCGGATCGCCGAGATGGTCCTCGCCGGCTCGATCAGCAAGGAAATCGTCGGCTGGATCGGCCAGGCCGGCGGCAAGGCGGTCGGCATTTCGGGCAAGGATGCGGGGCTCGTCACCGCCGAGAAGGTGCAGGGGCGCGAGGCCAATCCGCTGAGCGGGATCGAGCGGCATGTCGATCTCGGCTTTGTCGGCGAGCCGACCGCTGTCGACCCGGCGATCCTCCATTCGCTCGCCGCGCAGGGCTTTATCCCGGTCGTGTCGCCGATCGCGCTCGGCACCGACGGGCACACCTACAACATCAACGCCGACACCATGGCCGGCGCGATCGCCAGCGCCTGCGGCGCCAAGCGCTTCTTCCTGCTCACCGACGTCGCCGGCGTCCTTGACAAGGGGGGCGAGCTGATGACCGATCTCGATCCCGCGGGCATCGCCGCGCTCAAGGCCGACGGCACGATCTCGGGCGGGATGATCCCGAAGGTCGAGACCTGCGTCGCCGCGGTCGAGGCGGGAGTCGACGCCGCGGTGATCCTCGACGGGCGCGTCCCGCACGCGATGCTGCTCGAGATCTTCACCCGGCGCGGCGCCGGCACGCTGGTCCACGCCTGAACGACACGCTATCTATATGCCAACCACCCTTTACGGAGAACGGGTTTGATCCTGATCCTCGACATCCTCAAGATCATCCTGACCGTCATCTGGTGGATCATCATCGTCCAGGCCATCCTGTCGTGGCTGATCGCGTTCAACGTGATCAACACGCACAATGAATATGTCGGTGCGATCTGGCGCGCGCTCCAGAAGATGACCGATCCGATCTACCGCCCGATCCGGCGGGTGCTGCCCGATTTCGGCGGGCTCGATCTTTCGCCGATGGTCGTGCTGGTGATCCTGCTGATCCTCGATCAGGCAGTGATGCCGGCGCTCTACCGCTTGGCCTACGGCGCGCCGCTCTGAGCCGGGCGGGCGCGGCATGGACGCTGCGCCTCTCGGGAATAGAGATTGCCGTGCGCGTGACGCCGCGCGCGTCGCGTGACGCGTTCGCGGCGGGAACGGCAGAGCATTTCGTCGCGCGATTGGCCGCGCCTCCCGTCGAAGGCGCGGCGAACGCGGCGCTGATGCCGCTGGTGGCCCAGGCCTTCGGCGTTCCCAGGCGCGCCGTGACCTTGCTGGCGGGCGACACCGCACGTCTCAAGCGGCTCGCCATCGCCGGCGATCCCGACATGCTGGCGAAGATCGCCGCCAGCCTCTATGGACGCGAGCCATGAGCGCAGCACTGATCGACGGCAAGGCTTTCGCGGCGGGGCTTCGCGCCCGGATCGCGGAGCGGGTTCCCGCATTCCGGCAAGCGGCGGGTCGCGCGCCCGGGCTCGCGGTGGTGCTGGTCGGAGAGGACCCCGCATCCGCGGTCTATGTCCGCTCGAAGGGCAAGCAGACCCGCGAGGCGGGGATGGAGAGCTTCGAACACAAGCTGCCTGCCGATACCGATCAGGCGACGTTGCTCGCCCTGGTCGAGCAGCTCAACGCCGATCCTGCCGTCGACGGCATCCTCGTCCAGCTGCCGCTGCCGGCGCATCTCGACGCCGACGAAGTGCTGCTGCGGATCGACCCCGACAAGGATGTCGACGGCTTCCATCCGGTCAATGCCGGCCGCCTCGCTACCGGGCTGCCGGGATTCGTGCCGTGCACGCCCCTCGGCTGCCTGATGCTGCTCGAGGACCGGCTGGGCGACCTCAGCGGGCTGGACGCGGTGGTGATCGGCCGTTCGAACATCGTCGGCAAGCCGATGGCGGCATTGCTCACGGCGAAGAGCTGCACCGTGACTTTGGTCCATTCGCGCACCCGCAACCTGCCGCATTACCTGCACCATGCCGACATCGTCGTCGCTGCGGTCGGCCGTCCGCATTTCGTCAAGGGCGAATGGCTCAAGCCGGGCGCGACGGTGATCGACGTCGGCATCAATCGCACCGAGAGCGGCCTTACCGGCGACGTCGATTTCGACAGCGCCGCGAGCGTGGCGGCGGCGATCACCCCGGTTCCCGGCGGCGTCGGCCCGATGACGATCGCGGTGCTGCTGCGCAACACGCTGGTGGCGGCGCATCGCCGCGAGGGAGTGGCGCTCGACGAGGGGGAAATCTGATGCTGGCCCTGCTGCTGCTCGCCGCGGATCCTGAAATGACTGCGGTCGATGCGGAGAATGCCTTTCGTCGCGCCGCGCAGGCCGAGGGGCAGTGGACCGCCTTCCGCAAGTTCGCGACCGAGGACGCGATCGTGTTCATGCCGCAGCCCGAAAAAGCGCAGCAGGCGCTGCCGGTCAAGAACCCGCCGATCGCCGTGCAATGGTGGCCGGCGGAGAGCTATGTCTCTTGCGACGGCAAGACCGCCGTCAATACCGGCCCATGGGTTCGGCCAAGGGGCACGGGCTATTTCACCACCGTCTGGCACCGGCAGGACGATGGTGGCTGGAAATGGTCGATCGATCAGGGTGACGATCTCGCAAAGCCGCGCCCGTTGCCCGACAAGCCGCGAGTCAAAGTCGCGTCCTGTGCGCCGATCAGCGAACCGGTTGCCAGTCCGGCGGGTCCGTTCGGCGGAAAGGGCGGCGAGGGGCAGTCTGCCGACGGAACCCTGTTATGGCATTGGCACGTCGCTCCCGACGGTGCGCGCACCTTCGATGCCTCGATCTGGAACGGCAAGACGTTCGTGCTCGTCGTTTCCAACGAAGCGGCGGCCCCCAAATGATCGAACTCTTCGTTTCCGCCTTCGTCACCTTCTTCGTCGTGATCGATCCGCCCGGCTGCGCGCCGATCTTCGCCGGACTCACCAACGGCGTGAGCGCGGTGCACCGCCGGGCGATGGCAGTGCGCGCGGTGCTCGTCGCCTCGGCGATCCTGCTCGGCTTCGCCCTGTTCGGCGAGCCGCTGCTCAAGGCGCTCGGGATCAGCCTCAACGCCTTCCGCATCGCTGGCGGAATCATGCTGTTCCTGATCGCGCTCGAGATGGTGTTCGAGAAGCGCACCGAGCGCCGCGAGGATCGGGCCGAGAAGATCCGCGCCGAGGAGCCCACCGACATCTCGATCTTCCCGATGGCGATGCCGATGATCGCGGGGCCGGGATCGATCGCCTCGGTGATGCTGCTGATGTCGCAGTCCAACGGGCTCACCGCCTCGGCGGTGGTGCTCGCGGCGATGGCGTCGATCCTCGCGCTCACCCTGCTCGCATTGCTGATCGCCGGGCCGATCATGCGGATCGTCGGCGCGCGGATCGAAGCCGTGGTCTCACGGCTGCTCGGCGTGCTGCTCGCCGCGCTCGCCGCGCAGTTCGTGATCGACGGGCTCCGCGCGAGCTTCAGCGCCGGGGCGGCGCTTTCGGGGCACTGACCGGCCGCTCAGGCAGGTCGTAGCGGATCCGCCACAGCCGGAACGGCGACTTTTCGGGCAGCGCCACCGGTTCGAGCCAATGGGGCACCTGCCCGCGATGCAGCTGCGCGTAGAAGCCGTTGGGGCTGCGCGCGCGGTAGACCGTGCTCTCGGACATGTCGGGGCAGACCAGCAGATACTGCGCCTTGTGCCGCGCCGCGATCGGGCGGAAGCCGCTCGCCGGGCCGGTAAAGGCGCGGTGGACGTCGAGGATCGCGGCGCCATTGCGGTGATAGGGGCCGGCGATCCCGTAGTGATGGGTGATCGTGATCAGCCGCGGCCCCATGTCGACATGGCTGAACAGGATCGCGCGCGGGATCGTGTTGAGCGGGCGTAGCGACGTGGTCCGCGCGCAGGCGGCATTGGCTTGCGCGACCTTGTCCGATCCGCGCTTCGCCTGGCCCTTTTCCGCAGGCAGCCACGGCAGGACCAGCCCGGCGAACAATCCGGAGACGAGCAGGAAGGCGATCGCCGAGCCGAATACGCGCACCAGCATCGACGAGCGGGCGAGGAACCACGGCACCACAAGCCACGCCAGCGCGGTCGCCCCCGGCACGCTCAGCATCTGCGCGGCGGGGCCGGCGCGGACCTGCCAGAGCAGCATCGCCGCGGCGAAGGCGGTGAACAGCGCGATGGCGGCCCAGGCCACCGCCGCTTCGCTCCGGCGCGCCCGCCACGTCGCGACCAGCGCGCCGAGGATGCCGATCGCCGGCAGCACCGCGATCGGGAAGCCGGTCTTGAACGGGTGGCGGTAGATCGGCCGCGCCTCGCGGACATTGTTGAGCCAGGTCCGCGCGAGCTCGTCGGAGACCTGTTCGGGCCGGCCGAGGCATTGCGGGAAGAGCAGCACGAAGCCGGCGACGATCGCTCCGCCCGCGAGCGCGGCGAGCCCGAGCCGGATCCAGCGATTGTCGGTGCGCACCAGCGACAGCGCGAACACCAGCGTCCCCGCCGCGACCATGACGCTCAGCCATACCGGGGTCAGCGCATCGCAGCGCAGCGCCTGATTGGCGTTCGACGCGAACAGCGCGAAGCCGAGCGCGGTGCCGCCGGCGAGGCTCAGTCCATAGACCTGCATCCGCCGCGCGTCGCCCGCGTCCCATACCCAGCGCAGCACGATGATCGCCCCCGCCATCGCGCAATAAGGCAGCATCTCGAGCCCGATCGTCAGCGACAGCGCGCTCGACAGGCCGACCGTCGCGCCGCCGCGCGCGCGGCGGGTGTCGGCCAGTCCGGCGACGGTGAGCGCGAGGCAGGCGAGCTGCCAGCCATGATGATCGACGCGCATCGGCGCGTACATCAGCAGGGTAGAGGTGCAGCCCATCAGGATGACGAGCGCGAGCGGCCAGGCGTGCGGCGCGACGAGGCGGCGGACGGTCAGGCTGAGCCCGGTCATCGTCACCGCCAGCGGCAGCAACGGCGCGAGCCCGCACGCCCATTTCTCGGCGGCAGCGGTGCCGAGGAACGGCTTGAGCAGCAGGATCAGCCCGGCGATCGGCAGGTCGACGATGCGCGACCAGTGGATGTCGAACCCGCCCAGCGCCGGATCGAGCCGATATTGGCGCAGATCGTACCAGCCCTGCCCCGCCAGCAGCGCGCGGACCTGCATCAGCCGCATATTGTCGTCGGTGTCGCCGAGGACGAGCCAATAGATGTTGCCCTGGCGCTGCCACAGATACCAGGCGACGACGCCCAGCCAGAACAGCAGCGTGCCGGCCAGCCAGCGCCGGTCCAGTTCCTTGTCGATGCGCAACTCGCTGAGCTTCAAAATGGCTTCCCTCGCTCCCTGCCCCGCATTAGGGCGGCGCCTTACGCGAGGGCAAGCCGAACTAGTGACCGCATTCCTGCAGCGCCTGGAAACCCTGAAGACGAGCGGGGTGCTCGGCCAGCTGATCCGCTTCGGCATCGCCGGCGGGATCACCACCGCGCTGTACACGCTCGTCTACTCGCCGCTCGCCGCGTTCCAGATCACTTCGGAGCAGGTCGCCAACGTCTGCGGCTATCTCGTGGCGATGCTCTCGGGCTATCTGCTCCACAGCAAATGGAGCTTCCGCGGCCATAGCGCCGAGGCGAAGCAGACGACGTGGCGCTTCTTCCTCGTCTCGCTGGTAAGCTACGGGCTCAACACCTTCTTCGTCTGGCTGCTGACCGACGATGCGGTGCTCGCGGGGCCGTGGTGGTGGCCGCTGATCCCGATCCTGTTCGTAACCCCGCTGATCACTTTCGCGCTCAACCGCATCTGGGTATTCGGCTGAACCAGCCCAAGGAAGTCTGATGGACCGTATCGTCTACGAGCGCATGGCCGCGCACGACACCACGCATTGGTGGTACCGCGCCCGCCGCGAGATCCTCGCCGATTACCTCACGCGCTGGGGCGATCTGCCGCAGGGCGCGCGCATCCTCGAGATCGGCTGCGGCACCGGGCACAACTTGCCGATGCTCGCGCGCTTCGGCGAGATCGACGCGATCGAGATCGACGAGACCGCCGGCGCCAAGGCGAGCGAGCGACTCGGCAAGCCGGTCGGCACCGCGCCGCTGCCCGAACTGGCCGGCGTCGCACCGGGCAGCTACGATCTCGTCGCGGTGCTCGACGTGATCGAGCATGTCGAGGACGACATCGCCGCGTTGAAGGCGATCGCGAAGGCGCTCAAGCCGGGCGGCAAGATCCTGATCACCGTGCCGGCACATCAATGGATGTGGAGCGCGCACGACGTCGTCAATCACCACAAGCGCCGCTATTCGAAGGCGGGCTTCGCCGCGGCGCTCGACGCGGCGGGCCTCAAGGGCAGCAAGCTCGGCTATTTCAATTCGCTGCTCTTCCCGGTCGCGGTCGCGGCGCGCTTCGCCGGCAAGCTGATGGGCAAGGACGACAGCGACGATTCGCCGCCGCCCAAGCCGCTCAACGCCTTGTTCGAGGGGATCTTCGGACTCGAGCGGCACCTTGTCGGCCGCATGCCGCTGCCCCCCGGCCTGTCGCTGATCACGCTGGCTTCGCCGAAATAGATCCTCCCCCGCCGCGCGAGGGGGGATTTCACTCTGCCGCTTCGGGCCGCACCATTTGCGGCGAGACGCTGACCTCGCCCGAATCCTCGAAGCGATAGCCGAGCGACGCGTGGCCGCGCACCGGCCCCGCCACGTCGGCGACGAGATAGAGCGGCCGCCGCTTCGACTCGACATAGAGCCGCCCGAGATATTCGCCGATCATCCCGAGCACGAACATCTGCACCGCACCGAGCACGACGACGACGAGCATCAGCGAGGTCCAGCCGGGGATCGCCGCGCCGAACAGCCAGGCCACCAGAATATACAGCACGAGCAGCGCCGAGGCCGCGGTCAGCAGCAGCCCGACATGGCTGGCGAAGCGCAGCGGCGCGGTCGAGAAGCCGGTGATCGCGTCGAGTGCGAAGCGGATCATCTTGGCGAGCGGATATTTGCTCTCGCCGGCATGCCGCTCGTGGCGGTCATAGGGAAAAGGCACCTGCTTGAAGCCGATCCACGCCACCATTCCGCGGATGAAGCGCGCCTGCTCGGGCAGGGACAGGAACGCGTCGAGCGCGCGCCGCGACATCAGCCGGAAGTCGCCGGTGTCGAGCGGGATCGGCGTGTCGGTGATCCGGTCGAGCATGCGATAGAAGAAGGCGGCGGTGATCTTCTTGAAGATCGTCTCGCCGTCGCGCTTGCGCCGCACCGCATAGACGACGTCGGCGCCCTGGCTCTTCATCGCCGCGCGCATGTCGGTGAGCAGTTCGGGCGGGTCCTGCAGATCGGCGTCGATGATCAATATCTCCTCGCCGGCGCAGAGGTCGAGCCCGGCGGTCAGCGCGAGCTGGTGGCCGTGGTTGCGCGAGAGATTGATCGCGACCAGCCGCGGATCGCCTTCCGACAGGCGCTGCATGACCTTCCAGCTCGCGTCGCGCGAACCGTCGTTGATCAGGACGATCTCGTAATCGTCGCCGACGCTCGCCCGCGCGGCCTCGGAGACGCGCGCATGCAGCATCTCGAGGCACGCCTCTTCATTGTAGCAGGGGATGACGACGGAGAGCTTGGGCCTTTTCATGACCGGCCGCTGTAACGCCGCGCGGCTCCGGCGTCACATGAAATTGCGCGCGGTGGGTGCCGTCTGCGGATTTCGTTACGGGATTGACCTTCCCCACCGAGGCTCCTACCCAGCAGCTAATGCGAGTCAGTCGCACTAGCGAAAGGGTTGAAACGCCGGGTTGGGTGAGGGGGATCAGCGTGCTCGCATGCGTGGCGGCGATGCCGGCGCTGGCGCAGGACGGCACGCCAGGCGTATCGGCCGGGGACGTCGACGCCGCCGACCCGCGCCCGATCACCGTCAGTGCGACGCGCCAGCCGCTCGCCACCGTCGATGCCCCCGCCACCGTCACCGTGATCGGCGCCGGCAGGATCGCCGACGAGCTCGCCACCGACATCAAGGAACTCGTCCGCTACGAGCCGGGAGTCAGCGTGCCGCGGTCGCCGACCCGTTTCGGCGCGGCGCTCGGCGTCACCGGCCGCGCCGGCAATGAAGGCTTCGTCATCCGCGGCATCGGCGGCAATCGCGTGCTGATGCAGGTCGACGGCGTGCGCGTGCCCGACGGCTTCGCCTTCGGCGCACAGGTTGCCGGACGCGGCGACTATGTCGATCTCGGGCTGATCCGGTCGGTCGAGATCCTGCGCGGACCCGCCTCGGCGCTTTATGGCAGCGACGGCCTTGCCGGCGCGGTGAGCTTCGTCACCAGCAATCCGGTCGACTTCCTGCAAGGCGACAAGCCGGTCGGCGGGCTCGTCCGCACGGCGTATAATTCCTTCGACGAAGAATTCTCCGAAACCGCGATCGTCGCGGGGCGCAGCGGCGACTGGTCGGGCATGCTGGCCTATACCCGCCGCGACTGGTCCGAGCTCGACAACAAGGCCGCGGTCGGCGGCAACGGCGCGGCGCGCACCGAACCCAATCCGCAGGACGGCCGCTCGAACGCCATGCTCGGCCGCATCGTCTACGCGCCCGGCAACGGCAATCGCTTCCGCCTCACCGGCGAGTATCTCGACACCTGGCTGTTCACCGATGTGCTGACCGGGCGCACCGCCAGCGTCGACCTGCTCCAGGCGCGCGACACCGGCCGGCGCGGCCGCATCGCCGGCGACTGGACGTGGCAGGGCGAGGGGGCGTTCGACCATGCCCGGATCAGCGCCTTCTGGCAGGATGCCGAGGACCGCCAGTTCACCGATGAGGACCGCACCCCGGCGGCCGATCGCGAGCGCCTCAACACGTTCGAGAACCGCGTCTATGGCGGCTCGGTCGAGCTGCGCGCGGGCTTCGCGACCGGCGGGCTCGACCATCGGCTGGTGTTCGGCGGCGACATCAGCCGCACGCATCAGGAGGGGCTGCGCGACGGCGTGGTCCCGCCCGCGGGCGAGGTGTTTCCGACCCGCGCCTTTCCCGCAACGGACTATGGCCTCGCCGGCGCCTTCATCGCCGACGAGATCGCGATCGGCGCGCTGACGCTCTATCCGGCGCTCCGTTTCGACGCCTATGATCTGTCGCCGGAAGACGATCCGCTGCTGCCCAGCTTCGCCGGCGCCGCGCAGAGCGGCTCGCGCGTCTCGCCCAAGCTCGGCGCGGTCCTCAGGACCGGCGGCGGCGTGCGCTTGTTCGCCAACTACGCCCAGGGCTTCAAGGCGCCCGAGCCGAGCCAGGTGAACCAGTTCTTCGAGAATCTCGCCTTCGGCTACACCTCGCGTCCCAATCCGAACTTGGGACCCGAGACCAGCGAGAGCATCGAGGCGGGGCTGCGCTATGAGGGCGGGCCGCTGCGGATCGATCTGACCGCCTTCCATTCCGACTATGACGACTTCATCTCGCAGGAAGTGGTGAGCGGCGGCTTCACGCCGGCCAACCCGGCAATCTATCAGTTCGTCAATCTCGATCGCGCCGAAGTGAAGGGCGTCGAAGGCCGCATCCAGGCCGATAGCCGCGGCTTCAACGCCACGCTCGCCTTCGCCTATGCCGAGGGCGACGTGATCGATCCCGCGGGCGCGCGCTCGCCTTTGTCGACGGTCGATCCGTTCAAGCTGGTGGTCGGGGCGGGCTATCGCGATCCGGGCGGTCGCGTCGGCGGCCGGCTGACCGCGACCCACGCTGCCCAGAAGGATGTCGAAGCGACCACCGGCATCTGCACCGGCGGCTGCTATCGCCCGGGCGCGTTCACCATCCTCGACGCCACCGCTTTCTTCCGCGTGACCGGGGGACTGACGCTGCGCGCCGGCGTGTTCAACATCTTCGACCGCAAATATGCATGGTGGAACGACGTCCGCGGGCTCGCCGACAGCTCGGCGGTGAAGGACGCCTATACCCAGCCGGGCCGCAACGGCAGCGTCTCGCTCAGCTATCGCTTCTGAAGGAGGGACCGATGAAACGCCTTGGCTTCACCGTCGCGCTTGCGCTGCTCGCCCCCGTTCCGGCGCTCGCCCGGACGGACCCCGCCGCAGCCCCCGCGCCCGCACTCGCCGCCGACCGCGCCGACATTCTCGCCATGGCCGGCAACTACAAGGTCCGCTTCGACATGCAGGAGGCGACCGCATGGCGCGCCGACTATACCCCGATCGCCGCCAAGATCTCGGGCGGGTTCGAGGCGGTGCGCGTGATCGAGGATAGCGGCCGCATCATCCGCCTCCAGCATCTGCTCGTGGTCGACGCCGGCGGCAAGCCGATGGTGATCAAGCATTGGCGGCAGGATTGGGAATATGAGCCCGAGCGCGTGCTGACCTATGCCGGCCCCGATCGCTGGGAGTGGACGGCGCTGACGCCCGAGCAGCGGCGCGGCACCTGGTCGCAAACCGTCTATCAGGTCGACGACAGCCCGCGCTACGGCGGCTGGGGCAGATGGGAGACCGTCGGCGGCGTGCGCCGCTGGCAGTCCGGCCAGAGCTGGCGCCCGCTCGCGCGCCGCGATGCGATCCGCGGACCGGTCTATGACCGCTATCTCGGCGTCAACCGCCACGCATCGTCTCCGGCGGGCTGGATCCACTGGCAGGACAATCTCAAGATGGGCGAAGTGCAGGGGCAGCTCGCCCCGATCGTCCAGGAATATGTCCTCAACAGCTATACCCGGAACGACGGCTTCGCGGTCAAGGCGGCCGACGATTATTGGGCGGCGACCAGGGGCTATTGGGCGGCGATCCGCAGCGAATGGGATCGCATCGCCGCGGCCAAGGGCGGCGTCCGGATCACCGAGGAAGCCGATCACGGCACCGTGATCAGCGGCCGCCTGCTCGAGATCGCCGACGATCTTCAGTCGGGCAAGACCGGCGAGGCCGAGGCGATCCGCACCGCCAAGGCGCTGATGGACCAGGCGACGAAAGCGGCGGGAGGCTGAAAGTAAAATCCTCCCTCGCGAAGCGGGGGAGGATTGGTTCAGGCTCGCTCGGCCGAATTGACGACGTCCGCCGCGCGCAGCGCCGCGAGCAGCCGCATCAGATGCTGCGCGTTGCGCACCTCAAGGTCTATCGTGTTGGTGTGGAAAGTGGTGTCGCGATTGTCCATGCGGAGCCCGAGGATGTTCGCCTTCTGCCCGCCGATCAGCGTCGCCACCGCGCCGAGCGCGCCGGGCTCGTTCTTGAGCGTCACGGCAATCCGCGCGACGCCGCCGTCTGCGCGGTCGCCCCAGGTGAGGTCGACCCAATCCTCCTCGTCGGTCTCGCCGAGCCCGGCGCAGTCGATTCGGTGGACCTCGATCGGCTCGCCCGCGCGGCGCACCCCGACGATGCGGTCGCCGGGAACGGGGCGGCAATCGTCGGAGAAGTTGAACGCGACCCCCGGGGTCAGCCCCTTGATATCGATCGCCCGCGCCTGGCTGGGCATCTCTTCGCCGGCGCCGTCGCTCGATCCGGGCATCACTGCCTCGAGCACTTGGGCGTCGGTCAGCTTGCGCCGCGCGATCGCCTCCATCAGCGCCGCTTCGTCGACGAGCTTGAGCCGCTTGAGCGCGTCCTTGAGCGCCCCTTCGCCGGCCGGGGTCGGCAGCCGCTGGACGATCTCGTCATAGAGCTTGCGGCCGAGCCGGATCGTCTCGTCGCGTTCCTTGTGGCGGATGTGGCGACGGATCGCCGCGCGCGCCTTGCCGGTGATCGCGAAGTTGAGCCAGTTCGCCTGCGGCTCCTGCGCCTTGGAGCGCAGGATCGCGACCTGATCGCCCTGCTGGATCTCGGTGCGCAGCGGCACGACCTTGCCGTTGACCTTGGCGCCCACCGCCTGGTCGCCGAGATCGGTGTGCACCGCATAGGCGAAGTCGATCGGGGTCGCGCCCTTGGGCAGCTGGATCAGCTCGCCCTTGGGGGTGAAGGCGAAGATCCGATCCTGATACATCGCCATCCGGGTATGCTCGAGCAGCTCCTCGGGGCTTTCGGCATGCTCGAGGATCTCGATCAGGTCGCGGATCCAGCTGACCTGGGTGTCGGGGCGCACCGAATCCTGCTTGTACGCCCAGTGCGCGGCGAGTCCGAACTCGGCGCGGGCGTGCATGTCGCGGGTGCGGATCTGGATCTCCACGCGGGTGTCGCCGGCGTGCATGATCGTGGTGTGGAGCGAACGATAGCCGTTGCGCTTGGGGGTCGAGATATAATCCTTGAACCGCCCCGGCACCATCGGCCAGCGCCGGTGGATCACGCCGAGCGCGCGATAACACTCCTCCTCGCTGTCGACGATCGCGCGGAACGCCATCACGTCGGAGAGCTGCTCGAGCGAGACGTGGCGCTCGGACATCTTCTTCCAGATCGAATAGGGGTGCTTCTCGCGCCCCGACACTTCGGCGTCCATCCCGCCGCGGCCGAGCAGCAGCTTCAGTCCCGAGGCGATCTTGGCGATGCGGTCCTCGCCCTCGACCTTGAAGCTCTCGAGCCGCCGGGTGATGCTCTCATAGGCCTCGGGCTCGAGCTCCTTGAAGGCGAGGCTCTGCATCTCCTTCATGAACTCGTACATGCCGATCCGCTCGGCGAGCGGTGCATAGATGTCCATCGTCTCGCGGGCGATGCGCTTGCGCTTGTCCGGGTTCTTGATGTGGTGGAGCGTCCGCATGTTGTGCAGCCGGTCCGCCAATTTGACCAGCAGCACGCGGATGTCGTCGGACATCGCGAGCAGGAATTTGCGCAGATTCTCGGCGGCGCGCTCGCTCTCGGTCTGCGCCTCGATCTTGGAGAGCTTGGTGACGCCGTCGACCATCCGCGCGACATTGTCGCCGAACAGCCGCTGGATCTCCGCCGGGGTCGCGACGGTATCCTCGATCGTGTCGTGGAGGATCGCGGTGGCGATCGTCTCGTCGTCGAGGTGGAGGTCGGTGAGGATGCCCGCCACTTCGATCGGATGGCTGAAATAGGGATCGCCGCTGGCGCGCTTCTGGCTGCCATGGGCGTTGACCGAGAATACATAGGCGCGGTTGAGCAGCGCCTCGTCGGCCTCGGGGTCGTAGGACAGGACCCGGTCTACAAGTTCATATTGACGCAGCACGGGGCCTAGATGGCGCCCCGTGCTGCTGCATTGCAATGTTTTTCGAGCGTTCTGGCGCGGTTAGCGCCCGAAGCCGGTGCGATCAGCGCGCCTTGGTGTTGCACTTGGCGAGCGCGTCGGCGTCGAAATCGGTGCCGTTGGCGCGGAACGACGAGAGCTGGCCGACCTCGCGGGCGACGAGTTCGCACACGATATTGTCGCGCGCATTCGCCTTCGAGGCGAGGCAGACGCCCTCGCCGCACTTCCAGATCGTCGAGCGCGTGACGAGGCTGGTCTTCTCCGGCGCGGTCACCGGCGTGGCGGCGTAATAGCCGCGCGCGCTCTGCGCCAAACCAATCGCGGGGGTGAGCGCCAGCGTTGCCGCGGCCGCTGCCGCGACGGCAAGATAACGGGTCATGTCTGCCTCCTGGGGAACCTTCGAGCGCAACATCAGTTGCGAATCAATACCTAATTGACAGCCAGATAAGTTGCAAGCAGAAACTCTTGCTGCGTTGCAATGTGTTATGGCGTTTCCCAGCTTGGGCGAATTGGAGTAAGGTGTTCAGTCATGGGTGGTGCCGTCCGAGAGTCGCTGCGCGAGCTGGCGAAAGATTGCAGCCTTCCGGCAGCGCTGGAGGCGATGGGCGAGCGCTGGTCGTTCCTGATCCTGCGCGGCTCGTTCAACGGGCTCCACCATTTCGAGGAATTCCAGTCCGAGCTCGGCATCGCCCGCAACATCCTCGCCAATCGGCTGGCGCGGCTGGTCGACAAGGGCATTCTCGAACGGCGGCCCTGCCCCGAGGATCGCCGCAAGATCGAGTATCGTCTCACCGACAAGGGCTATGCGCTGCTCCCGACGATGATCGCGTTGCGCCAATGGGGCGAGCGCTGGGAAACCTGCGTCCCCGCCTTTCCGGTGCTGGTCGATGCGCGCGATCGCCGGCCGATCGCCCCGGTCACGGTCCAGGCGCAGGACGGGCGCGTCCTGCAGAAGGGCGATCTCGTCTGGGCGCTCCCGGAGGACGTTGCCGACGACGCAGACGAGGTGCCGGAGATGCGCGCCGCCGAATAGGCGCTCCTCGCCGAACTGCGGCGCCCGCTCCCATCGATGCGCCCGAATTTATTTCGGTGCTGCAACGCAACAAATTCGCGCCGGGGAAGTTTTGTCCGCACCGATGCCGCACACGTCCGGCGTATCAGGACTGCGGCGTCGGTCAGTCTCCCGCGACTGGCACCATCATGACCGGCGCTTGTCTCTCGCCGGCGAGCGGCACCAGCAAACCCCGGCCAAGCCCCCGCAAGCGCCGATTTCGCCGTGCTGCGCCGCAAGATTTCTCGCCCCGTTTACGCTTCGTTAACCTCTCTGCCTCATCTTTCGATAACGGTTTTCGGCAATTCGAACCTTTGATCGGAGGGTGGCCAGTGTATCGGCGCATCGTCACGCTAGCCTTGTGTTCGGCACTTGCCGCCTGCGCGGCCAAGGCGCCGCCGCATCTCGTCGTCGTCAACACTGTCGCCGTCGAGAAGGCGCCCGTCTGGAAATCGGCCATCGCGCCGCAGGACGAGCTCCGGCTCGAGAGCCTTCGCACCAGCTGGAACGGGCTCCACGCCAAATTGTCGCCGCGCACCCGCACCGCGCAGGGCAAGCTCGTCGACCCCGGAGCGGGTCTCGACATGCCCACTTTGTCGCCCGGCTCCTATCGCTGCCGCGTCGTCAAGCTGCGCACCCCGGCGCGCGGCGCCGCGACGGCGCGCAGCTCGAGCAGCGATTTCTGCCATGTCTCGGGCACCGCCGAGGGCGTCGCCTTCGTCAAGCAGACCGGCGGCGACCCGGCCGCGGGCTATTTCTATCCGGACGGCAAGCGCTACGTCTTTCTCGGCGCCCGCCAGCGCCGCGCCGGCGACAATTCGCTCGGCTATGGCAACGAGCCCGGCCGCGACATGGTCGGCGTGGTCGAGCGGGTCGGCGGCTTCCGCTGGCGCCTCGCCGTCGCCGGTGTCGACGATCGCCAGCTCGACATCTACGAGCTCACCCCGGTTCCCGCCGACCAGCAGCCCAAGGGCTGATCCGGGGCGCTCAGCACCAGGGCTGGCGCCGCCCGACCCAGCGTCGCGCAAGACCCTCGTCGACCAGCTGCTCGCCGAGCGAACGCCCGCCGCGCGTAACCACCCGCAGCTTGCGGCCATAGCGGTCCGTGTCGCGATCGGCGATCTCGAGCGAGACCGGCCCCGCGTTGAGCAGCGCCTGCAGCCGTGCCGTCGCCGCCTTGCCCAGCCGCGCCTCTTCGGGGCAGCGCGGCGGATGGGTCTCGGGCGCATCGATGTCGGCGACGCGAATGCGCTCGCCGTCGAGCCAGAAGGTGTCGCCGTCGACTACGCAATTGGTGCCGCCGCCGCGATGGCAAAAGCCGAACCGTCGGGTGACCGCCGGCTCGCCCCCGCGCCTGCCGGCGGCGAGCGCGTCGGCCTCGGTGGCCGCGACCGTCACGGGCGCAGCCACCGGCAGTCCGCCGCTGAGCGTGGCCCCGAGCGCGCCGCCGACGGCGATCACCGCGAGCAGCGCGATCCGGAAGCCGGGCCCACTGCCACGCGCGCGGTGGCTCCGGCGTCCTCGCGACGCGCGGAGCTGGCGATGGAATTCGGGCGCGTGCCGCATCGCGTCAGCCTGGACCGCGACTGGTAAGCAAAGCGTTTGCGGCCGCCGGCCCTCGCGCCGCCGCTCCGGGCTCCCGAAGACGACTCCGTTTCGGACCCACTTCGCTCCAAAGCGGAGCCGAACCATGGCAGGATGCGCGCATGGCAGAAGGCGACGCTCCTCGGGTTGAATATGCGTGCGAACGCTGCGGCAGTGTCGCCGTGACGCGCGACGCCTGGGCCGAATGGAGTCTGGAAAACCAGATTTGGGCGCTCAGCGAGATATTCGATTTCGCCTTCTGCCATACCTGTCACCGCGAGACCCGGCTCGTCGAGCGCGCACCGCGTCAGGACCCGCGCCCATAACCGCGCCCGGACCCGCATCACGAACCGCGCTCGCGTCAGGAACCGCGTCAACCAGCGTCACCGCGCCGGGCAGCCCTTGCCGGTCTCCTTGCAGAACGCCTTGCGCGCGTCCGCCTTGAAGTCGAGCTCGCCGACCTTGGCCATCGCCTCGAGCATTGCTGCCGGAGTCGCCTCGCGCCAGCGCCGCGCTGCATCGCCTTCGTTGAACGCGACCAGCGTGCGCAGATCCTCGATCGTCAGCCGGCTCGCATAGGCATTGCCGGTCGCGGTCATCAGCCGCTCGAAGCCGTCGATGCCGACCGCACGCGCGACCCGGCGGAGCGCCGCCTTGTCGGCGTCGCTCCAGTCGGGATGCTCGGCGACGAGCTCCTCGGTCTCCTTGGCGGTGATCGCCGGCAGCAGCGCGGCCAGCGTGCCCGTCTCGGCCAGCCGCCGCCCGAGCGCGAGCGCCTCGGCGCCCGGATCGGGCGTGGCGAGAAGCAAGGCGAGGGTCAGGATCATTGCGCCACGCCCAATTGCCAGAGCACGAACGCCATCTCGTCGGCGGATTCCTTGAGGCTCTCCCAGCGGCCTGACTTGCCGCCATGCCCCGCGCCCATGTTGGTCTTGAGCACGAGGACATTGTCGTCGGTCTTGGTCGCGCGCAGCTTCGCCGCCCATTTGGCCGGCTCCCAATAGGTCACCCGCGGATCGTTGAGCCCGCCCGAGATGAACATCGGCGGATAGCCCTGCGCCGCAACGTTATCGTACGGCGAATAGGAACGGATCAGCGCAAATGCCTCGGGATCCTCGATCGGATTGCCCCATTCGGGCCACTCGCCGGGCGTGAGCGGCAGTTGGGGATCGAGCATCGTGTTGAGCACGTCGACGAACGGCACGTCGGCGATCACCACGCCCCACAGATCGGGGTCGGAATTGACCACCGCGCCCATCAGCTCGCCGCCGGCAGAGCGGCCCGCGATCGCGATCCCGCCCTTATGGGTGAAGCCCTGCTCGATCAGCCCCTTGGCGGCGTCGACGAAGTCGTTGAAGCTGTTGGTCCGCTTGGCGAGCTTGCCGTCATGATACCATTGCTGGCCGAGATCGTCGCCGCCGCGGATATGCGCGATCGCGAACGCCATGCCGCGATCGAGGAACGACATCCGGCTCGTCGAGAAGCCCGGCGGAATCGCGAAGCCATAGGCGCCATAGGCATAGAGATAGAGCTTGCCGCTGCCGTCGCGCGGAAAGTCCTTCGGATAGACGATCGACACCGGCACCTGCGTGCCGTCGCGCGCGGTGATGTTGAGCCGCTCGGTGCGGTACTTCGACGCGTCGTAGCCGCTCGGGATCTCCTGGACCTTGAGCGTCTCGGTCGCGCCGGTGGCGACGTCGTAATCCTGCATCGTTCCCGGGGTGACCATCGACTGGTAGCTCAGTCGCAGCTTGTCGACGGCATATTCGGGATTGTCGTCGAGCCCGGCGACATAGCTCGCCTCGGGGAAGTTGAGCCGCACCGGCGCGATCGCCGGGTCGTAGCGGTGGAGCTCGACCTGATCGAGCCCGTCCTCGCGCCCCTCGACGATGAAGAAGTCGGCGAAGCAGCTCACCCCGGTCATGTAGAAATGCGGCGACGGCGCGATCCGCTCGACCCAGGCGCCCGGATTGGCGAGGTTTGCGGTCACCAGCCGGAACTGCGGATCCACGTCGTTGGTGTGGATGAACAGCGTGTCGCCATGAAGGTCGACGTCATATTCGCGACCGGTCTTGCGCGGGCTGACGAGAATCGGCTCGGCGAGGGGATTGTCGGCGGGGTAGAGCCGGATCTCGCTGGTGTCGTGATCGCTGGTGGTGAGCAGGATCCAGTTGCGGTCGCTGCTCAGCTCGGCGCCGACCGAGAAGCCCAGTTCCTCCTCGTGATAGACGACGACGTCCTCGCTCGACGACGTACCGAGCCGGTGAAGCTTGATCGTCCGCGTCCGCCAATTCTCGTCGGTGACGCCATAGAGGATGGCGTCGCCGCCGCGCGTGAAGACGATGTTGCCGATCGTCCCCTCGATCGAGACATCGCCCCATTTGCCGGCCGCGCCCTCGATCTTCTCGCCGATCGCGTCGCCGCCCTGCAGGTCCTTGAAGCGGATCGTGTAGCGTTCCGAGCCGTCATCGTCCGAGGACCACGCCATCAGCGTGCCGTCCTCGCTGATCGTGAGCGCGCCGACGCGGAAATATTCCTTGCCCTCGGCAAGCGACGGCTCGTCTAGGATCAGCTGGTCGGCGGTGCCGTCGTCGGGCGCGCCGACGGGGCGGCGCCACCAGCGCGGATATTCGCCGCCGGTCTCGAAGTCTGTCCAGTAAAACCAGTCGCCGTCCTTTTGCGGCACGGTCGATTCGTCTTCCTTGATCCGCCCGCGCATCTCCTCGAACAGCCGCGCGCTGAGCGGCTTGATCGGCGCCATCACCGTCTCGAAATACGCGTTCTCGGCCTCGAGATAGGCGAGCACGTCCTTGTCGGTGACGTTGGGGTAGCCGGGGTCGCGCAGCCACGCCCACGGATCCTCGATGGTCACGCCATGAGCGGTGAAGCTGTGCGGGCGGGTGGCGGCGACGGGGGGCTTGGGAAGATCGGTCATCCCCCGCCCATATCGCGCCGCCGCGGGCGTGTCGAAGGCTTGCATTCAGCCGAGCGGCAGCGCCGGCTGCTCGGCCCGGTTGGCGCGGACGATCCGGTTCCGGCCCGTCTGTTTGGCGTCGTACAGCGCCTCGTCGGCGCAGTTGAGCGCTTCCTCGATCCCTTCGCCGCCGAAGCGGCAGAGCCCCGCCGAGAAGGTCAGCGCCTGCCCGTCGAGCACGACGATCGGCGTCGCGATCAGCCGTTCGGTCACGCGGGCGAGCACCCGCGCCGCCTCTTCCTCGGTCGCGCCGCGGAACAGCAGTGCGAATTCCTCGCCGCCCCAGCGCGCGACGAGATCGCCGCGGCGCAGTTCGGACGACAGCCGCGCCGCGAAATCGCGCAGCACCCGGTCGCCTTCGTCATGGCCGAAGCGGTCGTTGACCTGCTTGAACCGGTCGAGATCGAGCAATGCGACGGTGCCGCGCCGCTCGGCCGGCAGGAAATCGGCGATGTCGGCAAGGAAGCCGCGCCGGTTGCGCACCCCGGTGAGCAGATCCTCCTTGGCGGCGAGATCGAGCTCGCGCATCCGCGCCCCCGCCGCACTGGCGGCGCGATTGACGCTGCCGAGCAGCTGACCGATCACGTCCTCGCCCGCTTGCGGCAGCGGCGCCACCGTCCCGCCCTCCTCGAGTGTCGCCAGCGCCTCCTGCGCGGCATGGATCGGCGCGAGCAGCGCGCCGATGCCGAACAGCGCGATCACGGTACCGATAACCGTCGCCAGCGTCAGCAGCGCGAACTCGGGAAGCGCGAGCCGTTCGGTGGCGACGCCCCAGCCGACATAAGCGAGCAGCGGCACATGCGTCGCGACGAAGCAGATCGCGAACAGCCGCAGCCGGAAGCTGCGCGGGAACAGGAACGAACTGGCGAGATAGAAGCGCATGACCCCTCGTCCATTTTTGCGACCGAAGGAGCGGCCTCTGCAGGATCGCCCTCAACAGTTTCGGAACAGGCACGATTAACGCGGCGGAAGCCCGCCGCCCGCTCAGCTCTGCAGATGCGGGCGCTCGGCCGGCCAGGGCTGTTCGAGATCGTTGCCGCTGACGATCGTCCGGCCGATGCCGTCGAACCGCGCCAGCGCCCGCGCCGCCGCCCGCTCGATCTCGTCGCGATGCTGCTGGACCAGCGCGGCGCCATCGCCATCGGGTATCCGCGCCGAGAGCGCCTCGAGCACGTCGTACTGCACGGCGAAATCATATTGCTCGCCGCTCGCCTCGCCGGCGAACTCGACCTGCCGGTCGCCGATATTGTCGAACAAGGTCGCCTGATCGATCGTCACCCGGTCCTCGGCCATCCGCGTCTCTCCGTGCAGCTGCTGGTCCGGACCAATCGTCCGGGCGCCCCCGCGGTTCCGGCGATCAGGTCGAGCGGCCGCGCGCGGTGACCGGCCAGACGTCGACCAGCCTGTCGCCCTCGATCACCTGATAGCGGTCGTAGAGGTTCACGGTCGGGTCGCAATGCGGCGGCATCAGCGTCACCCGCGCCCCAAGCCCGGGCAGCCCCGCGCCGAACAATGCGCCATGCTCGTCACCGGTAAAGGCGTAGCGCGAGGCCGTAGGAGCCCCGCCCAGCACTACCGGCACGCCGGCATCGGTTGCGAATGCCTTCAGCCCCGCGTCGATCGTCACCATGTCCGGGGTATTGGCGCTGACCACCGTCGCATCGACGAACAACGCCGGCTCGAAGCGCGGCCCGGCGAGCTCGCAATCGACATATTCGCGGTCGAGAAAGACGTAGGAGCCGACCTGCAGCTCGGTGAACACCCCCAGTGCGGCGTCGATCGCGAAGGTGCCGGTGCCGCCGCCGGTCACCACCGGAATCGCGAACCCGGCTTCCTCCAGCGCATCGAGCACCGTGCGCAGATAGGCGGTACGCTCCTCGATCGCCGTGCGCCGCTCGGCAAGGCTGGCGATATGCTGGTGCGAACCGCAATAATATTGGACGCCGCCCAGCCGCAGCGTGCCCGTCGCGGCGATTGCCCGCGCCAGCGCCACCGCCGCCGCCGCCGAGGTCACTCCGGTGCGATGGCTCCCCGGATCGACGTCGATGAACACCGTCAGCCCGTTTACGGCCGCGCCCAGCGCCCGCGCATTGTCGGGGTGGTCGACCACGACCGACAGCGCGATTCGGGCATGGAGCGCCGCCAGCCGCTCGATTGCCTTCGCCGCCACCACCGGCGAAGTCAGGTGGATGTCGCCGACGCCGTCGTCGGCGAGCGCCTCGGCCTCGGCGAGCTTGGCGCAGCAGATGCCCGCGGCGCCCGCCGCGATCTGCCGCCGCGCGATTGCGCCGCTCTTGTGGGTCTTGGCATGCGGCCGCAGCGCGACGCCCTGCGCGTTCGCGAACGCCGCCATCGCGGCGATGTTGCGGTCGAGCGCGGCACGGTCGACGATCAGGGCGGGCGTGGGCAGGTCGCTGCGGGGAAGGGCCATGCGCCGTCTTAGCGCTTCCAAAATAGGATTCCATCGGCCAACACGGCGCGATTACGGACCGCCAGCTTCCCGCGCGCTTTCCTATGCGACACGCGCGAAGATCGTGAAGTTCGGTCCCCTGTGAAGTTTCGAGGATCCGCCATGTCCAGCTATGCCGACCGCCTCCACGCCCTGCGCGAGCAATTGAAGCGCGACCGGCTCGACGGCTTCGTCGTGCCGCTCACCGACGAGCACATGTCCGAATATGTCGGCGCCTATGCCCAGCGCCTCGCCTGGCTGACCGGGTTCCAGGGCAGCGCCGGCAGCGCCGTGGTGCTGTCGAGCGAGGCCGCGATCTTCATCGACGGGCGCTACACGCTGCAGGTCCGCCAGCAGGTCTCGGCGGATCATTGGCAATACGTCCCGGTGCCGCAGGTGAGCATGGCGTCGTGGCTTGGCGAGCACGCCCCCGATGGCGGCCGCATCGGCTATGATCCATGGCTCCACACCCGCGCCTGGGTCGAGGAAGCGCGCAAGGCGCTCGCCGAGAGGGGCGCCGAGCTGGTCGCGGTCGACACCAATCCGGTCGACGCGGTGTGGCCCGATCGCCCCGCGCCGTCGGATGCGACGATCGCGGTGCAGGACGATTCCGCAGCCGGCCGCAGCTCCGCCGCCAAGCGCGCCGAGATCGTCGAATGGCTCACCGCCCGCAAGGCCGACGCGGTGGTGCTGTCGGCGCTCGATTCGATCGCCTGGGCGTTCAACATCCGCGGCAACGATGTCAGCCACACCCCGGTCGCGCTCGCCTATGCGATCGTCAACGCCGACGGCACCGCCGATCTGTTCGTCGCACCGGAGAAGATCACCGATTCGGTCCGCCAGCATCTCGGCAACGCGATTCGCATCCACGACCGCGCCGCCTTCGCTCCGACGCTCAAGAATTTCGCCGGGAAGCGCGTCGCTGCCGATCCCGAGCGCGCCGTCGCCGCGATCTTCGATTCCCTCGACGCCGGCGGCGCGAAGGTGCTGAGCCTGCGTGACCCCGTCGTCCTCGCCAAGGCGCTCAAGAACCCCGCCGAAATCGCCGGGCACCGGGCCGCACAGGCACGCGATGGCGCGGCTCTGGTGCGCTTCCTCAAATGGTTCGAGGAGACTGCGCCGGCGGGCGGGCTCACCGAAATGTCGGCCGCCGACAAGCTGCGCGAATTCCGCGACGCGACCGGCCTGCTCAAGGACCTCAGCTTCGACACCATCTCCGCCACCGGCCCCAACGGCGCGATCCCGCACTACAAGGTCACCGACGAATCGAGCCTGCCGATCGAGCCGGGCCAGCTCTACCTCGTCGATTCGGGCGGCCAATATGCCGACGGCACCACCGACGTGACGCGCGTCATGCCCGTCGGCGAGCCCACTCCCGAAATGCGCGACCGCTTCACCCGCGTGCTCAAGGGCCATATCGGCATCGCCACTGCGATCTTTCCCGAAGGCACCACCGGCGCCCAGCTCGACAGCTTCGCGCGCGCGCCGCTGTGGGAGGTCGGACTCGATTACGGTCATGGCACCGGCCATGGCGTCGGCGCCTATCTGTCGGTGCACGAAGGGCCGCAGCGGATCGCCCAGCCCTTTTATCCCGGCGGGCAGAGCCTCGAGCCGCTGCGTGCCGGCATGTTCCTCTCGAACGAGCCCGGCTATTACAAGGCCGGCGAATACGGCATCCGCATCGAGAATCTGGTGCTGATCGTCGAGACCGAGATCGCCGGCGCCGAACAGTCCATGCTGGGCTTCGAGACGCTTACCTTCGCCCCGATCGAGCGGCGGCTGATCGATCCGGCGCTGTTAACCTCAAAGGAACTTCAGTGGGTTAATCACTATCACGCGCGGGTTCTCGAGGTGGTCGGCCCGCTGCTGAGTGAGGATGAACGGCAATGGTTGGAAGCGAAGGTCGCGCCAATCGGATGATGTGGTTTCTCGCGGGCGCCGTCACCATGGCGGTGTACCTGATGGGACCCCACACCATCATCGACAAAGGCTATGCTTTGGGATCCTCGGCCGCGGGCTGGGTGCAGTCGCGCTGAGGCTCCGCCTCGGCCGCCTGCGCGCGCGCCTGTGCCTTGCGTTTCCAAAGATTGGCCCGCAGCGCCTCGGCGCGCCGGGCCTGTTTTTCCGCGTCATTCATAAGGCTTCTCGATAAACCGGCCGGCTTCGGGTTGACAATCACTCGCCCCCAAGCACATAGGCCCCTCCCGCCCGGTCCCGCACCGGCGAGTGCTGCCGTAGCTCAGTGGTAGAGCGCATCCTTGGTAAGGCTGAGGTCGTGAGTTCAATCCTCACCGGCAGCACCATTTTCCCTCCTTGCAAGCCGCGATCGCTTCCCCGATCAGGCGCCTGAGCAAGGAGACGCCCATGAAGACCAGAGCCGCCGTCGCGTTTGAGCCGAAGCAGCCGCTCGAGATCGTCGAACTCGATCTCGAAGGACCCAAGGCCGGCGAAGTGCTGGTCGAGATCATGGCGACGGGCATTTGCCACACCGATGCCTATACGCTCAACGGCTTCGACTCGGAGGGCATCTTTCCGTCGGTGCTCGGGCACGAGGGCTCCGGGATCGTCCGCGAAGTCGGCGCGGGCGTCACCAGCGTCGTCCCGGGCGATCACGTCATCCCGCTCTACACCCCCGAATGCCGCCAGTGTAAATCGTGCCTGTCGGGCAAGACCAACCTCTGCACCGCGATCCGGGCGACGCAGGGCAAGGGGCTGATGCCCGACGGCACCTCGCGGTTCAGCTACAAGGGCCAGACCATCTTCCACTATATGGGCTGCTCGACCTTCTCGAACTTCACCGTACTGCCCGAGATCGCGGTGGCGAAGATCCGCGAGGACGCGCCATTCCAGACGAGCTGCTATATCGGCTGCGGCGTCACCACGGGAGTCGGCGCGGTGGTCAACACCGCCAAGGTCCAGGTCGGCGACAATATCGTCGTGTTCGGCCTCGGCGGGATCGGTCTCAACGTGCTCCAGGGCGCCAGACTCGCGGGCGCCGACAAGATCATCGGCGTCGACATCAATTCGGATCGCGAGGAATGGGGCCGCAAGTTCGGCATGACCGACTTCATCGACGCCCGCGGCAAGTCGCGCGAGGCGACGATCGCGGAAATTCTCGCGCTCACCGACGGCGGCGCCGACTTCACCTTCGATTGCACCGGCAACACCGAAGTGATGCGCACCGCGCTCGAGGCATGCCATCGCGGTTGGGGCACCAGCATCATCATCGGCGTGGCCGAAGCGGGCAAGGAGATCGCCACGCGCCCGTTCCAGCTGGTCACCGGCCGCAATTGGCGCGGCACCGCGTTCGGCGGCGCCAAAGGACGGACCGACGTTCCGAAGATCGTCGACTGGTACATGAACGGCAAGATCCAGATCGACCCGATGATCACCCACGTTCTCAGCCTCGACGAGATCAACAAGGGCTTCGACCTGATGCACGCCGGCGAGAGCATCCGCTCCGTCGTGGTCTACTGAGGAAGGCGATGTTCAATCACATCGTCATCGGATCGAACGACGTCGAGCGATCGAAGCGCTTCTACAACGCGGTGCTCGGCACGCTCGGTTTTTCGGGCGAACCGATCCATAACGTCGCCCCCACGGGCCAGACGCGGCTCTTCTACCGCCACAACGGCGGAACGCTGGGCATCTCCCAGCCGATCAACGACGGACCCGCGACCTGCGCCAATGGCGGCACGATCGCGTTCAAGTGCAGTTCGCCCGAGCAGGTGAAGCAGTTCCACGACGTCGCGGTGGCTAATGGCGGCCGCTCGATCGAGGATCCGCCGGGGCTGCGCGATGGCGGTCCCCTCGGCTCGATGCATCTGAGCTATGTCCGCGATCCCGACGGCAACAAGCTCTGCGCGATATGGCGCGTGCCGGCATGAGCGAAGCCATCAACCTGAACGAGAAGTTCGCCGCGTTCTCCGAGCATTGGGCGCCACGTCTGGTCGCCACCTATAACGGCAACGACATCCGCATCGTGAAGGTCGAGGGCGAGTTCGTCTGGCACGCGCATGACGACACGGATGACTTCTTCCTCGTACTCGACGGCGTGCTCGACATCGAGCTGCGCGACCGCACCGTCACGCTCGGACCGGGCGAGCTCTACGTGGTTCCGCGCGGCGTCGAGCACCGCCCGGTCGCACGGCGCGGCGAGGTCCGCATGATCAACATCGAGCCCGGCGGCACGCATAATCTCGGCGAGGGATCGCCCCAGCGCCCGGTCGTGCAGGGATGACCGCCTCCTGGCTGCTGACGCTCGACTGCGCGGATCGCCCCGGCATCGTCGCGGCGGTCAGCGGCTTCCTCGCCGAGCGCGACGGGTTCATCCTCGACAGTCAGCAATATGCCGATCTCGATGCCGGGCGCTTCTTCATGCGAGTTGAGTTCAAGGCCGCGGGAGTGCCGCTCGATACCGAAGGACTGCGCGCGGCGTTTGCACCGGTCGCCAAGCGGCTCGCGCTCAACTGGGAGCTGTCGGACGCCGCGGCACGGCCCCGTGTGCTGATCGCAGTGTCGCAAGGCTCGCATTGCCTCAACGACCTGCTGCATCGCTGGCAGACCCGGTCGCTCGGCGTCGAGATCGCCGGCGTGGTTTCGAACCATGAGGCGCTACGTGCGCTCACCGAATGGCATGGACTGCCCTTCACCTTGCTTCCCGCGGACAAGGCAGCGCAGGAAGCGGCGATGCTCGATCGGTTCGAGGCGCTCGATGCGGACTATCTGATCCTCGCCCGCTACATGCAGATCCTCTCACCGCCGCTGGTCGATCGCCTCGCAGGGCGCTGCATCAACATCCACCACAGCTTCCTGCCGAGCTTCAAGGGTGCACGCCCGTATCACCGCGCGCACGAGCGGGGGGTGAAACTGATCGGCGCGACCGCGCATTTCGTCACCAGCGAACTCGACGAGGGGCCAATCATCGAGCAGGCAGTCGAGCGGATCGATCACCGGGCCTCGGTCGACGACATGATCCGCATCGGCCGCGACATCGAGGCGCAGGTGCTCGCCCGGGCGGTGCAGTGGGTCGGCGCGCGGCGGGTGTTCCTTAACGGCATCCGCACGATCGTCTTCCGGTAAGGACGCAAAAGATGGAAACGCTTTCCACCAACAAGGCGCATGGCGGCGTGCAGGGGGTGTACCGGCACGCGTCGACGATCACCGGAACCGACATGACCTTCTCGGTCTATGTGCCGCCGCACGAAGCGGGCGCCAGGCTGCCGGTGTTGTGGTATCTCTCGGGGCTCACCTGCACCCATGCCAACGTCACCGAGAAGGGCGAGTATCGCCGCGCCTGCGCCGAGCACGGGGTAATCTTCGTCGCGCCGGACACGAGTCCGCGCGGCGAAGGCGTCGCCGACGATCCGGCCTATGATTTCGGGCAGGGCGCGGGCTTCTATGTCGATGCGACCGAGGCGCCCTGGGCACCACATTTCCGCATGCGCAGCTATGTCGAGCAGGAACTCCCGGAGCTGATCGCCACCGAATTCCCCGCCGACATGACGCGGCAGGGCATCACCGGCCATTCGATGGGCGGGCATGGCGCGCTCACCGTCGGCCTGCGCAACCCCGAGCGCTACCGCAGCGTCTCGGCACTGGCGCCGATCGTTGCGCCAGGCGCGGTTCCATGGGGCGAGAAGGCACTCGCCGGCTATCTCGGCGCGGATCGGGCGGCGTGGCGCGCCTATGACGCCTGCGCGCTGATCCTCGACGGCGCGCGCCTGCCCGAGCTGCTCGTCGATGTCGGCGATGCCGATGCGTTCCTGCACGAGCAGTTGCGTCCCGAGCTGCTCCGCGCCGCGTGCGAGGCCGCCGGCATCCCGCTGACGCTTCGGCTCCAGCCGGGCTACGACCATAGCTATTATTTCGTCTCGAGCTTTCTCGCCGAGCATGTCGCCTGGCACGCCGAGCGGCTGCGCGCATGAGCCGCTACGACGTTCTCATCGTCGGCGCCGGCCATGCGGGGGCGCAGGCGGCAATCGCACTGCGCCAGCACAAGTTTGCCGGATCGATCGCGCTGCTCGGCGACGAGCCCGAGCTGCCCTATGAGCGGCCGCCGCTGTCGAAAGAGTATCTCGCCGGCGACAAGCCGTTCGAGCGACTGCTGATCCGCAACGCGGCCTTCTGGGAAGAGCGCGAAGTCACGCTGCTCCCCGGCCGCACCCTGGTCCGCGTGGACCCGGCCGCACATGTCGCAACCACCGCTGCGGGCGAGGCGATCGGCTATGGAACGCTGATCTGGGCGGCCGGCGGCAAGCCGCGTCGGCTGACCTGCGTCGGCGGCGATCTGGCAGGCGTGCACAGCGTCCGCACCCGCGCCGATGTCGACGCGATGATCGCCGAGCTGCCCGACACGCGCCGCGTCGCGGTGATCGGCGGCGGCTATATCGGGCTCGAGGCGGCGGCGGTGCTCGCCAAACTAGGCCGGCAGGTCACCGTACTGGAAGCGCAGGATCGTGTGCTCGCGCGCGTCGCGGGCGAGCCGCTATCGCGCTTCTTCGAGGCCGAGCACCGCGCGCACGGCGTCGACATCCGGCTCGGCGTGACGGTCGAGGCGATCGCAGGGGACGGACGCGTCACCGGGGTGCGGCTCTCCGACGGCGAAGTGGTCCCGGCCGACATGGCGATCGTCGGCATCGGCATCGATCCCGCCGTCGCGCCTCTGCTCGCGGCCGGCGCCAGCGGCGGGAACGGCGTGCTGGTCGACGCCCAATGCCGCACCTCGCTGCCCGACATCTTCGCGGTCGGCGACTGCGCGCTGCACGCCAATCGCTTCGCCGCAGATCGCTGCATCCGGCTCGAATCGGTTCAGAACGCCAATGATCATGCGACGGTGGCGGCCAAAACGATCGTCGGGCTCGACTCCGAGTACGACGCCGTCCCGTGGTTCTGGTCGAACCAGTACGACCTCAAGCTCCAGACCGTCGGCATCTCGACCGGGCATGAAGCGACGGTACTTCGCGGCGATCCCGCAAGCCGCAGCTTCGCGCTGATCTATCTTCGCGCCGGCCGCGTGATCGCGCTGGACTGCGTCAACGCGACGCGGGATTATGTCCAGGGGCGCAAGCTGGTAGTCGAAGCCGTGGCCGCCGTCCCGGCACGGCTCGCCGATACCGCGACGCCGCTCAAGGAAATCGCCTGATCGCTTAAGCTGCTGATAAGATACGGCACCCCACAATCGGAGCATGAACAAGATGCTGAACCACCTCCCCCGGGCGCTCGCCGCCCTCGCGCTCCTCGCCGCTCCTGCCGCATATGCCCAGGAGGCGAAGGATGCCGATCCGGCGCTGTGGGTCGTCAAGGACAAGGACACCACGATCTACCTGTTCGGCACCATCCATGTGCTCAAGCCCGGGCTCGGCTGGTTCGATGAGGCGGTGAAAACCGCGTTCGACAAGAGCGACGAGCTGGTGCTGGAGATGGTCGAACCCGACCCCGCGACGATGCAGGGCCTGATCGTCAAGACAGCGCTCACCGCGGACGGTCCGACGCTGACCGAGAAGCTGCCGGCAAACAAGCGCGCGGCCTATGCCAAGGCGCTCACCGATGTCGGTGTGCCCGCGGCCGCGCTCGACCGCTTCGAACCGTGGTTCGCCGCGGTGACGCTGACCATGGCCGGCCTGCCCAAGCTCGGCTATGATCCGGCGAGCGGCGCCGAGCGCGTGCTGAGCGCCGCGGCCAAGACGGCGGGCAAGCCGGTGATCGGGCTCGAGACGGCCGAGCAGCAGCTCGGCTTTTTCGACGGCCTCGCCGAGCCGATCCAGGTCCAGTTTCTCGTCTCTACGATCGAAGATTACCCAAAGATGGGGGCCCAGCTCGACAAGATGGTCGCGAGCTGGTCGGCGGGCGATCCGGAAACGCTCGCCAAGACCATGAACGACGAACTCGTGGACACGCCCGAGGTCGCCAAGGTGCTGCTCGCCGACCGCAACGTCGGCTGGGCGGACTGGATCGATCGGCGATTGGACAAACCCGGCACCGTGTTCGTGGCGGTCGGCGCTGGCCATCTCGCCGGGAACGACAGCGTCCAGGCTCAGCTTGCGAAGCACAAGCTGAAGGCCACGCGCATCGCCTATTGACCTCGCGTCGTCGCCGCCGTCTTGCAGGGCTGAACCGAACCGTCCCGTGGGCGTTCGGGCAGTCCACCATCGGAGCAGCGCATGGCACAGCAACCGCGTCCCCTTGTCGGGCTCATCGCCGGCGTCGCCGCGGGGCTCGTCGCCTCGGCGGCGATGGCCGTGTTCCAGGCGCAGGCGCAGAAGCTGCTGCCGGATCAGGGCGGCGACGAGGATCCCGCCACGGTCAAGGCGGCCGACGCGGCAAGCGAGGCAGTGATCGGCAATCCGGTGCCCGAGCCCTATCGCGAACAGGCGGGTCAGGCAGTGCATTATGTCACCGGTGCGGTGCTCGGCGCGATCTACGGCGTGCTCACTGAATATAAGCCGGATGCCAGCGCCGGCTTCGGCAGCGCCTATGGCATCGCCACGGCGGCGCTGCTCGACGAAGCGGCGGTGTCGGCCGCGGGCCTCGCGCCGCCGCCGACCGAGACGCCGCTCGCGAGCCATGCCTATGGCGCGGCTTCGCACCTCGTTTATGGCTGGGTGCTCGAGGGGGTGCGGGCGCTGATCGCCGGAAGGCGCTGACGCCTAGAGCAGCAGGTCCTGGGTCGCGGCGTTGCGCCCGACCGAACCGCCGCCGGTGCGCCGGATATGCTCCTGCTGCGCGGTATGGCGCACGTCGACATCGCGATCGTTGAGGAAGACGGCGAGCGAATCGTCGTCGATTTCGCTCCACTCCTTGCCGCGATCGGGGCCGTAGCGCACCCGGGGCAACAGCCCGGGCTCGTTCGACCATTGGATCAATTGCTCGACACTTGCTTCGTTAAGCATGTCCCGCAAATGGAATGCCGTCACATAGGCGTCGGGAAAGGCGCGGTGCGCGGGAAGCCCGCGCTCGTGGATCAGCCCGTCGGGCTTGCGCCAATAACGCAGCATCTGGTTCGAGAAGCCGGGGGAGCTCGGCCAGAGCCGCATCGCGCACTTCCACGTGCAGATCCAGTCGGCACCTCGAGTCAGCGAAGCGGTGCAGAATTGCTGCTCGAAATCGGCGCGATGCGCGGCGAGCGCGATGCGGCGGGGCCAGGGATCGAGGATCGGCCGCGCGACATCGTGCCACCACGGCGCATCGGCGACATCTTCGTCGCGGATGTGATGCACCGCCATGGTCAGCGGCGGGATCTGTCGGCCTGGATTGACCAGCCGATTGCCACCCTCGCCCTGAATCTCCCAGCGCCCGTCGGGCTGGAGCGCGACGTCCTGCCAGCCGATCTCGCACACGGCATGCGCAGGCGGCGCCTGGCCAGTGGTCTCGAGGTCGATTACGCGGATGATGGAGGGGGCAGACGACGCCATGGCGGCCTAGGTGGGGCGGATGGGCCCGAAATGCCAGCCGAATCTTGCAGTTAGGCGCGCTCTGACGATGGCGAGAACATGCGCGCAAGATCGCCGCTCTCGCGCTCGACCTGCGCCTTGTGGCGCTGCACAGCGCATTCGGCACGCTCGGCAAGCGCCTTGGTCGCTTCGATGCTGTGCCGCAGCGCCGCTTGTGAGTCCTCGATCGCTGTGATGTCGCTGATGTTCTTGTCCGTCACGGCCACTTCCCACTCCAGCGGATGAACCCTTGATCCAGATCAAGGTTCCATCCACCTAAGCAATTGGCCGCAATTAATGCCCGGCCTGCGGCCCGCGTTCGAGACCGCTGGCGGCGAGCTGCGCGTCGATCTGCCCCATCAGCCGATCGAGACCTTCCTGCGACTTCGCCTCGGCACGCGCGACGAGCACATCCTGCGTGTTCGACGCGCGTAGCAGCCACCAGCCGTCGGCAGTGTTGACGCGCGCGCCGTCGGTGCGGTTGACCTCGGCGCCGTCGGCCTGCAGGCGGGCGAGCACCTCGTCGATTACTGCGAACTTGCGCGATTCGTCGACCTGAAAGCGCATCTCGGGCGTGTTGATCATCGCCGGCATCGCGTCTTTGAGTTCGTTGAGCGACTTGCCCGTCGAATGGATCGCGCGGATCAGCTGCACCGCGGCGAACTGCGCGTCGTCATAGCCGTAATAGCCGTAAAAGGTGTCGGCGAAGAAGATGTGGCCGCTCATCTCGCCGGCGAGCGGAGCATGGGTTTCCTTCATCTTGGTCTTGATGAGGCTGTGGCCGGTCTTCCACATCACCGGATTGCCGCCGAGCTCGGCGACGCGCTCGTACAGCGCCTGGCTGGCCTTGACGTCGGCGATCACCGTCGCGCCGGGCTCGGACTTGAGCAGCGGCTCGGCGAGGATCGACAGGATCTGGTCGCCCCAGACGACGCGGCCCTGCCCGTCGATCGCCCCTAGCCGGTCGCCGTCGCCATCGAACGCCAGTCCGAAGTCGAGCTGCTTCTCGGCAACGAGCCGCTTGAGATCGGCGAGGTTCTTTTCCTCGGTCGGATCGGGATGGTGGTTGGGGAAAGTACCGTCAACTTCGGCGAACAACACATGATGCTCGCCGGGCAGCTGCGCGACCAGCTTCTCGACCACCGGGCCGGCGGCGCCGTTGCCAGTATCCCAGCCAATGCGATAGGTGCCGCCGGCATAGCCCGCCACCAGCCGCCCGACATAGGCATCGATAATGTCGTAATCTGTGACGGTGCCGGTGTCCTCCGCCTCGACCGAGTCCCAGTCGCCCTCGGCGGCCATGCGGCCGAGCGTCTGGATGTCCTCGCCGAAGAACGGCCGATGCTGGAACACCATCTTGAACCCGTTGTAATTGCCGGGATTGTGGCTGCCGGTGATCTGGATGCCGCCATCGACCTCCAGCGTCGCTTCGGCATAATAGAGCATCGGCGTCGGCCCGAGGCCGATCCGCACGACGTCGCAGCCCGCGCTGGTCAGCCCCTCGATCAGAGCCGCTTCGAGTTCGAGCGACGAGACACGGCCGTCGCGACCGACCGCGACGCGGGTCCCGCCGGCGCGGCGGAGCAGGGTCGCGAAGCCGCGTCCGATCGCCCGCGCGTCATCGGGTCCAAGCGTTTTCCCCACGATCCCGCGGATGTCGTATTCGCGCAGAGAAGTGGAGTCGAAACGATGCGTCATGATGCCTCCCGGGGAAGATGTTTTGCCCGCCTAAATCGTGAGGGCCGCGAAAGTTCAATTGCGCATGCGTAACAAGGCCGAATCGGCGGCCTGTGCCCGCTACGGGTTGCGGCGAAGCAGGGTATCGCGCGCCGCGTTGATGCGCCGCGTCAGCTCGGCCGACCCCCCCTTGTCCGGGTGGACGGCGCTGACCAGCCGGCGGTGTGCGCCGCGTATCGTCTCCGCATCGGCATCGGCGCCGACCCCGAGGATCGCCCGCGCCTCGTCGTCGGGCATGCGCGGCGCCCGGGGCTTGGGCCGCGGCCTGAAGAACAGATAGTAGATCGCGCCGAGGATCAGGGCAGCGAGGATCGCCTTGGTCATCAGGCGAACAACGGCATCGTGACTTCCGGCAGCGCCAGCCCCGCCATCATTTCGCGCAGCTCCTGCCGCGCGGCGACATGGCTCAGCCCCATTTCGCCGAACTCTCGGCTGTCGAGCATCGTCAGCCCTTGGGGGAAGAGCTCGCGATAGATCACGCGCTCGGAAAGTCCCGAGATCACCCGAAATCCGACGCGCTTCGAAAGCTGGTCGATCGCCTCCGAGACGCGGCGCATGTTGCGCGCCTCGATGTGCTGCATGCGGTTGCGCAGGACAACCCAGTCGATCGTCTCGCCATCCGCCTTGGCGCGGCGCTTGCGCGATTCCCAGATCAGCTCGGAATAGAAGCTCGGGCGCGATACCTTGAAGGTCTCGGGATCGACATGGCCGATCAGGTCGAAATCGACGAAGCTGTCGTTCATCGGGGTGACGAGCGTGTCGGCGTTGGTGACCGCGATCCGCGCGAACTTGTCGTCGCGGCCGGGCGTGTCGATCACGAGGAAGTCCGCGCCCGCGCCGAGCCGCTCGAGCGTCTCGCCGAAGAACTCCATGCTGTCGCCGTCATGGGTTTCGTAGACGGGAGTCGGCAGGTCGCGGCCGGTGCGCTTGATCGTGGCGCGGCGATTGTCGAGATAGCGGCCCATCGTCCGCTGGCGATGGTCGAGATCGAAGCAGGCCACCCGCGCGCCCTTGGCGGCGAGCGCGATCGCCGCGTGGACCGCCGTGGTGGACTTGCCCGTGCCGCCCTTCTCGTTGGCAAAAACGAGCACGTGCAAGCGCTTAGCTCCGTCGGTCAAGCCCACAACTTCCTTTATTGATCCTGCCGCCCGCGCCCCATAGAAGGCCGCGCTCCCGTCTTATCGAAAGTGTCCAAGCGTGCAAACCGTCCGTCAGCTCGTTGCCCTTCGCGCCGGCGTCGCCGCGTGGCGCGCCGCGGGCGAGCGCGTCGCGCTGGTGCCGACGATGGGCGCACTGCACGACGGGCATATGGCGCTGGTCGACGCGGCCAAGCGCGCGGCGCAGCGGGTGGTGGTGTCGATCTTCGTCAACCCGAAGCAGTTCGGGGCCAATGAAGACCTCGCCAAATACCCGCGCAAGGAGCTCGCCGACTCGCGAATGCTGACCGCGGCGGGAGTCGACCTGTTGTGGATGCCGCCGGTCGAGGACATCTACCCCGACGGATTCGCCACCAACGTGTCGGTGGGCGGGATCAGCGAAGTGCTCGACGGCGCGCACCGGCCCGGCCATTTCGACGGCGTCGCCACGGTGGTGGCCAAGCTGCTCAACCAGGTGCGCCCCGATATCGCCGTGTTCGGCGAGAAGGACTGGCAGCAGCTCGCGGTGATCCGCCGGCTCGTCGCCGATCTCGATCTCGACGTCGAGATCCACGGCGTGCCCACCCAGCGCGAGGACGACGGCCTCGCCCTGTCGTCGCGTAACGCCTATCTGATTCCGGAGGAGCGCGCCCGCGCGGTGGCGCTGCCGCGCGCGCTAGGCGTAGCCGAACGCGCGATCGCCAAGGGCGGCGATCCCGAGGCGGCGCTGACGCAGGCGCGCGAGATGCTCGCCGCGGCGGGCTTCGAAGTCGATTACGTCACTCTCGCCGACGCCGAGACGCTGGGCGACCCCGTCGAGGGTCGGCCGATGCGCCTGCTCGCCGCCGCGCGGATCGGCGGCACTCGGCTGATCGATAATATTCCGGTGAATACGAACGATTACGGTTAACCCCATTAACCTTTTGTTTTCCGCTTACCTGCCAATCCATGCAGCATTGAATGAGCAATCGGGTGAGCGGCAATGGGAAACAGTCTCAAGAGCGCACGTTTTCTGGTCGAGAGCCGACTTCGCGACGCGACGCGCGGTGACGCCAAGGCCTGTTTCGATCTGGGTATCGTCTATTCGAGCGGTGCCGAGGGCATCGACGTCGACCTGATCGAAGCGCACAAATGGTTCAACATCGCCGCGGTGTCGGGCAGCGAACGCGCCGCCGAATGCCGCGCCGAGATTGCCGAGGACATGACCGCGCGCGAGATCATCGAGGCGCAGAAGGCCGCCCGCGCCTGGCTGCGCGGCCTCGAGGTTCGCGCCGCCTAAGCTACGAGGGATTCCCGGGCTCCTGCTTCCGCAGGAGCGCCGAGCTACTTCTTTGCCGCCGCCTTCTTCGCCGGCGCCTTCTTGGCCGCCGCCTTTTTCGGCGCTGCCTTCTTCTTGCCCTTGCCCTTGGCCGGTCCCGCCGCGGCGCGCGCGTCGATCAGCTGCGCCGCCTCCTCGAGCGTCAGCTGGTCCTTGTCGATCGACTTGGGCAGAGTCGCATTGGTCTCGCCGTCGGTGACATAGGCGCCGTAGCGGCCCTCCATCAGCTTGATCTCGGCCTCGGTCCGCGGATGCTTGCCGAGGACCTTGAGCGGCTCGCGCGCCGCGCCGCGCGCCGGGCGCCCGCCATTGGCCGCAGCCTCGGCGAGCTTGACCACGGCCGCGTTCATCCCCGTCTCGAACACCTCGGCGGTCGACTGGAGCCGGGCATATTTGCCGTCATGCGCCAGATACGGCCCGTAGCGGCCGATAGAGGCGGTGATCGGGTTGCCGGTCTCGGGATGGTTGCCCACGGTGCGGGGCAGCTTGAGCAGCTTCAACGCCCATTCGAGATCGAGATCGACGTCCTTGGGGATCGAGGCGCGCGCCGCCTCCTTGCCCTCGCCAAGCTGGATGTAGGGGCCGAAGCGCCCGGACTTGCGCTCGACATTGAGCCCCGATTCGGGATCGACGCCCAGCACTTCCGGGCCGGTGTCCTCGCTACCTTCGCCACCGGGCTGACCGAAGCGGCGCGTAAACTTGCACTCGGGATAATTGGAGCACGCCACGAACGCGCCAAACTTGCCGCCGCGCAGCGCGAGCTGGCCATTGCCGCAGTTCGGGCATAGTCGCGGATCGCTGCCGTCCGCCTTGGCGGGGAACAGATACGGTTCGAGGAACAGGTCGAGCGCGGCGGTGACCTCGCTCGGCTTCTGCTCCATCACTTCGGTAGTGCGCGGCTTGAAGTCCTTCCAGAACTCCGCGAGCACTGCCTGCCATTCGGCGCGGCCGCCCGAGACGTCGTCGAGCTCTTCCTCGAGCTCGGCGGTGAAATCATAGCCGACATATTTCTCGAAGAACCGTTCGAGGAATGCCGTCACCAGCCGCCCCGATTCCTCGGCAAAGAAGCGGTTCTTCTCGATGCGCACATAGGCGCGGTCCTTCAGGGTCTGAATGATCGAGGCGTAGGTCGACGGGCGGCCGATTCCGAGCTCCTCGAGCCGCTTGACCAGCGACGCCTCGGAGAAACGTGGCGGCGGCTGGGTGAAATGCTGCTCGGCGTTGACTGCCTTCTTGGCCGGCGCGTCGCCGGCGGACATGCGCGGCAGCCGGCGGCTGTCCTCGTCACCCTCATCATCTCGGCCTTCCTCGTAGAGCGCGAGATAGCCGGGGAAGAGCACGACCTGCCCGGTGGCGCGCAGCCCATGCTGGCCGGTGCCGTCCTCGAGATCGATCGTGGTGCGCTCCAAGCGCGCCGACGCCATCTGGCTGGCGAGCGCGCGCTTCCAGATCAGGTCATAGAGCCGGCCGTGATCGCCGCTGCCGACCTTGTCCTTCGAGAAGTCGGTCGGGCGGATCGCCTCGTGGGCTTCCTGCGCGTTCTTCGCCTTGGTCTGGTACTGGCGCGGCTTGTCGGGAACGTACGAGCCGTCATAGCGAGTCGCGACCGCCTTGCGCGCCTCCTGAATCGCGCCAGGGTCCATCTGGACGCCGTCGGTACGCATGTACGTGATCGCGCCGTCCTCGTAGAGCCCCTGCGCGATCCGCATCGTGTGGCTGGCCGAGAAGCCGAGTTTGCGCGCCGCCTCCTGCTGCAAGGTCGACGTCGTGAAGGGCGGCGGGGGATTGCGCATCGCTGGCTTGGTCTCGACGCTGGAGACCGAGAAACGGCCTTCCTCGACCGCCTTCTTCGCGGCGAGCGCGGTGCCTTCGTCGCCGATCGACAGGCGATCGAGCTTGTCGCCCTTATATTTGACCAGCCGGGTCAGGAACGGTGTGCCGTCCTGCTCCATGTCGGCGGTCACCGACCAATATTCCTGCGGCTTGAAGCTCTCGATCTCGCGCTCGCGCTCGACGATCAGCCGCAGCGCGACCGACTGGACGCGGCCCGCCGACTTGGCACCTGGCAGCTTGCGCCACAGCACCGGCGACAGCGTGAAGCCGACCAGATAATCGAGCGCACGGCGTGCGCGATAGGCGTCGATCAGATCGGTATCGAGCTCGCGCGGCGCCTTCATCGCCTCGAGGATCGCGGGCTTGGTGATCGCGTTGAAAGTGACGCGCTCGACCTCCTTGGGCAGCGCCTTCTTGATCCGAAGCACTTCCTGCACGTGCCAGCTGATCGCCTCGCCCTCGCGATCGGGGTCGGTCGCGAGGATCAGCCGGTCGGCCTTCTTCGCCTCGTCGGCGATCGCCTTCAGCTGCTTCGATTTGTCGGCATAGGTTTCCCACTCCATCGCGAACCCCTCATCGGGGTTCACCGAGCCATCACGCGCCGGCAAGTCGCGGACATGGCCGTAGGAGGCGAGGACGCGATAGTCCTTGCCGAGATACTTCTCGATGGTTTTCGCCTTGGCGGGCGATTCGACGATGACGAGCTGCATGGGGGCTAGGTGATCCTCACGTGTACGCGTGTAAGGTGGGGAGCGGTTTGCGGGGTCGTCAAGCGGGTGGTTACGGAACCGCGACGATCTCGGCGCGTATGCGGGCGATGCCCACCAAGGAATCCGGTCACTCCCCGCCGCCCCGCCGTACGTTCCGCAAGCGCCGGCTGTGGATTATCGGTCTGGCGCTGGCGGTGCTCGCGGGTGGGATCGCACTGATCGTGATCTCGCGGAATATCGCTGTCGAGCCGCCGCCGCGGGTCGGTGATCCGATCGAGGCGCCGCGCCAGCTTTCGGCGATCGCGGTGCCGCTCGACGTCGATATCAGCGTCCTGTCGCAGGTGCTCGAACGCGAAATCCCGCGCACCTTGTGGTCGATCGACCAAAAAGTTTCTGAGTGCGTGCCGCCGGCACGGATCAAATTGTTCAAGGCAAAGCTCAAGGTGACCCCGGCGATCGGCTGCACCGTGGTCGGCACCGTCACACGGGCACCAATCCGGTTGCGGGGCGAAGGCGAGGACATCATCGCCGACGTGCCGATCCGCGCGGTGATCGCGGCGCGCGATGTGGGCGGCGTGCTCAAGGGCGAGACCGCGACGGGATCGGCGATGGTGCACGCCCGCATCCGGCTGACCCTGCGCGAGGATTGGACCGCGCGTGCCAGCGTCGAACTGGCCTATGACTGGACCGATGCGCCGGGGATCGACTTCCTCGGCAAGCGAATCACCTTCACCGAGAAGGCCGACGCCAAGCTCCAGCCGATCATCCGCGATCTCGAGCGCAAGCTGCCGCAGGAGATCGCCAGGCTGAACCTCCGCGCCAAGGTGACCGATGCGTGGCGGCAGAGCTTCACGTCGCTGCAGCTCAACCGGCGGAACCCGCCGGTGTGGATGCGCGTGACGCCGCAGAAGCTCAGCTATGGGGGGTACAGCCTGTCGGGCGGCAAGCTGCGCCTCAAGCTGGGGATGGAAGCGCTGACCGAGACCTTTGTCGGCCCGCGTCGCGCCGACCCGGCGCCGATCCCGCTTCCGAGGCTGACCCGCGCAGAAGGCGGCGAGCGCCTGCGCTTCTTCCTCCCGGTGATCGCCGACTATGCTCAGCTCGAGCCGGTGATCCTCAAGGCGCTGACCAAACGTTCCCAGCGGCCGTTCGACGTGCCGGGAATCGGGCCGGTCACGGCGCGCTTCGAAAAGGTGGTCGGATATGGCACCACCGGCGGCCGCATCGCCGTGGGACTGACGCTGGCGGCCCGGCGCGTCGGCGACAGCGCCGATACGCGCGGCGTGGTGTGGATCACCGCCAGGCCGGTCAACGCGGCCAATTCGCAGCGCGTCTCGTTCGAGGAGTTGCGCGTCAACGGCAATACCGATGGCGTCGGCGGCGACCTGCTCGTCCAGCTCGCCAACTCACCGGGAATCGCAGAGGTCGTCGCCGGCGCGCTGACGCAGAATTTCACCAAGGATTTTCAGGAGCTGCTCGGCAAGGTCGAGCGCGCCGTCGTCGAGAAGCGCGCCGGCGATTTCGTCATCCATGCCGATATCGGTCAGGTGCGCACCGGCGAGCTCAAGGCGGGCGGCCAGGGATTGTACCTGCCGGTATGGGCCGATGGCTCGGCGCGGGTCCAATATGTGCCCGGGAGATAGCAGCGGCAGCGGCCCCTCCCTGCGGACAGGAAGGGGCCGTCGGGTCAGCCCTGCATCCGCGCCCGCACCGCGTCCACGTCGCTCGCGTCGTGGCGCTCCGGGACGCGCTCGTCCTCGGGCCCCGAGCCGCGATTGACCAGACGGCCGCGCTGCACCGGCTCGCGCGCCGCCACCTCGTCCGCCCAGCGATTGAAGTGCGTGTATTCGGCGGTGTTGAGGAACTCGGCGGCGCCGGCATAGGCATCGCCTCGGGCGACATTGCCATACCAAGGCCACACCGCCATGTCGGCGATCGTATAGTCGTCCCCCGCGAGATAGCGGTGCTCGGCGAGATGCGTGTCGAGCACGTGGAACTGGCGCTTCACTTCCATCGCATAGCGATCGATCGCATATTCGATCTTGAACGGCGCATAGACGTAGAAATGGCCGAAACCGCCGCCGAGGAACGGCGCCGAGCCCATCTGCCACATCAGCCAGCTCAGGGTCGCGGTGCGCTTGGCCGGATCGGTGGGCAGGAAGGCACCGAACTTCTCGGCCAGATAGATCAGGATCGCGCCGCTTTCGAAGATTCGGATCTCGGGATCGGTTGAGCGGTCGATCAGCGCGGGGATCTTCGAGTTCGGATTGACCGCGACGAAGCCACTGCCGAACTGGTCGCCTTGGGAGATGTCGATCTTCCAGGCGTCATATTCGGCGCCGGCACGGCCGGCGGCGAGCAGCTCCTCGAGCAGGATCGTCACTTTCTGGCCGTTGGGCGTACCCAACGAATAGAGCTGGAGCGGGTGCTTGCCGACCTGCAGCGGCTTCTCATGCGTCGCTCCCGAGACCGGCCGGTTGATGTTGGCGAACTGCCCGCCGCTGGGCTGGTCCCACGTCCAGACCTTGGGAGGGACATAGCCGGCGGGCTGATTGCTGGCGGGATCGGAGGCGTCGGCCATTTCGGGAGTCTCCCTGGGAGGGCGTTGTTCCGGCGATGTAGGACGCCGCCAACGCCTTGCCAGACCCGTAACGATGGTTTTGCTTTAGCCGATCAAACTCGTTCTGCCGCCGGCATGCCGCTCCAGCCGTCCGGCGAGCTCGAGTTCGAGCAGCACGGTCTGCACCACCGCAGGCGCGAGACCCGACTGGCGGATCAGTTCGTCGACCGCCACCGGCACCGGGCCGAGCAGCCCGGTGATCTTGCGGCGGTCGGCGTCGCTTGCGTCTTCGGGCGGTGGGCCCTCGAAGCTGCCCGTCGGAGAGCGGACCGCGCGGGCGTCGATCGGCCGGACCGCCTCGACGATATCGTCGACGGACTGGACCAGCGTCGCACCTTCGCGAATCAGCAGATTGCAGCCCTGCGCGCGTGGGTCGAGCGGCGAGCCGGGCACTGCCATCACGTCGCGGCCCGCTTCGGTGGCGAGTCGCGCGGTGATCAGCGAACCCGAACGCGGTGCCGCCTCGACCACGACGGTGCCGATCGCCAGACCGGCGATGATGCGATTGCGCGAAGGGAAGAAGCGCGCGAGCGGCTCGGTGCCGGGCGGCTGTTCGGCGAGGAGCAGGCCCTCGCTTGCGACGCGTTCCTGCAGCTCGGCATTCTCGGGGGGAAATGCGATGTCGATGCCGCTTGCGATCACTCCGATCGTGCCGCCGGCCAATGCGCCGCCATGCGCCGCGGTGTCGATGCCGCGGGCGAGCCCCGAGACGACGGTGAAACCTGCATCGGCCAGCCCCAGCGCGAGCTGGCGGGCGAAGCGGCACGCCGCCGCGGAGGCATTGCGCGCGCCGACCATCGCCACGCAGTCGCGCTGGGCCAGCGCGATGCTGCCGCGCACGATCAGCGCCGGCGGCGCGCTTTCCAGCTCGGCGAGAAGCCGGGGATAGTCCGGATCGTCGAGGAACAGGTAGCGCGCGCCGAGCTTCTCGACGCGGGCGATCTCGCGGCGAATCGCGCCGGCATCGGCGATCCTCGGCGCACTCGCGCCGCCGCGGCTCGCCAGCACCGGCAAGGCTTCCAACGCCGCCTCGGCGGTGCCGAAGCGCGCGATCAGCTGGCGCCAGGTGATCGGACCGATATTCGCCGAGCGCAGCAGCCGCAGCCGTGGCTCGCGCGGATCGCTCATGGCCGCCGCGGCGCGGGCGTGTCAGTCACGCTTCTTGCCGATGCGCGGCTCGGTCCCGCTCAGCAGCCGATCGATATTGTCGCGATGCTTCCACAGCACGATCAGCGCCAGCGCGAGCAGCAGCAGGACGAGATCGATCCGCCCCCAAAAGGCAGTGCTCACCGGCGCGCTCATCGCCGCGGTGATCCCGGCGAGCGACGAGATGCGCAGCGCCGCGAGCAGCCCGAGCCACACCGCCGCATAGACGAGCCCCGAAGGCCAGTGCAGCGCGACGACGATCCCCATCAGCGTGGCGACCCCCTTGCCGCCGCGAAAGCGCAGCCACAGCGGATAGCAATGCCCGAGAAACGCTCCCATGCCCGCCAGCACCGCGGTTCCGGGGAACAGCCAGTCGCCGAGCAGCACCGCCGCCGCGCCCTTGGCGAGGTCGAGCAGCAAGGTCGCCGCCGCCAGTCCCTTGCGGCCGGTGCGCAGCACGTTGGTCGCGCCGATATTGCCCGAGCCGATCTGGCGCAGATCGCCCGCCCCGGCCATGCGGGTGAGCAGCACACCGAACGGGATCGAGCCCAGCAGATAGCCGAGCAGGATCGCGGCGGTGGCAGGCATCCAGACGATTTCGGTCGGCAATTGAACCCCCTGTCGCTGCCAGCATAGTTGATGGCCGGCCGGGTGCAACCGCCTGGGCCGCGCGGTTGACGAGGCGCCGGTGGCGAGCCATGCGCGCCGCCATGGCCGATCGCCGCCCGATCCTGTTCTTCGACTCCGGTGTGGGCGGCTTGTCCGTGCTCGCGCCGACCGCGAAGCTGCTGCCGCGCGCGCCGCTCGTCTATGTCGCCGACTCCGCCGGCTTCCCCTATGGCACGCGCAGCGAGGCGGAGATCGCCGCCCGCGTACCGGCGCTGCTCGGCCGGCTTGCCGAACGCTATGATCCGCGGCTGATCGTCATTGCCTGCAACACCGCGTCGACGATCGCGCTCCAGCACGTCCGCGCCGCGCTGGACGTGCCGATCGTCGGCACCGTGCCCGCGATCAAGCCCGCCGCCGAGGCGAGCCGCACCCGGGTTATCGGGGTGCTCGGCACCAGCGCCACGGTGCGTCAGCCCTATGTCGACGATCTCGCCGCACGGTTCGCCGCCGATTGCGTCGTGCTTCGCCACGGTTCGGCCGAGCTGGTCGAGATGGCCGAAGCGGCGCTGGGCGGCACGCGACCCTCGGTCGATGCCGTGCGGGCGGCGCTCGCCGGACTCACCGAACAGCAGGGCGCCGACAGGATCGACGTGATCGTCAATGCCTGTACCCATTTCCCGCTGCTCGCCGACGAGCTCGTCGCGGCGACCGGCGGCCGCGTGCGGTTCGTCGATGGCGGGCCGGGTATCGCCCGGCGAGTCGCGTATTTGACCCAAGGCCAGCAATGGCCCGGGACAGTCATCCCCGGGCGCGCGGTGTTCACTGCAAGCAATGCCCGTACCGCGAAGCTCGCGCCGGCACTCGCGCAGTTCGGATTGCCCGAGGTCGACGCGCTCTAGTTTGCGGGAGAAGCGGACACGGGATCTTCGAGCAGCATCGAATAGCGATCCGCCATTTCGAGATGCACGCGCCGTGCGGTGACGTCGATCGTACGCGCGGCGTGTTCGCGCTCCTGCCGCTCACGCCGGCGATAATAGTCCCGGTCCCGGGTGTTCGGATGGTCGCCCATTCCCTGCTCCAATACACAAGCGGGAGCACTGACGTCTCTCAGCCGCGAGCATGCCTGGCTTGCCGAGTCGCTCGCGATACTGTGTTTCTACCATAGCGTGCAGGACCTGATACTGATCCGGATCAGCCTCGACTATAATCTCGCAAATCGAGCGCACTGATCGACAGAATGCCGCGCGGACATGGCCCCCATGCATGTTTTACGTAGCAGGCACGGGTGGCAATTCGCGGCATTTGGCGATATCGGGGGCAGCCATGGAGAACAGGGACAGCCCCGCGACCGCCGTGGATTATTCGCGGGTCTTCAATCAGGCGATCGGCCGGCTGCACGCCGAGGGCCGCTACCGCGTGTTCATCGACATTCTGCGCAACAAGGGCGCCTATCCCAATGCGCGCTGCTTCGCCGGGCATAATGGCCCCAAGCCGATCACCGTCTGGTGCTCGAACGACTATCTCGCGATGGGCCAGCATCCCGCGGTGATCGCGGCGATGGAGGAAGCCCTGCACGATGTCGGCGCCGGCTCGGGCGGCACGCGCAACATCGGCGGCAACACCCACTACCACATCGAACTCGAGCATGAGCTCGCCGACCTCCACGGCAAGGAAGGCGCGCTGCTGTTCACCTCGGGCTATGTCTCGAACGAAGCGACGCTGTCGACGCTCGCGAAGATCATGCCCGGCTGCATCGTCTATTCGGACGAGCTCAATCATGCTTCGATGATCGCGGGCATCCGCAATTCGGGCTGCGAGAAGCGGGTGTTCCGGCACAATGATCTCGCGCATCTCGAAGAGCTGCTCGCCGCCGATGATCCTTCGCTGCCCAAGCTGATCGCGTTCGAGAGCGTCTATTCGATGGATGCCGACATTGCCCCGATCGCAGCGATCTGCGACCTCGCCGACAAGTACAACGCGCTGACCTATCTCGACGAGGTCCATGCCGTCGGCATGTACGGCGCGCGCGGCGGCGGCATTTCCGAGCGCGACGCGGTCGCCGATCGAGTGACGATCATAGAAGGCACGCTGGGCAAGGCATTCGGCGTGATGGGGGGCTATATCGCCGCCGATCAGGTGATCATCGACGTGATCCGCAGCTACGCCCCGGGTTTCATCTTCACCACTTCGCTTTCGCCGGTGCTGGTCGCCGGCGCGCTGGCGAGCGTCAAGCACCTCAAGGCCTCGAGCAGCGAGCGCGAAGGCCAGCAGGCCGCCGCGGCGAAGCTCAAGGACATGATGGCCGAAGCCGGGCTGCCGGTGATGCCGTCGACCACGCACATCGTCCCGCTGATGGTCGGCGATCCGGTCAAGGCCAAGAAGATCAGCGACATCCTGCTCGCCGAGTACGGCGTCTACGTCCAGCCGATCAATTATCCCACGGTGCCGCGCGGCACCGAGCGGCTGCGCTTCACGCCCGGCCCCGCGCATGACGAGGCGATGATGCGCGAACTCACTCAGGCACTGGTCGAGATCTGGGGTCGGCTGGAGCTGCGCCGCGCGGCCTGACGGCGATCAGGCGCGGGTCAGCACCGCGCTCCACGCATAGCCGCGATAGAGCGGCCGGAAGTCGAGCGACAGGTCCTGCGCATCGGCGACTCGCTTGAGCACCGCCGGCAGCTCGCGCCGCGGGAACACGTGGAAGTCGTTGAGCGACTTGAAGTGGAGCCGCTTCGCCCAGCTCGGCAGCCGCTCATACTGCCCGAAATCGACGATGTGGAGACTGCCGCCGGGCGCGAGGCAGGCGGCGCCTTGCTCGATCGCTTCCTGCCACGGCGGGATCATCGACAGCGTGTAGCTCATGAACACGCGATCGACTTTGTCGAGCCCGAACAACGTCCCGGTGTCGAACCGCCCGGCATCGCCCTGCGTCAGCGCGATCCGGTCCGCCAGCCCCTGTTTCGCGACCGACTTGCGCGCGGTGTCGAGCATCGCCTCGCTGATGTCGAAGCCGTGGAAGCGGGCCTCGGGCCACGTCTTGGCCGCGACGATCAGGTTGCGGGCGGTGCCGCAGCCGACCTCGAGCACGGTCCCGCCCGGCGGCGGCGCGAGCCGGCGGACCAGCCGGTCGCGACCGAACAGATAGAATTTGCGGGTGAAGTCGTAGAAGTGGCGATGGAACGAATAGACATCGTCCATCAGCGCCTTCTGATCGGCCGCGACCCTGCTCATGCGTGCGGTTTGAGCGTCCAGAGATGCGTCGCGCCATAGACCGCCGAGCGATCGCGCCGGGTCCAATCGGCAAGCTGGTCGGCATCGGCATAGTGCCATTGATCGAGAATCGCGGCGGGGACATGCCCGGCCACGACATCGGGCGATGCCGCGGTACGATACAGCACGCGCGCGCCGGGCTTGGCGGTGCGGGTGATCTCGCTCCAGATTCGGGTGAGCTGCGCGTCGGTCATCCAGTCCTGCGCATCGAGCAGGACATAGCGATCGAGCGACTGGGCGGGCATGGTCTCGAGATAATCGGCCATGTTCTGGTGGCGGATCTCCACCCGGCTCGCGCGCTCATGGACCTCGCCATAATGGGCCGCATGGAGGTAGGGCGGCAGCGGTGCCTCGGCATGCTTGCCATAGCCGCGTCCGAATGCCTGCCACGCATAGTAATTGTCGCGCAGGTCGAAGTCGCAGGCGAGCTTGCGCAGGCGGGTCTTGAGCGCGCCGGTGATGCCATGATCGTCGTCGGCCTTGAGCAGATCATATTGCGCCGGCGGAATACCGAAGCCGAACAGCGCGGCAGGCTGGTCGACCAGCCAGCGCAGGAACTTCTTCTCGAAGAACGGCGCGAACCGCGCCTCGAAGATCGCGCGCTGCTCCTCGATCGTCTTGGCCGCGAGCATCTCGCGCGGATCGATGCGGTAGAGCCGGGCGAGCAGATGGACGAAGCTGATCAGGTGGCCGAGCAGCCCGCGCCGGTAGAAGCCGGTGGCGAAGCCCGAGATGCGGCGGCGTCCGCTCAAGTCGCGGCCGTCCCAGTAAGCGCGACTGGTCGCATCGAGATGCGGCCGCAGATAGCGCTTGTAGAGCTCGAGGTTAGCCGGGCTGTCGGCATGCGCGAAGAAGGCGCGGAACGCGGCATAATCGGGCAGTTCCCGCGCCGCGACCTGCTTGAGCCGGTTGAGCGCGACATGCGCCGGGTTGAGATCGACCGCGGTGATCGCCTTCGGATTCGCGGTCAGATAGGAGAAGACGTTGCAGCCGCCCGAGGCGATCGTCACGACGTGGCAATCGGGCGTGATCGCCAGCGCTTCCATGTCGATCTCGGGATCCTCCCAGATCTGCGCATAGACCAGACCCCGGAACGCGAAAGTAAAGGCGCGCTCGAGCAGGCCCTCCTTGCTGAGATGCTCGTGCCGGTGAACGGCACCCCGGACGGCGCCGTTCTTCGGCGTCTTGGCAACAGTTCGCATGGCCGACTCCTGAAGGGCGCCCGCAACATACCCGCCGGGCAAAGCATGGCCTGCCTAGTCGCCCCGTGTGACAGAATTCTGTCAGCGCGGGCACCCTCCAGCGTTCAATTCTTGCGTACGCCGCCTGCCTCCGGCCAGTCGGTGTCACCGATTCTAGTGAGCGTCATCTCGAAGAAGCGGCGCGGCGGCTGGCCGGGCGCGACATAGTCGCCGACCTCGCTCCATTTGCCGTCGGCGAAGGTGGCGGTGTAGCGGATCGCCGCCGGGCCCGCGGGAACCTCCCAGCTCCAGCCATTGTCGGTCAGCTTCAGCTGAAAGCGGCCGCTGCGCCCCCCGGCATGGCTGTTCATCCAATAGGTCTGCGTCGCCGGGTCCCACGAGATCGAAGCGAAGGCGTGGAAGCCGATCTTGCCGTCCTCGAGATAGCCCTTGCCCTCGACCAGCGTCAGGGTGCCGTCGAGGAACGGGCCGACACGTTCGGTCTGGGTCAACCGCACCTCGGCTTGTCCCGGCATTCTGCTCGCCGCGGGGCCGCGCCAGATGCCGCGCATCGCCGCAAGCTTGTCCATGGCTGTCTGCTGCGCCTTGATCGCGGTCGCGTCCGTCCCTTGCGCGTGCGCCGCCAGCGGAATGCCGAGCAGTAATGCGCAGGTTAGAATGAGTGTCTTCATGAGGTCCCCGTTGCTCTGCCGGGGGAGGGATGGCAGCCTGCCCGCCATGCCAGTCGCCCGGACCGCCCGCTCAGACCGCCGCGACGCTGTGCCCGGCAAGCCGCGTTTCGCGAACCGCGTTCGCGACTTCGCGAAACGGGTCGGGCGCGAGCCGCCGCCAGGCTTCCCGTTCGTGTGGATCGGCAGCTTCGCCGCGGCCGGGCTGATGATCGTGACCGGCGGGTTCGGCACGGGACGCCTGCCGCCGGGATCCCGGATCGCCTTCTGGCTGCTGCTGATGGCGTGGAATGCCGGCAAGTGGCAGCTCTGGTTCGCTTGGCGCGTCCGCAAGCCGGCCGACTGGCCGCGCGCCTCACTCCTCGGCACGTTCCTGCTCAACCTGTCGCTGCCCGTCGAGATTGCGATCTTCGGTGCGCTCGTGGGCGCTCCGATGCGGTTCGATCCGATTGCGACCTGGGGGCCGGCGCTGGCGATCTCGCTGATCATCTTCGTTGTCGCGTCGTCGAGTGCGTGGGTGCTGCTCGGCCGGAAGCGCGCCGCGCTGACCGCCGATACGCCCGATGGATTGCTCGGTCGCGCCCGGGTGGTGCCCGAGGCGCTCGCCGCGATCGAAGCCGAGGATCATTATTGCCGGGTGCGGCGCCGCGACGGGCAAAGCACGCTGATTCATTATCGCTTCGGCGATGCTCTTGCCGAACTGGCGGACCTCGACGGCATGCAGGTGCATCGCGGCGCCTGGGTGGCGGCGAGCGCGGTCGAGGGAGCGATTCGCGAGGGGCGGCGCTGGCGGCTGCAGCTGGCGGGCGGCGCCAGCGTCGCCGTCAGCGCGACCTATGCGGCCGAGGCGCGACGGCGGCAGTGGCTGCGCCCGCCGCCGCGCGCTTCGACATTCTAGCGGGTGTTGTTGTCGATCGCGTTGCCGGCGTCGCGCGTGCCGTCGGCGACCGTATCGCCGACATCGTCGGCAGTGTTCTCGATGACCTGGCCGGCGCGACCGGCACCGTTCTCGATCATGTCACCCGTCTTGGCCGCGGCATTTTCGAGGTCCTGACCGGTCTCCTCGACAGCGCTGGCGAGATTGTCCTGCGCGCTCTCGGAGCAGGCGGCGAGGGCGAGGCCAAGCGCGAGCGCGGGTGCCACGGCGAGGATAGATTTGCGCATTTTGGTCTCCAGAGATTGTCTCGGTCTAGCCAGCACAAGTCCGAGGGCGTAGGGAGCGCGGCATGCCGCGCCGTATCGCCATCGCCTCGGATCATGCCGCCTTCGTCATGAAATCGGAACTCGCTATTTGGTTGCGTGACCTCGGGCACGAAGTCGTCGATCTCGGTCCCGCCAATGGCGAGAGCGTCGATTATCCCGATTATGGCTATGCCCTCGCACAGGCGATCGAGCGGGGCGACGCGGAGCTGGGAGTCGCGCTGTGCGGCTCGGGAATCGGCATTTCGATCGCGGTCAACCGCAACCCCGCCGCGCGCTGCGCGCTGGTCGGCGAGCCGCTTTCGGCGCGGCTGGCGCGCGAGCATAACGATGCCAATGTCGTGGCGCTCGGCGCGCGGCTGATCGGCACCGAAATGGCCAAGGCGTGCATCGCCGCCTTCCTCGAAACCGACTTTCTCGGCGACCGCCACCAGCGGCGGGTCGACAAACTCAGCCATCCGACAAGGAGCCCCCTATGAGCACCAATCCCCAGATGGCAGGGCTCCAGCCCGACGGTTTCTTCAGCAAAGGTCTGGCCGAGGTCGACCCGGCGGTGTTCGCCGGCGTGCGCCACGAACTCGAGCGCGAGCAGCACCAGATCGAACTGATCGCGTCGGAGAACATCGTCTCCAAGGCAGTGCTCGAGGCACAGGGCTCGGTGTTCACCAACAAATATGCCGAGGGCTATCCCGGCAAGCGCTATTATCAGGGCTGCCATCCGTCGGACGAAGTCGAGCAGCTGGCGATCGACCGCGCCAGGCAGCTGTTCGGCTGCGGCTTCGTCAACGTCCAGCCGCATTCGGGCGCGCAGGCCAACGGCGCGGTGATGCTGGCGCTCACCAGGCCGGGCGACACGATCATGGGGCTCAGCCTCGATGCGGGCGGCCACCTGACTCACGGCGCAAAGGCGGCGATGAGCGGCAAATGGTTCAACGCCATTCAATATGGCGTGCGGCCTGACGATCACCTGATCGACTTCGACCAAGTCGAGCGGCTCGCCAGGGAGCATCGGCCCAAGCTGATCATCACCGGCGGGTCGGCCTATCCGCGGATCATCGACTTCGCCCGCTTCCGCGCGATCGCCGATGAGGTCGGCGCGATGTTCATGGTCGACATGGCGCATTTCGCCGGGCTCGTCGCCGGCGGGGCGCACCCGACGCCGTTCGGCCACGCCCATGTCGTCACCACCACCACTCACAAGACGCTGCGCGGCCCGCGCGGCGGCATGGTGATGACCGACGACGAGGCGATCGCGAAGAAGATCAACAGCGCGGTGTTCCCTGGCCTCCAGGGCGGCCCGCTGATGCACGTGATCGCAGCCAAAGCCGTCGCCTTCGGCGAGGCGCTGCGTCCCGACTACCAAAGTTACATCACCGCCGTAGTAGAAAACGCCAAAGTCCTCGCCGCGACGCTCAAGGAGCGCGGCGCCAACCTAGTCTCGGGGGGCACCGACACGCACCTCGCGCTGGTCGACCTCACGCCGCTCGGCGTCACCGGCAGGGATGCCGACGAGGCGCTCGAGCGCGCTGCGATCACCTGCAACAAGAACGGCATTCCCAACGATCCGCTGCCGCCGGTCAAGACCAGCGGCATCCGCGTCGGCTCCCCGGCGGGCACCACACGCGGTTTCGGCACCGGCGAGTTCCGCGAGATCGGCAATATGGTCGCCGACGTGCTCGACGGACTGCGCAACAATGGCGAGCAGGGCGACGCGCAGATCGAGGCGAATGTCCGCGAGCGGGTTCGCGCGCTGTGCGAGCGCTTCCCCATCTATCCGGAGCTGTAATTGCGCTGCCCCTTCTGCGGAAATGAAGACAGTCAGGTGAAGGACAGCCGCCCCACCGAAGACGGGGCGGCGATCCGGCGGCGGCGGCAATGCGAGGCGTGCGCGGCGCGCTTCACCACGTTCGAACGGATCCAGCTGCGCGATCTCATCGTGGTCAAGAACCAGGCCAATTCGCCCGAGTCGCGCCGCGAGCCATTCGACCGCGACAAGCTGATCCGATCGGTGACGCTTGCCGCGCGCAAGCGGCCCGTTACCGCCGCTCAGATCGAGCGGCTGGTCTCGGGCATCCAGCGCCAGCTCGAGACGCAGGGCGACGGCGAAATCCCGTCCCAGCGGATCGGGGAGATGGTGATGGACGGCCTCAAGGGGCTCGATTCGGTCGCCTATATCCGCTTCGCCTCGGTTTATAAGGACTTCCGCGAGGCACGGGACTTTGAGGAATTCGCGGGCAATGTCAGCGAGGTCGCCAAGGGGTGAATCCCGTCATCGTCCTCGTGCGTCCGCAATTGGGCGAGAATATCGGCAAGACGGCGCGGGCGATGCTCAATTTCGGCCTGACCGAGCTTCGGCTGGTGAGCCCACGCGACGGCTGGCCCAATCCGTCGGCGGGCCCGGCCGCGAGCGGCGCCGATCTGGTGCTCGAGAACGCGGCGGTCTTCGATAGCGTCGCCGGCGCCGTCGCCGATTGCACGCATGTCTATGCCACCACGGTGCGCAAGCGCGGCGTCACCAAACCAGTGGCCACGCCCGAGGTCGCCGCTCGCGACATTCGTGCCGGCAGCGAGCGCGCCGCGATCCTGTTCGGCCCCGAGCGTTCGGGGCTCGAGACTGACGATGTCGCACTGGCGCGCACGATCATCACTGTGCCGATCAATCCGGAGTTCGGCTCGCTCAACCTCGCTCAGGCGGTGATCCTGATCGCCTATGAGTGGTCGAAAGGCGCGGCGCTCGCCAGCCCGACCGCCACCGAGCTCGATCCGCCGGCGCCGCAGGAGGAGCTGGAGGGGATGATCAGACAGCTCGACGCGCTGCTCGACGACGCCGGCTATTATTTCCCGCCGGACCGGGTCCCCGCGACCCGGCGCACGCTGCGCGGCGTGCTCACCAAGCCGGCTTGGAGCTCGCAGGAATTGCGCACCTTGCGCGGCGTGCTGTCGGCGCTCGAAGGGAAAAAACGGCATCGCCGAGGCAGCGACGAGTCCAACTGAGGCTTTGCACGGTGGCAATGGCGCTTTAGGTGTGCGCTCGTGCGTCCCTATCCGACGCTTCCCGGAGAATAGTTGAATGCTGACGAGCCTGTTCGCGCTGACCCTGTCGGTCGCGTTGCAAAATGCCCCGACGACCGAAGCCGCGAAGCCCGCCGAAGAGAAGAAGATCTGCGTCACCGAGCAGTCGTCCTACTCGCGCATCGCCCGCAAGCGCGTTTGCCGCACCGAACGCGAATCGAAGGACCAGCAGCAGCGCCTCGAGCGCGATCTCGGCGCTACCCGCTCGAACTGACGCGCAGCGTCTCAGCGGCGGTCGAACGCTTCGAACTCATAGGCGATCGAGGCCTCGACCAGCCGATCCCAGAGGTCGGCGATCGGCGCCTCGGGTATTCCCGCGGCGCGGGCGTGCGCGCAGGCATTGGCGACGACCTGTGCCTTGCGCGCCTCGTCGCGGACGAGCCCCCGCTCGGGCTTGATGCGCGCGGCGGCGTCCATATAGCCGAAGCGGCGCGCCAGCAGCGCGATAAGCGCACGGTCGACCGCGTCGACGCCGGCGCGCACCTCCGCCATTGTCGTGCAGGCCTCGGGATCGATCGTGTCTTGCATGGCTGGCCCCTTGGCGGTCCGGCGCGCGCCTGTCCAGCTTGACTCTGCGGCTTCCGGGGGCTAACCGCGCGCCTTCGCAATGGCCCCGCACCCCGGTGAAGCGGTGGCCCTGCCCTCCCCACAAGGAATCAGCAGGCGAGTACCGGGAGCAACGTTGTTCGTGATTGCAAAGGATTAGACATGTCGAAGCGCCATAGCGCCAAGCACAAGCTCGACCGCCGGATGGGCGAGAACATCTGGGGTCGCCCGAAGAGTCCAGTCAACAAGCGTGAGTACGGTCCCGGCCAGCACGGCCAGCGCCGCAAGGGCAAGATGTCGGATTTCGGCCTTCAGCTTCGCGCCAAGCAGAAGCTCAAGGGCTATTACGGCGACGTCACCGAGAAGCAGTTCAAGAAGACCTATGAGGAAGCGTCGCGCATGAAGGGCGACACTTCGCAGAACCTCATCGGCCTGCTCGAGCAGCGCCTCGACATGATCGTCTATCGCGCCAAGTTCGCGCCGACGATCTGGTCGGCACGCCAGCTGGTCAACCACGGCCACGTCCTTGTCGACGGTGAGAAGTGCAACATCGGCTCGCGCCGCATCAAGCCCGGCCAGACCGTCTCGCTCCGCTCGAAGGCGCAGGAAATGGCGCTGGTGATGGAGGCGCAGAGCCTTTCCGAGCGTGACATCCCCGACTACGTGGTTCCGGAAGGCGCCTCGAAGATCACCTTCACGCGCGTACCGACGCTCGACGAAGTGCCCTATCCGGTCCGCATGGAACCGAACCTCGTCGTCGAGTTCTATTCGCGCTAAGACAGACGTTCGCATCGGAAGTTCGGGGCGGTCGCATTGCGGCCGCCCTTTGCTTTTGGGCTGCTTGCCGCCCGCCGATGCTGCTGGCACAAGATGATCTCTGCCTTCTCTCGCAGGATCCCGCATGCGTCTTTCCGACTTCCCGGCCGGCACCGTCTACGATGTCCCGGCAGGCGACGCGGTCTACCCGCTGACGCTCGACAAGGCCGAGGCGCTGCCAGATTCGGGGCGCGAGGGCGGATCGTTCCGGCTCGAGTTCCTCGGCCCTGCCGATCCGATCCTGCCGCAGGCGACCTATCGCTTTGCGCTGGGCGACGACGAGGGACAGGAAGTCTTCATCGTCCCCGTCTCCCGCGACGCCGATGGCGTGCGCTATGAAGCGGTCTTCTACTAGAGACACCGATCAGGCGGCGGCGCGCCACTCCCACAGGTCATAAGCACCGCGGTCGTCGTCGAGGATCGTGAAGCCGAGCCGCGCATAGAGCGTGCGTGCGGGGTTGTTCTTTTCGACATGGATGGTGACGCTCTTGCCGCGTGGGGCCGCGCCGGCGAGGATTTCACGCAGCAGCGCGCCGCCGATCCCCTGCCCGCGGGCCTCGGGCATCAACGATATGTCGACGATCCGGATCTCGCGCGGCATTTCGTACAGGTACAGCCGCCCGATCGCCGCGCCTTCGCGCTCGATGATCGTGGCCTCCATCCCACGATAATGCTGCTGATAATGCGCGTGTTGGGCGGCGTGCTGCTGGAGCAGGAACGCCTGCTTGGTTTCCGCAGGCCACGGCACCGGCGCCAGTTCCTCGGCGCGGGTCGAGGCGTAGAGCGCTGCGGTGAACGGCAGATCGGATTCCGCCATCGGTCGGAGCGCAATTCCCGGCGAGACAGCCCGATCAAGGGAAAGGAGCATGCCGTCTAGCTCCGCGGCGGGAACACGCCCTGGAGTGCGATGCAGAAATAGAAGGTCAGGTACGGCATCATGTTGTTGTGTGGCTGGCTACCCCCCGCCGGCGCGAGCGCCTCTGGCGCGAACAAGGTCTGGGTCGTGTTCGCGGCATAGATGTTCAACTTGGCCCGCGTCAGCACGTTGCCGGTGGGAATGTTGTTTTCAGCGATGTCGCCCGCAGCATCCTGGATCACATGGAAGTGCGCCGGAATCTCCGATTGGAGCAGCGTCACCGTTTCGGAACCGCCCGTTTCGCCGAGATCGTGAAGCGACAACCCAGGGCCCTGCCCTGGGTGCATCGGCGCCCGCCCCTGAAGGTCGGGAAGCGCAAAATTGCTCTTGCCGTTGCCGCCATAGGTGGTGCCCAGCAGCGAAAACAGCGCCGTGTTCTGCGACAGCGGGAGCAACTGCCCGTCGCACCATGCCCAACCCTTGGGCGCGAAGTTGAACGGGAAAACCCGGATTTCGGCGACGAACGGATCGGCCACGGAAGGGCTCCTCAGGTTGGGCTCGGGAAGATCCCGAACAGCGAGATGATGAAGTCGACGCAGAGATACGGCTGCATGTTGGTATGTGGCTGGCTGCCGCCGACCGGCGTGATCGAAACCGGACTCAGCGGGTCGCCCGCCTGGGCATTGATGAAGGCATCGATCGAGCCGGACTTGCCGATCAGATTGTTCGTCGGCGTCGGCGAGGTCGCCGCGTTCAGCGAGGCGAGCATCGGGTGCGTATGCGCCGGGATTTGGTTGATGGTCAGCGTGACCTCTTCGACTCCGCCGGTTTCAGCGAGAATGAAGCCATTGCCCTGGTGGGTCGGGAGCCTGCCGCGCAGATCGGGCAAGCCGAAGGTCGACTGGCCATCGCCGCCGTAGGTGGTTCCGATCAGCTGAAAAAGCGTCTCGTTCTCGGAGATCGGCAAGAGCTGCCCTTCGCAGAACATCCAGCCAAGGGGTGCGAAATTGCCCCCGAACATTCGAATTTCACCAACATAAGGCTGCGCCATCGGTGGTTCCTCAGTTGGGCGAGGGGAAGATGCCCTGAAGCGCAATGCACCAGGACAAAGTCAGGAACGGCTGCATGTTGAGATGCGCCTGGCTGCCGCCGGTATTGGACACCGACGTCGGCGCCATGGGCGTCAGCGCCGCTGCAGGGGTGTAGAAGTCGTTAGGCGCCGTGGGCGCCAGCAGCAGGCTTGCCGTGGGGATATTGGTCGTCGCGTCCGCTGCCGTTGCCTGCAGGGAATGCGTATGCGTCGGCAACTCGGCAATCGACAGGGTATGCGCCTGCTCGCCGCCTCGCTCTCCGAGCGTATGGCCGTTGCCGACGTGCATCGGGGTTCTACCGCGCAGGTCCGGCAGGGCGAAATTGACCCGGCCGTCTCCGCCATACGTGGTACCGAGCAGCGAGAAGAGCGCCTGATTCTGGTTGATCGGTAGGAGCTGGCCGTTGCACAGCGCCCAGCCCTTCGGAGCAAAAACAAAGGAAAAAAGCCTCAGCTCCGACAAAAACGGCTCAGCCATGCCAGAATCCCCCCCGATTAGTGGCAGTGTACTCTTGAAAGTTACGCTAGCAAGTCGAATTCTTCACTGCGAAGTCGGCACCACCGGATTTAGGGTGCAAGTCAATGTTCTTTCCGGAGAAGATGGCGTGACGCGAACGCGATGAAGACGGGCCAGTTGTCGCGATTGCTGTGCCCGCCGTGATGCTGGCGAAACGCGATGTCACCGGAGGTGATCGGCATCAGAACTTGGGGGAATTCGTCAGCCATCAACCCTTTACGGCCGAGCAGCTGCCACACCGGCGAGGCCGCGGCGGCGGCGAGGAAGCTACCCTTGGGATCGACCCAGCCGTCGCCGCTGGCGACCGTGCCCGCGCCGATGAAGATCGGACGCGGCGCGGCGAGCGCGATCAGCATGTGCGCGTCGATCGGCAAATCGGCGGGGGTCCGCGGCCCGGCGTAACGGAGGAAATTGCCGGCGAACCAATGATATTCGCCGCCCGCCGCGAGATTGCCTATTCGCTCGCCGAAGTCGCGCCGGTACAGCGCCGCGCCGCCCGCGCCGGACGAGCCGATGAACCCTATCGCGAATCGCCGATCATAGGCCATCGCGACGAGCGCCGCCTTCCCATAGCGCGAAAGTCCCTCGATGCCGATCCGCTCGGCGTCGATGCGCGGATCCTGCGCGAGCGCGTCGAGCGCGCGGCTGGCGCCCCACGCCCAGGCGCGCAGCACGCCCCACTCGTCTGGCGCGCGAGGCCGCCCCTTCAGCGAGATGCCGATGACGCCATCGCCGAGCGCGCCACCATTATCCGCCTGGATCGAGCTGGCGACGAGCACCGCATAGCCGAAGCCTGCCCGCAGCAGGTGGTCGGTATAGGGCGGCCCCGGGTCGGGCGCGCGCGGCGGGCCGGGAAAGCGGAAGCCCTGGGGAAAGCCGAAGGAAAGGATCAGCGGGACGCGACGGCCCGCCGGAACAGTGTAGCGTAGCGCGATCCGGGCGTTTGCTGCGGTCCAGTTGCGATTGTCGGCGACCCCGGTCATCCAGCGCCGGACCACCTTGATGCCGCCCTCCTCGCCCTTCTCCTCGCGGTCCAGCCGCCAGCGGATGCGCGGCGCGGATGCGGGCACTCGGCCATAGATCTCGCGGTCGAACAGCGCGACGATCTCGGGTCGCCGCTCCCGCCACCACAGCGACCCGCGCGCGACGCGGCGCCCATCGGCCATGCGCAGCACGTCGGGGAGGCTCGGATCGCCAGCCTTGGCCTCGTCGTAATTGGCCGCATTCGGCGCCGCGGGATCGAAGCCATCCGCACCGGGCCTCGTATCGGCGATGCCGAGCCGATCGAGCATCGCGCGACGATCGATCTCGGCAGCGCGATAGTCCTGTTGCGCACTCGCCGGTGCGGCTAACAGCGTCAGCGCCACAAGCGCCGGGCGCTTCATCCAGTGCATCGTCCTCACCCCTTTTGTCGCCGCCTTGCTGCACCCGCTTTTGCGCGGCGGCAATGCTTGCGGGCCTCCGGCGCCGCTGCCACAGTCTCAGGCAGTCCCTTCCGCAGGAGTTTCCATGCGCGCCCTACTGACCGCCGCCCTTCTCCTCACCAGCACCGCCGCGATCGCCCAGACCGCGCCGCAGCTTTCGGTCGACACGCTCAAGCAAGTCACCGAACGGCTCGCCTCGGACGAATTCGAGGGACGCGCCCCCACAACCCCGGGCGAGGAGAAGACGCTCGCCTATCTGGTCGAGCGCTTCCGAAAGGCCGGGCTCAAACCGGGCAACAAGGGCAGCTGGTTCCAGAACGTGCCGCTGGTAGAGATCACCGGCCAGAACGTGTCCGCGCTCAGCTTCACCGGTGGCAACACCCCGGTCAGCCTCGAATATCGCAAGGACATGGTGATCGCGACCTATCAGGTCACCGCGAAGACGCAGGTCAGGGACAGCGAGGTCGTGTTCGTCGGCTATGGCATCAATGCGCCCGAGCGCGGCTGGAACGACTATGCCGGCGTCGACGTGAAAGGGAAAACGGTGGTCATCCTGATCAACGATCCCGACTGGCAGACCCAGGCGCTGCAGGGGGAGTTCGGCGGCCGGGCGATGACCTATTATGGCCGCTGGACCTACAAATACGAGGAAGCGGCGCGGCAGGGCGCCGCGGCGGCGATCATCATCCACGACACCGAGCCCGCAGCCTATGGCTGGGGCGTCGTCCAGTCGTCATGGACCGGGCCGCAGCTCGAGCAGGATACGCCGGGCGATCATATGGACCAATCCAAGGCGATCGGCTGGATCCAGCAGGATGCCGCTAAAGCCCTCTTCGCCAGCGCGGGCAAGGACTATCCCGCGCTGCTCGAAGCGGCGAAGCGCAAGGGCTTCAAGGCGGTTCCGCTCGGGGTGAAGGCGAGCGTCTCGTTCGACAATTCGATTCGACGCCAGGCATCGAAGAACGTCGTTGGCATCCTGCCGGGCAGCGAGCGGCCCGACGAAGTCGTGCTCTATTCGGCGCATTGGGACCATCTCGGCCGCTGCGACGCGGTGAACGGCGATGACATCTGCAACGGCGCGCTCGACAATGCCTCGGGCACCGCCGGGCTCGTCGCGCTCGCCGAGGCGCATGTGAAGGCTGGTCCGGCCAAGCGCAGCCTCGCCTTCCTCGCGGTGACCGCCGAGGAATCGGGGCTGCTCGGCTCCAAATTCTATGCCGAGAACCCGGTCTTCCCGCTCGCGAAGACGGTGGGCGGGGTCAATATGGACGGGGTCAACAATATCGGGCGCGCTCGGGATTTCGTGCTGATCGGCGTCGGCAAGTCCGAGCTCGAGGATCTGGTAAAGCCGTTCGTGGCCGCGCAGGACCGGGTGATCGTCCCCGAGCCCACGCCCGAGCGCGGTTATTACTACCGGTCGGACCATTTCAGCCTCGCCAAGCTTGGCGTGCCGATGCTCTATGGCGAGAGCGGCGAGGATCTGCGCTCGGGCGGCAAGGAAGCCGGCAAGAAGGCGTCCGACGCGTATGTCGAGCAGCGCTATCACAAGCCGCAGGACGAATATGACGGCAACTGGAATTGGGACGGCGCGGTCGAGGATCTGGGCATCTTCTACGGGCTTGGGCGGCAGCTCGCCGAGGGCTCGAACTGGCCCAACTGGTATCCGACCGCCGAATTCCGCACGGTGAGAGACAAGAGCCGCGCAGGGAAGTAATAGCGCGGCCATGATTCTGCCTCCCCCTCCCGAATGGGCGCCGCACGACGCCGTATGGATCGGTTTTCCGAGCCACCCTGAACTCTGGCTCGAGGATCTCGAGCCGGCGCGGGAGGAAGTGACGGCGTTCGCGCGCGCGGTGCATGCCGGCGGCCGCGGCGAGAAGGTGATCCTCGTCGCCGCCGACGAGGAAGCGGCGAACGCGGCCGAACTCGCCGCCGGCGACGCCACGCAGGTAGTGATCGAGCTTTTCGGCGATATCTGGCTGCGCGACACCGGTCCGATCGTCGACGGCAGCGGCCGCGCGCATGATTTCGGCTTCAACGGCTGGGGCGGCAAATACGACCTCGCCGGCGATGCGGACGTCGGGGCGCGGCTTGCCCGGCGCAAGCGGCTCGCAGTCGATTCGCATCACTGGATCCTTGAGGGCGGCGCGATCGACGGCGACGGCACCGGGCTGTGCGTCACCACCGAGCAGTGCCTGCTCAACCGCAACCGCAATCCCGATCTCGGTCAGGCCGAGATCGAGCGCCTGCTCGCCGAGGATCTCGGCTATACTCGGGTGCTGTGGCTCGGCGACGGGCTCCTCAACGACCATACCGACGGTCATGTCGACAATCTCGCGCGCTTCGTCGGCGAGAACCGGCTGCTGATCCCGCAGGCGACCGACAACGATCCGAACTGGCGGGTCTATCAGGACGCCGCCGAGCGTGCCGGGCGTTTCGGCGTGGACGTGGTCCGCTTCCCCTCGCCGGGTCGGGTGCTGAGCCCCGAGGAGGAAATCATACCCGCGAGCTATATGAACTTCTACATCGGCAACGCCGCCGTGGTGGTGCCGATCTATGGCCAGGAGAATGACGCCGCCGCGATCGCAGCGCTCGAGGCGCTTTTCCCCGGCCGCGCCATTGTCGGCCAGCGCGCCGATCATATCTTGACCGGGGGCGGCAGCTTCCACTGCATCAGCCAGCAACTGCCCCGGCTCTGAGGAAATCATGACCGAGATCACCGTCGCGGCGCTCCAGCTCGCCTTCACCAACGATATCGACGCGAACATCAAGGCGGTCTCCGAACTCGTCCGCGAGGCGGCGGGCAAGGGCGCGCAGGTCGTGCTGCCTCCCGAATTGTTCGAGGGCGAGTATTTCTGCCGGGTCGAGGACGAGGGGCTGTTCGCCAACGCCAGGCCGGCGGGCGAGCACAAGGCGGTGCTGGCGATGCAGCACCTCGCCGCCGATCTCGGCATCCATATCCCGACCAGCTTCTTCGAGGCCGACGGCCCACATTACTATAACAGCCTCGCGATGATCGGCCCCGATGGCCGCATCGAGGGGGTCTATCGCAAGAGCCACATTCCCGACGGGCCGGGCTATGAGGAAAAGTTCTATTTCCGCCCCGGCAATACCGGGTTCAAGGTGTGGAATGGCCCCGGCGCGCGGATCGGCGTGGGCGTGTGCTGGGACCAATGGTATCCCGAGACCGCGCGCGCGCTGATGCTGATGGGTGCGGAAGTCCTGTTCTATCCCACCGCGATCGGCTCCGAGCCGCACGACACCAGCCTCGACACCGCCCGCCTATGGCGCCGCGCCATGGTCGGCCATGCGGTGTCGAACGTCGTTCCGGTGGTCGCCGCCAACCGTGTCGGGACCGAGCATGGGCAGACCTTTTACGGCACCAGCTTCATCACCGACGAGCGCGGTGACATCCTTGCCGAGCTCGATCGCGAGGAGACCGGAGTAATCGCCGCCAAGCTCGACATCGATCGGGTCAAGCGCCATCGCGCCGCATTTGGCTTCTTCCGCGACCGGCGGCCGGAGCTCTACGGGCGACTCGTCCTGGACGTCTGATCGGTTAGCGCCGCGCCCGCACCTTGACCGGCTTGTCGCAACCGCCCTCAAGACGGAGCACAGTAAGATACTGTTCGCCGGCAGGCTCCCGGGCGAGCGTCCGGGGTGCAGCCGGCTGCTGCTGCTGCTGCGCCTTTGCCCAGTGCTGATCGGCATTTCGGCACTCGGGAGCAAAACGTCCCATGGGCTTGGGTTTCGAGCGCTCCGAATCGCTTTCTTCGGCATGGGCTGCGACGGGCAGCAAGGCTAGGGCAAGCAAGGCGATCCGCATTGACGATCTCCCTTGTTCTCGGCGCGGCATAGCATATCTCGGCTCGCCGGGTTAGGCCTCGCGCGTGCCGACCTCCGTCTATGCAATCGCCTTGGGCTCGAACCGCCGCGGTCGCCATGGCAGCCCCGAAGCCGAGATCGCGGCGGCGCTCACGGCGCTGGGCGATGTGACCGCAGTCTCGCCGATGCTCCGCACCGCTCCGCTCGGCCCCTCCAAGCGCCGCTTCGTCAACGCCGTCGCGCTGATCGAGAGCGACGAGACACCGCCTGCCTTGCTCGCACGGCTCAAGGCGATCGAGCGGGATTTCGGCCGCCGGCGCGGGCGCAGCTGGGGCGCGCGCGTGATCGATCTCGATATCCTCCTGTGGTCGAGCGGCGCCTGGTCTGGACCGGGACTCACCGTGCCACATGCGCGGTTCCGCGAGCGCGAGTTCGTGCTGCGCCCTCTGCTGGCAGTGGCCCCTGACTGGCACGATCCGGTGAGCGGGTTGCGAATCCGCCATCTCGCCCGCCGCCACGCGCAGCGCTGACTTGCGGGTTTACGCCCGTGCTTGAGAGCGCCACAACCGATCCATGCCCACATCCGACGATGCCCTGCCGATCTTCGCCACCGAGCTGTGGCGCTGGACGCCGGAGCCGCCTGCCAAGGGCAGCTGGCACTTCGTGACGGTCACCGGCGAACAGGCCGACGCAATCCGCGCGCGCGCCTTCGAGCTTCGGGCGATGGGCGGGGCCCGCGGCTTCGGATCGGTCCGCGTGGAGGCGCTGGTCAACGGCGTGCCGTTCACCTCGTCGGTCTTCCCGCACGCGGGGAGCGGCGGCTATGTGCTGCCGGTCAAGGCCGAGGTGCGCCGCGCCGCGGGAATCGCCGCGGGGGATCTAGTGAAGGTCCAGATCCGCGCCTGAAGCGGCGCAGGACGGCCGCTAGCGGCGGGCCAGCAGCGTTTCGGCAAGAAGCAGCAGCAGCTTGACGTCGATGGCGAAGCCCTGCGCGCGTTTCTCCGCGACGAAAGCCGGCACCTCCGCAACGGGCACGCGGTGAACGTTGATGTCCTCATGCTCGGTGCCGCCGCCTTCGCCAACCTTGGTCAGACCGGTCGCGCGGACCAGGGTGAAGCCTTCGCTGACCATTCCGGGCGAGGAGTGGTAATAGCCCAGCTCCTCGACTGCATCGCAGCGATATCCGGTCTCCTCCTCCAGTTCGCGCCGGGCGGCGTCGAGGGCGGTGTCGCCTTCCAGCTCGTCGCCGATCAGCCCGGCCGGCAGCTCGAGGCAGCGCTGACCCAGCGGCACACGATATTGGTCTACGAGCAGGACGTGATCGTCGGCGTCGATCGCGATGATCACGGCCGCCTGGATCCCCCGCGCACGCGACACATATTCCCAGCGTCCCTGCCGCTTGGCGACGATCCACTTGCCTTGCCAAGCAATCTCGACGGGTTCGGAATCACTCATAATTCGATCAGACGGTCCGGTAGTTCGTTGGTATCGCCTTCGCTGCGCGGGAAGTGCTCCGCAAGCACTTTCCCGATCTGGCTCACGGCCTCGGCCATGCCATCGCCTGGCCGCCCTTGCTTCACCGCGGCGATCAGCGCCGCCATCGCCTCGCCCCAGATCTCCGGCGCGACCTTCGAATGAATCGATTCGTCGGCGATGATCTCGGCGCGGTGCTCGGCGAGGCTGAGATAGAGGAGCACGCCGGTGGAGGCCCGGGTGCGCTTCTCGGCGGCAGTGCGGAACAGCGCCAGCGCACGACGGCGCACCCGCCGCGACTTGGTCGCTCCCGGCGTGAGCGCGAGCCGCAGCGCGTCGAGCCCGAGAATCACGCGAGCGACGAGGAAGGTGAGCGTCATCAGCACCAGCGCGGAGGTCAGGTACCAGCGTGGGGGGGTATCGGACCAGGCGTCGGACAGCAAGGCGTGGAGCCATTCGACGGGCGCGGGTTGCCAGGCGAGCAGCGCGAGCACGAGCAGCATCGCCAGCACCGCCCAGTGCAGCGCGACATCGTGATAGGCGTCCGACCGCCCGGCGACGACGGTGACGATCTCGCCGTCCGTAAGCTGCTCGGCCGCGGCAACCGCGTCGGTGACGCGCACATGATCGGCTTCGGTCAATCGCATTACCAGCTCCCCGAGGCGCCGCCGCCCCCGAACGATCCACCGCCCCCGGAGAAGCCGCCGCCACCACCCCAGCCGTCGCCACCGCCTCCCCAGCCCGACGAGCCGCCCCAGCCGCCGCCTCGACCCGATCCGCGGCTCATCTCGCTCTCGATGCTCCACAGGATGATCGGCAGCGCGCCGCCGTCGCCCCCGCCGCGATAGCGCCGTCCGCCCCAAGGCCCTCGCCGGCGGCGACCGCCGAAACGCGCGAACATCGGCAGCAGCACGAACAGGAAGATGATGCCCCAGAAGAGCAAGCCGAACGGAAAGCCGCCGCCGCCGCCGCCACTGCCGGAGCGTCGCGGCGCGCTCTGCGCCTTTATGTCAGCGGCCGCCTTGGCGCGCGCCTCGGCGGCTTCGAGCGGCAGCTTCATCTGCTCGGCGATCGCATGCGCGCCGGCGACGATGCCGCCGGGCATGTCGCCGGCCTTGAAGCGCGGAACGATCTGCTCGTCGATGATCAACCCGGTGAAGCCGTCGGTCATGATCGGCTCCAGCCCCTTGCCGACTTCGATGCGGACCTCGCGCTCCTTTGGCGCGACGATCAGGATGATGCCGTTATTTGCTTCGCCCTGTCCGATCTTCCATGCCTGCCCAAGACGATAACCGTAGTCCTCGATCGGATAGCCCTGCAGATCCGGAATCGTCGCGACGACGAACTGGCGCGTCGACGCCTGCTCGACCTCGCTCGACAGCTGGGTGAGTTGCGCCTCCTGCTCCGGCGTAAGCAGATCGGCTGCATCGACCACGCGGCCGCTGAGCTTGGGAAAGCTGGGCTGGGCCTCGGCAGCCACGGGGACCAGGAGGAGCAGGGCTAGGGCAAACCGGAACATCTTCATTGCGAGCATTTCGCCTTGGCTTCGTCGAGGAGCATCCGTCTTGCCCCGCTTGCGACCGGCGGCGATGCGGTCCTCGCATGCCGCGCCAGCAGGAGCGCGCTCGAAATCAGCTGCCGTTACCAAAGTCGATAGTCGGCGACCGCTCCGCTCCGGCTTGGGCTTGGAACGGCGCCAACGGCTTGGCACCGTAGAAGATCTTAGCCCCGACCGCGTCCGGGAAGGTGCGAATGCGGGTGTTATACTCCTGCACCGCCTGATTATACGCCTCGACGCGGATGTTCACCCGGTTCTCCGTGCCGGCGACTTCGCGGATCAGCATCTTGAAGCTGTCCTGGCTCTGCAGCTGCGGATAGGCCTCCGTGCTCGCGATCAGACGTGAAAGCGTGCCGCCGAGCTGCTGCTGCGCCGCCTGAAACTGCTGCACCTTGGCGGGATCGGTGAGATCGTTCGCCGAGATCTGAATCGAAGTGGCGCGTGCGCGCGCGTTGGTCACGTCGGTGAGGATCTTGCCCTCGGAGCCGGCGGCGCCTTTCACCGTCGCGACCAGGTTCGGGATCAGGTCCGCCCGGCGCTGATAAGCGGCCTGGAGATCGCCCCACTTGGCCTTGGCGTTCTCTTCCGCGGTGGGCACGCTGTTGAGCCCGCAGGCCGAGAGCAGGACGGCGCCGGCGAGCGCGAGTGCGGCACGAAACTTCATCAGTGGTGATCCTCCGGATCTTGATCGTGGGTGTCTTATACGACGGCAACACTGGAGCCCGAAAGCGAAATCGGACATGTAACGACCAGAACGGCTGTCAGCGGAGGTTTGTGCCCATGTGGAAGGAATTCCGGACGTTCATCGCGCGCGGCAACGTGCTCGATCTCGCAGTGGGCGTGATCATCGGCGCCGCCTTCGGGACGATCACCAAATCGCTCACCGACGACCTGATCATGCCGGTGATCGGCTGGCTGTTCGGCGGCTTCGATTTCTCGAGCTATTTCGTCCGGCTGGGAGAGGTTCCCGCCGACTATAAGGGGTCGCTGACCGACTATGCGGCGCTCAAGGCGGCGGGCGTGCCGCTGTTCGGCTTTGGGCAGTTCATCACCGTGGTGATCAACTTCCTGATCCTCGCCTTCCTGATCTTCCTGCTGGTGCGGTTCGCCAATCGCGTACTGCGGCATGAAGATCCGGCGCCTGCCGACGCACCCGAGCCCGCCGACGTGGCGTTGCTCCGCGAAATCCGCGACGAACTGAAGCGCAGCAACGCGGCTTAGGCGGCGGCGAGCTCTTCCGCCACGGCATCGGCGAGGCTGGTGCCGTCGAGGATGCGCGCGGTCTCGTCGCGGACGCGTGCCATCGCGTGACGGATCGCGCAGCTCGCTTCGTCCTTGCAGTCGTTGCACGGGCGATAGGCGGTGCGGCTGACGCACGGGACGAGGGCGAGCGGACCCTCGATCACGCGGATGATCTCGCCGAGCGAGATCAGGTGCGGCGGGCGGGCAAGGCGATAGCCGCCCATCTTGCCGCGCGTCGACAGCAGGAACCCGGCCTCGCGCAGATCGGCGAGAATCAGCTCGAGAAATTTTCGGGGCACATTGGCCTCCGCGGCGATGCGGTTCATCGGCACGGGTCCGGTCTCAGCCTGCTTCTGGGTGAGAAAAAGCATCGCGCGAAGCGCGTAGCGGGACCGCTGCGTCAACATGATGCACCCTCCATGCCAAGTGATGGCTTCGGTGTGAACCCCTTAGGGGTTGCAACCTGACCTTTTCATTAAGCGGAGGAGCCCCTATATGGGTTCTGCCGGGTTCGCCCGGCTATGGGGATAAACGAAGGCGTGCAATAGGCGCAGCGGACCCGGGGGCAGTACCCGGCGGCTCCACCATAAATGGTGGTGTATCTGGACACCGTTTCTGACGGGGCCGAACCAGGATCGACGTGTGTTGAAAAGCGCCATCTATCTCTCAGCGTGGGCCACTGTGACGGTCCATCACACAAGTGCCAACGATAACGAAGCACTCGCTATTGCGGCCTAACCCCACGGCTTAACGGCCTAAGGTTAGACTAAAATGCGCGGTTGGACCGCACCGGGCAACAGAAGCGGATTCCAGCGGTACGGGAGGCACCGGGCAACAGAAGCCTCCCACTTTCCTTCCCGTCTCAATCCTTCCGGCGGAGCAGCGACAGGCCCGCCGCCCCGGCGAGAAGCGCCGCGCCCGCCACTGCGCGGCCGCGCTTTCGCAGCAGCGCCAATCCGACCGACGCCATGCCCGAGCTGATCCAGCCGATCTGCGGCAGGCTGGCGGCCCTTGCGAGCCGCGCGCCGAGCCGGGACACGACAAAGCCGCTGGCCTCGCTACTCGCGGGCCTCGCGGCGATGTCCGGCGGGACCGGCAGCGCGAGCGGCACCGGCGGCGAAGGCGGGCCGGCCGGGGGCGGCGCGTCGGCGACGTGATCGGCGACCCATGCCCGGCGTGCGCCGAGCGGCTGCGCGGCGCCGGTGGTGGTGTCTTCCGCCGTCTGATGCTCGAGCTCCGAGTTCAGCTCCGCGCCGAACAAAAGGACGTAGCTCGACAGATAGAGCCAGGTGAGCAGCGCCACCACCGCGCCGAGCGAGCCATAGGTCGCATCGAAATGCGCGATGTTCGCCACATAGGCGCCGAATCCGAGCGTCAGCGCCAGCCAGAACAGCCCCGAGAAGATCGAGCCGGGGCTGATCCACATCCAGCGGGCCTTTCGGCGCGAGGGACCGAAGCGATACAAAGCGGCCGCACCGGCGGCGCCCGCCAGCGTGAGCAGGGCATAGGTCAGTACGGTGCCGAGGATCAGCAGCGCGTCATTGGCATAAGGAACGAGACTGCCGAGCGCCGACAGCGCAGCAACGGCGAGCGCCGCGAGGATCGCCGCCAGCACCGCCGCTGCGGTGATCGCAAGTGACGTCAGGTTCAGCCACAGGAAGTTGCGCTTCTCCTTCTCCTCATAGGCAATGTTCAGGGCCGAGATGATCGCGCCGGCGCCGTTGCGCGCGCCGAACAGCGCGATGGCGATCGCGAGGAGCACGCCGAGGCCTTTCTTGCCGTCCGACCCGTCAACGATCGTCATCAGCTGCTCGCCGACCGTCCGGGCGATATCGGGCGGCATGATCGAGGTGAGCGCCCGCATGTCGCGGACCACCGTATCGGGCTCGGCGAAGATGCCGTAGCTGAGCACGGTCGCGCCGAGCAGCGGCACCAGCGCGAGAAAGCCGTAAAAGGCGACTCCGGCCGCGACTAGGCCGATATTGTCCTCGGATGACTCGTTCCAGGCGCGGACCGCTACCGCGCGCCACGCCGCCCATGGCATACGCCACGGACTCCGGGCGTCCCTGCCCTTCGCATCCATCGTCGACCCCTGTCGAGCTGCCCGGTGCCAAGCGCGTGAAGGGCTCGGCGCGTTCCCTCGCGCAGAATTTCCGCGCCCTCGGCTAGTGCGTGCCTTCCTTGAAATCCGGGTCGAGCGTCAGCGCACAGAGGAGTTCGTTCTCCAGCCGCACCCGGTCCCGCAGCCGCGGCAGCATCACGCGGGTGGCGCGGACGAATTCCTCGCGATCTGCGGTGATTGCCTCGGGCGTCCAGCGCTGGAGATAGACGCCCCAGTCAGCCTTGAGCTGCTCGAACGCGTTGCGCATCCGCTCGACCGAATCGTGCGCGCCGCCCGACCGGGCGCGCATCGCGAGCGTATAGATCATCGCATCCTCCACCGAGAGATGGTCGGCAACCGTCTCGACCAGATGATCGAGCGTGCGCGAAAGCGCGGCGGCGTCGGCATCGCGCTCGATCAGCAGCGCCAGCTGCGATGCGAACCGCTCGATTACCGCATGGTCGCGCAGCAAATCGGTGGAATTAAGCTCGGACATGCGGTGGCCCCCTCGCGAAAACGTGACACACGCGGGAGAAGAGCGCCAGCACCTCGCTATGGCTGTCCGAACGAAAAAGGGGCCCGGTTTCCCGAGCCCCTCTTCGTTTAAGCCTTGGCGTGTCTTAGTCGTCGCCGCCGGTCAGGAACGCCGGCAGGCCGATATCGTCGCCGCCCTTGTCCCCACCATTGTCGCCGCCTTCCGGGCGCTCACGGCGCGGACCACGGTCGCCACGGCCTTCGCCGCGCGGACCACGGTCGCCGCCGCCTTCGCGACGCGGACCACGATCACGGTCGCCGCCACGGCCACCGCCCCGCTGACGGTCACCGCGATCGCCGCGATCGCCGCGCGGGCCGCGATCGCCGCCTTCGCGGGGCTCGCGCGCCGGACGCGTGTCTTCCAGTTCCTCACCGGTCTCCTGGTCGACGACGCGCATCGACAGGCGGACCTTGCCGCGCTGATCGATCTCGAGGACCTTGACCTTGACTTCCTGGCCTTCGCTGAGGACGTCCGAGACCTTCTCGACGCGCTCGTTGCGGATCTCCGAGACGTGGACGAGCCCGTCCTTGCCACCCATGAAGTTCACGAAGGCGCCGAAATCGACGAGGTTGACGACCTTGCCGTTATAGACCTTGCCGACCTCGGCCTCTTCGACGAGGCCCTTGATCCACTTGATCGCGGCTTCGATCTGCGCCGGATCCGACGAGGAGACCTTGATGACGCCCTCGTCGTCGATGTCGACCTTGGCGCCGGTGGTGGCGACGATCTCGCGGATCACCTTGCCGCCGGTGCCGATCACTTCGCGAATCTTCGACTTGTCGATCGTGAAGGTCTCGATGCGCGGAGCGTGCGCCGACAGCTCTTCGCGGGTATGGTCGAGCGCCTTGGCCATTTCAGCCAGGATGTGCGCGCGGCCTTCATGCGCCTGCGCCAGTGCGACCTTCATGATCTCTTCGGTGATACCGGCGATCTTGATGTCCATCTGAAGGCTGGTGATGCCCTCGCTGGTGCCGGCCACCTTGAAGTCCATGTCGCCGAGATGATCCTCATCCCCGAGGATGTCCGACAGGACCGCGAAGTCCTTGCCCTCGAGGATCAGGCCCATCGCGATACCCGAAACCGGGCGCTTGATCGGCACGCCGGCGTCCATCAGGCTGAGCGAGCCGCCGCACACCGTCGCCATCGACGACGAGCCGTTCGACTCGGTGATGTCCGAGGTCAGGCGGATCGTGTAGGGGAACTCTTCCTTGGTGGGCAGCACCGGGTGCAGCGCGCGCCATGCCAGCTTGCCGTGACCGACTTCGCGACGCCCGGGAGCGCCGAAGCGGCCGACTTCACCGACCGAGTAGGGCGGGAAGTTATAGTGCAGCATGAAGTGCTGGTAGCTGAGGCCACCGAGACCATCGATCATCTGCTCGGCGTCGCGGGTGCCGAGCGTGCAGGTCGCGATCGTCTGGGTCTCGCCGCGGGTGAATAGCGCCGAACCGTGCGCGCGCGGCAGGAAGTGGACTTCCGCCTCGATCGGGCGGACCGTCTTGGTGTCGCGGCCATCGATGCGGCGGCCTTCCTTGAGGATCGCACCACGGACGATATCCGCCTCGAGCTTCTTCACCAGCTTCAGCGTGCCGAGATACTGGGCGGGATCGCTTTCCTTGAGGTCGGCAAAGGCCTCGCGGGCCTTGGTGCGCGCCTCGTTGATCGCGTTCTGGCGCTCGGACTTGTTGGTCAGCTTGTAGGCGGCGGCGAGATCGTCACCGATCGCGGCGCGCAGCTTGGCGAGGGTCTCCGACTTGTCGGCGACCGGCGCCAGTTCCCACGGATCGCGCGCAGCCTGCTCGGCGAGCTTGATGATCGCGTCGATGACCTTCTGCGACTCGCGGTGGGCGAACATGATCGCGCCGAGCATGACGTCTTCCGAAAGCTCCTTGGCTTCGGATTCGACCATCATCACCGCGTCCTGCGTCGCGGCGACGACGAGGTCGAGCTCGCCGGCCTCGACCTGTGCGTCGGTCGGGTTGAGGATATACTCGCCGTCCTGATAGCCGACGCGCGCGGCGCCGATCGGGCCCATGAACGGCACGCCCGACAGGGTCAGCGCAGCGGAGGCGGCGACCATCGCGAGGATGTCGGGCTCGTTCTCGCCGTCATAGCTGAGGACCTGACAGATCGCGTTGATCTCGTTGTAGAAGCCTTCCGGGAACAGCGGGCGGATCGGGCGGTCGATGAGACGCGAGACGAGAGTCTCTTTCTCGGTCGCGCCGCGCTCGCGCTTGAAGAAGCCGCCGGGGATGCGACCCGCAGCCGAGAACTTCTCCTGATAATGGACGGTCAGCGGGAAGAAGTCCTGGCCTTCCTTCACGCTCTTGGCCGCGGTCACTGCGCACAGCACCACGGTCTCGCCGAGCGTCGCGATCACCGCGCCGTCGGCCTGGCGGGCAACCTTGCCCGTTTCGAGAGTCAGCGTCTTGCCGCCCCACTCGATCGATACAGTCTTCTTGTCGAACATGTTATTTCCTTCACTCCCGCTGCCCAATGCGGCGGGGGCCTATGTCCGGGCTATCCGGCCCGGGCGGTTCGGGATGGTCTTCATCCCTGCCAGAGCCGCGGGCCGGATTGCCTGCGGCTCAAATGTCAAAAGGGCGCCGCGAGGGCGCCCTTTCAAGTTACTTGCGAAGGCCGAGCTTCGCGATGAGATTTGCGTAGCGACCCTCGTCCTTCTTCTTCAGATAGTCGAGGAGCGAACGGCGCTTGTTGACCAGCATGAGCAGGCCGCGGCGCGAGTGATTGTCCTTGGCGTGCGTCTTGAAGTGCTCGGTCAGGTTGGTGATGCGCTCGGTGAGGATCGCAACCTGGACTTCGGGGCTGCCGGTGTCGCCGCTCTCGCGGGCGTGTTCCTTGATGAGCGCTTCCTTGCGCTCCTGCGTGATCGACATGTGCTTTCCTTCGACATCGCTTTACAGGTTGAACCCGCGGACGACCCGGACAAGTCCGGCCTGAGCCTCTACCAGCGCGACGGGCGTATCGCCCAGCAGCGCGAAATATTGGCCATCATCGGCGGCGATCCCGGCCAGAACCTGCCCCTGTCGGAGCAGCCCTGCCTGGTCGGGAGTGAGAGATAGAGCCGGGATGTCGTCCAGCCCCGCCCTCGGCGGCAGGAGGCAGTGTTCAAGGGTGCGGCCCTTAGCGGCATCGGCCAATTTGTCCAGCGAAATCGCGGAAGCGAGGCCGAACGGACCCGCCTTGACGCGGCGGAGCATGGTGACGTGCCCGACCGTGCCGAGCGCCAGCGCGATGTCGCGCGCGAGGCTGCGGATATAGGTGCCCTTGGAGACGTGCGCGGTGAGAGTGAGCTCCTCCAAAGCTTGCGCCGGGTGGTTGGGCATGCCCCGGTGATGTGGGCGCAAGCTGCGAACAGTTACCGCACGCACCGCCAGTACCACCTCCTCCCCTGCCCGCGCGAGATCATAGGCGCGCTCCCCGCCCACCTTAAGCGCAGAATAGGCAGGAGGCACCTGCTCGATAGGCCCGGTGAAACGCGGCAGCACCGCCTCGAGGTCGCAGAAGCTCGGGCGGACATCGGATGTCGCGATCTCCTTCCCCTCGAGATCGAGCGTGTCGGTCTGCACGCCGAACCGGATGGTAAAATCATAGACCTTGTCGCTGTCGAGCATCCGCCCGGCGAGCTTGGTCGCTTCGCCGAGCGCGATCGGCAGCACCCCGGTCGCCAGCGGGTCGAGCGTGCCGCCATGGCCGACCTTGAACTTGCCATAGCCGCCGTCGCGCAGCGCGCGCTTGACCGCGCTGACGCCCTGGGTCGAGCCGAGGCCGAGCGGCTTGTCGAGGATGATCCAGCCGTGCACGTCAGCCCGCCGCCCCGGTACGCTGCATGAAGTGTCGCCGGCACAGCGCGACATAGCGTTCGTTGCCGCCGATCTGCTTTTGCGCGCCCTCGCGTACCGCCGTGCCCGATTCGTCGACGCGCAGGTTCATCGTCGCCTTGCGGCCGCATTCGCAGACCGACTTGATCTCGACGAGCGAGTCGGCGAGCGCGAGGAGCTCGGCCGAGCCCTCGAACAGCTTCCCCTGAAAGTCTGTGCGCAAGCCATAAGCTAGCACGGGAATGTCGTCCTCGTCGCACAGCGCGGCGAGCTGGCGGACCTGCCCCGCGGTGAGGAACTGCGCCTCGTCGACCAGCACGCAAGCGAGCGGCGCCTCGAAATGGGCGTCCTCGGCAACTTGCTGGAGATCGGTGCCGGCCTCGAACGGTATCGCGGTGGCCCTGATCCCGAGGCGCGAATCGATCACCCCCTTGCCGCCGCGATCGTGGACGCCTGCAGTGAACAGCAGGGTGCGCATGCCGCGCTCGCGATAATTGAAATCGGCCTGGAGCAAGGTGGTCGATTTGCCGGCGTTCATCGAGGCGTAGTAGAAGTAAAGCTTGGCCATGGCACCGGCTAGCGCAGGTCAGAGCGTCACGTAAGGGCCATCGGCAGGGAGCGGCGCGCGACCGTGCCGCACGCGGAGCGAACCCGTGTCAATTCGTCCGGTCCGCGCATCGCCGATCATCCAGAGCGGACGCCAGTTGCCGGTGCCACCACAGGCTTCGCGGCGAGCATAGACGAGCAGGGCGATGCGCCGGCCATCGCTGCTCCAGCGAATGCCCGACACGGCGATATCGGCGGCAGTCAGGCAGGCGCGGCGCGCGCGCAGAATCTCTGTCGCGGCGATTGAGAGCGCGTCGCTCCCGACCGGGCGATCGCGTTCGACGGCGAACAGGTGAAAGCGTTCGGGGCTGCCCGGCTCCCGCTGGTTGGCGAAGAAGCGATGCTCGGTCGGCGACCAGAACAGCGTGAACGGCGCACCGGCGTCGAGCGTGGCGAGATCGGCGAGCGATTCGCCGCTGCCGCCGCGGACTAGGCCGACCCCGGTACCGATCCCGGCATTCTTGACGACATAATAATGCCCATCGAACGACGGCGCCTGGCCGTGGCAGCGCGGGAGAAAGCGATAGCCGCCATGGCTGACCCGCCGCTCGCCGACGCACCGCGATTCCTCCGGTGGCGCAGCCGGCAGCCGATCGCCCGGCGCGACTCCGCCGCTCTGCATCATGCCCAGCCCGGGCAGGAGCGGGCGCCAGCCCCACACCAGCGAGAGCCCGGTGGAGACGATGCCGGCGGACAGCGCGAGCGCGATCAGGTTCGGCCGCGCCATGGGTTCGCCCGTCAGTCCTGCCCGTGTTCGCCCAGATCCTGCGCCACCTTCGGATCGCGAAGCAGCGTCTCGATATGGCTGCCCTCGTCGAAGCTCTCATCGGCGAGGAATTTGAGCTTGGCGGCGTATTTCATCTTCACCCGGTGCGCGACCTCGCGCTGAAGGTAGGCGGTGTTGGTCCGCAGCGCCTTGAGCACCGCCTCCTCGTCCTTGCCGAGCAGCGGCTTCACGAACACGGTGGCGTGACGCAGATCGGGCGACATCCGGACCTCGGTGATCGAGACCATGTGGCTGGCGAGGGTCTCGTCGTGGACGTCGCCGCGCTGGAGGATCTCGGAGAGAATGTGGCGCACCTGTTCACCGACGCGAAGCGTGCGGACCGAGCGTTCTTCATTTTGATTCTGTTTCATCTTCAGTCCCGACGCGCCATCGCGCCTTGCATGACGCGGCCCGTGAAGGTGCCGCGGGCGACCATTGTGCCGCCTTCGTCGAACAATTCGGCCTCAGTCACCGCGATCGTCTTGCCAAGGCTGATCACGCGTCCCTTGCCAATGAAGCGCCCCGGCCGGGCCGGCTTGAGGCAGACGATATGGAAGTCGATCGTCGGTGCATACACCGTGCCTTCGCTGGCGGCATAGAGCGTCGGACCCTGCGTGTCGTCGAGCATCGCGGCGAGGAAGCCGCCCTGCACCGTTCCCGCCGGGTTGAGGAAGCGATCGTCGATGACGAAGCCGATCTCGATCGTCTTCGCGGCGACGTCGAGCGCACGCACTTCCCAGCCGAGCAGACGGGCCGAGGAGGGAACGGGGAAGTCGTCGAAGATCGTCGCCATTTACTCCCTCTCCCATCGGAGAGGGAGGGGCCCGCCCGGCGCAGCCGAGTGGGAGGGTGAGGGCCGCGCTGCCCGTCGACCCTCACCCTTCCGCCGCTCCGCGGCTCCCTCTCCCACAAGGGGAGAGGGGGATTGTTACAGCGTGCGTTCGCGCAGCTCGACCTCGAAGGTTTCGAGATAGTCGCCCGCCTTGATGTCGGTGAAGTTCTGGGTGAACGTCACACCGCATTCCAGACCCGCGCGGACTTCGGGGACATCGTCCTTGAAGCGACGCAGCGACGCGATCTCGCCCTGGTAGATGATGACGTCGTCGCGGGTGATGCGTGCCTTGAGCGCCTTGCGGATGACGCCCTCGGTGACGAGCAGACCCGCCGCCTTGCCGTGCTTGCCCGCAGAGAACACTTCCTTGATCTCGGCGCGGCCGACCACGGTCTCGAACGCTTCCGGCCCGAGCTCGCCCGCCATGCCGGCGCGGATCTCGTCGGTGAGGTCGTAGATCACGTCATAATATTTGAGCGCGACCTTGGTCCTCTCGGCGATCTCGCGCGCCTTGGCGTTGGCGCGGACATTGAAGCCGATGATCGGAGCGCCCGAGGCCGCACCGACATTGACGTCGCTCTCGGTGATCGCGCCGACCCCCGAATGGAGGATGCGGACCTTGATGTCCTCGGTCGAGATCTTGTTGAGCGCACCGACGATCGCCTCGACCGAACCCTGGGTGTCGGCCTTGACCACCAGCGGATATTCGATCGCCTGCTTGTCGCGCAGCGCCGAGAACATGCTCTCGAGGCTGGCCGGCGCCTGGGTGGTGCGCTTCTGCAGCGCCACGCCCTGACGATATTCGGCGACCTCGCGGGCACGCGCCTCGTTCTCGACGACCTGGAGCGGATCGCCCGACATCGGCACGCCCGACAGGCCGAGCACTTCGACCGGCATCGACGGACCCGCTTCCTTGATCTGGCGACCCTTGTCGTCGATCAGCGCGCGGACCTTGCCGCTCTCGGTGCCGACGACGAACACGTCGCCGACGCGGAGCGTGCCGCGGTTGACGAGGATGGTCGCGACCGGGCCGCGGCCCTTGTCGAGCTTGGCCTCGATCACCGTGCCCTCGGCCGCGCGATCGGGATTGGCGTGCAGCTCGAGCAGTTCGGCCTGGAGCTGGATCTTCTCGATCAGCGTCTCGAGCCCGATCTTCTTGAGCGCCGACACCTCGACGTCCTGGGTCTCGCCGCCCATGTCCTCGACCATCACTTCGTGCTCGAGCAGACGCTCGCGCACGCGCTGCGGATTGGCGCTGTCGAGGTCGACCTTGTTGATCGCCACGATCATCGGCACGCCGGCCGCCTTGGTGTGGTTGATCGCCTCGATCGTCTGCGGCATCAGCCCGTCATTGGCGGCGACGACGAGCACGACGATGTCGGTGACGTTGGCGCCGCGGGCACGCATCTCGGTAAAGGCCTCGTGGCCCGGCGTATCGAGGAACGTGACCTTCGACTTGTCCTTCAGCGTGACCTGATAGGCGCCGATATGCTGGGTGATGCCACCGGCCTCGCCCTTGACGACATCGGTGCCGCGCAACGCGTCGAGCAGCGAAGTCTTGCCGTGATCGACATGGCCCATGATCGTCACCACCGGGGGACGCGGCTGGAGCTGATCCGCCGGATCCTCGGCAGTGTCGACGGCAATGTCGACGTCGCTCTCGCTGACGCGCTGGATGTTGTGGCCGAACTCGGTGACGAGCAGCTCGGCGGTGTCCTGGTCGATCGTCTGGTTGACGGTGACCGGCATGCCCATCTTGAACAGCGACTTGACGAGGTCGGCGCCCTTTTCGGCCATGCGGTTGGCGAGCTCCTGCACGGTGATCGCCTCGGGAACGACGACGTCGCGGACCTGCTTCTCGCGCGCCTGCGAAGAGCCGCCGAACTGACGCCGGTGCTCCTTCTCGCGTGCCCGCTTGAGCGCGGCGAGCGAGCGGGCACGCGCCCCGTCATCGGCACCGAGGGCTCGGGTGACGGTGAGCTTGCCCGACTGGCGGCGATCGTCGCCCTTGCGGTCACGCTGCTGCGGACGCGCGGGCTCTGCGCCCGGACGGCGCGGCGCGATACCGCCGCCGCCACCTGAAGGCGCCGGACGCGGTGCGCCGGACGACGCAGCGGCGGGGCGCTCCTGCGCCTGACCCTGCTGCGGCTGCGCCTGTTGCGGCTCGGGCTTGGGCTGCGGCTTGGGGATTTCGGGGCGCTGCACCGGGGTGAAGATGCGCGGCGCGGGACGGCTCGGATCGAGCTGAAGCCCGACCGGCTGGGGCGTAGGCGCCGGCGTGGGTGCCGGTGCGGCAGCGGCGGGCGCGGGTGCCGGTTCTGGCGCCGTCGCGGCGGGCGCGGGCGCTTCTTCGACCTTGGGCCTGGCCGCGGCTTCAGCTTCGGCGCGCTCACGTTCCTCGGCGCGGCGCGCCTCGGCTTCGACCGCTTCGGCGCGCTCGCGCTCCTCGCGGCGACGCGCTTCCTCGAGCGCGTGCATGCGCTGGTCCTCGGCCTCGCGAAGCAGGCGGGCCTGGCGCTCCTGTGCCGACTCGTTCGAGACGGGGGGACGCGGTGCGGGCGCGGCAGGACGCGGCGCCTGCGGTGCGGGCGCAGCGGCGGCGGGCGCCGGAGCCGGCGTCGGCTCTTCCTGCGGGGCACCCTGGGGGCCGAGCACGCGACGGCGCTTGACCTCGACCACCACGGTGTTCGATCGGCCATGGCTGAAGCTCTGCTTCACCTTGCCGGTCTCGACCGTGCGCTTGAGCCCCAGCGGCGCGCGCATGCCCAGTTTCGGCTTTTCGTTCTCAGTATCGCTCATGCGCGTGCTCAAAGTCCTTCAGTCGCGTTCGTCTTGTTCTCCGAACCGCCCGGCGGCAACGCCGATGCGCCCTGCGAACCTGTTTCGCAAGGGCGGGAAGCGGGTTCGGGTCCGATAAAGTGCAGCCAGCGGTCGAGCGCTTCGCTCACCCGCCTGGCCGCCCCAGGGTCTGTCAGGCCTGCATGTACCACATTTTCGCGGCCTAGCGCCAAGGACAATATGGTGCGCGGGATCGGCAATGTTAAGCCCTTGCGGCCACTACCTTCCATATCCGAGCCGACGCGCCATGCCTGGGCGAGCTTGCCGGCGCCGTCCTCGCCCGCGTCCGCGGCGTGAAGCAGCAGATGGAGCTGGCCCGAACGGGCGGCATTCTGGATTCGCTCGCCGCCGATCACGACATTGCCGGCCTTGAACTCGAGGCCCAGCCGATCGAGCGCGGCGCGCTGGAGCTGGTCGGCGATGCGCTGGCCGAGATCCTCGGGGATGCGCAGCTCGTTGGTCTTGAACGCGCGCGACAGGGCGCCGCGCAACTTCTTGGCCGAGGAGTCGAGCTCGGCGCGGTTCACGCCGATCCAGGCCCCGCGGCCGGGGGCCTTGGCGCGAACATCGGGCAGGACTTCGCCGTCGGGCGAGAGCGCGAGCCGGATCAGCCCGTCGCGCGGAGCCTCCTCGCGCGACAGGATGCAGGTGCGCAGCGGCTCGCTCGCTTGCCCGCGGGCAAGCGAGGAACCAGCCTTGGCAGTTACGCCAGCGGTGTCATTGTCCGGATTCCGCAACAGCGTCCTCCGCACCGGCCGAAGCCGGCTCTTCGTCCGCGAACCAATGGGCGCGCGCGGCCATGATGATCTCGTTGCCCTGCTCGTCGGTCAGGCCATATTCGGCGAGGATTCCGCCCTTGTCCTCGCTGCGCTCCGAAGACCGCGCGTTCTCGGCGCGGCGGCGCGGCTCCTGGCGCTTTTTCTGGACCAGCTCGTCCGTGGCGAGATCGGCGAGGTCGTCGAGCGTCTTGATCCCGGCCTTGCCGAGCGTGACCAGCATAGCCTCGGTGAGATAGGGCATGGTCGCGAGATCGTCCTCGACGCCGAGCGCGCGGCGCTGCTCGCGGTTTGCCTGCTCGCGGCGCTCGAGCGCTTCCTGCGCGCGGCTCTGCAGCTCCTGTCCGAGATCCTCGTCGAAGCCCTCGATGCCCGCGATTTCGTCGAGCTCGACATAGGCGACTTCCTCGAGGCTGCTGAAGCCCTCGGCGACGAGCAGCTGGGCGAGCGTCTCGTCGACGTCGAGCTCGTTCTGGAACATCTCGCTGTTCTGGACGAACTCCTGCTGGCGCTTCTCGCTGGCGTCGGTCTCGGTGAGAATGTCGATCGCCTTGGCGGTGAGCTGCGAGGCGAGACGCACGTTCTGACCGCGACGGCCGATCGCGAGGCTCAGCTGATCGTCGGGAACGACCACTTCGATGCGGTCATCCTCTTCGTCGATCACGACGCGGCTGACATTGGCCGGCTGGAGCGCGTTGACGACGAAGGTCGCGGTGTCGGGCGACCAGGGGATGATGTCGATCTTCTCGCCCTGCATCTCCTGGACGACCGCCTGGACGCGGCTGCCCTTCATGCCGACGCAGGCGCCGACCGGGTCGATCGAGCTGTCGTGGCTGATCACGCCGATCTTGGCGCGCGAGCCCGGATCGCGGGCGGCTGCCTTGATCTCGATGATGCCGTCGTAGATCTCGGGGACTTCCTGCGCGAACAGCTTCTTCATGAAGTCGGGGTGCGCGCGGCTGAGGAAGATCTGCGGTCCGCGATTCTCGCGGCGGACGTTGAGGATGATCGAGCGGACGCGATCGCCGACGCGGACGACTTCGCGCGGGATCTGCGCGTCGCGGCGGATCACGCCCTCAGCGCGGCCGAGATCAACGACGACATGGCCGAACTCGACCCGCTTGACGACGCCGGTGATGATCTCGCCGACGCGGTCCTTGAATTCTTCGTGCTGGCGCTCGCGCTCGGCGTCGCGGACCTTCTGGAAGATGATCTGCTTCGAAGCCTGGGCCTGGATGCGGCCGAACTCGATCGGAGGCAGCGGATCGACGATGAAGTCGCCGATTTTGGCGTCCTTCTGGAGCTTCTGCGCGCCCTTGAGGTCGACCTGCTTGAAATAATCGTCGACCGCCTCGACCACTTCGACGACGCGCCACAAGCGGAGATCGCCGGTCTGCGGGTCGAGCTTGGCGCGGATGTCGTTCTCGCTGCCGTATCGGTTCTTGGCCGCGCGCTGGATCGCGTCTTCCATCGCCTCGATGACGATCGCCTTGTCGATCAGTTTCTCGCGCGCCACCGAATCGGCGATCGCGAGCAACTCGGCGCGGTTGGCGGAAATGGCAGTGGCCATCAGTCTTCGTCCTCTGTCTGGAATTCTTCTGCGCCCTCGGCCGAAAGCGGGGCGGTGGCAGCAATGAGCTTGTCGGTCATCAGCAGCTTGGCGTCCGCCACCTGGGCGGACGGCACTGCGACTTCGCGGAATTTATGCACGTCGATGCGAACCTGCTCGCCGTCGACACCGAGCAGCACGCCGGTGAGCTGCTTGCGCCCGTCCTTGGTCGGCTCGCTCAGATTGATGCGCGCCTCATGACCCTTCCAGTCCTCGAAGTCCTGGAGACGGGTGAGCGGGCGATCGATGCCGGGCGAGCTGACTTCGAGCCGATAGGCGTGCTCGATCGGATCGCGGCCCTCGGCCTCGAGCGCGTCGAGCCGGTCCGAGATGCGGCGCGACAGATCGGCGCAATCGTCGATCGTCAGCTGGCGCGTATCCGGCCGCTCGGCCATGATCTGGAGCGTCGGATCCGACTTGCCGCCGAACATCTTGACCCGCACGAGCGCGAGCCCGAGCGCCTTGGCTTCGGGTTCGATCAGGCTGGTCAGTGCGGCGATGTCCGCCATCGGGTCTCCGGCAATCAGATAAGCAGCTTCAGCGCCGGAGCCCTGCGGGCCCCGACCTCGGCATGTTTGACGATGTCGAGAAAGCACAGGCGATATACGCGCTCGCCCGCTGTCAGGCAAGTGGGGCTAGGCGGGGTTGTGCGCGTCGAGGAATTTGCCGACGCGACTCAGGAAATCGGCACGCAGTAAATTGCTACGGCTCCGCAACGAAGAATCTCGACTATGGAGCGCAATTGACGGATGCGCGTTGCACCGTAGATCGCAACAAGGGTGGAACGATGCGCAAATTTCGGGCGATTTTGCCGGCAGCGGCGCTGCTGGCCGCGTGCAACTCGCAATCTGGCGCGGTAGCGCAGGATCAGCCGACGACCGCGGCTGCAGGGTCGCCCTTCAAGGTAACGCCTGTCGCCGATTTCGACGCGCCTTGGGCAATGACCTTCCTGCCCGACGGATCGATGCTGGTCACCGAGAAAGCGGGAACGCTGCTGCATGTCTCGACGGACGGTAAGCAGCGCCATCCTGTCGGCACCCTCCCGGTCGATTCGGCGGGCCAGGGCGGACTGATGGACGTCGTCCTCGCACCCGACTTCGCGACGAGCAAGCGCGTTTATGTGAGTTATTCGGCTGCGGGTGCGGGCGGTAAGGGCGTCGTGCTCGCGCGCGGCGTGCTCGCGACGCAGGGCGGCGGACTGGCGCTGACCGGAGTCACCGAACTGTTCCGCGCGACGCCGTTCGTCAGCGGCAACGGCCATTATTCCGGCCGCATCGCCTTCTCGCCCGACGGCAAATATCTGTTCCTCACCAATGGCGAGCGCCAGAAATTCGATCCGGCGCAGGACCCCAAGGCGACGCTCGGCAAGGTGCTGCGGCTGACCCTCGACGGCAGGCCGGCGCCGGGCAATCCGCTGGCGGCGAAGGGCTTCCATCCCGCGGTCTGGTCGTACGGCCACCGCAATCTGCTCGGAATCGCCTTCGACGCGCAGGGCAATCTCTGGGAGCAGGAGATGGGTCCGAAGGGCGGCGACGAAGTCAATCTGATCCTGCCGGGACGCAATTACGGCTATCCGCTCGTCTCCGACGGCAGCCATTATGACGGGCGCGACATTCCGGATCACGCCACCCGCCCAGACCTCGAAAAATACAAGGTAAACTGGACGCCGGTGATCAGCCCGGGCGGGCTGATGGTTTATTCCGGGGCGATGTTCCCGCAGTGGCGCGGCGATCTGTTCATCGGCGGGCTGTCGAGCCAGTCGCTGGTGCGGGTCGACGTCAACGGCACCAACGCCGCCAAGGGCGACCAATGGCCGATGGGCGCGCGTATCCGCGAAGTCGAGCAGGGTCCCGACGGCGCGATCTGGCTGCTCGAGGACGGCGGCGATGGCTCTCAAGGGCGTTTGCTGCGTTTAACCCGCGCCGGCTGACGGAGAAACGCCGGCGGGAGGATTTGTGATGCGGTACAAGCTCTTGCTGGCCACCGTAGCCGTGGCGACACTTTCGGGATGCGGCGGAGGCGGTAGCGGCGGCGTGGTGACGCCGACGCCGACCCCGAGCGCTTCGGCCTCGCCCACGCCTTCGCCGTCCCCCTCCCCCAGCCCAAGCCCCTCGCCGACGCCGATCACCTCGGTGAACGCGACCGCGGTGGCGACCTTCGCCTCGCCCTGGGCGATGGTGTTCCTGCCCGACGGACGCGCGCTGGTGACCGAGAAGGGTGGCACGCTGCGGATCGTCACCCAGGCGGGGGTCCGGTCGGCGGCGCTCGGCGGGGTACCTGCGGTGGCGGCGAGCGGCCAGGGCGGATTGCTCGACGTCGCGCTGCACCCCGATTTCGCGACCAATCGCCGCGTCTATCTGAGCTTCGCCGAAGCGGGCGCGGGCGGCGCAGGGCTTGCGGTGGCGCGCGGTACGCTGACGGAGGAAGGCTCTGGGCCGCGGCTGACCGACCTCGCGGTGATCTGGCGTCAGACCCCCAAGGTGAGCGGCAGCGGCCATTTCGGCGGACGCATGGCGTTCGGCCCGACCGGCCATCTGTTCGTCACCGCGGGCGAGCGCCAGCAGGGTTCGCCGGCGCAGGACCTCACCAAAACGCTGGGCAAGGTGATCCGGATCAACGCCGACGGCAGCGTGCCGGGCGACAATCCGTTCATCGGCACCGCCGGCGCGCTGCCCGAGATCTGGTCCTATGGCCACCGCAACCCCTATGGCCTGTTCTTCGACTCCGCGGGGCGGCTGTGGGAGAACGAGATGGGGCCCGAGGGCGGCGACGAGTTCAACCTGATCGCGCGCGGCGGCAATTACGGCTGGCCCAATGCCTCGAACGGCCAGAATTACGGCGGCGGCAACATCCCAGATCATACGTCGGGCGACGGCTATGTCGCCCCGCTGGCGTGGTGGACGCCGGTGATCGCGCCCGGCGGCATGATCCTCTATTCGGGGACGCTGTTCGGCGCGTGGCAGGGCGACGCGATCATCGCCGGGCTGGTGAGCCAGGGGCTGGTGCGCGTTCGCTTCACCGCGACGAGCGCTGCCGAGGTTCAGCGGATCCCGCTCGGCCAGCGCATCCGCGAAGTCGAGCAGGGGCCCGACGGGGCGATCTGGGTGCTCGAGGATTCGAGCTCGGGTCGACTGCTAAGGCTGACGCCGGGCTAAGGCTTGCGAACGATCAGGTAATTCATCCGCGCGGCCGAAATCGGGCGGTCGGGCTCGTCCTGCCACGCCACCGCCTCGACATTGGCGACGCGGGTGCCGAGCCGGGTGACGGTGCCGCGCGCCCGGGTTGGCTTGTCGCGGCCGCCGCGCATATAATCGACGGTCAGATTGATCGGCTTGATCCGCACCTCGCCTTCGCCAGCCAGCGCTTGCTTGAGCGCGGCCACCGCCGCCATCTCGAGCAGCCCGCCGATCGCGCCGCCATGGAGAAAGCCCGGCCGGCCGACGACATCGATCGCGAACGGCATGACGAGGGTGGGCGCGGCCTCGCCGGGCTCGATCTCGAGCCCGAGCAGCCTGGCATAGGGAATCACCAATAGCCCTCCACCGCCATGAAGGTGCCGGCGACATGCGCGAGCGGATCGTTCGGATCGCCATCATGCGCCTGCCCACGGACAAAGGCGATCGAACGGGTGATGCGATAGCATTCGCCGCGGCCGATCACCGTCTGGCCGGGGTGCGCAGGGCGCAGATAGTCGATCCGCAGATCGAGCGTTGCATGGCCCTTGAAGGCGTCGAGCTTGAGCCACACCGCGACGCTGGTCGCCATGTCCATCAAGGCGAGGATCGGCCCCGAGGCGAGGACCCCCGACGCTTCGTGGCCAACCAGATCGGCGTGCCAAGGCACTGCCAGCTCCGCCCAGTCGTCGCCATGGTCGTGATAGACGATCCCGAGCCTGCCGCCATGGCCGCCGAAGCGGCCGCCGAACAGCCTTTTGGGATCGAAGGCGCGCGCGCTTTCGGTCATCGCTTTGCCCTAGCGCGGCCGGCCGGACCGCGCAAACCGGGCGAAGCTGCGGGATTACAAGGATGTAACGTGCTTTGCTCGGCATCTGCGCGCTAGCTGGCCCCGCTCTTGGGAACGGAGGCGGGCATGAGGCTGGTGCAGATCGATCCGGCGGAAATCGTCGAGCTGGAGACGCGAGTGGCGATTCACGGCACGGTGCGAGCGCCCGAGGCGGTCGGCGTCGACGAACTCTTCGAATTGCTCGTCGGAATCGCGGTGCTGATCTACGAACTCGCGCCCGGCGGCTGAGACAATGCTGCCGATATCCGACGTCACCCGCGCAGCGATGATCGACTCGCGGGCGCGTGGGAGCGCGAGGATGCAGGGCTGGCGCGAGGGGCCGGCGTTCCGCGCGGCAACTGCGGTTTTCGCCGGCTGCGGGGAATCGCCAGAGGCGGCGGCGGACTGCGCGGAAGCGCTGTTGGCGCAGGACGGCTGGGCCGCGGCGCTGATCGCTCCGCTGGTGGAGGCACTCGCCGCCGACCCGTTGTTCGAGCCGGCCCTCAAGTTCAACCGTGATGCGCGGCGGGTAGGCGCAGTACTGTTCGACTGCCCCGCGGTGTCGATCGCGGCAAGCGTAAGCAGCGCAGCGAGGATGGCGATGCTGCCGCCACCGCGAACGATCGTCTTCACCGGCCGTATTGCCGTGATTCGCGTGATCCGCGGCGGCGGCGCCAAGTCGCGCCGATGGACGTTGGCGCCGCCGCCTGCCCGGACGGCTCCTGAACTGACGCGATGTGTGGATTCGGGTTCGCAGCCGTTACAGGACCGCGCCGTCTACCGGATGGACGGCAGGACGCAGGCCCAGCTGGTCGCCGGAGCGACTGACGACGTCGTCACGCTCGTCGCGTCGGTTCGCGCCGGCGCGGCGCCGCTGATGCGCGAATACGACATCGCCAGCGGGGCACTTGTGCGGGTCGCCGACGCCGACGACCGACCTTCGCGAACGGCGATGCTGCTGCGCTTCCTCCGCGTCACGGGCAAGGCGGATGCGGGCGATTGTTTCGCGGCCGCGACCTGCGCGCCCGACTTTCACCTGCGCTGGGCGGCGATGCGCGAATGGCTGGCGCTCGACGCCGAGCGCGCCATGCTACGGCTTGCCGCACTCGCACAGGCCGATCCGAACGACGAGGTGCGCGCTGCGGCAGCGCGCATGCTGCCGACCGTCCGGCGGCGTATCGCCGAGGCGCGATGCCCCGGCTGATCGATCCCGGCGACGGCGCGGCGATCGGGCTCGACGATCTGGTCGAGGCGCTTGAGAGCGCTGATTTCGACACGCGCGACGAGGACAGTTTCGCGGCACTGGGGCCGCTGCTCGTCCGGCTCGGCCGCAATCGCGACTTTCTCGCCGAGCTTGCCGTCGCCGAGCTCAAGCAGGGCTGCGAGCCCCAGCATCGCGGCAATGGCTATGGCGCCCAGACCTTCCTGCTCCGTCCGCCCAATGGCCGCTATGTCCTGCGCGCGAATTTCTGGCCCGAGCGCGACGATCCGCTGGTCGCGGCGAGCGGCTCCGCGGCCTTCTATTACGACCTGCCGCACGATCATAATTTCCCGTTTCTCACCTATGGCTATCTCGGGCCCGGCTATTGGAGCGACTATTTCGAATATGACTGCGACGCGCTCGCCGGAGTGCCGGGCGAGGATGCCGGGCTGCGGTTCGTCGAACGCGGGCGGCTCGAACCGGGCAGGCTGATGCTCTACCGGATGCGGCGCGACATCCACGTCCAGCTGCCGCCTGACAGCTTCTCGGTGTCGCTCAACATCCTCGGCGCGGATCCGAGCCATCCGTGGCTCGACCAGTATCGCTTCGACATCGCCCGCGGGGTGATCGCCGAAGGGCTGACCTGTACCGGCGCCGAGGCGCTGCTCGCCGTGGCGGCGCATATCGGCAATGGCCGCGACCTCGCCGCGACGTTCGCGCGGCAGCATCCGTGCGAGCGGATGCGGGTGACCGCGCTCGACGCGCTTGTCTCGGCGCTCCCCGCCGAAGCCGATGCGTTGCTCGAGACGGCCACGGGCGACGCGAGCGACCATGTCGCCGGTCACGCCCGGTTGCGGCTGAAACAGCGCGCGCGAAGACCTGCTCCGTAACGGAGAGGTTTTCATCCGGACCGGAGCAAATGCAGGTTAGGCTCGCATGGTGGCCGGACTCGTCGCCTGCGCGCTCCATATCCCGCAGCTGCGGGAAGCCGCCGACGCGCGCGGGCTCGCGATCGTTTCAGCCACATCCGCCACGCTCGCCGCCAGCGGCGCTCAGGCGGCGATCGTCGGGCTTGAGGGGCGCGACGCGCGAGCCTGCGTCGCCCGGGTGCGTGCGCAGGGTTGGCGGGGTTCCCTGATGGTCGTGCTGACGAGCGAGTGCGGGACCAATGTCGCGGGCGCGCTCGACGCCGGCGCGGATGATGCCGTTGCGCTTCCCGCCTGCGCCGGCGAGATCGCCGCGCGGCTCGCGGCGCGGTTGCGGTCCCAGCCACTGGCGATCACGCTCGGCGGGCTGCGGATCGACACGGTCGAGCGGCGCGTCTCGCGCGATGGCCGCCCCGTGTCGCTCCTGCCGCGCGAATATGGGCTGCTGCTCCACCTCGCGCGCTCGGCCGGGCGCTGCGTCGGACGCGAGGAGTTGCTTGCCGCGGTGTGGGGACTGCGCTTTGATCCGGGCACCAACGTCGTCGAGGTTCATGTCTCCCGGCTCCGCGCCAAGCTTGATCGCGGCTTCGCCGCGGCGATGCTGGTGACAGACAAGGGCCGCGGCTATCGGCTGATCGATCGGGCTGACCGATGATCGCGATTGGCGTACCCTGTCGCCGAAAAGGAGCCGAAATGACCGAACAGCGCGTCACCATCACGTTCGAGGACCATGTCGCCGATGTCCGGCTGGCGCGGCCCGACAAGCTCAATGCGCTCGATCCGGCGATGTTCGGCGGCCTGATAGATGCAATCGATCGGCTGGCCGGCACGCCTGGACTGCGCGTGGTGGTGCTCTCCGGCGAGGGGCGCGGTTTCTGCGCGGGGCTCGACATGGCGAGCATGGCAAGCGGCGGCTCGGGGATCGACCTGGCGGCGCGTTCCCACGGGCTTGCCAACGACTTCCAGCAGGTCGCGTGGGGCTGGCGGACGCTGCCGGTGCCGGTGATCGCGGCGGTGCACGGCGTCGCCTTCGGCGGTGGGCTCCAGATCGCCAGCGGCGCAGACGTGCGGATCGCCGCGCCCGAGTCGCGCCTGTCGGTGAGGGAGCTGAAATGGGGAATCGTCCCCGACATGGCGGGCTTCGCGCTGTGGCGCGGGACGGTGCGCGACGACGTGCTGCGAGAGCTGGTCTACACCGCGCGCGAGTTCGGCGCAGACGAGGCGCAGGCGCTGGGCTTCGTCACGCGTATCGCCGCCGACCCGCACGCCGACGCGATGGCGCTCGCCCGAGTCATCGCCGGGCGCAATCCCGACGCGATCCGGGCCGCCAAGCGCCTCGCCAATGACGAAGGCGATGCCGCCGCGATCCTCGTCGCCGAGAGCGCCGCGCAGGCACGGCTGCTGCGCTCGCCCAACCAGATCGAGGCGGTGATGGCCAATATCCAGAAGCGGGCGCCGAACTTCGCCGACTGAGTCTTGCAATACGACCCATCCTCGCTAGACGATTTCCATACCCAAAACTCGAAAAGAGAGTCGTCAATGCGAGAGGCTGCCATCATCTCCACTGCGCGTACCGGCGTGGGAAAGGCCGGGCGCGGCTATTTCAACAATACCGAGGCGCCGGTTCTCGCCGCACATGTGATGAACGCAGCGATCGAACGCGCCGGCATCGATCCCGCCAGGATCGACGACGTGTTCTATGGCATGGGCAATCAATGGGGCACGCAGGGCGGCAACATGGCGCGGCTCGCGCTGTTCGCAGCGGGCATCCCGCACAGCGTCCCCGCCTTTAGCCTCGACCGGAAGTGCGGCTCGGGGCTGACTGCGATCGCCCTTGCGGCGCGATCGATCATGACCGACGAGATCGACGTCGCGCTCGCCGGTGGGATGGAATCGATCAGCCTGACGATGAAGAACGCGCCGCGCGTAGTGAACCACTCCGTGATCGAGCCGGTTCCGGCGGCGTACATCCCGATGATCGAGACCGCCGAGATCGTCGCCGAACGCTACGGGATCAGCCGCGCGGCGCAGGACGCGTTCGGCGCAGCGAGCCAGCAACGCGCCGCCGCGGCGTTCGAGCGCGGCGCCTTCGCCGACGAGATCGTCCCGATCACGGTCGAAAAGGCGCTGTTCGACAAAGAGGGCAACCGCACCGGCAGCGAGACCGTGACGGTGACGCATGACGAAGGCATCCGGCCCGGCACCACCGCCGAGGCGCTGGCGGGACTCAAGACGGTGTGGAAGGACGGCGACTTCGTGAAGGAGGGCCGCCACATCACCGCCGGCAACGCCAGCCAGCTTTCGGATGGTGCCGCCGCGCAGATCGTGATGGACCGCCGCACCGCCGAGGCCGAGGGCAAGGAGATCCTCGGCATCTATCGCGGCTTTCAGGTGGCCGGCTGCGAACCCGACGAGATGGGGATCGGTCCGGTCTTCGCAGTGCCCAGGCTGCTCGCCCGCGCCGGGCTGCGCGTCGAGGATATCGGGCTGTGGGAGATCAACGAAGCGTTCGCCAGCCAGTGCCTCTATTGTCGCGACACGCTCGGCATCGATCCCGACCGGCTCAACGTCAACGGCGGTGCGATCGCGATTGGCCATCCGTTCGGGATGACCGGATCGCGGCTCGTCGGCCATGCGCTGATCGAGGGGCGGCGACGCGGGGTGCGCTATGTCGTCGTCTCGATGTGCACCGCCGGCGGAATGGGCGCCGCCGGGCTTTTCGAGATCCCCTAGGCGTCGAGCCCCAGCGCCCGCGCCGCAGCCGCCTCGGCCTGCGCATGCAGTGCCCAGAAGCTCGGGATATGCTTGCCCTCGAGCCGCCGCTCGAGCACGGCGAGGTGCGAGCCCCAGCCGCCGCCGAAGTTGCGGGCGTCGTCGGGACCGCGCAGCCCGCTATGGGTTAGGATCAGCCGCGTGCGGACATCGCCGATGCGCTCGAGCTCGATCGTCACTTCGCCGGCCTCGCCGTTCGACCAGGTGAAGGCGATCAGCCGCGCCGGCTCGAGCCGGGTGATCTTCTCCGACCACGCCTTGCCGTCATAGGGCGCGTAGCGCTCCGGCATCGGATCGGGATCGTCGGCGAGGTTGCCGTGGCGCATGGTCAGCCCGAGCGAACCGCCCTCGCGCAGATCGGTCGGCCCCCCCATGAACCAGCGCGCGCGCAGCTCGGGATCGACCAGATATTGCCAGACGGTCTCGACCGGGGCGGCGAGCTCGCGTTCGAAGCGCAGCGTGTGCGCAGTGATCGTATCGGCCATGTCAACGCTCCAAGGTGCGGGCGAGGCTTTCGAGGATCATTGTCCAGCCCTTACGAGTCTGGTCCTCGTATGCCGCCCATTGCGGGTCCATTTCGTGAATCAGGGTCAGCGTGCAGCCGCCGGCTGCGTCGGCGATGTCGATCGTGACCTTGGTCCATTCGCCTTCCGCGGCCGGGGCGGCGGCGAACAGGAAGACGAGGCGGCGCGGCCGATCGATCTCGAGATAGTGGCTGCGGTGCTCGGCATCGCCCGTGGCGCGGCGCTCGGTGAGGGTGAAGCCACCGCCGACGCGCGCGTCGATGTCGCAGCGGATCATCGTGCCGTCGGGGGTGGCGAAAAGGAAGCGCGGCGCCTCCTCCGGGCTCAGCCACGCGTCGAACACGCGCGCCGCCGGTGCGGCGAAGTCGCGCCGCAGGGTAAGCACGACAGGCGGCGTCATTGCAGGTTGATTTGCCACGACACGCCAAACTGGTCGGAGACCCAGCCGAACCGGCGGCTCCAGCCGTAATTGTCGAGCGGCATCAACACCTGCCCGCCTTCGCCGAGCGCGGCGAACAGCCGGTCGGCCTCGGCCTCGTCGGCACAGTCGAGGAAGAACGACCAGGACGGCGTGAAGTCGAAGCCATGGGCGATGAAGCTGTCATGCGCCATCACCGGCTGTCCGGCGATTTCGACATAAGCGCGCAGCACGGTGCCTACCGGGCCCGGGCCTTCGGCACCGAAGCGCTCGATCGAGACGATCCGGGTGTTGGGGACGGTATCGAAATAGAAGTCGAGCGCGGCCTCTGCCTTGCCGTGCTGGAACATCAGAAAGGGCGTCGCTTTGGTCATCTTCTTCGCTCCTGTCAGCCGCGCCGATCGACGAGCGTCGTGAAGCCGCCGTAGATCATCCGCTTCGCATCCATGATGTCTGCCTCGTCCGCGCGCGGCTGGACCCGAGGATCCGCTGCGATCGCCGCATTGCCCTTGTCGCGCGCCTCCCTTGACGGCCATTCGACCCATGAGAAGCAGACGATCTCGCCCTTCTGCAGGTCGACCGCGCGCGCGAACCAGGTCCGCTCGCCGGCGGGCACGTCGTCGGCCCAGTTCTCGACGACGCGCAACGCGCCGTGGTCGGTGAACGCCTCCGCGATGCGCTGTGCCATCGCGCGGAACCGCTCCTTGTTGGCGGCGGGCACGGCAAGGACGAAGCCGTCGACATAGCTCATGAGATCGTGCCTTTCTGCGCATCCTCGGCAATCAGCGCCTCGAGCCGATCGAGGCGCACGTTCCAGAACTGCTCCCATTGGCGCAGCCATTGGTCGGCCGCGGCGAGCGGCGCGGGATTAAGCCGGCAGAGCTGGTTGCGGCCGACTTTCCGCCGCGCGACGAGGCCGGCGCCCTCGAGCACCTTCACATGCTTGGCGGCGCCGGCGAAGCTCATCGCAAAGGGCTCGGCGAGCTCGCCGATCGATTTCTCGCCGAGCGCGAGCGTGGCGAGCATGCCCCGCCGGGTGGGATCGGCAAGCGCGTGAAAGGTCGTGTCGAGATGTTGTTCAACCATGTGGTTGAACAATGGCGACAGTGCTGCAGTTAGTCAACCATTTGGTTGAATATCAGTCGGGCACCACCGGCGCCGGCGCGCGGGCGGCGCGGATCGCGTCGAAGGCGTAAAGCGCGCAGCCGGCCCAGATCAGCGCGAAGGTGACGAAATGGGCGGGGCGCACCGGCTCGCCGAACAACAGCACCGCCTCGGCAAACTGGAGCGACGGCGCGATGTACTGGAGCAGCCCGAGCGTGGCGAGGGGCAGCCGGCGCGCGGCGGCTGCGAACAGCAGCAATGGCGCGGCGGTGACGACGCCGGCGAAGGCGAGCAGCAGATCGAGATGAGTCGACTGGCCGAACGCGGCGGTGCCCGACTGGCCGGCATGGAGCAGCAGGGCCACGCTCAGCGGCGCGAGCAGCAGCGTCTCGACGGTGAGGCCGCCGAGCGCGTCGATCGCGGCGACCTTGCGGAGCAGCCCGTAGAGCCCGAAGCTGAAGGCGAGCAGCAGCGACAGCCAGAGCGCGCCGCCGCCGCTGACCGCGAGCACGACCACGCCGACGGCGGCGACTGCGATCGCCGCGGTCTGGAGCCGCCGCAGCCGCTCGCCAAGGAACGCGAAGCCGAGCGCGACATTGACCAAAGGGTTGATGAAATAGCCGAGGCTTGCCTCGAGCACATGGTTGTTCTGGACCGCCCAGATATAGACGATCCAGTTGATCCCGATCATCAGCGCGCTGCCGACGAGGAACAGCAGCGTGCGCCCCCGCGCCGCGGCGATGATCCCCGGCCCGCGACGCAATACGAAGATCAGCACCGCGAGCAGACCGAGCGACCATAGCACGCGATGGGCGAGCACCTCGAGCGCGGGCACCTCGCGCAACAAATGGATGTAGAGCGGGAGAACGCCCCATAACGTGTAGGAGCCGACGCCGAAGGCCAGGCCCGCGGCACCGGGGGAGAGCGAAGTACGCATCAGCCCCCATCGCCGGTCGCCCCGTGCCCCGCAAGCGCTAGCCGCTTGGGGCCGCACAAGCGGCGCTACGCTCTTGCCAGCATGACCGAGTCCGCTAGCTTCCGCCGCAAAAGGGGGAAGATCATGGAAGAATTCGACGAATCGGCGCGAACCACGCCGTACGACCATCCCGTGCTCGCCACGCTTGCCGGCGCGGCGATCCTGGTGATCGGCGCGCTGCTGCTCCCGCGGTTCAGCCCCCAGCAGCCGCTGTCGGCGCTGCTCGGCGCCGGCGCCGTGCTCGGCCTGCTGCTCTGGATCATCGGCTTTGTGGTGACGACGCGCTATTCGGCGCTGCCGTGGAAGCTCGGCTCGCTCACCGCGCTGCTGGTCACCGGCCTCGGCGCGGCGCTGATCGCGCACAGCCAGTATCAGACGATCGCCCGCGCCGACGCCAGCAGCTTCGCCGAGGTCGATTTCGGGCCAAGCGGCGCGGCGCAGCTACCGGCCGGCGCGGCGTCGCGCGGACGCTTGTCGCGGCTGTTCGCCGAGAGCGTCACCGCCGAGGCGCGGGCGCAGCAGGATTTCAGCACGGCGTTCGGCAAGCTCGGAGCGGGAAACCTGACCAGCCCCTATCTGCTCGAACAGGATCCGCGCGCGCTCGGCCAATGCGCCGCAATCGCCGGTCTCGGCTCGCAGGCACAGACTCAGGCCGCGGCGCGTCGCGAACGCGCCCGAATGATCGCCGAGGCACTCGACTCCGCCAATCTGCCGGCGAGCGCCAAGCAGGGCATCGCGACGATGGCCGGCACGCGGGCGACCGACGCCGCGAACGATCCACGGCTCGCCAACCAGCTCGCCATCGCAAGCGAGACCGCAGCGCTGTGCGAGTTGCTGGCGAGGCGCGGCTGGTTCAACAATGGCGGCTATTTCGGCTTCCGCAGCGCCGCCGACCAGGCCCGCTTCCGCGCGCTCGCCGAGCGCCGCATGAAACTGGCGGGCGACGCCGAGCGGATCGAGCGCACCGCGCAGGCGCGAATGACCGAGGGCCGCAATGTCGTCCGCGAGGCGCTCAGCAAGTCGATCTTCGCGGGCGAGTAAGGCCCCTCCCGGTCAGGTCTCCGGCTTGACCGGGTCGGCCGCCCCGGCGCCGACCACGGTGCGCCAGGGTGCTACCCGCCAGCGCGCGACGAGACCCTGTGCGACATAGGGATCGGCTTCGGCAAAGCTGCGGGCGGCATCGGCATCGGTGAACAGCAGCAGCGCCGAATCGACCGGATCGCCGACGGCACCGCCAAGCAATAGCTCGCCACGCCCGGACGCGGCCCAGGCGAGCGCGAGATGGGCGTCGCGGAATGCCGGGCGGCGCTCGAGATAATCGGGCGCGAGATCGTAGAGCAGCAGGAAATGGGCCATGGCCGAGGCTAGCCGGCGATGGCGCACGCGCCAAGCCGCCCCGGACTCATCCGGCGATCCGCAGCCAGAGCGCCGTGGCGTCGTCGGAGGTCTTGAAGCGGACAAAGCGCGTGCACGCCGCGTCGTCGCGCTCGATCGCCCGGAGCCGCATGGCGAGCGCGGCAAGGCCTTCACGGGGAAGCGCCGCCATCAACGACTCGGCGTTGAAGGCATCGTAGCTGTCGACCAGCGCGGCAAAGCCGTCGGTCATCAGCAGCAGCGCGTCGCCCGGCGCGCAGTCGACGCGCTGGGTTTCGACGCCCGTATCGGTGCCTTCGACGCCGAGCACTGCGATTCCCGGCCGCTCGCGCGATGCGCGCAAGCTGTCGATGAGCGGACCGTCGCGCCCTTTGACCGTGCCGAGGCCGTGCGCGGCGAGGCTTCGCGCCTGCGCGGTCTCGTGATCGCGCGCCACCGGCGGACGGCCGAGGCGGACAACCGTGCCGTCGCCGCGGCGAAGCAGGCCGGCACAGTCGCCGAGCCAGCCGCATTCGAGCCCGTCCTCGGCGAGCCGCGCGACCAGCAATGCGGCGATCGGCAGCTCCCAGCGGCCCAGCGGGTCGCGCGTTCGACTGGCGGCGAACCGCTCGGCCATCTTTCCAGCGAGTCGCGACACCAGCGTCTCGACCGGCGCATCCGCGGCATCGGCCAGCACGGCATTGGCCTCGTCGGCGAGCCATGCCGCGCCGCCGCGCGGACCGACCAGCCCGGACGTCCCGAGATCGGTGGCGCCGTCGATCACCCAGCCGAGCCGGTCGCGGGCGCCGGCGCGGTCGTCATTGGCGATATCCGCGTCGCCGGCGAGGCTCAGCGTCTGGATCAGATCGAAGCGCATGGGCGCGCTCCTAGCATCGGCACGTGACGCTTCGGCTATTCCAATCCTTGCGGGTCCGCATCAGTCGGCGAAGAGCAGCACCGGAGTCTCGAGCAGCTTCTTGAGCGCCTGGACGAAGCTCGCCGCATCCCAGCCGTCGACGACGCGATGGTCGCAGCTGATCGACAGGTTCATCAGCTTGGCGCGGACGATGTCGTCGCCATGGAACACCGGCCGCTCGACGATCTTGTTCGGGCCGATGATCGCGACTTCGGGCCGGTTGATCACCGGGGTGGTGGCGATCCCGCCCAGCGGTCCGAGCGACGTGATCGTCAGCGTCGAGCCGCTGAGCTCCTCCGACCTCGCCTTTCCGGTCCGCGCCGCCTCGGCGAGGCGGCCGATCTCGCTGGCGAGCTGCCAGACATTGCGGTCCTGCGCGTCGCGGATCACCGGGACCATCAACCCCGCATCGGTCTGGGCCGCCATGCCGAGATGGACGCGGCCGTGGCGCGTCACCACCCCGGCCTCGTCGTCGTAGCGCGCGTTGATCATCGGGAAGTCGGGTACGGTGCGGCAGATCGCGACGATCAGGAAGGGCAGCATCGTCAGCTTGGGGCGATTGCCGCGATTGGCGTTGAGGTCGCCGCGCATCGCCTCGAGCGCAGTGACGTCGATTTCCTCGACATAGGTGAAGTGCGGGATCGCGCGCTTCGACGCCGCCATGTTCTCGGCGATGCGGCGGCGCATGCCGATCACCCTGACCGGCTCGTCTTCGCGGGCGCGGCTGGCGTGCGGAGCGTGATAGCCCTGCCCTTTGCCATAGCGGAGATAGGCGTCGAGATCGGCGTGGCGGACGCGATCCGAGTCGGACTTCACCGAAGCGAGATCGATGCCAAGATCGGCCGCCCGGGCGCGGACCGCGGGAGAGGCGAGGACCCGTTCTTCCCCCCTCCCTGCAAGGGAGGGGCCGGGGCTGGATTGGCTGGCGCCGGGGCTCGATGCGCCTGCGTCGGCCCTGGGCGCAGGCGTAGTCGGCTTGCTTGCGCTCGCGCCAACCCCCGGCTCCCCCCTTGCAGGAGAGGAAGCTTCCTCCACCACGTCCTCGACGCCCGGATTCTCGGCCTCGAGCTGTTCTTCGGGCGGCTCCTGCGGCTTCTCTTCGACTTCGGCGTCGGTCTCGACCACCATCAGCGCCGAGCCGATCGCGACCTGATCGCCGACTTCGCCGGCAAGCTCGACCACCACGCCCGAAACCGGCGATTCCATCTCGACGGTCGCCTTGTCGGTCATCATGTCGGCGACCTGCTGGTCCTCCTCGACACGATCGCCGACCTTGACGTGCCACGCGACGATCTCGGCCTCGGCGATGCCTTCGCCGATGTCCGGCAGGCGGAAAGTGAAGCGGGCCATGCGGATCAGTCCTTCAGGATCTTCTTGAGCGCCTCGCCGATACGGACCGGGCCGGGGAAATAGGCCCATTCGAGGCTGTGGGGATAAGGCGTGTCGAAGCCGGTGACGCGCGCGATCGGCGCCTCGAGATGGTAGAAGCAGCGCTCCTGGACCAGTGCCGACAGCTCGGCGCCGAAGCCGCTGGTGCGCGTCGCCTCGTGGACGATCATGCAGCGTCCGGTCTTCTTCACCGATGCCTCGATCGCTTCAATGTCGAGCGGCACCAGGGTGCGCAGGTCGATGATCTCGGCGTCGACGCCCATTTCCTCGACGGTGTTGGCGACGACATGGACCATCGTGCCATAGCAGAGGATCGTCACCGCCTCGCCGCTGCGGACGGTCGCGGCCTTGCCGAGTTCGACGCGATAATAGCCTTGGGGGACGTCGCCGGCAGGGTGCGCCGACCAGTTCTTCGAGGGGCGGTCGTAATGGCCGTCGAACGGGCCATTGTAGATCCGCTTGGGCTCGAGGAAGAGCACCGGATCATTGTCTTCGATTGCGGCGATCAGCAGCCCCTTGGCGTCGTAGGGCGTCGACGGGATCACCGTCTTGATCCCCGAGACATGGGTGAAGATGCCCTCGGGCGACTGCGAGTGCGTCTGGCCGCCGAAGATGCCGCCGCCATAGGGGCTGCGCACCGTGATCGGCGCGGTGAAGTCGCCGTTCGAGCGATAGCGCAGCCGTGCCGCCTCGGAGACGAGCTGGTCGAGCGCGGGATAGATGTAATCGGCGAACTGAATCTCGGGGACCGGCCGCAGGCCGTAGGCGGCCATGCCGATCGACACGCCGATGATCCCGATCTCGGTGATCGGCGTGTCGAACGCGCGGGTCTTGCCAAATTTGGCCTGGAGCCCGGCGGTGGCGCGAAAGACGCCGCCGAAATAGCCGACATCCTCGCCCATCACGACGACGTCGGCGTCGCGTGCCATCATCACGTCCATCGCCGAATTGATCGCCTGGATCATGTTCATGCGGGTATTGGTGCCGGCTTCGGGCGCAATCATCGTGCTGCTCATGCTCATGCCTCCCGCGCCACGAAGCGGTCGACCGGCGCGGCCTTGTACGCGGCGAGCGCGGCACGCGCCCTGGCGTCCCCGCGGCCATAGCCGTCGAGGAACAGCCGCACCGGCGGCAGCGCGCGCTCGAATGCCGGCTCGGCACCCCCGGCGAGCTCGTGCCCGGCGCCGTCCAGCACAAGGCCGAACTTGTCGCCCGCGGGCGCGGTTTCGATGGGAAACAGGTGATCGGCCGGGTTGGCGACGAGCCCGGGCACCATGTCCGCCGAGCCGGTGACCAGCATCGCCGGGACCGCGAGGCCCATATAGGCTTGCGGCTGGATCAGACCGGGGATCTTGCCCGGGGTCGAGAAGCCGAGCACCGCCTCGACCGCCTCGTTGCGGAACGGACCGATATTGCCGAGCGCGCCGCCGAGGCACATCGTCGAGAGCGTGCCGAAACTGTGCCCCGCCGCGACCAGCGGCAGCTTCGGATATTTGGCGGCGGCATAGGCTGCGGCGGCGTTGAGGTCGGCCAGCCGTTCGGGGAAGCTCGCCTCGCGGCTGAAGCTGGCGCAATCGGGGTGCTTGATCGAATCGACGTGCAGCGGCGCGAGCACGACGAAGCCCTGCATCGCGAGGATCGCGCTCAGCCGGTTGTATTTGGCCGGCCACGAGCCGTGCCCGGTCGAGAACAGCGCCACGCCGCGTGGCTTCGTGCGCTCGACTCGCGTGACGAACAGCCGGGTCGCGCGCGCCCCGACGCGGAAGGGCATGTTATCGGTTACGACGCTGATGTCCCTTGCGAGCGCAGGCGCGCTCAGCCCGAGCGCCACACCACCGGCGAGCAGTGCGCGGCGATCGATCGCGAAGCCGCTCACAGGCCCGCCGCCTTGCGCTCGTCGAGCATCTGCTGCTGCTGCTCCTTGAGGTGCCAGGGGATGTCCTCGAACACGCCCTCGAACATCGTCTCGAACGGCTGGTGGAGGCCGTGGCCGAGGATGCCGTTCTTCTCGGCCTCCTTCTGCGCGCGCTTCACTTCCTCGGCGAGCTCGAGATCCTGCGCGGCGTGGCGAGCCTCGTCCCATTCGCCCAGCGCGATAAGATGGTCCTTGAGCCGGCGGATCGGATCGCCGAGCGGCCAGGCGTTGGGTTCGCCGGCGCTGCGATAGGCCGAGGGGTCGTCCGAAGTCGAATGCCCCTCGGCGCGATAGGTGAAATGCTCGATCAGGGTCGGGCCTTGATTGGTGCGCGCGCGCTCGGCCGCCCATTGGGTCGCGGCGTAGACCGCGAGCGCGTCGTTGCCGTCGACGCGCAGCCCGGCAATGCCATAGCCCACCGCGCGCGCTGCGAAGGTCGTCGCCTCGGCACCGGCGAAGCCCGAGAACGAGCTGATCGCCCATTGGTTGTTGACGACATTGAGGATGACGGGCGCCTTGTACACGGTCGCGAAGGTCAGCGCCGAGTGGAAATCGCCCTCGGCGGTGCTGCCCTCGCCGCACCATGTCGCGGCGATGCGGGTGTCGCCCTTCGCCGCGCTCGCCATCGCCCAGCCGACCGCTTGCGGATATTGGGTGGCGAGGTTGCCCGAGATCGAGAAGAAGCCGGTCTCCTTCGACGAGTACATGATCGGCAGCTGCCGGCCCTGCAGCGGATCGCCCTTGTTCGAATAGATCTGGTTCATCATCTGCACCAGCGGATAGCCGCGGGTGAGCAGGATCCCCTGCTGGCGATAGGACGGAAAGCACATGTCGTCGGCGGCGAGCGCCATCGCCGCGGCGACCGACACCGCCTCCTCGCCGGTCGACTTCATGTAGAAGCTGGTCTTGCCCTGGCGCTGGGCACGGAACATGCGCTCGTCGAACGCGCGGGTGAGCGCCATCGCGCGGAGCATCCGCCGCAGCGCCTCTGCGTCGAGCCGCGGGTTCCACGGGCCGACTGCCTGACCCGATTCGTCGAGCACGCGGACCAGCGAATATGCGAGTTCGGTAAAGCTGGCAGCGGGGGCGGCGGTGTCCGGCCGCCGCGCCGAACCGGCGGGCGGAACCTCGACATCGCTGAAATCGGCTTCGTCGCCCGGCCGGAATCGCGGCTCCGGCACATGCAACGATAGCGGCGGCAGATTGGCCCGCGGGGCGTCCATGATCTCTCCGAATTACGGACCGTATCGTTTCGGAGAACGCACGGACTCGGTTTCCGGACGCTTGTTATAAAATTTCAAATGCCTTGTCGAGAAGGTCAGCAGGACTGACCTGAAATTGGTAACATCAGTGACGGAAGTGCCGCATGCCGGTGAACACCATCGCGAGCCCGGCGGCGTCGGCGGCGGCGATGACTTCGTCGTCGCGGATCGACCCGCCCGGCTGGATCACGGCGGTGGCGCCGGCCTCGACGGCGGCGAGGAGCCCATCGGCGAAGGGGAAGAAAGCGTCTGAGGCGACCGCCGAGCCGATCGTCCGCGGCTGCGGCCAGCCGGCCTTGTCGGCGGCGTCCTTCGCCTTCCACGCGGCGATCCGCGCCGATTCGAGCCGGTTCATCTGCCCGGCGCCGATGCCGGCGGTGCTGCCGCCCTGCGCATAGACGATCGCGTTGGACTTGACGTGCTTCGCGACAGTCCAGGCGAAGCGGCAATCGGCGAGCTCCTGCGCGGTGGGCGCACGCTTCGTCACCACCTTGAGATCGGCCTCGGTGATCATCCCATTGTCGCGCGACTGGATCAGGAAACCGCCGGCGATCGACTTCATCACGCGGCCTCGACGTGCGGGATCGGGAAGCTCGCCGGTAAGCAGCAGCCGGAGGTTCTTCTTGCGGGCGAACACCGCACGTGCGGCCTCGTCGGCGTCGGGCGCGACCACCACCTCGGTGAAGATCCCCGAGATCGCCTCGGAAGTGGCTTCGTCGAGCGGGCGGTTGACCGCGATGATGCCGCCGAACGCCGAAACCGTGTCGCAGGCGAACGCCGCCTTATAGGCGTCGATCAGCGTGTCGGCCGAGGCGACGCCGCACGGATTGGCGTGCTTGACGATCACCACCGTCGGAGGCCCGTCGTGGAACTCGCTGACCAGCTCGAGGGCGGCGTCGGCGTCGTTGTAATTGTTGTACGACAGCTCCTTGCCCTGGATCTGCCGCGCCTGGGCGATGCCGTTCACTCCGCCCCCGGCCTGGGTGTAGAGCGCCGCGATCTGGTGCGGGTTCTCGCCGTAGCGCAATTCGGCCTGCTTGATCATCGGTACCGCGACGCGCTCGGGGAAGCGCTCGCCCTGATCGACATGCGCGAACCAGCCGGCGATCGCCGCGTCATAGGCGGCGGTGGCGGCATAGGCCTTGGCCGCGAATTTCCGGCGCTGCTCAAGCGTGGTGCTGCCGCCATGGACGAGCGGGTAGTCGGCAGGGTCGGTGAGGATCGCCACCGACTCGTGGTTCTTCGCGGCCGAACGCACCATCGACGGGCCGCCGATGTCGATATTCTCGATGATCTCCTCGCGCCCGGCACCGCGCGCAACGGTCTGCGCGAAGGGATAGAGGTTCACCACCACCAGATCGATCGCGCCGATGTCGTGCGCTTCCATCGAGGCGACATGCTCGGCATTGTCGCGCACCGCGAGCAAGCCGCCATGCACCTTGGGGTGGAGCGTTTTGACGCGGCCATCCATCATCTCCGGAAAGCCGGTGAGATCCGAGATGTCGCGCACGTCGAGCCCGGCGTCGCGCAGCGCCTTGGCGGTGCCGCCCGTCGAGACCAGATCGACACCGTGCGCGGCGAGCGCCTGCCCGAGTTCGACGATACCGGTCTTGTCCGAGACCGAGAGGAGCGCGCGCTTGATGGTGACCTGATCCATGGCCCGCCCTCCTAAGGATCGAGCCCCGCCCCGCAACCCCTAATTGCCGCTAGCGGGCGCGGTGGAACAACCAGCTGACATTGGCGCCGCCGGCCGGACTGGCGCCGGTGACGACGAGCTGCTGACTGCTTTGCGGACGCCCGCGCGCGTCGGTCCAGACGCTGTCCTCGACCGCGAGGCTGCCGCCCTTGCAGCGGAACTGCCAGAGATGCCCGGAAGCGGTGCGCAGGATCGCAGCGAGTCCGTCGGCGGTGGGTGTCACCTGCACCTGCGGATGGAAATGGAAGCGCAGCGCGAACACCGTCGGCGCCTTGTGCTTGCGGCGGTCGGCGGGGAGCAGCATGTCCTCGCCGCGCACGTCGCGGCCGTCGGGCGACATCGCGACGACGCGGCGATGCAAATAGCCGAAGCGGCGAACATAGCCGTCATGGCTCGCCTCGATCCGGCTCGCGGTGTCGCTCTCGTGGCGCACCAGCTCGACCTCGACGACGCCGCGACCGAGCGTGCCGTCGGCATGGATCGCCGTCGAATTGCTGTTGCTCAGCACCAAAGTCGAATGTGCAGCGGTGGTGCGCAGGCCTTCGGTGAGCGCCGCCGGCACCTTGGCATGGGCGGCACGGGCACCGCCGCAATTGACGACGAGGCGATCGGCTCCGTCCGAAAGCTCGAAGGCGAGCGTCGAGGCGCATCCGCCCTCGACCAGCCGCGCGAGCGGCGGCGGCGCGACGTCCATGATCAGCACGCTCTGCCCCTGCGACAGCCGCTGATAGCCCCATTCGCGCGCTTGTTTGAGCGGGCGGGTACGCACCTCGGTGGCCTCGATCAGCTGGTCGATGACATCGCCTGCGACGGGGCCCGAGCCCTGCCAGCTCGAGAGCCCGCGATCGCCATGACACAGCCCGAGCAGCGCGGTGACCATGCGGTTGCGTGTCGTCTCGATGATGGCAGGCGCTTCGAGCCGCCGGGCGGCATAGGCCTCGCCAAGTACCGTCAGGATCTGGATCGACTCGATCTGCGCAGCCGGCGAGCGGGTCACACTGCCGCCATCCTCGAAAACCGATTGTTCGAGCGCGCGCCGCAGCCCGGTCTCGCCATAGGCACGGCGCGGGTCGCCGCCGGGCATCGACAGCCCAGCGACGAGCACGCCCGACCAGGCGGCGATCCGTCCGGCGCCCGGCTGGACGCGATCGGCGCTGCGATCGAGATGCCGCGCGCCGCGGGCGAGCGCGTGGAGCACGCTCGAGCGATAGACGAGGTCGGTCGAGGACAGGATCAGCGGCGCATGTGCGGTCCAGAACAGGATGCGGCGGCCCCAGCAATCGGCCCGCCATGCCGGCTCGGACACTTTATCACCGTGCGCGCCGAGCCAGCGCCGCATGATCTCTTCGGCGATCGGCACGCCGCGGGCGCGGGTGGCGACGCTGGAAAGATCGCGCAGCCAGGCGAAGCTCTGCAGATAGTCCGAGAACGCGGGAGACCAATCGGGGCTGGCGAAATCGAGCGTCCCGATCGCGCGCTCCTCGCCCCGGAAGCGAATCTTGCCTTCGAGCAGGGCATTGCCGCGATCGGCATCGCCGAAAAACGGATCGTCAGGGATGGCTATAAGCTTGAGCGGATAGCGCCCGCGCAGCCGCATCGCGTGGAGCGGCGTGCCCCAGGTCAGGCGTTGGAAGCGCTCGGAAATCCGCTCGGCGAGGCTGAGGCCGCGATCGCCGCCCGTACGGATGAGCCGCTTGCCTTCCTCGATCCCGTCGGCGCCGGACTCGGGCGGCGGTTCGTTCATCCGCTCCTTAGCGCGGCGATATTGGCGGCATAGCAATCAGGTCCGCCGGTGAAGGTGGCGGTGCCCGCGACCAGCGCATCGGCGCCCGCGGCGATGACCCGCGGCGCGGTGTCGCGATCGACTCCGCCGTCGACCTCGAGATCAATCTCGCGGCCAGAAGCATCGATGCGGCGGCGCAGCTCGGTGATCTTGGGCAGCTGGCTCTCGATGAACTTCTGCCCGCCAAAACCGGGGTTGACGCTCATCACCAGGATGAGATCGATCAGATCCATGACGTGATCGACAACGTCAAGCGGAGTGGCGGGGTTCAGCACCACGCCGGCGCGCTTGCCGAGCGCCTTGATCGTCTGGAGCGTGCGATGGAGATGCGGCCCGGATTCCGGATGGACCGAGATCGTGTCGGCGCCGGCATCGGCAAAGGCGGCGAGCAAAGGATCGACCGGCGCGATCATCAGGTGGACGTCGAACGGCCTGGTCGTGTGCGGGCGCAGCGCCTTGATCACCGCCGGCCCGATCGTAATGTTTGGGACGAAATGGCCGTCCATGACGTCGACATGGATCCAGTCGGCCCCTGCCGCATCGATCGCGCGGATCTCCTCGCCGAGTCGGGCGAAGTCGGCGGAAAGGATCGAAGGGGCGATACGAACGGCGGGCATGGCCGAATCCTTAGCATGGCGCGACTCGCGCGCAACAGCGCGCCGTGGGCAGGCGTGCCGAAAAGAACCGCCTCAGGCGGCGCGGCGCAGGCGGGCGATGAAGAACCCGTCGAGGCCGCCCTGATCGGCCAGCATGCCGGGGAGCAGGCGGAGGGTGCCGTCGGGGCGCGAGGCGACGCCTTCGGGCAGTTCGTCGGCCCCGACCGGCTCGATCGCAAAGCCCGGATGCGCGGCGAGGAAGGCATCGAGCTGGGCTTCGCCTTCCTGTGGTTCGAGCGAGCAGGTCGAGAAGACGAGGGTGCCGCCCGGCCTGACCCATTCCGCCGCGCGGGCGAGCAGGCGCGTCTGCAGCGCGGCCATCTCCGCGATCAGCGACGGGCGAACGCGGTGGAGCACGTCGGGATGACGGCGAAAGATGCCGGTGGCGCTGCACGGAGCGTCGAGCAGAACCGCGTCGGCGGCGCCCGAGGGCTGCCACTCGAGCAGATCGGCGGCGATCACCTGCGCTGCGAGGCCGGTGCGTTCCAGATTCTCGTGAAGTCGCGCGAGACGACTTTCGGAGACATCGACCGCGGTCACCTTCCAGCCCGCAGCGGCGAGCTGGAGCGTCTTGCCGCCCGGCGCGGCGCAGAGATCGAGCGCGCTGCCGGCGCCCTTGCCGAGCAGGCGGGCCGGCAGCGACGCGGCGAGATCCTGTACCCACCAATCGCCTTCGCCATAGCCCTCGATCCCCGGCACCGACGCGCGCTCGTCGAGGCGGAGATGGCCGGGGAGCAGGCTGGCACCCGCCAGATCGGGCGCGCGCGCCGGATCGCGCAGGGTGAGATCGAGCGGCGGCGGGACGGCGATCGCGCGCTCGGCGTCTTCGATCATCTGGTCGCCCCACGCAGCGTGCCAGCGCAGCGCCACCGGATCGGGCAGCGTCGGCGGCTCGGGAAGCGTGACGCCTTGCCGCAGCAGCGTGCCGAACACGCCATGGACGAGCTTGCGCGGGCCGCCGTCGACCAGCGGCAGCACGGTGGAGATCGCGGCGTGACCCGGCGTGCCGAGCGCGAGCGCCTGGACGAGGGCGATGCGCAGCGCGAAGCGCGCCTTGGCGTCGTCGGGCAGCGCGCGCTGGGTGGCCGAATCGATCAGAGCGTCGAGATCGGGAAGCCGGCGCAGCGTCTCGGCGGCGATCGCATGGGCGAGCCCACGATCGTTCGCGGCAAGTCCCTTGGCGGCCGAATCGAGCGCCTGTTCGAGCGCGAGCCCGCGGCGCAGCACCGCATCGAGCAGTTGCAGCGCGGCGCGGCGCGTGGGGACGCCGGGAGCGTCAGCCTCTTGACCGCGCGGGGCGCGATGACGATTTGGAGCCTTGTTCATTGGAGCCAGTGCCATGGGCCAGCGCCCGAGCCATGTGAAGCCCCCGTCCTATCTTTCGAAGAGCCCGCCGGTGCCGAAACCCGAGGCGGGGGCGCCGGCGAAGGACCCGCTCGACCCGACTCGCTATGGCGATTGGGAGCGCAAGGGCGTGGCGATCGACTTTTAGGAATCGAGCGCGGCGAGCAGCTTCTGCACCGTATTCCAGTTGCGCGCGGTATTGGCCTGCGAGAGCCTGGCCTTGTGCATCGCCACAGCGAGCGTCGAACGCGCCTGGCCCTCGGGGTAATCGACGAACAGTTCCCGCCCGATCGGCGTCGCGCGTTCGGGGCCGCCATTGGCTTGCGTCACCCGATCGATCGCGGCCTTGTCGACCGCGTCGCGGTGAAAGCTGACGACGAGAAAGCTCGGCCGTTCCAGCGCGGCTTCGGGGAAGGGATTGGCGCCCACCACCGCGGCGAGCTCGGCGCGTTGCGGACGAAGACCTCGGACTTGAGCCCGGTCGCCTTTTCGAGCGCGGCGTGGAGATCGCGCTCGAGCGCCTCGGGCTCGACGTCGCCCGCCTCGAACACGACATTGCCCGAGGCGAGGATCGGCTTGACCGCGGTGAAGCCCATCCCCTCGACGACTGCCTTGAGCTCGGCGGATTTTAGCTGGCGCTTGCCGAGGTTGATCCCCCGCAGCATCGCCGCCCATCTCATTGCGCTTCCTCGCGTAAGGGGCGGGCGAGCAGCGTGCCGATGACATCACGAACGGCGGCGCCCTCGAGGAGCGCGTTGACCGCCTCGGTGACCGGCATGTCGACGCCCGCCTCGCGCGCGGCCTCGCGGAGGACCGGGGCGGTGTGCGCGCCCTCGGCGACGGTCTTGCGATCGGCGAGCAATTCGGCGGCGCTGCGGCCCTGACCTAGCCCGACGCCGAGCGAGAAGTTGCGCGAATTGGTCGAAGAGCAGGTGAGGACGAGATCGCCAAGCCCGGACAGCCCGGTCAGCGTTTCGGCCAGGCCGCCGCGGGCGAGGCCGAAGCGAGTCATCTCGGCGAAGCCGCGCGCGATCAGCGCGGCGCGGGCGTTGAGCCCGAGCCCGGCGCCTTCGACGACTCCGCACGCGATCGCGAGCACGTTCTTGACCGCGCCGCCGATCTCGGCGCCGATCACATCGGCCGAGCCATAGGTGCGGAAGGCGGGGCCCGCCAGACGATCGGCGAGTCGCGCACGAAGGTCCTCATCCTCGCAGGCGAGGGTGACCGCGGTGGGCTTCCCGGCGGCAACCTCGTGCGCGAAGGTCGGGCCCGACAGCACGGCGATCGGCGCGTCGGGCGCGACCTGATGCGCGACTTCGCCGACGAGCAGCCGCGTCCCCGCCTCGATCCCCTTGGCGCAGAGCACCAGCGGCGTGCGGCCGACCGGCGCGGCGGCGAGGACGGCGCGGACGTGCTGTGCCGGCGCGACGACGAGCAACGCGTCGTGCCCGGCGAGATCGGCGAGATCGGCGGTGGCGCGGATGCTGTCCGACAGCGGCACGCCGGCGAGGAACTGGCGGTTCTCGTGCGTCGAATTGACGCTCTCGATGACGTCGGGCTCGCGTGCCCAGAGCGTCACCGGCGCGCCACCGCGTGCCGCGACCTGGGCGAGTGCGGTGCCCCAGGCACCGGCGCCGATGACGCCGATCCTCATGCCTTCACTCCCGCGCCGCGGACCTTCTCGGCGGCCGGATCGAGCGGCCAGCGCGGCCGTGCCGGGAAGTCGAGCGGATCGGTGAGCCCGGCGGCGAAGCGCTCGGCACCGGCCCAGGCGATCATCGCGGCATTGTCGGTGCACAGCCACAACGGCGGCGCGACGAAGCGCAGTCCGCGTTCGCCGGCCAGCGCCTCGAGCGCGCCGCGAACGGTGGCGTTGGCGGCGACGCCGCCAGCGACGACGAGCGCGCCGACCGACACCGAGTCGAGCGCGCGGCGAGTACGATCAAGCAGGCAGTCGACCACTGCCCGCTGGAACGACGCGGCGACATCCTCGGGGCTATACTGGCCGACGACGCGCGCCACCGCGCTTTTCAGCCCGGCGAAGGAGAAATGCGGCTCGGCCGAGCCGAGCAGCGGGCGCGGCAGCGGCACCGCATGCGGGTTGCCCGCGGCGGCGGCCTTCTCGACCGCGGGGCCGCCGGGAAAGCCGAGCCCGAGCAGCTTGGCGGTCTTGTCGAACGCCTCGCCGGCGGCGTCGTCGATCGTCGTCGCGAGGCGGCGATAGGCGCCGACTCCCTCGACCAGCAGCAGCTGGCAATGCCCGCCCGAGACGAGCAGCAGCAGATAGGGAAAGGCGAGATCGGGATCGGCCAGCCGCGGCGACAGGCCGTGCCCTTCGAGATGATTCACCGCGACGAGCGGCTTGCCGCTGGCGAGCGCGAGCGCCTTGCCGGTGACCAGCCCGACCATCACGCCACCGATCAGTCCGGGGCCCGCGGTGGCGGCGATCGCATCGACATCGTTCAGGGTGACGCCGGCCTCGGCGAGCGCGGCCTCGACCAAGGGGCCGATCGCCTCGACATGCGCGCGAGCGGCGATCTCGGGAACGACGCCGCCATACGGGCGGTGTGCCGCCTCCTGACCCGCGAGCTTGTGCGCGAGGATGCGGCGATCGCTGGTCACCAGCGCGGCGGCGGTTTCGTCGCAGCTCGATTCGAGGCCAAGGATCAGCGCCATTGCATCCAATTAGTCGACAGGGGCATTAGCGCAAGCATGCCCCTGTTCCGCCTCGGCACCCGCGGCTCGCCGCTTGCCCTCACCCAAGCCCATATGGTCCGCGACGCGCTGGTCGCCGCGCACGCGCTTGCACCCGACGCCATCGAGATCGTCCCGATCCGCACCACCGGCGACAAGGTGCAGGACCGCGCGCTCGCCGAGATCGGCGGCAAGGCGCTGTGGACCAAGGAACTCGACCGCGCATTGCTCGACGGCGCGATCGATGCGGCGGTGCATTCGATGAAAGACGTCGAAACGGTACGGCCTGAGGCGATCGCGATCGCCGCGATGCTGCCGCGTGCCGATGTCCGCGACCGGCTGGTCGGCGCCGACTCGATCGACGCGCTGCGGCAAGGCGCAGTGGTGGGGACGAGTTCGCCGCGCCGCGCGGCGCAGTTGCGGCGCCTGCGCCCCGACCTCGAGATCATCCTGTTCCGCGGCAATGTCGACACGCGGCTGGGCAAGCTCGCCGCCGGCGAGGCCGATGCGACGCTGCTCGCCGCGGCGGGGCTCGAGCGGCTGGGACGTCATGACGTCGGCACGCCGATCCCGATCAACGTGCTGCTGCCGGCTCCGGCGCAGGGTGCGGTCGGGATCGAATGCCGCGCCGACGATAGCCGGACGCAGGCAATGCTGGCGAAGATCGACGACCCCCAGACGCATGCCTGCGTCCTCGCCGAACGCCGGCTACTCGCCGCGCTCAAGGCCGATTGCCATTCGCCGGTGGCGGCGCTGGCGACGATCGACGGGGCGATCATGACGCTACGCGCCGAGCTGCTGACCGAGGACGGCAGCGTTCATGTCACAGCGCAGGAAGCCGGCGCCCCGACCGATCCGGTGCTGTCGATCGCCGTCGCGCGCGATCTGCTGATCGGCGCGCCCGAGGCGATCCGTCGCCTCTTCGGCGGATGAGCCGCGCGATCGCGGTGCTGCGGCCCGAGCCGGGCAACGCAGTGACCGCGGCGGCGATCGAGGCGCGCGGACGCACCGCGATCCGGATGCCGCTGTTCGACGTGTGTCCCGTCGCGTGGGAGGTGCCCGATCCGGCCGGCTTCGATGCGCTGATCCTGACCAGCGCGAATGCGCTACGCCACGGCGGCGCGTCGCTCGCAGCGCTGCACGGCCTGCCGGTCTACGCAGTCGGCCAGACGACTGCCGATGCTGCGGCGGGTACGGGATTCGAAGTCGCGCATGTCGGTGAGCACGGTGCGGCCGCGCTGATCGCCGCCGCCGAAGCTGCCGGCGTCCGCCGCGCCCTGCACCTTGCTGGACGCGAACGGACGATCGAGCAGGGAGGGATCGTCGCCGCAGTGATCCCGGTCTATGCCAGCGAGCGCCGCGTCCCCGGAGATCTGAAGCGAATCGGCGGAAGCATCGCCCTGGTGCAATCCGCGCGCGCCGGAGCGCGGCTCGCCGAGCTCGCCGATGGCGAAGGTCTGGATCGGGCGGGCATCGCGCTGGTCGCGGTGAGCGCGGCTGCCGCGACCGCTTGCGGACATGGGTGGGAGCAGGTCCGGATCGCCGACGCGATGTCCAGCGATGCGCTGATCGCGGCAGCAATCGCGCTCGCCGATTGACCGCGCGGGCAGGGCAGCGAATAAGGGGGCATGAGCGACGAGCCCCTCGCGCCGGAGCCGACCCGCGGCACCGAACCGCGGTCCCCCTATCTCTTCGGCGGTCTTGCCTTTGCCGGTGGCATCGCAGTGACCGCCGCTGCGTTCCAACTGGCCGGCGGAATCGGCGCGCCGCGCCCCGCCCCCACACCGGCAACGGTCGAGGCGCCGCAACCCCAGCCCAGTCCGGCCGCCGCGCTGCCCCCGGTCAACGACCTGGCGACACTGGGCGCGCGCGAGCAGGAGCTCGCCGGCAGGCTCGACCAGCTCGCGCTGCGCCTCAGCGACATCGACGGCAGCGCTCGCAACGCCGCTTCCTATGCGACTCGCGCCGAGCGGCTGCTGATCGCGGCGGCAGCGCGGCGGACGCTCGAGCGCGGTCAGCCGCTCGGCCAACTCGAGGCGCAGCTGCGCCAGCGTTTCTCGGAGGCTCGGCCCGAGGCAGTCGCGATGATTCTGCACGCCTCGGCGGAACCCGTCACTCTGGGCGATCTGCGGCTCGCGCTCGAGACGATCGCGCCGCGGCTCGCGAGCGGTGCCGACGACAGCATGTGGATGAGCGTGCGGCGGCTGGTCAGCGACCTCGTCGTGCTCCGCCAGGCGAGCTCGCCGAGCCCGCGCACCGCCGATCGGCTGCGTCGCGCGCGGCTCGCGCTCGATCAGGGCGATGTCGAGGCCGCGCTCGCCGAAGTCGTGCACATGCCCGGCGTCGCCAGCGCGGAAAGCTGGATCGTCGCCGCGCGGCGCTACATCGCGGCTCGGCAGGGGCTGCTCGAGATCGAACGGGCCGCGCTCGAAGTGCCGGCCCCGGCGCCGTCACCCGCGGAAGCGCCCGCGGGCCCGGCGGCAAGCTGAAGGAAAGATAATGGCAGAGATGGGCCGGTTCGACTGGCAGGATCCGTTCGCGCTCGACGCGCAGCTGACCGATGAGGAGCGGATGGTCCGCGACGCTGCGCGCGACTATGCGCAGGGCGAACTGCTGCCGCGCGTCACCAGCGCCTTTCTCGAAGAGCGGTTCGATCGCGAGATCATGACCGAAATGGGCGCGCTCGGGCTGCTCGGGCCGACTATCCCCGAGACCTATGGCGGCGCCGGGCTCGGCTATGTCGCCTATGGGCTGGTCGCGCGCGAGGTCGAGCGCGTCGATTCGGGCTATCGGTCGGCGATGAGCGTGCAGAGCTCGCTCGTGATGCACCCGATCTACGCCTACGGCACCGAGGAGCAGAAACGGAAGTATCTGCCCAAGCTCGCGACCGGCGAGTGGATCGGCTGTTTCGGGCTGACCGAGCCCGACGCCGGCTCCGACCCCGGCGGGATGCGCACCCGCGCCGAGAAGATCGACGGCGGCTACCGCCTGACCGGCAGCAAGATGTGGATCACCAACTCGCCGATCGCGGACGTGTTCGTCGTCTGGGCCAAGTCCGACGCGCATGGCGGCGGGATCAAGGGCTTCGTGCTCGAGCGGGGCACGAAAGGACTGTCGGCGCCCAAGATCGAGGGCAAACTGTCGCTGCGCGCCTCGGTGACCGGCGAGATCGTGATGGACGGCGTCGAAGTGGGCGAGGATGCACTGCTTCCCGAGGTGCAGGGCCTCAAGGGGCCGTTCGGCTGCCTCAACCGGGCGCGCTACGGCATCGCTTGGGGCACGATGGGCGCCGCCGAAGCGTGCATGCACGCGGCGCGGCAATACACGCTCGATCGCGCCCAGTTCGGCCGGCCGCTCGCCTCGAACCAGCTCGTCCAGCTCAAGCTGGCCAATATGGAAACCGAGATTGCGCTGGGGCTGCAGGCGGCGCTGCGCGCGGGGCGGATGTTCGACGAAGGCAGCCTCGCGCCCGAGGCGATCAGCATCATCAAACGCAACAATTGCGGCAAGGCGCTCGATATCGCTCGCGTCGCGCGCGATATGCATGGCGGCAACGGCATCTCGGCCGAGTTCCACGTGATGCGCCATGCGATCAACCTCGAGACGGTCAACACCTATGAGGGCACGCACGACGTCCACGGGCTGATCCTCGGGCGGGCGATCACCGGCATCGCGGCGTTCTGATGGAGCCCGACCGGCAGCCGATTCTCACCGGCGAGCGGGTGATCCTGCGGCCGAGCACGGAAGATGATTGGGACGCGCTGTTCGCCGTCGCCGGCGATCCGCTGATCTGGGAAGTGCATCCGGCGCACGACCGTTGGCAGGAGCCGGTGTTTCGCGCCTATTTCGACGGCGGCGTCGCAAGTGGCGGCGCGCTGACGATCCTCGAGCGCGCGACCGGCGCGGTGATTGGATCGTCGCGCTATGACAATTGGAAACCCGATGCCGACGAGATCGAGATCGGCTGGACCTATCTCGCGCGCAGCCATTGGGGCGGGGCGTATAATCGCGAGATCAAGCGGCTGATGCTCGATCACATCCACCGCTTCGTCGGCACCGTCGTGTTCACCGTGGGCGAGACCAATGTCCGTTCGCGGCGGGCGATGGAAAAGATCGGCGGCGTGCTCCGTCCCGGCATCGAGCCGCGACTGATGGCGGGGGAAATGAAGCCGCACGTCATCTACGAAATCCCGCGCGGCGGTTTTCGCGGGTGAAACCGCTCGCCGGCATCAAGGTCGTCGAGCTGGCGCGAATCTTGGCCGGCCCCTGGTGCGGACAATTGCTTGCCGATCTCGGCGCCGAAGTCATCAAGGTCGAGCGGCCCGGCGACGGCGACGACACGCGTCATTGGGGGCCGCCTTTCCTGCACGGTCCCGCTGGCGAAAATCTCGACGCCGCCTATTTCCACGCCTGCAATCGCGGCAAGACCAGCCACGCGATCGACATCGCCACGCCCGAGGGTCAGGCCGAAGCGCGCGCGCTGATCGCCGGGGCGAACGTCGTTATCGAGAACTACAAGGTCGGCGGGCTGAGCAAATACGGGCTCGACCCGACTAGCCTGCGCGCCGCGCATCCGCAGCTGGTGGTCTGCTCGATCACCGGCTTTGGACAGGACGGTCCCTATGCGCACCGGGCAGGCTACGACTTCATCATCCAGGGCATGGGCGGGGCGATGTCGCTGACCGGCGAGCCCGATGGCGCGCCGCAAAAGGCCGGCGTCGCCTATGCCGACATCTTCACCGGGGTCTATTCGGCGGTGGCGATCCTCGCCGCGCTGCGACGTCGTGACGTCACCGGCCAAGGCGCCCATATCGACATGGCGCTGCTCGACACCCAGGTGGGGGTGCTCGCCAACCAGGCGCTCAACTGGATGGCGAACCCGGCCAAGGTGCCTGACCGGATGGGCAACGGCCACGCCAATCTCGTGCCCTATCAGGCATTCGAGACCAGGGACGGCGCGTTGATCGTTGCGGTGGGCAATGATTCGCAGTTCCGCAGATTGTGCGAGGTGCTCGGGCTGACGCTGGCCGATGATCGGCGATTCGCGACCAATCCGGCGCGGGTCACGCACCGCGCCCTGCTGATACCGATGCTCGAGGCGGCGATTCGCGGCTGGGCCAAGGCGGCGCTATACGAGGCGCTCGAGGCCGCGGGCGTGCCGGCGGGGCCGATCAACGCGGTCGACGAAGTGTTCGCCGATCCGCAGGTGATCGCGCGCGGGATGCAGATCGTGCACGACGGCATCCCCGGACTGGCGAGCCCGATCGTGATCGATGGCGAGCGGATGGTCTCGGACCGGCCCAGCCCGGCGCGGCCGACCGGCTGAGTTAGTGTCGCCGCTCGACATTGCCGTCGCCGGCTGCGGTCCGGCGGGACTTGCGGCCGCGCTGCTGCTCCATCGCGACGGTCACCGAGTCACCCTCTACGAACGCTTCGATACGCCGCAGCCGATCGGCTCGGGGCTGATGCTGCAGCCGACCGGACTTGCCGTGCTGCAACGACTCGGGCTGGCGGAGCGGCTGCTCGCGCACGGCGCGAGGATCGCGCGGCTGACCGGCGAGGCAGGCGGCCGCACGATTCTCGACGTCCATTACGCCGCGCTGGACGGCGCTCGATTCGGCCTCGGCATCCACCGTGCGAGCTTGTTCGCGATCCTGCACGACGCGGTGCTCGCGGCCGGCATTCCGATCCGGACCGGCTGCGAGATCGAGGGCTCTTCGCTGGACGGCGGGCGACGGCAGCTGCGGATCCGCGGCCGCGATGCGGCGTCGGCGGAGCTGATCGTCGACGCGCTCGGCGCACGCAGCCCGCTCGCGACCGGAGGCGGGCGCGCGCTCGCTTATGGGGCGCTATGGGCGACGTTGCCCTGGTGTGCAGGGTTTGACGAATCGGCACTCCAGCAGCGCTATCGCCGCGCCAGCGTGATGGTCGGCGTGCTGCCGACAGGGCGGCCGCCGGGGGAAGCGGGCGAACAGGCCGCCTTCTTCTGGTCGCTTCGCGCCGACCGGCTCGACGATTGGCGCGCGCGCGGCCTCGCGGCGTGGAAGGCGGAGGTCGAGGCGCTATGGCCCGCCACCCGGCCGCTGCTCGCAGGCATCGTCGATCCCGCCCAGCTGACGTTCGCGCGCTATTCGCACCGCACCCTCGCCACGCCGGTCGAGCCTGGACTGATCCATATCGGCGACGCGTGGCATTCGACGAGCCCGCAGCTTGGGCAGGGTGCGAACATGGCGATGCTCGATGCCTGGGCGCTTGCGCAGGCCTTGCGCGAACACGACACCCTCGCCGATGCGCTCGCGACCACCGTCGCGCTGCGGCGGCGGCATGTGCACCTCTATCAGGCGATGAGTCGCTGGCTCACCCCGGTTTATCAGTCGGATGGTCGGCTGGTCCCGCTGCTGCGCGATCGGCTGATCGGTCCGGTGTCGCGGCTTCGCCCGGTGATGCGGCTACAGGCGGCAATGGTCAGCGGCCTTGTCGGCGGTCCGCTGCGGCCGCTCGGGCTAGGCTAGCCGGCGAATCAGCGCCTGCGCCGCCGCCGGCGCGCGCACCTTGCCGCCATGGATGAAGAAGATGAAGGTCTCGCGCGGCCGTTCGGGCGGCGCCTCCTGCTCGACATAGGGCAACCCCTCGGGCCGGCCGCCGTTCGCCCAGGCCTTCGCGGCCTCGGTCCAGCGCGGGAAATCGGCTTCGGGGTAGCAGAGCGGATTGTCGTCCTCGCCCGCCTCGAGCCGCGCATAGACGAAGTCGCCGGTGATGTCGGCGATGGCCGGATATTGCGGCGAATCGGCATAGACGATCGAGACGCCGGCCTCGCGGCACATCGCGACGAACTCGGGGACGTGGAAGCTGTCGTGGCGCACCTGCACCGCGTGACGGAGCTTCACCCCGGCCTCCGCGCGCGGGAGCAGGGCGAGAAAGGCGCGGAAATCGTCGGGATCGAACTTCTTGGTGGCCATGAACTGCCAGAAGATCGGCCCGAGCTTGTCGCCGAGCTCGACCAGCCCCTGGCCGACGAAGCGCTGGACCGATTCGCCCGCCTCGGCGAGCACCTTGCGGTTGGTGCAGAAGCGCGAGCCCTTGACGGTGTAGACAAACCCCTCGGGCGCGGTTGCCGCCCAGCCGGCGAAGCTCGCGGGCTTGAAAGTCGAATAATAGGTGCCGTTGATCTCGATCGCGCTCAGCTGCCGCGAGGCGAATTCGAGTTCCTTCTTCTGGGCGAGGCCTTGCGGATAAAAGGTCCCGCGCCACGGCTCGAAGGTCCAGCCGCCGATGCCGATTCGAATGGGTGCGCTTGCCATGGTGCCGGTCTAGCCGAGAATATGGCCCGGGTCAGTCCCGGAAGCTGCGCCCGAACCTGGCGGCCTTCAGCGCACCCGCGACCAGGTCTGCGACTTGCAGACGAGCCCGAACAGCACGCAGCCCTTGCCGACCATCGTGTTCGCATTGACGAAGCTCATCGTCCCCGAAAAAGTCTTGCGGATATCGGGCACGAACACCTTGCCGCGCCATTTGCCGGGACCGTCGGCCTCGAGATCGCGGAACAGCCGGGTGCCGATCAGCTTCTGGGTGCCGCCGCGGCGGGCGTCGGCCTGCGCCTTGGCGCTCGCCCAGGTGACGGTGCCGCACAGCTTGCCGCCGCATTTGTCGATGCGGACATGGACGCTGTTCGAGGGATTGCGCCATTCGGTCGCCACCGGCGGCGCAGGCTCGTCGGCGAACGCGGGCGCGGCGGTGAGCGATAGCGCGGCGAGCGCGACGGCGAGCGATTTGGACAGGACGGACTTCATCACGGGCTCTTTCTCGAACAAACCGGCTGGCTCCGTGCTGAACGGATCGCATCGCAGAAACAGAGCGGAACCCCCGGGTCTGGCGTAAATCTGGAAGTCGCCGGGGCAGTGCGCAAGGGCTTTGCTTCGAAACGAAGCGTTGCCCGGTCGTGTGTGCTGCGGCGCCGCGTTTATGCGGCGAGACGCTGGAGCGGGCGAAGGGATTCGAACCCTCGACCCCGACCTTGGCAAGGTCGTGCTCTACCCCTGAGCTACGCCCGCTCTGGCGTTTTTGCCCGGGCGGCGAGGCGCAACCGGGCGGGTGAGGCGCGGCCACTAGCAGCGGCTTTTCGGGAGCGCAAGCCCTTTGACGCGATTCGGGAAAAGGCTTGGCGCGGCGGGCGCGAACGCCCACATAGCGGCCCAACCCCGAACCAAAATGCCAGGAGCACGCCGTTGGCCACGCTTGGACTGAGCCCTGCCGAGAAGGAAGCCGTCGAGGCGTTCCGCCGCGACGTCGTCGAGCCGTCGATGACCAGTCTCGTCATCCTTGATTTCTGGGCCGAATGGTGCGGGCCGTGCAAGGCGCTGGGCCCGGTGCTCGAGAAAGTGGCGGCGGACTATGCCGGCAAGGGCGTCACCCTCACCAAGATCGACGTCGACAAGAACCAGTTCATCGCCGCGCAATTCCAGGTGCGCTCGATCCCGACGGTCTATGCAATGTTCCAGGGCCAGCTCGTCGCCGATCTGACCAGTGCGCGCACCGAGACCCAGCTGCGCACCATGCTCGACCAGATCCTCCGTCAGCTTCCGGTGGAAGGCGACGACGCCGCTGCCGAAGCCGAACTCGAGCCGCTGATCGCGATGGGCGAACAGGTCCTTGCCGAGGGCGACGCCGAGCGCGCACTCTCGGTGTTCGGCCAGATCGCCGAGATGGCGCCCGAGCACCCCCGCATCGTCGCCGGTCAGGCCCGCGCGCTGGTCGCGCTGGGCCGTGCCGATGAGGCCGAGGCGGTGCTGGCGACGCTGCCGGAAGAGACGGCGAAGGGGCCCGAGATCGAGCAGGCGCGGGCCGCAGTGGCGCTGGCCCGCGAAGCGGCACCGGTCGCGGACCTTTCGGGGCTCGCCGCGCGCGCCGCGACCGGCGACATGGAAGCACGTTACGAGCTCGCCGGCGGCCAAATGGCGGCGAACGATCGCGACGGCGCGGCCGAGACCCTGCTCGCGATGGTCCGCGACGATCGCGAGTGGAACGAAGGCGCGGCGCGTCAGCGGCTGCTCAAACTTTTCGAGGCGGTCGGGCTCGAGGACCCGTGGGTGTCGGCGCAGCGTCGGAAGCTGTCGGCGATCCTGTTCGGATGACGGTCACGCGGCTTTCGGTATTCCCGCTCGCCGGCGCGCTGCTGTTCCCGCGGATGCACCTGCCGCTCCACATCTTCGAACCGCGCTATCGCGCGATGGTGTCCGACGCGCTCGCTCGCGATCGCCGCATCGGCATGATCCAGCCCCGTGACAGCAAGGAGCCGCCGGGCTTGTTCGACATCGGCTGCGTCGGCCGCATCGCTGAAGTGGAGGCGCTATCCGACGGTCGCTTCGACATCGTCCTCGAAGGCCTCACCCGCTTCACAATTCTCCGGGAACTGGACGTCACGACGCCGTTTCGCCAGGTCGAAGCCGATCTGGAGCCCGCCGGCGAAAGTGATGTGCTCGCTGCGGTCGAGCGCGCCTCGCTCGAGATGGCGTCGCGGCGCTTCGCCGACGAGCTCGGCTACGCGGTCGACTGGGAGGCAGTGACGCGGCTCGACGACGAAGCGCTGGTCAACGGCATCGCCCAGATCGCCCCGTTCGACGTCGCCTCGAAACAGGCACTGCTCGAGGCTGACGGGCTGTCGGCGCGCGCCGGGCTGATCGTCCAGCTGATGCAGTTCTTCGGAAGGCACGGCGAGGAAGGCGGAGCCACGCTGCAATGACGCTCGATCCCTGGCTGCTCGACAGACTGGTGTGTCCGGCGACGCGGACCAGACTCCGCTATGATGAGGGGCGGCAGGAACTTGTCTCGGACGAAGCTGGCCTCGTCTATCCGATCCGCGACGGGGTCCCGGTGTTGCTGATCGAAGCTGCGCGGCGCGTCGACGCGTCGAGCGGAAGCGCCAGCACGACGTCGTCATAGAGACGATCGCCGACCGCGAAGCGCCGCTCGCCGATCGGCGCGAATCCCTGTTTTCGATAGAAGGCGATCGCCCGGGCGTTGTGCGCATAGACGCCGAGCAGCAAGCGAGACGCGCCGCGGGCGACCGCATCGTCGACTGCCTCTGCCATCAGCGCCGCACCTAGCCCGGTGCCGTGGAAGCGTGACAGCAGATAGATTCGCTTGAGCTCGAGATCGTCGGGGGCGACTAGCGCAGCCGGCAGTTCGGGCCGGCTCAGCAGCGCGAAGCCGATCGGCGCGCCGGTCCCGCTCTCGCCCAGCCACGCCGCCGCGCCCGCTTCGAGGTAGCGCGCATAGGTCGCCTGCGCATGCGCCTCGCGGCAATGCGCGATCACCGCCGCGCCATCGAGCACATCGGCGAAGGTTTCGAGGAACGTCGCCGCGCCGATCAAAGCGAGCGCCGCATCGTCCTGACCGGTTGCGCGCCGGACGCGCCACCCGGCCTCGCTCAAACCGGTATTCCCTGCAGAAGCCGCGGCACGTCGCCGCTCTCGCCGCGCGCCTCGGCCATGAACCAGTCCTTGAGCGGCGGCAGCTTGTCGACCGCCGAGAGGCCGAACCGCCGCACCGCGTTGGCAGTGCGGCCAGGAATGCCGAACAGCCGGGTCAGCCCGTCGGTCGCGGCGGCGACCATGAAGGTGTCGAGCCCGCGCCAGCGCTGGTAGCGCGCGAGCAGCTGCGGGTCGCCAAGGTCCATGCCGAGCCTTTTGCCCTCGACCAGCACCTCGACCAACGTCGCTACGTCGCGAAACCCGACATTGACCCCCTGCCCTGCGATCGGATGGATGCCGTGCGCGGCGTCTCCCACCAGCGCGAGCCGGTCCCCGGTGATCGTAGCGGCGTGATGGAAACCGAGCGGATAGCTGAAGCGCATCGAGAGCGGCCCGAGCTTGCCAAGGAAGCCCCCCATCCGCTTCTCGGCCTCGACGAGATAGGCGCGGTCTGAAATCTTCGACATCCCCGCGGCGTCGCGGGCATGGACCGTCCACACCACCGCCGAGCGATGGCCATGTTCGTCGTCGAGCAGGGGCAGGATCGCGAACGGCCCTTCGGGGTAGAAGATCTCGAAGGCGATGTTCTCGTGACTCCGCTCGTGGCCGAGTGTGGCGACCATCGCCGCGTGATCGTACGTCCAGCGCGCCGTCTTGAGACCGGCGGCGTCGCGCGTCGGCGAGTTCCGCCCCTCTGCAGCGACCAGGAGCGGCGCGCGGACGACGGCACCCGAATCGAGCGTCGCGATGACGCCGAACTCGCCGCGCTCGACCGAAAGCGCACGCGTCTGCATCCTCAGATCGACGCCCGCCGCAGCCTGCGCCGCCCCGAACAGCGCGGCGCGCAGCGTGCGGTTCTCGTACATATGGCCGAGTGCGCCCTCGTCGGAGCGCGGCGCGAAGTCGAGCTTGCCCGGCGCGAGGCCGTCGCTGACCCGGATGCCCTCGATCGGGCAGCCCTTGCCCGCCAGCCGCGGCGCCACGCCGATCGCCTCGAACATCCGCATCGGTGCGCTGGCGATCGCAGAGGCGCGGCCGTCATAGCCGGGGGCAAGGATCGTCGCAGCGTCGGCGGGGTCGACGACGACCGAGGTGAGGCCATGCGCATCGAGCGCTACCGCCAGCGCGCTGCCGACCAGCCCGCCGCCGAGGATGAGTACGTCCGCGCTATCCATGACGCTGCCCTAGCAGTTTCACGCGGCGCTGCCAGCCCACGGGCAGTACAAAACGGGGCCATCTTGACGTCAGACTCCGGCTGAGCGATGATTCGGTCGCACCCCCTGACATTTGCGGAGACTGGGCCATGGCGTCCCGGGCACAACCGTCGCTGCTGCGCGACACGATGAAGGCTGGCGTCCGGCGGAGCGGCGCGGTGATCGCGGGAACGTTGTTGTTCCTTGCGACCGTCGGCGTGGTGCTGGCGCTGCTCACCTATCATTCGCAGGATCCGTCGCTGAACACCGCCTCGGGCGGGCCTGCGCGCAACTTGCTGGGGCTGCCGGGGGCGTGGATCGCCGATCTGCTGCTCGCGACGCTCGGGCTGCCGGTGGCGCTGATCGCGCCGGCCGGGCTGATCCTGACCAACCGGCTATGGCTCGATCGCCCGCTCGGCGACTGGCAGAAAATGCTGCGCGGGGTGGTGATCGGTGTTGTGCTGATCGCGACCGCGCTCGCCTTCTTCTCGAGCGATTCGGTGCTGTGGCTGGTCGGCGGCTGGGGCGGCGTGGTCGGGCTGTCGATCGCGGGGCTGTTCAACTGGATGATCGGCTTCATCGGCGATCCCATCATCGTGTTCTGGATGGGTCGCGGGCTCGGGCTCGTCTTTGCGCTCGCCGGGCTGTGGATCTGGTGGCGCAGCCTTGATTTCACGTTGCCCGAGCGCGTCGGCATCGGGCTGCCGCGCCTCCTGGGTCCGGGCAAGACCCCCTTGCTGCGCGGACCCGATCCGGCCGAGCCCCGCGACCTCCCAGAAGCGCGCGAAACCCGCGAAGGGCGCGAGCCGCGCAAGCTGGTGGTGCCGGACAACCGCCCCGGCCCGGTGATCTCGGAGCCGAGCCTGTCGCCCTCCCCGGCCAGGCCAAAGCCGCCGGTGCAGAGCAGCCTCGACTTCAAGGACAGCTACAAGCTGCCGCCGCTCGATCTGCTCCGCGAGACGCCGGCCAACCAGAGTGCCGGGATCGACAAGCTCGCGCTCGAACGTAACGCCCGGCTGCTCGAGAGCGTGCTCGACGACTTCCATGTGAAGGGGCAGATCGTCGAAGTGCGCCCCGGCCCGGTGGTGACGATGTACGAGCTCGAGCCCGCATCGGGAATCAAGGCGAGCCGGGTGATCCAGCTCGCCGACGACATCGCCCGCAACATGAGCGCGATCTCGGCGCGCGTCGCGACGATCCCCGGGCGCAGCGTGATCGGCATCGAGCTGCCCAATGTGAAGCGCGAGGCCGTCAATCTGCGCGAGCTGATCGGCAGCGAGGCGTTCGAATCGCAGGGTGCGACCCTGCCGCTGGTCCTCGGCAAGAACATCGCCGGCGATCCGGTGATCGGCGATCTTGCGCCGATGCCGCATCTGCTCGTCGCCGGCACCACCGGCTCGGGCAAGTCGGTGGGGCTCAACTCGATGATTCTGTCGCTGCTCTACCGGCTCACGCCCGACCAGTGCCGGATGATCATGATCGATCCCAAGATGCTCGAACTGAGCATCTACAAGGACATCCCGCACCTTCTCGCCGACGTCGTGACCGATCCGCCCAAGGCGGTGCGCGCGCTCAAATGGGCGGTCGAGCAGATGGAGGACCGCTACCGGATGATGGCCTCGGTCAATGTCCGCAGCCTTGCCAGCTTCAACGACAAGGTTCGCCAGGCCAAGGCCAAGGGGCAGAAGCTCGGGCGCAAGGTCCAGACCGGCTATGATCCCGACACCGGCCGGCCGATCTACGAAGAGGAGACGCTCGACCTCCAGCCGCTGCCGCAGATCGTGGTGATCGTCGACGAGCTCGCCGATCTGATGATGACCGCGGGCAAGGAAGTCGAGTTCCTGATCCAGCGGCTCGCGCAAAAAGCGCGCGCGGCGGGCATCCACCTGATCATGGCGACGCAGCGCCCGTCGGTCGACGTCATCACCGGCGTGATCAAGGCGAACCTGCCGACCCGCATCTCCTTCCACGTCACGTCGAAGATCGATTCGCGCACGATCCTCGGCGAGCAGGGCGCCGAGCAGCTGCTCGGCAAGGGCGACATGCTCTACATGCCCGGCGGCAAGCAGATCGTCCGCGTCCACGGCCCGTTCGTCAGCGACGAGGAGGTCCAGGCGGTCGCCGATTTCTGGCGCGCGCAGGGCGCTCCCGATTACATTACCGCGGTGACCGAGGAGCCCGAGGACGGCGGCTTCGCGCTCGAGGGCGGCCCCGACGGCGACGACAGCCCCGAGGACCAGCTCTATCGCCGCGCCACCCAGCTCGTCGCCGAGAGCCAGAAGGCATCGACGTCATGGCTTCAGCGTCAGCTCCGCGTGGGCTACAACAGCGCCGCGCGACTGGTCGAGCGGATGGAGAAGGACGGGCTGGTCTCGCGCCCGGACCATGTCGGCCGCCGCGAAGTGCTGATGGACACCGACGGCCGGCCACTGTGAGTCGGCACTGGATCGTTTCGCCGGGCGACGGGTTCAGGGGGCATTCAAGCCGCTTGTCCTAGCGCCCGGGTTCATTTGATCGGAGACGTTACACGTGTTTGCACGGCCCCTCGCTCTCGCTCTGTTCGCTGCGCCCGCGCTGGTCGCCGCCGCGCCGGCGGGCGAACTCGCCCAGGTGCAGCAGCATCTCGCCGGCGTGACCAGCATGACCGCGAGCTTCAGCCAGACCGACCGCAACGGCCGGGTACTGACCGGCACGATGACGCTCAAGCGCCCGGGCAAGATCCGCTTCCAGTATGAGAAGGGCGTGCCCCAGCTGATCGTCGCCGATGGCCGCAGCCTCTATTTTATCGACTATCAGGTTCGCCAGGTCGATCGCTGGCCGATCGGCAACTCCCCGCTCGCGGTGCTGCTCAACCCGAAGCGCGACGTCACCAAATTCGCGAAGCTGAACAACACCGGCGATCCGCGGGTGGTCTCGATCGAGGTGCACGATCCTGCGCATCCCGAATATGGCCGGATCACGATGATCTTCCAGAAGAACGCCGCCGGACCGGCCGGGCTGATGCTGCAGGGCTGGGTCGCGCTCGATTCGCAAAACAACCGCACGACGATCCGGCTGTCGAACCAGCGGTTCAACGCCAATGTATCCGACGGAGTGTTCCGCTGGAACGACCCGCGGAGTCAGGGGCCGCGCAATCGTTGAGCTTTCCTGACAGTCGTTCATGTCTGCGACAGGTTCGCAGCTCTAGAAACGGAATTGCGGATGTGGGGCGTTACCCGGGATTTTCCCCCTGTTGCTCGGGATCAAACCACTTCCCGCCTGCGTGACGAACGCTAGGTCGGCCCTCGCTCCATTGCCCCCGGAGCGGGGGCCTTTCCTTATTCGATGCCGCCGACTTCTCCCTGGAGCCCGACAGCGATCCAGCGAAGCGCGTGCGCCGCCGGCCCGCGCACGCCCTTCTTCGGGTCGTCCGGACGGTCCTGCGCGACCCGCGGGCTCGCCATCAGCCGCTCGATCGCCGCCTTGCCCTGCGTCAGCAGCGCATTGTCCGGCACCGGCACCGCGCCGTTCTTGTAGGTTGCGACCAGAGTCAGGTGCACTGCGCTGGTGAGGTGCCAGACCGTGTTGAGGCGGATGTCGTCCAGGTCGGGGCGGGCGCTGAGCCGGTCGATACAGGCGATCAGCGCCGGAAGCGCGACCGGATCGGCACGCTTGCGCGCGATCACCGCGGCGGCATGGAGCTGGGCGGGTGTCGCGCCGGGCTGCAGGCCGGCCAAGCCTTCGACGAGATCGTCGCCCGAGAGGTGGGCGGCGCGGGCCTTGAGGCCCTGCGTGTCGGCGCGGAGCTGCTCGACCGATCCTCCCGCGTCGAGCTTGTCGATCAACGCGCGGACCTCAGAGTGCGATTCGGCGAGCTGCTGCCGGGTTTCGTTCAGTTCCTCCTTGAGCGCGGCGAGCTCCACTTCGAAGTCGCCGAACTTGACCCGGGAGATGTGGCGGAGGATTTCGGGCCGCCACAGGACATAGGCCGTCGCTCCGAGCGGAATCACCAGCCAGAGATGATCGAGGATCAGCTTGGTCCATTGAAAGACCGGATCGTTCGGCATGCGATTTCCCCCTCGCCCGAGCGCCAGTCTGCCGCGCCGGGCGCGCCCTGACAATGGCGGCCGAGGGGCGCATCGCCCTACTGGAACCGTGCGGGAAACGCGCTACATGCCGGGCAATGAAGATCGCCTCGTGGAACATCAACTCCGTCCGCTTCCGCATCGAGATCGTCGAGCGCTTTCTTCGCGAGGAAGCTCCCGACATCCTGTGCCTGCAGGAGACCAAGGTGGTCGACGGCGACTTCCCCGAGGCGCCATTCCGCGCGCTCGGCTACGACCATGTCATCAAGCACGGCCAGCGCATGCACCACGGGGTCGCGATCATCAGCCGGGTGCCGGTGGCCGAGGATGACCGGCTCGACTGGCAGGCCAATCGCGAGGCGCGGCACGTCGGCGTGCGTCTTCCCAACGGCGTGCGGCTCGAGAACGTCTATGTTCCCGCCGGCGGCGACGTGCCCGACCGCGACGTGAACCCCAAATTCGGCCAGAAGCTCGATTTCGTCGAGCGGATGACGGAGTGGGCCGCCCGGCTCGACGTCCCGACCATTCTGACCGGCGACTTCAACATAGCCCCGCTCGAATGCGACGTGTGGAGCCACAAGCAGCTGCTCGGCGTGGTCAGCCACACGCCGGTCGAAGTCGAGGCACTGGCAAGGCTGCAGGCGGCGCATGACTGGGTCGACCTCGGCCGCCAGTTCATCCCCGCCCCCGAGCGCTGCTTCACCTGGTGGAGCTATCGTTCCAAAGACTGGACGGCGAACGATCGCGGCCGGCGGCTCGATCATATGTGGGCCAGCCGCGAAGTCGCCGACAAGGCGGTGGCGCACAAGGTCTGCGAGCCATGCCGCAGCTGGCTGAAACCATCGGACCATGTTCCGCTCGTCACCGAGTTCGCCTTTTGAGCGACCCGCGCGCCGTCGCCCGCGCGGTCGACGCGCTGCGCCGCGGCTGGCCGGTAGCGATCCGCGGGGGTGACGGCACGCTCACGCTGCTCGCGATCGAGACCGCCGATGTCGAGCGGCTGAACACCTTCGATCCCGAGGCCGCCGCGCCGGTGCTGCTCTCCGCAGGGCGCGCGGCGACGCTCAAGCTCGCCAATCAGCGCGAGGCCGCCGCGCCCGATGGGCCGGTACTGGTCGAACGCGTGCCGTGGCTCGACTTCGACACCGCAATCGCGCTTGCCGATCCGCAGCTCGATCTGGCGACACCGCTCAAGGGGCCGTTTCGCGCAATCGAGATCGTGGCCAGCGAAGCCGCCGCCGCGGCGCTGCGACTGGCGCGGATCGCCGGACTGCTGCCGGCCTTTTTCGCGCTTCCCGGCGACGCGGACAACGCGATCACTCCCGCCGACATCGATGCGCATGAGGATGCCGACCGGCTGCGGATCGTCGGGCGCGCACGGCTGCCGGTCGCCGGGGCGGAGGACAGCGAGATCGTCGCCTTTCGCACCGACGAGATGCCCGGCGAGCATGTCGCGCTGCTGATCGGCCAGCCCGATGGGCGCCCACCCTTGGTGCGGCTGCACAGCGAGTGCCTGACGGGCGACGTGCTCGGCAGCCTCAAATGCGATTGTGGGCCACAGCTTAAGGCGGCGATCGCCGCGATCGAGGCAAATGGCTGGGGCATCCTGCTCTACCTGCGCCAGGAAGGTCGCGGCATCGGGCTTATCAACAAGCTGCGCGCCTATGCGCTGCAGGACCAGGGCTTCGACACCGTCGATGCCAACACACGGCTCGGCTTCGCGGTCGACGCGCGCAATTTCGCGGTTGCCGGACGGATGCTCGTACTGCTTGGGCAGAAGAAGGTGCGGTTGCTGACCAACAATCCCGACAAGGTCGCGGCGCTCGAGGCAGCGGGGATCGCCGTCGCCGAAAGCGTCCCGCACAAGCTGCCGCCCAATCCGCACAACGCGCAGTATCTGGCGACCAAGCGCGACCGCACCGGCCACCAGCTCTGAGCCATGCCGACGCGCTGCTTCGGCAGGGCTCAGGCGATCAGGCGGGCGACCTCGTCGAAATCATGCGCGATCGACTGGACACCGAGCGCGCGGAGGCGATCGGCATGATCGGGCGCGCAGTGACTCCCGGCGCACAGGCCGATGACGTGCGCGCCGGAGGCGACCGCGCCGGTGACGCCGACCGGCGAATCCTCGAGGATCGCGCAGCGGCGGATGTCGACCCCGAGCGCCTGCGCGGCATGGAGATAGATGTCGGGCGCGGGCTTGCCGCGTTCGACATGTTCGCGCCCACTGAAGATCTTGTCGCCGAAAGCCTCGCGCACGCCGAGATGCTCGAGATGTCGAGTGATCCATCGCGTGGTGCTCGAGGAGGCGATCGCGCGGGGCAGCGTCTCTGGGAGGCTCTCGATGAAGCGGATCGCACCGGCGACCGCCGGCAGCCCTTCCTCGAGCGCGCGACGATCCTCCACCGCGCGGGCGGCGTGGAAATCCTCGGGGATGGCACGACCGATCCACTTCTCGATTGCGCCGAGGAAATCGGCGCCCGCCAGCCCCATGAAATTGGCCATCGAATCCTCGGGCGTGGTCGGATGGCCGATGCTGGTGAGATACTCGGCGATCTGCCGATTGCCGGCATATTCGCTTTCGAGCAGCACCCCGTCGAAATCGAAGATCAACGCATCGAACTTCACCCACGCTCTCCGAACAGGGCGGTGCCGACGCGGACATGCGTCGCGCCGATCGTCACCGCGGTTTCGTAATCGCCCGACATCCCCATGCTGAGCCCGGCCAGACCGTGATCGCGCGCCAGCTTGGCGAGCAGCGCGAAATAAGGTGCGGCTTCGACCTCGGCCGGCGGGATGCACATCAGCCCCGAGAGCGGCAGATCGGCCGAGCGCGCTTCGGTCAGCAGCGCCGGAAGGTCGGCGACAAGGCAGCCGCCCTTTTGCGGCTCGTCGCCGATATTGACCTGGACGAAGCAGGCCGGGCGCTTGCCGGCCTTGTCCATCGCCCGGGAGAGCGCGGTCACCAGCGACGGGCGATCTACCGAGTGGATTGCGTCGAACAACGCAACCGCCACGTCGGCCTTGTTCGACTGGAGCTGGCCGATCAGGTGAAGCGCGACGCCCGAAGTCGTCTCGCGCACCTCGGGCCATTTGGCGGCAGCCTCCTGGACGCGGTTCTCGCCGAACGCGCGCTGGCCAGCGTCGATCAGCGGGCGAATCGCCGCCGCGTCATGGGTTTTGGAGACTGCGATCAGCTCGACCGATTCGGGCGCGCGACCGGCAAGCCGGGCGGCGCGGGCGATCTTCTCGCGAATCTCGGCGAGCCGGGTTGAGGCGTCGTCTGTGGGCATGCGCCGCGCTATAGGCGGGGCGATGCGCGCCCGCCACCCTCTGCCGAAGCTCTGGCTGATGACCGACGAGCGGATGGGCGATTCGCTGTGGGACGCCCTCGCAATACTACCGCGCGGCAGCGGCGTGGTGTTCCGGCATTATCGGCTGGAGCCGGCCGCGCGGCGCGCGCTGTTCGCCAAGGTAGCGAAAGTGGCGCGACGGCGGGGTCTGGTAGTGGTTCGCGCCGGCCCGGAGCGGCTTGGACGCGGCGAGGCCGGAGTCCATGGCCGGCGCGGGCCGGGATTGCGGACATGGCCGGCGCATTCGCGGCGCGAGGCGATCGCCGGGATTCGCGCCGGGGCCGCGCTGCTGTTCGTATCCCCGGTGTTCGCGACGCGATCGCACCCGGGGGCGAAAGCGCTGGGGCGGGTGCGACTGGGCTTGCTGATTCGCGGCCTTTCCGTGCCCGTGGTCGCCCTCGGCGGGATGAATGCACGGCGAGCCGCAGGACTTCAGCCGCTGGGGATCTACGGGTGGGCGGCGATCGACGCGTGGGCTGCCGATCCGCAGATCTGATCGAGTCCCGTCCCTCTCCCGTCGGGAGAGGAAAGCAGAAGCAGTCGATAAGTACGCGTCAGAAGCGGAAGGCGGTTCCGACATAGACCGCCTGGCTGTCGCGGCGGTTGTCGGTGATCTTTGGCAGGCGATCCTGCTCGCTCTTGTAGCGCACGCCCGCGGTCACATCGAGGTTGCGGGTCAGCGAGTAGCTGCCGCCGACGTCGATCGAATAGCTCGGCTTGTCGCCGATCAGCACCGGCGTGTTGGCGAGCGGACGCTCGGCCGCGGCCTGGACCCGGCCAGTGACGCGGCTGCCGGAATAGCTGACCCCGACATCGGCGCGCTCGGTGCTGCCCGGCTGCGCGGGCAGTTCGACGCGAGTCACGTCGCCGGCGACGGCGAACCGCTTCCAGCCGACCGAAACACCGAGATTATAGGCGATCGGCGCGAGGCTGACCGGTGCCGCCGCGAGCACATCGTTGCGGCTGGCGATCGCCGCCGTCCGAGTCGAGCGGGCGCGGACCGCCACCGTCACCGCGCGACCGCCACCACGGCGCGCTTCGGACGGAGTGAAACGGAAACCCGCCTCCGGCAGGCCGCTGCGTGCGAGGATCGCCGCAAGCTTCGGATCTGCGGCAGCCGGCGTGAAGGTGCCGAGGCCGCTGCGCAGCGCAGTAGCAGGGCGTTTGGCGAGGCTGCGCTCGACGCGATTGCCTTCCTGCGCCTGAAGCGCCGGCGCGACAAAGGCACCGGCGGCGCAGAGCGCCCCCAAGCCCATCATCGTCGTCCACCGGCCCAAACGCATTTTCATCCCCTTTTATATGGAGGTGCGTACCATGATTCGAAAGCAAGGTTCCACCACCTGCGGAAATTTCGCGCCAGTGTTGCCCGATCCCCACAGATTCGCCGCGTAAACGCCCGAATCACCATCGAATCGATGCTTCGGCGGCGCCAGCGCTGACGCCTTGCTCCCGCCGCACTTGCCCCTATAGATGCCTCTTCCGTTATCGCCTTTAGGAATGTGTCGATGAACCGCCTGTTGCGCACCGCGATCCTGGGGTCGCTCGCTCTCTCGATCACCGCGTGCGGCGGCGGCAAGCGCCCCGAGGCCGATCTTGCCGCCTCGAAGGTCACGACCATCGGCGTGAACTCTTATCTGTGGCGCGCCAGCCTCGACACGCTGAGCTTCATGCCGCTGCTTCAGACCGATTCCAACGGCGGCGTGATCGTCACCGACTGGTATGTGAACCCGAACACGCCGGGCGAGCGGATGAAGGTCACCGTGACCGTGCTCGATCAGGATCTGCGCGCCGATGCGCTGCGGGTGGCGGCTCTGCGCGAGATCAACCGCACTGGCCAGTGGGTCGCCGCGCCGGTTCAGGCCGCTACCGTCCAGAAGCTCGAGGACATCATCCTGACCCGCGCCCGCGACCTGCGCCGCGCCGCCATCGCCCAGGATTGATCGACGCGCGCCTGCCCCGTCTTAAGAGACAGGAAATCGGGCGAAAACGCCGGCGAGCAAGGTGATCCCGTAACCTTCCTTCTCCCGGCGGAGAGGGAAGGTTGCGCCGTGCCGGGGTTGATCGCGCTTGCCCCGCTGCCTAGTGCCCGGGCTGCAACTTGAAGGAATTCCATACGTGTCGCGGTTCAATGCGCTGAAATCCGATTCGCATTGGCAGAAGGTGTGGGAAGAGCGCTGCACGTTCGCCGCGCGCGACGACAGCCCCAAGCCGAAAAGCTATGTCCTCGAGATGTTCCCCTATCCCTCGGGGCGCATCCATATGGGGCACGTCCGCAACTACACGATGGGGGACGTGCTCGCGCGCTTCCGCCGGATGAAGGGCATGGAAGTGCTCCACCCGATGGGCTGGGACGCGTTCGGCATGCCCGCCGAGAATGCGGCGATGGAGAAGAAGGTCCATCCGGGCAACTGGACCCGCGCCAACATCGCCACGATGAAGGCGCAGCTCAAGCGGCTCGGCTTCGCGCTCGACTGGACGCGCGAAGTCGCGACCTGCGAGCCGGATTATTACGGACACGAGCAGGCGCTGTTCCTCGACTTGTTCGAGGCGGGGCTGGTCTATCGCAAGGAATCGGCGGTCAATTGGGACCCGGTCGACATGACCGTGCTCGCCAACGAGCAGGTGATCGACGGCCGCGGCTGGCGCTCGGGCGCCTTGGTCGAGCGCAAGAAGCTCAGCCAGTGGTTCCTCAAGATCACCCAGTTCGCCGACGAGCTGCTCGAGGGCGTGCGCGGGCTCGAGCATTGGCCCGACAAGGTCAAGCTGATGCAGGAGAACTGGATCGGCAAAAGCGAGGGGCTGCAGTTCCGCTTCAAGCTGGACGATGGCGGCGAGGTCGAGGTGTTCACCACCCGTCCCGACACGATCTTCGGGTCGAGCTTCGTCGCGATCGCGGCGGACCATCCGATTGCGCAGGCGCTCGCCGCCGACAATGCCGAAGTGCAGGCGTTCATCGCCCGCTGCAAGCAGGGCGGGACCACCGCCGCCGAGCTCGAGACACAGGAGAAGCTCGGCTTCGATACCGGCTTACGCGCCACGCATCCCTTTGATCCGGAATGGAAACTTCCGGTGTACATCGCCAATTTCGTGTTGATGGACTATGGCACCGGCGCGGTGTTCGGCGTTCCCGCGCATGATCAGCGCGATTTCGAGTTCGCGACCAAATACGCGCTGCCGATCCGCCGCGTAGTCTCCGATGGCGACAAGACCGCCCTCGAATTCCCCGACAACGAAGCTTATACTGGCCCCGGCACCTTGGTGAACTCGCACTTCCTCGACGGGATGGACGTCGCCGACGCCAAGCGCGCAGTGGTCCAGCGCGCCGAGGCCGGCGGCTGGGGCACTGGGACCACCGTGTGGCGCCTGCGCGACTGGGGAGTGAGCCGCCAGCGCTACTGGGGCACGCCGATCCCGATTATCCATTGCGACGCGTGCGGACCGGTGAGCGTACCGCGCGAGCAGCTGCCGGTCGTGCTGCCAGAGGATGTGTCGTTCGACGTTCCCGGCAATCCACTCGACCGGCACCCGAACTGGAAGCAGATCGCCTGCCCCAAATGCGGCAGCGCGGCGCGGCGCGAGACGGATACGCTCGACACTTTCGTCGACTCCTCCTGGTACTTCATCCGCTTCGCCAGCCAGCCCGGGGACAAGCCGTTCGACAAGGCGGTGGTCGAGCAATGGCTGCCGGTCGGCCAGTATATCGGCGGCGTCGAGCACGCGATCCTGCACCTGCTCTATGCCCGCTTCTTCACCCGCGCGCTCCGGCACATCGGCAAGCTGGACGTGGCGGAGCCGTTCGCGGGACTGTTCACCCAGGGAATGGTGACGCACGAGACCTACAGGTCGCTCGACGGCCGCTGGCTGTCGCCCGAGGAGATCCGCAAGGACAATGCCGGAGTGGTCGAAATCGCCTCAGGCGATGTCGCCGAGGTCGGCCGCATCGAGAAGATGTCGAAGTCGAAGAAGAACACCGTCGATCCCGAGCCGATCGTCGACCAGTATGGCGCCGACGCGGTGCGCTGGTTCATGCTCTCCGATTCGCCGCCCGAGCGCGATCTCGAATGGAGCGAGAATGGCATCGAGGGCGCTTGGCGGTTTGTCCAGCGGCTGTGGCGGCTGTTCGACGGGCTGGAAGAGGGACAGGGCGAGGACAGGGATCTCGACCGGAGGCTGCATCGCACGATTGCCGGCGTCGCGGGCGACATCGAGGCGCTGACTTTCAACAAGGCGGTCGCGCGGCTCTATGAGCTGGTCAACGCGGTTGAGAAGGCAAAGCCCTCCGCCTCGCGCACCAATGCGATCCGCACGCTTGTCCGAATCGTGGCGCCGATGGTGCCGCATATCGCCGAAGAAGTCTGGGCGGCGATGGGGAATGACGGCCTTATCGCCGATGCCGCCTGGCCCGAAGTTGACCCTGCCCTGCTTGTCGACGACGAAGTGACGATCGCGGTGCAAGTCAATGGCAAGCTGCGCGATACGCTGGTAATGCCCAAGGGCGCGCCCAGGGAGACGGTCGAAGCCGCGGCACTCGCCGCCGACAAGATCGTTCGGACGCTCGAGGGCAAGCCGCCCAGAAAGGTGATCGTCGTGCCCGACCGTCTCGTCAATATCGTCGCATGAGAAGTGTAGCGCTCCTCTGCGCGGCGCTGGCGCTGTCGGGTTGCGGACTTCGGCCGCTTTATGGCGGGGGCAATAGCGGGACGGTGCCATCGATGCTCGCCGCGGTACAGGTCGCGCCGATCGAGGGGCAATCTGGCTGGCTCGTCTCCAATGCCCTGCGCGACCGGCTGCACAATGGCGAGGCCAGCGCGCGTTACCGGCTCGAGGTCCAGCTCGACGATTCGATCGCCGGCCTCGGCGTGCGTCGCGATGACAGTGTCGCGCGCGAACGTAGGACGCTGCGCGCGCGCTACCAGCTCGTCGATCTCGCTAGCGGCGCGGTTGTGCTCGACGCCACCGCAGGCTCGGATGCCGGCATCGACGTGGTCGGCTCCGAATATGCGACGATCGCGGCCGAACGCAGCGCGCTCGAGCGGCTGTCGGGCATCGTCGCCGACCAGATCGTCGCGCGCGTGGCCCGTTATGCCCAGTCCGGCGCTGCGCCAGCCGCGGGCGCGCCGGTGGGTGGCGGCGCGGCGCAATGAAGGCGAGCGCGGGCCAGGTCCGCGCCGCCGTCGACAAGCCAAACCCGGCCACGCGGCTCTATCTGTTCCACGGCCCTGACGAGGCCGGCGCCGCCGATCTCGCCGAGCGGCTCGCACGCGCACTGGGGCCGGACGCCGAACGCGTCGATCTCGACATGAAGGCGCTGCGAGAGCAGCCGGGGCGGCTCGCCGACGAGGCTGCGTCGATGTCGCTGTTCGGCAGCGCGCGTTTCGTCCGCATAACCGGCATCGAGGAAGCCGCCGCCGAGGCGGTGACGCTGCTGCTCGCCGCCGGGCGTGCGGGCAATCCGGTGATCGCGATCGGCCCGGGGCTCAAGGCGAGCGGCAAGCTCGTCAAGACGGCGATTGCTTCCCCCGCCGCGCTCGCCTTTGCCTGCTATGTCCCCGAGGGGATCGACGCGACGCGGCTGGCGACGACGGTGGCGCGCGAGCACGGGCTCCGGCTCACCGGTGACGTCCCGCAGCGACTGGCGGCGGCAACCGGCGGCGACCGCGCGATCCTCGCGCGCGAAGTCGAAAAGCTCGCGCTCTATCTCGATGCCGCGCCTGATCGCCCGCGCGACGCCGATGGGGAAGCACTCGACGCGATAGGCGCGGATCTAGGGGATACCGAACTGTTCCACGCGATCGACGCGGTGCTCGATGGTCGGATCGCGGAAATCGGTAGTGAGCTCGCAGGACTCGGCGACGGCACCGCGGTGCCGCTGATGCGCCAGCTATCGCGCCGGCTGATGGCCTTGGCCGAGCTGCGGAGCGACATGGACAAGGGCGCAAGTGCCGAAGAAGTGCTTGAGAAGCATCGCGTTTTCTTCCGCGAAAAAGCCTCGACCGGCCGCGCGTTGCGGCGCTGGAACGCGGCCCAGATCACCCGCGCGATCGAGCGGGTACGTGCGACCGAGCGTGCGCTGATGCACTCGGGCAGCGCCGGCGAGGTGCTCGCGGAAGCCGAGTGTACGGCGATCGCACGGGCAGCAGCGCGGGCGCGAGGCTGAGCCACTCACCATTCCGGCGACTGCCGGGACGAGTTTGCGTCAGATCCGCTCGCCGGTGAGGCGCTGGCAAACCATGTCGAGCTGATCGAGGGTCGAATAAGCGAGCGTCAGCGCCCCGCCTTTGGGCCCGTGCGCGATCTTGACGTTAAGTCCGAGTACGTCGCCCAATTGCCGCTCGAGCGCGGCGATGTCGGCGTTGCGGCCTGTACCCTCATCGCCCTTGCGCTGCGATGCCGGCTTGGCCTCGCGCGCAAGCTTCTCCGTCTCGCGCACAGACAGCCCCTTCTCGGCGACAATCCGCGCCAGTCGCTCGGCGTCGGGCGCACCGATCAGCGCGCGGGCATGACCCATCTCGATGCTGCCCTCGATCACCATCCGGCGAATCGGTGCGGGCAGATCGAGCAACCGCAGCAGATTGGCGACATGGCTCCGCGACTTGTGGACCAGCTTGGCGAGCGCTTCCTGGGTATGGCCAAACTCGCCGATCAGCCGCGAGTAAGCCTCGGCCTCTTCGATCGCGTTGAGATCCTCCCGCTGGATGTTCTCGACGAGTGCGATTTCCATCGTCTCGGCATCGGTCAACTCGCGAACCAGCACCGGAACCTCGTGCAGGCGCGCGCGCTGCGCCGCCCGCCACCGGCGCTCGCCGGCGACGATCTGATAGCTGTGCCCATGCGGACGGACGACGATTGGCTGGATCAGCCCGCGCGCGGCGATCGACTCGGCAAGATCGTAGAGCGCGGCTTCATCGAAATGGCGGCGCGGCTGTCCCGGATGCGGTGCCATTGCGCTGACCGGGAGCATCCGCACGCCAGTGGTGGTGCCGCGCTCGGACGCTCCTGATACGGGCGCCTCCGCGATGCTGTCGCCTAGCAGCGCGCTGAGGCCTCGTCCGAGGCCGTGCTTGCGGGGAGCGGGTTCGGTCATGCGGCTTTCCTGAGCTTGGGCAGGCGCTCGATCACTTCGCGGGCAAGCGCGATATAGGCTTCGGAGCCGGCGCAGCGATAGTCGTAGATCAGCGCCGGTACACCGTGACTCGGTGCTTCGGAGAGGCGGACGTTGCGCGGGATCACCGTGTCGAACACCACTTTGCCGAGCACTGCGCGGACATCGTCGGCGACCTGGTCGGTGAGACGGTTGCGACGATCGTACATCGTCAGCGCCACGCCGAGGATCGAGAGGCCCGGATTGAAGCGACTGCGGATCCGTTCGATCGTGTTGAGCAGCTGGCTGAGACCCTCCAGCGCGAAGAACTCGCACTGCAGCGGCACCAGCAAAGCATGGGCGGCGACCATGGCGTTGATCGTCAGCAGTCCGAGCGATGGCGGGCAGTCGATCAGCACCACATCCCATCGCGCCGCCGCGTGACGCGCGAGCGCCGCGTCCAGCCGGTGGGTACGCGCTTCGAACTCGATCAGCTCGATCTCGGCACCGGACAGGTCTTGGGTGGCGGGAACGATATCGAGCCTCGGCACCTTGGTGGCGATCGCAATGTCGTCAAGCTGGGCGTCGCCGACGAGCAGGTCATAGGTCGAGTGCTGGTCGCGCGCGGCGCGACCGATCCCCAGTCCGGTCGAGGCATTGCCCTGCGGGTCGAGGTCGAGCAGAAGCACGCGCTTTCCCGTTGCGGCAAGCGCAGTCCCGACATTGATCGCGGTGGTGGTCTTGCCCACCCCCCCCTTCTGATTGGCGATCGCGATGCAGATCATCTCGGCCGTATCCCTTCAGCGACGACGATACCCGAGTCCGGCTGGGTAATGCTGGGTTCCACGTGGAACGTACCTTGCCAGTTTCGCCGCGCTGCTTCCACCTCCGACTGGGCATTCCGGCCCTTTGGAAGCACCCAGACTGTGGATGAATCGGTGCAATGGGCTGTCGATCGCAGCAGCTGAGACAGGTCGGCCACCGCGCGAGCCGACACCACTGCGACAGGACTCATGGGTCGCCAGCGCTCGATCTTGCTCGGCTGTACAGTGATCCGGTCGCCCAACCCGAGTTCAGAGATCGCGTGTCGAAGGAACTCGACACGCCGAGCCCTCGGCTCGCATAACACGACCGGAACATCGGTAAGAATCGCAACCACGATGCCCGGCAGTCCTGCCCCGCTGCCGACGTCGAGCCACGTTCCACGTGAAACATCGCCCACGAGTTCGATTAGCTGGGCAGAATCGGCGAGATGTCGCGCCCAGATATGAGCGATCGTGGAGTTGGAGATGAGATTCTGGTTGTCGGACTCCGCGATCAGGAGCGCGACGTACTCTCTCAGCATCGTCTCACGTCCCCGGCCAAACCGCTCCCGTACCCATTCTTGCGCCTCTTCTTCGGTCATGCTGCCGTCTTTCGTGCGTGCAGCAGGATCACCGAGAGGGCGGCCGGAGTTATCCCGCGGATCCGCGATGCCGCACCCAATGTCTCCGGACGCGCGGCATTGAGCTTCTCCACCATTTCGTTGGACAGACCGGGGAGCGCAGCAAAGTCCAGCTCCGCGTGGAGCCGAACTGCGTCATTGGCACGAAGCTGAGAGACCTCGGCCTCCTGCCGCTCAAGATAGGGCGCATAGCGCGCATCCTCAACGAACTCGGTGAGGATCTGCGAATCTGCGTCGATCGACCCGGCGACGTGGTGCAGCTCGACTCCGGGGAACCGCAGCCACTCCTTTGCAGAGCGCCGCGCTCCATCAAGCCCGACTGGTGCGCCGCGGGCATGTACTGCCGACGCGGTTAATATTACGGCGAACTGTCCTTCGAGCTGCTCGCGGGTGTCCGCGCGCTGCGCGTAGCGCTTCCTGCGCGCTTCGCCGACCAGCCCCAGTCGCTCGGCCGTTGCGCCAAGCCGCGTCTCGGCATTGTCAGCGCGCAGACGAAGGCGGAATTCGGCGCGCGCAGTCAGCATACGATAAGGTTCGGTCACCCCTTGCAGGACGAGATCGTCCACCATCACGCCGAGATAACTCGAGGCGCGATCGAGGATCAGAGGCTCAAGCATGTTGGCGAAGGCAGCTGCATTGGCGCCAGCGACGAGCCCCTGCCCAGCCGCCTCCTCATAGCCCGTGGTGCCATTGATCTGCCCCGCACAATAAAGACCGGCAATCTCTGGCAACGCCAAGGTCGAGTCGAGCGCGCGGGGATCGATATAGTCGTACTCGACCGCGTAGCCCGGCGTAACGATCCGCGCTCTCTCCAGGCCCGGCACCGACGCGACCATCGCCTGCTGAACATCGACCGGCAGCGACGTCGACATGCCGTTGGGATAGACCAGGTGAGTGTCGAGACCCTCCGGCTCGAGAAAGATTTGATGGCCGTCGCGGTCCCCGAAGCGGTGAATCTTGTCCTCGATAGACGGGCAATAGCGCGGCCCCTGCGCGTCGATTGCACCGCTGAACAAGGGCGATCGATCGAGACCGGCGCGAATTGCGTCATGAGTCGCGGCATTGGTCCGGGTGACGCCGCAATGGAGTTGCGGGAGTAGCCGCGCACCCGTCATCGGCGACATCGTCCAAAGATCTTCGTCCGAAGGCTGCTCGGCGACTTTCATCCAGTCGATCGTGCGGCCATCGAGCCGCGGCGGCGTCCCGGTCTTGAGCCGAGCCATCGGCAGCGCAAGCGCACGTAGCTGCGCCGCGAGCCGGGTCGCAGCGGCCTCGCCCACCCGGCCGCCGGTCGCGCGCTCCTCACCGCGGAAGATGCGGCCGCCCAAAAAGGTCCCGGTCGCCAGCACCACTGCCTTGGCTGAGATCAGCGCGCCATCGGCAAGCCGCACGCCGGCAATCCTAGAGCCTGTGACTTCCAGAGCGTCCGCCTCGCCCTGCACCAAGGTCAGGTTCGACTGCTCGCACAGCATCTTCTGGATCGCAGCGGCGTAGCGAACCCGGTCGGCTTGAACCCGCGGCCCCTGCACCGCGGTGCCTTTGCTGCGATTGAGCATGCGATAGTGAATCGCCGCGGCGTCGGCGGCGCGAGCGATCAGCCCGTCAAATGCATCGACTTCGCGGACCAGATGACCTTTACCCAAGCCGCCGATCGCGGGGTTGCACGACATCGCGCCCAGCTTGGTCAAATCGAAGCTGAGCAGCGCCGTCTGCGCCCCGCGGCGCGCCGACGCAGCCGCGGCCTCGGTGCCGGCATGGCCCCCGCCGATAACGATCACATCGAAGTGCATGGCGCTCGCTACCGCGCCAAGACGTGAAGGTCAAAACTGTTCCACGTGGAACAGCGTTCATTTGCCAATGCAGAATCGCGAAAACAACGCGTCGAGCACCGCTTCGACGTCCGCCCGGCCGGTGATCGCGTCGAACGCCCGCCGTGCTGCCCGAAGCTCTTCCGCGAACAGCAGCAGATCATGCTGCGCCGCAGCAGCCTCCAACGCCGCTCGCGCGATCTCGGCAAGCCCGCGCTGACGACGATTAAAAGCAAGCGCGTCGGGTGGGGGCAGCAGATCTTCCGCGAGCCGGTCGAGCCGAGCCCAGAGTGCATCGATTCCTGCGCCGGTCGCCGCAGATACGGAGACGTCCCGCGCCAAGGGGTCGCGACCGTCTTGGGTATCCGCACGCGCATGCACCCACAATGCCGTGGAGTGCGTCGGGGGCGAGTCCTCGCCGAGCCACAGGACGATATCCGCCTCGGCGAGTGCCGCCCGCGCACGATCGATCCCGATGGCCTCAATCGGATCCGCCGTTTGCTCAGCCAGTCCTGCAGTGTCGATGAGCAGCCACGCCGTGCCGCCCCGCACCACCGGCGCCTCGATCCGATCACGCGTTGTCCCGGCCACTGCCGAGACGATCGCCGCCTCACGTCCGGCCATCGCATTGAACAGCGTCGACTTGCCGGCGTTGGGCGGCCCCGCGAACACCACCCGCAGCCCATCGCGCAGCCGCTCGACCGGTGGCCGGTCAGTCATTTGGGCAATGTCCCACGCCAGTGCTGCCGCCGCGCTGTGCAATCCGCCAAGCGTTTCGGCGCCGTCTGCGACATCGTCCTCATCGCTATGATCGAGCTGCGCCTCGACCTGCGCCGCGATTCCGAGCAGCTGCTGCGCCCAGTCCTCGACCTGCCGTCGCACCCCGCCCTCGGCGACCCGCACCGCCATGCGACGCTGCGCCTCGGTCTCGGCCATCAGCAGGTCGCCGAGCCCCTCGGCTTCGCTGAGATCGAGCCGGCCGTGATGCAGTGCCCGCCGAGTGAACTCGCCCGGCTCGGCCGGCCGCAGCCCTGAGATCGCGCCGAGCGCCGACTCGACCGCACGGACCACGGCGCGCCCGCCATGAAGATGGAGCTCGACCAGATCCTCGCCGCTCGCGCTGCGCGGACCTGGGAAGCTGAGCACCAGCACGCGGTCGAGCAGTTCGCCGCTCGCCGGATCGTGCAGCGCGCGCAGCCCGGCCCGGCGCGGCTCGGGAAGGGTTCCCGCAAGCAGCTCGGCGGCGTCGAACGCCTGCGGGCCACTCAGCCGGAGCACAGCGATGGCGGCGGGCGGCGCGCCGCTGGACACCGCGAAGATCGTGTCCACCTCAACCGCTTTTTTTGACGCCGCTCTCGAACATCGTCCGCCAGAAGCTCATCGCGCTTTCGCCCATCGGGCCCCAATTGCGGATCATGTCCGCCATTCCTTCGGGAGTTCCTTGCTTTTCAATCGCTTCCACCATCATTTGGACATAGCGATCGTGCACCGGGGAAAGATCCGGCAGCCCCATTGCGCGACGCGCCTCCTCGGGCGTGCAATCGACTTCGACATTGATCTTCACGAGGCCTCGTCTCCGTTGCGCGGGCCGCGGGGCGGCTGCTAGGTCTTCGGCCATGTATGCGCGCGACCATGCCCTGATCGCAACGCCCATCGGAACCATCCGGGTCGAGGGCGACGAGGCTGCGCTGATCTCGATCCGGATCGGCGATGGTGGCGTCCCCGCCAAGGGCAATGCCGCGGCGGTCCGCATTGCCGCCGAACAGCTCGAGCAATGGTTCGCCGGCGATCGCGAGGAATTCGATCTTGTACTCGCCGCCGCCGCGTCCCCGCGCGGCGCCACCCTGCGCGCGGGGCTGATCGCCGTCGGCTATGGCGAGACGCTGAGCTATGGCGCGCTTGCGCGTGGACTCGGCTCGAGCCCGCGGGCGATCGGCCAACTCTGCGCGCGCAACCCCTTCCCGATCGTCGTGCCGTGCCACCGCGTGCTCGGCAGCGGCGGCGCCCTCGGCGCCTATTCGGCGGGCGAAGGACCCAAGACCAAAGCCTGGCTGCTCGACCACGAGCGGCGCCATTCGCAAGGAACGCTGCTATGACTCTCCATATCGATGCGCGCGACGGCAGCGGCCGCTTCGACGCCTATGTCGCCAAGCCGGCAGGCACTCCGCGCGGTGCAGTCGTGCTGATCCAGGAGATTTTCGGGGTGAACCCGGGCATCCGCCACAAGTGCGACTCCTGGGCGGCGAAGGGCTATCTCGCCGTCGCGCCCGATCTGTTCTGGCGGCTGCAGCCGGGAATTGAGCTCGACCCCGACATTCCCGACCAGCTCCAGCAGGCATTCGAATGGATGAACCAGTTCGATCAGAGCAAGGGCATCGAGGACATCGAGGCGACGATACAGGCTGCGCGCAAGCAGATCGCCGGCGGCAAGGTCGGCGTGGTCGGCTATTGCCTCGGCGGCCGGCTCGCCTTCATGGCCGCGACGCGAACCGATTCGGACGCCACCGTCGGCTATTACGGCGTCGCGATCGACAATCTGCTCGGCGAGAAGCACGCGATCGCCAATCCGGTGGTGCTCCACATCGCCGGCGCCGACCATTTCGTCACCCCCGACATCCAGGCGCGGATGCACGAGGGCCTCGACGATCATCCGAAGGTGACGTTGTATGACTATCCCGGCGAGGACCACGGCTTTGCCGCCGAGATGGGGAACCGGCGCTCGGAGGCGGCGGCGCAGCTGGCGGACAGTCGCACCGAGGCGTTCTTCGCCGAGCATCTCGGCTAGGGATGGGTCGCCGCCGGCGCATCGCTCTGGTTGGATGCGCCGCGCTCGTGGCATTGGTCTGTATCAACCGTGAGGGGCTTCTGCTGGCAGGATCGATCGGTTCCTCCATAGCGTCCAGCAACCCGGCGGGTGGAAAGCCTGCCCTGCAACGAGCGCATCGCGATCACCTGGTCGATTCGTCCAGCCGGCAAGCTTGCCGCGGTGAACGCAATCGCCACCGAGGCTGGCTGCCTCTGACCGGCTTCAGCTGAAGAAGCTGATGATCCCCGGCGTCTCGTGGCTGCCGACCCAGCCTTCGTAGATCATCCGGAAAGCGACGAAGACGATCACGGCAAGGCCGAAATAGGCGATCCACCGATAGCGATCGATCAGCTTGGCGATGAAATTGGCGGCAAGGCCCATCAGCGCTACCGAAAGCAGCAGGCCGACCACGAGGATTCCGGGATGCTCGCGCGCCGCGCCGGCGACCGCAAGGACATTGTCGAGGCTCATTGAGACATCGGCGACGGCGACCGCCCAGGCGGCACCGGCGAAGCTCTTGGCCGGCTTGAGGCCCGATTCGACCTCGTCAGCATGCGCTCCGCCCTCGCGGATTTCGCGCCAGAACTTCCAGCTCACCCAGAGCAGCAGCAGCCCGCCGGCGAAGATCAGTCCGACGATCCCCATCAGCCAACTGACGATCAGCGCAAAGACGATGCGCAGGACCAGCGCGGCGCCGATGCCGATCAGGATGACCTTCTTGCGCTGATCGGCCGGAAGGCCTGCGGCGAGCGCCCCTACGACGATCGCATTGTCGCCCGCCAGCACGAGATCGATCATCAGCACCGATCCGAACGCGGCGAGCGCCGCGGGTTCGGTGATGTTCGAGAAATCGGCGAGAATATGGTGCCAGATATCGGCAGGCGAACCGAGGCCGGCAGACGCCGAGGCGGCGGCAGACATCACAGCAAACAGGCTCAAACGATCGACTCCCCGAAATATTCGACCACCGGCATCGGCTCATAGAATCCGTGGAGCAGTTTGCGCCAGTCCTGATAGCGATCGGATCCGCGGAAGCCGTCGCGATGCGCGGCGACATCGGTCCAAACCACGCGGAGCAGATATAGGTCCGTGCGCCCGGCGGCGGGACGGACCTCGATCGAGACGAAGCCCGGCGAGGCCGCGATCAACGGTCTCGCCTCCTGCATCGCCACTTCGAAACTGGCGCCTTGCCCAGGTCTCACCTGGAGCAAAGCGTGCTCGACGATCACTGATTCATGCTGTCGAAGAAGTCCTCGTTGGTCTTCGAGTCCTTCATCTTGTCGAGCAGGAACTCCATCGCATCGATCGTGCCCATCTGCATCAGGATGCGGCGCAGCACCCACATCTTGGTGAGCTTGGCCTTGTCGACGAGCAGCTCTTCCTTGCGGGTGCCCGACTTGCCGACGTCGAGCGCCGGGAAGATGCGCTTGTCCGCCACCTTGCGGTCGAGGACGATTTCCGAGTTGCCGGTGCCCTTGAACTCTTCGAAGATGACTTCGTCCATGCGGCTGCCGGTGTCGATCAGCGCGGTGGCGATGATCGAGAGCGAACCGCCCTCTTCGATATTACGCGCGGCACCGAAGAAGCGCTTCGGACGCTGGAGCGCATTCGCGTCGACACCGCCGGTCAGCACCTTGCCCGAGCTCGGCACGACGGTGTTGTAGGCGCGGCCGAGACGCGTGATCGAGTCGAGCAGGATCACCACGTCCTTCTTGTGCTCGACGAGACGCTTGGCCTTCTCGATCACCATTTCAGAGACCTGGACGTGGCGCTGCGCCGGCTCGTCGAAAGTCGAGGAGATCACCTCGCCCTTCACGCTGCGCTGCATGTCGGTGACTTCCTCGGGGCGCTCGTCGATGAGCAGCACGATCAGGAAGACCTCGGGGTGGTTGTCGGTGATCGCCTTGGCGATGTTCTGGAGCAGAACCGTCTTACCGACGCGCGGCGGCGCGACGATCAGCGCGCGCTGGCCTTTGCCCTGCGGTGCAACGATGTCGATCACCCGCGCCGACTTGTCCTTGACCGTCGGATCGAGGCTGTCGAGCGTCAGCTTCTGCTCGGGATAGAGCGGAGTGAGGTTGTCGAAATTGACCCGGTGGCGGACCGCGTCGGGATCGTCGAAATTGACCGAGACCAGACGGGTCAACGCGAAATAGCGCTCGCCGTCCTTGGGGCCGCGGATCTCGCCCTCGACCGTGTCGCCGGTGCGCAGGCCGAACTTGCGGACCTGGTTTGGCGACACATAGATGTCGTCGGGGCCGGCGAGGTAGTTCGCCTCGGGGCTGCGCAGGAAGCCGAAGCCGTCGGGCAGCACTTCGATCGTGCCCTCGCCCATGATCTGGTCGCCATTCTCGGCCTGGGCCTTGAGGATGGCGAACAGCAGATCCTGCTTGCGGAGCGTCGACGCGCTCTCGACGCCCAGCTCCTCGGCCATGCTGACCAGCTCGGCGGGCGGGGTTTTCTTGAGTTCCTTGAGGTGCATGGGGAGTCCGGATGCTGGGAAGCTATGGGGAGAGCGTCGGTCGGCGAATGCGCGCGATGGGCGATGCTGAAAGGAAGGAACCGCCGCCCGGAAGGGCACGCGGCCGATCTGCGAATTAGGTGCCGCCCTCTCGCAAGTCAACGGGCGTCGCAACGATTCGCGCGCAGGAAAATTGCGGCAAACCTGAAGGCACCGCAAAATTAGAACGGTTTGACCACCGCGAGCACGACGATGAGCACCACCGCAAGCGCCGGGACTTCGCCGAACAGGCGCAGCCGTCGTGACGGGATACGCGCCACGCCCTTCGCCAGCTTTCTCGAATAGCCGATCGCCCAGCCATGATAGCCGCTGAGCGCGATCACCAGCAGCAGCTTGGCGTGGAGCCAGCCAAGCCCGGGTTGCCCGTCGAACAGGCCGAGATTGACCGCCAGCGCGATGCCGAGCAGCCAGACCACGCCCATCGCCGGCTCGAGGATCATCCGGCGAAGCAGCGCCTCGCGCTTCTCCCATGCCGCCGCCTCCGGCGTTCCGAGCGCCTCCTGATGGTGGACGAGATAGCGCGGCAGCAGGAACAGCCCCGCCATCCAGAAGATCACGAAGACGATGTGGAACGCCTTGACCCACAGATAGGCGCCACCCAGCCAGCCCGTCATGCCCCGCCTCCCCGCACCCGCGCGAGCAGCTGCTCGACATGCGCGATCGGCGTGTCGGGCAGGATGCCGTGGCCGAGATTAAACACGTGCGGCCGTTCGGCAAGCGCCGCGCGAATTCGGTCGATCGCGGTGTCCAAAGCCTCGCCCCCGGCGATCAGCGCCAGCGGATCGAGATTGCCCTGCACCGGCAAACCTTCGGGGAGCGCGGCATGCGCCCAGGCCGGCTCGACGGTCTCGTCGAGGCCGATCGCATCGACCTGGGTTTCGCGGGCGTAAGCCGCGAGCTTGCCGCCGGCGCCCTTGGGAAATCCGATCACCGGAACGTCCGGCGCCCGCGCGTGAAGCGCCGCGGCTATCCGTGCGGTCGGGGCAATCACCCAGCGTTCGAACTGCGCGGGGCTGAGGCTGCCCGACCAACTGTCGAACAGCTGCACCGCCTCGACTCCCGCGGCGATCTGTCCAAGCAGATAGTCGATCGTGCAATCGGCGATGCGGTCGACCAGCGCCTGCATCAGCGCGGGATCGCGATAGGCGAGCCGACGCGCCTCGGCCTGCTCGCGGCTGCCCTGCCCGGCGATCATATAGGTCGCGACGGTCCACGGGCTCCCGGCAAAGCCCAGAAAGGCGGTATGTGGGGGTAATTGGGCGGCGACCCTGCGGACGGTGCCATAGACCGGCTCGAGCACTTCAGGCGCGGCCTGCAGCCCCTCCAGCATGTCCCGCGCCTGCACCGTCGGGGCAAGCCGCGGGCCCTCGCCGGTCTCGAACCACAGGTCCTGCCCCAGCGCCATCGGCACGACCAGAATGTCGGAAAACAGGATCGCCCCGTCCATGCCGAAGCGGTGGATCGGCTGCAGCGTGATCTCCGCCGCCGCGTCGCTGTCCATCGCCAGCGCGAGGAATCCTCCCTTCTCTTCCCGAAGCGCGCGATACTCCGGAAGATAGCGCCCGGCCTGGCGCATCAGCCAGATCGGCGGAACCGCCTGCCGCTCGCCCCTGAGGGTCGCGAGCAAAGGTTTGGCTGTGGGGCGAATGGCTTCCTGCATTCACGCCCTCTGCACGCTCCGGGCAATCGGCGACAAGCCTAATCCTCCCCCCTTGCGCTGGGGCGCGAGGATTGGGTCCCCAAGGCCCGAAAGCCCGAAGCCAATATCTATAAAGAAGAGAATCTAAGGGTTGTTGGAGATAGTAGGGGCGTGGAAGCCGGGGCTTATGTGCTTGCCCGCGAATTGCCCACAGATTGACTCCGCGGTTCCCACGCAAGCCCTCGGATTCGGATTCGCGTTACCCATTTTCCACAGGCTGTGAATCGGAACCCACGTCCGTGGATGCGGTTGTGGAAGAATCGCGCGCCGATCCCCGGTTCTGGCGCGCTTGGCCGTTGCGCGCGGTTGCGCTAGCGGCTGTCCGGCATGTTCTCCACAGATTCCCCCACGGCCTGAATGCGGCTCCATCTCCACCTCCTCTCCGACTCCACCGGCGAGACGCTGGAGAATATCGCCAAGGCCGCGCTCGCGCAGTTCGACGATGTCGAGACGCTGCGCCACTTCTGGCCAATGGTGCGCAGCGAGGCGCATCTCGAACGGATCCTGCAGGAGATTGCGCAGAATCCGGGTCTGGTGATCTTCACGCTGGTCAACAACGACATCCGCCGCACGCTCGAGAGCCGCTGCCGCGCGATGGGGCTGCCAGCGATCGCGCCGCTCGATCCGGTTAGCCACGCGCTGTCGGGGCTGCTCGGGCAGGAAGCCAAGGCGCGGCCGGGCCGGCAACATACGCTCGACGCCGCCTATTTCGCGCGCGTCGATGCGATTCAGTTCACGATCGCGCATGATGACGGGATCGGCGCCGACGATTGGGAGGAATGCGACATCGTCCTCGCCGGCGTTTCACGTTCGTCCAAGACGCCGACTTCGATTTATCTCGCCAACCGCGGCTACAAGACCGCCAACATCCCGATCGTGGTCGAATCGCCGCCGCCGCCCGAGCTGTTCGGACTCAAGCATCCGCTCGTGGTTGGGCTCACCACCAGTGCCGACCGCCTGGTGCAGATCCGTCGCAACAGGCTGCTGTCGCTCAATCAGAGTGCCGAAACCTCCTATGTCGACCAGGATTCGGTGCAGCGCGAGATCGCCTATGCCCGCCGGATGTTCGCCGACAATGGCTGGCCGGTGATCGACGTGACGCGGCGCTCGATCGAGGAGACTGCCGCGGCGATCATCCAGCTGTGCAACGAGCGGACCTTGCGGGAGAAAGGCGCATGACTTTGGTGCTCGCTTCGCAGAGCGCATCGCGCCGTGCGATGCTCGACGCCGCCGGGGTGCCGCACGAAGCGGTCGCCGCGCAGGTCGACGAAGCGGCGGCGAAGGATTCGCTGATCGCTGCCGGCATTTCCGCCCGCGACCTGTCCGACGCGCTAGCCGAGCTGAAGGCGTTGAAGGTTTCGCGGCTCGCCCCGGGCGCGCTGGTGCTCGGCTGCGATTCAGTGGTGGCGCTCGATGACGGCAGCCTGCTCGACAAGCCGGTGAGCCGGGAGGATGCCGCCGATCATCTGCGGCGGATGTCGGGCCGGCATCACGATCTCTACAGCGCCGCGGTCATCGCCGAGCAGGGGCATGCGGTGTGGCGCCATGTCGACCGCGCCCGGATGCACGTCCGGCGGCTGTCGGAGGAATTCATCGCCGCCTATGTCGACCGCGAATGGCCGGCGATCGGCGGCTGTGTCGGCTGCTACCGGATGGAAGGCCCGGGGGTGCAGTTGTTCAGCCGGGTCGAGGGCAGCCATTTCACGATTTTGGGCATGCCGCTGCTGCCGCTGCTCGATTATTTGCGCGTGCGGAGCGTTTTGACGTCATGACGCCTTATGCCGAAGTGATCGGCGACCCGATCGCACATTCGAAGTCGCCGAAGATTCACCGCTTCTGGCTCGAGGCGCTCGGCATCGATGGCGACTATCGCGCGACCCAGGTCGCCCCCGATGGGGTCGCCGACTATTTCGCCGCCCGCCGCGCGGACTCTGCCTGGCAGGGCTGCAACATCACCATCCCGCACAAGCAGGCCGCGCTCGATCATGTCGAGGACCGCGGCGGCCTGCGCCAGTCGATCGGCGCGATCAACACCGTGGTACGCGGCGAGGACGGCGCGCTGATCGGCACCAATACCGATGTCGGAGGTTTCTATGCGCCGATCGCCGGGCTCGAGCTCGAGGGCCGTCACGCGGTGGTGATCGGCGCGGGCGGCGCAGCGCGGGCGATCCTGTTCGCGCTGGCGCGGCTGTCGATCGGCCGGGTGACGATGCTCAATCGCAACGTGTTGAAGGCCGCCGCCTTGCTGTCGAGCTTCGGGATCAAGGGCGATGCGGTGCCGCTCGGCAGCCCGCTTCCCCCCGCCGACCTGCTGGTCAACGCCAGCGCGCTCGGCATGGCGGGACAGCCGCCGCTCGACCTCGATTTGTCGCCGCTGCCCGAGGACGCGCTGGTCTACGACATCGTCTATGCCCCGCTGGAGACGCCGCTACTCGCCGCGGCACGCGCGCGCGAACTCGACACCGTGGACGGGCTCGACATGCTGATCGGCCAGGCGGCTCTCGCCTTCGAGCTGTTCTTCGGCGCCGAGCCGCCGCGCGATCGCGACGACGAACTCCGCACCCTGCTGACCCAATGATCACGATCGGCCTCACCGGGTCGATCGGCATGGGAAAATCGACCGTTGCGGCGATGTTCGCCGAAGCCGGCGCGCCTGTGTTCGATGCCGACGAGGCGGTGCACCGGCTGCAGGGTCCCGGCGGCGCATTGGTCGCGGCGATCGAGGCCGCGTTTCCCGACACCACCGGCCCCGACGGCGTCGACCGCACCGCGCTGCGCGAGGCGGTGTTCGGCGACGAGGCGGCGTTCGCCCGGCTCGAAGCGCTGGTTCATCCCGCCGTCGCAGCCGAGCGCGACGCGTTCCTCGCCGCCAACGCCGATGCGCCCGTCGTCGTGCTCGACGTGCCGCTGTTGTTCGAGGCGGGCGGGTGGGCCAAGGTCGACAAGATCGTCGTCGTCTCGGCCCCGCCCGAGGTCCAGCGCGCGCGGGTGCTCGGCCGGCCGGGAATGACTGTGGAGCGGTTCGAAGCGATCCTCGTCCGCCAGCTTCCCGATGCCGACAAGCGCGCCCGTGCCGATTTCGTGATCGCTACCGACGTGCCGCTCGAGCAAACCCGCGCCCAGGTGCGTGCGGTACTCACTTGCCTGGCGCAGCGCACGGGTCGATAAGGCCGCAATGCGCGAAATAGTGTTCGATACCGAAACGACGGGGCTCAGCTTCGCGGGCGGGGACCGGCTGGTCGAGATCGGCTGTATCGAGCTGGTCAATCGGGTGCCCACGGGCAACCACTTCCACCATTATATCAACCCGCAGCGCGACATGCCCCCCGAGGCCGAGCGCGTCCACGGGCTGAGCGCCCGCTTCCTCTCGGACAAGCCGTTGTTTCACGACGTCGTCGAGGATCTGATCGCGTTTCTCGGCGATTGCCCGCTGATCGCGCACAATGCCGGGTTTGACTTCAGCTTTCTGAACGGTGAGCTCGGCCGCTGCGGCCGGCCGGTGATCTGCACCAGCCGGATGGTCGACACGCTGGCGATCGCCCGCGTCCGCCACCCCGGCGCCAAGCACACGCTCGACGCGCTCTGCGTCCGCTACGGTATCGATCTCAGCGCGCGCCAGCTGCACGGTGCGCTGCTCGACGCGCAGCTGCTCGCGCAGGTCTATGTCGAGCTGACCGGCGGTCGTCAGATCACTCTCGGCCTGGCGGTCGACGCGCCGGTGATGCGCGAGACCCCTGCCGAGGCGCCGACGCGGGTCCATGTGCGACCTGCGCGGCATTTTGCGGCATCGGCCGTGGAACTTGAGCGCCACGCAGCCTTTGTCCAGGGATTGGAGGACCCGCTCTGGGCCTTGACCGCATCCGGTTGACCGGATCCGGTCGCCGGGCACAGACGGGCGGCCTCGTATCGAAGCGGAGGTAAAATCATGGATATCCGAGTCTCTGGCCATCAGGTCGAAACCGGTGACGCGCTCAAGACGCTGGTCACCGAGCGGCTCCAGGGTATCGCCGACAAATATTTCTCACGCGCCATCTCCGCCCAAGTGACCTTCGGCAAGGGACCGCACGACAACGGCTTCACCTGCGACATCGTCATGCACGTGATGCAGGGGCTGGTGCTTAAGGCGACCAATTCCGGGATGGAGGCCAATGGCGCCTTCGACGGTGCCGCCGACCGGATCGACAAGCAGCTGCGCCGCTATACCCGCCGGCTCAAGGACCGGCAGAACGGCGTCGTCATCGCGCTCGCCGAGAACGGCGCCTATGACAATGGCGGCTATGACGATGCAGGCTACACCCTGTTCCAGGAGCCCGCCGCAGAGGAGGAGCCGGAAGAGGCGCCGCTGATCATCGCCGAGACCCGCGTCGACGTGCCCGAGGCGACGGTGTCGGACGCGGTGATGATGCTGGATCTGCGGCACACCAACGCGCTGCTGTTCCGCAACACCGCGACCGGCGTCCACAACATGGTCTATCGCCGCGGCGACGGAACCATCGGATGGGTTGAGCCGAACCGCGCACAGGCCTAGGGGAAGGCCGCGCGGGGGCGCATTTTGGACGTTCAATGACCGAACTCAGCGATTTGCTGACTCCCGAGGCGGTGCTCGCCGGCGTGGGCGCGGCAAACAAGAAAGCATTGTTCCAACAGCTCGGCACCGCCGCGGCGCGCGCCTGGGGCGTCGACGCGCGGCTGGTGACCGAGCGGCTCGCCGAGCGCGAGAAGCTCGGCTCGACCGGGTTCGGCGGCGGCATCGCGATCCCCCATGGCAAGCTCGACGGGCTCAAGCGCGTCGCCGGGGTGTTCGTCCGGCTCGATCATCCGGTCGATTTCGCGGCGATCGACGATTTGCCGGTCGATCTCGTCTTCATGCTGCTCTCGCCCGCCGGCGCGGGCGCCGAGCATCTCAAGGCGCTCGCCTGCGTCTCGCGCAAGCTGCGCGACCGCGCCTTCGCCGCCAAGCTGCGCGGCGCCGGATCGGACGATGCGCTGTTCGCGCTGCTCGCCGGGGTGGAGACGCGCGACGCCGCCTGAACCCCGCCCTGCGCCGCGGGGCGCCGAAGCGCATTTCCGCGCCCTCGAGTCGCTCTATGCGGCGGCACCGATCAACCGGCTGTTCGAATCCGCGCTCGAGATCGCCGAGGGCGGTGTCGCGCGCATCCGTTTCGACATCGATTCGCGCTATTTCCACGCCGCCGGCGCGGCGCATGGCACCAGCTATTTCAAGATGCTCGACGACGCGGCCTTCTACGCCGCCAACAGCCTCGTCACCGACCGCTTCCTGCTCACCACCGCATTCAACCTGCTCTTCACCAAGCCGCTCGGCGAAGGCCCGGTGATCGCCGAGGGCCGCTGGGTGAGCGGCCAGCGCCGCGTGTTCGTCGCCGAGGCGCGGCTGATCGACGCGACCGGCGAGGAAGCGGCGCGCGGCACCGGCACCTTCATGCGCTCGCGCATCCCGCTCGCTACGCTTCCCGGCTACCGGACGCCGTGATGGCGCGGCTGACCAGCGCAATGCTGGTGAGCGCGCTGATCCGCCGCGCCGATCAGCAGGGCGGATCGGCAATGGTGCTCGCCAAAGGCGACGCGACTTCAGGCGGTATCCTGCTCCTCGCCTATGACAAGGGTCGCAATCCGCGCTTCCTCGAGCGCGGATTGGGCCCCGACGGCGAGACTGCGCTGATCGCGTCCGGGCCCCAGGATCTTGGGGATGAAACCTCGGTTACCGCCTATTGGCAGCGTCGCCGCGGCTTCGACGGCGACCTTTGGGTCCTCGAACTGGATGTCGCAGACGCCGAACGCTTCGCCGCTGAAACGATGAACCTTTGTTGACTTTGTACGTGCGCGCGGGCCAAGGGCACCACTCGTTTCCATAGCGTTGTGCCGGTCGGGGTGTGAAACCGGGCGGTTACGCAGTCGGGGGGAAGCCCGGCGGCCCGTACAAAAAAGGGGGCCGGCCGCGCACCAACCGCATAGTGCTGAATAAAAATGAAGCTCATGCCACGCGCCGTGGTTTTCACGGCTGTGACTTTTTGCGCTGGCGCACTTGCCAATGCGGCCACGCTCGATGCCCGACTGTTGAGCCAGCAAGCTCCGGTCCAGGCTATCAATCCCCAGGAACACCATGTTGTTCCCGCGCCGCAGATCGCGGCGCAGCCGGTCCTGAAGCAGGACGGCGAGATCGTGCAGCCCCTGCCGGAGGCCGCGATCAAGGAAGATCAGGATTTCGCCACTCTCTCCGCCGCGGTCGCCGCGCACGAGGGCGATGCCGTCGCCGACGCCGAGCTGAATTGCCTCGCGGTCGGCATCTATTACGAATCGAAGAGCGAGCCGCTCGCGGGCCAGCTGGCCGTCGCCGACGTGCTGCTCAACCGCACCAAATCGGGCCGCTTTCCCAAGAGCGTGTGCTCGGTGCTCACCCAGCGCGGCCAGTTCTCGTTCATCCGCGGCGGCAAGGTCCCGACGCCGCCAGCCAATGCTCAGTGGCGCAAGGCGCTCGCCGTGGCCAAGGTCGCGCAGAAGGATCTGTGGGACAGCCCCGCCGGCGACGCGCTCTATTTCCATGCGCGCTACGTCAAGCCGAGCTGGAACCGTCCGCGCGTCGCTTCGGTCGGCAACCACATCTTCTATCGCTGAGTTTTCGAGCGGGGGCTTTTCGGCGTTCGCCGAATGTTCTAAACGGCCGGGGATGACCTCCCCGGCCGTTTTGCCATCCGAAGTACCCCTTGTCGCCGGCGACGTCGCCCGCGGGGTGACGCGGATGCTGCTCCGCCACGACATCGCCGCGATCGCCGAAGTGCCGCTCGACGGCGGCCGCCGCGCCGACCTCATGGCGCTCGATGCGCGCGGCAACATCGTCATCGTCGAGATCAAGGTGTCGCGCGCCGATCTGCTCGGCGACGGCAAATGGACCGATTATCTCGCGCATTGCGATCGCTTCTTCTGGGCGGTGCCGGCGGGGTTCGATCTCCGGCCGTTCGAGCAGGAAAGCTTCCTGCCGGCGCGGGCCGGGCTGATCGTCGCCGATCGCTATGATGCTGCCGTGGTGCGCGAGGCGGCGACGGTGCCGCTCGCGGCCGCGACCCGCAAGAAGTGCACGCTCGCCTTTGCCCGCCGCGCGGCGCGCCGGGTTACTCACCTGCTCGATCCCGAGGCCGAGCAGGTCTTCTGAGCCGAAGCTGAGGCGTTAGCGGTTGGGTCCCGTCACTGCCGCTTTCGCGCCCGCCTTGGGCGCATCGGCGAGCAGCTTGGCGATCATCGGGTAGCGCGTGTTCTCGCGGGCGTAATCGCGCGCCGATTTGCCGCTGCCATAGTCGGCGCGATCGGGATCGGCGCCGGCGGCGAGCAGCTGGCGCACCATCTCGGCGTTGTGCATCTGCACCGCCCGGATCAGCGGCGTCTCGCCACGCGAATTGGCGAGATTCGCATTGGCGCGGTACTTCAGGAGAATGCCGACGCCCTCGGTCCAGTTCTGCTCGGCGGCGACGATCAGCGCGGTGTTACCGCCGGCATCCTGGATGTTGAGATTGACGTCATCCGCCTGGAGCAGCACGCGCAGATAAAGCGCGTCCGATCGCCGGGCGACGATGTGCAGCGCGCCCTCGCCGGTGCCGCGGTCCTTGGTGTTGACGATCCGCAGCGAGCGATCGAGCAGGAACTTGCTGACCTTGCCGCCGTCGGATTTGCGCACCGCGTCGAGGAATTCATAGCCGTCGGAGAATTGCTGCGCGGCAGCCGGAACGGCGCCGAGCGCCAGAGCGGCGGCAACGGCTACGCGGAACACACGAAAACCCATGGTGCATCGAACCCTTTACTGAACCCCGTTCTTGCCAGCGCGGGCCTAACAGATCATGGCTGGCCGCGCCATGTACAGGATGTTTCCCGCGCTCGCGTTGCTCTGCGCGCTATCGCTTGCCGGCTGCGGCGCGAGCAAGCCCGCAGAGGGTCCGAACGAGCCGCCGCTTGCCGGCGCGCGCATCGGCGGTCCCTTCGCGCTGACCGATCAGAACGGCAAGACCGTGCGCGACACCGATTTCGCGGGCAAGTACCGGATCGTCTATTTCGGCTACACCTATTGTCCCGATGTCTGCCCCACCGACATGGCGAAGATCGGCCAGGCGATGAAGCAGCTCGACACCGATGCGCCGCGCATCGCGCAAAAGGTGGTGCCGATTTTCATCACGATCGATCCGGAGCGCGACACGCCGCCGGTGATCAAGCAGTTCGTTGCCAATTTCCATCCGCGCATCGTCGGGCTGACCGGCAGTCCGCAGGCGATTGCGGCGGTGGCGAAGAACTATGCGACCTATTTCAAGAAGCAGCCGCCGGGGCCGGGCGGCGGCTATATGGTCGATCACGCCGCGATCGCCTATCTAATGGGTCCGGATGGCGCGCCGATCGCGACGCTGCCGATCGACAAGGATGGAGCGGCGATTGCCGCGCAGGTGAAGCATTGGGTGCGATGACCGGCCGCTTCTGGGAAGATACTCCCCTCGCCAAGCTCGATCGCGCGCAGTGGGAGGCATTGTGCGACGGGTGCGGCAAATGCTGCGTCCACAAGCTCGAGGACGAGGATACGGGTGAGCTGCTCGCGACCAATGTCGCGTGTCGGCTGCTCGACCGGCGCATGGGGCGGTGCAGCGATTATCGCCATCGCCATGCCTATGTCAGCGAATGCGTGCGGCTGAACGCCAACAATGTCGCGGGGATCGAGTGGCTGCCCTCGACCTGCGCCTATCGGCTCCGCGCCGAAGGCAAGCCGCTCCCCGACTGGCATTATCTGGTCAGCGGCGACCCTGAATCGGTCCATGCCGCCGGCCAGTCGACCCGCGGCTGGACGATCTCGGAGGACGACGCCGGCGATTTCGAGCATCATCTCGTGGATCGGGAGCTTTGACCGCTCCGATCGAGGTCGTCCGACATGCCCGTGCCCGCCGAATGCGCCTCGCCGTCGATCCGCGCGACGGCAAGATACGGCTGACACTACCGCCCCGCGCCTCGCTCAAACACGGACTTGCCTGGGCAGAGGAGCAGCGCGGCTGGATCGTCGCGCAGCAGGCGCGGCTCCCCGTCGGCCTGCCGCTGGTACCCGGCGCACGCTTCACCTTTGCCGGGCAGGAGATCGAGATCTTCTATCTCGCCTCGGCGCCGCGGACGCCGCGGATCGAAGGCGAACGGCTGGTCTGCGGCGGGCCACGCGAAGGGCTCGAGCGGCGCGTAGAGCGCTGGTTGCGGAGCGAGGCGCTGCGCGTGCTCAGCGCCGAGACCGCGGAGTATGCCGCGCGCGCCGGAGTCAGCGTGGCGCGGGTGTCGATCGGCGACCCGCGCGGGCGCTGGGGCAGCTGCGCCTCGTCGGGGGCGATCCGCTACAGCTGGCGGCTGATCCTCGCGCCGGATTTCGTACGCCGCGCGACGGTCGCGCACGAAGTCGCGCACCGTATTCACATGAACCACGGGCCGGCGTTCCATCGGCTCGTCGCGACGCTGTTCGAAGCGGACCCGACCCCGGCCCGCCAATGGTTGCGGCGCAACGGCGCGGCGCTCCACTGGATTGGGCAGGAAACTCCAGAGCCCGTGGAGCCTCCCGGCGTAGGTTAAGCGCGTGGTAGAGCGGACGGACCTTCGTCCTAGAACTCGTCCGGGTTCTCGCGGGCGGGCGCGCGGTCCTGCGGCGGCTGGCGCGGAGCATCGCGCGGCGGCGCGCGGTTCGGATCGGGCCGCGGCGCAGGTGGGCGGTTGCCGGTCATCCGGTCGATCCAGTCCTGATCGAGCTGCTCGTCGCCCGGTGCCGGCTCTTCCTCTTCGCTGCCGTCGCTGCGCGGCTGCTGGTCCTCGGGAAGCGGATTGCCGTCGGCGTCGACGAACATGCCGTTGTCGGGCCGGGTGTAATAGGCATTGTCCTCCGGCTCGAGCTGCCATTCGGGCAAGGTGACCTGCGTCTCGAACTGCTCGACCGGCCGCTTGGCCACCGCCTTGGACATGAACGCCTGGAACGCCCGCGCCGGCGCGGTGCCGCCCTGCAGCCCGGGCACCACCCGGGCGTCGTCGCGGCCCATCCACACGCCGGTGGTCAGTCCGCTTGAAAAGCCGACGAACCAGCCGTCCTTGTTCGAGGTGGTGGTGCCGGTCTTGCCCGCGACCGGACGGCCGATCTGCGCGGCGCGGCCGGTGCCGGTGGCGACGGCGGTCTGGAGCAGATCGGTCATCTGCGCCGCGACATAGGGCGCGACGAGGACGTGGCTGGTGTCGACCTCGTGCTGGTAGATCACATTGCCGTTCGCGGTCACGCGCGTGATGCCATAGGGCGTCACCGCCACGCCCTTCTGGCTTACCGAGGCGAAGGCGCGGGTCATGTCGATCAGCCGCACGTTCGAGGTGCCGAGCACCATCGCCGGCTGGGTGTTGACGGGCGTGGTGATGCCGAAGCGCCGCGCCATGTCGGCGACGGTGCCGAAGCCGACTTCCTGGCCGAGCTTCGCGGCGATCGTGTTGATCGAATAGGTGAAGGCGGTGCGGATCGAGATCTCGCCCGAATAGCGCCCCGAATTGTTGCGCGGGCTCCAGCCGTTGATCGTCACCGGCTCGTCGACGACGATATCGTCGACCTTGTGCCCCGCCTCGAGCGCGGCGAGATAGACGAACAGCTTGAACGCCGAACCCGGCTGGCGGACCGCCTGCGTCGCGCGATTATAGATCGACGCGACATAATCCTTGCCGCCGACCATCGCTCGCACCGCGCCGTCGCGATCGAGGCTGACCAGCGCGCCCTGGGCATTGCCGGGCGCGTTCCTGCGGATCGCCTCGTCGGCGGCACGCTGCATGCCGAGGTCGAGCGTCGTCCAGACCTCGAGCGGCGCCTCGGTCTCGTCGATCAGCACCTCGAGCTGGGGCAGCGCCCAATCGGTGAAATAGCGCACGCTGTTCTGCCGCGGCTCGGGGGCGAGCTTGACGGTGCGCGGGTCGGTGGCGGAGGCGGTGGCGCGGCTGATCTTGCCGGTCTCGGCCATCACGTCGAGCACGACGCTGGCGCGGCTCACCGCCGCCTCGGCGTCGGCGGTGGGCGAATAATGCGACGGCGCCTTGACGAGTCCGGCGACCACCGCCGCCTCGGCGAGGCTCAGATTCGTCGCCGGATGGCCGAAGAATTTGCGGCTGGCCGCGTCGATGCCATAGGCGCCGCCGCCGAAATAGACCTTGTTGAGATAGAGCTCGAGGATCTGCTCCTTCGAGAATTTGCGCTCGATCGCCAGCGCGAGCACCGCCTCGCGCATCTTGCGGCCGACATCGTATTTGTTCGACAGGAAGATCGTCCGCGCCACCTGCTGGGTGATCGTCGAGGCGCCCTGAAGGCGGCGGCCGGTGCCGCGATTGGCGATGCCGGTGCGGATCGCGCGGGCGAGGCCCTGCGGATCGACCCCCCAATGGCTTTCGAACCGGCGGTCCTCGATCGCGACGATCGCGTCCTTCATCACCTTGGGGATGTCGTCGTGGCGGATCCACTCGCCATAGCTCGGCCCGAGCGAGACCAGCACGGTGCCGTCGGCGGCATGGACGCGGATCATCTGGCCGTTGGGCGAGGATTTGAGCTCGTCATAGCTCGGCAGCGACGAGCGCGTCGAATAGACCGCGATCACCAGCGCGACGAGGGCGATCAGCCCGACGCTGGCCCCCGCGATGAAGGTCCACAATGCGAGTCGGCGCCAGCCCGCGCCGGTGCGCCACCAGGATTTGCGATTGGAGGTTTGCGGTTTTCTGGAAGCCATCGGAACCGGTGGTTAGGGCCTAAACCGGCGGCTCACAAGAATCAGGCGCCGCCGGCAGTCTCGCTAGCCCCGTTTCCGTTTCCGGCGCGTGAACGAAAGTCGAGGCTGACCGAGTTCATGCAATAGCGCAGCCCGGTCGGCGGCGGCCCGTCGGGGAAGACATGGCCGAGATGGCCGTCGCAGCGCGCGCAGCGTGCCTCGACCCGGCGCATGCCATGGCTGTTATCGGCGTGCTCGACGACGCGGTCCGGCGAAATCGGCTGGGTGAAGCTCGGCCAGCCCGAGCCCGAATCATATTTGTCGACGCTGTCGAACAATTCGAGCTGGCAGGCGGCGCAGCGATAGATGCCGTCGGCCTTGTTGTCGTTGTAGCGCCCGGAAAAGGCGCGTTCGGTGCCGGCTTCGCGCAGCACATGATATTGTTCGGGGGTGAGCCGCTTGCGCCACTCGGTCTCGGACAGGTTGAGCTGTTCCATGCGCCAGCATGTGTGCGCGAGGGGCCCGCGCGTCAATCCGGCTCGGCACTAACCCTGATCAGTCCGCCCCGCGATTTGAGCTGGCGCTTGAGCCGTTCGGCGCGCGGCGCCCAGAGGAATCCGAAGCTCACCGTGCCGTGCTTCGACTCGACGGCGTGGTGCAGCCGATGGGCCTGGACGATGCGCTTCATATAGCGCGAGCGGGCGACATAGCGGTGCGGCAGCCGTTTGTGGACGATGACGTCGTGAAAGCCGAAATAGATCGCGCCGTAAGCGGCGATGCCCGCGCCGACCCACGCGAAGCCGGGCCACCAGCCGAGCTGGACGCCGCCGAGCAGCAGGACGATCGAAGGGACGGCGAAGATCACCGCATAGAGGTCGTTGAGCTCGAACGCGCCAGTGCGCGGCTCGTGGTGGCTCTTGTGGAGGAACCAGCCAGGCCCGTGCATCACCCAGCGATGCGCGACATAGGCGAAGCCTTCCATCGCCAGAATCGTTGCGAGAAACAACAGGATGCCCAATGCCGGATGCATCAGGACGATATAGCGAGGCGAGTCGATGGTTGCGAGGTGGCTGATTGCAGGTGCGGCGCTGGCGGCGCTTGCCGGGTGCGCGGTGCCTGAGGCGCGGCTGCGCACCGGACTGATCAATGCCGGGCTCCCCAGGCCGCTGTCGGCGTGCATGGCCGAGCGGATGGTCGACCGCCTCTCGCTCAAGCAGCTGCTGCGAATCGCGGATCTGCCGAAAGCGCAGGGGGCCGAGTCGGTCGACCGGTTCCTCCATCGGGTCCGCGCGCTCGGCGATACGGAGATTCTGGGCGTCACGTCGAGTTCGGCGGCACTCTGCGCAACGGGGCTCGCCGGCTAGACCATACCGCAGACATGAAGATAATTGCGAAGGCGTCGCAATTGCAATTAAGCGGAAAAGATTTGGATTCATCCGGCCGCCGTGCTTAAGGCGTCCGCAAACTCGATCCCGCCAGCCACATGAGGGCGTGCCCATGAATATCCACGAATATCAGGCCAAGGAACTGCTCGCGAAGTTCGGCGTGCCCGTTCCGGCCGGCTTCGCCGCCCTCAGCGTCGAGGAAGCCGTCGAGGCTTCGAAGAAGCTTCCCGGGCCGCTTTATGTCGTCAAGGCGCAGATCCACGCCGGCGGCCGCGGCAAGGGCAAGTTCAAGGAACTCGGCCCCGACGCGAAGGGCGGTGTCCGCCTGGCCCGCACCGAGGACGAGGTCCGCGCTGCTGCGACCGACATGCTCGGCAACACGCTGGTGACGATCCAGACCGGCGAGCATGGCAAGCAGGTCAATCGTCTCTACGTCACCGACGGCGTCGATATCGCCAAGGAATTCTACCTCGCCTTGCTCGTCAACCGCGCCACCGGCCGCATCTCGATGGTCGCCTCCACCGAAGGGGGCATGGACATCGAGACGGTCGCGCACGACACGCCCGAGAAGATCCACTCGATCGACATCGATCCGGCGACCGGTTTCATGGCCCATCACGGTCGCGCCGTCGCTGCCGCGCTCGAGCTGACCGGCGACCTCGCCAAGCAGGCGGCGAATGTCGCGTCGAAGCTTTACGATGCGTTTCTCGGCACCGATGCCGAGCAGATCGAGATCAACCCGCTGGCGGTCACCGAAGATACCGGTTCTGGGGCAAAGCTGATGGTGCTCGACGCCAAGGTCGGCTTCGACGGCAACGCGATGTTCCGTCACAAGGACGTCGCCGCCCTGCGCGACGAGACCGAAGAAGATCCGATGGAGCTCGAGGCGTCGAAATACGACCTCGCCTACATCAAGCTCGACGGCGATATCGGCTGCATGGTCAACGGCGCCGGCCTCGCCATGGCGACGATGGACATCATCAAGCTGAACGGCATGTTCCCGGCCAACTTCCTCGACGTCGGCGGCGGCGCCAACAAGGAGAAGGTCACCGCGGCGTTCAAGATCATCCTGAGCGATCCCGCGGTGAAGGGCATCCTCGTCAACATCTTCGGCGGGATCATGCGCTGCGACATCATCGCCGAGGGCATCGTCGCCGCGGCGAAGGAAGTGAACCTCCAGGTCCCGCTCGTCGTCCGCCTCGAAGGCACCAACGTCGCGCAGGGCAAGGAAATCCTCGCCAATTCGGGTCTTGCCATCGTTCCGGCGAACGACCTCGGCGATGCGGCGCGCAAGATCGTCGCGGAGGTCCAGAAGGCGGCATGACCGACGCGCCCGGCACGGCGGAAGGCGGATGCCGCTGCGGGCGGGTCCGCTTCCGCCTGTCCGGCGCGCCGATCTTCACCGGTGCCTGCCATTGCCGCGGCTGCCAGAAGATGACCGCTAGCGCATATTCGGTGAGCGGCGCCTGGCCGACCGAACAGTTCGTCGTCATTGCCGGCGAGCCGGTGATCGGCGGCCTGCACGGCGCGACCCGGCACTATTTCTGCGAACATTGCATGAGCTGGCTGTTTACCCGGCCCGAAGGCTTCGACGCCTTCGTCAATGTCCGCACCACCCTGCTCGACGTGCCGCCGTCCGATCCGCCGTTCCTCGAGACCTTCACGTCCGAGGCTTTGCCGTGGGCGAGGACCAATGCGACGCACAGCTTTGAGGCGTTTCCGCCGCCCGAGAGTTTCCAGCCGCTTATCGCAGAGTTCGCCCGTTCGCGCTTAGGTTGACGTTCGCGTAAACGTAAGCCAGTGAGATTTTGTTCGAGGCTCGGCCTTTCCTCCCCGGAAGCGTGAGCCAGAGGAGAGAAGCAGATGAAGGTCCTGGTGCCGGTCAAGCGGGTGCTTGACTATAATGTGAAGCCTCGCGTGAAGGCGGACGGGACGGGGGTCGACCTCGCCAACGTCAAGATGAGCATGAATCCGTTCGACGAGATCGCCATCGAAGAGGCGGTGCGTTTGAAGGAAAAGGGCGCCGCCACCGAAGTGGTGGTGGTAACGATCGGCGTTCCCAAGGCGGAGACCGACGTGCTGCTCACCGCCCGCGCCATGGGCGCCGACCGCGCGATCCTGATCGCCAGCGAGGACGAGGTCGAGCCGCTGGCAGTCGCCAAGCTGCTCGCCAAGGTCGCCGAAGAGGAGCAGCCGGGGCTGATCATCCTCGGCAAGCAGGCGATCGACGACGATGCCAACCAGACCGGCCAGATGCTCGCCGCCTTGCTCGGCTGGGCGCAGGGCACTTTCGCCTCCAAGGTCGAGGTCGAGGGCGAGCGGGTCAAGGTCACGCGCGAAGTCGATGGCGGGCTCGAGACCGTCGATCTCAAGCTGCCGGCGATCGTCACCACCGATCTGCGCCTCAACGAGCCGCGCTATGCCACCCTGCCCAACATCATGAAGGCCAAGTCGAAGCCGGTCGCGAAGAAGACCGTCGCCGATTACGGCGTCGATGTCGCGCCGCGGCTCAAGACGCTCAAGGTCGTCGAGCCGGGCAAGCGCCAGGCCGGCGTCAAGGTCGGCAGCGTCGACGAGCTGGTCGAGCGCCTCAAGGGTATGGGAGTCGGCAAATGAAGACGTTGGTCTGGGTCGAACACGACAATAAGGGCGTCAAGGACGCGACGCTGGCCACGGTTACTGCGGCGTCGAAGCTCGGTGAAGTCCATCTGCTCGTCGCCGGCGCCGGCTGCGCCGCGGTGGCCGACGAGGCCGCGAAGATCGCGGGCGTCGGCAAGGTCCATCTCGCCGACGATTCCGCTTTCGAGCACGCGCTCGCCGAGAATGTCGCGCCGCTGATCGCGACCCTGATGGAGACTCACGACGCGGTGCTGTTTCCGTCGACCACGACGGGCAAGAATATCGCGCCGCGCGTCGCTGCCTTGCTCGACGTGATGCAGATCTCGGACATCCTCTCGGTCGAGGGGGCGGACACCTTCACCCGTCCGATCTATGCCGGCAACGCGATCGCGACGGTGCAGACCAGCGACAAGAAGCTGGTCATCACCGTGCGCGGCACCGCATTCGAAAAGGCCGCGACGAGCGGCGGCAGCGGCACGGTTGAAGCCGTCGGCGGTGCCGGCGATGCGGGTCTGTCCACCTTCGCCGGATCGGAGATCGCCGAGTCGGTGCGCCCGGAGCTCACTTCGGCCAAGATCATCGTCTCGGGCGGCCGCGCGCTGCAGAACAGCGAGAATTTCCATACGCTGATCGAGCCGCTGGCGGACAAGATCGGCGCCGCGGTCGGCGCGTCGCGCGCCGCGGTCGATGCGGGCTATGTTCCGAACGACTATCAGGTCGGCCAGACCGGCAAGATCGTCGCCCCGGAAGTCTATATCGCGATCGGCATCTCGGGCGCGATCCAGCACCTCGCCGGCATGAAGGACTCGAAGACGATCATCGCGATCAACAAGGACGAGGACGCCCCGATCTTCCAGGTCGCGGACATCGGCCTCGTCGGCGATCTGTTCAAGATCGTCCCGGAGCTCACCGAAAAGCTCTGAGCCTTGCAGCTCGACCTGCACGAACACGGGGCGGCCCGCCTGCACGGCGCGGCCGCCCCTCTTCTGTTTGCGCTAGACGCGATCGCGGCGACGCTCCCCCAGCAGCGCGCGGGCGTGCGGTTGCATGGCATCCCCGGGCTTGCCGAACTGCTCGGGCCAGCGCGGCTCGGCGCCAGTGCGGCGGCGCGGCTCGGCCCCGGCGCGCGGCCGGTTCGGGCAATCTTGTTCGACAAGAGCGACGCGGCCAATTGGGCGCTCGGCTGGCATCAGGACCGAACTATCGCGGTCCGTGCCCGCGCCGAGGTGCCCGGCTTCGGTCCATGGTCGCTTAAGGCCGGGATGCAGCACGTCGAGCCGCCCTTTACCGTGATCGATCGCATGCTGACGCTGCGCATCCATCTCGACGCCGTGCCGGCGGACAACGCACCGCTGCTGATCGCGCCCGGGTCGCATCGCCTCGGCAAGATCGCGGAGGAGACGCTGCAGGGCGTCGCGGATCGCTGCGGCACCGCGACCTGCCTCGCGGATCGAGGAGACGTGTGGATCTACGCCACGCCGATTGTCCACGCCTCGGCTGCGGCGGTGCCGGGCGGCCGCCGTCGCGTGCTCCAGGCCGACTTCTCGGCCGATGCGCTGCCACATGGACTGGAGTGGCTCGGGGTCTCATTGCATCGGCTGCATTCGTATGTGCAGCGCCGGCTGGTTGACGCTGCACTGCAGCATGACCACTTGGGCGCCATGCATGCCCCGGTTTCCCGCACCACGCCCACAGCGCTCGTCCATTTCGCGTTGGCAATGGGCGGGTTCGCGATCGGCACGACCGAATTCGCGACGATGAGCCTGCTGCCTTATTTCGCGGACGGGCTCGGCATCGACGAGCCGACCGCGGGGCATGTGATCAGCGCTTATGCGCTCGGCGTCGTCGTCGGCGCGCCGCTGCTGGCTGTGCTTGGCGCGAAGATGCCGCGGCGCACGTTGCTGATCCTGCTGATGGCGAGCTTCGGGCTGTTCAACGGGCTCAGCGCGCTCGCCCCGACCTATGGCTGGATGCTCGTGTTCCGCTTTCTCTCGGGGCTGCCGCACGGCGCCTATTTCGGCGTCGCTGCGCTGGTCGCGGCATCGCTGGTACCCGATAACAAGCGTTCGCAGGCGGTCGGGCGGGTGCTGCTCGGGCTGACCATCGCCACGGTGATCGGCGTGCCGCTGGCCAACTGGATGGGGCAGGCGATCGGCTGGCGCTGGGGCTTTGCGGTGGTGTCCGTGCTCGCCTTGCTGACGATGGCTCTCGTCTATTGGCTCGCGCCGCAGGATCGGCCCGCCAGCGATGCCAGCCCGCTGCGCGAGCTCGGCGCGCTGGCCAACGGGCAGGTCTGGCTCACCCTCGGCATCGGCGCGATCGGCTTTGGCGGGCTGTTCTGCGTCTACACCTATGTCGCCTCGACGCTGCTCGAAGTCACGCGCGTGCCCGCAAGCACGATCCCGGTGGTGCTCGCGATCTTCGGCGCGGGGATGACCGCGGGCAACATCATCGTCCCGAAGTTCGCCGATCGCGCGCTGATGCCGACCGCGGCGGTGCTGCTGCTGTTCAGCGCGGCGGCGCTGGCGGTCTACCCGATCGCGGCGGCGCATTTCTGGTCGATCTGCCTCGCGGTGTTCGCGATCGGCTTCGCCGGGGCGCTCGGGGCGATTCTCCAGACCCGGCTGATGGACGTCGCCGGCAACGCGCAGATGCTCGCGGCGGCGCTCAACCATTCGGCGTTCAACACCGCCAATGCCCTCGGACCGTGGCTTGGCGGCATGGCGATCGCGGCCGGGTGGGGCTGGACCGCCACCGGCTATGTCGGCGCGGCGCTGGCGCTCGGCGGATTCCTCGTCTGGTGCGTCGCGGTGTTCGCCGAGCGGCGTTCGCTCAGGGCGCCTGCCGCTTTGCGATCAGCTTGATCGCAAGCGCCCGTCGCGGCGGCGCGAAGCGCAGCACCAACCACGCGGCGATTGCCGACAAGACAGATCCGGCGAGCACCCCCACCTTCACTTCGTCGCCGAGCAGCGGATCGCCCGGAAAGGCGAGGCCGCCGATGAACAGACTCATCGTGAAGCCGATTCCGGCGAGCAGCGACACGCCGTAAACCTGCGGCCAGCTTGCCCAGCCCGGCCGCGGCGCGAAGCCGGTGCGGTGCGCGATCCAGATGCTCGCGAAAATGCCGAACTGCTTGCCGAGGAACAGCCCGAGCGCAATGCCCAGCGGCAGCGGCGCGAGCAGGATCGCCGGCGTCATCCCCGCCAGCGACACCCCGGCATTGGCGAAGCCGAACAGCGGCACGATCAGGAAGGCCGACCACGGATGCAGCGCATGCTCGAGCCGGTGCAGCGGCGAGTCGACGGCGTCGGGCGCACCCGGCGAGCGGGTGATCGGGATCGTCAGCGCCGCGGCCACGCCGGCGATCGTCGCGTGCACCCCCGATCGGAACACGAAAATCCACAACACTGCCGCAAGCAGCAGATAGAGCGGCAGGCTTTTGACGCCGCGCCGGTTGAGCCCGACCATCGCGAGGATCACCCCGGCGGCGCAGGCCAGCGCGATCAGGTCGAGCTTGGCGGTGTAGAACAGGGCGATGATCACCACCGCGCCGAGATCGTCGACGATCGCCACGGTGGTGAGGAACAGCTTGAGCGAGGTCGGCGCGCGCTTGCCGAGGATCGCGAGCACCCCGATCGCGAAGGCGATGTCGGTCGCCGCCGGGATCGCCCAGCCATTGGTGAGCCCGTCCTGTCCCTTGGTGACGAGCAGATAGACCGCCGCCGGCACCGCCATCCCCGCCGCCGCCGCCACCACCGGCAGTCGCCGCCGGTCCCAGCTGGCGAGCCGGCCGTCGACGAACTCGCGCTTGATCTCGAGCCCGACGAGCAGGAAGAACAGCGCCATCGCCGCGTCGTTGATCCACAGATGCACCGTCATCGGCCCGTATTTGGGGCTGATCAGCGGACCCGTCTCCAGGTGGAGCGCGTGGAAATAGGCCTCCGACCAGCCGGGCAGATTGGCGACCAGCATCGCCAGCGCGGCGGCCGCCATCAGCACGATCCCGCCCGCCGCCTCGCTGTGCAGGAACGCACGGGTGGCCGAGCGGACACCCCGTCGTTGCTGCGCTTCTCGTGCCATTCCTCGTCTCCTGGCCGGCGGGTAAGGGGAAGGTGCGGCGGTCAGACTGCCCGGGCGAGCGCCTCGGCGATCAGCTTGCGCGAATTGTCGATTCCGTAGAGCGCGATGAAGCTGCCCATGCGCGGCCCCTGCTCGGAGCCGAGCAGCGTCTCGTACAGCGCCTTGAACCAGTCGCGCAGCTGTTCGAACCCGCCGGTCTTGCCGATCTCGTAGACGATGTTCTGGATGTCCTCGGCCGGCGCGTCGGCGAGAAGCGTGGCGAGCTCGGCATCGAGTCGCTTGAGCGCGTCGATCTCGACGCCCTGCGGCGCGCGCTTGCTGAGCGTGGGCGCGATGAAATCGCGGCCATAAGCGAGTGCATAGCCGATCAGCGAGTCGAGCGCCGGATAGGCCTCGGGCGTGGCGTCCGGGACGTAATTGGCGAGATAGCCCCAGACCTGCTCCTTGCTCGCCTCGCCCATCACCCCGACGAGGTTGAGCAGCAGCCCGAAGGTGACCGGCAACGCCTCGGCCGGCGGCGACCCGTTATGGATATGGTGCACCGGATTGCCGAGCTTCTGCTCGATCGGCTGGTCGGCATAATTGGCGCGGAACTGCCAATATTCGTCCACTGCGCGCGGGATAACGCCCATGTGCAGTTGCTTGGCCTTTTTGGGCTCGCGAAAGGCGTAGAAGGCGACGCTCTCGTCGGGGGCATAGGTCAGCCATTGCTCGAGGCTGATGCCGTTGCCCTTCGACTTGGAGATCTTCTCGCCCTTCTCGTCGAGGAACATCTCGTAGATCAGCCCCTCGGGCTTCCGCCCGCCGAGGATCTGGGCGATCTTGCCGCCGAGGATCGCGCTGTCGATCAGGTCCTTGCCGTGCATCTCGTAATCGACGCCGAGCGCGGCCCAGCGCATACCCCAGTCGGGCTTCCACTGCAGCTTGGCCTGTCCGCCGAGGATCGACTGCTCGATCGTCTCGCCCTCGTCGACGAAGCGGATCGTGCCGGCATCGGCATCGACCACTTCGACCGGGACCTGGAGCACGATTCCCGACTTCGGGCTGATCGGCAGCACCGGCGAATAGGTCGCCTGGCGCTCGCCGCGCAGCGTCGGCAGCATCACCGCCATGATCGCATCATAATGGCGCAGCACGCCCTTGAGCTTCTCGTCGAAGACGCCGCGGCCATAATAATCGGTCGACGATGCGAACTCGTATTCGAAGCCGTAGCGGTCGAGGAAATCGCGCAGCATCGCGTTGTTGTGCGCCGCGAAGCTCTCGAACTTGCCGAACGGATCGGGGATGCGGCTCAGCGGCTTGCCGAGATGTTCGGCGAGCATCGCCTTGTTCGGCACGTTGTCGGGCACTTTCCGGAGCCCATCCATATCGTCGCTGAACGCGATCAGCCGGGTCGGAATGTCCGACAAGGTCTCGAAGGCGCGGCGGATCATCGTCGTGCGCAGCACTTCGTTGAACGTGCCGATGTGCGGCAGCCCCGACGGGCCATAGCCGGTCTCGAACAGCACATGGCCCTTCGCCGGCGCGCCGTCGGGATAGCGCTTGAGCAGCTTGCGGGCCTCTTCATAGGGCCAGGCCTTGGAGTCGAGCGCGGCTGCGCGCAGGGTCTGCTTGTCGGTCATGATCTCCGCGCGTCTAGCGAAGCGCGGCGGCGGGTGCCACCCCGGCGCTCGATTGCGAGTCGCCGGAGTGGCATTTGCCGTCAGGCGATCCGCAGCCCGACATCCAGATTGCCCCGCGTCGCATTCGAATAGGGGCAGATCTGGTGGGCCGCTTCGACCAGCTTCCCGGCGTCGGCGCGCTCGATTCCGGGGAGACTGATCTCGAGATCGGCGGTGATGCCGAACCCGCCCGCCGCCCGCGGCCCGATGCCGACGGTCGCGGTGACGCTGGTCTCGGCAGGGACCTTGAGCTTGAGCTGCTGGCCGGCGACCTTGAGCGCGCCGATGAAGCATGCCGAATAGCCTGCCGCGAACAGCTGCTCGGGATTGGTGCCCTCGCCGCCGGCGCCGCCCAGTTCCCTGGGCGTCGAAAGCTTCGCGACGAAACGGCCGTCCTCGGAGCGGGACTCACCCTCGCGGCCGCCGGTCGAGGTGGCGCGGGTACGATATTTGACGTCGACGGACATGATGGTTCCCTCTGCAGCCTGCGATAATCATTATCGCGATAATCAGCTGCTAACTTCCCGCTGAAGCCTTGTCCAGCATTTTGTTTATCGCGATATGCATTTCTATGATATCGGCAAGGCCGAGGAGACTCGAATGCCCGCTGCCCTTCCGCTCGACGACCAGCTGTGCTTCTCGCTCTACGCGACGAGCATGGCGATCACGCGCGCCTACAAGCCGATGCTCGACCAGCTCGGCATCACCTACCCGCAATATCTCGTGCTCCACGCCCTGTGGGAGCAGGACGGACGCACCGTCGGCGCGATCGCCGAACGCCTCGCGCTCGAATCGAGCACCGTGACGCCGCTGGTGAAGCGGATGGAGGCGGCGGGCTTCGTCACGCGCGAGCGCAATCCCGAAGACGAGCGTCAGGTCCGGGTGCGGCTCACCAGTCGCGGTGCGGCGATGCGCGAGGAATGCGGCTGCCTCGCCGAGGCGCTGCTCGAACGCGCCGGGATGAGCGGCGCACAGCTGGGCGCGCTCAACCGGCAGGTCCAGGCGCTTTGGCAGGCGCTGCGCGACTCGCGTGGCTGATCGACCCGCTCGCCCCTCGACTGCGGGGGGCGCAGTGCAAATCCGGACTGTTCAGCCGGAACGAAATGGGTACAAGGTGACGCGTCGATGATCCCGCCGCTTCCCTATCCCGCGCTCCACGCGAGCCATGGCGGCATCTGGATCGCCACCGCGGAGGAGACCCGCGCGGTCAGCCGCGGCGAGGCGATCCGCTACGCCGCCGATACCCCGATCCTCCTGCTCAATGCGCCGCTGATCGGGCAGCGGCTCGGTCATCCCGAGCTCAACGGGCTCGACTTGCTCGAACTGTTCGCGTTTCTGCGGCCGGCGCAGTTCATGGTGCCGACCGCCAAGGGCCTCGCCCGCGCCGCCGGGCTCGACGTGCCGACAGGCGATTCGGAGGTCGCCGCCTTCCTGCGTCGTGCCGCCGAGGCGCTGCTGGCGATCCCCGACGGAGACTGGCCCGAGCGCGAGGGCGCATGGAACGCGCTCCAGTCGCTGTATCGGCTGCGCTGGCCATGGGCGCCGATGCTGAGCGCGCGAATCGCCAAGCCGGCACTGGCCGAGCGCTGGCTGTTCTCGAAGCTTCCCGAATGGGAGGAGCGCGCGCCGCGTCCGGCGCCCCGCACCATCACTCTGCCCGATCCCGACATCGCCGAGCGACTCGCGCGGCTCACTGGCAGCGGTGCCGAGCAGCGCCAGGGACAGCGCGATTATGCCGCCGCCGCGGCCGGCGCATTCGCGCCGCGCGAGGTGCGCGACTCGCCCAATCTGGTGCTCGCCGAGGCGGGAACCGGGATCGGCAAGACGCTCGGCTATCTCGCCCCAGCGTCGCTCTGGGCCGAGCGGGCCGAGGGGCCGGTCTGGGTGTCGACCTTCACCAAGGCGCTCCAGCGTCAGCTCGCGCATGAGGGCGAGCGGCTGTTCGCTGATCCGGTCGCGCGCAAGCAGCGCATCGTCACGCGCAAGGGCCGCGAGAATTATCTCTGCCTGCTCAATCTCGAGGATGCGCTGCAGGGCGGCTTCGCCGGCCGCGCCGCGATCCTCGCCCAGCTGGTCGCGCGCTGGGCGGCGTACAGCGCCGACGGCGACATGATCGGCGGCGACTTGCCCGGCTGGCTGCCCACCCTGTTCCGCCGCAACGGCTCGACCGCGCTGACCGATCGGCGCGGCGAATGCATTTACGCCGGCTGCCCGCATTACCGGAAATGCTTCATCGAGCGTGCCGCGCGCGCCTCCGCCGATGCCGACATCGTCATCGCCAATCATGCGCTGGTGATGGTCAATGCCGCACGCGGCCGCGAGTCGGCGACCAGGCCGACGCGCTACGTGTTCGACGAGGGGCATCATCTGTTCGACGCCGCCGACGCGATGTTCTCGGCGGCGATGACCGGACAGGAAGCAATCGAGATCCGCCGTTGGATCACGGGGCCCGAATCGGGGTCGCGCGGTCGGCGCCGTGGGCTCGCGGCGCGGCTCTCCGATGTTGCCAGCTATGACGAGGAAGGCGGACGCGCGATCGCCGAGGCGGTCGACGCGGCGCGGGCGCTGCCGAGCGACGGCTGGCTCCAGCGACTCGGCGAAGGCGAGCCGTTCGGCCCGATCGAGGCGCTGCTCGCGGCGGTGCGCGGCCTCGTCTATGCCCGCGACACCAATGGCTCGGGCGACGCCGGCTACGGCCTCGAGACCGAACTCGCCGAACCCGATGCGGTGCTGGTCGAGGCGGCCGGGCCAGCGAGTGCCGCGCTTGACGCACTGGTCCGCCCGCTGGTCACGCTCGGCCGCCGGCTCGAAGCGGTGCTCGCCGACTCGCCCGACTGGATGGACGGCCCGGCACGCGCGCGAATCGAAGGCGCGATCGCCTCGCTCGGCTGGCGCACCGAGACGGTCGGCGCGTGGCTCGCGCTGATCGCCCGGATCGGCGGCCCGGCCGATCCGCAATATGTCGACTGGCTCGCGGTCGATCGAGTCGAGGGGCGCGAATATGACGTCGGGCTGCACCGCCACTGGCTCGATCCCTCCCGGCCCTTCGCCAAGACCGTTCTCGAGCCGGCACATGGCGCGCTGATCACCTCGGCGACGTTGCGCGCGGGCGGCGACTGGGACGTCGCCGAGGCGCGCTCGGGCGCCAGCCACCTGCTCCGCCCGGCCCAGCGCTTCGCGGCGGCGAGCCCGTTCGATTATCCCGGCCAGGCCGAGGTGCTGATCGTCACCGATATCAAGCGCGGCGACCTGCCCGCGCTCGCCAATGCCTATGCCCGGCTGATCGTCGCCGCCGAGGGAGGGACGCTCGGGCTGTTCACTGCCATCCGGCGGCTGCGCGCGGTGCATGCGCGAATCGCCGACCGGCTGGCGCGCGAAGGGCTGCCGCTGCTTGCCCAGCATGTCGATCCGATCGACACCGGTACGCTCGTCGACATCTTCCGCGACGATCCGCGATCCTCGCTGCTCGGCACCGATGCGCTGCGCGACGGAGTCGATGTGCCCGGCCATTCGCTGCGGCTGGTGGTGATGGAGGGTGTACCCTGGCCCAAGCCGAGCGTGCTCCATGCCGCGCGCCGGCTCGCGGGGGGCGGCACCGCCTATGACGATCGCATCGTCCGTGCGCGCCTCGCCCAGGCCTTTGGCCGGCTCATCCGCCGCGCCGACGATTCGGGCAGCTTCGTGCTGCTCTCGGCCGCCACGCCGTCGCGGCTGCTCGATGCCTTTCCGCCGGGCACGCCGATCGCGCGGGTGCCGCTCGACGAAGCGGTCGAACGCGTTCGGCTTTCCTTGGCAGCCCGCTTGCGGCATGAGGCGCCCGCGAACGCCTGACGGGCCTGACGGGAATGTGGTGATGAAGACGCTCACGCTGTTGCGCCACGCCAAGTCGGGCTGGGACGATCCCGTCGCGCGCGATTTCGATCGCCCGCTCAATCCCAAGGGGCACCGCGCCGCGGCGATGGTCGGGCGCCATATGAAGGCGCTGGGGCTGGTGTTCGACCATGTCGTCGCCTCGCCCGCGGTGCGCGTCGTCGAGACGCTCGAACAGATCGGCCATGGCTATGGCAGCGATCTCGCTCCCGCCTGGGATCAGCGCATCTATCTCGCCTCGGCGGCGACTCTGCTCGATGTCGTCCACGATCTCCCCGCCGAAGCCGGACGCGTGTTGCTCGCCGGGCACAATCCGGGACTCGAGGAACTGGTGTTAGCTCTGGTGCCCGATGGCGGCGCGCTGCGCGACCAGGTCGAGCTCAAATTCCCGACCGCGACTCTCGCGGAGATGACGTTCGAAGCGGATCGCTGGGCCGATGTCGGCGCCGGCGGCGCGACGCTCACGCGCTTCGTGCGGCCGCGCGACCTCGATCCGAGCCTCGGGCCGGACGCGCCCTAGCCGCCATCCTCTTCGAGCGCGCGGACCAGCGAGTCGCGGACGGCGCGGAACGACTCGGCGCTGCTCTTCGGCGCGGCCTTGCTCGCCTTCTCTTCGGCGAGCAGCTTCTGGACGCCCCGAATCGTATAGCCTTCGTCGGAGAGGAGCTGGTGGATGCGCCGGACCAGCGCGACATCCTCGGGCCGGTAATAGCGGCGATTGCCGGCGCGGGTGAGCGGACGCAGCTGCGGGAAGCGCGTTTCCCAATAACGCAGGATGTGCTGCGGCCGGCCGATTTCCTGCGCAAGTTCGCCTATGGTGCGGAGGGCGCCTGCCGCCTTCTCCGCGGGAGGCATCGCGTCTGTCAGCTGCCTGCCACGATGCGGTCGCGCATCATCTGGCTGGCTCTGAAGGTGAGCACCCGGCGGGGTGCGATAGGCACTTCGACTCCGGTCTTGGGATTGCGGCCGACGCGCTCGCCCTTGTCGCGCAGGATGAAGCTGCCGAAGCCCGAGATCTTGACGTTCTCGCCGTTCGAGAGCGCTTCGCACATGTGCGAGAGGATCTGCTCGACCAATCGGGCCGCGTCGGCGCGCGAAAGACCGACCTCGCGATGCAGCGATTCGGCCAAATCCGCCCTGGTCAGCGTGCCCGCAACCGGCATGTCGGCAAGTCCCCCAATTGATCTATGTTCAGACACGATCGTATCAGATTGTGTTCAGGTGGCAAACCTCAACAATCCGTTCCGACACATATCAGAAACGTACGACCGCTGCACCCCAGGTGAAACCGCCGCCCATCGCTTCCAGAACGATGAGGTCGCCTTGCTTGATCCGGCCGTCGCGCACCGCGGTGTCGAGCGCGAGCGGCACCGATGCGGCCGAGGTGTTGGCGTGCTGGTCGACGGTCACGATCACCTTCTCGGACGCGAGTCCGAGCTTGCGCGCGGTGGCGTCGAGGATCCGGGCATTGGCCTGGTGCGGGACGACCCAGTCGACCTGATCGGACGACAGGCCCGCCGCGCCGAGCGACTCTTCCATCACCGCGGCGAGATTGACCACGGCGTGGCGGAACACCTCGCGCCCCTTCATGCGGAGCTTGCCGACGGTGCCGGTGGTCGAGGGGCCGCCATCGACATAGAGCAGGTCGTTGTGGCGCCCGTCGGCGTGGAGCCGGGTGGCGAGAATGCCGCGGCCGTCCTGCTCGGCGCTTTCCTGCCCCTCGAGCACGATCGCGCCGGCGCCGTCGCCGAACAGCACGCAGGTCGCGCGGTCCTCCCAGTCGAGGAGGCGGCTGAAGGTCTCGGCGCCGATCACCAGCGCGCGCTTATGGGCGCCGGCACGGATCATCGAGTCGGCGACCTGCACCGCATAGAGGAAGCCCGAGCATACCGCGGCAACGTCGAACGCGACGCAGTCGCCGATCCCGAGCGCGGTCTGCACGCGAGTCGCGCTGGCCGGGAAGGTCTGGTCGGGAGTCGCAGTCGCGAGCACGATCAGGTCGATGTCGGTCGGCGCGATCCCGGCCGATTCGAGCGCCGCGCGGGCCGCGCCGGTCGCCAGCGTGCTCGTCGTCTCGTCGTCGCCGGCGATGTGGCGGAAGCGGATGCCGGTGCGCTCGACGATCCACTCGTCCGAAGTCTCGACGCGCTCCGCCAGCTCGGCGTTGGAGACGCGTCGCGCCGGAAGGAACGAGCCGGTACCGATAATAACCGAACGCAGTGTCACGCAGCCTTGGCCTCGAAATTGACGACGTCCTCGGCGATTCGCCGGTTGAGATCGTCGCGCAGCATCTTCGCCGCGAACCCGATCGCGGTGTCGATGCCGAGTTCGTTGGCGCTGCCATGGCTCTTCACGACGATGCCGTTGAGGCCGAGGAAGATCGCGCCGTTATGGTTGTTGGGGTCGAGATGGTGGCGCAGCAGCTCGGTCGCCGGCTTGGAGATCAGGAAGCCGATCTTCGAGCGAGTCGAGCTCGAAAAGGCGCGCTTGAGCAGGTCGGCGACGAAGCGCGCGGTGCCCTCGATCGTCTTCAGCGCGATATTGCCGGAAAAACCGTCGCAGACGATCACGTCGACATCGCCGCGCGACAGCCGGTTGCCTTCGATGAAGCCGTGAAAGTCGAGTCGAAGGTGCTTGGCGGCGCGCAGCTCGGCGGCAGCGTCGCGGATATTGTCGGTGCCCTTCATCTCTTCGGTGCCGATGTTGAGCAGCGCGACTCGCGGGCTCTCGAGGTCGAGCGCGATTCGCGCATAGGCGGCGCCCATCACCGCGAACTGGATCAGGTTCTGCGCATCGACCTCGGTATTGGCGCCGAGATCGAGCATCACCGTGTCGTTTGTGCCGAGCGTCGGGATCAACGCGGCGAGCGCGGGGCGATCGATTCCGGGCATGGTGCGGAGCGACAGCTTGGCCATCGCCATCAGCGCGCCGGTATTGCCCGACGAGACCGCGGCGCCGGCGCGGCCTTTCTTCACCATGTCGATGGCGATTCCCATCGACGTGGTCTTGGCGCGGCGAATCGCGGCGCTCGGCTTTTCGTCGGACGCGACGACGCCTTCCGCGTGGACGATCTCCGACGCGGCGGTGAGGTTGGGATGGCTCTGCAGACCCTCGCGGATCCGAGTCTCGTCGCCGACGAGGATGAATTCCATCCCGTCGAAGCGGCGGCGCGCCCGTGCGGCTCCGGCTAGCATGACCGCGATCCCCTCATCGCCGCCCATCGCGTCGACGGCGATCCGCATGGGAGTGGTCATGCTGGCAGGTTCCCGCTTGTGCGCGTGGCTCAACCCTCGGTGGAGACGATCTCGCGGCCGTTATAATGGCCGCACGCCGTGCACAGATTGTGCGGGCGCTTCAGTTCGCCGCAGTTCGAGCATTCGTGGAATGCATCGACCTTGAGCGCGTCGTGCGCCCGGCGCATGCCACGCCGCGACGGCGAGGTCTTTCTCTTGGGAACGGCCATTCAGGCACCTTTTACTTCGAAAACACGTGAATCAGGTCGCGATACGCCCGCAAGGACGTCCGGGCAAGCGACCGATTTGGACCGGCGCCCGCCGGACCAGCGGGGCAGGTCACGAAGCGAGGCCGCGCGTATAGCGATTCTTGCCCGAGTTGCAAGGGCGTGCGAGGGGAAGCGGCTTCGCACAGGGGATCCCGATGCTTCTACCGGTCGCACTCACCACCACCGGCGCCGCGGCGCTGATCAACCTCTGGCTCGGCTGGCGCGTCGGCCAGGTGCGGATCGCCGAGAAGATCTCGATCGGCGACGGCGGCAACCCCCGGCTGATCGCGCGGATGCGCGCGCAGCTCAATTTCGCCGAATATGTTCCGGTGGTGCTGATTCTCATCGCATTGGTCGAGTTCGCGCGCGGGACCGAACTATGGCTGTGGGTCGCCGCGGCGATTTTCATCATCGGACGCGTCCTGCACGGCTTCGGCATGGACGGCTGGAACCCGGGGCGCCGAATCGGCACCGTCGCGACGATGACGATCATGACCGGGCTGGCGCTCTATGCCGCATGGCTCGGCCTCCAGTCGCGCGGCGCGCCGCCGCCGGGCACCACCGTCTTCCGCGTCGGCCCGGCGCGCTAGCGGCCGGCCAGCGCCGCGTCGCTCACGAAGGAATTGGTGCGGCGCTCGTGCGCGAAGTTGCTCGGCTGGCCGTGACCGGGGACGAACACGGTGTCGTCGCCGAGCGGCCATAGCCTGCCGGTGATCGCGTCGATCAGATCCTGATGATTGCCCATCGGGAAATCGGTGCGGCCGATCGATCCCTGGAACAGCACGTCGCCGACGATCGCCAGCTTCGACGCCGGATGATGGAAGACGACGTGACCGGGCGTGTGGCCGGGGCAGTGATAGACATCGAGCACGAGTTCGCCGACGGTGACCTGCTCGCCATCGACCAGCCAGCGGTCGGGCTCGAACGGCAGGCCGCGGATGCCGTAACGCTGTCCGTCGGCCTCGAGCCGGTCGATCCAGAAGCGGTCGGCGGTATGCGGCCCCTCGATCGGCACGCCGAGCTCGGCGGCGAATTCCCCCGCCAGCCCGCAATGGTCGATATGGCCGTGGGTGATCAGGATCTTCTCGATCGTCACCGCGTGCTGCTGCATGGCCGCGCGCAGCCGGTCGAGGTCGCCGCCGGGATCGACAAAGGCGCCGCGCATCGTCGCGGTGCACCAGATCAGGCTGCAATTCTGCTGGAGCGGCGTGACCGGCACGATCGCCACGCGCATCGGAGGGTTGGGCATGCTTGGCAGATAGAGAGTGGCGCCCCGCGCGGCAACATGAGCGCAGCCCGGGCTTGCCGCCGCGCGCGACCGGCGGCATGCGCATGGCGATGGCGCTGCCTTCCTCTCCCTTCGTGCTGCTCGACGACGCCCGTCCCGGCGGCGCACCGGCGCGGCTCTATGCCGATCCGGTCGATATCGTTCGCGCCGATCGCCCCGACGCGGTTCTGCCGGCGCTCGCGGCGTTGCGCGAAGCCCGGACGCGCGGCCTCGATGCCGCGGGTTACTTGCGCTACGAAGCCGCCGCCGGGCTCGAGCCGAAGCTGGCGCGGCTGGCGGCGCCGGGCCCGCTGCTGTGGTTCGGGCTGTTCCGCGGCTGGCGCGAGGTCGCGCCCGGCGAGGTGCTTCCCGATCCAGCCGGCGCATGGGCCGGTCGACCGCATCCGGGGATCGCCCCCAGGGACTATGCCGATCGATTCGCCCGGGTCGCCGAGCTGATCGCTGCAGGCGACATCTATCAGGCCAACCTCACCTTCCAGGCGGAAGTCGCCACTGCGGGATCGCCGGCCGCGCTCTACGCGCTGCTGCGCGGGCGCGCCGCCGCGGGCTATGGCGCGCTGGTCGCAACCGGCGACGAATGGCTGCTCTCCTTCTCGCCCGAATTGTTCTTCGCGCTCGAGGGAACCACACTTACGGCGCGCCCGATGAAGGGAACGGCGGTGCGCGATGCCGATCCGGCACAGGATGCCGCGCAGGCCGAGGCGCTGCGCAGCGATCCCAAGCAGCGCGCCGAGAATCTGATGATCGTCGATCTGCTGCGCAACGATCTCAGCCGCGTCGCCCGGCCCGGCAGCGTCGCGGTGCCGCAGCTCTTCCATGTCGAGCATTATCCGACCGTCCATCAGATGGTCTCGGAGATCCGTGCCGAGCTGGCGAAGGACCGCGATGCAGTCGACGCGCTCGCCGCGCTGTTCCCGTGCGGCTCGATCACCGGCGCCCCCAAGCTCCGCGCGATGGAGATCATCGCCGACACCGAAGCGGCGCCACGCGGCATCTATACCGGCGCGATCGGGCGGCTCGACGCGCGCGGCGACGCCAGGTTCAACGTCGCGATCCGCACCCTTACCCTCGCTGGGGGCGACTCGATAGCGCATTTGGGGCTAGGGTCGGGCGTGGTTGCCGATTCGGACCCCGAGCAGGAATGGCAGGAATGCCTCGCCAAGGGCGCGTTCGTCACCGCCGGGGAGCGCCCCTTCGACCTGATCGAGACGATGCGCTTCGATCCGCTGGACGGCGTGCCGCTGCTCGAACGGCACCTCACCCGGATGAAGGACAGCGCCACCACCTTTGGCTTCGCCTTCGATCGCCACTCGGTCCGCAACGAGCTTCAGGCCGCCACTTTCCGGCTGCGCACCGCGTCGAAGGTGCGGCTGCTGCTCGGGCCGTCGGGGGCGATCGCCATCGGAATCAGCCCCTTGCCCGAGGCGCCCGATCTGCCGGTCCCGGTCGCGATCGTTCCGCGCGAAGTCGCGCGGGACGACTTCCGCCTGCGCCACAAGACCAGCCGCCGCGGCTTCTACGATCGCGCGCGCGCCGCCGCGGGGACATGGGATGTCGTGCTCATCGACGACGAGGGCTTCGTCACCGAGGGCAGCTTCACCAATATCTTCGTCGAGCGCGACGGCGTGCTGCACACCCCGCCGCTCTCCCGCGGGCTGCTAGCCGGGGTGCTCCGCGCCGAGCTGATCGCGAGCGGCCGTGCCGTCGAACAGGATCTGCGCCCCGAGGATCTTGCCGGCGGCTTCCTGCTCGGCAACGCCGTGCGCGGACTGGTTTCAGCCGTTACAGTTGCGGAGCGCGCGAGCGCCGCCCTATAGGCGCGGCCATTCCCTCCCGGAAAGGCCAGCCTCATGCAGACTTCCGCCGCGCTCCAGCGCATCCAGCCCTCCGCGACGCTCGCCATGACGAGCCGCGTGTTCGAGCTGAAGCGGCAGGGCATCGACGTGATCGGCCTCGGCGCCGGCGAGCCCGATTTCGACACCCCCGATTTCGTCAAGGAAGCGGCGATCGAGGCGATCCGCGCCGGCAAGACCAAATACACCAATGTCGACGGCATCCCCGAACTCAAGCAGGCGGTGGCCGCCAAGTTCGCGCGCGACAACGGCCTGACCTATGCCGAGAACCAGATCAGCGTGAACTCGGGCGGCAAGCACACCTTGTTCAATGCGTTTTGCGCGACGATCGACGCCGGCGACGAAGTCGTGATCCCGGCGCCCTATTGGGTGAGCTATCCCGACGTTGTCGAGTTCGCCGGCGGGAAGCCGGTGTTCATCTCGGCGGGTGCGGAGCAGAATTACAAGATCACGCCCGGGCAGCTCGAGGCGGCGATCACCGCGAAGACCAAATGGGTGGTGCTCAACTCGCCGTCGAACCCCACCGGCGCCGCCTATACCGCGGCCGAGCTCAAGGCGTTGGGGCAGGTGCTCGAGCGGCACCCGCATGTGCTGGTCTATGCCGACGACATGTACGAGCACATCCTCTATGACGGCTTCGAATTCGCGACGATCGCGCAGGTCTGCCCGTCGCTCTACGATCGCACCCTGACCGCCAACGGCGTCTCCAAGGCCTATGCGATGACCGGCTGGCGGATCGGCTATGCCGGCGGCCCGGCCTGGCTGATCAAGGCGATCGGCAAGCTCCAGTCGCAATCGACTTCGAACCCGTGCAGCATCTCGCAGGCGGCGTCGGTCGCCGCGCTCAATGGGGATCAGAGCTTCCTCAAGGCGCGCGTCGCCGCGTTCCAGGGCCGGCGCGACCTCGTCGTGTCGATGCTCAACCAGGTCGACGGCATGACCTGCCCGCGTCCCGAAGGCGCCTTCTACGTCTATCCGGAATTCTCCGGGCTGATCGGCAAGACCACGCCCAAGGGCCAGAAGATCGACACCGACGAGCAGATGGTCGGCTATCTGCTCGACGAAGCGCGCGTCGCGGCGGTGCACGGCGCTGCGTTCGGCTTTTCGCCGGCGCTGCGGATCAGCTACGCCACGTCGGACGATTTGCTGCGCGAGGCATGCGAGCGCATCCAGACTGCCTGCGCGGCCTTGCGCTGAGCCCGGCGAAGGCCGATCTTGCAGCCATGCTGAGATGGGCCCTCCCCGCTGGTCTCGCCGGAGCGGCTTTGCTGCTCCCGGCGATCGCTGCTCCCGCCGCCGAGCGCGCGGTGCCGATCCCGGCCCCCGCGCAGGACGTCCCTGCCGCGCGGAGCGGCCAGCAGGTCGCGGTGTTCGCCGGCGGCTGCTTCTGGAGCGTGGAAGCGGTGTTCCAGTCGGTGAAGGGCGTCCATTCGGTGACCAGCGGCTTCGCCGGCGGCGCGCGCGCGACCGCGAGCTACAAGCAGGTCTCGACCGAGCGGACGCGCCATGCCGAGGCGGTCCGGATCGTCTATGATCCGCGCAAAGTCAGCTACGGCACGCTGCTGCGCATCTTCTTCTCGGTCGCGCACGATCCGACCCAGCTCAACCGCCAGGGCCCCGATGTCGGCCCCAGCTACCGCTCGGCGATCTTCCCGCAGGACGGAGCGCAGCGCCGCGTCGCCGCCGCCTATATCGCCCAGCTCGGCCGGACCAAGGCCTGGAGCAAGCCGATCGTCACCCGGCTCGAGAGCGGCGCCTTCTACCCCGCCGAGGCCTATCACCAGGATTTCTTCTGGCGGAACCCGACGCACCCCTACATCGTCCGCTGGGACAAGCCCAAGGTCGCCGCCTTCCGCAACGCCTTCCCGCAACTGGCGAACTGACTCGTGCTCCTGCGAAAGCAGGAGCGCCGGCCTCAGATCAGCCCCATCGCCGCAAGCTCGCCGACCAGCCCGGCCGGCATCTCGGCCACCCCCGATCCCGCTTCGCCGAGATCGACTGGCGCATCGGCACCTTCGAGATACCGCCAGCCCTGATGCGCGCGCTTCGGCCGCGCCTGGACGAGAATCAGCCTTGGCTCGAGATAGATCGCGACGCGATTGCCCTCGGCCTCGCCGAACCCGAGGATCGGCGAACGCCCGATCAGCTGGTGCTTGATGATCCAGAACAGCGATCCGCCGGCGATTTCCGCGTGGCGCTTGGGCAGATAACGCGTGGTCAGGAAGGCCGGCTGGTGCGCGGCCTTGAGCGCGAGGCGTTCCTGCAGATAGTCGATGCTGTCGCAGCCATAGGCGACCTTGGTCAGATGTAGCGGCACGCGGCCAATCTGGTGCCGGAGCGACGTCGGGACAAGCGTAGGCCCGCAAATCCCGTGCGCTTCCAATGTAGGATTACGCGTGTCAGGCTTGCTGGCCGCTCTTTGAACCCGTGGATCGAAGCCTTCATCGTCGACGCAACATTGTTAGCTCCGCGCGCAACGAAATTAGCCAGACCGCGTGCAAAGTGTGAAGCCAAGCGCCGCCAATCCAACTTTCGCGCCGGCTAGCCGACCAGCCCGCTTGCGGTCGCGAGGCCCAGAAATGCAAGGAACCCCATCGAGTCGGTCACCATCGTCACGAACACTGACGACGCCACCGCCGGATCCTGCTCGAAGCGCTCGAGCGCGACCGGCACCAGCACCCCGGCCAGCCCCGCGATCAGGATGTTGGCGAGCATCGCCGCGGCGATCACCCCGCCGAGCGCGGCATCCTGGAACGCCGCGCCGATGCCGAGCCCGATCACCGCGGCGACGGTCAGCCCGTTGAGCAAGGCGATCGCGATCTCGCGTCGGATCGTCCGCAGCGTGTTCGATTGGGTGAGCTGGTTGGTGGCGAGCGCGCGCACCGTCACCGCCAGCGTCTGGGTGCCGGCATTGCCGCCGACTCCGGCGACGATCGGCATCAGCGCGGCGAGCACCGCCTTTTGCGCGATCGTCGCTTCGAAGAAGAACACGATCGTGGCGGGGACCAGCGCGGTGATCAGGTTGGTGATCAGCCAGCGCACCCGGCCCTTGTAGCTGTCGAGCACCGGCTCGTTGATGTCGCCTTCGCCCGCGCCGGACAGGCGGAGAATGTCCTCGCCGGCCTCTTCGGAGATGATGTGGACGACGTCGTCGACGGTGATCATGCCGACCAGCCGGCCGTTGCTATCGACCACCGCGGCGGAGATCAGCGCGTATTTCTGGAAGCGCAGCGCGACTTCTTCCTGGTCCATGTCGACCGGGATCAGCGTCTGCTCGCGCTTCATCACGTCCGACATCGAGACCGCGCGCGGGGTGCGCAGGATCCACGACAGCGCGCAGGTGCCGACCGGGTGGTGCGCCGGATCGACGACGAAGATCTCCCAGAAGTCGGTCGCCAATTCGTCGTGGCCGCGCAGATAGTCGAGCACGTCGCCGACGGTCCAATGCTCGGGCACCGCGATCAGCTCGCGCTGCATCAGCCGGCCGGCGGACTCCTCGGGGTAGGACAGAGCCTCCTCGATCGCGGCGCGGTCGTCGGGGTCGAGCGCGCGGAGCACCTCGCGCTGATCCTCGAAATCCATGTCCTCGATGATCGCGACGGCGTCGTCGGTATCGAGCTCGGCGGCGATGTCGGCGACCTGGTGGGGCTCGAGCGCGTCGACCAGCGCCTCGCGCACCCAGTCGTTCATCTCGGCGAGCACGTCGCCGTCGATCAGGCTGGAGATCGCCGCCGCCAGCGCCGGGCGCAGCTCGGCCGGGGTCAGCTCGACGAGATCGGCGATATCGGCAGGGTGGAGCGGGGCAACGCGGGCATGCGCGGTCTCGACATCGCCCGCCTCGACCGCCTCGAGCACCGCGCTGACGAATTCGGGCTTGAGCCGGTCGTCTTCGTCGAGCTCGCTCTCGGGCGGCTGCGCCTCGGGATGCAGTTCGGTCTCGCTCATCGTTCGACCTCCCTGTCGCGCCCGGCCGTGCCGCTCCGAACGCGGCGTCGTCCCCGTGCCAGTGCAGCGCGCGTGTTGCAAGCCAGTCGCAACCCGCCTAGGGCGCGCCCAACCCCCGGTTCATGGAGTAGACTATGTCGGCACCCAGCACGCTCGTCCTGACCCTCGACACCGGCGACGTCCGCATCAAGCTGCGCTCCGATCTGGCGCCGCAGCATGTCGAGCGGATCGCCAAGCTTGCCGACGAAGGCTTTTACGACGGCGTGGTCTTCCACCGCGTCATCGACGGCTTCATGGCGCAGGGCGGCGATCCCTCGGGCACCGGCATGGGCGGCTCGAAGGAGCCCAATCTGTCGCAGGAGTTCAATGCCGAGCCGCACGTCCGCGGCGTCTGCTCGATGGCGCGGACCAACGATCCGAACAGCGCCAATTCGCAGTTCTTCATCTGCCTCGACGACGCGACCTTCCTCGATCGCCAATATACCGTGTGGGGCGAAGTGACCGAAGGCATGGAGCATGTCGATGCGCTCCCCAAGGGCGAGCCGCCGCGTAATCCGGGCAAGATCGTCAAGGCGCGCACCGAGGCGTAAGCGCGAGGCTTGGCCCCGGCGAAAGCCGGGGTCCTCAGGCCGCGGACGGCAGGTCAGTCCCGCTCGGCCCCGATCGCCTCGATCAGCCAGTCGTGGAAGATCTTGACCGGACGCTGGCTCAGCGCGCGCGGCTTGCAGACGAACCAATAGCTGTAATGGCTCTCGACGGTGAGGTCGAAGAGCTGGACCAGCCGCCCGTCGCGCGCCGCCTCGAAATGCGATTCGAGCATGAACGCGACGCCTAGCCCCTGCGCCGCCGCCTCGAGCATCAGATTGCCCGAATCGAAATGATCGATCGCCGCCGGCTCGAGGTCGGGGAAGCCCGCTGCCGCGCGCCAGGCGGTGAAGGTCTCCGGCATGTCGCGATGGACCAGCGCAGTGAGCTTGGTAAGCTGCTCGGGACGCGTGATCGGCTCGGGCCCTTCGAGCAGCGACCGGGCGCCGATCACATGGACGCGGTTGCGATCGAGCCGCCGCGAATAAAAGCCCGGATCGATGTCGCGCGCGATGACGATCGCCGCATCGAGCCCATCGCCGAGGCGGGCTACGCCGTAGCCGGCGGTGTCAACATCGAGGTGAAGTTCGGGGAAGCGGCGCTTGAGCTCGGGGAGCCGCGGCAGCAGCTGCTGGGTGGCGTAGAGCGGCAGCACCCCGAGTCGTAGCCGCAGCAATTCGCCGCCGCTCGTCATCGCTTCGACCGCGTCGGTCATCGCGTCGAGCGCGGGGGCGATCATGCCGAGCAGCCGATCGCCATCGTCGTTGAGCCGCAACGCCTGATGACGACGCTCGAACAACGGCTTGCCGATGAACCGTTCGAGCGCCTGCACGCGGCGGCTGAGCGCCGGCGACGACAAGGCAAGCTCTTCGGCGGCGGCCTTGATCGAGCCGAGCCGAGCCACCTGTACGAATGCCTCGATCGCCGTGAGGGGTGGTAGCCTTCGCATTCTTCTTCTTGTGCAGTGCGTCACAGGGTTTGTCGAGCGCTGTCACGCGCGGTTCGCACGCGGTTTGTCTCGGCTGGTCTGACTATCCTGTAGAAACATGGTTGCAGGAAATGCAACTCAGCTCCGTATATTTCGCACTTGCACAAATCTTCGCCGCGCTGCACATAGAGCAGGCCTTTCAGGCATCCTCTCCTAAAACTTTCCCGGCGGGCCCTTGGCCCGCCATTTTTTTTGCCCCTCTCGCGGCACGGAACGGGCGTTCCTATGTTCCGCCCTTCATGCCTCAGAGGAATGGATAGTGGCGGACGACGAGACCAGAGGACGCAAGCTCCAGGTTGCCAACAGCCGGCCCGAGGACAGCGGCCGCGGCCTCGCACATATCCCGCGGTCGCTGATGGCGTCGCTCGGGCTCACCGAGGGCGACGTGATCGAGATCATCGGCAAGCGCGCTACCCCGGCCCGCGCGGTGCTGCCCTATACCGAGGACGAAGGGCTGGAGCTGCTCCGTATCGACGGGCTTCAGCGGGCCAACGCCGGCGTCGGCTCGGGCGATTTCGTCGAAATCCGCAAGGCGGTGTCGAAGCCGGCGACGCGGGTGGTGTTCGCTCCGGCGCAGGCAAATCTGCGGCTTCAGGGCTCGGCGCAGGCGCTGCAGCGCACCTTTTTCGGCCGGCCGCTCGCGCAGGGGGACACCGTCGCCACCGCCGGGCATCACCGCGTCGTCGATCCCAACGTCCAGCGCTGGGTCAGCGCCCCCGCCTATGCGCTGCAGGAGATCCGCCTCGCCGTGGTTTCGGCGACCCCCAAGGGCATCGTCCATATCGACGAGAATACCGAAGTCGAGCTGCGCCCCGAATATGAGGAGGCGTCGGAGAGCCGGCGCGCCGACGTCACCTATGACGATATCGGCGGCATGGCCGGGACGATCGATCAGCTGCGCGAGATGGTCGAGCTGCCGCTGCGCTATCCCGAGCTGTTCCAGCGGCTCGGCGTCGATCCGCCCAAGGGGGTGCTGCTCCATGGCCCGCCCGGCACCGGCAAGACCCGGCTGGCGCGCGCGGTCGCGAACGAGAGCGACGCGACTTTCCATCTGATCAACGGCCCCGAGATCATGGGCTCGGCCTATGGCGAGTCGGAAAGCCGGCTGCGCCAGGTGTTCGAGGAAGCCGCCAAGTCGGCGCCGTCGATCGTGTTCATCGACGAGATCGATTCGATCGCGCCCAAGCGCGGCCAGGTGACCGGTGAGGCCGAGAAACGGCTCGTCGCGCAGCTGCTGACGCTGATGGACGGGCTCGAGGCGCGCGCCAACATCGTCGTGATCGCCGCGACCAACCGGCCCGAGGCGATCGACGAGGCGCTGCGGCGCCCCGGCCGCTTCGATCGCGAGATCGTCGTCGGCGTCCCCGACGATCGCGGCCGCCGCGAAATCCTCGGCATCCACACCCGCGGCATGCCGCTGGCGGACGATGTCGACTTGGCCGAGCTCGCGCGCACTACCTATGGCTTTGTCGGTGCCGACCTCGCCGCGCTTACCCGCGAGGCCGCGATCGAATCGGTGCGGCGGATCATGCCGCGGCTCAATCTCGAGGACGGCAGCATCCCCGCCGAGGTGCTCGACACGCTTTCGGTGACGCGCGACGATTTCGTCGAGGCGATCAAGCGCGTCCAGCCGTCGGCGATGCGCGAAGTCATGGTGCAGGCGCCGCAGGTCCGCTGGGAGGATGTCGGCGGGCTCGACGATGCCCAGATGCGGCTCAAGGAAGGCGTCGAGCTGCCCTTGAAGGACCCCGATGCGTTCCGCCGCCTCGGCATCCGCCCGGCCAAGGGCTTCCTGCTCTATGGCCCGCCGGGCACCGGCAAGACCCTGCTCGCCAAGGCAGTGGCACGCGAGGCGGAGGCGAACTTCATCGCCACCAAGTCGAGCGACCTGCTCTCCAAATGGTATGGCGAGAGCGAGCAACAGATCGCCCGGCTGTTCGCGCGGGCGCGGCAGGTCGCGCCTTGCGTGATCTTCATCGACGAGCTCGACAGCCTCGTCCCCGCGCGCGGCGGCGGCTTGGGAGAGCCGCAGGCGACCGAGCGCGTCGTCAACACCATCCTCTCCGAGATGGACGGGCTCGAGGAGCTCCAGTCGGTGGTGGTGATCGGCGCGACCAACCGGCCCAACCTGATCGATCCCGCGCTGCTCCGCCCGGGCCGCTTCGATGAGCTGATCTATGTCGGCGTGCCCGACAAGGCCGGCCGCGAGCGGATCCTGCGCATCCAGACCGAGAAGATGCCGCTCGCGAGCGATGTCGATCTTGGGTCGATCGCCGAACAGACCCAGCGCTACACCGGCGCCGATCTCGAGGACGTGGTGCGCCGGGCCGGTCTGATCGCGCTCCGCGAATCGCTCCAGACGCGCGAAGTGACGATGGCGCATTTCGACGCGGCGCTGGCCGATTCGCGCGCCACCGTGACGATCGAGATGGAGCAGGAGTACGAGGCGATGTCGGGCCGGCTCAAGCAGCAGGCCTCGGCGATCCAGCCGCTCGGCTTCATTGCGCCGGGGATGCTCCATGGCCGGGGTCCGAAGGGCGCAGACTGAGCCAGCCGTAGACGAGCAGGCAGACGAGCGCGGCGGCCGCGGCCAGATAGGGCAGCGGCCGCCACAGCTCGTACATGCCGACGCCGAGTGAGGGGCCGAGCACGAACGCGGCGCCGTTGATCGACGTCACCTTGCCCGCCACCGACCCCTGCGCCGCCGCACCCACCGCGAGCGACGCGCCGGCAGTGAAACCCGGTCGCGCCAGCCCCATGCCGAGCGATGTGAGCGCATAGCCTAGCGCGATCCCGTAGAGCGAGGTCGCGCTCCCGGTCGCGACGCACCCGACCATGCCCAGCGCCGTACCCGCGAGCACCAGCGCGCGTGGCTTGAGGTCGAGCAGCGGGATCAGCCCCCATTGGGCGAGCAGCGCCGCGCCCGCCCCCATCATCAGCACCAGCCCGGTCGGCTCGAGCGCCGCCATCGGCGCGAGCGCGAGCCGGTCGATGATCAGGAATCCGATCGCCTGTCCGGTCATCGCCTGGGCATGGCCGATCACGAGCCCGCTGATCATCCAGCCGCGCACCCGCCGGTCGAAAACGCCGATCTTCTCGCTCGAAGACGCGGTCGCGGCGGTCACGGTCGCGCCGGTCGCCTGTCCGCCGATCGACGGATAGCTCGCCGCCGCCCCGTGCTCGAAGCCTTCGTCGCGCGGCAGCAGCCGCACCACTGCGATCCAGATCGCCGCGCCGATCGCCGCCGCAACGAAGGCGGGCCCGGCGAGTCCGATCTCGGGGCCCCCGCTCCAGAGCCGGCCGAGCACGAGATAGGGCGCGATCGCCGGGCCGAGGATGGTGCCGAGGCCGAACGCCGAGGCGATCAGGGTGAGCGCCTTGGTGCGTTCCTCCCGCGTGGTGCGTCCGGCGACGATCGCCTGCACCGCCGGCGGCGCCGCCGATCCGAAGATGCCGTAGATCACCCGCGCGACGATGAAGGCACCGAAGGTGGCGATCGGCCCGAGCACGCCGTTGATTCCGAGCGCGAGGAAGATCCCGCACAGCAGCAGCGACACGGTAAAGCCGGCGACGCCGAGCAGCACCATCGCGCGACGGCCGTGCCGGTCCGACCGATTCGCCCAGAACGGCGCGGCGATCACCCAGAGCAATGCCGAGACCGAGAACACCGCCGCCACCGCGCTGTCCGCAGCGCCCAGCGAGCGGCCGAGCGCCGGCAGCACCGATTGGAGCGCGGTGTTGCCCGCCGCGATGGCGAGCATCACCGTGAACAGCAGCGCGAACGTGCGATCGAAGCCGCGGACCTTCATGTCCGGACCCAGCCATAGCTGCGCGTGACGTCCGCGACGTGGAGCCGATACCATCGGTACCACCGCCCGCGCCCCGCCTCGCGCGTCGCGGCATGCTCGGGGTGGTTGCGCCACGCCACTGCGCTCGCCTCGTCGGCCCAATAGCTGAGCGTGATGCCGAGCCCGCCGGCGGAGACGCTGTCGATGCCGCGATAGCCCGGCTGCACCGCGGCGAGCCGGTCCATCACGTCGGCCGCCTCGGCATAGCCTTCGGCGTCGTCGCCGGTGCGTTCGGAGATGAACATCACCACCAGCTGCCCCGTGCGATCCTCGGCCATGCGCGCCTCCCTGCGTCGCGGTTCCGATAGGCACTTTGGTCGCGCGCGCAAACCCGCTACCGGCCCGGCGATGATCACCGACTGGCATTTCTACGCGCTGGCGATCCCCGCGGTGATCCTGCTCGGGCTCGCCAAGGGCGGATTTGCCGGCATGGGCGCGCTGTCGCTGCCGATGCTGACCTTCGCGGTCGATCCGGTGCGCGCCGCCGCGATCCTGCTGCCGATCCTGATCGCGCAGGACCTGGTCGGCGTCTGGGCCTTCCGGCGCAGCGTCGATTGGCCTTTGCTCGGCTGGATGATGCCGGGCGCCGTGCTCGGCATCTGGCTCGGCTATGCCTTTGCGGCCAGCGTTTCGCCGCTTGGCGTCATGGCGGCGGTCGGGGTGATCTCGATGCTGTTCGGCGCGTGGCGGCTATGGCTGGCGCGGCATCCGGTAAAGGGGCAGGCGGGGCGCTGGCCCGAATGGATGGGATCGCTGTTCGGTATAGCGTCGGGGTTCACCAGCCAGATCGCCCATGCCGGCCAGCCGCCTTTCCAGCTTTGGGTGCTGCCGCGCAATCTGCCGCGCGACGTGCTGATCGGCACCACCGCGGTGTTCTTCGCGGCGATCAACTGGATCAAGGTGCCGGCCTATGCAGCGCTCGGCCAGTTCACCCGCGCCAATCTGCTGACCGCCGCGGCGCTGCTGCCGCTGGCGCTGGCGTCGACGCTCGCCGGGGTGTGGCTGGTCCGCCGCATCGCGCCCGAGCGTTTCTACACCGCGATCTACTGGCTGATGATCCTCGTCGGCGCCGCGCTGGTGTGGGAAGCGCTGGCCTGACCCCTCCCTTGAGGGAGGCGGAAATATCAGTCGAAGAGCGATGAGACCGAGCTTTCGTCGGCGATCCGCCGGACCGCCTCGGCGAGCAAGGGCGCGATCGTCAGATGGCGGATCTTGGTGCTGTCGGCGATCACCGCGTGATTGCCGATCGAGTCGGTGATCACCAGCTCGCGCAGCGCCGAGGCGTCGACTCGCGCCACCGCGCCGCCCGAAAGCACGCCATGGGTACAATAAGCCACCACGTCCTCGGCCCCCGCCGCGCGCAGCGCCGCGGCGGCGTTGCACAAGGTGCCGGCCGAATCGACGATGTCGTCGATCAGGATGCAGAAGCGCCCCTCGACCTGGCCGATGATGTTCATCACCTCGGACTCGCCCGGCCGCTCGCGGCGCTTGTCGACGATCGCCAGCGGAGCGTTGTCGAGCCGCTTGGCGAGCGCACGGGCGCGGACCACGCCGCCGACGTCGGGCGAGACGACCATCCATTGCTTGCCCGGAAACCGCGTCGTGATGTCGGCCGACATCACCGGGGCGGCGAACAGGTTGTCGGTGGGAATGTCGAAAAAGCCCTGGATCTGGCCGGCGTGGAGATCGACCGACAGCACGCGATTGGCGCCCGCGGTGGTGATCAGGTTCGCCACCAGCTTGGCCGAGATCGGGGTGCGCGGCCCCGGCTTCCGGTCCTGACGGGCATAGCCGAAATAGGGGAGCACCGCGGTGATCCGCTTGGCCGATGCGCGGCGCAGCGCATCGATCATGATCAGCAGCTCCATCAGATTGTCGTTGGCCGGATAGCTGGTCGACTGGAGCACGAAGACGTCCTCGCCGCGGACATTCTCGAGGATCTCGACGAAGATCTCCTCGTCGGCGAAGCGACGGACATTGGCCTGGGTCAGCGGAATCTCGAGATAGTCCGCGATCGCGCTGGCAAGCGGCATGTTCGAATTGCCGGCCATCAACTTCATATGCGCGCGCTCCGTCCGCTGGTCCCTGCGCTCCCCTTAGGACGGCGAACGGCCGAGGCAAAGGGGCATTGCCGCTCGCGCATGCCCGGCCTAGTCGGCAGGCCATGACGGTCACCACCCGCTTCGCCCCCAGCCCCACCGGCACGCTTCACGTCGGCAATCTGCGCACCGCGCTCCACAACTGGATGTTCGCACGGGCGCGGGGCGGACGCTTCCTGCTGCGCATCGACGATACCGATCAGGCACGCTCGGAGGAGCGGCACGTCGACTCGATCCGCGCCGATCTCGCCTGGCTCGGGATTGCGCCCGATGGCGAGGAACGCCAGTCGGCGCGGTTCGAGCGCTACGAGGCGCGCTTTGCCGAGCTCGTCGTCGCCGGCCGCGTCTATCCCGCCTACGAGACCGCGCAGGAACTCGAGCTCAAGCGCAAGATCCTGCTCGGGCGCGGGCTGCCGCCGGTCTATGATCGCGCCGCGCTCGCGCTGGGCGAGGACGACAGGGCGAAGCTCGAAGCCGGGGGCGTCCGGCCGCACTGGCGCTTCAAGCTCGACCACGAGGCGCCGATCGCATGGGACGATCTCGTCCGCGGACCGCAGCGCTTCGATCCCGGGACGATGAGCGATCCGGTCATCCGCCGCGCTGACGGCTCGTGGCTCTACCTCTTCCCTTCGGTGGTCGACGATATCGACATGGCGATCACCCACGTCGTGCGCGGCGAGGACCATGTCTCGAACACCGCGACCCAGCTCCAGATGTTCGACGCGCTGGGCAGCGCGCCGCCGGCCTTCGCGCACGAGGCGCTGCTGACCGGCAACGAAGGCAAGCTGTCGAAGCGGCTCGGCTCGCTCGGGGTCGACCATTTCCGCGACGCCGGGATCGAGCCGCAGGCGCTGATCGCTTTGCTCGCGCGGATCGGCACCAGCGATCCGGTGGAGCCGCATGTCGATCCGGCGCCGCTGATCGCGGGGTTTGATTTCGGCAGGTTCGGGCGCGCGCCGGCGCGGTTCGACGAGGCCGAGCTCGCCCAGCTCAACGCCCGCATCGTCCATCAGCTCGATTTCGCCCAGGTGGCGAGCCGGCTGCCCGACGGTATGACGTCAACGGCATGGGAGGCGATCCGCCCCAATCTCTCGACCGTGGCCGAGGCGGGCGACTGGTGGCGCGTGGTCGAAGGGCCGGTCGAGCCCGCCGAGCTTGCGCCCGAGGACCGCGCCTATCTGGCGCAGGCCGCGACGCTGGCCGCCGAAATCGACTGGTCCGCCGATCCGTGGCACGCGCTCACCGGCGCGCTCAAGCAGGCGAGCGGCCGCAAGGGCAAGCCGCTGTTCCTGCCGCTGCGACTCGCGCTGACCGGGCGCGAGCACGGGCCGGACATGGCGGCGCTGCTCCCGCTGATCGGCCGCGCGCGCGCGCTCGCCCGCCTGAACGCAGCCGCGGGATGACACCCGACAGGCGCCCCTGAAGATGCGCGAGGGAAGCTGTTTACGAATGCAATGTTACGTTGTATCATCACGGAAACCGGCGCCAGACCGGCACAGCAGATGGAGAGCAACGCCATGTATGCCGAACATCGATATGCACCGCGCCAGTCGCGCGTCGTCAGCCTCGGAGGCGCCTTTCTGATCAACGGCGCGATCATCGGGGGGATGCTGTTCTACCTCGCCCCGCAGTTCGTTCCCAAGGAACCGCCAGTCGTCCTGACGACGACCAACGTGCCGATCCCGCCCGAGCCCAAGCCGATCGAGGAGCCCGAGCCGCGTCCCACCAGCGAGCGGGTGCCGACCACGCCTCCGCCCCACGCTCCCCCTCCGCGCGTTCCGACGGCCAGCGACAACCCCGTCGTCACCACACCGGTCATCTACGAGCCGGTGCTGCCGCGGTCCGAGCCCAATCCGGGGCCGACCTATGTTCCCGAAGCGACGCCGCCCTTGCCGCCGCTGCTCACCGCCGTGCGGGATCCGCGCTTCGCCCGCGACTTCCAGCCTCCCTATCCTGCCGCCGAGCTGCGCGCCCAACGCAGTGGCGTGGTCCAGATCAAGGTGCTGATCGGCACCGACGGTCGGGTCAAGGCGGCGGAGCCGATCAGTGCGACCAGCGACGCCTTCTTCGAATCGACCCGGCGTCAGGCGCTGTCGAAATGGCGCTTCAAGCCGGCGACCCGCGGCGGGGTGCCGCAGGAGATGTGGAAGACCTTGAGCGTGCGCTTCACGATCGAGGATCAGTGATCTGAACGCCGGCGATCGCCTCGCCGGCCGGCGCGGGGGTTTGCCCTGGAGCCCCCGCGTCCTTATCTTCGCGTCGACATGACCTTTCTCAAGCGATTCTCGCCGGTAGCCGCCTATCGCGACCTGCGTTTCTTCCTCGCGGCACGCAAGCGCCACGAGATCGGCTTCCTGGCGCTTGCCCTCGCGCTGACGCTGCTGATCCTCTGGGCGTTCGTGAAGGACTCGCATTTCGAGAAGCCGTACGAACGCAACATCGTCTATGTCGAGCAATGGCCGATCACGCGCACCGACGCGCAGATCCGCGCGCAGCAGAAGATCGATCAGGCCAAGCGCAACATCGAGAAGGCCGAGCTCGAGAAGAAGCGGCAGAAGCGCCAGGCCGAGTTCAAGCGGCTCAACGACAAGCTCGAATCGTGGGGCTTCTGAGCGACGCGCGCTGGATCGGCGCGGCGCTCGCTTTATCCGAAAGAACCCGCGGGCGGACCGCACCCAATCCCAATGTCGGCTGCGTGCTGGTCAAGGACGGGCGCGTCGTCGGGCGCGGCTGGACGCAGCCCGGCGGGCGGCCGCACGCCGAGGCGATGGCGCTCTCGCAAGCGGGCGAAAAGTCGCGCGGCGCGACTTGCTACGTCACCCTCGAGCCCTGCGCGCATGTTTCGCCGCGCGGACCCGCCTGCGCCGATCTGCTGGTCGCGGCGGGCGTCGCACGCGTCGTGATCGCGCTGGGCGACCCCGATCCGCGCACCAACGGACAGGGCGCGGCCCGGCTGCGGAACTCCGGGATCGAAGTGATCGAGGATGTCGCGCCCGAAGCGGCGCGCGCGGCGATGCCGGGGTTTCTCACCCGCCTCGCCAAGGCGCGCCCGTTCGTCACCCTCAAGCTCGCCACCTCGCTCGACGGGCGCATCGCCTTGCCTTCGGGCGAGAGCCGCTGGATCACCGGCCCGGAGGCGCGCGCCCACGCCCATCTCGAACGCGCCCGGCACGAGGCGATCCTCGTCGGCCGCCGCAGCTGGGAGATCGACCGGCCCAGGCTCGACGTCCGCCTGCCCGGGCTCGAGACGCGCGCGCCGCGCCGGCTGGTTCTGTCCGCGACCGGGGGCGTGGCGAGCCCTGCCCATATCGCCGATCTTGAAGGCGTCGATCATCTCCTCGTCGAAGGCGGCGCGGATACGGCCGCCGCCTTCCTGCGCGCCAGCCTCGTCGATCGCCTGCTGCTCTATCGCGCGCCCATCCTGATCGGCGCCGGCAAGTCCGCGCTCGGCGACATCGGGCTCGCCGATCTCGCCGCCGCGCATGGCCGCTGGCGGGTTACCGACACGCGGATGCTTGGCAGCGACCGACTCGAAGTCTACGCGAGCGGCTAACATGTTCACTGGAATCGTCACCGATATCGGCACCGTCGCTGCCGCCGGCCAGCAGGGCGACCTGCGCGTCGAGGTTTCCACGGGCTATGAGACCGACACGATCGATCTCGGCGCGTCGATCGCCTGTTCGGGCGTGTGCCTGACGGTGGTCGACAAGGCGCCGGGCCGGGTCGCTTTCGATGTCTCGGCCGAGACCGTATCGCGCACCGCGCCCGGCATGTGGCGCGAGGGCCGCCGTCTCAATCTGGAGCGTGCGCTGCGGCTCGGCGACGAGCTTGGCGGGCACATCGTCACCGGCCATGTCGACGGCATCGGAACGGTCATCGAATGGCGTGAGGAAGGCGGCTCGCACCGGCTGACGATCGCGGCCGATCGGGCGCTTGCGCCTTACGTAGCGGCCAAGGGCTCGATCACCGTCGACGGGGTCTCGCTCACCGTCAATTCGGTCGAGGACACCGCATCGGGGGTCGACCTCCACCTGAACATCATTCCCCACACCGCTGCCGTCACTACCTTTGGCGGCATCGCGGTCGGGCAGGCCGTCAATCTCGAGATCGACGTGCTCGCCCGGTATTTGCAGCGCATGGAGGCGCTTCGTGGCAAAGCCTGAACTCGCGCACGAACTCGGCCGCCTCAAGCACGGCTTCCTCTCCTCGCCCGAGGAATTGATCGACGAGGCGCGCAACGGCCGCATGTTCATCCTCGTCGACGACGAGGATCGCGAGAACGAGGGCGATCTCGTCATCCCCGCGCAGATGGCGACTCCCGATGCGATCAACTTCATGGCGCGGTTCGGCCGCGGGCTGATCTGCCTCGCCATGGCCAAGACGCGGGTCGACCAGCTCGGACTCGATCTGATGTCGCGCAACAACGGCACCCGCCACGAGACCGCCTTCACCGTCTCGATCGAGGCGCGCGAGGGCGTCACCACCGGCATCTCCGCCGCCGATCGCGCGCGCACCATCTCGGTCGCGATCGACGCCTCGCAGGGCAAGGACGCGATCGTCACCCCCGGCCATGTCTTCCCGCTCGTCGCCCGCGACGGCGGCGTTCTCGTCCGCGCCGGCCACACCGAGGCCGCGGTCGACATCGCCCGTCTCGCCGGGCTCAACCCGGCCGGCGTGATCTGCGAGATCATGAAGGACGACGGGACGATGGCGCGGATGGACGACCTCGTCGCCTTCGCCCAGCTCCACAATCTCAAGATCGGCACGATCCGCGATCTGATCGCCTATCGCCGCCGCCACGACCATCTCGTCGAAAAGCGCGCCGAGGCGCGGTTCACCAGCGACTGGGGCGGCGAATGGACGGCGTTGACCTTCTGGAACAAGGCGACCGAAAGCGAGCAGGTGGCACTGGTCAAGGGCCGCATCGATCCGTCGAAGCCGACGCTGGTCCGCATGCACGCGCTCTCGCCGTTCAGCGACATCTTCGGCGAGGGCGGGACGCGCGGCGGGCTGCTCAAGCGCTCGATGCAGATCATCGGCGACGAAGGCGCCGGCGTCGTCGTCGTGATCAACAAGCCGCGCTCGGACCAGTTCAGCGTCGCGCTGCAGGCGAAGGCGGGCACCCTCGCTCCCAAGGACATGGAGGAGTTGCGCGACTATGGCGTCGGCGCGACGATCCTCACCGAACTCAGCGTGCAGGACATGATTCTGCTCACCAATACCCACCACACGCTTGTGGGACTCGACGGCTACGGCCTGTCGATCGTCGGCGAGCGTCCGATCGATCCGGAGAATTAATGGCCCGCGTCCTTATCGTCGAAGCCCGCTTCTATGCGCACCTCAACGACATGCTGCTCGATGGCGCGCGCACCGCGCTGCAGGAGGCGGGGCACGATTATGAAGTGGTCACGGTCCCCGGCGCCCTCGAAGTACCCGGCGCGATCGCGCTCGCCGTCGAGACCGGCCAGTACGACGCCTATGTCGCGCTCGGCATCGTGATCCGCGGCGAGACGTACCATTTCGAGATCGTCGCTGGCGAAAGCGCGCGCGGACTGATGGCGCTGGCGCTGGACGGCATCCCGATCGGGAACGGCATCCTCACCGTCGAGGACGAGGCGCAAGCGCTGGCCCGTGCCGATGCGGCGCAGAAGGACAAGGGCGGCGAGGCCGCCAGGGCGGCGCTGGCGATGCTCGCGCTCAAGAGCCGGTTCGGCTGAACGTGATGCAGCCGCCGCCCTCCCGCTACAAGGTGGTGGAGCGCGGACGCCGGCTGGAAGTGATCGACACGCGGACGGGCAAGCCCGCTTCTTCTTCTGTTCCCCTCCCGCTTGCGGGAGGGGCCAGGGGCGGGAACGATCTGCGACGCGGGCGGAACGACGATTTGACGGCCCCTCCTGCGAGCGGAAGGGGAGCGCAGCGGGGAAGCGCCGGGATCGACTCCAGCAGCTTCACCACCAGGGCGTGGTTCGACGACAAGGCGCCGCGCACGATCCGGCTGAACTACGCCAATCGGGCGCGGCTGCTCAATCTCCGCTGGATCGTCGCGCTGGCCGTCGCCTTGCTCGTCGTGGCGAGCTTCTGGTTCTGGCCGCTGGCGATCATGCTCGCCTTCGCGCTGGCGTTCGGCCCGAAGCTGCGGGCGCAGCTCCGGGCCGCCAGCACCCGCTGGCTCGACGGGCTCGATCAGGCCGCCTGAGAATCGTCCCAGCGCGGATAGTCGATATAGCCCTCGGCACCGCCGATATAGAACAGCTCCTCGCGCTGCGGATTGAGCGGCAGCTTCTCGGCGAGCCGGACCGGCAGGTCCGGGTTTGCGAGGAACGGCCGGCCATACGCGATCGCATCGGCCTCGCCGGCGTCGAGTGCGGCCTGCGCATCGTCGGCGTGATAGTCTGAATTGAGCACCAGCGGCCCCTTGAACACCTTGCGCATCGCCGGATGCACCGGCGGCTGGTCGGGCAGCCCCCGAGTGCCATCGGGACGCGGCTCGCGCAGCTCGAGAAAGGCGATGCCGATCTCGTCGAGCTTCGCCGCCGCGGCTTCGAACAGAGGCGCCGGGTTGCTGTCGTTGACGCCTTGCACCTCGCCATTGGGCGACAAGCGCACCCCGGTGCGGTCGCCGCCGACCGTGTCGACCACGCGGCGAGTCACCTGATCGAGCAGGCGGATACGGTTTTCGATCGACCCGCCATATTCGTCGTCGCGGAAGTTCGAATTGTCGCGCAGGAAGGCGTCGATCAGATAGCCGTTGGCGGCATGGACCTGCACGCCGTCGAAGCCGGCGCGGATCGCGTTGTTCGCGGCCCGCGCATAATCGTCGAGCAACCCTGGGATTTCGTCGGTGCGCAGCGGGCGAGCCTGCGCATAAGGCCGCTTGATCTCGCCGCTATCCTCCGCCGGATAGGTCCGCACACTGCCCGGCGCAGTGTTCGCGGATGCCGATACCGGCGCCTCTCCGCCGAGAAAGTCCGGATGGACCAGCCGCCCCATGTGCCAGAGCTGCGCGACGATTTTGCCGCCCGCTTCGCGCACCGCGGCGACCACCGGCTTCCACGCTTCGACCTGCTCCTCGCTCCACAGCCCCGGGGCATAGGCCCAGCCGAGACCCTGCTGGCTGATCCCGGTCGCCTCGGAGATGATCAGCCCCGCGCCCGCGCGCTGGGCGTAGTAATCGGCCATGATCGGAGTGGGAACGTGCCCCCGGGTCGCTCGGCCGCGGGTCAGCGGCGCCATCAGGATGCGGTTCTTGGCGTGGATCGCGCCGAAATCGATCGGATCGAACAGGCTGGGCATGGGGAGATGCGTCCCTTTCTTGTTGTGACCCGCGCCAGATAGGGCGCTAGAGGGCGCCATGCAGGACGTGCGCTCCCCAAGGAAAACTATCGCGGTGCGAAGCCATGCGGCAACGGCGCTCGCGGCGCTGGTAGTCGCCAATATCGCGCTCGCCTTCGGCCCGTTGTTCGTCCGCATCGCCGATGTCGGCCCGGTCGCGGCGGGCTTCTGGCGGATCGCGCTGGCGACGCCGGTGCTGCTCGGCGCCTCGATGCTGATCGGCGAGCGCCCGTTCACGGCGTCGCGCGGGCTTTGGGGCGTGCTCGCGCTTGCCGGGCTTGCCTTCGCCGCCGATCTCGCGAGCTGGCATATCGGCATCGGCTATACCACGCTCGCCAACTCGACCCTGTTCGGCAATTCGGCGACCCTGATCTTCCCGATCTACGGCTTCGTCGTCGCGCGCCTGTGGCCGACGCGCGTCCAGGGACTGGCGCTGCTGCTCGCCGCGCTCGGCGCGGGGCTGTTGATGGGGCGTTCGGCGAGCCTGTCGCGCGAGCATCTGATCGGGGATCTCTTCTGCCTGCTCGCCGGCGTGCTCTACGCGGTCTATTTCGTGCTGATGGCGCGCGCGCGCGAACGGCTCGCGCCGGTGCCCGCGCTGGCGCTGTCGTCGCTCGCCTCGATCCCGCCGCTGCTGATCCTCGCGCTTGCGCTGGGCGAGCAGATCTGGCCGGACAATTGGGGTCCGCTGATCGCGCTCGCCGTGGTCAGCCAGCTGATCGGGCAGGGCTGCATGATCTATGCGCTGGGGCATCTCACCCCGCTCGTTGTAGGCATCGGGCTGCTGATCCAGCCGATCGTCGCGGCGGCGCTCGGCTGGATGGTGTTCGACGAGAAGCTCGCCGCCGCCGATGCCGTCGGGGCGGTGCTCGTCGCGATTGCGCTGGTGCTGGTGCGCCAGGGGAGCGCCAAGCCGCTTGCACGCGGCGACGAGGCGCCTAAATCGGCATGATGGACCTCGCAGACGCAACGCTCGACGAACTTCGCGAGGCGCTCGCGCCCGTGGTCGCCGCCAACGCCGCGTTCGACGGCTGGAACGGCGATGCGCTGGACTCGGCGGCCGACAGCCGCGGAGTCGATCGTGATGTCGCCCGGCTGGCCTTTTCGGGCGGCGCGGTGACGATGATCGACGCGTGGTTCGCCAGCGTCGACCGCGACATGGCCGCGCGCCACACCCCCGAGGCGCTCGCCGCGATGAAGATCCGCACCCGGATCACCGCGCTGGTCGAAGCGCGGCTCGACATCCTCGCCGTCAATCGCGAGGCGCTGCGCCGCGCGGTGGCGATTCTCGCCATGCCGCAGAATGTCGCGCGCGCGGCGCGGCTCGGCTGGCGCTCGGCGGACGCGATGTGGCGCCTCGCCGGCGACACCGCGACCGACTATAATCATTACACCAAGCGCGCCCTGCTCGGCTCGATCTACGCCGCGACGATCGCGGTGTTCCTGCAGGACGACAGCGAAGGCCATGCCGATACCCGCGCGTTCCTCGCCCGCCGGATCGAGGACATCATGAAGTTCGAAAAGGCCAAGGCCGGGTTTCTCGCCCGCACGGCCAACCGCCCGAGCCTGTCGCGCTTCATCGGCCGGCTGCGCTATCCGGTGGTTTGAGCCTCCGTCCGATCCCCTACTAGCGCCGGGCCTCCGCAATTGATAATGACTCGCAGCATGAACGTCGCCGCTGCGATTCCCCAGCCCATCCGGCTTGCCCATCTGCCCCGCCATGCCCCCGGGACGGTGGCCGCGGTCGACTGGCAGGCGCTTTCCGAGCCCGAGGGCCGGCGCCTGCGCGAGCTGGGTCTCGATGAAGGCGTTGAAGTCGAGCTGCTGCATCGTTCGGGCCTGCTCGGCGGCGGGCCGGTCGCCTGCCGGATCGGCCGTATGACCGTGGCGCTGCGCCGCCACGTCGCTGCCGCGATTCACGTCTTCCCGAACAGCAGCCGATGAACCAGGCCCCGCTGGTTGCGCTGGTCGGCAACCCCAATGCCGGCAAGAGCGCGCTGTTCAACGCGCTGACCGGCGCGCGCCAGAAGGTCGGCAATTATCCCGGCGTCACCGTCGAGCGCCACGCCGGCCGCATGGCTTTGCCCGATGGCCGGCCGGTCGAGTTGCTCGATCTGCCCGGCGCCTACAGCCTCGATCCGTCCTCGCCCGACGAGCAGGTGACCCGCGACGTGCTGTTCGGCCGCCAGGCCGGCGAGCGGCTGCCCGATGCGATCGTCACCGTGGTCGACGCCTCGAACCTCGACAACCATCTCCGCTTCACGCTTCAGCTGATTGCGCTGGGCCTGCCGATCGTCGTCGCGCTCAACATGGTCGATCTCGCCGAGCGCGACGGCCTGAAGCTCGATCCCGAGGCGCTCGAGCGCGAGCTCGGCGTGCCGGTGGTGCCCACCGTCGCGGTGCGCAAGCGCGGGCTCGATGCGCTCAAGGAGCGGCTCGGCGAAGTCGTCCGCACCGTCCATGCGGTGCGGCCAGGGGCGGGCGTCCAGCACGATATCGTCGTCCTGCAACGCCGCGCCCGCCAGATCGCGACCGCAGTGACTGTCTCCGAAACCGCCGCGCGACGCTGGACGCACCGGCTCGACGCCGTTGCTTTGCATCCGGTGTCCGGGCCGATCCTGTTATTGGGTCTGATGTTCGTGATGTTCCAGGCGGTGTTCGCCTGGTCGGAAGCGCCGATCGGCTGGATCGAATCGCTGATGGCGATGCTCGGCGGTGCGATCGGCGATGCCTTGCCGCAGGGCGTGCTGCGCTCGCTGCTGGTTGACGGCGTGATCGCCGGCGTCGGCGCGGTCGTGGTGTTCCTGCCGCAGATCCTGATCCTGTTCGCGTTCATCCTCGTGCTCGAGGCGACCGGCTATATGGTCCGCGCCGCCTTCCTGATGGATCGGGTGATGGCGAGCGTCGGCCTGTCGGGCCGGGCCTTCATCCCGCTTCTTTCGAGCTTCGCCTGCGCGGTGCCGGGGATCATGGCGACCCGCACGATCTCGGACGAGAAGGACCGGCTCACCACGATCCTGATCGCGCCCCTGATGACCTGTTCCGCGCGCTTGCCGGTCTACACGATCATCATCGGCGCGCTGATTCCGGATCGTGCGGTGTTGCCGGGCGTCGGGCTGCAGGGGCTGGTACTGTTCGCCCTCTATGTGATGGGGATCGTCGGGGCGTTTTGCGCGGCGCTGGTGCTCCGTCGCACCGTCACCAGGGGTGCGACTTCGGGCTTCATGATGGAAATGCCCAAATATCAGCTGCCACGGCTGCGCGATATCGGGCTCGGGCTGTGGCAGCGTGCCGAAATCTTCCTCAAGCGCGCCGGCACGATCATCCTGCTGACCACTGTGGTTTTGTGGGCGCTGTTGAGCTTCCCCAAGCCGCCCGAGGGCAGCAACGTCTCGCAGGTCGATTATTCGATCGCCGGCCGGATCGGCAACGGACTCGAGACCGTGGTGGCGCCGATCGGCTTCAACCGCGACATCGCGCTCGCCTTGATTCCCGCAATGGCGGCGCGCGAAGTCGCGGTCGCGGCGATCGGCACGGTCTACGCGGTCGACAATCCCGACGATGCCGCGGGCGACGCGACGATCCGCGAGAATCTCCGCGCCAACTGGACGCTGCCGACTGCGCTCGCCTTCCTGATGTGGTTCGTGTTCGCGCCGCAATGCATCTCGACGATCGCAGTGACCCGGCGCGAGACCAATGGCTGGCGCTGGCCGGCATTCATGGTCGGCTATCTGTTCGCGCTCGCTTATGTCGCGGCGGGGATCACCTATTGGAGCGCAGTGGGGCTGGGGCTCTAGTCGCGCTTCGCATCGTCGAGCAGGCGGGTCAGCTTCGCCGTCTCGGCCGCGTCCGCGTGCTTCTGTGCTCTGGTCCGGCCGAAGCGCGCGCGGTTCTCCTCGGCCTGCGCGGACTTGTCCACACGTGCCTTCGCCTTGCGCGCCTTGTTCAGGTTGATGATCTCGGCCATCGATACTACCCTGTCCGTTCACCTTCTCATTATCGATATCACAGCGGAGTTTCCATGGCCGGCAGCGTCAACAAGGTCATCCTCGTCGGCAATCTCGGCCGCGATCCCGAAGCGCGCAGCTTCCAGAATGGCGGCAAGGTGGTCGAACTCCGCATCGCCACGTCGGAGAGCTGGAAGGATCGCAACTCGGGCGAGCGCAAGGAAAAGACCGAGTGGCATACGGTTAAGGTCTTCAACGAAGGCCTCGCCAACGTCGCCGAGAAATATCTGCGCAAGGGCAGCAAGGTCTATATCGAGGGCGCGCTGCAGACGCGGAAGTGGCAGGACCAGTCGGGCGCCGACCGCTATTCGACCGAGATCGTGCTGCAGGGCTTCAATTCGGTGCTGACGATGCTCGACGGCGCGCCGGGCCAGGGCGGCGGCGCGGGACGCAGCAGCGGTGGCGGCGGCGATGACTGGGGCGCCGGCGGGGGCGATGAATTCTCGGGCCAGTCCTCGAGCCGCGGCGGCGGTGGGGGCGGCAATTTCAACGGCGGCGGTCAGAAGAGCGGCGGTAATTTCGGCGGAGGCTTTCCCGACGATCTCGATGACGACGTGCCCTTCTGAGCAACTTGCAGCCCCTCCGCATCGTTACGCCCTGGAAGGGGATGACGATGCGCCATCTGACCGCGAGTTCCGCACTGCTCCTCGCCGCCTGCGGAGGCGGTGCGTCGACCGAGACGACCAACGATCCGACCGGCCAGAATGTCGCCGCGGCTGCCGCCAATGGCACCCCGGCGGCGATTGCCGCGGCGGCCGATTGCTCGAACAAGCCCGATTTCGTCCCCGTCTATGAAGGCGCGCAGGTAACCACCTGCGTGTCGAGCGCCGACGGCACGCCCCGCCATGTCAGCGGCACGATCGTCTATCTCGTCAAGGCGCCGCCGGGCGAAGTGCTGGGCTGGTCGCGGGCGCAGGCCAACGCTTCCGGCCTGGGCCAGCGGCTGTCGACGCCGACGATGTATTCGGCGGGCGAGCAATCGAAGCGCAGCGTCATGGTCGTGGTCGAGGCGATGAACGGCGGCACCCGCGCCACGGTCAACTGGGGCAGCGGCGTCTAGCCTTCGACGATCTCGGCCACGCCGAACTTCCCGGCCTGGTAGTCGGCAAACGCCTGACGGATTTCCTCGACGCTGTTCATCACGAACGGGCCGTGCGCGACGATCGGCTCCTCGATCGGCTCGGCATGGCCGAACAGGAACAATGCGGCTTCGGACGCTGCGATCGTCACGCTGTCGCCCTCGCTCAGCTGCGCCAGTTCGAACGGACGCAGCTGCCGCCCCGCCACTTCGATCCCGCCGCGCGCCACATAGAGAAACACGTCGCGCCCGCTCAGCCCGTCGAAGGTCAAGCGCGCGCCGGGTCGCGCCTCGACCCAGCTCAGGAACACGCCGGTGAGCGAGTCGATCGGCCCCGCTTGCTCTCGCCACCTGCCCGAGACGAGATGCACGGTCGCCGCATCTGTCTCGATCGCCGGAATCCCGTCCGCCTGCACGCCGACATAGCGCGGCGCGGTCATCTTGAGCCGCGCCGGCAGGTTGAGCCACAGCTGGAGGATCTCCATCGGCCCGCCGTCGCGCTTGAAATCGGCCGGCGACACCTCGGCATGGACGATGCCGCGCCCCGCGGTCATCCACTGCACCCCGCCCGCGCGAATGACGCTCTCATGCCCCGCCGAATCGGTATGCGCGAGCTCGCCGTCGAGGATGAAGGTCACCGTCTCGAAGCCGCGATGCGGATGCGGCCCGAACGGCAGCCCGCGATTGTTCGGAGGATAGCCTTGCGGGCCATGATGGTTGAGGAAAAGGAATGCGCCGACATTCTCGACACCGGGCCCCGGCACCGGCCGTCTCGTCACCAGATCGCCGATATCGTCACGATAGGCCGCGTGGACGGAGGTGACTTTACGTTCGCTCATCGGTCCTTCCGCAGCAGGAACACGGCATGCTCGGCGAACAGATTGGCGAAGGCCGAGCCGGTGCGCTGGTCGCCCGACAGGAACCAGCATTCCTCGACAACGATCCCGCGCGCCTTCACCAAAGCGCGGAAATCGTCGACCGTGACGTGGTGGATGTTGGGCGTCGCATACCAGGCGATCGGCAGCAGCCGCGTCACCGGCATCCGCCCGCCGAACAGCAGCGACCCGCGCACCCGCCAGTGCGCGAAGTTCGGGAACGACACGAACGCCCGCCGGCCGATCCGCAGCAATTGATCGAGCACCCAATCCGGCCGCCGCGTCGTCTGCAGCGTCTGGCTGAGGATCGCATAGTCGAAGCTGGCATCGGGATAGTCGGCGAGATCGCTGTCGGCGTCGCCCTGCACCACCGACAACCCCCGCGCCATCGCCACGGAAACGTCCGCCGGATCGAGCTCGAGCCCGCGGGCGTCGCAGCCGCGCTGGTCGCGCAATGCCGCCATCAGCGCGCCATCGCCGCAGCCGACATCGAGCACGCGCGTCACCGGCTGAACGTTGGCGGCGATGATGGCGAGGTCCGGGCGCAACGCCGGCGGCGTATCACTGATAGCGTTCATCGCGAGTAGATATCCGGAATGTCGCGGACCATCAGCCGGTCCGGGTGCGGATAGGCCTCCCAGCCCAGCTTGGCGTAGAGCGGCTGCATGTCGCGGGTGAACAATGCCCAGCGGCGCAGGCCCTGAAGCTGGGGATGATCCTCGAGCGCTTCGAGCATCTGCTGGGCAAGCCCGCGCCCGCGATGCCGCTCCAGCACGAACACGTCGGCGAGATAGGCGAAGGTCGCGCGATCGGTGATGACGCGCGCGAAGCCGACCTGCTCGTCGTCGTCATACGCCCCGACGCACAGCGAATTGGCGACAGCGCGGGCGACGACGTCGCGCGGGATTCCCTCCGCCCAATAGGAGCGGACCAGATAGCCATGGATGACGTCGAGCTGCTGGTCCTCGGGATCGAACGAGATGCGATAGTTCATGGCCGGCCCCCGGCGCCGAGGAACCCCGCGATCACCCGGTCGAGCTCGGGATTCTCGAGCAGGAAGGCGTCGTGCCCGAACGGCGATTTGAGCTCGACGAAGCTCACCGGCGCGCCGGCGGCGTTGAGCGCGTGGACGATCGTGCGCGATTCGCCGGTCGGATAGAGCCAGTCGGTATCGAAGCTGACGAGGCAGAAGCGGGTGTCGCCGGTAAAGGCGTTCGCCAGCGTGCCATTATGCTCCTCGGCAAGATCGAAATAGTCGAGCGCGCGGGTGATATAGAGGTAGGAGTTGGCGTCGAAGCGGTCGACGAAGCTCAGCCCCTGGTGGCGCAGATAGCTCTCGACCTGGAAATCGGCGTCGAAGCCGAAAGTCTTGGAGTCGCGGCTCTGCAGCTTCCGGCCGAACTTGGCGGTCAGCCCGGCCTCGGAGAGATAGGTGATGTGCGCCGCCATCCGGGCGACCGCGAGCCCCGATACCGGCGGGTCATTGTCGGCGTAATAATCGCCGCCGCGCCAGCGATGATCGGCCATGATCGCCTGCCGACCGACTTCGTGGAAGGCGATGTTCTGCGCCGAATGCCGCGCCGCGCTGGCGATCACCACCGCCGAGGCGACGCGCTCGGGGAAGGTGGCCGCCCAGCTCAGCGCCTGCATCCCGCCCATCGACCCGCCGACCACCGCGAACAGCCGCTCGACGCCGAGATGGTCGAGCAGCATCGCCTGCGCCCGGACCATGTCGCGGATGGTGATGACGGGAAATCCCATCGCCCAGGGCTTGCCGGTGGCGGGATTGACGCTCGCCGGGCCCGATGAACCGAGACACGAGCCGAGCACATTGGCGCAGATCACGAAATAGCGGTCGGTGTCGATCGGCTTGCCCGGCCCGACCATCCGCGCCCACCAGCCCGGCTTTCCGGTCACCGGATGCTCGGACGCGACATGATGATCGCCGGTCAGCGCATGGCAGACGAGGATCGCATTGCCGGCGTCGGGGGCCAGATTGCCATAGGTCTCATAGGCGACATCGACCGGCGACAGCAGCACGCCGCCGTCGAGCCGCAGCGGCCCCGGCAGCGTCGCGGTGCGGCTCAGGCCAAAACGCGGATCGTCGAGCATCGCGCCGGGTTAGGGGGTGCGAGGCGGGGAGGCAATAACGCGTCGCGACCCGACTCGCTCTGCGCTACCGCGCTACCGGATCCATCGTAGAATTCTCCATGATTTCGCGCGTTTCGGGCGTCGACAGCAGGCAATTCGCGCGATCACCCGGCAGTGCGTCGGCAGCGACGGTTTCCAGCAGGCTCGTGTCGCGCGCCTGCCACGCCGCCTCGATGGCAGCGCGATGAATGGTGAGCGCCCGCGCGCGCTCTTGCCGGTCGGGGAGGGGGACGGGCCGCCGGAACAACTCGGTCCCGTCTCCGGAACGCAGCACCAACACCCATGCGTCATGGTGATCAAGGGCCTGCTCGAGTCCACTCCCGCGGAAGCTTGCCCAAGGCGAACTGGTATAGCCGCGCCGGAAGTCCTTGGGGTCGAGAAGGGTGACCGTGGAGACGAGCTGCCCGTCGCCGAGCAAATAGCCATAGACACCCTTCGGGTTGCGCAGAAGGGGGGCGTCCACGGTAAAATACAGGAGTCGTTTGCGCATCTGTTCGGGCGGCCCGCTGATCGCCCACTCGGCCCGCATCGTTCCCCACAGCGCGTAGACACCCGAGGACTGGCTTCCGTCGAAGTTCAGGCCCTGCGCATAGCGTCCCGTCAGTGCAGCCGCACCATTGCCGAGGCGGAAGAAGAGCAGGCAATTCCAGCTGCTGTTCTTCTCGTCGATGGTTTGAGTCGACGCCACGCATGGCGCGGGCAGCACGAGTGCGGCCGCCAGCAACAGCCGTATGCCAAGGCCACGAACGGCAAGATCAGGCCGCACGCTTCGCCTCTCCTCTTCCGCTGATCGCCTGCGCCGCCACTCGCCCGGTCTGCGCGCCGCCATTCATATAGCCCGGATAGGCCTCCGAAAGATGCTCGCCGGCAAAGTATATCCGGCCTGCCGCAGGCACATGGCGCTCGGCCGGATTATCCGATTCAACGCAGAGCAAACGGGCGAAGCGGGTGATCTGGCCGGGTCGGAAATTGACATAGGCGCCGAGCGTCAGCGCCTGAGCGTGCCAATTGGTGCACGCGAAGGGGCCGGTCGAGGCTTGAGCCAGCCCGGGAATGGCAGGCGCGACCTCGCCGGCGAAGCGGGCCGCGAGTGCCGAAGGGGCCTCCGCTTCGGCGCGCGTCACTTCGTCGCCGCCGAGGAACCACGTCCAGACCGGCGCGACCCCATCGACGCGGTGGACGCTGCCGTCCCAGCCGAGCGCCCAGCCGGCATCGGCCTGGGTCTGCCAGAGCTCGCCGCCGACGCCCATCGGCGCGCGCCACGGCGTGCTGTTCGCGCCTGCCTGGATCTTCTCGTTATGGCCGAGCGCCATCTCGGCGATGAAGTCACGCCAGACTGGCGGAATCGGCACGCGCCAGTCGATCTGGCGGAGCAAGGGCGCGGGAACCGCGACGATCACCGTCTCCGCTTCTGCGCTGGTGCCGTCGAGGAAGCCGAGCCGCACGCCGCCGGGCGCGCTGGCGATGTGGAGCAGCCGCTTCCCGGTGGTGATCCGATCGGCATAATGCGCAGTCATGGCATCGATCAGCGCGCTGCTGCCGCCCTCCATGACATAGCGCTCGTCGGATTCGCCGAGCACCTCAATGCGCTGGCTTTCGACAGTCGGCAGGTTGAACACCAGTTCGACCGCCGAGGCGTCCGCCGGCTCGACGCCATATTCGGTGCGGCTGGTCGCCTCCATCAGCTGGCGAACCCATGCCGGACCCAGCAAGGCGCGATGCTTGTCCAGATACCCCTCGATCGACATGCGATCGAGTTCCGCCGCGACGCGGTCGAAATCCTTGTCGAGTCGCGCCGAATCCCTGTCGATCTGGGCGGCGATCGGACGCAGCGCCTCGGCAAGCTCGGCATCGCTGAGCAATCTGCCGTCGCCGAGGATAAGCGTGCGGTGCGGCTCGGCCTTGCGATCGACCAGCTTGATGCCGAAGCGCTTGCACAAGCCTTGGATGTCGTCGTGATCGGTGTTGACCAGCTGGCCACCGACTTCGAACCAGGTGCCGTTCGCCGGCCGGTGGGTGAACATCCGTCCCCCGGTGCGCGCGCGGCCCTCGTAGATATGGGCATCGATGCCAGCTTCGCGCAGATGATGCAGCGCGCTCAATCCCGCGATGCCGCCGCCGACGATCGCGACGCGGCCGCCGGCGAAAGCGTGGGCCGGGCGCGGCAGTGCCGAGGCCATGCCGGCGGCCGCGATGCCCATGAGCAATGCCCGCCGCGTCGCGCCCGGAGCGCCCGGACTGGGCGGCTTCTCGCCCGCGTCGAGGGCATTGCGCGCGCGCGCTGCCGCCAGTGCGCGCCATACCAAGCTGCTTCCCCGCATCGCCCCCTCCGTCGCCACCCATGCCGAGCTTGCCATCCGCAGGCGGTTCCGCCAAGCCGCGCGACCATGAACGCACCAATTCCCAATCGCTGGGTCATGGAAATCGCCCCTTATGTGCCGGGGCGTTCGACCACCGATTCCGGCAGCAGGGCCGTCAAGCTCTCGTCGAACGAGAATCCGTTCGGCACGCCCGAAGTGGCGCGGGCCGCCTTCGCGGCGGCGGCGTCGCAGCTCGAACGCTATCCCGATGCCAGCGCGGCCGAGCTGCGCGAGGCGATCGGCGCGCATTACGGGCTCGATCCGGCGCGGATCGTCTACGGCACCGGCTCGGACGAAGTGCTCCACCTCGCCGCCGGCGCCTATGCCGGGGTCGGCGACGAGGTCATTTATGTCCGCTACGGCTTCGCAGTCTACGACATCGCCGCGCGGCGGGTCGGTGCGACGCCGGTAGTCGCGCCCGACAAGGATTATGCCAGCGACGTCGACGCGATCCTCGCCTGCGTCACCGAGCGGACGAAGGTGATCTTCATCGCCAATCCGAACAATCCGACGGGGACCTACACGTCGCGCGCGGACATCGCCCGGCTGCATGCGGCGCTGCCGGCGCACGTGCTGCTGGTGATCGACCAGGCCTATACCGAATATCTCGATCCCGAGGACGATGACGGTGGTCTCGATCTCGCGCGCAACACGCAGAACGTGCTGGTCACCCGCACCTTCTCGAAGATCTTCGGGCTCGCTTCGGAGCGAGTCGGCTGGGGCTATGGCGCGCCCGAGATGATCGACGCGATGCACCGTATCCGGGCGCCGTTCAATTTCAGCACCGCCGCGCAAAAGGCTGCGGTCGCGGCGCTCGGCGATCATGCATTCGTCGAGCGCAGCTATCGCCACAATCGCGAATGGCGCGGCTGGTTCGCCGAGCAGATCGACGCGATGGGCAATAAGGGGCTGCTCGCGGTCCCGTCCAAGGCCAATTTCCAGCTGGTGCTGTTCGAAGGCGAAGTGAGCGCCGAGCAAGCTTATAAGGCTTTGATGGAGCGCGGCTATATCGTCCGCTGGCTGCCGGGGCAGGGGCTGCCGCACGGCCTGCGCATCACCATCGGCACCGAGGACGAGATCCAGGGCGTCGCCGCGGCGATCCGCGAGATCGTGGGGGTCTGATGCTGCCGTTCGCGCGAGTCTCGATCATCGGACTCGGGCTGATCGGCTCGTCGATCGCGCGCGCCGTCCGCCAGCATATGCCGAGCGTACGGATCACCGGCTATGACCGCGATCCGGCGGTGCGCGAGACCGCGGTGCGGATCGAATTGTGCGACGACGTTGCAGACACCGCGGGAACCGCGGTGATCGATGCCGATCTGGTGGTGCTCTGCGTGCCCGTGGGCGCGATGGGGGAGGTGGCGGCCGAGATCGCCGCCGATCTGCCCGCCGATGCGATCCTCAGCGATGTCGGATCGTGCAAGGAAAGTGTGATCGAGGCGGTGCGCGCCGAATTGCCCGAGGCGGTGTTCGTCCCCGCGCATCCGGTGGCGGGCACCGAGAATAGCGGACCGGAGGCGGGCTTCGCGTCGCTGTTCCACCACCGCTGGTGCATCGTCACGCCGCCCGAAGGCACCGACGCGCTGGCGATCGAGCGCGTGCTCGAATTCTGGCGTCGGCTCGGCGCCGAAGTCGAGACGATGGAGCCCGCGCATCACGATCGCGTGCTCGCGGTGACCAGCCATTTGCCGCATCTGATCGCCTATACGATCGTCGGCACCGCCTCGGATCTCGAGGAAGTGACTGCGTCCGAGGTCATCAAATATTCGGCGGGTGGCTTTCGCGACTTCACCCGCATCGCCGCTTCGGACCCGACGATGTGGCGCGACGTGTTCCTCGCCAATCGCGAGGCGGTGCTCGACATGCTCCAGCGCTTCTCCGAAGACCTCACCGCGCTTCAGCGCGCGATCCGCTGGGGCAAGGGGGACGAACTGTTCGACCTGTTCAGCCGTACCCGCGCCGTGCGCCGCTCGATCATCGACTCCGGCCAGGACGATGCGCGCCCGGATTTCGGTCGCAGCCACGATTGAGCCGGCAAGTGCCGGTGCTTGCAATGTAGGATTTCGCCTGCTGCACTGGGGCGCACTTTCGCGGTCGCGCAGGCTGCCATGCTCTTTGATATGTCGATAGCTTCCGAACTTTAGCGCAACATTGTTGCGCTACACGGACATTTTCATTCACGATGCGCGTGCAAAGTGTGAAGTTAAGCCGCCGAAATCCTACAGTGCCGCCAGGTTCAGCACGTTGATCTCTGCATGCACGCGCGACTCGATCTCCTCGCGCTTGAGCCCTGTCGGGATCGCCTCGCCGAAGCGGAAGGTCACCACGCCCGACGCCATCGGCCCATGCTTGGGCCAGACCCGCGCGGTGTCGAGCGCCACCGGCACCACCGGCAGCCCGACCGCGCGATAGAGCCCGGCAAGCCCCGATTGCAGCGGCGGGGTCTCGCCCATCGCCGAGCGGGTGCCCTCGGGGAAGATCACCACCGAGCGTCCCTCCGCTCCCGCCGCCTTGGCCTCGCGCATCATCTGGCGCAGTGCCGTCGCCGAGCCGCTGCGGTCGATGACGATGACGCCATAACGCCGCGCCGCCCAGCCCCAGACAGGGATGCGCGCATATTCCTGCCGCATTACCACCGCCGGCGCGTTGAGCATCCGGACCAGTTCGAAGGTCTCGAAGAACGACTGGTGCTTCGCCGCATAGAGTGCCGGCGTGCTGGGCGGATCGCCCGCTATCCGGGTGCGGATGCCCGCGAGATTGCGCGCGCACCAGCCGTGAAAGCGCGTCCAGAATATCACCCAGCTGCGAAACGCGCGCTGGCCGAACAGCGCCGTCACCGGCGCGAACAGCACGATCGGCACCGAGAGTCCGAAGAAAACCGCCTTGAACAGCAGGCTGCGCAGCCCGTCCATCAGCCCGCCCCGACCCACAAGGCGATCCGCCGCACGAGGAACTTGTGATACTCGCGGAACAGCACGCGCCAGCCCGGGCTGTTGGGCCCGCTGCGCACCGCGTCGCCGACCACCTCGACTCCACCGCCAAGCGCACTCGCCAGCTCCATCCGTGCGCGCGGCATGTGCCAGTCGGTGGTCACCAGCCGTACCGAATTGAAGCCGTGCTGACGGACCCATCTGGCGGTCTCGTCGGCATTCGAGCGGGTATCGACCGCCTGCCAGCCGAGATCGATGCAGCAGGCCATCAGCCGCCGGTCGATCCGGAACTGCACGGCGAGTTCGACCGGGCGGACATCCGGGTCGACTCCGCTCACCAGCATCCGCCGGGCGTCGCCGGCGCGCAGCACCGCCAGCCCGCGGTCGATCCGCCCGCCGCCGCCGGTCAGCACCACGATCGCGTCGGTCTTGCGATCGTCGAGCGGGGTGCCGAGCGACAGCAGGAACACCGCGAAGCCGAGCGCCCAGGCGAGCAGCAGCAACAGGCAGGTGCGCCAGATCACAGCCGTTTGCCCAAGGTGCGCAGCACCGCGACGCGCGCGGCGAGAGTAGAAAGCAGCGCAAAGCCGAGCGGCAGGAGCAGCAGCAACAGCCAGTCGCGCTGCTGGAGCGCCACGCCGCCGAGCATCTCCGATCCGACCGCGCGCAAGCGTCCCTGCAGGAACCAGACCAGCACCAGCGCCGCCACGGTGCCGGCAAGCCCGCCCAGCAGCGTATCGAACGCGATTCTCCGCTGAAAAAGGCGGGCGATCTGGACGTCGGTCGAACCCAGCATGTGGAGCACATCGATCGTGTCGCGATGCGTGTCCAGTCCGGCGCGCGCGGCGAGCAGCACCACCGCGGCGGTGGCGCCCGCGATCAGCAGCATCAGTGCGACCGCGAGCCAGCTCATCGTCGTCATGAAGCTGCGCACCGGCGAGAGCCATTGGGCGTGCCGGTCGACGCGCGCGCCGGGCGCGATCCGGCGGGCGGCCTGCTCGATCGCGCCGAAGTCGCCGCGGGCCTCGACGTCGATCATCGCCGGCATCGGCAGATCGGGGTCGAGCCCGGCATCGCCGAGCCAGGGCTTGAGCAGTTCGGCAAGATGCGCGCGATCGACTTCGCGGACGCGGGTCACCCCCGGCAGCCTGGCGAGTTCGCGGACCAGCGTCGCTGCCTGCCCGTCGCGCAGGCTGGCGACCGGTTCGACGATCTGCACCGTCAGTCGCCCCGAAAGCTCGCGGTCGAGCTGGGCGGTCGCCGTGAACATGCCGAGGCCCAGCGCGCCGGCGAGCACGGTCAGGAACAACATGATCGCCATGATCCACGTCATCGCGCGGGTCGGCTGACCCTCGTCGAGCAGCCGCTTGTCGGGCGCGTTGGGATGGAGGCCGAGGATCATGCCTGCCCCGGCGGATTGCGCAGCGCGCCGGTCGGATCGCTAAGGCGGCCATGCTCGATCCGCATCAGATGCGCGGTCGGCACCCGCTGGAGCAAATGCAGGTCGTGCGTCGCCATCACGACGGTCGTGCCGAGCCGATTGAGCGATTCAAACAGATAGAGCAGCCGTTCGGCCATTTCCGGGTCGACGTTGCCGGTGGGCTCGTCGGCGACGAGCAGTTCGGGGCGGGCGATCACCGCGCGGGCGATCGCGATGCGCTGCTGCTCGCCGCCCGACAGCGTCGGCGGAGTCGCGCGGCCGCGATCGGTGAGCCCCACCCAGGCGAGCATCTCGCGGACCGGCGCCTCCACGTCGCTTTCCTGCACCCCGGCCACGCGCAGCGGCAGCGCGATGTTGTCATAGGCGGAGAGGTGCGGAACCAGCCGGAAGTCCTGGAAGACGACGCCGATACGGCGACGAAAGCCCGGCAATCTCTGCCGCGGCAGTGCGCCGGCGTCCTCGCCGAACAGCCGGATCACGCCTCTCGACGGCCGCTGCGCGAGATAGAGCAGCTTGAGCAGCGAGGTCTTGCCGGCGCCCGAGGGCCCGGTCAGGAAATAGAAGGACCCGCTCTTGAGCGTGAAGCTGACGTCCGAGAGCGTCTCGGAACCCGTCCCATAGCGCAAGCCGACATTCTCGAACTGGACGATATTGGCCATTCGCGGGCGCCGGCCGCTCCTTGCTTGGGGTCGGCGCACGGCATCGCACAGCCCGCGCCCCGGCTCAAGCGATCGGGATGCAGGTTGACGAACCGAGACTCTTGTGGGGCCGATTCGTTACAGCTAGAATCGCCTCACCCGGTCAGTGGGACGCCGGGCGGGTGAGACGCTTAGATGATCCTCGAATGCAGCCAGTGCCGGACGCGGTATCTCGTTCCCGACAGCGCGATCGGCGCGGAGGGCCGCACGGTGCGCTGCGCGAGCTGCAAACACAGCTGGTTCCAGGCGCCGGCGATCCTCGACCTGACCACCCGAACTCCGGCTGCGGAGAAGCGCCCGGCTGCGGCGCCCGAACCGCAGGTCGCTGAGCCGCGTACGCCGATAGCGCGACCTGCCGCTGCCAAAGCCGCTCCGGGTCCGGGCGACGTGCTGGAGGCGCCCCGACCGGCACCGCGCGAGCCCAGGGTCGAGGTGCCACGGACGGCGCGTGCCGAAGCGCCCGCGCCGCGCACCTATGAAGACCCGCTCGCCAGTGCGCCGCCCGAATATGACCCGTTCGCGCCGCCGCCCCGGTTCAAGCCGCGCCGAAACCCGGCGAAGCGCTGGACTGCCGCGGCGGTGATCGCAGGCGTGTCGATGCTGCTCGGCACAGGTGCCATCCTCTATTCGGGCGCACCCGGCTTCGCCGCGCAGTTCGGCTTTGGCCTCGGCGGCGGGGCGGAGACGCCGCTGCGCTTCACCGACAAGAGCGTCGAATTGCGCCCGATGCCCAATGGCAGCGAGGCGTTCGTGGTTTCGGGCAAGGTCGCCAACCCGACCGACGCCGAGCAGCGCGTGCCCGACATCCGCGTCGAGCTGCGCGACGGCGCCGACCAGCTCGTCTACAGCTGGCGCATCACCCCCGAGAACCGCGCGATCGGCCCCAAGGCATCGCTCGACTTCACCGGCGCCAAGCTGGACGTGCCGCCCAACGCCAAGGTGGTCGAACTCAGCTTCGCGAGCGAAATCGGCGGCTGACCCAGCCCAGCCGGAGGCCGTGCAGCAGCGCGGCCGCCACCATGCCGACGCCCGAGGCGAGGACCAGCCCGTTCGGGCCATAGCCGCCATGGACAAGTAGCGCGCCCATGCCGCCGGTGATCACGAAGAAGGCAATGATGCCGTTGACGCCCGCGATCACCTGGTCGCCGAGCGAGCGCAGCGCATAGACGAACACCACCTGCACACCGTCGAACAGGATGAACGGCGCCCAGAGCACGAGCATGGCGGCGGCAAGCCGGTGCACGTTCTCGGTCGCGGGGAACGCCGAGACCACGGGCAGCGCCAGCACGATCAGGAGCAGCGAGAGCGCGCCCGTCGCCAGCGCCGCCAGCAGCGCGGCGATCGCGGTACGGCGCGCCGCCTGTCCGGGAACGCCTTCGCCCACCGCGTTGCCGGCGCGCACCCCGGCGGCCGACCCAAGCCCCAGCGCGATCGCGAAAGTGACGTTGTGGATCGAGAAGACGATCTGGAAGGCATGCGCGGTGGTGGTGCCCAGCTGAGTCGACAGCGCGATAAGGATCGCGAAGCCGATCAGCTCGAGCCCAGAGGCGATCGCCGGCACGAGTCCGAACCCGGCGAGCCGCCACGCTCCCAGCCACGCGGCGCCGCTTCCGAGCTCCGAAAGATCGTGGACGCCGCGATCGCGCGCCCGCGGCAAGGTCCATGCCGCGGCGACCATGCCCACCGCACCGATCGCGGAGGCGATCGCGGTCGCCAGCGCGGCGCCGGCGGCACCCATTTGGGGCAATCCCGCCTGCCCGGTGGCGAACAGCCACGCGAGCAGCGCGTTCAGCGGCAGGATCGCGAGATTGACGACGGTGACGCGGCGCGGCCGGCTGACGCCTTCGAGGAAGAAGCTCGCCGCGATGATGACGAGCTGGAACGGGTAGGCGAGCGCCATGATCCGGACGACATGCGCCGCCGCCAGGCCGATATCGGGGGCGACGCCGAGCGTGATCAGCATCGGCTCGGGCCAGAGGAACAGCGCGAGCCCACTCGCCAGGCCCAGCGCCAGCGCGAGCACTAGCCCCTGATGGAACACCCGCCCGGTTTCGCGCAGGTCGCCGGCGCCGTCCGCGCGCGAGACATAGACGAGAATGCCGGTCAGCCAGCCGAGCCCGACGACGATGCCGGGAAAGGTGAGGGTGCGGCTTGCGCCGAGCGCCGCCGCCTCCGTGGTGCTAACCAGCCCGACCACCGCGACGTCGGTGACGTGCAGGATCGTCCAGTTGAGGCTGGTGAGCACCACCGGCCACGCAAGGGCGAGAATGCGGCGCATCTCGGCGGAGAGGGAAGGGGAGAGCAGCATGGCGGGCCGCTGCGTGTAGGCGGAACTGCAGATTCGTGAAAGCGTGCGGCGATGGGTTGCAACCCCCGAAACGCTTTGCTAGGGGCCGCGCCTTACCAGACGCCGGGACCCTCCCGGCGAGTTTCACGTGCGGTCGTGGCGGAACTGGTAGACGCGCAACGTTGAGGTCGTTGTGGCCGAAAGGCCGTGGAAGTTCGAGTCTTCTCGACCGCACCAGAAACCAGGGCGCCGCTACGGCGGCGCCAAACTTTTCCCGAGCCTTGGCACAATTTTGCGACAAGTCGCTTGTAGCGGACCGTGAGACGCGCGCCCGCGATGTGGGACTGTGCGGTTGTGGGAGTATTGTGATGTTTAAGTGGGGATGCGCCCTTGGTGCGCTGATGGTCGGTGCGTTGCCGATGATCGCACAGGCGCAGGGTCAGAACACGGCACCTGCGCCCGCACAGCCCGGCGCGGTTCAGGACCAGACCGCGCCCGCCACGCAGGGCCAGCCGCAGGCGCCCGCGCAGGAAGATTCCACAGCGGAAGAGGAAGCCGGCGGCGAAGAGATCGTCGTCACCGGTCAGCTGCGGGGCGCGGTGCCCGGCGACATTCCTCCCGAGGTTCAGCTCAACCCGGCGGATATCCGCGCCTATGGCGCGTCGAACGTCGCCGAGCTGATCGGCCAGCTCTCGGCCCAGCTCGGCACCGGACAGGGGCGCGGAGGCGAGCAGCCGGTGATCCTGCTCAGCGGCCGTCGCGCCAGCATGAGCGAGGTACGCGATCTGCCGCCCGAAGCGATCGAGCGCATCGACATCCTGCCGGAGGAAGTCGCGCTCAAATATGGCTACAGCGCCTCGCAGAAGGTGATCAACTTCGTCTTGCGTCGCCGCTTCCTCGCGCTCACCACCGAAATCGAAGGCCGCGCGCCGACCGGGGGCGGGAATGCCGGTGGCAAGGGCGAGGCGAAGCTGGACAAGATTCGCCGCGACGATCGGCTGTCGCTCAACCTGCTCTATGATCAATCCTCGGGGATTCTGGAGAGCGAGCGCGGCGTTTCGCGCGCCGGCACTTCGCAGTTCGATACGCGCGGCAACGTCGTCGTCGACGGCGATCCGGCGACGGTCCTTGGGGTTCCCGAGGCGGCGGCGAACGGACCGGTCGCTATCGGCGCCTTCGCAGGTCAGCCCAATGTCACCGACGTCACACCCTATCGCACGCTGGTCAGCCCGCAGAAGCGGCTCAACCTCAGCGGTGTCTATCGCCGTCCTCTGTCGCCGAAGATCAACGCTGCGGCCACGGTTTCTCTCGAGGGTACCGAGAGCCAGTCGCTGCTCGGGCTGCCCGGGATTACGCTCGATCTGCCGGCGGGCAATCCCTACTCGCCCTTCTCGCAGGACGTGCAGCTGCTGCGCTACCTCGAGGGCCAGTCGCCGCTGACCCGTTCGAACAGTACCCGCAATGCCGAGGTCGGTCTGACTCTGAACGGCGACGGCACACCATGGGCGGACAGCTGGCGTTGGTCGGTGCAGAGCAATTACGAGCTCAGCACCTCGCAGTCGCAAACCGACAACGGCGTCGATCCGGTCGCGATGCAGGCGCTGCTCACCGCCGGAGATCCGAACTTCAACCCCTTTGCGCCGATTGCGCCGAGTCTGATCCGCAGCCGGCCGTTCGATACCGCGAATTCGCGGTCGAGCACGGGCCGGATCGACGCGCTGACGAATGGTGCGCTGTTCAAGCTGCCCGCCGGTAACGTTAATGCGAGTATTCGCGTCGCGGGGCAGACGCGCGACTTTTCGAGCGAGAGCTTCCGCCGCGGCATCGCGTCCTCCGCCGCCATCACCCGCGACAGCGCCAGCGTCCGCGGCAATCTCGATCTGCCGATCACCAGCCGGCGCAACGGAGTTCTCGACGCGATCGGCGATTTCTCGCTCAACGCCAATTTCGAAGTCGAGCAGCTTTCCGACTTCGGTCGGCTGACCAGCACCGGTTATGGCTTGAACTGGTCGCCGATCCCGGCGGTCCGCGCGCTGGTCAACTGGACGCAGGACAGCAACGCGCCGAGCCCGCAGCAGCTCGGCAACCCTACCGTGACGACGCCCAATGTTCGGATCTTCGACTATGTGCGCGGCGAGAGCGTCGACATCACCTCGATCACTGGTGGTAATCCCGCGCTGCGCGCCGACACCCGCCATGTGTTCAAGGCGGGGTTGAACATTCGGCCTCTCGCCGAGACCAATCTCACTCTGATCGCCAATTATACCAATCAGCGCTATCGCAATACCCCGGGCAGTCTGCCCGGCGCGACGGCCGAGGTAGAGGCTGCCTTCCCGGATCGCTTCGTCCGCGATCAGGAGGGGCGGCTGCTGAGCGTCGACTTCCGTCCGGTAAATTTCGACCGCTTCGACCATTCGGAGCTTCGCTGGGGCTTCAACCTGTTCCTGCCGATCTCGTCGCCGGCGCAAACACGGATGCGCGAGCGCCGTACTGCGTTCCAGGCGGCAATGGCTGAATCGCGACGCACCGGGCAGCCGCTGCCGCCGGAGATGGCGGCGCAGCTCGACCAGTTTCGCCGGCTGGGGCAGCAGCAGAGCCTGTTCGGCGGCAATCAACGGCGCCAGGGGCAAGGAGAGGGCCAAGGGCGGGGTCAGGTGCAGGGCCAGCCGCAGGGGGAAGGCCGTCCCCAAGGTCAGGGCGCTGCGCCGGGGGACGGGCAGAACCGCGGCCCCGGGGGCGGCGGACGCGGTGGCTTCGGCGGTGGCGGTGGGGGTCGCGGGGGCTTCGGCGGCAATATCGTCCAGCTCAGCCTGTTCCACACCTGGGTGTTCAAGGACCAGCGCGTTATCCGCGCCGGGCTGCCGGTGCTCGATTATTTGAACGGCGCGGCCGTCAACAATACGAGCGGCGGCACGCCCGGCCACCGGATCGAGTTCCAGAGCGGCATCCAGCGCGACGGCTTCCGGTTCCGGCTGGAGGGCAGCTGGGAAAGCGGCACCGAAGTGACCACGGGGGTACTCGGCAGCACAGATAGGCTCGACTTCGGCAGCCTCGCCAAGGTCAATTTGGTCGCGCAGGCGGATCTCGGTCAGCAGTTCGGCCTGCTGCTCAAGCATCCCTGGTTGCGCGGCACGCGCGTGACTTTCCGCGTCGACAATCTGTTCGACGCCCGGCGGCGAGTCACCGGCGGCGATGGCGAGACGCCCCCGGCTTATGAACCCAATCTGCTGGATCCCACCGGTCGAGTCGTCCGGTTCGGCATTCGCAAGCAGTTCTTCTAACGCGCGCGATCAGCGCGCCGCCAGCATCGGCTGCTTCATCCCGCGCCCGAACCGACCCCCTTTGTCCTGATCCATGATCCGGCGGTAGAGCAGGGTGATCGAGACGCGGCGGTTGCGCGGGTCGGTGGGCGTTTCGACGATCAGCGGTTCGCGGTCGGCGACGCCTTCGATCCGCTCGAAGCGCATCTCGGGCACGCCGCCGGACGACAGTCGCCGCCGGGTCGCTTCCGCCCGGCCGCTGGAGAGCATCCAGTTATTCATGTTGCGCGGGTCGCCATAGCCGAGGCTGTCGGTATGTCCGCGGATCATGATCGGGTTCTCCATTCCGGCGATGCTCTCGGCGATCGTCCCGATCAGGGCGCTGGCATCGGCGACGAGCGCGGTGGTGCCGAGATCGAACATCGAATAATTGGCGTCGTCGAGCAGATCGATCCGCATCCCGTCGCGGGTCGCGACGAACCGGATATGCTTGGCGAGCTTGGCCAGCTGCGGCCGGGCGCGCATCTTGTTCTGAATCGCCTTGGCGGTGTTGTTGAAGTTCTTCTGGTCCTGCTCGGTCAACGCGCGCTGGTCCTTCAGCGTGCCCTTTTCCCCGGTCCCGACATCCCTGCCGCCGACCCCGCCCACCGGGATGGTCATCGACTTGGTGCCGGTCTGCGAGGCCTTGCTGGGATAGTTGTCCTTCGCGTTAAGCGCATCGCCGCCGAACAGACCGTTCGATCCGGCGCTGTTCTGGCGCAGCTCGACCAGGGTCGGCGCGAAATAATCGGCGAGCGCCTTGCGCTGCTTCTCGGTGGTCGCGCCCAGCAGCCAGAGCAGCAGGAAGAACGCCATCATCGCGGTGACGAAATCGGCATAGGCGACCTTCCACGCGCCGCCGTGATGGCCGCCATGCCCTTCGACGAAGATCTTCTTGACGATGATCTTCGGTGGCTGGTTGTTTCCGTGGGGCGCGCGTGCGGCCATGACGTCAGCGTCCGCGCAGGCCGTCGAACACTTCGCCGAAGCCCGGCTGATTGTGATGCGCGATCCCCGAGCGCGCCGCCTCGATCACCAGCGGCTGCGGATGGCCGTGAAGCGAGGCGATGATGATCTGCTTGACCGTGTGGTAGATCGCCGCATCGGCGTCGATCACCTGCTGGAGCCGGGTCGCGAGCGGACCGACGATGCCATAAGCGAGCAGCACGCCGAGAAAGGTGCCGACCAGCGCCGAGCCGATCATCCCGCCGAGGATGCTCGGCGGCTTGTCGATCGAGCCCATGGTCTTGACCACGCCGAGCACCGCCGCGACGATGCCCAGCGCCGGCAGCGCATCGGCTAGCCCCTGAAGCGTGGTCTGCGGACCCTGGACTTCGTGGTGGTGGGTCTTGATCGCATTATCCATCACTTCCTCGACCGCGTGCACGTCGAGCGTGCCCGACGAGACGACGACGAGGCGCAGCGTGTCGGTGATCAGATTGATCAGGGTGTGGTCGGCGAGCAGACGCGGATATTCGGCGAAGATCGCCGAGGACGCGGGATCCTCGACATGCGGCTCGAGCGCGATCGGCCCTTCGGTGCGGAGCATCTTCATCAGCTTCGAGACGAGGAAGATCGTGTCGAGATAGTCCTGCTTCTTGTATTTCGGGCCCTTGACGACCTTCATGAAGCCGCTGCCCAGCGCCTTCAGTTCCTTCATCGAATTGCCGATGATCAGCGCGCCGACGGCGGCGCCGCCGATGATCAGCATCTCGTGGGGAAGGGCGTGGAGCACGGGCCCGAGTGCGCCGCCGGTGATGACGAATCCGCCGAACACCATCGCGATCAGGACGACAAAGCCGATCAGCACGAACATGCGACTAAACTTCCCCCTGTGCCGCTACTCGGCCACTCATGTTGGTAAACGACCACTTCGCCGTGTGTTTGCGCCCAAAAATCGCGGGATTGGACGCGCGACTTCAGAGATAGTCGAACAGCGACAGTCCGGAGAGCTTGGAGAAGCTCGCCTGCGTTGCCTGCAGGATCGTCAGCGTCTTCTGAAGCTCGGTGACGGCGGTGGTGATGTCGGTATCCTCCAGCGCCGAGCGCACGTCCTCGCGCGCCTCGCTCGCTGCGGTAAGCCGGTCGGTGTCGAGCTCGAGCCGTGCCGCGCGCGCGCCTGCCGATGCGCGCGCCAGCGTGACGCTCTCCAGCGATCCTTTGATGCCCGTGAGCGCGGCATTGCCTGCCGCCTTGACGTCGCCACCGGCGGCGAGCGCGGCGGCAAAGTCGCCGAGCACCGCGAACATGTCGCTGCCGCCAGCCGCAAAGGCACGGTTGCCGGTGACGGTTCCCTGAATCTCGACACCCTCGCCGATGGGGATCGCCGAGGGCTCTCCGGTGCCGGCGAAGGCAATCGACCCGTCGGGGTTGCGGACATAGGCGACATCGCCGGTGGCGCCGCCGAACAAGGGCTGGCCGCGCACATCCTTCGTGTTGGCGAGCGCGAACAGCGTGTCGCGAATCGATTCGATCTCCTTGCCGATCGCCGCGCGATTGGCGTCCGACAGCGTGCCGTTGGACGCCTGTGTGGCAAGTTCGAGTGCTCGCGTAAGCTGCGCCTCGACGCTCTCCAGCGTGGTGTCGGTCTGGGCGAGCAGCCCCTGTGCCATGCCGATATTGGCGGCATAGACGCCGTCGTCGGCACTCTGCCGACTGATCCCCTGCAGCCGCAGATAGGCGCCGGGATCGTCCGAGGGCGCGAGCAATTTCTTGCCGGTCGCGATCTGGATCTGGGTCCGGTCCGCCTCTGCGGTCAGCCGCGTCATCAGCGATGCGGGACGATTGTAGAGCTGGGATGTTGCGACGCGCATGGCCTCACCGGATCTCGAGGATGGAATTGAGCGTCTCACGCGCGATCTGGATCACCCGGCTCGACGCCTGGTAGGCCTGCTGGAAGCGGATCAGGTCGACTGCTTCCTCGTCGACATTGACGCCGGTGGTGGCGGCGCGCTCGGCGACGGCGGAGTCGCGCATCGCGGTCTGTGCCTCGGCGACGCTGCGGCGCGCCGAAAGTGCGGCAGCGTTGGCCGAGGTGACGCTGGCGATCGTGTCCTCGAACCGGCCGCTGCCGCGCAGCGCCTCAAGTCCGGCGAGGTTGCCGTTGTCGCGAATTCCCTTGCCGGGTGCCGCAGCGGCGATGTCGCGCGGGTCGTCGAGCACGAGGCTGAGCTTGTAGGCCGGGTCGCCGATTGCGAACATCGGCGCGCCGGGATTGCCGTCGAGGTCCTCGCCCGCTGCCTGCACCGTGTTGATGCCCTCGGCAAAGGCAGTGGCGAGCTTGTTCACTTCGTCGCGCGCGCTGGCGATGCGCTCGGCACCTTCGGCAAATCCGGCCAGCACGCCGCCGTTCGGGAACACCGGGCTACCCTCGCCCTGGAAGTGGAGCGCGTAGGTGACCAGCCCCGCGTCGCTGCGCTGATAGGTGATCGCGCCGGTATTCTCGCCCTGGACGAGCACCGGCCCGGCAACGCCGCCGACGCGGACGAGCGCGCGGCCGGCAGGATCGGTCATCACCGACACATCGGTGATCGCGCTCATTTGCTCAAGCAGCCGGTCACGCTCGTCTAGCAAGGCGGCCTGGCCGCTGGTGCCGTTCTGCTGACGGCCGAGCCCGGCATTGACCCGGCCGAGCGAGCGGGCGAGCGAATTGAGCTGGGTGGCCGCGGCTTCGGCGCTCTTGTCGAGATCCTCCATCGCCCCGTCGAGCGCGGCGCCGGTGGCGGCGAAGGACGAGGCGATGCTGGAGGCGGCTTCGAGCATCGACGCGCGCGGCGCAAGCGAGGCGGGATCCGCCGCGACGGCCTTGGCCGAATTGAAGAAGCCCGTTAGCCGGTCGCCCAATTTGCTGCCGGTCAGCGATTCCTCGACGCGCTGGAGCCAGGTCGCGCCGGCCTCGGTCTTGGCGAGATCGGCGGTGGCGGTGCGCACTTCGGCGGTCTTGTAGACATCGGCGGCACGAGTGAGGCCACGCGCGACCACGCCCATGCCCTGCGCGGTGCCGGTGGTGATCCCGGCCGGCGCGACCACCTCGCGGATGTCGGTGGTCCTGCGCGAATAGCCGGCAGTGCCGGCGCTTGCGATGTTCTCGGACACTGTGGTGAGGGCGGTCTGATAGGCCTTGAGGCTGGACAGGCCGATCGAGAGCATGTCGCTCATGGCGTGCTGCTCCCGTCCGGCGTCGGCGCCAGCGACGCATTCTTCGCGAGGAACTCGGTCATCGCCTTGCCGATGCCGATCGGGGCGTGGCTCGCCATTGCCTGGGCGAGCTGCTGGTCCTGCATGTCGCGGAACTGCGCGCTCGCCTTGCTGTCGAACAGCCCGTCGCCGAGCTTGGCCGCGCGCATCGACTTGAGCATCATGCCGGTGAAGATCGCCTCGAAGCGCTTGCCGGCCGCATCGAGATTGTCCTTCGACGCCAGCCGCGACGTGTCGGTCGAGGCGCCGCCAGCCCCGGCGATCGCGAGCGGCGTGCTCACAGGATCACCAATTCGGCCTTGAGCGCGCCGGCTTCCTTGAGCGCCTCGAGGATCGCGACGAGGTCGGCCGGCGATGCGCCGATGGCGTTCACCGCCTTGACGACGTCGGCGAGCCTGGGCCCGGGCTGCATCAGGAACATCGGCTTCTTCTCCTCCTCGACATTCACCGAGCTGTGCTGCTCGACGACGGTCTCGCCCTCACTAAACGGCAGAGGCTGGCTGACATTTTGGGCCTCATCGATACGAACGGTGAGTTTACCATGGGTGACCGCGGCCGGGCTGACCCGGACGGCGGAATTGATCACCACCGTGCCGGTGCGCGCATTGACGATCACCTTGGCCGCAGCCTCGGCGGCCTCGACCGAGAGATTCTCGATTTCCGACATCAATTCGGCGCGGACATCCGCGCCGGCGGGCGCCTGCACTGCGATCGACACGCCGTCGATCGCGCGGGCGCGGGCGTTACCGAAGCGGCTGTTGATCGCATCCTGGACGCGCTGCGCCGTGGTGAAGTCGGCGCGGGCGAGATTGAAGGTGAGGAACGGTGCGCGATCGAAGCCGGTGTCGACCATCCGCTCGACCGTCGCCCCTTCGGGAATGCGGCCGCTCGACGGCGTGTTGACCACGATGCGCGAGCCATCGGCGCCGTCGGCGCCGAGCCCACCGACCGCGAGATTGCCCTGTGCCATCGCATAGATCTGGCCGTCGGCGCCTTGCAGCGGTGTCATGATCAGCGTGCCACCGCGGAGCGACTTGGCCTTGCCCATCGACGATACGGTGATGTCGAGCTTCTGCCCCGGCTTGGCGAAGGGCGGCAGTTCGGCGGTGATCATCACCACCGCGGCATTCTTCAGCGCGGGGTTGACGCCCGGCGGCAGCTGTTGGCCGAAGCGCGAGGCGACGCCCTTCATCGATTGTACCGTGTATTCGAGATTGTCGTCGCCGGTGCCGGGCAGGCCGACGACGATGCCGTAGCCGGTGAGCTGATTGGTGCGGATTCCCTGGAAGCCGCCCAGATCCTTGACGCGCTGGGCCTGCGCGGGCGCAACGGCCAGCGTGGCGGCGAGAAGGGCGATGACAAGACGGATCATATCTGCGGCTCCGCTCAGAAAGGGCTGAGGATCTGGAAGAACCGGCTCAACCAGCCTTGGCGGCTGGCCCGGGCGACGTCGCCCTTGCCGGTATAGGCGATGCGAGCATCGGCGACGCGGGTCGATGCGACGCGGTTGTTCGCGTCGATGTCGGCGGTGCGGACGATGCCCTTGATCTGGATGAACTCGTCGCCGCGGTTGAGCGTGACGCGCTTCTGCCCCTGCACCAGCATCGTGCCGTTGCGATAGACTTCGGCCACGGTCACGCTGACTTCGCCGGAGAGGGCATTTGCCTGATCTGCGGTGCCCGTGCCGGTGAAGTTGCGGGTGCCACTCGCGCTCGCGTCGGTCTTGTCGAAGAGATTGAGGGGTCCGGTGGTCGGCGGCGTCAGCGAGAAGCCACCGCCGCTATCGAGCTTGGTGCCGGCGGACTTGGAGGCGCTGGTGCGCTCGACCAACACGATGGTCAGCGGATCGCCGACCCGGCGCGCGCGCATGCCTTCATAGAGCGCGGCATAGCCCTCGCTGGCCTGGAAGATACCGCCGTTCGCCGGGGCGCTCGCGGGTTCGGGCGCGGGAAGCGTGGCGGAGAAATCCTCCTTTGCCTTCTTCTTGCCCAGTCCGAGGAACTGCGCACTGGCGGGCTCTGCGGTGAGCGCGAGCGCGGCGACGACGAGCGCGCCGGTGGCGAGGCCGGTGAGAAATTTCATCGCAGCCGCCTCAGATGTTCTGATTGACATATTTGAGCATCTCGTCGGTCGCCGAGATCATCTTCGAATTGACCTCGTACGCGCGCTGTGTCTCGATCATGTCGACCAGTTCCTCGACGACGTTGACGTTAGACGCCTCGAGCGCGCCCTGACGGACCTTGGCGCGGCCGGCCTCGTTCGGCGCGCCGAGGCTCGCCGCGCCGCTGGCAGTCGTCTCGATCAGGAAATTGTCGCCGGTCGCCTGCAGCCCGCCCGGATTTGGGAAGGTCGCGACCTGGATCTGGCCGAGCTGGCTCGCTTCGGTCTGGCCGGCGATCTGCGCCGAGACGGTGCCGTCGGCACCGATCGTGATCCCGGTGGTCCCCTCGGGAATCGTGATTCCCGGCATCACCTGATAGCCGTCGCTGGTCACCATCATGCCCTCGGCCGAACGCGAGAAATTGCCGGCGCGGGTGTAACCGAGCTGGCCGCCGGGCAGCTGGACCTGGAAATAGCCTTCGCCCTCCAGCGCCAGATCGAGCGACCCGCCGGTGTTCTGGAACGTGCCCTGCGTTTCGACCCGGGCAGTGCCCTGGATGCGGACGCCGGTGCCGAGATTGAGCCCGGTCGCGTATTTGGTCTCCGCGGTGCTCTGCGCGCCCGGCGCGGTCACCACTTGATAAGCGAGCGTCTGGAACGAGGCACGGTCGCGCTTGAACGCCGTCGTGTTGACGTTGGCGAGGTTGTTCGAGATCACCCGCATGCGCATGTCCTGAGCGTCGAGCCCGGTGCGCGCGATGTGCATTGCCGAGGAACCCATCGTCTAAATCCTTTCGATTACGCGGGCATCCGCATCAAAGATGCGGCGCTCTCGTCCATGTTCTTGGCTTCCTTGAGCAGGCTCGCCTGCACTTCGTAGCTGCGCTGGTTTTCGATCATGTCGACCAGCGCCTGGGTGAGATTGACGTTCGATTGCTCGAGCGACCCCGCGGCGAGCTTGCCGTCGAGATCCTCGGGCAGCACCCCGCCACCCTTCACGTGGAGCAGATTGTCGAGGCCCTTGGCGGTCTGGCTGCCGGCGGGGCTGGCCAGCTTGATCTTGTCGATCGCCTGCGGCTGGGTCGGATCGCCGCCCAAGGGCACGATCGAGACGGTGCCGTCCTCGGCGATCGCAATCGACTGGTGGGGCGGCACGGTGATGGGCCCCCCCGAGCCCATCACCGGGAAACCGTCGCCGCTTTCCAGCACGCCCGAAGCCGCGACCGACAAGTCGCCGCGCCTCGTATAGGCTTCGCTGCCATCCGCGGCCTGCACCGCGATCCACGCATCGGAGGTCACGGCGACATCGAGCGGCCGCGCGGTCTGGACGATCGTCCCGGCGCGCCGGTCGAAATCCTCGACTTCTTCCGCTGCGAGCTGGCGCGTCTCGAGCCCCGAACCCTGCAGCACGAGCCGGTCGAAGCTGACTCGCTCGGCACGGAAGCCGATCGTCGACGCGTTCGCGATATTGTTCGCGATCGTCGACTGCGCCGCCATCTGGCTGCGCAGCCCCGACATTGCGGTGTAGACGAGCCGGTCCATGCGGTGTCTCCCTCAGCCCTTGCTCAGCTGCGGATGTTGAAAATGGTCTGCGAGATCTGGCTCGCAGTATCGAGCGCCTTGGCATTCGCCTGAAAGTTGCGCTGTGCGGCGATCAGCCCGACCAGCTCCTCGGTGATGTCGACGTTCGAGCGCTCGACCGCGCCCGCCATCAGCCCGCCAAAGCCGTTCGCGCCCGGCTCGCCCAGCCGCGGTTCCCCCGACAGGCCCGAGGCCGACCAGGTGCTGCTGCCGAGCTGGCGCAGGCCGGTGGGGTTGGAGAAGCTCGCGAGCACGACCTTGCCCAAGGCCTGGCTGTCGCCGTTCGAGAAGCTGGCGCGCACCGTGCCGTCATCGGCGATGGTGACGCCCTCGAGCTGGCCGACCGGCGAGCCGTCTTGCGAGCTCGCATCGATGCTGAACGGCGAATAGACCTGCGTGGTCGCGTCGCCGAAATCGAGGTTGATCATCTGCTCGGCGGTCGCACCCGGCGCGAGAAAACCGAGAAAGCTGGTCGGTCCGGCCGGCGCGGTCAGCTTGCCGGTCGCATCGAAGGTCATCGAGATTGGCTGGATGTCGTCGGGGTCGGTGCCCGAGTTGAGCTGCTTGTCACCGACGAACGAATAGGCCGTCCAGTCGCTGGTCGGATCGGTCGTGGTCGGCGTCGTCTCGCGGACGAAATAGGTGGTCAGTGTCAGCGCATTGCCGTTGGCGTCGTAGATCGTGGTCTGCGCCGAATGGTTGTACGTGGCCGGATCGAACCGGTCGAAGGCATAGGGAATGTCGGTCCAGCGATCGTCCTCGGAGGGCACGAGCGAATTGGCGTTGAGGTTGAGCGACAGCGTCACGTCCTCGGTTGCCTCGGGCTTGCCGCTGATCTGCGGCAGGCGCAGGCTGACCGTCGAAGCGATGCCGGTCGCGACCACCGCGCCCGAGCCGTCGACCGGATAGACCTGCAATTTGTTGCCCTGCGCGTCGACGACATAGCGGTCGGAATCGACGAGGAAGCTGCCGTTGCGGGTGAACGAAACGTTGTTGCTCGCGTCGCTGCCCTTGACGATGAAGAAGCCCTCGCCCGAGATCGCGACGTCGAGCGCCGATGACGACTGGGTGAAGCCGCCCTGGCTGAACTGCTGGCGTACCGACTTCACCACCGTGCCCGAACCAACCATCTGGGTCGGGTTGGAATTGGAGGTCGAGGCGATCACGTCGGCGAATTGCGTCGTCGAGCGCTTGAAGCCGTTGGTCGAGACGTTCGCGAGATTGTGCGAGATCGTCGACATCTCGGTCTGGGCAGCCTGGAGCCCGCTGAGTGAAGTGAAGAAGGACATGTGCGTTGCTCCTTGAGGTCAGCCGACTTGCCAGACGGCATCGAGAGAGATCTGGCCGATGCCAGGAAGGGTGAGCATGGGTTTGCCATCGGCGCCCAGGGAGACGGTGGAGACCGGCGCCCAGACGAGCGGGGCCGCATCGACCTTGGCGCCCGCGTCGAGCGCGGCGGCCTTGACGGTGTAGGGGCCGGCACCGGCAGCCTCGCCATTGTCCAGCTTGCCGTCCCAGTCGAAGGCGACGGCGCCTGCGGCCTGCTTGCCGAGGCTGATTGTCTTGAGCGGCTTGCCGTCGGCGTCGCTGATCGTGACGGTCACGTCGGTGGCGTCCTTGGCGAGCGCCACCGCGCCGGCGATGCCGCCGCTCTCGCGCGGCCAGGCAGTCGAGCCTTCGGTGAGCACGGTCTTGCCGACATAGCCGAGCGCGTCGCCGAGCGTGGTGCCGCCGAGCTTGGCGGCGATCGCCTTGAGTGTCGTGCTCATCTCGGTGATCCCCGAGAGCGACGAGAATTGCGCCATCTGGGCGACCATCTGGGTGTTGTCGACCGGCTCGAACGGGTCCTGGTTCTTGAGCTGCGCCGTCATCAGCGTCAGGAAGTCGCTCTGGTCCATCTCGGTCTTGCCGAGGCCGGAAGTGTCCCTCGCGGTGTTCGAGGTCGAACTCGAACCGCCGAGGCGGTTGATCCCGAGCGTCTGCAGCGTGCTGTCGAAGTCCATGATCAGCGGCCCAACTTAAGGGTGTCGACGATCAGCTGCTTGGCAGTCTGCATGACCTCGACATTGTTCTGATACGTGCGAGCGCTCTCGAGCATGTCGACGAGCTCGCGGGTCTCGTCGACCGCGCTTTCCCAGACGTTGCCCTCGGCATCGGCCATCGGATTGCCGGGATCGTAGCGCTTGGTCGGCTCGGAGCCGGCGGTGACGATCTGCTCGACATCGACCGTCGACAAGCCCGAGGCCTCGTCGAAGGCGCTGCGGAACACCGGCTTGATCGTGCGGTACGCCGCCTCGGGGCTGGAGGCGACGGTCCCGGCATTGGCGAGGTTCGACGCAGTGGTGTTCATCCGCAGCAGCTGCGCGCTCATCGCGCGGCCCGAGACCTGGAAAATCGAGAGCGGCTGATCTGCCATGATTATTCTCCCCTCAGCGCGCGCGTGATCGTCGAGATGCGGCCGTTCAGGAACGACAGCGTCGTTTGATAAGCGACGGCATTCTCGGCGAAGGCGGTTTGTTCGGTGGCGAGTTCGACGGTATTGCCGTCCTGGCTCGGCTGCAGCGGGACGCGGTAGAGCGTTGCGGCATCCAGCGCGTCGGCTGATCCGCCGGGCGCCTCGATCGAGGCCATCGCGGCGCGGAAGTCGATGTCCTTCGCCTTGTACCCGGGGGTCGAAGCGTTGGCGATGTTCGACGCGAGCACGCCCATGCGCTGCGAGCGCACGGTCAGCGCTGCGCCATGTACGCCGAAGAGGCTGTCGTTGGGCATTGCACGTCTCCCGCACAAAAGTTCGGGCGTGTCGCTGCAATGGCCGTGCCAATTTTCGCGCAGGGCCTGAGCAGTGCTCGATTTGCCTCTACGCGCGGGACGGGCGGCAACATCTTGCCGGCCCGGCGGCAAGCGGCTGCCGGACGCGCTTCGGCGCGGCACCGACGCAGGCTACACGGCGAATTGGCCCGCACCTTGCACCCGTGAGCGCATGAACTTCGCGCCCTTCCTCGATCCGGTAGCGCTCGCCATCGTGCTGGGCGGTACGGGGGCCGCCGTGCTGCTTCGGACGCCGCTGGGCGATCTCGGGCGCGGGCTCGCCGCGCTGCGCACGCTCGGCCGCCGCCGCTTCGACGCCGAGCCCTTGCTCGCGCAGGTCGCCGCCTTTGGCCGTATCGCCCAGCGCCACGGGGTGATCGTGCTCGATCGCTCAGTGATCGCCGACCCCGATCTGGCCGCCGGAGTTTCCGCGGTCGTCGACGGCGCGTCGCCTGAAGCGGTTATGCTGCTGCTGGATCAGCGCCGGATCGCCCGCTTCGAACGACACCGCGCGGCCGCGGAGATGTGGTCCGGTATGGCCGAGATCGCGCCGGCGATGGGGATGATCGGAACGCTGATCGGCCTCGTCCAGATGTTCACCGCGATGCGCGATCCCAAGACGATCGGCGCGGCGATGGCGGTGGCATTGCTCACCACCCTCTATGGCGCAGTGGTGGCATGCCTGATCGCCACGCCGGTAGCGTCGCGACTCAAGCGGCACGCACGGCATGAGGCGCAGGAACGCGCCCGGCTCGCGGCGCCGGTCGCTGAGCTCGCCAACGTCCAGCCACGCCTCGGCGCCCGCGAGCTCGCGGCATGAGCCTCGACGACGATCTTGCCGCTAGGCCGATCTGGCTGACCACGCTCGCCGATCTTGCCTTGCTGCTGGTCGGCTTCTTCGTGCTGCTTCAAGCCAATCAGGTCGATCCAAACACGCTGGCGGCGGGCTTTCGCGCGGGCTTCGGCGTCAAGGAGAATGCCTCGGCGATGCCGGTCGACCTCGCCATTGTTGCCGGTTTCGCCCCCGGGTCTGCGCAACTGCCGGACGCCGGTGCCGCGCTCGCCTGGGCACGGACTGCTGCCGCCGATCCGCGCACCCGCCTGCGCATCATCGGCGAAGTCGATGGCAGCGCGGCCGATGTCGACGCGCTCACCGGCAGCGGTCCGATCCTCGCCGCTGACCGGGCCCGCGCCGTGGCGGCGGCTCTCGTCCGCTCGGGTGCCGTCGCGCCGGAACGGATCGCCATCGTCACTGCCCGCGGCCAGCGCCGCACGGTGCTTTCGCTAGGCTATGATGGGGGTCGGCAATGATGGGCCGCCCCGCTTCGCTCAAGGAGAGATCCATGCTGCTGTCCCTGGCCCTTGCCGCCGCCGCGCCTGCGGCCGCGCAGGACTTCCAGTCGACCCCGATGCTCGACGCGATCGTCGTCCAGTTCACCGGCAAGCCGCTGGGCGAGCAGGGGGGCGCGCGCGCACCGGTCGATAAAAGGCTCAAGCTTCAGGCCTGCGCCGCGCCGCAGCTCGAATGGCGCAGCGAGGCGAAAGACGCGGTGGTGATCCGCTGTATGGCGCCGGCATGGCGCATCTTCGTTCCGGTCAACGCAATGCCCCAGCCCAAGGCGGCGCCGGTCGCCATCGCCGCTTCTGCGCCCGCCGCACCGGTCAAGGCGCTGCCGGTGATCCGCCGCGGCGATCCGATCACCGTGGAAGCCGGCGCGCCGGGCTTCTCGATCAGCCGCGAGGGCGTCGCGATGGGAGATGCCGCGGCCGGGGCGCGGCTGTTGGTCAGGGTCGATGGGAAGAAGCCCCCGATCCAGGCGGTCGCCGTCGCCGCCGGCCTCGCCCGTCTGCCCTGAGCGGGCCGTGCGAACTTTTTTCTAAAGCGCGCCGAAGCCCGGTCGTTCCTACCGCTGCAGGAACAGCTCCAGGAAGCAGCAATGGTGGATCCAATCGGCAACAAAGCAGGCGCGGTCGCGGACCGTCGCATTGCGCCGGTCGCGCCCGCCGCTCCGGTGGCGGCGGCCCAGCCCACGTCCAGCGAAGCGCCGGCGGTCGAATCGACCGCTGCGGCGCTGTCGAGCGCGATGGCCGCCAAACCCCCGGTCGATGCCGAGCGAGTCGCCAAGATCCGCAAGGCGATCGAGGACGGCAAATTCCCGATCTATCCGACGACGATCGCCGACCGGCTGCTTGCGCTCAAGCTCGAATGGAGCCCGAATGACGCGGCGTGACGCGCTGATCGCGGTGATTGAGGCGCTGCATGCCGAGATTGCGGCGCTCAAGGCCAATGACGTCGCGGCGCTCGAGGCGGCGACCACCGCCAAGCTCGCGGGGATCAACACTATCGCGTTGTTCGACGGCGAAGCGCCCTCGCCCGAGGTCAAGGAACTCGCCGCCGAGGCGCATCGCCTCAACGAGACCTGCCGGATCTACGTCAATCTGATGGCGGCAAATGTTCGCCGCCGCCTGCAACTTCTTTCCGGTGAGACGGCTCCGGCCTATCGCCCCGCGGGCTACGCTTTCGCCTGACGCCGACTGGCACGGTCCTTGCTGATTCGCTCCGTAATCAGGGCAATCGGATCAGGGATCGATGAGTATCGTATCGGTCAATTCCAGAGCAGGCATCCAGACGGCGATCGCCGCCGCGAGCCGCAAGACCGGAATCGACTTCAACTATCTGCTCGGGCAGGCGCAGGTCGAAAGCGGCCTGCGTGCCGATGCGCGCGCCACCACCTCGAGCGCGACCGGGCTCTACCAGTTCATCGAACAGAGCTGGCTCGGCGTGATCAAGGATCACGGCGCCGAGCACGGCCTCGGCTGGGCGGCGGATTCGATCCGCCAGACCGGCAGCGGCCGCTATGTGGTGAGTGATGCCGGCACGCGCCGCGCAATCCTCGAACTGCGCAGCGATCCCGGCACCGCCGCGCTGATGGCCGCCGAGCATGCCGCGGACAACAAGGCCGCGCTCGAGGCGCGGCTCGACCGCCCCGCCACCGGCACCGATCTCTACATGGCGCATTTTCTCGGCCGAGGCGGCGCGGCCAAGTTCCTTGGCGCGATGCAAGCCAATCCGGAGCGTAGCGGCGCGACGCTTTTCCCCGCCGCCGCGCGCGCCAACCGCGGCATCTTCTACGCCGCGAACGGCCAGCCGCGCAGCCTGGGCGAAATCTACAATCGCTTCGCCGGCAAGCTCGACAAGGGTGCCGCAGCCGTCGGCGTCACGGGCCGCGCTTCCGACGCGTTCGAACACCTCTCGAGCGGGCTGGATGCGTTCGGCGCCGAAATCGACGATGCCGAAGTCGTGCTCGGCACCGGCGCGGTCGACGGCGACCGCCACTGGGTCCAGACCACGCTCGCCCAGCTCAACGGCGCGCGCGACGCGGGCGGAAGGATGGCGGTCAATCCGCTCCGGCCGACCCCTGAGACGGCGAAGCTCGCCTATCTGATGCTCGCGCGGCTGGGGGCCTGATCCGATGAATGCAATGGCCCTGCCCGCCGGCGTCGGTCCGGCGATGCGAAGCTTCTCGCTTCCCGGCGCGATCCTGCTGCTCGTCGCCTTGCTGGTGGTGCCGATCCCGGCCTTCCTGCTCGATGTTTTCTTCATCATGAACATCATGATCAGCCTCGCGGTGCTGATGGTCGCGCTCAACGCGCAGAAGCCGCTCGATTTCTCGGCCTTTCCCACCGTGCTGTTGTTCGCCACCCTGTTCCGGCTGGGGCTCAACGTCGCCTCGACCCGCGTCGTGCTGGTGCACGGCCATGAAGGAGAAGCTGCGGCGGGTCATGTCATCGAGGCGTTCGGCAGCTTCCTGATCGGCGGCGACTATGTCGTCGGCATTGTCGTCTTCGCGGTGCTGATGATCATCAACATGATCGTCGTCACCAAGGGTGCGGGCCGCGTCTCCGAAGTCAGCGCGCGCTTCACACTCGACGCCCTGCCCGGCAAGCAGATGGCGATCGACGCCGACCTCAATGCCGGGCTGATCACCCCCGACGAGGCGCGCGCGCGCCGCGTCGAGGTATCGACCGAAGCCGATTTCTACGGCGCGATGGACGGCTCGTCCAAGTTCGTGAAGGGCGATGCGGTCGCCGGGCTGCTGATCCTCGCGATCAACATCGTCGGCGGCCTGATCCTCGGCGTGGTCAGCCATCAGATGACAGTGGGCGATGCCGCGCAGAACTATATCCTGCTCGCGATCGGCGACGCGCTGGTGGCACAGCTCCCCGCGCTGATGCTCTCTATCGCCGCCGCCGCGATCGTGACGCGGGTCAATTCGAAGCACGATCTCGCCGGCCAGATCGGCAGTCAGTTCGGCAGCCACAGGACCTGGACGCCGGTCGCGGTGATCCTCGCCCTGCTCGGGGTGCTGCCCGGCATGCCGCATCTCGTCATTCTTCCCGCCGCTGCGGGCGCCGGTCTTGCGGCATGGAGGCTGCGCCGGATCGCCAACCGGCCGCCACCGCCACCACCCGCTGCCGAGCCTGTCGATCTGTCGAAGATCGGCTGGGACGAAGTCACCGACAACATGCAAGTGATGCTCGACATCGGCTACGGCCTTGTGCCGCTCGTCGACGAGCGCCGCGGCGGGCCGCTGATGGGCCGGATTACCGGAGTACGCCGCCAGCTCTCGAAGGAGCTCGGATTCGTCGTCCCGCAGGTCCGCGTCCGCGACGACATCAATCTCGCGCCGTTCACCTACCGGATCATCATCGGCGGAGTCGTCGTCGGCGAGGACAATGTCTCGCCCGACGAGATGCTCGCGCTCGATACCGGCCAAGCCGTTGGGCAGCTCCGAGGCAAGTCCGTCAAGGACCCGACCTTCGGCCTCGACGCGGTGTGGATCGCCGGCGGCGACGCCGATGCAGCGACCGGCGCGGGCTATCTCGTCGTCGATCCGGGCACCGTCGTCGCGACCCACCTCAACCATGTCCTGATCCAGAACGCCGCCGATCTGCTCGGCCCCGACGAGGTCCAGGCGCTGCTCGACGGGCTCAAGGATCGCGCCGGCGCGCTCGTCGCCGCTTTGTGCCCGCAGCCGGTGCCGCTCACCACGCTGACCACGGTGCTTCGCGGGTTGCTCGCCGAGAATGTTCCGTTGCGCGAATTCCGCCGGATAGCCGCGGCGATCGCCGTCGCCGCGCAGAAGACGCTCGATGCTGAGGAAATTCTCGAGCTGATCCGGCCCGAGCTCGGCCCGCTGATCATCCAGCGCCTGTGCGGCGTACGCGAGCCACTGCGGGTGATGACGCTCGAAGGCCAGCTCGAGGCACTGCTGGGGCAGGCGGTCCGCTCGGACCCTGCGCGCCGGCACACCATCGAACCCGATCTCGGCCGCCGCATCGCCGATGCGCTCCAGCACGCCGCGGCGCCGCTGATCGCCGAGGCCAAGCCCTTCGCGCTCGTCGTCCAGCCGGCGATCCGTGTCGCGATCCGCAAGCTGGTCAAGACCATCCTTCCCGATACGCCGGTGATGAGCTTCTTCGAGGTCCCCGAGGACAAGGCCGTCGAAGTCGTCGCGGTGATCGGCGCGCCGGAGGCACTGCCCGCATGAACGCCTGGTCTCCCCGAAAGCTGAACGCCGTCGCATCGCTGGCTTCGGCCCCGCTGACTTATCAACGCACGCCTTCGCCGCAGCGCGACGCCGAGGCGATGGTGCGCAAGCATCTGCCGCTGGTCCGTCGCCTCGCCTGGCACGTCCATGGCTCGATGAGTTCGATCGTCGAGGTCGAGGATCTGATCCAGATCGGCATGGTCGCGCTGATCGAGGCGGCCGCCGCGTTCGAGGATCGCGGGCAGGTGACCTTCGCGCAATATCTCGGCACCCGCGTGCGCGGCGCGATGATCGACGAGCTGCGCCGCCAGGCGACGCTCACCCGCGGCGCGATGCGGCGTCGCAAGGCCTACCAGGAGAGCGTCGCTACGCTCGCCGCCGAGCTCGGGCATCCTCCCAGCGACGCGCAGGTCGCCGAAAGGCTCGGCATCACTCCCGAAAAGCTGCGTGCCGAATATGCCAGCGCCGAGTCGGTACGCTTCGACTCGATCGACGAGACTTATTCGGACGAGAGCCCGTGGTTCATGTCAGACGAGCCCGATGCTTTCGAGCAGCTTGCCGATGGCGACCAGCGCGCGGCACTGATCGCGGCGATCGCCGAACTGCCGACGCGCGAGGCGCAGGTGATCCAGCTCTATTATGTCGAGGAGCTCAACCTCGAGGAGATCGGCCAGGTGCTCGGCGTCGGCGCCGCCCGGATCTGCCAGATCAAGGCTTCGGCGCACGCCCGGCTGAAGAAGGCGATCCAGCGCCGGCTTGGCTGAACCGAGCCGTACCTATCCATCGTCATCCCGGCGAAAGCCGGGAGCTCGTGCCGCATCACGCCCTCGCCTGAGATCCGGGCCCTCGCTGCGATAACGGCTGGTGCCGGCGCGGCCCCTGCGCGAGGCATTTTGGCATCTCGCCATTTTACCGCGCGTCGCGCCCGAAGCGTGATATGCCCGCGGCGTGCGCCGAACCCTCTACCTGATCGCCGGCTTTGCTTCGCTGATCCTGGCCGGGCTTGGGGTGTTGCTTCCGTTGTTGCCGACGGTCCCCTTCGTCATCCTCGCCGCCTTCTGCTTCGCGCGCAGCAGCCCCGCGCTGGAAGCGCGGCTGCTCGAGCATCGTGTCTTCGGCCCCCATATCCTGCGCTGGCGCGAGCATGGCGCGATCAGCCGGAAGGGCAAGCGCGCCGCCCTGGTCGCCTTCGCCGTCAGTGCCGTCTTCGCGCTGCTGCTCTCGCCGCTGCCCTGGTCGTTGATCCCGCTTGCGGCGGCCGCGATCGGCGGTAGCTGGATCTGGCGCCGCCCCGAGGGCTGAGGGCAAAGGAAAACCCCGGTGGCCACGCGGACCACCGGGGTTCCCCTTGCGCCCTCTCTTCGAGAAGAGAGGTGACCGGCCGCGATGCCCTGTCAGGGGGGTGACACCCCGACCGGCACGCGGTTAACGGAGCAGCGAAAGCACCGTCTGCTGGCTCTGGTTCGCCTGGGCGAGCATCGCGGTCGATGCCTGGCTCAGAATCTGCGCCTTGGCGAGCTGCGCGGTCTCCGCCGAGAAATCGGCGTCCTCGATGCGGCTGCGGGCGTCGCTCAGATTGGTGACGTTGGCGGTCAGATTGTTGACCACCGATTCGAGGCGGCTCTGGCCGGCGCCGAGCGAGGCGCGGGTCGTGGCGACCGCGGCAAGCGCGTCGTCGACATCGTCCATCGCAGTGTCGGCGCCGCCGGCAGTGGCGATGTCCGAGCCGCTGGCAGCCGAAACGTCGAGCGCGCTGATCGTCAGCGTCACCTTGTCGGCCGATGCCGAGCCGGTCTGGATGTCGAGCGTCACGTCCGCCGCGCCGAACAGGGTCACGCCGTTGAACTTGGTGTCCGAAATGATGCTGTCGATCTGCGCGCCGAGCTCGGCGACTTCGGTCTGCATGTTGGTGCGGTCTTCATCGCTATAGGTGCCCGAAGCCGACTGGACGGCCAGCTCGCGGATACGCTGCAGCATGTTCGAGACTTCCTCGAGCGCGCCGTCGGCGGTCTGCGCCAGCGAAATGCCGTCGTTCGAGTTGCGGATCGCCTGGTTCATGCCGCGGATCGACGCGGTCATCGTCGATGCGATGGCGAGGCCCGCGGCGTCGTCCTTGGCGCTGTTGATGCGTTTGCCGGTCGACAGGCGCTCCATTGCGTTGCTGAGAAGCTTGTTCGCGGCATTCGAGGCATTGCCTGCGCGGAAGGCCGCGGTGTTGGTTCCGATAACCGTCATGATTGATCTCCATGCTTGCCGGCTTCCCGCGTCCCCCCTGAACGGGAGCCCGGAGCCGCCAAGCCAAGGAACGGCAGCGCCAATCCTCGCTTAAGAAAAAAATCGTCCATCACGCGCGCGCGTAGACGGGCGGGGACCGCAGAAGTGCGTCGTGACGTAGTTTTACGGCGAATTAACCAACCTGGCTCCAGAAGACCCTCACAACAGGGGGTCACCTATGCGCGCGATCGTTCCATCGGCAGCAGTTCTCCGGCAGAAATACGCTCTCGTATCGGCGCTTCGGGCGCAGGGTTTCGCGATCGGATCGTGCGAGGACGGCAAGCCCGGCGCGCAGGATCTGTTCCTCGTCGCCAATGGCGAAGTCCCGCCTGCGGCAGCTCGCACGCTGATCATCGGCGAAGGCGAACGCGCCGCGATCCCGTTCCGCGACGGCAATCCGGCTCGGCTGAGCTATGGCAGCGAGGATGCCGCGATCGGCGCCGGCTTCGCCAGCGCGATGGCGCGCGGTCCGTACGAGCCGGTCGCCGCCGATCCCGAGAGCCTGGCGCTGCTCGCGCTCGCCGAGCGTGTCGCCGCCTCCGACATCACCGTGCTGATCAACGGCCCCACCGGCACCGGCAAGGAAGTCCTCGCCAAGGCGATCCACATGGGCTCGACCCGCCGCGACGGACCCTTTGTGGCGATCAACTGCGCCGCGCTCCCCGAGACGATGCTCGAGGCGATGCTGTTCGGCCATCACAAGGGAGCGTTCACCGGCGCCTCGTCGGGCGGGCAGGGCTTTTTCCGCGCCGCCAATGGCGGCACCTTGCTGCTCGACGAAATCGCCGAGATGCCGCTTGGGCTACAGGCCAAATTGCTCCGCGCGCTGCAGGAGCGTGAAGTCGTTCCGATCGGCGGCACGAGCCCCGAGAAGATCGACGTCCGCGTCATCGCCTGCGCCAACCGCGACTTGCAGGGCGAAGTCACCGCCGGCCGCTTCCGCGCCGATCTCTATTACCGGCTCGCCGTTTTCCCGCTCGCCACCAAGGCGCTCGTCGAGCGCCCGGGCGACATCGCCGCGCTCGCCGCGGCGATGGTGCTGCGCCACGCGGGCACCCGTTCTACTTTGCCCTGGATCACGCCCGAGGCGCTCGAGGTGCTCACTGATCATGACTGGCCCGGCAATGTCCGCGAACTCGAGAACGTGCTCCAGCGCGCGCTGCTGCTCGCGCCCCGCGACGTCATCGAGCCGGCGCATCTGATCTTCGATCGCCGTGCGGAAACGCGCCAGCAGGACCGTCCGGAGACGCTCAGCAACATCGTCCAGATGCACGAGTTCCAGGCGATCCGCGACGTCCTCGCCGAGTGCAACGGCAGCCGGATCGAGACTGCGAAGCGGCTCGGCATTTCCGAGCGGACGTTGCGCTATCGCCTGGCCAAGGCGCGCGAACAGGGTGAAGACATCGCCCGGGCGATCTCGGCATGAGCGGCGGCGTCTCGGGACCCGGCGGCGCGATGAGCGTCGACCGCGTGCTGGCGCTGCGTGCCCAGATCCTCGAGCGCAACGCCGCGCTGTCGCGTGCCCAGCACACGCCGGCGCCCGCCGCACCCGCCGAGAGCAAGCCGGCGAGCTTCGTCGACACGTTCGAGGACGCGTTCAAGTCGGTCAATCAGGCGCAGGCCCAGGCCGGCGCGCTCTCCGAAGCCTATGAGCGCGGCGAGACGATCGACATCGCCAAGGTGATGCTCGCCCGCCAGCAAGCCTCGGTTGGGTTCGAGGCGACGCTGCAGGTCCGCAACAAACTCCTGTCCGCATACAAGGACATTATGAGCATGCCGGTCTGATCCGATGAGCAACGCACTCGCACCCGCAACCCACGAAGCAGCCGGTACGCCGGCGCGCGCCCCGCTCCAGCAGCTCACCGGTCTGCTCGGCCAGCCTGCGGTCCGACGGAGCCTGCCGTTGGTCTTCCTCGTCGGGCTGATCCTTGCCGGCTTCCTCGCCTGGTCGATGGTCGCCACCGCGCCGCAGCGCATCCTCTTCGCCACCCTCGCCGATGCCGACAAGGCCGCGGTGTCGACGGCGCTAGAGACCGCGGGCATTCCAAGCGGCATCGACGGCGCCGGCGCGATCACCGTGGCCGAAGACGATTACCACAAGGCGCGGATGCTGCTCGCCAGCCAGGACCTGCCCAAGGCGGCGCCCGGCGGTTACGCGATCCTCGACAATCTCCCGATGGGCGTCAGCCGCGCGGTCGAAGGCGAACGTCTCCGCCAGGCGCGCGAGACCGAGCTCGCCCGCTCGATCCAGGAGATCGACGCTGTCGCCGAGGCGCGCGTCCATCTCGCCACCCCTGAAGCCTCCGCCTTCGTCCGCGACCGCGCTGAGCCGACCGCGAGCGTCATCGTCAAGCTCCAGTCCGGCCGCGCGCTCGGCGAGGCGCAGATCCGCGCGATCGTCAATCTCGTCGCTTCTTCGGTGCCGGGGATGCAGCCCGAAGCGGTGACGATCGTCGACCAGATGGGCGCACTGCTGTCCAAATCAGGCGGCAAGGACGCCGCTGCCACGGCCGGCGACACCCGCATCGACTTCCAGCGCCGGCTCGAGGACAAATATCGCGAGCAGCTTGCCCAGCTGCTCACGCCGCTGGTCGGCTCCGGCAATTTCACCGCCGAGGTCCAGGCCGATGTCGATCTCGACGAGAGCCAGGCGACCCGCGAGAGCTACGACAAGCAGGGACAGGTGGTTCGCGCCGAACAGGGCGCGTGGACCGGCACCTCGAAGGATGCGCAGGCGCCCGGCGGCATCCCCGGTACGCTCTCCAACACGCCGCCGCCTGCCAGCACCCTTGTTGCGCCCAACGCCGGCGGCGCCACTGCTCCCGCCGCACCGACGGCGGCGGCGCAGCCGCAGGTCAAGCAGAGCGACAGCTTCACCCGCGCCTATGAAACCGGCAAGGAAATCTCGGTCACCCGGGCGATGCCGGGCAACATCCGCCGCCTGTCGGTCGCGGTGGTGTTGCGCGAGGAGCCCGGCAAGCCGCGCGGCCTCGCCGAGATCAACCAGCTGAACGAGCTGGTCCGCGCCGCCGTCGGCTACAATGCCACGCGCCAGGATCAGGTCACCGTCATCAGCCGCAAGTTCAACGCCGCCGCCGATGCCGGCAAGCAGCCGGCCTGGTACGAGGCGGCATGGGTACCGATGGCCGCGCGCAACGCCACTGCGCTGGTGATCGCGCTGCTCGTCCTGTTCCTCGGCGTTCGCCCGCTCACCAGGGCGCTGCTGCGCAAGCGCGACGAGGCCAGCCACCGTCCGGCGCTGCCGATCGGCGGTCACGACCCCGAAGGCGCCGCGACTGCCGTGCCGAGCGTGTCGATCGACATGCTCGCTGATCGCGGCAACAGCTATGACGACCGGGTCGGGCTGGTCCGCGGCTTCACCCGCGAAAACCCCGCCCGCGCCGCGCTCGCGGTGCGCGACATGATCAAGGCCGACGCGCAATGAGCGCGCTGCGCAGCTTCACCGGAGTCGAGCGCGCCGCCGTGCTGATGATGCTGGTCGGCGAGGAAGAGGCGGCGACGATCCTCCAGAAGCTCGATCCCGACGAAGTCCGCGACCTCGGCAAGGCGATGTTCACCGTCGCCGACGTCAGCGAGGCCGAGGTTGAGCAGGTCCTCGACGATTTCGTGTTCAAGGCACGCGGCCGCTCGACCGTGGTGTTCGATCCCAGGCCGCGGATCGAGGGGATGATGACGCGCGCACTCGGTGCCGATCGCGCCGAGACCGTGCTCGCGCGGATCGTCCCGCCCGAATCGAACGCGCGGCTCCAGCAGCTGCAATGGTTCGAGCCCGAGGAGATCGCCGCGATGATCGCCGAGGAGCATCCGCAGATCGCCGCAGTGCTGCTCGCCCAGCTCGACGCCGATCTCGCCGCGCGCGTGTTCGATCATCTGCCGCAGGACGTCCAGCCGCAGATCCTGCGCCGCGTCGCCAAGCTCGGGCCCGTCCCGCCCGAGGCGATCGAGACGCTCGAGGCGATGCTCGCCCGCCGCGCCGCCGGCGGCCGGCGCTCGATCGGGCTGCAGCTCGGCGGCACCCGCGAGGCCGCGAAGATCCTGTCGGGCGCGCGCAAGGTCACCGAGCAACGCGTCATGCCCAAGCTCGCCAAGATCGACCGCGAGGTCGCCAAGGCGATCGAGGAGGCGATGTTCGTCTTCGACAATCTGCTCGAGCTCGACGACAAGAACCTCTCGACCCTCATCCGCAGCGTGGATTCCGAGGTGCTGGTCAAATCGCTCAAGGGCGTCGAGGAGGAGGTCCGCAATCGCTTCCTCGGCTGCATGTCGAGCCGCGCCGCCGACGGCATCCGCGACGAGATGGAAGCGCGGGGCCCGATGAAGCTGGCCGAGGTGCTCGAAGCGCAAAAGGCGATGATCGCCGTCGCGCGCGGGCTCGTGAAGGACGGCACGCTGCAGATGCCGGGCAAGGGCGGCGACGACGACTATGTCTGATTTCGCTCCGGGCTTTGCCGGCCGTATCCACGCCGCGGCGCATGTGCTCCATCGTGCTTTCGGCGAGGGCGCCAGCTTCGCCGCCGCCGACGTCGCCAGCATCGGCCGCCGCGGCTTCGAGGAACCGGTGCCGGTCACCCCGCGCCACTTCTCGCCCGCCGATCCTGCCGCCAATCCCACCGAAGGCTGGGATCCGTTCGCCGCCGAGGTGCCGGCGAGCCCCACGGCCTTTCTGGACCCGGTCGCCGCCGCGCGCGAGGCCGGCTATGCCGAGGGCCGCGTCGCGGCGCTTGCCGAAATCGAAGAAGCGCGCGCCCGCGAGGCGGCGTTGCTCGATCAGGTGTCGCAGGCGCTTGCTGCCGGCGCCTACTTTGATCGCGAGCGGATGGCCGGGCATCTCCGCCAGACCGTGCTCCATCTCGTCCAGCGGATGATCGGCGAGGCCGGTATCGCGCCCGACATTCTCGCCGCGCGGATCACCGCCGCGGTCGATCTGCTCGCCGACGGCGCCGAATCGGCGCTGCTGCGGCTGCATCCCGACGACGTCCCGCTCGTCCAGGGCAAGCTCCCCGCGACGATCTTCCCGGTCGGCGATCCGCACGTCGTGCGCGGCAGTTTCGTGATCGAGAGCGCCTCGACGATCGTCGAGGACGGGCCCGAGATCTGGCTCGAGCAGCTCGCCCAGGCGATCGATCGCGTGCCGATCCCGCCGGCATGCTGAACCGCTTCACCGCCGATTATCTCGATGGCCTTGGCTGTCGCGATTTCGCCCCCAAGGCAAAGGTCTCGGGCCGGCTCGCTTCGTATGACGGGTTGCTGATGGAGGCGATCGGCCTCGCGCTTCCGGTCGGCACGGTCTGCGCGGTCGGCGACGGCGCCAGCCGGATCGAGGCCGAGGTGATCGGCTTCCGCTCGGGCCGGACCTTGCTGATGAATCTTGGCGGCCCCGCCGCGCTGCTGCCAAATGCCCCGGTGCGCCCGATCGGCCCGCCCGGCGAGGCCGAAGTCGGCGCCGCCTTGCTTGGCCGCGTCGTCGACGGCGCCGGCAAGCCCATCGACGGGCTCGGCCCGATCCGCGGCGCAGGCAAATGGCCGCTCGCCGGCAAGCTCCAGTCGCCGCTCGACCGCGGACGCGTGCTCCAGCCGCTCGACGTCGGCGTTCGCGCGATCAACGGGCTGCTCACCATCGGCCAGGGCCAGCGCGTCGGCATCATGGCCGGATCGGGGGTCGGCAAATCGGTGCTGCTCGGGATGATCGTCCGCGCCGCCGAAGCCGAGATCGTCGTCGTCGGACTGATCGGCGAGCGCTCCCGCGAGGTCGCCGACTTCCTCGAGACGAAGATATTCGGCGCCGCTCGCGCGCGCTCGGTGGTGGTGGCGGTCCCCGCCAATCACTCGCCGGTGCTGCGCATCCGCGGCGCGCTGCGGGCCACCGCGATCGCCGAGGCGTTCCGTGCCGAGGGCAAGAAGGTCCTGCTGATCATGGATTCGCTGACCCGCGTCGCGCATGCCGGCCGCGAGATCGGCCTCGCGCTAGGCGAACCGGCCAGCGCGCGCGGCTATCCGCCCTCCGCCATTGCGATGCTGCCCAGCCTGATCGAACGCGCCGGCACCTGCGTGTCCACCGGCGGCTCGATCACGGCGATCTACACCGTGCTCGCCGATGGCGACGACGGCAACGATCCCGTCGTCGACAGCGCCCGCTCGATCCTCGACGGGCATATCGTGCTCAGCCGCGCGCTCGCCGAACGCGGCGTCTATCCGGCGATCGATCTCGGACCTTCGGTGAGCCGGGTGATGACCGACATCGCCGCCAAGGACCATCTCCACGCCGCGCGCGTGCTGCGGCGCCACCTCGCCACCTATGAGGAAAATCGCGATCTCGTGCTGATGGGCGCCTATCGCCCCGGCGCGGATGCCGGAATCGACGCGGCGATCGCCTGCCACCCGGCGGTGATGGAATATATCCGCCAGGGTGCCGACGATGTCGTGACCCTCGCCGACGCGGTCGCCGAGCTGACCGGCGTGTTCGGCGATGGCTAGGAGCGCGAAGAAGCTCGAGCGGCTGCTGCGCGTCCGCACGCTCCAGCTCGATCAGGTCCGCGCCGCCGAGGTGCAGGCGCGCAGCAAGGTCGATCAGGAAGAGACGCTGCGTCAGCGGATCGCCGCGCTCGCCGCCAATGTCGCGCCGGCCCCGACGCCCGCGCCCGCCTTCGCGACAACGCTGATCGCCGCCGCGCATTATCGCGACCGGCTTCACCAGTCGGCGCACGCCGCCGAACGTCGCGTAGCGGTCGCGCATCAGGGGCTCGAGAGCGCCCGCGCCGCGACCCGTCAGGCGCATCGCGACCAGAGCGCGGTCGAGAAGCTGCTCGTGCGCGAAGATGCCAAGGCAGCGCTCAAGGTCCTTCGCGACCTGGAGGCGCTTCCCGCCGGCACGAGAAAACGGCACGATCTTTGCTGAAGGTCCGGTGAGTTCACCGGAGATTTCGCATCTTGATCCAGCTTTCGTCGCTTCTTCCCGCAATCGCGCACGGGCCCGTCCGGCCGCAGCTGCTCGCATCGGGGGCTGCGGCCAGCTTCGCGCTCGCGTTGAAGGCAAGCGCGGCGGACCCGGGCGCTGCACCGGTGGTGGCTGAAGCTGTCGGCGATACGTTGCTTCCCGGCCGGCAAAACGCTGCCGCACCCGGCACGGAGTTGCCGGATCCGCTGCTCGACGACGGTACCGACGCTGATGCTGACGCCGAGGCCGACGCCGAAATCGATCTAGAGGACGAGGTAGAAGCTGCCAGCGCGATTGCCTCCGCCTGGTTCGCGTTGTCCCCAGCGGCGCCACCCGTGCCGAGCGCGATTCACCCGGTCGCTGTCGCTCCCGTAGCGGTCATGCGCGATGGCGTCGCGACGCCTGTCGATCGCCTTCCGCCGGAGGCCTCCAGCATCGCGCCGGCGGCACCTGCTGTCGAAGAGCCCGATGCGGGGCATGGCGTTCAGCCGATGCCGGAGCTCGGAGGCGGGCCGGTTCCCGCTTCCGGGTCGAGCCCGGTCGAACGCGTGCTCCCTGACGAGCTCATCGACGCGCTGCCGACGGCCCCCTTGGACCTGCCCAAACCGGACTGGACCGGGAGCCCCGCGCCGCTCCGCCCGACCCTCGCTGCCGCCGCCGAAGCGCCGAGCCCTGCCAAGGTCGACCTTGCCAAGCCCGCGCCAACCTTTCCCGTCGACCCACGGCCAGCGGCGCATGCCGAGCCTGCGTCTCGCACCGCGACGGTCCCCAGCATCACCGCGACGCTCGCGCAGCGGCTCCACTCGACCGAGCCGGTGCAGGCGCCGAGACGGTCGGCGTCGCCGAAGCCTTCGCAGTCATCGCAACCTTCGCGCGCTCCGCAGCTACAGCTCGCGCCGGTGCCATCCCTCGCGACGCCGGCTGTTGCCGCAGAAGTCGTGCCGCTCGGGATTGCCCTCTCCGCATCTGCCTCCCCCTTCCCGCCAGCGCCCCGCCGCATGCCCGCACTCGAGTCCGCGGCGCTGTCGATCGCTCCCGCTGCGCCGGAGGCGGCGCAGCCGGCCGGGGTCTCGGCGCTGGCCGAACCGCAACAGGCACCGCTCGATACCCGCCGTCAGGAATGGATCGGCAAGATGGTCGAGCATATCGAGGCGCTGCGCGATTCGGCGCCGATGCGCGAGACGCGGATCAGCCTCGCCCCCGAAGTGCTGGGCCGGGTCGATGTGGCGATCCGCCACGACGGCGACCGCGTGCAGGTCCATTTCACCACCGAGACGCTGGCGGCGCGCCAGCTCATCGCCGACGCCCAGCCGCGTCTTAACGAGCTCGCCGAAGCCCGTGGGCTCAAGCTCGGCGCAACCAGCTTCGAGAGCGGCACCGCTGGCCAGAGCCCGCAGCGCGATGGCCGCGAACAGCCGCTGCCGCAGCCCACGCTCAAACCGCGTTCGGCATCCATTTTCGAAGCGGCGGCCGAGACCGCCGACGACCGCATCGCCTGAGATCAACGGAGACCATCATGGCCGACAAGACCGAAGCAACCGTGACGCCCAAGCCGAGAAAGGGCGGCAAGAAGCTGATCCTGCTGCTGGGCGTGCCGATCGTGCTGCTCGGCACCGGCGGCGGCGCCGCGGTGTACGGGATGCAGGCGGGCTGGTTCAGCGTGAAGCCCGTCGAGGCGGAGTCCGATGCGCCGCGCCTGCTCGCCAAGGACGAGGAGAAGCGTGCGGCGCTCAAGGCGGAGGGCGGCGGCCATGGCGAGGAAGGCGGCGCCTCCGAGGCCAGCCACGGCAAGCCCACGCCCAGAGGCGAAGGCGGCGACAAATACGCGTCGAGCTATTATCAGCTGGAGAAGGAGTTCACCTCCAATCTCCAGGACAGCGTCCATTTCATCCAGGTCGGCGTCGCAGTGTCGACGCCCTATGACGAGCGCGTCCTCGAAAACATCAAGACGCACGAGATCGCGATCCGCTCGCAGGTGCTGATGGCATTGGGCGAGACCAGCGAGGAAGAGGTCTTTACCGCCGAAGGCAAGCGCCACATCCAGGAGCGTCTCGCCAAGGCCATTAATGCCGTCCTGAAACAAAAGGAAGGTTTCGGGGGCGTAAGTAACGTCTACTTTACCAATTTCATCGTTCAGTGAACGGGCATGGTTAACGCCCCTTCAGAGATCGGCACGGCCGAACGGCGGGAACGCCCCCGGGTCAGCGCGGAACACGCGCCGGCGCTGGGGACGGCGAACCTCAATCCGTTTGGCGACCTCGTCACGCTGCAGCATCTCTGCGCGCGGCTGGCCAAGGCGCTGAAGCCGGTGTTCGACGGGGTGGCACGCGCCGATCTGCGCAGCTGGGCCGAGCCGCTGGCAGTTCAGCGCTGGTCGGACTATCGCGCTGAGCGCGGCCACACGCTGACCGCATGGCAGCCGCTGGCGATGGGCAGTGCCCGCGCCCGCGTCCAGCTCGCTCTTGACGGCAAGCATCTGTTCGAGCTGCTCGACGCCTTTTTCGGCGGCGACGGCGATGCGCCCGTGCCGCTGCCGGTCGAATTTACCCCCGCCGCCGAGGCACTGGCGCTGCGCCTCGCGACGATGCTCGCGGCGCCGCTCGAAGCGGCATGGGAGCCACTGACCACGGTCGCGTTCCGCGCGGTCGAGGGCGCCCAGATCGCGATGCTGCCCGAACTCGCCGCCGACGATGCCGTTGTCGTCACGCGCTTTGGGCTCGCGCTGGGCGATCGCAAGCCCGCTTTCATCGACATCCTCTATCCGGTCGCCGCGCTCAAGCCGCATGGCGCCGCACTGATGGTCAAGGTCCATGGCGTTCCCGCCGAGGTCGAGCCCGAATGGCGCAGTGGCCTCACCCGCGCGGTGATGGGTGTGAAGTTCCCGGTCCGCTCGGTGCTCGCCGAGCCGGTGGTTCCGCTCGGAATGCTGCTCGATCTCAAGCAGGGCGACGTGATTCCGATCGATTTCGGCCCCGAGGTTCCGGTGATGGTGGCATCGCGCCGCCTCGGCACCGGCCTTGTCGGCACCGCCAACGGCCGCGCCGCGGTCCGGCTCACGCAACTCGAAGAATTCAGCGAAGAGGATTTCCGATGAACGACATGGCCGGGGGTTTCCCCGTCGACACGGCCGTGGCCGCCAATTTCCGGCTGCTCCAGGACGTCGACGTCAAGCTCACCGTCGAGATCGGCTCGACTTCGCTGTCGTTGCGCGAATTGCTCGCGCTCGGCGAGGAAAGCGTGATCGAGCTCGACCGCGACGCCAACGAACTGCTCGACATCTTCGTAAACGGCACGCTGATCGGCCGCGGCGAAGTCGTCACCGTCGGCGAGAAGTTCGGTGTCCGCATGACCGAGCTGGTCAGCCCGGAGAAGCGGACCAGCCGCGCATGATGTGGTCGTACATCCTCAAGCTGGCGATCCTGCTGCCGCTGGTCTGCGGTCTGCTGATCGGCTGCCTCTACGCGTGGCGCAAGCTCGAGGCGCGGCTGCCGAAGAACCAGAGCACCCGGATGGTCCAGGTCCGCGAGACGATGATGCTCGCGCCCGGCCTGCGCCTCGCGGTGGTCGAGTTCGAGGGACAGAAATTGCTCGTCTCGGTGAGCCGCAGCGGCGTCACCCTCGTGGACAAGGCGGCCGGCTGATGCTCGCACGGCTTCCGGCGCCCCGCACGATCGGGCGCGCGGCCCTGTTCGTCGGGCTGCTCGCCTTCTTCATCCTGTTCACGGCCCCGGCGTTCGCGCAGGGCGCTCCGGTACCCGCACCCGTCGCCACGCCGGGTGTCGGCGACGCGGTCGATCGCGCGCTCGGCGATCTCGGCGGCGGCGACGCCCCGCTCAGCCTGTCGCTCCAGGTCCTCATCATTATGGGCCTGCTCACGGTGCTGCCGGGCATTCTGCTGATGATGACCAGCTTCACCCGGATCATCATCGTCCTCGCGATCCTGCGCCAGGCGCTCGGGCTCCAGCAGACCCCGCCCAACCAGGTGCTGATCGGCCTGTCGCTGTTCCTCAGCTTCTTCATCATGTCGCCGGTGATCAACCAGGCCAACACGACCGCGATCCAGCCCTATGCCGCCGGCCAGATCAGCGCGACCCAGATGATCGCCGGGACCGGCGACGCCCTCCACGGCTTCATGATCCGCCAGACTCGCAACCGCGACGTCAAGATGTTCGCCGACATGGCCAAGAGCGGCCCCTATGCCAAACCGGCCGACGTGCCCTTCTCGGTGCTGCTCCCGGCCTTCGTAACGAGCGAACTCAAGACGGCCTTCCAGATCGGGTTCCTGATCTTCCTGCCCTTCATCGTCATCGACCTCGTCGTCGCCACCGTGCTGATGAGCCTCGGCATGATGATGATGTCGCCGACGATCATCTCCTTGCCGTTCAAGCTGCTGCTGTTCGTCCTGGTCGACGGCTGGGCGCTGACGATGGGCAGCCTCGCGGCGAGCTTCGGCACCTGAGATGGACACCGACTATTTCCTCACCGTCGCACGCGAGGCGATGTGGATCCTCGCATTGGCCTCGGCGCCGATCCTGATCCCGGCGCTTCTGTCGGGATTGATCCTCGGCATGGTCCAGGCTGCGACCTCGATCCAGGAGCAGACGCTCAGCTTCGTTCCCAAGCTGATCGTGGTGGCGGTCAGCCTCGTCATCTTCGGCGGCATGATCCTCGGCCTGATCGGCGACTTCACCACGAGCATCTTCGAACGCATCCCGGATCTGGTGAAGTGAGCGAGCAAGCCGCTTTTGTTCCGCTTGCGGGAGGGGTCGGGGGAGGGGTCGTCCTTTCGAGGTGCGCGCATTTGCGGCCAGCCCCTCTCCTAGCCCCTCCCGCAAGCGGAAGGAGAATCTAGAAGCATGATGGGCTTCGGCCTCTCCCTCGAGCCGCAGCTCTGGGCTTTGCTGTTCGCGATGGTCCGGATCGGCGCCGCATTCGTGGCGGCGCCGGTGTTCGGGGCGATGGCGGTGCCGCTGCCGGCGCGGATCGCGCTGACCGGCGCGATCGGCGTGCTCGTCGTCAACACCGTTCCGATCACCCCGCCCGCGCAGATCTTCGGGCTGACCACGATCCTCGCCGTCGCCGCCGAGGCGTTGGTCGGGCTCGCGATCGGCTTCGTCCTCCAGATCGCCTTTGCCGCGCCGATGGTCGCCAGCGAAGTCATCGGCATGTCGATGGGGCTCGGTTTCGCCAATGCGGTCGATCCCAATAGCGGCCATTCGACTCCGGCGCTCGGCCAGTTCCTGACGCTGCTGCTGACGCTGCTGTTCCTCGCGGTCGACGGCCATCTCGTCCTCGTCGACCTCGTCGTGCGCAGCTATACGGCGATGCCGCCGGGCAGCTGGATCGCGTCCGAACGGCTGCTCGGCATCGCCCTGTTCGGCGGCTATGTCTTCCTCGCCGGGCTGCTGCTCGCGCTGCCGGTCGGCTTCCTCCTGCTCTGCCTCAACGTCGTCGTCGGCATGCTCAGCCGCGCCGCGCCAGCGCTCAACCTGTTCGCCGTCGGCCTTCCCGCCAGCCTCGCAATGGGCGTCGTCGCGCTCCTGCTCGCGCTCCCCGCGATGGGCGATTATCTGCTCGTCATCATACGCGAGGCGCTCGACGCCGCACCCCGGCTGGTGATCGGCTGATGGCGGAGAGCTTCGGCGAGAAGACGGAGGCCCCGACAGCCCGGCGCAAGCGCAAGGCGGTCGAGGAGGGCCAGCTTCTCAAATCGAAGGATTTCGGCACCGCGCTGGTCGTGTTGGCCGGCTGTGCGTGGATGGCGTTCTTCGGCCCGTCGCTGATCGGCGCGTGCAAGGAAGTGATGACGGCCAGCTTCTCGTTCGGCCGCGGCGATGTCGAGCATTTCGAGCCATGGCGACCGCTGGCGTCGGCGGGGTGGAAGCTCGCACCCTCGCTCGCCGGACTTTTCGCACTCAGCATGGTCGCGGCGGTGCTCAGCCAGGCCGGGCTCGGCGGCTTCGGCTGGAACAACAAGCTGTTCGCGCCCAAGGGCTCGCGGATCAATCCCGCCTCTGGGCTCAAGCGGATGTTCGGCCCGACCGGCTGGATCGAACTCGGCAAGTCGTTGCTGAAGGTCACCCTGCTCGGCGCAATCGGCGCCTGGATGCTCCACGCGATCACTCGCCAGTCGCTCGGGCTGGTAGCCGCCGATCTCCATGGCGCGATCGGCGCGCTCGGCGGCGAGTTCGTCACCCTGCTGTTCGTAATGGCGGCGGGGCTGGCGATCATCGCCGGCATCGACTTGCCGATTCAGATCATCCGCCACCTCCGCCAGCTCCGCATGACCAAGCAGGAAGTCAAGGAGGAGCATAAGGAGAGCGAAGGCTCGCCCGAGCTCAAGGCGCAGCAGCGCGCGCGCCAGCGCGAGATCCTCAAGGGCGGCTATCGCAAGGCGGTCGCCACCGCGCATGTCGTGCTCACCAATCCGACCCATTTCGCCGTCGCGCTGCGCTACGAATCGGGCAAGGACCAGGTGCCGGTGGTCGTCGCCAAGGGTCGCGGCCAGACCGCGTTGGCGATCCGCGAGCTCGCCGGCGAGTTCGCCGTGCCGGTGCTCGAATATCCGCAGCTCGCCCGCGCGGTCTATTACACCAGCCGCGAAGGCCAGGAGATCCGCGACGACCTCTATCTGGCGATCGCCACCGTCCTTGCCTTCGTCTTCGGGGTCAATGCGCGGGCGGGAAGCACGCAGCCGTCGGTCGCCGTCCCGCCGGGCGCGCTGTTCGATGAGAATGGCGAGAGAATCGAGCGCCCGGCCTAAAGCGCACGGCGGCGCGGCCGTTTGACCAAGCAGGGGGTGATGATGGCCATCGAATCGATCGCGAAGACCTTGGGGACCGGATCGGGGATCGACATCGGTGCGCTCGTCACCGGGCTCGTCGAGGCGACCTTCGCCAACAAGAACGCCGCGCTCACTGCGAAGGACGACAAACTCACCGCGCAGATCTCGAAGGCGAGTGAGCTCAAGAGCAGCATCAGCGACTTCGCGGCGGCGCTTTCGCAGCTCGCCACCGGCGGGACGCTCGCCACCCAGCCGACCAGCGCGAACACCGCGATCGTCAAGGCGACCCGCCTGCCCGGCGCGAGCCTGGCGGCGCTGAATGCGAGCGTCGAGGTCCGCCAGATCGCGCAGGGCCAGGTGGCGAGCACCACCGCCTTCTCGGGTGGCGGCGCCACGGTGATCGGCACCGGCACGCTCACCCTGTCCTTCGGCACCGCGACAATTTCCAGTGGGGCGATGACCGATTTCGCCCCCGGCGCGGCGCCACCGGTTGCGATCACGATCGGCGCCGCGAACGATACGCTGCAGGGCGTCGCCGACGCGATCAACGCCGCCAAGGCTGGCGTCATTGCTTCGGTGATCACCGACGGCAATGGCGCCCAGCTGATGGTCAAGAGCGCCACCGGCGCCTCGCAAGCCTTCGAGCTTACCGGCAGCAGCGGACTCGAAAGCCTCAACATCGGCCGTGGCGCGAGCGGTTCGGCGATCAATGCCACGGCGCAGAACGCGCTGATCGCGCTCGACGGCGTCGAGGTTTCCTATCCCGTCAACAGCATCTCCAACCTGATCCCGGGCGTGCGGCTCGATCTCGTCGCCGCGTCGGCCGGTACCAAGGTCGCGATCGGCGCGACGCGGCCGAGCGAGGCGATCGGACAAGCGGTCACCAATTTCGTCGACACCTTCAATCAGGTGTATCGGCTGGTGAAGGACGCGGTCGATCCCGCGGCCGGCCCGCTGCGCGGCGACCCCGCCGCCAAGGACCTGCTGCGGCAGCTCAAGAGCATGACCCTCACCGGGCTGCTTCCCGCCACGCTCGACGAGACGCCAACGGCGCTCGCGGATGTCGGCGTCGCGACCCAGCGCGACGGCACGCTGCGCGTCGATTCGGCACGGCTGGCTAAGGTGCTGACCACCTTCCCCGATCAGATCGAGGCGATGTTCGCCAGCGGTGCCGGATTGGCCGCGGCGCTTTCGAAGGTCGCCGAGAGCGCGGTCGGCAAGACCTCGGCGAAGGGGATCGGCGAAGCGACCGGCCTCACCGCCAGCCTGCTCAACTACGGCAAGGCGCAGGGCAAGATCGAAGTGGATCAGGAGAATGCGCTTGCTGCCGCCGAAAAGCTGCGGACCCGCATGACCCAGCAATTCGCGGCGATGGACTCCAAGGTCGCGGCGTACAAGTCGACCCAGAGCTTCCTGACTCAGCAGATCGCCGCGTGGAACGCCGACAATTGATGCGCTACGCCACCGCGCTCGCCAATCCGGCCGCGACCTATCGTCAGGTCGATCTCGCCGGCCGCACCACCGGCGCGGATCCGCACCGGCTTGTCAGCCTGCTTTATGAAGAGGGCGTCGCCGCGCTCCGCGCCGCCGCCTGCGCCGCCGAGACCCGCCGGTTCGCGATCAAGAGCGAGCGCGTCGCCCGCGCGACCGCGATCCTGTTCGCGCTCGAGGCGGGGCTCGATTTCGATCGCGGCGGCGAGGTCTCGCGCACCCTTGCGACCTTCTACCACGGCCTGCGCCAGCAAGTGCTCCATGCCAGTCTCGGCACCGATCCCGCGCCGTTTCGCGATGCGGCGGCGAGCCTCGAGGAAATCGCCGGCGCCTGGTCGAACTTGCGGGCATCCTGACGCGGCAGGCGCTAGGTACGGCGCGATACGCATCGCTGGCGGGGCTGCGGAACGGTGAAGATACTCATTCTCGGGGGCTATGGCGTGTTCGGCGGCCGACTCGCCGAGCTGCTGTCGGACCTCGCCCGGGTCGAGCTTCTTATCTGCGGCCGAACTCTCGCGCGCGCCGAGGCGTTCTGCGCGCGCTATAGCGGCGTCGCCAGTGTCCGACCGCTCCAGCTCGACCGGCGCGATATCGCGGCGGGGCTCGACGCGCAGCGGCCCGATCTCGTCGTCGATGCCTCGGGACCGTTCCAGGAGTATGGCGCAGATCGCTACGCGGTGATCGCCGCCTGTATCGCCGCGCGCATCGACTATCTCGATTTCGCCGACGCCGCCGATTTCGTGTTCGGCGTGCCGAACTTCGATGCGCAGGCAAAGGCGGCCGGCGTGTTCGTCCTTTCGGGTGTCAGCAGCTTTCCCGCCCTCACCGCCGCGGTGCTGCGCGAGATCGCGAAGACGATGGACATCGTCGCCGTCGAGGGCGGGATCGCGCCCTCGCCCTATGCCGGGATCGGCCTCAACGTGATGCGCGCGGTGGTGGGCTATGCCGGGGCCCCGGTCAGGTTGTGGCGCGGCGGCAAGGACACCCACGGCATCGGCCTCGCGGAGAGCATGCGCTTCACCATCGCAGTGCCGGGGCGCCTGCCGCTGCGAAACATCCGTTTCTCGCTGGTCGACGTGCCCGATCTGCGGGTGATCCCGCCCGAGCATCCGACGATGACCGACATATGGATGGGCGCCGGCCCGGTTCCCGAATCGCTTCACCAAATGCTCAATCTCCTCGCCAAGGCGCGCGCGCTGTTTCGCCTGCCCTCGCTCGTGCCCTTCTCGCGGCTGTTTTACACCGTCCTCAACGCGATGCGGTTCGGCGAACATCGCGGCGGCATGTTCCTCCGCGTGCGGGGTGTCGCGGCAGGCGCTACGGTGCAGCGGAGCTGGCATTTGCTCGCCGAGGGCGATGACGGACCACACATCCCGTCGATGGCGATCGAGGCGGTGATCCGCAAATTGGCGTCCGGGGTCCGCCCGCCCGCCGGTGCCCGCTCGAGCGTCGATGCTCTCGAGCTGTCGGACTATGACGCGCTGTTCCGTGGCCGCGCCATCCATAGCGGATTTCGCGACGACGACCTTCGCGCCCCGCTCTACCCGCAGCTGCTCGGGCCGGCCTTTGCCGCACTGCCGCCGCGCCTGCGCGAACTGCACGACAGCGCCGCGTCGAGGCAATGGGACGGTGAGGCGGAGGTCCGGCGCGGCACGAGCCTCTTCGCGCGGCTGGTTGCGGGGCTGATCGGCTTTCCCGCGAGCGCCGCCCGCATTCCCGTCTCGGTCAGCTTTACGCCGGAGAATGGCGCCGAGCGCTGGACGCGCGATTTCGGGGGCAGGCGGTTCGCGTCGGTTCAGTCGCGCGGCGCCGGCAGGAACGCCGCGTTGCTGATCGAGCGGTTCGGCATCGCCGCTTTCGCGCTGGCACTGGTCGTCGAGGACGACCGGCTGTTGCTGGTCCCGCGGCGCTGGTCGTTGCTCGGCGTCCCGATGCCGCGCTTCCTCCTGCCGAGAGGTGTCAGCTTCGAGACCGAAGTCGACGGCCAGTTCCGGTTCGACGTCGAGATTTCCGCCCCGCTGATCGGCTTGATCGTCGCCTATCGCGGCGCGCTCATGCCTGGGTCGTCCACTTAGACTGCGGCCTAAAGGTCGAGCTTCTCGTAATCCGCGGGAGGCGTAATCCCCTCCATCCGCTCGGACAGCAGCGGCCGGAAGCTCGGGCGGCTCTTCATCCCGATGTACCAGCGCTTGGCCTGTTCGTGGCTCTTCCAGTCGATCCCGCCGAGATAGTCGGCGATCGAGATCTGCGCGGCGGCGGCGAGATCGGCGAGGCTCATCGTCGGCCCGGCCAGCCAGGTGCGGTGGTCGAGCAGGTAATCGATATAGTCGAGATGCGCGACCGCAGCCTTCATCGCCTCGCGCAGCGCGCCCGCGTCGGGCGCAATCTTGTGGACGACGCGCTTGATCATCCGCTCGTGGAGCAAAGGCGCGGTGATGTCGCCGTAGAAATGATGGTCGAACCAGATCACGAGGCGGCGGATCTCGGCGCGATCGGTCGCCGTGCCGTTGATCATCGCGTTCTTGCTGACCGTCTCCTCGAAAAACTCGCAGATCACGCTCGAGTCGATCAGGGTCACGCCGCGCTCGGTATCGACCATCACCGGCACTTGGCCGGTCGGGTTCAGATCGAGGAACTCGTCACGGCGCAGCCAGGGCGACTCGCGCACCGGCTCATAGCCGACGCCCTTTTCGCCCAGCAGCAGGCGCACCTTGCGCGAGAAGGGGCACAAAGGGAACTGGAGGAGTTGCCACATGCCGCCCGTATCTAGCGCCGACGCGCGGCGCGTCCAGCGGATGCGTCAATAATCGCCTTCATAGCCCTCGGCCACGGCCGCCAGCGGCGCGAGTGCGTCGCGCAGCCGGTCGGCGGTGCGCGCCAGCTCGGCCGACATCGCCAGCGTATCGTTGGCGACGGCGCCGGCGGTAGCGACCGCACGCCGCGTCCGCTCGTGAAGCTTCGCCTCGAAATGCGGGTCCTTGCGGCGCTGAAGGTCGCGCAACGTGTCCGACGGGCGGATGTCCGCTTCGGGATCGGCATAGCGCGCGAGCGGGCCCACCCGCGTGTCGAGCACGATTCCGGCGAGGCCGCTCATTGCCATGGCGATTCCCTCCTGCACCATCGGATCGTTCAGCCGGTGCGCGGCATCGGCTTCGGCAGTCGATTGCGCGGCGGCGGGCAGTGCGAACAGGCACATGGCTGCGGCAACGGAGATCAAACGCATTACGGACTCCCGAGTCGTCGGAAAGGACTTCTATATCATTCCCAACGACTTGGCGCCACCCGGCCCGATCACTCGGCGGCGACCGCCTCCACCGACTCATCAAGCGGCCAGGGCAGGCGGGTCAGCATTTCCTTCGGCACGACCTGCCAGAAATGGCCGACCGCCCGGTCCCACTCCTCGAGAATGCCGCGCGACCATTTGCTGTCGGTCGACTCGGCATGCGCCTCGATCAGCCCGCGCAGCTTGGCTTCCCATGCGGACGAGGCGAGCCGCTGCCAGACGATGCTGTCCGGATTGGCGCGTTGCTCGAAGCTGCCGTCCGCATCGTATACGAACGCCATGCCCCCGGTCATGCCGGCGCCGAAGTTCATGCCCACCTTCCCGAGCACCACCGCAGTGCCGCCGGTCATGTATTCGCAGCCATTGGCGCCGCAGCCCTCGACCACCACTTCGGCACCCGAGTTGCGTACCGCGAAGCGCTCGCCGGCCTGGCCGGCGGCGAACAGCCGGCCGGAGGTCGCGCCGTAAAGCACGGTGTTGCCGATGATCGTATTGTCCTGGCTGGCGAGCGGCGAACTCACCATCGGCCGGACGACGATCACGCCGCCCGACAGGCCCTTGCCGACATAGTCGTTGGCGTCGCCGAACACCTCGAGGGTGATCCCCTTGCACAGGAACGCGCCGAGCGACTGGCCGGCCGAGCCGCGCAGCCGGACATGGACATGCCCGTCGTTGAGCGTCGACATGCCGAAGGTGCGGGTGACCTCGGAGGAGAGCCGCGTGCCGACCGCCCGATGGGTATTCCGCACCGAATAGGTCAGCTGCATCTTCTCGCCGCGGGCGAACACCGGCGCGGCATCCTTGATCATCTGCGCGTCGAGGCTGTCGGGAACCTCGTTGCGGAAGGTGGCGAGGCTGAAGCGCCGGTTGGCGTCGTCGGCATCGACCTTGGCGAGTATCGGATTGAGGTCGAGATCGTCGAGATGCTCGGCGCCGCGGCTGACCTGACGGAGCAGTTCGGTGCGGCCGATGATCTCGTCGAGGCTGGAGAAGCCCAGCTTGGCGAGAATCTCGCGCACTTCCTCGGCGATGAAGGTCATCAGGTTGATCACCTTCTCGGGCGTGCCGACGAACTTGGCGCGCAGCCGCTCGTCCTGCGTGCAGACGCCGACGGGGCACGTGTTCGAATGGCATTGGCGCACCATGATGCAGCCCATCGCGACGAGGCTGAGCGTGCCGATGCCGAATTCCTCGGCGCCGAGGATCGCGGCGATGACGATGTCGCGCCCGGTCTTGAGCCCGCCATCGGTGCGTAACGTCACCCGGCCACGCAGCCCGTTGAGAGTCAGCGTCTGGTTGACTTCGGTCAGCCCCATTTCCCACGGCGTGCCGGCGTACTTCACCGAAGTCTGCGGGCTCGCGCCGGTGCCGCCGACATGGCCGGCGACGAGGATGACGTCTGCGTGCGCTTTTGCGACGCCCGCCGCGACCGTGCCGATTCCCGCCGAGCTCACCAGCTTGACGCAGACCCGCGCGCGCGGATTGATCATCTTCAGATCGTAGATGAGCTGCGCGAGGTCCTCGATCGAATAGATGTCGTGGTGCGGCGGCGGGCTGATCAGCGTCACCCCCGGGGTCGCGTGGCGCAGCTTCGCGATGAACTCGGTCACCTTGAAGCCGGGCAGCTGGCCGCCCTCGCCGGGCTTGGCGCCTTGAGCCACTTTGATCTCGATCTCGTCGCATGCGTTGAGATATTCGGCGGTGACGCCGAAGCGGCCGCTGGCGATCTGCTTGATCACCGAATTGGCGTTGTCGCCATTGTCATAGGGCTTGTAGCGGACGCTGTCCTCGCCGCCCTCGCCCGACACCGCCTTGGCGCCGATCCGGTTCATCGCGATCGCCAGCGTCTCGTGCGCCTCGGGCGAGAGCGCGCCGAGGCTCATCCCCGGCGTGACGAAGCGCTTGCGGATCTCGGTGATCGCCTCGACCTGGTCGATCGCGATTCCCTCGGCGGGGAAGTTGAACTCGAGCAGATCGCGCAGATAGACCGGCGGCAGGTCGCGGACGCCGCGCGCGAATTGCAGATAGGTCGAATAGCTGTCGGTCGAGACCGCGCTCTGCAGCAGATGCATCAGCTGCGCCGAATAGGCATGAGTCTCGCCGCCATGGCGCTGACGGTAGAAGCCGCCGATCGGCAGCGCCGCCACCGCGCGGTCGAAAGCCGCCTCGTGCCGCATCATCGCGTTGAGATGGAGCGAGGCATAGCCTTCGCCCGAGATCTTTGCCGGCATGCCGGGGAACAGGTCGTTGACCAACGCGCGGCTGAGCCCGACCGCCTCGAAATTATAGCCGCCGCGATAGGACGAGATCACCGCGATCCCCATCTTCGACAGGATCTTGAGCAGCCCCTCGTCGATCGCCTTGCGGTGGCGCTTGAGGCATTCGCTCAGGCTGAGGTCGCCGAACAATCCGCGCGCCTGCCGGTCGGCGATCGAAGCCTCGGCCAGATAGGCGTTCACGGTGGTGGCTCCGACGCCGATCAGCACCGCATAATAATGCGTGTCGAGGCATTCGGCGGTGCGGACGTTGACGCTCGCGTAGGAGCGCAGCCCGCGCCGCACGAGATGGGTATGCACCGCCGCGGCCGCGAGCACGCCGGCGATCGCCACCTTGTCGGGCCCGATATGCTCGTCGGTGAGGAACAATTCGGTGCAGCCGGCGCGCACCGCCTGCTCGGCCTCGGTGCGGATCCGCGCGATCGCCGCGCGCAGCGTGTCCGGCCCGCCCTTGGGGTCGAAGGTGCAGTCGATCTCGGCGCACTGGCTGCCGAAATGGGCGCGCAGCCGATGCCAGTCGGCATTGGTCAGCACCGGGCTCTCGAGCACGAGCACGCGGCCGGGTGTGCCTTCTGCGTCGAGGATGTTGGCGAGATTGCCGAAGCGGGTGCGCAGCGTCATCACCTGGCGCTCGCGCAGCGAGTCGATCGGCGGGTTGGTTACCTGGCTGAAATTCTGCCGGAAGAACTGGCTAATCAGCCGCGGCTTGTCCGAGATCACCGCGAGCGGAGTATCGTCGCCCATCGAGCCGACCGCTTCCTTGGCGGTCTCGACCATCGGCGACAGGATCAGCTCCATGTCCTCCAGCGTCTGCCCCGCCGCGACCTGCCGGCGGGTGAGCTCGGCGCGGTCGTAATAGGCTTCGGGCGCGGCGGCCGGGAGATCGTCGACGCTCATGAACTCGCCGATCATCGACGCGTAATCGGCCTCGGCGGCGATGCGGTCCTTGATCGCCGCGTCGTCGAAGAGCACGCCATTCTCGAGATCGACGGCGATCATCTGCCCCGGGCCCATTCGACCCTTGGCGACGACGCTCGCCTCGGGGATCTGGACCATGCCGGTTTCCGATCCGACGATCAGCAGCCCGTCGGAGGTGCGGGTGTAGCGCAGCGGCCGCAGCGCATTGCGGTCGACGCCGGCCACCGCCCAGCGCCCGTCGGTCATCGCCAGCGCCGCCGGGCCGTCCCACGGCTCCATCACGCTGGCGAGGTACTTGTACATGGCGAGGTGCGATTCGGGGGTGTCCTCGTCCCACGCCTCGGGCACCAGCATGATCTTGGCGGTCGGCGCGTCGCGTCCCGAACGGCAGATCGCCTCGAACACCGCGTCGAGCGCGGCCGTGTCCGACGCGCCCGCCGGGATCACCGGCTTGATATCCTCGCTGCGCTCGCCGAACGCGATGCTCGCCATCTTGATTTCGTGGCTGAGCATCCAGTTCTTGTTGCCGCGAATCGTGTTGATCTCGCCATTGTGCGCGAGGCAGCGGAACGGCTGCGCCAGCCACCATTGCGGGAAGGTGTTGGTCGAATAGCGCTGGTGGAAGATCGCGACGCGGCTGGTGAAGCGCTCGTCGCGGAGATCGGGATAGAATTCGCTGAGGCTCTCGGCGAGGAAAAGCCCCTTGTAGATGATCGAGCGCGTCGACAGCGAGCAGATATAGAAGCCGCTGATCTGCGCGGCGATCACGCGCTTCTCGATCCGCCGGCGGATCAGATAGAGGTTCTTCTCGAACTCGGCGGCGTCGACCGCATCAGGCACCGGCCCCGCGATCATGATCTGCTCGATCTCGGGGCGAGTCGCCTGCGCTTTCATCCCGATCACCGAGACGTCGACCGGAACCTGGCGCCAGCCATAGATGGTGTAGCCGGCCTCGATGATCTCCGACTCGACGATCGTGCGGCATGCTTCCTGCGCGCCGAGATCGGTGCGCGGCAGGAAGATCATCCCCACCGCCAGCCGGTTCGGCAGCACGCGGTGCCCGCTCGCGGCGATCGCGTCGTCGAAGAAGCGCACCGGCAGGTCGACATGCAAGCCGGCGCCGTCGCCGGTCTTGCCATCGGCATCGACCGCGCCGCGGTGCCACACCGCCTTGAGCGCGTCGATCGCCGACTGGACGACCCGGCGCGACGGCTGCCCGTCGGTCGCCGCGACCATGCCGACACCGCAGGCGTCGCCTTCGAACTCGGGGCGGTACATGCCTTCATGGGCGAGGCGGGTGCGTTCGGAAGGGTTGGTCATGACTTGGTCTTCGCCTGTTCGGGAAAAGATTGGAGCGCGTTCATCGCGCGCCCTTCTGGCTGGCGACGTGACGCTTCACGGCGTTGTTTGCAGCGGCTTCGAGCCGGGCGAAGCGGCGCGCATTGTTCGCGTTGTTCTCGTCGGCGAGGAGCTGCTGCAGCTTTGGTTTGACGCGGTAGAATTTGCGGCCGGCCGGCGTCTTCCAGAATGCGTGGATCTCGCGCCATTGCTCGGGCGTGAGCGCGGCATCGACCTTCTCGAAATCGGTCGCGGCACGCGCAGTAGCGGGGCTCACCGGGCCGGTGCCCGGCACGCGGCTGTGATCGATGCTGCGGAACAGCGCGGCGAGGAGAGTCTGGCCCGTATCACTGCGCAGGAACTCGGCCACGGCATCGGCTTCGCCGGGCGTCAACTCACGGCCGATCGCGGCGCCGATCATCGCGCGCGAGGCGGGAAGCTCGCGCGTATAGATCGCGTCAAGTTCGGTCAGGCCGCCATCGATCCATGCCGCGCGCGTGCCGGGATAAAGGCGCTCGAGCCGCTCCGCCTCGGAATGTCCGTCGAAGTTGCGCGCCAGCATCGCGCGCACCTGGCGGCGCAGCGCCTCCCGCACCAGCGCTTCGGGCACATAGAGTTCGGCCAGTCTCATCGCCGGCGTCGCCGGGGCGGGCGCCACCTGGGTGCCGACGAACAGGAGAAGCGCCGCTACCAGGCTCACGCGGCGGCCTTTTGCGCCGTCCCGGCCTTGGCGCGCATCCACGCATGCATGTGCGCCGCCACGTCGCGGCCGTCGCGGATCGCCCAGACGACAAGGCTCGCGCCCCGCACGATGTCGCCCGCCGCGAACACGCCGTCGAGGCTGGTCATCATCGACTTGCCGTCGGTGCGCAGCGTCCCCCAGCGGGTGACCCCGAGACCCTCGGCGCCGAACAGCCTGGGCAGATCCTCGGCCTCGAAGCCGAGCGCCTTGATCACCAGATCGGCCGGCAGCTGGAACGCTCCGCCGGGATCGACTTCGGGCGCGCGGCGCCCCGAGGCGTCTGGGGCGCCGAGCCGCATCTTCGAGGCACGGACGCCGGTCACCCTGTCGCCCCCGTCGAACGCTTCGGGTCCCGAGAGCCAGACGAACTCGACGCCTTCCTCCTCGGCGTTGGCGACTTCGCGCTGCGAGCCGGGCATGTTGGCGCGGTCGCGGCGATAGAGGCACTTCACCGAAGCCGCGCCCTGCCGGATCGCGGTACGGACGCAGTCCATCGCGGTATCGCCGCCGCCCACCACGACGACGTGCTTGCCCTCGGCATTGAGGCTGCCGTCGTCGAACGCCGGCACGGTGTCGCCGAAGCTCTTGCGGTTCGACGCGGTCAGATAGTCGAGCGCCTCGACGACGCCCGCGGCACCGACTCCCGGGGCCTTGATCCCGCGCGCCTTGTAGACGCCCGTTGCGATCAGGATCGTGTCGTGCCTGGCGCGCAGTTCGTCGAGCGTCGCCTCGCGGCCGACCTCGAAGCTGGTGTGGAAGACGATCCCCGCCTCTTCGAGCCGCGCGACACGCCGCATCACGACATGCTTTTCAAGCTTGAAGCCGGGGATGCCATAGGTCAGCAGCCCGCCGGCACGGTCGTGCCGGTCATAGACGTGCACGTCGTACCCCATCTCGCGGAGATATTCGGCGGCGCTCAGCCCCGCCGGTCCCGCGCCGATCACGCCGACCGACTGGCCGCGCGCGGGGCCGACCCGCACCGGCTCGACCCAGCCTTCGTCCCACGCCTTGTCCGTGATGAACTTCTCGACCGATCCGATCGTCACCGCGCCGTGGCCGGAGAACTCGATCACGCAATTGCCTTCGCACAGCCGGTCCTGCGGGCAGATCCGGCCGCAGATCTCGGGCATCGTCGAGGTGGCGTTGGACAGCTCGTACGCCTCGCGCAGCCGCCCCTCGGCGGTCAGTCGCAGCCAATCGGGGATGTGGTTGTGGAGCGGGCAGTGCACCGAGCAATAGGGCACGCCGCATTGCGAGCAGCGCCCCGCCTGTGCCTCGGCCTCGGGCACGGCATAGCGATCCGCAATCTCGCGGAAATCCTCCGCACGAAGTTCGGCCTCGCGCTTGGCGGGATATTGCTGCCCGCGCGCCACGAATTTGAGCATTGCATCGTCTGCCATGCGCGCCCCCTATCCGAAGGTGCCGCAGAGATAAAGCAGCTATGCTGACCTATTTAGTTTCTTTTTGAAGCGGAGGCGGTGGCCAGGCAAGATTGTTGCGCGTTATTAAGGCCGAGTCGGCACTATCGCATTCCGAGCCACACCAGGGCCGCTGCTCCGGCGACGATCCGGTACCAGGCAAACGGCGCGAATCCGTGCTTGGTCACCACCGCCAGGAATGCCTTCACCACGCCTAGCGCAACGACGAAGCTCACCACGAAACCGACCGCGATCAGTTCGAGGCTGTCGGCGGTGACCGCGTCGCGATGTTTGTAGAGCTGGAGCACGGTGGCGCCTGTCAGCGTCGGCAGCGCGAGGAAGAAGCTGAAATCGGCGGCGGTGCGGCGATCGATCCCCAACGCCATCGCCCCCATGATCGTCGCGCCCGAGCGGCTCACGCCCGGAATCATCGCGAGGCATTGGACGAGCCCGATCTTGATCGACTGCATCGTCGACACGCCGGCGATGCCGAGGACGTTCTCGGTCCGCACGAGTCGCTCGACCACCAGGATCGCGACTCCGCCCGCGATCAGCGCCCAGGCGACCACCACTGCATTCTCGAGCAGCGCTTCGATCTGGTCGCCAAAAGCGAGGCCGAGGATCACCGCGGGGAAAAAGGCGATCAGCAGATTGCGGACGAACGCGACCGCGGCGGGCTCCCAGCGCAGCAGTCCCTTCCACACCGCGAGAAAGGTCCGCCAATAGAGCACGACGATCGCGAGGATCGCGCCGGGCTGGATCGCGATGTTGAACACCGCCCATTGCGACGCGTCATAGCCCATCAGCTCGCTCGCGAGGATCAGGTGTCCGGTCGAGGAGACGGGCAGGAACTCGGTGACGCCCTCGACGATGCCGAGCAGGATCGCGACGAGAATTTCGGGCATGGGCAGAGAGGCCTTTCGGTCATGCGGCGCCCGGCCTGCGCCGGCGCCCAGGATCGGCGGGGGTCAGGCGGCGGGGCCGGGCTGGCCGAAGCGGCCATGGCGGCGGAAGCGGACCAGCCACGACGGTGCCACCGCCGCGAGCGGAGTCGGCGCGACGCCGAACGCATCGAATCCTTCGGCGCCGGCGGAGACGATATTGTCCTGCTGGAGCATCCGCCATTGATCCTGGCTTATCGGCCCGCCGGGGAGCAGCGCGACGAGTCCGCCCAACGCGTCGGGCAGTTCGACGAAGGGCACGTTGCGGCCGATCGCCCCGGCGATCCAGCGATAGAGCGCGGCCATGGTCAGTATGTCGGGGCCGCCGAGCTCATAGACATGCCCGCCGTGGCGGCCCGGATCGGTCAGCGCCTTGACCGCCACCGCCGCGACGTCGGCGACATAAGCGGGCTGGAACCGCGCTTCCGCGCGCAGGATCGGCACGATCGGAGCGCTCGCGATCATCCCGGCGAAGCGGTTCACGAAGGCGTCCTCGCGGCCGAACATCACCGACGGGCGCAGGATCGTCGCGCTCGGAAACGCCTCGCGCACAGCGCGCTCGCCCTGCGCCTTGGAGCGACCATAGGCTGCCGCCGATTCCGGGTCGGCACCGATCGCGGAGATGTGCACCAAAGCCGTCGTGCCGCTGCGCTGCGCCGCTTCGGCGACATGGCGGGCGCCGTCGACATGGACCTTCTGCATGGCACCGCCGAAGGTGCCGGCGAGGTTGACCACCAGATCGGATCCCTCGACTGCCCGCGCCACCGTGTCCGGGGCGGTGATGTCGGCTGCGACGAACTGGGTCTGGCCGAGGCCGCCCAGCGGCTTGAGGAACCAGGCGTCGCGCGGCCGCTTCTGTGCGATTCGCACCCGTGCGCCGGCGGCATACAGTTCCTGCGCGACATAGCGCCCCAGAAATCCGCCGCCGCCGATCAGCGTTACCAGCCTGTCCTTCATGCCTGCCTCTTGAGCCTCGTGCGAGCCGCACCCCATGCCGCCTGGCCACGCAAACGGCAAGCGCGCGACGCGCTGTCGGGTCGATATCGCCGGTGTTGACAGCCGCCAAACCCTCCAATAGAGCGCGCCGCCTACCCCGTGCCCAGATGGCGGAATTGGTAGACGCACCAGCTTCAGGTGCTGGCGCTCGCAAGGGCGTGGAGGTTCGAGTCCTCTTCTGGGCACCAGGTACCCCTTTCCAAGGGGTGCCAAAACCTCTCCCGAACATTGCAAAAACCGAGGTTTTCTGCCATAAATTGGCTCTGGAAGGCCCGCGGCGTGCCACTGCATTCCGATCCGATGTTGGCATGATTGTTGGTACTTTCAGCTACCGACAACGGGAGATACCAACATGGCTCTCACCGCATTGGAAGTCCGCTCCGCCAAGGGAAGAGAGCGGCCGTACAAGATCAGTGATTCCGGCGGCCTCTACCTGTTCGTGCAGCCGAGTGGGCGCCGGTACTGGCGATTGGCCTATCGCTGGGCAGGCAAACAGCAGACCATGGCTCTGGGCGTCTTTCCTGATGTCAGCCTGGCAGATGCCCGAGCCAAGCGCGATGACGTCCGCAAGGTCCTCGCCGAGGGACGGAACCCAATCTCGGCAGCCAAGGAGGAAGCCGCGGCTGCTAAGCTGGCCGAGCGGATCACCTTTCGAGTAGTTGCGCAGGACTGGTACGCGAAGTGCGAGCGTGAGGGCCGAGCGCCGATCACGCTTCAGAAGCAGAAGTGGCTGCTCGAATTCGCCTATCCTCTGCTCGGAGATCGCCCGATCAACCGCATCTCTGCGCATGAGGTGTATGAGGTGCTTCGTAGCATCGAAGCGAAGGGCCATTTCGAGACTGCTCGCCGGCTACGTGGGACGTGCGGGCAGGTCTTCCGTTATGCCGTCGCGACCGGGCGAGCGGAACGTGATGTGTGCGCCGACCTGCGAGGTTCACTCACGACTCCAAAGGTCAAGCACCTCGCCGCCATCACTAAGCCCACCGAGGTGGGCGAGCTAATGTGCGCGATTGACGGATTCGACGGCTACCGCGTCACTCATGTCGCGCTGCGGCTCGCGCCACACCTGTTCGTCCGCCCCGGGGAACTTCGTCAAGCCGAATGGGCTGATTTCGACTTTGACGAGAAAGTCTGGACGATACCGGCAGACAAGATGAAAATGCGGCGACCTCATTCTGTGCCGCTGTCCCGGCAAGCGCTCGCCATCATTGAGGATATCAAACCCGTCAGCGGGAGGCACCGCTATCTCTTTCCTTGCCAAGGAAAGCGCGATCGACCCATGTGTGAGAACACACTCAACCTAGCTCTTCAGCGCCTTGGATATGGCGGAAACCGCATGACCACTCACGGTTTTCGCTCGATGGCGAGCACCTTGCTGAACGAGTCAGGGCGTTGGTCGTCGGATGCTATCGAACGACAGCTTGCGCATGTGGATTCGAATTCGGTTCGCCGCATCTATTCGCGAGGCGATTATTGGGACGAGCGAGTGCGCATGATGCAGGCGTGGTCAGACGAGCTTGATCGCCTTCGCCGAGAAGCTCTGGCGCGGATCGCGGAGAGAGCTGCAGCGTAAGCGGAGCGCAACAGCGCGGTCGGGCGTCTTTGGCAAAGGCTTCCCAGCGCTTCGCGTTTCGCCGCGTCAGAGAACCAAAGCATAAGCCGACGGAGCAACCCGTCGCCAAGCGGCTGCTTATGGGCCGTTTTCTGCCGGTCAGCTTCCAATGTGGGGTCGCTTAAAGCTGCCACCGCTAAATGGCGGGCCCTTGCTGTAGGTCAAGCGGCCTCCGCCAACAGAACGAGACGAGACGCTAGCAGCCGAATTGCTAGAGTTATGCCGCTTCGTCCTTCGGGAAGCGGCGAACAACTCGACCATCCAACCGATGTGACACGATCTGTCGTTTCGGTGCTCCACGTTGCGACTCGCGATGAACACGAGTCGCATCACTATGGAGAAGCAAACATGAGCAAAGGTCGAGGCGGTGGGAGCTACCGCAGCGCAATCAGTGGGCGGTATGTCACCGCCAAGCATGGCAAAGCTAGTCCCCACACCACCGTCCGCGAGAGCGCCGGCCGGAGCGGGAGCTCGGGCGGCCACTACCGAAGCGCCATCTCGGGGCGGTACGTGACCACCGCGCACGGGAAGGCCAGCCCCCACACCACCGTCAAGGAGAGCTGATCATGGCAAAGCGTTATGTGCGTGCCACCGGCAAGAACACCCAGGGCGACATCACCAGGCTGTGCAACGCCGGCGAGTTCTGGTCCCCCCGCAGCAAGGCCGATGCGATCAACGACATCGAGCAGAATCTGCACGAATATTGGGTCAACTGGGCGAACGCCCCGGAGACCAAGATCCGCGTCGTCAGCGGCCCGACCGGCAAGTACCTCCGCACCGATCGCGATACCACGTCGCGCAACAATCTGGACGACTTGCCCGACTGCTGATCAACCGGATCGGGAGCCGGAGCAGCGCTCCGGCTCCTCTCCTGTCACGGCATCGCCGGAAAGTCGGAGCGGCGGTGGCCCGCGACCATCTGCGCGAGCTCGGGTGGCGATATCACTTCGACTGCATCTCCCCACATATAGAGATGCCAGCACATCTCGAGCAGCCCCGCTGCTCGGAACCGTACAATGATTGAACCGTCCGCCTCGTGCTCGACGGTCTGGGCCGGATGGAACAGGAAGCTCTCCGCCCATCGAACCGCCTTGGGGGCGAATCGCCAGGCGACATCATGGATGCCGCCCTCGTGCTGATAGGAGCCGAAGCAGCGCTCCGCATGTTCGTTGAGATCGAAGCCCTCCTTGCGGACGAAGGTCTTGGGGAGAACGGTGGCCTCTTCGATGGCGTCGACGCGAAAATGCTGGATGCCGCCCCCCACCTTGCCGAGATCGACGGCGACGAGATAACGCCGGGCCCCGAGCAATAGTCCATGCGGGGCTACGATACGCTCGCGCGCTGCCGTGTCCTTCCAGCCGCGATAGAGAATGCGCAGCTGGGACGTGCCCTTGAGCGCCGTGGAGATCGCCACATCCACCGCCTCGTTGCCCACCTGCCGCGGACCCGGGCGCGCGGCGTGGCCCAAGGCCATGAGAAGTGCCTCCTCATCGGCCTCGAGCCGCCGGCTGCGTTCATTGGGGATAAGCGCCAGGATCTTGGCGTGGAGGCAGCGAAGCGCCTCGACTTGGTCCGTGCCGGCTCCTTTGCCGAGCACCTCCAGTGCCAACGAGAGAGCTGCCAGTTCCTCCGCGGTCGGCGCGAGCAACGGGGCCAAGGACTTGAACGGCAGTCTCCATCTGGCCTTGCCCGACTCCTCGTCCTTGATCTTCTCGAGTTCAGAGAAACACTGCCCCAGTGCCGCGATCACGCGTTGTGCGGTCCGGTAGTCGCGCTCGAGGATCTCTTCGATCTCCGCCAGGCTGACGCCGCGCATCGATGCCGCGCGCGCCGCGACCGTCAGCAAGTCGATTGCATTGCGGTAAGAAATTCGAACCTCCCCCCGGAAGCGACAACTTCTGTCGTGTCCTACCATCATGCTCATCTGCCAAGATGAGTCGAGCGGATCATGCTCCGCAACGGGAGGATCACCAATGCTGAAGCACGGCGCGCAGACGCTCTTCTCCGCGAGCGATCTCGTCAACTTCATGGGGTGCGCGCACGCGACCGTGCTCGACGTGCGCAACCTCGTCACCCCGACCAGCTTTCCACCCGATGACGAAAGCGCCGTCCTCTTGCAGGCGAAGGGCATCGAGCATGAGCGTGCGTATCTCGAGCGGCTGCGCCAGGAGGGGCGCTCGGTCGCGGAGATTTCCGGCGACGGTACCTTGGAGGAGCGGGCACAGGCGACCCGCCGCGCCATGGAGGCAGGGCACGACGTCATCTACCAGGGGGCCTTTCTGGCCGGGCGGTGGCACGGCTATTCCGACTTCCTGCTGAAGCGCCGCGGGATACCCTCCGCGCTCGGCGATTTCGCCTATGACGTGGCCGACACCAAACTCGCCCGCTCTGCCAAGCCCAAGCACGTCCTGCAGCTATGCGTATATGCCGACATGCTGCGGGAGGTGCAGGGCACTGCACCGCCGTCGATGCATGTCGTGCTCGGCACCGGCGAGACCGTGACGCTGCGCACCGCAGCGCTGATCCATTATTTCTCGATCGCGCGCGAGCGCTTCGAGCGCTTCGCGCACAGCGTGCCGAGCGCGTCCGCGGGGGATCCCTGCGGCCATTGCACCTTCTGCCGCTGGTCGCAGCATTGCGATGACGAATGGGAGGCGGCAGATCATCTCTCGATCGTTGCCGGCATGGGGCGCAGCCAGAGGACGGCGCTGCGGCAGGCCGGCATCGACGACATCGGCGGCCTCGCCGCCTTGCCGGACGGCGCCAAGATTGCCGGCATGCAACCGGGCACGCTGGCCAAATTGTCTGCGCAGGCGCGCCTGCAGGCCCATCAGCGGCAAACCGGCGAACGGCGGATCGAACTCCTCCCGACCGTGCCTGAACGTGGTTTCGCGCGCCTGCCCCGTCCGGACGCGGGCGACCTGTTCTTCGACATGGAAGGTGACCCGTTGTTCGAGGACGGTCTCGAATATCTGTTCGGGCTCGTGGATGGCGAGGACCGCTTCCATGCCTTCTGGGCCCATGACCGCGAGAGCGAGAAGATCGCGTTCGAGCAGACCGTCGACTTCATGACCGCCCGCCTGGCGCGCCACCCCCAAGCGCATATCTACCATTACGCATCCTATGAGGAGACGGCGCTGAAGCGGCTGGCCATGTATCACGGCACCCGTGAGCGCGAGGTCGACGACTTGCTGCGCGGTGACCGGCTGGTCGATCTCTACAAGGTGGTGGCGGAGTCGATCCGGACGTCGGAGCCGCGCTACTCGATCAAGAACATGGAAGCCTTCTATCTTCCAGGGGGCCGCCAGGGCGCGGTCAAGACCGCCGGTGACAGCATTGTGATCTATGAGCGCTGGCGCCGCATCGGCGGCGACCAGCTTCTGCAGGAGATCGCAGAATATAACGAGCTGGACTGCCGTTCGACGCGGATGTGCCGCGACTGGCTTGTGTTGTTGCGGCCGCCGGAAACGCCATGGTTCACCGGCCGTGCGCTCGAGCCGGCCGACCCCTCGAAGGTCGCCGCGCGGGAGGAGGCGGACGAACGGACCCGCCAGCTCGCGGAAGCCCTGATCGCGGGCGGGGATTTCCCGTGGCGCCGGCTGCTCACGGATCTGCTCGAGTTCCACCGTCGCGAAGCCAAGCCCGGCTGGTGGGCGATGTTCGCGCGGCAGGATATGGACATGGACGCGCTGCTCGATGACGCCGAGTGCATCGCCGATCTGCAGCCACACCCCACGCGCCGCCCATGGGCGGATAAGAAGTCGGTCGTCTATCCGTTCACCTTCCCGCCGCAGGACTTCAAGATGCGGGTCGGCGACAAGCCGCTACGGTCGGGCACGCTCGAGCCGGCCGGCGAGATCGTCTCGCTCGACGAGGACGAGCGCGTCGTCGAGCTGAAGCTCGGCCCGAGCCGCTCGCGTATCGAGCCCGGCTGCGGGCTGATCCCGGAGGGCCCGATCGGCGACAAGGTGCTTCGCGCCGCGGTGCATCGCTATGCGGAGAGCATCGCGGCAGGCGCGCAGAAATACGGCGCGGTCACCGCCATTCTCCGGCGCGACCGCCCGAAGCTGGCCGGCCGCGCGTCCGGGCAGCCGATCGTGGCCGACGGTACTGACGCGACGAGCGGCGCGATCGACGCGCTCCGCGTGCTCGACGACAGCTATCTGCTCGTCCAGGGGCCGCCGGGTGCGGGCAAGACCTATACCTCCGCGCAGGCGATCGTCGCGCTTCTCGCCGCCGGCAAGCGGATCGGGGTGGCTTCCAATTCGCACAAGGCGATCAACAACCTGCTGAAGGACGTCGAGACCATGGCGTCCGCGCAGGGCCTCCGCTGCCGCGGCATGAAGAAATCGTCGCGCGAGGACCAGATGCTCGGCACCGGGAGCTGGATCGAAGACGTCGTCGGCGGCAGCGGCAGCGGGGTGTCGCCGCACCACCAGCTCGTCGCCGGTACCGCCTGGCTGTTCGCCCGCGAGGAGCTGGACGCGGCATTCGACTATCTGTTCGTCGACGAGGCGGGCCAGGTGAGCCTCGCCAACGTGATCGCCATGGGAACCTCCGCGCGCAATATCGTCCTCGTGGGCGACCAGATGCAGCTCTCGCAGCCGATCAAGGGGACGCACCCGGGGGCAGCGGCCGGTCGGCGCTCGAGCATCTGCTGGAGGGGCATGCCACGGTTCCGGCCGACCAGGGGGTCTTCCTGCCCTTGTCGCGCCGGATGCACCCGGATCTCTGCCGATTCATCTCCGACGCCGTCTACGACAGTCGCCTCGAGGCCGAAGCGTCGACCGCGCGGCAGCGGCTCGAATTCGATCCTGCGCGCGATCCGGCAGCGCTCGCCGCTACCGGCCTCCGGTTTGTTGACGTGGATCATCTGGGATGCACGCAGCGATCCCAGGAGGAAGCCGAGCGGCTCGCTATCACCTATCACGCCCTGCTCGGCTCTTCCTGGACCGACCGTCACGGCAACCAGAATCGCATCGGAACCGACGACATCCTCGTCGTGTCCCCCTACAACATGCAGGTGGAGCTGCTGCGGCGCACGCTTCCGGAGGGTGCCCGGGTGGGCACGGTGGACAAGTTCCAGGGCCAGGAGGCACCGGTGGTGCTCATCTCCATGGCGACCTCTTCGGGCGACGACCTGCCGCGGAACATCGAATTCCTCTACAGCCGCAACCGGTTGAACGTCGCCATCAGCCGAGCACGCTGCCTCGCTGTGATTTTCGCGAACCCCAGGCTTCTCGAGATTTCCTGCTCGACGATCGCGCAAATGGAGCTGGTGGACGGTCTGTGCTGGGCGAAGCAGTTCGCCGACAATCAGCAAGCTGGAGCATCGGCCGACCGCGCGCTAGGGTGACGGAGCGCAAGTCCTGCCGCACATCTTCGCCGCATTCCGGGCCCGTCGGCACGCCACCGGCGGGCGGCGATGTCACCGCTCAGGAAAGGGTGATATCTGCATGCCGGAATGATGTGAGGACAGCTCGGAATGCCCTGGAGTGACCGTCGAAGTGGCTGGCGCAAGCATGCCGGCGATGCCCGCAGCGACGCCGATATCGACTATGGCCGGATCATCCACTCGGCCTCGTTTCGCCGCCTCCAGGGCAAGACCCAGATCCTCAATCTCGGCGATAGCGACTTCTACCGGACGCGTCTGACGCATTCGCTCGAGGTCGCCCAGATCGCCGGTAGCGTTACCCGCCAGCTGCGGGAGGACTTTGCTGGACAACCGGCGGCGGAGCATCTGCCGACGCTCGCGCAAATCCAGGCGATCGGCGCGACCCATGATCTCGGCCACCCGCCCTTCGGCCACGGCGGAGAGGCCGCACTCAACTATTGCATGGCGGCATCTGGCGGTTTCGAGGGGAACGGTCAGACCATCCGCATTCTCACGCGGCTCGAGAAATATTCGGACAACGACGGTGCCGATCTGGCGAGACGCACGCTCCTTGGGACGCTCAAATATCCGGTTCCCTATGGCGCCGTGGCGCATCCTGGACGCACGCCGGCTCTGCGTGCCGGAACATCCGTGCTGAGCCTCATCGACCGCGAGTCTGCGAAGCCGCCCAAATGCTACATGGACTCCGAACATGCCGCCGTCATGTGGATATTGGAGACCCTGTCCGAGAGCGACCGCGACCTGTTCACGCGCTTCCATAGCAGCGAACCTGCTGCCCAAGGCCTTCCCGAGCACCACCGAGCGCGCCATAAATCGCTGGACTGCAGCATCATGGACGTCTCGGACGACATCGCCTTCGGCGTCCACGACCTCGAAGATGCGCTCGCGCTCGCGCTCATCACTCGCGAGGATTTCGAGCAATATGTTCCTCCGGATGCCTGCGGGCACTTCCTGGACTTCGTGAACTCGAGAAAGCGGACCACCTCCGGCAACGACGCATATGGCGATCTCGTCGCCATGTTCTTCGGAAGCGCGGCGCCGCGGAAACACGCGATCAGCCGGCTGGTGGGCTATTTCGTCCAGCACTGCGTGCTGGAGGACAAGAGCGAATTCGAAGAGCCCCTCATCCGCTTCCGCGCCGCCATCAACCCGAGCGCCGCCATTCTGCTGAAGGCGCTGAAGAATCTGGTCTACAAGCGCGTGATCCGCAGTCCGGCGGTGCAGCATCTCGAGTTCAAGGGCCAGCAAATGGTCGTAGCGGTGTTCGAGGCGTTCGCATCGGAGCCGGAGGCCTTCCTCCCACGCGGCACCTTCGCTCTGTTCGAACGCGACGGCGGGGACATGCGCGTGATCTGCGACCATATCGCCGGCATGACCGATTCCTATCTGTTGAAGACCTACGAACGGCTGTTTAGCCCAAGGATGGGCTCAGTCTTCGACCACCTATGATCGCTCTAAATGCTTTCAGCACTGTCGCAGGTGCTGTGAGCCTCACATGTCCGCTCCGGCCGGAAGCCGGTATCCCCCGCCACATCGCGAGCGACGGCTTTATCCCCCATGGGGTCATCTAGGCTACCGCCCGGAGCCGGCTGAACAAATGGCAGGTTTCAGGACTGGGCAAATTCAGGCTGAACGGTTGAGATTGGGGCGCTTAGCGGCCTTCGCGTCTCGCCCGACTTGGCGACAGTTGCTGAGCATGCCCCACCAGTTCGGCAGGCCGATCAGCGTGCCAATCCGGCTACAAAGTCGTAGATCGTTTGATCGAGGATCTCAGTCGGATCGTTCGCTTGCATCTCAACTATCGTGCCGCCTTCCTTGAGTTGCGCGTCTTTGGCTCGAAGCATCTTGATAAGATCATCGTCGGACAGGAAGACAAGGAGCTTACCGGATTCCCGCATGGCCCCCGAGGCTGCTTGAACGGCGTGGGGATGCGCGGCTTTTCGGCTGAGCACGAAGCAGACGGGTCGAAGGGCACTCGCGCTGAGATAGCGCTCCGTCGTGAAAACCTGCATCGCCCCGATTGGTTTGCCGTAGTTCTTGCACTCGAAAAGTACAACACGCGCGCGAAAGTCGCGCGTGAGCGTGACCCAGAAAGGGTGTTTTGGGCTAACCCTGTATATGAGATCGTAAATGTTCAGGCCGTCTGCGGTCCTCTTCTGGGAGCGCACGTCTCGAAGATCGTCACCGAAAAGGTAGTCGATGATGTCCTTGCAGATCGCCTCGTACGTTTTGGCGTCCTTCTTTCCCGGGGACAGAGCGGTCAGGCTGCTGATCAGCGCCTCGCCAAGCGGCTCGGGCTGTGGATCCGCTGGCTCTTCCTCCGCCAATGCCAATCTCGTCGTCGCCACTGGGGTCATCGTGGCTGGGGGCGACGACGATTGCGTCCTCTGCTCGTCAAGGTTGGCAAAAAACTGATTCAATTCGTCAAACACCAGACCTGCCTTATGCAGCAGCAGCTCGCGATCCCAGATTTCAATCCGAAATTCCTGCTCCGCCCAGACCCGGCGAGCGGGATCGATGTATGCCCCGTACACGAGCAGAGGCAGCGCGTTGATTGCGGTATCCCTCATACTGGCGGCTTGCGAACTTGCGTCGCGCAGCTGGGAGAGGGTGACGCGCTCCCGCATAGAAAGCTTCACCTCGACTGGGAGGACGACCCCGTCTGAATTTCGCGCCAAGACATCGATTTCTCTGGCCAGCGCCCTCGGACCGTAGGGTCGACGGGTCCGCAGATCGACGCTGAACCCGCGTGATTCGATCACTCTCCCGACAAGATCCTCGAATTTGGTCCAGACCTTACGTTCGATCAAGAGCGCGTCTCCCGGGCCCCGGAGAAACGCTCCGGGGGCATTCTGGGAACTTCGGTCAGAATCGGCCTCTAGGCTAGACTACTTATTCCGCGGCTCCGATATGCGATTGGCGATTTGCAGGGGCCCCAGGACCGCCGCTACAATGGTTTCATAGGTGTTTAGTGACGCTGACGCTGGCCTACGCGTCCTCATTGATGGTGCCGACGTACTACCGCCCGGGGATCGCGTGCTCTCGGCCGAGCGGCGGCTAACCAAACCTTGTGGTCAATTCGCGCTGTAAAAACAAAGGCTGGTTTTGGGGCTTCGCGGCAAGCTGCCGAACGACCGAGATTAGGGCGCCTAGCAGCCAGGCGTAAGCCCACACGAGGGGCGATTGCGTTACTGTTCGATAGAGAGATCAGCTGGTAGTGCTGTGGAGTTCAGAGATCGGCGCTTTGGTGCTCAGCGAATGAACTGACAATCGCAAGCGGCTCGAGAAAACTGTTGCGCGCCTGAAGCTCTTCGCGCGAGACATCGCCGATTCGCAGGGCATGGTCGTCCGCTGCGCGGGCTAGCGACTTCTCGCGGCGACGCTCCACCGGATCGAAATAGCTCAACTCAGAAATCCTTATGCTCCACGAACTGTGTACATCCGGAGACGTTTCGGAACGAGACGCGTTTCTCGGTTCAAGACTCTAAACACTCCTTGCACGTTGTTGTGTCGGACTCAGTTTAAGCGAAGGCCGGCTGCGAATCAAAGCCATAGCGAGACACTAAGATGGCTAGAATCCTGACCCGCCTCGAGTTCTACGATCTCGTTTGGTCGCAGCCGATGACGCACTTGGCCAAGGAGTTCGCGCTATCTGATGCCGCGCTCCACAAAATCTGCAAGAAGCACCATATCCCCAAGCCGCCGATGGGTTGGTGGACGAAGAAGGCGTTGGGACATGCGCTGGTAACCCCGCCTTGCCCGCCGGCGAAGCCTGGTACCCCTGAACGCATTACAATCGCTGCCGGCGTGCTCGCCCGTGAGCCGGCCCTCGTCGCGGAAGCTCGCGAGCGTGCGAGGATCGCTGCTTCTGCCGACGGAGATGCCGGAGAAGCGATCCCGCGTCCGGTTGTCGTGCATACGCTTGCAAAGCTGCGGAAGGGCAAGCCGCTTGGGCTCGGCACCGTCAGCGCGAACGGCGCCGGTGTCGTCAAGGCGGAGGTCGCGCCTGCCAGCATCGACCGGCTCGGTCTAGTGCTCAATCGTCTGGTCGCCGCTGCCGCGGCTCAAGGGTTTGAACTGGTCGCCAAAGATGCGGCGGCGCATTTCAGCAACGGCGCCGACACGCTCGACTTCTCCATTTCGGAGGGCGCTGACCGGGTGAAGCACGTTGCCACCGAGGAGGAGCTGGCGAAGCAGGCGGCATGGCAGGCGAAGCAGGATCGCTATTTCAAGACCGATCCATGGCGCGCGATGAGTTTCGATCGACCGGTTATTCCGGAGTGGGACTATCGGCCGAGTGGTCGTCTCTCGATCGAGTTCGAGCGCGTCTATGTCTGGGGCGGATACTCGCCGCGGCGCAGCTTTCGTGATGCGAAGGTGCAGCGCCTGGAGAAGATGGCGAGCGACATTGCCGTCGGCATGGCGGTGCTGTTTGCTGCCAAGGCCGCGGAACGGGAGCGGCGTGCCGCCGAGCAGGCGCGGGCCGACGAGGCGCGGCGGCGGCGGGAGCTCGAAGCCCGTGCCAAACATATCGAGGAGCGGCGCGGCGCGGCGGTCGGGGCGATCCTGAGCGAACTTCACGATCTGGAGCGGCTGCGGGTGCAGCTGGAACTGCTAGAACGACAGGTGGAAGAGGCGCCGACCGCGAGGGTTTTGGCCTTCCTGGCGTGGAGCCGCGAACATCTGGCCGCGCGTGAGGCGCGGCTACTCCCTTCGTCGCTCGAGGCGCGCTTCGAAGCCGAGCAGCTGTTCGGCGATACCGACGACTTTGGTTTTCGGCCGAACTTGTACGGCTAGCGCACGCGTCTGCCTGCATTGGCGCCGGCGAGCGGTTCGCGCATCCAGTTTTCGATCGCGGACTCGCGCCAGCCGACACAGCGGGGTCCCAGCTGTACGTTCTCTGGGAAGCTGCCATTCCGCATCATCCGATACATGGTGGTGCGGCTGAGGCCGGTGCGGTTGAGCACCGTCTGGAGCCGGAGAAAGCGGTCGGGATTGTCGGACATGCTTTGATCCTGTTCGCGCTGCCTTGATCGGATCGGAGCAGGATCAGGCGCGGGGCGCGGGACGCAAGGGCGACGTGCGGTCGTCGTGTTGTAGCGCGCAGAAAGAAACTGCCGGCAAAGTTGAGCCCTTCGTTCGGCAGTGTGACGGCGTCGCACACCCGCGGCGTGACCGCGCTCTACGCCGCTCCGCATCGCCGAGTCGCACTGCGGCGTCTCGGTCCGTTCGGATGACGATCGCTGGCGCAAGTGCCGGCCTATGCTGGCTGAAATGGAACGCGGGGACCAGCTGAGCGCACACTGGCGCGCTCCTACGGAGACGCCAGAGGTCGCAGCGTTTTTGTGTCCGCGTGGCGCGCTCGATCCGCCCGGAAGGCGCGGCGGCGGCTGGCCCACAGGCCCGCGCGCACGCCGCCGCGACGGCCGGCCGGATGCGAGAGAGCCGTCTTTGTGCAGCGCCGCTGGCGCTCGCAGCGCTGCGCGCTGAGGCAAGCAGACGCGCCGCTTTGGCGCCGCGGCGTTGTGCCTCCGGCACTCGAAGTGGCGGGGGTGGGCGTCGCTGCCCTGTAGTCCCGCCGCGGCGTGCCGCAACCCGGCTGCGCCGGGTCCTCCACTCCGTTGCGGCCCTGCGGGTGCAGCCCGCCTCTGCCGGCGAGACTGCCGGTCCGCTCCTGCCGCCCACCCCCGCCATTCCGGCGCCGGTTGCGGTGGTCTTGAAGGAGTGAGGAGCGATGACTGCCAGGAACGAGACGTCTCGCGTGAGCCTCTATGCCGAGGTGACGGCGCGGGTGATAGCCGAGCTGGAGCAGGGACGGCTGCCTTGGGTGCAGCCCTGGGACGCTGCCGTGTGCGGGTGCGCGATGCCTGCCAATGCGGTGAGCGGGCGGCGCTATTCGGGGATCAATGTGCTGATCCTCTGGGCTGCCGTGATCGAAGGGCGGTACCATTCGCAGCGCTGGTTGACCTACAAACAGGCGCAGGCGGCGGGCGGTAACGTGCGCAAGGGCGAGCGCGGCACGACCATCTGCTATGCGGATCGGTTCACGCCCAAGGGCGAGGCCGAGCGCGCGCGGGACGAGGATCGTGAGGCGCGACAGCTGGCGTTTCTCAAGCGCTTCACCGTGTTCAACATCGATCAGTGCGAGGGTTTGCCGGAGCAGCTGTCGCCCCAGATCGACGCAGAACCGGTGAGCGATGCGGACCGCATCCCTGAGGCGCTTGCGCTGATCGAAGCAAGCGGCGCCGACTTCAGGATTGGCGGTGGCGAGGCATATTATAGCCCGTCCGGCGACTATATCGCCGTGCCGCCGCAGCTGGCGTTTCACTCGAAGATCAACTGGTACCGCACCGCGCTGCACGAGCTGGGGCACTGGACCGGGCACCCCTCGCGGCTCGACCGCGATCAGTCCGGCGAGTTCGGGAGTGCTGATTATGCGCGCGAGGAACTGGTTGCCGAAATGGCGAGCGCCTTCACCTGCGCATCGCTGTCGATCCGCCCGACCGTGCGGCACGCCGACTATATCGGCAGCTGGCTGGCCGTGCTGCGTGAGGACGAGAAGGCGATTTTTCGGGCAGCTAGTGCGGCCAGCAAGGCGGCTGATTTCCTGCTCGGCTTCGTCGCCGGCGAGGAGGCGCAGTCATGATCCGCTGGCTGGAGATGCGGCAGATGCGTCGCGCTTTCCGAGCGCTTCCGGAGCACGATCGCGCGATCTTCGGCTCGGTGCGGTTCGACAATCTCGACTATGTCGAAGCAGCCGAGCGGCATGGCTGCAGCGTTGAGGAGGTCGAGCGCGTCGTCGTGCGGGTGCTGATTGCTCTTGATGCCGGCGCCACCAACCGGCAGAGGCGTGAGTGATGCCGGCGCGCTCGGAGCGACGCCGGCGCGGCGGGCCTCCGGCCCGCCGCGATCACTTATCCGCTTGGCATTTTGGCCGCGACGCGCGAATCTGAAGCCATGAAGACAAGCCTCGATCACCTGCCCGAGGGCAAGCGCCGCGAGCTGGCGCACGTGGTCGATGTGCTGCGAAAAGGCTTCGCCTTTGCCACCGCGCGGCGCACCCAGCTGCGCACGCGCGGTGGCCAGATCCTCAAGATAATCCTGTTCGGCAGCTACGCCCGCGGCGACTGGGTCGAGGACCCGGTCGGGCGCTACTTCTCCGATTACGACCTGCTCGTCGTCGTCAACCGGGAGGAGTTCACGGACATCGCCGAGTATTGGGAAAAGGCCGAGGCGCAGCTGCTTGAGGAGCTGTCCGCAGCGGAGGTGCTGCGCACGCCGGTGAGCCTGATCTATCACGACCTCGACGACGTGAACGAGAAGCTGCGGCTCGGTCGCTACTTCTTCATGGACATCCTACGCGAGGGCATCGTGCTGTTCGAGGAGGCGGGTTGCGCGTTCGTCGAGCCGCAGCCGCTGTCACCCGAACAGGCGCTGCAGGAGACGCGTGACTACTATGAGGAGTGGTTCGAGAGCGCAGTCGCGTTCGCCAAAGGCGCGTCGTACTATCAGAGCATCGATCGGCCAAAAGAGGCCGCGTTTCAGCTCCATCAGGCTGTCGAACGCTTCTACCACTGCCTCTTTCTGGTGCGCACGCTTTACAGCCCCAAGACGCACAACCTGAACCGTCTGCGTGACATGGCGGAGCAACTCGAGCCGGCCTTGAAGCAGGTCTGGCCGCGCGAAACCCGCTTCCAGAAGCGCTGCTATTCGCTGCTTCGGGACGCGTATGTGAAGGCCCGCTACTCACGTTCCTATCGCATTACCGGCGAGGAGCTGGACTGGATCGCCGAGCGTGTGACGGTGCTGCAAAACCTGGTTCGGGACGCATGCGAACAGCGCATCGGAAAGCTCGCCGAGGCCGCCTAGCTTTCGATCAGCGCCTTGAGTTTCTTGAGGTCGCGGTTGACCCATCGCGCGTCGGCCGCGAACCGCTCGTCGTCCGTTTCGGGCTGCCGAAATAGCGTGAGCAGGACCTCCGCACCGTCGCCATTCTGCACGATGCGCAGAGGTACATGGACCTCCGGGCCCCCTCCGGTGTCCACGAAATGATCCATTACGCCGTGCTCGTTGTGCGGTGTAAACCGGATGTGGATCGGCCCCTCGGGACCGTCCGCATACCAGTGATCGCCCTCGGTTCTGAGGTTCGATTCAGCGAGTCCAGATGCCCAGCTCGGGAAGAACTCAGGGCGCCAGATTCGCTCGTAAAGTGCGCGCCAATCATAGTGGATCGACACGCTGAAGGTGCGGGCTGGCAGCATTGTTCGTCCTCTTAGCCACAGGTTGTTTCAACGGGTGCCAGAAAGACCCGACAGGAGCCAAGAGGGGGCGCATTCGGAAGCAGCGGAGGGGCTCAGTTGGGACGGCGAGATAAAAGCGGCGCCGTCGGCTAGTCCGCATATGGTTGTACAAGTTCGGGAAATTGCGCCGTCGCCGGTGAGGGGCGGCCGTCGCAAAGGGGATATTCTTTAATGAATTCAGAGCGCCATGCGACGGCGCGATCGAACCCACCAAGCAAGGCGCTGACGCGCATATGTTCGCGGTTCGTCCGGCGCAGGCGCTCCGAGCCGCTTGCCAGTTTCGAGCGAGCCGCCGCTATCTCCTTCGCGACAGCTCCCACATATATGCCATCGGGTGCTTGGCCAGAACAGCGCGCTGCTTCTGATCGAAACCCATCCGATCCTTCACAAAGCCAGCGACGTTCTTTGCAACCCCCTCCAGCTTCGAGCCCGCTGCAAGCGAGAGGCCGATGGCGGCGGCGGTCTGAAGGTCTTCCGTCAGTCCGCTTATCATTGAACCCGCCGTCCCCACAGCGGCGACAACCACCGGGGTGACGAGGAGCTGACCCCAGTTGCCACGCAGCTCACGCCTCAAGTCTGCTAGGTCGGTCTCCATACGATATCGAAATTCATCGTTGAGCCGGTCGCGTTCGGTCTGATCGAGGGCGCCGCCAAGGGCCTTGATCTGCTGCTGCACAATATCTGCGTAGGCGTGCCTGAGGTTTGTGTAATCGCGGCCGTTGCGCTCGATAGCCTCACGACGACGGAATTCGATGAGGTTCTCGAGCGGAATCGACGACGCGTTAATCACGTCTAGCGTGACTGGGACCACGTCGCTGACGAGGCCATCGCGCTGATCGCCGGTTCCGATCATGCCGTATGCCATCACCCGATCGGTGACTCGTGCCAAGGTCGTTCCGGCGCACGCATCGGCGAGCTTCGCCATGACAAGAAGCCCTCCTTCCTGAGTGAAGGGGTAGTCGCCGTTGGGAAGCGGAAGGTCGGTGAGCCGGTGCTCGCGAAGGAGCTCGAACGTCTCGGTGGCGAACTTTTGCGGCCAAACCTCATAGTATTGACCGGGCTGATCGACTTCTTGAATGTCGTACAGAGATGGGGGTAAATCTCCGGCCTCCAGCGTCTTCTCGATCGCCGCGTGCGCACGATCGCGCTGCGACCGGCTCGGCACTATTGACCGGCCGATCAGCTCCCAGGCTTCAGACATGTCGCGACGATCGCCATAGTCGGGAGCATAGACAGGCATGGGAACGATTGTGTGCAGCTTGTCCCAGAGCAGCATCGAACTGTGCATAATCTGGCGGCTGCGAACCTGCGTGCTCGGATAGTAGACTGCAGAGCGCATCGTCTTTCCTTCCATGCTTCCACCGGCGGGGGTGGCTGGGACAACCGCATGCTAAAGGGCTATCCGCGGCTGGGCGATGAGCACTACGAAGCCGCCGCCAAGGACAGCCAGACTTTTCGCATCCGTACTCGAACCGGTTGAAGAGGATTGCGCATCCTCAGCTTCGCGTTTGCCTTTTCTCAATCGAGTTTGGCCAAAGCACCTTATGATCGAATAGCTCGCTGGTATAGCGTGCAGACGGGAAGATCCGCAGCGGATTTACGCAGATTGCAGTCCTCGCACAGGAGCTGAAGATTTGTGACGTCGTTGGCCCCGAACCGCGCGAGCGGGACAATGTGATCGTATCGTTCCGTCTCTAGCCCATTGATGAGCGCCGCAAGACTTCGCTTGCAGGATCGGCACTCGCCCTTGTCACGGTAGAAAATCGCTCGTCTCGCCCAAACCGGTATCGCAACCCTCCGTAGAGCACCCGACTTCGTGCGCTGATCGTCGCCAAAGCCAGACATCTCGATGTACGCGGCCGTCAGCCTGTTGAATTTTTGGAGCAACCCGACGTCGTTGAAAAGAACATGAAAAACTTCGTCGGTCAGCTGGTCCAAAGCATTCTGGAACTCCTGTGAATCCGCGCCGAAATCCCAGAAGCTCTCCTCGTCCAGTAGCGCCTCGTCATGAAAGGGCACCGCATAGGCGGTCAGAAACTTTTTGAGGAAGCGATGATCTCCGTCCTCATCACCGATCTCCTCGGTGACGATATCGACCGACACATCCCGAATGAAACCGTGAAGATTTGTATACTTGTGGAAGGGGCGCATGAGGGTGAGGGCCCTCATGTCCCCGAGCAGATCCTCTATACCGCGGAGATAGGCCCCCGGGTTCGACACCAGGTTGAACACTGCATTCGCGAGATAGTAGACGCTGAAGCCTCGGGCCTCGTAGTAGTGGTCTGAGCGGCGGTGCATCCGCCCACTATCCCCTATCGGACGACAAACTTCCATCGTTCGCAAGGCTGACACCCGATGTGCCAGCTTCGGGCTTCGCATCTGCTCTGTCAGGCAGAGACTCTGCGTTTGGGGAGGGAATTAAATCGTCGCAGCAACGTGAGGTCCGAACCGCCCTCTGCCCCGCCTTCGGCTTGGCTCGGAAAGCGGTCAGCCCGATGTCAGGTTCCGATTCACGGTATGTTCTTTTTTGTTGACCCCAGGAACGATAGCGGACAGATTGTCCACATTCGGACCTGGGGCTTATGAACAAGATGACGAATGTGCTGGCAGAACACGCGCTTACCAAGGCACGTGAGCGCTTTTCGCGCGCGGAGGTTGCAACCGCTCTCGCGCGGAGCACTCGGCAGATCGCCCGCTGGGAGAAAGGGCAATCGAGAATTCCGGTCATGGCGGCGCGGGAGCTGCGCCGCCTAGCAGATGCTCCCCCGCGTCGGCGTGAAGGTGAGGAGGATGCCGCGTTTAAGTTTATAGATTTGTTCGCCGGGATCGGCGGAATCAGGCTTGGATTCGAAGCCGCTGGAGGCGAGTGCGTTTTTACAAGTGAATGGGATCCGTTCGCGCAGAAGGCTTACAGCGCGAACTTCCCGGGTGACGAGCACGCGATCAATGGCGACATCACCGCGGTGGAAGTCGCCGACATTCCCGATCACGACGTGCTGCTAGCGGGTTTCCCCTGCCAGCCGTTCAGCCTCGCGGGGGTGTCGAAAAAGAATTCGCTTGGCCGGCCGCACGGCTTCGAATGCACTACGCAAGGCACGCTTTTCTTCGACGTTGCGCGCATCATCGCCGCCAAGCGGCCGAGTGTGTTTCTTTTGGAAAACGTCAAAAATCTGGCGAGTCATGACGGGGGGAATACCCTTCGCGTTATCCTTCAGACGCTTCGTGAAGAGCTGAATTACAAGGTCAGCTTCAAGGTGATCGACGGTAAGCACTTCGTCCCGCAGCACCGCGAGCGCATCCTCATCGTAGGCATCCGGGACGACGGGGCCGACGTTGAGTTTGACTGGAATAATCTCGTTCTACCACCTATTGCGGAAGGTCCAAAGCTCAAGTCGATCCTTCACTCCGAAGATGGCAGCGAGACCGATGTAGATGACGGCCTCTACATCGATGCCGATGGCAAGGTTCGCGCGAAATACGGCCTCACCGACAATCTGTGGCGGTATCTGCAGGATTACGCCGAGAAGCATCGAGCGAAGGGCAACGGTTTCGGCTGCAGCGTCGTTGGCCCGGAGGATACTTCGCGCACATTGTCAGCTCGCTATTACAAGGATGGCTCGGAGATCTTGATCCGGCGACCCAAGGCGAAGAGCCCGCGGCGTCTGACGCCCCGCGAGTGCGCTCGTCTGATGGGCTTCCCGGAAGACTTCAAGATCGTCGTATCGGACACCCGCGCCTACAAGCAGTTCGGCAATTCGGTCGTCGTCCCGCTGATCCGGCAGGTCGCGCTCGCGCTCAAGCCGCACATTGCCGCCAAGGTTGGTCAGCGGCAGATGAATGGCTGACATTGTGGATCCCGCCACGAGGAGCCGGATGATGTCCGGCATCCGAGGGCGGGACACCAAGATCGAGCTGGTGATCCGCAAGGCGCTCTTCGCCAGAGGCTACCGTTACCGCGTCGATCGGCGCGATCTGCCGGGAAGACCCGACATTGTGTTGCCGAAGTATCGTGCGGTCGTCTTCGTTCATGGCTGCTTCTGGCACCTCCACGGTTGCAGCCTGACGAAAATGCCTGCGACGCGCCCGGAGTTCTGGCGCGACAAGCTTGAGGGAAACCGCCAGCGCGACGAAGTCGCATTTGGCGAACTTCGTGAACTGGGCTGGCGAATCGCAACGGTTTGGGAATGTTCGTTGCGAAACAAGGGCGAAGTTGGAATACTCAACGTGACAGCCGGTCTCGACCGCTGGCTGCAGGGGACAGGAGAGGTCGCGGAGTTCGAGGGTTGAACGGGGGGCGGGGGTCGCTGGCCAGTCATTTCGTAAGCCTGGCCGCGAAGCGGCTCAGCGCTACCGAGAGCTATAGCCACGTTTCCAACCAGCACGAATTCGATGGCGTGCAAAGTCTCAAAGCACTGCTTGGATCGGATCGAAGGCGGTTCCCGGCGACGTTCACCTACCTGATGGATGATGATGACGAGCCGCTGCGGGCAGACGCATGGCTGACTTGGTATGATTCCCGCGAAGCTCATCCGATTCGTTCAGAATTCAGGCTTTATTATCCGACGACGATCGTCTCCGAGGCATTCAACGAGGGCGACTTGGCCATCATCGCCCGACGCCATGATGACACCCTGCTCGTTGCGGTCGCGGAAGCGGGGTCGACGGTCGAAAACCAGCTGCTCTGGCTCTTCGGTCTTGCAGACGTGTCGCATCCAGGTTTCTCCGTGCGAGGCGAAATCGAGAGTGGCCAGTCCAAGCTCGAATTCGCGTCGGCCCACATTCTCGAACTGATTGGGGAAGAGGTCGAGGTGGCGGACCAGACCTATCTGGACCGCATGTTGGAGGAGTTCGGCGGTACGATGCCGGACACGCGAAGGTTCTCGTCCTTCGCCCGCTCGACCGTCTCCGACGTAGACGAGACGGGAGATCCGGACACGGCCATCCTCGTCTGGAGCGGCCGCGAAGAAGTTCTCTACAGAACCCTAGAGCGTCATCTGATCGCAGAAGCGGTAAGCAGCGGCGCCCATGGGGGAATCGTCTATGCGACAAGCGCGGGCCGCCGGCGACGACTGAGATCGAAGATGGCACTGGCCAACCATCTCGAACACCTCTTCACCGGATCTGGGCTCAGCTTTGAGCGGTATCGACGTATTGCCGGCCTCGGCAGGCCCGATTTCGTGTTTCCCGGCGGCACCGACAATCTCAGCAAGGAGCTCGATGCCAGCCGTCTGACCATCCTTGGCGTGCGGCCCGTTTGTGGAGACCGCTGGCGCAGCTTGGCAAATGGTGCCGGAAGCGTCGGTAAAAGGCATCTCTACACCCTTCAGACCAGTATTTCGGTTGCGCAAACCGACGAGATGCAACGGCTTCAAATCGTCCCGGTGCTTCCGCGTGCACTTCACGACACGTTTCAGCCCGCCCAGCGCGCCATGCTGGTGAGCACGGGGGATTTCATGGGCCTCGTTCGGGCCCGGCAGACCGGTGACGAGCGAGGGGTCGCAGCCTGACGTGAACAAAGTTACGAATACGGACACGCCGAAGTGGCGCTTGGTAGGCGACCTGCTTGTGCCGTCGCGGTATCCCGAAGCGCAAGCGCTAGGTGCTGCCGAAATGTTTGCCGCTTTCAAGGTGACTGGGGGCTCGATTGCGACTCCGGAGTCCATGGTGCGGCCAAGCCGCTGGGCCGCTGAGGCGAAAATGGTGGCAGGCATCGTCGACGGTCGCGCCTGCAGCTGGGTCGAGGGGCGCGCAGGCAGCGCCACGGTCGCAACGGGCGATCAGGCGGCCCTTGAGGCGGGACACGTTTGTGTCGCGGACAGATGGTTCGCTTTGGACCCGGGCACGGCCGCGCAGGTTCAAAGCATCCTGGATGCACAGGGTGCTTCGCTTGGACCGCTGACCCTGAAGCAATTGCTGGGGCTTCGCTCGGCCAAGCTTGATCCGACAATCTTTGACGACCGCATCGACAACGTCGTGCCAGAGATGTTCGGGGCCGCGGTCACAGCGAGTGAGGCCCCCCGCGATATAGCTGCAACGCTTTATCCATATCAGCTCACCGGTTGGAAATGGCTGTCGTTTCTGGCGCGATACGACCTCGGAGGCCTTCTCGCCGATGAGATGGGGCTTGGGAAGACGCTTCAGGTCATTTCGTTAATCGCTGACCCGGGCGACACGACGATCGCTCCTGTGCTCGTAATTGCGCCGGGGACGCTGCTCGAGAACTGGCGTCGCGAGCTGGAGCGGTTCGCACCGAAACTCTCCGTCCTCGTCCATGCTGGACCTTCCAGAACCGGAAGTCCGAGGGCTCTCCGTGGTGTGGATGTGGTCGTCACCTCCTATGACACGGTTGTTCGTGACAACGGACTGCTTGCCACGGTTGAGTGGGATGCGGTTGTGCTGGACGAGGCCCAGTCGATCCGCAACCCAGAGACAGCTCGGGCTGCCGCTGTGTTCTCGTTGCGTCGCAGACGGAGTTTCGCAATCACCGGAACGCCGGTGGAAAACAGGTTGCTCGATCTCTGGTCCATCATGAACTTCGTGGCGCCCGGGCACCTCGGTACCGTCAGGGAATTCCGTGCGAGCTATTCGGACGATCTGGACGGTGCAGCAAGGCTGGAGCCAATGGTCTCTCCGCTCATGTTGAGACGCAGGGTCATGGAGGTTGCGCAGGACCTCCCGGAACGGATCGATATTGACGTGCCGCTTGTCCTCCCACCGGCAGAAGCGCAGGCCTACGATGCGCTCCGCCTCGCGGCTCTGGCCGAATATGGTGCAGTAGGGCCGATGGTCGCGATGACGAAGTTGCGGCAATTCTGCGGACATCCGCTTGCTGTGGGACTGCCGTATGGGGATTCCGATGCTTTCCCGAAAATGGAGCGCCTCATCGAAATCTGCGAAGAAGTGTTTGCCTCGGGCGAAAAAGTAATCATCTTCAGCGCTTACACGGCAGTGTCCGACCTCATCGTGTCGACGCTGCGTCGCCGGCTCGGGGCGTGGGTCGATCAGATGGATGGTAGGGTGGCGCTCGACCAGCGTCAGGCGGTAGTGGACGGCCTGACCACGCTGCGCCAGCCTGGGGCGCTAGTGCTCAATCCCAAAGTTGCAGCCGCCGGACTTAATATCACCGCTGCGACACACGTGATCCACTACGGTCTGGAATGGAACCCGGCGCTCGAAGCTCAGGCTTCTGCGAGGGCTTGGCGCCGAGGACAGGACCGGCCTGTGACAATCCATCGACTGTTTTTCGTTGGTACTGTGGAGGAGGTTATGAATGATCGACTGCAGCGAAAGCGCGACATCAGCGATCTTGCAGTCGTAGGGGTAGAAGGGAGCGAGAAGGACCGACGAGACGCCATTGCTGCGATGTCCGTCTCTCCGCTTGGAGGATCGGCGCATGGATAGTGTCACCATCCGAAAGCTTCTGAGCCCAAATGACGCGGGGGAAACGAGGAGCAACCAGGCCGGGATGCTCGTTCCGAAGAGGCAGGAGATCCTCGATTTCTTTCCGCGGCTGGATCCTAGAGATTACAACCCGCGCCAGCGCATCCTGTTTGAGGATCGATCCGGTCAGAAGTGGCACTTCAGCTTTATCTACTACAATAGCCGACTTCATAAGACAGGGACGCGCAACGAGTATCGGCTGACTGGCATGACGAGGTTCATAAGGGAATCCGGGTTGAAGTCAGGGGACGCCTTGCTCCTCACGCGGAGGGGCGACGACTATGAAGTCAGGCCCGAGCGCGTGGATGCGCAGGTTTCAGGTACCGGAAAGATCCGGCTCGCTCTGACGAGCGACTGGATGATCATTGAGGAATAGGGGCAAGAGATGCAGGAAACTGAAATTGTCGATCCGCACGCGGGAAGGCTTAGCGAAGGCCTTCGCGATACCGGATACGACTTCAGTACATCGGTCGCGGACATCGTCGACAATTCGATCGCTGCCGAGGCGAGCCGGATCGATATCATGCTGGTACAGGATCTCCAAGGCGAGATCATGCTCTCGGTTACAGATAACGGGATCGGGATGGACCGGTCAGGTCTGCTGAACGCTATGCGTTACGGCTCTGACAGACGTCCGAGCGCGGCTTCACTCGGTAAGTTCGGCTTGGGAATGAAGACTGCGTCGACTGCGTTCTGCCGTCGGCTTTCCGTGGTGTCTCGGAAGTCGAGCGACGACCCACTACTCATGGCCACTTGGGACCTCGACTACATTGATCAGGAGCGAGCCTGGAAGCTGCAGCTGACCAACGACGTTGATCCGGATCTTGCCGAATTGCTTGAGGAGGTTTCTGGCGGCGGAAGCGGCACGATCGTGATCTGGCAGAAGGTCGACCGTCTTACGCGTCAGTATAAAGCGCCTGGCGGAAAGGCCGCTCAGACGGTCATCGGCAAGATTGAGGCCGAACTGCGCCACCATTTGGCGAAGGTCTATCAAAGGTTCCTGGACCCTGATGACAAGCGTGAAACAGCGAAGATCAGCATCACGCTCAACGGCAAGATGGTTGAGCCGTGGGACCCATTCGTAATCGGATTGTCCGAACTCGTCGCTGAACAGGAGGTAGAACTTGAGCTCCCGGAAGGAGGGGAAGCGTCCTTTCGCGTTCGCGCCTTCGTGCTGCCGAGGCGCGACGAAATCGTTGACGACAAGGTGCGCGAACGCGCCGACATCACCAACCACAATCAGGGCGTCTACGTCTATCGCGAGAACCGGCTGATCCACGACGCCAGCTGGTTAGGCATGTTCCAGAAGGAGCCTCACGGCACGCTGTTGCGTGTTGAGTTTAGCTTTGACCATCGGCTGGACGAGGTGTTTCAAGTCGACGTTAAGAAAAGTCGGATCCTGCTTAACCGCGCGCTCTTCGGCTGGCTGCGCGATCAGTTCCTGACCGCCCCCCGTCGTCAGGCTGACCGCATTTATCGCGATGGAATGAAAAAGAAAATCACGACGAAGGCCACCGGAGCCCACACGCCATCTAACACGATGATCGGAGAGAAGGAGGCGCAAGTCGGAGGTCCGACTGTCGATGTGATTGATGCGTCGAAGAACGAGGTGCTGATCCACAACAGTAAGGGCGAGATGACGCTCAAAATGCCAGTGATGGGAGCCGAACGGCCGGGAGAGATGTCGGTCAAGGTGTCCGACGAGGTACCCGATGGGCTGCTTTACCGACCGGTGATCATCGACAAGCATCGAGCCGTCGAGATCAGCTCGAGGCACCCATATTACGAACGGGTCTACGTTCCCAACCTGGCGAAAAGCACTACCATCTCGGGCATGGATTCTCTGCTGTGGGCACTTGCGGTAGCGGAGCTGGACATAGCGAGTCCGCAAATCGCGGACGATCTGGAAGACCTGCGCTTCCGCGTGTCGCGCATGCTCCGCAAATTGGTTGAGGGGCTGCCCGAGGCCACGGAGGACGATGTCGGCTGATGCTCGGAAAGGACGTCATAGCGCGAGACTTCGAGCGCATGACCGGTCTCGGCGTTACGCTGTCGGAACCAGCCGGCGGCGTAATCGAGCTGGCGCCGATTTCGGTTGAGGCCAAAGACAGTTTCGTTGTGCGGGCTACCCAGCGTCAGCGGAAGCTGGTCGTGGATTTTATCCCGGGTACGTTTGCTGCCCCGCTCGTTGAAGCGATGGGTGAGGTCGACGAGCAGGGCGTCGCGCTCTGGGAGGCTCAGGCAACGGGTCTTGCCGAGGCAAAATGCACGCTTTCGATGACGGTCAATGGATCGGCCGTCGACCCGTTCCTTCCAGTTTCGTGGCCGAAGGATTGGCGTTTCCTGTCCGTGAGCCTCGCCCGCAACCTTGTTGCGCTGGACGACGACGACTTGGAGTCGGAACTCCAGCCAGCCACTCATTGGATTGCCGGCTTCGGGGCGCTGATGGCGGCATTGTTGCCGATGGAAGCCGCAGCATCGGAGTTCGCCGGCGATCTCGAGGGCGACGAGCGGATGGTGCGACACAAGCGCTATGAGCGAAGTCCACGAAACCGGGCAGCTGCGATTGCCATTCACGGTTATGACTGCAAAGGTTGCGATACGAACTTGGGAAAGCTGTATGGCGAGCTGGGCCAAGACTACATCGAGATACACCACCTGACGCCGTTGTCTTCCCTTGAGGCAGCCGTGATTGTCGATCCACGAACGGATCTGGTGCCTTTATGTCCCACGTGCCACCGGATCGTGCATCGCCGACGCCCGCCTTATACCATCGCGGACCTGCGCTCAGCTCTCGGCTTGTTGAGAAACCCACCGGGATAAGTCTGGCTTCTTCGCGTACTTCTTGCACTCCTTGAAGAACAGACCGGCGCGCATTGGGGACCGAGGAATGAAATGAAGCCGTGGAACGAGTACGCACTTAAGCTTCCTAAAAAAGGTGATCTTGGCTCAGGCAGATCCCTAGCGTCGGTGATGCACGTCACCCACACAGCTTCAGCTCTCCGAATTCTCGAGGACGGGCGCGTCGTACGTGGTCTTATCCAAGACGAAAGTGCCCTGAATGCTTTCCGTACGACTGTGACTTGGCTATCACCGAACCATTGGCACTATGGTTCCCGGTATGGAAATGTAGAATTCTCCTTCGACTTCGCCAAGCTAGTCACAGGGCGCGCGATATATTGGGTTGAGCGTATTCAGAAGTACCGCCCACATGCCTGCAGGCTTTTGATCTCTGACGGTGACGTGTCGAAACTACCTGTCATACACTATGACCCGAACAAGGCGAAGGGACCCCTCCGATTCATCGACGGAGCCTGGTGGTGGAATGGCGATATCACTCTTGAATTGATGCTAGACGCTGACCTGATGCTGGCAGACTGTATCAAGCTCGATTTCATCAATCACCATCCGAGCATGTGCGCGGTCGACTGGAACTCGTGCCAAGAGAAGGGGCAGGCTGGCGACCGGCCGGCTGCAAGGATTGTTGCCGGCATTCTTGCACGCGAATGGAACGTTGTGGATCATCTGCTCGTGAACAGCGCGGGGAACGACGTGTCGAACGCGATGGATGTGGGATTAAGCCGAATCCCTTTGATGCTCGCCGCGATCAACGACAAGTTGGCAGGGCCGCTCAAAGGAAAGGCTTCGATCGACGCCGCGCTGAGAGCCGCACTCCTTCAGCTCGCTTCTGGCGATCGCGAGGGGGCGAAAGCAACGGCAGCCTTGCTCCCGAACGACAGGGCTCTGCTGAAGTCCTTATCTCGCATCTGCGAAGCGCATTTGGGCGTGAAGTCACTTCTACTCTCGTCAGACATCGACGCATGATTACATCCGCGCGCTCAGCGATGGCCGCACCAAGATGGACCAAATATTTTCGAGCGGCTGTTGGTATCTCTGTTGGTACCTGAGATATTTCACTATCTGATTACGTAAATATTATAGCATGTTGATCGAATAGTCTCAGTCCTCTTCTGGCACCATTTTCCAGTCCATCGACGTCCATCAGCGTCGCGTAAGTGGCTGGGGCCCAAGCGCTTTTTCGAATATCTTGTCCGACGAGGTTCGGGTGGGTTCGCCCATATACCCCCGCTTTTGTGGGTATATTTTGGCTCTGGATCCACCCGTTTTTGGATGGAGATACCCCCATGGGCCTTACCGCAATCGCGATCCGCAACGCCAAGCCTCGAGCGAAGCCCTACAAGCTCGCCGACGAGCGTTGCCTCTTCCTCCTCGTGATGCCGAACGGCGCAAAATACTGGCGCCTCAGCCACCGACTCCTTGGCAAGGAAAGAACGCTGGCTCTTGGAGTCTGGCCAGAGGTCAGTCTGGCCGAAGCGCGCGAGAAGCGCGACGCGGCTCGCAAGCTGGTTGCCGAAGGGGTCGACCCGCTGGTCGAGAAGAAGCGTAAGAAGCTGCGGGCGCAAGTGGACGCCAACACGACCTTCAGAGGCGTCGCCGAAGAATGGTTCGTCAAGATCACTCGCGAGGAGCGCGCCGAGGTGACGCTCCGCAAGGTTCGTTGGCTGCTCGAGATGGTCTATCCGTTCCTTGGTGACCTGTCGATCTACGAGATCGAGGTGCAGGAGGTGCTCGCAGTGCTGCGCAAGGTCGAGGCGACGGGCCGCTATGAGAGCGCGCGGCGCATGCGCAGCGTGATCAGCCGAGTCTTTCGCTATGGGATCGCCACCGGCCGGGCCAAGCACGATGTGGCACGCGACCTGCGGGGTGCCATCATCGTCCCGAAGACAAAGCACCATGCCGCGATCACCCGCCCCAAGGAAGTCGGGGTGCTGCTGCGCGCGATCGACGATTGCTCTTGCCATGCCATCACCAAGTTCGCCTTGCGGATGACGCCCCACGTCTTCGTGCGGCCGGGGGAGTTGCGCCGGGCCGAGTGGAGCGAGTTCGATCTCGAGCGCGCGGTCTGGTCGATCCCCGCCGAGAAGATGAAGATGCGTTGGCCGCATCAGGTGCCGTTGTCGCGACAGGTGCTCGATCTGCTCGACGAGGTGCGTCCGCTGACTGGCCACAGCCCCTATGTGTTTCCGGCGATGCACACGTGGAAGCGTCCTATGTCGGAGAACACCGTGACCTTTGCGCTCCGGCGAATGGGCTACAGCGGTGACGAGATGACGGCACACGGCTTCCGGGCCATGGCAGCGACGCTGCTCAATGAAATGGGTCTATGGAATCCGGACGCAATCGAGCGCCAACTGGCTCACATGGAGAATAATGGCGTGCGCCGGGCGTATGCGCGAGGTCAGTATTGGGACGAGAGGGTGCGCATGATGCAGCACTGGTCGGACTATCTCGACGAGCTGCGCGCCGGCGATCGGAGCGGTGACGCAACCGACCACAACGTGGTCAAAGTCGACTTCGCGAGGCGTCGTTGAGCTTGGAGCCGAGTGGATAACTCGCAGACCCCACATGGAGCGGAGCGGCCGCGACCTGATCGGAGCGGCTGCTTCGCTCCCGTACGCTTTCCTGAGGCTCCTGGGCGCTTCCCAACAGCGGCTATCCGTTCCGACTCAGGACCAGGCGATTCATATTTCGTCTGATGGGACAGCGGACATTCCAGACATCATCGATTCGATCGGTTGGCGCGCCTATCCCTCGACACTTCCTGGTCGGGGCCGCTCCCGGCGCACGAGCCGCAAAGCCCATGCACCTCCATCACCGGCCGCCGCGGCACAAAGCCGTTGACTGAGGCTACGTTGCGAAGCCTGCGCGCGAACGCGTCGTCGTCGATATGCTCGATCGTCCGGCATTGGTCGCAGACCAGGAATATGCAGTCATGAAAACAGCCGGGATGCGCGTTGGGGACATAGGCGTTCGCGCTTTCGACTCGCTTCACGATGTCGTGCGTGACGAGCAGGTCGAGGATGCGATAGACGCTGTTGGCAGGGATGCGTCGACGTTCTTCGGTCATTCGCCCCGCGATGTCGTAGATGCTTGCCGGGCGGTCGAAACCCGCGAGCGTCTCGAATACCGCAGCCCGGGTCTCGGTCCACTTCTCGCCCCTGCTGGTCAGGAACTCACGGGCCGCGTCGGCCAGCGATGCGCTGGTGTGGGCGGTATGCTGGTGCGCGGTCATGCCCCTGATATGTGCCGCTTGTCGGCTGGGCTCAAGAGAGCGCATCCAGGACGCATGATATTTTGTCACATTGAACTGTCCGGGCCGGCACGTTAGCCATGCGGCCATGCCAAGATATCCTGCACGAGCCGCGCTCGCCCTCGTCGCACCTTTGCTCCTTTCCACCGCCGCCCTGGCGCAGCAGAATCGTGAAGCGCCGCTCCCGCCGATCCTGCCCTGGTCGGGAGCGAGTGAGCGGCTGATCGTGCCGCCGACCGATCCCTGGATCACGCCCGCGGAGCGGATGGGGTTCGCCGACACGCCGAATTATGCCGAGACCCGTGCGTGGCTCGATCGGCTGGTGTCCGCTTCCCCGCTGCTGTCGATCGAGTCGTTCGGCAAGACAGGACAGGGCCGCGAACTCTATTTCGTGCGCGCCAGCAAGGGCGGCACCGGCAAGCCGGTGCTGCTCGTCCAGGCCGGCATCCATTCGGGCGAGATCGACGGCAAGGACGCCGGCCTGATGTTGCTGCGGGACATCGCGCTCAGGGGAAAGGATCGCTTGCTCGATCGCGCCGATCTCATCTTCGTACCCATCTTCAATGCCGACGGTCATGAGCGGGCCTCGCCGTTCAATCGTCCGAACCAGCGCGGTCCACGCTCGCAGGGGTGGCGGACCAACGCGCAGAACCTCAATCTCAATCGCGATTATCTCAAGGCCGACAGCCCGGAGATGCGCGCGATGCTGGGGCTGATCGAGCGCTTCGATCCCGCGCTCTATCTCGACCTGCACGTGACCGACGGCACCGACTATCAGTATGACATCACCTACGCCTTCTCGGGCTGGCGCGGCCTTTATGCGCAATCCCCCGCGATCGGGCGCTGGCTCGACCGGCGCTTCCGGCCTGCGATTGATCGTGCGTTGCAGGCAGGCGGACACATCCCCGGTTATTATGTCAGCGCGCGCGACAATCGCGATCCGGACGCCGGCATCGTCCATGATGCGGACGCGCCGCGTTTCTCGACCGGCTATGGCGATCTGCGTCGCGTGCCGACAGTGCTGCTCGAGACCCACTCGCTCAAGCCGTATCGGCAGCGCGTGCTCGGCACCTATGTGTTCGTGGAAGCGGCGCTTCGCTTGCTCGGCGAGGAGGGGGCGAGTGCGCGGAGCGCCATCGCCCGCGACCGCGCAGCGCGGCCGAGCAGCACTGTGCTGCGTTGGAAGATGCTGGACCGGCCGATCTATACGATCGACTTCCTGGCCGTCGCGCACGACCACTACCGCTCGCCTGCTTCGGGCCGCGAGGAAGTGCGCTGGCTCGGCCGTCCGGTCAGGCAACGGATGCCGGTCTTCGGGCAGGCACCGGATCTCGTCGTACAGCTGCCCAGGGCCTGGTGGGTCCCTGCCAGCGAACCGCAGGTCATCGAGCGGCTGAAGCTGCACGGCATCGCCTTTGAGATGATCGATGCGCCGCGTACGCTCAAGCTCAACATGGTGCGTCTCGCCGATCCGAAGCTGGGCATGCCGAACGAAGGCCATGTTCCGCTGTCGGCGAAGTTCATCCACCAGGCGCGCGAAGAGACGATGCCGGCCGGCTCGGTGCGCGTCCCGGCGGCACAGCCGCGCGCGCTCCTCGCCGCGGCGCTGCTCGAGGCGGAGAGCCCGGACTCGATGCTGGCGTGGAACTATTTCCCGGGCATGCTCCAGCGTACCGAATATATCGAAGGCTATGCCATCGCGCCGCTCGCCGACCGCATGCTGGCTGAAGATCCGGCGCTTCGTGCCGAGTTCGAGAAGCGCATCGCCGCGGACAAGGTTTTCGCGCAGGATGGCGATGCCCGGCTTGCCTGGTTCTACGAGCGCACACCCTATTACGACCAGCGCTACCTGCTCTATCCGGTAGGACGCGAGCTGCGCTGAGACCGGCCGGGGCCAGCCGGGATGCAAGCCCTTCGAACCGTATCAGTGCCGGAGCGCGCGCCAGTTGAGCAGGTGGCCGGTGGCAAGGAGCAGCGCGCCGATCGCGGTCAACATGGTTTCGAGCGATTCCGCGGGTGCCAACACGCCGAGCGCGAGAAGCCCGATGCCCGGTGCCACGATCGCCGTTGGCTGCAGCCGACGGTGCCGGCGATGGCCGAGGCCGAGCGCGATCAGGCTCGTCGGAACGGCAAAGGCAAGCGCCGCGAGATGAAATTCCTCGGGCACGCTCACGAACGCCGCGAGCGTGGGCACCAGCACCAGCAGCGTCGGCAGCAGGAGGCAATGGATCAGGCATAAAGTCGACGCGCCGATCGCCAAACCGTCGAGAAGCTGCTGTTTCCGGGGAATGCTCGTCATCCTTGATCTCCGGCAGATGCTGGACAAACAACTTCCGGCCCTGCTAGGTTGCGCGATGATATACCATATCGTACAAGTCAAGGATGGTTTTGTGTTCGAGGACAATCGCCTGCTGACCCTGCCGCGCGAGGCCCAGGTCGATCCGGTGGTACGCGCCGACAGCGTCTACACACTCGCGGCCGTCCGAGATCCTGGGGTGGCACTGGCACTCTGGGCGAGGCGGCTGCCCGTCCCTCTCGCCGAGGCGATCGGGGCCGTCGATCTCGCGGCCGTCGACGATCTGGAACTGACCGTAGATCTGCCAACGTCCGTGAGCGCGCTTGCGGCAAGCCTGGTGGTGAGCGGTCATGCGGCGCCGGTCGCGCGGCTGCTCGCAGGCGACATCCTCGAACTCACCAACCGCCACGCCGTGATTTGCGGACAGGCTCGCGTAGTGATCCGCCTCGAGGTCGTCGATACCGATGCCTGCCGCCGGTTTCACACGGATTATGTGACGCTGCGTCTGCTGACCACCTATCGCGGTCAGGCGACGCAATGGATCCGGGTCGGCTCCCCCGATCGGATCGAGCAGATGGCGGCGGGCGAAGTCGGCATCTTCAAGGGACGGCGTCTGCTCGACGATCCGCCGATCCTGCATCGCTCACCTCCGATCGGCGATCACGGCGAGTCTCGCCTGCTGCTCGTCATCGACCCCCTGACCGCCGACTGAGAACGAGGAGAACCTCCGATGCGCTCTACCCTGCTCGTCGGACTTCGGGGACGGATGTCCGATGCCATGCCGTTCGGCCGGATTGGCGAGCCCAAATGAAGCTGTGGCTTCTCGCTTCGGCGGTGCTGGCGGGCGGCGATCCGCCCGCCGACCCCGTACCGCCCTCCGAGCCCGCGGAGGAAGAGATCGTCGTCACCGGCGTCTTCGCCCGCGATCCGCGCGACAGCGCCTCACCGGTCTTGGTGGTCATCGGCTCCGAGCTCGAGCGCGATCTGCGCCCGCAGATCGGTGACGCGCTCGCGCGCCAGCCCGGCGTATCCGCCAGCAGCTTCGGCCCCAACGCCTCGCGTCCGATCCTGCGCGGGCTGGCGGGTGAACGCGTGCGGGTGCTCACCGACGGCATCGGCGCGTTCGACGTGTCCAACACCTCCGCCGATCACGCGGTCGCGATCGATCCGCTGCTGGCCGATCGCATCGAGGTGCTGCGTGGGCCGGCATCGCTGCGCTACGGGTCTTCGGCGATCGGCGGCGTGGTCAATGTGCTCGACCGGCGCATCCCAATGGAGGTGCCCGATACGCCGGTTGCCGGGCAGCTTCGCCTCGGCCTCGGTTCCGTGGCGAAAGAGCGGGCGGCGAAACGTAGTGCAGGACCCGGGCGCAGCCCGGGTTGCGGCGCGCCCGAGCGGGCCCAGAAGGGCGCGACGCCCATCCCGCGCCTGCCCGGGATCGGCCACGAGCAGCGCCGGCGCGCCAGCGCCGCCCGCATCCGCCGCCAGCGACCGTCATCCGAAAGGCCGGGACGCATAAGCGGCCCGGGGTGCAGCGCTGTGCCCGGAGCGGGGTCGCAGGGGCGATCGAAACACAGGCAAACGCACTCTTGCCGACACTGCCGGCGCGGCCGCGTGCGCGCGCAAACCCGTGCGCCAGCCGCCGCCGCGCCGCCCAAGTCAAAGGCAAGTGTGCAGCGCGGAACAACAGGACTCCCCGAACCCTGTGGCTGCTTGCAGCCGCAGTGTGCGGGCGCCAGATCCGCGCCCGATCCGGCATCGCCTGAGAGGTGCCGGACCTTCAGGTCATGAGACGCGTGTCACGGCCAGCCGCCCTGGCGGTTGCGGCTTTGCTCCGGGCGGGAACAGCAGCGTCCGGCTTCTGCGGGCAATTCGTCCGCGGGTATGGCTCTGTTAATCCGGGCGCTCGTAACGCTCCCGGCGTCGCCCCGACACCGGACAGCATTCGTGTCGGGGCGGCTACCGACCCGCGAAGCCGGCTCGCGATGTGCATCGGCTACGTCCCCCCGTGCTTAACCTGCGTGCCGGCGTTGACCCAGGATACGATACATCATTACCAGAACCCGCCGCAGGGTTGCACGCGTGTCGGGGGAAACAGATTTGTATCGTAGATTAGCGGGAAGTCGGGCTCGTGGCTTCGCGGGCGGGTCGGTGTGGGCCCGGACTCTGGTCCTTGCATCCATTCCGGTTTCCGTGCCGGCCACCGCCCTCGCGCAGGAGGTCGAGGCCCGGGCGGAGGACGAAATCATCGTCACCGGCGTCGCCGACCGGCAGCTTTTGCTCGATGCCAGGACCGAGACGGGAAGCAGGCTGGGACTGACTGCACGCGAGACACCTGCGATCGTCGACATTCTATCCGAGAGGCAGATGCGCGAGTTCGGAGCCCGCACGAACGTAGAGGCGCTCAATCGCGCGCCGGGAGTGACTTCATCGCTTCCGGCGACCAGTCCGGGCGCACCGACCATGCGCGGCTTCTCGGGCGGTTCGGTTGGGCTCCTCTATGACGGCGTGCGCGTCGCGACGCCGGGCGTGTTCTCGCGCTCGAGCGACAGCTGGCTGTACGAGCGGATCGAGATTCTCAAAGGTCCCGCATCGGTGCTTTATGGCGAGGGCGCGCTTGCAGGCGCGATCAATCTCGTTCCCAAGAAACCGCGGCTCGGCGAGTCGAGCGCGGCTGCCCTCGCCAGCTATGGCAGCTTCGCCACGCTGCGCCTCGCGGGCGACGTGAACTTGCCCCTTGGAGACGGAGTCGCCGTCCGGGGCGTCGCCAGCTATGGCCGGACCAGCGGGTTCGTCGACGACACGGACGCCGAGTTCGTCGCCGCCAGCTTCGGCGTGGAGGTTCGCCCGACCGAACGGCTGACGGTCGATCTCGCGATCGACTATAGCCAGGACGCCTACAACACCGCCGACCTCGGCACGCCGCTGTTGCCCGCCTCGGTCGCGCGCGATCCCTCCGGGGCGGCAACCGGCCCCGGCGGGCTGGTGGTCGACCGCGCGCTGCGCAAGACCAATTTCAACGTCACCGACGCGGTGCTCGATTCCGAGACGCTGTGGCTGCGCTCGCGCGTCCGGTACGAACTCAGCGACGCGCTGACGCTTAGCAACGACCTCAGCCGCTACCATTCGGATCGCCACTTCATCAATTCGGAGATGTTCAGCTACAATGCCGCGAGCGGTCTGATCGATCGCACCACCGGCATCGTCACGCACGACATCGACTATCTGGTCGAGCGGCCGGCGCTCATGGGCGATGTGGAGATCGGTGGCCTGCGCGACCGCTTCGCGATCGGCGCCGAGTTCAGCAATCTCGAATTCGCCACTCGCCGCTATTTCGGCACGACGACCTCGGTCGATCCGTTCGCTCCGGTCCGTGGCACCTTCCCGGGCGGCGCCGGTGCGCCGCTTCCGCCCCCCAACTCGAATGCGCAGGTGAAGGTCGCCTCGGTGTTTGGCGAGAATGCGCTCAACCTCACGCCGAAATGGCTGCTGGTCGGGGGCGCACGCTACGACTGGATCGACTTCTCGCGCCACATCGCGCCAGCCACCGACTTCAAGCGCAAATATGGCGCGCTCTCGTGGCGCGTCGGCACGGTCTACGACATCCTGCCCAAGACCCAGGTGTTCGCCCAGTACAGCAAGGCGATCGTGCCGGTCGGCAACTTCCTGCTGCTCTCGCTCGCCAATTCGCAGTTCGACCTGACCCATGGGCGATCGGTGGAAGCCGGGATCAAGAGCAGCTTCTGGAACGATCGCGTCGATTTGATGCTCGCCGCCTATCACATTGCCCAGTACGATATCGTCACGCGCGATGCGAATGATCCCCGGCTCAGCATCCAGGGCGGGAAGCAATCGTCGCGCGGTATCGAGCTGTCGCTTTCCGCCGCGCTGACGAAGGCGCTGCGGGTCGACGCCAACTGGACCCGCCTCGACGCGCGCTTCGACGCGCTGACCGAGGCTGGCGGGGTCAGCCGCGAGGGCAAGACGCCGCCGCGCATCCCCGAGACCGTCGCCAACCTCTTCGCCTTCTACAGCGTCGAGGGAACGCCGCTCACGCTGAGCGCGGGCCTGCGCCATGCCGGGCGCTTCTATACCGACAATGCCAACACGATCCGCGCGCGCGGCCACACCACGGTGGATGCCGCGATCGGCTACAAGTTCGGGTTCGGCGAGCTGACGCTGCGCGGCCGCAACCTCACCGACGCATTCTATGTCGACTATACCGACATGCTGCCGACCCAGTTCCAGGTCGGCGCTCCCAGAAGCGTCGAGATCAGCCTGCTGACCCGCTTCTAGGAGAACATCGTCATGTCCGCGCTCCGACTGGAATCGGTCTCCCTTGCCTTCAACGGCCACCGGGCCGTCGACGGCCTTTCGCTGACGCTCGATCCCGGCGAAGTCTATGCGCTGCTCGGCCCGAACGGGGCGGGCAAGACGACCACGCTCAACATGATCCTGGGATTCCTCAAACCCGACAGCGGCTCGATCCTGGTCGACGGGATCGACGCGGTCGCCGCTCCGCTCGCCGCCCGGGCGCGCATCGCCTATCTGCCCGAGACGGTGATGCTCCACCCCGCGCTCACCGCAGTCGAGAATCTGACCTATTTCGCGTTGCTCGCGGGCCGCAAGATCGACGCTGCGACCGCGCGGCGCCTGCTGGCCGAAGCCGGCCTCCAGAGCGAGGCGCATGAACGGCGGGCGCAGGGCTTCTCGAAGGGCATGCGGCAGAAGGTCGGTGTGGCGATCGCGCTGGCCAAGGAAGCGCGGCTGCTGCTGCTCGACGAGCCGACCTCGGGGCTCGACGCCAGCGCCGCCAACGATCTCGGCCAGGTGATCCGCGGCGCATCCGATCGCGGCATCGCGGTGCTGATGGCGACGCACGATTTGTTCCGGGTCAAGGATGTGGCGCATCGCCTGGGTATCCTGCACGCCGGCCGCCTGGTCGACGAGCGCGAAGCGGCCACGATCGGGCCGGTCGAGCTCGAACGGCTCTATCTCGAGCGGCTCGCGGCATGACCGGCGCGCTCGTCCGGCTCGAGCTGACCATCCTGCGCCGCGACCGGCGGGCCTGGTGGTCGCTGGTGGCGCTCGCCGTGCTGGTCCTGCTGTCCTTCGCAGCGATCGCCAGCGACAATGCGCGCACCGACGCCGACAAACGGGCGGTCGCGGCGGCCGAGCGTGCGCGCTGGGTCGGCCAGGGCGAGAAGGACCCGCACAGCGCCGCGCATTACAGCATCTTCGCGTTCAAGCCCTCGCCGGCGCTGGCCGGCCTCGATCCGGGAAGCGAGCCCTTTGTCGGCCAGACCGTCTGGCTCGAGGCCCATCACCAGAACGACATGCTCTACCGGCCGCAGCAGAACGCCTCGCTGCTTCAGCGGATCGGCTTCGCCAGCCCGAGCGCGCTTATCACCGGCTTCGGTCCGCTGGTCGTCTTCCTCCTGGCGTTCACGCTGGTGGCGCAGGACCGCGAGCGCGGCACCATGCGCCTTGCGCTCGGCGCCGCCGTCCATCCGCGCACGATCGTGCGTGCCAAGGCGCTGGCGGTCTGGTCCGCCTCCGCCGGGCTGCTGGTGCTCCCGGTGGCGATCGTCTCGCTCCTGTGGCTGGGCGTCGGCGCCCGCCTCGACGGCGACGTGCTGCTGCGCACGCTCTGCTGGGTCGTCGCCATGGCCGGCTATCTGGCGCTGCTGGCGGCGATCGGCATCGCGCTGTCGCTCCGGACGGGCAATGCGCGGCTGGCGCTTGCCGGCCTGTTCGGCATCTGGATCCTGTTCGCGCTCGCGCTGCCGCGGGTCGCGAGCGGGGTGGTCGACGCGGTCCGGCCGCTGCCGTCTAGTCAGGCGATCCGCCAGCAGATGGCCGACGAGGCGCCCTCCTTCTGGTCGGACGAACAGAATGCGCGCAATCGCGCCGCGCTTCTCCAACGCTACGGCGTCAGCCGGGTGGAGGACATCCCGAACCCGCGCATGGCCGAGCTCGACCTGATGGAGCGGCACAGCCACGCCGTGTTCGACCGGGTGCTGGGCGGCTTCTACGGCAGGGTCGCGAGCCAGGACCGTCTGTTCGCGATGCTCGGCTTCCTCTCGCCGACGATCGCCGCCCAAGCCAGCTCGGCTTCGGTGGCGGGCAGCGACTTCAGCCACCACCGCCATTTCATCGACACCGCCGAAGGCTATCGGCGCGACCTCGTCAACGCGATGAATGCCGACGGCATGGCGCACCGCGCCCACGGCACCGAGCGCCACACCAACGACGAGCGGCTTTGGGCGCGGATCCCCGACTTCGCCTATCCGGCGCCACCACTCGGCCGGCTTTTGTCGACCGCGCTCCCGGCGTTCGGTGCGCTCCTCGTCTGGCTGGGCCTCGCCGGTCTCGTGCTGACCCTGGTCTCCCGGAGGCTTCGTCCATGATCGGCCCTCGCTTTCGCGATCTCTTCGTCTGGGAGTGGCGGCAGGTCGGGCGCTCGCCGCTGCTCTGGGCGGTGCTGCTGATCCTGTCCGCCAGCTTCGTCTGGGGCGCGGTCAATACCGCCGCCCTGCATGCGACGCAGACCGCGGCGCTCGAACGGGAGCGCCAGGCCGATGCGGCGTTCCATGCGAGCGCGGTGGAGCGCGCCCGCGCCTATCGCGCGCCGGTCACCGCCTCGGCGGGGCCGGTCGCCTATTGGCAGGACCCGACCAACGTGGCGGGGTACAGCGAGTATTTCGTCCGCACGTCGGCGCTCAAGCCGCACCTCGAGCTCTCGCCGCTTGCCGCCGGCGTCAGCGACCTCGCGCCCGGCCGGCTCGAGATCAAGCTCAACACGCCGTTCGGCTTCACCGACACCTATGATTTCGAGAATCCGCGCGGTCTGGCGCTGGGACGGTTCGACCTCGCCTTCGCGATCGTCTTCCTGCTGCCGATCGGGCTGCTCCTTCTGTTCGCGCTGCTCGTCACCTTCGAGCGGGACCGCGACATGCTGCGACTGGTGGCGGCGCAGGCGGCCGGACCGCGGGCCTGGATCGGTGCGCGCATGGCCGCCATCCTCGCCTGGTCGGTGCCCGTGACGGTGCTGGCGATGATCGCCGCGCTCGGCATCGCCGGCGTACCGCTCGGCGCGGTCGCCGCCTCGCTCGCGGTCGCGGTCCTGGTCACGATCCTCTACATGTTCTTCTGGTCGGGCGTGGCCCTCGTCGTCCTCGCGCGCCAGCCGGGCGCCGGGGCCGCGCTGGGCTCGTTCGCGGCGATCTGGGCAGCGCTGACGATCGGCTCGCCGCTGGCGGGCTCCGCCCTCGCCGGCATGGTCGATCCCGCACCTTCCGCCATCGGCTATGTCGATGCCCAGCGCCGCATCGGCGACGCGGTCAACGCCGAGCGGGACAAGATCCTGACGGCAGCGCTGACGGCCCGCCCCGATCTGCGGCCCTTCGCGAACCGGGCGGCCGCGCTCGACTATGCGACGCGGCTCAGCTTCCTCGTGCCCGAGACCGAGCGGCGGTTCTCGCAACTGCGCTCCGCGATCCAGGACCATCGGGCCAGGCAGGAGGCGGTCGCCCGCATCGCCGGCTTCGCGATCCCGACGCTCGGCGTCGAGGCCGCATTCGCCACGCTGGCCGGTACCGACCCGGCGCGCCAGCGCGCGTTCGAGGTGCAGGCGCGCGGCTATCAGCTGCGGCTGCGCGGGATCGTCCATCCGCTCGTCCAGCGCGAGATCGCCCGGCCGCCGGCACCGGATGATCGCGCGACGCGCGGGCGGCTGAACCTCCCAGAGCCGCTGACGCTGCCGGCGTTCGCGCTCGCGGACCGATCGGCGGCCGAACGGATCGGGCAAGTGCTGCCCTTCCTCCTCTGGCTCGGCCTGCTCGCGCTGCTCGGCATCGCTTTCGGTCTCGGGCGTATTCGCAAATGGCGGGTCGTGGAATGAAGAACAGATACTCCCTCATGGCCGCGATCGGCGCGGCCGCCTTCGCCACGCCCGCCGAGGCCCAGCGCACCGGGGACAATGCGGTGACCGCCGCGGAGGATGCGTTCGGCACCTCGATCGGCAACGAGACCATCGGCCTCTATAGCGCGAGCCAGGTCCGCGGCTTCTCGCCGGTCGCCGCCGGCAACGTGCGCATCGAGGGCGTCTATCTCGACCGGCAGGGCTATGTCGCCGCGCGCCTGGTGGAGGGTTCCACGATCCGCGTCGGCCTGACTGCCCAAGGCTATCCCTTCCCGGCGCCGACGGGAATCGTCGACTATCGCCTGCGCAAGGTCGGCGACCGCCGGCTGGTCAGTGTTGTCGCCGGCAGCTTCGCCTACGGCGCCCCGTCGATCGAGGTCGACGCCCAGCTGCCGATCGCCGGCAAACGACTCGGCGTCGCCTTCGGGGCGTCATATGCCCATGAGGAATATTTCGACGGCGCCGACGCGGGCTATTTCCGCGCGGCGATCGTCCCCAGGTGGCGGCCGTCGGACAATGTCGAGATCATCCCCTTCTGGTCGACGACGATCGGCCGGGACGAGGAGGTCGCGCCGACGATCGTCAGCGGCGGCGCCTTCGTGCCGCCGGAAGCACCCCGGAGGCACTATTTCGGGCAGGAGTGGGCAGCGAAGGACAGCCGCAGCACCAATGCCGGCGTCATCGCCAAGGCCCGCATCGGCACGAACTGGGCGATCGCCGGCGGGGTGTTCCGCTCGATCTTCCTCAACGAGGAGAATTTCGCGCAGAATTTCCTCGGCACGACGCCGGACGGGCGCACGCGCGCGCAGGTGATCGCCGATCCGGGCCAGCGCTACGCCTCGACCAGCGGCGAGCTGCGCGTCAGCCGCAGTTTCACCGAAGGCGCCCGCCTCCATACGCTGCACGCCTCGGTGCGCGCGCGCCAGCTCGACAGCCGCTATGGCGGCGCCTCGGCACCGATCGATCTCGGCGATCGCCGGCTCGGAGAATTCGTCCCGGCCCCGGAGCCCGCATCCTTCGCCTTCGGCGAGCGCACGCACGACCGGGTGCGCCAGACGACGCTCGGCGTCGCCTATGAGGGGCGCTGGAAGGACGTCGGCGAATTGAGCCTCGGCATCCAGCGCGCCGACTACAGCAAGACGATCGACCTACCGGGGGATCTTCCCAGCACCCGGGCCGAGGACAGGCCCTGGCTGTTCAACGCCTCGGCCGCCGCCTATCTGACCGACGATATCGCTTTTTATGCCGGCTATACGCGCGGGCTCGAGGAAAGCGGCCTCGCGCCCAACAGTGCCGCCAATCGCAACGAGGCGCTGCCGGCGATCCGCACGCGGCAGGCCGATGCCGGCATCCGCTGGACGATCTCGCCGCGCATGAAGTTCGTCGCCGGCGTGTTCGACGTGCGCAAGCCCTATTTCAACACCGACGAGGCGAACGTCTACACGATCCTCGGCGACGTCCGGCATCGCGGGGTTGAGCTCAGCCTCTCGGGCAATCCGGTCGACAATCTGAGCGTCGTGGCCGGCGCCGTCCTCATGCAGCCCCGCGTCACCGGCGAGGCGGTCGAACTGGGGCGCGTCGGCCGCAAGCCGCTCGGCCAGTCCGCCACCATCCTGCGCGGCAATGCCGACTATCGGCTGCCCTTCCTGCCCGGCGTTTCGCTCGACCTGGCGGTGTCCTGGTACGGGGAGCGGCCCGCCTCGCGCGACAATCTGGTGTCGGTCGATCCCTATGCGCTGATCGACCTCGGCGCGCGCTACCGCTTCAAGCTCGGCAAATCGCCGGCGACCTTCCGCGTCCAGATGCAGAACGTCACCAATACCTTCGCGTGGAGCATCGTGGGCAGCAACAGCTACGGCCTGATGGACAAAAGGCGCTTCACTGCCTTCCTCGCGGTGGACTTCTAGCCGTGCGCCTTCCCCTTCTCGACCCACAAGGATCAACGATGAATCACGTTCGCACGGGGGCGGTCCGGCGCATTCGTCCCATGCCGATGCTCGGTGCCCTGTCCCTGGTTTTCCTGCCGAGCGAAGCACTGGCCCAGGCCATCGAGGAGCAACCGGGGCAGGACGACGAGATCGTCGTGCTCGGCACGCGCGAACAGGGGTACCGGGCGACCGTCGCCACGCAGGTCGGCAAGTCCGATACGCCGATCAAGGAAACGCCCTGGTCGGTGCAGGTGGTCACCCGCGAGCTGATCGCCGACCGCGGCATCACCACGATCGGCGAGGCGCTGCGCTATGTCCCAGGCTTCTCGCCGCAGGTAGGCTTCGGCGCAACCAACGACCGTTTCTACATCCGCGGCTTCATCACGCCGTACAATCTCAAGAACGGTCTGCGGCGTTCGGCCTATGCGCCCGACGAGCAGCTCCAGAATGTCGAGCAAGTCGAGGTGCTCAAGGGCTCGGCTTCGGCGCTCTACGGCCGGTTCGAGCCGGGCGGCGTCGTCAACTTCGTCACCAAGCGGCCGACCGACAGCGCTTTCGTGGAAGCCGGGGCGCTTTACGGCTCGTTCGACCAGGTCCGGCTGACGCTCGACGCCAGCACCCCGCTCTCGGACACCCTGGGCATCCGGCTGAACGCATCCTGGGACGACCGCGGCAGCTTCCGCGACTTCGGCTTCGTGCGCGACGTCTTCATCGCACCGGTGCTCCAGTGGAAGCCGCGTAGGCGGAACGCTCCCCGGTCGCACCGTGCCCGATGGATCTTCCTTCGTGCAGGCGCAGCGCAGCGAACGGTTCGATCTGGGACTGAGCGCCCAAACGCCGCTCGAGGGCGTCGGCACGTTCTACCTGCGGGCTTCGGGCGTGACCCAATCGCACCGACACCAGTTCGGCGCGATCGTCGAGCGGGACCAGCACCGGACCGGGTTTGTCGAGGCTTCGCTCGGCGACAAGGCCGGCACTACGACCTGGCTGGCGGGCGCGGCGTTCCAGGCGGATGGCTATCGCTCACGGGCCTTTCCGACCTTCAATTACGCCTACACCGTCCCTGCGCTGTTCGTACAAGGCGAAAGCGAGGTTGCCGAAGCACTGACGCTCGCAGCAAGCGCCCGCTGGGACGGGCACAGCGAATATGGCACACGGGTCAGCCCGCGCCTGTCGGCATTATACCGCCCCGGTCCCTGGAGGATCCGCGCGTCCTTCGGCCGCGGCTTCTATGCACCGACGCCGTTGGTCGAAGAGATCGAAGCCAACGGCCTGTCACGGGTGGAGCCGCATCCCAAGCTAAGGGCGGAGGTGGCCGATACTGCTTCGATCGACTTCGGTTATGCGCGCGGGCCTGCCGAAGCCAATGTGAGCCTGTTCGCTTCCAATATCGACCATGCCGTTCAGCTTCGCGAGGCCGCGGCCAATCGGGTTACGCTCGCGAACGCCAATGGCCTCACGAAAACGCGCGGCGCTGAACTGCTGCTGCGCTATCGCTGGCAGGCGTTCACCCTGACCGGCAGCTATGTCCATATCGACGCTACCGAGTCCGATCCGGGCGCCGCCGGACGCCGCCGCGTGCCACTCACGCCGCGCAATACCGGCGGCTTGGTCGCGATGTGGGAGAAGCACGGGCGCGGTCGGATCGGGCTGGAAATGTACTATACCGGGCGGCAGGAGCTTGACGACAATCCTTGGCGCGCAAGCAGCCGACCCTATGTTGAGCTCGGCCTGATGGGTGAGCTGGTGCTTGGCAAGGTGAGCTTGTTCGTCAACGCCGAGAATTTGCTCGACGTTCGTCAGACCGGCTGGGATCCGCTGCTGTTGCCCCAGCGGTCACCGGTAGGCGCATGGACCGTGGACGCCTGGGCGCCTACGGACGGGCGAGTCATCAATGGCGGCGTGCGGTTTCGTTTCGGCGGAGAGTGAGGTTGCCATGGCACTAACGATCGGCGACCTCGGTAAAGCGACCCACACCAAGGTTGAGACGATCCGCTATTACGAGCGGATCGGGCTGCTGCCCAAGCCCCCGCGGACCAGTGGCAACTATCGCGACTATGGACAGACCGAGCTGGGCAGGCTGTCGTTCATCCGCCGGGCCCGCGACCTTGGCTTCTCGATCGGTCAGGTGCGAGCACTTCTGGGTCTTTCCGACGACCGCGCGCGTGACTGCAGCGAGATCGACCGGATCGCCGAAGCACATCTGCTGGAGGTGGACCGCAAACTCGCCGACCTGACGGCACTACGACGTGAGCTGAGGGCCGTGATCGATGCCTGCGACGGCGGGAGCGTGGCGAATTGCCGGATCATCGAGGCGCTTGCACCCTAGCGGCAGCTGTTCGCTCCTTCGGCGCAAAAGCCAACAGTCGGCGATCCGCCCACTTCCACGCGCCGATTTTGTGGGGTCGCTTCCCACCCGGATTGCTTGCGCGTCTCGCACTGGTAGTTATTTTGCTCCTGATGCGCCGCGAAATTCCTTCGATCAGGTAATCTCCGTCGAGGACGAGGCCGCCGGCTGAAGCCGACCCGGCCTAGGAGTCGCTCTCGCCCTGGCAAGCGGATGCCGGATATCCGCTCGACGACCTGGCGCGCGGCGCGCGATGGCACGGCAAGGCCGATGCCGACATTGCCGCCATTGGGGCCGATGATCGCGCTGTTCACGCCGACGGCTTCGCCGCGCATGTTGATCAACGGGCCACCGGAATTGCCGGGGTTGATCGGCGCGTCGGTCTGAATGTAGCGAGCCCCGCCTTCGGGCGAACCGCGCAGTCCGCTGATGATTCCCGCCGTGACGGTCTGCCCCACCTCGAACGGGTTGCGATGGCGACGACATAGTCGCCAACCTGCGCCTTGTCCGAATCACCCAACGGAAGCTGTTTCAGCCCGCGAGCGGGAACGCGCAGCACGGCGATGTCGGTCCGCGGATCGCTGCCGAGAAACTCGGCTTCGACCTGGCGATCGCCAATGCCGACGGCAATAGCACGGGCGTTCTCGACGACATGGTGGTTGGTGATCACGAGACCGCGCGCGGCGTCGACCACAAACCCGGAGCCGGCCGAGACCCGCGGCGCCAGCGCCTCGTTGGGGACGCCGAGAAATAGCGGTAATAAGGATCGCGCAGCAGCGGGTTCTGCGCATACGGCGACGCCTGCAGCACGGCGATGTTCACCACCGCCGGCGCCACACGTTCGACCAGCGGTGCGACCGTCAGCCGATTGAGGGGTACAGCGTCGGCGGAAACCGGCGCGCTTTCCGCGACAGCCGCTGAGTCATGGTCGGCGCCGAGCCAGGCGACCGCCGCTCCTCCGGCCACGCCCGAGACGAGACCGATCGCCGCCAGCAAGGCCAGCCAGCCGCGCGGCGAACGCAAGCCCGGTGGACGCGGGCTCACTGGCGGCCATCCTCCAATGCAAGTGGGTCGGCCACCGCTGCGTCGGCGGTTTCGATGATCTCCCACAGCCGGGACACGGTCGCTGACATCGGGCGTGGCGCTGCCGGAAAGTCCCGCAGATCGCCGCGTGCCCGTGTGACGGCCTCGATCAGATCGGCCCGATCGCCACCCTCCTCCAATATCTCAACGAGGAAGGGATCCTCCAGCGAACCTGCGGTCGCGATCACGTCTTCTCGCGTCATGCCGCCTGTCCTTTCGTCCTTTCCCGCCCCTGGCGCAGTCGCAGCCCGAACCCGATCAGCACCACGCCGGCGACGACAGCATAGAACGCGATTACCCATGACGGACAGGATGGTGGCAGGCGGGTTGACATAGAGCGCCACCGGCACCGCGAGCCCGAGCAACATGGAGAGCACGCCCGACAGGCCGAGCAGCCACTCGCCTTCGATTTCCTTGCGGAGGCGGATCGCCGCGACGATCTCCAATAGGCCGGTGAGGATGGCCCATGCGCTCAGCATGCCAAGTGTCGCCAGTGCATAGCTCACTGTTGCCGCAAAGGGCATCAGCACGAACAAGGCTGCGACCGCGATGCCGATGATGCCACGCAGGATCAGCGCCCACCAACGCTCTTCCTTGCGGGTCGCGCCGCGGATGCCGGCAATCGTCGAGAGCAAACCGTCAGCACCGGCATAGGCCGCGAAAACCATCGTAAAGGCGAACAGCGCACTCACCGGAAACAGAAACGCGACCAATCCCAGGATCAGCGCGAGAACGCCGCGGACCGCAAACCATCCCCAGTTGCGGCTCAGCGAAGAAGTACCGGTGCGGGCAACGCTGCCCACACCGGGATAAGCAGTCCTGGCTGATATAGTCGTCATGGCTTGGCCTCCTTCGTCACTCCTCGCGCTGCCCGAACAGGCCCAGCAGCAGCAGCTGGAAGAGGTTGATGAGGTTGAGATAGAGCGACAGGGCGCCCATCACCGCCAGCTTGTCCGCCCGCTCGGATCCGGCATAAGCGAGATACTCGCTCTTCAGGCGCTGCGTGTCCCAGGCGGTCAGCCCCGTGAACACCAGCACGCCGGCGATCGAGAAGACGAGCTGTAGCGTCGAGGAACCGACGAACAGGTTGACGACGCTGGCGATCACCACGCCGATCAGGCCGACGATCAGGAACGTGATCCAGCGGGACAGGTCGACGTTGGTCGTGTAGCCCCACAGGCTCATGCCTGCGAACACCGCCGCCGCGCTGAAAAAGGCCAGCGCGATGCTGGTGCCGGTGAAGACGAGGAAGATGCTCGCCATGGAAACGCCCATCACGGCCGCGAACGCGTAGAAGGCCGTGCGCGCCTGCGCCGTCGTCATTCGCTCGACGCGGAACGAGAAGAACAGCACGAAGGCGAGCGGGGCGAAGATAGCAACCCACTTCAGCGGCGTGCCGAAGATCGGCTCATACAGCGCGGGCGTCCTGGCTATCAGCAGCGCGACGAGCGCCGTGATGCCAAGGCCCAGCGCCATGTTGCGATAGACGCCGAGCATGTGCCGACGAAGGCCTTCGTCATAGGTAGCCGCATTTGCCGCGCGCGCCGACGAAGGTGGATAGGTAATCGGGTCAAAAGGTCCGTTCATGCCTCACTCCATCGATTTACAAGTCGACGAGGCACTCGGCCGGCTTTCGTGAAGCCTGCGATCCTGCACCGAGCGCACTCGATGCGGTCCGACATCACGGCGGCTGAACAGCCACCGCCAGAGGGGCCCGGTCCGCGGACGGGAATCTTGTATTCGTCTCGCGGATTTCAAGCCTGTGCAGGCGGTGTGAACCACCAATTTACTGTGCTCAAACAAGGGGTTCGATGCCTCTTGAAAGCCCGCGACAGCATCCTAGATTTTTGTCGCCGGACGCTGGAAACCGGGTCCGGCTGGACACATGAGAGCGCCGGCTCTCTCCGGCGCGTCTCATGCCCAAATTGCTTCATGAGGAGGATTTGGAAATGAGAACCAACTTCGACTTCGCGCCCTACAGGCGCTCCACGGTCGGCTTCGACCGTCTGTTCGATCTGCTCGAGACCGGCATGCGCGGTGACGGCAGCGATGGCTATCCGCCCTTCGACATCGAGCGGCAGGGCGAGGACAGCTACCGCATCACGCTCGCGGTCGCCGGCTTCCGCCCCGACGAGATCGAGGTGGTGGCGCAGCAGAACCAGCTCACCGTCACCGGCAGACGCGCCGAAGACAAGGACGAGGGGCAGTATCTGCACCGCGGCATTGCCGCGCGCCCGTTCGAGCGGCGCTTCCAGCTTGCCGACTTCGTCGAGGTCCGCTCGGCGGGGTTCGACAACGGCCTGCTGAGGATCGACCTGCAGCGGGTCGTTCCCGAGGCGATGAAGCCGCGCAAGATCGCGATCGGCGGCAGCTCACCTGCCAATGACCGCATCGAGGCGCCGAAGGACCGTAATCGTCAGGCCGCCTGATCCAGGCGCATCGGCTCGCCGCCCATAGCGGCGGCGAGCCTCTGTTCAACTCTCTAGCCAGAAAAGGAGATGGCATCATGGCTATTCGTGATCTGATCCCCTGGAGCCGGCAGGAGAACCGGCTCCCCGCCACGGTCAACCCGGAGCATGACCGAAGCGATCACCCGTTGGTGTCTCTTCACCGCGAGGTGAACCGGCTGTTCGACGACGTCTTCCGCGGCTTCGGCGTGCCGTCACTCGGCGGCTTTGACCGCAGCCTCTCGTGGCCCCACGTCGAGCTTGGCGAGACCGACAAGGAAATCCGTGTCATCGCCGAGCTTCCCGGCCTTGACGAGAAGGATGTCGATATCACCGTAGAGGAAGGCGTGCTGACGCTGCGCGGCGAGAAGAAGTCCGAGATCGACGACAGGGACCGCGGCTACACCGAGCGAAGCTACGGCCGCTTCGAGCGCCGGATCGGCCTTCCGCGCGGGATCGAGCAGGAAAAGGCGAGCGCGACGTTCAGGAGCGGCGTGCTCACGATCACCCTGCCGAAATCGGAGGCGGCGAACGAGAATGTCCGCCGTATCCCCGTCAATGGGAAAGCCGCGTGATGGGCAGGTCCGGGACTTCGGTCCCGGGCCGGGCCTCGAAGCGTCGGAGCGTCTGCCGCAGGTTGCGGAAATTGCCGCGAATGACGGTCACGGGGCTGGTTCAAGCCGTTCGAGCGCACTGCCACCTGATACCCTGGCGATCATCGAACAGGTGCCGATTCCGGTCAACCAGTCGGCACGAACTCGAGCGGGCGCATGGCGGCTGCACTTTGCCGAGCGATGGCGCCCAGGTTCCAATCCGCTGACAGGATGGGCCGGAGGTGGCGATCCGCTGGCACAGATCGAGCTTCGGTTTCCAAGCGCGGAAGCGGCCGAGCACTATTGCCGCCGCAAAGGCATCCGGTTCGAGCGTTTAGGCTCGGCGAGTTCGCGTCCTTCGGTAACGCCCTGCCTGACCGGCGAGGCGCCGCCGAAGCTGTGCTGCTCACCCACCGGCCCGCACGCGATGTGCTGCGGGAACTTCCCGGTGGCTTCGCCCCGTGCGGCTCAGAGACCCGCCGGGGAGCTGAACTGACAGGAGCCGGCCAAGCGAGGCCGGCTCCTTCTCATACAGTTGTGGATAGAGGGAGATGACACAGGATCTGGTCGACTGGCTCTTGATGGATAATATCGGCGGGGCGCCGGGCTGGGCCTGGCTGCTGTTCCTGGGAATCGTGCTGGGTCTGCTCGCGCTCGACCTCGGCGTCCTGCACCGCGGCGATCGGGCCATGAATATGCGGGACAGCTTGCGCGCGAGCCTTTTCTACATTTTCGCTGCGCTGCTGTTTGGTGGCTGGATCTGGCAAGCGTTCGGGTCGGACGCGGGCATACGCTTCCTCACCGGCTACGTCATCGAGAAGAGCCTTTCGCTCGATAACATCTTCGTGATCTCCCTGATCTTCGGCTATCTCGCTATTCCGCCCGCGCTCCAGCATCGCGTGCTGTTCTGGGGTATTCTCGGCGTCCTCGTCATGCGCGCGTTGCTCATCGGCGCGGGCACCGCGCTGGTCCATGACTTCGCATGGCTGTTGCCGATCTTCGGCCTGCTGCTGATCGTCGCCGCCATCAGGATGCTGGGCAACGACGAGGTTACGCCCTCTCACAGCCAGGCACATATATTGGCCACCTTGCGCAAGCGCCTGCCCGTGACGGAGACGCTCCACGGACGGGCCTTCCTCGTACGCGTGCCCGATCCGGGCAGCCCCGGACGCATGAAGCTGTACGTTACTCCGCTTCTGCTCGCACTGGTCCTGATCGAATGCGCCGACGCGCTGTTCGCGCTGGAGAGCGTGCCCGCGATCCTTGCCATCACGCAGGAACCCTATCTCGTCTACACGTCGAACATCTTCGCCGTGCTCGGGCTGCGTGCGCTCTACTTCGCGCTCGCCGCGATGGTGACGCGGCTTGCCTATCTCAAACATACGCTCGCGCTGATTCTCCTCTTCATCGGCGGCAAGATCCTGTTCCAGCACTTCGGCGGCCATGTTCCGCCGCTGGTCTCATTGTGCGTGACCCTGTCGCTGCTGGCCGGGGGTGTCCTGCTCTCCTGGCTGGTCGACCGGAGTCGGGCTCGTGCCCGGGCGTGACGTTGAAGGGCCGCAACGGCAGCCTGTGGCAATTGACATTGGACGGCGGCCGGCTGTGACGAATTTCCAGGTCGAAGCGGTAACGCGGGACAACTGGCCTCATCTCGAGGCTTTGTTCGAAAGCCGTGGCGGTCCGAAATATTGCTGGTGCATGGCATGGCGGCCGATGGAGGATCGGACCGGCGCCGATAACGCGCGCCGCAAGCGGGCGCTGCATTCGCGGGTCGAGGAAGGCACGCCGATCGGACTGCTCGGCTATGTACAAGGCGAGCCGGTCGCCTGGTGCTCGGTGGCACCCCGCGAAACATTCACGCGCCTGCGCGACGATCAGCAGGAGGAGGACGGGGTCTGGTCGGTCACCTGCTTCTTCGTGCGGCGCGACCATCGCGGCAAAGGGCTGTCGGGGCGCATGCTCGATGCCGCGGTGGAACTGGCAAGGCGAAGCGGTGCCCGGGCAGTGGAAGGCTACCCGGTCGATCCGGATTCTCCGAGCTATCGTTTTATGGGTTTTCTGGCCCTGTTTCAGCAGCATGGCTTTCGCGAGGTGGCGCGGGCCGGGTCGCGTCGGCACGTGCTGCGGCTGGAGTTGTCATCTGCGTGAACCGGCGGGTTGCGGCCGCAAGAGCAGGCGGCCGAAGAATAGGTCGCACCGCTCGCGGCTTCCCGGTCACTCAAGGCCTCACTGCATCAGGTTGCTCCTTGCGGGACGGCTTCGTAGCACCGGGGCGGAAGGTCCGAGGCGTATAGGCCGCGTCTCGATTTGGCGGAGTGGATGTCAACGATGAAGTGGCGCAACTGGAGTCCGGCTCTGCGGATCCGCAAAGGTTCTGAGAGGCCTTGGTCCGGGCCGTTGGTCCCTCGACGCACGCTGCATTCCGCCGATCGGCGGCGGCTGTAACCCTATTGTCGCTCCGAAATGTCAGGTAGGCCTCATGTCATCTTCCCAACCCGTTCCGCTCGACCGCCGGTCCTTTGCGCTGGGTCTTACTTCGCTCGCGTTCTCCGGTCTCGCACTCAGCGGCTGCGCCACCGGGAGGGTTCGCGAAGCCGCGGCAGCCGGCTATGGTCCGCTCACGCCCGATCCGGCACGCCTCCTCGATCTGCCCGCCGGCTTCTCCTACCGTGTGATATCCTCGTTCGACGAGCGGATGGATGACGGTTTCCGCGTGCCTGACCGCGCCGACGGCATGGGTGCTTTCCGGCTGGACGCGCACCGCACCGCGCTGGTGCGCAATCACGAGTTGGGCGCCCGCCATGGTGACAAGGGGCCGTTCCGCACTGCGTCGCGGGTCGCCGGCGGCTTCGATCGCGGAGCCGATGGGCACTGGCTGCCCGGCGGCACGACCACACTCGTCTATGACCAGCGCAGCGGCCGGGTCGAGCGCCAGCACCTCAGCCTCGTAGGCACGATCCGCAATTGCGCCGGGGGCGTCACGCCGTGGGGCAGCTGGCTCACCTGCGAGGAGGACGTGTCGCGCCCGGGCAACGGGCTCGCCCGGGATCACGGCTGGGTGTTCGAGGTCCCCGCCGCGCATCCGGGTCTCGTCGAGGCCGTGCCGCTAAAGGCACTGGGCCGCTTCAACCATGAGGCGGCAGCGGTCGACCCCCGGACGGGCATCGTCTACCTGACCGAGGATCGCGACGACAGTCTGTTCTATCGCTTCCTGCCTGCCGCACGGGGCCGGCTCGCCGATGGCGGCCGGCTTCAGGCTCTTGCCTTCGCGAACCCGGATCTCGGCACCGACAGTCGCAACTGGCAGGAACCCGCCCTCGCGGTCGGGGCGTGGCACGATGTGCGCTGGGTCGACCTTGACGGCGTCGACAGCGCCAATGACGATCTGCGCAAACGCGGGCACGCCGCGGGTGCGGTGCGCTTCGCGCGCGGCGAGGGCATCCATTTCGGCGCGGGCGAGCTCTATTTCTGCTGCACCTCCGGCGGCGCCGCCAAGCTCAGCCAGGTGATGCGTTACCGTCCCTCCCCGAACGAAGGGAAGAGCAGCGAGGCAACAGCCCCGGGCCGACTGCAGCTGTTCGTCGAATCGACCGACGCGGCGATGCTCAATTTCGGCGACAACATCACTGTCGCTCCCAACGGGCATCTGATCGTCTGTGAGGACCAATATACCGAGGTCGTCGACAATCATCTGCGCGGCATCACACCCGGCGGGCGAATCTATGCCTTCGCCCGATTGCATGCGCAGACAGAGCTGGCCGGCGCCTGCTTCTCCCCGGACGGACGGACTCTGTTCGTCAATGTGTACAGCCCCACCAAAACCTTGGCGATCACCGGGCCCTGGGCCGTTCGATAGGCCCTCCAGAAGGTCGACAACAAGCATTCGCACCGGTGAAGGAGCGCGTCGCCACGCCTCGGTGGTGGAGCGACTATCTCAAGGCGTCGCCGACCAGGCAGAGTATCGTCGGCCTGACAAGGCATAATAGACATGCCCGAAATTGCATAAACCACATTTACGCTGTTTAACGCATAAAGGTATGTTATGCGAAAAAACGCATATTGCCATCCCATGCGATTTCCGGGATACGCGGCCGAGGAGGCTACCATGTCGCAAATCGCCCGTTCCCCGAAACAGCTCGGCACCCTGATCCAGCGCGCGCGTAAGCAGCGCGAATGGACGCAGACCGATCTGGCGAAGCTGGCAGGTCTGCGACAGGAGCTGATCTCGAAAATCGAAATCGGGCATGAGGGGACCAAGCTGTCCTCCATCTACGCCCTGTTCGCCGCCCTGGATCTCGAGCTGGTCGTGGAACCGCGATCGGGACGTCCGACAAAGGATATCGAGGACATCTTCTGATGCCGCGCCGCAGAATCCACCCGCCTCTCAACGTCCTCATCAACAACCGCCTTGTCGGGCGGCTGTCAAAAGAAGCGAGCGGAGCTATCGCTTTCCAGTATGACCGTAGCTGGCTGGAGTGGGAGCACAGCTTCGCCGTCTCCCTTTCCCTCCCGACACGAGAGACCGCATATACCGGTGCCCCGGTATCGGCGGTGTTCGACAACCTGCTTCCGGACAATGAAGGCGTTCGCCGCAGGGTCGCCGAGCGGACCGGCGCCGACGGCACCGACGCCTATAGCCTGCTGGAGCGGATTGGCCGCGACTGCGTGGGAGCGATGCAGTTCCTGCCCGACGACGTGCCGCCGGACAAGGATCCGGGGATCCGGGGCGAGCCCGTCCACGACGACGAAATCGAGCAGATTCTCGCCAATCTGGGCCGGGCGCCCCTCGGAATCGATCGGGAGCATGATTTCCGCATCTCGGTCGCAGGCGCGCAGGAGAAGACGGCGCTTCTGTTCCATGAGGGGCGATGGATGCGCCCCGTCGGTACCACGCCGACGACACATATTCTCAAGCCGCAACTGGGCGAGATCCCGACCGCCTTCGGCGTGATCGACATGGCCGCGAGCGTCGACAACGAACATTATTGCCTCGCGCTGCTCGGCGCCTTTGGCCTGCCGGTCGCGCGAACGGAGATCGCCACCTTCGGCAAGCGCCGCGTACTGCTCGTCGAGCGCTTCGACCGGCGCCGTCGCGATCCGTCGCGCTTGCTGCGCTTGCCGCAGGAGGATTGCTGCCAGGCATTGGGCGTTCCGCCCGGCCGGAAATATCAAAGTGAGGGCGGGCCAAGCGCCGCCAGCATTTTGAAGCTGCTCCAGCGCGCCGACACGCCGCTCGAAGATCAGGCCGCATTCTTCGCAAGCCAAATCCTGTTCTGGCTGATCGGGGCGACCGATGGGCACGCCAAGAATTTCAGCATCTTCCTGCGGCCGGGAGGGCGCTATGGTCTCACCCCCTTCTACGACGTTCTCTCCGCCCAGCCGGCCTTCGACAAGATGCAAATTCCGCACCGCGACTACAAGCTGGCGATGTCAGTGGGGAAGAACCGCAAATACCCCATCCTCGATGTCGCAGGCCGTCATTTCGTCGAGACGGGCAGGGAAGCCGGACTCGGCTCCACGATCATGAGCCAGGTGATCGCGGACATTCTCGAGAATGCCGACACAGCCGCTGTGCGCGCGCTCGCGGCGATGCCGAAGGACTTTTCGGACGAAGTGCATATTAGCGCCGCCGCGGCCATACGGGCCCGGCTGCCTTTGCTGGAGGTCGCGCTTGGTGAGTTACCGTCCTGACCACCGATGAGGGATCGGCGGATAGCCGGCATCCTGAAGGCAAGTACAGACTTGCCTGGGCCGTCGCACAGCCGGGGCGCGCTGCAGGTCCCCGGCGGCGTCGTGCGGCGCCGATGTAAGCGGTTGACTCGCACGATCACTCCAGAACAAATACGGAACAATCATCGCTCCCCGAGTCTTGCACCTGATATGAGGCAGTCCGCCGGCATTGCCGATCTGCGCGTCCGCATCGCCGTCATCGAAGGCGTCGCGCGCGCGTCCGGTGCTGCCTTTCGGTGTCGCGCAGATCGATCACTGCCTTCCCGGTGGCGGGCTCGCTTGTGGCGCGCTCCATGAGGTCGCCGGCAGCACCGACCTGTGCGACGACGCGGCCGCCACGGTGTTCCTCGCCGGGATCCTCGCCCGAACCGAAGGGCCGGTGTTCTGGTGCCTCAGCTGGCGCGACCTGTTCGCCCCGGCGCTCGACCTGGCGGGACTACATCCGGACCGGGTGATCCATGTCGAGGCCGGCAGCGACACCAATGTCCTGCTCGCGATGGAGGAATGCCTGCGTCACCCGGGGCTTGCGGGCGTCGTGGGCGAAGTCGCCAAAATGTCGACGACCGCGTCGAAGCGGTTGCAGCTTGCCGCTGAAGGGTCGGGCGTGGCCGCGTTCGTGTTCCGGCGTGCTGCGCCCTTCGATGTCCAGGGCGAAGGCACCGCCGCGGTGACGCGCTGGCGCGTGCTGGCTGCGCCGAGCGTGCCGCTCGGCATTCCGAGCCTCGGCCGGCCGCGGTGGCACGTGCGGCTCGAGCGCGTGCGCGGCGGCGAACCGAAATCCTGGATAGTGGAGGCCTGCGATGCGCAGGGTCGTCTCGCTCTACCTGCCAAGCTGGTCGACCGACCGGCTGCGGCGGAAGAGCGGCGCATCGCGAGCTGAGGATCTCCCCGCTCCGGATCAGCCGCTCGTCACCGCGCTTCCCGACCATGGCCGCGAGGTGGTCGTCGCAGTCGATCCGGCGGCGCGCGTGATGGGCATCGCGCCGGGTATGACGGTGACCAGGGCACGCAGCTTCGTTCCCGCGCTCGCGGTGATCGACGCTGACGCCGAGGCCGACCTCGCGGCGCTCACGCGGCTCGCCCTGTGGTGCGGGCGCTATTCGCCCTTCGTCGCCCCCGATCCGCCGAACGGGGTTTGGATCGACATCACGGGGTGCGAAGGCCTGTTCGGCGGCGAACGTGCGCTCCTCAAGGACCTGCATCGCCGCGTCGCGCGCGCCGGTTTCGCCCTGCAGATCGCCGTGGCCGACACACCGGGCTGCGCGCACGGGGTGGCACGGCATGTCACGGCCGGGCGGCCAGTGATGATTGATCCGGGTGACCAGCGCAAGGCGATGATGCTGCTGCCGATCGCGGCGCTGCGGCTCGAGGCGCATATCGTCGAGGGTCTCCGGCGGCTCGGCTTCGAGAGGGTCGAGCAGCTGATCGAGACTCCTCGCGGACCGCTCGCGCGCCGGTTCGGCCGAACCTTGCACCAGCGGCTCGATCAGGCATTGGGCTATGCGCCCGAGGCGATCGAGCCCGTCTTTCCGGCTCGCGTGCCGCATTGCCGGCGGGGACTGGTCGAGCCGATCGCCACGCCGGAGGCGTTCGCCCGGGTGATCGGCGACCTCGTCGCCGATCTCGCGGTCCAGCTCGTGCAGATGGGCCGCGGGGCGCGTCGGCTCGATTGCTATTTCCACCGCGTCGACGGGCAGGCTCAGGCGATCCGCATCGGCGCTGCGGCCCCAAGCCGCGACACCGCGCACCTCGCCAAGCTGCTGACCGCCCGGATCGAGCAGGTCGAGCCCGGCCTCGGCGTCGAGGCGATGACCCTCGTCGCACCGCTGACCGAGAGACTCGGAGCCGCCCAGAGCGACCTCGCCGCAAGCGCGGAGGGCAAGGCCGATCTCGGCGCGCTGGTCGATGCGCTGGCCAACCGGTTTGGCCAGAAGAGCCTGTACCGCGCCGAACCCCGGCCGGGCGGCATGCCCGAACGCTCGGTCGGGCGGACACGCGCGCTGGCCAGGCCCGGCGCGCGGCACTGGGCCGGCGATCTGCCGCGCCCCGGCAGGCTGATCGATCCGCCCCAGCCGATCCACGTCACCGCGATGCTCCCCGACCATCCGCCGGCGATGTTCGTCTGGGGACGCAAACGCTACCGGGTGGTCCAGGCCGACGGCCCCGAGCGCCTGCATGGCGAATGGTGGCGCGAGCGCGGGCATGAAGCGCGCACCTCTTATGCGGTTCGGGACTATTTCCAGGTCGAGGTTGAAGGCGGCGGCCGCTACTGGCTGTTTCGCCAGGGCGATGGCGAACGCGCCGCGACGGGTGCGATGAACTGGTTCATCCATGGGGCCTTCGCATAGCTCGTGCCGGGCGAACCGCCTGGCTCTGCCGGTCCTGACGATTTGCGCTCCCAGGGAGAGTGGATTGGATAAGCCTCGCAGCGCACAGAACCAGATCAATGAAGAAGGCGACTGCCGTCTGGCTGAAGCGCTCAAAAAAGGGCAGGTCCGCCGGCGAAGCGGACCTGCCCCCCTCCGTTCGATCAATAATCCATCGCCGGAACCGGTGCGGGCTTCTCTTCCTTGGGAAGCTCCGCCACCAGCGCCTCGGTGGTGATGAGCAGCGAAGCGACCGACGCTGCGTCCTGCAGCGCGGTGCGGACGACCTTGGCGGGGTCGATCACCCCGGACTTCACCAAGTCCTCGTAGTCGCCGGTCGCGGCGTTGAAGCCCCAGTTATAGTCCTGGCTCTCGAGCAGCTTGCCGACGATCCAGGCGCCGTCCTCGCCGGCATTGTCGGCGATCTGGCGCGCCGGCGCGCGCAGCGCCCGGCGCACGATGTCGATGCCCGACTGCTGGTCGTCGTTTGCTGCTTTGAGGCCGTCGAGCGCCTTGAGCGCGCGAAGCAGTGCGATGCCCCCGCCGGGGAGGATGCCTTCCTCGACGGCAGCGCGGGTCGCGTGGAGCGCGTCGTCGACACGATCCTTCTTCTCCTTGACCTCGACCTCGGTAGCGCCGCCAACGCGGATCACCGCGACGCCGCCGGCGAGCTTGGCGAGCCGCTCCTGCAGCTTCTCGCGGTCATAGTCGGACGTAGTGGTCTCGATCTGCTGCCGGATCTGCGCGACGCGCCCGTCGATGTCCGCCTTGGTGCCGACACCGTCGACGATCGTCGTATTGTCCTTGTCGATCACCACCTTCTTGGCGCGCCCGAGCATCGACACGGTGACGTTCTCGAGCTTGATGCCGAGATCCTCGCTGACGACATTGCCGCCGGTGAGGATCGCGATGTCCTCGAGCATCGCCTTGCGACGATCGCCGAAACCGGGCGCCTTGACCGCCGCGACCTTGAGGCCGCCGCGCAGCTTGTTGACGACGAGCGTGGCGAGTGCCTCGCCCTCGACATCCTCGGCGATGATCAGCAGCGGCCGGCCCGACTGGACGACCTTCTCGAGCAGCGGCACCAGCGCCTGGAGGTTCGACAGTTTCTTCTCGTGGATCAGGATGTACGGATCGTCGAGTTCGGCCCGGAGCTTCTCGGCGTTGGTGACGAAATAAGGCGAGAGATAGCCGCGGTCGAACTGCATGCCATCGACCGTCTCGAGTTCGGTCTCGAGGCTCTTGGCCTCCTCGACGGTGATCACGCCTTCGTTGCCGACCTTCTCCATCGCTTGCGCCAGGATCCGGCCGACCTCGGCGTCGCCATTGGCGGAGATCGTCGCCACCTGCGCGATCTCGCTGTTGGCGCTGACCTTCCTGGCATGGGCCTCCAGGTCCTTGACCACCGCGCCAACCGCCAAGTCGACGCCACGCTTGACGTCCATCGGGTTCATGCCGGCTGCGACCGCCTTCGAGCCTTCGCGGACGATCGCCTGGGCGAGAACGGTCGCGGTGGTGGTGCCGTCGCCAGCCTTGTCGTTCTGCTTGTTGGCGACCTCGCGCAGCATCTGCGCGCCCATATTCTCGAACTTGTCGGCGAGCTCGATCTCCTTGGCGACGGTGACGCCGTCCTTGGTGATGCGCGGTGCACCGAAGCTCTTCTCGATCACGACGTTGCGGCCCTTGGGCCCAAGCGTCACCTTCACTGCATTCGCAAGCGTATCCACGCCGCGCAGCATGCGATCACGCGCGTCCGACGCAAATTTCACTTCCTTGGCAGCCATTGTTCCATCACTCCTTTCGATCCGAACGGTGGAAAGATCACGCGGCGCGGCGCAGCTCGGCGGTCATCTCGATGACGCCGAGGATGTCGCTCTCCTTCATGATGAGCAGTCCCTCGCCGTCGATCTTGACCTCGGTGCCGGACCATTTGCCGAACAGGATGCGGTCGCCGGTCTTGACGCCGGGCTCAACGAGCTTGCCGCTGTCGGCGCGCGCGCCCGGGCCGACGGCGACGACCTCGCCCTCCTGAGGCTTCTCCTTCGCAGTGTCGGGGATGATGATGCCGCCCGCGGTCTTCTCCTCGGCCTCGATGCGACGGACGAGCACGCGGTCGTGCAAGGGACGGAAATGCATCTGCAAAACCTCCAGTTGCTAGCGATGTTCATGAAGGCCACCGCCCGAATGCGGCACGGCAGCCGCAGGCAACCGGGAGACGGACGACCGTTCCGGAAACCCGCAGGGCGATATTTAGCACTCTCATATTGCGAGTGCCAAGATGATTTTTTTGTCTCGCCTCACGCTTGAAGGCGCTGACAAGCTTCAACAAATATCTAGCATCGGGCGTTCGTGCCCGCTGGAAAGGAGCGACTGAGAAAAGGAGGTTTCAGGTGTCAACCAGCGCTCGTCTTCCCTTCAGAAGTCCCAGGGACGTTCTGGCTCACGCGTCGATCATGCCCGAGGTCAAGCGGATGGTACTCGCATCATGGGCATCCGACCGCTTCGCGGTCGAGTCGCAGCCGGCGCTGCGCAAACCACCCGAGTTGCCGCACCCGGTCCCGATCGACGAAGTCCTCGCGGCGCTGCGCGAGCTCGACGGCGCGGCCGACGGAGCGCGCGTCCAGTGACCGATCGGGCGCTTCTGCTCCAGCTGGAGGGGTATGGGCTGACGCTTGCCGAGATTCACTATCGTCGCCCGGACGCGCCTTCGCTGCTCCAGCTCTTCGTCTGGCAGGAATATGACGTGGCCCCGGACTTTCCGGTGCTGCTCGGCTTTCTCGACCATTGGCGCCGCGAGATCGACGGCGCGCTTCACTCGGTCCGGATCGAGCATGAGCGACTGATCCGGCCAGCCGAATGGCGCGCCGTCGACGGCGTGATCAAGATCCAATGAGCCGCGGCCTGCTCCGGCGCTGGCGCGAACGCGGCGGAAGGTTCGTGCGCATCGTCCTGCCGTTCGACGACGTCATGGATTTCGCCCTGGCGCTTTTGTCCGTCGGTCCGGCCGAGCTCGAGGCGCTCGGCTGGGCCTTTGCCGACCGCAAGCGACTGCTCGATCATTTTCTCGCCTCGGGAAAGGTAGCGCAGGGCACGCCCTCTGGCGCACTCCCGAAGCTGCCTGTCGAACTGGCGATCCCGCAGCGCGATGTCGACCGACTCCAGCGGTTCGCACGGCGCGAACTGCCCAAGGCGGCGAGCAACGCGGCCATGCTCGACCGGGTGCTGCGCGCGTTGGATGCCGCGTCACATCGAAGGGCGTCCTGAACCTCCCGGCCTGCGTAGCGGCGCGCGCGGCAGCGATGCGGAAGAGGCACTGGAAAACCCCTTGAAAGCCGTTCGTTCTGAACCAGATAAGTTCTGCCGGATGCCGATATTGGATCCGGCATGGAGAGCGTCCGCTCTCTCGGACGCATCTTCATAGACTCGTTGCTCAACGGAGGACTTGGATATGAGGACCAATTACGACTTCACGCCGTTCCGGCGCTCGACGGTCGGCTTCGACCGGCTGTTCGACCTGCTCGAAAACGGCCATACTTCTCAGATCACCGACGGCTATCCGCCGTTCGACCTCGTGCGTGACGGCGAGGGCCGCTACCGCATCAACATGGCGGTGGCCGGCTTCCGTCCCGACGAGATCGACGTGACTGCGCAGCAGAACATGCTGCTCGTCACCGGCCGCAAGAAGGACAACGACGACAGCCGCTACATCCACCGTGGCATCGCCGCACGCGACTTCGAGCGGCGCTTCGCGCTGGCGGATTATGTCGAGGTGAAGAATGCCTCGCTTGAGGACGGCATGCTCTCGGTCGAGCTGGTGCGCGAGATCCCCGAGGCGATGAAGCCCCGCAAGATCGCGATCGGCTCGAGCGGCGGCAATGCCCGCCGGATCGAGGATTCGTCCGCGAGTGCGAACGAAAGCAGCAAGCAGCTCGAAGCTGCCTAACGCCAACCGGGTCCGCCGCGCCGCGAAGGGCGGCGGGCCTCTTTGCCAGCAATCCAGGGAGATGAAATCATGGCTATGCGTGATTCCGTGGCGCCGGCAGGAGAATCCGGCGCCTGCACTGTTCCGGGACGAGAAGCGCAGTCCCCTCGTCCAGTTTCGCCGGGAGATCGACCGGCTGTTCGACGACTTCTTCCGCGCACCGCTTTTCGGAGGCACCGCACTTCAGAGCGCCGGCCTTGGGTGGCCGAGCCTGGAAGTGAAGGAAAGCGAGGATCAGGTGACGATCACCGCCGAGCTCCCCGGCCTCAGCGACAAGGACGTCGAGCTCACCGTGCACGACGGCGTGCTGACGCTTCGGGGTGAGAAGAAGAGCGAGCACCAGGACAAGGGCCGGGGCTGGTCGGAGCGTTACTACGGCCGCTTTGAACGCTCGGTCACGCTTCCCGATGGTGCCGACGAAGCCCGGTGCGAGGCCAACTTCCGCGATGGCGTGCTGACCGTGCGCATGCCCCGATCGCAGGAAGCGAGCCGTGGTCGCAAGATCCCGATGGGGACCGGCGGCACGCGCCACTGATCGAAGTGTCGGAGCGCGCCGGCGCCGTGCCGGCGCGCTCCCGGCTCGGAGCAGGGAAGATGGAGCAACCCCCGTTCGAACGACCGGAACATGCCGCGTCGAACCGCAGTGAAAGAGCCTCGACGGAGCGTGGGAGCACGATGGACAACTACCGAAGCAGCGCCGAACGGGTCTGCCGGTGGTTGGCCGACGAGCAGGACGAGCTCGATCGTGTCGTCGTGCGCACGTGGAACTGAAGGGAGACATTGATGACACGAACCGAAGCAACCCGCATCTCAGGTCTGATCGGCGACGGGCCGCTTGTCAAAATGCCCGGTCGTCGCCGGCTCTCCCTGGCGGGCAGCGACGCCGCAGCAGCTTCATGCGGTACTTCCGTCTGCGGGGAGCAGCGCTGATGGCTGGCGCTTCGCAACGCCCATTGCTGCGACCCATCCTTGCGCTGGCGCTCACGCTCGCCGGCGGCGCTGCAGGTGGCGTAGCGGCCAACCTCATGTCGTACGGCACGGAAGCGCGCGCCGCGACGGCGCAGTCGATCCCGGTGGATGCGGTGCCGCTCAGCCGCCTGACGCTTGCACCGCTGGTCGAGCGCGTCGCACCGGCGGTGGTGAACATCGCGGTGCTGCAACCCTCGCCTTATGCGCAGAACCCGCTGCTGCGCGATCCTTATTACCGCTATTTCCTCGGCGTTCCCGACGAGGCGCTAACTCCACGCGTGTCGGCAGGCTCAGGGTTCGTCGTGGATGCCACACGCGGACTGGTCGTCACCAACCACCATGTCGTCGCCAACGCCCGGGCGATTGCGGTGGGGGTGGGTGATCGGCAACTTGAGGCGGAACTGCTCGGCAGCGACCCGCGCACCGACATCGCAGTGCTGCGAATTCCAGCACGCGGCCTCAAGGCGCTCCCTCTCGGCGATTCGAACCGTACCCGCGTCGGCGACTATGTCGTGGCGATCGGCAATCCCTTCGAAATGGGCCAGACTGTCACGGCGGGGATCGTCAGTGCACTACGCACTCCTTCGGACGGCGGGCCGCGCTACGTCCAGACCGACGCGCCGATCAATCCAGGCAACTCAGGTGGCCCGCTGATCAACATGCGTGGGGAAGCCGTTGGCGTGAACAGCGCGATCATCGCTCCGGGCGGCGGCGGCAATGTCGGTATCGGCCTCGCCGTTCCCGCTGACGTGACTGGGCGCGTGGTTGAGCGGATCACGGGCGTTCCCCTGCCCAGATCCGCTAGCTGAGCACCTCCATTGGGCCCTTTACCCTCACGTAAGCCTTCATCGGCATCATGTATCAGGAGCGATCATCCTGCGATCCGCTTCCCGCCCAGTTGCGGAAAAGCAGACCACAGGTTCCTCCACATCGTTGCGCCATGGCCTTGTACCGGCGTGGGACGATCACACGCCCGCAGGGTGCGCGTCCGTTCAGTTCCCGCTCCGGCATTCCTCTCATGCGAAGGCACGTCGTTCGTCCCTTCAGCAGGCAGGGTCAGCCACTGCCTGATCTGCTCCCGCCGCCTCGAGGAGTTTCTCCCAATCCGCTTCCGGCGTCAGGCCGAACGTCTTTTCCAGCGCCTCCGCGACACCCTTCCGATCGAGTTGGCTGCGTTCCGTCCGACCGGATGGTAAGCGGACCGTGAGACGATTATCCAGCAGGGCATAACGCGCCTCAGGTGTCGTCCTCGCGACGATCAAATTGTGCCTGAAGTGCGAGGTCGGGTGAGTGGAGGCGAACCAGTTGAACAGCTCAAACTGGCTATCCAGCATCGGCTCTGGCGAAAAGTCGTACAGCGCCTGCCATTTGCCAGCTAGCTCCGTCTGAACCAGGCTGCCGGCGCCAAGCGGGATGATCCTGTAGCGCCCGTGCGGCGTCGGCTGTTCTTCCCGCGTGTCGATCCTCAGCGGCGCTGGCGGAACGCTCGAGCCGAAACCTACATCCACCAGCCACGGCACGCCGTCGATCGTCACCCGCAAGGCCATGTGCGCGCGGGCCGGTGGCGGCGCGCCTGGCTCCGCCATCCAGCGCACGCTGGTCACCAGCGCATCCACTTCGAAGCCCATCGCCGAGAGCACACGCTTGAACAGGCCATTCTGCTCGTAGCAATAGCCACCACGCGCTCTCGCGATCAGCTTGGCGTCCACTGCTTGCGGCGTCAGATCGATTCTCCTGTCGAGCAGCACATCGATGGCCTCGAACGTTATCGTTGCGACATGCCGCTCCTGCAGGGCTCGAAGTGTTTCCAGCGTCGCTGCGATAGTACCCCGGTAGCCGATACGGTCGAAATAGGCTTGCAGATCGACCGGTGCCGGCGCTGGCGGACCCTTGATCGCCGCGGTGATCTGAGATGCCGCATAGGGGGCGTAGGTGCGCAGGAAGCGCACGTTCGGATTTCCCGCCCGAAAGCGGGCCTCCAGCCGTTTGCGCTCGTCCCAGGGTACACCTGCACCGAACGCCACCAGGTCGAAAGCGGCGTCGTCGGCCGACTGAACATCAGCGAGCGTGGTTCCGCGCACCTGCGTGCCGGTTTCCGCCACCTCGTCGATTACGAAGCCGAGCACGTCCGGGTCTTGCCCGACCACCAGCACGGATTCCTGGGCATGTTCGGTGCTGTTGCTCATGCGGCGACTCCGTAAGGTTCTGCAGTGCGCGCCGCATGGAGCGCGCGTGCCCACCAGGCGAGCTGGCGCAGCATCGCTTGGATGGAGCGCGACCGGCGCAACTCGTCGATCGGCTTTCCGTCAGCGAAGGCCTCCCGTGCATTGTGAAAGCTGATCGAATCGCGGACCGGCACCGCGTGTAGCTCGATGAAGACGTTCCTCAGATGCTCGACGGCCCTCAGGCCACCGGACACGCCGCCATAGCTGACGAAGGCGACGGGCTTCGCGCGCCATTCGGTGCCCATAGCGTCGATCAGCGTTTTGAGCGGTCCGGGGAAGGAATGGTTATATTCGGGCGTGATGATCAGGAGCGCATCAGCAGCGTCGATTTGCCTGCGGAAACGCTCTTCCGGCAAGTCCGGCCACACGCCGCCCGGGTCGATGACGTCAAGTTCGAAGTCAGGGCTGGCTGCAATCTGTTCGGCCGCCCATGAGGCGACGGTGTCACAGAAGCGTCCGGGGCGAACGCTCCCATAGATCATGACCAACCGCAGCGGTTTCTTCATGTCTGCTCCTCCTTGCAACCGGTGGAGCCGGGACATAATTCCTCAACCTTGGTTGAGGTCAAGGGCTGTGAACAAGATTTCTGACGGGCCGACGCCAGCTGAGCTCACCGTCGGCGAAGTCGCGCGACGCAGTGGGGTGCGCGTGTCGACCATCCACTTCTACGAGGCGAAGGGACTCGTATGGAGCCGTCGCAGCGAGGGCAATCAGCGTCGCTTCTCGCGCGAGGTGCTTCGGCGAATTGCGGTGATCCGCGTCGCTCTGCGAGCGGGCATCCCTTTAGCGCAAGTGCGCCAGGCTTTCAGCGCGCTGCCTAGGGACAGGGCGCCCACACGTGAGGATTGGAAGCGTCTGTCGGCCCAGTGGAAAGATGAGCTGGAGGCGCGCATCCGTCGATTGACCAGCCTGAGGGACGAACTTGACGGTTGCATCGGATGCGGCTGCCTTTCCACCAGCCATTGCCCGTTGCGGAACCCTGCAGACACGCTCGCCAGGCGGGGGCCAGGGCCGCAACTGTTGGGCGAGGCGGCGACCGCGAGCGGAGCGAATCCACCGCAGGACGGCGAACGGCCCTAAGCGACATTACTCCCTGGAGCGCATACCCGAGGCTACCGCGTCGCCGTACGCGGCTGGCGTCGCCGGGAAGCGTGAGCGTGGTCCCCATCGATGCAAGTGGCGCGTCGAGCGCTACCTTGCCCTCGGCGGCCAAGCCGGTCACGAGTGCCGAAGCGACGCTCTTGGAAAGTGAAGCCCAGCGAAACACCGTATCGGGAGTGACCGGCCTTCCCGAGCCCGCGACGGTCTCACCGAAGCCCTTGAGGAAACGCACCTGCCCGCGCTCCACGGTCGCGACCGCAAAGCCTACCATATCGGGATCCCGCATCAGCTCGGCAATGCGTGCCTCGAACCTTCGATAATCAACTCTCGTCGGCCCTGGCTCGACTCTCGCCGGAACCGGCAGTCCGCTGGCACGCAGTCGGGCCTCGTCGTTCGGGGGCGCGCCTAACCGCAACAGCCCGGCAATCACGACGCCACCGAGCAGGATCAGCAAGCCCACGACTACGGCCAGGATCATCAAGTGGTGGGACTCGCCGGCCTGGTCGAGCAGGCATGGCAACGCTATCGCCGTGCCATCGCGATCACCGAATGCCATCACGGCACCACTCGCGACGAGCAGGCGCGCTGGTTCATCGAGACGTGGGGCGTGGCAGAAGCGCTGCGCGAGAATGGCGCCGACCTGCGCGCCGTCACTGCATGGTCGCTGCTGGGATCCCATGACTGGAACCGGATGGTTACGCGGGAAAGCGGCCACTACGAGCCGGGTGTGTTCGACGTCCGCAGCGGCACGCCGCGGCCAACCTTGATGGCCAGGGTGTTGCAGGATCTCAGCGTCGGGCGTTGCCCCGCGGACCCGGGGCTCGACGTTCCCGGTTGGTGGCGCGACGAGCGACGTGCCCGCTCCTCGGGGTTCGCGCTGAACGGACCCTTGCGGGATGTCGGCGGCCCGGCACCGTTGCTGATCGTCGGCAAGGACGATGCGCTGTTCGATCTCGCCACCAAGGCCTGCGAGGCGCGTGGGCTCCACTATCTGCGCGCAGCCGAGCTCGATGAACGGGCGATCGCAACGGCGCGCCCCTGGGCGATCTTGGATATCCGCGGCTGGCAGGGCGCCAGCCGGGCGCGGGAACCCGAACTCGCCGCGGTCTGCCGCCGTTTCGACGTGCAGGGCGCCGTGGTGCGCGCCCACGACCCCCGCGTGTTGCCGGCCGCCACATCTGAGGACCTGCTCGTAGCCGCCACCGGCCCCGTGTTCTTCCCCTCCGACGATGCGGGGCTCGCCGCGCGTATCCTTGACGCACTGGATCGCCATGGCGACGCGGTGTTCGACGGCGATTCGGCCTGGGACGGCGTCTATGGTCCCTGCCTCGTCGACACCGTTCTTGATCTGCTGCTGGACGGCGCCACGGGCGAGGCCGATTTCCAAGCGGATTGAGGCTGGTCAGCTGACGATCTCGCGCGGGCGCTGGCGAACATCGTGCACCGGGAACCCATGCCCATGCCGCATCCGGGAAGCGTCTCTGAAGTTCTGCGGGGTGTGGAGGTTTCGTACCTGCCGCCGATGGAGAGCGTGCTGGAGCGCTTCGTAACCGATCGGCGGCGGGCGCGGACCTCCGGCGAAGACGCCAGTGCAGAGTATCAACTCGAGGCCGCGGAGTGAAAGCTTTGATCAAGCTAAGTCGACTGAAGGGATCAAGGGTGAGCGGTAAGTCGCACCACCGCGCCGGACGCATGACCGGGGTAGACCGGGCGGGCTGAAGGAACGCATCGATTGAGGGACCGTTGAAGCGCTAGCTTCTTGAAATCAATGGAGAGCCTGCATGGCCGACAATCCAGGCGGCGTTCGCGTCGGGCCAGACAATGACGAGAGCATCGCATCGCTGATCCGCCGGCTGACCGAGCAGGGCGCGCAGCTCGCGCACCAGCAAACCGAGCTCATCCGTGCGGAAGCCAGCGAGGGTCTCAGCGAGGTGACGCAAGGTGTCGCGTCCATGGCCGGCGCAGCGATCGTCGCCGTCGCCGGTCTTGGCGTCTTGCTCATGGCAGCCGCCTATGGGCTTGCTGAATACATGCCGCTGCGGATGGCCACGCTGATTGTCGCCGCGGTCGCCTTGTTACTCGCGCTCCTGCTGTTCTGGAGCGGGCGTAAGAAGATGCAGTCCAGTTCACTCAGCGTCGAGCGTACACGCCGCACTCTGGAACGCGCCCCAGCCGCCGTCACCGGCCAGATCAGCGAAGTGAACCATCATGCCCGGTGAGACCATCGACGCCGAAGATATCGAGCACGATATTCGCCGCACCCAGGATGAGATCGGCGCAACCGTGCAAAAGCTGGAGGAACAACTCACGCTCGGAAAGCTCGCGCGCTCTGTCGTGGGGGACGAAGGCATGGATCTGATCCAGGAGATCGCCGCGCTCGCCAAACGGAACCCCGTCCCCGTCGCGATGATCGCCGTCGGCGCGATCTGGCTGCTCGCTAGGTCGGAACCGGGCACCTTCACCCGGTTCGGCAAGCGGCTCGGAGAGGCTTCCGATTATCGCCCCGTTATGTCTGCGCCTCCGGGCGCCCCCGCGCCAGCCTTCTGAACACGGGAGGATGGCCACTTACCCCGCGGCGCCTGCTCATCCGGGCGCGGCAGATGCGTGGGGACAGTTGGGCGACGACGACAACCGATCCTCCGAGCAGGACAGGGTTGGGGAGGCGCATGCCGGCAGGCCTCAAGTCAGCCAGTCCTTTCTGCTACTCAACTCTACGCCGCAGGTGATGCGCCCGGTGACGCCAAGATTGAGGTGGAGACGCTGCGCTCCGCGGGCAGCAGCATAGATGAGCATGGGCTTTCGAGAGCCGTCCCCCTGAGTGGAAGTGAACATGAGCCACCTCGTACTGCTCGGCGATTCGATCTTCGACAATTGCGCCTATGTCGCGCCCCGGCCCGACGTCGCGAGTCAGCTGCGTGTCCGCTTGGGTGCGGATTGGGCCGTCACGTTAGTAGCGGTGGACGGCTACGTGACAGCCGATGTCGAGCGGCGGCAGGTCGATCGCGTGCCCAGCGACGCCAGCCACCTGGTCGTCTCCGTCGGGGGCAACGATGCGCTCCGCCATGCTTCCGTCCTCAACGAGCGTGCTGGATCGGTGGCGGAAGCCGTGGGGCGTCTTGCGGAGGCTCAGGCAAGCTTCGCAGCCGCCTATCGCACCATGGTCGCAGCCGTGCTGAAGCGGGGCCTGCCCACCGCACTCTGCACGATCTACGATGCGAACTATCCCGAACCGCAGCGGCGTCTGGTGGTGGCGGCGCTTGCCCTGTTCAATGACGTCATCACGCGAGCAGCTTTCGCGAGAGGGCTGCCGCTCATCGACCTGCGGCTGATCTGCAATGCGCCCTCAGACTATGCCAATCCGATCGAACCCTCCGCAGAGGGCGGCGACAAGATCGCGCGTGTCATCGCAGAATGGGCGCGTTCACCGGCCCTGCCCCGCGCCTCGATCTGGACATAACGTTGCCGCGTGCCTGAAGGCGCTGCCGCCCTTAGAGGAGCGTTGGGGCGCTCATCGGAGCGGGCGGACGGAACCCGCGCCTATTCTTCCGGTTTGATTGTCTCAGCGACCGGGTTTGCAACCATGGTGCCCGGCGGTCACCTGCCGCCCCAGGCCACGAACCAGCTTACAAACAAGGGACACGACGTTGGTCACCCCCTCCGCGACAGATGCAATCCTTCAGCTGGGCCTCATGGAGGATGAGGTGATCGAAGTCGATGCGGCCGCCCTCCAGCTCGCTGCTCTCGACCACCCGGGCGTCGACCTTGAGCCCTACATAGGCCAGCTCAACGCGTTCACCGAGCATTTGGCGGCGATGGCGGCAGACGCGCAAAACGCGGAAGAACGTGCGCAGATGCTCTCGCGCGTCATGGCAGCGGACCTGGGCTTCAGCGGCGATCGGACGAGCTACGATGAGCCGGCGAATGCCGACCTGATCCGCGTCATCGAGCGGCGACGTGGACTGCCGGTAAGCCTTACGATCCTTTACGTCGCGGCCGCACGCCGGCTGGGGTGGGGCGTAGATCCGCTAAATACCCCGGGTCATGTGCTCGCCCGCGTCGGTTCCGAGACCGACGCTGTCCTGATCGACCCATTCAATGACGGGCGTGCTGTTGATGCTGACGAGCTGGCCGCTCTGCTGCGGCGCGTGCTGGGGCCGGGGACCGTGCCAGAGCTCGAGCATGTCACCCCGATGTCCAACCGGTCGGTTCTGGTCCGGCTGTTGATGAACCAGGCAAGCAGGGCCAAGGGCGCCGGAGATTTTCGCAGAGCTTTGACGCTCTATGAACGCATGACGGTCATCGCGCCGGAACATGGCCATGGCTGGTGGGAGCGTGCGCGACTTCTCCTGCGCGCAGGAGAAGTGGCAAGCGCTCGCTCGAGTCTCAGCGCGATGCTGGAAATCACGCGCGATCCCACCCTTCGCGCGCATATCTTCTCGGCCCTGGATTCGCTCGGCAGTCGTGATTGAAAGGGCTATGAGCCGCGGAGCGCATCATCCATGGCAGCCGAGCGCCTCAACGCTCCCTCGGGCCTGGTTTCCCGCTCCATAAACCCGCCACTGCGCATCATGCGCCGGCTTGTGCTGCCAGGCACCGCGACGGCTTGAGCCCGACCGGATCAGGACAAAAAAACGGGCGGCATTTGGCGGCGGTCGAGGAACGATCCAACGTTCCGGTCTCTGGGGGAGGGGCGCGGTCGCTCGTGCGACCGATCAACTCCCGCACCGGAACAAGCATGACCCTCAAAGCAGTCCTGTTCGATATCGACGGCACACTGGTCGATAGTAATGATCAGCATGTGCTCGCGTGGCAGCAGGTGTTCGGTGATGCCGGCATGTCCTTCGGGCTGCCGCAGATCCATGAGCAAATCGGAAAGGGTGCAGACATGCTCGTGCCTGCGCTTCTCCCAGGAGCCGGCGAAGCGCAGCAAGAAGCCATGGGCGCCGCACACGGAGAGATCTTCAAGAACAGGTACCTGGATCAGGTAAGACCGTTTGCAGGTGCCCGCGATCTGCTGGTCCGGGCTCACTCGGCCGGACTCAAGGTGGTACTTGCATCCTCGGCTTCGCAGGCCGAGCTCGAGCACTATCTTGACCTCCTCGACGCACGCGAACTGGTAGCGGCGACTACAAGCGCAGACGACGTGGAGCACACCAAGCCGGCCCCGGACATCTTCGCCGCCGCGCTCGAAAGATTGGCGCCGCTTCGCCCGGACGAGCTCATCGTGGTCGGCGACACGCCGTATGATGTTGCTGCAGCCGCCAAATGCGGCATTCGGGCCATCGGCTTGCGCTCCGGCGGGTTTCCGGATGCGTCGCTCCTGGACGCAGGAGCAGTAGCGTTGTACGATGATGTGGAGGCGCTGCTCGACAGGTTCGAGGAGTCGGCGCTGGGCGGCGTGGAGCAGTGACGCTCTACCGCCAGCAACACCTCACCGGTAAGGGAGCATGCGAGGTCGCGGTGGAGTGCCAGCACCTCATGATCAAGTGAGTTCAGAGCCAGATGATCCGCCCGAAGGTCGAACTCGTTCTTTCGATTTGCCACGGGCCTTGTACGAGGACGCTCTGCCCGACAAATCTTGCCCGGCAACAACCACGGCTGAAGCGATTGCCAGCGGCCGGGTCAATCTCAACGCGCTCCTCTTCAAGGCGGCCGGCGCGGGGCCGCACCCCACCATACTCCTGCTACATGGGCTGCCAGGTAACGAACAGAATCTGGATCTTGCGCAGTCGTTGCGCAGAGCCGGGTGGAACGTCCTGACGCTGCACTATCGCGGTTCCTGGGGAACGCCCGGATCCTTTTCCTTCGCGAACTGCCTCGAAGACGCTGCGACCGCCATGACCTGGCTGAGGCAGGAAGCCGCGGTGGCGGGAAAGGTGGATGCGGGGCAGCTGGTCGTAGTGGGACATAGTATGGGCGGGTTCATCGCCGCACATCTCGCCGCTTCGGACCCGGACATAAAGGCAGCGTGTCTGATATCAGGCGTCGACCTCGGATCAAGCTTCGGGTCCCGCCAACGCGAGGCCGACGCCGTGGCCGCAGTCGATGACAATGTCGGCTTCGGGGAGGGCCTGCACATCTTGTCTGGCACCTCTGCCGAAGCTTTGGCCATGGAGGCATTCAAGTATGGGCCGGCGTGGAGACTGGCAGGCTATTCTGCGAAACTTGCCGATCGCCCGCTTCTGCTGCTCACCTCGGACGACGGCTTCGCCGCGGCAAGCAAGAAGCTTGGAGATGCAGTGGCGACAATCAGCAGGGGCAAGCTGTCCGAGGTGCACCTGCCAACGGACCATAGCTATTCCGACCACCGGATCCGATTGCAGGTGGAGGTTCTGAACTGGCTGGTTACTGCGACGAACCTGCCCAATCAGCCAGATCCGGGAGCCCCCTGCTCCTCCTCATAGGGCGCATCAGTGCCGACTTTGCCACTTCGCTCAGCTTCCGCCACGCCACTCGTCTCAACAACTTCGAAGCTGCCACCATCTCCTTCGACATGGTGTGCGACCTGATCCGCCTGAGGAGATGGAGCTGGAGCGGCACTCCCGGAATATCCGTCGCCGGTCACCTCATTCTGCCCACCTGCAGGGCTGCCGTGATATTCGTTCAGCGTTTGTCCGCCGTGACCAAAGAAGCCGCTGGTGGTGGGCTTCATGCCGGTATAAGGGTTGGGATAGGCGCCGCCTTCGCTCTCGCCACCTTCTGTGCGTCCATGCACGTTGGCGCTCTCGCCGGCTGGCGATGCGGAGACGCCATCTGGCTCGCCCTTATGCTCGCCGCCGCCGTCGGCGGGCATCTTCGTCCTGCTCATCCTGCGCACCTTCACCTGTTGATGTCCAACAACGATCCCGACGCCTGCGGGTTCGATGCGCGGAACCGAAACGGCTGGCCGAGCTTTGGCCGGCCGGGGCTACGGTTCTGATCTGGCGAGGCATCTGCCGTCTGTCGTCTGCCGCAGCCACACAAGATGGCCGAGCTACGGGTGGCGCATGTCTCCTCGCGACTTTCGCATGCCATATCTCCGAGCGGGAATTCGTACCTGTGTCCGGTTCATCATGCGATAGAGAAGGGCGGACTCTTGTTGTTTGGAAGGTGAGTGCTAGGGTCAGGACTCGTTGATTACAGCCAGAACATGACGGTGGCAGCGAGCGCGACGGCGGAGAAGAAGACAGTTGGACAACGGTCGTAGCGGGTGGCGAGGCGCCGCCAGTCCTTCGAGGCGGCAGAACATGATCCCGCTGCGGCTACGGCGTCTGTAGCGTCGCTTGTCGTACCTGACGCGCTCGTTTCCGGATATCCGGCCCGGGATGCAGGGCTGGATCCCCCTGGTCGGGAGGGCGTCCCTGGGTCAGCCGGCGTCGTAGCCGCGGTGGCCGAGCAGCCACTGGGCTCCTCGCAGATCGTCGAGCAGCGCTGCCGCGCCAGTGTAGTCGCTGACTAGCCAGCGGTCATGAAGAAGCTGAATGGGCGGCCGTTGGCATCGGCAAGGGCGTGGAGCATTGCGCTCATGCCCCCTTTGGTGCGGCCGATCAGGCGTCCGAGATCCCCCGTTTTTCGCCCGCAGGCTCGATGCTGTGCGGTGCGCCTTCAGATAGGTCGCGTCGATCACGACAGTCTTCGGGTTCGGCATCAGCCGCAGCCAACCCCTCCATCATGCGGACGAACACGCCTCGCTGGCCCCACCGTTTCCATTGGTTGTACAGCGTCTTGTGCGGGCCGTAGGCGCTCGGCGCGTCACGCCAGCGCAGCCCCTTGCCGTTGACGAACACGATGCCGCTCGGCACCCGGCGGTCATCAACCCGGGGCTCTGCCGTGGCTTTTGGGAAAGAACGGCTGAAGACGTTCCATCTGCTCGTCCGCGAGCCAAAACAGGTCGTTCATGCCAGTCTCCTCACGGAGCCTGAATCAGATCCCAGCCCTCACATCAATGGGTCCTGACCCTAGGTCTTTGCTCCATGCCCAATTCGGTACCGAAAAGCCTCTGAGGCAACCCGAGAAGTTCAAGGAAGCCGCGCGCGAGCTTGAGACGGACGACGACCGCGAGCGCTTCAACGAGCGCGTGGGGAAGCTGGTGAGGCAGAAGCCAGTCGGGAGGTCCGATCACTCCTGACGCTTACGTACGGCTTGCGCTTTGCGTCGCGCTGATAGCGCCTTGCTGACCGCCGCTTGTGCGCGCGCGCGGGTGGCTTTCGCACTGACCCGAGCGAACATGGCTTTAATGCGTAGCTCACGACCACGCTGTACCAAATCGTCCGCCGTGGGCCTCTGGTTAAACGGGCTGAGAAGACCTCGCATTTGCCTATCTCAGCAACCTGATTGATGGCGGGTGTGGAAGCTACATAATCGCCAAGCTTCTAAGGTCAGGCGGGCGCGGCGCCAGCAGCCGACATTCAGCCGGAGCCCATCTATAACGAGCCGACCCGAAGGCTCGCTGCCTCGCGTCGCGGAGCATTCGAGGGCCTGAATCGTTGGACCTGAGATGGAGATCCTGAAGCTACCAGCCGGGCAAATCGCCTCTCCGGAGAGCGATTGCATTCGCATCCAGCAGTTGAGCGACGGACGATTCGCGCTCGAAGGCTCTGTGCTTCTTGGCTGTGGTGATGGCGACGCGCTCGAGTCCGTGTCTTTGATTGGTGGAGAGACCTACGAAAGCTACGCCGCCGCGGAAGCTGCCGGAATCGCATGGGCGAGCGAGCATTGCCCGCGCGTCCTCTACATCAGCCGCTCTGAAGGAACAGAGCCGCTTCCCGATCTGGCCTAGGGCGCCAGAGGCTCTCGGGGCCTGGGGATCGCCTAGGCGAGGTGCAGGCAAACATCAGCGTCACCGCTCGTGCCGCACCGTTCAGTGATCCGATCCAAGGGGGACGCGCCCTCCTCAGCCCTTGGGGACAAACCCGGTGGACGTCAGTCTCATTGTCGTCATGTCGAGACCCATCCCTCGCGCGCCCGTGTTGGCTGCGGCCGCGAGCAACCTGAGCTGGGCTGCATTGCCCTTTGCCTGCTGGAGAGATCCGTCCAGCAACAGCGCCTGGATGAGCATCGCCTCAGCGAATTCCTGCTTTACGGCATCGGGGATACCCGCTGTTCTCCCGCCGGCGACAAGTGCGCGCGCGGCCTGGCCCTTGACCGCGTCGATTGTGGAACGATCCGGTGTTGAAAGGTCGCCATGTACCGCCGACCAGCAGTTGATCCACCATAACGCGTACGCGTCCGCCAGATTGTCGGTGCGCAGACCAACTTTCGCCAGCTCGCCTTGTATTCGAGAGATGATGTCGCCGGACGCAAACAAGGCGCCGAGCTGATCCGCGCCCGCGGGATCGACCGCCCGCGCCTTTTTGAGGAACGACGCCAGGTTCTTCCTGCGTCGTTCCGGCGAGGCGACAAACCGGAGGCTTGCAGCACGATCCGGGGAAACCGCGGGCCCGGTGGACGCTGCGCGGGTTGCGGACTTGCGTCGCTCCTGCTCGACCACCTGGCTGACCGGGTCCATGTTGAACGTCGACATCCAGTTGCCTGGGCTGAGCGGGCCGGCAAAGGCATCGATCTGGGCGTGGGCCGGCAGGGGCGCGAACATCAGCAACAGACATCCGAGCACAGGACCTGCAAAGCGCATCATCGACTCTCCCGACCTTGTTCGTTCCAGCTTGCCATACCTGCGCGGCAAGACCAGTCGTTTGATCCCTCCTTTCATTCAGCTGGTGCGCCGGCGCCGTCGCTTCGCCGCAGCTTGACGCCATTCCCACAGCCGCGTGGGCGATCCGCGGGCGTGGGCCGCAGCCAGGTCTTCCGGTGTCCGGCCATGTCGACAGCTGGCGCCGATACCGGATCTGCGGCTTGTTTGGAGCGCCGTACGCCAGCACCGCAACGAGGAACGCCGCGATGAAAGTTGGGTGGGCACAGCTGCCGTTCACGCAGAACTGGCATCATGGCGCCGGGCTATCGCTGCCAGCGAAGAGTGGGATCTCCTGCAAGGCAAGCCACGAGACCGGGCGCAAGCGCGCGTCAGGTGCGGGTCAGCTGGCAAGGGCCCGCGATGGAGCGGTCGGTCCGCGTGCGCCTAAGACGCGCTCCAGCTCCGCCGCCGTCACCGGTATCGAGTAGAGAAAACCTTGCAGCTCGTTACAGCCGGCAACCTTGAGCAGACTTCCCTGCTCCTCGGTTTCGACCCCTTCTGCAGTGACGGAGAGCGCCATCGCGTGTCCCAGCGTGATCACTGCCTGTACGATCGCGGTGGCCTCGGCGTCGTGACCGAGGCGCTTGATAAAGCTCCGGTCGATCTTGATCCGGTCGACCTTGAACTTCTTGAGGTAGCTGAGGCTTGAATAGCCTGTGCCGAAATCGTCGATGGCAATGCGGAAACCGGAGGTTCGGAGCTCTTCGAGGCAATGCTTCACCAAACCATCGGCTTCGAGCAAAATCCCCTCGGTCACTTCGAGCTCGATCTGTTCGGGCTCTACGCCTGCCGCCGTCACGGTCGCGCGCACGGCCTCAGCGAAACCCGGCGTCCGGAACTGGATCGGCGAGACATTCACGGCCATGGACAAGCCCGGCCATTGACGGGCTACCTTGCATGCCTCTCCAAGCACCCAGCTCCCGAGCCGCTCGATAAGCCCGCATTCTTCCGCGACCGGGATAAACCCATCGGGCGCGAGCTGACCGCGCACCGGATGGTCCCAGCGCACAAGCGCTTCAAGGCCCAGGACCCGTTGACCCGATGCATCGAGCTGCGGCTGGTAGGCGACGAACAGCCCGGTGCCGGAGTCAAGGGCGCCTCGCAGATCTTCCTCGATCGCACGGCGCGTCACGATGCTTTCATCCATTTCGGCGCTGAAGAATCGGAACGCGTCGCGGCCACTCTCTTTCGCGCGGTACATCGCAATGTCGGCCTTGCGGAGCAGCTCGGCCCGGTCGGTTCCCTGGTCCGGGCAAATGGCGATGCCGACACTGCCGCCGACATGAACAACCGATCCCAGGATCTCGAAGGGCCGACGCAGCTCGGCGAGCACGGCCTCCGCCGCCTTGGCGAATCCTTCCTTGCTGTCGCTCTCGGTTACACAGATGGCGAACTCGTCGCCGCCCAGCCGCGCCACGATGTTTCCTTCCTTCATCCGCGCGACAAGGCGTGTTGCCACCGCCTCGATCAACTTGTCTCCGGCAAGGTGGCCGAGCGTGTCGTTGACGTGCTTGAATCGGTCCAGGTCGATGAGCAGGACGCCGAGGCAGCGACCGCCCGGGAGGGTCGCAATTGCCTGATCGAGAAACTTGCCGAATGCGGATCGGTTGGGAAGCGCTGTCAGGGCGTCGTGATAAGCCAGATATTGTGCCTGTGCTTCCTTGGCCTGCAGTTCGAGGTGCGCCGCCTCCAGGGCCTCGATCGAGCGCGCATCCTTGAACATGAGCCTGCCTACACTGCCAATGAGCGCCGTCAGCAGAACCAGGATAGCCACCAGTGCAGCCGCGCCGCGCGGCAGCATCGAGGCAAGAATTGCCTTGCCGGGCATTTCGGGACGCCAGGTGAAGTAGCCGATCAGTCGCCCGCGCGATGAGCGAAGCGGGACACTGGTCTCTTCGGAGCCCTTCCCGGCAGTCGCGCGCGTGATCCTTGCACCGGCGATGCCGCGCTCGCGCTGCAGATGCTGCATGAGGCCGCTATTGAGGTAGCGAATGCTGATCAGGAGCGGCTCGGTTCCCGCAGGCAACTCCGACTGCTGCGAGTCCGGCACCATGCGCATGACGCTGGCCACAGCCGCCGCTCCGTTGACCTCGACCAGATCGGTCGCATGAATCGCGGCGGGCGCGGTGCGAACGCTGGTCTTCGGGTGCAGTCTGCGCCCGGGCAGTCGTTCGTGCGGGTTGGCGGCCAAGGAGTCGCGACCGCGGACCGAGGCGATCAGGGGCGCCATCGCCGCTCTCAGAGGCGTGAACGTATCCGGTCCACGCCGAACACCATTGACCATGGCATAAACCGGCTGCCCATGTCCGTCGACGATGACGTCGATCTCATGATTGAAGACATAGTTGAGCCAGGTGCCGACATTCTGGTCGATCCAGTCGAGATCGGGCCTTGGCTTCCGCAGTTCGGCGACGGCCGGGTCCCAGATCGCGACCCCGGCCTGGCTCTGGGCCAGTTCGTCTAACGTGGCCGCGATGGCGAGGTGCACCTCCCGCGCCTGCCGTTCGCCGGTTGCCAGATCGCTTCGCTGCGCAGTCACCCACAGGCTCCACAAGCCGAACAGCACAATGGCCGCGGCGAAGCCGATTGCCGGCAGGGCAACGAGCGCCAGGAAGCGCCGCTTCGGTCTGTCGGGAACGGAAAAGGCGGAAAGGAACATTGGGCTCGCGCAAGTCACCTGAGGAACAGGGGCCCTGGCGGCTTCTACTTCGCTCACACGATCGACGCAGCCTGCCTGACCATGGAACCCATGATTCCTCCATTATAGGACGCGACAGGTGAGCTCAGGCCAAGTCTTGCGACTCACCAGTCGATTTCTAGGTGGCGACAGCCGGTTTCGCAGCAATCCCGGGAGGACCGGCTACGGCGCTTGAGGTCGCCTGTGGCAATTTGTTGTCCGATTCGTCAGCCGTGCCGAGCGGATCGTCGCACTCCGGGCCCCCCAGTCGCCCGGCGCGTTCTGAGGGAGTATCATTCGCGCCTCCAGGATTTGCTGCGGCTACGATAATCATCGCCGAGAACTGCCCGATGTGCGAGCCGTGGCCACTGGAATTATGCAGGGTTTTCAACTATCTGATGTCCTGATCAGGGGCAGGGGGACCATTGAAGATGCGCTCGCTATTCGGCGCGACCATGCTCGTCGCGGCAGCTTTCGGGCTCCGCATGCTGCTCGACCCGCTTCTCGGTGATCGTTCGCCCTTCCTGCTCTTCACCTTCGCCGTGCTCGTGGCTGGAGCGACGCTCGGGGCCAGGGCGGGGTTGGTTGCTGCGGCGCTTTCGACGCTGCTCGGCAGCTGGGCCTTCCTTCCGCCGCGCTATTCCTTCGGCCCGATGACTGCCGACGAATGGACGAACGTGGCTGCCTTTCTGATGACGAGTCTCGCCATGCTGGTCTTCACGAGCCAGTTGATGCGGTCGCGGGCCGCCGAGGCTGTGAGCGCAGCCGAAAGTCAGACGACGGCGAATCGCCTGGCAGAAAACCGACAACGTCTCGCAGCCATCGTCGACTCGGCTATGGACGCTATCATCACGATAGATCGGGGTCAGCAAGTCACGCTGTTCAACCCGGCTGCAGAAAGGATGTTCGGCTACTCCGCATCCGAGATGATCGGGCAGCCGATAACGCGCCTCATCCCGATGCATCAGCGCGCAGGGCACGAAGCGCATGTCGACCGCTTCCGACGCGAGGGAACGACCAATCGCCGGCTGACGGGGCCGGGCTCGCTGAGCGGATTGAAAGCGTCGGGCGAGGAATTTCCGATCGAGGCGTCCATCTCGCATGTGGTCGTCGGAGGCGAGGACCTGACGACCGTCATCCTGCGCGACATCACCGACCGCAAGCTGAATGAGGAAGCGCAGACCCTTCTTGCCCGGGAGGTCGATCACCGGGCGAAGAACGCGCTGGCGGTCGCACAGGCACTGGTGAGCCTCACCAGAGCGGACACCGTCGCCGAATATGTTCAGGTGGTGACCGGACGGATCGCGGCGCTTGCGCGCGCGCATTCGCTGCTTTCCCGGTCGCGGTGGACCGGCGCGTCGCTGCAGCAGGTCGTGTGTGAGGAGATCACCCCCTATGCGCGCGACGAGCAAATCGCGATCACGGGGCCGTCGATCATGTTGATCGCCGAGGCCGTACAGCCGCTCGGCATGGTCGTACATGAGCTCGCGACCAACGCGCTCAAGCATGGTGCGCTTTCGGCGGACGGCGGGCTCGTCAGCATTTCATGGCAGGTCGACCACAACGGGCTCCGGCTGCACTGGCAGGAGTCCGGTGGCCCTTGCGTGCGTCAGCCGACGCGGCTTGGCTTTGGCTCCAGGCTGCTGGAGAAAACGGTCAGGCGACAGCTCGAGGCCGAACTTGAGCTCGCCTGGCTGGCCGGAGGGCTAAGCGCGGAGATCCGCCTGCCTGCACGCTTGTTCAGCAGTCAGGAGGCGAGCGACGCTTCCGCGAGCGCCAGCGACGTCCAAGGTCGGACTGAAGCGGAAGGGAAGGGCCGCAAGGTGTTGGTGGTCGAGGACGAGGAGCTGGTCGCCTTTGAGCTCTGCGCGGAACTCGAGCGGCTCGGCTGGAGCGTGTGCGGGCCTGCGGCAACGATCGCCGAGGCAGAGGACATCCTTGTGCGCGAGCCTGGCGTGGAGGGAGCCATCCTCGACGTCAACCTGCGGGGGCGTCCGGTCTATCCCCTTGCGGAGGATCTCGTCCGGCGCAACATGCCCTTCGTTTTCTGCACGGGGTATGAGATCGTCGACCCAGCCGGACGGTTTCCCAACACCCCGGTTGTCCGCAAACCCTCGCAACCAGCTGCCACGGCGGCCGCGCTCGATCGCCTGCTCAGCGCCGCCCAGGGCAAGGCCGCGCTGCGGCGCTAACGTGCACGGAGTCGGCGACGGGGGAGAGGTGATGTTGGATCCCTCTGAAGCGTCCCGCGACCGCCACGCAAGATGCGCAGGTCGTCAGTTTTGGAAGCTGACCTCCTGTTCAGGTCGCGCGAGGTTCGCCGCTGCGACCAGCGTCGGCAAGAGACCCAATTGCAAAACCTCGTCTCGGGCAGATCCCATCTCCGCTCCGGTTCTTGCAAGTCTCCTGCTCACATCCATGCTCTTGCCATTTCGCGCGATGGCGCAACGCTGATACTATTCACCTGATGTCGAGCTACGTAGCCAAGGCCAGGGAGAGGCAAGGATCGAGCTGGCGCCTGACGTCGCGAGGACAAGTAGCAGCGCGCTCGGGCCCGGCGGCGAGCGGCCAGAACTCCGCCCATCAGATGAATCCCATTGCACATCGTCGAGCCAATGTTGAGCAGCGACCGCTGCGCAAAGCACGAACGATGACATACAAAAGCATGGTCATCTTAAGCTTGCGGCTGGATGAACGCCGGTGAAGGCTTTGATACTGGCGCAGCGGGCCCGGTTCCCATTCCGCACCCAGCAGCAGATCAACCTCGCCCCCGATTACGGCCAGCCGCTCCGTCAGCCGCTCCCGCGTATTCTCCACTGACGCCCCCGTTGGAGCGTCTGACGGGCCAGCGATTGCGTGACCGCGACAATGTTGCGGAGACGGTGCCGCAGCTCGGATTGGACAATCTTGTGGCGCTTGGCTTGCCCGTCGAAGTGTCGATCGCATCCTGAAGGTAAGCCGCGCCGTCGGCTCCTGTTCGCTACCCTCCGCTAGCCTTGTTCGTGGAGGATCATCGACAGCGCCGCCATTCGGTCAAGTTCATGGCGCACTCAGCCCGGACGCGAAGGAAGGCCGGAGCGTGGGGCGCGCGGATCGGGCGAGCTGTCCCCTTCGTCGCGCCCCGTCTTGCGGTAGTTCTGGCGCGAACTCGTCATCAACGGTTTCAAGATGCAAATAAGCCGATCGGAATCCGCAGAGCGCGCTCAGCGCTGCCCAATTATGGATCGTCACCCGCCGATGTTGCACCGTGAGCAGATCCGTCGAGCGCAGCGATTGCAGCGTCCGGTTTACATGCACGGGAGTCAGGCCGAGGACGTCGGCGATATGCTCCTGCGTAAGCGGCAGGTCATAGCTATGGCCGTCAGCCTTCCCGACGACCGTCAGCCGGACCAGCAGCTCGCACAAGAGATGCGCCAAGCGTTGCGGCGCGGAGCGGCGGCCGATCGAGGCGGCGCGCTCCGTCAGGATCGAGCTTTCGGCAAGTGCAAGCGACCAGAAAGCGTCGGCGATCGCCGGGCTGGTGGCGAACAGCGCATCGGCGCGCTGGCGCGGCAGCACCGCTACGGCACCCGCTGAGAGCATCGTTACGCCGTAATCGAGCTGATCGAACCGCAACGCGTCCAGATCGCAGATGTCGCCGGGCACCGCCAGCGCGGGGATGAAGCGCCTTCCGTCTTCCATGATCTTGTAGCGGGCGGCCCAGCCGTCGAGCAGGATATGCAGCGCGCTCGTGGGCGTGTCCTGGCGCAGGAGATCGGTTCCGGCGCCGACCGTCCGAACGTCACCGCACGCGCGCGCCAGGGCGTCGCGATCAGCCACACCGAGATTGGCGGAAAGCCACGGCCGGGTGGCCTTCAGCCGCGATACGTCTCTGGCATCCCCGCCAGCATCCGCGGCGGTCACGTCCGTTGTTCGATGCTGGCGCGAGCGTCCGCCTGGAGCCGTTCCAGATAGGCTTCGGCAAGCATGAAATGAGCCTTGACCACCTGGGGATTGGTCGCGCGCTGCGCCTGATCCAGCTCTGCCTGGGCCCGGCGCGTGAAATACGTGCTGTCGTCCTCGAACATCGCGCCCTCCTGACTTAAGTTCAGGAGGGATACATATGCGAGATCAGGCGTATGGCGAGGCCTCCCACAGGAACAGTCATCTAGATTACAAACGCCTTCGTATAGAAACGCTCGCAATTTCTGATAGTTGATCTATATCAGGTCCACCGCTTGCACACGCTGAGGGCGCAAGCGGCTGAGAGATGCGACGCGCTCTTGCCCCGAACATGAGGGGCGCAATCTTGCCTTCGCCAAGCCAATCTTTCACGCGCAACTGCATCTTGTCCACAATGACGGCGGACGACTACGGCCTGCTGCAACCGCACCTTGAGAGCGTGACCCTGGAAAAGGACATGGTGCTTGAGGAGTGCGACCAAGCCATCGGCCAGGTCTTTTTCCCCAATGCCGGTATCGGCTCGGTCATGGCGTTCACGCCGCACGGCGACCGCGTCGAGGCCGGCATCTTTGGTCGCGAAGGTATGTCGGGAACTGCGCTGTCGATGGGAGCCGATCGCACGCCGCTGAAGACGGTCATGCAGGTTGGGGGTGAAGGCCTCAGGATCGAAGCCAATGCTTTCCGTCAGGCCATCGAGCAGAGCAGGTCGCTCCACACCCTCCTGTTGCGCTACGGTCAGTCGCTTGCGATCCAGACCGCCTACACCGCGCTCACCAATGTGACGCACCCGGTTGAAGTGCGGCTCGCGCGGTGGCTGGCGATGGCGCACGATCGCGCCGACGGCGACGAGCTTGCGCTGACCCACGACTATATGGCGGTGATGCTGGCAGTGCGCCGGCCGAGCGTCACGACGGCTTTGCACGTGCTGGAAGGCAACAGGCTGATCCGGGGCACGCGCGGGGTTGTCACGGTCAGGGATCGGGCTGCTCTGGAGGAGTTCGCGGACGGTTCCTACGGCAAGCCCGAGGCGGAATATGGCCGGCTGATCGGGCCCTTTTTCGCATAGCGGGAGACCGGTCGTTCCCCGCTTCCATTTTCACCATCGTACTCCCTCCGGGCTCATCCTTGATCCGGACGGAAGCGAGCTGCCCGACCTTCAGGCCGCCCCCGCCGAGGCGATCACGGCTGCTCGACACCTGTGGGCGGAGGCGATCGTCGCGGGTCGTGATCTTCGCGACGAGCAGTTCGAAATCGCCGATGGCGACGGGTCGACCCTTTTGTCGCTGCCATTCCGTGAGGCCCTGCCGCTATCCCTGCGGCGATGAACCAGCCCGTTGAGCCGACGCGCTGCGAAAGGCTTGACCAGCTCATCGTCGACGCAGAGGTACGGATCAGCCGTCTCACACTCCTCCTGGCCGAGCTGACAGAACGAGGGCACGAGACCAGCCGCGCCGAGGATTTGGTGTCCAAGTTCGAGGAGCTGATCGGCACCTGGAACGAGTGGCGGTTGAAGCTCCCGATCGAAGCTGCCCGTCGCCACTACGTCACCGACACCTTGGCATCATCACCTATTTCAATCGAGCCCGCCTCGCGCTCACTGGTCAGACGCCGGTCGTTCAGCGCGACCGCTGGTGCGTAACCTGGAAGCAAAGTGGTCCGGACTGCAGTGCAGGACGCCGCGTCGGTTGCCTCGCTCCTGATCACGACCGAAGCACTCGTCGCCGAGCTGCCCAAAGAAGAGAAGGCAGCCGCGCCGGCGATGGATTACTGACCTGGTTCCTTTGGGCCCGGACTGGCCGGGCCCAAAGACGTACATGCGAGGGGCAGCTCGATGCCTCCTCGAGCAGCTTTCGGCTTCCGGCCTCGGAACCGCCCTGTTGGCACGCCTTCACGGCGTCTTGCCGTGGGGGATGACGCGCGATGAGGCACTCGCGGCGTCGCCGACCGACGAAGGCCGCGACATGTCTCGTCCCTGCCCGAGCCCATGCCTCCGCGGGAACTGCGCAGGCGATCAGTTGCAACTCGCGCGTCCTCTATCATTCTGGCCAGCGCGCACGAACCCCGTCGTTGTGCACCCACATCTGTGCTGCGCTTGACGCTCTGCCGGGCGGGACGAACTGATCCGTCTCGCGGAAGCCGCCCTGCGGCTCCATGATTGTGGCGCCATGCAGGAACAACACCAGTGACGCATCGTTTCGCCGAACGAACAGGATCCCTGTCCGTGAGGCGGCGGCGGCGGAGAGGATCGGGAGTTACTCGGACCTGGGTGACAATTTGGCTATGAACCAGTTTCCCGCGGATCGACTTGTCTTCGCGCCTGCCGATGTCGACCTGTCCCGCTCCCGGCTGGCGCGGGGAATGGCCAAAGCAGGGGTCGAGACCTACGTGCTGGGTGCCTTCAATCCCGGAATGACGCGACTGCCGAGCGGCAACCTGCTGTTGATGGTGCGCGTCGCGGAGGCACTGCGCACGCCGATTTTCGACGGCCATGTCCATTCGATCCGCTGGGAGGCGGGTGAGGAGCGAGAGGCCGGGGGCATGTCGCAGCCGGCGTCCGGCGGATATGTGCTCGATGCCTGGCCGCTCGAGCTGGCCGACACGGCCGATCCGCGCCAGTTCAAGCTCCAGGGGGGCGGCTGGAAGATCCAGGCGCTCACGTCGCTGTCGTGGCTCCTTCCGGTCGAGCTCACGCCCGACGGCCTCGAGGTGATCGCAGTCCACTACGACAAGGCGATCGCGCCGCAGGGCAGCCACCAATGCTACGGCGTCGAGGACGCCCGCATCTCCAGGGTCGGCGATCGCTACATGATGACCACCTGCACGGTCAGCCCGGAGCGGCATGCGACGACCCTCTACACTTCCGACGATGCGCTCGACTGGACCTTCGAGGGCATCGTGCTGGACCACCAGAACAAGGACATGCTGATCTTCGAAGGCCTGGTCGGCGGTCAATATTGGGCGCAGACCCGACCGCTTGGCGACCATTTCTTCGCCTATCCTCCGCACAGCGAATGGCGCGCGGGTCCGTCGATCAACCTGGCGACATCTCCGGACGGCATACACTGGAGGCCCCATCTTCTGCCCGGCATCCGCCCGCATGCGGGCACGGTCGCGACCGCCAGAATGGGTGGCGGGGCTCCGCCGATCCTGACCGAAATCGGGGGCAAGCGCGGCTGGTTGTCGCTGTGGCACGGCGTCGAGCCAAAGGAGATCGTCGGCGTCTATCGGACCTACTGGTCCCTGCTCGACCCCGAGGACCCTGCCAGGGTCCTGGCGACGCAGGAACAGCCATTGCTGGAGGCCAACCCCGAACTCACTCGCCCGCACGAGGACCTGATGTACGTGCGGGACGTGGTGTTCACCACCGGCATCGTCGATGCCGGCGATCACTTCATCGTCGCATCGGGAGAGGCCGACCTCGCGTGTCGGATCACGCATGTTCCCAAGAGTGCATTCAGGTGAGGGGATTGGCGCATTAGCTGGCGCAATCCTGCCCCGGACGCGTGCGAGCGAGAGCACAGGTCATGAGTGGCGTGGTGGTCGGGGTGGATTCGTCCACCCAGTCCTGCAAGGTCCTGGTTCTCGATGCGGAGACAGGCGCGACCGTCGCGTCCGGCAGCGCGCCGCATCCCGGCGGCACCGCCGTGGGCCCGACGGCGTGGATCGATGCGCTGCGCAGTGCCTGGGCAGCCGCGGGGGTCGCGGATCGGACGGACGTGCTGGGTGTAGGCATTGCCGCCCAGCAGCATGGGATGGTCGCGGTCGACCGCGAAGGCGTCCCCGTGCACGATGCGCTCCTGTGGAACGATGTACGCAGCGCGCCGCAGGCCCAGCGCATGGTGGCCGAGCTGGGCATCGGCGGCTGGATGGACGCCGTCAATGTCCTGCCGGTCCCCTCGATCACGCTTACCAAGCTCGCCTGGCTCCGCGAGCATCGGCCGGAAGCAGCGGCGCGGGTGCACCGGGTGATGCTGCCGCACGACTGGCTGGTGCTGCACCTCACCGCCAGCTTTCTGACCGACCGCTCGGACGCCTCTGGCACGGGATATTTCAGCGCATTGACGGGCGGCTATCGGCCGGACCTGCTCGAGCGATACTTTGGCGCCGTGCCTGAGCTGCCGTCGGTGCTGGGTCCGGGCGAGATAGCGGGCGCGCTATTGCCGGAGTGGAGCGGCTGCGCAGGCCGGACCATCCCTGTCTCCGCCGGAAGCGGCGACAACGCAGGGGCCGCCCTGGGGCTCGAGCTTGAGCCCGGAGACGTCGTCGTCTCTGTCGGCACGTCGGGCACAGTGTTCTCGCGAGCAACGGTACCGGTCGTCGATTCCTCCGGGGTCACTGCCGGGTTCGCCGACGCAACCGGCGACCACCTGCCGCTCTTGTGCACGCTCAACGCTGCGCGCGTGATGACCTCGACGGCGGAGCTGCTCTCCGTCGACCTCGCGAAATTCGAGGCGCTGGCGCTATCGGCCGCCGCGGACGCGGAAGGGCTGACGATGCTTCCCTATCTGGATGGCGAACGCACGCCCAACCTGCCCTGCGCGACGGGGCAGCTGCACGGCCTCACTCGTGCATCGCTCACGCCCGAGAACCTGGCGCGAGCGGCAGTGCTGGCGGTGGCGAATTCGCTGGCCGACTGCCTCGATGTGTTGCGCGGCATCGGAGTCCCGGTCGAGCAGGTGCTGCTGATCGGCGGCGGTGCGAAATCCGCCGCTCTGCGTGCCCTGCTGCCTGACACCTTGGGGTTGCCGCTCGCGGTGCCGCAGGTGCGTGAGTATGTCGCGCTGGGCGCAGCGCGGCAGGCGGCTTGGGCGGCAACCGGCCGCGCCCCAGCCTGGGGCCGGCGCATCGAGGCCGTGCTGGCACCGAGCGGGGAGGCAGGGGTGCGCGCATACCGCGCCAGATATGCGGAATTACGCTCTGCCGTTGTCAGGGACGCAGGTGCACCAGGTCCTCGATAGTCGCGCGGGCGCCGCGCCCGTGGAAGGATTCGAGCGCGCGCAGATAGGGCCCGGCAAACTCCGGCCGCTCGGCAAGGTCTCCGAACAAGGCGCGGTCGCGGACGAAGGCCAGCGGATCGCCGGCGAGCTGGCGCGCCGCCGCGGCCACCACCTGGTCCTTGCGCTGATCCACGACTTCGATCGCAGCGCCCTGCTCGTCCACCCCTTCCGCATACCGGGCCCAGGAAGCGACGATCGTCGCCGATAGCTCCACTGGCCCCCCGGCGGCGAGATTGTCGTGGATCACCGGGACCAGCCACTTCGGGATGCGGTCCGACGATTCGGCGCACAGCCGCGCCAGCGTGTCACGCACCGCCGGATTGGCGAACCGGTCGATCAGCTGGTGCTTGTAGGCCCCCAGATCGATCCTTGGCACCGGCGACAGCGTCGGCGTCGCCTCCTCGTCCATATAGGCGAGCAGATAGGCCACGAACCTCGGATCCGCGCAGACTTCGTGCGCGAAGCGGTAGCCGGCGAGATAGCCCGGATAGCACAGCGCCTGATGACTGGCATTGAGGAGGCGCAGCTTCATCAGCTCATAGGGTTCGACATCGTCGACGAGCTGCACCCCCGCCGCTTCGAACGGCGGCCGTCCCGCCGCTCCTCCGACGAAATGGTCCTCCAGGACCCATTGCTCGAATGGCTCGCAAACCACCGGCCAGCGGTCCGCCACGCCGTGCGCCTCCGCCAGTTGCCGGCGGTCCTCGTCCGAGGTGACCGGAGTGATGCGGTCGACCATGCAATTCGGAAAGACGACGTGCCGGTCGACCCAGCTGCCGAGGGCGGGGTCGCGCAGCGCGGCATAGGCAGTGAATTGCCGTCGGGCGACATCGCCATTGGCTTGGATATTGTCGCAGGAAAGCAGCGTGAAGGCCGGAATGCCCCGGACGCGGCGGCGGTGCAGCGCCTCGACCACCAGCCCAAACACCGAGCGCGGGCCACCATCCGCGTCGCCCCGGGCCACGGCAAGGTCGCGAACCACGTCGGGGTGGCTCGCATCGAATTCGCCCGTCGCCTGGTTGAAATTGTAGCCGCCTTCGGTGATCGTCAGCGAGACGATCCGCACGGCCGGATCGGCGAGGCGCTCCACTGCGATTTCCGGATCCTCGGGCGCGTGCACGAAGTCGACGATGGAGCCGATGACCCGGGGCTCGCGGGAACCGTCGGGATGCTTGACGACCAGCGTATACAGATAATCCTGCGCCTTCAGCGCATCCCGCATGCGGATGTCCCCCGGCAGGACGCCCATGCCGCACACCCCCCAGTCCAGCGCAAGCCCGGCGTTCATCAGCCGATCGAGGTACATCGCCTGGTGCGCCCGGTGAAAACCGCCGACACCGATGTGGACGATGCCAACGTCGACAGCGGAGCGGTCGTATTTGGGGGTGGGGAGCCCCAAACCCGACAGCGTCGACCTCGAGAGCGGCTGGACCTGCGTAGCACCTCGCGACATGACGCTCTCCTTTCAGAACGAACGATAAAGCTGGCCGGCGCGACCTGCTAGCAGCAGTCAGGCGCCAGTGAAGATGAAGACTGCGGCCGGGATCGGAAGATCGACGCGCGTTGGCTGCAACGTGCCGTCCTCCTCTACCTTGAACACCGTGACGTTGCCGCTTTCCTCGTTGGCCAGCAGCATCAAGCGCTGCGCTTCCAGAAGCAGGAAGAAGCGCGGCGATGCCCCGCCACTCGGCACGTGCTGCAGCAACGACAAGCGATCGCCATCGAAGGCGAAGGCCGCGATGCTGTCGTGGCCCCGGTTGGTGACGTACAGCCGGTCCCCCGCAGCGTTCATCCCGATGTGACCACCGAGGCTCTTGCCGCCGTATCCTTCGGGCAGGCTGGAAAGGACTTGCCGGCTCCGCAGGGCAGGACCTTCCCGGTCGAGCACCGCGACCGTGCTTGCCAGCTCGCTGACGAGAAAGGCTGTCGGAAGCGCCGGATGGAACAGCAGATGGCGCGGCCCGCTTCCCGGCGGTGCCCGGAAGGCGAGCTTCGGTTCGCTCAGGCCCGACTCCAGCGGGAACGCCAGTATCTCGTCGGTGCCGAGATCGACCTGATACAGCCAGCGCTGGTCCGGGCTGAACTGCGCGCAATGCGCGTGCGGCCCCTCCTGCCGGTCCGGGTGCGGACCTCCCCCTTTATTGGCGCGGACAATAGGAAAGCCAGTCGGCAGGCCCGTCGCAGGGTCCAACGAGAACAAGGCGATGCTCCCGCTGCCATAGTTGGCGACTGCCAGTTGCGTCCCACTAGCATCGAGCGCGACATAGCAGGGCTCGGCGCCGCCGGTGGGAACGCTCGCCAATCCCGACCAACCCCCGGCATACCGGTACACGCCCAGCGCTCCGCCCTGCTCGTCGACAAGATAGTGGAGCCCATGCGTCGCGGAACAGGCTCCGAAAGAGGCGTTGCGCGCGCCCTCGAACGGGTCGCCTACTCTCCACTTGCCCGATGCGGAACAAGTAATCGGATAGAGTCCACGGCCGCCGTTATCGGCATAGCTGCCGACCCACAGCCGCGGGGCCGCGGCGTTCATTCGATCGAGATCGCGACGAACACGGCCCCGGTCTCCTGCTTGGCCTGCGCGGTGTCGAAGGCTTCGTTGATCTGGTCGAGCGTGAACCGGTGGGTGATGAGTTTCTTCACGTCGATCCGCCCTTTGGCGATCAGATCGAGGACCATGCCCTGCTCGCGGTAGATATCGTGCATCGCGAAGCTGGCGCTCGGAATGAGCTGGATCTCGCTCATCTGGATTCGCTGCCATTCGAGGGGGATCGCCGTTTCGCCTTCGTCGAACCCGCCGACGATCACCACCTTGCCGCCGCGCCGTGCCATCTTCGTGGCCTGCGGCAGTGTCTGCGGCATGGAATCCCCGCCGGCACATTCGAACACGATGTCCGCGCCGCGGCCGCCGGTGAACTGCATCACGGCCTCGATCGGATCTTGACCGTTGCTGTTCACCACCGCGTCGGCGCCGAGTTCCCGGGCCAGTTCGAGTGCGCTTTCGACCAGGTCGCAGATGACAACGTCGGCGCCGCTAGCCTTGGCGAGCATCAACTGACCGAGCCCGATCGGTCCCGCGCCGATGATGGCGACCCTGTCGTTGATGCCCAAACCGGAGAGGTGCTGGGCGTGGAGGCACACCGAGAAGGTGTCGATCAGCGACGCTTCCTCGAAGCTGACGTGATCAGGCAGCTTGTAGAATTTTTCAGCCGGACCGACGAGGAACTCGGCGTAGGCGCGTGAGACGTATTTGGTGCGGACGTCATAGAGATGCTCGCAGATATTGTAGCGCTGGACGCGGCAATACTCGCAGACGCCGTCCCCCATCACGGTCTCGATCACGACGCGGTCGCCAGGCTTCACGTTGGTGACGCTTTCGCCGACCTCGACGACCTCGCCGGCGAGCTCGTGCCCCATGATGTGGCATTCCAGCTCGGGTTCATGCTTCTTCCAGTGCCGCAGATCGGTGCCGCAGATGCCCGCGACGCGCACCCGTGCGAGCACGAAATTCGGATCCGGGATGATCGGTCGCTCGGTCTCGGTGACCTCGAAAGTACCTTCCGCAGTCTTCAGCGCTGCCTTCATTTCTGTACGGTCCTCGTCGTTGCCAATTGTCCGGAGCGCCAGGCTCAGCTCGTCTTCTGGATGAAGGGGTCGGCGCGGCTATCGCGGACGCTTCGAGCGCCCGGCTGCAGGGTTGGTGCCTCGCGTATCCGCGCATCTGCGAACCCGACAAGGGCCCGGTGATAGAATTCTGCCCGTTCGACAGGTCCCATGTGATTGGCTCCGGAGACGACCTCCAGCCGGGCGTCCGGCGCCGCTTCGGCAATCTCTTCGCCCGCTTCGAGTTTGGTCACGATGTCGAGATCACCTCCGAGAACCAGCGTCGGCACGGCAAGTTTCGCCACGCCGTCGGAGCCGTCCCAGCGGATCATGGCGAGGTCGCCCCGCGCGACCACCGCAGGCGAGTTGCGCGTCATGAGCAGCGCGGTGTGATCGAGTTGGCTGCGGGTTACATGGCGCCCAAAGCCGAAGCGTACCGACAGATGCTGCGAGCCGCTCAGATAGCTCTGCCACTGGAGCAGCCAGACCAGCGGCGACAGCGCGATCTGCAGATACATCATCGGAACGATCAGCGGCTTGCGCAGCGTCTGCATAAGGCGCGGCAGGATCATCGTGCGTAGCGGGTTGGTATAGGTGGTATTGAACAGCGCGACGCCGGCGACGTGCTTTCGGAAGAATTCCGGGTCATCCCGGGCGAGCGTTTCGATGATCATGCCGCCGATCGAATGGCCGACAAGCAGCGGGCGCATTTCGCCGGTCTGTGCAATGACGCTCTTCAGGTCCTCTGCGAATGCAGAGAGGCACACCCTCGGGCCGCTGCGCTTCGATCGGCCAAGGCCGGGCAAATCCCAGACCAGCACCCGGAAACGATCGGAAAGGTCGCGCCTCGCATAATACCAGATGGTCGAATCCATCGACCAGCCATGGGTCAGGATTATGGGCTGCGACTGCGGCTTGCCATGATCCTCCACATATAGCGATGCGCCGGTGGTGCTCTGGATGGTTCGGCCGTTATCCCGGCGGGGACGCATGGGTTCGGTATCCCTGGCGGCGAGCAGCCAGAGCATCGGCCAGCGGCCGAGCAACGACCAGGCGAGCAGCGCGCCCCCCGCCCAGAGCTGCCATGCGTCCCTGTGATGCCGCAGGACGCCGTCCAAGCCGGCTATCCATTCGCCATCGTACCAGGCGTATAGCAGCGCCGCCGCAGCACCGAGGATGGCGACGGACAGGACCGTGAAGAAGGCGCGGAGCAGGAAAAGGATCGGCAAGACAAGCTCCTCATGAAGCGGGCGTTCAACAGCCGGTGAGGAGGAGCGTTCCCGCTCGCTGCCTACGCTGAGGCCGGAGCAGACCGGATGCGAGCTCTGGAACTTGCAATTCGCTCAAAGGGTTGGGCGACGCGGGAGAAACAAATGAAGCTTGTATGCGAGGAAGCAATCGGCGGACTTGTCGAAGACAGGCTCCTGAAGACCGGGTGAAGTCGGAAGGGCCCGAACCATAGGCACGCAAGAGATCAAATGTGTATTTTGTGGTGTTAACGTCAGCATCGATTTTTTGTTATAATAATCTATTCAAATTGATGTTGATTATGTCGAGTTCTCTTCTGCCGAGCGTCCGCCCGCGATCATACAAGTGCGCTTGTGTCCATCGCTTGCCGACCCCGCCGGGTTCGCGCCGCTACTCGAGTTTCCCGACAGCCGCGCCCGTGTAGCCATTGGCGGAGCAATCGGCGATATGACGGCGGACTTGTGCTGCGATCGATGGGGATGAGTTTGACAAGGCGTGTCAGGGACAGACAGGAACTCGTCGAGTCCATCCAACTTTCGCCCATCGCTTCAGTCGTCACTGATCCCACTACCGGCGATAACCCGATCATTGCCGCCAATTGGCCTTTCGAGCAGCTTACGGGATATAGCGAGGCAGAACTCATCGGCCGCAATTGCCGCGTCCTTGCCGGTCCCGAAACCGAGCGCGGCAAATCAGACGCGTTGCGCCGAGCCGTCGCGAACGCAACGCCCGCCATAGTCGAGCTGGTCAACTACCGGAAGGACGGCACCAGATTCACGAACGCGGTGATGATCGCACCGTTCTTTGACGATGATGGAGTGCTCGCCCATTTCGTCGGCAGCCAGATGGAGGTCGCGCCGTCTCAGGTCGGACTGGCCCGTGCATCGGCCGCGGAGCGGCTGAGTGGTCTGACGACCCAGCAGCGCGCCGTTCTCAGGCTGGTGGCGCGAGGTTTGAGAAACCGGCAGATCGGAGAGGAGCTGGGTCTGACGGAGAAGACGATAAAGATGCACCGGGGTGCGCTCGTGAAGCGTCTCGGCGTCACCACCACCGCTGAAGCAATGCGTCTGGCAATCGAGGCGGGTTTCTAGACCGGGCCGCTCGACTTCGGCCAGCGCGTGAATCCTGTTGCGCACGCGTTCCTGTCCGGTATGGACTTTGGTCCATAGCGGCGAGCCGGGGGGCTCAGCACAGGATCAGGCATTGCATTTACCGGACTCCAGGAAGCAGCCTCCCGCAGAAACGTTCCAGCTCCTCGTCGATGCCGTCACCGACTACGCGCTCTACATGCTGGATCCCGATGGGCGCATCGTGACCTGGAACAGCGGCGCCGAGCGCTTCAAGGGTTATTCCTCCGACGAAGTCATCGGGGAGCATTTCTCGCGCTTTTTCACCCAGCAAGATCGTGACGCCGGCTTGCCGGCGCTCGCACTGGACACGGCAGGGCGGGAGGGGCGTTTCGAAGCGGAAGGCTGGCGGGTCCGAAAGGATGGGAGCCGCTTCTGGGCGCACGCAATTCTCGACGCGATCCGGGGTGACGACGGCTCAATTGTAGGATTCGCCAAGATCACGCGCGACATCACGGAGCGAAAGGAGCGGGAACGTGCCCTGCGCGAAAGCGAGCGCAGGTTTCAGCTTCTTGTCAGCTCGGTCGACGATTACGCCATCTACATGCTGGACCTCCAAGGGCACGTTACCACCTGGAACGCCGGAGCCCGCCGCTTCAAGGGCTATGAGGCTGACGAAATCATCGGCCAGCACTTTTCCAGATTCTTCCTGCCCGAGGATCGGCAGGAAGGTCTTCCCGCCAGAATTTTGAAGACGGCCGTGGAGCAGAAGCGGTTCGAGATGGAGGGGTGGCGGCTCCGTAAGGACGGGAAGAAGTTCCTGGCGCACGTGATCGTGGACGCCGTGCACGACGAAAGAGGCGACTTGATCGGTTTCGCGAAGATCACCCGCGACATCACCGAGAAAAGACGTCTGGAGCAGGACACCTTCAACAGCGCCCTGCAGCTCAAAATGCTGGTCCAGGGCGTGCGCGACTACGCGATCTACATGCTCGACAGGAATGGCCGGATCAGCAGCTGGAACGCCGGCGCGCAGGCCATCAAGGGCTATGCGGAGGAAGAGGTGCTCGGGAAGCACTTCTCGATCTTCTACACCGGAGAAGATCGCGCCCGCGGTGCCCCGGATAGCGCTCTGAAGACCTCGCTGCAGGAAGGCAAGTTCGAGGCCGAGGCGCAGCGTGTACGCAGGGACGGCTCGCTTTTCTGGGCGCACGTCGTGATCGATCCGATCTACAATGAAGCCGGCGAGCATGTCGGTTTCGCGAAGATCACACGCGACATCAGCGAGAAGAAGCAGGCGGAGCAGGAGCTGCGGCAAACGCAGGAGGCACTGCTGCAGTCGCAAAAGCTTCAGGCGCTGGGAGAGCTGGCGGGCGGCATCGCGCACGACTTCAATAACCTGATGACCGTCATGCGGGGCTCCGCAGACTTCCTGCTGCGCCAGCCGGAGCTGCCGGTCGAGAAGCGGAACCGTTATCTGAGCGTCATGCTGGAGACAGCGGAACGGGCGACCGGCCTCACTTCGCAGCTGCTCGCCTTTGCCCGTCGCCAGCCGCTCGAACCCGAGGTCATCGACCTAAGCGTTCGATTGGATGCCCTTGGTGAGATGCTCGGGCGTACGCTCGGAAGCCTTTACAATCTCGAGCTCGATCTCGCACCCGCGCTGTGGCCGGTGGAGATCGACCCGAACGGGCTCGAGGCAGCCCTCTTGAATGCGGTCGTTAATGCCAAGGACGCTATGCCCGATGGCGGGACAATCACTATCTCAACGAGGAATGTCACCCGGACCGAGGGCGACGGGGTTCTGCTGTCGATCCGGGACACAGGGGAGGGAATTCCTCCGGAGACGCTGAAGCGCGTCTTCGAACCGTTTTTTACCACCAAGCCGACCGGCAAGGGCACGGGTCTCGGCCTTTCGCAAATTCATGGCTATGCCGTGCAGTCGGGCGGTTCGGCGAGGATCGAGTCCGAGGTTGCGAAAGGTACTCTCGTGGAGCTCTGGCTTCCCCGGACCGGCAAGGAACCGCGCCGGGAAGCTGCTTCACAGATCGAGGCCGACATTCCCGCAGGTCTCAAGGTGCTTGTCGTCGAGGATAGCGAGCATGTCCGCTACTTCGCTCGCCAGTTGCTCCATGATCTCGGCTGCAAGGTCATCGAAGCATCGAATGGTGGCGAAGCGCTGGAGTTGCTCAAGACGCACGACATAGACATGGTCTTCTCGGATATCGTCATGCCTGGCATGAGCGGTCTGGAAATGGCCACGCGCATAAGAGACAGCTACCCCGAGATCCCGGTGCTGCTTGCGAGTGGCTATAGCAGCAAGCAGTTCATACCGAAGGACGAGCGGGAATTCCCGATTCTGCGAAAGCCGTACAAGCTAGAGACGCTCGCAGCGGGCATCAACCAGCTGGTTACCACAGGCACCGCACTCTAGGTTGCGGCGCAGGGGGCATCCGCGGCTTGTGCCTCGGTATGCTGGTCAAGATGGCTCCCGTGGAACAGTCGGCCTCCGAAGCTCTGCTGCCTGATCAACTGCCCGCTGCAGCCGCACAGCACCGGCGTGCTCCGCCTCGAACCAGCGCTGGCCATTGTCCTTCCTCGCAGCGATGTGCCGATCGATAGGCCGGCTATGCTCGTTTCGAAGGTGCTCAAGAAGCCGCGCCGTCCGTCTCAGCGAAGTCATTGGCCGCGGGCTCCGATGCCCATGCGGAGTGCCAGCTCATTCGGCACACGGCCAATGGTACGCATGGGATACTCTCTTCGCAGCTATGAGCCCGGCCTGCCGCACCGCAAAAGCACGATAGCGCGCGACCGCTGTTGATCTGAAGCAACTTGCATATAACAGCAGTCGCCTCGTTACGCTCCCACACAATTTGTAAAATGATGTAACGTCAATGACTTGGTTATAGATAGTTAACACAAATCACGCCATCCGTTCCGCGTCCGTCTCATCCGAGCCGAACGGGGGATCGTGTGAAAAAGCGTAATTCCGCTGCTGCTGGCAGCTGGTCCGTGCTGCGGCGCATTCTGCTGCTGCTTGCCCTGCTGGCGCCTCTGCCCGCAATTGCTGCAGACCTGCAGGTGTCCGGCTATAGCTGGCTTCCGGATCCCGTTCCGAACGGCGCCGAGACGCAGTTCAACGTACGCGTCACCAACAACGGACCGGGTACCGTGTCGGACGCGGTGGTGACGATCGCCATCTCGAATCGCTTTCGCGTCGACCCGGGCGACTTTCCGTCTTTCTGCTCGCTGAGCGGCGCCGTCGGCGCGCAGACGCTGACGTGCAATCTCACATCGCTTGCGGTCGGGGACCGAACCTTCGCCTATAGCGCGACTGCGATTGCCACCGGGTCCGCCAACACCACTGCCACGATCTCGAGCGCCACCGCGGGCGACAACAACCCCGCGAACAACGCGCTCACCGTGACGCCTGCCGTGCAGACCGGTGCCGACCTCTCGGTCGCCAAGGACGACGGACTTCCGGGCAACACCATCGCCGCGGGCGGCGTCATTTCGTACCAGATTATCGTGACGAATGCGGGGCCGGACACGACGTCTGCCGTCCGCCTGACCGACAATCTGCCGCCGGCCTCGGATTTTCAGTACCAGTCGGCGGGAGGCACCAACTGGAACTGCTCGAACAGCGGAACGACCGTCACCTGCAACTATAGCGGCGCCGCGACCACCGGCGCGCTGCCGGCGATCACCGTGACGGGCCGCGTTATCCGTCAGTCGAGCGGCACCATCACCAACAATGCGTTCGCCGCGCTGACCAATCCGCTGGTGCTCGATCCAAACGGCACGAACAACGCGGCGGCGCCGGTGGTCACGACGATCGTCGAAGGTAGCGACCTGCGCGCTTCCAAGTCCATGCCGGCGACGATCGTCGAAGGCTCGGCCGCGACGATAAATCTGACGATCTTCAACGATGGCCCGCAATCGGTCGCCGGGGCGACGATCTCCGACGCGATCGCGGCGAACTTCACGATCGGAACGCTGCCGGGAGGCTGCACCAGAAGCGGCCAGACGGTGACCTGCGCCGGCGGCGTGCTCGCCAGCGGCGCCAGCCGCGCGTTCGCGATTCCGGTCACGGCGGTCAGCGTGACTGCCGGCAATCAGACCAACAGCGCCACGATCAATCTTCCCGCCGGCTTCGCCGACCCCAACCTCGCCAACAATACGGCCACGGCACCGTTCCGGATCGTGCCGCCCACGGCCGATCTCAGCGTCAGCAAGAGCAAGACGCCCAATCCCGTCGCCGCCGGTGGCGACATGACCAGCACGATAACGGTGCGGAACAATGGTCCGTCGGCGCTGAGCTACGCGCCGGGCACGCCGATCCGGATCACGGATACGGTGTCGGCCGACGAGACCTTCGTCTCTTCGAACGCCGCCTGGAACTGTGCGCAGGCCGGCAATGTCATCACGTGCGAAACGACGGGCACCGGGACGCTTGCGCTCAACCAGACGATCGGTCTGGCGCTGGTCACCCGCGCGAGCCTGACGGCCAACGCAAACCTCAACAACACCGCTTGCTCCGGCTCGACCGGGGGGTCGCTGGCGACGCCGGCTGACACCAATTCGGCGAATGACTGCAACGGTGCCGGCGTTCGCGCAACGACGGTGACCACGGACCTGACCGTCGCGAAAGAGGTCTCGCTCAATCCGGCAGGGCCGTGGTCGCAGGCGCCGGCACTGACGATTCCCTCGACCGCTGGAAGCTTCTACATTCGCCTGCGCGCCAGCAACATCGGTAGCGCCCCCGCGGGCACCGTCACGGTGACCGACGCTCTGCCCAATTCGCTCAACGCGACCGGCTTTGTAACCGGCTTCGGACAGATCAGCGCGTCGAGCGGCAACACGGCCTATACCGCGTCGAGCGGCCAGATCAGCTGGACGCTCACCAATCTGGGTGCCGGCGCAACCGAGACCGCGATCGTGCGCATCGATCGGCCGGTGAACAGCGGGACGTTCACGAACACCGCGAACATCACTTCGTCCGACACCATCGATAGCGACAACACCAACAACAGCTCGCAGGCCCAGTACACCGTGGTCCCGTTGGCTGACATGCAAGTCACCCAGAAATCCGTGTCACCGAACCCGGCGCGGGTGGGCGTGGTCTCGACCTACACGATCAGCGTGCGCAACAATGGCGCCAACCCGGCAGCGAATGTGGTGGTCAGCGACACCATCGATCCGACCCGCTTCGAGCTGGTCGGCAATCCGTCGACCACCAAGGGCGGCAGCAGCTGCACCAAGGACGACGCGACCGGGGCGATCAGCTGCGACATGGGGCAGTTCACGCGTGGACAGGCGTTCCAGGTCTCGCAGCAGGTGCGCGCGCGCTTTCCATTCGGCGGCACCACGTCGGGCTTCCCGATCAGCCACACCAACGTGGCGAGTGTGGCGACCGACACCGACGAGAGCGATGCGACCAACAACAGCGGTCAGGTCACGCACAACGTGACCGCGCCCGGCTATGACCTCGCAATCACCAAGCAGGAGCCCGGGCCCGAATTCGATCCGCTGCGCTTCGGCGAGGAGCTCGTCTACGACCTGCGTGTCTCGAACTTCGGTCCATCGCGCGCCACCAACGTCGTCATCACCGACATCCCGCAGCCGCCCGCCGGCTACACGATGGCGCTCGCCGGGTTCAGTGTGAATCCTGTCGGGGCCACCGGCGGACTCACGCTTTACGCGCCGCCTTCGCCTTCGTGCGTCCAGAACGGCGCCAATGTCGAATGCCGGCTCCACGCAGGATCGACCGCCGGCAATTATCTCGATGCGCTGAACCAGGTGATCTTCCGCCTCCGCTTCACTCCTGGCGGCCCCGCGCCGACCGGATCGCTGACCTTCACCGACGAAGCACAGGTCACGGCGCTCGAGCAGGACAATGTGACAGTCAATCAGGCCGACAGCCAGCTCGCCAACAACAAGGCCGTCCAGACCACCACGGTTCTGCCCTCGGCGGATCTCGAGGTCGTTTCCAAGACGCGCGTCACCCCCTCGCCGGCCAGCATCAACGAGCCGGTCGAATATGCGATCGTCATCCGCAACAACGGCATCTCGCCGATCAATCAGGTGCGTGTGACTGACACGCTGCCCACGGGCTTCGCGCTCACCGGCGCTGCCCCGACGGCAACCCCTTCCGGCGCGGCGAGCGTCAGCGGCATCGCCTGCACCGGCACGTCGTCCATTCTCTGCACGCTCGACGGCACTTTCCCACCCGACGGCAGCCAGGTCACGATCCGGCTGCGCGCCCGTGCGACCTATCCTTGGGCCGGCGCACTGCTTGCCGATCAGGTGAACACCGCCTCGATCGCGCCGGGGCTCGACAGCGGCGGCCAGGAGCTGGCGCGCGACGCGGTTCCTGCCAACAACAGCAAGACGGCAGCGGTCCAGATCGCGCAGTCCTCGATCGCCGGTTCGGTGTTCGACGACGCCAACCTCGATAACACGATCCAGGCCGGTGAAGGTCTTGGCGGCGTCGCCGTCGTACTGAGCGGCACCGATGCCTGGGGCAGCCCGATTTCGCCGCGGATGCTGACTACCGATGCGAGCGGCAACTTCCTGTTCGATCGCCTGCCAGCCGGCGCCTATCAGATTGTCGAGACCCAGCCCGCCGGGCTGCTCGACTTCCGCGAAACGGCCGGGAGCGTCGGCGGTACCGTCAACAACACCGCCTTTGGCAGCGGGACCGCCACCAACAGCATCACTGCGATCGCATTGCCGGCAAACACGGCTGCAATCAGCTATCTGTTCCAGGAGACCCGTGCCGGCTCGATCGAAGGTACTGTCTGGCGCGACGCCAACAATAACGGCGCGATCGACGGCGGCGAGACCGGCGTCGGTCCGGGCGAGTTCGCTTCGACGCCACAGATCCGTCTGACCGGCAACGATTATGCCGGCACCGCGGTCGATCTGACCACGACGGTGGATGCGAACGGACACTATCAGTTCACCGGCCTCGCTCCTTCGGATGCGGCCGGTTACACGGTGATCCAGCTCGTCCAGCCCAACGGCCTGTCCGATGGCCTCGATACCAACGGTGCGGGCAGCGTGGTTCCCGGCTCGGCCGGCCGCACAGCGCCCGAAACCATCGCGGTCGGCGCGCTTGCTCCCGGGCAGGCGTTGACCGGACGCAATTTCGGCGAGATCCCGACCTCGACGCTCTCGGGCACCGTGTTCCTCGACCCGAACGGCAACGCGACTCGCGATGCCGGCGAGAATAGCGGCCTCGCCGGTGCAGTCGTCCGGCTGACCGGTACCAACGACGTTGGCCAGGCCGTCGACTGCTCGATCACCACCGATACGACGGGCGCCTATAGCTTCCCTGCGTCCGGTGCCGCGGATCCCTCGTGCCGCGTGCTGCGGCCGGGCACCTATGTCGTCACCGAGACGCCACCGCCGGGTCTGGAGCATAGCGGCGCGTTCATCGGCAGCGCGGGCGGCAGCTCGGGGGGCGCGAGCGGTCCGAACACCCCCGCTCCCGGCCAGGCGAATACCAGCGTCACCGGGGTGGTGATCGCCGCGGGCACCACCGCGACGCGCTACGATTTCGGCGCCACCGGCCGGGGCCTGGGCGGCTATGTCTATCTCGACCGCAATGGCAACGGCACGCGGGACCCAGGTGAGGTCGGCATTGCCGGCGTTACTGTCACGCTCTCTGGCGCTACGGCGGCCGGGCAGGACGTCTGCGCCCTGATCACCTGCACCGCGACGACCGATGCCGCAGGCAATTATCTGGTCCTCAACGTCCCCGGCTCGTCGGCCGCTGGCTACACGCTGACCGAACAGGCGCAGACCAGTGCTCCGCTTTCCGCCTATGCCGACGGGACCGACGCCGCCGGTCAGGTGAATGGCAGCGTGCGCGGGACCGCCGGGAACGACGCGATCACCGGCATCGTGCTCGGGGCAGGCGAGCTCGGTATCAACAATGCCTTCGGCGAACGCGCAGGCTCGCTTGCCGGCGCCACGTATATCGACGCCAATGATGACGGCATCCGCCAGCCGGGCGAAACCCCGCTTGCCGGCGTCACTGTCACGCTCTCGGGCACGACGGTCGGGGGCCAGGACATCTGCGCGGCACGCGCCGCGCTCGACCCGGCACTGGGCTGCACGGCCACCACCACCAGCGACGGCAGCTATCGTTTCGATGATCTGCCGGCCGGGAGCTACACGCTCGTCGAGAACCAGCCGAGTGCCTATGCCGACGGCCGCGAGAGCGCGGGCACGCCGGGTGGTGCGGTGAACAACGGCAGCTTCGGCGGCGGCGCGGCCGAGAACCGGATCGCCAATGTGACGCTCGGCAACGGCACTGCCGGTACCGGCTATGATTTCGGCGAACGCGCGATCACGATTTCGGGCCGCGTCTTCAAGGATCCTGAGCGTGACGGCTCGGACGCGGGCAACGAGCCCGCCATTCCCGGCGTGACGATCACGTTGCGCCAGGGCGGCATCGTAGTGGCGACCACCATCACGGGTCCGGACGGCAGCTATCGCTTCGAGAATCTGCCGGCGGGCAGCTACACCGTCGAGGAGGCCCAGCCGGACGGCTATGGTTCGTCGACTCCGGACAGCCGCGCGATCAACGTGACCGCTGGTGCCAACCAGTCGATCGACTTCGGCGACACCGTATCCAGCCTCGCAGGCTCGGTGTTCGTGGACTCGAACAATGACGGTGTGCGCGATGCCGGCGAGCGTGGTCTCGAAGGCGTCACCGTGCGCCTGACCGGCACTACCGCCGGAGCGACCGCTGTCGATCGCACGCTGACCAGCGATGCGAGCGGCGCCTGGCGCTTTGATGACCTGCTCGCGGGGACCTACACGGTTGCCGAGACGCAGCCGGCCGGATTTGGTGACGGCAAGGATGCTGCCGGCACCGCCGCCGGGGTCGTCGGAAACGACAACATCTCGGCGATCAACCTGCCGACCGGCACGGACGCGACCGCGTATCTGTTCGGCGAACAGGGGCAGGCGCAGGGCGGTGTCGTCTATGTCGACACCAATCTGAACGGCATTCAGGATAATGGCGAGCCCGGCATTCCCGGCGTAATCGTCGAACTGCAGAAGCCGGACGGGTCGGTCGTCAAGACGGCGAACACCGGTCCCGACGGGCGCTACGACTTCACCGATATCGAGGCCGGCGACTATGTCGTCGTCGAGCAGCAGCCGCTCGGCTATGGCGACGCGGAGGAGCATCGCGCCAACCGCGCGACGCTGACCGTCGGCGTGGGCGCGCCGGTGACGCCGATCAACTTCGGCGAGCGCGTCGGTTCGCTGGCGGGCAGCGTGTACAACGACACCAACGGCAATGGACGTCGCGATAACGACGAGCCGGCGATCCCGGGAGTGACCGTAACGCTGACGGGCAGCGATGCCCGCGGCAACGCCGTCACTCTGACCACCGTGTCGGGGGACGGCGGCAGCTATCTGTTCACCGGCGTTCCCGGCGGCACCTATAATGTCGTCGAGACGCAGCCCGCGGGATATGACGATGGTGTCGATACTCCGGGCAATGCCGGCGGCAGTGCCGCAGGCGATACGATCAGCGCTGTCGCGCTCGGTGCGGCGCAGGATGCGACGGGTTACCTCTTCAGCGAGCGGGGCGCAGGCGCCCGCATCGCCGGTCGTGTGTGGCTCGATCGCGATCATGATCGTGCGCTGGATAGCGGCGAGCCGGTCTATGCCGACTGGATCGTCGAGCTCCGCCTTGGCGACGCGCTGATCGGCACCACGCGCACGGGCGTCGACGGAGCCTACGCCTTCACCGGCGTGGCGCCAGGCGCCGGTTATCAGGTGTTGTTCCGCAATCCTGCCAACAATGCGGTCTATGGCAGCGCGCGGCCGAACGAGACCGGCGCTCCGATCACGGAAGGCGTGGTTTCCCCGTCCAACCCGGCAGGGGCTCGCACCGAAGACGGTACCCTTTCGCAGCTCAAGCTCACCCCGGGCGCCGACGTGCAGCAGCAGTCATTGCCGCTCGATCCCTCGGGTGTGGTCTACGATTCGGTACGCCGCGTGGTGGTGCCTGGCGCTACCGTTCGGATCACCGGCCCGGCAGGGTTCGACCCCGCGGTGCATCTGCTCGGCGGCACGACGAACGTGTCGCAGGTCACCGGCGACGACGGCATGTATCAGTATCTGCTGCTTCCCGGCGCACCGGCGGGCACCTACAGCCTCGCCGTCACGCCGCCGAACGGCAGCTATAATCCGATCCAGCCGTCGAGCATCATCCCGCCTTGTGCCGGACCGCTCGTCGTCGGCTCGACCCCGGACCCGCTGCTGGTCTCGAGCTATGACGGGGCACCGCCAACCTCGGCGCTGGCGACCTGCATCACCGGCGGACAGACGACGGCTTATTACCTGAGCTTCACGCTCACCCCGGGCACGTCGGCGAACGTCCTCAACAACAATTTGCCGATCGACCCGATCCTCGAAGGCGCCATCGTCGTCACCAAGACGACGCCGATGGTGAACGTCAGCCGCGGTGGTCTCGTGCCCTATACGATCACGGCGCGGAACACGCTGGCAGGGGCGATCACCGGCATCACCGTGACCGACCGGACGCCGGCGGGCTTCCGCTACCGCGAGGGCAGCGCGACGATCGACGGCAAGCCGGTCGAGCCACTGCAGGCACGGCGCCTGCTCAGCTGGCCCGGACAGAGCTTCACCGCGGGCGAGGAGAAGACGCTCAAGCTGGTGCTGACCGTCGGCGCGGGTGTCGGCGAGGGCGAGCACGTCAACCAGGCGTTCGCCGTCAATGCGCTGGTCGGGGCGACAGTCTCGAACGTGGCGGATGCGGCGGTGCGGATCATTCCGGATCCCGATTTCGACTGCACCGACATCCTCGGCAAGGTCTTCGACGACCGCAACATGAACGGCACGCAGGACGAGGGCGAGCCCGGCTTGCCCGGCGTGCGGCTTGCAACGGTCAACGGCCTGCTCATCACCACCGATGTCGAGGGGCGCTACCACGTCACCTGTCCGATGATCCCCAACGAGGACCGCGGCTCGAACTTCATCCTGAAGCTCGACACCCGGACCCTTCCGACGGGCTACCGCATGACCACCGTCAATCCGGAGACGGTGCGCCTTACCCGGGGCAAGTTCGCCAAGCTGAACTTTGGCGCCGCGCTCGGCCGCGTCGTGCGCGTCGACGTCAACGCCGAGGTCTTCGACGGCGACAAGGTGGCGGCTTCCTTCCTGCCGAAGGTCGACGCGCTCATCACGACCCTCGCGGAGAAGCCTTCGGTACTGCGGCTCGCCTACGGAGCCAGGGAAGAAGACGCAGCCCTGATCCGGCGCCGCGCGGCGGCGCTTCGCAGGACGATCGAGGAGAAGTGGCGAGAGAAGGATGGCCGCTACCGGCTGATCATCGAGGAGGAGATCAGTCTCCGCAGCGGCACCGCGAAGGGAGAAGTGCAATGAACCGCCTGACCCTCCGCACCGCCGCCGCGCTAGGCATGAGCATCTCGAGTCTCGCGCTCGGCACCGCCCTGGCCCAGACGACGGAGCCGTCGGATCATTGCGGGTCGCCCGAACGGCCTTGCGGTCCGCTCGTGGACGACAGTGGTGAGGACACGCGTGGCGTGTCCCCCAACCTCGAGCGCGGCTCTGCCGAGGGCGCGTTTCGCGTAACCGTGGACGGGCAAGGCGACGGCGCCACCTCCGCCGATGTTCAGCGACAGGCGGATGTGGCGCTGGCCGGCGACCGGATCGACGTGCAGGTGACGACGCTCGAAGCCAGGCCGCTGCTGAGCGTGGTCCCGTCGGCCCCGATGGTCGCGCCGGGAGACCTGGTGCAATTCCACCTGCTCGCCAACTACACCGCGTTTATTGCGCGCGCCGAGCTCCGCGTCTTCGGAGTGGACGACAGTGTCGAAGGCACGCCGCTGACCGTGGTTCCCGTTACCTTCGGGTCTCCGGCAAGCTGGAAGGCGCAAGCACCTGTCGGAACGCAGCTGCGCGTCGTCCTGCGAGTCTACGATGCGAAGGGTCGGTTCGATGAAACGGCACCACAGGCGCTATCGGTATCCGCTGCCCGCCCGGACGGGATGCGTGACACCCGGCAAGGGCCGGTGTTCGAGAATCAGCGCACCACCGCCAACATCCCGGTGACCGGCAGCGAGGTGACCGTCAGCGGCGTGGTCGAGCAGCAGGGCACCAGGGTGCTCGTGTTCGGGGCGCCAGTGCCCGTCGATCGCCAGTTGCACTTCGTCACGCAACAGATCGTGCCGGCCGACACCAGGTCGGTGCAGGTGCGCGTCGAGCCGGTGAATGGCGAGGCGCGCGAGCACAGCCGCGAGCTCAATCTGCCCAAGGACGATCAGTTCTTCGTCGGCATCGTCGATCTCACCGCGGGCCATCGCAGCTTCGATGCTGCCAAGCTCGATCTGCAGGGCACCGACACTGCCGATCCGCGCAAGGACTTCGTCGATGGGCGGATGGCCTTCTACTATAAGGGGCAGCTTTCGCAGACGTGGCGCCTGACTGCCTCGGCGGACACCGGCGAGCACCCGCTGTCGGATCTGTTCGACGGGTTCCTCAAGAAGGATTCGCGCTCGTTCCTGCGCCGGCTCGATCCGGACCTGCACTATCCGGTGTACGGCGACGATTCGACAACGGTCGAGGATGCGCCGACCTATGGCCGCTTCTATGCGCGGGTGGAGAGCCCGAACATCATCGCGATGTGGGGCAATTTCCAGACCACGCTCCCGGGATCCGAGCTGATCCGCTACCAAAGGGGCCTGTACGGCGCCAATTTTGGCTTCCGGCCGTCGGCGATGACGAGCTTCGGCGAGCGCAGGACGGAGATCACCGGCTTTGCCGCCGATCCGGGCACGATCGGCGCGCGTGAGGACTTCGCCTCCACTGGCGGCTCGGTCTATTATTTCCGAAACCGGGATCTCGCCCAAGGGTCGGAGCGGCTCTTTGTCGAAGTTCGGGACCGGGATTCCGGTCTTGTGCTGGAACGGCGCGAGCTGGTGCCCGGCCGGGACTATGAAGCGAACTACATTCAGGGCCGCGTGCTGCTGCGCGAGGCACTGCCGATCACGGCCGACACCAGCATGTTCGTCCGTGACGCCTCGCTTGCCGGTAATCCGGTCTGGCTCGTGGCGACCTACGAATATGTCCCGGGTCTCACGCGTCCCGACGCGCTGACCATCGGCGGACGGGCCCAGCAATGGTTCGGCGATGTGCTTCGAGTCGGGGTCACCGGCTATCATCAGGGTCAGGACCAGGCCGAGCAGGATCTCTACGGCGCCGATGTGCTGCTGCGCTACAAGCCCGGGACCTATCTGCGCGGCGAGTTCGCCCAGTCGGATGGGGCGGGCACCGGCGCGTCCTTCTCCTCAACCGGTGGCTATGACTTCACCCAACTGACCACCGCGCCGCGCAAGTCCGACGCGCTGATGGTGGAAGGCGCCGCGGACGTCGCCGAAGTGTTCGGCGGCGGCGAGGGTCGTATTGCGGCCTATTGGCGCAGCCGCGAGGCCGGCTTCTCCGGGCCGGGAGAGCTCAATTTCGGCGAGAGCCTCGATCAATATGGCGGGAGCGCCGATATCGTGATCGCCGGCGGCACCCGCTTCAAGGCGAAGGCAGACGTCACCGACGGGCGCGTGACCGATCGCGAAGCGATCGAGGCTGGCGTCACGCACCAGACCAGCAACGGCGTGTTCGGCAGCGTCGGCGTGCGCTCCGACAAGCAGCAGGGCCAGGCCACTGCCTATACGCCTTACCCTGCCGCGCCCGGCTTCCAGGGCTCGCGTACCGATATCGCCGCGAGTGTCGGGTACCGCTTCACTCCTGCGCCGGCGCAGGCCGAGCAGGGCGAGGCGAAGCAGAAGCGGGGCACCCCGTGGGCGCTCTCGGTATTCGGCCAGAAGACGATCGATCGCGACGGCGGACGCCTCGAGAATGATCGTGTCGGCGTGGCCGGCGAAGTGCAGCCGACGAGCCGTCTCACGCTCGCAGGAGAGGTTTCCGACGGAGATCTCGGGACCGGCGCGAACGTGAAAGCGAACTATGCCACGGGCGATAGGGGATCGCTCTATCTGGCCTATGCGCTGGCGGCAGAGAATCCCGACGCGTTCACCACCGGCAGGCTCGGCCGCGTTACCGCCGGCGCCCGGCGCAGGATCGGCAGCAGTACCAATGTCTTTGCCGAGGGACGCTACGAGCACGGCAGCGGGCCGACCGGCTTCACCCAGGCCTATGGCGCCGACTTCACACCTATCCCGGGCTGGACCTTCGGCCTGCGCTACGAGACCGGGTCGCTGGCGGACGCACTTGGCGGGCGGATCGATCGCGAAGTCGTGGGGGGCACGGCCGACTATGGCGGGCAGCGGCTGCGCTGGTCGACGGCGATCGAATATCGCACCGATGGCAGCGAAAGCTATGGCGATCGGACGAGCTGGGCCACGCGCAACCAGGTCACGTTCCGTGCAACCGATGCGCTGCGGCTGTTCGCCAAGGCAAACGTGTCGCTCTCCGACGGCGGGCTAGGCAGCGATCGTTCGCTCGACGCGGACTATTACGAACTGGTCGCCGCGGCGGCTTATCGTCCGACTGACGATGACCGTCTCAACCTGCTGGCGAAGTATACCTATCTCGCCGATGAGCCGTCGCCGGCGCAGGTCGACCAGCTTGGGCTGAATCTCGATTTCGCCCAGCGCAGCCACATCGCCGCGATCGATGGTACCTATCAGCTGACTCCGCGCCTCGCGCTTGGCGGCAAGGTTGCCTATCGCGTGGGCGAGCTGCGGACGTCCCGCGATGCCAGCGCGCCGTGGTTCGACAGCCACGCAACGTTCTGGGCAGTGCGCGCGGACTATCGCGTGATCGGAAAATGGGACCTGCTCGCGGAGGCGCGCCAGCTCTCGAGCCGCGAGGCAGGCGATTCCCGGCTTGGTGCGCTGGTCGGCGTCTATCGGCACATGGGAGACCATGTGAAGCTCGGTGTCGGCTACAACTTCACCGACTATTCCGATGATCTCTCCGACCTCAGCTATGACGAGCGTGGCTTCTTCGTGAACCTGATCGGCAAGTTCTAGGCTTCGCCGAACTCCCAGAGGGTGAACCCCAGGGTCGCACCGCCGCCGAGTTGAGGCTCGGCGGCGGTTTCGTCTATGGGGCAGTCCGGCGGTCACGGAGACAGGTATGCGCACAGGAAGGCTGATCGCAGGGGTGGCACTGGCGCTGGTGGGTGCGTGCACGACTCCGCTGAGCCGCGAAGGCCGATTGCCTCCCGCGGCTGCGCACCTGACGGACGCAACCTACACACTTGCAACGGTTCCCGGTGATAATGGCGGCATAGCAACGGACGCGGCCGCGCAGGTGCGCGAGGCTCTCGCGGCCAAAGGCTATCGTGAGAGCGCGGACGGGCGGTACCGACTTGAGGTGGGTCTTGCGACCGCGCCGCCGCAGGTCGAGGTTCAGCGCCCGGAAAACAAGGACGAACGCGTCAAAGGCGCGGTACACCCGATCGTGCTGTGTCGCCCGCAACGATACGTACTGACCGTCGGAATGATCGATCGAAAAGATGGCTCGGTGTTGTTCCGGAACGCGGCGGCGGCCCGATATTGCGGCTCGCCAGCCAAGGTCCTGCCGCAGCTGGTGCGTGCCGCCGTCAGCGGGTGAGATCGAGCGCAGGGATCGCGAAAATGAAGCGCGATCCGTGAGGTGACGCTGCCTCGTAGCGCAGATCGCCGCCATGGCGTTCGGCAACCGTCCGGACATAAGCGAGCCCAAGACCGACGCTGAGGCCGGGCGCAGAACTGGCGAGCGGCCCGAACCGGCTGGTCAGATCGGTGAGACGTTCCTCGGAGATGCCCGGGCCCTGATCCTCGATCCGGACCTCAAATCCCTGAGCACCCGCCGTCGCCACAGAGTCTATCCCACAGCTGATCCCGGCACCGGGAGGGCTGAACCGGACCGCATTGTCGAGCAGGTTGAGGAAGGCGCGGGTGAGGGCGTGACGCTCCCCTGCCACGCAGCGGGGCTCGCCTGAAGGCACGACGATCCGGACGCTCTTCTTCGACGCCAGCGGCCATAGCGCGTCGCTTGCCTCCGCGAGGCAATCATGAAGGTCGGTCTCTTCCGGATCGAACCCAGTCTCGCGCAGCCGGGCGAGCTGCACAAAGTTTTCCGCGAGTTCGAGGGTGCGCCGGGCGTGATAAGCAATCTTGTCTGCCGCATCCCGGCCGACACCCGCGGTTTCGGATCCCTCCAGCAGGGTTAGGATTGACGCCTGGGGAGAGCGCATGTCGTGGCTCAGAAATTCGAGCGCTTGCTCCCGATCGCGCTCGACAGCCCTGATGCCGGTGATCTCGGCCAGCAGATGGATCCACCCTCGTTGCGCGCCGTCTGCATCGGTGAGCGGCGTGCGACGATGGGAAAAATGTCGCTGGTCCGCCGAAATGAGATCGTTCGCAGCGGGGATGCCATAGAGCGCGTCGCGAACCCTCGCGTCCCTTGAGAGCAGCGCCTCTGCCTGGCGATTGGCAACCAGCACCTCGCCTTCTATGGTGGTGACGACCAGAGGATCGGCGACTCCCTCGACGGTGTCTGCGACGAGACGTTTGAGGTCGCGAAGCGCAGTGATCGAGCCGCTCAGGGCAAGCGCGTTGCGTCCGGCATGATCCAGCCGGACTCGGGAAGGTGCGACCGACCCGCCGAGGTCGGTCGACAATTGCGACAGCTCCCGCGCGACCGCCTTGTCGATCGTGTGCAACCTCCTCCAGCCCCAAAGAGGGTACACGAACAGCACGCCGAGGAGACCTGCCGCAGGCGGGACCCAGAGCCCTGCCGTGGCGACCAGCAGGATGGGCACCACGGCCACGAGCCCGAACATCACCAGCGACGCCAGCAAAGCCGCGGAGGGCCTCAGGCGCCAGAACAGCAGCAACAGGATGATCGCAGGCATCGCGCCCGCAGCGAGGCGGAGCGCAAGGGGAGCCTCCCGTACGAACCGGTCGGCCAGCATTGCGCTCAGAAGATTCGCCTGCACCTCGATGCCCGCCAGCGTGCCGGCGCCGGCGACATCATGACGGTCTCCGAGGCCGCCCGCCGTTGCGCCGACAAGCACTATATGATCGCGCATGAAGGCAGGGGGGAGGCGACCCGCGACAAGATCGCTGAAGGAGACGGTGCGGTAGCTGCCCGCCGCGCGGTACGGCACCAGCACGGACATCTCGCCCCGTCCGCCACCACGCTGCCATGCCGGCGATGGATGCCCGTACGCCAGCCGGTACGTTTGCTCTGCCAGATGCGGCCAGGCGCGTGATCCGTCGTTCATCTCGAGCAGGGCAGCGCGCGCCTTGCCATCGGCCTCATGCGGAAGTGCCACGTGTCCGAGCGCTGCGGCGGCACCGGCGATTGAGGGGATGGGCAGTACCGTGTCGAAGGGGCGACCATTCGCGCCCGGAGCGTCGAAAAGGATCGGTAACGAGACCTTGGCGCCGCTCAGCGCCGCAGCCAGTACTTCATCTTCGTTCGAGGCGCGGGCGGGCTCGGTGAACAGCACATCATAGGCGACTGCCGCAGGCCGGGCGCCGGAGATGACCTTGATAGCCTGCGCATGAACGCTTCTCGGCCAAGGCCAGCGCCCCAGCGCACCGAGACTCGCATCGTCGATCGTAACCAGCAGAATCCGGTCCGACGCGGGCGGCGCGCGCAGATCCACGATCTGATCATAGACCGCATCGTCCGCCTTCGAAGTTGCTCCGGTCAGGGTGAGGCCGAGGGTTAGGCCCAACACCAACAAGGCGACCGCGCACCACTCGACCAGCAGTCGCCGGGACAAGTCTTACCGCCCCGGCGATCGCGAGGAATAGGTGATCGTCAGCTTCTCGGGCTCGGTCCATGACTCGATGACCTCGCCGGCTTCGAGTTGCGCGAGCCCCACACGCCAGTAGTAGACGCCTGCCTTCAGTCGACGCAGGGTGAGCGCGTCGCGCGCGAGCGCCACCTCGTCGACCACGAGAGCGCCTTGCGGCGTATCCCGCATCAGCTGGAACCGATACCGACGCACGCCGCCCCCGGCGCCTGCCCAGCGGAATCGATAGCCGTCATCGTCAGCTTCCACGGTGCCGCGGATCGACGCGAGCCGGCGCCGGAAGCTGTATGCCTGTGCCATTCCCTCGAGCCCACTGCTGGCGATCGCAGAGACGCGGACGAACAAATTGCCATTGGGGATGTCAGGAAGCGCGAACCCGCCGTCGTCAGAGAATTGCTCGGCGATGTTGTCGATGAAGCCCGCGTCCGACGCGACCACCACCCGGTATCGGATCGCGCCTTCGAGCTTGCGCGCGCGAAACTCGACGGCGTCCCTGGTCTGAAGTGGCGGGGGATTCTCGAGGTCTGGAGCAACCAGAAGCTTCTCGGCCCGCGGCTTGCCCCCATTGTCGAGGGTAGCGCCGAAAGTACGTTCCAGCGTCAGACCGGTGCCGGTCTCGGGAGGGGAAAACATCACGCTGCCCGCCAGAACCTCGGTGGCAGCCGTCCGGCGTTGTTCTTCGAAGGAGACGCGAAACTCGGTCCCTCGCACCGCGGTCATGCTGATCGGCGTGCGGATGCGGTATCTGCCCGACGGTTGCTCGAGCGGAGTGACCTTGGTTTCCAGCCGCCCCTTTTCCACGTCGAGGCGATAATCGATCGCGCCGGTGAGCAGGATCCGCCGAAGCTCCCGCACACGTACCCTGCTTTGCGACGGGATGACCACTTGCGAGCGGTCCGCCAGCACCAGCGTCGCGAAGCTGTTGCCCGCTGTGGCGATCTCAGCCCCCTCGCCGATGATAATGCCCGCCGAGGGCAAGACTTTCCTGCCGCTCATCGCCACGCTCACGGTGCCCCGGTAACTGGCCAGACGTGCCGGTTCGACCTTGAAGCGTAGCCAGGTCCTGGGGATTCGCAGTTTGCGGCCAACGGGCAGCCGCTTCGGATCGCGGACCGCGGCCAGCCGAAGCAACGCCTGCCAGCGACGCTCCGGCACCAGAAAGCTGCGGCTGAGTCTGTCGAGCGTGTCCCCGCGCCGGATCACATACCAGACGATCTCGGGTTGTGCTTCCGGTGACGCGATAGCGGCGGCATGCATAGCGACCGCGAGAAAGATGCTCAATTTTCTGCCCCGAAACGCTCCATTCGATAGCCATAACCAGATATTGCAACGATCCGGTAGCCATTCTCCGGCGTCAGTTTGAGCTTTGTCCGGATTCGCGAGACGTGCATGTCCAGCGTTCGCGTCGAGAGATCGGCGGCGCTTTGCCAAATCGTCTCGAGCAAATAACTTCTCGAGAGTGCCCGGTGCATATTCTCGAAAAGGGTGAGCGCGAGCTGGAACTCTTTCGCGCTTAGCGCCACCTCCTCGTCCCCGACGCTTACACGCTCTGTGAGACGATCGAAGGCATAGGTCCCGAACTGCAGAACCCGGTCTTGAGCTGCAGCCGGCATCGCGCGACGAAGCACTGCCTGCACCCGTGCGACGATCACGTTGCCGGTTTCCGGTTTCACGACGTAGTCGTCCGCACCCGCGTGAAGCGCCGCGGCAACGTCGTCCTTGTCCGATCGGCTCGTGAGCATGATGATGGCGGTTGCCCGCGATACCGCGTCGCGGATCGACCGCAGCAGCTCCATTCCGGAGCTGTCGGGAAGGTTCCAGTCAAGCAGGATCAGGTCGAAGGTTTGCCTGCGCAGCGCGGCGAGAAGGGAAGCACCGTTGCGGAACCCTGTGCACGAATGCCCCGCGGCGACCAGTGCCGCTGACGCATATTCGATCACGCTGTCATCGTCATCGACTACTGCGATACGCATGCAGGGCCCTTGCGCAGTCTCAATAGGGCTCAGCCAGGAGCGCCTGTGCCGGGCCTCTGGAAACGTACATGCCGACACGGTGCTCACCGGCGGGAGACGCCTCACGGGGACGCGTCAAGCTCGACGGCAGGTGGTTCACCTTCTCAGGGGGGCTGCTGGTCCGCGACATGCTCCGCTGCTAGCAACGGGTCGGGAGAGCGACAATCGCGGGCTTGTAAACAGTTGTAACGTTGGCCCGGGATTCCGCTACGTCATCGCCTTAGTTTGCGATCAGTTGAGGTTTGAAGACACCTTGCCCCGCCAGCCGAGGCCGGCGGGGCTGCGACACCCGGCACTGCCGTGGGGGAGCATGTCGGCTATCGCGGTCCGCCAGCGTTGCTGCTGCATGCAAGATGACGACAAAACGTTGTAACCGGGAAAAGTAGCGCATGGCGATGTGCGACGCGAAATTTACAAGAATTTACAATTAATCCCTAAATCAAACTTCCGCAGTTCGAACGCGATGTTTGTAACATCAGCGCGCGCCCGAGAATCTGATTCGGCAGATCAATGCCCGGTCGGGATTCGATAACGAGGTTACAACTGTTTACTGGCGATATTCAGGCATCCGCTTATGCCTGACGACCCATGGATCTGACACCGTTCTCACACATGTGCGATGTCGGCTCGACCCTGACGATTCTTGTAGTCGAAGATGATCTGCGCATTCGCCTTCACATCGCCGATTACCTGACCGGGCGTGGCTATATGGTTCTTGAGGCCGGCAGTGCAGACGAGGCTCTGGAGATACTTGAGCGAGATAGCCGGACCATCGACTGCGTTTTTTCGGATGTTCAGATGCCCGGCCGCCAGGACGGTGTTGCCCTCGCACGCTGGATACTTCGCCACCGCCCCGGGCTCCCGGTGTTGCTGACCTCCGGCAATTTCCGCACGGAGGATCTGGAGCCGGAGTTGCGCACTGTCCTTCCGGTTCTTCCGAAGCCGTACCGAGGCATGGCAGTGGAGGAGCGGGTGATTACCCTGACGTCGGCATTCGCCACTCTGCGACGTGATAAGCGGATGAAGGCTGCCAGCGACGTCTGAAGGAGCGGATGAATCGATCTCTCGATCTCCACCACCGGTTAGCGCCTTCTGCGCTGGAGCTCGCGCACTTTCGCTTCCGGATCTCCTCGGAGCCTCCGCTTGCGCCAATAGTGCCGCCGTCGCTCAATGAGTGCGGCAACGCCAAGCGACACTGCCAGGCAGCCAATTGCGCTCCAGATGAGGATGGCTTTCAGAATGGGTCTCCTGTCGTTTGGCCGTTCCCGATGCCCTAGCCAGCGCCGGCCGGAGATGGTGTAAATTGTGGTAACGCCTTGGGGCATGCCGGCGGCGTGCGGGGGGGGGGTTGGCGCTTTGGAGTTCATATCGCGAGCCAAGGCGCCATCGCTCGCACTCAGCCAATGATGCGCCGAACATGCACAGCATGTCGCTGGCGCCCGAATTCAGTGCCTGCTCCAATACGCCGGAATCACGAATTGCTGTGAACGGGAACTGCGGACATCCGCTTGTGCTCGGGCTCGGCATGGGGTGGTGCGCGGCGAATGTCGCGCTCAATCCGGCGGTGGAGCGGGTGACCGTGATCGAGCGCGACTCCGACGTGATCGCGCTGATCGCGGCGCTCGACGTGTTCGGCCAATTGCCCGAGGTGGCACGGGAAAAGATCCGGGTGGTGCAGGCGGACGCGTTGACGTGGCGGCCCGATGTGCGCGTCGATTGCGTGCACGCCGACATCTGGGCGACCTTCCTCGCGGCCGCGCGGTGGCGCGAAGTCGGGGAGATGCACGCCAATATCGGCGCGGCCGGCGTCTACTTCTGGGGGCAGGAGCTCGAGCTCTGGCGCCTCGCCTGCCGCGCTTACGGCCGGGCGCCCGCGCTCGACGAGGACGTTCTGGCAGGTTTGGTCGCGGACTGCGGCATTCCGCTGATCGTCGATTCGCGTGCAGGCTATGCCGCGCGCATTGCAGAGGCCGCGCGTTGGTGGAGTCCCGGCGAGGATAAATGGTGGGAGTCGGGCTGAGTCGGCCGCGCAGCGTCACGATCTTTGCGATTCGAACCGCTCGGCGGCCTTGGTGGCTCACCCGCGCCGGTGCCGTAAAGCGCGGATTTCCGGGGGTTTTGGGGGTGTGTTTCGGAAAAAAGACGGGAAATTTCAAATCCATGTTGACGGGGCGGAACCCCCTCCATATATGCCCTTTCACCGCAGCGATGCTCCAC